>Ga0207654_10000004_pt1 | contig 902334 bp, 868 predicted proteins | sample KBSC64metaG_FD_184355 | JGI IMG/M metagenome (GOLD analysis project Ga0207654, IMG submission 184355) | Corn rhizosphere microbial communities from Kellogg Biological Station, Michigan, USA - KBS C6-4 metaG (SPAdes) (version 2) | ecosystem: Host-associated > Plants > Roots > Rhizosphere >... | reverse complement strand
CTTCGGCGATGTCCGCCATGCCCATAGGTGCACCCGGGTGGCCGGAATTTGCTTTTTGTACGGCGTCCATGCTGAGTGCGCGGATGGCGTTGGCAAGCTCTTTACGAGAGGACATGTTTTACTCCAGAGTGATTACAGTTCAGCGGACAGCATGTCTTCCAGCTTTTGCTGGTCAACGGCGAACAGACGAATACCTTCGGCCAGTTTTTCAACGGCCATGGCGTCCTGATTATGCAGCCAGCGGAATTCGGCTTCGGCCAGCGGGGCAGGTTGGTGGAAGGCTTCGGTGGATGGCGTCAGTTTGCGTTCTACCGGTTGCTCGCTTTGTTTGAGCTGCTCCAGCAGGTTCGGCGCAATAGTCAGACGATCGCAACCGGCCAAAGCCAGGATCTGCTCTACCTTACGGAAGCTGGCACCCATAATCACGGTCTGATAGCGGTGCTGTTTGTAGTATTCATAAATGTTGCGCACCGATTTGACGCCCGGATCCTGCTCGGCGTCATAGTCTGCAGCAGGCTGTTTGGCCTGATACCAGTCATAGATACGCCCCACGAACGGGGAAATCAGGAACACGCCGGCTTCGGCACAGGCGCGGGCCTGGGCAAAAGAGAACAGCAGCGTCAGGTTGGTGTTGATGCCTTCTTTTTCCAGTTCTTCGGCGGCTTTGATGCCTTCCCAGGTGGAGGCCAGCTTGATCAGAATACGCGACTTATCAATACCCTGTTCTTGATACATGCCGATCAGCTTACGCGCCTTGGCCACGCACATGCCGCGGTCGAAGGACAGGCGTGCGTCCACTTCGGTGGAAATGCGGCCCGGCACGCTTTTGAGAATTTCGACGCCGATGTTCACCGCCAGTTTGTCGCTGGCGTTGATCAGTTGGGTTTCTTTATTGCCACCTTGCTGGCGGGCATAGTTCAGAGCTTCGATGATCAGTGGCTTATATTGAGGCAGCGCAGCGGCTTTCAGAATCAATGAAGGGTTAGTGGTGGCATCCTGCGGTTCGAACTGGCGGATGGATTCGATATCGCCGCTGTCGGCTACCACCGTGGTGAGCTGCTTGAGTGCGTCTAATTGGTTCATTAATAAGCTCCTTGACCAAACGTCAATGTAGGGAAATGAGAACGTTTTTCATCGTAGGCTGAACACACTGCATCAGAAGCCCGATGATTAAAATGCGCTTTTTCTGATTGTTGCGATGGATAAGAACAATGGATCCCGAAACGAGCCAGGTAGGGCGCGGTTTTGCAGCCGCTTACCTCACCTGCGAAGGCGGTGTCAGTATGGGCTGACCGAGGGGAAAAAGATGTGGCATAGCGCACTCGCAATAAAAAAGGGTTCAGCACCCGGCTGAACCCTGTGGTATTTCGCTTCCTTATTATTTGGTCAAGTTAACGTCAATCGCCTGATAGAAGGCATTGGTCGTATCTGCTACATCCCACACGGCGAGGATGACGTGCGAACCGCTGCGGTCTGCAGGTATGTTGCACTGGTGGGTGACCTGCGCGGCTGGAATCGCACCGCCGTCGTTCTGTTGACAGAACGGCGTCAGGTCAAAGGACGCACGGGTCAGTGGCTGTGACGCATCCCAGTTCGGCTTGGTAATGAAATAACGCCAGCTGGTGGTGCTGTGGCGAGCGGTCAGTCTCCAGGTGAAGGAGTTGGCGCCGGTGTGCAGATTGATCTTGTTCCAACGGGTTGGCGTTTGCTGATCCAGTTCGAAGAAGGTGGATTTGTCGGCGCTGGCGATATGCCCGTCAGCCGGACCCGCCTGTGGGAAGCCTTTCAAGCCTTCAACGCTCTGTGGTTCATATTGCACACTGCCGCATTGGGTATTGAGCTGCAGTTTGCACTGATAGGAGCGGCTGGCCGGCGTTTCGACGTAACCGTGGGCGGCGGCCTGTTGTGATACGCCGAACAACGCGGCGCTCAGCAGGCCAAGGGACATAAGGGTACGGGAAGTATTGTTCATAAGTCACTCCTGACTGAAGTTGTATTGTAAGTTGGGTTTATTTTCACCGACAAAAAGAGAGGTTATTAAAAAATTAAAAACATCATTCTTGGCGGCTTGTTTTATTTTTACCCTTAGACTCAGCTGTCAGGGTGGAATGTTTTATAGGCTATTAACTAAAATTATTATGATGATTGTCTTTTATTTCTTGATTGAATTTATTTAAACACTGCTGTCTAAAAAAACGGCGTCATGATGAATTTTATTTAAAGTGTTGATGAATAGTCTTTCAGATGACGTGCTGCAATATAGAGTATATTGCTTGTGGTTTTGCTTACTCTTGTGTGACTTGAACGACTTTTACGCGCCAACCACTTGGGAATTTAGTGTCATTTTTTTCTTATTTTATGTCAAAGAGGAATTTGTATGACTAGATTATCCCTGGATGCGATTAAAATAATCAGCACCATCAAAAGTACCGGCTCTTTCTCAATGGCGGCGGAGGCGTTGCATAAAACCCCTTCGGCAATATCTTACCGGGTTTCCAATATAGAAAGTAAACTCTGTGTGAAACTTTTTCATCGTAATGGGCCGATGATCACCCTGACAGATGAAGGGGAATTCTTATTGCAGGAAGGTGGCTGGATTTTAAATGCGGTACAGGATCTGGAGAGTAGGGTAAGAAACATCCCAAAGTTCGATAATAATATCCGCATCGTGGTTGATAATTTCTTTCCGCTGGAAACGCTCACCCAGGATATCCGCGACTATATCCAGCACAGCCCAAACGCCAACATATCCGTGCAGCGTGAAGCGCTGAATGGCACCTGGGATGCGTTGAAGAACAACCGGGCGGATTTGATTATTGCCATCGGCCAGATCCCGGACAGCGTGCAGGCCAAGACGCTGATGCTCGGCAAGCTGAATTTTGTGCTGTGCGTTTCTCCTTCTCATCCCTTTGCGGCGCAGAAAAAGCCGGTGGATAAAAACCAGCGGCTGAACGATATCGTGGTGGGCATTGCCGACAGCAGCCACGAGCTGCCCAAGCGTAACCACGGCGCCATGCCGTTGCAGCGCCAACTGATGGTATGCGACGTCGAGAGCAAATTGGCGCTGTTGAAGCGGGGTATTGGGCACGGCTTCTTGCCGCCGGCGCTGATAGAAAAAGAGCTGGCCAGCGGCGAGTTGGTGACGGTACCGGTCGATATGCAAAAAGGCGATGAAATGATTTGGCTGGCCTGGCATCCGGCCAGCAAAGGGGCCGGTTTTAGCTGGTGGCATGAGCGGCTGACGCGCAAAAGCGACGTCTTCAGTCTGCTGGGGCGGGAAGTAATACGTGATGGGGGTTATCCTTGGTGTAACAACTGAGGGAGTGATCACGAAGGGATGCGAAAATTAAACGTTTAATTTGCAGGCTGCGTCCCACCATTGCACGTGGGCGCCGCTGGCGGTCATTTGGACGCGCAGCAAGGCGCGAGTCGTGAGGTTTGGCAGGCCAAATAAGCGGCTCGTAACACAGGTGCGCGTTCAAATGGCCCCAGCCCTTCGGGTCGCGCCCCAAAAGCCCGTACTCTGCGTTGTCGGGCTTGAACGTAGGCCCGCTATGCCCAGCACCCTCCGCCTTGATTACGGGCTTTTGGGTCTGCGACGGCGTCATGTGCAATGGTGGGACGCAGCCTATAACCCCGTCGCCATCAGCCCCGGGGTTTTTTTATGTCGTCGCTGACCGTTACGCCACGCGACCCACTTTCAGCCAGGCGGTATCGGAACCCGGCACGGCAGTGATATAGCCCCACTTAGCCTGCCAGACATAGCCCTGATACGACACCAATGCTCCCTGGTTATAGGTGGTACCGGCAACGTAGGCCGGGGCGCTCATGATTGGCAGATTACCTGGGCCAACGCCGGTATAGCGCAAGCCGGTGCCCATATCCAACTGGCTGTCGTCATAGTCCGGTGCGTTGAAGTAACGGTCGAGTGAGGCCAACAGATCGCCATTGCGGTTGTCCTGGCCCAGGTGCCAGAACATCACGCCGCCCAACTGCTGCTGTTTGATGTACTTCGCCTTGTACTTGAAGCTTTCGGTATCGTCATAGGTGACGAACAGGCCATTGGCCGCGTGGTACAGATACGGCGTTTTGGTTTTATCGTTCCACAGGCGCTGATAGCCGTAGTTGCCCAACAGCATTTGCTCCAGCTGGCGGTAAGAGGCGATGCGCGGATCCTTGTCGCGGACGCACTCTTCACAGCCGACCAACCAGTAATCGGTGCCAGGGAAAGGATCTTCCCCCGGCGTGCTGTGGCTGCTGTACTGGCCGCCGTTAGTGGCGCTGACGCCTTTGAACGCCCGGCCGTAGAACGGCACGCCCATGACGATTTTGCTGCTCGGCACGCCTTCCAGCATCAGATGTTGCTGTACGGCGGCGTCTACCGTCAGGCTGAACGGGCTGGGGAAGGCGCGAGTCAGCTCTTCCCAACTCCAGCCGAGATTGGCTTCACGCAGCGCGTTATAGAAGGTTGGCCCGGCGCTGTCGCCGAACAAGCCTGCCTGGTGGTTGGTGATTTTTTCCCATGGGCCGGCCAGATCGTAGGTCATCAGGTTGATGTAATCGAGTGAGGCGACGATCTGCGGCAGTTTGCTGTAGTAGCGCGACAGGAAAAACGCGCCACCTGCACCGGCGATGGTCAGTTGGTAAGGCAGCGCCTGACGGCCGTCGGCCTGGGTTTGCTGATTGAGCAGGGTGCGGATTTCCTGCAGCGCGGCGACAAAACCGTCGACCTCGCTGCTCTGCGGGTATTCCCAGTCAATGTCTACGCCGTCAAAGCCATAATCTTTCATGATGCGGACGCAGGATTGCGCAAATTTGGTGCGTGCCGCCGGGGTTTTGACCGCGTTGACATAGTTGGCATGGGACACCCCCAGATCGTTGGAGTAATACCAGCCGCCGATGGAGAACATGATGCGCAGATTCGGGTTATGCGCCTTCAGCGCAGTCAAACGGCTAACCACATCACGCGCCTTGGCGTCATTGGTTTCCGGATCCCAGGCGCACTCCAGATTGCTGTTAATGTCGAGGAACGAGAAATTAATGTGGGTCAGTTGCCTGGCCTTAGCCGGTGTAATATTGGACACCGGGAAAGGTACGATTGAAGTATCGGACTCGGTATAGTGATTAATTTGGTTAGTAGGAATGAAATAATAACCAATAACGGCTTTACGTTCTGACATGGTATTTCTCCAGAGTTAAGGTTTTTGTCATTGAGAGTGAATCTCCCGCCGCTATTAATGTTTATTTATCGGATAAAGAGAAGTCGAAATAAATCACAATAAAGATGAATTTTTTATCGGCTTGCCAAGTTATTTGGCAGGGTGGTGTTGTGCCATGGGGGAGCATGAATGAATTTGACTTTAGAGGCTGTATTTATTCATTTGCTTTGTTATAGCATCCTTAACTAGATTCTGATGGTACCGATATTCCACCGGCCGTGATTGGCGTTTAATTAAAATAAAATAGGAGTGTAGCTATGTCCAGCTTAGAGCCAGACGCTGTTGGCTTAATTATTCAGCGAGCATGTGAATATCTTCAGCCGGTGATGAATGCCATTTTGGCAGGGCTCATGGCGCTATTGCACGGGGCTTATCGCAATGTCGGTATGCGGCGCCGTTTATTAAATGCAGGCATGTGCGCGTTATTGGCCTGGACGGTGCGCGACGCCTTGGCGCTGACCGGGCTGGAATTAAAGTGGGCGAACCTTGCCAGCGTGCTGATTGGTTTTCTTGGGGCTGATTATATCAGCGCATTAATTAAAAGATTTATTGGCAAAAAAACGGGGTTTAAAGATGATAAATGAAATTGAAGACATTCGTTTTACCGCACGCAGCGAGACCAATTTAATGGACGTGCATCCGGATCTGGTGCGGGTGATGCGGCTGGCGCTGCATTATTCGCTGGTGCCTTTTTCCATCACCGAAGGGCGCCGCAGCATGGCGCGTCAGCGTGACCTGGTGCGGGGTGGGCAAAGCCAGACGCTGAAAAGCCGCCATTTGACCGGCCACGCGGTGGACGTGGTGGCTATGCCGGCAGGCGTGGTGTCCTGGGAGTGGGACTATTATGCGCAAATCGCGGTGGCGGTCCGTCGTGCAGCGCGAGAGTGTGCGGTTGCCGTTGAGTGGGGCGGGGAATGGAAGACGCTGAAGGACGGGCCGCACTTCCAGCTTTCCTTTAAGGATTACCCGGCATGAGCGGTTGGCTGAGCAGGCTGGCGCAGGGCGGATTGCTGCTGTTGTTGTTGGTAGCCATCTGCCTTGGCGGCTACAGCTCGCTGTTGTCGCACCGGTTGGAGCTGGCGCGGCAGCAGGCGTTAGAGCAGCAAAAGACCCTGGCGCAGCAGGCGGGGTTGATTGCCACGCTGCAAACTCAGGATGCACAGAATCGTGCGCTGATGGCGGCTCAGCAGCAACAGGAGCAACTGCTGCGGCAGCAAAGCGATGTTTATCAGAGGAAATACCTTGAAGCGATTAAAAATGACGCCTGCGCTGGGCAGCCTATGCCTGGCGCTGTTATTGAGCTCCTGCGCCCAACCGCCGCAGCCGGCAGTGCCGGTGGTACTGTTGCCCCCTGAAACGGTGTTTATTCCGTGCGAGCAGCCGCAGCTGCTGGGCAATACCTGGGGCGATGCGCTGAGTTATACCCTGGCGCTACAAACCTCGTTACAAATCTGCGCAGGCCGGGTGGCCACGCTGAATGCCTGGCGCGCCCAACTGCCAGCGCACTGATGGCAGTGTTTTTCTTCTTCGTCCTGTGGTACTTCTTTTTTTACTTTTATAAAACTATTTCGATCAAGGTTTTGGCCCGCTTCAAAGTTTGTGACGTTTCTCTCACTATACTACAAGGCTGCGTCCTGCCATTGTACGTGAGCGCCAGCCCTTCGGGCCGCGCCCCAAAAAACCGTACTTAGCGTTGTCGGGTTTGAACATAGGCACGCTATGTCCAGCATCCTCCGCCTTGATTACGGGCTTTTGGGTCTGCGACGCTGGCACGAACAATGGCAGGACACAGCTTAATAGCCTTACCTCAACATAAAAGCAAAAAGCATAGGAACCTACAATGGACGAACAGCTCAAACAGAGTGCGCTTGATTTCCACCAATATCCGGTCCCAGGGAAGATCCAGGTATCCCCCACCAAGCCGCTGGCAACGCAACGCGATCTGGCGCTGGCCTATTCGCCGGGCGTCGCGGCACCTTGTCTGGAAATTGCTGCCGATCCGCTGGCGGCCTACAAATATACCGCGCGTGGCAACCTGGTGGCGGTCATTTCCAACGGCACGGCCGTGCTGGGCCTGGGCAATATCGGTGCGCTGGCCGGTAAACCAGTGATGGAAGGGAAGGGCGTCCTGTTCAAGAAATTTTCCGGTATCGACGTGTTTGATATCGAAGTCGATGAGCTAAACCCTGACAAGCTGATCGACATCATCGCCGCGCTGGAGCCGACTTTCGGCGGCATTAATCTGGAAGACATCAAAGCGCCGGAGTGTTTCTACATCGAGCAGAAACTGCGCGAGCGCATGAAGATCCCGGTGTTCCACGACGATCAGCACGGTACCGCGATCATCACGACCGCCGCAGTGTTGAACGGCCTGCGGGTAGTGAAAAAGAATATTTCCGACGTGCGGCTGGTGGTTTCCGGAGCCGGCGCCGCGTCGATCGCCTGTCTGAACCTGCTGGTGGCCCTGGGGCTGCGCCAGCAGAACATTACCGTCTGCGACTCCAAAGGGGTGATCTACAAAGGCCGTGACGCCAATATGGAGCAGACCAAGGCGGCTTATGCGATTGAAGATAACGGCCAGCGTACGCTGGGTGACGCTATCCCTAACGCCGACATCTTCCTCGGTTGTTCCGGCCCGGGTGTCTTGACTCAGGATATGGTGAAAACCATGGCCAGGGATCCGTTGATCATGGCGCTGGCCAACCCAGAACCGGAAATCCTGCCGCCGCTGGCGAAAGCCGTGCGCCCGGACGCCATTATCTGTACCGGCCGCTCCGATTACCCGAACCAGGTAAACAACGTGCTGTGCTTCCCGTTCATCTTCCGCGGTGCGCTGGACGTGGGGGCGACCACCATTAACGAAGAGATGAAGCTGGCCTGCGTGCATGCGATTGCCGATCTGGCGCTGGCAGAGCAAAGCGACGTGGTGGCGTCGGCCTATGGTGATCAGGATCTGTCATTTGGCCCTGAATACATCATTCCCAAACCTTTCGATCCGCGCCTGATTGTTAAAATCGCTCCGGCAGTGGCCAAGGCGGCGATGGAGTCTGGCGTGGCGACGCGGCCGATCGAAGACTTTGATGCCTATGTCGAAAAGCTGTCTGAATTCGTTTACAAAACCAACCTGTTCATGAAACCGATCTTTGCCCAGGCGAAGAAGGAAATGAAGCGGGTGGTGATGGCGGAAGGCGAAGAAGAAAGGGTACTGCACGCCACTCAGGAGTTGGTGTCGCAAGGCTTGGCCTATCCGATTCTGGTGGGGCGCCCGAGCGTGATCGAAATGCGGCTGAAAAAACTCGGTCTGCAGCTGACGCCGGGTAAAGACTTTGAAGTGGTGAACAACGAGTCCGATCCGCGTTTCAATGAATACTGGGGCGAGTACTACCAGATCATGAAACGCCGCGGCGTTTCGCAGGAACAGGCGCGCCGTGCGGTGATCGGCAACCCGACGCTGATTGCCGCCATCATGCTGCATCGTGGCGAGGCGGATGCGATGATCTGCGGCACCATCGGCAGCTATCACGAGCATTACGACGTGGTTGAAAAAGTATTTGGCTTCCGTGAGGGCGCCCATGTCGCCGGGGCGATGAATGCGCTGCTGCTGCCAAGCGGCAACACCTTTATCGCCGACACCTATGTCAATGACGATCCGACGCCGGAGCAACTGGCGGAAATCACCCTGATGGCGGCGGAAACCGTGCGTCGTTTCGGCATTGAGCCGAAGGTCGCGTTGCTGTCCCATTCCAGCTTTGGTTCTTCCGATAACCCGGCAGCCTGCAAGATGCGTAAAACGCTCGAGTTGGTGAATCAGATGGCGCCGGAGCTGGAAATCGACGGCGAGATGCACGGCGATGCCGCGTTGGTTGAGAGCATTCGTAATGATCTGATGCCGGACAGCCCGCTGAAAGGCTCGGCCAACGTGCTGATTATGCCGAACATGGAAGCGGCGCGTATCAGCTACAACCTGCTGCGTGTGTCGTCTTCGGAAGGGGTTACCGTGGGGCCGGTGCTGATGGGAGTAGCGAAACCGGTACACATCCTGACGCCAATTGCCTCGGTGCGCCGCATCGTCAACATGGTGGCGCTGGCGGTTGTGGAAGCGCAGACCGAACCGTTATAAGCCTTCGGCATTAAACCGCCCCCTGACGCCTTGGCGCAGGGGGCTTTTTTATGCCTTGCAGAGTGCCGCGATCTGGCGAATATCCTTTGGCGTAGTCCGGCAGCAGCCGCCAATCAGCCGTGCGCCGATGCGTTGCCATTCTCCTACCTGATCAATCAGGCTGCCGTGCTCGCCGCCGCAGGCGTGCCAGGTTTTGCTCACCGCGTCGTAATGTTCGCCGGAGTTTGGATAGACCAACAGCGGTTTATCGGTCAGCACGGCAAATTGGCGCAGCGCCGGGGCCACATTTTCCAGCGCAATGCAGTTGATGCCAATCGCCAACGCCTGCGGATTACCGTGCAGCGCAGCCAGTACCTGCGTCAACGGCGTGCCGTCGCTGAGGTGTTGGCTATCGCGCAGGGTGAAGGCAAACCAGGCGCCGAGCGTCGGGAATTCTTGCAACAGCGTGAGCAACGCCTGCAGCTCGGTGAACGAGGGCAGGGTTTCACAGGCCAACAGATCTACGCCGGCCTCGGCCAACGCACGGATGCGTGGGCGGTGGAAGGCGATCATTTCTTCCTGCGGTAATGCGTAATCGCCGCGATATTCAGAGCCGTCGGCCAGATAAGCGCCATAGGGGCCGACCGAGCCGGCGATCGGCAAGGGGGTTGCCTGCGGGTGCTGAGCCAGAAAGTCGCTGCGCGCCTGTTGCGCCAGGTGCACGCTTTTGGCGATCAGCGCCAGTGACTGTTCGTGATCCAGCCCCCGGCGCAAAAAGCCCTGCGGCGTGGCCTGATAGCTGGCGGTGATGGCGCACTGCGCCCCTGCGTTGAAATAGTCGAGATGAACCTGATAAATCAGCTCGGGGTTTTCGATCAGCACCTTGGCCGACCACAGGGAATCACTGAGGTCACAGCCGCGAGCCTCCAGTTCGGTCGCCAGTGCGCCGTCAAGAATCAGCGTGTTGTGGGTGGCCAACAGCGTGGCGACGGGGTTGTTAACCAACATGATTTTCTCCCAAAGATGTTTTTTGCCCGCTGCGGCGGGTCAGATAATAGGCGGCGTAGCACAGTGCGACGAACGGCAGCCCGCAGTAAAGCGCGATGCGCTGCTCCGGATCGAACGCCAGTCCGATACAGGCCAGCAGGCACAGGGAAAAACCGACGATCGGCGTTAACGGATAGCCCGGCGCGCGGTATTTCAGGCCGGCGATCGGCTGGCCGCTGCGCAGATAGTGGCGGCGGAAAGCGTAGTGGGAGGCGCAGATGCTCAACCAAACTGCCACCACGGCAAAGCCGGAAATGGCCGACAGGGCAACAAACACCGTGTCCGGCGCAATCACGCTGGTTAACAGCGCCAGTACGCCGCCAAGCATGCTGAAGGTCAGCGCATTGATCGGAATGCCGCGTTTATTGACGCGAGAAAAATAGGCCGGCAGGGTGCGCTGGTTGGCCAGCGACCACAGCATGCGGCCCGAAGCGTACAGGCCTGAGTTGGCGGCCGACAGGATGGCGGTCAGGATGACGAAATTAAAGATATCGGCGGCATAGGGCACGCCGATGCGTTCAAACACCAACACAAACGGGCTTTTGACAATCCCGGCCTGATCCATCGGGATCAGCGCAGCCAGAATAAACACCGTGCCGACAAAGAACAGCATCAGGCGGATCACCGTGGTGCGTATCGCCCAGGGCACCACCTTTTCCGGATTTTCGGTTTCGCCTGCGGCAATGCCGATAAGCTCCGTGCCGGAGAAAGCGAAGTTGACCGCCACCATCGTCATCAGGATCGGCAGGGTGCCGTTGGGCAGCCAGCCGGAGGCGGTCAGGTTATGCAGAAAGGGAGCCGGGGTGCCGTCTTTCATCGGCAGCAGGCCAAACATGGCTGCTCCGCCGAGGATGATAAACGCCAAAATAGTGATCACCTTGATCAACGAGAACCAGAATTCGCTCTCCGCGAAGAAGCGAGTGGTGACTACGTTGAGCAGGAAAATGGCCGCGCAGAAAATCAAACACCACAGCCAAACCGGCGACTGTGGGAACCAATACTGCATGCAGAAACCGGCGGCGGTCAGGCTGGAACCGAGTGCGACGGTCCAGGTGAGCCAATAGAGCCAGGCCACGGTATAACCGGTCGCCGGACCAAGATAGCGGGAGGCATAAACATGGAAGGCGCCGGTTTCCGGCATCGCCACCGAAAGCTCGCCCAGGCACAGCATGACCAGATAGACCACCAGTGCGCCAATCAGATAGGCCAGCAGGGTACCCAGGGCGCCGGTGGTGGAAATGATATAGCCGGTGTTGAAAAACAGCCCGGTACCGATCACGCCACCCAGCGACAGCATCACCAGGTGCCGGGCCTTCATGGTGCGTTTGAATTGCCCTTCGGCGGGGACAGGTGAGTGCATGGTGTTTTACCCGTATAGACGTCTAAGCTGCTAAATGGCTATTGGTTATACCTGCAATACTTCATGAAATCAATGCGTGGTCAGAGATCCTAAAGTAAAAAAATAGTTATCGATGTCGCAGGAAAGGGGGGTGTCTATATGCAAATGATAATTATTATCTATAATGTCGCCACTTTTTATGACAGGGCAGCATCATGAGACTTTTGATTTTATTGGCCGCGCTGGCGCTCGCCGCCTGTAGCCAAACCCCGGTTTCCTCGCCAAAAACTACCCTTGATAGTTTGGGCAAAATTACGGATTTGCGCAGTGGAGAAAGCCTGTCACCTGACCAGCTTCTGGCCCGTTTGGCCGCTCAACCGCGGGTCATTGTCGGCGAAAAACACGATAACCCCTATCACCATCAGATTGAGCTGTGGCTGGTGCAAAACCTGCCGCAGCAGCGTCCCCAGGGTAGCGTGCTGATGGAAATGATTAACCCGAATCAGCAAGACAAGGTTAACCAGGTGAAACAGTGGCTGCAGGGGGACCCCAGCGTTCGCGACGGACGCGTAGCGGAGTTGATCGGCTGGCAGTCGGGGTGGAAATGGTCGCTGTACGGCGATGTGGTAATGGCGGCGATGCGTGCACCCTATCCGCTGTGGTCGGCTAATCTGGATCGCGATGAAATCATGGCTTTTTATCAGCAGCCAAGTTTCCCGCAGGGCCAACTGTCGGTGCGTCCGGTGGTGCAGAAAGCGCTGGAGGAAACTATCCGCACTTCGCACGGCGGCAAGATTGAACCTCAACAATTGCATGCGATGCTGGCGATCCAACAGCAGCGTGACCGCCGCATGGCCGAACGCCTGCTGGCCGCGCCCACTCCCGCGCTGTTGATTGCCGGTGGCTACCATGCCGCCAAATCCGTAGGAGTGCCACTGCACGTGCAGGATTTGCAACCAGCTGCGTTGCCAACGGTACTGATGCTGGCGGAACCCGGGGTACAGGTCGACAAACAGGTGGCCGATTACCTGTGGATCACCCCGGCCGTAAAATGAATCTGTTAAGGCAGTGAAAAGGACTGTTAATAATAATTACAAATGATTATCATTAGCAAATGTGATCTGCAATCATTCGCAATTAAGTAATCTAATGTCCCTATGCTAAGTCAGTCTTTCTCTTTTTCGGCCCCTGCGATGCCGCAACCGCGCTGGGCGCGCGGTTTTGTGTGCGCTATCGCGGCACATGTGGCGCTGGTACTGTTGTTTTACTGGCCGCCACGCTCGCTGCCGCCGATGCAATTGCCGCCTCCGGCGGTAATGATGAGCTGGGCCGCGCAGATTGAAGCGCCGGAAAGTCCCAAACCCTTACCGCTAGGCGTACAGCAGGCGCAGTCGTCTGCTGCACAACCGGCTGAACAGCAAGAACAACCCGACTTACCAAAGCTGGCACGGGCTGAAAAAACCAAGATTGCCGTGGTCGAAAAGAAGCGAACTGAACAGCGGCCGCCGCAGAAAACTCAGTCGAAGCCCGAGGAGCAGGCAAAAGAGACCAAACACGCTGCGGCCTCCAGCGCCGCGGCACCGAAAGCGCTGAATGTTGCCCGGCAGGCGGCGGCACCGCTGAACAGTGATTCCGCCAGTCAACTGCAGGCCAAGCTGTCGTGGGAAAGTCAGGTTAAGGGGCTGCTGAACCGCATCAAACGCTATCCGTCGGATGCACAGCGCCGCCGCCGTACAGGCATGCCGCAGGTGGTCTTTACGGTGGATGCGCAGGGCCGGGTGTCTGATTTGAGATTGCAGGCGTCGTCAGGTACCGCCTCGCTGGATCGAGAGGCACTGGCGGTGGTGACTCGGGCGCAGCCTTTGCCGCAACCGCCGGTGGAGATGCTTCAGCAGGACAAGGTTCGGGTGACGATGCCCATCGATTTTAATCTGGCGGCGTTGCACGCCGTCCAATAGTTTATGCCCACGGCAGCGGCCTTTTGTTTGCTGAAACAAAAGCAGGCGTTGCCGATGTCAAACCATCGTGAGGGACTATGAAATATCCACTTTTGCCGGGTCGTTGTTGGCGTGCGGCAACCTCTGTCGTGATCTCATTAAGCTTAATGGGCCAGGCCGTTCATGCGGCACCGCAGGCTCCCAGCGCGGAAATCATCCCGAAAAAGTTGACCGCCCAGGGTGAAACCCGGGTAGATGATTACTATTGGTTGCGCGACGACAGCCGCCAGAATAAAAAGATGCTGGATTATTTGACGGCGGAAAACCGTTATACCGAACAGATGATGCAGCCGTACAAAAAACTGCGCGATACGCTGTACCAGGAAATGCTCGGCCGCATGAGCCCGGAAGATCGCTCGGTACCTTATCAACTGAACGGCTACCGCTATCAGGAAAGCTATGCGGCGGGCAAGGATTTTGCCCTGTACCAGCGTCAGGCCCTTACCGCCGATGCGCCATGGCAAACGTTGCTGGATGCCAACCAGCGCGCGACAGGGCAGGCTTATTACCGTGTTGGCGGTCTGGAGATCAGCCAGGACAATCAGCGGATGGCGATCGCCGAAGATTATCAGGGGCGCAGGCAGTACCGTATTTCGTTGCGTAATGTCGACAGCGAGAAATGGGCCGCGGAAGTGATTGAAAACACCTCTGGCGACATGGTGTGGGCCAACGATGGCAAGACGCTGTTTTATATTCGCAACCATCCGCAAACCCTGTTGCCGTATCAGGTTTATCGCCATCAGTTCGGTACGCCGGTCGCGGACGATAAACTGGTGTATCAGGAAGATGACGCGGCGTTTTATCTGAGCCTGGCTCATTCCTCCTCCCGCGACTACCTCATTATTACCATCAGCGGCAACACTACCTCTGAGGCGCGGCTGATCGATGCCAACCAACCGCTGAAAGCGCCGGTGCTGTTTGCCGCCCGTCGGAACGGCCATGAATATTACCTCGACCATTATCGCGGCGAGTTCTATTTACGCTCCAATCACCAAAGCCCGCATTTTGGTCTCTATCACACCGCGGCGCTCGATAAACCGTGGCAGACGCTGATTGCACCGCAGGAAAAGCGCGAGGTCGAAGGTTTCACCTTATTCCGCGACTGGCTGGTGGTGAAAGAGCGTGGCGATGGCCTGGTACAGCTACGGCAAATCAGTTGGGACGGCAAAACCCAGCGCAGCATTCCGTTCGATGATGCCAGCTACATGGCCTGGCTGGGCTATAACCCCGATCCGGACAATCAGCACCTGCGCTACGGCTATTCGGCGATGACCACGCCGACCAGCACCTACGAATGGGATCTTGATAAAGGCACTCGTACCCTGTTGAAACAGCAGGAAGTGAAAGGCGTTGATCCCAGCCAGTACCACAGCGAACGGGTGTGGATCAGCGCGCGTGACGGTGTGAAGGTACCCGTCTCGCTGGTCTACAACCGTGCGATGTTCAAACCGGGGCTCAGCCCGCTGCTGGTGTACGGCTATGGCGCCTATGGCATGAGTATGGATCCGGCCTTCAGCGCCAACCGCATCAGTTTACTGGATCGCGGTTTTGTTTATGCGCTGATCCACGTGCGTGGCGGCGGTGAATTGGGGCAGAACTGGTATCAGCAGGGCAAACTGAGCCATAAACCCAACACCTTCAGCGACTTTATCGATGCAACCCAGGCGTTAATCAAACAGGGTTACGGCCAGCCGGGGCGTATCTATGCCATGGGGGGCAGCGCCGGCGGCTTGCTGATGGGCGCGGTGATCAATCAGGCGCCGCAGCTGTATAACGCGGTGGTGGCGCAGGTGCCTTTCGTGGATGTTTTGACCACCATGCTCGACGACAGCATTCCACTGACCGTCGGTGAATATGAAGAGTGGGGCAACCCAAATCAACCAGAAGCCTATGCGCTGATGAAGTCTTATAGTCCCTACGACAACGTACGCAAGCAGACGTACCCGAACCTGTTGGTGACCAGCGGCCTGTATGATTCGCAGGTGCAATATTGGGAACCGGCAAAATGGGTGGCCAAACTGCGTCGCTTTAAACAGGGCGATTCGCTGCTGCTGCTGGCCACCGATATGACGGCCGGGCACGGCGGAAAATCGGGCCGACTGACGCGGCTGGAAAATAGCGCCTTGGAATACAGCTTTATTTTGGCGGTGGATCAGAAAACGCGGAAATAACCCTTCTGGCCGCCAGGAAATAACCTGGCGGCTTATTAAAACGATAAAGCGTTAATTTTACCGTCGATTTCGGCGGGCTTTGTGCTGGGCATTGTCGGCCATAACATCTTTTTGGTCATTTCTGGGGATCTATGAAAATTAAATTACTGGTAAGCCTGATCGGTGCGGGAATAGCGCTGAGCGGGACGGCGACGGCTGCGCAAGACGGGGCAGACAATGGCAAGGGCAACGTGGTGTTTAGCCCGTTGAACGTTTCGGCTGCGACAGAAAGCGACCGTAGCGAAAAGGAGGCGTTAGAAAAACCGGGTGCCTTCAGCTCACGAGGGGAAAATAAGAATCTCGAATCGGTAGACAGCATTTTGCGCAGCATGCCGGGCACCTATACCCAAATCGATCCGGGCCAGGGATCGGTTAGCGTCAATATCCGCGGCATGAGCGGCTTTGGCCGCGTTAATACCATGGTGGACGGTATTACCCAGAACTACTACGGCAGTTCGCCGAGCGATGCAGCCCATGGCGGGTTACCCACCAGCCAGTTCGGTGCGCTGATCGACCCCAATTTTATCGTCGGCGTTGATGTAGCGCGCGGCAATGCGACGGGCTCCGCCGGAGTGAATGCGTTGGCAGGCAGCGCCAACTTCCGCACCCTGGGTGTGGATGACGTGGTGTTTTCCGATAATCCCTTTGGCGTGCGCACCAAATTTTCCGTGGGCAATAACGGCATTGGCCGCAGCGGCATGATTGCCGTGGGCGGGAAAACCGGCGCCTTTGGCGAAGGCGGCAGCCTGGGCGCGATGGCAGCCATCAGCGGCAGTTCCATCACGTCTAATTACAAAAACGGCTCCGGTTTTGACAGTGAAGAGTTTAACGTTGATAAAACTTATCGACAGAACCCTAAATCCCAGTTATTCAAAGTCGATATTAAGCCAGACGCTTTTAATAGTATCGAACTGTCGGCCAGGACCTACCAGAATAAAATAACCCGCCGTCATATCGACAGTAATGACTTCTATATTAAATATCACTATGCGCCTTTCTCCGAGCTGATTGATTTTAATCTGACAGCCAGTACCAGCCGCGGTGAGCAGAAATTCATGTCTGACAATATGGCAGGGTTTAGCGACAGCAAGGCGAAAAATATCTCGGACGCGCTGGACGTCAATAACACCAGCCGTTTCAGCCTGCAGGAAGTCGATTTTGCCTTCAGCTATGGTGGCAAGCTGATCCGTAACGAATACAAGAAGCACGCATCCGGGCTGGTAACCGACGATAACCAGGCGGAAAGTTCGCCGGTGGGGATCGCGGGTAAACAAAATATCGCCAGCCTTTACAGTGGGCTGCAGCTTAACTACGGCATCTGGCAGAGCAACTTTGATCTGAACTACAGTTCCTATGATATTTCCGGTTATAAACCTGCCTGTGATGAGCGCGTGGCCTGCTTCCCGCAGGGGGCCAGCAATATCAATTTGAAAGAGCACGGTTTTAATCCGTCGGTGCTGTTATCGGCGCAGGTGACGCCATGGTTGCAACCGTTTGTCAGCTACAGCAAGTCGATGCGCGGGCCGAATATTCAGGAGGTGTTCTTCGCCAACAGCGGCGGGCAGTCGATGAACCCGTTCCTGAAGGGCGAAACCGCCGAAACCTACCAGGCCGGCTTCAACGCCAATGCTCATGACCTGTTGTTCAAGCAGGACAGCTTCCAGCTGAAGGCGGTGTATTTTGAATCAAAGATCAAAAATTACATTTCCAGCCAAAACTACATGGTGTGCAGCAATCGCGAGAAGTGCAACCGAGCTCAGTCGACGCAGGAAGAGTGGGATAACGCCAATGAGAATGTCGTGATGACCATGTACAGCAATGCTTATGAGCCGGTCAGAATGCGTGGGGTGGAAGTAGAGGCAATGTATGATGCCGGTTTCGCCTACACCAAACTCTCCCTGAGCAAAGAGCACACCAGTCAACCGACCAATCAGGCCAGCAACGAATTCGGTGCCGGTGACATCAGCGAACTGCCGGAGTTTTATTTCACGTTAGATTCTGGGGTTCGTTTGCTGGACGAGAAACTGACGCTGGGCGGATTGGTCAAATACACGGGTAAAGCGGTTCGCCTGTCGCCAAATTCGGATCGGGACGAAAATGAGCAATTGCTGAAAGAGCCTGCGCCGCACATCCCGACGATTATCGATCTGTACAGCACCTATCAGTTCAACCGTAACCTGCTGTTGAAATTCAGCGTGCAGAACCTGATGGACAGAGACTATTCCGATGCGTTGAACAAGATGAACTCGATGCCGTCCCAGGGACAGGACTTCACACCGACCAACACCGCCCGCGGCCGAACCTATATCTTCGGCGGGGAGGTGCGATTCTAAGCGGAGTACGGGCGCAATCACTGCGCCCGTTTTGCCTGCTGCAGCCACTTGTCCAGCTCGTTGGCGAACTGCTGACGGTCGCGCTGGTTCAGCGTATTCGGGCCACCGGTCTGGATACCGCTGGAGCGCAGGGTGTCCATAAAGTCGCGCATGTTCAGGCGCTCACGAATGGTGTCTGGCGTATAGCGTTCTCCGCGCGGATTCAGCGCCACCGCGCCTTTTTCGATCACCTCGGCAGCCAGCGGGATATCGGCGGTGATCACCAGATCGCCTTTCTCGCAGCGGCGCACGATTTCGTTATCCGCCACGTCAAAACCGGCCGCCACCTGCAGAGTGTGGATATGCCTGGAAGGCGGCGTTCTCAGCGGTTGGTTGGCAACCAGCGTTACCGACATGGCGGTACGATCCGCCGCGCGGAACAGCACTTCTTTGATCACGTTGGGACAGGCGTCCGCATCGACCCAAATCTGCATTATTCCGGCTCCTTCAACCAATCGCGTACCGGCAGGAAATCTCGGTAAAGTGCCGCTTCCGGGCTGTCTTCCGCCGGTTGATAGTTGTATTCCCAGCGTACCAGCGGCGGCATCGACATCAGGATGGATTCGGTACGTCCGCCGGTTTGCAAGCCAAACAGCGTGCCGCGATCCCAGACTAAATTGAACTCGACGTAGCGGCCACGGCGATACAGCTGGAACTGACGTTGGTTATCGCCCCAACTCAGCGCCTTGCGTTTTTCCACGATCGGCAAATAGGCATCGAGGAAGCCTTCGCCCACCGCTTGGGTAAACGCGAAACAGGTAGCGAAGTCGGGCGTGTTGAGATCGTCAAAGAACAGGCCGCCGATGCCGCGCGCTTCGTTGCGGTGCTTGATAAAGAAATAGTCATCGCACCACTTTTTGTATTTGGGATACACCTGCTCGCCGAAGGGGGCGCACAGCTGTTCGGCGGTGCGGTGCCAATGAATGGCATCTTCTTCAAAGCCGTAGAAGGGGGTCAGATCAAAGCCGCCGCCAAACCACCACACCGGTTCTTCGCCCGGCTTTTCCGCAATGAAAAACCGCACGTTGGCGTGGCTGGTCGGGATATAAGGGCTGCGCGGGTGGATCACCAACGACACGCCCATCGCCTGGAAGCTGCGGCCGGCCAACTCGGGGCGGTGTGCGGTAGCAGAGGCGGGCAGGGTGGCACCTGAGACGTGTGAGAAATTGACGCCCGCTTGTTCGAACACCGCGCCGTCGGTCAATACCCGGCTGCGGCCACCGCCGCCTTCTTCCCGCGTCCAGCGGTCCTCGTTGAAAACGGCGCCGCCGTCGGCCTGAGCCAGCTGCGTGCAGATGCGGTCCTGCAGTGCCAGCAGGAAGGATTTTACTTCTGCGATGGTCGATAAACTCATACGGATTAATTCACAGCGTCTGACTGAACAAGCCGCAGAGTATACCTTTATTCACCGTGGCTGGCAGTATCAGCCGGGTTTTCGTTGGTGTGAATCGTAATAGCTGAAGAAACTGATCACGCCGTCGGCGATGGCGCGGGCGATTTTCTCGCGGAATGCGGTGGTGCCAAGCAGGCGTTCTTCCGCCGGATTGGTGATAAACGAGGTTTCGACCAGTACCGACGGAATCGACGGGGATTTCAGCACCGCGAACGCCGCTTGTTCGGTGCTGTTGCTGTGCAGATGATGTACCGGACGGATCTGGCCGAGCACGTGGCGGCCGAGCGTCAGGCTGTTGTTGATGGTATCGGTTTGCACCAGGTCGAACAGCACCTGCTGCAGATAGTTGTCCTGATTTTTGTATTTGCCGCCGGCCACGTCATCGGCAGCATTTTCGCGGTTGGACAGATAACGCGCCATGGCGCTGCTGGCACCGCGATTGGACAGGGCAAACACCGAGGCGCCGGAGGCTTCCGGGCTGGTAAAACCGTCGGCATGGATAGAGATAAACAGATCGGCCTGATGCTGGTGGGCAATCTCCACCCGCTGAAACAGGGGGATAAACTCGTCTTCTTCCCGCGTCAGGCGCACTTCAACGTGTTCCTGTTCGTGCAGAATGCGACGCACGTGGTTGGCAATCTCCAGCACCACGTGTTTTTCCTGCGAACCTTCTCTGCCGACGGCGCCCGAATCGATGCCGCCGTGACCGGGGTCGATCATCACCAGCCTTTTGCTGCCGCTGGGTTTGGGCGCAGTTTTAGCGTGTTGCTTGCGCAGCATGCCGCCGGTTTCGGCTTGGGCCGTTTGGCTCTTGCTGCCGAGCAGCACCAGCGCCAGACCAGAAAGCAGTAATTGACGTCGCGTGGGGGAAACGGGGAGCGGTTTAAAATTGAGGAATGGTTTAACCTGCTTTTTCATAACGCTACGCTCCATCGACAAATTCTATTTTGCGACGTTATATCGTATTGATAATCATTAATCGACCGGATAACTATGTCCATTTATTACGCGAGTTACCGGGGATTTCTGCATTATTGCCCGGGGAAATCGCAGTTTGATATTGCGTAAGTGAATAATCCCGCGATAATCAGATAAACATCTTAATTAACAGCGGCGAACATCGATGGAAATTCGCGTATTTCGACAAGACGACTTTGAAGAAGTCATTACCCTGTGGGAGCGCTGCGATCTGCTGCGGCCGTGGAACGATCCTGAGATGGATATTGAGCGCAAACTGAATCACGATCCGGATCTGTTTCTGGTCGCGGAAGTGGGCGGGGAAGTCGTGGGATCGGTGATGGGGGGATACGACGGTCATCGTGGCTCGGCGTATTATCTCGGGGTGCATCCGGATTATCGCGGACGCGGTATCGCCAATGCGTTGATCAGCCGGTTAGAGAAAAAATTGATCGCGCGCGGTTGCCCGAAGATCCAACTGATGGTGCGGGAAGATAACGACACGGTGATCGAGATGTACGAGAAACTCGGTTACGAGATCCAGAGCATTACCAGCCTGGGCAAGCGGCTGATCGAAGATCAGGAATATTGAGCGATACTTTGGGCGGTGAGGCTTCACCGCCCAAACTGCGCGTTAGGGCAGTTTTTTGATGGTTTTCACGTCGACTTCCACGTTGCTCCAGTCTTTATCCACTTTCCCTTCCAACTGCACTTTATCTTTCGGGGTGATGGTCTGACCGTTCCAGCGTTTTTTGTCGATCTCGACCGTCAGCGTGCCGCTGGCGTCGCGGAAGGTATAGGTCTCGTCGCCGACGCGTTGCTCAATGTTGCCTTGCAGCATCACCCAGGTGTCATCACTCATTGATTTGACCTTGTCGACGGTGGTCAACGCGGCGCTAGGGCCGGAAAATCCGCCTTGCTGCGTGTTTTGGGTGTGCGTTTGCGGTGCCGCAGGATCGAGGAACCCGCCTTGCTGAGCCAGAACCGGTGCGCTACACAGAGCAATTAATGCTGCCAGGGTATATTTTTTCATCTTAAGCTTCCTTATCTCAATCTAGAATCAAAGCCCTGCCAATCAGGACTGCTGGTTTGATGGGGTTAAGTAAAGCATGAAAATCTTAAGGGGTTCTTAAGCGCGCGCATTGAAAACAATAAACACGGCACCCATTTGAAAAATCATCATGATATTGGCAAGGAATCGATGTTGAAGCCACTCCCACCCCGTTTTTCCCCCGACGATTACGATCAGCACGGTGCGTTGCGTTTGCCGCTGTGGTTTTGGGGCGTACTGATTTTACAGGCCCGCACCTGGATCCTGTTTGTGATGGCCGGGGTTTCGCGCCAGCAGGGGGAAGGCCTGCTATCGCTGTTTTACCCGGATACCCAATGGTTTTGGTATGGCATCGTGCTGGGGCTGCCGGCGGCGTTGGCATTTTTGATTGCTCCGCGTCGTCACCAGTGGCCACGGCTATGGCGTGCCTGGCGCTGGATATTGATTGCTTCGCTGCTGGCAGCGCTGGGCGGTTCCCTGTTTAGCCTGTGGCAGCAAGACGACAATCCTTCGGCGTTGGACATCGTGCTGGCGCTGCTCGATGCGTTGGCGCTGGCTTACTTGCTGCTGAGTGCGCGTCTTAAGGCCTGTTTCGTGGTACAGGATGAGGCGGGTTAATTGCCGCACAGTGCGGCACTTTTCTCATTTTCCGCACTCCAAGCTCGCAACCGATGGCGATGCGTGGACAGTTGTGAGAGGCTGACACGCAACAAAACGCCAAGTGCGGCAGGGCAGAGCAGGCTGTGCCCCGTCATTGATGTTAAGGAGCTAAAAATGAATGTTCGCCCACTGTTGTTAGGGCTTCCGCTGTTACTGACCGGCTGTTCGACGATGTCCAATTTCTCTTGGTCCAGCCTGTCGCCATTTAACTGGTTTGGCAGCAGCCTCGAAGTCAGCGCCAAGGGCGTTGGTGACCTCAACGCCGGTACCCCGATGTCGGAAAGCGCCATTAACGACGGGCTGAATGGCGATTACCGCCTGCGCGGTGGCATGGCTACCAGCCAGGGCAAAATAGTTTCCTACTACCAGGCGATGGACGGCAACGACGTGAAGCTGGTGATCACCGGGGAACCCAAGGGTCACGTGCAGCGCGTGGACGTGATGGACAGCAAAGTCGCGACCGAGTGGGGCAGCAAGCTGGGCACGCCGTTCAGTGACCTGTACAGCAAGGCGTTCGGTGCCTGTAAACCGGCCGACGGCGACGATGCCGGCAAGGTCGAGTGCGTCGCACAGCAGAGCAAGTACGTCACCTATATCTTCGACGGCAAGTGGGCCGGCCCGCAAGATATCATCCCACCGGATGACACGCTGAAAAGCTGGACGGTCAGCAAGATCATCTGGCACGCCAAACCGCAATAAAGCTTCCCCCTGGGCGCCCGATCCGCGGCGCCCCTGATTTATCTGGTTTCCATCCCCGCTGAACGTTAAATCACCGCTACCTTTGGGCGAGATTGCCCGGTTATGGGTAACCCTATTTTCTTTGCGCTGATGCAAGGCAATCCCGTTTTCATCGGGTATGATACTGCGCATTCGTAACAGGAAATCTAGACATATACCCTATGGCTTTAAAGTTGCAGCCAGGCGGCCAGCTCGCTCACCCCAGGCGCTTACTTGAGTAAGTAACGAGGGTGAGCGACAAATCTGTCGGGAACAGATTTGAACGCTGCTTGCAGCGGCCCCGAAGGGGCAAGACTTACGGAGGGGTCTTGTAAGCAGGTAACAACGCTGCGACTTTAAATACGACGGGTATACAGCAGCCTGTTACTCGATTTCGATTTTGAGGATAACGATAATGACCCAGGTTCAGAGCGGTATTTTACTGGAACACTGCCGCTTCGCCATTTTTATGGAAGCCACCGTGCAGGGCGAATTCGCCGATTTGCGCCAGGGCTGCAAGCAGTTTTGCCAGACGTTGACCGAGCTGCAACAGCAGTTTCCCGATGCGCATTTGGGCGCGGTGATCGCCTTTGGCTATGACGTCTGGCACGACCTTTCCAGCGGTCAGGGCGCAAAAGAGCTGAAGCCATTCACCCCGTTGGGCAAAGGGTTGGCCCCGGCCACCCAGCGCGATCTGTTGATCCACATCCAATCCCTGCGTCATGACGTTAACTTTACGCTGGCGCAGGCGGCGCTGGCAGCGTTCGGCAACGCCATCAAGATTGAAGAAGAAACCCACGGATTCCGCTGGGTGGAAGAGCGCGATCTGAGCGGCTTTATCGACGGCACTGAAAACCCGCAGGGCGATAAACGTCCTGAAGTGGCGGTCATCGCCGAAGGTGAAGAAGACGCAGGTGGCAGCTATGTGCTGGTGCAGCGTTATGAACATAACCTGCGTCAGTGGCAGCGCTTTACCACCGAGCAGCAGGAGCAGATTATCGGCCGCACCAAGCACGACAGCGAAGAGTTGCCGCCGGAGCAGCGTCCTGACACCTCGCATGTCAGCCGTGTCGATCTGAAAGAAGACGGCAAAGGCCTGAAGATTTTGCGTCAGAGCCTGCCTTACGGTACTGCCAGCGGTAAACACGGACTGTATTTCATCGCCTATTGCGCCCGCCTGCATAACATCGAAAAACAGCTGCTGAGCATGTTTGGCGATTTGGACGGCAAACGTGATGCGATGCTGCGTTTCAGCCGTGCGGTGACCGGCAGCTATTACTTTGCGCCTTCGCTGACGCGCCTGCTGTCGCTTTAACCTTTCCTCCGGGGTCGGCCATGCCGGCTCCGGATTAACTTCCTCCTCTGCCACACCGCTCTGCCCCTGCCTTATAGCGTTTGATGCTTGAAAATCACTAAACGGTATATAAAAGCGTTACAGCTCCGCGCCTAGTTATAAATACACTGGTCAACATCAGGGCGAAAGCCCGGCGGATTGATTCAGCTATAAGGTGCACAATGAAACAAACACGGGTTAAAAATTTCATGCTGAAAGGATGGTTGGCGGCGGCGCTGTTAGCCAGCGGTACCGTTTCGGCCGCTGAGCTGCTGAACAGCTCCTATGACGTTTCCCGTGAATTGTTTACCGCACTGAACCCGGGTTTTGAACAGCAGTGGAACCAGCAGCATCCGGGCGACAAGCTGACCATCAAACAATCTCACGCTGGCTCTTCCAAGCAGGCGCTGGCCATATTGCAGGGGTTACGTGCCGACGTCGTGACCTACAACCAGGTGACCGACGTGCAGATCCTGCACGATCGCGGCCAACTTATTCCGGCTGACTGGCAGGCTCGCTTACCGAACAACAGCTCACCTTTCTATTCCACCATGGCTTTCCTGGTGCGCAAGGACAACCCAAAAGGCATCCATAGCTGGAACGATTTGGTGCGCGACGATGTGAAGCTGGTGTTCCCGAACCCGAAAACCTCCGGCAACGGCCGTTATACCTATCTGGCTGCCTGGGGAGCCGCCAGCCAGGCTGACGGCAACGATCAGGCCAAAACCCGTGCCTTTATGACCCGTTTCCTGAAAAACGTGCTGGTGTTTGACACCGGCGGTCGCGGTGCGACCACTACCTTTGTGGAACGCGGCCTGGGTGACGTGCTGATCAGTTTTGAGTCGGAAGTGAACAATATCCGCAAGCAGTATGGCGAAGACAAGTATCAGGTGATCGTGCCGCCGGTCGATATTCTGGCGGAGTTCCCGGTCGCCTGGGTCGACAAAAACGTGGAAAGAAACGGCACTGAACAGGCCGCCAAAGATTATTTGAATTACCTCTACAGCCCGGCTGCGCAGCAGGTGATCACCAGCTTCTACTATCGCGTGTATGACAAGCAGGCGATGGCGGCCGCGAAGGGCCAGTTCCCACAGACCAAACTGTTCCGTGTAGAAGATCAGTTTGGTGGCTGGCCACAGGTGATGAAGACGCATTTCTCTACCGGTGGCGAGTTGGATCAACTGTTAGCGGCAGGGCATAAGTAATGTTGTTGTCCAGCAAACGGGTTCTGCCTGGGTTTGGTCTCAGTCTGGGAAGCAGCCTGTTTTACACTTGCCTGATCCTGCTGCTGCCGCTCAGCGCACTGGTGATGCAGCTGGCGCAGATGAGCCTGGCGCAATATTGGGAAGTGGTTTCCAACCCGCAGGTGGTTGCAGCCTATAAGGTCACGTTGCTGGCGGCGGGCGTCGCCAGCTTGTTCAACGCGGTGTTCGGCATGCTGATGGCCTGGATCCTGACTCGCTATCGTTTCCCCGGGCGCACGCTGCTGGACGGTCTGATCGACCTGCCGTTTGCGCTGCCGACGGCGGTGGCCGGTTTGACGCTGGCGGGGCTGTTCTCCACCACCGGGTGGTATGGCCAATGGTTGGCGCATTTTGACATCAAGGTGACGTTCACCTGGCTTGGCATCGCGGTGGCGATGGCTTTCACCAGCTTGCCCTTCGTGGTGCGTACCGTTCAACCGGTGCTGGAAGAGCTGGGACCCGAATATGAAGAGGCCGCAGAGACCCTGGGCGCAACCCGCTGGCAGAGTTTTCGCCGCGTGGTGATGCCGGAGCTGGCACCGGCGCTGCTGGCCGGTACGGCCATTTCCTTTACCCGCAGCCTGGGCGAGTTTGGCGCGGTGATTTTCATCGCCGGCAACATCGCCTGGAAGACGGAAGTGACCTCGCTGATGATTTTCGTTCGTCTGCAGGAGTTCGATTATCCGGCGGCCAGTGCGATTGCCTCGGTGATCCTGGCGGCTTCGCTGCTGTTGCTGTTCAGCATTAACGTTCTGCAAAGCCGCTTTGGCCGACGCATCGGGGGGCACTGATGGCGGATATCTCTGAGTTCAACGGCGTCGAACGCCCGCGCGTCAATTGGGGCAAGTGGACGCTGATCGGTATCGGCGTGCTGTTTTCGGTATTGCTGTTGGTGGTGCCGATCATTTCGATTTTCGCCGAAGCCTTTTCCAAGGGCGCTGGCGCGATGTGGAGCAACCTGGTCGATCGCGACATGTTGCACGCTATCTGGCTGACGGTGCTGATTGCCCTGATTACCGTGCCGTTCAACCTGGTGTTCGGCACCTTGCTGGCCTGGCTGGTGACGCGGTTCACTTTCCCGGGCCGCCAGCTGCTGCTGACGCTGATCGACATCCCGTTTGCCGTGTCACCGGTAGTGGCGGGGCTGATTTACCTGCTGTTTTACGGCAGCAATGGCCTGCTGGGCGGTTGGCTGGATGCGCACAATATCCAGATCATGTTCTCCTGGCCGGGCATGGTGCTGGTGACCATTTTCGTGACCTGTCCGTTCGTGGTGCGTGAGCTGGTGCCGATGATGCTGAGCCAGGGTAGCCAGGAAGACGAGGCCGCCATTTTACTGGGCGCTTCCGGCTGGCAGATGTTCCGCCGGGTGACGTTGCCGAACATTCGCTGGGCGCTGCTGTACGGCGTGGTGCTGACCAACGCGCGCGCCATTGGCGAATTCGGCGCGGTGTCGGTGGTGTCCGGTTCTATTCGCGGCGAGACCTTTAGCCTGCCGCTGCAGGTCGAGTTATTGCAACAGGATTACAACACTGTTGGCTCCTTTACCGCCGCCGGGTTACTGACCCTGATGGCGATAGTGACCCTATTTTTGAAGAGTGGCCTGCAATGGCGTCTGGAACGTCAGAATGCACGTCTCGAGCGGGAGGAAAGTCATGAGCATTGAGATTAACGGTATCAACAAGTTCTTCGGTCGTACCAAGGTATTGAACGATATCTCGCTCGATATTGCCTCCGGTGAGATGGTGGCGTTGTTGGGGCCGTCGGGCTCCGGCAAAACCACGCTGCTGCGCATTATCGCCGGGCTGGAAAACCAGAGCGGCGGCAAGCTGGGCTTTCACGGCACCGATGTCAGCCATGTGCATGCCCGCGATCGCCGGGTGGGTTTCGTGTTCCAGCATTACGCGCTGTTCCGCCATATGACGGTGTTCGACAACATTGCCTTTGGCCTGAGCGTGCTGCCGCGTCGTGAGCGCCCGAATGCCGCGGCGATCAAACAAAAAGTGACCCAACTGCTGGAGATGGTGCAGCTGGGTCATTTGGCCAACCGCTATCCCTCACAGCTTTCCGGCGGCCAGAAGCAACGCGTAGCTTTGGCTCGTGCACTGGCGGTAGAGCCGCAGATTCTGCTGCTGGACGAACCTTTTGGTGCGCTGGATGCCCAGGTGCGTAAAGAGCTGCGCCGTTGGTTGCGTCAGTTGCATGAAGAGCTGAAGTTTACCAGCGTATTCGTCACCCACGATCAGGAAGAGGCGATGGAAGTGGCCGACCGCATCGTGGTGATGAGCCAGGGTAATATTGAGCAGGTAGGTTCGCCGGAAGAAATTGTCCGCGAACCGGCCAGCCGCTTTGTGCTGGAGTTCATGGGCGAAGTAAACCGCCTGAGCGGCGAAATCCGCGGCTCGCAATTGTTCGTCGGCGCTCACCAGTGGCCACTGTCGTTCCAGCCGATGCATCAGGGCAGCGTGGATCTGTTCCTGCGGCCTTGGGAGATGGAAGTGGGCACCGAGAGCAGCGAACGCTGCCCGTTGCCGGTACAGGTGCTGGAGGTTAGCCCGCGTGGCCATTTCTGGCAGATGACCGTTCAGCCGATCGGTTGGCACCAGGAACCTATCAGCGTGGTGTTGCCTGACGGCAACGAGCCGCCGGTTCGCGGTGGCCGTTATTACGTCGGCAGCCTGAATGCGCGCCTGTACGCTGGCGATCGGCTGCTACAACCTGTTGCGTTAGCTAAAAGCGCCTGATAGTTTTTACCTCCCAACATCATTTTAAAGGCAACCCTGGGGTTGCCTTTTTACATTACGCACTTCAACACACAGGCAAAGCACGTGACAACGCTCGAACAATGCATCGGCAATACCCCGCTGGTAAAATTACAACGTCTGGCCGCAGGACTGGGCAGCGAGGTTTGGGTCAAGCTGGAAGGCAATAATCCGGCGGGCTCGGTGAAGGACCGCGCCGCGCTGGCGATGATCCAGCAGGCGGAATTGCGCGGTGAGATTAAACCCGGTGACCGGCTGATTGAGGCCACCAGCGGCAATACCGGCATTGCGCTGGCGATGATCGCGGCGTTGAAAGGCTACGCTTTGACGCTGCTGATGCCGGAAAACATGAGTCTGGAACGCCAGGCGGCGATGCGCGCCTACGGGGCCGAGCTGATCCTGGTCAGCCGGGAAGTGGGCATGGAGGGGGCGCGAGACCTGGCGTTGGACATGCAGAATCAGGGGCAGGGCAAGGTGCTGGATCAGTTCAACAATCTGGACAATCCCTACGCCCACTTCACCACCACCGGCCCGGAAATCTGGCAGCAGAGCCAGCAGCGGGTCACTCATTTCGTCTCCAGCATGGGCACCACCGGCACCATTACCGGCGTGGGCGGCTACCTGAAGAGCCAAAATCCGCAGGTGCAGATCATTGGCCTGCAACCGGCGGAAGGCAGCAATATTCCCGGTATTCGCCGCTGGGCACCGGCTTATCTGCCGGGTATTTTCCGCCCGGATCTGGTGGATCAGGTGTTGGATATCGAGCAAACCGACGCCGAGCAGACCATGCGTCAGTTGGCGCAGCGCGAAGGCATTTTCTGCGGCGTCAGCTCCGGCGGTGCGGTGGCCGGTGCGTTGCGGATCGCAGCGGCGAACCCGGGCAGCGTGATTGTGGCGATCATCTGCGATCGCGGCGATCGCTACCTCTCCACCGGCGTTTTCGGTTGAGGGTTACTCCCTTTCCAACGCATGTATCGGATCCATCCCGGCAGCGCGTCTTGCCGGGAAGAAGCCAAAAATCACCCCGATCAGCGTCGAACAGATAAACGCGGCGACAATGGACTCGGTGGAATACACCATCGTGAAATTGTCGCTGAATTGACTGAACACCACGCCAATCCCCAGCGACAGCAGAACCCCCAATGTGCCGCCCAGCAAGCACACCAGTACCGCCTCAATTAAAAATTGTTGCATGATGTCGCTGGCGCGGGCACCGACCGCCATACGCACGCCGATTTCTCGGGTGCGTTCGGTCACCGACACCAGCATGATATTCATTACCCCAATGCCACCCACCACCAGAGAAATCAATGCGATCATCGACACCAGCAGCGTCAGGGTGGCGGTGGTTTTCTCAATGGTTTGGCGAATGCTGTCGGTATTCATCACAAAGAAGTCCTTGCCGCCATGGCGCTGGCTCAGCAGACGGGTGACGCCGTCTTCGGCGCTGGTGAGATCGATATCGTCGTTCACCCGCACGGTGATGCTTTTCAGGTAGCTCTGGCCCAGCATGCGTTTCATGGCGGTGGTGTAGGGGATCCAGACGTTCAGATTCTCGTCGCTGCCGAAACCGCTCTGTTTTTTGGCGGCGACGCCGATAATGCGACACGGCAGCGAGCCGAGCAGGATCACTTCGCCAAGCGGGTTGGCGCCGTGAGGAAACAGTTTGTTGCGGGTGTTTTCGTCAATCACCGCTTCCTGCATCAACTGGTCGACGCTATGGCGGTTAAACGCCATGCCGCTGTCGATGCTGTAACCGCGCACCAGAAAATACTGCTCACCGACGCCATTGACCGTGCCGCTGACCGACTGATTGCCATAGCGGAAGGTGGTGCTGCTTGAAACGGTCGGCGTGACGCTGTGCACGTAGCCCTGCTGCGCCAGCGCATCGGCGTCGGTGGCCCGCAGCGTCTGTACTGCAGCAGAACGCATATCGCCGAAATCTTTGCCCGGATAGACCTCCAGCGTGCTGGTGCCCATGGCGTTGATGTTGGCCAGCACCTGCTGCTGAGAGCCTTTGCCCAGCGCCACCACCGATACCACCGAGGCGATGCCGATGATAATGCCGAGCATGGTCAGCAGGGTGCGCAGGCGTTGGGAGGCCATCGCCAGCAGCGCCATTTTGAATGCTTCGTACAGGCGATCGCGTTGCGATTGCCAGCGGCTGACGGCGTTATCCAGCGATATCGGTAGGCGTGCCACGGTGTGGGGCGTTGTTTTCCGTCGGTCGGCGACAATCTCGCCGTCACTAAGCTCAATGATGCGCTGAGCATGTTCGGCAACTTGCATATCGTGAGTGACAATCACCACCGTATGGCCGCGAGCGTGCAAGTCTTTCAGGATGCTCATCACTTCTTGCCCGCTGTGGCTGTCCAGCGCGCCGGTGGGTTCGTCTGCCAAGATTACCTCGCCACCGTTCATCAATGCGCGAGCGATACTGACGCGTTGCTGCTGGCCACCGGAGAGCTGGCTGGGACGATAATTCAACCGTTGCGCCAGGCCGAGCCTTTGCAGCAGATCGGCGGCGCGTTGTTGGCGTGCGCTGCGGGCATGGCCGGCATACACCGCAGGGACTTCCACGTTGCCTTGGGCGCTAAGATCCCCCAGCAAATGATAGCGTTGGAAGATAAAACCGAAATGTTCGCGGCGCAGTTCGGCCAGGCTGTCGCGATCCAGCCGTGCGGTACTGCGGCCGGCCACCTGATAATCCCCTTCGCTTGGGCGATCGAGGCAGCCGAGAATGTTCATCAAGGTTGATTTACCCGAGCCGGAGGCGCCCACGATGGCCACCATCTCGCCTTGGGCAATGCTGAGATTGATCTCCTTGAGCACGGTGACGTTTTGGTCACCGGCCTGAAAACGGCGGCTGATACCCTGCAGTTGCAGTAGGGGCTGTGAGGCCATAATCACATCCCCATCGGTGGCGGGCCCATACGACGGGCGGGGCTTTGGCTCGTGGCATTGGCCTGGCTGACGATCACTTTCTCACCGGCCAACACGCCGCTGATAATCTGTGCGTCGACGTTGTTATTGATACCGACCTTGACCGGACGGCGGGCGATATTGCCCTGCTTATCCACCACCTTTACCCAGTCGCCTTCCAGCGCGGTAGCCGGGATCACCACCGCATTTTCCGCTTTGGCCAACACGATATACACCTGCGCAGTCATTGAAATGCGCAGCGCGCCGTCCGGGTTTGCCACATCAAACAGGCCGTTGTAGTAAATTGCGGTGCTGGAGCTGGAAGTGCTGCTGGACGTGCTGGTGCTGGTCGAAGTAGTTTCGTCGTTGATCGAGTCTGGTGCCGGCTCTATGGCCCGCAGCTGGGTGCTATAACGCTTGCCCGGTTCGCCGAGGATGGTGAAATAGACCGGCATGCCGGTTTTCACCTTGACCACATCGGCTTCGGAAATTTGCGCTTCGACAGTCATGGTCGCCAACTGAGCGACTTTGACGATGGTGGGGGCGCTTTGGACTGCGTTCACCGTTTGGCCTTCTTCTACCGGTAAGGCGACGATGGTGCCGTCGATCGGCGAGGTGATTTTGGTGTAACCGAGGTTAACCTGCGCGGTGTTGACCGCGATTTGCGCCTGAACGATCTGCGCATCCAGCGCGTTGATATCGGCGCGGGTGGCAATCAACGTGGCCTGAGCGCTGTCCAAATCTGCGCGGACCCCGACACCACGCGCCACTATGGCCTGCTGGCGCTGATAAACCAGCTGATTGTTGTGCAGCGCCGCCATTTTGGACGCGCGCTGTGCCTGAACGTTCTTCAATGCCGCTTCCGCGTCCCTCAAGGCATTCTGCTGGGTTAAGTCATCAATCTCAGCCACTCGCTGGCCTTTATGCACTTTGTCGCCCAGCGCCACGTACAGGGCCTTAATCTGGCCCGATACCTGAGCGCCGACGCTAACCTGTTTTTGCGCTTCTATCGTACCGTCGGCCAGCACCGTTTGTTCCAGGTCACGGGTTTGCGCTACCGCAGTGATATACCGGGGCGTTTCTGTAGCGTCGTGGGATCGGAAGTAGAGAAATAGGGCGATAGCGGCCACAATAACAGTGGGCGGCAGATAGCGTTTTAAGCGTTGAAACGATGGCATGAGGAGAAGCTTCCCTGGCATAAAGCGTGGCGAAAATCTGTTGGCACTAATTTAACGCGCCGTCGGCCGGGCTGCGGTTAAGTGGCATTCAGGAATATGTAAGGATTGAGTAAAACCGGCTGCGAAGCAGGCAAATAGGCGTGAAAATGACGAAAATCCGCGAAGGAGCAAGGCATGAAAATTTTATTGGTCGATGATGACCTCGAACTCGGCACCATGCTGAGTGAATATCTGACTGGCGAAGGTTTCAATGCCACGCTGGTGCTGACCGGCAAAGCGGGCGTGGAAGGCGCGCTGTCTGGCGATTACACCGCAATGATCCTCGACATCATGCTGCCGGACATGAGCGGCATCGACGTGCTGCGCGACGTGCGCAAAAAGAGCCGCATGCCAATCATTATGCTGACGGCCAAAGGCGACAATATCGACCGGGTCATCGGGTTGGAGATGGGGGCCGACGACTACATGCCCAAGCCATGCTATCCCCGCGAACTGGTGGCGCGCCTGCGTGCGGTGCTGCGTCGTTTCGACGAGCGCCCGGAAGAAGTGGACGACGAAATTGCCATTAACTTCGGTGAGCTGACCCTCAATCCATCGACCCGCAGCAGCGAATGGCGCGGTAAACCTTTCGATCTGACCGCTTCCGAATTCAACTTGCTGGAGCTGTTGCTGCGTGCGCCTGAACGCGTGGTATCAAAAGACGAGCTATCGGAAAAAGGGTTGGGGCGCCCGCGCGAAGCCTATGACCGCAGCGTTGACGTTCACATCAGCAATATTCGCCAGAAGTTGGGAGCGTTGACGGATAACGCACTCAGCATTGAAACGGTACGCAGCATCGGCTACCGCATTCGGTAATGGCCATGCGCGGAAGACTATTCTGGAAAATCCTGCTCGGCTTCTGGCTGACCTTTATCATCATGACCCAGGCGCTGTGGGTCGCTTTTTCTTTGTATGGCGATCGCTATGAGCCGCCGGAAAACGCGATGGCCCGGCGTGCGGTTACGCTGCAACTGACTTCGGCCGCCACCCAATTGCGCGAGGGCGGACTGCCGGCATTGAATGCCATGCTGAAAGACTGGTCGGATGATGACCGGCGCTTGTTGTCCGTAACGCCGATGGCGCAGCCGCCTGCAGCGGAGGAACCGGTATTTGAGGGGCGCCGCAGGTTAAAGGAGGTGACTGCGTGGGTGAAAGATTCGGGTGGCACGGGCTATCTGTTGAGTTACGACATGCGGGCCCTGCGGGAAGAATATAGCCCGAACCGGCGTCCGCACGTGTTCAATATCCCTATGCCGATGCTTTGGGTGGGGGGGCTGGCGGGGCTGCTGTTCAGTACGGTGCTGGCCTGGAACCTGACCCGGCCGATGCGCAAGCTGCGCGATGGTTTTGACCGCGTAGCTCAGGGCGACTTATCGGTACGTTTGTTCCCGGCGATGCGCCGGCGACATGATGAACTGTCCGAGGTAGCGCGCGATTTTGACAGCATGGCCGAACGGCTGGAGCTGTTGGTTAGCGCCCGCGAACAGTTGTTGCATGACGTTTCGCACGAGCTTCGTTCACCGTTGGCCCGGTTGCAGTTGGCCATTGGCCTGGCGCGGCAAAATGCAGGCAACGTCGAGAACTCGCTGCAACGCATTGAGCATGAAGCGGGGCGGCTGGATAAAATGATTGGCGAACTATTGGCGCTGTCACGTGCCGAGAGCAACAGTCTGCCGGACGAAGAGTATTTCGATCTGTACGGGCTGGTGGATGCGGTAGTGAGCGACGCGCGTTACGAAGCGCAAATCCCTGGCGTCGAGATTGTGCTACAGGCCAGTTCGGACGTGGAATATACCGTTAAGGGCAATGCCGAGCTGATGCGGCGCGCGGTGGATAATATCGTGCGCAACGCGTTACGTTTCTCCTGCCATGGTCAGCGGGTGACGGTAGTGTTGACGCGAATCGACCAACTGTTCCAAATAGAGGTCAGCGATCAGGGGCCTGGGGTAGAAGAGTCGAAGCTTTCCAGCATCTTTGATCCGTTCGTCAGGGTAAAATCGTCGATGTCGGGCAAGGGTTACGGACTGGGACTGGCGATCACCCGCAAGGTGGTGCTGGCACATGGCGGACAGGTTGAGGCGCGCAACGGCGAACAGGAAGGGTTGGTGATTACTCTGCGCATTCCGCGTTGGCAGTAATAATACCCTTCGCCTTTAGAACCGCCGCGTTGTTGGTTGGCTGCTCGTGCGCACAGCAGTCACTTACTTGAGTAAGCTCCTGGGGGTTCACCCGCTTGCCGCCTGGCTGCAATTCGAAATTCGTTGGGTATTCTCAGTTGTGCAATAGGCGTTATCGGCACAGGCAGTTTGAATATGCCTCGGAGCGTACGTGCAGTACGTACTGGTTCAGCCTGGTGACATAAAAAAACGGCGCCAAGGGCGCCGTTCTTATTTCATTCGCAATTACTTCTTGATGCGGATGATTGGAGTCTCACCAACGGTTACGTTACCGGTCAGTTTGATCAGCTCTTTGATTTCGTCCATGTTGGAGATAACCACCGGCGTCAGGATAGACTTGGCTTTCTCTTCCAGCAGGGCCAGGTTGAACTCGATAACGACGTCACCTTTCTTGACGCGCTGGCCTTCTTCAGCGATGCGTTTGAAGCCTTCGCCTTTCAGTTCAACGGTGTCGATACCGAAGTGGACAAACAGCTCGATGCCGCTGTCTGATTCGATAGAGAAAGCATGGTTGGTTTCGAAAATTTTACCGATAGTACCGTCAACCGGGGCAACCATTTTGTTGCCGGTAGGTTTGATGGCAATACCGTCGCCAACGATTTTTTCAGCAAATACTACGTCAGGCACATCTTCGATATTAACGATTTCGCCAGAAAGTGGAGCTACGATCTCGATAGTGCCCGTGTCTTTCTTGTCATCAGAAACCAGAGATTTCAGTTTATCGAACAAACCCATGATCTTCTCCTAAGCATTAAATTGGGCGGCGTTCCAGTGTCGTGGAAGTTTAGCAGAGCGTCTTTTCTTCGATGAATTTATTCACGCAATTCATCAGATCTTGCGCCGTTGGCTGTGCCAAGGCTTGCGCTGCCAACGCCTTCACATCTTCGAAATTAGTATTACGAATAATTTTCTTGATGCGCGGGATTGAAATCGCACTCATGCTGAACTCATCCAGCCCCATGCCCAATAACAACAGTGTAGCACGCTCATCGCCAGCCAGTTCACCGCACATACCGGTCCACTTGCCTTCTGCATGAGATGCATCAATAACCTGTTTGATCAGGCCAAGCACTGATGGGGACATCGGGTTATAGAGATGAGAAATCAGCTCATTGCCGCGATCTACCGCCAGAGTATACTGGGTTAGATCGTTTGTCCCAATACTAAAGAAGTCGACTTCTTTCGCCAGGTGATGAGCAATCACTGCCGCGGCCGGTGTTTCCACCATTACGCCCACTTCAATGGTCTCGTCAAAGGCCTTGGATTCTTCACGCAGCTGCGCCTTCAGCGTCTCGATTTCACCTTTCAGATCGCGGACTTCTTCCACGGAAATGATCATCGGGAACATGATGCGCAGTTTGCCGAACGCGGAAGCGCGCAGGATGGCGCGCAGTTGCGCGTGCAGGATTTCTCTGCGGTCCATGGCGATACGAATCGCGCGCCAGCCGAGGAACGGGTTCTCTTCTTTCGGCAGGTTCATGTACGGCAGGTCTTTGTCGCCGCCGATGTCCATGGTACGGACGATCACGGCCTGTGAGCCCATGGCTTCCGCAACGGCTTTGTAAGCCTGGAACTGCTCGTCTTCAGTCGGCAGTGAATCGCGGTCCATGAACAGGAATTCGGTACGATACAGGCCAACACCTTCTGCGCCGTTGCGCTCTGCACCGGCGACGTCGCGCACGGTACCGATGTTGGCACAGACTTCAACCTGATGACCGTCCAGCGTAATCGCCGGCAGATCTTTCAGCTTGGCCAGATCGTTTTTCTCGGTGACGTACTGGTTCTGTTCGGCTTTCAGCTGATCGATAACGTCAGCGGTCGGGTTAACGTAAATTTTGTTGTTAACCGCATCCAGAATCAGATAGTCGTCGTTCTTCACCTGCTTGGTCACGTCGCTGGTGCCTACGATTGCCGGCAATTCCAGGGAGCGAGCCATGATGGAGGTGTGGGAGGTCCGGCCGCCGAGATCGGTAATGAAGCCCAGCACTTTGTCCAGGTTCAACTGTGCGGTCTCAGACGGGGTCAAATCGGTAGCGACCAGGATAACTTCGTCCTGGATGGCGCTCAGATCGACGATAGCCAGGCCCAGAATGTTCTGCAGCAGGCGTTTACCGATGTCGCGTACGTCGGCCGCACGCTCTTTCAGGTATTCATCGTCAAGTTCTTCCAGTGCTTTCGCCTGGCCTTCGATGATGGTGTAGGCCGCAGCGTCTGCAGAAGCCAACTCATCTTTGATTAGGGCTATGATTTCCTGCTCAAGCTCTTCGTCTTCCAACAGCATGATGTGGCCTTCGAAGATAGCTTCTTTCTCTTCGCCGAAGGTTTCGCCAGCTTTGGTCTTGATCGCTTCCAACTGCTCGGACGCTTTGGCGCGGCCGGCAAGAAAACGTGAGACTTCCTGCTCTACATCATCTGCAGAGATTTTCTTCCGGTTGATGACAATTTCATCTTCTTTCAGTAGGAGAGCCTTACCAAAAGCGATACCCGGTGATACTAAAATGCCTGAAATCATAACCCTACCTTACTCTTGACTGGTGTTAACTAAGAAGACGGGCCGATTACTCAAGCTCTGCCATCAGTTTTACCAAGTGCTCAACGGCTTTCTGCTCGTCTTCACCTTCAGCGGAGATGGTCACTACGGTCCCTTGAGTCAGCCCCAGAGTTTGCAGTTTGAACAGGCTTTTGGCGCTGGCGCTTTTCCCGTTAGAGGTCACGGTGATGTCAGAAGTGAAGCCTTTGGCTTCTTTAACGAACTGAGCGGCAGGGCGAGTGTGCAGACCATTCGGAGCGGTAATAGTAACTTCTTGCTGGAACATTGATGTTTCCCCAACTTATTGGTGTGTCGTGGAGCTAAAGTTTAGCCCAAGGGTATGACTTTAGCTTGTCTGGTTAGCGCCTGACTATGGTACAGGGGCGAGCATTGATGCAACAGAAAACGACGAGTTTGGCACTTCAGATCAAAAAATTTGGCTTCCGCCGTCGTTTCAATCCGCGCTTCATTATGCCGTGTTTAACGCATCAGCGACAAATGAGTAAATCGATTCAGCCTAAACAAGAAATGAAGGGCGATTAATTTTGCGCATCGAAATAATGCACCGTTAAATACTAAAGCTGACGGGTAAAATCAATCTTTGACTGCTATAAACTTTGATCCAGCCCACAAAAAAGCACCCCGAAAGGTGCTTTTTTAGCGATTTATGCGCGGCTGGCACTACTGTTGCAATTCTTGCTCGGTGAACAAATCGGCGAACAGGGCGGTGCTCAAATAACGTTCGCCGGAAGACGGCAAAATCACCACGATAGTTTTGTCGGCGAACGCCGGTTCTTCGGCCAATTTCACCGCTGCGGCTACCGCGGCACCGGAGGAAATGCCCGCCAGGATGCCTTCTTCGTCCATCAGGCGGCGCGCCATGCTGATGGCCTCGTCGTTGGTGATTTGTTCCACGCGGTCCACCAGATCGAGATCCAGGTTGCCGGGGATAAAGCCTGCGCCGATGCCCTGAATTTTGTGCGGGCCCGGTTTGATTTCTTCACCCGCCAGCGCCTGGGTGATGACCGGTGAATCGGTTGGCTCCACCGCCACGGTGGTGATCGCCTTGCCCTTGGTGTTTTTGATGTAGCGGCTGACACCGGTCAGCGTGCCGCCGGTACCGACGCCGGAGATGAATACGTCAACTTCGCCATCGGTGTCGTCCCAGATTTCCGGGCCGGTAGTTTGTTCGTGGATCGCCGGGTTAGCCGGGTTGCTGAACTGCTGCAGGATGATGTAGCGGTTCGGATCGGTGGCGACGATTTCTTCCGCCTTGGCGATCGCGCCCTTCATGCCTTTTGCGCCTTCGGTCAGCACCAGGTTGGCGCCCAGCGCTTTAAGCAGCTTGCGGCGTTCGATGCTCATGGTTTCCGGCATGGTCAGCGTCAGCTTGTAGCCACGCGCCGCGGCGACGAACGCCAGCGCGATGCCGGTGTTGCCGCTGGTCGGCTCCACCAGTTCTTTACCGGCGACCAAAATGCCACGTTTTTCTGCGTCCCAAATCATATTGGCACCGATGCGGCATTTAACGCTAAAGCTGGGGTTGCGTGATTCAACCTTGGCCAGAATGCGTCCGTTGCCGATACGGTTCAGACGAACCAGCGGCGTATGGCCGATTGTTAATGAGTTGTCTTCATATATCTTGCTCATAGCCCGTCCTTTAACTCTATGAAAAATGTGGGGAACGTCGAAAGCATACGCTAACAGTACCGGCAGGGAAGTAAAGAATTGGTATATCTATATGTTATTAGGAAATAAGTTTTAAGCACAAGGATAAGGGCGCAAATTGCGCGCCCTGTCGAAGAATTAATCGTAATGCGGCCAATAAAACGGCTCAGGAACGGACGAATTGTGGGCGATAACGATCGACCCACATGGCGGTGGCACCGCACACCGCGACCGGCAGGATCACCAGGTTAAGGATGGGGATCATGGTGAACAGGCTGACCATGGCGCCAAACTGCAGGTTGTCGGTTTTATGCTGGCGCAGCGCGCGACGCATATCGGCAAAGCTTACCTTATGGTTATCGAACGGGTAGTCGCAATACTGGATGGCCAACATCCAGGCGCTGAACAGGAACCACAGCACCGGCGCCACCGTTTGGCCGATGCCCGGGATGAAATAGAGTATCAACAGCACCAGCGCGCGCGGCAGGTAGTAGGCCAGCTTGCGCCATTCGCGCGCCATAATGCGCGGCAGATCTTTCACAATGCCAAAAATGCCGGTATCCGGCAGCGGTTTGCCGGTCAGGCTGCCTTCCAACTGTTCGGCCAGCAAGCCACAGAACGGGGCGGCAATCAGGTTGGTAATGGTGCTGAACAGATAGCTGAACACCAACAGGACGGAAATCACCGCCAGCGGCCACAAAACGTAGCTTAGCCACTGCAGCCAGGTCGGCACATGGCTCATCATGCTGGGGATCCAGTCACCAAGCTGACTGAACAGCCACCAGAAGGCGGATCCCATCAACAGCACGTTGACCAGTAACGGCAAGACGACATAGCGTTTAATCCCCGGGCGCGAAATCAGGCGCCAGCCTTCGGCAAAATAATGAAGGCCGCTGGTGGAGTGAGAAGGTGACTGCGAATAGGACATATCTTAAGTTATCTCTTTGTCTGAACAGGCATCGCTATCATATCGGGATGATTTTCTACTGGCTAGGGTGACATTGGCTGAAAAAACAGCAAAAAAAGGCAGAATAATCATCTTTATTGGCATAAAGTTCAGCACGGACTTGCACTTGTGTGCTTGGGCAAATAGAGTTAAAGAGTGAATGTTTGCCGCGGTGGCAATGTATTGGAACAACAGAGATAGCAATGATGCAGGATTTGCGTCTGATATTAATCGTTGTTGGCGCGATCGCCATAATAGCGTTGTTATTGCACGGTCTTTGGACCAGTCGTAAGGAACGCTCATCGCTTTTTCGCGATCGCCCAGCCAAACGTTCCAAAAAGGAACGTGAACAATCCCCGATCGACGATCTCGATGAAGGCGTGGGAGAGGTGCGTGTACGCTCCGCTCACCCGCAAGATGAGCCGTCCTTTGGTCATTTTGATGCCGCTCGCGAAGAACCCGTGGTTGCGCCCAAGCCCGCTCCGGCGGCTGAGCCAGCACCGCGTGCCGTTCAACCGGCTGCTCATCAGTCTCCGCCACCGCTGTCTCAGCGACCGGATTATGATGACATCCTGCTGGACAACTACGCGCAGGATGAAGACGACGAGCCGCAGCAGCCTGCGCCGCGCCGTGAACCGCGCGTTGACGATCTGCCGCCAGTGGCGCATGCAGCGGAGCCGGCGTTCCACGCCGAACCTGCTCATCAGCCACAGCCGGAAGAGAAGCCAGCGGTGGTGCACGAGCCTCAGCCTGCACCTGCTGCCGTCAAACCGGCAAAACTGAAAGAAACCGTACTGGTGCTGCACGTTACCGCACATCAGGGTGGCGTGATCGGCGGCGAAGTTCTGCTGCAGAGCGTGCTGCAGGCGGGCTTCCAGTTTGGCGAAATGGGCATCTTCCATCGCCATATCAGCCCTGCGGGCAGCGGTCCTGTGCTGTTTAGCCTGGCGAATATGGTTAAACCAGGGTCCTTTGATCCTGAGATGATGTCCGATTTCTCGACGCCGGGCGTATCGATGTTCATGATGGTGCCGTCGTATGGCGACGCTAATCAGAACTTCAAGCTGATGCTGCAGTCGGCACAGCGGATCGCCGACGACGTGGGTGGTGTGGTGCTGGACGACGAGCGCCGCATGATGACCCCGCAGAAGCTGGAAACCTACAAAGCGCGCATTCGTGAAGTGTTGGATAACAACGACTAAACGGCTGCTACGCGCACTGAACATCCGTAACAACAAAGCCCCCGCCTGCCGGGGGTTTTTTATCTTTGATGGTGAGCCATGGAATCGATAATCCAACAAATCAATCAACTACGAGCCTCACTGCGCCATCACGAATATCAATATCATGTGCTGGACGCGCCGGAAGTGCCGGATGCGGAATACGATCGCCTGATGCGTGAACTGCGCGAGCTGGAAAGCGCACATCCTGAGTTGATCACCGCCGACTCGCCCACCCAGCGCGTGGGCGCGGCTCCTTTGGCGGCGTTCGATCAGGTACGCCATGAAGTGCCGATGCTGTCATTGGACAACGTTTTTGACGAAGAGAGCTTCCTGGCGTTCTACAAGCGGGTGCAGGATCGCCTGAAGAGCAGCGAGCCGCTGACCTTCTGCTGTGAACTGAAACTGGACGGCCTGGCGGTCAGTTTGCTGTACGAAGACGGCGAGCTGGTGCGCGCTGCCACGCGCGGCGACGGCACCACCGGTGAAAACATTACCTCCAACGTGCGTACCATCCGCGCCATTCCGCTGCGTCTGACCGGTGACAACATCCCGCGTCGGCTGGAAGTGCGTGGCGAAGTCTTTATGCCGCAGGCCGGTTTCGAGCAGATGAACGAAGAGGCGCGTCGCAAAGACGGCAAAATCTTTGCCAATCCGCGTAACGCCGCCGCCGGGTCGATCCGTCAGCTTGATCCGCGCATCACCGCCAAGCGCCCACTGACCTTCTTCTGCTATGGCGTTGGCCTGCTGGAAGGGGGCGAGTTGCCGCGCAGCCACTGGCAGCGGCTGATGCAGTTCAAAGCGTGGGGCTTGCCGGTTAGCGATCGCGCCAAATGTTGTACCGGCAGTGACGAGGTATTGGCGTTCTATCGTCAGGTTGAGCAAGACCGTGCGCAGCTCGGCTTTGATATCGACGGCGTGGTGGTGAAGATCGACGATATCGATCTGCAAGAAACGCTCGGCTTTGTGGCGCGTGCGCCACGTTGGGCAACGGCGTTCAAATTCCCGGCGCAGGAACAGATTACCCTGGTGCGTGAGGTGGAGTTCCAGGTTGGTCGTACCGGGGCTATTACCCCCGTGGCGCGCCTGGAGCCGGTGCTGGTTGCCGGGGTGATTGTCAGCAACGCCACGCTGCACAACGCCGACGAAATTGAACGTTTGGGCCTGCGCATTGGCGACACGGTGATCGTGCGCCGCGCGGGTGACGTGATCCCGCAGGTGGTTGGGGTGATGACCGATCGCCGCCCTGCAGACGCGCGTGAAGTTGTATTCCCGCAACACTGTCCGGTATGCGGTTCCGATGTCGAAAGAGTCGAAGGCGAAGCGGTGGCACGCTGCACCGGCGGGCTGATTTGCGCCGCGCAGCGTAAAGAAGCACTGAAGCATTTCGTTTCCCGCAGAGCGTTGGACGTCGACGGCATGGGTGACAAAATCATCGAACAGCTGGTGGAAAAAGAGTACGTCAAGAACCCGGCCGATCTGTTCCGCCTGTCCGCCGGCATTCTCACCGGGTTGGATCGCATGGGGCCGAAATCAGCGCAGAATCTGGTCAACGCGCTGGAGAAGTCCAAGCAAACCACCTTCGCCCGCTTCCTGTACGCGTTGGGCATCCGTGAGGTCGGTGAAGCCACGGCCGCCAATCTGGCCGCGCATTTTGGCACGCTGGAGAAGCTGTTTGCGGCTGACATCGAGGCTTTGAAAGAAGTGCCGGACGTCGGTGAAGTGGTGGCGAAACACACGCGGCATTTCCTGGACGAGGAGCTTAACCAGAAGGTTATCAATGAACTGATCAGCGACGAAATAGGCATCAACTGGCCGGCGCCGGTGGTGATAGTGGCAGACGAAATCGACAGCCCGTTTGCCGGTAAAACCGTGGTGCTGACGGGCTCGTTGAGCCAGCTTTCACGCGATGAGGCCAAAGATCGCCTGACGGCGTTGGGCGCCAAGGTCAGCGGCAGCGTCTCGAAGAAAACAGATTTGGTGATTGCCGGGGAAGCCGCCGGTTCCAAGCTGGTGAAGGCGCAAGAACTGGGCATTGCGGTGATCGACGAGGCGGAAATGATCCGCCTGTTGGGTGCCTGATGGAAAAAGAAAACCTGCTGGAAATCGCCAACACCGTGATGCCGTTCGGCAAATACCAGGGGCGGGTGCTGATTGACCTGCCCGAGGAGTACCTGCTGTGGTTTGCTCGCAAGGGGGAGTTCCCGAACGGCAAACTCGGCATGCTGATGGAAATGACGCTGGCGATTAAAATCGAAGGGCTCGACCACCTGGTCAAGCCGCTGAAGAAAAGTTGAGTAGCCGGGCGCGGCAATCGTCGCGCCCGTTTGATTATCCCCGCGCCGTTTCGGCGTTTGGCACCGCCTGTTTTTCCTGCTGTTTCTTCTGATACCGCCGCGCCAGCACGGCGCAGGTCATCAGCTGTACCTGGTGGAACACCATCAGCGGCAGCACCATAATCCCCACGGTAGTGGCCGGGAACAGGATATTGGCCATCGGGATACCGTTCGCCAGGCTTTTCTTCGAACCGCAGAACACGATGGTGATCTCATCGGCTTTACTAAAGCCCAGCCAGCGCGCCATGTAAGTGTTCACCACCAGCACGATCGTCAGCAGCACCAGGCTGCCGACGATGATAAACACCAACGAACCCAATCCGACCTGATGCCAGATACCGTGGGTGACGGCTTCGCTGAAGGCCGCGTAAACCACCAACAGGATCGAAGTCTGATCGGTCTTGCCAATCAGCTTACGGTTGCGTTCAATCCATTTACCAATCAGCGGGCGCGACAGGTGACCGGCCACAAAGGGCACTAACAGCTGCAGGACGATGGAACCCACCTGCTGCAGGCTGCCGGTTTCACCGTGAACGTTCATCAGCAGCCCCACCAGCAGCGGCGAAACGAAAATCCCCAACAGGCTTGATGCTGAAGCGCTGCATACCGCCGCCGCCACGTTGCCGCCTGCCAGCGAAGTAAAGGCGATGGCCGATTGCACGGTGGCGGGCAGAATGCACAGATAAATAAAGCCGGAATACAGCTCGGGGCTGACGTTGACCGGCGACCACCATTTAAACAGCACGCCCAGCGCCGGGAAAATAATGAAGGTGCTGAACATCACCCACAGATGCAGCCGCCAGTTGTTGCTGCCGGCCAGAATGGCTTCGCGCGACAGCTTGGCGCCGTGCATAAAGAACAGCAGGGCAATGGCGGCGATGGTCAGTGCGTTCAGCCAGCCGACGAACTCGCCGCGCGCAGGCAGGAACGAAGCCAGCAGCACGGTGGCGATCAACGTCAGGGTAAAGCGATCGGGCAAGAATCTCATGGCGGCGTACTCGGATGAAAAATCAATGCGCCCATTGTCGCGCGGCGGGATATAATAATTAAATTGATTTATTTAATTCATTTATGAATAAAAAACATGAATTACTCGATTAAGCAGCTCAAGGTGTTTGTCGCCATTGCCCGCCACCGCAGTTTCAGCCGGGCCGGTGAGGCCATTGGTCTGACGCAGTCGGCGGTCAGCCACAGCGTGAAAGAGCTGGAAGCGGAGGTCGGCGTTCGCCTGCTCGATCGCACCACTCGCGAAGTGGTGCTGACCGACGCCGGACAGCGGTTGGCCAACCGCGTTGAGCGCTTGCTGGATGAGCTGCAGTCGTCATTGCTGGATGCGCGCAGCTTCGGCGTGCAGCGCAGCGGTACGGTACGGGTGGCGTCCAGCCAAACCATCTCCGCACACCTGATGCCGCAATGCATTGCGGCAGGGGAAAAGCAGTATCCGGATATTCGCATTATGCTGCGCGATCAGGCACAGCAACAGGTCCTGCACAGCATTCGCAACGCCGAAGTGGATTTTGGCATCGTGGTGGATCCGGTCCAGGCGGTGGATCTGGACTGCGAACCCATCCTGCACGAGCCCTTCCTGCTGCTGTGCCGTAACGATCACCCCTTCGCCGGGCTGGCCGAGGTGCACTGGTCGGCGCTGAACGGCAGTGGTCTGGTATTGCAGGACTATGCGTCCGGTAGCCGGCCGCTGATTGACAGCGCGTTGCGCCAGCAAGGCGTGGAAGCGCAGGTGGTACAAGAGATAGGCCACCCGGCAACGTTGTTCCCGATGGTGGCGGCAGGTATCGGCATCAGTATTTTTCCTGCGCTGGCGTTACCGCTGCCGGAAGGGGGGCAATTAAAGGTGCGTCGGCTGCTGCCGGAAATCAACCGCGCGCTGATGCTGGTGCGGCGTAAAAACCGTTCGCTGACACCCGCGGCGGAAGCCATCTGGCAAGTGGTTGGCCAGCAGGCGGCATTGTTGCAGCAGCAACGCCGACAACAGGCGGACTACTGAGTCAGATATACACGTCCACGGCGTTGGCCGCCGTCGGGCGGTTGATGCCATCGCCCTTGGCAGGGACAATGCTCTCATTGGCCTTGGCCATCTGCTCGGCCTGCTGTTTTTCCATCTCTTCTTTTTGAATCCGCGCGATCTCGGCCTGCAGCATCTTGATCTGCGCCTGAATCAGCTGTTTCTGTTTTTCGATCTCTTTGGGATCGCTGTCTGAATCTTTCAGGTCTACCAGTTTTTGCTGCAGAGCCTGAATCTGTTTGTTCAGCACTTTGATGCGCGCTGAAGCGCTGCTGTCGGAAACGCTAACCCGGTCGCTACCGCCCGCCGCTTTGGTTTCATTAGACTTGTCGCCTTCAGGTTGCTGATGTACCGGCTTGGCCATCAGCACCTGGCCTGTATTACCGGGGGCGCTAAAAACGTTGCTGACGCCGGGTACGGTATTTTTCACCGGAACAATCATGGTGATGCTGGTCGACATAATGCTCTCCCTGAGTCTTGATATGGCTACTCAGGGTATCGGCAGCCTGGGGAAAAACTTTACCCGCGAATTTGCCGCAGGCGTGGCCAGCGTTGTAACCAGCCCTTGCCGACAACCCGCTGTTCATAGGCATCGAGGTCGCCGTTTTTGGCATTGAAGGTAATAGTGTCGGCAAACAGCCCCTCGAGACCGAACGGCGCGACCAGCGTAATGCTGTCATCTGCATTCAGGCGTGCGCCCACGGCCGTTTCCACCTCGGTCCAAAAGCTGATGGCGTCTTCGCTATTGCGATAAGGGGCTCGACCGCTACGCAAATGCATACGCGCCTGGTTTTTCACCGACCAGGGCTGTGGCAGCCACTCTTGCAGCCGCGTTTCCAGCATGTGGTCACGTTCCGCTTCCGGGCGCTGTGGGTCGAAATGGATCACGTCGATATCGTTGAGCAGCGTTGGCGTAGCGTAACCGTGGCGCTGATCCCACACCAGATTGCGCACAAAACCGGCCCCCAGGCACCAGTCATTCAGCCCGAGTCGTCGCGCGGTGCGCAATGCCATCATTCTTTCGTTATCTTGCTGTAACCATTGGATAATTTTCTGCTGCAGACTCATTACCGCTCCTTAGTTGCGGCTACTGTAACCCGAAGCGACCGCAGGCGGAATGCCGTGCATGATTTTAGTGCACGCCACTGCAGCGTGGATAGCCCGAGATATGGGGACAATAGGCTGATTTCCGGCAAAAAATAATTTCACACGCCCACTGACTACACTTGGTACAGGGTTTGCAACTTCCACCGACCATTCAGGGCAGAACAGGGGGCGCTATGTATCAGGCCACGCTTAGCCGGCGCAGCTACCGTTTCAACGATTTACGCCAGTTGTTGGCCAAGGCATCACCGGCACGTTCCGGCGATTATCTGGCGGAGGTGGCGGCGGACAGCGCAGAAGAACGCATGGCGGCGCGCATCGCGTTGGCGGATGTGCCGCTGAAAACCTTTCTTCAGCAACTGCTGGTGCCTTATGAACATGACGAGGTCACACGGCTGATTGTCGATAGCCACGATGCGTTGGCCTTTGCGCCGATATCGCACCTGACGGTGGGGGACTTCCGCGATTGGCTCTTGAGCGAGCAGGCGGACAGCGCGATGTTGGCACGGGTAGCTGCAGGCATTACGCCGGAAATGGCGGCGGCAGTGAGTAAATTGATGCGTAATCAGGACCTGATCCTGGTGGCGAAGAAGTGCCGGGTCATTACGCGTTTTCGCAATACCCTCGGCCTGCCGGGGCGGCTCAGCGTGCGGTTGCAACCGAATCATCCTACCGACAGTCTGCAGGGCATCGCCGCCAGCATGCTCGACGGCCTGCTGTATGGTTGCGGGGATGCGGTCGTCGGCATCAATCCGGCCAGCGACAGCCTGCCGCTGCTGGAAAAGCTCAACTACATGCTGGACGACGTGATCCAGCGCTTCGCCATTCCGACGCAATCCTGTGTGCTGACCCATGTGACCAATACGCTGCGGTTGATGGAGCGTGGCGTCCCTGTGGATTTGGTGTTCCAGTCGATCGCGGGTACCGAAGCGGCCAATCAAGGGTTCGGCATCAATCTGGCGCTGCTGGCGGAAGCGCAGCAGGCGGCATTGAGCCTTAACCGCGGCACTTTGGGCAATAACGTGATGTATTTCGAAACCGGGCAGGGCAGCTGTTTGTCGTCCAACGCACACCATGGCGTCGATCAGCAAACCTGCGAAGCGCGGGCCTATGCGGTGGCGCGTCATTTCTCCCCGTTGTTGATCAACACCGTGGTCGGCTTTATCGGCCCGGAATATCTGTACGATGGTAAACAAATTATCCGCGCCGGCTTGGAGGATCATTTTTGCGGCAAGCTACTTGGTCTGCCGCTAGGGTGCGACGTGTGCTACACCAATCATGCGGAGGCGGATCAGGACGACATGGACACGCTGCTGACGCTGTTGGCCACCGCCGGGCTGACTTTCCTGATTGGCGTGCCGGGTGCCGACGACATCATGCTCAATTATCAAAGCACCTCATTCCACGACGCGCTCTATATCCGCGAGCTGCTGGGGTTGAAACACGCACCGGAGTTTGCCGACTGGCTGACTAAAATGCAGATTACCGATGAACGGGGTCAACTGCGCGATACCGCCGCCAATCACCCTTTGCTACTGGCCTTGCAGGGAGAGAGACGATGAGCAAACCGGTGCACGTTAACCGTTGGGACGCGCTGCGCGCCTTTACCGATGCGCGCATTGCATTGGGGCGTACCGGCTCCAGCCTGCCTACGGCGGAGTTGCTTAAATTCGGCCTGGCGCATGCGCAGGCGCGTGATGCGGTACATCAGCCGTTTGATAGCGATACGCTGGCCGGGACATTGCAGGAGCAAGGTTGGCAAACCCTGACGGTGCACAGTCAGGCCGCCGATCGCACCGCCTATCTCCGTCGGCCGGATCTCGGGCGGCGTTTGGCTCCTGACAGCCGCAGCCTGCTGCTGGGCCTGCCGGAAAAACCGGCCGATCTGCTGCTGGTGGTGGCGGACGGTTTATCCTCCAAGGCGGTGCACCGTCAGGCGCTACCGTTGTTGCAGGCGCTGCGACCTTATCTCGATGGACTGGGGCTTTCGGTTGCCCCTGTGGTATTGGCACACCAATCGCGGGTCGCGCTGGGGGATGATATCGGCGAGTGTTTGCAGGCCAGAGCGGTGGCGATGTTGATCGGCGAGCGGCCGGGCTTATCGTCGCCGGACAGCCTTGGTGTCTACCTTACCTGGGGGCCGAACACCCGGCGGCGCGAGTCGGAGCGCAACTGCATCTCCAACGTGCGTCCGGAAGGGCTGGATTATCCGCAGGCGGCGTTCAAACTGGCCTGGCTGCTGGAGCAGGCTTTCCAGCGTCGGCTGACCGGGGTGGAGCTGAAAGATGAAAGCGACAACCCGGCGCTGCAAGGACAGGTTTCCCCGCGTTACTCCCAGCTCGGCGGCTGACCGATGCTTTGTTTTAGCAGGGTAATAAACAGGTTCAGCCGCGCGGATACCTTCGCCACCGGCCGTAACAGGTAAATGCCCTGTTGCTCCTGGCGCGGGTCTTCCAGCACCTGCAGCAAGCGGCCGGCCTGAATATCCGGCCCGACCACCCAGTTGGGCAAAAAGGTGAGCCCCAACCCCAGCAGCGCCGCCTGGCGTTGAGCGGTAAAGTCGTCACAGCGCAGCACCATGCTGCAGCGGCTCATCAGAGGAACGCTGAGGATTTGCGCCCAACAGGCCGGTTGTTGCTTATGGTAGCGGGCAATCAGTCGATGCTGCGGCAATGCATTGAGGTCGGCCGGCTGTCCGTAACGGGCGATATAATCAGGGCTGGCGCACATCACCCAGCGCTGGGTCGCGATGCGGCTGGCGTACAGCCCGCTGTCTTTTTGCTCGCCGATACGAATGGCGGCATCCAACAGTTCCTGGGTCGGATCGGTTTGGCGTTCGGTCAAATCCAGGTCGACAAACAGTTGCGGATAGCGTTCGGCCAGCGTCGGCAACAGTGGCAGGATATAGGTTTTGCCGAAGGTGGGCAGACAGCTGATACGCAGCGTGCCTTGCGGCATATCGTTCCACGAAGCCAGTTCGGCACGGATGTCGGTGATATCCGTCAGCAGCGTGCTTGCTCGCGCCTGCAGCCTTTCGCCCGCATCCGTCAGCATCAAACCCCGCGTAGAGCGGATAAACAGCGTGGCGTCCAGCGCGTTTTCCAGCGCATCAATGTGGCGTACCAGCGAAGAAGGCACCATTCCCAGCTTGCGAGCGGCGGCGGAGAAGCTGCCCAACAGGGCCACCTCGAGAAATATCGGCAGATGTTCAACATAGCGGGCGTCATTCATCTTTGCATTATATGCAAAAGCGTTTCTTATGAATACCAGGTTCTCCGTCCGTCGCAATGCGGCTACTCTTTTTTCGGGCTTACGGAAAGCGATGGCATGCCGTGAACCCTGCCGCACAGAGAGAAAATGCATAAAACTCGCGGTTTTTAGAACTTTAAATACAGAATTTCCCCCAGGTTCCACCGTGTGCCTGCGGTATTGATGATGACTTCAACACCAGATTAACCGTTCAAATTGATGCCCTGTTTACCAACAATGATTAGTGAATCTAAACCGTTGTTGACATTGGGCATCGCCGGCCTGCCGTGCCGGTTTTTTTGTCGCCGTTGGCTGAATCGTTCCAACTGAACGCGCTGCCGGCGACATCTTTGTTCACCTACGGGTGGGCATTTTTGAACGCGCGGAGCATTTCACTCCGCGCTGGTGGAGGAGTAGTTATGAACGAAGACCATGGGTGTTCCTGCGCGCAGCATTTGGCGCAAGGGTTTGCCAGGCAGTCGCTGAGCGTTGGGGAGGGCGAGATCTATCAAATCTCGCTGATGAGCGCACTGATCAGCGGCGTTTACGAAGGGGAGGTCACCATTGCCGAATTGCTCAAGCACGGCAACTTTGGCCTGGGAACGTTCAATCACCTCGACGGCGAACTGATCGCTTTCGACCAGGAAATTCACCAGTTGCGCGCCGACGGCAGCGCACGACCGGCCAGTTTGCAGCAGAAAACCCCGTTTGCCGTTGTCACTTTTTTCCAACCTAGCGTCACCCAACACTTCGACAGTCCGATCACCAAGGCGCAGTTGCACCAGTGCATCGATGAGCAGGTGGCTTCGCCGAACCTGTTCTGCGCGCTGCGCGTCGACGGCGAGTTCAGCCATGTGGAAACCCGCACCGTGCCGCGTCAGGAGCGGCCTTATCGTCCGATGCTGGAGGCGATAGAAGAGCAGCCGACCTTTGCCTTCCATCGACGTCAGGGCACCCTGGTCGGCTTCCGTTCGCCTGATTATATGCAGGGCGTTGGCGTGGCCGGTTATCACGAGCACTTTGTCACCGACGATCGCAACGGTGGCGGTCACGTGCTGGATTACCAACTTGACCACGGTCGCCTGCAATTTGGCGTGATCACCCGTCTCAATCTTCAATTGCCGCATGATGCGGATTTTCTGCGCGCCGACCTCTGTCCCGAGGATTTGGATAGCGCAATTCGTTCTGCCGAGGGTTAATTCCGCGACAGTCCTGGGTGTATTTTCAGGAGGTATTCCATGAACAAGGCAAAAACAGACAATAACTGGGCATGTGGCGCAGATTTGGTGGTGAAAAATCTGGAGGCGCAGGGGGTTAAACACGTATTCGGTATTCCGGGCGCCAAGATTGACCGGGTATTCGATTCGCTGGAAGACGCGCCGTCGATAGAAACGGTGGTGGTGCGCCACGAGGCCAACGCGGCATTTATGGCGGCGGCGGTGGGGCGTTTGACCGGCAAGGCCGGGGTGGCGTTGGTGACCTCCGGGCCTGGCAGTTCCAATTTGATCACCGGGCTGGCGACCGCCACCTCGGAAGGGGATGCGGTCGTGGCGTTCGGCGGGGCGGTGAAGCGTGCCGACAACCTCAAACAGACCCACCAGAGCATGGATACCGTCAGTATGTTTCGGCCGGTGACCAAGTATTGTGCCGAAGTGCATGCCGGTTCGGCGATTTCTGAAGTGATTGCCAACGCTTTCCGCCACGCCGAATTCGGCCGTCCTGGGGCGTCTTTTGTCAGCCTGCCGATGGACATCGTCAATGAGCCGGTCAGCGCCCCGGTGCTGGCGGGGTGTCGGTTGCCGCGAATGGGGGCCGCCGCTGCCGAGGATATTCGCGCCGCGGTTAAGCTGATCCAACAGGCGAAGTGCCCGGTGTTGTTGCTCGGGCTGCAGGCCAGCCGCCCGGAAAACAGCGAGGCGGTGCGCCAACTGCTGCATCGCACCCATATGCCGGTAGTGGGGACCTACCAGGCGGCAGGGGTGATCGACGTTAATCACTTTGCACGCTTTGCCGGCCGCGTCGGCTTGTTCAACAACCAACCGGCCGACCAACTGCTGCAGAAAGCCGATTTGGTGGTCAGCGTCGGCTATGGCCCGATCGAATACGATCCCTGCATGTGGAACAGCCAGGGGCGATTGAAACTGGTGCATATCGACGTGCTGCCGGCGGACATCGATACCTGCTATCGTCCGGACGTCGAGCTGGTGGGCAATATCAGCGCCACGCTCGACATGATGACCGAAGCCTTTAACAGCGTGGTGAGCGTGCCGGCCGAAGTGGAATCGATCCTCAGCGATCTTGGTCGCCAGCGTACCGAACTGGCGGAACGTGCCGCACGGCGCGGCGGCATGCCAATCCACCCGCTGCGCATCGTCAAAGAGCTGCAGGATATTGTCAGCGACGACGTGACGTTGTGTGTGGACATGGGCAGTTTCCACATTTGGATTGCGCGTTACCTTTACAGCTTCCGTGCGCGCCAACTGCTGATTTCCAACGGCCAGCAGACCATGGGGGTGGCGCTGCCGTGGGCTATCGGCGCGGCGCTGGTGCGGCCGGGCGACAAAGTGGTGTCGATTTCCGGCGACGGCGGTTTTATGCAGTCGAGCATGGAACTGGAAACCGCCGTGCGGCTGAAAAATAACATCGTGCACGTGATTTGGGTGGATAACGCCTACAACATGGTGGAAATGCAGGAGGTGAACAAATACCGCCGCAAATCCGGGGTGGAATTCGGCCCTATCGATTTTAAAGCCTATGCCGAGGCGTGCGGGGCGGTCGGGTTTGCGGTGCAGTCGGTGGATGACCTGCGGCCCATGTTGCGCAAGGCGATGGAAATCCAGGGGCCGGTCGTGGTGGCCATTCCGGTCGATTACGCCGACAACTACAAGCTGATGGCGCAGATGAACTTCAGCCAGATGATTTAATTTCATCAGGCGTAAAAACCACGGGGAATGCCGTACGCGGTGCTCCCCGTTTTTTATGCCTAAAATTTGTTCTTTACATCCCTAACTTCATGATTTATTGGTATCCATCGAGTCTATTTTCTATACCGGGGATGGCAGGATGAAAACAAAAACACTCACAATGACGCTGGGATTATTGGCTTTGGCAGCGATGGGCGGTGCGCGCGCCAGTACGCTGGTTTATTGTTCCGAAAGCTCACCGGAAGGGTTTAACCCGCAGCTGTTTACGTCGGGCCCGACGGTGGACGCCAGTTCGGCGACGATCTACAACCGATTGGTGGACTTCAAAACCGGCACCGTTGAGCTGCAGCCCAGCCTGGCCGAAAGCTGGCAGGTGAGCGAAGACGGCAAAAATTACACTTTTCACCTGCGCAAGGGGGTGAAATTCCAGAGCAATAAATACTTTACCCCCACCCGCGATTTCAACGCCGACGACGTCATCTTCTCCTTCATGCGGCAAAAAGACGCCAATAACCCTTATCACAAGGTTTCCAACGGCGCTTACACCAACTTTGAGTCGATGGAGTTCGGCACGTTGATCAACAACATTGTCAAAGTGGACGATAACACCGTGCGCTTTGAACTTTCACGCGCTGAAGCGCCATTCGTGGCCGATCTCGGCATGTATTTCGCCACCATTCTCTCCGCCGAATATGCCGATGCGATGCTAAAGGCCGGTACCCCGCAGCGGGTGGACAACGACCCGATCGGCACCGGTCCCTTCCAGTTGGTGCAGTACCAGAAGGATGCGAAGATCCTCTATAAGGCGTTCGACCACTATTGGGAAGGCAAACCCAAGGTTGACCGTCTGGTGTTCTCAATTACCCCGGATGCGGCGGTGCGTTATGCCAAGCTGCAAAAAAATGAGTGCCAGGTCATGCCGTTTCCTAACCCGGCGGATCTGACACGCATGCGTCAGGATCCCAATATCCAGGTCATGGAGAAGTCCGGTCTGAATATCGGTTTCCTGGCGTTCAATACCCAGAAAAAACCGCTGGATAACGTCAAGGTGCGGCAGGCGCTGGCGCTGGCGGTGAACAAACCAGCGATCCTCGAAGCGGTGTTCCACGGCGCGGGCCAGCCGGCGAAGAACCTGTTGCCGCCGACCCAGTGGGGCAGCAATGACAAGATTGAGGATTACCCGTATTCCCCGGAGAAAGCCAAAAAGTTACTGCAAGAGGCAGGGCTGGGGCAGGGCTTTGCGATAGATCTGTGGGCGATGCCGGTACAGCGGCCCTACAACCCGAATGCCAAGCGCATGGCGGAGATGATCCAGTCCGACTGGGCGAAGATTGGCGTGAAGGCCAAAATTGTCACCTTCGAGTGGGGCGAATATCTGCAGCGGATAAAAAATGGCGAGCATCAAACGGCATTGATGGGCTGGACTACGGCCAATGGCGATCCGGATAACTTCTTTGGCCCGTTGTTTACCTGCGTATCGGCCAACGGCGGTTCGAACTCGGCCAAGTGGTGCTATCCGCCGTTCGACAAGTTGATTTCGCAAGCGCGTGAGGAAAACGATCACGCCAAGCGGGTGGCAATGTATGAACAGGCACAGGTGATGATGCATGATCAGATGCCGGCGTTGATGATTGCCCATTCGACCATTTTTGAACCGGTGCGCAAAGAGGTGAAAGGCTACGAGATCGATCCCTTCGGCAAACACATCTTCAAACAGGTTTCGCTGGAGAAATAATAAAAAAGGGGCTGCATGGCAGCCCCTTAGGTCGTTGGCAATCGGCTCTGCTTTTTTATGGTAGGGGCGCTGCATGCTGCGCCCAGTTGCATAAACACTGGATTTAATCGGGTCGAACATGTTCGACCCCTACCGGTTTAGCCCCTTAGTGGGGGTTAGCAGTCTTGATTAAGCCGACCGTTTAGAAATGGGTATTCACGCTCATATAGTAAGTACGACCCGGTTCGTTGTAGGTGGCGGCACCTGCACCGGCAATGTTAATGGCACCGGTGGTTGGGTCACCCACGTTCTGCGAGTTACCTTCGCGGAACTGACGTTTGTCGAACAGGTTGTCGATACCCGCCGTCAGGCTGATGTTTTTGGTCACATCATAGGTCGCGCTGGCACCTACCACGGCGTAAGGGCTGACCTCCTTGGTTTCGGTACCGCTGACCGGTTTACCCTGGTAGTTGTACTTCTTCGGTTTCTGACGGCCGTACCAGGTCAGGGTCGATTGCATCGACAGATCCTGGGTCGCCTGCCAGCTCAGCGTCGAGTTGATGGTGAACTTGGGGATCACCGACAGGTAGTCGCCGGTGCTCTTGTTCTTGTTCTCGATCATATAGGTGGCGTTGTTGCTCCAGGAGACGGTCTCGCTGACCGGCACGTTCAACGTGCCTTCCAGGCCCTGGACTACCGCTTTCGGCACGTTTTCCCATTGGTACACGGCTGTGCCGGTGCTGCTGGTGCCGATACGGCTATTACCCGCTTCGATTTTATTGTGGTAATCGTTGCGGAAATAAGTCACGCCGGCCAGCCAGCCTTCATTGTGGAATTCCAACCCGACTTCTTTATTGACGCTGGTTTCTGCCTTCAGGTCGTCGTTACCCAGCAGGTAGCAGCCATTTTTGACATCGCTGGACGAACAACCCTGACCTTTGCTGTACAGCAAATAGTTCTGGTTGGTCTGGTACAGGTTAGGCGCTTTGTAGGCGCGGGCGATGCCCATTTTCAGGGTGAAGTTGTCGCCCAGTTCCTGTGACAGGTTCAGCGACGGGCTCCAGTTGTTACCGGCTTCGGAGTGCAGATCGTAACGCAGGCCCGGCGTCAGCATGGTGCTGTCGGTCAGCTCCATGTTGTCTTCGGCAAACAGCGAGAAGATATGGGCGGATGCGTAAGGGCTACGAGTACCGCTACCTTGACCGGGAATGGTGCCCCCCATCATCGTTTGGCTGGTGGATGAACCGTCCTTCATGCGTTGCTGGTTCCATTCGGTACCCAGGGTGGCGGTTTGCGTCACGCCCAGTTCAAATGGCACGCTGACTTCGCTGTGCGCCAGGAAATCGTCCAGTTTGGTGGTGCCGAAGCCTTCGTTTTTAGCGTCAAAGATACCTTCGGTACCGCCGGCCAACCCTTCGTTCAGGCGGGTATTGCGAGTGCGCTCGAACTGAACGTAGTTATTGGTGCTGACGCCATTGTCCCAGGCACCGCGGTGGTTAAGGCCGAAGGTCTCGCGATAGATACGGTTGGTTTCTTTGCCGTAGTTGCTCTGTACCAGCGCATTGGTGTTGGTGTTCTGAGTGTCACCGGCGTACAGGTTGCCCTGACGGCCATAGGAATACTCAAACTCCAGCGACTGCAGGTGCGCGAAGTCCCAGTGCAGCAAGGCGTCGATATTTTTATCTACCACCCCTTCACGGCCGGAAGGAATGCTGCTGGCGTAGGCACCCACTCGCTCGGATTTATGCGATTCGTTAATGTCCCAGGCATCGGCCTGAGTTTTGCTGTAACCCCCGAACAGGCGGAAGCTCAACTGGTCGGTCAGCGGGCCGGACAGGCTGAAGTCGGTACGCTTGGTGGAGCCTTCCTGCTTGTGCTCCGGCACGTTGAAATAGGTGTTCAGCGAGCCGTGCAGCTCTTTGGTGTTCTTCTTGGTGATGATGTTGACCACGCCGCCGGCGGCGCCGTTACCGTAACGGGCTGCCGCGGGGCCGCGCAGCACTTCGATACGTTCAATCATTTCCGGCGGGACCCAGGCGGTATCGCCGCGGGTATCACGCTCACCGCGCCAGCCCTGACGCACCGAGTTGCGGCTGCTGGCCGGTTTGCCGTCAATCAGGATCAGGGTATTTTCCGGGCCCATGCCGCGGATATCGATCTGGCGGTTGTTGCCGCGCTGGCCGCTGGTGGAGTTACCGGTCAGGTTAACGCCGGGCATGGTGCGGATCAGCTCGCTGATATCACGGGCAGGTGGGCGCTTTTTGATTTCGTCGGCGGTAATGGTAGAAACCCCAGGTGCCTGCAGGTTTTGCTTGGCGGCAGTGACGACAATAGTGTCTTCGGCGGCTTCTTTTTTACTTTTGGCGACCTTGTCTGTTTCTGGGGTGGTGTCGGTTTGCTGTGCGGCGTGTGCAAAAGCGGACGCGCCTAACCCTAACCCGATGAGTGTGGCTAAGGAATAACGTGATAATTTGCTGTTCATCTGAGAGTTCCTACCTTGCTGCCTTTCTCCGGGCACCGAAGCAGTAGCTCTCCGGCTATGAGAAGGGCGGTTGTAGTTTTTTGTTTTCGGAAAGAGAAACCCAATCGGCCAAGACGCAGCGGCCACGACATTGGATTCAGCGCTTAAATTCGGCATCCGTCCCTGTTGAAGAATACCTGCCCTGTTTACGAGCCTACACACACTATTGCAAACGCAAATAATTATCAATAGTATTCGACTTACCGTTTTCTTGGGCAGCGCCTCGCGCCGCGAAATTACCGGCTTTCCTGAAGCTGCCAGCTAAATAGTGAATAGGCGTTTGAAAACAAAATCCGAGTCAGAAAGCAGCAGATTATTATCAAGCAAGCACGCCGGGCGCCATGGATGGTGGCTGAATATCGCCAAACGCGGCACGCCGCTGGTGGAGCTGCAAGGGGATGGACGCGGGAAGGTCACCTTTTTATGGCGTGACCCCCAGGGATGTGAACTCACTTCAGCCTATCGACGCGTCTGGATCCACATCAATTGTCTGACCGACCATCATCAGTCGTCGCCGCCGCAGAGCCTGCAACGGCTGGAAGGGACCGACGTTTGGTACTGGCAGACCGAGCTCAGCGCCGACTGGCGCGGCAGCTACTGCTTTATCCCCTGTATGGACGACCGGCCATTGGCCCCCAGTGATGAGGATGCGCACGTTAATATGCATTCGGTCCGCCATTGGTGGCATCAGGTGTTTGCCGGTGCGACCCAGGACCTGCTGAATCCCCATCGTTCCTGGGCCGGTGTCGGCGGCCATGTATTGTCAGGTCTGCATATGCCGGAAGCGCTGCCGCAACCGGCCTGGCAGGATTTCGATCGCTATGCGGTCGCCAGCGGGCGTTGTACTCCAGCTCCCCCGGCGAAACTGCAGCGCCACAGCTGGCACAGCGAGCGTCTGGGCAATACCCGTAATGTCTGGGTTTATACCACCGGCGAAGGCGATCCAACACAACGTCCGCTGGCGATATTGCTGGACGGTCAATTCTGGGCGAGCAACATGCCGGTCTGGGATCCGCTGATGCAGTTGACCCGCGAGGGCAAGCTGCCGGAAGCGGTTTATCTGCTGATTGACATTATCGATCTCAAACACCGCTCCCAGGAGCTGGCCTGCAATGCAGATTTCTGGCTGGCGGTACAAGAAGAATTGCTGCCGCAGGTCGCCGAATGGGCGCCGTACCAGCGCGATCCTGCCCGTACTCTGGTGTGCGGCCAAAGTTTTGGCGGCTTGTCATCGCTGTATGCCGGGCTGCACTGGCCGCAGAGCTTCGGCGGGGTGATTTGCCAGTCCAGCTCTTTCTGGTGGCCACGTCGCGACATGTATCAGCTTGCGGAAATTCCGGCCGATGCCGGTTGGTTACTGCATCAGGTTGAGCAGGGCGTTGGCAAAGGCAAGCTGAAGGTGTTTATGGAAGCCGGCGTGCATGAAAAAGTGGCGCGCCGGGTCAACGATCGCATGGCGGACTTGCTGCGTGATGCCGGTCACCGGGTGCAATACCGGGTGGTAGCCGGGGGACACGATCATTTGTGCTGGCGTGGCGGCCTGATAGACGGTCTGCAGGCACTGTGGGCGGACCAATCCTCTGCCCCCTCGATCAAGCTAACCTTCACTGCCCAAGGAGTCCGCGATGGAAACTCTGAACCCGTTCGATGACGAGCAACAAAGCTGCCTGATTGTGCAGAATGATGAATTGCAATACAGCCTGTGGCCAGACTTTAGCGCAGTGCCGGCGGGGTGGACGCCGGTGTTTGGCCCGGCGGCGCGTCCGCTGTGCGTGATTTGGCTGGAACAGCATTGGCAGGATATGCGGCCCGCCTCGCTGCGTAAGGCGTGATGGCGCCAATACCGATAACAGGAGTCAGTACCTTGTCAGACCCGAATTTATTACCGACCGAACGGCCGTTCGCCACTGAACTGCCGTTGGTCGCCGCGCAACCCGGGATCTGGGTTGCCGATCAGATTTCGCCGCATGCCAACGCCTATGCGGTTTCCCACTATATTGAGCTGAATGGCCCGCTGGATCAGGCGTGCCTGTTGCGTGCGATTGAGCAGGGGCTGTCGGAAGTAGATACCCTGCAGTTCCGCTTTGAAGAGCGTGACGGGGTGCCGATGCAGTGGCATGACCCCGAGCTGGCGATCCTGCCGGTAGAATACTTCGATCTCAGCGAATCTCCCGATGCCGCTGCAGCGGCGCGTGCCCTCATGCAGTTGGATATGTCCGGTGATTTGCGCATCGGTAGCGGCAATGCGTTATATCGTCATATGCTGATCCGCCTGTCGGAACAGCGCTGGTTTTGGTATCAGCGTTATCATCATATCTTGGTAGATGGCTTCAGTTTTACCGCCATTGCCCGCAGAATTGCCCATATTTACACCCGGACGTTGCACAATGAACGGCCGGATCCGACGCCCTTCAGCGCATTCAGCGAAGTGGTCGAGGAATATCAGCGTTATGCGCAATCGCCCACCTCTCAGCGCGACGCTGCCTTCTGGTTGAACAAGGCACAGCAATTGCCGACGCCTGCCACCCTTTGCCCGCAACCGTTGGCCGGGCAGTCGCCAACCACCCGTATTCACCGCTTGTCACAGCTGTGCGATCGACAAGATTTCACGCAGTTGGTGAACGCCGGTCAGCAGCAGTTCAGCGTGGCAGATATGGCACTGGCGCTGGTTGCGTTGTGGGTTTCACGCCTGAGCGGACATGCCAGCTTCAGCGCCGGTTTTATCTTTATGCGCCGTACCGGTTCGGCCGCGCTCTGTGCCAACGGACCGGTGATTAACGTCTTGCCGATCGAAATGCACCTCGACCCTCAGGCTACGCTGAGCGAGGTCGCCGGTAATATTGGTCGTGAGTTAAAAACCGTTCGCCGCCATCAGCGCTACGAGGCGGAGCAGGTGCAGCGCGATCTGGGGCGAATTGGCGATGCCCAACCGCTGTACGGCACGGTATTCAACTTTAAGATGTTTGATTTCCAGTTGGACTTCGGCGGTATCGAAGGCATCACCCATGAGCTGGCCTCCGGGCCGGTCCGTGATCTGGAGATTGCGTTGTACCTCGACGAGGCCGGTACGCTGAAGGTCGATCTGTTGGCTAATGCCGAACGTTATCAGCGCGATGAGCTGGCGGCGCATTTGCAACGCCTGCCTCTGTTGTTGCGTCAGTTTGCCGCACAGCCTCAGATGCCGATTGGCGATGCCGATTTGCTCACCGAGCAAGACCGCCAACTGTTGGCCCGGGTTAATGACACGGCACATCCGGTGAAGGCGCAAACCCTCAGCGGGCTGCTGGCGGAGCAGGCGCAGAAAACCCCTGACGCCCCGGCGCTGGCCGATGCGCAGTACCAATTTACCTATCGCGAAACTCGTGAACAGGTTGCCGCGCTGGCGCGTCAGTTGACGGAGCAGGGTGTACAACCGGGTGATATCGTCGCCGTCGCCTTACCGCGCTCGGTCTTTTTGTCTCTGGCGTTAATGGCCATCGTCGAAGCCGGGGCGGCCTATTTGCCGCTGGATACCGGTTATCCTGACGAGCGTCTTGGCATGATGCTGGAGGACGCTGCGCCGCGCCTGATTATCACCGAACCGACCCAGCAGGCACGTTTTGCCGGCAAGGGTGAGATCTTGCTGTATGACGCGCCGTTGCCGATAGACAGCGCAGTCAACGTCACGCTCAATGGACCGACGCCGCATCACCCGGCCTACATTATCTTTACCTCCGGCTCGACCGGGCGACCGAAAGGCGTGTTGGTGGGGCATCAGGCGATCGTCAACCGGTTGCTGTGGATGCAACATCAGTATCCTATGGCGGCAGGCGATGTGGTGCTGCAGAAAACGCCTTGCAGTTTTGACGTTTCGGTATGGGAATTCTTCTGGCCGCTGATAGTGGGGGCCCAGTTAGTGATGGCCCCGCCTGAAGCGCATCGCGATCCGGAACAGTTGCTCCAGCTGATTGATCAACATCGTGTCACCACCATGCACTTTGTCCCTTCGATGCTGGCGGCCTTCGTCAGCGCGTTGGATAGCCCGCAGGCGGTGGCGTGTTGTGCGCCGTTACGCCAGGTATTTTGCAGTGGTGAAGCCTTGCCGGCGGAACTGTGCCGCCTGTGGCAAAGCCGCACTGCGGTGCCGTTGCATAACCTGTACGGGCCGACCGAAGCGGCGGTGGACGTCAGTTGGCATCCGGCCTGGGGCGAAGCCTTGGCTGCCGTCACTGGCGCCAATGTGCCGATTGGTTTACCGGTTTGGAACACCGGTTTACGCATCCTCGATACGCGCCTGCGGCCAGTGCCGCCGGGCGTCGCCGGTGATTTGTACCTTACCGGTGTGCAACTGGCGCACGGCTATCTGGGACGACCGGAACTGACCGCCAGCCGCTTTGTAGCCGATCCTGACGGCGATGGTGGGCGGATGTATCGCACGGGTGACGTCGCCCGTTGGTTGCCGGGAGGCGAGGTGGAATACCTTGGCCGCAGTGACGATCAGTTAAAAATACGTGGGCAACGCATTGAATTGAGTGAAATCGATCATGCTTTGCTGTCGCTGCCGGGGATTAAACAGGCGGTGACTCACGCGCTGGTGCTGGAAAATACGCCAACCGATCCTGGCGGCGGCGATGCCCGTCAACTGGTGGGCTATCTGGTGGCGCAGCCCGGTGTGCGCCTTGATCTGGACGCGCTCCGCGCAGCGTTGGCCGATCGCCTGCCGCCGCATATGGTGCCGGTGGCGCTGGTCGAGATGGATACTCTGCCGCTGAGTGCCAATGGCAAGCTGGATCGTAAAGCGTTGCCGCAACCGCAGGGCGCAACCCGCGCGGCAGGGCGTGAGCCGCATGCGGGGCTGGAGACGGCGATTGCTGCGGTGTTCGCTCGCCTGCTGCAACGCGAAACCGTGTTTGCCGACGATGACTTCTTTGCCCTCGGCGGGCACTCGCTGTTGGCGATGCGTTTGGCGGCGGAGCTGCGGCGTGAGCTGGGCAAGGCGGTGTCGGTAGGGCAGGTGATGGTGGCTTCCCGCGTGGAACAGCTGGCGCAGCTGTTGGCCGAAGAACGCACCCAGGAAGAAGCTGACAAAACCGGTTTTGACCGCGTTCTGCCACTGCGCACCACCGAAGGACCAACGCTGTTCTGCCTGCATCCGGCGTCCGGCTTCTCATGGCAGTTCAGCGTGTTGCCGCGCTATATCGATCAGCACTGGTCGCTGGTGGGCATTCAGTCACCACGGCCGGATGGCCCGTTGGCGCTGAGCGAAAATATGGACCAGGTATGCGACGCGCATCTGGAGACGGTGTTGCAAGTGCAACCGCACGGCCCGTATCACTTTATCGGTTACTCGCTGGGCGGTACTCTGGCACAAGGCATTGCCGCGCGCTTACAGGCAAGGGGCGAAGAAGTGGCTTTCCTTGGGCTGCTGGATACCTATCCGCCGGAAACGCAAAACTGGGACGTGATGTTGGATGACAACGTGTTGAAAGAAGTTCAGCGCGAACGACAGCAGTTCCTGGCGGTGTCTGAAGATGCGCTGGATCCGGCATTGGGCGAAACTCGCGTAGCCATGTTCGATAATATCGAAGCCAACTATGCCGATTCGGTTCGTCTGCTTTCAGCCACCCATACGGCGAACTTCAAAGGACAAGCGACGCTGTTTGTTGCGCGCCAGACGTTGCAGGAGGGGATGGATGTTCAGCAGACCTGGTCGCAATATGTGGACGCGCTACAGGTTCATGAACTGGACTGTGCGCACGTGGATATCGTTTCACCAACGTCGTTCAAGGTATTAGGACCGTTGTTGAACCGCATACTTCGCGCTTTATAATACCCAGGGATGGTAGGGGACGAATACATTCGTCCCGATTAACGCGGGCCCAGCATGCTGGGCCCCTACAATCTCGATTACTTACCCAGCGGTACCACCAACGGCGTGTGCGAGACGGGATCGTCAATGATCATGCAGCGCAGACCGTAGACCTTTTCGATCAATTCCGGCGTCACAATATCCTTCGGTGCCCCCTCGGCCACCACTTTACCGTCGCGCATGGCAATCAGATGCGTGGCGTAACGGCAGGCATGGTTGAGATCGTGCAGCACCACCACCAGCGTATGGCCATTTTCACGGTTTAACTGGCGCATCAGTTCCAGCAAGTCGATCTGATGGCTGATATCCAGCCAGGTGGTCGGCTCATCCAACAGCAGCAACGGCGTTTGCTGCGCCAATACCATAGCGATCCAGACCCGCTGACGCTGTCCGCCGGAAAGCGTATCAACCGGCTGTTCAGCCAGTTCAAACACGCCGGTGGAGCGCATGGCCTGTTCGACCGCCTGCTGGTCTTCTTCATGCCAGCGGCTGAACAGGCGCTGATGCGGATAGCGACCGCGTGCCACCAGATCAAACACGGTAATGTCACCCGGCGCGGTCGAGCTTTGTGGCAACAGCCCCAACTGGCGAGCCACCTCTTTGGTGGCATAGTCGCTAATGTGTTTGCCGTTGAGCCAGATGGCACCGGCCTGCGGCTGCATCAGGCGGCTAAGAGTGCGCAGCAAGGTCGATTTACCGCAGGCATTCGGCCCGATAATGACCGTCAGTTCACCGTGCGGAATAGAAACGGAAAGGTCGCGCGCGACGATTTTTTTGTCATAGCCGAGCGTCAGGTTTTCGGCGCGTAACGGCGCGGGCTGTAAGAGTTCAGCATTCATTTTTTTCGTGACTCACGGATTAATAGCCAAATCAGATAAATGCCGCCCAGGCTGACGGTCAATACCCCGACCGGCAACTGATAAGGCATAAACAGGCGTTGCGCCGCGACATCGGCGAGCAGCAGCAACAGGGCACCAGTCAGGGCTGTCAGCAACAGGACGCTGCGGTTGGCGCACAGGCGTCGCGCAATCTGTGGGGCCACCAGCGCAATAAAGGAGATCGGCCCGGCGACGGCGGTGGCGGCGGCGGTCAGGGTAACGCCGACCAATAACAGCAGCACGCGTGAGCGCTCCACCGGCACACCGAGTGCGCAGGCGGTGTCATCGCCCATCTCCAGCAGCCGCATGCGGCGGGCCAGCATCAACAGCAGCAGGCAGCACAGCGCAATCACCGCCAGCACCGGCAAACTTTTCGCCCAGGTCACGCCGTTGAGTGAACCGGCGCTCCACAGTCCGGCGGTCATGGCGGATTCCAGCGAAGCGCTGATGATCAGCCAGGTATTGCCGGCCACCAGCAGGGCGCGAACGGCAATACCGACGATAATCAAACGGAATGACTCGACGCCGTTGCGCCATGCCAGCAGATAAATCAGCGCGGCGGTCAGCAAGCCACCGGCCAGTGCCCCGGAGGTGATGCCGAGAATGCCGCCGTTAAACAGCACTATTGCCACCAGTACGCCGCTGTAAGCGCCGGTATTAAAACCGATGACGTCCGGGCTGCCGAGCGGGTTACGCAGCAGCGATTGGAAGATGGCGCCGCTGATACCGAGCGCGGCACCCAACAACAGCGCCATTATCACGCGAGGCAAACGCCACTGGGTAACGATCACCGCTAGGTTGGCCGGGCCTTCACCGCGTAAGGCGTCGATCACCTGCAGAGCGCTGAGCGACAGAGCGCCGGAACCCAGGGCATAAATCGCCAGTGCCAGAGCGGCAAGCAACAGCAGCAGCGCGGTTAGCGCCGGGCGCGACAAGGCGCGCATTTTGTGGTTGGCCATCAGGCGGGCTGCGGACATCGACATTAGCGCTGCCTCCTGAACATATGGCGTTGGCGCACCAGCATGATCAGCAGCGGTGCGCCAATAAGCGCGGTGACGATGGAAACGCGCAGTTCACCGGCGACCAGGAAGCGGCCGATCAGGTCGGCGCTCAGCAGCAGGATCGGGGTCAATACCAAGGTCCACGGCAGCATCCAGTGCAGCTCGGAGCCGGCCAGTCGCCGGGCAATGTGCGGCATCATCAGCCCGACAAAGGCTATCGGACCAACGGCGGTGGTGGCGCCACCGCACAGCAAAGTGATCGCCAGTAGCCCCAGCAACTGGGTGCGGACGATGCCGGTACCCAGCGCGGTGGCTAACTCATTGCCCATACTCAGGCTGTTCAGCGATTTGCTCATCCACAGCGTGATTGCTGTGCCCAGCAGGATCGGCAGGGCAACGGTGCGCACCACCTGCATATTTTGAATATCCAGCGAACCGGCCTGCCAAAACCGCAGCTGATCGAAGACCAGCGGGTTCAACAGGGAAATGCCGGATGTCATGCCTTCCAGCACCGCCGCCAGCGCGACGCCGGCCAGCGTCAGGCGAACCGGGTTCAGGCTGCTGCCGCCCAATGCGCCGATCAGCGCCACCAGCAGGGCGGCAAACATCGCGCCGGCAAAGGCGAACCACAGATATTCGCCGACGTGAGCGGCACCAAAGAAAGTGATGCCCAATACCACGGCAAACCCCGCGCCGGCGTTAACGCCGAGAATGCCAGGGTCGGCCAGCGGATTGCGGGTGAGGGTTTGCATCAGCACGCCGGACAGGCCAAGGGCGATACCCGCCAGCACGCCGATCAGCGTGCGCGGCAGCCTGGCGTTGGTAATGATGGTGCAGTCGGCGCCGCTACATTGGCCGTTGAGCGCCTGGATAACCGTGTCGAAGGGGATAGATTTGGCACCGAGCGACAGGCTGAGCAGCATGACGACCAACAGGGCGCAAACGGCAATCAGCAAGCCAAGCAGCTTGCGACGAAATGAGCGGGGAGTGCCACCCGCAAGACGGTCCCTGGACAGCGGAATGGACGGTGTGCAATTGCGTGTAATCCGTAACATAACAATCCATTATTTGATTGAATATGAATGATATTTATTATCATTATTGATTGTTTTCATCTATGGTACCATGAGTCCCTTCGCTATTGCAGCACAGACGCTGCCCCTTTTCTTTAGTTGTGGTGAGAAAGCTAATGAGTAAGCCCTCTATTTTGCTTGATTTTGGCCTGCTTAAGACCAATAGCGCCTTTCGCGCTGTGTTCTGCGCGCGTTTTATTTCCATTCTGGCGCTCGGGCTGATGGCCATTGCCATCCCGGTGCAGATCCAGGCCCTGACCGGGTCGACGCTGCTGGTCGGGTTGTCCGTGACGCTGGCCGGCAGCGGCATGTTTGCCGGTTTGCTGATGGGGGGCGTACTGGCTGACCGCTACGAGCGCCGCCGTCTGATCCTCTTCGCTCGTTCCACCTGTGGTATTGGGTTTATCGGTCTTTGTTTAAATGCCGCTTTACCTGCGCCGTCATTAACGCTGATTTATCTGCTGGCGGTTTGGGACGGGTTCTTCGGGGCGGTAGGCGTGACGGCGTTGCTGGCGGCGACGCCTGCGCTGGTTGGGCGTGAAAATATCGTTCAGGCCGGTGCCATCAGCATGCTGACGGTGCGTTTCGGCTCCATTCTTTCCCCGGCGATCGGCGGGTTGGTGATTGCCAACGCCGGCGTGACCTGGAACTACGCTTTGGCGGCCTTCGGCACCTTGCTGACGTTGATCCCTTTATTGCAGCTGCCACAGCTGTTGCCACCCCCTCAGCCGCGTGAGCATCCGCTGCGCGCACTGGCCGGGGGATTTGGCTTCCTGTTTCGTAACCGGGTGATTGGCATGGTGGCGCTGATCGGCGCGTTGCTGACCATGGCCAGCGCGGTGCGAGTGCTGTACCCGGCGATGTCCGGCATGTGGCAGGTCAGTGCGGCGCAGCTGGGCTTTATGTATTCCGCCGTGCCGCTGGGCGCGGCAATTGGCGCCTTTACCAGTGGCCGGGTGGCGCACGTGGCGCGGCCGGGCTGGATGATGCTGATGACGGCGATTGGCGCGTTTGTCGCTATCGGCCTGTTCGGCCTGATGCCCTGGTACGGTCTGGCACTGTTCTTCCTGGTGGTGTTTGGCTACCTGAGCGCACTGAACTCATTACTGCAGTACGGGCTGATTCAGAACCTGACGCCGGATGCTTTCCTGGGGCGCATTAATGGCCTGTGGACGGCGCAAAACGTGGTGGGGGACGCATTGGGTGCCCTGCTGCTGGGGGCGATGGGGGCGTTTATGTTGCCGGCCATGACTTCAACCAGCTTCGGTTTTGGCGTGGCGGTACTGGGTGTGGTACTGGCGTTCGCGATGAAAGGTCTGCGTCAGGTGAGCCTTGGCGGGCAGGAAAGCGATCTCCAGCCCGCCGCGGGATCTACTGAGAAATAAACTGTTTTTCCAACAGCGTCAGCAGGTTGCTGGCGCTGTAGTAGTCCAGTCGGAAGGTGTCATTGCCCAGCGCATAAACCCGCTTATGCTGCACCGCCGGGAGGTGAGCGAGGAAAGGATTGGCCATCAGCCGCTGCGCATCGCTTTCGTTGTTGGCAAACAGCATCAGCGTCTGGCCGTTCAGCCCTTCCGCCAGGTTTTCCCCGGCGAGCTGAATGATGTCCTTTCGCATACCCATGCTGCGGCTGTTGTTCAGCTTGTCAGACGGAATCGCCAGGGTGAAACCCAGCTGCTTGAGCATTTGCCCCTGGGAAGATTCGGCGGTCCACAGGTTGGCTGACTTGCCGTCGGCGCTGAAGACCAGAGCGGAGGTCGGTTGTTCCGGCAGCGTCATACGTTGTTTGAGTGACTTTTCCCGGCTATCGAAATCATCAACGATTTTTTGCGCCTTGGCTTCGTGCCCGGTGGCCTGGCCCAGCTCTATCGCCAGCGCCTGCCAGCTTTTGTCGTCGTAATTGACCACCAGCACCGGGGCAATGGCGGACAGCTGATCGTACAGGCGCACGGCGGAGTCGGCACCGGTAGCGGAGATGATGATCAGGTCGGGCGCTTCACCGGCAATGGCTTCTGCGTTGGGTTCACCAATGTACAGGCGCTTTACGCCGCGCTGCGTTGCGATAGCGCTCCATTGGTGGAAGAAACCTTGTGAGTCCGCCAGACGGCTGCCGGGCGTGGTGGCGCCGCTGGCGATCACTGGCGCATCAATCGCCAGCAGGGTGCCGGTGACGGTTACGCTGGTGGAAACGATGCGGGTAGGGGGCTGCTGCAGGGTCACTACGCCGTGTGAAGTTTCGATTTTACGCGGCCAACCGGCCTCTGTGGCATGGGCTGCACCCATGGCTAACATGCCAAACAGTGCGAAGCCGAAGAACAGGTTCTTCTTCATAAAGCATTCCTTAGAATTTAAATAGTAATACTTATCATTTATATAATTAAAACTGCTGGTTTTATAGCACGATAATGAATAGAAGAACTGTTTACATTTATTGACATAGCATATTCACGAGGGTAATTTAACGCGATTCAATACAAATGATAATCATTATTATACAGGTTATTGTTCATGATACGAAAGGGAGAACCGATGAGCGTGACAGTAAAGGGTACCGGGCAGAAGAAGCCGCACAGCAAGGAGAGCGAGTCGTCCGTAGCAGGCGTGTCGCCGACCTCCGGCTTTTTCTTTACCTCTCCTTTCCGTAGTCTGAGCACCCAGGGCTGCTTCGCCAAAATCACGCTGCCGGCCCAGGGCGGGGATCAGCTTAACGGCGAGTTCCAGCAGGCGGTACGGCATGCTTTTGCCGAAGCCAAACTGGCGGGGGTGAAAAACCCGGTCCTGTGCGGCGCGATCCCGTTCGATACTCATCAACCCTCTGCGCTTTTTATTCCCCAGCACACCCAGTGGTTTGAGCGCGATGCCTTTTTGGCTGGCGTAACCTCACCACAGGAAGCCCTGCCGGAAATTATCAGCCAAAATGAAGTGCCGGCACAACAGCCTTTCATGCAGATGGTGGCAGATGCGGTGGAAGCAACCCGTGGTGACCAACTGGATAAAGTGGTGCTGTCACGCCTGCTGGAGATTGAAACACGCGAACCGGTAGACAGTCAGGCATTGATGGCGCGTATCATCGCGCAAAACCCGCATGGCTTCCATTTCCATGTGCCGTTGGAACAAGGAGCATTGCTGGGCGCCAGCCCTGAACTGCTGCTGCGTAAATCCGGCGCACAATTTTATTCCAACCCGCTGGCAGGCTCCGCCCGTCGTGACGCCGACCCGCAGCGGGATCGTGCAGTCAGCCAACAGCTGTTGGTTTCCGAGAAAGATCTCTACGAGCACCAGTTTGTTACCGAAGGTATGCGGCAGGTGCTGGCCGATCGCTGCAGTTATTTGAATATCCCCACCTCGCCTGAATTATTGAGCACCACCACGCTGTGGCACTTGTCTACGCCAATCGACGGCGAGGCCGCCAGTCGGGCGGAAAACGCGTTGTCGTTGGCCTGCCTGCTGCATCCGACACCGGCGCTGTGCGGTACGCCAACGGCGCTGGCGCATCAGGTGATCAAGCAACTGGAGCCTTTTGATCGCGGCCTGTTTGGCGGCATCGTCGGCTGGTGTGATGCCGAAGGCAACGGGGAGTGGGTAGTGACCATCCGCTGTGGCACGGTGCAGGGCAACCAGGTGCGACTCTTTGCCGGAGCCGGCATTGTGCAAGACTCTTCGCCGGAATCTGAATGGCACGAAACCGGCACCAAACTCAGTACCATTTCGCGGGCGTTTGGCCTGAACCAAGGATAGACATTTCCATGAGCATTGCTTTTACTCCCTGGCCTGAGGCATTAGCCCGTCGCTATCGCGAACGGGGATATTGGACCGACCGGCCATTGACCGACATCATCACCCGCCAGGCTAAAAATGACGCCATCGCGCTGATCGACCCGCAACGCAGCCTGAGCTATCGCCAGCTTAATCAACTCTCCGATCGGCTGGCTGCGGCCTTGCTGCGTCGGGGCATACACAGCGGCGATACCGCGCTGGTGCAGTTGGGTAACGTGGTCGAGTTCTACGTGACTTTCTTTGCGCTGTTGAAAATTGGCGTGGTGCCGGTGAATGCGCTGTTTAGCCACCAACGCAATGAGCTGAACGCCTATGCGGCACAGATCAAACCGGCGTTGCTGATTGCCGATCGTCAGCATGGCCTGTTCGGTAACGACGAATTCCTGACGACGTTTCGCGCTGAACATCCTTCATTGCGCCTGGTCGCTTTGCGCAGTGAGGAACAGGGTGAGCAGTCGCTGGCGAGCTGGCTGGAAGAGGATTGCGGCGATTTCGTGGCTGCGCCAACCGCGGCCGATCAGGTAGCGTTCTTCCAACTTTCCGGTGGCAGTACCGGCACGCCGAAGCTGATCCCACGTACCCACAACGACTACTACTACAGCATTCGCCGCAGCGTGGAGATTTGTCATTTTGATGACGAAACCCGTTATCTGTGCGCACTGCCGGTAGCACACAACTATCCGATGAGCTCGCCTGGCGTATTGGGCGTGTTTTACGGTGGTGGGCTGGTGGTGTTCGCCAGCGATCCGGATGCCGGGCAATGCTTCCGTTTGATCGACCAGCATCAGATCAACGTGACTGCGCTGGTGCCGCCGGCGGTAACGCTGTGGCTGCAGGCCATTGAGGAATGGGGCGGTTGCCAGCAGTTGGCCAGCCTGAAGCTGCTGCAGGTGGGCGGTGCCAAGCTGGGGGAAACCCTGGCCGCGCGCATTCCGGCCGAAATCGGCTGTCAGCTGCAGCAGGTGTTCGGCATGGCGGAAGGCCTGGTGAACTACACCCGGCTGGATGATGACGACCAACATATTTTGACTACTCAGGGCTGCCCGATGTCGCCGGATGACGAACTTTGGGTGGCCGATGACGACGGTAATCCGCTGCCTGTCGGCGAGACCGGGCGTCTGATGACCCGTGGCCCCTATACCTTCCGCGGTTATTACCAAAGCCCGGAACATAATGCCGCCGCCTTCGATAAAGACGGTTTCTACTGCTCCGGCGACTTGATTAGCCTGACTGAAGACGGCTACGTGAAGGTTGAAGGGCGTCAGAAAGACCAAATCAACCGCGGTGGTGAGAAGATTGCCGCCGAGGAGATCGAAAACCTGCTGCTGCGTCACCCGGAAGTGATCAATGCGGCGTTGGTTTCGATGCCGGACGAGTTGATGGGCGAAAAAAGCTGCGCCTACATTATCGCCACCAGCCCATTGAAACCGGTCGTTTTGCGTCGCCATTTACGCGCCGAGGGCGTGGCCGAATTCAAATTACCCGACCGCTTTATACAGGTTGAGACGCTGCCGCTCACCCCGGTTGGCAAAGTGGATAAAAAACTGTTGCGCCAACGCCTGGAGGCGCAACAACTGACTCAGGTCCAGGGAGAATAAGTCATGGCCATTCCAAAACTTAATGATTACGCGTTGCCGACTCAGGCTGAACTGCCGACCAACAAAGTGAGCTGGACGGTGGAACCGCAGCGCGCTGCACTGTTGATCCACGACATGCAGCAGTATTTTCTGAATTTCTGGGGTGAAGACAGCCCGTTGATCAAACAGGTAGTGGAGAACATCGCCAACCTGCGCCGCTACTGCAAATCTCAGGGCATCCCGGTGTTTTACACCGCGCAGCCTAATCAGCAGAGCGATGAAGATCGGGCGTTGCTCAATGATATGTGGGGGCCGGGATTGAACAAGCACCCGGAGCAACAGGCGGTGGTCGCCGCGCTGGCGCCGGAAGAAGACGACACTGTGCTGGTGAAATGGCGTTACAGCGCCTTCCACCGTTCACCGCTGCAGGAAATTCTGCAGGAGTCAGGCCGCGATCAGCTGATCATCTGTGGTGTTTACGCCCATATCGGCTGCATGACCACGGCGATCGATGCCTTTATGCGTAACATTCAGCCGTTTATGGTTGCTGATGGTCTGGCCGACTTCTCCCGCGAAGAGCACCTGATGGCGCTGCGTTACACGGCCGGCCGCTGTGGCCGCGTGGTTACCACCGCCGAGCTGCTGCCAGGGATCACCAGCAAAGCGGCGTTGCGTCAGCAAATCATGCCTTTCCTCGACGAAGACAGCGAAGACATGGGTGACGACGAGAACCTGATCGACTACGGTCTGGATTCAGTGCGGATCATGGAGTTGGCGGCACGCTGGCGTAAGATCCGCGGCGATATCGATTTTATCGCCCTGGCCAAGAACCCGACCATTGATGGTTGGTGGGCGCTGTTGTCAGAGGGGAAAGCCTGATGAGTCAACAGGGCGATTTTGCCGGCAAACGAGTCTGGGTTACCGGCGCGGGCGCCGGGATTGGCCTGGAGACCGCATTGGCGTTTGTGCGGGCCGGTGCCGAGGTAATTGGTTTCGATAAGCATTTTGGCGAACCGGAATACGCGTTTCGCACCGAAGTGCTGGATATCGCCGACAGCGATGCGGTAGATGCCCTGTGCGGGCGTTTGCTGGTGGAGCAGGGTGAGTTGGACGTGTTGGTCAACGGCGCCGGTATTCTGCGCATGGGGCTGGCGGACGAAACCAGCACCGCAGACTGGCAGGCCTGCCTGGCGGTTAATGCCGGTGGTGCATTCAATATGTTCCGCCATGCCCTGCCGGTATTCCGTCGCCAGAGACGCGGCGCTATTGTCAGCGTGGCATCCAATGCGGCGCATGTGCCGCGTGTTGGCATGGCGGCCTATTGCGCTTCCAAAGCGGCGTTGCGTAGCCTGTGCCAAACCGTGGGGTTGGAAATGGCGCCTTATGGCGTACGTTGCAATCTGGTTTCGCCCGGCTCGACCAATACCCCGATGCAGCGCGGCATGTGGCAGGACGAAACGGGGGAACAGAACACCATCAACGGTTTCCCGGAACAGTTCAAGCTGGGTATTCCGCTGGGGAAAATTGCCCAGCCGCAGGAAATCGCCGATGCCATTTTGTTCCTGGCTTCCGATCGCGCCAGCCATATCACCATGCAGGATATCGTGATTGACGGCGGGGCGACGCTGGCGGCCTGATAATCCGCTCGGCAACGCCAGGATAGCCCAGGGGCGCTGCTTGCAGCGCCTTTTCTATTGGCGGCGCAGGGGGATGATTATTTTCAGGGGCAGGGCGGACGTGGTGAGGCTTATAGAGATTATCAGGGCGCAGATGCGAAAAAAGCGCCAAAAGGCGCTTTTTTCTGTATTGGTGGGTCGTGCAGGATTGACTCGGCCTTGGGCCTCGCCCTGCGGGCAACGCTGTGCGTTGTCGTCTCGCTTCGCTCGGCTCGAACCTGCACGCAGGTTCTCATCCAGCACGACACGGCGGAGTATGTGATCAAGGAGTTTGCGGGAATAAGGTGGCGCAGATGCGAAAAAAGCGCCTAAAGGCGCTTTTTTCTGTATTGGTGGGTCGTGCAGGATTGACTCGGCCTTGGGCCTCGCCCTGCGGGCAACGCTGTGCGTTGTCGTCTCGCTTCGCTCGGCTCGAACCTGAACGCAGGTTCTCATCCAGCACGACACGGAAAAATATGTGATCAAGAAGTTTGCGGGAATTAAGGTGGTACAGATGCGAAAAAAGCGCCAAAGGGCGCTTTTTTCTGTATTGGTGGGTCGTGCAGGATTCGAACCTGCGACCAATTGATTAAAAGTCAACTGCTCTACCAACTGAGCTAACGACCCGCAGAAGTGGTGGGTGATGACGGGCTCGAACCGCCGACCCCCTCCGTGTAAAGGAGATGCTCTACCAACTGAGCTAATCACCCACTTCAGGACTTCCAGGTACTGCTAAACAAGAGAATGAGTGGTGGTTGATGACGGGCTCGAACCGCCGACCCCCTCCGTGTAAAGGAGATGCTCTACCAACTGAGCTAATCACCCTCATTCTTCTCATTTCTTACTGCTTTACTGCTCAACAAGATGGTGGGCGATGACGGGCTCGAACCGCCGACCCCCTCCGTGTAAAGGAGATGCTCTACCAACTGAGCTAATCGCCCCGTCTTGTTGGAGTCGCATTATAGGGATAGTTGAAAGTGAGTCAACGGTTTTTAAAATGATTTCAATCGTTCGCCGCAAATTTAAACAGGATGCGATATTTATCGCCAGCAATGCTGATTCTTTGCACATTGTTATGCGAAAAGCGCCGCAGAGATGATGAAAGCTGATGCAGCAATATCGTGTCAGCGTTGAGGAATTAGCGCGTGGTGATACAATGTCGGCCACTTTTTTAAATTCCGAGCAATCGTCGGCAACCGCTGACATGCGTTGCGTAATAAGGCAGTGAACCCAATGAAAATCAAAACCCGTTTTGCACCGAGCCCAACCGGCTATCTTCACGTCGGTGGCGCCCGTACTGCGCTTTACTCCTGGCTATTCACTCGCCATGCTGGCGGTGAGTTCGTTCTGCGTATCGAAGATACCGATTTGGAACGCTCGACCCAGGATGCTATCGACGCAATTATGGATGGCATGAACTGGTTAAACCTGGATTGGGACGAAGGCCCGTACTTCCAGACCAAGCGTTTTGACCGTTATAACGCGGTGATTGACGACATGCTGGTGCAGGGAACTGCTTATAAATGCTATTGCTCGAAGGAACGTCTGGAAGCGCTGCGTGAAAAGCAGATGGAAAACGGTGAAAAACCGCGTTACGACGGCCACTGCCGCGACAGCCAATGCAGCCATACTGACGACGAGCCGCACGTGGTGCGTTTCCGTAACCCACAGGAAGGCTCGGTAATCTTCGATGACAAGATCCGTGGTCCGATCGAATTCAGCAACCAGGAACTGGACGATCTGATCATTCGTCGTACCGACGGTGCGCCGACCTATAACTTCTGCGTGGTGATCGACGACTGGGATATGGAAATCACCCACGTGATCCGCGGTGAAGACCACATCAACAACACCCCGCGCCAGATCAACATCCTGAAAGCGCTGGGCGCACCGGTACCGGAATACGCCCACGTTTCGATGATCCTCGGTGACGACGGTAAAAAGCTGTCTAAACGTCACGGTGCCGTGGGCGTGATGCAGTATCGCGATGACGGTTATCTGCCGCAGGCGTTGCTGAACTATTTGGTGCGTCTGGGTTGGTCACATGGCGATCAGGAAATCTTCTCTATTGATGAGATGAAAGAGTTCTTCACGCTGGAAGCGATCAACAAATCCGCCAGCGCCTTCAATACCGAAAAGCTGCAGTGGCTGAACCATCATTATATTAACCATATGCCGGCCGAAGAAGTTGCCGTGTATCTGGCGTGGCACGTGGAGCAACTGGGCATTGAAACCCGCAACGGTCCGGAGCTGAAAGATATCGTTAAGCTGCTGGGCGAGCGCTGCAAAACGTTGAAGGAAATGGCTGAGTCTTGCCGTTACTTCTACGAAGACTTCAGCGAGTTCGACGCTGACGCTGCGAAAAAACACCTGCGCCCGGTTGCACGTCAGCCGCTGGAAGCGGTACGCGCCAAATTGGCGGCCATCACTGCCTGGACGCCGGAAAACGTGCATGATGCCATTCAGGGCACGGCTGATGAGCTGGGCGTCGGTATGGGCAAGGTAGGTATGCCGCTGCGCGTAGCGGTCACCGGTGCCGGTCAGTCACCAGGCATGGATGTGACCGTGCATGCCATCGGGCAGGCACGTTCTCTACAGCGTATCGATCTGGCATTGGCTTACATCGCCGGGCGTGAAGCTCAGGCCTGATAGTTTCTGAGCCTATAATGAAAAAGCCCCGTGGAGCAATCCCGGGGCTTTTTTTGTCGCTGTCGATCAGGCCTGTTCAGCGGCCGGCACGGTGGGGCGGTAGGCGAGGAAGTACATCAGGCCGACGAAACCGGCGCCGCCCAGCGCGTTACCGAGAAACACGGCCGTGAAGTTGGGCAGGTATTGGCTCCAACTTAAACCACCGGCAAAAATGGCCGCCGGGATAATAAACATGTTCGCCACCACGTGCTGGAAGCCGATGGCGACAAACGCCATCACCGGGAACCACATGCCAATCACTTTGCCCGGCACATCCTTGCTGGCAAAGGCCAGCCACACCGCCAGGCACACCAACCAATTGCAGCCTACGCCGGATATAAAGGCGTGCAGGAAGTCGGCATCTACCTTGGCTTGTGCAATGGACAGGGTTTTGTGCAGGAAGGCGCCTTCGGTCAGGCCAAGCAGGTGGCCAAAGAAATAGGCGACGGCCAGGCTACCGGCGAAGTTGGCCAGGGTGACCCAGAACCAGTTGCGCACGACAGCAAGCAGCGAAATTTGGCGAGCAAACCAGGCTATCGGCAGGGTCATCATATTACCGGTCAGCAGCTCGCCGCCGGCCAGAATCGTCAGGATAAGCCCTATCGGGAAGACGGCAGCGCCCAGCAATGCGCCGAAGGAGCCCCATTCGGCCGGCAGGGTGCCGATCACGTGGATATCCAACAGGAAGCCGGTCGCGATAAAGGCACCGGCGAGAAAGCCCAGAATGAGCAGGTTGGCGAGCGACGCCCGGCTTTTGTTTACGCCGGCCTGAATGGCTAACGCAGCGATTTCTTTTGGTGAATGCAACGACATAACTGACTCGGTTTATTGTTGTGGGATTTAAGACGCGGGGAAGTCTATGCCTGTGGGCGAGATGACTCAAGGGTATTTCGCTAACATTCCGTTAATTAAAAATCAACACAATGGATAAGGTTTTTTGTTTTTTGTGAAGTCAGGCGACGATGGCTGATTTTTGTCCGTCATGGCGATTTTTTAGCGTGAAACGCGCTGATTTGGCGGCTTTTTCAGCGCTTGATCGACTAATTCAATTTAGCCGTTGACAGTTTTTCAGGGGTTTCATATTATGCGCCCCGTTCACAGGATTTCGTGATTGTGGATTGGGGCTATAGCTCAGCTGGGAGAGCGCTTGCATGGCATGCAAGAGGTCGACGGTTCGATCCCGTCTAGCTCCACCAACCTTTATCTCAGAAGGGTTGGGGAATACCGTAACGCCGGTTAAAGCGTACCACTTTTGTGGGGCTATAGCTCAGCTGGGAGAGCGCTTGCATGGCATGCAAGAGGTCGACGGTTCGATCCCGTCTAGCTCCACCACCATTTAAAAAGCCGACCTTAGGGTCGGCTTTTTGCTTTCTGTCTTTTCCCATATTAAATCACCGTAACGCCTCCTGTTATGCCAGCAGTTACAGAAGAATCGCAGGCAATAAAAAAGGCCGCCGAAGCGACCTTTGCATGACTGGCTTTTAAGCTTAGCCCAGAACCAGGCCTGCAATCGACGCAGACAGGATGCTGACCAGCGTAGAACCGTAAACCAGCTTCAGACCAAAGCGGGAAACCACGTTGCCCTGGTGCTCGTTCAGCCCTTTAATCGCACCGGCTACGATGCCGATGGAAGAGAAGTTGGCGAAGGAAACCAGGAACACCGACAGGATACCCAGGCTGCGCGGAGAGAGTTCAGCAGAAACCTTCTGCAGCTCCATCATCGCCACGAATTCGTTGGAAACCAGCTTGGTCGCCATGATGCTGCCAACCTGCAACGCTTCGTGCTTAGGAATACCCATAATCCAGGCAAATGGATAGAAGAAGTAGCCCAGGATTTCCTGGAAGCTCAGGCCGAAGATGGCGCTGAACAGGCCGTTGAGCGCGGCGATCAGGGCAATAAAGCCGATCAGCATCGCAGCAACGATAATCGCGACTTTGAAACCTGCCAGGATATATTCGCCCAGCATTTCGAAGAAGCTCTGGCCTTCGTGCAGGTTGCCCAGATGCAGCTCTTCTTCTTTACTGGTGTCATAAGGGTTGACCAATGACAGCACGATAAAGGTGCTGAACATGTTCAGTACCAGCGCCGCCACCACAAACTTGGCGTCCAGCATGGTCATGTAAGCGCCGACGATGGACATGGAAACCGTGGACATCGCGGTTGCCGCCATGGTGTACATGCGCTTTTCTGACATCTTGCCCAGAATATCTTTATAGGCGATGAAGTTTTCAGACTGGCCCAGGATCAGCGAGCTGACGGCGTTGAAGGACTCCAGCTTGCCCATACCGTTTACTTTTGACAGCACGGTACCAATAATGCGGATGATAAACGGCAGTACTTTAATGTATTGCAGAATACCGATCAGCGCAGAGATAAAGACGATTGGGCACAGTACCTTCAGGAAGAAGAAGGCCAGACCTTTGTCGCCCATACCGCCGAATACAAAATCAGTCCCTTGCCCAGCAAACCCGAGCAGCTTGTCAAACAGCGCGGCAAATCCTTTTACAAAGCCTAAACCCGCTTCCGAATGCAGGAAAAAATAGGCCAGCAGTACTTCAATAACCAACAGTTGAATAACATAGCGAATGCGGATGCTTTTACGATCGCGACACACTAAAAGTGCCAGGATCGCGACGACCACTAACGCCAACGCAAAGTGCGCAATATGGGACATGTTTGCTCCAAACTTGAGGCAGGCTGAATTTCGGATGTCATTTTATGTAACGCCACGTTTAAAAACGAGAGCTCTATTGCAAATATGGAAAATCATAGGGGGAAACATCTTAAACTTGTACGGTAAAGCATAAAAAATCAAGAGGTTAATCAATCCATATGAAATTCATATTCTTGCGCTAAATGGATCATCCAAAGGATTTTTCCCAGGATAGAACTTCGTTCAGTGCGGTAAATGTTCACTTACCCGCCAAACCCTTCGTTAAACCCGTGGTTATTTTCTATTGCAGAGATAAGCATTACCGCTCTAAATGCACTTGATAATTATTATCATTTACATAAGATAACCACAGGCTTAATAGAAGTAAGGGTTCAGAACATGCTGAACAGTGATGTGGTTGAAACCACCAGTCGCCCTGCCAGGAAGATCAAACTTTCCTTGATGGGCCCCGCATTCATAGCGGCTATCGGCTATATCGATCCCGGTAATTTTGCCACCAACATCCAGGCAGGCGCTTCCTTTGGCTACACCCTGTTGTGGGTGGTGGTGTGGGCCAACGTCATGGCGATGTTGATCCAGCTGTTGTCCGCAAAACTCGGTATTGCCACCGGTAAAAATCTGGCAGAGCACATTCGCGATCGTTTCCCGCGTCCGGCGGTTTGGGCCTATTGGGTTCAGGCGGAAATCATTGCCATGGCCACAGATTTGGCCGAGTTTATTGGTGCAGCGATTGGCTTCAAACTGCTGCTGGGCGTCACGCTGCTGCAAGGGGCGATCCTGACCGGTATCGCCACGTTCCTTATCCTGATGCTGCAAAAACGCGGGCAGAAACCGCTGGAAATGGTGATCGGCGGTTTGCTGCTGTTTGTTGCCGCAGCTTATATGGTGGAATTGGTATTTTCACAACCGCAGTTGGAGCCTTTGTTGAAAGGCATGGCGATACCGGATCTGCCGAACGGCGACGCGGTATTTTTGGCTGCCGGGGTGCTCGGCGCCACCATCATGCCGCACGTGATTTATCTGCATTCGTCATTAACCCAGACCGGCGGTGAGCATTCAAAAGCCGATCGCTACGCGGCCACCAAGTTTGACGTCGCCATTGCCATGACCATAGCCGGTTTTGTTAACCTGGCGATGATGGCTACCGCCGCTGCGGCCTTCCATTTTAACGGCCACAGCGGCATTGCCGATCTCGATCAGGCTTATCTGACGCTGCAGCCGCTATTGGGTCAGGCGGCAGCGACCATCTTCGGACTGAGTCTGGTCGCTGCCGGATTATCTTCCACCGTGGTGGGGACGCTGGCAGGGCAGGTTGTGATGCAGGGATTTGTACACTTTTATATTCCGCTGTGGGTGCGCCGGGTGGTCACCATGCTGCCGTCGTTTATCGTCATTATGATGGGCATGGACGCTACGCGTATTCTGGTACTGAGCCAGGTGCTGCTGAGTTTCGGTATTGCGCTGGCGCTGGTGCCGCTGTTGTCGTTCACCGGCAACCGCGAGCTGATGGGGGAGATGGTCAACAGCCGCAGCATACAGGCGATAGGGAAAGTGATCGTGCTGGTGGTGGTTGGGCTGAACGGCTACCTGCTGGTCAGCAGCCTTCTCTGAGCGGACACCAAATGAAAGGCCGACATTGAGTCTAATGCGGTTCACTCAAGCTCAATATCAGCGGAAACCCGGGCGCCCCGGGTTTCTCGCTCTGTTAAATGAGGGGTATTAGGCGGGCTGACGGCCTTTGGCCGTCAATCATCGTGGTCATGATGGCGATGATCGCGATCGTCGTGACGTCGGCCTTTCCCGTGATGCTTCTCATGGTGCTTATAATAGTGCTTATCGTATTTACGATAGCGCCCCTCATGATAGTAATAATTCTTGCGCCAGTAATTGTTGTCTCGCCAGCGATAACCATCCCAGTTGTAGCCCCGACGATTGCGTTCACCCAGGTACCGACCCTGATGGCCCTGCCACCAGTCGCGGTCGCGCCAGTCATAACCGTCCCAGTAACGGCCGCGATTGTCTTGCTCACCGATACGTAATGAGACGCCCGGCATCAGATCGATACTCAGCCCTTCCGCCTGCGCTGGCTGGATGGCAGGCAGCGTTGACACCACCAACAGAGCGGCCAATAACAGAGGTTTAAACATGAATGCTCCTTTCCGCCGTAGCGGCTTGGCCGGTTTTACAATTAATGAAGCGCGTTCATCAGTTTATAAAACAGCCTTATAGTTTTACCTGCAATATCGGCATATTAGCCTTTGTGGATAGGGTTGAATCTTAGCGGCATTCTTAAAAACGGGGCAGGGGGAGTGATTTAAGATTTGTCTGGCGCGGCAGGCGTTATCGCCGGCGATAAACCGGCGATAATTGTAAGCGATTACATTAATATTTGCTCGATCTGCTTAATTTCATCATCGCTAAAGGTGCGGTTAGCCAACATGCCTACGGCGTCTTCAATTTGGCTGGTCTTGCTGGCGCCAATCAGTGCCGAAGTGACGCGATCGCCACGCAATACCCAGGCCAGCGCCATTTGCGACAGCTTCTGTCCGCGCTGCTGCGCCAGTGCATTAAGTCGACGAATTTTTCCCAGTTTATCCTCGGTGAGCTGATCGGGTTGCAGGAACTGGCTGCCGCTGGCAGCGCGTGAATCCTGGGGAATGCCCTGCAGATAACGATCGGTCAACAGGCCGCCGGCCAGCGGTGAGAAGGCGATAGAACCCACACCGTGTTCTTCCAGCGTATCCAACAATTCTGGCTCCACCCAACGTTCGAACATGGAGTATTTCGGCTGATGGATCACGCAGGGCGTGCCGAGCTGTTGCAGAATGCTGAACGCCTGGCGCGCACGGTCGGCAGGGTAGTTGGACAACCCGACGTAAAGCGCCTTGCCCTGTCGTACCAGCAAATCCAGGGCGGCCATGGTTTCTTCCAGCGGCGTGTCCGGATCCGGACGATGGTGATAGAAGATGTCCACGTATTCCAGCCCCATGCGCTGCAGGCTTTGATTCAGGCTGGCGACCAGGTACTTTTTCGAGCCCCAATCCCCATAAGGCCCGGGCCACATGGTGTAACCGGCCTTTGACGAGATGATCAGTTCATCACGCCAGGACTTCAAATCCGCCTTGAGAATGCGACCGAAGTTTTCCTCGGCGGAGCCGGGCGGCGGGCCATAATTGTTGGCCAGATCGAAATGGGTAATGCCGAGATCAAACGCGCAATGGATCAGCTTGCGAGCGTTGTCATACAGCGTGACGTCACCAAAGTTATGCCATAAGCCAAGTGAAATGGCCGGGAGCTTTAGCCCGCTGCGGCCGCAGCGACGGTATTCCATTCTTTGATAACGTGAAGAATCAGCCTGGTAGAGCATACGAACCCTTTTCAGCGGAGGTGAAATGAATTTTAGTGTATGCGCTTTCACCGCATTTGTCAGAGGCTGCGATCACGCTAAACAGCCTGTATATCAACATGGCTTATCAGAGCGGCCCAATGCCAGCCAATGGGGCAGGGATGTAACGCAGGGTTTCCAGTTACCTTTCAGACATAAAGTTCGAAATTTATACAACATCTTCGATACTTAATACTGAAAATCCTAACCCTTGGCAGGTGATGATCATGAATAAGAACTATACGGTGGCTGATTACCTACTCGATCGTTTAGCTCAGATCGGCATCCGGCACTTCTTTGGCGTGCCTGGTGACTATAACCTGCAGTTTCTTGATCACGTGATCGATCATCCGCAAATCACTTGGGTAGGGTGCGCCAATGAACTTAATGCCGCCTATGCTGCTGACGGTTACGCGCGCTGTAAACCAGCCGCTGCCTTGTTGACGACTTTTGGCGTAGGTGAACTGAGCGCAGTCAACGGTATTGCCGGCAGCTATGCCGAATACCTGCCGGTGATCCACGTGGTGGGCGCCCCGGCTCTGCGTGCGCAACGGGCTGGTGAATTGTTGCATCACTCCCTGGGCGACGGGGATTTTGGTCACTTCGCCCGCATGGCGAAAGAGGTGACCGTGGCTCAGGCCAGCCTCACCGCCGATAACGCCGAGGGGGAAATAGATCGCCTGCTGACTACCGCGCTGTTCGAGCGTCGTCCGGTCTATCTGCTGCTGCCGAGCGACGTAGCTGAAGCGCCGCTGGTGTCAAAACCTGCCCCATTAATGCTACGACAGGCCAATCTTTCACCGGCATCACTGCAGGGCTTTATCGCCGCCGCACGGGAGTTGCTGTTACCGGCACGGCGGGTTTCTCTGCTGGCCGATTTCCTGGCCGAACGCTTCGGTGCTGAAAAGGTACTGGAGCAGTGGATGAATGAGGTGGATATGCCGCATTCAACCTTGCTGCTTGGCAAGAGCGTATTGGACGAAACTCATGCCTGTTTCACCGGGACCTACGTCGGTGCGGCTAGCGAGCCACAGGTAAAACAGCTGATTGAGAACGCCGACGTGATCATTAATGTTGGCGTACGTTTTACCGATACCATTACCGCCGGATTCAGTCAGCACCTTCCTGCCGAGAAATGTATTGATCTTCAGCCCTTTGAAGCGCGTGTGGGGCAGCAGGTATTCAGTCAAATCCCGATGCGTGACGCGGTTATCGCGTTACACCAGTTAACGTTGTCGCTGGCCAACCAATGGCAACGGTCAGAGATTAAACGTTCAGCGTTGCCGGATCCGAACGGCAGCGGTCTGGATCAGCACGGTTTCTGGCAACAGATACAGGGCTTTTTGCGGCCGGGCGATATCCTGCTCGCCGAGCAGGGATCTGCCTGTTTTGGCGCGGCATCGTTAAGCTTGCCACAAGGCTGCCGTTTCATCGTCCAGTCGCTGTGGGGATCTATCGGTTACACACTGCCGGCGGCGTTCGGTGCACAGACGGCGGAGCCGGAGCGGCGAGTGGTGCTGCTGATCGGCGACGGTTCAGCACAGCTGACGGTGCAGGAATTGGGATCGATGTTGCGCGATGGGCTGAAGCCGGTGATCTTCTTGCTGAATAATGACGGATACACCATTGAACGGGCAATCCACGGCCCGAACCAGCGTTATAACGACATCGCTCATTGGAACTGGACCCAACTGCCGCAGGCGTTAGGTGCTGAACGCCAAGTGAAAGCGTTACGCGTTACCGAACCGGAACAGCTGCGCCAGGCGCTGAGCGAAGTGGCCGACAGCCCACAGCTGGCCTTTGTCGAAGTGGTGCTGCCGAAGATGGACATTCCCGAACTGCTGCAAACGATCTCAAGTGCCCTTCAGTCACGTAACGCGGCGGCCTGAACCTGTTAGCTTTCCAAAAGCCGCTCCAGCATCCAGTACCCCGCCGGTCCCGGCGGGGTCAGCTTAGACCAAACCGCATCCACCGATATCAGCTTGGGCCAGCCGCGCGGACGCAGCTCGGTGAGCCTGTTGTGACCGTATTGCTGCACCAGCCAGCGAGGCAGTACCGCCCAGCCAAACCCTTGTTCCGCCATTTCCAGCAACAGCAGATAGCTGGGGGCTGACCATACCAGCCCGCCAGAGCGGGCGGTTTCGGCACCGGTATAGGTGTTCAGGATAAGTTGCCGCGTGCTGGACAGTTGTTCAGGCGTGGGCGAGGCAGTTTGCGCCATCGGGTGCGAATGTGCGACGAACAGCCCCATTTCGGTTTGCTCCGGCAGCCGGGCAAAGGCGATGTCTGGCGGATACTGTTTTTGCACCTCAACCATGCCCAGGTGCGCGCGACCGATTTGCAGCAGGTCAATCACGTCACCTTCTTCAGCGATCATCCACTCCAGTTCGATATCCTGATAACGCTGCTCGAACTGCTGCATCAGCCGGTCATGGTGTTTCGGCTGATAGGTATCGGAAAACACTACGCTTAAGCGCGGCTCTATATTGTCCGCCAGCCGAATGCTCAGGGCATCCAACCGTTCGCTGGCCGCAAGAATTTCCTGTACATGGCCCAGCACTTTCCGCCCAGCGGCTGTCAGTACCGGCTGGCGTGCCTGGCGATCGAACAGGATCAAACCCAGATCGGCCTCAAGATTGGCGATGGCGGTACTGATGGTTGACTGGCTTTTACGCAGCTTACGGGCCGCGGCGGAAAAAGAGCCCAGGGCGGCGGCTTCAACGAAGGCCAGCAAAGCTTCGGGGGAGTAGCGCATGATGTATCTACTTTATAGATGGAATCTATCTTTAATCTACTCAAAAACTCGATGATAATCACCTGGTTTTCATAGGAGGCGAATAAATTCGCTCCTGGTAACACGGGCGCGGCTTGCAGCGCCCCTACAAATTTATAAGGTAAAAAACAGGTGATGTATGCAACTGCAAAACAAGTCTTTCATTGAACGTATCGTCCACGCCGTCGGTTTTGAGGCTATCGCAGTGATGATTTGCGCCCCGCTGGGCGCCTGGCTGCTCAACCGTTCGATGGTGCAGATCGGTGCGTTGGCGGTGATGTTATCCACCGTCGCCATGGTTTGGAACATGGTTTATAACACGGTATTTGACCGCCTGTGGCCGGTGAGCCGTGTGGCACGTAACCTTAAAGTGCGGGTGTTTCACGCGCTGGGCTTTGAGGCCGGTTTTGTGCTGATCGGCGTGCCGATTGCCGCCTGGATGCTGAGCATTTCTTTCGTTCAGGCCTTTATGCTGGAGATCGGTTTCTTCCTGTTCTTCCTGCCGTACACCATGCTCTATAACTGGGTGTACGACACGCTGCGTCAGCGCTGGTTCGAGGCGCGCCAGCCGGTGAATTCCGGTGCGAAATAAGCCGTCGTATCCGCCGTGATTCTGAGGTAATGTCGAAGAATTACGGCGATGAAAACGAGGAGCAATGATGAAAGTGCTGGGACTGCTGGGCGGTATGAGCTGGGAATCGACCATTCCTTATTACCGCACGATCAATGAACAGGTTAAGCAACGGCTGGGCGGTCTGCATTCCGCTAAAATCGTGCTCTACAGCGTCGACTTTCACGAGGTGGAACGCCTGCAGCATCAGGGCGACTGGGACGGTGCCGGGCGCTTGTTGGCTGATGCGGCGACCTCATTACGCGCCGCCGGTGCGCAGGCCATTGTCATTTGCACCAACACCATGCACAAGGTGGCGGATGCGGTCGAGCAGGCCAGCGGTTTACCGCTGATCCACATCGCTGACGCCACTGCGCTGCAGGTGCGCCAACAGGATATTCGTCGCGTTGGGCTGCTCGGTACGCGCTTTACCATGGAGCAGGAGTTCTACCGTGGGCGACTGCAGGAAAAGCACGGTATCGAGGTGGTCACTCCCGTAGCCGCCGATCGTGACATTGTGCACCGCATTATTTATGAAGAACTGTGCCTGGGTAAAATCCGCGATGCGTCGCGTGACGAGTATCGTCGCATTATCGGTGATCTGGAGCAGCAGGGGGCTCAGGGCATTATTTTCGGCTGTACCGAAATTGGCCTGCTGGTCAGCGCGCAAGATGCGTCAGTGCCGGTATTCGACACCACCGAAATCCATGCGCGCGCCGCAGCGGAATTCGCGCTGGCTTAATCTTCGCGCGGGGGAAGCTGTTTGCCCTTGCCTACCAGCATCAGCGGTTTGCCCGCCAGCACCAGCCAGGCGGGCAGCATCACGATGCACAGCACCGGCAGCAGATGCAGTTCCGGCACCACCGCAACGGCCATAAACAGGCTGAGCCAGCCGTCACGCGTGACCACCAGTACCAACCCCATAATGGCGCAAGAGACGGTAATGGCTGCCGGCACGGCCGGCACGTGCTGATGCAGCATCAGCCCCAAGGCTACGCCGACAAACACCGCTGGGAAGATGCGCCCGCCGCGAAAGCCACTGGCAGCGGCAATCACCAGCGCCGCCAGTTTAGTCAGCGTAATCAGCATCAGTTCCGTGACGGAGAAATTCTCACCGATGGCTAACTGCTTCATTTCGTCCAGCCCTTTGAACAGCGTGATTTCACCGCCGATCAGCGCCAGCAGGCCGAGCACAAAGCCGCCTAACCCCAGCATCAGCACCGGATTCTTAATCGAATGAAATAGGCGATGAATGTGCGGAAAACTCCACACGGCTACCATACCCAGCGCGATGGCGATCAGGGCGACTATCGAGCCGCTGAAAATATCTGCCAGCCGGGTCGCGGCATAGGCATCAATTTGCAGTGAGAAATTCGGGGTGAAAAATAGCTGGGTGGTGACCGCTCCCGCCGCTGCCGCCATCAGCGGGGCAAATAGCCTGTCCCACAAGGGAACGTCATTATTGCCCGCCAGGGTTTGCGAAAAGATCAGCGCCGCGGCGACCGGGGTGCCAAACAGCGCGCCGATGGTGCCGGCCGCCGCGAGAATAATCCAGTCCATACGCGGCACTTTCGGCAGCAAACGCGAACCTGCCGCCACCACCAGCGCAATATTGATGGCGGTGATCGGATTTTCCGGTCCCAAACTGACGCCGCCCGCCAGGCCAATAATCAACGCCAGCCCCAGCCCAGGCACCGCAGAAAGCGGCAACGGCATACCGATCAAAGACTCGGTCGCCGGATCCGGCCCTGCATGGCCGGGGAGAAAACGGATAATCAGCCCGACGGCGACGCCGGTGAGCGTTAACATGCCCACCAGCCACCAGGGGGAGTGAGTGTCAATATTCAACGCTGCGGGAACATTGACCCAGAGCAGCCGCTGCAGGGCCTCGGCGAACTTCATCACCAGAATGAGCACCAAACTTGAGGCAGAACCGATAATGAGAGCAGGCAGAGCGAAGGCCAACATGGCATTGGCGCGCGGGTGCAACATGCGGGGATCCCTTGTCAATGGCCCTCTGGCTGGCAGGGCGAACGGGTGATTGGGTTATAGCACTAGCTTGCCAGACAATCGACACGCTGGCACGCAAAGAAATTTCCGGCTGGGCCAGGTCCACAGCGGAGTAATAGTGCCTACGAGTTATGACGGTTAACAGCCACTGCGCGACGTTTTTTGCCGCAATTTGTTTCAAATCGCCTTGAAGCCGCCAGGCTGAAACGTTTTTTGTGATCTGGATCGCTAATGGACGGCAGCGCGGAGGATGGTGATTGTTGTTTTTGCGGCGGGATTTTACAGTGTGGGCAGCTTTCTATTATTCATTTTGCGGAGAAGATACTGATGACCTATGCCCTCGTAGGTGATGTAGGCGGCACCAATGCCCGCCTGGCGTTGTGCACTGTGGCGACGGGTGAAATTACCCAGGCGAAAACCTATTCCGGCCTGGAGTTTGACAGTCTGGAGGCGGTGATCCGCCAATATTTGCAAGAGCATGATATTCAGGTGCAGGACGCCTGTATCGCGATTGCCTGCCCGGTCACCGAAGACTGGGTTGCCATGACCAATCACACCTGGGCGTTTTCGATTAAAGAGATGAAGGCCAACCTGGGGCTGAGCCATCTGGAAGTGATCAACGACTTCACCGCCGTGTCGATGGCGATCCCGATGCTGTCAGAAGACGACGTGTTGCAGTTCGGCGGCGGCAACGCGCAAAAAGACAAACCTATTGCGGTATACGGTGCCGGGACTGGCCTGGGGGTGGCGCATCTGGTGCACGTCAACCGCCGCTGGGTGAGCCTGCCGGCCGAGGGCGGTCACGTGGACTTTGCGCCGAACAGCGAAGAAGAGGACATCATTCTGGAGGTGTTACGCGCCGAAGTGGGTCATGTCTCCGCCGAACGCGTCCTGTCCGGTCCGGGCCTGGTCAATCTTTACCGCGCTATCGTCAAGTCGGATAACCGGCTGCCGGAAAAGCTGGAGCCGAAGGACATTACCGAGCGCGCATTGGCCGACAGCTGCATCGATTGCCGCCGTGCCCTGTCGCTGTTTTGCGTAATTTTGGGCCGTTTCGGCGGCAATCTGGCGTTGAACCTGGGGACCTTTGGCGGCGTTTACATCGCCGGGGGCATTGTGCCGCGCTTTATGGAATTCTTTAAAGCTTCCGGTTTCCGTGCGGCGTTCGAGGATAAGGGACGTTTCAAAGATTATGTACGTGAGATCCCGGTATTCATGATTACCCATGGCCAACCGGGCTTGCTGGGTGCCGGTGCCCACCTGCGCCAGACGCTGGGGATGCATCTGTAACCTGACGCAGCGATAAAAAAAAGGGGCGCAACCCAGTGGGTTGCGCCCCTTTTTGCCGTCTAAGCTATCAGGCTTTAGCCAGATGCGCCGGCTCGAATGCTTCTTCTTCCTGCGCTACCGCTTTCGGTGCCTTGATGAACAAGGTGATAATCAGGGAAGCGATGGACAGCACGCCAATCACCATAAAGGTCGCGTGGAAGCCGCCGAAGTATTTGGCGACAAATGAACCCGCCAGCGCGCCCAAACCGAAGCCTTGATAGATGATGCCGTAGTTTTTGCTGTGGTTTTTCAGGCCGAAGAAGTCACCGACAATCGCTGGGAACACGGTGATGTTGCCCCCGAAGCAGAAGGCGACTGCGCCGACGCAGATAAAGAACAGTGTGTGATTCAGGGTGAGGAAGCTCAGCGCCACAATCGCCAGCACGGTAACCAGCATGGTGAAGCTGATGACGCGCATGCGGCCCACTTTGTCAGACAGCGTGCCCAGAATGATGCGGCCTGCGGTGTTAAAGATAGCGACGGCGGACACGGTGTTGGCGGCGGTCGCCAGGTCCATTCCGGCCAGTTGCACGCCCATGTCTTTGACGATACCGATCAGGTAGAGACCACTCATGCAGGCAGCGAAGAAAATCATGAACAGCAGGTAGGCTTCTTTGGTCGCCAGCATCTGGCGTACGCTGAAGTCGTTGCCCAGGTTACCCGCGCTCTGCTGTGCGGATTTGCTTGCCAGTACGGGTTCTTTCAGCAGCAGGGAGCCCAGAACAATCAGCGCCATAACAATGGCACCCCAGTAGAAGAAGGCACTGGAGACGCCCACGTCGGCAATCAGCGCGGCGTTGACGTATTTGAACAACAGGCTGCCGCTACCAAAAGCCCCCACAGAGATACCCGAGATCAAGCCTTTGTTGGCCGGGAACCATTTGATCAGGTTGGAGAGGGTAGAGATATAGGCGATACCTACCGCGAAACCGACCACCACGCCGGCCAGCAGGTAAATCATGTCCAGCGAGCTGACGTAGGCGCTGGCAATCAGCCCCAGACCTACCAGGATACCGGAGAACAGCGTCAGGTTACGGATGCCGAAGCGTTCCTGCAGTTTGCCGGCAAACAGGGTGGCGAAGGCCAGGAAGAAGCTGGTGATGGAGAAGGTGGTGGCGACGTCACCGAGGCCCCAGTGGAACTTGTCGACCAGCGGCTGGTTGAACAGGCTCCAGGTATAGATAGTGCCGAGACCCATCTGGCAGATGATGGTGCCCAGAACGATTAAGCTGCGATTTACCGGTTTAGTGTTCATGGCCGGTCTCCTTCCTGTGTGTGTATTGCCGGGCGGTCAGCCGTTGGCGAGAATTAGCGGTAGCGTCTGTAGCCCCGCGGTATGGGCATATTATATGGCTGGTAGTACCACTCGGCGGCGGATCGGGAATGAGTTGCACAAGGGAAGGAATGAAATGCATCTGGCAGCGCATGAGTTGCCGTTTTAGGGGGTAAAAGGGGATGAAATGCAGCTGATGCCACGTGATCTACATCAAGAATATCAGCGATTTATTGTAAATCATCGGTGCAAGATTGTGGGTAAATTGTGAAGGATGTGTGCGAAAGGCGTAAATGGGCACTGTTCCTATAGAGCGGCGGCGGGCACAGGCCTATGTTAGCGGTGAACGGACGGGTTCCGCTTTGCAGGAGTCGTTAAGATGAAAAAAACAGTGTTGTTACTGGCCGCACTGCTGTCGCTGCCGTTAGTGAGCCATGCGGACGTGTCCATCGGTGTGAATGTGCCGGGGCTTTCGTTGCATATCGGCGATCGCGATAATCGCGGTCACTATTGGGACGGCGGTCGCTGGCGCGATCCACGCTGGTGGGCTGAACATCGTGGCTATGAACGTCCGCGTGGCTATTACTATGGCCCACCACCGCGGGTGATCTATTACGGTCCGCCACGGCGCGAATGGCGCGAACGCCCGCATTACCGCATGCCGCCTCCGCCACCGCCAGGTTATTACTACGGGCCGGGGCCACGCTGGTAGCCGCTGGCGATTACAGGCGCATCAGCTTGCGAAACTCTTTGACCTTGCTGCGGCTGACCGGCACTTCAAAATCGAGGTCGCTCAGCCGCAGAATATAGGTGTTATTGAACCAAGGGACGATCTCGCGAATTTTTGACAGGTTGACGCAGTAGGAACGGTGGCAGCGGAAGAAATGCTCCTCGGGCAGGCGGCCGTAAAATTCGGTGATGTTCATCGGCATCACAAACTCTTCGCGCCGGGTGTAAACCCGCGTCACTTTCTCATCGGCGGCGGCATAGTAAATGTCGTTGATGTCGGTAACGATAATCCGCTCGTCTTTGATCAGGTTAATGCTGTGGCTGCTGCGGTTCGGTGCGCTGGCCTGTTCCGGCAGGTTGGCCGGGCGGTTATGCAGCGCCTCCAGCTTTTGCAGCATGGTGACGATGCGTGCCTCGTGATAGGGCTTGAGGATGTAGTCAAACGCTTCGATTTCGAACGCTTCCACCGCATGTTCTTTATAGGCGGTGATAAACACTATTGAGGGCCGGTGCGCAAATTTGCTGATGTTTTGCGCCAGCAGTACGCCGTCCAATGACGGAATATTGATGTCGAGGAAAATGGCGTCGACCTGGTGGTTTTGCAGGTATTTCAGCACGTCCAGCCCGTCATCGAAGGTGGCTTCGATGACGATATTGCTGTGTTTCTTGATCAGATAACTGAGCTCCTCCTGAGCGAGAAACTCGTCTTCGACAATGATGGCTTTCATGATGGCTCTCCGGCTGGCAGCGCGCTGTTATCCACCGGCAGTTTGCCGCCGTTTTTGCTGATGTAAAAGGCAATCTCGGTGCCGGGTTCCAGACGGCGAATTCGCAACCCTTCGCCGTACAGCAGGGAGACGCGATGATGCACGTTCAGCAGGCCGATATTGTGCCCAGGCATCTCATTGCGGGCGACGCGTTCGATGACCTGCGGGTCGATACCGTGACCGGTATCTTTGACCGAAATCCTGACTCGATCGCCCTGATCTTTCACCGCAATCACCACTACCCCTTTGCCCTTGCACGGTTGAATGCCGTGCACAATGGCGTTCTCGACCAGCGGCTGGATCAGCAGGCTGGGAATACGCACCGAGATGTCGTCATCGATATCATAGATCACCGTCAGCTTGGCGCCGAAACGCGCCTGTTCGATGGCGATGTAATCCTGGATTTGGTGCAGTTCCTTGCGGATGTCGATCAACTCGTCGTTCAGCTCCAAATTATAACGCAGGTAGCGCGACAGGTTGATAATCAGCTGACGAGCGGTGTCCGGATTGATGCGGATCGAGGACGAAATGGCATTCAGGGCGTTGAACAGGAAATGAGGATTAATCTTGCTCTGCAGGGCGCGCATTTCCGCCTTGTCCGCCATTTGACGCAGATGCTCAATACGCGAGACCTCCATTTGGGTGGAGATGATCTGCGACAGACCGACCGCCATCACCTTCAGCGTATTGGTGATCTGGTGGGCGTGGCAGTAGTAAATTTTCAGCGCGCCGGTCACTTCTCCCTTTTCCCACAGTGGGATCACCAACTGCGAGTGGATCTGCGGCGTGGCCGGGTTTTCCAGGTTATTTTTGATGATGATCTTGCCGTGCCGGATGCTTTCGCGGGTGACGCGACTCAGCCCTTCACGCCCAATGGGGTATGCCTCTTCGCCCACGCCGACGTAGGCCAGCACCTGGTGGGTATCCGTGATGGCCACCGCATCGGCCTGAATGTCATGACGAATGATGTCGCAAATGGTGGCCAGCGTTTCGCTGTTGATATTACGGAAATAGGGCAGCGTTTTGCGGGCAATATCCAGCGCCAGCTTGGCTTGCCGCGCGGCAATCACTTCTTTTTCGTCTTCCACGCTCTGCACCAGCAGTACGATCAGGCCGATGCACACCGTGCCGAGGATCATCGGCAGGGCGATTTTGGAGACAATATCCAGCCCCAGCTCGGTCGGCTTGGCCCACAGCACGATCAACAGCATGGTCAGGCATTCGCACAGCATGCCGCCGACGATCCCGGCGCGCCAACGCTGCTCTTTCTTCACCTTCAGGTTGATATAGCCGGCGCTGATACCGGCAATGATGCTGGTGATCAGACAGGGAACCGAGGTGATACCGTCGATATCAATCAGGTAGCGGTGCACCCCGGCGATAATCCCAGTGACTATCCCTACCCAGGGGCCGAACAGGATGCCGCCGGCCATGATGGCGATCACCCGCACGTTGACCAGCGAGCCTTCCACGTTGACGCCTGAATAGGTGCTGAACAGCGCAAACAGCGAGAAAATGGCGGTGACCATGCCCAGTTCAAGCGGCGTATGGTCCTCTTTTTGCAGCAACTGGCGGAACAACCGGGTGCGGGTGAGGAAAAACAGGCAGATCAGCATCAGCGCTGCGCGATCGAATACCGCTAACAGCATTTCAAAAAAAGGGTGCACGACGGACTCTCGCTGCGGCGGAAAGATAGGGCGGAGTATATCACAGCGGATTGGCCCCGTGGCGGCCGGCGGCGCACCACGGGGACGCGGTTATTTGATGCCTAACTGTTCTTTGCCGAGTGGGGTCAGCAGGTCGACCGTGGCGCGCCCGTCGAAATCCACCTCGAAATCATCGGGGGCGAAGTCCGGCGGTGTTTTGCCGCTCATAAAACTGGGCAGCTGGCGTTGCAGGTAAGCGTCGTTCTTCTCGCAGCCCGGTGCGGCGGCGATGTACATCACGTTGCTGTCGAACTCGCCGTTATGCTCGTTTTCCACCGCATGGATCACGTCGCAGTGCCAGAACACCGTGTCGCCCGGTTCCAAATCGGGAATAGGGGAAACCCCACTTAATAAAAGGGGATGCCATTTTTCGGAGATCGACAGCGCCCGGCCTGGTGCGGCATCGCACAGATCGTCATCCGCGACGTCATCCTGCAGCGCACGCAGCAACACGTAGGCCATGGCGTTGGCAATCGGCACCAGGTTCAGCGTGCCGGCGTGGGTGCGCTGCGGCGTTAATGCTGTCCAGCCCTGGAAGGTGCGGAACATCGAACACACCGCCGGTGACGCGATTTCACGAACTGCGGTGCGACCATCGGCGGCAAAGGGATCGTAAGCCTGCCAGTTGCCTGAGAACACGTGACGATAGACGTAACGGAAATTCTCATCCAGCCAGCGTTCGATGGTGCCGCTGTCGACGTGCGGCGACAGGCCGAGCGAAGAGGAATTTGGCGGACGGCGGCGGGTGCGATCGGCATAGGTGGTAACGCGCGTCGGGTCAAAGTGCTGTTTGCCGTTACTCTCGGTTTCCCACAGGTTGTTGAGGAACACCTGCACTGCGTGCATGCGCGCGTCCTGACGCGCTTCCACCTGCGGTTTTGACCAGTAAATACCGTAGATTTGCGGTTTGCTGGCGGCCAGTTTACCGAAGTAGTTATCTTCGGCAGCGCCTTTCAGGCGTTCAACGAAGTTGTTGCGCTCAAGGTAGTTGCCAACTTCCCGGTTCCAGGCTTCGGCTTTATCGCGAGGAAACACGCCGCGGATGGCGCAGGCACCACGCTGTTTGATCAAGGCTTTTTGCTGCTCGCTGACGCGTTGCTGCAGAATATCTTCGGCATCAATTTGCGGCACCGGGTTCTGACCGGCGGCCAGTTCCTGGCGAATTTGTTCAACCTGCTGGCGGATGTTGTCTTCCAGCGCCAGAAAGGTTTCGCGGTAATTTGGCAAAGCCTGTCGCAATTGCCTTTTAACGGCGGTAATGGCGCTGGGAATATCGTCAATCAGTAAGGAAGCCATGGTGTTCTCCTCGCGCTGCCGCTGGGCAACGACGGACGGTTGTAGGGGACCGGGTAAGGCGTTATGGTTTTGTTGTTTTGACGTTAATGATTATCTGAATTTAATAGAGGAAAATAAAGGGATATCTTTCATTCGTAACTTCCTCATTTTCGTTTTTCGGAGATTTTAGATGAAACTGGTCACTGAACGTTTGACCCTGCAGTCGATAACGGCCAACGATTGGCCGCTGTTTCTGCGCTTGTATCAGGATCCCGAGGTGATTCGTTATATCGCCGATCCGCTCAGTGAAGCAGAAATTCGCACGCGCTTTGAAGCCAGACTCCCCGTCTGGGACAAATATGGGGAGCAGTGGTTGTGCCTGGTAATGCGAGAAAAGACTAGTGGAGAAGTGGTAGGGATGACCGGTTTTCGTCCGCAGTGGTTACCTTACCAACAGGCGGAAGTGGGCTATGGCAGTTTGCCGTCCGGGCAGGGCAAGGGCTACGGCAAGGAGTCGTTGCGGGCGGTGCTGGATTTCGGTTTTAACGCCTGCGATTTTCATAAGCTGACGGCCACCGTGACCGAAGGTAATATCGCCTCGCGCCGACTGCTGGAGTCATGCGGTTTCTTGCTGGAGGGGACGTTGCGCGATAACTACCGGCTGGCGGGGCAATGGCGCGATGACTGGCAGTTCGGGCTGTTGGCGAGCGAGTTCAGGGCCGGTAAATAAAAATATTGCGCGAGGTATCGACAAGCCTGCCGGGGCTGAGATATGTTCAATATCCGGTCAATCGACAGATTGGCCAGCGTCGCTCGGATGGTCCGGGCGCTAACGTCACTTTGAGGTCCCTATGGCTGATAATAGTCCGCAACGCCGTTTCACGCGTATTGAACGTCTTCCCCCTTACGTATTCAACATCACCGCCGAACTCAAGATGGCTGCACGCCGTCGCGGCGAGGATATTATCGATTTCAGCATGGGCAACCCCGACGGGCCGACGCCGCCGCACATTGTGGAAAAACTCTGCACCGTTGCGCAGCGTGACGACACACACGGCTATTCTACCTCGCGCGGTATCCCGCGTTTGCGCCGTGCGATTTCACGCTGGTATGCCGACCGTTACCAGGTGGAGATCGATCCCGAAACTGAAGCCATTGTCACCATTGGTTCGAAAGAAGGCCTGGCGCACCTGATGCTGGCGACGCTCGATCATGGCGATACCGTGCTGGTGCCGAACCCGAGTTACCCGATCCATATTTACGGTGCGGTGATCGCCGGCGCGCAGGTGCGTTCTGTGCCGCTGGTGGACGGCGTGGATTTCTTTGGTGAGCTGGAGCGCGCCATTCGTGAAACCATTCCGCGTCCGAAAATGATGATCCTCGGCTTCCCGTCGAACCCTACCGCCCAGTGCGTTGAGCTGGACTTCTTCGAACGCGTGGTGGCGCTGGCCAAGCAATACGACGTGCTGGTGATCCACGATCTGGCTTACGCCGACATCGTTTATGACGGCTGGAAAGCGCCGTCGATCATGCAGGTGCCGGGTGCCAAAGATATCGCGGTAGAATTTTTCACCCTGTCGAAAAGCTACAACATGGCGGGTTGGCGCATCGGCTTTATGGTCGGCAACCCGGAGCTGGTCAACGCACTGTCACGCATCAAGAGCTATCACGACTATGGGACGTTCACCCCGCTGCAGGTCGCCGCGATTGCTGCGCTGGAAGGCGACCAGCAATGCGTGCTGGATATTGCAGAACAGTATCGCCAGCGCCGTAACGTGCTGGTCAAAGGGCTGCATGAGGCGGGATGGATGGTGGAAAATCCGAAAGCTTCGATGTACGTTTGGGCCAAAATCCCCGAGCCTTATGCGCATCTCGGTTCGCTGGAGTTTGCCAAACGCCTGTTGGCGGAGGCCAAGGTCTGCGTATCGCCAGGCATCGGCTTTGGCGATTATGGCGACACCCACGTGCGTTTTGCATTGATTGAAAATCAGGATCGTATCCGCCAGGCGGTTCGCGGTATCAAAGCGATGTTCCGTGCTGACGGGCTGATCAAGCCGGCCAAGAGCAGCACCCCGGCTGCGACCAAGTAATGCCTTCAGGCCGGTGCATTCGCGCCGGCTTTTTTCTTCCCGCTAAGGTTTTCTTCATTATTTACCCACTATGATCCAATAAGATTTTCTTTATTTATTTGGAAGCCTGTATGGGTAATCGTTACGCAAAATCGCAAATTGTATTGCACTGGCTGACGCTGCTGATGGTGATCCTCACCTACGCGGCGATGCTGCTGAAGAACTCGGTACCGGATGATCTGGCGTCGCTGGTAAAAAATCTGCATTTTAACTTTGGCCTGGCGGTCTTTTTGCTGATGTTCATCCGGCTGGGATTACGTCGGCGTTATGCTACGCCGGCAACCACACCGCCGCTGGAAGAGTGGCAGGAATGGGGCGCAAAAATCTTTCATGCGTTGCTCTATCTGCTGTTTCTAACGTTGCCGGTGTTGGGCGTACTGACGCTGGCTTACGGGGGAAAGGAGTGGGTTTTGCTGGGCTGGCAGGTCCCGCAGTTTGTTACGCCAGATCCGTGGTTGCGCCGGATAATCAAAAGTACGCATGAGACCCTGGCCAATACCGGTTACTTTATTATTGGCGCGCATGCGTTGGCGGCGCTGTACCACCACTATCTGCGTAAGGACGATACCTTGCGCCGCATGATGCCGGGGAAATAGCCGGGGAGCAGAAACAACAAAGGGGCGCTGGTGCGCCCCTTTATCTAAATTCCCGGTCATGCCTTGGTTATGCAACCATCAGCATAAAGGTGCCAATCCATGTCACCAACATGAATGAAACGCCCATAACAAAATATTTCACTGAACAACTCCCGTTTGGAGTCCCTCGCAAGCCAATGATCCCGATTGTTGTGCTGAGTATTTTGTGGGTAGTCCAGGGCAAATAGGCGGATCCTTCAAAAGGAAGAACAACGTCCTCGGCCACGGATTACCCGGTCGTCGCGCTTCATAGTCCTTGAGGTAAAACATGAACCACGACAGGATCGGCGCTAATGTACTCCCATTGCCAGCCTGATTACAATACTGTGTTTTTGATCACATTTTTTGGCGATTTATTAACCAGTGCTAACTGTTTTTAAACGATTTTTGTTTCTAACCATGGGATGTATTTTTACGGAGGCAAAATGATATCCTGAGGCATGCGGTTTTTAAAAAGAGATGATTTAACATGTTGATATTAAAAAAAATATATTATCTTTGTCCATTGTTCTTGCTGTTCACACCCTTACCTTCGTTTGCCAGTAATGCACTATGGCGGGTGGTTAACAATCTTTGTGTTTTTAATTATCAGCAGCTTGGCTCAGTTTTCCCCTGCGAGAAAGTTTATTTAGATGAAGGACGGGCGAAAGGCTATGCGATAGTTCGCGATCTTGAAACCCGTTATCATTATTTACTGGTTCCAACATTAAAATTAAAAGGCGTCGAAAGCCCAGAATTGCTATTGCCCGCCACACCAAACTATTTTTCTCTTGCTTGGCAAAATCGTCACGTGCTGGATCATGTTTATGGTAAGCCGCTACCGCGTAATGCTTATGCCTTGACTATAAACTCTCAGAAAGGTCGCACACAGGGGCAGTTGCATATTCATATTGCGTGCCTTAAACCGCATATTCGACGTAGTATCGACAGACAACTTCCAAGCATAGGGGAGGATTGGACGGAGCTTTCTGATAATCTGGTTGGGCAACATTATCAGGGGAAACGTATCAGGCAAGAAGACTTGGTGGGGATTTATCCTTTTATGCAAATTGGTAATCAGTTGGCCAAAAACAGTGGTGAAATGAGAAAATTTGGTGTTGCCGTTATACCCGTGACGTTCGAAAATAAGCAACAAGGCTTTGTTTTATTGGCGGACGAAGCCGGGCGAGTAAAAAACAATACCGGACATACTGAGAACCTCCTTGATTTTACTTGTAGAGGTTTTGCCAGGTAGGTGCGCGTTCAAGCCGTGTCAGCCGGGCCGGATGTGACGATAAAACAAAAAATCTTTTTATCTCACCGGTTCATGAATTTCTTCTTTTACGGTTAATCAGAGGATTAGCCCGCTGACGCGGGCCTTATAATTATGCTTGCTGTGATGTTATGAAAAGGGATCAGGCGACGGCGTTGGCGCCGGTCAGCAGGATGACCCAGAAGACAAGGCACGACAGCAGAATAACGGTCCAGATATTGCGGCGACTCCACTCCATTTTTAGCCTTCACTTTTTGCTTTTGGTGATTCGGTAACGAACACATCGGCGAAAAGTGAAGAATATTTAGCCCCCGACAAAAATATTTTTCTTAACCCCGACAAACTTCTGCTACCGAGGTCTGGACTTCATAGCCCAACAGGTAAAGCGCCTGTTCCAGCGCTTCCACCTTTGAGGCATAGGCCACATCCAGCAGGCGATCCATCTGGCCGGCGTTAAAGCCCAGTTTGCGCGCCAGATCGGCTTTGGAGGTGGCACTGGCCAGCATAATGTTATTCAGTTCAAGTTTTAGCTTCACCAACACCGGCAGGTGGATAGCCAATTCATCCGGCAGAGCAGGGGAAGGGGCAGGCACCGTACGGCCTTCTTCCATTTCCATGGCGATGGCAAGCAGCAGGCTTTCCTGCGCTTCCAGCTCGATATCTTCACGTTTATAGCAGGCGGCCTGCTGTTCAGGAAAATCGCGAAAGTGAATCTGCCAGGCGTCGCTTTCGTTATCGAAGGCGTAATGGGCGGGGTAGTGGCAAGACATGGCATTTCCTGTTTGGGCCGGGAGAGATGTGGCATTGTGACCGCTTGCCCCGCAGATAGCCAGCGGCGACGCGCCTAACCGGCCTTACGTGCCAGGAACCCTGAGGGCAGCAGCAGTGCGCACAGCAGCCCTAACAGGCTTATCAGGATCAGCCAGCGTTCGACAGGGCCGGGATGGTAGTTATTCACCACGCTAAGTCCATACAGTATCAGGGCAAGCGGCCAACCGAGCGTGCCGATGTCGTTGAACCGAAAGGCGGTTCGGGCGACAAACCACAGGGTTAACCCTATCCAGCCCAGCGACCACAGCATTATGCACAGCAGGTAGACGAACACCGCAAAAAACTCGCCGATGTCGCTGTGTGCGTAGACACGAAACCGATTTTCATCCAGATAGGGCGACAGATAGGACAACAAGATCAGGCCAGCGGCGAAAATAAGCATGGAGAAAAGGTAGGTGCGGCGAGTAATACATTTTTTAAAGGTGTTTTTAGCGATCTGTCCGAGAGAATCCAAAATTACACTCCGTTGTATCAGTCATTGCCGACGGGAAGAGCCGCTAAAAAAGCAGCGTAGGGGGCTTTGCGTCGAGTCAAAATGAGAGTTTATCTCATTTAATCAAGGTTTAGGTTTTTGTCTGTATCGCGGACTTACCCTAAGTGGTGCTTTGTTTCTGTGCTTTGCATCACATTTCGAAAATACTTCGACTTGTTGCTCTGTGATGAGCGACATAATCCAGTTTGTTCGCACCCGACAATGGATTAACATAACTCACACTTATCACTGGCCTGGCTTATATGGATATCCGATGCGTCATTTAGTTGTTCTTCTCCCTCTGCTTACCTTACTCACTGCCTGTAGCAGCGGGCCGAAGTCGACCCCGGCCGTGCCTCAGGACAACGCCGTAAAAGGAGGATTCCTGTTGACGCCGGCGCATTCCGGTCAGCCGTTGGGCGGCGATTTCGCCAATAACCCGAACACCGCCCGCTTTATCGATAAAATGGTGCGGGAGCATGGTTTCGATCGCCAGCAACTGCATGACGTATTGGCGCAGGCCCGTCGGCTGGATTCCGTGCTGCGGCTGATGGATCGTCAGGCGCCGACGCCAAGCACCCAGGGACCGACCGGGCCAAACGGCTCCTGGTTGCGTTATCGTAATAAATTCATCACCCCGGACAACGTGCAAAACGGCGTGCAGTTCTGGAATCAGTACCAGGACGCGTTGCAGCGTGCCTATCAGGTTTACGGCGTGCCGCCGGAGATCATTGTCGGCATTATCGGCGTTGAAACCCGTTGGGGCCGCGTGATGGGTAAAACCCGCATTATCGATGCGCTGGCGACGCTGGCCTTCGACTATCCGCGCCGCGCCGACTACTTTGCCGGCGAGCTGGAAACCTTCTTGCTGATGTCGCGCACCGAAGGGGATGACCCGCTGGAGCTGCGAGGTTCATTCGCCGGGGCAATGGGTTACGGTCAGTTTATGCCGTCTTCTTTCAAGAGCTATGCGGTTGACTTCAACGGTGACGGTCACATCAACCTGTGGGATCCGGTGGATGCCATCGGCAGCGTTGCCAACTACTTTAAAGCACACGGTTGGGCCAAGGGCGAACCCGTGGCAGTACAGGCAAATGGCCAGGCGCCAGGGTTGGAAAATGGGTTTAAAACCCGCTATACCGTCGCCAGTCTGGCGGAGGCCGGGTTGAGCCCACAGGGATCGCTGGGCGACAATCAGGAAGCCAGCCTGCTGCGTCTGGATGTTGGCACCGGTTATCAGTATTGGTACGGCCTGCCAAACTTCTACACCATCACTCGCTACAACCACAGCACCCATTATGCGATGGCGGTTTGGCAGTTGGGTGAAGCGGTGGGCCGGTCGGCACGCGGCGGATTCTGATGCAGGATCAGCAATGAAAAAGGCCGCATAAGCGGCCTTTTTTACATCGGTGATAATCAGAAATCGTAGCGCAAACGCACCAGAGTCATGTCGCCGAGGTTATCGGTGCTGGACGTCAGTACGTGTTCCACGTCCACACGGAAACCGTAATCAAACTGTACCGTCACGCCAAGACCGTTATCGATACGCTGATAGTTGCGGCCGGTTACGTACTCAAGACGGTCACCCATAAAGTACGGCATCACGGATTTCACCGCATATTGGCCTACTGGCACAGTATACCCCGCCAGATATTCAATCCCCCAGGCATCGCCGGCGAAGTAGTCGTTAACGTTGGCTTTTTTGGTGGTCAGGAAGTTGTTGTACCAACCGCCGCCGAAGGTCAGGGTCCAGTTGTCCGGCTTCCAGCTGATCGCCGTACCGACAATATTCTGATCGTAATTTTTCGAGCCGCTGGTGGAAGGATTGCGCATCTCGGCGCGGGTATAGTTCCACGCGGTACCCCAGGTCAGATCCGGTGTCAGATGGTAGTCCACGCCCAGTGAGCCGCCGCCCTGGCGTTTATAGCGCAGACCGTTGCCCGGCAGGTATTCGCCATCGCTGAACAGGTAAGAGGCATAAACATCCGCATCGCCGAAGCTGTTTTTGTACTTCAGCATCTTGCGTGAACGGTAGGAACCGTCGTAGTCGCCGTTGATGCCGTTGCCTGGCGCCTGAGCCAACATGTCATAGTCCCAGATATCGGTTTTGGCACCGACCACGTCATAGTAAATGCTGTTTTGCTGGCCGAAGGTCAGTTGCCCCCAGGTTTTGCTTTTCAGGCCGGTGTAGAGCATACGGCGGCTGGTGTCATTGGCGCCGTCGGCGTAGTGGTTATCCCAGTTGAACAGCGCAGGAATATTGACACCCAGCTCGTAATAGCTGATCCAGCTAATATCGTCGAACAGGTAGTAATCGGCGGCAAAGCGGAAACGGGTACCGCCGTCGAAACCGTTACGTTTGTAAGAGCCCTTATCGCCATCGCCGGTCATATTGTTGAACTGCGGGCGGATGCTGCCGCCAACGGTAAAGTTAAGACGGCTCAACGGATCGCCGGCCTGCGGGTCTTGCTTCAACAATGTGATCTCAGCCTGGGCACCGAAAGAAGCACTGCCAACGACCAGTCCCAGAGCAATAGCCTGAGTTAATGTGCGCAATTTGTATGTCATTTTTTATCCCTGTGTATAGATTGCCAACCTCTCCGAAACCCTCTGGCATCAGTGAGTTGCCCAGGCTGTTTTCTGAGCGTTTTCATTGTTTTTTGGCGTGAGTAAAGCGGAACGCATATGTAACACAATGTGCGTCACAATGAGTTACTTTTCTTGCTAATTATTTGGTTTGTTTTTAACCGGCTCGATGCTGGGGAGAGGCAAGGTGACCGAAAAATGCTCAGCTGGAGGGCGTGGGGGAGGTCAATCTTCGGATGAATTCATCTAACACAAAGCTCTATATTTATCACTTGTCAGAGAATGGCATATACCGTGTAATTTCATCGTAACGAAATATATTTAAATGGATTTTACGCCTTGTTATTTAACACGGGTTATTTACAAGTCAGATGAAATTGATAAGGGTTGTGGAGGTTATTATGAAAGGATGTTTCATACTGTTAATCGGGCTTTTTTCAATACCGTTAATGGCGGCTGAATCGCATGTTTGTCAGTCAAAATCTTATGATTATGCCAGTGTCGGGGAGATGCGGCTGAGTGATGATACCTTGTTTAACTGTCGCGACATTGGGCGCATGACTATTCCGGATCTCGCTAAACGAGGTTGGAAGGTCATTCATGTGGCACAACAAACTGAATATACCGGGGATACTGACAGCGACAGTGAAGTGATTAAAATGTACCAGGAAATATTGGTCTTTAAAGAATAATTTTTTCGGCTTCCCTCGATTTTATTGTATATCACCTGATTATTCGTGGTGAGGGAGGCGTGCATTTATAACTCAGCGGTTTGCGGGAGGCTAGATGAGTGCCAGAAATAATATAGACGGCAAAGCTGGCGCCGCTATGGTGATGATATGCGCCATATGGGGGCTGCAGCAGGTGGCGATCAAGGCAGCCGAGCCGGATATTTCCGCCGTGCTGCAAATTGCCATCCGATCAGGGATTGCCGCTTTGGCGGTCTATCTCTTGGCGCGTTTTAAAGGCGAGAAGTTTTTATTCGATCCCCGCACGCTGTTAGCCGGTTTCGGCGTTGGGTTTTCGTTCGCGCTGGAGTTCTTTTTCGTTTCTGAAGGCTTGCGCTATACCAGCGCCTCGCACATGGCGGTCTTTCTGTACACTGCCCCCCTTTTTTCTGCCATCGGACTGCATTTTTTCATCAGGCACGAGCGTTTGTCGGCTGTACAGTGGGTCGGTATTGCCATCGCTTTCGGCGGTGTGGTGCTTGCGATTTCCGCTATGGGCGAGAGCTCTGGGGGCGTGAATCAGCTGCGTGGCGATATTTATGGCTTATTAGCGGGATTATCCTGGGGCGGCTCTACAATCCTTATTCGAACAACCGGTTTGGCGAATTGCTCGTCAAAACAGACGCTGCTGTTCCAACTGACGGGCGCCTGCATTGTGCTATCCCTGCTGGCGATGACGATGCAGGAGGTACATTTCACGCTGAGTTCCGTGGCCTGGAGCAGTTTGGTATTTCAAACGGTTATCGTCTCATTTATCAGTTATTTAATTTGGTTCTCCCTGCTGCGTCATTACCAGGCTTCTTCGCTGGGTATCCTGACGTTTATGACGCCTATTTTTGGCATTCTGGCTGGCGTGGTGATCTTGGGAGAACCGCTGCAGATCGAGTTCGTCTTGGGTTCAGTGCTGATCGTTTTGGGGCTTATTGTCGTGAGCTGCTCATATTTGTTTTATTTTACCAGAAGGATTGCACCAAAAATATAAACTATGGACGTTGATATTCATACCTATCAGATAAACTGTGAAAGCCAATTCATTATTACTGTACAAGTGTCAAAATATGCCTGGGGTTATCCTTTGATCACCTTAAGCGATAATGGTGATTTCTTTGTGGTGAAAAATACGAAACGGGGGAAATTATCAAACCAAACTCCGGTTGAAATAATAAACTTTGCTAATAACTATGCTGTGGTGTGGGATAACAACCGCAAGCATATTTATTATTCAAAGGCCGGACGATTGTACAGCTGTGCGCTTGAGTTTTCGTATACTCCGAAAAAATGGTGATCATTTCGATCTTTTCGCCTTTAGCCCCTCAGACCAGAGGGGTTATTTTCATCATCCATTCTTTGAATGCGATAATCTTAGGCCACTGACGCCCAGAGAGCGTCGACATAAAATAGCTGTGTTCGCAGGGCAAGATCATGTCGGTAAACGGGATAATCAGTTCGCCGCTTTTGATCCAGTCCTGCACCAGATTGAGTCGCCCCATCGCCACGCCAAGATGCTGAGTTGCCGCCAACACCGCCAGGTCCGAACGGTCGAACTCCATGCTTTTGGCGTCGGTATCCAGGCCCAAATCAAAATGCTGTGACCAGATCTGCCACTCGTCTTCACCGGAGTTGTATCTGTCATGCAATAGAGTGCAGTCTGCCAGGTTCCCAGGCGCATTATAAAGGTTATGCGTTTTGGCGTATTTCTCCGTGCAGATTGGAACCATGGACTCCCGCATAAAGATTTCGTCCAGCTGTTTATCCGATGGTGGACGGCCAAAATACATGGCTAAATCCACGCCCCGATTGGCCAAATTGATATTTTCCTGCCCGGTGAGAATGTTTAAATGAATGGTCGGATGCAGAGCAATAAAATCGCCGATGCGGGGTATCAGCAAACACTGGACCAGAGACGGGTGAGAATAAATGGTCAGGCTGCCCGTCAGCTCGCGGTTTTTGATATCCAGGATTTCCTGTGTCAGGGCATCGAAGGAATGATTTAACGCCCATTGCATTCTCTCGCCATCCGGCGTTAACGTAATTCTGCGGTGGAATCGTTGAAATAAAAGAAACCCCAGCTCTTTTTCCAGCAGGTTAATTCTGTGGCTTACGGCGCTGGGAGTAATAGACAGTTCTTCTGCCGCCAGTGAAAAAGATAAATGACGGGCGACGCATTCAAAAGTATGCAGACGAGAAAATTGATAGCTGGTCAGCGGGTTTGCTCGTCGTGAATATTTTTTGTTGGGAAACATGCTATTACTCCATCCGGATCATTTGCCAATATTAACATTTTAACGAAGGGAACTAAAATACGATTTTAAGTTTTTTAATGCTGTAGGTGTGACCGTTTAATTTGTCAGTTTTAAGCGTGATGAAAATATTTTTTAGCCTGCGGACACTAATCATTGATTTGCAGTAAGTGATCTTTTCGTGGTGCGGCAGGAATACGGATTTTTGATGTTAGGGCAAGAGGGAGAGTCCGTTGCCCTAAAGTTCTGATTACCACATCAAATCATCAGGGACGACAAAATCGGCGTAAGGATCTTCTTCGTCTTTGGCTTCCTGGCTGAGTTCAGCGCTCAGTACAATATAGCTTGCATCGCGCTGTGCAATTTTATTAGCCACGACCGCAGGGATAATAGCATATTCACCCTCAGGGTTATTATCACTAACCAGCCGTGCAATGGCGAGACGCCCGTTAATTAACTGAGATTGAGTCAGTTTATCTACGCGTACATTTTTAATTAAATTGTTGTCTGTGAAGTTATAACTAATGTCACCATTTGAAATGACGATTCTGTTCATTTCAATCAGCTGTTTTACCTGAGCTTTATATTCTTTAGATAAAGCGGCCTGCTTTTGCTGTTCACTCAGCTGTTTATCGCGCTCTATTTGCGCCTTTTTGTTGATTTCAACGGCTTCTCTTGCCTCGCGAGCCTGAACGCGTGATTTTTTCGTGGTTCTTTGTACTTTCTCCAGCTTTTTACTGCTTACTAATCCCGCTTTGAGCATCTGCTCTTGTAATGTCAGCTTTGTCATGTTCATTTCTAAAATCGATCAAATAGTATCTGAGATTATACCTTTAATATTCGACGTTGTGCCAGATTGTGGGCGAGAGGATGCATCATTCTGATAAAACGGGGTTTATTGACCAAATTTGAAGTTCGATAAATCGCTCAGGATTTGAGGGGGCGTACGTCGGGGTTAGTGGGTGCGGCAGAGGCGAGTATATAAATTTATGGTGTCCCCGACTGGAATCGAACCAGTAACTAGCCCTTAGGAGGGGCTTGTTATATCCGTTTAACTACGGGGACGCTGCGTGCCGGCAACCTGGGCTGCCGGGGCAGTATACCTTTTTTTACCCGCAGAATAAGCGCTTAGCGGTGCGTTTGCTCATTCCCTCGCCAATATGCGGTGATTTTCGCGCGCTGCGCTGATCGCGATCACGGTTTTCTCGCCTTGTCGGTTTGTTTTTCCGCCGCCAGCCGCTCTGCCTTGTTTTTGTCGCTCATGTCGTTGCGGATCTGCGCATGGCTGATCAACGCAAAGATAAAGGTGCCACCAATAATGTTGCCGGCCAGCGTTGGAATAGCGAACGGGTAGATAAAATCTTGCCAGGGAATGACGCCACTAAACACCAGATAAAGGATCTCTACCGATCCCACCACGATGTGGGTCAGATCGCAGATCGCCACCAGGTAGGTCATCAGTACAATCACCCAAATCTTGGCGGCACCAGCGGAAGGGAACATCCACACCATGGTGGCGATGATCCAGCCTGCCAGAATGCCGTTGGCGAACATTTCAGACGGCGAGTTTTTCATCACTTCTTCCGACAGGCTAACGAAGGCGCTGCGGGTGTTCTCGTCGAAAATCGGCATGTGGATAAACGCCAGCGACGCCAGTCCGGTCCCCACCAGGTTCCCCAGCAGCACCACGCCCCACAGGCGAAACAGGAGCAGGAGGTTTCTCGGCGTCGGTTTTTGCATGATCGGCAGTACCGCGGTGACGGTATTTTCGGTAAACAGCTGTTGGCGGGCCATGATCACGATGATAAAGCCAAAGGTGTAGCCGATATTTTCGATAAAGAAGCGGCTGGGATCGTCCGGCAGGCGGGCGTGGAAGATGCCTTTCGCCATCAGGGAAGCCCCCATCGACAGCCCGGCGGCCACCGCTGACCACAGTAGCGCCAGCCAGTCGCGCTCCAGCTCTTTTTCGCCTTCCATGCGGATCAGCTCATGCACCGCCGCTGCGCGCGAGGGCAGGTTCTCTTCCTTTACCTCAATTTCGCTCTTGCCCTGTTCATGCTCTTTGCTTTCTACCTGCAGGCTATTTTCCTGCTCTGCATCCGGGCGCTGCTGCTGATTGGTCATTATCCGTTATCTCCATCAAAGACTGTCAGGGTCATGATTAAGCGTAGTTGGCTCAGGGAAGCTGTGAAAGCGATGTGGCAAATTGCAGAAAAAAGTAACAAGAGTTTAACGTTGCCGGGTTTTTCTACGCATTTTTGATCTGGGGCGCAATATTACCCCTATTGGAGTAGTTGAGTGACCGGCTGCGGGCTACGAGCCACAGATGGCTTATGCTATGATCGCTATCCCAAAGAAAAATATGAGTTCTCCCGATGCTGGAAGCTAAAAATCTGAGTTGCGTCCGTGATGAACGCACCCTGTTTAGCGCGTTAAGCTTTACGGTAAAACCGGGCGACATTATTCAGGTAGAAGGGCCGAACGGCGCGGGAAAAACCAGCCTGCTGCGCATTCTGGCGGGCCTGGCAAGACCGGAAAGCGGAGAAGTCTGCTGGCACGGGCAAAATACGTTGCGTCATCGCGAACGTTATTATCAGGATTTGTTATTCCTCGGCCATCAGCCGGGGATTAAAACCATGTTGACGCCCTTTGAGAACCTGCAGTTTTACCAGGCGGTGCGCGGTGCGCCCGATCGTCAGGCCATTTGGCAAGCGCTGGAGCAGGTCGGTCTGGTGGGTTATGAGGATTTACCGGTGGCGCAGCTTTCCGCCGGTCAACAGCGGCGTGTGGCGTTGGCGCGGTTGTGGCTCAGCAGTAGTCCGCTGTGGATCCTGGATGAGCCGCTGACGGCGATAGACAAGCAGGGTGTGGCTGAATTAATAAGCCTTTTTGAGCAACATGCTCAGCAGGGCGGCATGGTATTGTTGACTACGCATCAGGATTTGGCCGGCGCAACGCAGGCGGTAGGGAAAATAAGCCTGACGGAAAACCGCGTGGAGACTCTTTAATGTTTTTGACTGTATTGCGCCGTGAGCTGAAGATTGCCTTTCGCAAAGGGTCGGAAATCGTTAATCCGTTGTGGTTCTTCCTGATCGTTATCACGCTGTTTCCGTTAGGGATTGGGCCAGAACCGCAATTGCTGGCGCGTATATCGCCGGGGATTATCTGGGTGGCGGCGCTGCTGGCGGCCCTGCTGTCGCTGGAGCGTTTGTTTCGCGATGATTTCCTCGACGGCTCGCTGGAACAACTGTTGTTATTGCCAACGCCGCTGCCGATGACGGTGTTAGGCAAAGTGTGTGCTCACTGGGTAGTAACAGGCTTACCCCTGTTGATCCTGTCGCCGCTGGTGGCGCTGCTGCTGTCGTTGGACACTCACACCTGGCTGGCGGTGGCGTTTACGCTGTTGCTGGGTACGCCGACGCTGAGCCTGATTGGCGCTATCGGCGTGGCGCTGACCGTCGGGTTGCGCAAGGGGGGCGTGCTGCTGAGCCTGCTGGTGCTGCCGCTGTATATCCCGGTGCTGATATTTTCTACCGCCGCTATCGACGCCGCCTCTATGGGCATGCCGATAGACGGTTACCTGGCGATACTGGGCGCGATGCTGGCGGGAAGCATAACGCTGGCGCCTTTCGCCACCGCAGCGGCGCTGCGAGTGAGCGTGCACTAGCTAACTTATTGAAACGCGGGTTAACGCCATCAAGAGCGTGTTCCACCGCACAAGCAATTTTCGTCGCCCCGGTAAACGGGGCGGCCACCGTATAAATTTACCGTGAGCAATGACGACAATGTGGAAATGGTTACATCAGTTTGCCCAGCCTGAACGGCTGTATCACGTCTGTGGCCGCTTTATCCCCTGGCTGGGACTTGCCGGAGCGGCTTGCCTGTTGCTGGGCTGGGTCTGGGGATTCGGTTTCGCACCCAAGGATTACCAGCAGGGCGATAGCTTCCGCATCATGTATATCCATGTGCCGGCGGCGATGTGGTCGATGGGGATCTATGGCTCAATGGCGGTAGCGGCGTTTATCGGCCTGGTGTGGCAGATGAAAATGTCCGATACCGTGGTGGCGGCTATGGCACCGGTCGGCGCGGTGTTTACCTTTATTGCGCTGGTCACCGGCTCCGCCTGGGGCAAGCCGATGTGGGGCACCTGGTGGGTGTGGGACGCCCGCCTGACGTCTGAACTGGTGTTGCTGTTTCTTTATATTGGCATTATTGCGCTGTACAACGCCTTTGAGGACCGCCGCCTGGCGGGCCGCGCCGCCGGCATTCTGGTGCTGGTCGGGGTGGTGAACATCCCGATCATTCACTTCTCGGTCGAATGGTGGAACACACTGCATCAGGGTTCCACCAATATGCAACAGAGCATCGCGCCAAGCATGCGCACCCCGCTGCGTTGGGCAATCCTCGGTTACCTGCTGTTTTTCATCACTCTCACCTTGCTGCGCTTGCGCAATCTGATTTTGTCTCAGGAACGCCAGCGCCCTTGGGTGGCAGGGCTGGTTAACAAGGAGCGTCAACCATGAATGCAGCCTTTACTTCCTGGCAGGCGTTTTTCGCCATGGGCGGCTATGCCTTCTACGTTTGGTTGGCGGTAGCCGTAACCCTGCTCTCGTTGCTGGGGCTGGTGGCCCACACTTTCTGGCAGCGCCGGCAATTGCTGGATGAGATTGGACGCCGTCAGGCACGCGAACGACGTATTCGTCATTCGCAGCAGTCGAAACAAAAAACCGCTAACCCGCGGGAGAAATCATTGTGAATCCTCGTCGTAAAAGTCGCCTGTATTTGGCGATCGTAGTGCTGATCGGCGTTGCGCTGACCGCGACCCTGATGCTGTATGCGCTGCGCTCCAACATCGATCTGTTTTATACCCCAAGCGAAATTCTGCAGGGCAAGGGCGAAAATCATGAGAAGCCGGAGGTGGGCCAACGCCTGCGCATCGGTGGCATGGTGATGCCGGGTTCGGTAAAGCGCGATCAGAAAACGCTGCAGGTCAGTTTCAAAGTTTATGATGCACGCGGTGCAATCGACGTCACTTACACCGGCATTCTGCCGGATCTGTTCCGTGAGGGGCAGGGCGTTGTGGCACAGGGCGTGCTGGGCGAAGGCAACGTGGTGAATGCGCGCGAAGTGCTGGCGAAACACGATGAAAAATACACGCCGCCGGAAGTGGCCGACGCGATGAAAGAAAACCATAAGGGACCGGCTTCGGCCTACGCCACCCCGCAGAACGAGGGCGCTAAATCATGATGCCGGAAACGGGAAGTTTTCTGCTATGCCTGGCGCTGGCGATTTCGCTGCTGCTGAGTATTTACCCGCAGTGGGGCGCGGCGCGTCAGGATCGTCGCATGATGGCGGTGGCGCGCCCACTGACCTACGGCATGTTTGCGGCTATCGCCCTGGCGTTCATCTGTCTGGTGCACGCCTTTGTCGTTAATGACTTTACCGTGGCCTATGTGGCCGCCAACTCCAACACCCAACTGCCGGTGTATTACCGCATTGCCGCCACCTGGGGCGCCCACGAGGGATCGCTGCTGCTGTGGGTGCTGTTGCTGAGCTGCTGGTCGCTGGCGGTGGCGCTGTGCAGCCGTTCGATGCCGCAAGATGCCGTGGCGCGCGTATTGTCGGTGATGGGCATGATCACGGCAGGTTTCCTGCTGTTTATCATCATGACCTCCAACCCCTTCACCCGTACGCTGCCGAACTTCCCGATCGACGGTAGCGACCTTAACCCGCTGCTGCAGGATATCGGCCTGATTTTCCATCCGCCGCTGCTGTACATGGGGTATGTCGGTTTCTCGGTGGCCTTTGCTTTCGCCATCGCTTCACTGATGGCCGGTCGCCTGGATACGGCCTGGGCACGCTGGTCGCGGCCGTGGACCACGGCCGCCTGGGTGTTCCTCACCATGGGCATCGTGCTGGGCTCCGCCTGGGCCTATTATGAACTGGGCTGGGGCGGCTGGTGGTTCTGGGATCCGGTCGAGAACGCTTCATTTATGCCGTGGCTGGCCGGTACCGCGCTGATGCACTCGTTGGCGGTGACCGAGAAACGCGGCACTTTCAAAGCCTGGACGGTATTGCTGGCGATTACCGCCTTCTCATTGTGCCTGCTGGGCACCTTCCTGGTGCGCTCCGGGGTGCTGGTTTCGGTGCACTCCTTTGCTTCCGACCCGGCACGCGGCATGTTTATCCTCGCTTATCTGGTGATCGTGATAGGCGGTTCTCTGCTGCTGTATGCGGTCAAGGGCGGGCAAGTGCGCAGCCGGGTGCAGCACGAAACCTTCTCGCGTGAAACCTTCTTGCTGGGCAATAACGTACTGCTGATCGCCGCCATGCTGGTGGTGCTGTTGGGGACGCTGCTGCCGCTGGTGCATAAGCAGTTGGGCCTGGGCAGCATTTCTATCGGCGAACCGTTCTTCAACACCATGTTCACCTGGCTGATGGCGCCGATGGCGTTGCTGATGGGGATTGGCCCGTTGGTGCGCTGGCGCCGCGACGAGCCGACCAAGCTGTGGCGCCGCCTGAGCGTGGCGCTGGTGATTACGCTGGTGCTGTCGATCCTGCTGCCGTGGCTGTTGCAAGACAGCATCGCCGGCATGACGGTGGTGGGGCTGATCATGGCCGTTTGGGTGATAATCCTGACGCTGATGGAACTGCACGAACGTGCAACGCATCGCCACGGTTTCTGGCGTGGGCTGAGCCATCTTTCCCGCAGCCACTGGGGGATGGTGCTGGGTCACCTTGGCGTGGCGGTAACGGTAATCGGCATTGCCTTCAGCCAAAACTACAGTGTGGAACGTGATGTCCGCATGAAAGCCGGCGACAGCGTGGATATCCATAACTATCACTTTGTGTTCCGTGACGTGCACGATATTCGTGGGCCGAACTACAGCGGCGGCGTCGGCATTATCGATGTCACGCGCAACGGCAAACCGGAAGCGACGTTGCACGCGGAAAAACGCTATTACAGCGTGGCGCGCAGCATGATGACCGAAGCGGCGATTGACGGCGGCTTCAGCCGCGACCTGTACGCCGCGCTGGGCGAAGAGCTGGACGACGGCTCTTGGGCAGTGCGGTTGTACTACAAACCTTTCGTACGCTGGATCTGGTTCGGCGGGGTGTTTATGGCGCTGGGCGGTATCCTGTGCATACTCGATCCGCGCTATCGGATGAGCAAAAAACTCAAGCGTGAAGGCAAGCTGGAGGAGCAGGCATGAACCGTAAGTTGCTGTTTATCCCATTAATCCTGTTCCTGCTGCTGGTGGCGGCGTTTATGGTGCAGCTGACGCGCAACGCCGGTGGCGAAGACCCGACCATGCTGGAATCGGCATTGATCGGCAAGCCGGTGCCGGCTTTCAAACTGGAATCCCTCGACCAGCCTGGCAAGACTTACGACCAAGCGGTGCTGCGCAATGGCAAACCCATGCTGCTGAACGTCTGGGCGACCTGGTGCCCAACGTGCCGCGCCGAACATCAATACCTCAATACGCTGGCCGCGCGCGGCATTCGCGTGGTGGGGCTGAACTATAAAGACGATCGCGGCAAAGCGGTGACCTGGCTGAACTCGCTGGGCAACCCGTACGCGCTCAGCCTGTACGACGGCGACGGCATGCTGGGGCTGGATTTGGGCGTGTACGGCGCACCGGAAACCTTCCTGATCGACGGGCAGGGCATTATCCGCTACCGCCACGCCGGAGACATGAACGAGCGCGTTTGGCAGCAGGAAGTGCTGCCGCTGTACAAAAAATATGGGGGTGAGGCATGAGGCTGCTGACCCTGATATTTGCTGCGTTACTGAGTTGGAGCGCCGCGGCGGCTATCGACACTTATCGGTTCAATTCGGTCGAGCAGGAACAGCAATACCGGGAGCTGACCGAACAGCTGCGTTGCCCGAAATGCCAGAACAACAGCATCGCCGACTCTAACGCCATCATAGCGGCCGATATGCGTACCAAGGTGTACGAGTTGATGATGCAGGGGCAGAACAAGCAGCAGATTATCGACTATATGGTGGCGCGCTACGGTAATTTCGTCACCTACGAACCGCCGGTGACCCCGGCGACGCTGATCCTGTGGGTAGGCCCGTTGCTGTTTGTGTTGATCGGCGGTGCGGTAGTGATACTGCGCACTCGCCACCGTCGTACCGGTGCCGTTAACGCTAACGATGAATTCTCCGAGCAGGAGCAACAGCGTCTGGCGGCGCTGCTGAAAGAGACTGACAGGAAGAAACCCTAATGGCTTTTTGGCTGATTATTATTGTCCTGCTGGTGGGCGCTGCGGCGTTGCTGGTGGTACCGGCGATGCGCCACAACGGTAAAAGCACCGCGGCGAGCCGCGATACGCTGAACAAGGCGTTTTATCAGGATCGTCTGCATGAGCTGGAGCAGGACGAACAGCAGGGCGTGGTTGCTGAGCGCCCTGAACTGGTGAAAGAGCTGCAGCAAAACCTGCTCAATGACATCCCCGGCCAGCAGGATACGCAGGAGAAACCCATTAACCGCTGGGCATTGGTGCCTGGGGTTGCCTTGCTGGTGGTGGTCACCCTTGGCTTTTATCTGAAAACCGGTGGGTTGGCGCAGGTATTGGACTGGCAACAGGTCGAGGCGCAAATGCCGGATCTGCGCGCGCGCGTCGCTAATGAGCGCGCCCAACCGTTGAGCATGGAAGAGATTGCTCGCCTCGGGCTGGGGCTGCGTACCGCGTTGCAGCAGGACGATCGCAATATCAACGACTGGATGATGCTGGGTCGCGTGGGGATGGCGCTGAATAACGCCACCACCGCCACTCAGGCATTTGCTCATGCTTATCAACTTGATCCGAATAGTCTGGAAGTCCGCCTCGGCTACGCGGAAGTCTTGACGCGCTCTAACGATCCGGAGGATAACAAGCAGGCCACTCAGATGCTGCGCAAGATGATCGCCGAAGATCACACCAATATGCGCGTGCTGAGCCTGCTGGCGTTCAACGCCTTCGAACAGGGGGATTTCAAGCAGGCGATTGGCGCCTGGCAGGTTATGCTGAAGCTGTTGCCAGCCAATGATCAACGCGCCGAAGTGATAAAGCGCAGCATTGAACAAGCAAAAACACAGGCGGGCGAAGAAACTGTTAAACTTGGCATTAACGTGACGTTATCGCCACAGGCGACGAACGCTTTGCCGCAGCAGGGGACGCTGGTAATTTCAGTGACCGATGGCACCAATCCAGTGCCGGTTGCGGTAAAACAACTGCCCTTAAGCCGTTTCCCGCTGTCATTTTCTCTGGATGACAGCAACGCCATGATGCCTGAACGCCTGCTTTCGGCTCAGCATCAGGTCAAGGTGCGGGTGCGAATTTCTCAGGATGGTCTGGCCACGCCACAGGCGGGTGATTGGTTCGGCGAGAGTGCGCTGCAGAATTTCAGCGGTAAAGAGCAGATTGACGTTCAGATAAACAAACAGGTCCCTTAAATAAAAAGACCGAACGTGTTTTTATGGAGAAAAATATGAACTTTCGCCTGACTGGGCTGGCTTTCACAACGGTGTTATTGGTGGGCTGTGCCAGCGCGCCACAAGATGAACCACAAGGGCGATCCGATCCTCTGGAAGGATTTAACCGGACGATGTTCAACTTCAACTATAACGTCCTGGATCCGTATGTACTTCGCCCGGTGGCCGTGGCCTGGCGCAACTACCTGCCCATGCCGGCGCGTAATGGGATAAGCAACTTTACGTCTAACCTGGAAGAACCGGCCAGCATGGTCAACTCCTTCCTGAAAGGCGACCCCTATAAGGGGATGATCCACTTTAACCGTTTCTTCCTCAACACCCTTCTGGGGATGGGCGGTCTGATCGACGTGGCCGGGATGGCTAACCCGAAACTGGCTCGCGAAGAGCCTAACCGTTTCGGCAGCACCCTGGGGCATTATGGCGTCGGCTACGGTCCTTACGTGATGCTGCCGGGCTACGGCAGTTTCACCCTGCGTGAAGAGGGCGGTGACTGGGCGGATACGGTCTATCCGGTGCTGAGCTACCTGACCTTCTGGATGTCGGCGGGCAAATGGGTGGTTGAAGGGATTGAAACCCGTGCCGAGCTGTTGGATTCCGACGGCCTGCTGCGCAACTCTTCCGATCCGTACCTGATGGTGCGCGAAGCCTACTTCCAGCGTAACGACTTCCTGGCGAACGGCGGCTCGCTGAAACCTGAGATCAACCCGAACGCTCAGGCGATTCAGGGCGATCTGGACGAGATCGACTCGCAGTAATCTCGCTTGGCGAAGAGAAAGAACCCGCTTTGATGGCGGGTTTTTTTTATGCTTTGAGATCGGCGGGCACAAAAAAGCGCCCTAAGAAGGGCGCTCCTGGCTTCGTTATCGAAAAGATTAGAAGCGGTAGTTGAAGTTGGCGCCGTACAGCCAGGCCTTGCCCACGGATTCGAAGGTATATGGACCTTCTTTGATGGTGACTTTCTGGCCGTGCATGTAGGAAACACCGACGTCAACAGAGGCGTCTTTGTTGAATGCGTAGCTGGTACCTGCGCTCAACCAGAAGCGGTCCTGATCCGGGATAGAGATAGAACGGTTCTGGGCCGGCACCGGGCTGTCATCGAAGGCGATACCGGTACGGAAGGTCCAGTTATCGTCGTAGAAGTAGGTAGTACCCAGTGCGATGCGGTAAGCGTCTTTAAAGCCTTCGTGCTTCTCAAACAGGGTTTGACCGTTGTTGCCGGTAGCTTTCAGCTCCTGGAACTGGCTCCAGCTGGTGTAAGCCAGGCTGTAGTGGATAGCCCACTGCGGTGCAACCTTGTTGTAACCCGAGATTTCCCACATTTCCGGCAGGTTCAGATCCAGAGAGCCTGGGATGGTGGTGCCGTCGGTGCCCATAGGCAGGCCGAGAGCGCCAAGGAGCGGGTTATAGGCGGATGGCAGGCTGCTCTTGTAGTCGCCGTCAAACTTGATTTTGACTTCGGAACGGTAGGTGAAACCGTAACGGTTGTTTTCGTCCACTTCGTACAGAATGCCGGCGTTCCAGCCAAAGCCCCATTTGTCACCCTTCAGGTGAGAAATTTGAGTATCCGCCGGGATCTGTGAGACCGGGCCGGCCAATTGAGGTGGCAACTGGCCAGAACCTGCGATCAACTTCGGCAATTCACCAGCATAACGCTCGAGCTTGGCTTTGGCGTAAACCGCGTCAAAGCCCAGGCCGAAGCTGAATTGTTGGTTCAGACGGTAAGCACCGCTCAGGTTCAGGTTAAGTGTGGTCAGGTCAGTTTTACCGCCGTAAGCCCCTGCGGTGTAACCGTCGTTGAATTCTGTCGCCAGGCCGTAGTTGCTGGTGACCGAGCCGCCTACGGCAAACTGATCGTTAATCGGTTGAACATAATGCAGGTTTGGCACCCAGGCGGTAGGGGCGATGTTCTTGGAATCGAGGCTGGCACCGGAAGGTGACTTGCCGGAGATGTCTACATCCGGATCGATAAACACCGCACCGAAGGAAAGTTCCGGGCGGGTATACATCATCAGCAGGGCCGGGTTGCGGCTGGCGGAAGCTGCAGTATCCGCCATGGCGCCCTCGCCAGAATACGAACGTCCTAAACCAGCTGATGAAAACTCATTCAGCTGGAATCCTGCGGCAGACACGTTTGAAGAAATAATTGCCACTGCAGCTGCGAGAGCTGATTTAGTAAATAGGTTTTTCTGGCTCATGACCAAAACCTCATTATGTGTTTATTATTTAAACTATGTTACTCAAAGTAACAAGGAGCGCGGGATTGTAGGGTCCGTTATCATTCAGACAAATCAGACCAGTGGCTGAATTATAGGTCCGACCTGTGAAAATGTTGCAACAATGTTTTTGAGATATTTCCAAATTGATATCAAAAAGGAGATCTGCATAACAAAAAACCAGCGATGTATAACAATATTCTTACCATTCTTTAGCAGACGTCGATTTTCATTTGTGATTTCCATCACTTAAAACACCTATAAAAAGTAAGTGCTAGTGATCGGTTTCATCGCAGAGTAAAATAAACGCAGAATCTTGTGTCTTTGCGCCAGTAGCTAAATGGCAATTTGGACTCGCGTAACGGCGGTCCCTGAGGAGAATGAATCATGTCCAATCCAATTAATAAATGTAGTGCCCAGGAAACTGCCGCCTGTTGCTGTGTTGATGTCGGTACCGTGATGGACAATACCGATTGCACCGCCTCCTACAGCCAGGTGTTTACCAATCAGCAGGATGCAGAAAAAATGTTGGCCACGCTGACCGAAAAAGCCCGCGGTGTGGAATCCGACCCTTGCGACATCAGCAGTAGCATTAAACCGGTTGACGGTGGCGTGGAACTGGTGGCTGATTTCACCTTCGCCTGCCAGGCAGAAACCCTGATTTTCCAACTCGGCCTGCGTTAATCACGGCTTTAAAACGGTGCGGGGTCATCCCGCACCGCTCGCTTCCTCCTCAATCCCCCTCTAGAAAGTTGCTCCTGCTCTCAGTTTTCACTTCTGCCGGTTTGCCAAATGTAAACATTTGGTTAACAATGACCCCATCAGGTCAGACCTCTTCTTGACCGTTGCGCTGGCGTTATTTTCTTCAGGAGCGTTTATGAGTAAGGCACTGCCGTTGGTGACCCGTCACGGTGACCGTATTGCGATTGTAAATGGACTGCGGACCCCCTTTGCCAAACAGGCGACCGCTTATCACGGCATTCCAGCGGTGGATCTGGGGAAAACGGCGGTAAGTGAACTGTTAGCCCGCAGCGGTATCGATCCGGCGCTGATTGAACAACTGGTGTTCGGCCAGGTGGTGCAAATGCCTGAGGCGCCGAATATTGCGCGTGAAATCGTGCTCGGTACCGGCATGAGCGTGCATACCGATGCTTATAGCGTGTCGCGTGCCTGCGCTACCAGCTTCCAGGCGATTGCCAACGTGGCGGAAAGCATCATGGCAGGCAGCATCAGTATCGGCATCGCCGGTGGCGCTGACTCTTCTTCCGTTCTGCCTATCGGCGTCAGTAAAGCGCTGGCGCGCACGCTGGTGGACGTCAACAAAGCCCGTACCCTGTCGCAGCGTCTCAAGCTGTTTAGCCGACTGAAGTTCCGTGACCTGATGCCGGTGCCGCCGGCAGTGGCGGAATATTCCACAGGGCTGCGCATGGGCGATACCGCAGAGCAAATGGCGAAAAGCCACGGCATCACCCGGGAAGAGCAGGATGCGCTGGCGCACCGCTCTCACCAACTGGCTGCCAAAGCCTGGGAGCAGGGGCTGCTGCGCGACGAGGTGATGACGGCCTATGTGCCGCCATACCGTACGCAAATCACCGAAGACAACAACGTTCGCAAAGATTCCAGCCTGGCGTCCTACGCAAAGCTGAAACCGGCATTCGATCGCAAGCACGGCAGCGTTACCGCAGCCAACAGTACGCCGTTGACCGACGGCGCGGCAGCGGTGCTGATGATGAGTGAGTCGCGAGCGAAAGAGTTGGGGTTGCAACCGCTGGGTTATCTGCGCAGCTTTGCCTTCTCCGCCATCGATGTGTGGGAAGATATGCTGCTCGGGCCGTCTTACGCTACGCCGCTGGCGCTGGATCGCGCCGGCATCGGCCTGGCCGACCTGACCCTCATTGACATGCATGAAGCTTTTGCTGCCCAGACCCTGGCGAACCTGAAAATGTTTGCCAGCGACGAATTTGCTCAGAAAAAGCTGGGCCGCAGCCGGGCGATTGGCGAAGTGGACATGGAAAAATTCAACGTATTGGGTGGCTCAATTGCTTATGGTCACCCATTTGCCGCTACCGGCGCGCGCATGATCACCCAAACGTTGCACGAGCTGAAGCGTCGTGGCGGCGGACTGGGGCTGACGACCGCCTGCGCAGCCGGAGGGTTAGGGGCCGCAATGATCGTAGAGGTGGAATAATGAGCTTTGAAAACGCATTGCATGAACAGCGGGCCAAACCCTCGGCCTTTCAACTGACCCTTCGTCCGGACAACATTGGTGTGATCACCATCGATGTTCCGGGGGAGAAGGTAAACACCCTGAAGGCCGAGTTTGTCGAGCAGGTCAACGACGTACTGATCCGCGCGCAGCAGCATCCGGCGCTGGAAGGGCTGGTGATTATCTCCGGCAAGCCGGATTCGTTTATTGCCGGGGCGGATATCAGCATGATTGCCGCCTGTACCACTGCCAAAGAGGCCGAAGCGCTGGCGAAAAAAGGCCAAAGTACGCTGGCACAGATTGCCGCATTCCAGGTCCCTGTGGTGGCGGCTATTCACGGCGCCTGCTTAGGCGGTGGGCTGGAGCTGGCGTTGGCGTGCCACAGTCGCGTTTGTTCTCTGGATGACAAAACCGCACTCGGCCTGCCGGAAGTGCAGCTAGGTTTGCTGCCGGGTTCCGGTGGCACCCAGCGTTTGCCGCGGTTGATTGGTGCCAGCAAGGCGTTGGACATGATCCTGACCGGCAAACACATTCGGGCGCGTCAGGCGTTGCGTATGGGGTTAGTGGACGATGCCGTGCCCCAGTCAATTTTATTGCAGGCTGCCGTCGAACGGGTCAAGCAAGGCTGGCAGAGCCGGCGCGAATTGCCGTGGCAGGAGCGTTTGCTCAACGGCCCGCTAGGTAAAAGCCTGCTGTTCAGCATTGTGCGCAAGAAAACGCTGGAGAAAACGCACGGCAATTATCCTGCCGCAGAACGCATTATTCAGGTGGTGCGTACCGGTCTGGATCACGGCAGCGCCAGCGGTTATGAAGCCGAGGCGCGGGCGTTTGGCGAATTGGCCATGACCCCGCAGTCCGCCGCGTTGCGCAGCCTGTTCTTTGCCTCTACCTCCTTGAAGAAAGAACGCGGTGGCAATGCACAACCTCATGAACTGCACCGTATCGGCATTCTGGGTGGCGGCCTGATGGGCGGCGGTATCGCCTGTGTGACCGCCACGCGGGGTGGTTTGCCGGTGCGGATTAAAGACGTTAACGAAACGGGCATTAACCACGCGTTAAAATACAGTTGGGACGTGCTCGGCAAGCGGGTACGCAGTAAACGCATGCGCCCGGCGGAACGGCAAAAACAGATGATGCTGATCTCCGGTTCGACCGATTACACCGGTTTTGAACGGGTGGACGTGGTGATTGAGGCGGTGTTCGAAGACCTGGCGCTGAAGCAGCAGATGGTGGCCGAGATAGAACAGCACGCGGCGCCACACACCATCTTTGCCTCCAATACCTCATCGCTGCCGATTGGCCAGATTGCCGCCAAGGCGCAGCGCCCTGAGCAGGTGATCGGCCTGCATTATTTCAGCCCGGTGGATAAAATGCCGTTGGTTGAGGTGATCCCACACGCCACCACCAGCGAAGAAACCATAGCCACCACCGTGGCGCTGGCGCACAAGCAGGGCAAGACGGCGATCGTGGTGGCCGACCGCGCCGGTTTCTACGTTAACCGTATTCTGGCTCCTTATATAAATGAAGCGACTCGTTGCCTGCTGGAAGGCGAACCGATTGAAGCGCTGGACAAGGCGCTGGTGGATTTCGGTTTCCCGGTTGGGCCGATAACTCTGCTGGATGAAGTGGGCATCGACGTCGGTACCAAGATTATCCCGGTGCTGGTAGAGCAGTTAGGGCCGCGCTTTGCCGCTCCAGCCGCCTTCGAGGCGGTGTTGAAAGACGGACGCAAAGGGCGCAAAAACGGCCGTGGTTTTTATCTCTACCCCAGTGAAGGCCAGCAGCGTCAGCGGAGCAAGCGCGCTGATACCTCGGTCTATCTTTTGCTGGGCATCACGCCGAAGTCGCATTTACAACCGGCCGTCATCGCGCAGCGTTGCGTAATGATGATGCTCAATGAAGCCGCACGTTGTCTGGATGAAGGCGTGATCCGCAGCGCGCGCGACGGCGATATCGGCGCGGTGTTCGGCATTGGTTTTCCTCCATTCCTCGGCGGGCCTTTCCGCTATATGGATCAGTTGGGGGCCGATAAGGTGGTTAAAACGCTGGAGTACCTGCAGCGGCAGCACGGTGAATATTTTGCGCCTTGCGAACGCCTGCAGCGCATGGCTCAGCAGGGTGAACGCTTCTATCCGCAGGGGACCTGAGCGGCGCGGCGACGTGATTTGTACTAGAGTAGGATCAAGGTTGCATGTGATCACTATCACTCCTTGCAATACCGGTATTCCCTGACCCTATACAGGGAGATAGGGACGAGGTAACGTAGCCTGATGGCGGTGAAAGGCTGGCCGCCATCAATAAAATTCATGATGAGAAGGTTAAAATTTAACCTGTTGAATTGGTTGTTATGTGAGCGCTGAATTCCCGTTAAGGCGCCATTGATGTAAAAAACAGCATTTTCTTTACGTGAACTTTCAGGCAAAATGCCCGGCCGCCATAAAGAGACGGCGCGTTATCGTTTCAAAGCGTTTGCTTTGGGGTTGTAAAACTCGGCGATACAGCACGCTCGGCGTTTCTGTATAGCGTTATTTTGTCAACAACAGCGGTGCAATATGCAAGTTTTGATTATGCGTCACGGAGAGGCGGCACTTGATGCGGCCAGCGATTCGGTAAGACCTCTTACTGTTTGTGGCCGTGATGAGTCACGTCAGATGGCGGCCTGGTTAAATACCAAGTCTGTGGATATTGAACGCGTGCTGGTCAGCCCGTACCTGCGGGCAGAGCAGACGCTGGCTACGGTTCGCGAAGCCTTGACCTTGCCGGCAAGCGAAGAAGTGCTGCCTGAGCTGACGCCGGGCGGAGATGCCAGCCTGGTCGGCAGCTACCTGCAGGCGCTGGCGCAGCAGGGGGTTCACGCGGTGCTGATCGTCTCCCACTTACCGCTGGTGGGTTACCTGGTGGCGGAACTCTGTCCGGGCGAATGCCCGCCGATGTTCGCGACCTCGGCAATTGCCAATGTCGATTTGGCCGCCGACGGCAGCTACGGTAAATTTGAGTGGCAGGTGAGTCCATCGCAGGTGATGGCTAAAGTATAAGGCACCCCAGGGCGGGGCCAAAACGAAAGGGCGATGTCAAACATCGCCCTTTGTCATTTCTGCCGTTCACTCAGCCAGTTCGACCAGCAGTAAAATCGCCGCGCTGCCGCCCCATTCTTTGGGCGCCTGGTGAAACACCAGCACGTCTGGGTGCTGCGCCAACCATAGCGGCGTCTGCTGTTTGAGAATGTGCTTGCCGTGACCATGCATCACGCAGGCGCAGTGCACGTGTTCGCGCTTGCAGGCGGCGATCAGCGCCCCCAGCTCTTGCTTGGCCTGCATCTGGGTCAGGCCATGAAGATCGAGAAACAGCTCCGGTGAATAATCGCCGCGACGCAGCTTTTTCAGTTCAAAGGCACTGTAACCGGGGCGCACATAGCGCGTCGGGCCTTCCTCTTCCAACTGCGGCTGGTATTCATCCGAGAAATAATAACTGGCGTCTACCTGTTCCTGCAGCAGGCGCTGAGGAGCAACTTTTTTGGTGACAGGCTTGGGTTTACGGTGGACGATGGTGTCCTGACGCAGCTTTTTTGCGTCTACTACCGACTCTCTGAAGAGCTGCAATTCATCTTTGCTCAGAGGGTGCTTGTTCTTCATTTGGAATTCACCGGAAATCATTTATCGCGATAGTTTACCTTGTCGCGGGTCTCTGTCGACGCAAAATTCACGCCAGAATGAAAAGCGCAAGGGGTTAGCGTGATTTGTCGCGGGCTTCATGGCAAACTATGCGGCTAAATCATGAATCACAGTGCCTGCCGGAGGGCAAATTGGACAAAATTTTCGTCGAGGAAGCAGTGAACGAACTGCACACCATTCAAGATATGCTGCGCTGGACGGTCAGCCGTTTTAACGCCGCTGATATCTACTATGGTCACGGAACCGATAATCCGTGGGACGAAGCGGTGCAATTGGTGCTGCCAAGCCTGTTCCTGCCGCTGGATATTCCAGAGGACATGCACACCGCCCGTTTGACCTCCAGCGAGCGCCACCGCATCGTTGAGCGCGTGATCCGCCGCGTCAACGAACGTGTCCCGGTAGCCTATCTGACCAATAAAGCCTGGTTCTGCGATCTGGAATTCTACGTTGATGAGCGTGTGCTGGTTCCGCGTTCCCCGATTGGCGAACTGATCAACGATCGCTTCAGCGCCCTGATCCCGCACCCGCCGCGCCATATTCTCGACATGTGTACCGGCAGCGGCTGTATCGCCATTGCCTGCAGCTACGCTTTCCCGGAAGCGGAAGTTGACGCGGTCGATATCTCCAGCGACGTGCTGGCGGTGACCGAGCGCAATATTCAGGCGCTGGGCGTTGAACAACAGGTGATCCCGATCCGTTCCGATCTGTTCCGCGATGTTCCCGCGATCCAGTACGATCTGATCGTCACCAATCCGCCGTACGTGGATGCGGAAGACATGTCCGATCTGCCGCAGGAATTCCGCTTTGAGCCCGAGTTGGGCCTGGCGGCCGGCAGCGATGGCCTGAAGCTGGTGCGCCGTATTTTGGCCTGCGCGCCGGACTACCTGAGCGACGACGGCGTGCTGATTTGTGAAGTGGGTAACAGCATGGTACATCTGATGGAACAGTATCCGGATATTCCGTTCACCTGGCTGGAGTTTGAAAACGGCGGTGACGGCGTGTTCATGCTGACCAAGCAGCAACTGGTGGATTGCAAAGAGCACTTCAGCCTCTACCGCAGCTAAGCATTCTTCGGGCCTGCTTTGGCGGGCTCCACAAAGATAATAATTAAGGGTAAGGAGCCGCGATGGCAGGAAACAGTATTGGGCAGATTTTCCGCGTCACCACATTTGGTGAATCTCACGGTGTGGCGCTGGGATGTATCGTAGACGGTGTACCGCCGGGTATCCCGCTTACCGAAGCCGATCTGCAGCACGACCTGGACCGTCGCCGTCCAGGCACCTCTCGCTATACCACTCAACGTCGCGAACCGGATCAGGTACGTATTCTTTCCGGCGTGTTTGAAGGTGTGACCACCGGCACCAGCATTGGGCTGATGATAGAAAACACTGACCAGCGTTCACAAGATTACGGCGCGATCAAAGACGTGTTCCGTCCGGGGCATGCGGATTACACCTACGAGCAGAAATACGGCGTGCGCGATTATCGCGGCGGTGGTCGTTCTTCGGCTCGTGAAACCGCCATGCGCGTTGCGGCAGGGGCTATTGCCAAGAAATATCTGCTGCAGAAATATGGCGTACAGGTGCGCGGCTATCTGGCGCAGATCGGCGACGTGGTCTGTGAGCTGAAAGATTGGGAGCAGGTTGAACAGAACCCGTTCTTCTGCCCGGATCCCGATAAGCTGGAAGCCCTGGATGAACTGATGCGTGCGCTGAAGAAAGAGGGCGACTCCATTGGCGCCAAGGTCAGCGTGATTGCCGAAAACGTGCCGGTTGGTCTCGGTGAGCCGGTGTTTGACCGCCTCGACGCGGATCTGGCGCATGCGTTGATGAGCATCAATGCGGTAAAAGGCGTGGAAATCGGCGACGGTTTCGCGGTGGTCAACAAGCGCGGCAGCGAAAACCGTGATGAGATCACTCCGGAAGGCTTCCAGAGCAACCATGCAGGCGGCATTCTCGGTGGCATCAGCAGCGGTCAGCCGGTCATTGCTCACCTGGCGCTGAAACCCACCTCCAGCATTATGGTGCCGGGCAGAACCATTAACCGTCAGGGCGAAGCGGTGGAGATGGTCACCCGTGGCCGTCACGATCCTTGCGTAGGCATTCGTGCGGTGCCGATTGCCGAAGCGATGATGGCGATTGTGCTGATGGATCACCTGCTGCGCCAGCGTGCGCAAAACGGTGATGTGGTCTCTAACGTCCCACGCTGGTAACTCCCATGAAAAACTGGATGTTGGGCATCCTTGCCCTGATGGCTTCGGGCTCCGCCCTGGCGCTGACGCCGTGGCAGAAGATCGACCACCCGGTGGCCGGCGCGCCGCAGGCAGTGGGCGGTTTTGCCAATGGTTGCATTATCGGCGCTCAGCCGTTACCGCTGAACTCACCGGATTATCAGGTGATGCGACCCGATCAACGCCGCTACTTCGGCCACCCGGATCTGCTGGCGTTTATCCAGCGCCTGAGCAGCAAAGCCAGCCAAAGAAATTTGGGCACGGTGCTGATCGGCGATATGGCGATGCCGGCCGGTGGGCGCTTTAGCAGCGGCCATGCCAGCCATCAGTCCGGGCTTGATGTCGACATCTGGTTACAGTTGCCGCGCCAGCGTTGGAGTGCGCAGCAGTTGCTGAAGCCGCAACCGATCGATCTGGTTTCCAGCGACGGCAAGCAGGTGGTTGCTCGTCAGTGGCAGCCGCAGATTGAATCGCTGATCAAAGCGGCGGCACAGGATCAGGAAGTGACGCGCATCTTCGTTAACCCGGCGATCAAGCAGCGTCTGTGTCTGGATGCCGGTGCCGATCGCGACTGGCTGCACAAGGTGCGCCCGTGGTTTGGTCATCGTGCCCACATGCACGTGCGTCTGCGCTGCCCGGCAGGCAGCCTGGAATGTAAAGAACAGGATACGCCGCCGCCGGGCGACGGTTGCGGTGCCGAGCTGGCAAGCTGGTTCGTGCCGCATCAGCCGAGCGCCAAACCGGGTAAACCGGTGCCGCCGCCGTTACCGCCGACCTGTCAGGCTTTGCTGGATAACCATTTCGCTGCGGAATAATATACCCAAAGTAATTGGAGTTGCATCAAGGCGGTAAGGGAAGGAATCCCGATGAGCTTACACGAGTAAGTGATTCGGGTGAGTGAGTGCAACCAACACAGATGCAGCTTCAAGTAAGAGGGGTATAAATGGACTGGTTCGTCGTAGGCCCCGAGATGCTCGGGGTTTTGTTTGTGGTGGCGTTACTCGCAGGCTTTATCGACTCTATCGCCGGCGGCGGCGGGCTGTTAACCGTACCGGCACTGCTGGCGGTGGGGGTTCCCCCGGCGCAGGCGCTGGCGACCAACAAACTGCAGTCGGTGGGCGGTTCCCTCTCCGCCAGTCTGTATTTTATCCGCCGACGAGCGGTTGATCTCAACGATCAGAAGCTGACCATTTTGCTGGCCCTGATCGGTTCCGTTGCCGGGGCTGTGCTGGTGCAGCACATGCGCGCCGATCTGCTGCGGCAAATGCTGCCGTTATTGGTGATCGGCATCGGCCTGTACTTCCTGCTGACGCCGCGTTTGGGGGAAAACGATCGGCAGCGCCGTTTGAGCGCCTTGCCGTTCGGGCTGGTGGCCGGTGGCTGCGTCGGTTTTTACGATGGCTTCTTTGGGCCCGGTGCCGGTTCCTTCTATGCGCTGGCCTACGTGACGCTGTGCGGTTTTAACCTGGCCAAATCCACCGCGCACGCCAAGGTGCTGAACTTCACTTCCAACTTTGGCAGCCTGGTGTTGTTTATCATTGGCGGCAAAGTGCTGTGGGGTATTGGCCTGGTGATGCTGGTTGGGCAGGTGCTCGGTGCGCGCCTCGGGGCTCACATGGTGATGACCCGCGGGCAAAAGCTGATCCGACCGATGATCGTTATCGTTTCTCTGGTGATGAGCTGCAAGCTCTTGTACGACAACCACGGCGCTGAAATTCAGCAGTGGCTGGCCCTGCATTTTTAGCATGCTAAAAGAGCGGTAAAATGAAATAATTACCTCTTTATTTCTGTGGTTATTGGATTTTTATTTATGTCAGACACACAGGCTACCCATCAATATGAGCAACTGATTGAAATTTTTAATCAGTGCTTCAGCGATGAATACAACACGCGACTGGTCAAAGGCGACGATGAACCGATCTATTTGCCGGCAGACGATCAACTGCCGTATAGCCGGATCGTTTTTGCTCATGGCTATTACGCCAGCGGCATGCATGAAATCTCGCACTGGTGCATCGCCGGCGAACAGCGCCGCAAGTTGGTAGATTTCGGTTACTGGTACTGCCCGGACGGGCGAGACGCACAGACGCAAAGTGAATTTGAAGCGGTGGAAATTAAACCGCAATCTTTGGAATGGATGTTCTGCGTCGCCGCCGGTTTCCCGTTCAACGTCAGTTGCGACAACCTCAACGGTGACTGCGAGCCGGACCGCATTGCCTTCCAGCGCAAGGTGCGCGAACGGGTGCTGCTGTTGTTGGAGCAGGGAATACCCACAAGACCTGCGCGCTTTATTCAGGCGTTACAATCGTTTTACAATACGCCACCGCTGGCGGCGGAGCATTTTCCCTATCCGGAAGATCTCAACTGACTATACCCTAAATACTTGGAGTTGCATCGCGGCGGCAAGCCTGCGAGTCCCTGGGAGCATAGTCCACTATGTGACCGGGGCGAGTCGGCGCAGCCAACAAAGAAGCAGCTTCAAGTATGACGGGTATATATGTTTAACTGAAAATAGATACCCAATAGCTTCCAAGCTGTAGCTAGGCGGCAAGCAAACAAATCCCCAGGAGCTTACTCAGGTAAGTGACTGGGGTGCGTGAGCGCAGCCAACAACGCTGGAGTTTGAAAGATGAAGGGTATGAGAGGAAATTTGATGATCGCAGAATTCGAAGCGCGCATTTTGGCGCTGATTGATGACATGGTAGAGCACGCCAGCGATGATGAACTGTTTGCCGGTGGCTACCTGCGCGGTCATCTGACGTTGGCGGTTGCCGAGGTCGAAGAGCTGGGTGAACACTCCGCTGAAGCGCTGAAGGCGCAGGTGGAAGGCAGCCTGCATAAAGCCATTGCCGCCGGTGAACTGTCACCACCGGATCAGGCACTGGTGTATGGCATGTGGGAAACGCTGTACAAGACGGCATTGCCTACCGCCTGATAGTGCTTCTGCAGGGCGCTGTCGCCGGCGCCCTGCGTGATTTTTCTTACGCTACCGCACGTCCCTTCAGTAATTTCCTTACCCACATTCGATTCGGGTTCAACGCCGCTAACAGGTCTGCGTCGCCCGGCAAAGGTTCGCCAAACAGCTGCGCCGCCAAAATCTCTGCCGCCAGCGGGGCCGAGCACAACCCACGAGAGCCTAACCCGCCAATCATGAACAGATTGGGGTAGCTCGGCGCATTGGCGATAGCTTCACCGCGTTGGTGTTGACGTTGCAGATCCTGGTACTGCGTTAGCGTGGCCTGGTAGTCGGGCACTGCACCTACCATTGGCAGGTGATCGCGAGTGGCGCTGCGTACGCCGCAGCGCGCCTGGCGGTCGCTGACGTCCACCTCCAGCGGCCAGGTTTGATCCGGCAGGCAACGTAGCAGGCGAGCCCGATTTTCCTGCTGCTCTTCTTCGCGGTATTCGGTGGCGGTCTCGCCGCGCTGGTAACTGGCGCCGATACAGTGCTGCTGATTATTGGCATTCACCGGCGTCAGGTAACCGTCGTAACACAGCACCTGCTTCAATGCACTCAGCTGCGGCGTAGTGGGAATATGGGATACCTGACCGCGCACCGCATAAACCGGCAGCGCTTCACTTTGCGTCAGTTCGGACAACCGATGGCCGTTGGCCAGAATCACCGTCGCATGCTGCCGAATTTCACCCCGGCTAAAGCTGAGTTGCCAACCTGCCTCTTGGGCGGTCAGAGCGCTGAGCGTAGCGTCATAATGGCAGCGCATCCCTTGACGTTGCGCCAGCGCAATCGCACTGCGCGTCAGCTCGGCCGGACACAGCCAGCCACCCTGCGGGTAGTTAATGCCGCCAAAACCGCTGTCGACGCCGCACAAGGCGCTGAGCGTAGCGCGGTCGGCCGGCATGGCGAGCGCCTGCGGCCATTCAACCGCCAGCATCTTGGCAATTTTCCCGGCGCTCTTCTCGTCAAAGGCCAGTTGGCTCACACCGCACCACTGATGGTCGAATACCACGCCCTGTCGCACCAGTGCATCGTACTGACGACGGGCAAACGGAAACGCGGCGCTGAAGAAATTTTCCAGCGCATCGGCTCGGCCGTTCAGCAAAGGGTAGAGTGCGCCCTGACGGTTGCCTGATGCCCCTTCGCCCGGCTGCGGATCTGCGCAGTACAGCGTGACTTTTGCGCCGCGTCGCAACAGGGCGAGGGCGGTTAGCGCGCTGGCGACGCCGCCGCCAATGATGGCGATATCATCGGTATTCTCCGCCACCGGGCGTATCAGCCAGGGAGCAGGGTGAGCGACGGCCGGCGCATCGGCAGGCAACTCGCCGGTCAGCATCTCTCGCTTCTGGCCGAAGCCTTTGGTTTTGATGACATCAAACCCTGCCTGCTGCAAGCCGCGACGCACGAAGCCTGCGGCGGTAAAGGTGGCAAGGCTGCCGCCCGGCCGGGCAAAGCGCGCCATGGCGGTGAACAGCTGCTCCGTCCACATATCAGGGTTCTTTGCCGGGGCGAAGCCATCGAGGAACCAGGCATCGATTTGACGGTTCATGCTGGCGTCGAAGTGAGGCAGCAACGCGTTCACGTCGCCAAACCACAGATCGAGCGTGATGCGCCCTTCGGCCAGCAGCAGGCGGTGGCAGCCCGGCAGTGGCAACGGCCATTGAGCGCGTAATTCATCGGCATATGGCGCCAGTTCCGGCCAGCGGGCATGCGCCGCCGCCAAATCGGCCTGCAGCAGCGGGAATTTTTCAAAGCTGATAAAGTGCAGGCGCTGAAGCGAGGCGTCCGGCATCGCCGTGCGGAAACCGGCAAAGGCCTGCCACAGCGTCAAAAAGTTAAGCCCGGTGCCGAAGCCGGTTTCCGCCACGATAAACAGCGGGCGAGGGTGGTCGGTAAAACGTTGCGGCAGTCGGTTGCCCATGAGAAACACATAGCGGGTTTCTTCCAGCCCATCCTGATTGGAAAAGTAGACGTCATCAAACTGTTTCGAAACAGGTGTACCCTGTTCATTCCAGGATAACGCTGCGGTTTGGATCGGGGCGTGGCTCACGGTTAGTTGCTCGTAACTCAAGGGGTGACGGGATTCTAACGGCGCTGGCGCTATGGCGCAAACTGGATAAGAATAAAGCTGAAAAACGCTGATCGGACTTGTTCGGCGTACATCTGTACGCTAAAGTGCGATGCAAAATCCCGAATGTAAAATTGTGGAAGAGGTATTGAATGAAACGTGCAGTGATTACTGGCCTGGGAATCGTCTCCAGCATTGGTAACAACCAGCAGGAGGTCCTGGCGAGCCTGCAGGAAGGTCGTTCTGGGATCACTTTCTCCCAGGAGCTGAAAGATTCCGGCATGCGTAGTCACGTATGGGGCGATGTTAAACTGGACACTACGGGTCTGATTGACCGTAAAGTGATGCGCTTTATGAGCGACGCGTCCGTTTATGCCTATCTTTCCATGGAAGAAGCCATCAAGGACTCAGGTCTGGCTGCCGATCAGGTTTCCAACGATCGCACCGGTCTGGTTGTTGGCTCAGGTGGTGGTTCTCCGCGCAACCAGGTTGCCGGATCCGATGGCATGCGTGCCAAAGGCCTGCGCGGCGTTGGCCCGTACATGGTGACCAAGGCTATGGCTTCAGGCGTTTCCGCTTGCCTGGCAACCCCGTTCAAAATTCGTGGCGTTAACTATTCCATCAGCTCTGCCTGCGCAACCTCTGCACACTGCATTGGTCACGCGGTTGAACTGATCCAACTGGGCAAGCAGGACGTGGTCTTTGCCGGCGGCGGCGAAGAGCTGTGCTGGGAAATGGCCTGTGAGTTCGATGCGATGGGCGCACTGTCCACCAGCTACAACGACACCCCTGAAAAAGCTTCTCGTACTTACGACTCTGCCCGTGACGGTTTCGTCATCGCCGGCGGCGGCGGTATGGTGGTGGTTGAAGAGCTGGAACACGCTCTGGCGCGTGGTGCGCACATCTATGCTGAAATCATCGGCTACGGTGCGACCTCCGACGGTGCCGACATGGTGGCTCCATCAGGTGAAGGCGCGGTGCGCTGCATGAAGATGGCGCTGCAAGGCGTTGATACCCCAATCGACTACATGAACGTTCACGGCACCTCCACGCCGGTGGGCGACGTGAAAGAGCTGGGTGCCATTCGCGAAGTGTTTGGCGACAACACCCCGGCAATCTCTTCCACCAAGGCCATGACCGGTCACTCACTGGGTGCCGCGGGCGTGCAGGAAGCGATCTACAGCCTGCTGATGGTTGAGCACGGCTTTATCGCGCCGAGCATCAACATCGATAACCTGGATGAGAAAGCCGCTGGCATGAACATCGTGACTGAGCCAACTCAACGCGAGTTGACCACCGTGATGTCCAACAGCTTCGGTTTCGGCGGCACCAACGCCACGCTGGTGATGCGCAAGCTGCAGAAGTAATTCCGGCCTCAAGGTTCAGGATCAAGCCCGCATTTTTGCGGGCTTTTTAATGCCTGCAATCCCTGCCGACGGGCCGCTAGGAGTTATCCCAAATTACATCTCCTGACGGATCATTAACGCTTTGTTCAGCCTTTTGCGCATACAATGGCTCAATAGCGCGAATATCACTCGGCGTAGCGTTTCAGAGTGATCGAACATTGAGGCAAGAGTATGAAAAAGTTAATTGCGGTTGGATTGCTGTCGGTCATTCTGGCTGGGTGCGCGACCGATTCCCCTTGTGTCCCGGTCTATGACGACCAGGGCCGTCTGGTGCACACCAATACCTGCATGAAAGGCACCACGCAGGACAACTGGGAAACCGCTGGCGCCATCGCCGGTGGGGCGGCGGCAGTTGCCGGTCTGACGCTGGGTATTATCGCGTTGACCAAATAACCTTCCGTCGGAGAGTCTCCCGGTTTAAAAGCCCAGCATCTGCTGGGCTTTTTGTTTGGGTAATCCGCCGCCAGTTGATTGAAGTCATGGCATTTATATTACTGGCCCACAGATGGGCAGTTCTTTGTCAGCGGATGTAAATTCCATTCCTGCGCCCGGTCCGGGTCGATATACTCCCGCTATCTCCCACTCTGGAACGATCTGATGTCGGCTTTGGCGTCCATCTCCTTATCCATGCACCGCCTGCGCTTTGCTAAAAAGCGGGCCTGCGCATGGTTATTGGTCGTCAGCTGGTTGTTGTTGAATACTCAACTGGCGTTGGCCAGCCACAACTGCAACCTGCAGTTCAGCGGTGAAGCGCCGATGGCTCAGCATATGATGCATATGCAAAACAGCGTGCCGTCGCAGCAGCAGATGCAGACCCAAGAGCCGCTGTGTGAGAAACACTGCGTTCCGGAGTCAGCCCAACAGGATCACAGCAACCTGGCGTTGGCTGCGCTGCCCACCAGCAGCGAATTGGCCGTTATTACGCCTTTCCCGTCTCGTTCAGTCCCCTCCAATACCTGGCAAACGCCCCCGATAACAGGTCCGCCGGCAGAGATCGTTTTCTGCCGGTTCCGTGAATAGTTCTGACAACCGCTTTGCCGTCCCCGACGGTTTTCCGCGTTTGTTAACTATTTTATGGAGTACCCGTTATGCGTAATGTATTTGCTGCCGTAGTGATCGCCCTGTTTTTCTCTTTTAGCGCCAGCGCTGCCGATATGGCAATGCAGGATCCTGCCGCAAGAACTGCCGTTGAAATCCACAGCCAGGGCGTCGTCAAAAGCTGGGACGAGCGAAAGGTGTCTATCGCGCACCAGGCCATTCCTGCACTCAGTTGGCCGCCAATGACCATGAGCTTCCTGCTCCCTTCATCGCCTTCATTCGCCGTCTTGCCGGTGGGTACCGAGGTTGATTTCAGCTTCCTGCCGATCGACGGCGGTTATCAGCTGATCGCCATCGCCGCCGCTCGACCATAACGGAGGCGTTATGACCATTATCCTTTCTCACCCTTGGCGGGTGGGCTGGCTGCTGCTTGCCTGTTGGGCACCGGCCACCCTGGCGGCGGGTCTGACGCTGCAACAGTCATTGACGGCGGCCGAAGGTTATTCGGCGGAGTTATCCGCCAATCGTCATCAGGTTGACGCCTTGCAGAACATGGCGGATTCGGCAATGCAGTTGCCCGATCCCAAGCTGAAGTTCGGCATTGAAAACGTGCCGGTGCAGGGCGGCAACGCTCGGCGTTTTACCCGCGAAGGCATGACCATGGGACGAATCGGCATCATGCAGGATTACGTCAGCAGCACCAAACGTCAGCGTAAAGCGGATACCCTGCGCGCCGAAGCCAGCCAGACGGATGCGGGCAGCGCCACCATTCGCGCTCGCCTTCAACAGCAAACCGCACAGGCCTGGCTGGCGCTGGCGCTGAGTCGGCAAACCCTGCGGGATGCCTCAGCCCTGGTGACGGAGAGTGAACGCCAGATTGCCACTCAGCGTTCTGCGGTAGCCGGTGGGGGAACCCCAGCGAGTGGAGTGCTGGATGCCAGGCTGACGCTGCTAAGCATGCAGGATCGCATCAGCGAGGCGCAGCGTGATGTTGCTGTCGCGCAGGCGCGTCTGACGCAGTTGACCGGCCTGTCTGCGACGGATACCGCCGGGGCCATGCCGCGCTTTGAACGTTTACCGGCGGACAGCGAAGTATTGCGGCAGGCCATCAGGCAACACCCCGAGGTGTTGCAGGCCAGCCGTGAGGCGGACGTCGCCAAGGCACGTTCGGCGCAATCAGAGGTGGCGGCGATACCGGACGTCGGCGTCGAGGTGTATTACGGCAAACGGGCCGACGAGTACGAGGATTTGGCCGGGGTAATGTTTACCGTCGATCTGCCGTTGTTCCGCTCGCAGCGGCAGGATAAGGACTATGCCGCTGATGTTTCCCGCAGCATGGAGGCCAACGATCGGCTCACGTTGTTGACCCGTGATCATCAGGCACAGCTCGATACGCTGTTGGCGCAATATCAGGCGGCTCAGGCGCAGTGGCAACGCCAACAGGAGCAGGCTATTCCCCTGCAACAACAGCGGGTCACTTTGCTGTTAGCGCAGTACCGCAGCGGTAAAAGCGATTTGTCGGCGGTACTGGAAGCTCGGCGGGCGCTGCTCGACAGTCGCCTCAGCGCCGGCAAGGCTGCCAGGGAACTGGCACAGATTTGGGCCGCCATTCGCTATCTCACCCCTCAGGAATCAATGCAATGAAAATACAATTCAAGCTGGCGCTGTTAGCGGCGCTGATTGGCACTGGGCTGGCGGGATACTGGTTTGGCGCAGCGGGAGAAGCGCCTGCGCCGGCCATCAAGAGTGAGCGGCAGGTGCTTTATTGGTACGACCCGATGATGCCGGGGCAGCGTTTTGACCAACCGGGTAAATCGCCCTTTATGGATATGCAACTGGTGCCGCGCTATGCCGATGAGGTTGAACCGGAAGGGGGCGTGACCATCAGCGCCCGGCAACAGCAGAACCTGGGCGTTCGCACCGAAGCTGCACAATTGCGCCAACTGGAGCCACAACTGAGCGCTTTCGGCAGCGTCGCCACCGATGAACGCGGGGTTCAGATTGTCGCCGCCCGCGCCAACGGACTGGTGGAAAAACTCTACGTGCGTGCCAGTCAGCAACAGGTGAAAAAGGGCGAAGCCCTGGCATTGCTGTGGATCCCCGACTGGAGTGCGGCACAGCAGGAATATCTGGCAATACGCAAACTGGGCGATAGCGCACTGACCGCCGCTGCACGTCAGCGGTTGCAGCTGCTGTTTATGCCCGAGGCGGTGATCCGGCAGGTGGAACGTTCAGGTAAACCCGAACCGCGGGTGCAGATAGCGGCACCGGAAAATGGTTTTGTGAATAAGCTGAGCGTGCTCGAAGGCGCTCAGGTGACGGCCGCGCAGGGGCTGTTTGAACTAGCCAGCCTCGATCCGGTGTGGATCGTTGCCGATTATCCGCAGGCGCAGGCCGGATTGTTGAAAGTGGGCGATAAGGTGCAGGCCGCTTCCGCCAGCTGGCCTGGTGAACGATTTGAAGGCGAGGTGAGCGAACTGCTGGCCAATGTCGATCCGCTGACCCGAACCTTCAAAGCGCGCATCCTGTTGAAAAACCCTCAACAAAAGCTTCGACCGGGCATGTACCTGCAACTGACATTGTCACACAGCAACCTCGGCCAACCGGTGTTGGCGATACCGCAGGAGGCGCTGATCGACAGCGGCGATCGCAATAGGGTGTTGATCGCCGAAGGCAATGGGCACTTCACGCCGGTTGACGTGGTGGCCGGTCGTGTGCAGGACGTCTGGGTAGAAATCAAACGTGGGCTGAATGCTGGGCAAAGGGTAGTGACCTCCGGCCAATTCCTGATTGATTCCGAGGCCAGCATGCGCAGTGCCTTGCCACAAATGGCGGCGCAAATCGAGGTGAAACAATACCAGGCCGAGGGGGTGGTGGATGCCGTGAACGAGAGCACCATCACGCTGTCCCACGGCCCCGTGCCGGAGCTGCAGTGGCCGGCAATGATCATGGATTTTGCCCTGCCGCCAGGGGGAATACCTGTCGGTATCAAACCCGGTGATAGCGTAAAAATCCACTTTAGCGTTGATGAACAAGGTTCACATATCAGCCAAATCGTGCCGACAAGCGCTGAACATGGGGGCCACTTATGATTGCTTTCGTGATCCGCTGGTCGCTGCGCAACCGGCTCTTGGTGCTGCTGGCTTCGTTGCTGTTGGCCGGTTGGGGGATCTGGGCATTGCAGAAAGCGCCGCTGGATGCGCTGCCGGATCTCTCCGACGTACAGGTGATTGTCCGTGCCACCTATCCGGGCAAGGCACCACAGGTGATTGAAGATCAGGTGACCTATCCGCTGACCACCACGTTGCTCTCGGTGCCGGGGGCCAAAACGGTACGGGGTTTTTCCATGTTTGGCGACGCCTACGTCTACGTGTTGTTTGAGAACGGCACCGATTTGTACTGGGCGCGTTCGCGGGTGCTGGAGGCGCTCAGCCAGGTGCAATCCTCACTGCCGCCGCAGGTGAAGGTGGCACTGGGGCCGGACGCCACCGGCGTCGGCTGGGTGTACGAGTATGCCCTGGTGGATAAAAGCGGCAAGCACAGCCTGGCCGACCTGCGCGCGCTGCAAGACTGGACGCTGAAGTTTGAACTGAAAACCGTCCCCAACGTGGCGGAAGTGGCCAGCGTGGGCGGCATGGTACGCCAATATCAGGTGGTACTGGATCCACCCAGCCTGCGCGCGCTGAACATCACCCATCAACAGGTAGTCAGTGCCATTCAGGACGCCAACCAGGAAGGCGGCGGTGCGCTGCTGGAAATGGGGGAGGCGGAGTATATGGTTCGCACCTCGGGCTACCTGAAAAAACTCAGCGATTTTGCCAACGTGGTAATCACCGTGCGTGACGGTGTACCGATCCTGCTGTCGCAAGTGGCAACACTGCGCGAAGGGCCGGAGATCCGCCGGGGCGTGGCGGAGCTGAACGGCGAGGGCGAAGTGGCGGGCGGCATCGTCGTGATGCGCTACGGCAAAAATGCCCTGGAAACCATCAACGCGCTGAAGGTCAAGCTGCAGGAGGTTCAGCAGACCCTGCCGCCGGGTGTGGAAATTGTGACCGTGTACGACCGCTCCCAACTGATCGAACATGCAATTGAAACCTTGTCCCACAAGCTCCTGGAGGAGTTTATCGTGGTGGCTTTGGTGTGCACGCTGTTCCTGTTCCATTTTCGTTCGGCGCTGGTGGCGATGATCACGCTGCCGCTCGGCATTCTTGGCGCCTTTGTGGTGATGCATTACCAGGGCGTAAACGCCAATATCATGTCGCTGGGGGGAATCGCCATCGCCATTGGCGCCATGGTGGATGCGGCCATCGTCATGATTGAGAACATGCATAAGGTGCTGGAGCAGTGGCGGCAACGCCATCCCGGACAGCAGCCGACGTCGACGGATTATTGGCGCATTTCAGAGCAGGCGGCGGTGGAGGTGGGGCCGGCGCTGTTTTGCAGTTTGCTGATTATCACGCTGTCCTTCATTCCGGTGTTCACCCTGCAGGCGCAGGAAGGCCGGATGTTCTCCCCGCTGGCCTACACCAAAACCTACGCCATGGCGGTGGCAGCCGGTCTGGGCATTACGCTGGTGCCGGTGCTGATGGGCTACTTTATCCGTGGCCGCATTCCCGACGAACATGCCAATCCGATCAACCGCTGGCTAATCCGCCTGTACCAGCCGGTGCTGGCGTCGGTGTTGGCACGGCCAAAAACCACGCTGGGGATTTCGTGCCTGCTGTTGCTGTTAACCGCCTATCCGCTTAGCCGGTTGGGCAGCGAATTTATGCCGCAGCTCGACGAAGGTGACCTGTTGTATATGCCTTCCTCGCTGCCGGGGATGTCGGCGCGCGAGGCCAGCAGGCTACTGCAACTGACCGACAGGTTGATCAAAACCGTGCCGGAGGTAGCGACGGTGTTCGGTAAGGCCGGCAGGGCGGAAAGCGCTACCGATCCCGCGCCGCTGACCATGCTGGAAACCACCATTCGTTTCAAACCGCGTGACCAGTGGCGAGCGGGCATGACCATGGACAAGCTGGTGGCGGAACTGGATGCGGTGGTCAAAGTGCCGGGTATTGCCAACGTCTGGGTTCCGCCGATCCGCAATCGGCTGGACATGTTGGCCACCGGAATCAAAAGTCCGGTGGGCATCAAGGTGAACGGCAATAACATGGCCGATATCGAACGGATTTCCGGGCAGATTGAGCAGGTGGTGAAGCAGGTGCCGGGCGTCACTTCTGCGCTGGCAGAACGCATCACCGGCGGCCGCTACGTGGATATCGATATCGACCGTCAGCGGGCTGCGCGCTACGGCGTTTCGGTGAAAGAGCTGCAATCCATGGTGGCGACGCTGGTGGGCGGCGAAAACATTGGCGAAACCGTCGAGGGCCGGGCGCGTTACCCGATCAATGTGCGTTATCCGCGTGAGGTGCGTGATTCGGTACAGCAGTTGCAGGCGTTACCGGTACTGACCGCCAGCGGTGGCCAGGTGCCGCTGTCGATGCTGGCGGATATTCGGGTTAGCGAAGGGCCGCCGATGCTGAAAAGTGAAAACGCGCGGCTCTCCAACTGGATTTATGTCGATCTGCGCGGGCGCGATCTCAAATCGGCGGTGGAAGAGATGCAGCAGGCCGTCGCGCAGCAGGTCAAGCTGCCGGCCGGGGTGTCGTTGAGCTGGTCCGGGCAGTTTGAATATCTTGAACGTGCCAGCGCTCAGTTGAAAATCGTACTGCCGGTAACATTGGCAATCATTTTCGTGCTGCTGTTTGTCACCTTCAGCAGCGTGCGTGATGCGTTGTTGATCATGGCGACGCTGCCGTTTGCGCTGATCGGCGGGGTGTGGCTGCTCTATCTGCTGAACTACAACCTGTCGGTGGCCGGGGCAGTTGGCTTTATCGCGCTGGCGGGTGTGGCGGCGGAATTCGGCGTGATAATGGTGCTGTACTTGAACCATGCGTTGGAAAAACATCGCCAGCCGGGGCAGCCGCTCACGCAAAAACAGCTGATGGATGCCATCACCGAGGGGGCGGTATTGCGGGTGCGACCAAAAGTGATGACCGTTGCCACCATTATGGCCGGGCTATTGCCGATCATGTGGGGTAACGGTGCCGGTTCTGAGGTAATGCGGCGCATTGCGGCACCGATGATTGGCGGCATGCTCAGTGCACCGCTGTTGTCGATGTTGGTGGTTCCTGTGGTCTACCTGTTACTGCACCGAAAAGGATAAGCAAGCGGGGCGCAGTGCACTGCGCCCCGTCTTTACCGCACAGAAACTATTTCACCAGAAACGCCTTGAACTGCGGCGTCATTACGGCGCTGAACCCATCATCGGTTTTGCTGATCAGGTAGACCGCCAAGCCTTTTTCTTCCGCCAGTTTGAGCGCTTTTTCCGTCCCCAGCACCATCAACCCGGTATCCCAACCGTCGGCTTCCAGCGCGGTGGGCGCTATCACCGTAGCGGAGACCAGGCGATGAGTAATCGGCCTGCCGGTTGTGGGATCGATCACGTGCGAATAGCGCTGCCCGTCCTGTTCAAAATAGTTGCGGTAGCTGCCGGCGGTGCTGATGCCGTAACCCTGCAAATCAACCAGTGCCTGAACCGCATTTTCGCGGTCGGTCGGTTTTTGGATCGCCACGCGCCAGGGTTTGCCCTGCCCGTTAATGCCGCGCGAGGAAACCGCACCGCCGACCGACACCAGATAGTGGGTGATACCATTACGGGCCATCAGCTGCACCAACTGATCGACGCCATAGCCTTCGCCCAACGTCGAGAGATCAACATACATCCCGGGCAAGTCCTTTTGCAGCCATTCGCCACGGCTGTCGCTGAGTAGCTTCAGGTGCTGCAGGCCAATATTTTTTTGTGCCGCCTCTATTTGCTGTTGGCTCGGTACCTTGACCACACGCTTGTCTGGGCCAAAGCCCCATAAATTCACCAGCGGACCCACGGTGATATTCATCGCGCCCTGAGTGTCGCGGCCAATGCGCTGAGCCATCAGGATAATATCCGCCATTCCGCGCGGGATCGGCTGTGGCTCGGTACTCTGGGTTTGATTAAAACGCGAAAGCACAGAATCATTGCGATAGGTGGAGATATCGTCATTGGCGCGTTCCAGCACGGCGTCAATCTGCTGTTGCAACTGCTGTTTATTGACCGCCACGTCACCGCTGACCTTGACGCTGTAGAAGGTGCCCATGGTTTTGCCTTCAATGTCGATCTGTGGGCGGGTATCCGGGTCATTACAGGCAGCCAGTAAGCCGATGGTCACACTCAGCAACAGCCCTTTGGCAAAAACGTTAGCCATGAAAACATCCTTTGAAACAGTGAAAGGCGCTACAAATAAAGTAAAGCGCGGCAAATGAAAAGCAGTTAACGGTAAAAGAGCATTTTGCTGGCGTTGCCGCCGTGCTTGGGCTAACGTCTGGTTCCTGATCCCTGGTTGTTTTTTTGAAGCGCTCAACATGAGTTCAAACGCCGTTTCCCGGCTGATTCAGCCGTTCCTGAAAGATCGTTTTTTGCATATTTTGCTGTTAGTCGGCGTACTGATGGCGGCCTTTAACCCGCAACAGCTGCCTGCGTTAAACAGTTTTATCGACTGGCGCACCATCATTACGCTGCTTGGATTGATGTTACTCACCAAGGGCGTCGAGGTCAGCGGTTATTTCGATTTTGTTGGCCGCAAAATCATCAATACGCTGCACAGCGAGCGGCGATTGGCGCTGTTTCTGGTGTTTTCCGCCGCGTTGCTGTCGTCGTTCCTGACTAACGACGTGGCGCTGTTTATCGTCATTCCGCTGACCATCACGCTGAAAAAACTGTCGTCGTTACCGATTGGCCGGTTGATTATCTTCCAGGCGCTGGCGGTCAATGCCGGTTCATTGCTGACGCCGATTGGCAACCCGCAAAACATTCTGCTGTGGAGCAAGTCTTCACTCTCTTTCCTGGGGTTCATTGGCCAAATGGCACCGTTTGGCGTGGTGATGCTGGTCAGTTTGCTGCTGCTGACCGGGTTCTGCTTCCCGGCGCGGGATATCGTTAAAGCGCCGCACACCGAAGGTTATCCGTATCAGCTACGCCTGTTGCTGAGCTGTGTGGCGCTGTACGTGATTTTTCTGCTGTGTCTGGATCTTGATCTGCCGCTGTATGGCCTGTTGGCGGTGTTCGTCGGTTTTTTGCTGCTGGCGCGTCGGGTATTGCTGCAGATCGACTGGAGCCTGATTTTTGTCTTTATCGCGATGTTCATCGACGTGGGGCTGTTTACCCGCTTGCAGGCGATCCAGCCTTGGTTTGCCGATATTGCTACGCTGGGTAACGGGGGCATTTACGCTTTGGGGATTGGCCTGTCGCAGGTGATCAGCAACGTGCCGGCGACCATTTTAATGCTCAATTACGTGCCTTCCAGCCAACTGCTGGCCTATGCGGTCAACGCCGGTGGCTTTGGGCTGGCGATCGGTTCGCTGGCGAACCTGATTGCGCTGCGTATGGCGGACGAGCGCAAAATTTGGCTGAAATTTCATTACTTTTCGTTGCCGTTACTGGTCTGGGCCGGCTTGCTTGGCTGGCTGTTGGCTTAAGCGCGGTATTTTCCCTGCCATACCGCGCTTTTACACCATGGCGTCTAACCGCGTGCCGCCAGCAAGCAGATGCTGCGAGTCACCTGATAGGATTTCACAAAGGCGCTGATCGGCAGAAACTCAAAGCGCGAATGGAAATTGTGCGCGCCGGTGAAGTAGTTCGGCGTCAGCAGCCCACGGCTGGAGAGTGCGGCGCCGTCGGTGCCGCCGCGCATCGGGATCACCTTGGGGGGAATGCCGTGGGCGGCCAGGGCACCGAAAATCAGCTCAATGGCTCGCTGGTCTTCCCCGATAGAGTTGCTGATATTGCTGTAGATATCCGTCACCTTGCAGCTGACCTTGGCGCGCGGGTAGTTTGCCGCCACCTGTCGCACCACTTCCTGGATGCGCTCTTTACGCGCATTAAACCCGGCCAGGTCAAAATCGCGGATCGACACTTTCAACGTAGCGAGGTTGGCATTGGCGGTCAGATCGTTGAACCAGAAGTAGCCTTCGCGCCCCTCGGTATGTTCCGGCGTGTCCTTGATGTCGAATTGGTTGATGATGTCGTTGGCGATGCGAATCGGGTTGATCAGCACGTTCTTCGCCGACATGGGGTGCGCGGTGACCCCTTCGATACGGATCTCCGCACCTGCGGCATTGAAGTTCTCATACACTACTTCCCCCAACTCGCAGCAGTCGATGGTATAGGCAAAATCCACCTCGAAACGCGCCAGATCCAGCGCTTTGGCGCCGCGCAGGCCAATTTCCTCATCCGGGACAAAGGCCACCACAATGTCGCCGTGGCGATCGGAGGCGCTCAGGTTGGCCAGCAGGGTCATGACCACCGTGACCGCCGCTTTGTTATCGGCGCCGAGCACGCTGGTGCCGTCGCTGAAAATAATTTCTTCATTCGGATAGGCCAGGATCTCCGGATGTTCGGCGGTGCGCAGCCAGATATCGTGTTCGGCATTCAGGCACAAATCCTGGCCGGTAAAGCGCAGGCGCTGCGGGTGAATATGGGCCGACAGGCCAACGTCAACGGTATCGATATGGGTGATAAAGCCGATACGCGGAGCGCCTGGCTGATTGCCGGGTTTGCGGGCGGTCACGGTAGCGTGCTCGTCGATTTGCACGTCTTGCATGCCTAGCTGGCGCAGTTCGGCCGCCAGCAGCTTGGCCATATCATGTTGGCCCGGCGTGCTGGGCAGGGTGGTTGCGGCGGCGTCGCTCTGGCTGGTCACCGCCAGATAGCGGAAGAAACGTTCGGTGAGCTGTTCGGCAATGGCGCTGGTCATGCGGGTTCCTCTCGATAAGCGGTCTAACGGTTTTAAAGCTAAATCAGCCGGTTGTCCAATGGTGCAATGCTTTCGCTGCCGGAATGCGAGATGCCGCGCAGAATAAAAAAATAGCGGCACAACTAGGAAATAGTCTCGGGTAACTGCGGCAAAATCGTTGTTAGCTGTGGGGGAACGGGTGCCCCCAAATAATAGGATCGTTAAAGGAGAATACATGCGCTCACGTCATGCTTTACTTATCACTTTGTTATCCCTGGGAATATCGCATACGGCCTGGTCATCCACCGATGGTGGCCATGCCAACAGCAACGCCAATAGCCGTGAAGTGGCCAGTGCGCTTGGCGGTCTGAAAAACAAAACCTATAGCCTGGAGCAGGCACCGAAGATCCGCGTAGCCAGTTTCAATATCGCCGCTGGCAAGGTCAGCGACATGACCGCAATCGCCAAAGCGATCAAGGCGATGAATGTCGATGTGGTGGCGCTGCAGGAGGTGGATAAACTGACCGGCCGCAGCGGCAAGCTCGATCAGGCGGAGGAACTGGCCAAACTGACCGGTATGCACGTCGCGTTCGGCCGCGCGATTGATTTTGACGGCGGCGAATATGGGCTGGCGTTTTTATCGAAATACCCGCTGCATGACAGCAAAATTTACCCGTTGCCTTCCGGTCAGCGCGAACAGCGAATTGCATTCAGCGCCCAGACCGACGTGCCCGAGTTCCCGGCGCCGATTACCCTGATCAATACCCATCTGGATACCAAGGAAGATCCGGCGATGCGGCTGGATCAGGTGCGCGAACTGAATGACCGCACGATTGAAATGCGCGGCATCAAGCTGTTGTTCGGCGATATGAACGACGTGCCGGGCAGCGTCACCTGGACTGAGCTGAGCCGCTATTGGAACGATATCATGCCCAAGCAGCAGGATGGCCGCAGCTGGCCGGCGGAAAACGCCGAAATCAAGGTCGATTATATCTTTAGCGGCAATGCCCAGCGCTGGCATCTGGACAGCCTGACTGTGCCGAACGCCAGCGGCGATTGGAACGGCATTCACTGGCCGGCGGTCAGCGATCACCTGCCGTTGGTGGCCGAGCTGCGGTTGACCGAGCAGTAACCTGACTCGGGGCCGCCAAGCGCCGCGCAAGGTCAAGCAGGCGAGATCCGCGTCAACCGCTCGACGGCGGCGCGGATCTCGCCCGGAGTCAGGGCGGAAAAGCCCAGCAGCCAGCCGTCGCGCTGCAGGCTCGGGGTTTGGTACTGTGCCGTCAATCCGGGCGTGACTACGCCCAGGCGCTGCGCCTGCTGAGTCAGGGCGCTCTCCTGCCCGGGCGGCAGCCAAACGCTGAGCTGCAAGCCGCCCCCTGCCGGTTGCGGGGTGGCGAAATGCCCAAGCTTTTCCTGCACCTCCACCAGTAACAGGTCACGACGGCTGCGGTACAGCTGGCGCATATAGCGGATATGGGCGGCAAAGTGCCCCTGCTGGATAAATTCGGCGGTCACCGCCTGCATCAATTGGGCGCTGTGGCCGTCGTATACCGTGCGTGCGGTGGTAAAAGGCTCCACTAACGCCGGTGGCAACACCAAATAAGCCAGCCGCAGGGAAGGAAACAGCGCCTTGGAAAAGGTGCCCAGATAAAGCACGTTGCCGTGCCGATCCAACCCCTGCATCGCCGGCACCGGCTGGCCGTCATAGTGAAACTCGCTGTCGTAATCATCTTCAATAATCCAGGCCCGCTGCCGTTGTGCCAGCGCCAGCAGCTCGAGCCTGCGTGGCAGGCTGAGTGCTACGCCGGTGGGGTATTGATGCGAGGGCGTCAGGTAAATCAGTCGAGGTGCAGGCAGGTGTTCATCGGGCATCAGTCCGGCGTCGTCCACCTTGACCGGGACAAGTTCGGCTCCGACGCTGCTAAAGGCGTTTCTGGCACCGCGATAACCGGGGTCTTCCATCCACACTTTGTCACCGCTATCCAACAGCAGGGTGGCAATCAGCTGCAGGGCCTGCTGCGAACTGGTCAGCACCACGACCTGCTGCGCATCGCAGTTAACGCCGCGCGTCTGGCTGACATAGCCGGCAATGGCTTCGCGTAGCGGAAAGTAGCCCTGAGGATCGCCATAGCGCATCAGAGCTTCCCCACGCAGACGCAGTTGTTGAGCGGTGAGCTGTTTCCACAGTTTTAGCGGGAAAGCACGTAAATCCGGCGAACCGGCAGCGAAGGGCAGAGGCTGCAGTGGATCGTGGCAGCCACCGGTTTGCGCGATCTGCGTGCCGCGCAGCGAAAGGCGGGGTTCGCCGCTGACTTTGGCGGCGGATGGCGACTTGACGATGTTGATCGCCACGAAGGTGCCTTGACCAACGCGGCGCTGCAGATAGCCTTCGGCTTCCAACTGAGCATAGGCTGCTTCGGTGGTTACGCGCGAGACGCCCAAATCTTCAGCCAGGACCCGCGATGAGGGCAAGCGTTGCCCAGGACCAAGAGCCCCATGATGAATAGCCCGGCGCAGCGTGCTGCAGACGCGTTCACGCAAGGTGCCACCGGCGTGTTCCGGTTGATGAAACAGAGTGGGCAATGCGTTAGCCATAATGGGACTTATCCATGGGCGAAAATGGGTATCAAGCATAAGACCAAAATCAGGCAATATTGTCATCAGTCTTTCTCTACAGGAGTGAATTCCATGGCGGTATCTTCATTGGTTTTGGCTTTTCCACCGGGCAGCGCGGCCCAGAGCCTGGATTATCTGGCCGCAAAGCTGAGTTATTACGCGGATGCGTGGGACGTGGCGGAGGATCTGCGCAACGGGGTCAGTGAGATCCTGGTGATCGATACCCGTGCAGAGGCACTCTATGTGGCCGGGCATATTCCCGGCGCTATCAGTTTGCCGCACCGCTTGATGAACGAGGCGGGCACGGCGCATCTGGATCGCGACAAGGTTTACGTCACTTATTGTGATGGCATCGGCTGCAACGGTTCGACCAAAGGGGCTTACAAACTGGCTCAACAGGGGCTGCGGGTGAAAGAGCTGATTGGTGGATTGGACTTCTGGATACGTGATGGTCATCCCGTTGCCACCGGTGAAAAGCCGGGCTCGCTGGTGGGAAGTGCCAGTGGAGAGGACTGTGGCTGCGCCTGACGTTGGCCGGAGTTACCGCGAAGTTAACATCAGCATTCGAGTCTGGCCCTGGACAGGGCATCCACAGGCCAGAAATCGTTTGGGAAGGGAAAGCGTTAAAACACCAGCGCCAATACCAGAGCTAGCACCAAAATGAACAGGATAAGCGTCACCGCCGGTTTGCTCAGCGCTTTTTGTAGCGGCTGGGGCAGGGCGGCAATCAGCGGATTGAGCAGCGGTTGCGGCTCGGTAGCGTTGCCGATGATCGGCTGAGCATGACCGGCTTTTTCCAGACGACGTGCAAATAGCTGGTTGATGACGTCGCTCATCTGCGGGTGGGTCAAGGGGGCGCTGGCATTGCAGTTGAAGCGGGACTGGCAGTAGTCATTCAACTGCTGCTGCTCCTGCGCATCCGCCGGCTGTTTGAGCACGGCGAGCAGGTTGTTCAGCGTCGGCGCGGTTTGTGGACTCAGCGCGACCTTCACCTGCAAAAACTGGTTCAGCAGTTGGAAGTGGCGCGCCGGCAGCGGATCGTTGGTTTTAACCCCGGTCAGATCAAACAGCGTTTGCCAGATCTTGGCCGGCGACTCGCCGGTGGCGGCACTGAGCTTGGTGACCTGCTGTTGCAGGCTTTGATGCTCGGCAGGCAGCAGCGGGCGATCGCTGGTGGCAGTTTGCTGCGGGTGAGGGATCGTCAGGCTGCCGGTCTGTAACAGATTCAGTACCTGCTGCAACTGCGAGTGGCTCAACTGGCTCAGTACCGTGTGGCCAAACTGCTGGCGAATGAAATCACTCACCGCCTGGCGGTTATTGCCCTGCGGCAACAGTTCGGTAAGCTGCTGCATCAGTTGGCGACTGGCATGGTTTTGCTGTACCTGCGTCAGACGGTTTTGCAGCAGTTGCTCGGCCGGCTGAAAATGACGCGCCAGCAGTTCACTGCTGTTGTCTGTCTGCAGATCGTGACGCAGCGTGACCCAAATCTCTGCGGATTTGGCCGGGCTTAGCGCCATGATTTTGACCACCAGCTTCTCCAGCGTCGTACGCTGCGCCGGGGAGAGCGGGCTATCGTCTGTGGGGGTGGTTTTGCCCGGGGTTGAAGGACGATCGCTGGCGATCGGGGTGCCCGGTCCACTCAAAGGTTGCATATCACCTGTCCTTCGCTGTGTATCCCCCAGTTTAGCTGGCGTTGCCGCGGTGTGGTCTGCGCAATCTCACTCGAAACACTTACCTGAGTAAGCTCATCGAGACTCGCTTGCTTGCCGCCTTGCCGCAACACCCATGACTTTGGGGAAAGAATAATCGTCGTACCCGGCGAAAAGCGCAGGTGTGCGCCTATGATACCCGTAAATGCCCGCCATCAATACCGTCGTAAGACATTTCTTTACAGGCAAAACATTGCTAAACGCGCCTGCGCCGCTAAGATAAGCGCAGACTTGGAATTGAGGGCGGCATGGTTAAACAGCAGCGGATTGCGAAATGGTTTTTATGCCTGGCTTGCCTGGTGGTACTGACCTGCATGACTCAGCGCATGGCGAGCCTGCATGCGTTGCAGCAAGCGATGGGGATTCCTACTGCCAGCGCTGCGCCATCCGCCGGCGACGATGCCGCCGAACTGCAACCTACCCCCTGTGAACTGAGCGCTAAATCCTTATTGGCCTCACCGCCGGTGATGTTTGAAACCGTACTGCTCGGGCTTGGCCTGCTGCTGGCGCTGTTGGCGCCTACCGTGGCTGCGCGTTTGCGCATTCCCCCTCCCAGAGTGATTTCCCCTCCCACCCTCAGGGTGCATCTCCGATTATGCGTCTTCCGTGAATGAGTTAATCGCCCGTTTGTTTTGGTGATTGTCTTATTTATGGAGAAAAAACATGTTGAATATCATCAGGTCGACGTTTGTCTGCCTGTTAATGCTGTGGCTGCCCGCTTTGCAGGCGGCGGACAGCGGCTGGTTGCAAAGCCCGACCAACGATCATGCCAAGGTGCGACTCCGCGCTGACACCTCGCAGCCAGGAGAAACCCGGCTGCTGTTGGCTATTGAGCTGCAAAAAGGCTGGAAAACCTACTGGCGTTCGCCGGGGGAAGGTGGCATTGCGCCGGCAATAACCTGGCAAGGCAATCCGCCTCCGGTGACCTGGTATTGGCCTACGCCGCAGCGTTTTGAGGTGGCCGGCATTTCCACGCAGGGCTACCACGATCGGGTAGAGCTGCCGATGGTGATGAAAGGAACGGTACCGCGCCAGTTAGCGGGGACGCTGACGCTGTCCACCTGCAGCAACGTCTGTATTTTGACCGCCTATCCGTTCAGTCTGGATCTTGCCGCGCCGTCTGACGCGCAGTTTGACCATGACTTTGCCCAGGCGATGGGTCAGGTGCCGATCGCCGAGGGCCTGGTGGAGAGCATCAAGGCCGGTTATCTCAATGGCGAATTACAGATCAGCGCCGAGCGAGCCGCCGGTTGGCAACGGCCGGAGCTGTTCTTCGACACCTTGGAGGACGCAGACCTCGGCAAGCCACGGGTCAGTAGCGAAGGTTCACTGATGACCGCGCGGGTACCGGTCAGCGATGGCTGGGGTGACAGCGCCCCGGATCTGCGCGGTAAAACCCTGACGTTGGTAATCGGCGACGGCGGCATGGCGCAGCAGGTGACGCTGCCGATTGGCGGGCCGCTGCCGCTGCCGAGCGCCGCCAGTTTCACTCTGTGGCAAGCGGTGCTGATGGCGTTGGCGGGGGGCCTGATCCTCAACCTGATGCCCTGTGTGCTGCCGGTTCTGGGCATCAAACTGGGATCGATTTTGCAGGTGGAGCAGCGCGACCGCCACAGCATTCGGCTGCAGTTCCTTGCGTCCTCGTTTGGCATTGTGGCGTCCTTTATGGCGCTGGCGTTGCTGATGACGCTGCTGCGCTTGAGCAATCAGGCGCTGGGCTGGGGTATTCAGTTCCAAAACCCGTGGTTTATCGGCTTTATGGTGCTGGTGACGTTCCTGTTCAGCGCCAACCTGTTTGGCCTGTTCCATTTGCAGCTGTCCTCCTCCCTTAATACCAAATTGGCGACCCATAACGGCCGTGGCCTGAGCGGGCATTTCTGGCAGGGCGCATTTGCCACCTTGCTGGCGACGCCCTGTTCGGCTCCCTTCCTGGGCACTGCCGTGGCCTTTGCACTGGCTGCGCCGCTGCCGGTGCTGTGGGGCATGTTTGTTGCGCTGGGTATCGGCATGAGCCTGCCCTGGCTGCTGATTGCCGCATGGCCTGCTTTAGCGCTGCGCCTGCCGCGTCCGGGGCGTTGGATGAACACTTTACGGTGGGCCATGGGGCTGCTGATGCTGGCTTCTTCACTGTGGCTGCTGAGCCTGATGGTCAATCATATTGGCACCTTGCCGACGCTGGCATTGGGCGGTATCGCACTGTTGGCCTTGTTGTTGGCGGTAGGCTGGCAACATGGGGTTCGTCTGGCGGCCAAGCTGGCGGCCGGCACGCTGGTGCTGGTCGGTGTGGTGTTACTGGCCGGTTCGCTGACCGCCGGGCTGTGGCGTCAGCCGCTGCACGACAATGTCACCTGGCAACCGCTAAGTGAGCAGGCGATCGCCCAGGCACTCGCCCAGAACAAACGGGTGTTTGTCGACGTCACCGCAGACTGGTGCGTAACCTGTAAAGCCAACAAATTCAACGTGCTGTTGCGTGATGACGTGCAAAAAGCGCTGAGTGCCGGCGACGTTGTCGCCCTGCGAGGAGACTGGAGCCGTCCTTCGGCCGAGATTAGCGCTTTCCTGCAAAAACGCGGCAGCGTTGCCGTGCCTTTTAACCAGATTTATGGCCCCGGCAGCCCTGACGGCGTGGTGTTATCCCCGCTGTTGACCCGCGATGCCGTCTTGCAAACCCTGTCCGCCGCCAAAGGAAATTCACAATGAAAAAATTACTGATGTTACTGATGCTGATGGTTACTCCGGTCTGGGCTGCGGCTCCTTTTACCCCGGAACAAGAGGTGCGGATTAAAGAGCTGATCCGCGAAACGCTGGTGTCGAACCCGGATATTCTGGCGCAGGCGGTGGATGCCTGGCAGCAACAGACCGCTGGTCAGCAAATCAGCCAGGCGATCAAGCAAAATGCCAAAACCCTATACGAAGATCCGGCCAGCCCACGTTTGGGAGCGGCCAACGCCAAACTGACGCTGGTGGCCTTTACCGATTACAACTGCCCGTACTGCAAGCGTTTTGACCCGATGCTGGAAAAAATCGTCAAACAGTATCCTGATGTGGCGCTGGTGGTAAAACTGCTGCCGTTCAAAGGAGAGAGCTCCATCAGTTCTGCACGCGTGGCGCTGACGACCTGGCAGCAACACCCGGACCAATTCTGGGCGCTGCATCAGCGGCTGATGGCGAAAAAAGGCTTCCATGACACGGCCAGCATCGCTGCCGCACAGCAGAAAATCGGGGTGAAAGCCGTTGCACCAAGCGAACAGAGCATGACCACCTTGCGCACCAATATGGCATTGGCGGAGCAGCTTGGAGTACAAGGAACGCCGGCCACCCTGATCGGCGATCAAATGCTGCCAGGCGCGGTGTCGTATGAGGATCTGGAGGCGGTAGTGAAACAACAGCTTGCGAAGGTTAACAATGGCTAAGCTGCGGCGTTGGGGCCGCGAACTGCTGATCCTGTTGCTGATTGTGCTGGCGGTTGCGTTCGGGATGGACTGGTTACGCGCACCGCAGCCACCGGCGGCGTTCGATTCGCAACCGTTGACGACGTTGAACGGTGAACACGTCTCGCTGGCGCAGCTCAGCCAGGACAAGCCGCTGCTGGTTTATTTCTGGGCCAGCTGGTGCGGGGTTTGCCGGTTTACCACGCCGTATGTCGCCAGACTGGTCGGCGAGGGCGGCAACGTATTGACCGTGGCGCTGCGTTCCGGCGACGATCGTCAGGTGGAACAGTGGCTGGCGGGCAAGCGTGTGACGTTGCCGGTGGTTAACGATCCCCGTGGCGAGCTGTCGGCGCAGTGGCAGATCGGCGTCACGCCCACCTTGGTGGTCATTTCCCAGGGCAAGGTGGTGCAAAGCACCACCGGCTGGACCAGCTATTGGGGAATGAAGCTGCGGCTATGGTGGGCCGGGCTCTGAACCGCGGCCTATTCTGAAGTGATGACCTCATTAATCGCCCGGCACAGTCGGGCGATACCTTCCTCTATCTGCGGCGGCGTATTGGCGGCGAAATTCAATCGCAGGCCATGTGCGCCTTGCTGTTCTTCGGCATAAAAGCACTCCCCACGCGCAAAGGTCACGCCGTGTCGCCAGGCCAGCGGCATCAGTGCCTCGGTGCTGACGGCGGCAGGCAGCGTCAGCCAGATAAACAGTCCACCCTCCGGCGTTTCAAACTGACAGCCGGGCGGCAGTTGCTGCTGCAAGGCTGCCACCATCACGTCTCTGTGCTGGCGATATAACCGCCCGGCGCGCCGCAGTTGCTTGTCGTAACGACCGATAGTGACGAATGCGTCCAGTGCCCGCTGGATCAGGTTGGAGCTGGTAAAACTGTCGACGTGTTTCAGACGAGCCAGTCGCTGATAGTGTTCGCTGTCCGCCACCAGGTAACCGATGCGCATGCTGGGCAGCAGCATTTTTGAAAAGGTACTGACGTAAATCACCGCCCCCGGTTGCGCCAGCGATCGCAGCGACGGCAGCTGTTTGCCGTTGTAGCGCAGATCGCCGACAAAATCGTCTTCCAATATCACTACACCGGCCTGCTGGGCCAGTGCCAGCAGGCGTCGACGGCGCGCTTCACTCATGCAGCGGCCGGTGGGGTTATGAAAATTGGGAATGGTGTAAATCAACTTCGGTTGGTGTTTTTCGATCAGTGCGGGCAGTTGTTCAACCAACATGCCGTGCCGGTCGCTGGCGACGGTGACGATATTGATGCGGTGCTGGCGCAGCAGCCCCAGCGCTTCGGCGTAGGTCGGTTGTTCGACAATCACCGTGTCGCCCGGCTCCAGCAGGCTTTGCACTATCAGGCTGATGGCGTGTTGCGAACCGTTGGTGATCAGCAGTTGCTCTGCATGGGTCGGAATACCCTGAGCGGTGAGGATCCGCCCCAGGGTATCGCGCAGCGGGTAATAGCCGCAGTATTCGCCATAGCTGAAGGCTTCTTCCGCATGGCGGCTGAGTACCGACAGCAATATCTTGCGGAACTCCTCCTGCGGAAAGACTTTCGGGCTGCCGACGCCGGCGGCAAAGTTGATGATGTTGTCCGGCAACGGCGTATCGGGGTAGCCATCCAGCCGAGAGGTCAGGGTAGTGAAACGCTCCGCCGGGAAGGGCGCATCGCTTGTTGGGCGTGGCTGGGCTGGCTGGATCAGCGGGTGCAAGACATAGGCACCGCTGCCGCGCCGCTGGTGCAAAAAACCTTTTGCCGCCAGTTCGGCATAGGCGTTTTCCACCGTCAACCGGCTGACCGCCAGCTTGGCGGCAAGCGTGCGCGTGGAGGGCAGCTTATCGCCGTCGACAAATGCGCCGCTGAGGATCGCCCGCCGCAGCGCTTCCTCAATTTGCAGATATAAAGGAATGTTTTGCTGACGGTCTAAGGGAATATGCATGCAAAATTGGCCCGGTGGACGGTGATGTTTTTTACTATACCCCATAGTTACAGGGCTTCAAGAGGATAAAAGTGGCCTATATAACATCGGGGGAAAGTGGCTCTGGCGGTAAAGTTACGCGGCGTTAGAATCTCGCCTGAGTCCACTATTGCCGTTTTTTGAGGGTGTCATGTCATTACCATCGGGTATCTCAGCCAGGCCGGTTTTCCCGGGGGCGCACATTTTACAGGGCAGCAGTCAGGGGTATGTGATTGCTATCATCAGCGCCATGTTGCTGGCCTTTACCGCCATTATTATCCGCGTGCTGACGGAGTATTATCACCTGCCGACCTTTGTGCTGGCTTTTTGGCGCGCGGCGCTGGTTGCTCTGGTGCTGTTGCCGGTACTGCTGCTGTTTAAACCCGAATGGGCGCGTTTACAGCGCGCGCAGATCCCCTTTTATGCCTGCTATGGTCTGCTGCTGGCAGTGTTCAACAGCCTGTGGACGCTGTCGGTGGCGCTGAACGGTGCGTCGGTGGCGACTATCCTGACCTACTGCTCGGTCGGTTTTACCGTGTTTCTCGGCTGGATGATGTACAGCGAGCGCCTGAGCCTGCGTCAGTTGGTGGTGATTGTGGTCAGCCTGGGCGGCTGTTTTCTGGTCAGCAACGGCGACAGCTTGGGCAACAGCCATTTTAACCTGTTGGGGCTGGTGGTGGGCATGCTGTCCGGCATCGGATACACCCTCTATACGCTGGGTGGGCGGGTCGCGACCGAACGGCGTTACCCGGTGTGGAACACCATCCTGTACGTGTTTGGCTTTTCGGCTGTTTATCAATGGTTGTTCAATGCCGCGCTGACCTTTTACCCACTGGAGGCGTTCCACGGCATGACGGGGTCATTGTGGTTCCTGTCCCAAGGCGTTCAGGGTATCGAGTGGGGGGGCTGGTGGTTGCTGCTGACCCTGGCTGCCGGCCCAACGCTGTTGGGGTTCGGCCTGTACAACATCAGTTTGAAAAGCTTGCCGCTGGCGGTGGCAAACCTGATTTTGTCGCTGGAACTGGTGTTCACGGCAGCGATCGCTTACTTCCTGCTGGGGGAAAGCATGAATCAGTTACAGCTGCTGGGCAGTGCGTTGGTGATGGGCGGGGTGCTGATGCTGAAGAGCAAGACGGCTGCGACGTGATTTGTTAACATTAGGGCCGGATGTGGAGGCAACAATGACCAATAACCCAAGATTAAAACGGGCGTTAATCGCTTAAAGCGGCAGTGTTTTACGACCAAAAAACACTGCCACAGACATTTGGCTGTGGCTCTTGCAATGAATATAGAGAAAGCGCCATGACTGAAAAACACTGGTCAAAAACAGAACTGTTACACCAAACGGTGACCAACCCCAATATTATCGTCAAAGGGACTCACAGCTATTACAGCGACTACCTGGATGACGGCTTTGAGCGCTCCGTGGTGCGTTATTTGCACGGCGACGAGGTCAGCCAACAGTGGCAGCCGCTAGGAACGATAGACCAATTGCTGATCGGCGATTATGTCTGCATTGCCGCCGAGGCGGTGATCCTGATGGGGGGCAACCATACCCATCGTGCCGATTGGTTCTGCCTGTATCCGATGATGGAAAGCATTCTTGCTTCCTATCAGCCGAAGGGCGATACCCGGTTGGGGGACGGCTGCTGGATAGGCATGCGGGCGATGCTGATGCCGGGCGTGACGATTGGGGAAGGAGCGATAGTCGCCGCCGGTAGCGTTGTGACGAAGGATGTTGAGCCTTACACCCTGGTGGGGGGCAATCCGGCGCGACCAATAAGACTGCGCTTTGCTCCGCAGATCGTAGCCAGGTTACTCGCTTTGCGCATTTATGATCTGTCGGCCGAGGATTTTGCTCAGGTGCAGCCTTTGCTGGCCAATGACGATATTGCGGCCCTTGAACGGGCGATAAGCGAAATTAAACGTTAAATGAAAAGGGCGGAGTTAATACTCCGCCCTTTTGCTTATTCGGCCTTGGCCGCTTCCGCCGTCAGGCGGCGTTTGCGTATTCTGCGCAACAGCAGCGGCAGCACCAGCACGGATACCGCCAGCACCAGCAGCGTTTGCGCGATGCCACTACCCCACAGGATGCTGAACTCACCGTTGCTGATCGACAGCGCGCGGCGCAGGTTTTGCTCCAGCATTTCTCCCAGAACGAAGCCCAGGATCAGCGGTGACATCGGGAAGTGCATCTTCCTCAGTATGTAACCGAACACCCCCAGCCCTACCATTAACAGCAGGTCAAAGGTGGTGCTGTGTACCGCGTAAACGCCGACCGCCGACACCGCGGCAATCGCCGGTACCAGGAACCACAAAGGGATGGTCAGCATGCGGGTAAACAGGCCCACCAACGGCAGGTTCATGATCAGCAGGATCACGTTGGCAATCAGCAGCGCGGCAATCAGCCCCCAGACAATATCCGGCTGTTCGGTGAACATTGCCGGACCTGGCGTGATGTTGTACAGCGTCAGCGCTCCCATCATTACCGCGGTGGTGCCGGAACCCGGTACGCCCAGCGTCAGCATCGGAATGAACGAACCGCAGGCCGAGGCGTTATTGGCCGCTTCGGGCGCAGCGACGCCGCGGATATCCCCTTTGCCGAAGGTTTCACTGTTGCCGCTGATTTTCTTTTCGGTCATGTAGGTGAGGGCGCTGGCGATGGTGGCCCCGGCACCCGGCAGAATGCCGACGAAGAAACCGATCACCGAAGAACGCAGCGTGGGGCCCACGCACTCGGCGGCCTCTTTACGGTTAAACAGCAGGCGGCCGGTCTTACGCACCAGCTTTTGCCCGGCGCTGGTGCTTTCGAGCATCAGCAAGATTTCACTGACCGAGAACAGGCCAATCACCACCACGATAAATTGCACGCCGTCGGAGAGGTGGACGCTGTCGAAGGTGAAACGATAAACGCCGGTATTGGCGTCCACCCCGACCGTTGCAAGCCCCAGACCAATCAGCGCCGCCAGCAGCGATTTCAACGGGTTTTGGCTCATCATGCTGCCCAGGCAGGCGATAGCGAATACCATCAGGGCGAAATATTCTGCCGGACCAAATGCCAGTGACCAACGGGCCAGCAGCGGGGCAAACAGAATGATCCCGCCGATGGCAATCATCGAACCGACAAAGGAGCTGACCGCCGAAATCGACAGCGCGACGCCGGCACGGCCTTGTTGTGCCATGGGGTAACCGTCCAGTGCGGTCATGATCGCAGCGGCGTCTCCCGGTACGTTAAGCAATATCGAGGAAATGCGGCCGCCGTACTCGCAGCCGATATACACCGTCGCCAGCAAGATCAGTGCCGACTCGGCCGGTAATTTGAGGGCAAACGCCAGCGGCAGCAGGATCGCCACGCCGTTGATCGGCCCCAGACCCGGCAGCAGGCCGACAATGGTGCCGACGAAGCAGCCGATCAGGGCGATAATCAGGTTCTGGGGCACCAGCGCCACCTCGAACCCTTGAGACAAATACATCCAGGTTTCCATCATCGCCCCCGTTAACTCAGCCAAACGCCGAGTGGCAGTGTCACATCAAGTAAGCGGTCAAAGGCGTAATAGAGCGCAACGCCCATGATCGCGCCAGACACCAACGCCGCTATCAGGCTGGCCTGGAACAGCAGGCCAATGCTGAAGGTCAGCAGTGCGGTTGCCAGCGGAAAGCCCAGCCACTCGAAGCCCCAGGCGTACAGCACCAGCGTGATCACCAGCACCAGCAGACGTTGCATCACCTTGTTATGCGGCCATTCAACGGCCTGCGGTTTGTTCAACAGCAGCAGCGCCGCACACAGCGCCATCAGGCTGAGGATAGCCAGTGGGAAGGGCCGCGGACCCAGTGGTTCGTAACTGTATTCACTCTGGATACCCCAGCCGATAAACAGGCCGCCGATACACAGCAGCAGCCAGAACCCGGCAAAAATGCGATCGCTCATGGTATGCCCCCGGTTATTTTGCCAGGCCGAAAACTTTGGCCTGTTCACGGTACTGATTGACCTGGTTTTTCACGTAGGCGTCCAATTCCTTGCCGGTCAGGTCGAATTCAAACAGGCCGCGCAGATCGCGCTGTTGCTTGAATTCCTCGGTCGCCATCATTTTCTTGAAGGTATCGAGCCACCACTGGTACTCCTCTTCCGTGACCTTCGGGCCAACGTAGAAGCCGCGAATGATCGGCCAGACCAGATTGAACCCTTGCTCTTTGGCGGTCGGAACATCGGCTAACTGACCCGGCAGGCGCTGTTCGGAATACACCGCCAGCACGCGAATTTTGTCACCCTGCAGGTAAGGCACCATTTCGCTCAGATCGCCGGAAACTGCCTGGATGTGGTTGCCGAGCAGGGCGGTAACCGGCTCGCCGCCGCCTTCGAACGCCACGTAACGCATCTTGTGCGGATCGACGCCGACTTCGCGCGCCAGCAGGGCGGTTTTCATCCAGTCCTGACTACCGATCGAAGCGCCTGCGCCGAACACCACGCTGTTGGGATCTTTTTGGAAGGCATCCATCAGGTCTTTCAGGGTTTTGTACGGTGAGTCGGCACGCACGGCGATCATGCCGTAGTCGGTGCCGACAGCGGCCAACCATTTGACGTCATCGACGTTGTAACGGCCGAATTTTCCCTGTGACAGATTCAGCAGCGAGCCGCCGGAGAAGGCGACTACCGTGCCGAATTCCGCCGGGCGCTGAGCCACGATGGCGTTGTAAGCCACCGCGCCGACGCCGCCGGGCATATAGGTCACGCGCATCGGTTTGTCGATGGCTTTGGTTTCTTGCAGCGAGACCTGGATCAGCTTGCAGGTCAGGTCAAATCCCCCGCCAGGCTTGGCAGGAGCGATGCATTCGGTGCGTTTCGGCGCTTCCAGGGCAAAAGCCTGATGGGTGGCCAGCAGCAGAGCGGTAGCGGTCAGTGTTCGGGTGATTATTTTTTTCATTGCTTTCCCCAAGGTATTTTTCAGTCGGTGTGGATCCCCGCCGATACGGGTTGCTGGATTGTTAAATCAACAACCTTTCATTTACCTTTCAACCGAGGGAAAAGTTTCCGGGATGTGATACGCGTCTCCTGTTAGCGAGAATTACACGACTGACCATCGTCCTGATTGCCCGCCGGTTAACACATGCGATGAAGGAATAACAGTGCGTAAACCTCGCGTAAAGCCTGCGTAATATCAGTTTTATCGGTTTCGTCTTGCGATAAAATGCCGAAAAATAAAATGAATGAAGGTGCATTATTATGTTTTCATTAGGGAAGTTATTCGGCAGCAAGGACGGCAATAAAGTGAGTGCCATCAAGATGTTGCCCGCGGCTTATGCCGAGGCTGTTGGGAAAGAAGGCCATTGTCGTGTTAAGCGCCTGCGAGCGGATATCGGCGTTTTTGAACTGCATTTTTCGAATGACAAAGGTGAAAAATACGCTTGCCACATGACGGCCTGTATCACCGGTATTGATCTGGTCTTCGCCGCCAACAACCGCTCGGTGCTGGTGTCTCCGCCGTTTACCCCCGCCAAGTTGAAACCGGTACTGGATATCGCCCTGGCCGACTGCGAAATCGCAATGTAGTGGCTGACTAACCGAATTAGCCCTGTTGCCGACGGCTCAGGGGTTATTCCGTGTCGCAATTGTGTTCCAGCTCCCAAAACGGAATGGGAGCAACCCTTCTATCACTGCGTCTTCCGTGCCATCCTGCTGTTATAAAGATGTTAATTGACAATAAGTCGGATGCTGGCGTCATCGCTCAGCATTCGGCCTGCGGGCATAGAAAAATCAATGGAATGGAAACATGCGTCTGTTATTGGTTGAGGATCATCCCGAGTTATCCCACTGGCTGCAAAAGGCGTTAACCGGCGTCGGTTTTGCCGTCGACGTCGCGCCGGACGGGCTGGCGGCCGATCATTTGCTGTTAAACGAATCCTATGCGCTGGTGGTGCTGGACGTGGCGTTACCGCGGCTGAACGGGCTGGATCTGCTGGCCCGTCTGCGCAAGCGAGGGCAGGACTTACCGGTGCTGTTGCTGACGGCCAGAACCGACGTTGCCGATCGGGTTAAAGGGCTGAACCTGGGGGCAGACGATTATCTCACCAAGCCTTTCGAACTGGATGAGTTGGAGGCGCGCATTCGCGCGTTGCTGCGCCGCAGCGTTGGCGTGACCCAGCAGGCGCTGAAATATGGCGCGCTGACCTATCTCGATGAAGGCTATTTTCAGCTGGACGACAAACCGCTGCAATTGACGCCGCGTGAGTTGGCGGTGCTGACCGCGTTGATTCACCGCCGTGGCCGGCCGGTGGCCAAACAGCAGTTGTTTGAACAGGTGTTTACTTTGGCCGACGAGGCCAATCCGGAAAGCATCGAACTCTATGTCCACCGGCTGCGAAAAAAACTGCAGGGCAGCAACGTGGCGATTATCACTCTGCGCGGTCTGGGCTACAGCCTGGAGCTTTGCAATGAGGTGGTTTAACGCGCCGCAATCGCTATTTTATCAACTGCTGTTGTTCTTTGGCCTGCCGCTGCTGGTGTTAGGCGGCATCTCGATTTATACCCACTACTTCAGCGCGATGAATGCCGCTACGCTGGCTTACGATCGCACGTTGCTGGCGTCAGCGCGTACCGTGGCGGAACGGCTGGTGGTGCGAAATGGCCGGCTTGAGGTGGATGTGCCCTACGTGGTGCTCGACAGCTTTGAGCGCAACATGAACGATCAGCTTTACTACGAAGTGATCTCCCCGCAGGGCGTAAGTATCTCCGGCTATGACGATTTGCCGACGATGCCGCCGCATATTTTGCGCTCAAGCCTGTACCCGGCGCTGGTGCATTTCTATGACGCCGAATACCGCGGGCGGCCGATCCGCGTCGCTGCCCTTTACCAGCCGGTCAACGAATCCGGAGTGATGGGCATGGCCACCATTCTGGTGGCGGAAACCCTGGAGTCGCGCCGCTATTTGGCACGGCAGATGATGCTTTCCGCTTTGCTCAGCCAGGGAACCGTGGTGGTACTGACCATGATCCTGGCCTTTGCGTTGCTCAAGCGGGTGCTTAAGCCGATGCGCAAGCTTTCCGGCATTATGCTGCGGCGTGACCCGGGTGAGCTGACGCCGTTGCCGATGGTATTGCCCTGGTCGGAAATGCAGCCGCTGTTGCTGGCGTTCAACCGCTATATTGAACGGCTGCGGGTGATGGTGGCACGACAGGAACGTTTTAGCGCCGACGCTTCACATCAGCTGCGCACGCCGTTAACCGTATTGAAAACCCAGGTGGGGGTGGCGCTGGCCAGCGATAAGCCGGAGCAGTGGCGGGAAAGCTTACTGGCCATGAGCGCAACGCTGGATAACACCGTGGCGCTGACCGATCGCCTGCTCTATCTCTCACGGCTCAAAGCTCATGAGCATCACGCCGATCGCCAACTGCAGCCGGTAAACCTGGCGCAGGTGCTGCGCGATGCCTGTTTTTCACGTTTACCCCAGGCCCGCAGCAAGCGCATCGATTTGGGGTACGAGGGAGAATCGGTCTGTTGGGTCGGCGGAGAAACGCTGTTGCTAACCGAACTGTGCGCCAACTTGCTGGATAACGCACTGAAATATACGCCGCATCAGGGCACGGTCACCGCACGTTTAACCCTGGACAAGCAGGCCGGGGAGGGAATATTGGAAATTGAAGACAGCGGCCCGGGCATTGCCCAACAGGATACCGCGCAGGCGCTGCAGCCGTTTCATCGGTTGGATAACGTGGGTGATCAACCCGGTGCCGGGTTAGGGCTGGCGCTGGTCAGCGATATCACCCGTTATCACGGCACCCGCCCGGAGCTGTTGACCTCGGCCACGCTGGGTGGCCTGCTGGTGCGGGTGCGTTTTCAATTATTATCTTAGCTCTGACACTCCGCGGCTTGTTTGGCCTTGCGCCCCAGCGGCGTGCGCAGACGCTGCGACAGGATCACGCCCAGCAGGGTAATGCCGCCGCCGATCAGATGGTAGCTGTGCAGATGTTCATGCAGGAACAGCACCGCAATGATGGCGGTAAATACCGGTGCCAGGTTCATAAAGATCGACGCGGTATTGGCCCCCAGACGCATAACGCCGTGGATCCACAGATAAGGTGCGACAATCGAGGCCGGAATGCCGGCAAACAGCACCAGCGGGATGTTTTGGCTGGTCAGAGACACGTCTTGTGCCATCAGGAAGTTCGGCAGTAACAACACCACGCCGAACAGGATCTGCACATACAACGACTGCCAGTTCGGCAGGGCAATCGCCCAACGTTTGGTCAGCACGCCGTACAGCGCATAAGAGGCGGTGGCGGCGAACATCATCAATTCCCCCTTGCCGATGCCGTGCTGCAGCAACTCACCCGGGTTACCGGCACTCACCAGCCAGATCAAGCCGCCCAAAGACAACAGGCTGCCGATGGCAATACCTATCGTGGGAGCGACCCGCAACAGCACGATGCTGATCAGAATGGTCAGTAATGGGATCAGTGAGACAATAATGCCCATAAACAGCGCGCTGACGCTGTGCGCCGCGTAATAGGCCAGACTCTGATACAGCACCATGCCCAGCATGCCGAGAACCAGCAATTTCCACCAGTTGGCGCGTATCGCCGACCAATGGCGGATCACGCCGGGCAGCACGAACGGCGTCAGGGTGATCAGCGCCAGCAACCAGCGGTAGAAGGAGATCGCGGCCGGATCGATAGCGGTGGCCGAGAGCTTGCTGACCACGGCGTTGATTGACCAAATCAGAACCGCCAGCAAAGGGAAGAGCATATTCATGATAATTATTCTCATTAACGACTAACATGCTGGCTAGTTTACTCGTGTCCGGTTTATTATATATAGCGATATTCAGACAAATTTTCTGCCAAACAAGACAAGTAACGGGGCGAAACCATGCCAGAAATCCGCCATTTCCCAGAAGCCTTGATCCCGGCGCCGCGGCCGGTGCAGTTCCGCTGCGAAGAGTTCAATGCTCGTACCGAGTTCCAGCCACATCGTCATAGCTGGGGACAGTTGATGTGGGTAAAAGCTGGCGTCATGGTGCTGCGTATCGGCGGCCAGCGCTTTTTGGCACCGCCGGAATTTGTGTTGTGGGCGCCAGCGGAGATTGAACACTCCTGCTATAACCAGCGCTTGGCGCAGTGTCGCATGGTGGATATTGCGCTGCCGCTGTGCGCCGGTTTGCCGGAAGAACCTTGTCTGGTCAGCGTTACCCCGATTTTCCGCGCCATTGCCGAAGATTTTTACGCTCGCAAACAATACATCCCGCAAAGCAAACAGGATTTACGCCTGTGCCGCGCGTTGATCGACCAACTGCATGTCTCACCGGTGCAGCAAACTTATCTGCCGACCTCCGAAGACAAATTTTTGGCACCGGTGTTGGAAGCCCTGGAGCACTGTCCGTCGGACAATACCTCGCTCGCCATCTGGGCCACTCGGGTCTACACCACTGAACGCACGCTGTCGCGCCGCTGCCAGCAGGACTTGGGGATGTCGTTTAGCGAATGGCGTCAGCGCCTGCGTTTTTTGCATGCCGTTTCGCTGTTGGAGCAGGGTAAAACCGTACAAGAGGTTGCGCTGGAAGTGGGCTATAGCTCTGCGTCGGCGTTTATCGTCATGTTTCAGCAAATCGCTGGCACCACCCCCGAGCGCTTTCGCCGGGCATGATTCAATGGCACACTATTTCCCAGATAACTCTTCATACTTGACGCCGCCTCTGTGTTGGCTGCGAGCACTCACCCCAGTCACTTATTTGAGTAAGCTTCTGGGGACTCCTGCTCTTACCGCCTTGATGCAGCGCCAATTATTTTGGGTATAAATAGCCGTAAACCGTCGGAGCAACAAGTGAAAATCCTGGTTGATGAAAATATGCCGTACGCGACTGAATTGTTCAGTCGCTTGGGGAACGTACAGGCCGTGCCTGGCCGCCCAATTCCGAGTGATGCGTTGGCGGATGCCGATGCGTTGATGGTGCGCTCGGTGACCAAAGTGAATGAAGCGCTGCTGGCCGGCACTCGCATTGGTTTTGTCGGCACCGCGACAGCCGGCACCGATCACGTAGACGACGCCTGGCTACAACAGCAGGGCATAGGTTTTTCTGCGGCACCGGGGTGCAACGCCATTGCCGTGGTGGAATATGTCTTCTCCGCGCTGATGTTGCTGGCTGAGCGTGACGGTTTTCACCTGCGCGATAAAACCGTCGGCATTATCGGCGTCGGCAACGTAGGTTCACGGCTGGATGCCCGTTTGAAAGCCCTGGGCGTGCGTACCTTACTGTGCGATCCGCCGCGTGCCGATCGTGGTGACAGCGGCGAGTTCTGGCCATTGGAGAAGCTGGTGGCGGAAGCTGACGTGCTGACCTTCCATACGCCGCTCAATAAATCCGGCCCTTATCATTCATTGCACCTGGCGGATGCCGAACTGCTGGCGGCACTGCCGGACAATCGCATTCTGATCAACGCTTGCCGCGGTCCGGTAGTCGACAACGCGGCGCTGTTGCAGGCGCTGGAAAAAGGCAAAAAGCTGAGCACGGTGCTGGACGTGTGGGAACCTGAGCCGGAGCTCTCTCTGCCGCTGCTGGCGCGGGTCGATATCGGTACCGCGCATATCGCCGGTTACACGCTGGAGGGCAAGGCGCGCGGCACGACGCAGGTTTTCGAGGCCTTCAGCCGCCACCTGGGACAGCCGCAGCAGATCGAACTGGCCTCATTGTTGCCGGTGCCCGAGTTCAGCCAGATCCAGCTCAATGGGCCACTGGACGAAGGCAAATTAAAACGATTGATGCACTTGGTGTATGATGTGCGCCGCGACGACGCGCCGCTGCGTAAAGTGGCCGGGCAACCGGGCGAGTTTGATCGTCTGCGCAAACATTATCAGGAGCGCCGTGAATGGTCTTCATTACGCGTCCAGTGTGATGATAGCGCCAGTGCGGAGCTGTTGCACAAGCTGGGCTTTTCGATCGCGTAAGGCTTTCTTAAGCCACAGTGACTAATTTTGTTATCAGGGCGGCGAATCAGTCGCCCATCTGCATTTGAAAAATACTCTGGAGAAACCCAATGTCTGACGGCTGGAATATCGCTCTGCTTGGCGCCACTGGCGCGGTAGGTGAAGCGTTGCTGGAATTGTTACAGGAACGCCAGTTCCCGGTGGGCGAACTCTATCCTTTGGCCAGCGAACGCAGTGCCGGTGCCACGGTGCGCTTCAATGGCAAATCGGTTCTGGTGCAAAAAGCGGAAGAATTCGACTGGTCACAGGCCCAATTGGCGTTCTTCGTCGCCGGTAGCGAAGCCTCGGCCCGCTATGCGGAAGAAGCCGGCAATATGGGCTGCCTGGTGATCGACACCAGTGGCCTGTTTGCGCTGGAGCCGGACATTCCGCTGGTGGTACCGGGGGTTAACCCGCAGGTGCTGGCGGATTACCGTAATCGTAATATCGTCGCCGTGGCCGACAGCATGGTCAGCCAACTGCTGACGGCCATCAAACCTTTGACCGAACAGGCCGGGCTTTCCCGTCTGCACGTCACCACCCTGATGTCGGTCTCTGCCCGCGGAAAAGTGGCGGTAGACGATTTGGCCGGTCAGAGTGCGCGCCTGCTGAACGGCATTCCGGCCGAGCCGGGCGTGTTTGCCAAGCAGCTGGCGTTCAACCTGCTGCCGTTGATGACCGACGAGCAGGGCAGCGTGCGCGAAGAACGGTTGATCGTCGACCAGGTGCGTAAAGTGCTGCAGGACGAAGGGCTGCCGATCTCGGTGAGCTGCGTGCAGTCGCCGGTGTTTTACGGCCATGCGCAGGTGGTGCATCTGGAAGCGCTGCGCCCAATTTCTGCGGAAGAAGCGCGCAGCGAGCTGGAGCAGGTAGACGATATCCAACTGAGCGAAGAAGACGACTATCCGACTCAGGTCACGGAAGCTTCCGGCAGCGATGCGCTGAGCCTGGGCTGCTTGCGCAATGACTACGGCATTCCTGAAATTCTGCAGTTCTGGTCGGTCGCCGACAACGTACGCTTCGGTGGCGCGCTGATGGCTATCGAAACCGCAGAGCGTCTGGTGCAGGAGCAGATGTACTGATGTCAGAGGTTGTTTTGCCCACCCAGCCGACACTGAAAATCGCGCTGGGGATTGAATATGACGGCAGCCGTTATTATGGCTGGCAGCGTCAGCAGGAAGTGGCCAGCGTGCAGGCCTGTCTGGAACAGGCCTTGAGCAAGGTGGCCAACGCGCCGATCAACGTGCTGTGCGCCGGACGTACCGACGCCGGAGTGCACGCTACCGGTCAGGTGGTGCATTTTGAAACCACCGCGCAGCGCAAGGACGCCGCCTGGACGATGGGGGTCAACACCCATCTGCCGCCGGATATCGCCGTGCGCTGGGTAACCGGCGTGCCTGAAGATTTCCATGCGCGTTTCAGCGCCACCGCGCGCCGTTACCGCTACATTATTTATAATCACCGCTACCGCCCAGCGGTATTGCAGCAGGGGATGACCCATTTTTACCACCCGCTGGATGCCGACCGGATGGAAAGGGCGGCGCAGGCGCTGCTGGGCGAGAACGACTTTACTTCGTTTCGCGCCGTGCAATGCCAGTCGCGTACTCCCTGGCGTAACGTAAAACACGTTAAGGTTACGCGCCACGGTGAATATATTGTGGTAGATATCAAGGCGAATGCCTTTGTGCATCATATGGTTCGCAACATTGTCGGTAGCCTGATGGAAATTGGCTGCGGCAATCAGGACGAGAACTGGATGGCCGAGTTGCTGGCGCTGAAGGATCGCAATCTGGCTGCGGCTACGGCGCGGGCCGAAGGGTTATACCTGGTGAGCGTTGATTATCCTGAGCACTTTGCTTTACCCCGGCCACCGATGGGGCCACTGTTTTTACCCGACGATTAAACGCCGGCGCGACTGACGCGTTGCTCCCTTGTGTACCTGCCGGGTGGGTGAGACACCCGGTCAAAGAGAGAACCTATGGACATCATCAAGTTTGTGATTGATTTTATTCTGCATATTGACGTGCATCTGGCCGAGCTGGTGGCGCAATACGGTATGTGGGTGTACGGTATTTTGTTCCTGATCCTGTTTTGCGAAACCGGCCTGGTGGTGACGCCTTTCCTGCCGGGGGATTCTTTGCTGTTTGTTGCAGGGGCGCTGGCGGCATTGCCGACCAACGATCTGAATGTGCACACCATGGTGGCGTTGATGATCGGCGCGGCGATACTCGGGGATGCGGTGAACTACACTATTGGGCGGTTGTTCGGGGAAAAGCTGTTCAGTAACCCGAATTCGAAAATCTTCCGCCGCAGCTACCTGGATAAAACCCACCAGTTTTATGAAAAACACGGCGGGAAGACGATCATTCTGGCGCGATTTGTGCCGATCGTGCGTACTTTTGCGCCGTTCGTTGCCGGTATGGGGCATATGTCCTATCGCCATTTTGCTGCCTACAACGTGATTGGCGCACTGGTTTGGGTGCTGCTGTTCACCTATGCTGGTTACCTTTTCGGCGACTTGCCGATCGTGCAGGAAAACCTGAAACTGTTGATCGTGGCTATCATCATTGTTTCAATTCTGCCGGGCATCATTGAAATTTGGCGCCACAAGCGCGCGGCTGCCCGCCAGCAAAAACAGTAAAAACATCGCTCAACCTGTCGGTTCGACCAGTTTTTTATCCACAGTGTCGGGCCGATATGGTTTAATGAGCGACATTTATGGTCTGTTCCTGTTAACAACCTTGAAACCAGTGCCTCTGTCGCGCGCTTGTCGCGTTTTGCTCGGGCACTTTTTCATTGGGTCTGTTTTCGGGGGGATTGTTAAAGCATGAACTGCGGACTGGCGTCTGCCAGGTTCAAACAGAAAGGTCATCGATGAGCTGGATTGAACGAATTCTTAACAAGAGCAATATTACCCAAACCCGTAAGGCGAGTATTCCTGAAGGGGTTTGGACCAAATGCGATAGCTGCGGCCAGGTTCTCTACCGCGCCGAGCTGGAGCGTAATCTGGAAGTGTGCCCGAAATGCGACCACCACATGCGCATGACTGCGCGTATGCGTCTGCATACCCTGCTTGATGAAGGCAGTGAAGTGGAGCTGGGCAGCGAACTGGAGCCGAAAGACGTTCTGAAGTTCAAGGATTCCAAGAAGTATAAGGACCGCCTGGTTGCCGCGCAGAAAGCGACCGGTGAAAAAGATGCATTGGTGGTGATGAAAGGCACGCTGTACGGTATGCCGATCGTTGCCGCTTCATTCGAATTCGCCTTCATCGGAGGTTCCATGTCGTCCGTGGTCGGCGCGCGTTTTGTTCGTGCGGTTGAGCAGGCGCTGGAAGACAACTGTCCGCTGGTGTGTTTCTCTGCCAGTGGCGGTGCCCGTATGCAAGAAGCGCTGATGTCGCTGATGCAGATGGCGAAAACCAGCGCAGCGTTGGCAAAATTGCAGGAACGCGGTCTGCCGTACATTTCGGTGCTGACCGACCCGACCATGGGGGGCGTTTCCGCCAGTCTGGCCATGCTGGGCGATATCAATATCGCCGAGCCGAAGGCGCTGATCGGCTTTGCCGGCCCACGCGTCATCGAGCAGACGGTGCGTGAAAAACTGCCGCCGGGCTTCCAGCGCAGTGAGTTCCTGATTGAGAAAGGCGCGATCGACATGATCGTGCGTCGCCCGGAAATGCGCCAGACCTTGGCGAGTATCCTTTCCAAGCTGACCAACCAGCCGCAGCCGCATTTCGATGAGGTAGCGCCGGTGGCCGGGCAGGAAAGTCAGGCCGACGCCTGAGGCTGATAAGTCACCCGCGCGGCGCAGGTCTCGCGGGTTTCAACCGTCATTTTGTGGCTAAGTGACGGTTGAAATACCCTTGTAGATTGAGCGTAGCGGTCCATTCCGACGCTTGGAAGACAACGGGTATCATGCAGAGCATCGCCTTTACCGCGGTGAGGGTGGTGCCCTGATGGATTAATGAACCCAAGTTCAGTGACGGGACTCATGCAAAACCACCAAATTCCCCAAGCCACGTCGCCATTGAGCTCGTGGCTTTTCTATCTTGAGCGTCTGCACAGCCAGGCGATCGAACTCGGCCTGGAACGCGTACAGCGCGTTGCAGCGCATCTTGATTTACTCACCCCTGCACCGACGGTGTTCACCGTTGCCGGTACCAACGGCAAAGGCACCACCTGCCGCACCCTGGAAGCCATTTTGATGGCGGCCGGTCTGCGCGTCGGCGTTTATAGCTCGCCGCACCTGGTGCGCTACACCGAGCGTGTGCGCATTCAAGGCGATGAGCTGAGCGAGGCCGAACACAGCCGTTCGTTTGCCGCCATTGAAGCGGGCCGGGGCGAAACCTCACTGACTTACTTCGAATTTGGCACCCTGTCGGCGTTGCAGCTGTTCAAACAGGCTAAGCTTGACGTGGTGATCCTGGAAGTGGGCCTGGGCGGCCGCCTGGACGCAACCAATATCGTCGATCCGAGCGTGGCGGTGGTAACCAGCATCGCGCTGGATCATACCGACTGGCTGGGCAGCGATCGCGAAAGCATTGGCCGCGAAAAGGCCGGTATTTTCCGTGGTGGTAAACCTGCGGTGGTGGGGGAACCGGATATGCCGGCGACCATTCAGCAGGTGGCGGATACGCTGGGGGCGCAGCTGTATCGTCGCGGCGACGCCTGGACCTTCAGCGAACAGGGCGAACGCTGGCAGTGGGAGGGCGGTGGCACCTTGCTGACCGACTTGCCGATGCCAAATGTGCCGCTGGCGAATGCCGCGACGGCGTTGGCGGCGCTGCATTTTTCTGCGCTGGAAATCGATGAACGTGCGATCTTCGCCGGTCTGCAGCAGGCGACGTTGCCTGGGCGCTTCCAGATTGTGCGCCGCGATCCGATGTTGATCCTCGATGTCGCGCATAACCCACACGCAGCCGGTTATCTGGCCGGGCGTCTGGCGACGCTGCCACATAATGGCGGTAAAGTGCGCGCGGTGGTGGGCATGCTGTCGGACAAAGACATCGCCGGTACGCTGGCCTGTCTGAGTGAGCAGGTCGATGAGTGGTATTGTGCGCCGCTGGAAGGGCCGCGCGGTGCCAGCGCCGAGCAGTTGGCGCAACATTTGACGGAACCGCGGCAGTTCGCCGATGTCGAAACTGCCTGGCGTCAGGCTATGCAGGACGCTGATATTCAGGATATTGTGATCGTCTGTGGATCGTTCCACACCGTTGCACAGGTAATGGCGGCGTTAGACGAGATGCGGGGAGTGTGAGTGGCAAGTAAATTTCAAAACCGATTGGTCGGTACCGTCATTTTGGTTGCGCTGGGGGTGATTATCCTGCCAGGGCTGCTGGACGGTAAAAAGAAACATTATGAGGACGAGTTCGCCGCCATCCCTTTGGTGCCGAAGGCCGGTGATGTGGAAGAAAACGACGTGGTGCCGCCGGTAAGCCAGACGCTGCCGGCCCAACCGCCGGAAGGCGCGGGCGCGATGGTGGAGCAGCAGGCCGCCAATGAAGCGGCGACGCAACAGGCCATCCGCCAGCCGGCTCAGCAGCCGACCCAGGTTACGCCGCCGCCGGTTGAAACCCGACCGGTACAGCAGCCGAAACCGAAACCGGTTGAGACCAAGCCGGTGGAAGTGAAACCAAAACCGGTGCAGCAGCCGAAACCGGTGGAAGTGAAGCCGGTGGTGAAACCTGAACCTAAGCCAGAGTCGAAACCGGAGCCTACGCCGACACCGAAGCCTGAACCTGCACCCGTGCAGAAACCGGCGGAAGAGAAAGCGCCGGCAGGGCAGGCATATGTGGTGCAGCTCGGGGCGCTGAAGAACGCCGCCAAGGTCAATGAGGTGGTGGCGTCGCTGAGGCTGTCCGGCTATCGTGCCTTTACCGTGCCGTCAACGCCGGTACAGGGGCAGATCACCCGGATTTATGTCGGGCCAGACGCCTCGAAACAGAAACTGCAGTCTTCGCTGCCCGCGCTGAATTCTATCAGCGGCTTGAGCGGTCAGGTGAAGCCGTACGGCGTACGTTAACCGCAGGGGGCACAGCATGCTGTGCCCCGGAACCGAAAGATGACGGTATAATCATTAAAAAAACTGTGCCTTTCGTAGCTGAAATGGCCTATGTAGGCGCGGCGATTGGGAATTTTTTTATCGCCGCTTTTTATTTGTAACGTGGTAGGAAAACCCCTACGCAAACGTTTTCTTTTTCTGTTAGAATTCGCCGCGAATTGGATGCAGGGGCGATTCATCATTGGAATAGTTCATGGTCTGGATTGATTACGTCATTATAGCGGTGATTGGATTTTCGGCTCTGGTTAGCCTGATCCGAGGGTTTGTTCGCGAAGCATTGTCACTTGTGACATGGGGATGTGCGTTTTTTGTTGCCAGCCATTTCTACTCTTACCTTGCGGTCTACTTCACTCGTTTTGAAGATGAACTGGTGCGAAACGGCATCGCGATTGCCATCTTGTTTATCGCGACCCTGATCGTAGGAGCTATTGTTAACTATGTGATTAGCTCACTGGTAGAGAAAACCGGGTTATCAGGCACCGACCGGGTGCTGGGCGTCTGTTTCGGCGCACTGCGCGGCGTGTTAATCGTTTCGGCGATACTGTTTTTCCTGGATACCTTTACCGGCTTTTCACAAAGCGCAGACTGGAAACAGTCGCAGCTTATTCCCCAGTTCAGTTACATCATCAGGTGGTTCTTTGACTACCTGCAGAGCACGTCGAGTTTCTTACCGACCCATTTACCGGGGCGGTAGCGCTGATGAGGAAAAGACAACATGTGCGGTATTGTCGGTATCGCCGGTTTTATGCCGGTAAACCAGTCGATTTATGATGCGTTGACGGTGCTACAGCACCGTGGCCAGGATGCCGCGGGCATCGTCACCATCGATGCCCATAACGGGTTCCGTCTGCGTAAGGCAAACGGTCTGGTGAAGGATGTGTTCGAGGCACGCCATATGCAGCGCTTGCAGGGCAACATGGGTATTGGCCATGTGCGCTACCCGACGGCTGGCAGCTCCAGTGCCTCAGAGGCTCAACCTTTCTATGTAAACTCACCGTTCGGCATTACGCTGGCACACAACGGCAACCTGACCAACGCCCATGAACTGCGTCAAACGCTGTTTGAAAGCGGTCGCCGCCATGTCAACACCACCTCCGATTCCGAGATTTTGCTGAACGTGCTGGCCAGCGAGCTGGACCGTTTCCAACACTATCCGCTGGAGTCCGACAACGTATTCACCGCCGTTGCCGCCATGCACCAGCAGCTGCGCGGCGCTTACGCCTGCGTCGCGATGATCATCGGCCATGGCCTGCTGGCGTTCCGTGACCCTAACGGCATCCGCCCGCTGGTGATTGGCAAACGCACGCTTGAAGACGGCCGCAACGAGTATATGGTGGCTTCCGAGAGCGTGGCGTTGGATACGCTGGGCTTCGAGTTCCTGCGCGATGTGGCGCCTGGGGAAGCGGTGTACATCACCGACAAGGGCCAACTGTTCACTCGTCAGTGTGCAGAGAACCCAAAAACCAACCCGTGCCTGTTCGAATACGTTTACTTCGCCCGTCCAGACTCCTTTATGGACAAGATCTCGGTCTACAGCGCCCGCGTGCGCATGGGGCAGAAGCTGGGTGAGAAAATTGCCCGCGAATGGGAAGATTTGGACATCGACGTGGTGATCCCGATCCCTGAAACCTCCTGTGATATCGCGTTGGAAATCGCCCGTATCTTGGACAAACCGTATCGTCAGGGCTTTGTGAAGAACCGCTACGTTGGCCGTACCTTCATCATGCCGGGTCAGCAGGCGCGTCGCCAATCGGTACGCCGCAAGCTGAATGCCAACCGCGCCGAATTCCGCGACAAGAACGTGCTGTTGGTGGACGACTCCATCGTGCGTGGCACCACGTCTGAACAGATCGTGGAAATGGCGCGTGACGCCGGGGCGAAGCGTGTTTATCTGGCTTCCGCAGCGCCGGAGATTCGTTTCCCCAACGTGTACGGCATCGACATGCCAAGCGCCAACGAACTGATTGCCCACGGCCGTGAAGTGGATGAAATCCGCCAGATCATCGGCGCCGACGGTTTGATCTTCCAGAATCTGGACGATCTGATTGAAGCGGTGCGTGAAGAGAACCCGGACATCAGCCAGTTCGAATGCTCGGTATTCAACGGTATCTACGTCACCAAAGACGTCGACCAGAGCTACCTCGAGTATCTGGAATCGCTGCGCAATGACGACGCCAAAGAAATGCGTAGCCAGACCGAAGCGGAAAATCTGGAAATGCACAACGAAGGCTAAGCCTTCGCACTGACCAAAATGGTGCACCGCGGCGGTCGCTGCGGTGCATTATTCCCGCCTGACTTGCTTATATAGCGCCATTGCGGCAAAGTCTGCCTGATCCTATTTTTTCCGTGGCAGAGGCCAGCTTTATGAAACGAATCATCATCGGTATTTCCGGCGCCAGCGGCGCTATCTACGGCGTGCGCCTGCTGCAGGTATTGCGTGACGTCGCAGAAGTGGAAACCCATTTGGTGATGAGTAATGCAGCGCGACAAACGCTGTCGCTGGAAACCGCGCTCAGCCTGCGCGAAGTGCAGGCGCTGGCCGATGTGGTACATGACTCGCGCGATATTGGCGCCAGTATCTCTTCCGGATCGTTCAAAACTATCGGGATGGTGATTTTACCTTGCTCAATCAAAACGTTGTCCGGTATCGCCAACAGCTACAGCGATGGTCTGCTGACGCGCGCCGCTGACGTGGTGCTGAAAGAGCGTCGCCGGTTGGTGCTGTGCGTGCGTGAAACTCCGCTGCACGTGGGCCACCTGCGCCTGATGACTCAAGCGGCAGAAATGGGAGCCGTCATTATGCCGCCGGTGCCGGCGTTTTATCACCGCCCTGAAAGCGTAGAAGACATCATCGACCAAACGGTGAACCGGGTGGTCGATCAGTTCGATATTGAATTACCCAAAGATTTATTTTCCCGCTGGCAAGGTGCCAATTAACAAATTTCTCTCCAATTTGGCACATTTGTGCAACACCGCACTGAATTAGGGCGGCACCTGCACCATAATGATCCCACTTCATCACGTTCACTGTTTCAAGGCGCTGGTATTTCTCCATTGCCCGTGGCGCGGCCCAGCCAGGCCGATTTAATTTTGCGGTTATCGTCCCAGGAAACAGTTTTGTGAAGGTCGGAGCCGTTCCCTCCGCCGACAGCAACCAATGTGGCACGATTACTGCAAATTGATTTGGTGGAAAAATAATGCCCGCAGTGGCATCGAAAAAATCAATTTGAGGGTAATTTATGAAAAAGCTGGTTAAGGTTCTTCCTTTAGTCTTGGCTTTAAGCGCGGCAAGCAGCGCATTTGCCGCCGTACCATCGACCTTGAAGATAGGTACCGATCCGACCTATGCACCCTTTGAGTCCAAAAATGCCAAAGGTGAGCTGGTCGGCTTTGATATCGATCTGGCCAAAGAGCTGTGCAAACGCATAAATACCCAATGTACCTTTGTGGAAAGCGATTTTGACGCGCTGATCCCTTCCCTGAAGGCGAAGAAAATTGACGCCATCATCTCTTCTTTGTCGATCACCGAAAAACGCCAGCAGGAAATTGCCTTTACCGACAAGCTGTATGCCGCTAACGCCCGCCTGATCGCGCCGAAAGGGTCGAAACTGTTGCCTACCGTGGATGCGCTGAAAGGCAAGAGCGTCGGCGTGCTGCAGGGCACCACCCAGGAAGCCTATGCCAACGCCATGTGGCAGCCGAAGGGCATCACCGTTGTGCCTTATCAGAACCAGGATTTGGTCTACGCCGACCTGGCATCCGGCCGTATCGATGCCGCCTTCCAGGATGAAGTCGCAGGGAGTGATGGCTTCCTGAAACAGCCTCCAGGCAAGGATTACGCTTTCGCCGGTGAATCGGTGAAGGATGACAAATTCTTTGGCGTAGGCACCGGCATGGGCCTGCGCAAGACCGATACCGAGCTCAAGGCGGCGCTGGATAAGGCCTTTGCCGAAATGCGCAAAGACGGCACCTACGACAAGTTTGCGAAGAAATACTTTGACTTTGACGTCTACGGCGGTTAATGCCGCATACCCTTCCATGTTGTGACTACGGGGCCGGTCTGCCGGCCCCGATGGTTCGGGATCCTATGACGACAGGGTGAAGTAAATGCTGCAAGGCTACTCCCAATTGATATTTGAGGGCGCTCTGGTGACGCTGGAGCTGGCCCTCAGTTCCGTACTGCTGGCGGTGGTGATTGGTTTGATCGGCGCCGGTGGCAAGCTTTCCCATAACCGCCTGCTTTCCACGCTGTTTGGCGCTTATACCACGCTGATCCGTGGCGTACCCGATCTGGTACTGATGCTGCTGATTTTCTACGGCCTGCAAATTGCACTTAACAACATCACCGAACTGCTTGGTTTTTCGCAAATCGATATTGATCCGCTCAGCGCGGGGATCATCACCCTCGGGTTTATCTACGGTGCCTATTTCACTGAGACTTTCCGTGGGGCCTTTTTGGCGGTGCCGAAAGGGCAGATAGAAGCGGCCACTGCCTACGGTTTTTCCGGTTCGCAAATATTCCGCCGCATTCTGTTCCCTGCCATGATGCGTTTTGCCCTGCCGGGCATCGGCAATAACTGGCAGGTGATCCTGAAGGCGACGGCGCTGGTGTCGATTCTGGGCCTGAACGACGTGGTGAAGGCCACCCAGTTGGCCGGTAAAGGCACCTATCAGCCGTTCTTCTTCGCGATCGTGGCCGGGGTGGTTTATCTGGTCTTCACCACCGTGTCCAATGGCGTGCTGTTGTGGCTTGAACGGCGTTATTCCCTCGGCGTCCGGAGGGCTGAGCTATGATCGAAATTTTGCAACAGTATTGGCAGTCGTTGTTGTGGAGCGACGGTTATCGCTTTACCGGCGTGGCGGTCACGCTGTGGTTGCTGATCTCCTCGGTGGTGATGGGCGGTTTGCTGGCGATCCCGATGGCGGTGGCGCGCGTTTCCTCCATCAGCTGGGTGCGCTTCCCGGTATGGCTGTATACCTACATTTTCCGCGGCACGCCGTTGTATGTGCAATTGCTGGTGTTCTACTCCGGCATGTACAGCCTGGAAATCGTGCGTGGTACGGACTTCCTCAACGCCTTCTTCCGCAGCGGGCTCAACTGCACCATTTTGGCGCTGACGCTGAACACCTGCGCCTATACCACCGAGATTTTCGCCGGGGCTATTCGCGCGGTACCGCACGGTGAAATCGAGGCAGCCAATGCCTATGGTTTCTCACGCTTTAAAATGTATCGCTGCATCATTTTACCTTCCGCGCTGCGCACCGCGTTGCCTGCCTACAGTAACGAAGTGATCCTGATGCTGCACTCTACCGCGCTGGCGTTTACCGCCACCGTGCCGGATCTGCTGAAGATAGCGCGAGACATCAATGCGGCGACCTATCAACCGTTTTATGCCTTCGGCATTGCGGCGGTACTGTATCTGATCATCTCCTACGGGTTAATCAGCCTGTTCCGCAAGGCGGAAAAGCGCTGGATGGCACACGTTAATCACTGATAATGACGGGAACACACTATGTCTGAGAATAAATTAGCCGTCACCGAACTGCATAAGCGCTATGGCGAACACGAAGTGTTGAAAGGCGTATCGCTGGCGGCCAACGCAGGGGATGTGATTAGCATCATCGGCTCTTCCGGGTCCGGTAAAAGTACCTTTTTACGCTGCATTAACTTCCTGGAAAAGCCGAGTGAAGGGTCCATTAGCCTGAACAATGAAGATATCCGCATGGTGCGCGACAAGGACGGGCAGCTTAAGGTGTTCGACAAGAAACAGCTGCAGCTGCTGCGTACCCGCCTGACCATGGTGTTCCAGCACTTCAACCTGTGGAGCCACATGACGGTGCTGGAGAACGTGATGGAAGCGCCAGTGCAGGTACTGGGGTTGAGCAAGACCGAGGCGCGTGAGCGCGCGATACGCTATCTGGATAAGGTCGGCATCGATGAACGTGCCCGCGGCAAATACCCGGTGCACCTGTCCGGCGGGCAGCAGCAGCGCGTGTCGATCGCCCGGGCGTTGGCGATGGAGCCGGAAGTTTTACTGTTTGATGAACCGACGTCGGCGCTGGATCCGGAACTGGTAGGGGAAGTGCTGCGCATCATGCAAAAGTTGGCGGAAGAGGGGAAAACCATGGTGGTGGTGACGCACGAGATGGAGTTTGCTCGCCACGTGTCCAGCCACGTGATTTTCCTGCACAAAGGGCTGATTGAAGAGCAGGGGCCACCGGCCGAACTGTTTGGCAATCCGAAAAGCCCGCGTTTGCAGCAGTTTCTTTCCGGCGCATTAAAATAATCGATTGTCGGGGCCGGATTTTTCTGGCCCCGATAACTTCCTCAGCGGACTGGGTCCCGCTGATTGATCACATCATCCAGCGCCTGCTCCAGCTCCAGAAAGCGGAAGCTGAAGCCTGCCTCTTCCAGCCGTTTCGGCACCGCACGTTGCCCACCCAAGACCAACACTGCCGCTTCCCCCATCAATAAATGCATGGCGAATGCCGGTACGCGCAAAAATGCCGGCCGATCGAGCACGTTGGCCAACTGAGCGGCAAACTGCTCGTTGTGGACCGGGTAGGGGGCAACCATATTGAAAGGGCCTTGCAGGGTCTGGTGATCCAGCAAATAGATAATGCCATTGACCATGTCGTCCAGGTGGATCCACGGCAGGTATTGACGGCCACTGCCGATGGGCCCGCCCAGACCGAAGCGGAACGGCGGCAACATCTTCGCCAGCGCGCCGCCTTTTGCCGCCAGCACTACGCCGGTGCGCAGCAGACAGACGCGGGTGGCATCGCTTTGCGCCTGCAACGCCAACGATTCCCAACGTTGACACAGTTGATGGGTGAACTCGTCATGCGGCGCTTCGTCTTCGGTGACCACCGCCTGGCCCTGATCGCCGTAATAACCGGTCGCGGAACCGGAAATCAGCACGCTGGGCGGGTTGCTGCCGGCGTTAATCAATTTCACCAACTGCTCGGTCAGATCCCAACGGCTGTGGCACAGGCGTTCTTTCTGCGCCTTACTCCAGCGCTTGTCGGCGATCGGCTCGCCGGCCAGGTTGATCACGGCGTCAAAGCCATCGAGCGAAGGCTGATCCTGCAACGTTGACCAGTAGCTGACCTGTTCACCGAAGCGCTCACGAGCGCGGGGCACGTTACGGCTCAGCACCGTGACTTGGTGAGAAAGGCCCAACAGCCGCCGCGTCAGGCTGCTCCCTATCAATCCTGTGGCGCCGGTGATCAGGATCCGCATGGTCGATTCTCCCTGAAACAGGTGGTTTTCAGGCCCGGCGATAGCTCATGGTCATCGAAACCGAGTCGGCGTAGCGCAGGGCCAGTAGTTTATCTATCTCTACTTCAGCATAGGTTACCCAGGCATGTTGTTTCACGATATCGAGCACATCCTGAGTTAATTTTTCCAGCAGGGCGAAGCGGTTATCTTCCACATGGCGGATGATGGCTTTGGTGATGGTGCGGTAATTGAGCGCGTCGTCGATATTTTCACTGTCGCGCGCTTTATCCGCCGGGTAGTGGATCACTACGTTAATCAGGATGTCCTGACGATTGTTAATTTCTTCTTCCTTGATACCGATGAAAGTACGCAACCGCAGGTTTTTTATACGAATAATGGCGTCGGGTTGACTGAATGACATCAGAAGATCTCCACAGGTCTGATTATTGCCGCTCAGAATACACGGAAAGTAAGGAAAAGATAACGAGCTAAAGGAAACTCCCCGCGGGTCGGGGAGCGGGAAATTTAGCCCTGTTCGGCCAGCTTGTAGGCGCGTGCGGTAGCGGGACGGTTGCTGATGCGTTCAAACCAGTTGCGTACCGCCGGGTAATCCGCCAGATCGATGCGCTGGCGTGGGTGAGACACCACCCAGGGGTAAGTCGCAATATCAGCGATGCTGTAGTTGTCGCCGCCCAGGTACGGGTGTTTTTGCAGCTCGGCTTCCAACACGGCATACAGACGCTTGGTTTCCAGATGGTAGCGTTCGATGGCGTAGGGCACCGGCTGCGGTGCGTAATGGTTAAAGTGATGGTTTTGCCCGAGCATCGGCCCAAAGCCCGCGACTTGCCAGAACAACCACTGTAGCGTAGCGGCACGCTCGCGCAGGCCTTTGCTCAGCAATTTGCCGGTTTTCTCCGCCAGATACAGCAGGATTTCGCCGGATTCGAAAAGGCTGATCGGCGCACCGCCATCAACCGGCTGCTGGTCGACGATGGCCGGAATTTTGTTGTTGGGTGAAATGCTCAGAAAATCCGGCTTGAACTGGTCGCCGGCGCTGATATTTACGCGATGGATACGGTAGGGTAAGCCAACCTCCTCCAGAAACAGGGTAATTTTGTGACCATTGGGAGTAGGCGCGTAATACAGGTCAATCATGTTGCCTCCTGCGGTAAGGTGATCTGTAAGTCATTACACGTTGTTGCGGTCTTCGCCGCGCACAAAGGTATATCAGAGATCTTTCTATAGGGTTACCCACAATAGCAGCTAAGAATAGCAGGCTATGTGAGATTCGTCTGATGCTATCTCTACAACATGCATCACAATTCCGGGTCTTCAGGAATCGCTTCCTCGGCAGCCTTGCCGTCGCTGGCCACTGCGATAAAATAGCCGTTATTTCCCTGCCAAAGGAAAGGTTATGAAGCTGATATTCGCCTCCGATATACACGGTTCGCTACCCGCCACCGAAAGCGTGCTGGAACGTTTTGAGCAAAGCGGTGCCGACTGGCTGATCCTGCTGGGTGATTTGCTGAATCACGGGCCGCGAAATGCGTTGCCAGCGGGCTATCAACCGGCGCAGGTTGCTGAACAATTGAATCGCTATAGCGACAAGATCATCGCCGTTCGCGGCAACTGTGACAGTGAAGTTGATCAGATGTTATTGTCATTTCCCATCACCGCGTCTTGGCAGCAGGTGCTATTGCAAAAAAGACGATTGTTTTTAACCCACGGACACCTTTATCATCCCTCCGCACTGCCGCCGTTATCTGCCGGTGATGTGCTGGTCTACGGACACAGCCATTTACCGCAGGCGGAACGGCAGGGCGAAATTTACTGCTTTAATCCAGGATCGGTCAGCATTCCGAAAGGGGGCTTTCCCGCCAGCTATGGCATACTGGAGGACGGCATTTTAAGTGTGGTCACTTTGGACGGCGGCAAGGCTGTTGCAGAGGTGGCATTAACGCACTAATTTATACACACACAATAAAAATCTTTGAAAAACACTCATTGATTAACCAGTGCGCGGGATGCATCGCGCCAAAATAGAAGGTTTTAGAGGATGGCGGAACAGGGTCAGGCTGCAGATACCGAGTGGGTTGATATCGTCAACGAGCAAAATGAAGTGATTGCTCAATCCAGTCGCCAACAGATGCGTGCTCAACGGCTGCGTCATCGTGCTACCTATATTGTGGTGCATGATGGAATGGGAAAAATTCTGGTGCAGCGTCGCACCGACATTAAAGATTTCTATCCGGGTTGGCTGGACGCCACTGCCGGTGGCGTAGTGCAAAGCGGGGAGAACGTGCTTGACTCCGCTCGCCGCGAGGCGGAAGAGGAACTGGGCATTGCCGGTGTGCCTTTTGCCGAGCACGGGCTGTTCTACTTTGAAGAAGAGCAGTGCCGGGTGTGGGGGGCGCTGTTCAGCTGTGTCTCGCATGGCCCATTTGCACTGCAGGAAGAAGAAGTGGTTGAGGTTAGCTGGCTGACGCCGGAAGAAATCACCGCCCGCTGCGACGAATTCACGCCGGACTCGTTAAAAGCGCTGTCGCTATGGCTGACGCGCAACAACGAACAGGCCTATGGCAAGCCGTTGCGCGATAGCGATGAAAATGCCTGATGCGTTCGCGCAAATAAAAAAACCGGTCAATTGACCGGTTTTTTTTATCTGATAATCCGGGGATTATCAGGCTTTGACTGCTGCTGCATCAGCCTGGGAAGACTGAATGGCGGTCAGGGCGACGGTATAAACGATGTCGTCTACCAGTGCGCCACGTGACAGGTCGTTCACCGGCTTGCGCATGCCTTGCAGCATTGGCCCGATGGACACCAGGTCAGCAGAACGCTGTACCGCTTTGTAGGTGGTGTTACCGGTGTTCAGGTCTGGGAAGATGAACACGGTAGCCTGGCCTGCAACCGGAGAGTTTGGCGCTTTGGACTTGGCGACGTCGGCCATGATGGCGGCGTCGTACTGCAGTGGGCCGTCGATGATCAGGTCAGGACGTTTTTCCTGCGCCAGACGGGTCGCTTCACGCACTTTCTCAACGTCGCTACCCGCGCCGGAGTTACCGGTGGAGTAGGAGATCATGGCAACGCGTGGTTCGATACCGAAGGCCGCAGCGGAATCTGCCGACTGGATCGCGATTTCAGACAGCTGTTCTGCGGTTGGGTCCGGGTTGATCGCACAGTCGCCGTATACCAGAACCTGGTCAGGCAGCAGCATGAAGAACACGGAGGACACCAGCGAGCTGCCCGGTGCCGTTTTGATCAACTGCAACGGTGGACGGATGGTGTTGGCGGTGGTGTGAACCGCGCCTGAAACCAGGCCGTCGACTTCGCCTTTCTCCAGCATCAGGGTGCCGAGAACCACGTTATCTTCCAGTTGCTCGCGCGCAACCACTTCGGTCATGCCCTTGCTCTTACGCAGCTCAACCAGACGTGGAACGTACTGCTCGCGCACGGCGACCGGATCAACAATCTCGATGCCTTTGCCGAGCTCAACGCCCTGCGCAGCGGCAACGCGCTGGATCTCTTCTGGGTTACCCAACAGCACGCACTCAGCGATACCACGTTCGGCGCAGATAGCCGCCGCTTTCACGGTACGCGGCTCGTCGCCTTCCGGCAGCACGATGCGTTTGCCGGCTTTACGTGCCAGCTCGGTCAGCTCATAGCGGAACGCCGGTGGAGACAGGCGACGCGAACGCTCGGAGGTTGCAGTCAGTGACTCGATCCATTCGGCGTTGATGTGGCTGGCCACGTAGTTCTGCACTTTCTCGATGCGCTGGTGGTCGTCCGCCGGCACTTCGAGGTTGAAGCTTTGCAGGCTCAGCGAGGTCTGCCAGGTGTTGGTTTCGACCATAAAGACCGGCAGGCCGGTTTGGAACGCACGTTCACACAGCTTTCTGATTGGCTCGTCGATAGCGTAGCCGCCGGTCAGCAGCACTGCGCCGATTTCCACGCCGTTCATCGCGGCCAGACAGGCAGAAACCAGCACGTCAGGACGGTCTGCCGAGGTGACCAGCAGTGAACCCGGACGGAAGTGTTCCAGCATGTGCGGAATGCTGCGCGCACAGAAGGTTACAGACTTCACGCGACGGGTCATGATGTCGCCTTCATTGACCACGGTGGCCTTCAGGTGACGGGCCATGTCGATAGCGCGGGTCGCGATCAGGTCGAAGCTCCACGGCACGCAGCCCAGCACTGGCAGAGGGCTGTTGGCGAACAGTTGCGCCGGGTCAACGTTGGTTACGCTGGCCTTGGTGGAGTCGTCGAAGATCTCGGACAGGTCAGGACGGGTGCGGCCCTGCTCGTCAACCGGGGCGTTCAGCTTGTTGATGATCACGCCGGTGATGTTTTTGTTCTTGCTGCCGCCGAAGCTGCTGCGAGCCAGCTCGATGCGCTCTTTCAACTGAGCCGGGGAATCATTGCCCAGTGCCAGTACAAAAACGATTTCCGCATTCAGGGTCTTGGCGATTTCATAGTTGAGCGCGTTGGCGAACTGGTGTTTACGGGTCGGCACCAGGCCTTCGATCAGCACCACTTCCGCGTCTTTGGTGTTCTCGTGATAGCGCGCCACGATCTCTTCCATCAGCACGTCTTGCTGGTTGGAGCTCAGCAGGCCTTCAACGTAGCTCATGCGCAGCGGTTCGGCCGCCGTGATGGTGGAGTTGCTGCTGCGGATGATGGTGGTGGTCTGGTCGAGCGAGTCGCCGCCGGTGCGTGGTTGAGCGATAGGTTTGAACACGCTCAGGCTAACGCCTTTTTGCTCCATGGAGCGGATGACACCCAGGCTGACGCTGGTCAGGCCGACGCTGGTGCCGGTGGGGATCAACATAATTGTACGTGACACAGAATAGTCCTCTTCACGAATTAACATGAGGCTAAAACAGCACCGTCAGCCTGGGCTGACGGTGTCGGAGAGCGTTACGCGGTCAGACGGGATGCGTCTTGCGCGATGACCAACTCTTCGTTGGTCGGGATAACCAGCGCCAGGCGGCTGCCGTCTTTGGTGATGGCGCCGGATTTACCGAAGCGAGCGGCCATGTTGCGTTCGTGGTCAATCTCGAAGCCCAGCAGGCCCAGTTTGTCCAGGGTCAGCTCACGCACCATACCGGCGTTTTCGCCGATGCCGCCGGTGAAGATCACCGCGTCCAGACGGCCGTCCATCAGTGCGCTGTAAGCGCCGATATACTTGGCCAGACGGTGGCAGAATACGTCCATAGCGCGTTTTGCATCGGCTTTGGTTGCGTAGTTGTCTTCAACGTAACGGCAGTCGCTGGTGACTTCGGTCAGGCCCAGCAGGCCGGATTCTTTGGTCAGCATTTTGTTGATTTGATCAACGCTCATGCCCAGAGAGTCGTGCAGGTGGAAGATGATCGCCGGATCGATGTCACCGCTGCGGGTGCCCATGACCAGGCCTTCCAGCGGGGTCAGACCCATAGAAGTGTCAACGCATTTGCCGTTGCGCACTGCGGTTACGGAACCGCCGTTGCCCAGGTGGCAGGTGATCAGGTTAACTTCTTCAACCGGCTTGTTCAGCACTTTCGCAGCTTCTTGAGTTACGTAGAAGTGGCTGGTGCCGTGTGCGCCATAGCGACGAACGCTGTGGTCACGGTACAGGCTGTACGGCAGGGCGTACAGGTAGGATTCTTCTGGCATGGTCTGGTGGAACGCGGTGTCGAACACGGCAACGTTTTTATCCGCCAGTTTAGGGAAGGATTTCAATGCCTCAGCGATACCGATCAGGTGCGCTGGGTTATGCAGTGGTGCAAATGGCACCGAATCTTTGATACCCTGCAAGACTTCGTCATTGATTACGGCAGAAGAAGTGAACTTCTCGCCGCCGTGCACAATGCGGTGACCGATAGCGGTCAACTGTGCAGAAAGCTCCGGTTTTTGTGCCAGAATAGTATTAACAATGTAGTTCAGTGCTTCGCTGTGCGCAGCGCCGGCACCCAGAGCCGCTTCGTGTTTGGCGCCGTCCATCTTCCACTTGAGGCGAGCCTCAGGCAGGTGGAAACATTCGGCCAGGCCGGAGAGGTGTTCTTCACCGTTGACAGCATCGATGATAGCGAACTTCAGGGAAGAACTGCCGCAGTTCAGGACCAGTACTAGCTTACTCGACATGGAAGTACCTACTTAAATAGTTCGTGTTGTTAAAGGAAATACCAAAACACGTGGTGAATTAATCGTCAATCAGACAACAAGCGTAGCGCATAATGCCGTTGACATTTATGATTAACATCATGTGAATTGCACAAACCACATGACGATGAAAAAACCGATGATTTCTCTGCGGTTTAAATAATCTTGATTTTTATAGGGCTAAAAGTTGACAGGATTATTGTCATCTTCTACCGGCCAAAAGGCCGGCCTAGGATACCGATAGCCCGAGGCAAACACAAAATAAATTTAAAGCTTCAAATTTTTTAGTATGTGTTGGCCGTGTCCTTATTTTTCTTTGTGACGTTGAGGTACGCGATGACGAGCAAACCGTCCGGTTCCGTAAGCTGGTTTCAGGTCTTCCAGCGCGGGCAGCATTACATGAAAACCTGGCCGTCAGACAAACGTCTGGCTCCGGTCTTTCCGGAGAATCGCGTTGCGAGTGCCACCCGCTTTGCCGTCCGCTTTATGCCGCCGCTGGCGGTGTTTACCCTGACCTGGCAGATTGCCCTGGGGGGCCAACTGGGCCCGGCGATCGCCACCGCACTGTTTGCCTGCAGCATGCCGATGCAGGGTCTGTGGTGGTTGGGCCGTCGTTCGGTTACCCCGTTGCCGCCCACGCTGCTGCAGTGGTTCCATGAGGTACGCAACAAGCTGACGGAAGCCGGTCAGGCCGTCGCGCCGGTAGAAGGCACGCCAACCTACCAGTCGCTGGCAGACCTGCTGAAGCGCGCCTTCAAGCAGCTGGATAAAACCTTCCTGGATGACCTTTAACACTAAAAATGGCCGTATTGCCGGCGGCCATTTTAGCGTTCTGGCCAATAACCCCCGTTCAAATCAAAGAACCGGCGAGTTGTGATTTCCTGTGATATTGCGCTGTGCGATGCTTTCGCCATGAGTAATTTATCGAGGAAATTATAATGGAAATGACCCACGCCCAACGCCTGATCCTGTCGAACCAATACAAGATGATGACCCTGCTGGACCCGGATAACGCCGAACGTTACCGTCGCTTGCAGACCATTATCGAACGCGGTTTTGGCCTGCAGATGCGCGAGCTGGATCGCGACTTCGGCGAAATGAGCGAAGACGTGTGCCGCACCATTATCAACGTGATGGAAATGCACCACGCGCTGCAGGTTTCCTGGGACAATCTGAAAGACAAACAAGGTATTGAAGCCCGCCGCCTGGCGTTTCTCGGCTTTGACGCCGCGACCGAGGCGCGCCATCTGAGCTACGTGCGTTTCCTGGTTAACACCGAGGGGCGCTATACTCATTTCGATTCCGGCAGCCACGGCTTCAACGCCCAAACCAAAATGTGGGAAAAGTACCAGCGTATGCTGGCTATCTGGCTATCATGCCCACGCCAGTATCACTTGAGCGCCGTTGAGATAGCGCAAATTATCAATGCCTGATTAAAAGAGGTTTCCTGTGGAGTGTAAGGGTTTTCTGTTCGATCTTGATGGGACGTTGGTGGATTCATTGCCTGCGGTAGAGCGCGCCTGGGTTAACTGGGCCAAACGCCGCGGCGTTGATCCGCAGGACGTGCTGGATTTTATCCACGGTAAACAGGCCATTACCTCGTTGCGTCATTTTATGCCGGGTGAAAGCGAGGCGGCGATCCAGCAGGAGTTTCTGCTGCTGGAACAGGTGGAAGCGCAGGACACCGAGGGCGTTACCGCACTGCCCGGCGCCGCTGCTTTGTTGGCGCGCTTGAATCAACTCGACATTCCCTGGGCGATCGTCACTTCCGGCTCGATCCCGGTAGCTACCGCTCGGCGGAACGCCGGTGGCCTACCACAGCCGGAGGTTTTCATTACTGCCGAGCAGGTGAAAAAGGGCAAGCCGCAGCCGGATGCGTACCTGCTGGGGGCTGAGCGCCTGGGGTTGGCACCGCAAGATTGTGTGGTGGTGGAAGACGCCGCTGCCGGCATTCTGTCCGGGTTGGCCGCAGGCTGCCAGGTGATTGCCGTCAATGCTCCAGCCGATGCGCCAAAGTTGGATCAGGTCGATCTGCTGCTGTCATCGCTTGAGCAGATCGCCGTGAGCAAAACGGAGCAGGGCGCCGCGATTAACCTGGTGGCGTAACGCGCTATCTTCACCCAAATTGATTAGACCCCGCACCCGCGGGGTTTTTTTATGCTAATTTTTAAGCCCTTGGATATCTCTGCCGGGTGAGGCCGTTTTGAACAGCGAATTACTGTGGGTGCTGAGTTTACTGTTGATTGCCATTGTGTTGTTTACCACCAATAAACTGCGTATGGACGTAGTGGCGTTGCTGGTGATCATCGCCTTTGTGCTGAGCGGTACCCTGACCCTGCCGGAGGCCACGGTCGGGTTCAGCGACCCCAACGTGATCCTGATTGCTGCGCTGTTCGTGATTGGTGAAGGGCTGGTGCGTACCGGGGTGGCTTATCAGGTGGGAGACTGGCTGGTGAAGGTCGCCGGCAGTAGCGAAACCAAAATGCTGATGTTGTTGATGGTCACCGTCGCCGGCCTGGGGGCATTCATGAGCTCGACCGGCGTGGTGGCAATTTTTATCCCGGTAGTGCTCAGCGTGGCGGCGCGAATGAAAATCGCCCCGGGAAGGTTGATGATGCCGCTGAGCTTTGCCGGCCTGATCAGCGGCATGATGACCCTGGTGGCGACCCCGCCGAACATGGTGGTAAACAGCGAGCTGGTGCGCGAAGGCATCAGCGGTTTTGGCTTCTTCGGCGTGACGCCGGTAGGCCTGGCGGTGCTGGTGTTGGGCGTGGGCTATATGCTGGTGGCTCGACGTTGGCTGGGTAATGAAGACGGCGATAAGACGCGCGAAACCTGGCAGCGACGCACCTTCCGCGATCTGATCCGTGACTACAAGCTGACCGGCCGGGCGCGTCGGCTGGCGCTGCGCAGCGGTTCGCCGCTGGTGGGACATTCCCTTGACGAGCTGCACCTGCGTGCTCGCTACGGCGCCAATGTGGTGGGCATTGAACGTTGGAAGCGCTTTCGGCGGGTAATGGTCAGCGCATCCGGCAGCACCGAGCTGCGCGAAGGCGATGTGCTGCTGCTCGACATGTCGGACAGCCAGGTCGATTTACGGGAATTTTTCAGTGAGCAGCAACTGGAACCTATGGTTCTGCGCGGCGACTATTTTTCCGAGCAGTCGCGCAACGTCGGTATGGCGGAAGTGTCGCTGATTCCTGACTCGACGCTGTTGGGCAAAAGCCTGCGCGAATCTGCCTTTCGCAGCCGTTACGATCTGAACGTGGTGGGGATCCGCCGTAATGGCGAAACCCTGGCGGGCAAGCTGGTGGATGAGCCCCTGGCGTTGGGCGACATTCTGTTGGTGATTGGCGACTGGAAGGCGATTCGCCAACTGCAGGCCAAAACCCACGATTTTATCGTGCTCAATCTGCCTGCCGAGGTCGACGAGGTTGCGCCGGCCATCACCCAGGCGCCGCACGCATTATTCTGTCTGGCGTTGATGGTGGCGATGATGCTGACCGACGAGATCCCCAATCCGATCGCCGCATTGATTGCCTGCCTGCTGATGGGTAAGTTCCGCTGTATCGACATGGAAAGTGCCTACAAATCGATCCACTGGCCGAGCATTATTTTGATTGTCGGCATGATGCCCTTTGCTCAGGCATTGCAGAAGACTGGCGGGGTGGATTTGATCGTGCGCGGGTTAATGGACGTTGCCGGCGGTGCCGGGCCAAGGGTGATGCTGGTGTGCCTGTTTGTTCTGTGCGCCACGATTGGGTTGTTTATCTCCAATACGGCAACCGCGGTGTTGATGGCGCCGATCGCCATTGCCGCCGCCCGCGAAATGGGGGTGTCACCGTACCCGTTTGCCATGATTATCGCCATTGCCGCTTCGGCGGCCTTTATGACGCCGGTTTCTTCCCCGGTGAACACGTTGGTGTTGGGGCCAGGGAATTATAAGTTCGGTGATTTTGTGCGTATGGGCGTGCCGTTCACGCTGTTGGTGATGCTGGTTAGCGTGATTATCGTGCCCTGGCTGTATGCTTTTTAACGGCGCAGCGGGCTGCGCCATAAGATTTACAGGGAGGAGTCGAGGCTGATTTCGTCCAGCGACAGGCTGAAGCTGGGAATAAACACGTTCATGAAATAGTCCATTTCCGGGCTGCTGCGCTGCTGCAAGGTCTTGTCCAATCGCGCTTTCGCCAGCTTGAATTCGTTATTGCCGGCAGACAGCTCCTCCAGACACTTCAGGTAGGCGCACAGCGCATCGGCCTGCTTCACCACCAACTTTTCGTCCTCGGTGTAATAGTGCTCGTCGAGAATCGAGCGGAAATCGTTGCGCAATTCGGCCGGGATCATATCCAGCAGTTTCTGCTGGGCGATCTTTTCGATCTTTTTGTACTCGTGGGCGATCTGCGGATTGTAGTATTTGATCGGCGTCGGCATATCGCCGGTGATCACTTCACTGGCATCGTGGTACATCGCCAGCAGGGCGACACGCTCGGCGCTCAGGTTGCCATTGAACTTCCGGTTCTTGATCACCGCCAGCGCATGGGCGACAAATGCCACCTGCAGGCTGTGCTCGGAAACGTTCTCGGTACGTACATTGCGCATCAGCGGCCAGCGGTTAATCAGTTTCAAACGTGACAGATGGGCAAAAAAGTGGCTCTGGCTCATGGTGCTCTCTTATACAACGGCAAGTGAGGGTTCCATTGTGAGCAGTGATGGCGGGTTATGCAACTCAGGCAGTGCGGTGATGGGGGAGAAGGGCGCAGCAGGCTGCGCCCATCATGACTATTGACGATAGCCTTCCAGGAAGCGGCCCAGTTTGCCGACCGCCATTTCCAGTTCATCTACGCGCGGCAGCGTAACGATGCGCACATGATCCGGGTACGGCCAGTTGAAGGCGCTGCCCTGCACCAGCAGCACTTTTTCCTGCAGCAGCAGATCCAGCACCAATTTCTGATCGTCGTGAATATTAAAACGTTTGGCATCGATGCGTGGGAACATATACAGCGCGCCCTGAGGTTTCACGCAGGAAACCCCTGGGATTTCGTTCAACAGTTCCCAGGTGCGATTACGCTGTTCATACAGACGGCCGCCGGGTTGAATAAATTCGCTGATGCTTTGGTAACCGCCCAGTGCGGTTTGAATAGCGTGCTGCATCGGCACGTTAGCGCACAGACGCATCGACGCCAGCATTTCCAGGCCTTCGATATAGCCTTTGGCGTGTTTTTTCGGCCCGTTCAGCACCATCCAACCCTGACGGAAACCCGCCACACGGTAAGTTTTGGACAATCCGTTAAAGGTGACGGTCAGCAGGTCCGGTGCCAGCGCGGCGATCGAATGGTGTTCGGCTTCGTCATACAGAATTTTGTCGTAAATCTCATCGGAGAAGATGATCAGGTTGTGCTGACGGGCGATCTCGACGATCTGCTCCAGCAAGGCCTTGCTGTACACCGCACCGGTTGGGTTGTTCGGGTTGATGATCACGATGCCGCGGGTGCGTGGAGTGATCTTGCTGATGATGTCATCCAGATCCGGGAACCAGCCGGCTTGCTCATCGCACAGATAATGCACTGCTTTACCGCCGGACAGCGAAACTGCCGCGGTCCACAGTGGGTAATCCGGCGCCGGCACCAGCATTTCGTCGCCGCTATTGAGCAGCGCCTGCATGGATTGCACGATCAGCTCGGAAACCCCGTTGCCAATGTAGATATCCTCAACGGTCACGTCGCGTATGTTGCGGGCCTGGTAGTGCTGCATGATCGCTTTACGCGCCGAGAAGAGCCCTTTGGAATCAGAATACCCTTGCGCCGTGGGCAAATTGCGGATCACGTCGACCAGAATTTCATCAGGGGCATCGAAACCGAATGGGGCTGGGTTGCCGATGTTCAGTTTCAGGACTTTATTGCCTTCTTCTTCAAGACGTTTAGCTTCTTTGAGCACCGGGCCACGAATGTCATAGCAGACGTTGTCCAGTTTGCTGGATTTCTCAATGGGGGACATAAAAAGTTGAGCCTTTTGCTGGGATGGGGGCGTTCCTACCGTGGAATGCCGCAACCTGCCCAATGTACTCCTGGCGCGGGCGCTTTTGAAGGGCCATGCACGCCTTTGGTGCAAACGAAGGGGGTAACGCAGGAACCCAGGTGAGATAAGCAATGTTAAAGTGTTTTGGTGGGTTTTAGTGCTGCATTTTATTTTGAAATTGGTATTTAATTCTGTCTTTGTGGTGGTGTGCAGTCATAATTACCCGGTATCATCCCCGTAACGGAACGGGACCCGACAAACGGGTTATCCGGCCAAAGATTAAAGAAGTTAAAATGTAAAGAAATGATAATGCCAGAGTAGTCTGATAGCGGGATGTCAATCGGCGATCCAAACTGAAAGACAAGGATGAATTACATTAGCCGTATTTCAGTTTCTATCTTAAGCGCTGTTTAAGTAGTTATTTCTGATTTATTCACGCAATAAATGTTACTGATTGAATTTATTAAAGTCATGAAAAAATGAACCAGACGTTACGCTGCGAACTACGGATTTTTCTGTGCAGAAAACGGCGCTGAGGCCAGTCTGGACGCGGGAGTTATGCAGCACGATTGGTGTGGAAATCTCACGCGTTGAATGAGTAAAATATTTAACCCGGTAAAAATGAAACACTTTCACCACTTATAAAGTACGGCATTTCTATAAGCATTCACGATAGATCACATTTTAAAAGGCGATAGAGGTAACGAAATAAAAGTAATTTTTTTGCCCTCCACTTATGAGTGGGGTACTGTCATGTCTGGCATCGTCCTTTAACGATGTCTTAGAAACACACCAGGGTAGTTTGTAAATTAGAATTCAAAAAGTGAAGAAAACACTATGACAACTGCAAATCGTCCGATACTCAATCTCGACCTCGATCTGCTAAGAACCTTTGTAGCTGTTGCTGATTTGAATACTTTTGCGGCGGCGGCAGTCGCCGTTTGTCGCACTCAATCAGCCGTCAGCCAACAAATGCAGCGGTTAGAGCAACTGGTTGGCAAAGAGTTGTTTGCCCGTCATGGGCGCAATAAATTACTGACCGAACACGGTATTCAGCTTCTCGGCTACGCCAGGAAAATCCTGCGCTTCAATGACGAAGCCTGTACTTCGTTGATGTACAACAATATAAAGGGTGTTCTGACTATTGGCGCTTCCGACGATACCGCCGATACCATCCTGCCTTTCTTGCTTAACCGCGTCACGTCGGTGTACCCAAAACTGGCGATTGATGTCCGGGTGAAACCCAGCTCGTTCATGGTCGACATGCTGGAAAGCGGCGAAGTCGATCTGGCTATCACCACTATAGCTGCCGCAGATCGCCCGCACATTGTGCTGCGTACCTCGCCAACCCTGTGGTATTGCGCGGCCGATTACCATTTCCAGGCTGGCGAACCGATCCCGTTGGTGGTGATGGACGATCCAAGTCCGTTCCGCGCGATGGCGATCAAACACCTGGATGACGCCGGGATCCCATGGCGGATCGCCTATGTGGCTTCAACGCTTTCCGCCGTTCGCGCCGCCTGTAAGGCCGGGCTGGGCATTACCGTTCGCCCAATAGAAATGATGAGTCCGGACCTGCGTGTGCTTGGTGCAACCGAGGGGTTACCCGCGTTGCCTGATACTCAATACAGCCTGTGCAAGGATCCTCAGTGCGGTAATGAGCTGGCGATGGCGATATTCAGCGCCATGCAAAACGGCAACGACAGCTACAGCTTCAGCGGGCCCGGCGCATCGCTGCAAGATGACGCATGTCTGGTTGACGATGAGGAATAATGCCAAAAAGCGTTAAACCCAATGAAAAAACCTCTGCTTCGGCGGAGGTTTTTTTTGGCCAAAATTCAGTAAAAGTTTTATTTATGTCGAGTTCGTTTGATTCAGATATCGAAGTGCGTATTTATTTAAGTTTTGCTGGGTAATGAGAACGGTTATCAGACGAAAAAAATGACTTTCGCTGTTTTTTTGAACGATTAATTTCACCGCTAAAGACCTGGAATAGATAGGGTTATTTTGATAGCGTGTCACGGCGATTTTTACCGCAAGAATTGACAAAATTTATTAAAGGGCCACACTTTTTTTGAGGTTTTATGCTGAAAACGTGTCCTGGATCAAAAAAATACCCCTAGGTAGTGAGTGGAAGAACAGGAGATTCCTGAGACAATGGTATAGTAAAACTGAAATGTGCATGTTGGTTTATATCTATCTGTTTCTACACGGCAATTAACTGACACGATTTAGCCTAAGCCAGGCGCATCAAATGTTAATTAAATGATACGTATGTAAACTAGTGTGTAGATACTTTTGTCAAAGTTGACAAAAGGTTATAGAAAGGAGTAAAAAGCCCACAGTAAAACGCTGCCTAACTCGCTGTAAAAGCAGTTTGTTTGTGTGGTTTATTTATCCTTCCCTTAAATCGATGTGGTGCACTAACTGCCAGATACAAGAGCAGAGCGATCGACGCCACTTTTGATGAGTAAGCATAGAGTATGTCAACAACCACTGAAGTTATCGCTCATCACTGGGCGTTCGCCGTATTTTTTGTCGTGGCTATCGGGCTTTGCGGTTTAATGCTGCTGGGCGCGTTCTTCCTGGGTGGGAGAGCCCGTGCGCGTGCCAAACATACCCCGTTTGAATCAGGCATCGACTCTGTCGGCACGGCGCGTATGCGTCTGTCCGCCAAGTTCTACCTGGTTGCCATGTTCTTCGTTATTTTCGATGTTGAAGCCTTGTACCTGTACGCCTGGTCGGTCTCCATTCGCGAGAGCGGTTGGGTTGGCTTCATCGAAGCCGCCATTTTCATTTTGGTGCTATTGGCCGGTCTGTTTTATCTGGTGCGTATCGGCGCATTGGACTGGACACCGTCGCGTTCCAAACGTCTGAGTAAACCAGGCACGATCACTAACACCAACAGTCATCCGCAGTAGTCGGTAAAAAACGAGGCATTAAGATGGACTATACGCTCACCCGCATAGACCCGAACGGTGAGAACGACCGTTACCCCCTGCAAAAACAGGAGGTCGTCGCCGATCCCCTGGATCAACAGGTTCACCGCACGGTTTACATGGGTAAACTCGAACATGCATTGCATGACATGGTGAACTGGGGGCGTAAAAACTCTATTTGGCCCTATAACTTTGGCCTTTCGTGCTGTTACGTGGAGATGGTGACGTCGTTTACCGCCGTTCACGACGTGGCTCGTTTTGGTGCCGAAGTATTGCGTGCTTCGCCGCGTCAGGCTGACCTGATGGTCGTAGCCGGTACCTGCTTTACCAAGATGGCCCCGGTTATTCAGCGCCTGTATGAACAGATGCTGGAGCCAAAGTGGGTGATCTCCATGGGCGCCTGTGCCAACTCCGGCGGCATGTACGATATCTATTCCGTCGTGCAGGGCGTGGACAAATTCTTGCCGGTCGATGTGTATATCCCGGGTTGTCCACCGCGTCCAGAAGCTTACATGCAGGCGCTGATGCTGCTGCAGGAATCGATCGGCAAAGAACGCCGTCCGCTGTCCTGGGTTGTTGGCGATCAGGGCGTTTACCGCGCCAATATGCAGTCTGAAAGAGAGCGTAAACACGGCGAGCGTATCGCGGTGACCAACCTTCGGACGCCTGACGAGATTTAAGACGTTCATTTAACGTCCATCTTAGTGCGCTATTGGTTAACACAGCGAAAAGTGAACTTGCGGCGAAATAACCCTTTAGTGTGGTGAAAAAAATTATGACAGATTCAACGACGCACGACGCCTTGCCGGCCTGGCAGACCCGAGATCACCTCGACGATCCGGTGATTGGCGAACTGCGCAACCGTTTTGGGCCGGAAGCCTTCACTGTTCAGCCCTCCCGTACCGGAATGCCCGTGGTATGGGTCAAGCCTGACCAGTTACTGGAAGTAATGACGTTTTTGAGAAAACAGCCGAAGCCTTACGTCATGCTGTTCGATCTGCATGGCGTGGACGAGCGTCTTCGCACCCACCGCGACGGTTTGCCGGCCGCGGATTTTTCTGTTTTCTACCATCTGATTTCTATCGAACGCAACCGCGATATCATGCTGAAAGTGGCGCTGTCTGAAAAAGACCTGCACGTGCCCACAGCAACCAAGGTTTTCCCTAATGCCAACTGGTATGAGCGCGAAACCTGGGAAATGTTCGGTATTACCTTCGACGGCCACCCGCACCTGACGCGCATCATGATGCCGCAAACCTGGGAAGGCCACCCGCTGCGTAAGGATTATCCGGCGCGCGCCACCGAGTTCGATCCCTTTGTGTTGACCAAACAGAAAGAAGATCTGGAAATGGAAGCGCTGACCTTCAAGCCGGAAGACTGGGGCATGAAGCGTGGCACCGAGAACGAGGACTTCATGTTCCTCAACCTTGGCCCGAACCACCCATCTGCGCACGGTGCATTCCGTATCATTCTGCAACTGGATGGCGAAGAGATCGTCGACTGCGTTCCGGATATCGGTTACCACCACCGTGGCGCCGAGAAAATGGGCGAGCGTCAGTCCTGGCACAGCTACATTCCGTACACCGACCGTATCGAGTACCTCGGCGGCTGCGTGAACGAAATGCCTTACGTGTTGGCGGTTGAAAAGCTGGCCGGTATCAAGGTGCCGGAGCGCGTTGACACTATTCGCGTGATGCTGTCCGAACTGTTCCGCATCAACAGCCACCTGCTGTACATCAGTACGTTCATTCAAGACGTCGGCGCCATGACCCCGGTGTTCTTCGCCTTTACCGACCGTCAGAAAATCTACGATCTGGTGGAAGCGATCACCGGTTTCCGTATGCACCCGGCCTGGTTCCGTATTGGCGGTGTTGCACACGATCTGCCGCGCGGTTGGGATCGTCTGCTGCGTGAATTCCTGGAGTGGATGCCAAAACGCCTGGATTCCTACGTCAAGGCTGCGCTGAAGAACAGCATCCTGAAAGGCCGTTCCGTGGGTGTTGCATCCTACAATGCCAAAGAGGCATTGGAGTGGGGCGTGACCGGCGCCGGCCTGCGTGCTACCGGTATCGAGTTCGACGTGCGCAAATGGCGTCCGTATTCCGGCTATGAGAATTTCGACTTCGAAATCCCGGTCGGCGACGGCAACAGCGATTGCTACACCCGCGTGATGCTGAAGGTAGAAGAGCTGCGCCAGAGCCTGCGCATCCTTGAGCAGTGCCTGAACAACATGCCGGAAGGCCCGTTCAAGGCCGATCACCCGCTGACCACGCCGCCGCCGAAAGAGCGTACGCTGCAGCACATTGAAACGCTGATCACCCACTTCCTGCAGGTTTCCTGGGGCCCGGTGATGCCAGCCAACGAATCATTCCAGATGATTGAAGCCACCAAAGGGATCAACAGCTACTACCTGACCAGCGACGGCAGCACCATGAGCTACCGCACCCGGGTACGTACGCCAAGCTTCGCGCACCTGCAGCAAATCCCAGCGGTAATCCGTGGCAGCCTGGTCTCCGACCTGATCGTCTATCTGGGTAGTATCGATTTTGTAATGTCAGATGTGGACCGCTAACTATGCATGATCAAAAAGACAATCACGCGAATAACGAAGCGCTTGAACCCATCAATGCGGCCGCTCCTCAGAGCGGCGTTGATGCATTTGAGCTGAGCGCGGAAGAACGTGATGCGATCGAGCACGAAAAGCACCATTACGAGGATCCACGCGCCGCCTCAATCGAAGCACTGAAAATTGTGCAGAAGCAGCGCGGCTGGGTTCCGGACGGTGCGATTTATGCCATCGCGGAAGTGCTGGGCATTCCTGCCAGCGACGTAGAAGGCGTGGCCACGTTCTACAGCCAGATTTTCCGTCAGCCAGTAGGACGTCACGTGATCCGTTATTGTGACAGCGTTGTTTGTCACATCACCGGTTACCAGGGCATTCAGGCCGCCATCGAGAAGAAGCTGAGCATCAAACCGGGTCAAACCACCTTTGATGGTCGCTTCACTCTGCTGCCAACCTGCTGTCTGGGCAACTGCGATAAAGGGCCGACCATGATGATTGATGAGGACACTCACAGTCAGCTGAAGCCTGAAGATATCGAGACGCTACTGGAGCAGTATCAATGATTAAAGACATTGTACGCACTCCCGAAATGCACCCGCTGACCTGGCGACTGCGCGATGACAAACAGCCGGTCTGGCTGGATGAATACCGCAGCAAAAACGGCTATGCGGGCGCCGAAAAGGCCATTAAAGGCCTGGCTCCGGACGAGATCGTCAACCTGGTGAAAGACGCCGGGTTGAAAGGCCGCGGCGGCGCAGGTTTCTCCACCGGTCTGAAGTGGAGCCTGATGCCGAAAGACGAATCCATGAACATCCGTTACCTGCTGTGTAACGCCGATGAAATGGAGCCGGGCACCTATAAAGACCGCTTGCTGATGGAACAGATGCCGCACCTGTTGGTGGAAGGCATGCTGATCTCGGCTTTCGCGCTGAAGGCTTACCGCGGCTATATCTTCCTGCGCGGTGAGTACATCGAAGCGGCGGTGCATTTGCGCCGTGCGATTGCCGAAGCTACCGAAGCCGGGTATCTGGGCAAGAACATCATGGGCAGCGGTTTCGACTTCGAGCTGATTGTTCATACCGGTGCCGGTCGCTACATCTGCGGCGAAGAAACCGCGCTGATTAACTCGCTGGAAGGCCGCCGCGCCAACCCGCGCTCCAAGCCACCATTCCCGGCTTCCTCCGGCGTATGGGGCAAACCGACCTGCGTTAACAACGTAGAAACCCTGTGTAACGTGCCGGCCATTCTGGCGAACGGCATTGACTGGTACAAGGGGATCTCCGCCGGCAAAAGTAACGACGCCGGGACCAAACTGATGGGCTTCTCCGGCCGGGTGAAAAACCCAGGCGTTTGGGAGCTGCCGTTTGGTACCACCGCACGTGAAATTCTGGAAGATTACGCCGGTGGCATGCGTGACGGACTGCGTTTCAAAGCCTGGCAGCCAGGTGGTGCAGGGACCGACTTCCTGACAGCCGATCATCTCGATCTGCCGATGGACTTCGAGAACATCGGTAAAGCCGGCAGCCGTCTTGGCACCGCGCTGGCGATGGCGGTGGACCACGAAATCGGTATGGTTCCGTTGGTGCGCAACCTGGAAGAGTTCTTCGCTCGCGAGTCCTGCGGTTGGTGTACGCCATGCCGTGACGGCCTGCCGTGGAGCGTGAAGATCCTGCGTGCGTTGGAAAATGGCCAAGGGCAGCCGGGGGATATCGAAACCCTCGAGCAGCTGTGCCGTTCCCTCGGCCCGGGCAAAACCTTCTGCGCCCACGCGCCAGGTGCCGTAGAGCCACTGCAAAGCGCAATTAAATATTTCCGTGAAGAGTTCGAAGCGGGCATCGCCGTGAAGCATTTCAGTAACGCGCATGCGATTGGCGGCATTCAGCCGAACAACCTGCTGAAGCAACGCTGGTAAGCCGACTCGCCCCGACGACACGGCCAGAATTTTTGATTAACGCCTGCCGCAAGGCAGGCCACTTGGAAGCATGCTGACTATGGCTACGATTCATGTAGACGGCAAAGAATACGACGTAGATGGAGCTGACAACCTGTTGCAGGCTTGTCTCTCTCTCGGCCTCGATATTCCTTACTTTTGCTGGCATCCGGCGCTGGGAAGCGTCGGCGCTTGCCGCCAATGTGCGGTAAAGCAATACCAAAACGCGGAAGATACGCGTGGCCGTTTGGTGATGTCTTGTATGACACCGGCATCCGATGGAACCTTTATTTCCATCGACGATGCCGAAGCCAAACAGTTCCGTGAAAGCGTGGTTGAGTGGTTGATGACCAACCACCCACACGACTGTCCGGTATGTGAAGAAGGCGGTAACTGTCACCTGCAGGATATGACAGTAATGACCGGCCACAGCTTCCGTAAATACCGCTTCAGCAAGCGTACCCACAATAACCAGGAACTGGGGCCGTTTATCTCGCATGAGATGAACCGCTGCATCGCCTGCTACCGTTGTGTGCGCTATTACAAGGATTATGCGGACGGCACCGACTTCGGTGTGTACGGCGCGCACGATAACGTCTACTTCGGTCGTGTTGAGAGCGGCACGCTGGAAAGCGAGTTCTCCGGCAACCTGGTAGAAGTGTGCCCGACCGGCGTGTTCACCGACAAAACCCACTCCGAGCGTTATAACCGTAAGTGGGACATGCAGTTTGCGCCAAGCATTTGCCAGCAGTGCAGCATCGGCTGTAACACCAGCCCGGGCGAGCGCTATGGTGAATTGCGTCGCATCGAAAACCGCTATAACGGCAGCGTGAACCACTACTTCCTGTGCGACCGCGGCCGCTTCGGTTATGGCTACGTGAACCAGAAAGATCGTCCACGTCAGCCACAGCAGCTGCGCGGCAACGATTGGATCACCCTGAACGCCGAACAGGCTATGCAGGGCGCGGCGGACATCCTGCGTCAGGCGAAGAAAACCATCGGTATCGGCTCACCCCGCGCCAGTCTGGAAAGCAACTTCGCACTGCGTGAACTGGTCGGTGCCGAGAATTTCTACACCGGTATTTCACAGGCGGAACAGGGTCGTCTGAACCTGATGCTGAACGTGCTGCAAAACAGCGGCGTTCACACGCCTGCGCTGCGCGAAATTGAAGGCTACGACGCGGTATTGGTGCTGGGTGAAGATCTGACCCAGACCGGCGCACGTATTGCTTTGTCGGTACGTCAGGCGGTGAAGGGCAAGGCTCGCGCCATGGCTGCAGCCCAGCGCGTTGCCGACTGGCAGATTGCCGCGATACAAAACATTGGTCAGCATGCCAAGTACCCACTGTTCGTTACCAACGTGGACAACACCCGTCTGGACGACATCGCTGCGTGGAACTACCGTGCACCGGTGGATGAGCAAGCGCGTCTCGGCTTCGCCATCGCCCACGGGCTGGATAATGCGGCACCGGCGGTCAACGATTTGGCTGACGGCCTGAACAAGAAAGTCGATATCATCGTGCAGGCGCTGACCGACGCACGTAAACCGCTGATCGTCACCGGTAGCAACGCCGGCAGCGAAGCCATCATCGAAGCGGCGGCCAACATCGCCAAAGCGCTGAAGGATCGCGGCTCTGATGTGGGTATCACCTTCGTGGCCAGCGCGGCCAACAGCATCGGTTTGTCGATGATTGGCGGTGGTTCGCTCGATCAGGCGCTGTCGCAGCTGGAAAACGGCGAAGCAGACACCGCTATCGTGATGGAAAACGATCTCTACCGGCATGCGCAGGCGGCAAAAGTGGACGCCGCGTTGGCTAAGGTCAGCAACCTGATCGTGGTTGATCATCAGCGCACCGCGATCATGGATCGGGCCAACCTGATCCTGTCGGCGGCCAGCTTTGCAGAAAGCGACGGTACCCTGGTCAACCAGGAGGGTCGCGCACAGCGTTTCTTCCAGGTTTACGATCCGGCCTACTACGACGACGCGAAAAAAGACGTTTACACCGTAATGCTGGAAAGCTGGCGTTGGATGCACTCGCTGCATTCCACCTATACCAGCCGTCACGTGGACTGGACGCAGCTCGATCACGTAATCGAAGCTTGTGTTACCGCGTTGCCGCAGCTGCAAGGCATTGTTGAAGCCGCGCCGGATGCGAGTTTCCGCATTCGCGGTCAAAAGCTGGCACGTTCCCCGCATCGTTCCAGTGGTCGTACGGCAATGCGCGCCAACATCAGCGTGCACGAGCCGCGTCAGCCGCAGGATAAAGACACCATGTTCGCCTTCTCGATGGAAGGGAACAACAGCCCGCTGGCCGATCGTCAGCAGATCCCGTTCGCCTGGGCACCAGGTTGGAACTCACCGCAGGCATGGAACAAGTTCCAGGCCGAAGTGGGCGGCAAGCTGCGTCATGGCGATCCGGGCGTGCGTCTGATCGAAGCAGGGGAGGGCAAGCTGGATTACTTCACCCAGGTGCCTGCCGCCTTTGATCATGAGCAAGGCTGGCGTGTCGCGCCTTATTACCACCTGTTCGGCAGTGATGAAATGTCACAGCGTTCCGGCGTGATCCAGCAGCGTATGCCAGAGGCCTACGTGATGGTGAACCCGGCGGATGCCGCTACGCTTGGCGTGAATGCCGGTGCGCTGGTGGAGTTCAGCTGTGCGGGCCAGACGCTGCGTCTGCCGGTGCGCCTGAGTGAAACGCTGACCCAGGGCCAGGTGGGCTTACCGCTCGGCTTGCCAGGGATCCCGCCGGTATTGGTGGGTGCGACGGTTGAAAATCTGCGGGAGGCAACACGATGAGCTGGTTTACCCCTGAGGTGATCGACATTCTGATCTCCGTGCTTAAAGCGGTAGTGATCCTGCTGGTCGTCGTCACCTGCGGTGCTTTCATGAGCTTCGGCGAACGTCGCCTGCTCGGCCTGTTCCAGAACCGTTACGGACCAAACCGTGTCGGCTGGGGCGGTTCGCTGCAGCTGGTCGCCGACATGATCAAAATGTTCTTCAAGGAAGACTGGGTTCCGAAATTCTCCGACCGGGTGATCTTCACCCTGGCGCCGATGATCGCCTTCACTTCCCTGTTGCTGGCATTTGCCATCGTCCCGGTCAGTCCGACCTGGGCGGTGTCCGACCTCAACATCGGTATTTTGTTCTTCCTGATGATGGCCGGCCTGGCGGTATACGCCGTGCTGTTTGCCGGCTGGTCGAGCAACAACAAATACTCGCTGTTGGGGGCGATGCGTGCTTCTGCGCAAACCCTGAGCTACGAAGTGTTCATCGGCCTGTCGCTGATGGGCGTGGTGGCGCAGGCGGACTCCTTCAACATGCAGACCATTGTTGAATCTCAGGCGCATCTGTGGAACGTCATCCCGCAATTCTTCGGTTTCGTGACCTTTGCGATTGCCGGCGTTGCGGTGTGTCACCGTCACCCGTTTGACCAACCGGAAGCCGAGCAGGAACTGGCCGACGGTTACCACATTGAATACTCCGGCATGAAGTTCGGTCTGTTCTTCGTGGGTGAGTACATCGGTATCGTCACCGTTTCTGCCCTGATTGTGACGTTGTTCTTCGGTGGCTGGCAGGGTCCATTCCTGCCGCCATTCATCTGGTTCGCGCTGAAAACGGCTTTCTTCATGATGATGTTCATTCTGATTCGTGCTGCTCTGCCACGTCCGCGCTATGACCAGGTAATGGCCTTCGGCTGGAAAGTGTGTCTGCCGCTGACGCTGCTGAACCTGCTGGCAACTGCCGCAGTCATTTTGTACAACGCTCAATAAGGGGTGAATAAACCATGACATTGAAAGAGTTATTGGTTGGTTTCGGCACCCAGGTGCGCAGCATTTGGATGATAGGCCTGCATGCCTTCGCCAAGCGCGAAACCCAGATGTATCCGGAAGAACCGGTTTACCTGCCGCCGCGTTACCGTGGCCGTATCGTGCTGACGCGCGATCCGGACGGTGAAGAGCGTTGCGTAGCCTGTAACCTGTGTGCGGTTGCCTGCCCGGTGGGCTGTATCTCGCTGCAAAAAGCAGAACAGAAAGATGGCCGTTGGTATCCGGAGTTCTTTCGCATCAACTTCTCGCGCTGCATTTTCTGCGGCCTGTGCGAAGAAGCTTGCCCAACTACCGCGATCCAGCTGACGCCGGATTTCGAAATGGGTGAGTTCAAACGCCAGGACCTGGTGTACGAAAAAGAAGATCTGTTGATCTCGGGGCCGGGTAAATATCCGGAATATAACTTCTACCGGATGGCCGGTATGGCGATTGACGGCAAAGCCAAGGGCGAAGCCGAAAACGAAGCCAAACCGATCGACGTCAAAGGTCTGTTGCCTTAAGGAGCCAGCAAGCATGGAAATTGCCTTTTATCTGGCAGGTTTGATTGCGGTGATCGCGACCATTCGCGTGATCTCGCATACCAATCCTGTGCATGCGTTGCTGTATCTGATCGTCTCGCTGTTGGCGATCTCTGCAGTCTTCTTCTCACTCGGCGCGTACTTCGCAGCGGCGTTGGAGATCATCGTTTACGCCGGTGCCATCATGGTGCTGTTCGTGTTCGTGGTCATGATGTTGAACCTCGGCAGCGCGGTACAAAAGCAAGAGCGCGACTGGCTGAAGCCGTCGGTATGGATCGGTCCGGGCCTGCTGTCGTTGCTGCTGCTGGCGGTGCTGATTTTCGCGATTCGCAGCGTGTCCGATCAGGGCATCAGCGGTGAGATGGTAGACGCCAAAGCCGTGGGGATCAGCCTGTTCGGTCCTTACGTGTTGGCGGTTGAGCTGGCTTCAATGCTGCTGTTGGCAGGTCTGGTTGTTGCCTTCCACATTGGCCGTGAGCACAAACCGGGTGAGGTGTTGAGCAACGCGCCGGTCGGTGGCGAAATGGCGAGAAGAAAATCGGAGGAGCAAGCATGATCCCTCTTCAACATGGCCTGATTCTGGCGGCGATCCTGTTCGTCCTGGGTCTGACCGGGTTGCTGGTTCGTCGTAATCTGCTGTTTATGCTGATCAGTCTGGAAGTGATGATCAACGCCGCAGCATTGGCGTTTATCGTGGCGGGTAGTTACTGGGGCCAACCGGATGGGCAGGTGATGTACATCCTGGCGATCAGTTTGGCGGCAGCCGAGGCCAGTATCGGTCTGGCGTTGCTGCTGCAGCTCTACCGTCGCCGTCATACCCTGAATATTGATACTGTCAGTGAGATGCGCGGATGAACCTATTATATTTAACTATTCTGCTACCGCTGATCGGGTTCCTGCTGTTGGCCTTTTCACGAGGCCGCTGGTCTGAGAACGTCTCGGCAACCATTGGCGTAGGCTCTATCGGCCTGGCTGCGTTGGTCACGGTGCATGTGGCGATGGATTTCTTCGCCCAGAAAGCGACGGGCGTGCAGCTGTTTGAGCAGAGCCTGTGGAACTGGATGACCGTCGGTAACTTTAATATCGGCGTGACTCTGACGCTGGACGGCCTGTCGTTGACCATGTTGTCCGTGGTCACCGGCGTGGGCTTCTTCATCCACATGTTCGCGTCCTGGTACATGCGCGGTGAAGAGGGCTACTCGCGCTTCTTCGCTTACACCAACCTGTTTATCGCCAGCATGGTGGTATTGGTACTGGCAGACAACCTGTTGCTGATGTACCTGGGCTGGGAAGGCGTGGGCCTGTGCAGCTACCTGCTGATCGGCTTCTACTACAAGGATCCGGCCAACGGTGCGGCGGCGATGAAAGCCTTCATCGTGACCCGCGTCGGCGACGTGTTCCTGGCGTTCGCGCTGTTCATCCTCTACAACGAGCTGGGCACGCTGAACATCCGCGAACTGATGATCCTGGCACCGCAAAAACTGGCGGTCGGCGATACGGCGATCACCTGGGCTACCCTGATGTTGCTGGGCGGCGCGGTCGGTAAATCAGCGCAGCTGCCGTTGCAGACCTGGCTGGCAGACGCCATGGCGGGTCCAACCCCGGTTTCCGCACTGATCCACGCGGCGACCATGGTGACCGCGGGCGTTTACCTGATTGCCCGTACGCACGGCCTGTTCCTGATGGCGCCGGAAGTGTTGCATCTGGTGGGCATTATCGGGGCAGTGACCCTGGTGCTGGCCGGCTTTGCCGCGCTGGTACAGACTGACATCAAACGCGTACTTGCCTACTCCACCATGAGCCAGATTGGTTACATGTTCCTGGCGTTGGGTGTGCAGGCGTGGGATGCAGCAATCTTCCATCTGATGACCCATGCGTTCTTCAAGGCGCTGCTGTTCCTCTCCTCCGGTTCAGTGATCCTGGCTTGCCATCACGAGCAGAACATCTTCAAGATGGGCGGCCTGCGCAAGAGCATTCCACTGGTTTACGTCTGCTTCCTGGTGGGGGGCGCTGCGCTGTCGGCACTGCCGCTGATCACCGCAGGCTTCTTCAGTAAGGATGAGATCCTGGCGGGTGCGATGGCCAACGGTCACATCAACCTGATGATTGCCGGCCTGGTCGGTGCGTTCATGACCTCGCTGTACACCTTCCGTATGATTTTCATCGTGTTCCATGGCGAAGAGAAAATCAAAGCGCATGCCGGTAAAGGCATCACTCACCACCTGCCGCTGTTGGTACTGCTGGTGCTGTCCACCTTCGTTGGCGCGATGATTGTTCCGCCACTGCAGGGCGTACTGCCAGATACCACCGAGCTGGCGCACGGTAGCGTGCTGCAGTTGGAGATTACCTCCGGCGTAGTGGCTATTGTTGGCATCCTGTTAGCGGCGGCGCTGTGGCTGGGCAAACGTACCCTGGTTACCCGCATCGCCAATAGCGCACCGGGACGTTTCTTCTCTACCTGGTGGTTCCATGCCTGGGGCTTCGACTGGCTGTACGACAAAGTATTCGTCAAGCCGTACCTGGGTATTGCGAAGTTGCTGCAACGTGATCCGCTGAACTCGATGATGAACCTGCCGGCCATTTTCTCCCGCTGGGGGAACCGTGGTCTGACAGTGAGCGAGAACGGTCAGGTGCGTTGGTATATAGCGTCTATGGGTGTGGGTGCAGTGGTCGTATTGGCTCTGTTGATTTTGGTTTAATTGAATAATTTAAACAGACGCATTTTTCGGGCGTAGCGCTCTGCAGGGCAGGCGCTACGTACAAAGTTTGAAATTATTCGTATAAGGGACACAAAACGCCATGCTATTACCTTGGCTAATTCTTATCCCCTTTATTGGCGGTCTGCTGTGCTGGCAGTTTGAGCGCTTCGGTACTAAGGTGCCGCGCTGGATTGCGTTGATCGCAATGGGGCTGACATTGGCGCTTTCTCTGCATCTGTGGATGCAGGGCGGCTACACGTTGACTACGCCGAAAGGCATACCGCAGTGGCAGTCTGAATTCCTGCTGCCGTGGATCCCACGCTTTGGCATTTCCATCCACCTGGCGCTGGACGGCCTTTCACTGCTGATGGTAGTGCTGACCGGCCTGCTGGGCGTGTTGGCTATCCTCTGTTCCTGGCGTGAAATTCAGAAATACCAGGGCTTCTTCCACCTGAACCTGCTGTGGATCCTGGGTGGGGTTATCGGCGTGTTCCTCGCCATCGACATGTTCCTGTTCTTCTTCTTCTGGGAAATGATGTTGGTGCCGATGTACTTCCTGATCGCACTCTGGGGTCACAAGGCATCGGACGGGAAAACCCGCATCACTGCGGCCACCAAGTTCTTCATCTATACCCAGGCCAGCGGTCTGGTGATGCTGATTGCCATTATGGGCCTGGTGTTTGTGCACTATAACGCGACCGGCGTGTGGACCTTCGATTACGAAGACCTGCTGCAAACGCCAATGTCACACAACGTGCAATACCTGTTGATGCTGGGCTTCTTCATTGCCTTCGCGGTGAAAATGCCGGTGGTGCCGTTGCACGGCTGGTTGCCGGATGCGCACAGCCAGGCTCCTACCGCAGGTTCTGTCGACCTGGCGGGGATCTTGCTGAAGACCGCGGCCTATGGCCTGTTGCGCTTCAGCCTGCCGCTGTTCCCGGAAGCTTCGCATGAGTTCGCGCCAATCGCCATGTGGCTGGGTGTTATCGGTATCTTCTACGGCGCCTGGATGGCGTTTGCGCAGACCGATATCAAGCGTCTGATCGCTTACACCTCGGTTTCCCATATGGGCTTCGTCCTGATCGCCATCTACACCGGCAGCCAACTGGCTTACCAGGGTGCAGTGATCCAGATGATTGCACACGGCCTGTCTGCGGCCGGTATGTTCATCATCTGTGGCCAGTTGTACGAACGTCTGCACACTCGCGACATGCGTGAAATGGGCGGCCTGTGGGGGCGTATCAAATACATCCCTGCGCTGTCGCTGTTCTTCGCGGTGGCTACGTTGGGGATGCCGGGTACCGGTAACTTCGTCGGTGAATTCATGATCCTGTTCGGCAGCTATCAGGTTGTGCCGGTGATCACCGTGATTTCTACCTTCGGTCTGGTGTTTGCTTCGGTTTACTCGTTGATCATGATGCAGCGTGCCTACTACGGCAAAGCCAAGTCTGACCAACCTTTGCCGGGCATGACCGCGCGTGAGCTGTTCATCATTCTGCTGTTGGTGGTGTTGCTGGTTCTGTTGGGGTTCTACCCACAACCGATTCTGGACACTTCTAATGCGGCGATGAGCAACGTGCAACACTGGTTTGGTTCGTCAGTTTCAGCAATTTCAACAACAAGGCCGTAATTCGCCATGACAATAACTCCTCAACAACTGATCGCACTGTTGCCGCTGTTGATCGTCGGATTGACGGTGGTGGTTGTGATGCTAGGCATTGCGTGGCGACGCGACCACTTTATCAACGCCACCCTGACCGTGATCGGGCTAAACCTGGCGCTGCTTTCGCTGTACTTTGTCGGCCAGGCAGGCCCAATGGATGTCACCCCGCTGCTGCGGGTTGACGGCTACTCGATGTTCTATACCGGGCTGGTGATACTGGCGAGTCTGGCGACCTGTACCTTTGCCTATCCGTGGCTGGTCGGTTACCCGGACAACCGCGAAGAGTTCTATCTGCTGGTGCTGATTGCTACCCTGGGTGGCATTCTGCTGGCGAGCGCCAACCATCTGGCCTCGCTGTTCCTCGGTATTGAACTGATCTCGCTGCCGCTGTTTGGTCTGGTGGGCTACGCCTATCGCCAGAAGCGACCGCTGGAAGCGGCCATCAAGTACATGCTGCTGTCCGCCGCGGCTTCGTCGTTCCTGCTGTTCGGTATGGCGCTGCTGTATGCGGAGTCCGGTGACCTGTCGCTGGCCGGCCTGGGCAAGAGCCTGCAAGAAAACATGATGCACCAGCCGCTGATCCTGGCCGGTATGGGCATGATGATTGTCGGTCTGGGCTTCAAGCTGTCGCTGGTGCCGTTCCAACTGTGGACGCCGGATGTGTATCAGGGGGCGCCTGCGCCGGTTTCAACCTTCCTGGCCACCGCCAGCAAGATTGCTATCTTTGCGGTCGTTATGCGTCTGTTCCTGTATGCGCCTGCTGCCGACAACGAAGCGCTGCGCATGGTGCTGTCGATCATTGCCGTTTGTTCGATTTTGTTCGGCAACCTGATGGCCATCAGCCAGACCAACATCAAGCGTCTGCTGGGTTACTCGTCGATTGCACACCTGGGTTATCTGCTGGTGGCGCTGATTGCGGTGCAAACCCACCAGCTGTCGCTGGAAACCGCCGGGGTTTACCTGGCCGGGTACCTGTTCAGCAGCCTGGGCGCGTTCGGCGTGGTCAGCCTGATGTCCAGCCCGTACCGTGGCCCGGATGCAGATTCACTGTTCTCCTACCGCGGTCTGTTCTGGCATAAGCCCATTCTGTCCGCCGTCATGACGGTGATGATGCTGTCACTGGCCGGTATCCCGATGACCCTGGGCTTTATCGGTAAGTTCTTCGTGATCGCAATGGGCGTCAGCGCTCACCTGTGGTGGTTGACCGGCGCCGTGGTGCTGGGTAGCGCCATTGGTTTGTACTACTACCTGCGCGTCACCGTCAGCCTGTTCCTCAGCGCGCCGGAAGCGCTGCAGCGCGATACCCCAAATAACTGGGCGTTGACCGCCGGCGGCGTAGTGGTGCTGATCTCCGCCGCGTTGGTGCTGTTGCTGGGTGTTTATCCGCAGCCGCTGATTACGCTGGTACAGATGGCACAACCGATGTTCTGATGGGCATCAGGGCAGTAAAAAAGGTCGCTTCGGCGACCTTTTTTTATGGCGTGGGGAACGGATTAGAGCATCATCTGCGACGGGCTACAGCGGTATAACTCTGCCAGTTTTTCCCGGGTTTTTTTTTGCGGTTTAGAGTCAATGGCTTCCCACTGAGAAACGGCAGATTGGGTAGTCCCCAGCCTTGTCGCCACATCGTACTGCGAGAAGCCGCGGAAAATTCGCCATGCGGCTATCAGACTGATGTTCTGATCCAACATGATAGAGACCACTTCATGAGGAACAGTTTCATCATCGTGCGCATCGCTATGATAGGGAACAGACTCATAGTCATCTTGCCGGCCTACCAGCTTTTTATATTCATCGAGAGGCAATATGACGTACAGCGGCTTGCCTGATTCATCATGGATATATTGTAACTTCGCCATCTGGCATACCTCGGATTATAAATTTCAGCTCAACGCGGTTTAGTAAGTTGTCGACGTTCTACGCTTCACTTGTTGGATCAGACAGACAATAGGTTCACCATCACTCATCTCAAAAATAATGCGGTAGCTGCCGACGCGCAGGCGAAATTGGCTGTCAGCACCATGCAATTTTTTGATATCCAGTCCGGCGGCCGGAAACGCGCTTAACAGCCCGACCTTGTCTCTAATGGCTGAGCGATCCTGAGTCGGTAGCGTCATCAATTGTTTAACTGCTTTGCGCGACCAGTTAACCTTTGCCATCATTCCCTCGACTGTGGGGGCACGTCCTGTGCGTTAATTAGATAATAAGCTTTTTATCTAATCATGACAATGTGGTGAAACGGGATAAGAGGGGCAGGGTAAGTCACCCTAACCCCTGAGTAGGGGGGATCAGCCGGGATTGTTTTTAAATGAGGTTTCCAGCGCCTGGACTACGGCACGCACCCTGGCGGCACGCTGCAGGTCAGGATGCAGCACCAGCCAGATATCTACCCAGTCTTTGTTTTCCGGGAAAATTCGCACCAGATCCGGGTCCTTATCCGCCAGGAACGAGGACAGCAGGCCAATCCCCAACCCATTGCGCGTTGCAGAGCGCAGCAGCAACTGCGAATTGCACTGCAGCACCACGTTAGGATCGATCAGCGTTTCGCCACAGAAGTTGTTCCAGTGACGGGGCACCAGTTCTCGCGGGAACATCAGCAGGTCATGACCCCGCAGATGGTCGCCCTTGGTCGGCATGCCGTGTTTGTCGAGATAGTCCTGCGTCGCATACAGCCCCATTTCGATGGTGGCCATGCGTTTGATAATCAGCTCATCGGATTCGGGACGGGCGCCGCGGATCGCCAGATCTGCGCCACGGTACGAAATATCAGAGATATTGACCGCCGTCAGCATGGTGACGGTGATTAACGGGTATTGCTCTCGCAGCGCCTTCAGCGCCGGGATGACAAAAGCCTCGGCCATGGTATCGGTGGTGGCGATGCGTACGTTACCGCACAGGCTGTCGTCGCCACTGGTGGCTTTGCGGCCAATCGCCTGCACCGAGTTCTCCATGTTCATGACGTCCGCCAGCATTTCTTCTCCCAACGGACTGAGGGAGAACGATTTTGGCGTACGGATAAACAGTTTGGATCCCAGACTCTCTTCAAAAGCGGTAATACGCCGCCCGACGGTGGCTTGGTCGACGTGTAGTTCATTGGCGGCTTTTCGTAAAGTGCCGCAGCGTGCGACCGCCAGGAAGAAGCGTGCATCATCCCAATTCATCATGCCATTTCCTTTGTGCAGGCTTATCGGTCTTGTCTGTGTTCATTATTGCGCAACCGTACCGGCTCTGGTTTTGGCTGCAAATGAGGCCCACGTATCATAATTATTAATTATGTTTCAGGATATGAATAAATGCATCAACGTGAAGCAGTTTTGCATCTTTATTTTTACCCGACAATCTTTATGCTTATCAACGTTTATGCTGTGATCTGGCGCACATTTTGTGCCAATGTTACCCTGAACGCGTAAGCAGACGCGCATGAGAGCCTGTCTCTGTGGGCTAATCGCCTGGTGGGATCGACTCTGAATCTAGGTTGGCCCACCACGACTGGACATTGAAAATGGAGTCTCACGCAGAGAAGTTATACACCCCCGTAGCACTGGCAACTGCGGACGGTGTCAGAGTTATTGCAACCCCCGGTGCGAAAGCGGCAACGCAAAGCAACGCTGATGCGATTATCCAGAGTCTCGAAGCTCGCGGCATTCAGCACATATTCCTGGTACCCGGCAAGCTGGTGTACCCATTGATAAAATCCATTGAACATTCAGGCATTGCCGGCATCGTCGGCGCCCATGAAACCGCCTGCGGCTTTATGGCGGACGGTTATGCTCGCGCCAGCCGCAAGTTTGGCGTTTGTCTGGGCATCTCCGGTCCCGGTACCATGAATTTCCTGCCGGCGATGGCGGCGGCACAGGCCGACAAAATTCCGGTGTTGTATCTGGCCGGCGGCATTGCCACTTATCATGAGGCGCAGGGTGCCTTCCAGGACGGCAGCAATAGTGGCATCGATGAGCTGACTATCGTCAAACCGCTGCTTTCCGCTGCGATAGAAGTGAAAAATAATCTCACGTTGCAGCACGAGCTGCGGCGCAGTCTGTCCTGCCTGAACACTCAGCGAAAAGGTCGCACCTATCTCAGCGTGCCGGTCGATATGCAAAAGAAAGAGGTGGCCGGCGGTCATGAAGTTAGCCCGCCACGCACGCCCCAGAGCCGAGAGGCCGCGATCGACCCACAGGCATTGGATCAGATGCTGGATGACTATCTGCTGCGCGGGCTGAACGTCGCCTGCCTGGTGGGTAACCGCATGAATAATCCGCTGGATGCGGCCCTGTTGCTGCGCCTGGCGGAGAAATACCGTCTGCCGGTTGCCACTACGCTGTCCGGCAAGGGCGCGTTTCCCGAAGGGCACGAGCTGGCGCTGGGGTTGTACGGTTTTGCCGGTCATACCCGGGCGGTGGAAACCATCAATGGCGATGAAGTGGATGTGTTGCTGGTGCTGGGTTGCGATCTGAGCCAACGCGATAGCCTGAACTGGAATCCGCGACTGCACGGCACCAAAACGTTGGTGGTGATTGACGAGGATTTCGATAAGGTCAGCTCGCATTATCAGCCGGATATGCAGATTTTCTCCAGCCTGACCGGCTCGTTGCACCACCTGCTGGATGCGGTCAGCGACGATGACGCGCACCTGAACAGCATTAAGCGCTTGCGTAACGGCTGGCTTGAGCAGGTGGGGCAACTGCCGCTGGAGCAGCAACGGCCCGATTTGCAGGTGCGTCTTGCCGAGGGTGAGGCCAACATGTACCCCGGCGACGCCATCAAACGCATCCGCAGCCGTATGAATCAGGACACCAACGTGGTGGTCGATTCCGGCGCACACCGTATCTTTATGGCGCACCACTGGCAGGCCAGCGGCCGGGGCGATTACCATACCTCAAGCTCTCTGGCGCCGATGGGCTGGGCGATTTGTGCCGGCATTGGCATCAAACTGGCAGCGCCGCACCGCGACTGCGTGGTGGTTACCGGCGACGGCTGCATGCTGATGCACGGCATCGAGATCCAGACGGCCGCCCGTTATCAGGTCAAAATGACCTTTGTGGTGATGAACAACTGCGCTCACGGAGCGATGCACATCGACACCCTGCAAAACCGTGGGGTATCTGCGGACTATACCGCGTTGCCGAACCATGACTGGAAGGCCTTCGCCAACAGCCTGGGGGTTGCCTCCGCCAAAGCGGCGACGCTGGAGGAACTGGACGAAGCGCTGACCGCCGCGGCTGAGCATGAGGGGCCTTTCCTGATAGAAGTGTTGGTAGGAAATCATGTGGCGCCTAATCGATACTATGCCGAGAGCATCGTAGAATACGAGCAGCGTATCAAAGGCTTGTAAAGGCGTAACCCCAGATTCCAGGAGTCGTCATTCATTGTCCTTTGTATTACGCCATTCTATTTTGTTCACCGTAGTCATGGAGCGATAACAATGTATAAACTGACACTTCTGGCATTAATGATGGCATTTCAAGGCGCTGCACAGGCCGCAGAGGATCACGGCGAAGGCATAAACAAAGAAACCTTGCTGAAAACCGAAACCTCATGGGAGGGGACGCCGTACCAGCATTATCCGGCAGGCGCTCCGCAGATCACCATGTTGAAGGTCACGGTGGAACCGAACAAGGTGCTCGCCTGGCATACTCACCCGTGCATCAGCGCGGTGTATATGACTGGGGGCAGCGTTTCGCTGACGGTCAAGAAAACCGGCGTGAAACACACCTTTAAGCAGGGCGACTCCTTTACCGACACGGTAGATATCGTTCACCAAGGGGTTTCTGGTGATAAAGGCGCTGAGATGCTGGTATTCTTCGCCTGCGCTGATAATAAACCGCTGACGGTGAAAGCTGCCGAATAATATCCTCGCCGTTTTTCAAGCTGCGGCGATGTTGACTGCATTAGCCGTAGGGGGCGAATCAATTCGCCCCGTTTTATTTTGTCGCCCGTTGGGGTGATATACCGAGGAAATCATGGTTGCTTTGTGGATGGTCGTCGCCAGCGGGTTCTTTGCGTTGATGGGGGCCAGCATCAAACTGGCTTCGGCCAAGGTCGGTTTTTTCGACATCATTTTTTACCGCTCTGTGATTAACGTCCTGATCGTTGCCGCGCTGATCCATGTGAAAAATCTCGGTTTCCGCACCCAGCATTTGGGGTTGCACATGAAACGCGCCGCCATTGGCAATGCGGCGATGTACTGCGGTTTCTACTCACTAATCCATCTGCCGATCGCCACGGCCACCACGTTGGGCTACACCAATCCTATCTTTCAGTCGGCGATTGCCTTTGTCACTAGCAAAGGCCAACTGACCGGCAAGCTGCTGTTCTCGGTATTGCTGGGTTTTATCGGCATTCTGGTGCTGCTGCGCCCCGATACGCCGAACGGCGAGTATGCCGCGACCCTGATTGGCCTGCTTTCCGGCCTGCTGACCGCGCTGGCCTATTTTAACGTCGGTAAGCTGGTGCGCAGTGGCGAACCCGAACTGCGAGTGGTGTTTTACTTCTCGTTGGTGGGCACCCTGGTGGGCGGCATGATGACCACTGTGGTGGGGTTTACCGCGTTGGACAGCGCCATGATGCTGTGCGTTTGCGCCATCGGTGTGTTCGGCAGCCTGGGGCAAATCACCATGACCCGCGCCTACGGCAGCGGCAATGCGGTGATTGTCAGCATTCTTTCCTATAGCACCATCATTTTCTCCACGCTGCTCGGCTATCTGTTGTTTGGCGAGAAGCTGTCCTACATTGCTGCGGGCGGCATGGCGCTGATTATTCTCTCCGGTGCGTTGGCGATAGTGAAGCGCGCTCCGGCAAAAACCTCGAAGGCGGCGGCGGTGTGAATAGCACGGCATTAAGCGCTGGCGGGCGTCAGCGCAAATGCATTAATGAATCACTGTGATGCATTCTTGGCTATTTTGACCGTTATACCCGAAAGGTATGATAAACGCGTTTCCTGAGGAGTTTGGTTTTCAGGGTTAGGTGTTTATCCAGATTGTTTCGGGAGAGAAAAATGTCTGAAGGTGTGGCTGTTGATGAAGCCGCTAAAGCGAAGTTGGGTGAGTCGCATTTTGCCATCCTGCTGTTTTTAGCCCTGGCATTAATGTCCGCATTGCTGAACAGCAGTGCGCCGACACCGCTTTACCCGCTTTATCAACATGAGTTGGCGCTAAGCTCGGTCAGCCTGACCGTCATTTATGGCGCCTATGCCGCCGGCGTGCTGATTTCGCTGTTCGGCGTGGGCAACATGGCCGGCAAGGTCAAAGATCTGCGCAGCATGATTGTACCGGCGCTGCTGGTGGTGTTGGCCGGGGCCTTGCTGTTTTCGATGGCCGATTCGTTTTTGATGATGTTTATGGCGCGTCTGCTGGCCGGGATCGGCACCGGGGCTTTGACCGGTGCGGCTAACATTGCGCTGGTGCGTTTTGGGCCGAAGGACGGCGGTAAAAATGCGGCGCTGATTGCCACGCTGTCATTCACCACCGGTCTGGCTTTGGGGCCGATTTTCAGCGGCGTGGCGCTGCAAACCGGGTTCCACACTACCTCGCTGCCGTTCATTATCATCATGGCGGTGGCGGCAGTTGCCGCACTGGGCGTGATGCTGAAATGGCCGGTTGAAGCCGTTGTTGTACCCCTCAGTGGGGCACCGGCAGCAGAAGCCGCGGCAGAAAAAAGTTCGTTGGCGGATGGCCTGCGCGCTACCGGAGGCAAGTTCTTCCTGTGTGCCGGCGCGTTGTTCATCTGCTGGGCAGTGGCTGCCAGTATTCTGGCGATTGGGCCAAGCGTATCGGAAAAGCTGTTGGGCATGCACAGCCGGGGCGTTTACGGCTATGTGATTGCGGTTTACCTGGTGATTGCCGGTATTAGCCAGATCCTGAGCCGTCGCGTTAATGCGCGCCATTCGCTGATGTTTGGCTGTCTGGCGCAGGCGCTGTCAGTGGTGGTGTTCGCCGAGGCGATTCAGATCCACTCGCTGGCTCTGGCCAGTGCCGGTATGGTGATTGCCGGTTACGCCTACGGGGCGATTTTTGTCGGCAGTGCCACCTTGGTGAACCTGATTTCACCGAAGGCCAGCCACGCGAGACTGATTTCACTGTTTTACGTAATCGCCTATATCGCCAACTGGGTTCCGATCCTGCTGGGGGCGGTTATCGACCATGCCAGCCTGCATCTGGCGGTCAATCTGTTATTTCTGGTCAGTGCCGTGGTTTGCTTATCTTTGAGCTTCATGGTGACCCGCGCGGGCTTCCCGCGCTGATACCCGCCGAGTTTCAGGTTGTCCGTCGGCAACGTGAAATTAGCAGGGTAGCTGAACAACGATTTTAGCCACGCAAGGTGGCGAACGATTTCCCTGGTGTTGTTGTGTGTCATTTCCAGCGTGCTAGTCACGCTGGTTTTTTTTGTGACAAATTCCTCAATTCTGCAATTTCAGTATTTCTCATTACAAAATTTTTGTGATTTACATCACTTGAATTTGCCGATTTTCGCGTAAACTGCGCGCTTTCTTTGCTGCGGGTCAGTTTATGAACGTTCTTTTTGCCATTGCTGTGACTACCGGGATCCTCTCCGGCGTGTGGGGATGGGTGGCTGTTAGCCTGGGGCTGATCAGTTGGGCCGGTTTCCTGGGCTGTACGGCCTATTTTGCTTGCCCGCAGGGGGGGCTGAAAGGGTTGTTGATCAGCACACTGACCTGCTGCAGCGGGGTATTTTGGGCGATGGCGATCATTCACGGCAGTGAGCTGGCGCCCGGCTGGAGCCTGCTCGGTTATCTGCTGACCGGCGCGGTGGCTTTTCTGATGTGCATTCAGGCAAAGCAGCAGTGGCTGGGTTTTGTGCCCGGCACCTTTATCGGCGCTTGCGCCACCTTCGCCGGCGGCGGCAATTGGTCTCTGGTGACCCTTTCCCTGTTGGTGGGATTAGTGTTTGGCTACGCGATGAAAAACAGCGGCCTGTGGCTGGCGGCGCGCAGCGAAAAACCGAAACCGGCGGCCGCTGTTACCGAACATGTTAACCGCTGAATTAAATGGTGCCGCCGAGTGAGATGCGGTAGTGCAGATCAACGCGCTCAATGCACGGCACCCCTTTAATGCGTTTCAACAAGATCTCTGTGGCCACCTTGCCGATATCAAACCTGGGTGTAATAACGCTGGCGATGCCCGGCGTGGTGGCTTTGCCGATATCCAGGCCGTGAAATCCCGACAAAGCGATATCCTGCGGAACCCGCAGCCCCAGCCGCAGACACTCCTGTAAGACCCCAACGGCCAGATCGTCATTGGTGCATAAGATACCGTCCAAATCCGGGTAGAGCTGCCGTGCCATGGCCAGCATGTCGGAGCCGACTGTCACCGACGAAACACGGTGCGGTGTGATTTGGCGCGGTGTCAGGCCCTGTTTTTCCATCGCCCGGCAGTAGCCCTGAAAACGTTTGGTGTCGCGCGCATCGGACATGGCGCCAAAATAAACCACCTGACGTTTACCGCTGGCGAGCAGCGCTTCGGTCATGTCGTAACCCGCCTGGAAGTTATCGAACCCCACGGCGATCCTTCCTTCCGGACCTTCCAGATCCATCACCTGCGCCACCGGGATTTTGGCGGCCGTCAGGTACTTTTCCGCCCGCAGAGTATGCTCCGAATCCGTCAGGATCAGCCCGGCAATCGGGTAAGCCAGCAGTTGGACGATATGCTCTTCTTCGCGCTGCCGACTGTAGTCATAGTTCACTACCAGCGTTTGGTAGCCCTGTTCCAGAGTGATGGATTCGATTCCGGCCAGCAGATCGGCGAAAATTTGGTTGTTGAACGAGGGGATCAAAACGCCAATGCGCGGCTTTTGCGTTGAGCGTGCTTCATCGCCGTCGGTAAAGTTAACTTCCTTCATCACCTGGGCAATTTTCTCGGCGGTTTCGGCCGCCACCTTTTCCGGCGTTCGCAGATAGCGGCTGACGGTCATTTTGGTCACGCCGGCGAGCAGCGCAATATCTTGCAGCGTGACGCGTTGGTTCTTCATTCTGAGGCCTTAACAGGGTGGGGCGGCGAAATCGCGAATAACGCCATGTTAACAAATCGATTTAGTGATAACAATCGACGACATAAAGTATAAAAATCTTATTTTTCAATGAAATGTGTTGAGTTTGTTTCCCGCGAGATTGCGTGGCTTCACGTTAAAGGTAACAGGTTTTAGTAACACTGTTTTAAGTGATCGTCATCACGTTTTTGCCGGCGGCGATCCGCTGAGATAGGCACCTGTCTTATCTGAATGACACTGCCGGGGACGTTATGAACAACTTATTTTCACTGGATAATAAAAAAGTACTGATTACCGGCGCTTCTCGGGGCATTGGTTTTCTGCTGGCGCGTGGGCTGGCGGAGTACGGCGCTCACATATTGGTCAATGCGACCACCGAAGAAAACGCCCAGCGAGCCGTTGAAGCACTGCGCCGTGAGGGCTTCCGCGCCGATGCCGCGGCCTTTGATGTCACTAACTCCCAGGCCATTCATGCCGCTATTGAGAAAATTGAGGCGCAAAGCGGTGGGATCGATGTGTTGATTAACAACGCGGGCATACAGCGTCGCCACCCGTTTACCGAATTCCCGGAAAAAGACTGGGACGACATTATTGCCGTCAACCAGAAGGCGGTATTTATGGTGTCACAAGCCGTAGCCCGCCATATGGTGCAGCGTCAAAGCGGTAAAATCATCAATATCGGCTCGATGCAGAGCGAACTGGGCCGCGACACCATCACCCCCTATGCCGCTTCCAAAGGGGCGGTGAAAATGCTCACGCGCGGCATGTGCGTAGAGCTGGCGCGCTACAACATTCAGGTCAATGGTATTGCCCCGGGCTACTTCAAAACCGAAATGACTCAGGCACTGGCGGACAACCAAGAGTTTACCGCCTGGCTGACCAAGCGTACCCCGGCTGCCCGTTGGGGCGATCCGCAGGAGTTGATTGGCGCGGCGGTGTTCCTGTCGTCCAAAGCCTCTGATTTTGTCAATGGTCACCTGCTGTTTGTCGATGGCGGAATGTCGGCCGCGGTATAGCCGCCTGCTTATGAGAATATGATGATGAAAATTCAAACCCAATCCTGCGTGGTCAACGGCAAATATGACGTGGCGGTAGTGGAGCAGGAGGTTGAGTACCAGGGACACGGCACGCTGGTGAAAATCACCCGTGGTGGCATCTGCGGATCAGACCTGCATTATTATCAGGAGGGTAAAGTCGGCAGTTTTCAGGTGCGTCAGCCGATGGTGCTGGGCCATGAGGTGATCGGTGAAGTGGTCGCCAGCGACACGGCTCGTCTGCCCGTGGGCCAGAAAGTGGCGTTAAACCCCAGCAAGCCTTGCGGGCAGTGTAAGTATTGCCTGGCGGATCAACAAAACCAATGTACTCAAATGCGCTTTTTCGGCAGCGCGATGTACTTCCCACATGTTGACGGCGCTTTTACCCAGTACAAGGTGGTTGATAGCGCGCAATGCATTGCGTTCGACGCCAACTGCGACGAGAAGGTGATGGTTTTTGCCGAGCCGCTGGCGGTGGCGATACATGCCGCCAGGCAGCCCGGTGAAGTGAAAGGGAGCCAGGCAGCCCGGTAGAGCGTCGGCCCGATAGGCTGCCTGCTGGTGGCGGCGCTGAAGGCGTTGGGCGCCGACGAAATTGTCTGCGCCGATCTCAGCCCGCGTTGCCTGGATATCGCCGGAGAGATGGGGGCATCCCGCTGTCTGCACGCCGGCAATGACGATTTCAGCAGCTATCAGCAGGAAAAAGGGTACTTCGATATCGCTTTTGAAGTCTCCGGCCATCCACTGTCGTTGCAGCGTTGTCTGGAGGTCACCCGCGCCAAGGGGACGGTGGTGCAAGTCGGTATGGGAAGCAGCTTCCCGGATTTCCCGCTGATGCTGTTGATCGCCAAAGAGCTGAATCTGCTGGGATCCTTCCGGTTTGTTGAAGAGTTCGCCCTGGCGGTGACGTGGCTGGCCGAGGGAACAGTCAATCCGCTGCCGCTGCTGTCCGCCGAGTTCGACAATCGTCAACTGGCTGAGGCGCTGACGTTTGCCGGCGACAAGAGCCGGGCCGCCAAAGTCCAACTGGTGTTCTGATTTTAGCCATCAGTCTGATGGCGGGGATCGGCGATCCTTGTCTATAGTTAAGGGCCGTTTCATTTTTTAAACACGGAGAACTTACCATGGCGAGAAATACGGATGCGGATCAAACCACGCTCGATGACGATCTGAGAATGCTGAGCGACACGCTGGAAGAAGTGTTGAAGTACTCCGGCGATCGGGCCGATCAGGCCTATATCGATATCAAAGCTCATGCCGAAGATGCATTGAGTGAGGTCAAGTCGCGGTTGGCTGACACCACCGAGTCCTACTATGCGCGTGCCAAGGACGCCGTTTGCCGAACCGACGGTTACGTGCGTGAAAACCCCTGGTGCAGCGTAGGGATTGGTGCAACGGTTGGCCTGGTACTGGGCTTGTTGCTGGCGCGTAAATAACGGCCTGTATACCCATCATACTTCAAGCTGCTTGGGTGTTGGCTGCACTATTCGGCCCATCCTTGGGCCTCACCCCTTACGGGGCCGCTGCAAGCAACGTTCAAATCTGCTCCCGGCAGATTTGCCACTCACCCCAGGATCGATCTTGAGTAAGCTCCTGGGGTTTTGCTCAGTTGCCGCCTACAAGCAACTCGAATTATTTTTGGTATAGAGGTTGGGCGCGGCACCCGCCGCGCCCCGATATTTACTGCCCCAATGTCACTTCCACCTGATGGATTTTGCCATCGTCTACCAGCGTTATCACGGCTTCCGACTGTTTTTCACCGTCGACGCTGACCTGTGCCGCGCCTTGCCCCTGACGAACAACCAACTGATATTCGCTGCTACCCTCCCGGTAGTTAAGCGTCACCTGTGGCCAGTCCGCCGGCAGGCGGGTATTGACGCTCAGCCGATCGCCATGGCGTTTCAGACCCAGCAGTGACTCGAGGATCAGCCGATACATCCAACCGGCAGAGCCGGTATACCAGCTCCAGCCGCCGCGACCGACGTGTGGCGCCACCGCGTAAATATCGGCGGTAACCACATACGGCTCGACCTTGTAGCGTTCCGCCGCGGTACTGTCCAGGCTGTGATTGATCGGGTTGATCAGCGCCATCAGTTCCCAGGCGCGCTCGATATTGCCCATTTCGGCGAAGGCCATCACCGCCCACACCGCGCCATGGGTATATTGTCCGCCGTTTTCCCGCACGCCAGGCAGATAGCCGCGGATATAGCCCGGATTCGGGCCGTTGCCGTCAAAAGGCGGCGTCAGCAGTTTGATCAGGCCGGCCTGGTTGTCGACCAGGTGTTTATCCAGCGACTGCATGGCTTGCAGGCTGCGCGGCGCATCACCGGCACCGGACAGCACTGACCAACTTTGGGCAATGGCGTCAATACGGCACTCCGCCGACTGATGAGAGCCCAGCGGTTCCCCGCTGTCGAAATAGCCCCGACGGTACCATTCGCCGTCCCAGGCATGGTCACGCAGATTATTGCGCAGCGTCTCGGCCTGTTGGCGGCACAGCGTCGCCAGTTCGTCGTCATGACGCGTGGTTGCCAACTTGCCGTAACGCTGCAGGATATGGAACAGGAAGAAGCCAAGCCAGACGCTCTCGCCACGCCCCTCCAGGCCCACCATATTCATGCCGTCGTTCCAGTCACCGGCTCCCATCAGCGGCAGACCGTGTTCGCCGAAGTTCAATCCGTGTTTTAACGCCCGGACGCCATGCTGGTACAAGGTTTCTTGCGTTACGCTCTGCGCCGGTTGTTCATAGGAAGACTCCTCGCCGGGTGCCAGTTTGCGCGCCTCCAGATAGCCCACCTGTTCATCCAGGATGCTCTGATCGTCGGTGGCGTCCAGATAGTGGCAAATGGCCAGCGGCAACCACAAATAGTCATCCGAACAGCGGGTGCGCACGCCGTTGCCCTGCGGCGGATGCCACCAGTGTTGCACGTCGCCTTCGACGAACTGGCGCGAAGCGCACAGCAGGATCTGTTCCCGCAGCCGTTCCGGGGCGGCGTGAGTCAGTGCCAAAGTATCCTGCAGTTGATCGCGGAAGCCAAAGGCACCGCCGGATTGGTAGTAACCGCTGCGCGCCTGAATACGGCAGGCAAGGGTCTGGTACAGCAGCCAGCCATTGGCCAGTAAATCGACGGCCGGTTGCGGCGTCCCTATCTGCACTTTGTTGAGAATACCGTCCCAGTGCGCAGCCACCTGTTGCAACTCATCCTGCAGGTTGTCCTCCTGGAGGTATTTGTGCAGCAGCGCTTCGGCTTCTTCGGCGTTTTGCCCCAACCCGAGGGCGAACACAAAGCTGCGTTGATCGCCGTCGATCAGGCTGATGGCCGACTGCACCGCGCCGCACGGATCCATACCGGCGCCGACTTTGTCAGACAGGCGCCGCAGTTTTAGCACCGCCGGATTGGCCAGCGAACCATTACGACCGATAAATTCACGCCGGTCGCCAGTGAGCGAACAATGCGCCCCCGAGACGCCGAAGAACGCGGTGCGATCCGAGCCGTTGCCCCCATAGTGGTTGGTCGCCAGGATACCGCAGCCGTTTTCAGACGAAGCCGCCTGGGTGACGATATGCATGGCCGACTTTTGCCGCAGATCGCCGAGGATAAACTCCACATAACCGGTAGCCGAGAGCTTGCGGGTGCGTCCTGAGGTGTTGGTCAGCGTCAGCAGGAACAGTTTTACCGGGGCATCTTTGGCCACCAGCAGGGTGAACTGGCTGTCGATGCCGCTTTCGCGGTGATCGAAAACGCTGTAGCCGAAACCGTGACGGGTCAGGTAATGGCCCCGGCCCCGGGCGGGCAGCGGGGTTGGTGACCAGAAATGGCCGCTCTCTTCGTCGCGCAGGTAGAAAGCTTCGCCGCTGCGGTCACAGATGGGATCGTTGTCCCAAGGCGTGAGACGGTATTCGTGGGCGTTTTCGTACCAGGTGTAGGCCTGGCCGCTTTCCGAAACCACCGAGCCGAACATCGGGTTGGCCATCACGTTCGACCAGGGCGCCGGGGTGATCTTGCTTTCGTTCATCGCAATCACATATTCGCGGCCATTCTCCGAGAAGCCGCCGAGGCCGTTATAGAACTGCAGCGCGGCAATGTCGGGCAGCTGCGGCGAATGCAGGTTGCGCGGCAAATTATCCACCGTCGCCAGTTTCGACGAGGCGGTCACCGGCGACAGCGGTTGCTGCAGGATCTGCGGCAACTGCAGGCGCTGGTTGAGCTGCTCGGTTAAACCGCCGCGTCGATCGTCGAGGTAAATACGCGCGACGCTGAGCAGCAGACGATGATCTTCCGGTGACATATGTTCGCTGGTGCGTACGAAGATGCCGCCCGGCTTATCGGTTTGGGTCGATTCCATGCCGGCGGCGATCAGGCCCATGATCTGGTTTTGCAGATCCTGACGGTAGCCGCCAATGTCCTCGTTGAGGATCACCAGATCCACCTGCAACCCTTTTAGACGCCAGTAGTTGTGCGCCTGGATCAGTTGCCGAACCAGCTCGATGTTTTCGCCGTCGGTCACGGTCAGCAGCACAATCGGCAGATCGCCGGAGATTGAATATCCCCACAGACCAGACTGACCACGGCGGTTGTTAATGATTTCGCTGCTGGCGGCGCGCATTTCCTGCGCCGGGAAGACCACCGCGCTGGCCAGACGATTGAACAGGTTGGCGTCATCCTCATTGGCGTTCAGTTGACGCAGTACCACCTGGCTGTGCGACCAGGCCAGTTCAAACACCCGGTCTGCCAAATGGCGATCGCGGTATTTTTCCAGCATCGCCAGGCTGCTGGCGCGGTCTTCACTGACGCCATAGAAGATATCCAGTGTGAGCGGTACATTTGGTTCCAGCACCACGCGCTGACGGATAGCGATGATCGGATCAATGACCGGTCCGGCGCTGTTGCTTAGCGGGGTATTTTGATACAGCGCCTGCGGATTGGCCGGGGTGCGGCCGCGGCCGATAAATTTGGCGCGATCGGTTTCGAACGACGTCTGGCTGGTGCGGCCTTGCACCGTCATCATGTGCAGTAACCACGGGCATTTTTCTTTCGGTTCGCGCGGGCGGCGGTGGCACAAAATGGCGTCTTGATCCGGCAACAGCTCGGTTTGTACGAACAGGTTGCTGAACGCCGGGTGGGCCAGATCATTGCCGGCCGGTGCCAGCACCACTTCTGCATAGCTGGTGATTTCGATGGTGCGCGGTTGCTTGCTGCGGTTGACCAACGTTACGCGGCGCAGCTCAATATCATCTTCCGGCGATACCACCACCTGCGTTTTCACCGACAGCGACCCCTGCTGACGCTGGAACTCGGCCCCGGCGTCGTTGAACACGGCGCTGTACCCCTTGGCGGCACCACCGATCGGCTGCCAGGTATTACTCCAGACCTCACCGGTTTGCGGGTCGCGCAGGTAACAGAAAGCGCCCCAGTTATCGCAGGTGGCGTCTTCGCGCCAGCGGGTCAAGGCCAGATTCTGCCAGCGGCTGTAGCTGCCGCCGGCCTGGGTGAGCATCAGGTGATAGTTGGCGTTGGACAGCAACTGCACTTCGGGGATCGGGGAGTCCACACGGTTGAACTCGCGTGCGGCGAAGCTGGCCGGGGTGATAGTCCCCTCGTGGGTTTCGAAATGGCGACGGGTGCTGTACAGCTCGACCGCATCCGGCACCCGTTCCTGCAGCAACAGCCGCGCTGACTGGAACGCCGGATACTCAGCGAAGCGCGCTACCATAGGCGCATCCAGCAACAGATGCGACAGGGCAAGGAAGCTCATGCCCTGGTGGTGCGCCATATAGGAACGGATGATGACATACAGTTGCCCCCGGCTTAGGCGAGCGGTGGTGTAATCCAGCGCTTCGTAGAAACCGTAGCGGCCTTTGGCCCCATTTTTCTCCAACGTAACCAGGTTATTGCAGGCGGCGTCCGGATCGACAATCAGCGCCATCACCGTGGCATAAGGCGCCACCACCATATCGTCACCCAGCCCGCGTCTCAGGCCCAGACCCGGAACGCCAAAGGCGTGATACTGATAGTTTTGGTCGGCGTCGAAACCGAAATAGCCGGATTCGGAAATGCCCCAGGGAACGCCGCGTTCCTTACCCCAGGCAATCTGCCGCTCCACCGCCGCATGGCACATCTGCACCAGCAGTGAATCAGGGTAGGCGGGCATCACCAACTGTGGCATCAGGTACTCAAACATCGACCCACTCCACGACATCAGCGCGGGTTCGTGGTCGATCACGGTGAACAGGCGGCCAAGTGCAAACCAGCTGCGCTGCGGTACCTGATTGGTAGCGATGGCGACGTAGTTGGTTAAACGAATCTCGGAGGCCAGCAGGTCGTATTTACTGCTGTCCATCTTGTTTTGATCGCAGTTAAAGCCAACGGTCAGCAAATGGGTTGATTCGTCATACAGGAAGTTGAAATCCATTTGCGCCATTTTTTCCAACCGCTGCTGCAGGCTTTGCAACTGCGTAAGACGTTCCTGCGCCAGCGCACCCGCCGCGCTCAGCTGATTTTGCTGTTCCGGTGACAGCGTCAACTGGCCAGGCGGGTTAGCCAGCCAGTGCAGGCTGGGCACCTGCTCCAGTTCGGGCATGCCGTCACTCAGCCAGCCGAACCACTGCGCCCATTCGGCACACAGTTCGTTAAGCTGCTGGTGCAAGGCTCCGGCCCAGCGTTTGGTTTCCTCATCATGATTTAGCGCCGGTTCCTGCAGCCCGTTGCTGTAGTTGCGCATGGCATTCAGTTCCGCCAGCAGGGCTGCCGGATGGCTGTGGTGGGCCTGCTCCCAATGGTTGCGCAGCTTCGACAGGTTTTTCGGTGCGGCGTCGCCCCAGTGCTGTTCCAGCAGTTGCAGGCTGTCACCAAGACCGGTCAGCACCCGCAGCGGATCTATGGCCGGCTGGTGGGCCAGTGCCGGCAAGCCGGCGCTGAGTGTCAGCAGGTGACCGGCCAGGTTACCGCTGTCGACGCTGGAGATATAACGCGGGTTCAGCGGCTCCAGGGTGCGGGTGTCGTACCAGTTGTACAAATGGCCACGATAGTGTTCCAGCCGATCCAGAGTGTTGAGCGTCAGTTCGATGCGCCGCAGCGCGTCGCTGAGCGTCAGATAGCCGAAGTCATAGGCGGTGAGGTTGGCCAATAACGACAGCCCGATATTGGTCGGTGAGGTACGGTGCGCCACCACCGGCTCCGGTATTTCCTGGTAGTTATCCGGCGGCAGCCAGTTTTCCTGCTGGTTGACGAAGGTATTGAAGAAGTCCCAGGTTTGGCGGCTGGTGTGGCGCAGAAAGCGCCGTTGTTCATCGTTGATGGCGGTTTTGCTGCGCTGTGGCTCCTGGCTGAGGTAGTACAGCAGGAACGGCGACAGGATCCACAGAGTGGCGAACGGCAATGTGATAATCAGCGCCATTGGATTATGCAGAAAACTGAACAACAGCAGCGCGGCACCGGCGACCGGGTTGATCCACATCGCGCGATAGAAGTTTTCCAGCGTGACCTGCTGACGAGCCTTGGATTGATCGTAGCTGGTCCACTCTTGCAGATTTCGCTTGCTAATCAACAGCCGCCACAGGGTCACGGCAATCGCTTTCAGGCTGTACAGCGCTTCATGCGGCAAGGTCGCCAGCCGCAGTCCGATTTGTGCCAGGCGATGCAGCGAACCGTTTAACGCCAACAGCAGATGTTGCAAGACGGGCCTGCGCGGCGGTTTACGCAGGATGTCCTGCACCAACGCCAACAGGGTCGGTAGCAGCAGGATAAGGGCGAACACCCCGAGCCAGTAACGGGTGTTTGGCAGCCAGACAAAACCGCAAAACAGTAACAGCAACAGGCTGGGGGCAGCCAGGCTGCGGCGCAGGTTATCGAACAGCTTCCAGCGCGACAGGGTGCTCAGCGGATTGGCGGTGCGGGTACCGTCCTCGGTTTTCACCCGTGGCAGAAGCCAGTTGAGCAATTGCCAGTCGCCGCGGATCCAGCGCGTGCGGCGCGCGACGTCCACCAGATAATTGCTGGGATATTGCTCGTACAGCAGCACGTCGCTCAGCAGGCCGGAGCGGGCGTAACAGCCCTCCAGCAGATCGTGGCTCAGTACCAGGTTCGCCGGGCAGGTGCCTTTCAGGCTGTGGGAGAACACGTCCACGTCGTAAATGCCTTTGCCGATAAACGAGCCTTCGCCAAACAGATCCTGATAGATATCCGAGGCCATCAGCGTATAGGGGTCATTACCCGGCGTGCTGCTGCACAGGGCGGCATAACGGCCCTGGCCGTAGCTGGGAATTTCTTCGGCCATGCGTGGTTGCAGGATGGCATAACCTTCAACCACCCGTTGCTGGCGCGCATCGTATTGAGGCTGATTGAGCGGGTGCGCCATCGCGGCGATCAGCTGATGGGCGCTTTCGCGCGGCAGGACGGTATCGCTGTCGAGCGTAATGACATATTTGACGTTTTTCAGCACCTCCAGCCCATCGCCAATCTGCGTGCAGAAGGCGTTACCTCGGTTGCGCAGCCAGTCGTTCAGCGCATTCAGTTTGCCGCGTTTTCGTTCCAATCCCATCCATACTCCCTGTTTTTCATTCCATTCGCGGTCGCGGTGAAACAGGAAAAAGTGGCTGGGCCCTTCGCAGGGATAGCGTCCGTTCAATGCTTCCATCTGTCGGCAGGCGTAATCCAGCAGGGCTGCATCGTCCGCATGCCGTTGTTGGGGCGCATCGTTGAAGTCGGTGAGCAGGGCAAAGTGCAAATGTTTCATCGCGTTGCCCAGATAACAAACCTCAAGCGCATTGATCAGTTTATCGACGCCGCTTTTGCTGTCGATTAACGTCGGGATCGCCACCAGGGTGCGGAATTCAGCGGGAATACCGCAGGAGAAATCCAACCGCGGCAAGGGTTGCGGCGTGCGGCTGCGGGTAGTGACCTCGCTGAGTAAATTGAGCACGAACTGACTGACCACGATAGCCATGGGGAAGAACAGCAGTACCAGTCCCCAACTGATGCCGGTGCTGTAAGCGTGACGCAGCAGTTCCGCGCAGATGGCGGTAGTGATCAGGCTCAGGCTGCCGAGCCAGGAAAGCAGCGGCGCCTGACTGAGCGCATGGCGCAATTGGGTAATGCGTCCGAGTTTTACCTCTAATTGCTGTTCCAGCTCGGGGCGACCATCGTCAACCAGGTAGTAACCGATGTGATTGCGGCGTGGATCGCTCGACGGGTCTTCAGCCGCTACGCGCGCCATATTAAGCACGTGTTGAGCGACCTGCACTTCATTGTGCGGACAGTGGCGCGCCAGCATTTCGATCACGTGGCGGTAGTTGTCGCGGGTTGTGAAATGCATCAAAGGGTAAACACCGGCGGGATCTTCACGCAGGGTCTGTTCGACCTGGCTCATGGTTTCGACAAATTCTGCCCAATCCATTTCGCTTAGCTGGCGCAGGCCGGAGATGCTATTGCTGACCGACAGCTGGCTGACGGCCAGTTGCTGGTTAAAGCGGTGGATCAATTCATCTGAGGTCAGGCTGACTTCCGCCAGACGCTGCTCTACCCAGGTGAGTGGTAGCGCCAGCATGGTACCGTGCCCCTGCAGACGGCGCACCAGCTCGGCAACAAAGGCGCTGGTGCGTGGGGGATTGGATCGCGCCATATCGGCGATCACCACGATCAGGTTGGCGGGATCGTTTTCCGCCGACTCCAGCATTTTCGTCACCCAGCTGTCGGCCAGATTGCGTTCCTGCTGGGCCTGCGCGACTTCCACGCTGACGCGGCGCAGGTTTTCGATCAACGCCAGGCGCAGCATGCCGGGCAGCGCCCAGAGTTCGCCAAGCGTCAGATTGACTTCTTTTTGATAGGCGGCGATATACCGCGTGAGGCTTTCGGCGTCCCAGTGGCCGTCGCCGTGCGCGATGGCTTCGGCAGCCACGTCATAGATCCGCGGACAGTTATGTGGCGGCGCCAGCTGCGGCAGACCGCGACCGAAGGTTTTCGGCAAGTGGTGGCGCACAACGCGGATTTGTTCTTCAATCAGATAGTAATTGTCCAGCAGCCATTCGCCGGCGGGAGTCATGCTGGCTTTCTTGCCGTTGCTGAGCTGGTGGCAGCTTTCCGCCAAAATGCGTTCGTTGTCGTCCAGACGCTTCAGCAGGTAGTAGGGCGTTTTGCGCGTTGCCAGCTTATGGGAACGCGCCAGGCGTTGCCCGTAACGCTCCATTTGATCGACAGAAAACAGTTCTGCCTTAATGGCACCGCCGCTGTTGTCAGGAGCGTCTTTTTGACGCCGCAGCGGCAATGATTTAATTTTCGAATTTTTACGTTGTTTTTTTAACCAATTGATTAGTATTTCTTTCACACAAAAGCTCCTTACATCTGACCCAAAGGACAGCCGGTGAAACCGCTGGGAGAGCGTGAACATCCTGTTTTTAGCGCCAGTAAGATCTGGCGTGGGTTCACAGCAGGCAGGAACATGCTTTCTCAGTATAGTCGTACAATGCATTCTTGGCCGCTTTTTGAGCTGATTGTTTAATTTTAATAAACAATTTGCGGGCCCTGCCGTTGGCGTTATGACGCTATTTTTCCGCCGTTGATCCTTGATTTACCGTATAATTCCCTACATTAAGTTTGGTTATTGAGGTGGCCGTGGAACAACTTTCGGCATTGCTGCGGCGATTACGCCGGCAGTTTGAACAACATTTTCCCGTGGCGGGCGGCTTCCGCCAGCTTGCACTTCCCGTTCCCGCGCCGTTGACCACCCCCTTGCTGGCATGGTTAGCGGCACAGCCGACATTCCCTCAGTTTTACTGGCATCATCGCGACGGACATGAAGAGGCCGCGGCCTGCGGTGCTCTGCGCCTGTTTACCCAACCGGAACAAGCACAGGCATTTCTCAAGGCGCATGAAGGTGCGCGTGTGTGGGGGCTGAACGCCTTCGATGGCACGGCGCATTTATTTTTGCCACGCCTGGAAATTTTGACCCGCGAGGGTGAAACACAATTAATGCTGAATCTGTTTTCTGAAAGTTCGCTACGCGACGATGCGATCGTCGCCGAGTGCTGGCTGGAAAATAGCGTGGCTGCACGGCCTATGACGCCATTAAAGGCGAAAGTGAGAAAGGTGCAGCATCAACCGGAACGTGCCGGGTGGGAAACCATGTTGCACGAAGCGCTGAAGGCGATAGATCGGCAACAGATGGAGAAGGTGGTGTTGGCGCGCAGTACGCTACTGACGCTGGATGGCCCGCTGTTTGCGCCGGCGATGATGGAAGCCAGCCGCAGAGTGAACCACCGATGTTACCACTATATGCTGCGATTTGATGCAGATTCCGCCTTTCTCGGTTCCAGCCCGGAAAGGCTGTATCTACGCAAGGGGCGTCAACTGCTGACGGAAGCTCTGGCGGGCACCGTGGCTAATCACCCCGAACACCAACAGGCTCAGGCCCTGGCGCAATGGTTGCTGCAGGATGGCAAGAACCGGCGTGAAAATCTGCTGGTGGTGGACGACATCTGCCAGCGCCTGCAAGGGGGAGCTAATGCCGTGGATGTGTTGCCGCCGGAAGTGGTGCGTTTGCGTAAGGTGCAGCACCTGCGGCGCCGTATTGAAGGCCGGCTGAAACGTGAGGACGATGCCGATTGCTTGCATCGGTTACAGCCCACTGCGGCGGTCGCCGGCTTGCCGCGTCAGGCAGCACGCGAATTTATCCTGCAGCATGAACCCTTCTCCCGCGGCTGGTATGCCGGTTCTGCCGGCTATTTGTCCGCGTCCCGCAGCGAGTTTTGCGTATCGCTACGCTGCGCGCAGTTAGACGGCGACCGATTACGGCTGTACGCCGGGGCCGGTATCGTGAGCGGTTCCGACGCCGCCGAAGAGTGGCTGGAGATCGAAAACAAGGCCGCTGGGTTGCTGACGTTGTTACAGCCAGACGCTTTGCCCTGAATTTCCCTGCTTGGGTTACGGATTTATTGAGAGAACGGCGCGGTGAGTGTAAACTGCGTGTGATTTTTATGTTTATTTTTTGTTCTAAATCAATTAATTGTCTACCATAAAGTCACCGGGATGTACGGCGTTTTTGCGCTGGCGCAAAAGTCGTAAAGATAACTACTCATATAATGCAGAACATCATTTTGGCATGCCGCCGATCGGCGGGTGCCAGAGGCAGATTCTGTTAACCGACTTGTGAGCGAACTATGTCGACAAGTGTTTTTAATCGCCGGTGGGCGGCGTTGCTGTTGGAAGCGCTGGCTCGCCATGGAGTGCGGCATGTTTGTATCGCTCCGGGATCGCGCTCTACGCCTTTGACGCTGGCTGCGGCGGCCAACAAGTCTTTTATCTGCCATACCCATTTTGACGAGCGCGGGCTGGGCCATTTGGCGCTTGGCCTGGCGAAGGCGTCGCGGGAGCCGGTGGCGGTCATCGTCACTTCCGGCACCGCGGCCGCCAACCTGTACCCTTCCTTGATCGAAGCCGGGCTGACCGGCGAACGGCTGGTGTTTCTCACTGCCGATCGTCCACCTGAGCTGATCAACTGCGGTGCCAATCAGGCCATCCGCCAAAACGGCCTGTATGCCAGCCACCCATCTTTGAGTCTCGATCTGCCGCGCCCGACGCCGGATATTTCCGCCAGTTGGCTGGTTTCCACCCTCGACAGCGCCATGGCACGTTTGCATCACGGCGCGCTGCATATTAATTGCCCCTTTGCCGAACCGCTGTACGGCGGCGATGAGCAGCAGTACGACGATTGGTCCGCGACGCTTGGCGACTGGTGGCAAGGCAGCCAGCCCTGGCTGCGCGAAATGGATCCACACGTGGTGCTCAAACAGCCAGACTGGTTCTTCTGGCGGCAAAAACGGGGCGTGGTAGTGGCAGGCCGCATGAGTGCGGAGGAGGGTGAGCAGGTGGCGCAATGGGCCGCCATGCTCGGCTGGCCATTGATAGGCGACGTTTTGTCTCAGACCGGGCAACCGCTGCCCTGTGCCGATTTATGGTTGGCTCAGCCGCAGGCGCAAAAACGGCTGGCGGATGCGCAACTGGTGGTGCAGTTCGGCAGCAGCCTGACCGGTAAACGCCTGCTGCAGTGGCAGGAGCAGTGCCAGCCGCAGGAATATTGGTTGATCGACGATTTACCGGGGCGACTCGACCCGGCGCACCACCGGGGGCGGCGCATTCGTTCCAGCGTGGCGCAGTGGCTTGAGTTGCATCCGGCCCAGCCTCGCACCCCTTGGGCGGATGAACTGACGCAGCTGGCGGATAACGCGCTGGACGCGGTCTCGGGCCACCTGGTCAACCGCTTTGGCGAGGCGCAGTTGGCGCACCGCCTGCCGGAGCTGCTACCGGAAAACGGCCAGCTGTTTCTGGGCAACAGCCTGATCGTACGCTTGATTGATGCCTTGACCCGCTTGCCGGCGGGTTATCCGGTGTTCAGCAATCGCGGTGCCAGCGGCATCGACGGCCTGATCTCTACCGCCGCAGGCGTGCAGCGGGCCACCGCCAAACCAACGCTGGCGGTGGTGGGAGATCTTTCCGCCCTGTATGACCTGAACGCGCTGGCGCTGCTGCGTCAATGCTCTGCGCCAACGGTGCTGATCGTGGTCAATAATAATGGCGGCCAGATTTTTTCATTGCTGCCAACGCCGGAAGAAGACCGGCAGCGCTTCTACTGCATGCCGCAGGACGTGGAGTTCAGCCATGCCGCAGCGATGTTCCAACTCGCTTACGCCCGCCCGGAAAACTGGGGACAGTTGCTGCAGGCGGTGGAACAGGGGTGGCGCCACAGCGGTGCCACGCTGATTGAGCTGCAGGTGCCGCCGAGCGATGGTGCACAGACGTTGCAGCATCTGGTGCAACAGATGGCGGAGCAATAATGCTGGCGACAAAAGTCTTGCAACAGGGCGAAGCCGATCGGCCCTGGTTAATCTGGCTGCATGGCCTGTTGGGCAACAACAATGAATGGCGGGTGATCGCTTCCCGCTGCCCGGAGTGGCCGTCGCTGGCGATCGACCTGCCGGGCCACGGCGATTCCGTTGCGGTGACCTGCAGCAGCTTTGACGATATCAGCGCGCAAATCAGCAGCACCTTGCAGATGCACGGCATCGAACGCTATTGGCTGGTGGGCTATTCATTGGGTGGGCGCATAGCCATGTACCACGCCTGCTGCGGCGACACCACCGGCCTGCAAGGGGTAATTATTGAAGGCGGAAATCCCGGACTGGCCGATCCGGCCCTGCGTGCTCAACGTCTGACGCACGATGCGGCCTGGGCGGAACGTTTCCGCCACGAACCCATTGAACAGGTGCTGGCGGACTGGTACCAGCAGCCGGTCTTCGCCAATCTCAGCGCGGTGCACCGCGATGCGCTGATCGGTGCCCGCAAGGACAATTCCGGCGCGGCAGTGGCGGACATGCTGGAAGCCACTTCGCTGGGCAAGCAGCCCTGTCTGGTGCCGCAATTGCAACAGCTGGCGATACCGCTGGTGGTGTTGTGCGGTGCCGACGATCACAAATTTCAGCAGTTGGCGCGTGACGCCGGGTTGCCGTTACGCATCGTGCCGCAGGCCGGGCATAACTCGCACCTGGCCAACCCGCAGGATTTCGTCGCCGAACTGCGCACTTTTCTCGTTAACCCTGGTTAAAGGAACAGAACATGCTCTATCCGAATGAAGAACAGCTGTACGCCGCCATCGAGTGGCAGGATTGCTCAGGCGATTTCGAAGATATCCTCTACCACAAGTCCAGCGACGGCATCGCTAAAATCACCATTAACCGTCCGCAGGTGCGTAATGCCTTCCGGCCGCACACGGTGAAAGAGATGATCGAAGCGCTGTCCAATGCCCGCTACGACGACGGCATCGGCACCATTATTCTCACCGGCGCCGGCGACAAAGCCTTCTGCTCCGGCGGCGATCAGAAAGTGCGCGGCGATTACGGCGGTTATCAGGATGAAAGCGGCGTGCACCATCTGAACGTGCTCGACTTCCAGCGCCAGATCCGCACCTGCCCGAAACCCGTGGTGGCGATGGTTGCCGGCTATTCGATCGGCGGCGGTCACGTATTGCATATGATGTGCGACCTGACCATCGCGGCGGATAACGCCATCTTCGGCCAGACCGGGCCGAAAGTGGGGTCGTTCGACGGCGGTTGGGGCGCTTCTTACATGGCACGTATCGTCGGCCAGAAGAAAGCGCGCGAGATCTGGTTCCTGTGCCGTCAGTATGATGCTGCCGCCGCGCTGGACATGGGCCTGGTCAACACCGTGGTGCCCTTGGCGAGCCTGGAAAAAGAAACCGTACGCTGGTGTCGTGAAATGCTGCAAAACAGCCCGATGGCGCTGCGCTGCCTGAAAGCGGCCCTGAATGCCGACTGCGACGGTCAGGCCGGTCTGCAGGAGCTGGCGGGTAACGCCACCATGCTGTTCTACATGACTGACGAAGGTCAGGAAGGGCGCAACGCGTTCAACGAAAAACGCCAGCCGGACTTCAGCAAATTCAAGCGTAATCCGTAATGAATGCTCCGATCCGTAACGCCGCCGTTTACCGTTACAGCCTGCCGATGGAGGCTGGCGTGGTGCTGCGCAACCAGCGGCTGAAAACCCGCGATGGTTTGCTGATCCATCTGCAGCAGGGCGGGCAGGAAGGTTGGGGTGAGATAGCGCCGCTGCCGGAGTTCAGCCAGGAAACGCTGGCGCAGGCCGAGCAGGCTGCGCTACGCTGGGTACAGGACTGGCAAGGCGGGACCTTGCCGTCAGACAGCCCGTTGCCTTCGGTAGCGTTCGGCACCAGCTGCGCGTTGGCGGAATTGGAACAGCGGTTGCCGCTGCAGGCAGATTACCGCAAAGCGCCGCTGTGTACCGGCGATCCTGACGAGCTGTTCGCGGTATTGACCGCGCTGCCGGGAGAGAAAGTTGCCAAGGTGAAGGTTGGGCTATATGAGGCGGTGCGCGACGGCATGATAGTCAACGTCTTGCTGGAAGCCCTGCCCGATTTGCGTCTGCGGCTGGACGCCAACCGCAGTTGGACTCGTGCCAAGGCGGACGGGTTCGCTAAATACGTGGCACCGGCGCTGCGTGAACGCATTGCTTTCCTTGAAGAGCCTTGCAAAACCCGTGATGAATCGCGGGATTTCGCGCTGGCGACCGGCATTGCTATCGCCTGGGACGAAAGCGTGCGCGAGGCGGACTTTGTGGTGCAGGCCGAACCGGGCGTGGCGGCGATCGTCATTAAACCAACCTTGACCGGCAGTCTGGTTCGTTGCCGTACCCTGGTCGAGCAAGCCCATGCGGCGGGGTTAACGGCGGTGATCAGCTCCAGCATCGAATCGAGCCTGGGGTTGACGCAACTGGCACGCATCGCGCACTGGCTGACGCCGAATACCGTACCTGGACTGGACACGCTGGATCTGATGCAGGCGCAGCTGCTACGCCCCTGGCCGGACAGCGAACTGCCGCTATTGGATACATCAGCGCTGGAGTGTTTATGGCGCAGCTAAAAGACTGGCCGTGGCGGCAGTGGGCGCAGCGACGGCCACAGGCGACGGCGGTGACGGTGGGGCACCAGCCGGTGAGTTGGCTGGTGTTGCGCCGTCAGGTGGATAGGCTGGCGGCAGATTTTCAGCATCAGGGCGTCGAGCCCGGCTGTGGCGTGGCGTTATGCGGCAAGAACAGCTACCCGTTGCTGTTGGCTTATTTGGCGCTGTTGCAGTGCGGTGCGCGGCTGCTGCCGTTGAATCCGGCGCTGCCCGCGGCCCAGTTGGCGACGTTGCTGCCTGATCTGGATATCGATTTTGCTTTCAGTCCGGACCTGTTACCGACCTTACCGGCAACGATCATCCCTTTAACCCCTCCCTCTACTGAATCTCGCTGGCTGAATCCACCGCGTTGGGATGCGCAACGGCTGGCGACGCTGACCTTGACCTCGGGCTCCAGTGGCAGACCAAAGGCCGCTGCGCACAGCTATGCCGCGCATCTGGCCAGCGCCGAAGGGGTACTGCGGCTGATGGACTTCCAACCTCAAGACCGCTGGCTACTGTCTTTACCGCTGTTTCACGTTTCCGGCCAGGGCATTGTCTGGCGCTGGCTGGCGGCGGGGGCCGGACTGGTGGTGCGTGAGATGCATCCTCTGGCTGACGCATTGGCAGGGTGTACCCATGCCTCGCTGGTGCCGACACAGCTTTGGCGTTTACTGGTGCAGCCGCTGGCGGCGCTGACGTTGAAGAAAGTGCTGCTGGGGGGCGCGATGATCCCGCCAGAGCTGACCGCGCAGGCGGAGGCGGCAGGCATTCGCTGTTGGTGCGGCTACGGCCTGACCGAACTGGCTTCCACGGTGTGTGCCAAGCGCGCTGACGGGCTGCCAGGCGTTGGGCTGCCATTGGCTGGTCGGGAAGTTAAGCTGGTGAATGAGGAAGTGTGGATCCGTGCGTTGAGTCTGGCGTTGGGATATTGGCAACGCGGTGCGTTGCTGCCGCTCGTCGATGATCAAGGCTGGTTTCATACCCGCGATCGCGGCGTCATGGAACAGGGTGAACTGCGGATCATTGGCCGGTTGGATAACCTGTTTTTCAGCGGTGGGGAAGGCATTCAGCCGGAGGATATCGAACGCGTGCTGGCGGCTCACTCGCAGATCTTGCAGGTGGTGGTGGTGCCGGTGGATGACGCCGAGTTTGGCCAACGACCGGTGGCAGTGATCGACAGTGGGGTACCGCTTTTGCTGGAAGACCTGCTGGCGTGGTCGCAGGATCGTCTGGTGAATTTCCAACGGCCGGTTGCTTTGTTGGCGATGCCCGCCGAGTTGAAAACCGGGGGGATCAAGATCTCCCGCCGTCAGTTGCAGCAATGGGTGGCTGAACAGCTATCCCATCGATAAAAAAGGCCGCCCAAAGGCGGCCTCAGACTGCTGACAAACCTGCGAAACAGCTAAACCGGTAGGGGTCGAACATGTTCGACCCGATTTAACCCATTGATTATGCTATTGAGCGCAGCATGCAGCGCCCCTACCATTAAACAACAGAGCACTTTGTCAACGGCTTCGGTGACTGCCGACGGTTATTTCAGGCCCAGCGCTTTGGCTACGCCAGCGCCGTAATCCGGATGCACTTGGGTGAACAAATCGACCTGACGGCGCTGGATCTGTTCCGGCACCTGCGATAGCTCACCGGCGATACGGGTGAACATACGCTGATGTTCTTCCGCGCTCAACAGGTTGAACAGCGCGCGCGGCTGGCTGAAGTAATCCCCGTCTTCACGGTGATTCCAGTGGTCGGCAGCTCCTTCAATGCTCAACGGTGGCTCTCTAAAGTCTGGTTGCTCCTGGAACAGGCCAAAGCTGTTTGGCTCGTAGGTCGCGCCGTTACCGCTGTTGCCGTCCACGCGCATCGCGCCGTCGCGGTGGTAGTTGTGGAACGGGCATTTTGCGCCGTTAACCGGGATTTGATGATGGTTAACGCCCAGACGGTAGCGGTGGGCATCCCCGTAAGAGAACAGGCGACCCTGCAGCATTTTATCCGGCGAGAAGCTGATCCCAGGCACTACGTTGGCTGGGTTCAACGCCACTTGTTCCACTTCCGCGAAGTAGTTTTCCGGGTTGCGGTGCAGCTCGAAGAAGCCAACGTCGATTAACGGGTAATCGCCGTGCGGCCATACCTTGGTCAGATCGAAGGGGTTGTAAGGCGTCTGCGAGGCTTCGTGTTCCGGCATGATCTGAATCTGCAGTTTCCAGCGCGGGTAGTCACCCCGTTCGATGGCTTCATACAAATCGCGCTGTGAGCTTTCACGGTCTTTGGCAATGATCGCCTCCGCTTCGTCATCCATCAGGTTTTCAATGCCTTGTTCGCAGCGGAAGTGGAACTTAACCCAGAAGCGCTCGTTGTTGGCATTGATAAAGCTGAAGGTGTGGCTGCCGAAGCCGTGCATATGGCGGTAAGATTTCGGAATGCCGCGGTCGCTGAAGTCTATGGTCAATTGGTGCAGGCTTTCCGGCGACAGCGAGAAGAAATCCCATTTATAAGTTGGGTTGCGCAGATTGGTACGCGGATCGCGTTTGACCACGTGGTTAAGATCGGGGAATTTCAGCGGGTCGCGCAGGTAAAACACCGGGGTGTCGTTACCCACCAGGTCCCAATTGCCCTCCTCGGTATAAAACTTCATCGCGAAACCGCGAATGTCGCGTTCGGCGTCGGCGGCCCCGCGCTCACCGGCTACGGTGGAGAAGCGGATAAACATGTCAGTTTGCTTGCCGATTTCAGAGAAGATTTTTGCGCGGGTGTACTGGGTAATATCGTGGGTGACGGTAAAAGTGCCGTAGGCGCCGGATCCTTTGGCGTGCATGCGGCGCTCGGGGATCACTTCACGGTCGAAGTGAGCCAGCTTTTCCAGGAACCAAACGTCCTGCAGCAGCATCGGGCCGCGTTTACCTGCGGTGATCACGTTATTATTATCGACAACCGGGGCTCCGGCTGCGGTGGTCAGTCCTTTCTTGCTCATCACTTGCTCCTTATCGTATTGCAATTGAGTGAAGACTTGGGCGACTCAAGCTTTCATCATAATCCGCCAGGGCGTTCTCACCCTGACCCTAATCAATGCCACTACTAGTTGTAGACCTATTGAACGCACTCGGCAAATAGGTCTGGGTTATCGTTGCTATTGCCACCCAGGAGGACGCTTTTCCTTGCAAAACTTTACATTCATTTGATTACAGAAGAATTTTTTCGCTTTTATCCCTTAAGAACTGGTTGTGGTTTGGTATAGACTCGTGACGGTATTATTACGGGTTAACTCATATCATTCTTAATGGATGAAGTAGCAAGAGGGATAGACGATGAAAAAGACTTTGGTCGCCTGCGCGGCAAGCATGCTGTTTATGACCGGTGCGGCGAACGCGCTCAGCCTGTCTGGCGAAGCCGGCAAGCATTACACCAACCTCGGCTTCGGTCAGGACACAGGCACCAGCGGTTTGGGTTTAACGGGTAACTGGGCCCGTAGCGATCATAACGGCAACGTTGGCAGCCTGGGTCTGAACTTCGGCCTGCCATTGGGACCGTTGACTGCGACGTTAGGGGGCAAGGCGCTGTATCTGAGCCCAAAGGACGGTAAGAGCGGTGGGGCTTTGGCACTGGGCGGCGGTCTTGACTGGGCAATCACGCGTTCTCTCAGCCTGCATGGCGAAGGCTATTTCGCCCCGGAATCACTGACCAGTGGCGTTAAGGCCTACAACGAAGCCAGCGGCGGCCTGCGTTGGACGGTTTTCCGCCCGCTTAGCGTAGATGTGGGTTACCGCTATATTCAGATGCAAGGGAAGGACGGGCGTCGTGACAACACCTTGGCCGATGGCCCTTATGTTGGCGTGGGTCTGAGCTTCTGATACAAACAGCGAAGGGGCCAATTGGCCCCTTCGTTTTATCGAAAAATCTATTAGCCTACGGCCGGCAGGATACCGCTGGCGATACCCACCTGAATGGCAATCACCGTCACCCCGCAGACAAACACCACCGCCAGCGCCGGAGTCCCCCCCCAGACGCGGTATTTCGCCTGATGCTGTTGACGCGTTTTCCACACCAGCATTGACGGTAGCAGCAACGCCAGCACTGCCAGCGCGATGGCGGCGAAGCCCAGCGCCAGCACAAAGCCACGTGGATAGAACAACGCGAAAGCCAGCGGCGGCAAGAAGGTGATGGCACCGGTCTGCAGACGGCCTCGTACGTTATCCTGGCGCTTGAACAAGTCGGCCAGGAAATCAAACAGCCCGAGCGCTACCCCCAGGAAGGAGGTCGCCAGCGCCAGATCGGCAAACAAATGCACCGCCAGTTCGACATGTGGGGAAGCCACGACGTCGCGCACCGCCTGCAACAGGCCGTTCAGACCGGCTTGCTGTGCCAGGATACCGACGAAAGTGGTGGAGCTGATGCTGCCGAGCGTGGCCAACTGCCAGAAAATATAGGCTATCAGCGGAATGGCGCTGCCGATAATAAACACCCAACGCAGCTTGCGGATGTTGCCGCCCATGTAGTTCACGATGCTTGGCACGCTGCCGTGAAAGCCGAACGACGTGAAGATCACCGGAATGGCCGACAGCGCCAGCCCTTGCTCCAGCGGGAGCGTCATCAGGTTGGTCTGGTGGATATTGGGCAGCATCAGGCCCAGCATGACAATCAGAAACACCACTTTGGCGCTGAACAGAATACGGTTAAACAGATCGACCGAGTGGGTACCGATGCAGACTACGCCGCCGGCCACCAGAGTAAACAGCAATACGCCAAGCGTGGTGGGGAAGTCCTGCGACGTCCACTGGCTGATGCTGGCCGCCAGCAATTCACCGGCGCCGCTGATATAGGCGGCAGTCAGGGCATACATCAAAAACATCATGCTGAAGCTGGTCAGCCATTGACCGCCGCCGCCGAGGTAGCGCTTTGCCAGGGTACCGAGGCCGGTATCGGCCTGTTCATGTTGATAGACTTCGACCAGCAGCAGCGCGGTATAACACATCAACAGCCACAGGCCGACTAACAGAGCCAGGGTGACGCCGAAGCCTACACCGGCCGCCGCCAACGGCATTGCCAGCATCCCGGCGCCGATGGTGGTTCCTGCTACGATAAATACACTGCCAAGCGTGCGATTTTTCACGTTTTTCTCTATCAACCAAAGATTTTGGAAAATTATAGGTAACTGATTCTAAGTGCGGCAGGATAGTTGATGGAATATTTCGTGTCAAACGGACGTTACGGGTGCTGTTAACTTATCTTTACGATGTTGCAGGCTGCGCTATCTCGCAAAAAAATGCCTTTAACCGAAATTAACTGGTGGTGCCTAGTGAAAACTTATTTACAGGCTTCTATAGTGGAAAGATCGGAAAATGTGGGAGAGATCAATGTTAAGGGTGGAGATGCTCAGCACCGGTGATGAGGTGCTACACGGGCAAATTATAGATACCAACGCCGCCTGGCTGGCAGACTATCTGTTCCAGCAGGGCATGCCGATGAGCGGCCGTGAAACGGTGGGGGACAGTCTCTCCTCTCTGATCGAAACATTACAGGAACGCAGTCATATCGCCGACGTGCTGATTGTTAACGGCGGCCTGGGGCCGACCAGTGACGATCTCAGTGCTCAGGCGGCCGCGACCGCCTGCGGCGTCGAGCTGGTTGAACATGCTGAATGGATGGCGCGTATCGAGGCGTATTTTGCTGAACGCGGCAGGCCGATGGCGGCCTCAAACCGCAAGCAGGCGCAGATCCCCGCTAACGCAGAGATGCTCGACAATCCGGTTGGCACCGCCTGTGGTTTTGCTTTGAAACTGAACCGATGCATGATGTTTTTCACGCCCGGCGTGCCATCTGAATTCAAAGTGATGGTCGAACAGCAAATTGTGCCGCGCCTGCGTCAGCGTTTTACCTTACCGGCACCACCGCTGTGCCTGCGGTTAACCACTTTTGGTACTTCGGAAAGCGATCTGGCTGCTGAGCTGGACGGCATGCCGCTGCCGCCGGATGTGGTTCTGGGTTATCGTTCCTCCAGCCCGATCATTGAACTGAAGCTGACCGGCCCGGTTGCCCAGCGTGCGGCGATGGAGCAAGCGTGGGAGCGGGTTCGTCAGGTTGCGGGTGATAACACCCTGTTTGAAGGAACCCTTGGCCTGCCGGCAGTGCTGGCACAGCGGTTGAATCAGCAAGGGTTGAAGTTGGCGCTGAGCGAACAGTTCAGCGCCGGGTTGATCAATCTACAACTGCAAAGCGAAGGGGCGCCGTTGGCCGGTGGCGAATTGTTGCCGTCGCACTGCGTGGAAACGCTGGAAACCACGTTGGCGCGCGCTCGTTCGTTGGCGGAACTGACCGGGGCGCAGCTGGCATTGGCGGTCAGCGCCATGAGCGGCGATCGGGTGAGCATTGGGCTGCATACGCCAAAAGGCAGCATCGGGCAGACGGTACGTTATCGGGCTGCGCGGCATAGCCTGCGGTTAAGGCAAGAGTCGGTGGCGATGCTGGCGCTAGACATGCTGCGGCGGTGGTTGAACGGTGGGCCGGTATGCGGCAGGAATGCCTGGCTGGAGACGCTGGAGATTATCGAATAGGGAGGCTTGAGACTGTTGGTCTTGGGCATTGTGTGGCAAGGCGGATAGATGAAAGCCCCAAACTGTATTGACTCTCAATCAGAATGGGGCTGCACATACCGCCTAGACACCGTTACGCTAGCCTCTTCACAGCAAGGAGGCAAGCATGCAGTTAAAGCAGGTGTTTCACTCGTTAGCCGTTGTATCTATTACGATTTTGGTATTTATACCCATCGTCTTTCAAGCTGCAGCGTTGTTGGCTGTAACTCGAAAGTCATAGGGTATATTCAGGTGATGGAAGGATGTTCTTGAAAATCAGATTTCCAACTCGATATCCGTCAGCGGCATGCAACAGCAAGGCAGGATTTCACCTTGGTTGATAAACGCCAATGGCTGTTGGCGGTAGGTCACTTCACCTTTTACCAGCTTCAGGCGGCAGGCGCCGCAGTAGCCGGAACGGCACTGATACTCCACCTCAACGTCGTGCAATTCGAGCACGTCGAGCAGGCAATTTTCACTTTTGGGGCAGGCAAGCTGCGTACCCGTGGTACGCAGCGTCACGATTGATGATGCCATCGCTTAGAGTTCGAAGTCGCTCAGGTCGTCGGCATGGACTTCCGAGTCGATCTGCCCTACCAGGTAGGAGCTGACTTCCACTTCCTGTGGTGCAACCTGCACGTTGTCGGAGACCAACCAGGCGTTAATCCATGGGATTGGGTTAGAGCGGGTGGCGAACGGCAGGCCAAGGCCCACTGCCTGCATGCGGATATTGGTGATGTATTCCACGTACTGGCACAGAATATCTTTGTTCAGGCCGATCATCGAGCCGTCACGGAACAGGTATTCCGCCCACTCTTTTTCCTGCTCGGCCGCCAACACGAACAGATCGTAGCACTGTTGCTGACACTCAACGGCGATTTCTGCCATTTCCGGGTCATCGGCACCGGAGCGCATCAGGTTCAGCATGTGCTGGGTACCGGTCAGATGCAGCGCTTCGTCACGGGCGATCAGCTTGATGATTTTGGCGTTGCCTTCCATCAGTTCGCGTTCCGCAAAGGCAAATGAACAGGCGAAGCTAACGTAGAAGCGGATGGCTTCCAGCGCGTTAACGCTCATCAAGCACAGATACAGCTGTTTTTTCAGCGCGCGCAGGCTAACGGTAACGGTGTTGCCGTTGACCTGATGCGTGCCTTCACCCAGCAGATGGTAATAGCCGGTCATCTCGATCAGATCGTCGTAGTAGCCGGAAATGTCCTTCGCACGCTTGAGGATCTCTTCGTTGGTGACGATATCGTCAAACACCAGCGCCGGATCGTTAACGATATTACGGATGATATGGGTGTAAGAACGTGAGTGGATGGTCTCAGAGAATGACCAGGTTTCCACCCAGGTTTCCAATTCCGGGATCGAGATCAGCGGTAGCAGCGCCACGTTCGGGCTGCGGCCCTGAATCGAATCCAGCAGCGTCTGGTATTTCAGGTTGCTGATGAAAATGTGTTTTTCATGTTCCGGCAACGCCTGATAGTCGATACGGTCGCGGGAAACGTCAACCTCTTCCGGCCGCCAGAAGAAGGACAGTTGTTTCTCAATCAGTTTTTCGAAAATTTCATGTTTTTGCTGATCGAAACGCGCAACGTTAACCGACTGGCCGAAAAACATCGGTTCCAGCAACTGGTTGTTTTTATTCTGAGAAAATGTGGTGTAAGCCATAAGCCTGAGTCCATCGTATCGTGGCTAAATGAAGGGGCCGGAAGAGTTCCGGCCCGCTGTTTCAAACTTTAGATCTTGCAGGCGCCGCTTTCGCAGTCATCATCGCCGCCCTTGGCCGGCAACAAATCTTCCTGGACGTCTTCCGCGCCGTCGCGGGTGTTCTGGTAGTACAGCGTCTTGACACCAAACTTGTAGGTGGTGAGCAGGTCTTTCAACAGCTGCTTCATTGGCACCTTGCCGCCCGGGAAACGGGTTGGGTCATAGTTGGTGTTGGCAGAGATCGACTGGTCGATAAACTTCTGCATCAGACCGACCAGTTGCAGGTAGCCGTCGTTGTTCGGCATTTCCCACAGCAGCTCGTAGTCGTTTTTCAGACGTTCGTACTCCGGCACCACCTGGCGCAGGATGCCGTCTTTCGACGCTTTGATGCTGATGTGACCACGTGGCGGCTCAATGCCGTTGGTGGCGTTGGAAATCTGCGAAGAGGTTTCCGAAGGCATCAGCGCCGACAGGGTCGAGTTGCGCAGACCGGTTTCCTTGATCTCTTTACGCAGGGTTTCCCAGTCGTAGTGCAGCGGCTCCTGGCAGATGACATCCAGATCTTTCTTGTAGGTGTCGATCGGCAGGATCCCCTGCGAATAGGTGGTTTCATTGAACCACGGGCAAGCCCCTTGTTCCTGAGCCAGACGGTTCGAGGCCTTCAGCAGGTAATACTGGATAGCTTCGAATGTCTTGTGAGTCAGGTTGTTGGCACTGCCATCGGAATAACGCACGCCGTTTTTCGCCAGATAGTAAGCGTAGTTAATCACGCCGATACCCAAGGTGCGACGACCCATGGCGCCACGGTGTGCGGCTTTGATTGGGTAGTCCTGGTAATCCAGCAGGGCGTCCAATGCGCGCACTGCCAGGGTAGCCAGCTCTTCCAAATCGTCCAGGCTTTCGATGGCGCCCAGGTTAAAGGCGGACAGCGTACACAGGGCGATTTCGCCGTTTTCGTCGTTGACGTCGTCCAGCGGTTTGGTCGGCAGGGCAATTTCCAGGCACAGGTTAGACTGGCGCACCGGCGCGATCTGCGGATCAAACGGGCTATGGGTGTTGCAGTGGTCAACGTTCTGGATGTAGATACGGCCGGTAGAGGCGCGTTCCTGCATCATCAGCGAGAACAGTTCGACCGCTTTCACGCGTTTCTGGCGAATGCTGTCGTCTTGCTCGTACTTGGTATACAGACGTTCGAACTCGTCCTGGTCGGCGAAGAATGCGTCATACAGGCCCGGGACGTCAGAAGGACTGAACAGGGTGATGTCCTGGCCCTTGATCAGGCGCTGGTACATCAGGCGGTTCAACTGCACGCCGTAGTCCATGTGACGAACGCGGTTGCCTTCAACACCACGGTTGTTTTTCAGCACCAGCAGGCTTTCAACTTCCAGATGCCACATCGGGTAGAACAGCGTCGCTGCACCACCGCGTACGCCGCCCTGAGAACAGGACTTCACCGCGGTCTGGAAGTGTTTGTAGAACGGGATGCAGCCAGTATGGAAGGCTTCACCACCACGGATCGGGCTGCCCAGCGCACGGATACGACCGGCGTTGATACCGATGCCGGCGCGTTGCGAAACGTATTTCACAATGGCGCTGGAAGTGGCGTTGATGGAATCCAGGCTGTCGCCGCACTCGATCAGCACGCAAGAGCTGAACTGGCGGGTAGGGGTGCGCACGCCGGACATGATTGGCGTAGGCAGTGAGATTTTGAAGGTGGAGATCGCGTCGTAGAAACGTTTAATGTAGTCCAGACGGGTCTCACGCGGGTAGTTGGAGAACAGGCACGCGGCCACCAAGATATACAAGAACTGCGCGCTCTCGTAGATCTCGCCGCTGACGCGGTTCTGCACCAGATACTTCCCTTCCAGCTGCTTAACGGCCGCGTAGGAGAAGTTCATATCACGCCAGTGATCGATAAAGGAGTCCATCTGCTCGAACTCTTCAGTGCTGTAGTCTTCCAGCAGATGCTTATCGTACTTGCCCATTTCTACCATGCGCGTCACGTGAGCGAGCAGCTTTGGCGGCTCGAACTGACCGTAAGCTTTTTTACGCAGATGGAAGATAGCCAGGCGCGCGGCCAGATACTGGTAATCCGGCGCGTCGCGCGAGATCAGATCGGCTGCTGCTTTGATAATGGTTTCATGAATATCAGCAGTTTTGATGCCGTCATAAAACTGAATATGGGAACGCAACTCTACTTGAGAAACGGAGACGTTGTTTAACCCTTCCGCGGCCCAGTCGATGACACGGTGGATTTTGTCGAGGTTGATGCGCTCTTTACGCCCATCGCGTTTAGTAACAAGCAGACTTTGGTTCATGTGGTGTTTTACCTGTCCGTATGGTGCCCCTAAGCAGAAGTGTAGTAGCTCTGCTCAGTATGTAAACACTATATATAGGGGGTGTATGTCGGTGAGGTAACAAGATAGTGAGAAAACAGGGCGTTTGCAAGTGAACAAAAGTGGCCTAATTTGTGGATAACTTGGGGGTGAAATGTGACTTGTCTTTCGCAGTGCGCGCTGTGACTGGTGCGACAAGCTTGTCAATAAGCGGGATAAGATTTTCCCTATAATCAGAAAAACGTGATCGTTTGCCGCTTTATTAAACGTTAGAAAAAAACGGCATATTGTTAGCCATCAAAGTTCTAAAAATTCATAAACAAGAAGAACACTGGGCTGGCGCAATCTTTTGTCCAATGTCTGCCTGTGTGATTCCACGTAGCTACTTTACCCCAAAATGAGGGCTGCCATTAACCACGGTTTCTCGTCCGTGCGATGGGGGCGATGGGGACCAGACCAGAGATTGCGGTCTCCAGCCCTTGCTTTCGCAATAGAGCGTTTGCGTCACAAGAGGTTTACGGGAGCTTTCATGTCGCCTCACTCCCGTAAATTGATCATTTTTAGGTATCGACTGACGGCGGTTGATACGGCTAGCTTTCGCATCGCGTGGGGATCAGCACCTCTTTGCTTTGATATTTATAAGGAATAAAATATTCTTTATGGCCCTGTTCCTCACTTTTGCTTTTTTGCCCGGCTGCAATCGCCACCATCAATTGAGCGATTTCCAGAGAAAGCTGTTGTTGCGATATGGCCCCGCTTAGCAGCCGGCCGGCATCCACATCCATATCATCAATCATGTTTTCAAACGTTTGGCTGTTGCCGGTGATTTTTATCACGGGGGCAACCACGGAGCCCACGACGCTGCCGCGACCGGTGACAAAAAAGATAATATGGCTACCGCAGGAGATAAGATCCATCAGCCCTTCATTATCATTAGGGTTAGTGATGCCAAATTGCATCCAGTGAGGATCTGGCGTGCTATCAAGTAACCATAGGCCTTTTCGCTGGGGACAACCGCTGACTTTAAGCACCCCTTGGATGGGGCGAGAGCCGCTCTTTATTACGGCACCCATGCTTTTTTCTTCGATTGTGGATAGTCCACCGGCAAAGTTTCCTGGACTGACCGAGTATTGCCTCACCGATTTGCAGTAATCGAGCGCCTTATTGTAGGTGGCAACGATTTCATCCTTAGCGCTTTCGGTTGCCGCGCGCTGGGACAAAATATCAATCAAGCCTATGGCTTCCACGATCTCTTCAAAAATTGCCGTACCGCCCGCATCGACCAACCAATCAAAAAAGTTGCCCACCGCCACATTGCCCGCCAGCCCGCTGGTATAGTCGCTGCCCCCACACTCACTGCCGATAATCAAGTCTGCAAAGCCCATAGGCACTCGGCTGGTGCGCGTTAATTCTGTCTGCATTCTCCTGACATGCTCAACGCCTAACTCCACGCTGCCTTTTGTGCCGCCGGTTTGCTGAATATAGAACCAGGCCGTCGGCTTTCCTTCTTCTTTTGCGATATTGCTAAGCCACTCTGGCTGGATGTACTCACACCCTAACCCTACGGCAAGGACACCACCGACATTAGGATGGCGAATTAATGAGATCAGCATTCTTACGGCGTACTCATTGTCGGTACAACCGGAAAACCCAACCGCTTCAACTTCGGCGTCATTCACTTTTTCGGTTATCTTATCGGCCACAAAATGGGCGCATTCCACGGTGTAAATAACCAATATTTTATTGCGGATCCCCTTGGTGCCGTTCTGGCGCTGGTAACCTGACCACGTCACCGATTTCAGGCTTTCTAACTTATTCATATTTGACATCCTTAGGGGCACCGGTCACCAGATCCAGATGGGATGAGCGTTCGTCATAGTTGCTATGCATAACGTGCAGGTGAACCCAATCGCCGGTTTTTATCGCTTGGGTCGCACTGCCTATGTTGATGCCGTATTTAATGATGGGGTCGCCCATGGAAATGGGGCATAACGCTATTTTATGGCCGATATTGATATTCTCATTGGCGATGACGGTGTCATTCCCACAGCCGCGAACCGAGACTTTGCCCGTTTGTATGGGCGTTAGCGCCGTAGCGACATTATCAACGTCATTAATCTTGTATGCGACTTGCTCCATAATAGCCCTCCTGATCTTATTATTTAGACTGGATATTCAGTGCTATCACCAAGCAATAGCACTGGCTAATCAATCAGAAACCAATCAGAGCGCCACCATCAACCACCAGAACCTGACCGCTGATAAAGGCGGCTGCCTCTGAAGCCAAATAAGTAGCTGCCCAGCCAATGTCTTCTGGCTTGCCGAATTTCTTCATCGGGGTTCGTCCGAGAATTTTATTGCGGCGCTCATCATCTCCTTCAATGGCCTTCCGCAGCATGGGCGTGTCGATCCAGCCCGGGGCGATGCCGTTGACGCGTATGCCTGCTCCAGCCAGTTCGGTGGTCAGCGCGCGGATAAGCCCCAGGTAGGCCGATTTCGCCGCCGCATAGCCGGCGACATAGGGCTGTCCGAGAAATGACGTCATGGAGGCGGTAAACAGAACGCTGGCATTGGCATGCCGCTTCATGTGCGGGACTAACGCTTTGGTCAAGGCAAACGCTGCGACAACGTGAACATCAAGAACGGATTCAAAATCCTCAACGCTCATCTCCTCGATGGGCTTTTTGCAATGGTTGCCCGCGTTGTTGACCAGGATGTCGATCTGCCCAACCTGGTCGAGCAAACCGTTCACCCATGCCTGGGTTTTGGTGGTTTCACTGACGTTAAATTGACTGTAGGTTGCCATAGGACCGAGGTTTTCAGCAGCCTGCTGAGCGAGTGGGCCATTGAGGTCGGCTATGATGACTTTTGCGCCACTGGCCACCATGCATTCAGCCATTGCGTAACCCAAGCCGCTGGCCGCACCAGTAATTAATGCCGTTTTACCTTCGAGTGAAAATGCATTTTTTAACATAGTTATAATCTCTGATTAATTGCGGTTAAAAGGCGATAAGTATTTTGGTCACGGCACCAGGATCGGCTGCCCACGCCATAAAGGCTTCACCTGCCTGGTCGAGCGGGTAATGAGTGGTGATAATTGAATGCAGGGGATAGCGCTGTTGTTCCATCAAGGCCAGTACGGCGCGAAAATCTGCCACCGTGGCGTTTCGTGAGCCGCGGATATCCACCTCTTTCAGCAAAAAAAGCGCGCTGTTGTAGTTAACCGGTTTTTTTGCGTAGCCGACGTAAACGATGCGGCCAGAAAAGGCGACCAGTTCGAGAGATTGCTCGATTGAAGAGGTTTGCCCGGCGGCCTCAATGACCAATGCCGGGCCACGGCCTTCGTCGATCCTGCCCAGCTCGTCGGCGAGGTCGACCTTTGCCCCATTGAGGAATGAGCAAGCGCCGCAGGCCAGAGCCACGGCCTGTTTGCGATCGTCTATGTCTATGGCGATCACTCGTGCTCCCATTGCTGCGGCGGCGGCTATGGCCCCCAGGCCAATGACACCGCAACCTATCACGGCCACCCATTCTCCAACCTGAATGGCACCACGACGGGCGGCGTGCAGCCCAACGGCCAGAGGTTCAACCAGAGCCAGTTCATCAAAGCTCAGGGCATTGCAAACAAGAATTTTATTCGCTGGGATAACCAGCCTTTGCGCCATACCCCCCTGACGCTGGACGCCGAGCGTTTGATTGTGCTTACAAGCGTTCGGTCTGCCAGCGAGGCAACTGCTGCAAACCCCGCATTCTGTGCAAGGCAAGACCACCACACGATCGCCCGGTTTGGCCGTCGTGACATTGCACCCTGTGCGGATAACTTCGCCGCTAATTTCATGGCCGGGGATGCAAGGGTAGACAACCAGGGGGTTAAACCCACGGTAGGTATTTAAATCGGAGCCGCAGAGGCCGACGCGCTGGACATCAATAAGAACATCATTATCACCGCATACGGCCTCAGGGATATCGACGAACTCGGTATGGGAATTTTTATCAATGGTTAATGCTTTCATTATTATTGTTTCCTCAGGTTTGTTAAGGTGTCCGTGAGAGGTTGTGCTTTTTTATTTGAATTAATGGGTTTGACAAATAACGCTACGCTTAATGCGCCGAAAATACCTACGATACCGGCTAATACGAAGGCTGAAATAAAACTGCCACCGCTGTATTGAACAATAAAACCGGTCAGAATAGGGGCGATCATGCCTGAAGTATTCGCCAGCAGGTGAACAAAGCCGCCCACGCCACCCACTTTATCTGCGGAAATACTGTCGGAAATAATAGACCAGGGCGATGACGCTGCCAGATACATAAAGAATATGCCGAATGACATCATAATGACGGCAAAGGTCACGGAGTCTACGATCCCGGCAATACAGATGCATACAGACGAGGCAATTAAACCGACAACAATAAGCAGCTTTCTGGAAAAAAGTAATCTTCCGCTTTTCTTGTAAATATAATCGGAGACAGCGCCTCCCATGACCATGCCCACACTGCCAAGTAACCATGGGATCGAGGAGGCAATGCTCATTTCAGCAATGTTCAGCCCTTTTGCCATTGAGAGGTAGCTGGGAAACCAGGTCAGGAAGAAATAAAGAATATAGTTGATGGCAAAGAACGCCATGCCGGTCGCCAAAACCAGTGGCTGTGTCAGATAAAAGCGAAACGGCAGCTTGGTCTGGGTATCATGGTTTACCGGCGCATTGTGCAGAGCCGTTTCAAACTCTTCAATTTCAATAGGTTGGGTTTTCGGGTGATCTTTAGGGTGGTCAGTAAAGTTTTTCAGCCAGAAGAAGGTCCACACAAAGCCAAGTGACATGAGGATGATAAAGGCCACTCGCCAGTTCCACATAATGATCAGGAATCCAACGATGGGGCCCGCGATAGCCCCTCCAAGTGGGTTGCCTGCATTGGCAATACCAATGGCGCGTGCGCGCTGGTGAATCGGGATCCAGTGGGTGATGACCTTATTGATGTTGGTGCTGACCGGGCCTTCGCTCATCCCAAAAATGACTCTAATAATAAATAGGATGATGTAGCTGAAAGCGACCCCTGTCAGACCACAGAATAACGACCAGGTAAGCATGGCAATGGCCATCACTTTGCGCGGGCCGTAAATGTCAGACAGGTACCCCCCGACGAAGTTAAATAAGGCATAGCCGAAAAAGAAGCTGCTCAGCATTACACCAATTTCAGCAGGAGAGAGTTGTAGATAATCTTTTATATAGGGCATGGCAACAGAAAAGGCAGCCCGATCCAGGTAGTTAATAATGCTGGCTATAAACAAGAGTGTTATTATTTTATTTCTCTGTTTCATGATTGCATACTCATATTGTATGACTAAATATAAACCCACCTTGCCAATCAATATTATGGGCTTAGTGAAATTACATTACGCCAAAGGTTTCGAATGCCTCTACCGTGCTCATGCCATTGCCGATGGCCGTCCTGACGCGATTCTCTGTGGAGACTTTTTCTAATGCCAAACTAATGGCGTCACGTTCAACTTCTTGCGGGATGATTAATACACCATCGCGATCGCCATAGACGATATCGCCGGGGTGTACCCTTATTCCGTTAAATTCAATAGGAACGCGATAATCGATCACCTTTCCTCTGGGGCCTTGATCTTGTGCATAAGTGCCGTGCGAGAACGTGGGGAAATTTAATTCCAGAATTTCATTGCTGTCGCGTACATAACCATCAAGCACGGCGCCAGCCGCTTTCAGATGACGAGCCTGGGTTGACATCAGGCCGCCCCAAAGCGCGTAACGCAGAGAACTTCCCGTGGCGATGTACACCTCGTCTTCTTTCAACGAGTCCAGTGCTTCAAACATTAACCCAAAAGGCTGTTGGGTGATTTCGTTATGCCCAGAGCTGGATTTGAGCTCGTAGACATCGGCTTCGAGCACCGGCATCGCTCTGCCGGCAACCACCATATTCATCTGAAGCGGTTTAATGGAGGGGGCAAAAAACTGATGTAAAAATCCCATAGTATCAAGAATATCCCCCACAACGGCGGGGAACAGCTTGGTGCGCATCAGTTGGAACAGCTCTTTATCATTCGACCACATTTTTTTCTCCTGAAAAGACAATTTCTATTTGGCCTTAAGAGCAGGCTAGGGTGTTTGCACAGGAAAAATTACGCGCAACCTATCAACCTGTCAAACAGGTTGATAGGGATGATTTTATATATGATATTAAGCTCACATTTTTAGTAAAATGGCGGCGAGAACCGCCCGGAAGGGGCCGTTGATGGTGTTGAATTGTGGTGGTGGTCTGAGAGAAGAAAATATCGTGATGTTTTCTGCTTTGCTTTCATCTAGTTCATTTGAAGTTGTAAATTTTGGAGTCGTTTAAAATGGATACAAAGATGCCGATTCAGAGCCACACATTGTCCTCGCAAATCAAGCATTACGTGCTGGATATGATAAGCCAGCAACAGCTGACACCGGGGATGGCGGTTCCAAGCGAAGTAAAATTAATTGAGGAACTGGGTGTCAGTCGAGGGGTGATCCGTGAGGCATACCGTTCGCTATCCGCTCTGGGTATTCTGGAGATAAAAAGCGGTAAAGTCCCGCGGGTGAAAGCGTTCGACAGCAGCGTGCTTGAGCTTATTTTTGGCTTTGCCATCGCTTCAAACCAGGTGTCGGTCTCCCAGATTTTGAGCGTGCGCCAGTGGCTTGAAATCGGCAGTGCCGGCATGGCGGCGACCAACGGCAATGAGGAGGATTTTCGCCAACTGCAAGATGAGATGAAGCAGATTGAGGCGTGCATCTTTGACGCTGAAAAATTTATTCAGCATGACATTAACTTCCATCTCATTATTGCCAGGGCATCTCGCAACCCTCTGTCCGCTATTTTATTGCAATCCCTGCATGAACAACTCAGACGTTCTATCCATGCCGGTCTCGAAGCGCAAAGTGGAACCGACGCCGAAAGAAAACAGATTGTCTCTTTGCATCAGGATATTTGCGATTGCGTTTGCGCCAAGGACGCGGAAGGAGCGATGAAAGCGATGACGAACCATTTTAATACGGCGGTCAACTCTTTGATTGAAAAGGGCGAGAAGGCCAATGACGGGGCCTGAAGAAGGGCATTTATTTTTGTGCGGCGAGCGCTTAAATACTCACCGCATTTGAGAGCGGCATCAGCCTTCGTGTTGAGTATGTACCATGTAGTTCACATCAACGTTGCCGCCCAGCTTGAAGTGGTCGGTGATCGGGTTGTAATGCAGGCCAATCATGTGTTTTTCGCGCAGCGGCGTGTGGTCGATCCAGCCGATCAGTTCAGAAGGGCGGATGAATTTCTTATGGTCGTGGGTACCCTGCGGGACCATCTTCAGAATATATTCCGCACCTATGACCGCCATCAGCCAGGCCTTGGTGTTGCGGTTGATGGTGGAGAAGAACACATGACCACCCGGTTTGACCAGGTGAGCGCAGGCGCGCACCACCGAAGCCGGATCGGGAACGTGCTCCAGCATTTCCATGCAGGTCACGACGTCGTATTTTTGTGGGTTGGCCTGGGCGTGGCTCTCTACCGTTTCCTGCACGTAATTCACATTCATGCCGGTTTCCAGCGCGTGTAATCGGGCCACTTGCAATGGCTCGGCGCCCATGTCCAAACCGGTCACTTTGGCACCTTCACGCGCCATGCTTTCCGCCAGAATGCCGCCACCGCAGCCCACGTCGAGGACGGTTTTATCAAAAATGCCGCCTGAACGTTGCAGGATATAATTCAGACGCAGCGGGTTGATACGGTGCAGCGGTTTGAACTCACCTTCCAAATCCCACCAGCGAGAGGCCACGGCCTCGAACTTGGCGATTTCCTGATGGTCTACGTTTTGCGCTTGGCTGGATGATTCTGCATTCATGGGCGTATTTGGCTCCTGGTTCTCGTTGCGCGGATTATACATGTTCCGGCGCAGCGCCGTCTGCGCCGATGCATTTTTAGCGCACATATATGCACAATTTCAGTGAATCGGCGGCGGTTATTTTCCCGTAAAGCGTGCTTTGTGATATAGTTTTACACCTTTGCCACTATGGCAGCGGGCAGATGAATCATTAGTAGAGGGATAGCAGCTCCATGAGCGACCTTGCCAGAGAAATCACACCGGTAAACATCGAAGACGAGTTGAAAAACTCGTATCTGGACTACGCGATGTCCGTAATTGTCGGACGTGCGCTGCCAGATGTTCGTGATGGACTGAAGCCGGTACACCGCCGCGTTTTGTACGCGATGAACGTACTGGGTAACGACTGGAATAAACCATACAAGAAATCGGCCCGTGTCGTCGGGGACGTCATCGGTAAATATCACCCACACGGTGACAGCGCGGTTTACGACACCATCGTGCGTATGGCTCAACCTTTCTCACTGCGCTATATGCTGGTGGACGGTCAGGGTAACTTCGGTTCCGTCGACGGCGACTCCGCCGCGGCAATGCGTTATACCGAAGTGCGCATGTCAAAAATTGCTCACGAACTGCTGGCGGATCTGGAAAAAGAAACCGTCGACTTCGTGCCTAACTACGATGGCACCGAGCAGATCCCAGCCGTCATGCCAACCAAGATCCCGAACCTGCTGGTTAACGGCTCGTCGGGTATTGCCGTGGGTATGGCCACCAACATTCCGCCGCATAACCTGTCAGAGGTTATCAACGGCTGTCTGGCCTATATCGATGATGAAAACATCAGCATCGAAGGCCTGATGGAACACATCCCGGGGCCGGACTTCCCGACGGCGGCGATCATCAACGGTCGCCGCGGTATCGAAGAGGCCTACCGCACCGGGCGCGGCAAAATCTATCTGCGCGCACGCGCTGAAGTGGAAGCCGATGCCAAGACCGGGCGCGAAACCATTATTGTTCACGAGATCCCGTATCAGGTGAACAAGGCGCGTCTGATCGAGAAGATCGCCGAGCTGGTTAAAGAAAAGCGCGTGGAAGGCATCAGCGCACTGCGCGACGAGTCCGACAAAGACGGCATGCGTATCGTGGTTGAGATTAAACGCGATGCGGTTGGCGAAGTGGTACTGAACAACCTGTACTCACTGACGCAATTGCAGGTCACCTTCGGCATCAACATGGTGGCATTGCACCAGGGCCAGCCGAAGTTGCTGAACCTGAAAGACATTTTGCAGGCGTTTGTTCGTCACCGCCGTGAAGTGGTCACCCGTCGTACCATCTTTGAACTGCGTAAAGCTCGCGATCGCGCCCACATTCTGGAAGCCTTAGCTATCGCTCTGGCCAACATCGATCCGATCATCGAACTGATCCGTCGTGCGCCGACCCCTGCGGAAGCGAAAGCCGGTTTGGTCGCTCAGGCGTGGGATCTGGGTAATGTAGGCGCCATGCTGGAACGCGCGGGTGATGACGCGGCTCGCCCTGAGTGGCTGGAGCCGGAGTTCGGTATCCGTGACGGCAAATATTACCTGACCGAGCAGCAAGCTCAGGCGATTTTGGATCTGCGCCTGCAGAAACTGACCGGCCTGGAGCATGAAAAGCTGCTGGACGAGTATAAAGAGCTGCTGACTGCCATTGCCGAGCTGATCTTTATTCTGGAAAACCCAGACCGCCTGATGGAAGTGATCCGCGAAGAGCTGGTCGCAATTAAAGAGCAGTACAACGACGGCCGTCGTACCGAGATCACCGCCAATACTTCAGATATCAATATCGAAGACCTGATCAATCAGGAAGACGTGGTAGTTACGCTGTCGCACCAGGGCTATGTGAAGTATCAGCCATTGAGCGACTATGAAGCGCAACGCCGCGGCGGTAAGGGCAAGTCTGCTGCACGTATTAAAGAAGAAGACTTTATCGATCGTCTGTTGGTGGCTAACACCCACGATACGATCCTGTGCTTCTCCAGCCGTGGCCGCCTGTACTGGATGAAGGTGTATCAACTGCCTGAAGCCAGCCGTGGCGCACGTGGTCGTCCAATCGTCAACTTGCTGCCACTGGAAGCCAATGAGCGTATCACCGCCATTCTGCCGGTGCGCGAGTATGAAGAAGGGCGTCATGTGTTCATGGCAACCGCCAGCGGCACCGTGAAGAAAACCGCGTTGACCGACTTTAGCCGCCCACGCAGCGCCGGCATCATCGCCGTTAACCTCAATGAGGGTGACGAGCTGATTGGTGTTGACCTGACCGACGGCAGTAACGAAGTCATGCTGTTCTCCGCCAACGGTAAAGTGGTTCGCTTCCCGGAAACGCAGGTGCGCTCTATGGGCCGTACGGCTACCGGCGTGCGCGGTATCAACCTGGGTGAAGGCGACAGCGTTATCTCCCTGATTGTGCCTCGCGGTGAAGGCGATATTCTGACCGTTACCCAGAACGGCTACGGTAAGCGTACTGCGGTCACCGAATACCCGACCAAATCACGTGCCACCCAAGGGGTTATCTCCATCAAGGTGAGTGAGCGTAATGGTCAGGTAGTGGGTGCGGTGCAGGTGGATACCACCGATCAGATCATGATGATCACCGATGCCGGTACGCTGGTGCGTACTCGCGTTTCGGAAGTCAGCGTGGTTGGCCGTAATACCCAGGGTGTTACGCTGATCCGTACTGCGGAAGATGAGAATGTCGTCGGCCTGCAGCGCGTTGCCGAACCGGTAGAGGACGAAGAGCTGGATAGTCTGGAAGCCGGCGCAGAAGCCGTAGAAGAAGACGCTACGCCGCTGGACGAAGGCGACGACGATTCTGAAGCGGTAGACGACGCGGAAGATGACAACGCCTAAGCCATAGGCGGCGACTAACGCCACTATTGCACTGAGAAATACAGGGCCTGGCAGCGATGCTAGGCCCTTTTTCAGTTATATGGTTTAATTAGCGAACTCAAGCCAACAGCTCCCGGCTCTGCTATAAACGCGCTGGTCACCACTCACATTTGTATGGTATCCGATTGAAATATTTAGCCTCTTTTCGCACCACGTTAAAGATTTCCCGCTATCTGTTCCGGGTGCTGGCGATAATGCTGTGGTCGTTGGGGGCGTTGCTCACCACTTTCTATATCCTGAATATCCTGCATCAGAAAGAGTCTGACATTCGGCAGGACTACAATCTGAATTTTGATCAGGCGCAGGGCTACATCCGCCATTCGGCCGATATCATTCGTGATATCAAATATATGGCAGAAAACCGTCTCAATGGCTCGGTCAGCAGCCTGGACATGTTCAGCGGCATCTTTCCTGGCAAGAGCAGCCCGCCAGAGTTTTTCCCGCTCTATCCGGAGTCCAACTGTTCGCTTAATAGCACTTACCGCAGCTCGCTCAATTCGCTGAGCGGGTTGATCCAGTATTGGAAAGAGAATTTTGTCGCGGCCTACGATCTCAACCGGGTGTTTTTTATCGGCGGGGATAGCCTGTGCATGGCTGAGTTCGGCGGCAGCAGCGGCGTAGCCAACCGCTCAGATGCGCTGAAAACGCTGCATGAGCGCATCCTTAAATATCGCAACGCCAAGAACCAGGATAAAGACAATAACCTGTATTGGATCAGCCCAAGCCAGCAGCGGCCGGATGTCGGCTATCTGTATGTACTGACGCCAATCTATATTGGCTCCAAGCTGGAAGCGTTGCTGGGCATTGAGCAGACTATACGTCTGGAAGACTTCGTGACTACCGGCAACCTGCCGATCGCCGTCACCCTGCTGGATGAGAACAACGAACCGATACTGCAGCTGGCGGATGGTGAGCGCAATGCGCAAGCGCCCGACAGTTATCCGCTGGAACAAGCCTACTTTGGTTACGTCGATAATTACCGCGATCTCATCATGAAAAAGGCGTTGCCGCCATCCTCGCTCAGCATCGTGTATGCGGTGCCGGTGAAGACGGTGGTTGAGCGCTTCAAAATGCTGATCCTCAATGCGGTGCTGCTGAATCTGCTGTCCGCCATCGTGCTATTCACCCTGGCCTGGCTGTTTGAACGCAAAATGTTCCTGCCGGCAGAGGATAACGCCTTCCGGCTGGAAGAACATGAGCAGTTTAACCGTAAAATTGTCGCCTCGGCGCCGGTGGGCATCTGTATTCTGCGCATCAGCGACGGCACCAATATCCTCAGTAACGAACTGGCGCACAATTACATCAACTTACTGACCCACGAAGACCGTGACCGCATTACGCGCATCATCTGCGAACAGCAGGTGAATTTTGTAGATGTGATGACCAGCAATAACAATAACCTGCAGATCAGCTTCGTTCATTCTCGCTATCGTAATGAGGATGTGGCGATTTGTGTGCTGGTGGATGTCAGCGCCCGCGTGAAAATGGAAGAATCGCTGCAAGAGATGGCCGCCGCCGCGGAACAGGCCAGCCAATCGAAATCGATGTTCCTGGCGACCGTTAGCCATGAGCTGCGTACGCCGCTGTACGGCATTATCGGCAACCTCGATTTGCTGCAGACCAAGGCGTTACCGCAGGGCGTTGATCGACTGGTCAATGCGATGAACAACTCTTCCGGGCTGCTGCTGAAGATCATCAGCGATATTCTGGACTTCTCGAAAATTGAATCCGAGCAGTTGAAGATTGAACCGCGGGAGTTCTCCTGTCTGGAGGTGATTACCCACATCGCCGGCAACTACTTACCGCTGGTGGTGAAGAAGCGGTTGGGGCTGTACTGCTTTATCGAGCAAAACGTGCCTGAGCGCATTTCCGGCGATCCGGTACGGTTGCAGCAGGTGTTGTCCAACTTGTTGAACAACGCCATTAAGTTCACCGATACCGGCTGCATCATCCTGCAGGTCTGCACCCGCGGCAATTATCTGGAATTCAGCGTTCGTGACACCGGCGTTGGTATCCCGGAGAAAGAAATTACCCGCCTGTTCGACCCGTTCTTCCAGGTGGGCAGCGGTGTGCAGCGCCATTTCCAGGGTACCGGGCTGGGGCTGGCGATTTGCGAGAAGCTGATCAACATGATGGACGGCGACATTGCCGTTGAATCCGAACCGGGATTAGGCAGCCTGTTCACCATCCGTATTCCTCTGTTTAGCGCCCAGTTCCCGATCCCGCAGCCGAGCGATACCTGGCAGGGCAAAACGCTGTGGCTGGATATTCGCAACCAGCGGCTGGAAAGTTATCTGATGGAAATCCTGGGCGGTTATGGTGCGACGGTATTACGCCATCAGGGGCAGGACACCGCCGAAGGCGAAGTGATGCTCAGCGATCACCCGTTGATGATTAGCACGCCGCTGCTGGCGCAGATCCAATTTTCCATTGAACACATCGGCCCGTCGCAGGAAACGCGCCCGGGTTACTGGATGCACAGCACCTCTACGCCGCGTGAAACCCTGGTGCTGCTTAACCGGCTGTTTGGCACTCAAGCTGAAAGCGGCAATACCCTGGCACAATTGCCGGTGCCGGCCAAGGCCAGCTTGATCGACAACGGTGATATTCATTTACTGGTGGTGGACGACCATCCGATCAACCGTCGGTTGCTGTCCGATCAGCTTAGCTCGCTGGGCTACCAGGTGGTGACGGCCAATGATGGGGTCGATGCGTTGGATGTACTCAGTCGTAACACCGTCGACATCGTACTGACCGACGTCAATATGCCGAACATGGATGGCTATCACCTGACTCAGCGCCTGCGTGAAATGCAGTTTACTTCCCCGGTGATCGGCGTCACGGCGAATGCCTTGGCTGAAGAGAAGCAGCGTTGTATTGAGGCCGGCATGGATAATTGCCTGTCGAAACCGGTGACGCTGGAAACGCTGGAACAAACATTGGCGTTTTACAGCCAGCAGGTGCGCTATGTGCGCGCCGAGTCTGAAGAGGCCTAAAAGCAAAAGGGCGCAGCAAAATGCCGCGCCCTTGTTAACTACCGAGTTGTTTATTCTTTGTCCAGCGGTGCCATGCTGACGGAAGAGAGGTAGTTGAGCAGCGCAATATCGTTCTCGACACCCAGCTTCATCATCGCCGATTTCTTCTGGCTGCTGATGGTTTTGATGCTGCGGTTGAGTTTCTTGGCGATTTCGGTCACCAGGAAACCTTCGGCGAACAGACGCAGTACTTCGCTCTCTTTTGGCGACAGGCGTTTGTCACCGTAGCCGCTGGCGCTGATCCTCTCCAACAGCTTGGAGACGCTTTCCGGCGTGAACTTCTTGCCTTTTTGCAGTGCGGCCAGCGCTTTCGGCAGGTCGGTAGGCGCGCCCTGTTTCAGTACGATACCTTCGATATCCAGATCCAACACGGCGCTCAGAATGGCCGGGTTGTTGTTCATGGTCAGAACGATGATCGACAACTGCGGATAATGGCGTTTGATGTATTTGATCAGCGTAATGCCGTCGCCATATTTATCGCCCGGCATTGAAAGGTCGGTGATCAGTACGTTGGCGTCCAGCTTGGACAGATTGTTGATCAGTGCTGTTGAGTCTTCAAACTCCCCAACGACATTCACCCATTCAATTTGCTCAAGTGACTTCCGGATGCCAAACAGTACGATAGGATGGTCATCAGCAATAATTACGTTCAGGTTATTCATGTTGTTGGCTACCTTGCTCCAGCAGTCTGCTGACGAAAAAATCAATCTGACTGATGTTATTCTCGATCTTGAGCGCATCACCGTCTGCGATGTGCTGTTCTAACGATTCACACAGTTGCTTGCCGGGAAGCAGATTTAACATGGCAAACACGCCTTTCAGGCGGTGTGCTGTCTGTGACAGAGCATTGAAATCACTGCTGCCCGCCTCAGTATACAGTTTTTTGATATCGTCGGGTACTGTATCAACAAACAGGCCATAGTAATCACTTGATTTCAATTGTTTTTCATAGAGTTGGATATCATCGGCGGTCAGCGAAAGCGGACTTTCCGGCTGTTCCAACGCGGCCATTTGCTGCTCAATCAGCATCAGCACGGCGTCTATCATTGCGCCACTCAGGTTATAGTTTACCCGAATATACCGTTTTTCAAGCTGTTGCCATCCGGCCTCATCGCTGGTCAGCAGCAGGGTATAATCGTCAGCCCTTTGCGGGTTGTCGGTCAGTAGAACGTCGTAGTCGCGGTTAATCTGGCGTTCATCGGCAATGATGCAGCTCGCGCCATAGGCGTGCAGCAGATGGGTCACAATGCCGCGCACCTCTTCAGAAGTGATGTCCAACAGCGCGGTCACGCCATCGAGCAGTTTTTCCTGCGCTTCCGTCTCCTTTTTCTCCATTTCCATCGGTACGCGAATGGTGTAGCGGGTGCCGATGTCGACCTTGCTGCGAATATCCAACTGGCCGTTGAGTTTTTTGCATAGCTGGTTGCACAAGAAGAAGGTCAGCCCGGAGCCATGATTAAAGCGATCCACCAGCGTCTGGCTGAGGAACGGATAGTTGAGGTTACTGATTTCCTCGTTGGAAATACCCGAGCCGGTATCATTGATGTGGAACACCAGGCGATCGGGGTGCTCGGGTTCATGATCAACCACCAGCGAAATCTTGCCGCAGGCGGTAGTGATAATCGCGTAATGCACCAGCAGCGAGATCACCTTGCGTAGCGCGTTAGCGTCACCGATATATTGCTGCTCGACATCAAGCTGGAAATGATTGAACAGCGACAGTCCTTTTTGATTGATGGAGGGCAGGGCTTCACGCAGCAATTCATCTATCAGGGCCAAAGGGCTGAACGGGTGGCGCGAAGGTTGCCAGTCCTGAGTTTCCAGACGGGTGAGCAGGGTGATGTTTTCAATCAAGCCCAGCACCGAAGACGACTGTGCGGTCAACTCTGTTAGCAGCGCTTGCTGTTGTTCTTCATCCGGTTGCGTACGCAGGCGATCGGCCAGATCGTACATTTGGCGCACCGGTTGGTTGAGCTCGGTCCCCAAATTGTGCAGCATCAGTTTGCGTGCCTGTACATTTTTGTCGTACTCGCGCTGTGCCTGCTGCAACCGCTTGTTGACCATGACTTCCTTGTCCTGATCGTTTAACAGGAACAGGTAAGTTTCCGCTGAGAGCTGGCTGCGGAAAATGCGAATTTCATACACCTCATTGTTGACCGTCGCTTGAATCACCCCGTGGTGCTGTTCGGCCATATGAGCGATTTTTTGTAGGCTGAGGTGAGGCAGCAGATGTTGGGCAATCTTATTGCTGGCGATCACCGTATTGCTGGCAAAGTTGTACACCAGCAGGCCGGAAGGCAGGCTGGCGATAATCTCTTGATTCAGCGCGCGTTCGGCCTCCAGTTCAACCGCCATGTTCTCGCTAGGGCGAATGTATTGTCGACGAATAAAGTAGATGCCTGCCAGCGACAGCGCCAACAGCAACAGATTGATGGCGATTAACCAGATATTGTTACGCAGCAGGTCGATCGCCAGGCTGATGGCGGAAACCCGATAAACCACTTTCAGCGGTGCGTTAGGCAGGGAAGCGTTGAATTCTACCCAGTTGCCGCTCATCGTTATACCGGCGTTGGTGGTGCCTTCAATCGGCAGAGTTCCATCGTCCAGATTGCTGTTATCGGGCAGCAGCATAAAGTTGGCACGCGCCATATTAATCGGGATGATATCGTTAATCGGCAAATCGAAGGCGATCACCGTGGCCAGATGCCCCGGTTGATTAAAGGTCGTACGGATTGAAAACGAATAGGCGTTTTGGAAACGTTGCTTGCGTAAGGCGGAAAAGCTTTCGCGCTCGTCGAGCATGTTCGCCTGTTGCAGCATTTCGGCGCGACGATCTTCCGCCGACGTCGTCAGGTAGTTTTCCTTGAAGCGAGAGGCCAACTCTTTTAACGGCTGAGTGGTGATCAGACTCAGGCTGTTGTCCTGACCATTAAGGTAATACATGGCGTAATTTTCGGTCTTGGCACCCCAGCGGGCATCCAGATAGTCTGAAATATTGGCGATCATCGCCAATGTCCCTTCTTCATGGCTGCCAAAAATGACCGCGTCGGTTTTCTTATGCGGTTTTTCCAGGTAGTAAACGTCCGGCCGCAGTCGGGTTTCCTGCAGGCTGGGATCGACGTTCAGGGAGGCCGCATTGCCGAATTTATCGTAGATCTGATAGGTGACGTAGCGATAGTTGTCGATGCGCTTTTGCAGCCCATTGGCGATGCTGTTCAGCGCATATTTTTTCTCCGCCAGCCAGGCGTTGGTATAGTTGTAGCCGTACAGGCCAATGGCAATCGTCAGCAGCACGGCAAATAGCAGGAAGCAGCGGGTAATATTGCTTGAGCTAATGGTCAGTTGTTTGTTTTGCATAGTTGACTGCGCATTCCTGAATCAACGGGTTATCGCCCGGGCGCTGGCGGTAACAGCCAGGAGTAAGACGGCAACGCAGGCAAAGGCGACCGTCAGGCTGGAGAACTGGGCGATAAAGCCGATTAACGCCGGCCCGGCGAGAATACCGGCATAGCCTACGGTAGTCACTGAGGCGATAGCCAGATTGGCCGGCATATCATGTTGATTGCCTGCGGCACTGAACAGGATCGGCACCACGTTAGAGGCACCCAACCCTACCAGCATAAACCCGATCAACGAGACCATGGCATTATCGAACACAATCGCCATGCTCAGACCGATAGCGGCACACAGGCTGCCGAGCAGCAAGACCTTATATCTGCCCAGGGCGTTGACGATGCGGTCACCGTTCAACCTGCCGAGGGTCATGGTGATGGAGAACAACGCATAGCCTAATCCGGCCTGGCTGTGGTCAACCCCACGCAGGGTAGTGAGGAACAGGGCGCTCCAGTCGAGCATCGAACCTTCGGCCAGGAACATGATAAAGCACAGAATGCCGATAAACATGACCCAACCGCGTGGCACGACGAACATCGGTCCACCTTCTTCACCGCCGCTTTCGCGCAGTAAATTGCGGCTGGCTACGGTTAGCAACGCCGCGATGGTCAATACGGTGACACAGGTCGCCAACAGAGGGGAGAGTCCCAGCCACAACATGATGCTAACGCCCCCGGCGCCGGCAATGCCGCCAACGCTGAAGAAACCATGAAAGCCCGACATCATTGCCTTGCCGCTGGCACGCTCGACCACCACGGCCTGTATATTCATTGCCACATCGATCATGCCAATTGCTGCGCCAAACAGCAGCAGTGCCAACGCCATGCCCAGGGTGGTATTCATCAGCACCAGCAGCGGTAAATCGATGCACAGCGCCAAACCAGCAAGCAAGATCACCGGCCGACAGCCCAATCTGCCGGTCAGAAAACCGGTGAGCGGCATCGCCAGCATCGAACCCGCACCAATGCACAGCAGCAACAGACCGAGAGAGCCATCATCAATGCCGATGCGCGCTTTGGCGAAGGGAACCAGGGGCGCCCAGGCGGCCATGCCGAACCCGGCGACAAAAAAGGCCAGCCGCGTGGCGATCTGAGCCGGTACCCCGGGTTTTTGCTGTTCATTGCATAAGGTGGATGTCATGTGGGCTTTGGGATCTATTGTGGAAGAGGGACTGAAAGTTATGGAATGTTTTTATCACAATCCGCGATCCGGGTCGAAAGGAATTGCGCCGTCATTGGCCTTCGGTGCTGCGCGACGTTCCAGCCACAGGCCAATGACCTGCACAATATACTGCTTTTGCTGTTCGCTCAGTGCTTGCCCTTGCGGAATGTTATGCCACTTGGCCAGGCAACCACGACAACAGGTCGCGGTGGCGTGCTGGGCGACAAACACCGGATGGCCGCGCATGGGGGTCTGCTTGCCGTCATTGTTCGGAAAAGGCGCAGCCAACCGTTGATCGATAAAATCTCGTGCATGGCTGAGGATCAGCGGCAAGCCTTTGGTTTCAAAATAAAGCTGGTCTTTGGGATTCAGACGAAATTTGGCGCGGAAAGGGGAGCTTTGTAGCCGACGCCATAGCGCTTCGGGTTGAAATAGCATGGTTCATCTTCTTCGGGGCATTTTGTGCAGGTTATCAAAATAGCAACCGTGCGACCAATGTTGTCGGTTCAAAACCCTGCAGCACGAAGCGAAAGTTATTTAAGCAATAAAATGCATTCCAAATTAGTGCGCTTAATAAGTAGTCTAAAACAGAAGAAAAGATTAGCTATTAGTGCGGAAGTTAATTGGGGGGATAATATCTTCAAGTGATTATTTTTTGGCATAAAGTGCGAATTAAGATGAAATGTGAGCTAAGTATGAGGAAATAAAAAACCGGCCATAAGCCGGTTGAAGTGTACAGAATGTACAAAAAATTATCTTACAGATAATGAAGGTAATAATGAAAATAATGATGATAGCGGGATTATTATAACGTCAGCGTTATGGGATTCTTTTGGCACAATGTGCTTATTGATAGTGACTTTTGTATGGCTATCTTTTTTTTCTTAAGTTTTTGTATAACTACATGATTTTATATCTATAAGTGTGTTTTTTGTCATTGCGTGCCTTATTTTTTATGTCTGTAATGTTTTGTGTAAGTTCGCTCAATTTTACATTTGGAAACCTTTAATAATCACACTGAAACACTATCGGATACTTGGTATCATTTTCTTTCTGGATTAATATTACCCTTGTTACCAGAATGGTAATGCACAGTCGTGCTAATAATGCTCAAAAGGGCAGTGGCCATAGCTCGACATAATAAACGAGGATAATAACAATGAAACTTCGAGTTCTTTCTCTGATCGTCCCCGCACTGCTGGTTGCAGGCACCGCAGGTGCGGCGGAAATCTACAACAAAGACGGCAATAAACTGGATCTGTACGGCAAGATCAATGGTCTTCACTATTTCTCTGACAACAATGGCTCTGATGGCGACATGTCTTATATGCGTTTCGGCCTGCGTGGCGAAACACAAATCAGCGACCAGTTGACCGGTTTTGGTCAATGGGAATATCAGGCAAACCTCAACCATGCTGAAAGCCAAGACAACAAGAACTTTACCCGTTACGGCTTTGCCGGCCTGAAGTTTGGCGATTACGGTTCATTTGACTACGGCCGTAACACCGGCGTGCTGTATGACGTTGCCGCTTATACCGACTTGCAGCCAGAGTTCGATGGCTCCACTTACGGTGCCGACCAATTCATGTTCCAACGTTCCAGCGGTTTGGCAACTTACCGTAACACCGACTTCTTCGGTCTGGTTGACGGCCTGAACTTTGCTCTGCAGTACCAGGGTAAAAACGGCAACGGCGAAGAGTCTAACAACGGCCGTGAAGTTCTCAATCAGAACGGCGACGGCTACGGCATGTCGGTGAACTACGACATCGGCTATGGCATCAGCGCGGCAGGTGCCTTCTTTAGCTCCAAACGTACCAGCGAGCAAAACGGCGGTGGCGCATACAGCGGCATCATGGGCCGTGGCGATCGTGCTGAAGGTTATTCTGGCGGTCTGAAATATGACGCCAACGACGCTTACCTGGCCGTGATGTTCACCCAGTCTTACAATGCCGCACGCTTTGGCTCTACCAACAGCGACGCTTACGGTTATGCCAACAAGGCGCAAAGTATCGAAGCTTACGCACACTACCAGTTTGACTTCGGTCTGCGTCCATTCGTTGGTTATAACCAAACCAAAGGTAAAAACCTGGGTCTGGCCGCTAACGGCAAGGATTACGGCGACGAAGATCTGGTCAAATTTGTGGATCTGGGTGCGACCTACTTCTTCAACAAAAACATGTCCACCTACGTTGACTACAAAATCAACCTGTTGGACGACAACGACTTCACCAAGTCTGCCGGTATCAACACCGACAACGTGGTTGCCGTGGGCCTGGTTTACCAGTTCTAAGCAACAGAGTGTGAGTGTCACCACGCGGCCTTCGGGCCGCGTTTTTTTTGCCTGCGGTTTGGCACGAATTGGCATGAATGAGGCACGGATTGCCATTCTGAGATCCTGCGGCTTACCTAAACTTTCTACACAGAGATAAATCAGGAGGTTAGCATGGAACTCAGCATAAATCGGGTGGTTGAAACCGTACTGTACGTCAAAGATATCGAACGCGCCGCTGCATTCTATCAGCAGGTTTTAAAACTGCCGGTGATGGTGGCGAACGAGCGTTTCCGCGCTTACAACGTCGGTGAACAAAGCGTGTTGCTGTTGTTTATCGAAGGGGACTCGCTGAAAGGCGCGCATTATCCAGAAGGGTATATCCCCCCGCATGACGGCAGCGGGCCACTGCATATCGGGTTAGCGGTGGCGAAAGAACAGTTGCCGCATTGGGAGCAACATCTGACGACTCAGGGGATCGAGATAGAAGGGCGGATGAGCTGGGATCACGGCGGTGAGAGCATCTACTTCCGCGATCCCGATGGTCACCTGCTGGAACTGGTGACGCCGGGGATTTGGGCCAATTACTGATGATGCCAAACTTCGGCTAAGGCCTTCAGCGTTTCGCTCAGCAGCAATAAGGCATTCTGCGGTTGCTGCTCTATTTGCACCTTGACGATCGCCCCGTCAATCAGCATCGCCAGCATCTCTGCCCGTTGTTCTCGCTTCGGGCCAAGGGGCAGATAGCGAGCGAGCTCCTCGGCCATTTGCTGCTTGTGTCGGCGGGCGATGTCCAGGCTTTCCGGCAACATATCCGCCAGTTCAACCGCCGTATTGATAAAAGCGCAGCCGCGGTAGTGCGGATCGCTAAACCATTCCTCGAGACAAGGCACCAAGGCAGGTAAGACATCCCCGAACTGCTCGACATACTGTGTCAGTGACTGACTGAACCAGCTCAACCATTGCTCATGACGGTAAGCCAGAAACGCCTCAATCAACTCGTTTTTACTGGGGAAATGGCGATAAAAGGTCACTTTTGCTACGCCAGATTCGCTAATGATGCGATCGATACCGGTCGCGCGTACTCCATCGCGGTAAAACAGATCGTGGGCTGTCAGCAGGATACGCTGGCGCGGGGGAAGAACCTGAGGGGGAGCGGACATTGAAATATCTCCTGAGCATCGATTTCAATGATTGTAGACAACTCTGTCTACATGCGCTAGCTTAATGATGTAGACAAATCTGTCTACATTAATTTAACCTCCGAGGTAAGCTATGAGCATTAAACCCCCCTTGCCGCCCTTTACCCGTGAATCGGCGATTGAGAAAGTCCGTTTGGCGGAAGATGCCTGGAACAGCCGCGATCCGGAAAGGGTAGCGCAGGTCTATTCGGTCGATACCCATTGGCGTAATCGCGCTGAGTTTGTTGATGGCCGTGAGGCTGTCTGTGCTTTTTTGCAACGCAAGTGGGCAAAGGAATTGGAATATCGGCTGATCAAAGAATTATGGGCATTTGACGGGGCCCGCATCGCAGTGCGTTTTGCTTACGAATGGCGTGATGACTCCGGCAACTGGTACCGCAGTTTTGGTAACGAGAACTGGGAGTTCAATACGGATGGCCAGATGATCAACAGACACGCCTGCATCAACGATATGCCGATCCGCGAGCAGGATCGTCAATTCCACTGGCCGCTCGGTCGCCGTCCGGATGATATTGCGGCTTTGAGCGAGTTTGGCTTCTGATTACCGTTAGTGATAATAGGGTTTGAGTTCCGCATGGAGAGCGGAGATCAGCCGTTTTTTCCACTCGATTTCACCCTGGCGATAATGTGAAAACAGATAACCAATCGCCAGATCGTCCAGGATCGGCAGGGCGTACAGTCCCTGCTTGTCCTGCTGTGCATTGAACCAGGGTTGCGGAACTACCGCCATCAGTGGCGCTGCGCGCAGTACCGGTGGCAACTGCGCGTAATCGGCACAGCTGAGCTGGATCCTGCGTTGTAAACCCTGGCGTTCCAACTGACGGTCAAGTTCGTTCTCTGCCTGTGGCCAGGGATGGCAGTAATAGTGCGGGTAGTCTGCCAGTTCACCAAATGTCAGCCCGCTTTTGTGACCTAATACCTGGCGCAACGGCGTTCCGAATACCGCCACCAGGCGGGTGCTGCCAATAAGCTCATAACGCAGCGCGCTGGTGCGCTGTTGGTGATCGCCAACGGCAATCACCATATCTACCGCGCCTTCCAGCAGCTCAGTGCGCCATGAACGTCGCTCAAAGTTTTGGCAGCGGATATCGGCATTGGCAAGCGTGCTTTTCTGCGCCAGCAACGGCAATAAGATCGGATGCAGTGCCGGCGGCACAACCAGGGTGAAATGCCGTGGCGCATCCGGCACATGGCCGAACAATTCACTGTCCAGCGAAGAGAACAAGGGCGTTAGCGTTTCTTTAAGCGACAGGGCAAACAGCGTCGGCACCTGGCGATGCCCTTCCCGCCGGAACAGAGGCTCATCCAGCACCTCACGCAAGCGGGCCAGGGCGTGACTGACGGCAGAAGTGCTGATGCCGAGCTTATCCGCCGTTTTCTGGCTGGATCCGGTGCTGGTCAACAGGTAGAGCACTTTCAGCAGGTTCATGTCCATTTGCAGGATGTTCATTAATAGCCTTTTAAATTGAATACGCTTCAATATTAGGCTGAGTATACTTCAGCCCTGTTTTTCCCCGTAGAGCTGAAACATGAAAAAAAACATGGGTTATCTGATGGCTATGACATTCTCACTGTGCTTTAACGCTCAGGCACAGCTCGATCCTGCGCAACCGTTGTCCAGTGCGCCGCCCTATTCACTGTTTGAGCAATGGGCGCAGCCGGTGGCGCCATTCCAGATTTTCCCTCAGCTGTATTATGTCGGCACACGCAACCTTTCTTCCGTGCTGTTCAGCACGCCGGAAGGATTGATTCTTATTGACGCGGGGTTGGATGCCAGTGCACCGGTGATAAAATCCCATATTGAGGCATTGGGTTTCAACATCAAGGACTTGCGATTCATTCTTAACAGTCACGCACGTCTCGATCAGGCTGGAGGCATCGCTCGTTTGAAAGCCTGGAGCGGGGCGAAAGTGGTTGCCAGCGCCGCCAATGCCCAACAGTTGGCACGGGGAGGAAAACAGGATTTTGCCTTGGGGGATGCGCTGAGTTTTCCAGCGGTGAACACCGACATTATCGTCGGGCAAGGGGATAGCGTTACTTTGGGCGGGCTGAAATTTACGGCGTTAATGACGCCGGGGCATTTGCCTGGCGCCACTTCATGGGCGACCACGCTGCGGCAGAGCGGGAAAACCTATCGGCTGGTCTATGCCGACAGTTTGGCAACCCCGGACTACTATCTGGTCGATAACAAAAACTACCCGAGTCTGGTGCAGGACATCCGCAGCAGCTTTAGGCTTTTGGCCCAGCAGCACGCGGATATTTTTATCGCCAATAAGGGAACGCGCTTCGATCTGGAAAATAAAATGGCGCGACTTCAGGCTGGCGATCGGGAAGCTTTTGTCGATCGGCTGGGGTTACAGCAATATGTGCAACAGTCTCAACGGGCTTTTGAGACGCAGTTAAAACAGCAGCAAAGTAAAGATTAAGTTATCTTTCTATTTTATTTTGGCGCAATTAACCCTACCCAATAAAATAAGGTATGTGATTTAGATATATTTAACAAAATTAATGAGGATGAAAGGTGGCGCCCGGGTTTGATAAGGCGGAAAGGCAGAGGGGATAATAATGTGAAAAAGATTTTGAATAAGGGATGGCGCGCGTTGAATATTGATCGCCGGGAGTGCTGACGGCAAAATGACCAGTGGCGGGCTGTGATGAAACAGGCTGCAGTAGCCACAGAAGTTAAAACAGTCGCCGGTGCTCATGTCCGCCATGTTGTGCCCTGCCGGCGGGCTATCGGCGAGGTTCTGGCTCATCATTGTCCTGTGTCCGGCATGCTCCGCACTCATGGACATGCCAGTCATCTCGCTGTTATCCATGCTATTTTTTTCAAGATGGGTGGAAATTGATGGCGCGATGAATATCATCAACATAGCGAACAGGCCCAGCCAGGCCAGCGTGCGCATATGTTGAATTGACAGTTTCACCAGGAGCGTCCTTGCAGGGTTAAAGCGTAAAGGAATGACAATGTCAGCAGTTGTTCCACTATTGTAACATTGATGAGAATTAAGCTAAACAGAGAAGAAATCTGTTTGTTAAATGAGTTTAATTCGGGTAAATTCCGGGTAATTCCATTTGACCACGGATGACTTATCATGTCTGAACGCAATATTGCGTTGCCTGCTGCTGCGCAGAATATTAACCCGCAGGTGACTACTCGCAGTTGGTTTATTCCGTTGGCTATGCGGATTCATTTTTATATTGGTTTTTTTGTTGGGCCGTTTTTACTTATTGCGGCATTGAGTGGCATATTTTATGCCTTGACGCCGCAAATTGAATCACGGCTTTATGCCCCGCAGTTGTATAACGACAGTACCGGTCCGGCACTGCCGTTAAAACAGCAGATTATGGCCGCTCAGGCGATAGCGCCATCAAAAGCTTCTCTGTCGGCAGTGCGTCCTTCTCCGGCGGAGGGCGAGAATACCCGGGTACTGTTTAACGTCGCAGGGCTTCAGGCTTCGGAACGTTTGGCGGTGTTTGTTGATCCGGTTACGGCGCAGACGCACGGCGTAATGACGGTTTATGGTACCAGCGGCGTATTGCCGTTGCGCACCTGGCTGGACCAATTTCACCGTAGTCTGTTGCTGGGGGATGTAGGGCGCAATTACAGCGAGTTGGCAGCCTCCTGGCTATGGATTGCCGCGCTGGGGGGGCTGATCCTCTGGGGGGCGCGCAGGCGTAAGAAGGTAACGCGTCAGCGTGGTGGTTTACGCAGGTTACATGAAAAAAGTGGCGTACTGCTGCTGGTCGGCCTGCTGTTCTTTTCTGCCACCGGGCTGACCTGGTCACAGTGGGCCGGGGAGAACATCAGCGTGCTGCGCCAGCAATTCGGCTGGTCGACGCCCTCGCTGTCTACGGCGATCAACGGGCAGGACGCTGTGCCTGCCGGCGATCATGCGGAACACCATGAGCATATGATGGTCAGGGCGGAACCGCCTCAGGATGGCGCCATGTATGACAGGGCCCTGGTCGGTGCACGGCAGGCCGGTATCGACGCCGCCAGGGTTGAAATCAAGCAGCCGGCGATGGCGGGGCAGGCCTGGACGGTCATGGAGATCGATCGCCGTTGGCCGACGCAGGTTGATGCTGTTGCTATCGATCCCGTAACCCTGGCCATTACCGATCGCGTCAGTTTTGAACAATACCCGCTCGCGGCAAAATTAACGCGCTGGGGAATCGATTTGCATATGGGCGTCCTGTTTGGCCTGGTCAATGAGCTGGTGCTGGTGGTCTTTGCCGCCGGGTTGGTGGCGATGGTGGTGATGGGGTACCTGATGTGGTGGCGAGGTCGGCCAACGCGAGTAGTACGTAAACCTGCCCGTTCCCCCTTTATGTTGCTGCGCAAAACGCCAAAAGGGCCGCTGTTGCTGATTGTCTGCCTGACGCTGCTGCTGGGCTTTTGTTTACCGGTGATGGGCGTCAGTTTACTGATGTTTCTGCTGTGTGATTTGCTGTGGTATCTGGCTACGCGGCGGCGTAAACCGCACCTATCGACAAAGTGAAATTTGTAGAAAAGCCTTTCCTCTTCTAGACTTAGAGTACAACAAACGTACTCCAAGAGGACAAGTCATGACGAACAAGCTGATTTTAGCCGTTTGCACAGCAGCGACATTTTCTATTCTTGCCGGCTGTACGGCTTATGACAGGGCCGCCAGTTACGTTCAGGAGCCTGTGGTCAGTGATGTCAAAGTAGGGATGACCAAACAGCAGGTTCGTGCCATTGCCGGTCCACCGTCAACCACGGCGACTTTGGTTCACGCTCAGGGGACTTGCGATACCTATGCGGTAGCGCCGCGTGACGGGAAAGTACAAACCTATTTTGTTAGCTACAGCGATACCGGACATGTGATGAACAAAGGCTATCAGACCTGTTCTGATTACGACTCACAGCCTAAATAATCCCCGATTAAGTGAGCAATCCAGCCCCGCTTTTGCGGGGTTTTTCATTTTTTAACCGTTAGCGGCTTGAAGTTTAAGCAAACGCACTTTTTCCTGCATTTTTTTTCATGAAACGATAGACATTTCATAACGGTAGCGCTAATATCTGCGCCCATTGGAAGGATGGCCGAGTGGTTTAAGGCAACGGTCTTGAAAACCGTCGAGTGTAACAGCTCCCAGAGTTCGAATCTCTGTCCTTCCGCCAAATTTAGCCGGCTTAGCTCAGTAGGTAGAGCAACTGACTTGTAATCAGTAGGTCACCAGTTCGATTCCGGTAGCCGGCACCATATAAGCAGTACCGATGCTCAAAGCGTCTACGGACCCCAGTAATCTTCGCGATTGCTGGGGTTTTTCGTTTTGGCTCGCCGATGTACATCTGCATATGTGTTATGTCAGTTTTACTGATAACAATAAAAAACCCGGCACAAACGGCCGGGTTTACGTTTTTGTACCAACTGATTTTTTCGGGTTCAGTCAGTGACTACTGAGCCACGATTCTTGGCTTCACCGCGGCTAATCAAGCTCTTACCCAGTTTAATTCCAGGCTTCTCGATAAACTTATACAGCAGCGATGCGATCCCATAAGTGAGAGGGAGGATAATAGCGGAGGCGGCGATAAATCGTACGGCAGAGGGCCAGCCAGCAAATTGGGTGTTTGACAGCAGGAAAGCGACGACTGGAAGTACGATTAACAAGTGCAGCAAATACACGGAGTAGGAAACATCTCCCATGTATACGCTGAATTTGTTCGTTAGTATCCAGCGTGGGAGGCGTAATACGCTTGTCCACGTGCTCTCCTCGTTTCGAGGCCAAAGGATGGTTGCCATCATTAAAATCATACCGATTTCGGCTAGGAAACGCATCTTGTTGAAAGTGTCCTGCATATAAACGCTGATGCAAGCTGAAGCCAATGCAAAAACTACGTATTTGAGTTTCTTAGCGCGAATAGCTTCTGAAATAAACATGCCAGCAATGAACAGATGCAGTTTTATCAGAATCATTGATGGCATCGGGAACGCAGAAAAGTAGCCGGGTAACAGCTGCTTGGCAACAACACACAACATAATGATTGCTAAGCAGGCTCGGGCAAAGCCCAATCTCATCACGACTAGCATAATGAAGGGAAACAGGAAATAAAACTGCATTTCCAGGCCGATACTCCAGTCAGGTAGCACGGTATTAAATGAGAAACTTGGCAGGAAACCAAACAAAAACGTGACATGGGTGAATACGTTCAAGAATGATGCGTCACTGTAGCGCGAACTGTTGGTTTGAGTTTCACTGTAAAAATGACCAATAATCTCGCGTGCCTCACCGAAATAGCTGCCAAAGCAAATGGCTACGATCAAAAGCACGTAGTAAAGCGGGGCGATACGAAAAAAGCGGCGCAGCCAAAATTTCTTAAAGGTTGCACTGTCGGTCCACGGCTCTTTCTCCTTCCGCTCTACATAATTTTTTGCCATCAGGAACCCAGAAAGCAATATAAACAGGTCTACGCCGATTCCAGGATCGGAAAGGATTGGAAAGTGATAACTGGCTAAAATGCAAATATGACCTAAAACGACCCAGAGGGAGGCTAGACCGCGTAATCCCTCCAGTTCTTGTGACCATTTTTTAACTGATTGCATTGGCGAGCCTCGCTGAACGGTATTTCATTAGCAGTTATCCGTATGCAGGTGAATTTTGTTGGTTTTTCAGTATAGCAGGCCGATCTAGAATGGTTACTGGGGGAAATCTGAATGTGAGTTTGAGCATCTCTTTCAGATTGAAGCATTTTATTACAAGAGAAACGCAGAGGTTTGAGACATAAAAAAAAACCAACCGCAAAGGGTTGGTTTCTCTAGGGATTTCTGGTCGGCATGAGAGGATTCGAACCTCCGACCCCCGACACCCCATGACGGTGCGCTACCAAGCTGCGCTACATGCCGACGCTGTGGGAAATAATACTACCCTTTCCCAATCTCAAAGCAAGAGAGAATTCGCCTGACTGCTTGTATTTTAAGCGATTAGTTGGCGATAAAGCGCTTCACGTCGGTCAACACCTGCAGCAACAGAGCGAGCTGTGGTTTTTCGTCTTTGATCTCTTTGTCGTTTTTATCGTACGCATGGTAATTGCCGCTGCTGTCCAACACCAGGGTTTGCGTTGGTGTGGTGATCACCAACAGGCTGTTATCACCGGTAGCCACCCAGTTGTTTCTGCGTTGGGCCGTAAACAGGTCTTCACCCTGCGAGTAGTCTTTCGGGGACGTTTTCACGTGCAGCAAACGCTGCATTAGCGTACGCATTACGTCATTGTGACCGGTCAGTTTATTGATGGTCTGCGCTGGCGTACCCGGCCAGTGGATAATCAACGGCACCTGTAGCTGCTGTTGGCTGAAACTGCGGCCTGCGCCCCAGTAACCTTTACCGGTGTCGTTAAATTCAACGCCGTGCTCTGCGGTGATCACCACCACGGTTTTATCCAGTACGCCACGCTCTTTGAGCGTGTTGAGCACCTGGGCAATCTGCGCATCCACATCCTGTGCGCCGGCCCGGTAGCGCTGAATAAAGTCAGCCGGGGCAGGGGTTTTCTCATTGGCTGCCGGTTCTGCACCGCGGAAGTTGATGTAAGAGAACCACGGAGCGTTGCTGTTTTGATCGGCCAACCAGCGTTGCCACTGCTGCGTGGTCACCGCATCATTTTGCTGGACAGGTGCCGGCAGCGTGAAATCGGTCAACAGCGCCTGGCGATACAGGCTGGCGTTAAATCCGTCGGATGAGAACAAACCAAATTGATAACCCTGGGCGCTTAGCGCACTGATCAGAGCGGAAGGTTTGCGCGCGGCAAGAATGCTGTCCAGATAGGTCGGCGAAATGCCGTAGAACAGGCCAAACAGGCCGGTATCTGCATGATTGCCAGAGCTGTAGTGATCGCTAAAGCGAATGTTTTCCTGGGCGAAGCGGCTAAGGGCAGGCATATCCTGCTTCATATCCTGTTGACGTACGCCGTCTACCACGATCATCAGCAGGTTATAACCGCTGCCTTTGTCGTCGTAGCTGAGGTCGTTAAGAGGATATTCCACCGCAACGGCTTCCGGATTCCCTTGCTGCACCAGCCGACGTTCATATTCTTGCGAATCGAGCAGGCCGTGTTTCTCAAGGAATTTACGCGCGGTCATTGGATACGACAGCGGCAGGTTCGCCCGCTGCATGGTGATCGGGCGATAGAAATTGGCATCGGCCCAGATATAAATCAGGTGCGAGGCAAAGAAGGCGCTGATAAACAGCACCGCCAGAGGCTTGCCGAAACGTTGGCGGTTCAGGCTGCGCAGCTTTTGCCAGCTCCAGGTGCCAAACAGCATCTCCACCAGGAAGATCACCGGCACACAGATAAACATCAGCTGCCAGTCGCGCGCCAGCTCACTTTGATCCGGGTTGACCACCAGTTCCCACACCACCGGATTAAGGTGAAGGTGGAAATGCGTAAAGACCTCGCTGTCGACCAGCAACAGCGTCAGGCCGGTGGTGGCCAGCGCGGCGGAGATAAATCGCAACAACCGCTGCGACATCACCACAAAGGTGAGCGGGAAAATAATCAGCAAGTAGCCGGCGAAAACGATAAAGCTGAAATGCCCCAGTAAGCTGACCAGGGCATAAACCCGGCCCAACAGGGAAGAGGGCCAGTCAGTGACAAACAGGTAGCGGCTACCCAGCCCGAGGGCGAGCAGGATATTAAATAAGGCGAACCAGTGCCCCCAGCTGATCATCTGGGAGACTTTTTCACGATAACGCTGACGGTTTGTCACCATAAGTAATTATTAATGCGCTTTATCTTCACGAATAGAAGCTTGCAGGGCTTCTGCAAACGATCTTGCCAACGTTTTCCGCTGAACTGGAGCAACGCTGGTATTGATCAAATTAGTCACCATGTTGCCCAGTACCATCAAAGACAGATCGGTGGGAGTATGGTGTTTTTCCAGAACATTAACCAGCTCGGAGAGCAGTTGTTCAACGTGTTCGTCACTGTAACGGGATGATTGTGGCATAAAAATTGCGCTCAAAGCCTGACAAAGTCCCATATCTTACCGTATAGGACAGTGATTTTCTGCTCTTTTATCGATTCCCTTTGTCTTTCAAACCGTAGCGTGGCGGGGACTCTTGCGTTCCCCCGTCAAGGATTCTGCGCGATTGCCGGTGTATAGCCTGTAATATGTCGATGAATCGAGGTATTTCGCGCCTGTATGGATGGTGGAAATATATTGATCGTCGACGGGTTGAACACTGCTTTAAAGTTGCAGCGCAGGGGCCTTCAGTGTTTGAATACGCGCTAAAAGAACAGGAGGATTTACCATGAGTCTGGATATCGACCAGATTGCTCTGCACCAGTTGATCAAACGTGACGAACAAACGCTGGACGTGGTGCTGCGCGATACTCTGCTGCCCACCAATGCGGCGGTAGAAGAGATGATGGAAGAGCTGCATCGTGTCTACAGCGCCAAGAGCAAGGCTTACGGCCTGTTCAACGAGGGCAGTGAACTGGCGGAAGCGCTGCGCACCTGCCGTAAGGAAGATAAGGACTTTCTGGCTTTCAGCCGTGCAGCGACCGGCCGTCTGCGCGATGAGCTGGCCAAATATCCGTTTGCCGAAGGTGGCGTGGTGCTGTTTGGCCAGTACCGTTATTTGGCGGCGGAGTATTTATTGATTGCGGTCCTCAACAGCCGCAACAGTTCGCGCGTTAACGAAGAGCTGGATATCAACACCACCCATTATCTGGACATCAACCACGCCGACATCGTCGCGCGTATCGATCTGACCGAGTGGGAAACCAATCCGGAATCGACCCGTTACCTGACCTTCCTGCGTGGACGAGTGGGCCGTAAGGTTTCCGATTTCTTTATGGACTTCCTGGCGGCGGCGGAAGGGCTGGACACCAAGGCGCAGAACCGCGGCTTGCTGCAGGCGGTTGACGATTATTGCGCTGATGCGCAGCTGGATAAAAATGAGCGCCAGTCGGTGCGCCAGCAGGTTTACAGCTATTGCAACGAACAGCTGCAGGCAGGCGAAGAGATCGAGCTGCAGGAGCTGTCGAAAGAGATAGCTCCGGTGGGCGAGAAAGATTTTCTGCAGTTTTCCAACGAGCAGGGCTATCAGTTGGAAGACAGCTTCCCGGCCGATCGCGGTACGTTGCGTCAGTTAACCAAGTTTGCCGGCAGCGGCGGCGGCATCAGCATGAACTTTGACGCCATGCTGCTGGGGGAACGTGTATTCTGGGATGCGGCGACCGACACGCTAACCATTAAAGGCACGCCGCCGAACCTGCGCGATCAGTTACAACGTCGTTTGGGCGGCGGCAACAAATAATTTCGCCGGATCGCAGACAATAAAAAACGCCGCAATTGCGGCGTTTTCTACTTCGGCGTCCCGAAAAGCTCGAATACGTTGCGATTACGCGCGAACGAAGTCGATGTGGGTCAGCTTCGGCTTGAACGGGTGACGCTGTACAGCCTGAACTTTAACTTTGGTTTCTTTACCGTCGATAACCAGAGTTACAGCTTCGCTGTAGAATTCTGCTTTAGCTTCCATGTTCTTAACAGAATCATGGTCCAGCTCGATGGAAACTGGAGCTTCTTCGCCACCGTAAACGATAGCTGGGAATTTATTTGCTGCACGCAGGCGGCGGCTCGCACCCTTACCCTGGTCTTTACGTACTTCTACATTGATAGTGAACATTGTTTTTTCTCTTAAAAGAAAATTTACCCTGCTACAGGCGACCCAGTAGCAAGTTCGATAACCTGCTTTAGCACCGGGCGAACCCAGGCAAAGCGGGCGGCATTTTAACGGAAAGCCGCCCACAGGGCAATGGAAACCTGCCTGATTTGCAAGGGGCAAAGATCAGTACAGCTCGTTGGCGCGGCGGAAGCGTCCTTGATAATCGAACACTTTTTCTCGTACCTGCCAGAATTGCCCGCGTTTGCGCGCCACAACAAAATCCGGATGACGCAGCAGCGCTTGCTGAGCCAGCACGTCGGCGGCATTTTGCCAAGCGAACGGCACCCCAGGCGCACGCTGATGTGGGCGCAGGAACAGCATGTCGAAGGCTTTGCGCTGAGCCGGCGTTTGCAAACGAAAACGTTCGCTGGTGCTGGTGCCATCTTCGTCGTAATAGGTCGCCTTTAGCCACTCGCCTTTTTCATCGCGGCCGCTTTGCAACTCCATGCCGCCACAGCGTAATACCAGAGCGTCTTTCAGCTTCAGCGCCGCCTTCAGCATATCGTCGGGATCGACCAGCACCTCCTGACACTGATGGCAGCGGCGGGCGGCAATGTCGTTCTCCGCACCGCAGTGCGGGCAGCTTTTGAAACGAAAACGGTAATCGCACTGCTCGCGATGGCCTTCATCGTCCTCCAGCCAACCCTGACAGCGGCGACCGTAATGTTCGATGAGATCGCCATTCTCGGTGCACTTGCCCCAGAACAGGTTGGCGAAGCCACAGCCGGGACAAAATACCTGCACCGGTTGGCTATCGCTGTGCGGCTTGCTGACCCCCACCTCCGGCGTGAACAGGTCGTGCGGGTTCCCGGCGTAGTCGAGGATCAGACAATCCTCTTTGCCGGGGGCCAGCCGCAGCCCGCGGCCGACGATTTGTTGATATAGGCTAACGGACTCTGTTGGGCGCAGGATGGCGATCAGATCAACATGCGGTGCATCAAAACCGGTGGTCAGTACCGCCACATTCACCAGATAGCGCAATTGCTGCTGTTTGAACGCTTCAATCAGGGCATCACGCTCGGCGGCAGGGGTTTCTGCACTGACCAACGCGGCCTCGCCTGACGGCAACAGACCGTGAACTTCACGGGCGTGCTCAACGGTGGAGGCGAAAATCATCACCCCCTTACGCGTTTCGGCGTATTCCACGATTTGGCTGATGATATGCGGAGTGATGCGATTTTGCTGCTTCAGTTCACGGTTCAGGTCCACCTCGCTGAACAGGCCGTTGCTTCTGGCCTCCAGACGGCTGAAGTCATACTGCACAATCGGCATGTCCAGCCGTTCAGGCGGCACCAAATAGCCGTTCTTGATCATGTAACGCAGCGGCAGCTCATAAATGCAGTCGCGGAACAGGCTGCTGGCATCGCCGCGGGTAAAGCCGTGATAGTGATACTGATAAATCCAGCCTTTTCCCAGCCGGTACGGGGTGGCGGTCAGTCCCAGCAGCCGCAGCTGTGGGTTGGTTTTCTGCAGATGCTGAATAATCTGTTGGTACTGGCTTTCGTCGTCGTCACTGATGCGGTGGCATTCGTCGATGATCAGCAGGGAAAATGCGCCGTCGAACAGCGACAGATTGCGCGCCACCGATTGAACGCTGCCAAATACCACCTTACCGGCGCTGTCTTTTTGCTGCAGACCGGCGGCAAAGATATCCGCCTCCAGCCCGTAAGCGCGATATTTGGCGTGGTTTTGCGCCACCAGTTCTTTCACGTGGGCCAGCACCAGGACCCTGCCGCGCGCGCGTTTAGCCAACTCGGCGATCACCAGGCTTTTACCGGCGCCGGTCGGCAGCACAATCAGCGCCGGCTGCGGGTGCTGACGGAAATGTTTAATGGTGGCTTCGACCGCTTCCAGTTGGTAGGGGCGCAGAGTAAAGGCCATAAATTAACGCCGTGGATTGAGAAGGGCCATCGGGAACAGGTTTTGTAACATCTGAACCCACAAAAACAGTGACATTCTACTCCCCTGATGGCTAAAAAATTTCTATTATTATGCCTTCTGAGCGCACGCGGTGCGAGAAGCGTGGAAATTACCTCTGTCAGGGGGCCGTTTCCGCCGCTATACTCGTGTGACAGTAATCGCTGTTCCCCCCTCTTCGAACCTGCCCTGTTGCACCTGGTGCAACGGTGGGTGTCATATTTTAGCAATACGATCAATGCGATCATAACAACGACAGGCAAAGCAGATTCAATGCGACTGGACAAGTTTTTATCTCAGCAGTTAGGTGTTAGCCGTGCGCTGGTAGCGCGTGAACTTCGGGCCAAACGCGTCACCGTCGACGGTGAAGTGGTTAAGAGCGGAGCCCTGAAACTGACTCCGGAGCAGGTGGTGGCGTTTGACGGCAACCCGCTGCAGCAGCTCACGGGCCCGCGCTACTTTATGCTCAATAAACCGCAAGGTTACGTATGTTCTACGGACGATCCCGATCATCCGACGGTGCTGTATTTCCTCGATGAGCCGGTTGCCTATAAGCTGCACGCCGCCGGTCGCCTGGACATCGATACCACCGGTTTGGTGCTGATGACCGACGACGGTCAATGGTCGCACCGCATCACCTCACCGAAACACCACTGTGAGAAAACCTATCTGGTGACGCTGGAGCATCCGCTGGCGGAAGACACCGCGCAGCGCTTTGCCGAAGGCGTGCAGTTACATAACGAAAAAGATCTGACCCGTCCTGCGCAACTGGAAAAGATAGAAGACAACTTGGTGCGTTTGACCATCAGCGAAGGGCGCTATCACCAGGTGAAACGCATGTTTGCGGCGGTCGGCAACCGGGTTATCGAACTGCACCGCGAACGTATCGGTGCCATCGTGATGGATGAGGATCTGGCCGAGGGCGAATACCGTCCGCTGACCGAAGAAGAGATTGCCAGCGTGGGCGCACCGCACCTGCAGGATTAATTCACTACTCTACTACGGCTGATGAAGGAGTCGTTGAACGTGCAACAGAACCGGTCATCTCACCTCGGTTTGATTTTTATTCTGGGCCTGCTTTCCATGCTGATGCCATTGGCTATCGACATGTATTTGCCCAGTATGCCGGTGATTGCCAAACAGTTCGGCGTCGAGGCGGGCAGCGTGCAGATGACGCTCAGCGCCTATATGCTCGGCTTTGCTTTGGGGCAGCTGTTCTACGGGCCAATGTCAGACAGTATCGGCCGCAAGCCGGTGATCCTGTGGGGAACGCTGATCTTCGCGATTGCCGGCGGCGCCTGTGCGATGGCGCAGTCGATCGACCAGTTGATCAACCTGCGTTTCCTGCACGGGCTGTCGGCGGCGGCGGCAAGCGTGGTGATTAACGCCCTGATGCGCGATATGTTCACCAAGGACGAATTCTCACGCATGATGTCGTTTGTCATCCTGGTGATGACCATCGCCCCTTTGCTGGCGCCGATGATCGGCGGTGCGCTGCTGCTGTGGTTCAGTTGGCATGCGATTTTCTGGACCATGGGCGCGGCGGCGCTGATCGGTTCGTTGCTGGTGGCGTTCTTTATCAAGGAGACGCTGCCGAAGGAGCGACGGCAGAAATTTCATCTGCGAACCACGCTGGGCAACTTCGCTTCATTGTTCCGGCACAAGCGGGTGCTGAGCTACATGCTGGCCAGCGCCTTCTCGTTTGCCGGCATGTTCTCGTTCCTCAGCGCCGGGCCGTTTGTGTATATCGAGCTTAATCACGTATCGCCGCAGCATTTTGGTTACTATTTTGCGCTGAACATTGTGTTTTTGTTCCTGACAACGTTGGTCAACAGCCGCAATGTGCGGCGGCTGGGGGCGATCAAAATGTTCCGTTTGGGCCTGTTTGTTCAATTGGCGATGGGGTTGTGGTTACTGGCGGTTAGCGCAATCGGCCTCGGCTTCTGGGCGTTGGTGCTGGGCGTGGCGGTGTATCTGGGCTGTATCGCCATGATTTCGTCAAACGCCATGGCAGTGATCTTGGACGATTTCCCGCATATGGCGGGCACCGCTTCCTCTCTGGCCGGTACGCTACGTTTCAGTATTGGTGCGCTGGTGGGCGCGATACTGGCGATGGCGCCCGGCAAGAGCGCCTGGCCGATGGTCTCGTCGATGGCGTTGTGCAGTATCGTTGCGGTACTGTTCTATTTATACGCCAGCCGGCCGCGCCATAAAGCCTCACCGAACACGCCGTAGTTCTCCCCCTGACTCAGGCTCAACGTTACGTTTGGGCCTGAGTGGGTTGCACCTTCCGTTTTGCCTCCCTGAACTTCAATGACGTCAGTCGGTTTATTGCTAAGCCTCCACGCGCCAATCAACAGGTTGCCGTTTATGCTGTGTGCTTTTTGTTAAATAAATTGCTCTGCCTGTGGCAAGCGGCGGCGGGTATTTACACTCCGGGGTTTGAGGGGTAATCGGCGGGTGTTTAGGTTAGGGGCATTGATAATCAAGGCATTAACTTAAGGTTGACCTCGGCGTCAAGAAGTTAAATGTTTCCACAATGTAAAATTATAAAGAGCGAAAAGTAACCGCATTGAGAGAAAAAAGAGTTGAGATTGCGGCGGGAAAGGGTTACATATAACGCAAAAATGCGAGCTGAGTCGCAAAATGCTGTGAAACGACAACGCAGAGTGTCTGAAAAACGGCAGGACATCAGTAAGCGCAGGGGTAAGTTAACTGCCTGTGACATTATTTACATTTAAATAACATTCATGGGCGGCAGAGTCGGGACGCAGCGGCTATAACTTAGTTACCCTGTCAGGTTAAAAGCGTTTCATTTTTCAAACTAGGGATTTCATGTGGAAAGTATCCAACTTTCGGTAGTGCATCGCTTGCCGCAAAGTTATCGTTGGCTATCAGGCTCTACCGGCGTCAAGGTCGAACCGATTCCGATCAGCGGAATAGACGAAGATAACAACCTGATTGGCCTGAAACTGCTCAGCCATGAAGGGGCTGACGCCTGGCAGGTCATGCAGCAGCTTAATCTGTCTTTGCAGGAGATTCAGGTCGACTGCGCCATCGTGGAGTGGGAAGGGGAGCCTTGCCTGTTTGTGCAACGCTGTGACGAAAGTACCACCCTGTGCCGGCTCAAAAACGTCGGTGCCGCTATCGCCGAACCCATGAGTGCGCAATACCCTTTCTGACTCCCGCCGCTAGTCCGCCAACTGCAACAGCTGCTGCGTATAAGCGGCGGCGGGCGAGTTAAAGATCGTCTGACAATCGCCTTGCTCAACCACCTCTCCCTGTCGCAATACAATGACCTGATGACACAGCGAACGCACTACCTGTAAATCGTGGCTGATAAACAGATAGGCCAGCCGGTGGCGTTGTTGCAGTGATTTCAGCAACGTCAGGATTTGCGCCTGCACCGATTTGTCCAGCGACGAGGTTGGCTCATCCAGGATCAGCAACTGCGGTTGTAAAATCAGCGCACGTGCGATGGCGATACGTTGGCGTTGGCCGCCGGAAAACTCGGTTGGGTAACGGTGGCGCAAAGCAGGATCCAATCCCACTTCTTGCAACACCTCAATCACCCGCTGTTCTCGCTGCTCGGCACTCAGTTTCTGGTGTACTTCCAGACCTTCGGCAATAATTTGCAGCACGTTCAGCCGAGGGTTCAGCGCCGAGAAAGGATCCTGGAACACAATCTGCATCTGACTGCGGTACGGCAGCATTTGCTTCATGCTGAACTGGTGCAGTGGCTGGCCGTTAAACCACATGGCGCCTTTGGCACTCAGCAGACGTAATAGCGCCAGCCCGGTGGTGCTTTTCCCCGAACCAGATTCTCCTACCAGCCCAACGCTTTCCCCGGCCTTCAGCTCAAAACTCAAATCCTTCAGTGCATAATGATGACCGACCGTGCGGCGCAGCAAACCGCGCTTGATTGGGAAGCTGACCTGCAGGTTTTCCACCTTCAGCAGCGGAGCGGCATCCGCCGGCAATGGCAGCGGATCGCCCACGTTCTCCGCCGCCAGCAATTGCTGGGTGTAAGGATGCAGCGGCTGGCTAAACAGGCGGACACGGTCGTTCTGCTCAACGCATTGGCCCTGGCGCATCACCGCCACGTTGTCCGCCAGGCGACGCACAATATTCAGGTTGTGGGTGATAAACAACAGCCCCATGCCCATTTCCTGCTTCAGCTCCTTCAGCAGCAGCAGAATTTGCGCCTGGATAGTCACATCAAGCGCGGTGGTGGGTTCATCCGCGATCAGCAATTTGGGCTGGGTCAGCACCGCCATGGCGATCATCACCCGCTGCCGCTCGCCGCCGGAAAGCTGATGCGGATAGTCTTTCAACCGTCCTTTGGCATTGCGGATACCGACGCGATCCAGGCATTGGATGATCTCGCCGCGTGCGACGTCGCGCCGCATGCCGCGATGCAGCGCCAGTACTTCGGCCAGCTGTTTTTCAATGGTGTGCAGCGGATTGAGCGACACCATCGGCTCCTGGAATATCATCGAAATCTGGTTGCCGCGCACCTTGCGTAGCTCGCCCTCTGGCGCATGCAGCAGCGAATTGCCGTTGAACTGGATATCGCCGGCGGTATAGACCACCGGAGGCGAGGGCAGCAGGCGCAATACCGACAGCGCAGTGACGCTTTTGCCTGAACCGGACTCACCCACCAACGCCAGCGTCTCTGCCTTTTCGATCTGCAGCGAAAGGCCGTTGACCACCGGGTTCAATACCTCTCCCTGACGAAAAGCCACGCCGAGATCCTGAATTGAAAGCAGAGGAGTGCTAGCCATATTAATGCGCCTTGCTGGGGTCAAAGGCGTCGCGTACCGCTTCGCCGATAAAAATGAGTAAAGACAGCAGCACCGCCAGCACCAGGAAAGCGGTGATGCCGAGCCACGGCGCCTGAAGGTTGTTCTTGCCCTGCAGCAACAGTTCGCCGAGCGACGGGGAGCCTATTGGCAGGCCGAAACCCAGGAAGTCGAGCGAGGTCAGGGTCGTGATGGAGCCGCACAGAATAAACGGCAAGAAAGTCAGCATCGCCACCATCGCATTGGGCAGCATATGGCGATACATAATGACCCGATCCTGCACCCCCATGGCGCGTGCGGCGCGGATATAGTCGTAGTTGCGGGTACGCAAGAACTCGGCGCGCACCACGCCCACCAGGCTCATCCAGCCGAATAAAATGGTGATGCCGAGCAGCCACCAGAAATTGGGTTGTACGATGCTCGACAACAAAATGATCAAAAACAGCGTCGGCATGCCCGACCACACCTCGATAAAGCGCTGGCCCCACAGGTCTATGCGCCCGCCGTAGTAGCCCTGTACGGCACCGACGCAAACGCCAATCACGCTGGAGAACAGCGTCAACGCCAGTCCGAACAGCATCGAAATACGAAAGCCATACAGCACGCGGGCCAGAACGTCGCTGCCGTTGCCGTCGGTGCCCAACAGATTGTGGCGTGAAGGCGCGGAGGGGAAGGGCACTTCGGTAGCGAAATTGATGGTGTCATAACTGAAACGGATCGGCGGCCAAACAGCCCAGCCGTGGCTGTCGATCTGTTTTTTTACGAAGGGATCCTGATAGTCGGTGGCGGTGTTCAGCTCGCCGCCGAAGGTGGTCTCGCTGTAGTCGATGATGAACGGCAGATACAGGCGCCCTTCGTAGCGCACCAGCAGTGGCCTGTCGTTGGCGATCAGGTTGGCCCCCAGGCTGAGGACAAACAGCACCAGAAAAATCCACAGCGACCAGTAGCCGCGGCGGTTGCTGCGAAAACGTGCCCAGCGCGCCTGGTTAATTGGGCTTAAGCGGCTCATTGGCGGGCCTCGAAATCAATACGCGGATCGACCAGGGTATAGGTGATATCGCTGAGAATATTCAACAGCAGGCCAATCAGCGTGAAGATATACAGCGTGCCGAACATCACCGGATAATCGCGCTGCAGCGTGGCGTCATAGCCCAACAGGCCCAGCCCGTTAAGCGAGAACATCACCTCGATCAGTAAAGAACCGGTGAAAAACATGCTGACAAAGGTCGCCGGGAAGCCGGCGATCACCAGCAGCATGGCATTGCGAAACACGTGGCGATAAAGGATTTTGTTCTCGTCCAACCCTTTGGCGCGGGCGGTAACCACGTACTGTTTGCGGATCTCGTCGAGGAACGAATTCTTGGTCAGCATGGTCAGGGTGGCGAAACCGCCAATCACCGTCGCCAGAACGGGCAGGGTGATATGCCACAGGTAGTCGGTGATTTTGCTGTACCACGGCAGGGTATCGAAATTGCTGGAAACCAGACCACGCAGCGGGAACCAGTCGAGATAGCTGCCACCGGCGAACAGCACAATCATCAGAATGGCGAACAGAAAAGCGGGAATGGCGTAACCGATGATAATCAGGGTGCTGCTCCAGGTGTCGAAGGCGCTGCCGTTATGTACGGCTTTGCGGATCCCCAGCGGGATCGACACCAGGTAAATGATCAGCGTACTCCACAGCCCCAGCGTAATGGAGACTGGTAGGCTATGACCGACCAGCTGCATCACCGACGCGCCGCGGAACAGGCTGTCGCCGAAGTCGAGGCGCATGTAATTCCACAACATGGTGAAATAGCGCTCGTGCAGCGGCTTGTCGAAGCCATAGCGTTTGGTGATTTCGGCGATCACTTCCGGATCCAACCCGCGGGAGCCGCGGTATTGACTGTCCGTGGCACTGGCAACGCCGGTGCGCGCATGCCCCAGGCCGTCGCCTATTCCGCCGCCGCCGAAGCCGCTGCTCTGGCCCATTTCGATAGTGGCGATGGCCTGATCGACCGGGCCACCGGGCGCAATTTGCACGATAAAAAAGTTAATGGTGATGATCGCCCACAGGGTGGGGATAATCAGCAGCAGTCTGCGAATTAAATAAGCCGCCATCGCAGATTCCTTATTGTTGTTGAGTCGGCAAACGCGCCGCCTTATTGACGTCAAACCACCAGTTATCGAAGCCGATCACATAGGCCGGGCGGATAGGCGGCGTGGAGAATTTGTCCCAGTACGCGTAGCGATCGTGATTGGAATACCACATCGGCAGCATGTACCTGTTCCAGGTCAGTACCCGATCCAACGCCCTGCCCAGCGGCAGCAGGGCTTTCTCGTCGCCCTGGTGCGCGGCGATCTGCCTGACCAGGCTGTCGACGGCCGGATCGGTGACGCCGGGGGTATTCCAACTGGAGTTGATGTATTTGGAATCCCAAAGCGTCTCAAGGCTGGAGCTTGGGAAGGGCATAGCCAAATAGACCGTCGGCATCATGTCGAAATCACCGTCTCGCATACGCTTAGTGAACTGGGATATGTCGATCTCACGGATCTGCATATCGATGCCCAGCCGTTTCAGGTTGTGCTGGAACGGCAATACGTACTGGAAGTTGCTGCCGCTCAGCAGCATCAGTTCGAAGCTGAAGGGCTGGCCGGTTTTGCTGTTCACCAACCGCTGGTTTTTCACTTCCCAGCCGGCCTGGTTCAGCAACTGCGTGGCTTTCAGCAGGTTCTGGCGATCGTTGCCGCTGCCGTCGGAGGACGGTGGCTGGTAGATACTGGTGAAGACTTCCGCCGGTACCTTGCCCTTCAGCGGTGCCAGCAGCGCCAATTCAGCCGCGTCAGGATAACCGCTGGCGGCGTAAGGCGTATTTTGGAAATAGCTGTTGGTGCGTTGATAGGCATTGTAATACAGCGCCTTGTTCATCCAGTCAAAATCAAACGCCAGTGTGATCGCCTCGCGAACCTTGGGGTCGGCAAACAGCGGGCGTCTCATGTTGAAGGCCATCCAGCGGGTATTTTGCGCCGACTGGTTGGTTTCGTCCTGTTTGATTATATAGTTGCGGGCGAAATTGCCCCCCTGGTACTGGGTTGCCCAGTTTTTTGGCGAGCCTTCAATGCGGAAGTCATAGGCACCGGCCTTAAAGGCTTCCAGCGCAACTTTATCGTCCAGGTAGTAGTCGTAGCGGATGCTGTCGAAGTTAAAACGGCCACGGTTAACCGGCAGGTTAGCCGCCCAATAATCTCGCACGCGCTGATAGGTAATGTATTGGCCTAGGCGGTAGCTGGCAATCTTGTACGGCCCGCTGCTGAGCGGCGGCGTGCTCAGGGGTTCATTCAACTTGTGATCTTTCCAGAAGCTTTGCGGCAATATGGGGAGGCTAAACAGCCCCAGCAGTTTGTCTTTATCCGGCTGCGGGAATTCGATACGTACCGTCAGACGTGAGATAGCCTTGACCGTAATACCTTTGTAAGCGACGCGAAACTGCGGTACGCCCTCGGTCATAAACTTGTTAAAGGTGAAGGCCACGTCGGCGGCGGTGATGGGCGTGCTATCGTGGAAGCGGGCGCGGGCGTTGATATCGATCTCTACCCAGCGCATGTCGGCCGGGAAGCGGGCAGATTCGGCAATCAGCGGGTAGTAGCTGCCTATTTCATCGTCCGAGGTAGTAAACAGAGAGTCATACAATGCGTCGGTGCGTTCGCCGGGCACGCCGCGGGGGGCGTAGCGGTTGAAGTTATCATAGGTGCCGATCGCTGCCAGCCGCACATCGCCACCTTTGGGCGCCGCCGGGTTAACGTAGTCGTAATGGCTAAAGTCGGTGGAGTACTTGGGCTCACCGAGCTGGGCGAAAGCATAGCTTTCATTGAGGGTTTCAGCCTGCAGACCGAAACTCAGTGCTGAGAGCACCAGGGCAGCAAAAACGCGCACGGACATCTTGACGGTAAGCTCCTGCTGTAAAGTCAATTAAGCCTGCGGCCAGCATAACATTTGCCGCCGCGCCGCAGGGTAAAGAAGTTAAAAGATCAGCCCTTTAGCGCCTGATGATCCATCACGGTATGGGCATTGCAGAAGGCCACGAAGTTGTCGATGCTCAGTGGTCTGCTGTAATAATATCCCTGCATGAAATTCACGTCCTGTTCCTGCAGAAAGCTTACCTGTTCTGCGGTTTCTACGCCTTCCGCTACGGTTTGCATCTTCAGCTTTTTCGCCAGCGAAATCACCGCGTCCAGGACCGGGGCGGTGACCGTGTCCTGGCCGATGGAGTTAACGAAACCACGATCTATTTTCAGATAATCCATGCTAAAGCGTTCCAGATAGATCAGCGCGCTGTGGCCGGTACCGAAATCATCAATGGCGATCTCGATGCCCTGCTGGTGCAGCCAGTCGAACTCCGCCAGCGCATTGCCTTCTTCCACCATGCCGCGCTCGGTAATCTCAAAGACCAACGTAAAGTAATCGCCCGGCAGTTGCGCCAGCAATTCATACACGTCGTGATGGAAGGAGGGGGCACTAAGGTGGGAAGGGGAGATGTTCAGACCGAGCTTGGCCCCCTGCGGTAGCGCCGTCGCCAACTTGGGTGCATCTTCGGCAATCAGGCGGAACAGATGGCGCGTTAGCGGCACAATCAGCCCTTCGCTTTCGGCATAGGGAATAAACAGGTCCGGCGGGATGCGGCCTTCAATCGGATGCTGCCAGCGGATCAAGGCTTCCAGCCCGCCGATGGTGCCGCTTTGAGTATGGAACACCGGCTGATATTCGATAAAGAATTCGTTGCGCTTGATACCGCGCATCAGGGCGCGTTCCGGGCTCTGGCGCAGCAACAGCATGTAATAACAGAGCACGCCGATCATTAATGACAGTACCAGGCTGCCCATCAGGGTCAGGCGGATATCGTTGGGCGTCAGCTTTTGGTTATAAAACAGAATGGTCATCGGCGTGCCGGCGATAGAGATGCGATCGGCTTTCTCGTTCGGTAACTGGTTCACCGGCATTAAATTCGGACTAAAGCTGGTCAGCGCACGATCGCCCAGGATAATAGCAATCGCCGGTGCCCGCTCCGGGCGAGAGGTAAACAACTGATAGGGCATAAGCGCGATATCCAGCGTCGCCAGCACACCGGTGTCTTCTTTTCCTGGTTGACGTAACCAGACGGCTACTGCCGGTTTCCCCGGTACCAGCGGCGTTCCCTGCTGCAATTTGAGATCCAACGACTGATGCGGGTCAATCTCCGGATAGATGTTTTTCAGCGCCAGCATCATTTCGCCGGTGGCCGAAGAGCAATAGGCAAAGCCATTTTTTACCAGCATAAAAGTGCGTACGCCGGAATGGAAAGCAGCCTGGTAAGTAATATCCGGTTGGCTGGCAGAACAGGGTCGGTCAATCAGCGGCATTAACTGCTGCATGATGGTTGTCAGATCATTAAGCGTATCGGCTGTGAATTTTTGTGTGCGTTGCTCGACCCGATGTTGATATTGCGTGCGCTGGTGGTCAATCAGAGAGAGTGTAATCGCCATGAACAGGATAAAAAAGACCAGGGCTACGATGGCGCTTTTAGCCAAACTGCGTCGTCTGTGAGAGACGTGGCGTGCAAATGCCCTTTTCAAGCCCATAAACCTGCCCCCTGAGCACGGCGTATCAATTTGTTTTTGTTATAGAGTGACTGCGTAATATATCCCAACGGCGCTGTTGCAGTCATTATTCATCGATTATTTAACGGTTGTTAATCGTTTAAATCAGGCATGACTACCATTATCCCATTTGACGATAATAGGTGAGTTTTTGATCGGTGCGTAGTTTCCTACAAATAATATCGCGAAATACTGGGGTAGGGGCAAAGCGCTGCGAACGGATTATAAGATCTCAATCCGGAGCAGACAGCAGTGCAAAAAAAAAACGCTGCCCGAAGGCAGCGTTCTATCGCTCGTTTGGTATTCAGGACAATCAGGTCATGCGCCGTCAGCTGCTGGTAAGCACCCGGCGGGCTTCGCGATAACGTTTATTCCAGTAGTTATCGCTCAGTTTCGAAATCATCACGCCGTTGCTGGTAGAGGCATGAACGAATTGATCGTTACCTAAATAGATGCCGACGTGGCGCCCGGTTGAACCGGCGCGGAACAGCACCAGATCGCCAGGACGCAGTTTGGTGCGCAAGATTTTCTTGCCCATGTCTTCCTGTTCGTAGGTCGAACGCGGTAAGTCCATGCCAAACTGTTCGCGGAAAGTACGCTGTACAAACGCCGAGCAATCGATGCCGCGCTTGGTTTCACCGCCTAAACGGTAGCGAACGCCTTTCCAGTCTGCATACTGATCCATAATCTTTGACTTGACGTCAACGTTACGGACCATTGCTTCGAATTCATCCTGAGAGGCTTGCAGTAAAAGACCGTCTTTGTCATTAACTGCACGCATCTCAGTTTGTGCGTTATTCAAGTTCGAAGTGTGAGTCGTGCTGCACGCGGAGAGCATTACCGCTGCGGCAATTGCAGGTACTACCCGCAAAAAATATCTCAGAAACGGTTGAGATTTGACCATTGTTATTGTTTTCCCTTGAAGTCCTTAACGACGTCAGTCGCTACCTGAAAAATGCCAAACGGAACGAGACTAATCTGCAGCTGTTTTAACGACAATCAGTTACCTCTGAAAACGTGCTGGAACGCACATTTTTAGTGGATTTGAAGCTGAGTCAGGTTAAACCAGGCACAAACGCATCCGAGATTACCGTAACGAATTGGGGATTGCGAGCCTTTTTCCACCCTTTTTTATATGAATTTGTGATGTAACATAATGTAAATCTTCATATAAAAAACGCTGATTGTCCGTTGTGATGGTTTTGCGTGAAATCAGGTGGCGAAAGCGTTAACGCGCTGATGGGGAAATAAACGAAATGCGGTGGGGAAATAATCAGGAGGCCGGCGGGCCTCCTGGGGATCATAACCAATAGTTATGACTATGCTGGACGGTGTTTACCGGGTAGCAGGCGATTCAGACCCCGGATCAGCACATCGCTAAACGGCGTCATCAGACACCAGCTGGCGCCAACCAGCACCACCGACAGCGAGCCGACGGCAATATCGGTAAACCAGTGGGCACCAATCATCACGCGCGGCAATGAAAATACCACCGTAATCAGCAGCGCGACGGCGAACGCGCGACGGTTGAAGTAACGCAACATAAAGCAGGAAAATATCATCAGCATCATGCCGTGATCGCCGGGGAAGCTGTCGCCTGAAGCGTCTTTAGTCGGAATACCGGTCAGTTCGCTGACGCGGTTGATGTTCTCAAAACTCAGCGACGGGCTAGGGTGTTTGACCGGCAGCAAATGCCCAAGCTGGTTCAGCACCACGGCGGTCAGCAGCATGACAACGCCGGTAATCAACAAGCGGCGACGCCCGGCGCCATCCTGCTGCAGGTAAAAGCACAGGTACAGAAGCCCCATGGCCAGCAGCGAAATGACGTCAAAGGCGCGGTTATTGGTGATAGCCACCAGATGTAAAAAACCGGGATCGGTAGCCAGATGACGATTAAAGAAGAAGAAAATTTCCGAATCCAGAGTAAACCAATAACCGTGATTCGCCGGCAGGTACCAGGACAAGAACAGCACAATGCCCAATATATTGAAGAAAATGATGAGGGGTAAGTTGCGGCGAGTCATGGCATAACCTGTAGTCTGTCTAAAGAGTAAAAGGGCATTAACGGTAAAGATCTCAACTTAAACGAATACTAAACAGCTTGGATTGCAACGCGTTCCAGTCCGCATTCTCGCTGTGAATCAGTTCAATTCGGCTGTCCAGCGGTGTAACAGGGCGCGTTTCGATATTGAGATCTTGCCCCTGACGGTTGATTAAAAGTGTACCTTCAGCAATACGTACCACACCTTTGGCGCGTTCGACCGGTGCCAGACGTATCCACTCCATAATGCCAACGGTGTCGAACACCGTATCGGCGTCAAAAATCCAACCACAGCTGTTAAAACCCTGGCCCTGGTTGAGCGCTCGACGCCAGCGGGAAGTTTCCGGCAGTCGCAATGCGGCCAGGCCCTGCGTTTTGGCATGACTATGATGATGTTGTGCATCGGGTAATTCTGTACGATTAGTGCGAGGTTGGTCGAGCCACGCGACATCGGCCTGACCGCGTTCAATATGATAAAGCGGACGCTGGTGGCCATCCTGTTCCATCCATTGCTGCAGGGCCATCAGATCTTGCGGCTGATAGGTGTCGCTTTTGCTGGCCAGAATAATGTCGGCGGCCGCCAGTTGATCGCGGAAGTTTTCGTTGTCGCGGTAGCGCGGTTCGCTGAGTTGGCGTGCATCCAACAGGCACAGCGTGGCCTGCAGATCGATCCAACCGGCGTAACTGTCTTGCGTCAGCAATGACAGGATCTGTTTCGGATGACCGAGCCCGGTGGGTTCGATCAGCAAGCGATCAGGCTTGTTTTGTTGCAGCAACATGTTCAGCCCGACCTGCATCGGCAGCCCGTTCACGCAACACATGCAGCCGCCAGGGATCTCCTTCAACACTGCGCCGCTGTCAGCCAGCAGCGCGCCGTCGATGCCAATTTCACCGAACTCATTCACCAGCACCGCCCAGCTTTCATGTTCCGGCTTGTTAGCCAGCAAATGGCGGATGGTGGTGGTTTTGCCGCTGCCGAGAAAACCGGTGATCAGGTTAGTTTTAGTCATTAATTATTCCTGATGTTAATGAATTTAAGGGCAATAGTTTGGCCATTCTACTTCACCAGGCAGGATGGCGCTGCTCTCCCTGCGTTAAGTCACAAATCCGACAGATTGAGATACGTCATTTTAAAGCAACAAAATGGCGGTCATTATTAGGAAAAATCCCAGTAAAAACCGGATATTACCTAAGGGAAATAGTTGTTAGTAGCTTGTTTTAACTTTGTTAATTGCCCGATTACCCGCCAAATAAATGCCCTTACCTTGCGATTATTCCTAAGAAGATCCTCTATGTTTAAATTGGCTTAACAAAAAATGAGGTTGCCATGAATGTCTTTCGGTTATTTTTGATCGCAGGAATGTTGTTTTCATGGACGGCAGTAAGTCATGCAGGAACCACTGGCGGAGTTATTCGTTTTGTCGGATCTATTGTGGAAAGCCCCTGTACGGTGAAAGTTACCGCTTCAACGGCCAATACGCAATGTTACCGAAATGGGCAGCACTATCAAGACCAACAGGCCCTGTCGAAATTTGATGCTACACGCAAAGAACTGCCGCTGAATTTAGGTTCGACCGAAATGAAGTGGGTGGATCAACAGAAAAAACTTGCAGTGATGACGGTAGTTTATCGTTAAGTCGTTCGGCGATGCCGGATGATATCCGGCATCGTCATTTTCCCCGTTTTACTTCTTGTTCAATGGCTAAGCCAACTGAGTCGACACCCAGTTTTGCACCGTTTGACGCGCACCGCGATCGCGTAATGACAAGTAGGCGCGGGTGACCGCCGTGACAAATTCCTCGTTGGCCGCCAACGGCTCACCAAAAATAGCCGTTAGACCCAACAGGCCTTTTACCCGTTGTTCATCATCCGGCGTTGAAGCCACTGTCTGTTGCAGCGTAGCCAATAACGGATCGCGGATGTCTATTGGCTGCCCGGCCTCATCCACGCCGCCGACATAGCGCATCCAGCCTGCTACCCCGAGAGCCAGACCGGCATAGCTGCCGCCATGCTGCAGATGCCAACGCACCGAGTCCAGCATACGCTGCGGTAATTTTTGCGTGCCGTCCATGGCGATTTGCCAGGTACGGTGTTGCAACGCCGGGTTGCTGTAACGCTCAATCAGTTGTGCTGCATAGGCGGGCAAATCGATGCCGCTAACGTTCAGCGTCGGCGCCTGTTCGGCCAGCATCAGGTGGAGTGCGGCGCGGCGATAAGACTCATCGCCCATACAGTCGTTGATGTACTGATAGCCCCCAAGATACCCGAGATAGGCCAGGAAAGAGTGGCTGCCGTTCAGCATGCGCAGTTTCATCTGCTCAAAAGGCAGCACGTCATTGACCAACTGTGCACCGGCCCGTTCCCAGGCCGGGCGGCCGGCGACAAAGTTATCCTCAACGACCCACTGGATAAAGGGTTCGCAGGCGATGGCGCATTCATCACGAACGCCGCCGAGCGCCTCGGCCACTTCATCCAGCGTCTCTGGCGTAGCGGCTGGGACGATACGGTCTACCATGGTGCTGGGGAAGCTCACCTCGCGGGCAATCCAGTCGGCCAGCGCGCCGTCGCGCGCTTCGGCCAAACCGACGATCGCGTTACGCAGCACGTGGCCGTTTTCCGGGATGTTGTCGCAAGAGAGCAGGGTAAAGGCGGGCAGCCCACGTTCCAGACGCAGGCGCAGCGATTCCACCAGGATCCCCGGCACGGTGGAAGGCTCGCCGGGATTCGCCAGATCGGCGCGGATCGCCTGATGTTGAAGATCCAGTTTTCCGCTGCCGGGTTCAATGCAATAGCCTTTTTCGGTAATGGTCATCGAGACAATCGCCACCTGTGGCTCCGCCAGCTTTTCCAATACGGCGCCAATCCCTTCCAGCTTGCGGTGTACGCTCTCATGCACCGCACCGATCACGATAGCCTGATTACTCGCCGCGCCTTTTTCCAGCACGCTGTAAAGATGGTCCTGCTGGCGCAGCGTCCGGAACAAATTATCACCGCCGAACAGGCTGATTTCGCAGATCCCCCAGTCGCCGCCCTGACGATTCAGCACTCGATCGGTCAGTAGCGCCTGGTGGGCGCGGTGAAAGGCGCCAAATCCAATGTGCACCATGCGGCTCTGTAATGCGCTGCGATCGTAACCTGGCTGCTGGACGGCATCCGGAAGCGGCGTGTTGGCGATAGTTTTCATGCAAAGCTCCAAGGCTGAGTAAAGGTGTTGGCGGTTAACTTTAAAAGTTATCAGACCAGTTTTTTTGTGCAGAATACGGCGCTCCTTCTGCCGGGGATGCACGAATTTTCTGCTGCCAGTGTAAGGCTGTAAGCGCACTAATTACATGCACGCGTGCAAAATAAGCCAGATCCGTGAAGTGGATCAACCAATCGCGGTTTCACTTTTGACAGCAATTGGCGAAAGAGTAAGGTGAAAGATAACCGATATCTATTTTATTTTGGTATAACAAGATGGCCGGAGCAGGGCGATCTTTATCACTTCCGCGATACTGGGCAATTTTTACAAGGATAAATAATGGAACAAACATGGCGTTGGTATGGGCCGAACGATCCGGTCTCTCTTGATGATGTGCGCCAGGCCGGCGCCACTGGCGTCGTCACCGCCTTGCACCATATCCCGAATGGCGAGGTGTGGCCGGTCGAAGAGATCAAGGCCCGTCAGGCCCTATTGGCGGAGAAAGGCTTGGTGTGGTCGGTAGTGGAAAGTATCCCGGTGCATGAGGAGATCAAAACCCACAGCGGCCATTACCGGCAGCATATCGCTAACTATCAGCAATCGCTGCGTAACCTAGCGGCCTGCGGCATCGACACCGTGTGCTACAACTTTATGCCGATCCTGGACTGGACGCGCACCGATCTGGAGTATTTACTGCCGGACGGGTCGAAAGCGTTGCGTTTCGATCAGACCGCCTTCGCGGCTTTTGATCTGTATATCCTGCAACGCGCTGGCGCAGAGCAGGATTACACGCCGCAAGAACAGGAGCAGGCTGCAACCTATTTTTCCGCGATGAACGAGGCGGAGGTTGCCAAGCTGACCGGCAATATTATCGCCGGATTACCGGGGGCCGAAGAGGGCTATACCCTCGATCAATTCCGCGCCCGCCTGGCGGAGTACGATGGGATCGACAAGGCGCAGCTGCGAGAGAACATGGCGGTGTTCCTGCGTGCCATTGTGCCGGTGGCGGAGGAGGTTGGCGTGCGTTTGGCAGTGCATCCGGACGATCCGCCGCGGCCGATTTTGGGGTTGCCGCGCATCGTCTCTACCATTGAGGATATGCAGTGGTTCAAGCAAACGGTCGACAGCCGGTGTAACGGCTTCACCATGTGCACCGGCTCTTACGGCGTACGGGCGGATAACGATCTGGTGCGGATGATCGAAACCTTCGGCGATCGCATCCACTTCACCCATTTACGTGCTACCTGTCGCGAAGAAAACCCGAAAAGTTTCCATGAGGGTGCGCATCTGCAAGGCGACGTGGACATGGTGGCGGTGATCGAGGCGATCCTCACTGAGGAGCAACGGCGCCATCAGGCAGGCGATCGCCGGCCGATCCCGATGCGTCCCGACCATGGACACCAGATGCTGGACGATCTGAAGAAAAAAACCAACCCGGGCTACTCGGCGATTGGTCGTTTGAAGGGGTTGGCGGAACTGCGCGGAGTGGAGCTGGCGCTTAAACGCCGCTTCTTCCCGGATTTGCCTTAAGCCATTAAAAAGGGGCCACACTGGCCCCAGAGTATCGACTAGTCAGCGCGGCTCATGTAGCGGCGCTCGGCAATATGAATGCGGATTTTGTCACCGGCGCTGAGGTATTCCGGTACCTGAATGGTCAGGCCGGTCGCCATGGTGGCCGGCTTGTTGCGGGCACTGGCAGAGGCACCTTTGATGCCCGGGGCGGTGTCGACAATTTCCATATCCACGGTCTGCGGCAGTTCCAGCGCCAACACCTGGCCATCCAGGGTCAGTACCTGCATGCCCGGCAGACCGCCTTCAGGAATAAACAGCAGTTCATCTTCGATCTGGTCTTTCTTAAAGATATACGGGGTGTAATCCTCGTCATCCATAAATACGTATTCTTCGCCGTCGATATAAGAGAAGTTCACCTTGCGGCGTGACAGGCTAATGGTGTCCAGAATATCGTCGCCCTTGAAGCGCTCTTCAACCTTCAGCCCGGTGCGGACGTCGGAGAAGCGCATTTTGTACAAGGTGCTGGCGCCGCGCGCGCTTGGGCTTTGCACATCAATGTCTTTCACCAGCAGCAGTTTGCCGTTGTAGTTGATCGCCATGCCGCGCTTAATTTCGTTAGCTTTTGCCATATAAAATAACCTGCAATGAAGAGTATTTGGGAAGTTGCGACAAGTTACTCGCGCCGCTGATTTCAGGCAAGCAGATCGAGCAAAAACAGTGACAGAAAAAGGGGATGGCGGGCGCCATCCCCTCAAATTGCTGACAACGTCCTTTGCAGTTAAAAGTTCTGTTCTGGGGCAAATAAAAACAAAGGATGGTGTCTTCTGATTTACCTCAAACACCCGAAAACCACGTTTTTCGGGTGTTTGTCATCAGACTAAGGGGACGGCGGACGCCATCCCCTACGGTATTACTGGAACACCGGTAACAGACCCAGCAATGCCAACACGTGCGCGACGGCGTTGATCACCCCGAACAGAATGATGAACAGGATCATGCCGTAGCCACCGGGAGCGCGATATTGCGCTTCGGTAAAGCGGCGGCGGCTGGCACGCGCCATCATGGCCGGTACTATTACCGCCCAAACGGTGGCGGCCAGGCCGGCGAAGCCGATGGCGTAAAGGAAGCCGTTCGGGAACAGCAGGGCGGCAATGGTCGGCGGCGCGAAGGTCACCAGCGCGGTTTTGCTGCGTCCGACGGTGTCATCGCTGAATTTGAAGAAGTCTGCCAGGTAATCGAACAACCCCAGCGACACCCCGAGGAATGAGCTCGCCAGCGCCATATAAGAGAAGGCGTTCAGTAGCTGGCCGACGGTCTGGCTGCTGGAAACGTTGCCCATCTGCTTGAGCAGGCTGCCAATGTTGCCGCCTTCGGCAATCACCTGTTTGAAGGCATCGCGGGCGATGTTGCCCTGAATCACATACTGCCACAGGATATAGATCGCCAGCGCCAGCAGGGTGCCGTACACCAGGCTGCGCACGACTGCGCCGCTGTCTTTGTGGTAGTACTTCACCAGTCCCGGCACGTTGCCGTGGTAACCGAAGGAGGTCAGCAGATAAGGCAGCGCCGCCAGGGCGTAAGGCAGGTAACTGGCCTGGTCGTCACCGCGGTTGAACAGTACTGCCGGCTGCACATGCGTGAACATGTCGCCCACCGACATCACAAAGGTGATCACCATACCGCCGATCAGGATCGTGCTCAGGCGATCAACGGCGCGGGTGGAGAGCCACACGATAAACGCCACCACCACGGCAAACACCAAGCCGGCGGTGGACTGCCCGACGCCGACGATACCTTCCAGCGTGTGGGCGATAATCGAGCCACCGGCGGAGATATAGGCATAGGTGAGGATGTACAGGACAAAGGCGATGGAAATACCGTTAATGGCGTTCCAGCCTTTACCCAGCAGATCTTTGACGATGGTGTGGAAGCTGGCGCCGCTTGGGTAGTGCAGGGCGGCCTCCAGGATCATCAGGCCAGAAATCAGCATGCAGGCCCAGGTATAAACCAGCAGCGCGACGGAGCCGCTGAACCACACGCCAGAAGTGACGATGGGAATGGAGAACATGCCGGCGCCGACGGCGGTGCCTGCAATGATCATCGCGCCGCCAAGCACTGAAGGGCGGGAAAGCTTCTGGATGGTGTCCGCGGACATTTTTGCTCCTGATTGGCCTCGTCGGCCGTGGATTCTTTTGTACTAGCTCAATGGTACATGTGCGGTTGGCGCATGTAAAGCCGCTAATGCGCTTGTTTCATGCATTAATTGGCGGCGGAAGGGGAGTTTATGGCAATTTGCGGGCGGGTGAGAAAACGGGGCGATTCACGATTTAAAACGCGAGATGTAAAGATTCGCGCGCCAATACGGATTATGCTGGCGGCCGATGAGCGCGACTGATATTGTCGCGCTTCAATTCCGCCAGCCCACCGGGAGACTCGCTGATGGACTGTCGTACCGACTGCGGCGCCTGTTGTATTGCGCCTTCAATATCCAGCCCGATCCCCGGCATGCCTAACGGCAAGCCCGCCAACACCCGCTGCATTCATCTGAGCGAGCAGCTGCGTTGTGGCCTGTTTCATTCACCGCTGCGGCCCAAGGTCTGCGGCAGCCTGCAGGCCAGCCGCGAAATGTGCCATGACCACCGCGACCAGGCATTGGTCTATCTGATCAAGCTGGAAGCGGATACTGCACCTTAAGCGTCTTTCAGTTTCCACAGGCACAGCACCGCGCCGACCACCATCGCCAACGCGGAATAAAACACCGCGTGATAGTTCCAGACCTCCGCCACCACGCCGGCGATTGAACCGGCAAAAATCCAGCCCACGCGCGTAGTGTTGGTAAACAAAGTGGTTGCCGCCCCGGCCTGACCGGGCATCAAATCTTGAAAATAGAGCATACCAATGCCTGCCAGCACGCCAATAAACGCCGCGTTGAGCAATTGCAGGGCAATCAGTTGCCAGGTGCCGGTGATAAACAGTAACCCGAAGTAAAACAGCAGGCCCGCCGCCACCGCGCAACGCATCAGGAAACGTTTACCGAAGCGTTTCGCCACCATGCCGGCCAGCAACATGGTCGGTATCTCCAGCCCGGCCGCCGTCCCCATCAATATTCCGGCCAACCTTTCCGGCAGTTGCAGCTCATGCACCATATACAGCGGCATATTGATTAAATACATGCTGTTGGCGGTCCACATAAAGGTGCAGGTTAAAAACAGCAGCAGCGTATCGCGGCGATTTTTCCGCGGAGCTTCCAGCGTGGTGCTGGAAGCCACCGGCGTTTTACGCATCGACGGCAGCATTTTCCACACCAGCACGCCACACAGGATAAACGCTGCGGCGGCGGCCAGATACATCACCTTAAAACCGAATCCCAATGCCAGCGCAAAGGCGATAGGCGGCCCAATAACCCAGGCGAGAGAAACCTGAGCCCGCAGGATAGAGCTGAACATTACCGCTTCGCGGCCGGTGCGGTCGGCGTGTTCGCGCGCCAGAGCGAACATCTGCGGGTTGGCGGTCGAGCCGAAGCTGGTCAGCATTACGCCGACTGCCAGCAACAGATAATAATTACGGTTCCAGGCGAACAGTACACAGCCCAGTGCCCCTAACATGCAGCAGAGGAAGATCAGCGTTTTGCGATCCCCTTTTTGATCCGAACGTCGAGCGAGAAACTGGCTGACCAGGATGCCGATCACCGCGCTGCCGGTGAAAAATAACCCAACCATGGAAGGGCGCACCTTCACCTCGGTTGCCAGGAACAGGCTCAGCGTCGGGGTTTGTAACGCACCGGCAATCCCGGTGAGGAACGCCACCACTAAAAAGGCCAGCGAAGTCAGATCGGGCGAGCGTCGCGTTACCGCAGTTGAAGTAGGCATAGAGGTCAGCAAATAGCCGTAAATGAGGGAGTCGCGCGCATAATACGCCTGTTTAAAAAGAACAAAAACCGGTTTCATTCTGCTTAATGGTAAAAAGTTCTTTCCTGCATAAGGCTAAAAAAAGGGCGATGTCACCATCGCCCTGGGTATGACAAACTTCGACGTTAGGCGCCAGCCGGCACGTCGTGCGCGGTGTTTTTCAGCACCTCGCCCTGATACTTCTCGATCTGCAACTGTGCCATTTGCCCGCAGTTACCCTGAGCCAGGCTGGAGGAGCCGACGTCGAAGGTCAGGCAGTTGACGTTGCCGTTCTTGCACAGCGAACCCGGCTGTGACGGATCGGCCGGATCGAACCAGGCACCTTCGCTGATGCGCACCACGCCAGGGCGCACGTCTTCGCTCACCACCGCACCCACCAGGATCTGGCCGCGATCGTTAAAGGCCCGCACCAGATCGCCATTGGCAATGCCGCGTGACTGGGCGTCCTGCGGGTGGATCACAATCGCTTCCCGATCGGCTACCGCGTATTTCTTGCGCAGTGGCGTGTTGTCGAGCTGCGAATGCAGGCGGTTGATCGGGTGCGCGGTGTTCAGCGACAGCGGGTATTTCACCGCTTCCGGGCCGCGATACCATTCATGCGGTGGCATCCAGGTCGGAATACCTGGGCAATCCTGATACTTCATTTTGGCAATGGCGTCGGAGTAGATCTCGATTTTACCGGATGGCGTCCCCAGTGGATTGAGCAGCGGGTTTTCGCGATAGTCGGCGAAACGCACCCATTGGGTATTGGCCTCCGGCACCGGGAAGCGCACGTAATTGTTGGACTCCCAGAACATGTCGAACGGTGGCAGGGCTACCCGGGCAGCACGTGCCTGAGTTTTCATGTCATCGTACATGCCTTTCAGCCATTGAGTTTCATCTTTGCCTTCGGTAAAGGCGTCCTGCACCCCCAGCTTGGCCGCCATGGCCGCGAAAATATCGAAATCGCTGCGTGATTCATGCTGCGGCGCGACGCACTGATGCATCGGGAACACATACAGCTGTGAGTAATCGCCGCCCATTTCGAGATCGTTGCGTTCGTAGCTGGTGGTGGCCGGCAGAACGATATCGGCATGCTTGGCGGTGGCGGTCCAATAAGGTTCGTTCACCACGATGGTGTCCGGCCGCTGCCAGGCCTTGACCAGATTGTTGGTGTCCTGATGCTGGTGGAAGGTGTTGCCGCCCGCCACATACACCATTTTCACCTCGGGGTAGGTGACCTGTGCGCCGTTGAAATTAATTGTCTTGCCCGGGTTGGTCAGGCATTCGGCGATGCGCGCCACCGGGATCGGTGCCGGTGAGTTCTTCGGTGCGTTACCGGCAGAGATACCGGAAATGATGCCGCCTTTCGCCGTCGGGCTGCCGCCGGAGGAGTAGTGATAGCTGAAGCCGAAGCCGCCGCCCGGCAGGCCAATCTGGCCGAGCATCGCCGCCACGGTAACCAATAGCCAATGCTGCTGTTCGCCATGATGCTGGCGTTGGATCCCCCAGCCGCCCATGATCATGGTGCGGTTCTTCGCCATGTCGCGTGCTAACTGACGCAGCACGTCAGCATCGACGCCGCACACATCGGCCGCCCATTCGGCAGTTTTCGGCGTACCGTCGGTTTCACCCAACAGATAAGCCTGGAACTTGTCGAAACCGGCGGTGTAGGTTTTCAGGAAGTCCGGGTTATGCAGCTTCTCGGTCAGCAGCGTGTGGGCGATGCCGATCAGCATGGCGCCGTCGGTATAAGGACGCGGAGCGATCCACTGCGCGTCGACGAATTTGGCGCTGTCGTTGTGTACCGGATCAATGCTGATCACTCGGGTGCCTTTCTTCTTCAGCGCCTCAAAGCCCGTCTGGCCGTAGTGGTCCGGGACGTTCCAGCTGTTTTTCAGCGTGATCATCGGGTTACAGCCCCACAGCACCACCAGTTGGCTGTTTTCAATCACGTTCGGCCAGGCGGTCTGCTGTTCGTAAACCTCCATGGAGCCCACCACGTGCGACATGATCACCTGCGCGGCGCCGGTGGAGTAGTCGCCCGCGTAACCGAGGAAGCCGCCGGTCAGGTTCATCAGGCGTTGCAGCAGCGTGCGGCTGTTATGCAGCATCCCGACGCTTTTCCAGCCATAAGAGCCGGCATAAATGGACTGCGGGCCATGGTCTTTCTGCAAGCGGGTGATCTCACCACAGACCAAATCAATCGCCTTGTCCCAACTGACGCGTACCCACTCGTCACGACCACGCAGTTCGGTACGGCTGCCAGGGCCGCCTTCCAGCCAACTTTTGCGCACCATCGGGTATTTGATACGGTTTTCGGCGTGCACCTGATAGGGCGCCATGGTGATCAGTTCGTTCGGATAAGGATCGTCTTTGACCGGCTGCACGCCGACCATTTTACCGTCCTGGACGATGGCTTCGAAGGCGCCCCAGTGCGCGCCGGTCAAAATGCCTTTTTGCGCCTGACGCAACACGACGAATTGCGGTAGCGCCTGGCTGATGGCCTGGGCCAACGCTGACTTGGGCCACAGGCCCGCCAGTAGCGGTGCTGCGGCCAGCGCGGTCGCGCCAGTCAGGAAGCGGCGGCGGCTCATTTTTAACGCTTGTTGTTGATATTTGCTCATTTCGCTTCTCCCTTAAAGCTTGGCTTGTGCGGCTGGCTGCATGTCACTGGCGTGTTTCTGCACGTACTGTGTCAGAACGCGCAGCTGTTCCTGCGTCAGCGAAGTGCGTGGAGCCATACCTTTAATTACGCCGATCCACTGGTTGGCGTTGAAGCGATCGAGGGCCGTGAGGCCGTGACAACCGGTGCAGTTGGCCGACATCATATCTGCCGTGTAGCGCCAGATCTTTTGCTGATCGTCGATCAGTTGTTTGCGTGGCAGCCAAACTTGCAGAGAAACCTGATGCCATACCAGTCCGGTTTCGGCATCGGTCATGGTGGTGCCGGTTTTCAGCAGTTTGCGAGCGTCTTCACCCAGCAGCACGCTGAGGATGCGTTTGCCCTGCGCGGCGTAGAACACTTCAGCGACACCGTCTTGCTGCCAGCCGGTGACGTTGGCCAGCACTTTGTCGCCTTCCTGTTTCACCACCTGCACTTCGGTGGATGGCATCAGGTTGCCGGCATTGTGGCTGTCGTCCGGTTTGAGGAAGAAGGGTTCTGTGGCAATGGTGTACAACGTGGTGGCGGTTGGCGAGGTTTCAGCGGCGGCTTTCGCCAACTCGGCGGCACCGGCCTGGGCTGCACCGCTCATGTCCGGCAGGATATGCGCGACCCCTTTATGGCAGTCGATACAGGTTTCACCCTGTTTGATGGCCACCGGATGTTGGATACGCGCTTCAGGCCGTTGGGCGGTGATGTCCATTGCGTCAAAGCTGTGGCAAGAGCGGCAGGTGGCGGAGTCGTTTTCTTTGAGCGTTTTCCAGACCGACTGCGCCATGGCCAGCTTGTGCGCCTCGTATTTCTCAGGCGTATCGATGGTGCCCACCATCTCGCCATAAATGTCTTTTACCGCGCGGATTTTGGTCCACAGGTAGTCGAGTGGCTCATGGGGAACGTGACAGTCGGCACATTCAGCGCGAATGCCCTTGGTATTTTGGAAGTGAACGCTGCCCTGATATTCGGCCAGCGGTTGTTGCATGGTGTGGCAGGAGACGCAGAAGGCTGTGTCGCTGGTTTTATGGAATACGGTGGCGGTACCCGCCAATAATGCTGCCCCGAGGATAATTCCGAGCAGCAAAATCCACAGCCATCCCCAGCGGTGCTTTTTTATCAAGCCAGTGAGTTTATTGGTCATATTGAATCCGCTTATAATTATGAAATACCAAGGAAAACCTTGCCAAAAAAAAGTGCCGGACGAGCGCCGACATACCTGAGGAAGTATAGGTACTATTGGTAAAGTCATCTAATACTATAGGGGTATTTTTAGAAGAAAAATGGTCGTTCGGGGGATTTTTCAGCGTTATATTCTGGGTTATATAACGTATTTTTCATGTGGATTTATCAGACTATGAGCGAGATCACGGAAGGGAGAGAGAAACCGTGATTGAAAACAGCTATTTTGCCGGTAGGTAAGTTTGGCCCGTCAGCCACAGATGAATGGCATTACGGCTGGCTTCAAAATGCGGTTCAGGTAATGCTTCCGGCAGGCACCAGCGCCATTCGGCACATTTTTCCGGTTCTTTCAGCTCGGCTTCCCCGCCAGGATGGGGCGTCAGCAAACAGATGGAAACCGTATGCTTTCCCTCGGCGCGCCAGGTTTGCAGATTATTGCTGATGCCGACAAAGCTCGGTGGTGCGATGATCAGCCCGGTTTCTTCGGCGATCTCACGCTGTGCGCACTGTTCAAAGGTTTCGCCGGCATCCAGATGCCCGCCGGGGATGGACCAGAAGGGGGCGTGCTTGCCGCAGCGTTTGCCCAGCAAAATTTCCCCTTGTTCATTGACAATGATTACGCCTACGCCCGCCACTACAGTCATGTTTCCCTCCGTCAGCAAAATTTCAGCACAGTATGTCATTTTAGCGCTGCGACGGGTAACCCTAAGGGAAAAGTGTGCGTAAGGTCAAAAATCTATCACGTCAAAATTGAGAAAACTTGCTTTCGCACATGGGGGCTTACACACTCCTTGAAACGTTTCAGCGTTATGGGCGCGATAATGTCGTACCGGTAACGCTCCTTTTTCCCAACGAAGCTGAAACGATTCAATTCAGCAGGAGAGGAGAATCATGTTCCAGTTGTCACAGCAAGATATTCACCTGGGTGCTACCGCGAGTAACAAACAGGAAGCCATCCGTCAGGTGGCTGCCGCACTGACCGAGGCCGGCTGCGTCAGCGCGCCTTACGTGGACGGCATGTTGCAGCGTGAGCTGCAAACTTCCACTTATCTTGGGAACGGTATCGCCATCCCGCATGGCACTACCGATACCCGCGATCTGGTGCTGAACACCGGCGTGCAGGTGTTTCAGTTCCCTCAGGGTATCGAGTGGGGCGAAGGCCAAACTGCTTACGTAGTGATCGGCATTGCCGCACGTTCCGATGAACACCTGGCGCTGTTGCGTCAGTTGACCCACGTTCTGAGCGACGACAGCGTAGCCGAACAGCTGGCGAAAACCACCTCGGCAGAAGAGTTACGCAGCTTGTTGATGGGCGAAAAGCTGACGGCGGAATTCAAGTTCGACGCTTCCTTGATTGCGCTAGACGTGGCCGCCGACAGCCTGATGACGCTGCAGGCGCTGAATGCGGGCCGCCTGCAGAAAATTGGTGCGGTTAACGCTCAATTCGTCAGCGACGTCATCACCCGCAAGCCGCTGAATCTGGGGCAGGGCATTTGGCTGAGCGACAGCACCGAAGGCAACTTGGCTAGCGCGGCTACGGTAAGCCGTCCGGCGCAGCCGTTTGACGAAGAGGGCGAGCAGGTTGCGCTGTTGCTGACGCTGTCGGTGGCTGACTCGCAGCCGCTGGCGGTGCTGAACTACCTCAGCGATCTGCTGTTGGCGAACAAAGCTGAACGCTTGCTGAACGCGGATGCCGTCACCCTGTTGGCATTGCTGACCAGTGAGGTGGAAGAAGAAGACACCACGCTGAGCGCTGAGTACGTGATCCGTAACGAACACGGCCTGCATGCCCGTCCGGGCACGGCGCTGGTCAATGTGATCAAGCAATTCAGCAGTGAAATTACCGTCACTAACCTGGATGGCAGTGGCAAACCGGCCAACGGACGTAGCCTGATGAAGGTGGTGGCGTTGGGCGTGAAGAAAGGACATCACCTGCGTTTTACCGCCAAAGGTGAAGATGCTGAAACCGCGCTGAAGGCGATCGGTGAAGCGATTAACGAAGGACTGGGCGAGGGCGCAGCATGAGCAGAAGAGTAGCAACAATTACCTTGAATCCGGCTTACGATCTGGTGGGCTTTTGCCCGGAGATCGAGCGCGGTGAAGTGAACCTGGTCAAAACCGCCGGCCTTCACGCCGCCGGGAAAGGCATCAACGTCGCCAAGGTGCTGAAGGATCTGGGTATTGATGTGACGGTGGGCGGCTTCCTGGGAAAAGACAACCAGGACGGTTTCCAACTGCTGTTCAGCGATCTGGGCATTGCCAACCGCTTCCAGGTGGTGCCGGGACGCACCCGTATTAACGTCAAACTGACCGAAAAAGACGGTGAAGTCACCGATTTCAATTTCTCCGGTTTTGAAGTCAGCGGGCAGGACTGGGAACGTTTCGTGACCGATTCCCTGAGCTGGCTGGGCCAGTTCGACATGGTCGCGGTCAGCGGCAGCCTGCCGGCGGGGGTCGATCCCGACGCTTTCACCGACTGGATGATCCGTTTGCGCGCCCAGTGCCCGTGCATCATTTTCGACAGCAGCCGTGAAGCCCTGGTTGCCGGCTTGAAAGCGGCGCCGTGGTTGGTGAAACCGAATCGCCGCGAGCTGGAAATTTGGGCCGGGCGTCCGTTGCCGCAGCTGGCTGACGTGGTCGAAGCGGCGCATGCGCTGCGCGATCAGGGCATTGCCCACGTGGTTATCTCCCTCGGTGCCGAAGGCGCGCTGTGGGTCAACGCGTCCGGCGCCTGGATTGCCAAGCCACCGGCCTGCGAAGTGGTCAGCACCGTGGGTGCCGGCGACTCGATGGTCGGCGGCCTGATTTACGGCCTGCTGATGCGTGAATCCAGTGAACACACTTTGCGTTTGGCCACCGCCGTGGCTGCGCTGGCGGTAAGCCAGAGCAACGTTGGCGTGACCGACCGTCCACAGTTGGCCGCGATGATGGCGCGTGTCGATCTGAAACCTTTTAATCAATAGCAGGAGGCAGAATGAAAACACTGCTGATGATAGACAATTCGCTGGGGCAGGCACGTAGCCACCTGGCGAAACGCATGCTTGGCGCTGCTGCGGTGAAAACCGGCCTGACGTTGGTTGAGTCAGCCGCCGAGGCTGAACTGGTGGTGGTGGCAGGGCAAACTGTACCTGCTGACGCCGCGCTGAACGGCAAACGGGTTTATGTGGGTGACGTGGCGCATGCGGTGCGTGAGCCGGAAGCCTTCCTGGCGCAGGCGATGGCCGAAGCGAAAGCCTATCAGGCACCGGCCGCGGCAGCCGTCGAACCGGCTAAAGCCGCCGGTCAAAAACGTATCGTGGCGATCACCGCTTGCCCGACCGGCGTGGCCCATACCTTTATGGCGGCCGAAGCCATTGAAAGCGAAGCCAAAAAGCGTGGCTGGTGGGTGAAAGTTGAAACCCGCGGCTCCGTCGGCGCCGGCAATGCCATTACGCCAGAAGAAGTGGCGGCGGCCGACCTGGTGATCGTGGCGGCGGACATTGAAGTGGATCTGGATAAGTTTGCCGGCAAGCCGATGTACCGTACCTCTACCGGTCTGGCGCTGAAAAAAACAGCGCAGGAACTGGACAAGGCGCAGGCCGAAGCCGAGATTTTCCAACCGCAAAAAAGCGGTGCGCCGGCCACCGCCGGTAAGAAGAAAGAGAGCGCCGGCCCGTATCGTCACCTGTTGACCGGCGTGTCTTACATGCTGCCGATGGTGGTGGCGGGTGGTTTGTGTATCGCATTGTCGTTCGTGTTCGGTATCAAGGCATTCGAAGTCAAGGGCACGCTGGCAGCGGCGTTGATGCAGATCGGCGGCGGCTCGGCCTTTGCGCTGATGGTGCCGGTATTGGCCGGTTTTATTGCCTTCTCGATCGCTGACCGTCCGGGCCTGACGCCAGGGTTAATTGGCGGCATGCTGGCCGTCAGCACCGGCGCCGGTTTCCTCGGCGGTATCATTGCCGGTTTCCTGGCGGGCTATGTGGCCAAATTTATCAGCACCAAACTGCGTCTGCCGCAGAGTATGGAAGCGCTGAAGCCGATCCTGATCATTCCCTTGGTCGCCAGCCTGATTGTCGGCTTGATCATGATTTTCATCGTCGGTACGCCGGTCGCGAAAATTATGGAAGGCCTGACTCACTGGCTGCAATCACTGGGTACCGCCAATGCGGTACTGCTGGGGGCGATCCTCGGTGCCATGATGTGTACCGATATGGGTGGTCCGGTTAACAAGGCGGCCTACGCTTTTGGTGTGGCGCTGCTGAGCTCGTCGGTATATGCCCCTATGGCGGCCATTATGGCGGCCGGTATGGTGCCACCGCTGGCGATGGGGCTGGCAACATTACTGGCGCGTCGCAAGTTCGAGAAGTCCGAGCAGGAAGGCGGTAAAGCAGCGCTGGTGTTGGGCCTGTGCTTTATCTCCGAAGGCGCCATTCCGTTCGCCGCCCGTGATCCGATGCGCGTGTTGCCATGCTGCATCGCGGGCGGCGCATTGACCGGCGCACTGTCGATGGCATTCGGCGCCAAGCTGATGGCACCGCACGGTGGGTTGTTCGTTCTGCTGATCCCTGGCGCTATCACACCGGTGTTGTTGTATCTGGTGGCGATCGTTGCCGGTACGCTGTTGGCGGGGGTGTCTTACGCACTGCTGAAACGCGCTGAAGTCCCTGCGGCTACGGTAGCTTAACGCTGGCGCAGGCAATAAAAAACCGGAGCTTAGGCTCCGGTTTTTTTTATCTGGCAATTACTGCTGTGCCTTCAGCCAGGCGATCTCTTCCGCCCAGATATCCGGGTTTACGGTTTCCAGGATCAGCGGGATATTGTTGAAACGATCGTCACGCATGATATAGCTGAATACTGTTTTACCGATATTGCCTTCACCCAGGCTGTGGTGACGGTCGACGCGGCTGCCAAACTCGCTCTTGGCGTCGTTCAGGTGCATGCCGCGCAGGTACTTGAACCCCACGATGTCGCCGAGCTCTTTAAACGTCTGCTCGCAGGTTTCTTCGGTACGCAGTTCGTAACCGGCGGCAAAGGCGTGACAGGTATCGATGCAAACGCCGACGCGGCTCTTGTCTTCCACGCCATCGATAATCGCCGCCAAATGTTCAAATTTGAAGCCCAGATTGCTGCCCTGACCGGCGGTGTTTTCGATAACCGCCGTCACGCCCTCGGTCTTGTCCAGCACCATGTTGATGGATTCAGCGATGCGTGCCAGGCATTTGTCTTCCTCAATTTGCAACAGGTGGCTGCCGGGGTGGAAGTTCAGCAGGGTTAGCCCCAGCTGTTCGCAGCGCTGCATTTCATCAAGGAAGGCTTCGCGGGATTTTTCCAACGCCTCGGTCACCGGGTGGCCAAGGTTAATCAAATAGCTGTCGTGCGGCAGGATCTGCCCTGGGCCGTAGCCGTACTGCGCACAGGCGCTTTTAAACTTATCGATCACGTCGGCAGGCAGCGGGGCGGCCTTCCATTGACGCTGATTTTTAGTGAACAGGGCGAATGCGGTCGCCTCCAATTCGTGCGCGCGGAAAACCGCCTGATCCACGCCGCCTGACGCGCTGACATGTGCACCGACAAACTTCATTTTCATTCTCCTGTGTAATCGGCGTCATTATGGCATTGATAGCGGAAGGATTGAATGGCAGGAAAAGCGCAGGCCCGCGGTTACGGGCCTGAAGGGAAGCAAATCAGATAAAATACTGCACCAGAAGGTTAATGGCGCCGCCGCCAACAATCAGCCAAACGAACAGCAGCGTGGCGAGCAGGATTGGCTTAACCCCGGCCTGGCGCACCGCGCTGATGTGGGTGGTCAACCCCAGTGCCGCCATGGCCATCGCCAGCATCCAGGTATCGGCGGTAATCAGGTGTTTTACCAGTGCCGCAGGGATCAGGTCGAATGAGTTCAACCCGGCAACGGCGATAAACAGCACCGCAAACCACGGAATGGTTATCGCGGATTTTTCCGCCTGGCTACCGGTGCTTCCTGCGCTACGGCTGCGGCTGATGTAGCCTGAGAGCAGCAGCAGGAAAGGGGCCAGCATCATGACGCGAATCATTTTGGCGATGACCGCGGCGTTTTCAGCATCCGGCCCGATAGCGTGCCCGGCAGCGACCACCTGCGCCACTTCATGAATGGTTGAACCGGTAAAGATGCCGAAACTTTCCTGATTAAACGGCAGCCACTGGAAATGCTCGTTCAACTGATACAGCCACGGATAAGCGAAGATCGCCAGCGTACCGAAGACCACCACGGTGCTTACCGCCACCGCCACCTTGTTGGAGTCGGCTTTCAACACCGGCTCGGTCGCCATCACGGCCGCCGCGCCGCAAATGCTGCTGCCGGCGCCGATCAGCATCGCGGTCTGGCTGTCGATACCGAACACTCTTTTACCCAGCCAGCAGGCGAGCAGGAAAGTGGTGCTCAGGGTCAATGCATCAATAATGATGCCGGTGGTGCCTACGTCAGCAATTTGCTGAAACGTCAGGCGAAAACCGTAAAGGATAATGCCCAGACGCAATAAACGCTGTTTAGCGAGCTGAACACCGCCATGGCAGCTCGGATGTAGCCAGGGATACAGCGTATTGCCGACTAAAATACCGAGCAAAATCGCCAGCGTCAGCGCGCCCAGTCCCAGCCCGGCTACCCAGGGAATATCACCTACCCAGACCGCCAGCGCAGTGATGGCACCGGTTAGCAGCAGCCCCGGCACCAGCCGAGGTAGACCGAATAGCGGAAATTGCCGCGTTGGAAAATCGTGTGTGGTATTGGTCGCCATAAGTCAGCCCTTGTCATCAAATCCTTGAGCCAAAGACTACGTGCTGGCGACATAAAAGAGAAATTGATTATATATTTATAACCTATCTGAATAAGTGGTTAGTCTGCGGCCTGAAGCATGAGTGACCCCCATGTCGATTTCTGCAAACGTGATAACCTTAGTGTTATTCACCCTGTGCGTTGCTGCCGGCCAGTGGCGCAGATTTAGCATTAGTTTCAGTGGCTTTACTGACAGGCCGCTTTTTTGTATATCGAGAAGTTTATGCATATCACCTTACGTCAATTGGAAGTTTTTACCGAAGTGCTGAAAAGCGGTTCGACCACGCAGGCCTCGGTAGTTCTGGCGTTATCGCAATCGGCAGTCAGTGCGGCGCTGGCCGACCTCGAAGGGCAGCTGGGCGTGCAGTTGTTCGATCGTGTCGGTAAACGTCTGGTCATCAATGAGCATGGGCGGCTGCTGTACCCGAAGGCGCTGGCGTTGCTGGAGCAGGCCGGAGAGATTGAGCAACTGTTCCGCCATGACGGCGGCGCGCTGCGCATCGCGGCCAGCAGTACCATCGGCAACTATATGTTGCCGGAGATGATTGCCCGTTATCGGCAAGATTTTCCCGCCACGCCGCTGGAGCTCAATGTGGGAAACAGTCAGGACGTGATTGTCGCGGTCGCAGATTTTAGGGTCGATTTAGGCCTGATCGAAGGCCCTTGCCATATGCCAGAGCTGGTCACCCAGCCGTGGCTGGAGGATGAGCTGGTGGTGTTCGCTGCACCGGACAATCCGCTGGCGGGCCAGCCTTTAACCTTGGCGATGTTGGCGAATGCGCCGTGGATCCTGCGCGAACGGGGCTCGGGCACGCGTGAAGTGTTGGATCATCTGTTACTGGCGCATCTGCCGCACTTTCAGCTGGTGATGGAGCTGGGGAACTCGGAAGCGATCAAACATGCGGTGCGCCACGGCATTGGCATCAGTTGCCTGTCGCGGCGGGTGATAGGCGAACAGTTGGCCAGCGGTGCGCTGGTGGAACTGCAGCTGCCGTTGCCGCCCTTGATGCGAACGCTTTATCTGATCCATCACCGGCAAAAGCACATCTCCAATGCCCTGCAGCGTTTTCTCAGCTACTGCACGCTTGCGTCCTGAAAATGCCTCCGTAAGCAGAAACGAAGCATAAAAATCTGCACCCTGTCACATTAATGACAGTAAGTAAGGCCTAATGGGCCGTTGCTAATAATTAGCCCTGAATTATGAAGCTATCTTATATCAGTGCAATGTTACTAGTTCGCCGGCGGGTATTTGTTACAATCCGCCCTTATTTTTTTTGACCAGCAGATAGGGTAAGAATGGCTCAGCAGGATATAAAAACATCGGGGCAACCAGCACCCGGATTGCGGCGCGAGCTGAAAGCGCGGCACTTAACCATGATTGCTATTGGTGGTTCTATCGGCACCGGTCTGTTTGTCGCCTCTGGGGCGACCGTTTCGCAGGCAGGCCCAGGCGGGGCATTGCTGTCTTATGCGTTGATCGGGTTGATGGTGTACTTCTTGATGACCAGCCTGGGTGAACTGGCGGCCTTTATGCCGGTGTCCGGTTCTTTCTCCACCTACGGCGCCAAATATGTGGAAGAAGGCTTCGGCTTCGCGCTGGGTTGGAACTACTGGTACAACTGGGCGGTGACCATCGCCGTTGACCTGGTAGCGTCGCAGTTGGTCATGACCTATTGGTTCCCGGATACTCCGGGTTGGATCTGGAGCGCGCTGTTCCTGTGCCTGATGTTCCTGTTGAACTACATTTCGGTTAAGGGTTTCGGCGAAGCAGAATACTGGTTCTCACTGATCAAAGTGACCACTGTCATCATCTTTATCGCCATTGGCGTGCTGATGATTTTCGGCATCCTCAAAGGGGGCGAGCACGCGGGGTGGCAGAACTGGACCATCGGCGACGCGCCGTTTGCCGGAGGGTTCTCGGCGATGATAGGCGTGGCGATGATCGTCGGCTTCTCGTTCCAGGGTACCGAGCTTATCGGCATCGCGGCCGGCGAATCTGAAAATCCGGGCAAAAATATCCCGCGCGCGGTGCGTCAGGTGTTCTGGCGTATCCTGCTGTTCTATATCTTCGCGATCCTGATTATCAGCCTGATTATTCCTTATACCGATCCGAGCCTGCTGCGCAATGATGTGAAAGACATCAGCGTCAGCCCGTTCACCCTGGTGTTCCAGCATGCCGGTTTGCTGTCGGCGGCGGCGGTGATGAACGCGGTGATCCTGACGGCGGTATTGTCTGCCGGTAACTCCGGGATGTACGCCTCAACCCGTATGCTGTTTACCCTGGCGTCGGAAGGCAAAGCGCCGCGTATCTTCGCCAAACTGTCGAAGGGCGGGGTGCCACGTAATGCATTGTATGCGACGACCGTGGTTGCGGGCCTGTGCTTCCTGAGCTCGATGTTCGGCAACCAGTCGGTTTACCTGTGGCTGCTGAACACCTCGGGTATGACCGGCTTTATTGCCTGGTTGGGGATTGCCATCAGCCATTACCGCTTCCGTCGTGGCTATATGATCCAGGGGCATGACCTGAACGACTTACCTTACCGTTCCGGCTTCTTCCCGCTGGGCCCGATCTTTGCCTTTGTGCTGTGCCTGATCATCACGTTGGGTCAGAACTATCAGGCGTTCCTGCAAGATCGAATCGACTGGTACGGCGTGACCGCGACCTACATCGGCATTCCGCTGTTCCTGATCATTTGGTTCGGTTACAAGCTGACGCGCGGCACCCGTGTCGTGAAGTACAGCGAAATGGAATTCCCGAAAATGGACGTGAATTAACGTCTTGTATGAAACGCGGCGGGAGCCCGCCGCGTTATCCTTATCCCCTGACTAGCTATTCCTTCCCTTTTACCGTCAGCGCCCGCTGCGCCGCGGTCATCAAACTGTCAACCGATTGATAATCCTGGGTTAACGCCAATACGCCGGTATTGAGCTGCAGCGATACCTCACCGAATGCGCCAAAAGCGTAGGGGGCTTCCAGCGCCGGAATGAAGCGTGCCAAAAATTCACCTTCGGAACCGTAAGGCAGATCGTGAACCAGGATCAGAAACTGGCCGCCGGTATAGCGGCAGACAAAATCACTGGGGCGCACCAACATTTTCAGGCGTTCGCCGATGGTGCGCAGCACGTCATCGCCGATCTGCACACCGTGGCTCTGATACAACGCCGCCAGCGGGGTAAAGTCGAAAATAAACAGATGGGAAAGCGGATGCACCGTTGCCGAAGGACGACAAATATCCTGCATCACGGCTTCACCCCCTGCACGGTTGAGGAAACCGGTCAAATGATCCTGATGGGCGGCTTGCTGTTTTTCCGCGCTCAGGGTGACGCGCTCAGCGAGCTGACGATGATAAGACGTGGTTAACCCATGGGCCAACACTAGCCACAGCGGGATGATATCCGCCAGTAAAAACAGGTTTTGCACGCGTGACAGCGGCGCGGCCAGCAAATAGGGCAGCGTCAGCACCATGATTTCCAGCAGGGCAAAACGCGGTGCTGCGGCGTGGCGTTGCATCAGCCAGAAGGCCAGTCCGGTAATCAGCAAGCCGGCAAACAAGATGAGCACCATGCGGCCAGAAAGCATGGCCATCAGGGCGACAGCGCCCACCAGTACGCACCACAGCAATACCGTCACCAGCATCGCGTTGGGCCAACGGAGCGGATTGGCTCGCGCCAGCCACCAACGTCCGCCGGTCAGCAACAACAGCAGCAGCAACAGACCCACGCCGATCGCCTTGTGGCTCAGCCAGATATAGCCCAGCAGCAGCAGCGCCACCCCGGCGGCATTCAACCAGGGCGTGGCGGGAGAAGGCACCAAGGTAAGCCGCATCTGGCGTTGTAATTTGGCGTCATCAGCCAGCCGTGGGCTTTGCACCAGCCAGTGCAGCAGGGCGGGTTTTTTAGGCGTTAACGCAGGTGTTCGACTTCTCATTGCAGCCTCTTTGATAAGGGTCCCGAAAATCGGCCCTAAATATCCGGCCCGGCGCGGGCGCCAGTGACCAGTCAGGATTTGGATTCTATGTGGTTTTATTGCAATTTGTCACAGCTGTGCAGAGTGGGGCGATATTTTCGGAATTGTTAACCCTGGGCACTGCGGCGAGGGTATGGCAAGGGGTCGGTTAATAACGTTATAAAATAAAGTGTTACATCTTTATATGGCAGGTAATAGCTATTGATATGATTGATAAGTATTATCGTTTGCTTTATTGTTAGCGGCTGCTTATTCCGTTCAGGCGGCCGTTTCCGCGCCGCTGTGGTCATTGTCGTAACAGGTATCCGAAATAATGAGCGTATCCACCGATCCTATGCCTGACGCCAAGGGTAAACCCGACGTCAACGCCATGGGGCGTTATCACCATATTCTCCGCCACCGTTTATTGATGATGGGGGTGTTGGCACTGGCGATTATGGGTTCGCTGCTGCTGGATTTTACCATGGGCCCATCCGGGCTCTCTTTGTCTTCCCTGTGGCAAACCCTGATTGATCCTGCGGCGGCCGACGCCGGCACGCGGGTTATCGTCTGGGATATCCGCCTGCCTTACGCCTTGATGGCGGTGGTGGTGGGCTTTGCGCTTGGCCTGGCCGGTGCAGAAATGCAGACCATCCTCAATAACCCACTGGCCAGCCCCTTTACCCTCGGCGTCTCTTCTGCCGCGGCTTTCGGTGCGGCGCTGGCTATCGTGTTGGGGATTGGCGTTCCGGGCATCCCCGATCAATGGTTTATTTCCGCTAACGCGTTTATTTTCGCCCTGTTCGCCGCATTGATGTTGGACGGCATTACGCGTTGGACACGGGTGGCCACCTCTGGCGTGGTGCTGTTTGGCATCGCGCTGGTGTTCACCTTTAACGCCCTGGTTTCCATGATGCAGTTTATTGCCAGCGAAGACACGCTGCAGGGGCTGGTGTTCTGGACTATGGGCAGCCTGGCGCGGGCTTCGTGGGACAAACTGGGCATTTTGCTCGGCGTATTCGTCGTGCTGCTGCCATTGTCGATGATGAGCTCGTGGAAGTTGACCGCGTTGCGTTTGGGGGAAGATCGGGCAGTGAGCTTCGGTATCGACGTGCGCCGTCTGCGCCTGACGACCCTGTTGCGCATCAGCATTCTTTCCGCGCTGGCGGTGGCCTTTGTTGGGCCTATCGGTTTTATCGGTCTGGTGGCGCCGCACATCGCCCGAATGATCTTCGGTGAAGATCATCGTTTCTATCTGCCGGCCAGTGCGTTGATTGGCGCGCTGGTACTGTCGATGGCCTCCGTGGCGTCGAAAAACCTGATCCCGGGCATTATCATTCCGGTGGGCATCGTTACCTCGCTGGTGGGCGTGCCATTCTTCCTGAGCATTATTCTGCGTCATCGGGGGAATGTATGAACCAGGGATTGCGTATTGAAGGCTTCTCCGCTGGTTACCCCAAGCGTCAGGTTATCAGCAACCTGGCGGTCCCGATGCTGCCGCGCGGGCAAATCACCGTGCTGCTGGGGCCGAACGGCAGCGGTAAGTCAACGCTGCTGCGCTCGCTGGCGGGTTTAAACCCTGCACAGGGGAAACTGTGGCTGGACGACATCGATTTGATGCAGATGCCATTCGCCCGCCGTGCGGAGAAGGTGGTGTATTTGCCACAGTCATTGCCAGCCGGTGTGCATCTGCACGTGCTGGAATCGATCATCGTGGCGCAACGCGCTTCGGGCGGCCGCAGCAATGCCGGCAGCGAGGCCGAGGTAATGGCGCTGCTGGAGCAGCTTGGCATTGCCCACCTGGCGCTGAGCTATCTCGATCAGCTTTCCGGCGGACAGAAACAGTTGGTGGGGTTGGCGCAGTCGCTGATCCGTCAGCCTTCGTTGCTGTTGCTGGATGAACCGCTGAGCGCGCTCGATCTTAACTATCAGTTCCACGTGATGGATTTGGTACGCAAAGAGACGCGCAAACGCAATATCATCACGGTGGTGGTGGTGCATGACATCAATATAGCGCTGCGTCATGGCGATCACGTGCTGATGCTGCAGGATGGCGAATTGATTGCCGACGGTGCGCCGGAAGAGGTGATCACGCCGCAGAGTCTGGCACGGGTGTATGGCGTTCGTGGGCGCATTGAGCGTTGCTCGCAGGGAACGCCGCAGGTGCTGATTGACGGGTTGGTGAACCAACCGTCGATTTGATCCCTGGTGGATAGCAAAAAACCCGGCACTTCACAGCGCCGGGTTTTTTATTACTTCTTGTTCAGCGCCTCGGCGACGCGTTCGACGATATGCTGGCTGGTGATGATGCCGCCGGAAAGATAGACCTCAGCCGCCGGCAGATAAACCACCTGACCTTTCTTGACCGCTACGGTATTTTTCAACGCCGTGGTGGTGAGGATCTTCTGCGGAGCTACCGCGTTCGGACGACCGGTGGCTGCATCGCGATCGATAATGAACAGCCAGTCCGGGTTCAACTGAGCCACTTGTTCCGGGGTGAGTTTATTGCCACGGACATCGGCGTTGTCGCTCTGCAGCGCAGACTGGAACCCGAGGGCGTCATAGGTAAAGCTGAAGCGGCTCTTGGGCGCGTAGGCGCTGATTTTCCCGCCGGAGAACAACACCACCAGGCCACGCCCGGCTTTGGCCACCTGCGGTTTGATCGCTGCAATCGCGGCGTCCAGTTTGTCTACTGCAGCCTGAGCCTGCGGCTGTTTATCGAATAGCTCACCCAGTTGCAGGGTGCGTTGTTTCAGGCTGCCCAGTTGATCCTGCGGATCGATTGCCATATTTAACGTCGGCGCAATGCCGCTGAGTTCGGCATAGGCCTTGGAGGAACGACCGGCGATCAGGATCAGATCCGGTTTGGCAGCGCGTAGCGTGGCCATATCCGGCTCAAACAGGGTCCCGGCATTGAGGTATTTGGCATTTTGGTACTGTTTCAGGCTGTCCGGCAGCATGGTGCGGTTGCCCGGCAGTGCCAGCGGCTCTACGCCCAGCAACTGCAATGTCTCCAGTGAAGCATAGTCCAGCACCACTACGCGCTGTGGGTGCTTTTTCACTTCGGTGGTGCCGTTCAGATGTTGAAAACTGACGGTCGCAGGGGCATCCGCGGCCGGCGTGCGAACCTTGCCGTTACAGCCGGCCAGCGCGATACAGGCCAGCAGGGCGAGAACCATAGGGGAGCGGCGTAATATCATTGTGGCTTCCTTGGGTGAGAGAAATAAAAAGGGCGCGCAGCGCGCGCCCAAAGTGGCATCAGAAGTTGTAGGTCATGCCGACGGTGTAACGGCGGCCATCCAGCACGGTATTGTAGTTATCGTAATCGACGGTCTTGTCGAGGATGTTGTAAACCCCGCCGGTCACCATCAGATTTTTATTCGCCTGGTAGCTCAGGCCGGCGTCAACAAAGGTATAAGACGGCGTGCTCTTGGCCATCGAAGAGCGGCTCATGTAGTCCGAAGTCTTGCTGCGGAAGTTAACGCGCGACCACAGGCTGACGTCATGCGTGGCCTGCCAGTCCAAGACGCTGTTAACCATATGCTTCGGCATTTGGTTCAGCGGTTTGCCCTGGAAATCCCCGCTCTTCTGTTCGGAGGTGGTGTAGGTATAGTTGGTGGTCAACTGCCAATCTTTGGTGATTTCCCAACCGAAAGTGGCTTCTACGCCGCGCATATTGGCTTTATCGACGTTGGTGCGGTCGCTGATAAAGTAATACGGCGTATTGCCGATCATGCACTGCGCGTCACCGTCGCCGCTGTCACAGCGACGCACTTCGGTGATTTTGTCTTTGAAGTCGGTGTTAAACAGGGTAACGCTGGCGTTCAGACCTTGCAGGTTATCCCACATCACGCCGATCTCTTCGCTCAGGCTCTTCTCTGGCTTCAGATCCGGGTTACCGATGATGATTGAAGTGCGGCCACCGCCGGTGATTTGCCCCCAGCCGGCAGAGGATTGGCGCAGATCCGGCGAGCGATAGCCCGCGGAGACGCCGCCTTTCAACGTAAATTGCTCGGTCAGGTGCCAAACGCCATACATGCGCGGCGTCCAGTGGTTGCCGTAGTTCTGGTCCTGATCCATACGGATACCGCTGGTCAGGCTGAAGTCGTTGGTCATCGCCCATTCGTCTTCGGCAAACAGCGCCCAGCTCCAGCGCGTCAGCTGGTTCAGCTTATCGGCTGCGGCTAACTGATTACCGCCATCACTCAATTTTTCGTAACGGTACTGGCCGCCCAGGTTCAGCATATGGCTGCCGAGATCAAACTGGGTTTGCGTATTGAAGATGGTGTTGTACATCTTCATATCGCGGCCCGGGTTGTTGGTCTCTTCGCGCTGAATATAACTGGTGGTGTTGCCGAAGTCGTAATAACCGTTGTGGGTTACCGCGTAGTTGGTACGGGTGTACAGGCTGTCGCTGGCACTGTTCGGCGTACACTTTTTGTTGCGGCAGTTTTCGGTCGCCATGGATTTGCCCGGCGTACTGTTTCGATCCTGCAAAGAGCGGCCGATTTCGAAATCGAAGTCGTTCTGTTCGTTTGGCGTCAGGCTGAATACCGCGGTGCCGCTGCGCATGCGCTGTTCATTGAAGCCGTTGAGGATTTGGTCCTCGGCGCGGCGCGACAGCAGGCCGTTGACCCGCAGGCCCAGCAGGCCTTCAATCAGCGGGCCGGAAGCGTAGGCGTTGGTCTGGAAAATATCGCCGGAATTGCTGTTTTCCTGGAAGGTGGCGTCACCGTGCAGTGAACCTTTCCATGCCTGAGTAGTGGAGGTTTTACGGGTGATGACGTTGATTACGCCGCCCATGGCGTCGGAGCCGTACAGCGAAGACATCGGGCCGCGTACCACTTCGATGCGTTCAATCGCTTCCAGCGGCGGCAGCCAGCCTTGCTCAATGCCTGCGTTGTCGCTGTTCGGGCGGGTGCCGCGGGTGTCTACGCGTTTGCCGTCGACCAGGATCAAGGTGTATTTGGAGGACATGCCGCGGATGCTGATATCGCTGCTGCTGCCACCGCCGGTAACAACGACGCCCGGCACGTCCTTCAACGCATCGGTAATATCGCGGTAGGCTTTGTCTTCAATTTGCTGACGTGGGATGACCGAAATGGACGCCGGGGAGTCCTGGATTTTCTGCTGGAAACCGGAAGCGGTTACCACCATGGTGTCCTGAGCGTCTGGTTGCGCAGCGACGGCGCCGGCGCTGGTCAATGTAGCAATGATCAATGCGGTTAATTTGTTATAACGTGGCTTTTCCATGAGGCAAACCTTTCCTGGTCTGATGTAAATCGACAAAGTGTCGTTTTAACGTGTTGAATAATAATTAGAAACTTGCCCCGTCATTGCGGGGTTCGCCGTTTCGTCAGGCTATTGTAAGGATTTTCGACAAAATGTAAACGCAAATGATAATTCGTATCATTTGTATGTGTTTAGGCGAGGGGAATCATTAACCGCATGAATACAAGGGAAAAAGGGCGCAGCAGAATCTGCGCCGAGAGAGGGAGTCAGCGTTTCTGGATGTAGGTGATTGCCAGCGCCAGGGCCAACACCAAACCTTTGATAATGTCCATGGCATAGTAGGGAACGGAGAGCATCACCAGGCCGTTTTGCAACACGCCGAGGATCACCGCGCCCACCAGCGTGCCGAGCGCGTTGGGCTTGCCGGAGCCGGCCAGCGAGAAACCAATGTAAGCGGCAGCGACCGCATCCATCAGATAACCGCCACCGGCGTTCACCTGCGAAGAGCCGATACGTGACGCCAGTAATATGCCGCCAAGCGAGGCCAGAAGGGCAGAGATAACATAGGCGGCAACCCTGTAACGTACTGTCCGAATGCCCGACAGGCGCGCGGCTTCCGGATTACCGCCAATGGCATACATGCGGCGGCCATGTTTGGTCAGCGACAGGAAAAGCTGCACCACTACCGTGACTGCCAGCATGATCAACACGATCACCGGCACCTGGCCCAGTGAGGAAAAGACCTCCGGGATCAGGCCTTCGGCCATATCGCCGTTCGGCAACAGCATATTCTGGGTGATTGATCCGCCGTAGCTGTAGGTCATCGCCACGCCCTGGATCACAAACAGGCTGGCCAGCGTCGCCAGCATATCGGGGATTTTCAACACCACGATCAGGAATGCATTGAACAGGCCGACCAGGGTACAAATCAGCAACGTCAGCACAATCGCACCGGTGGTGCCGAAGCCGTACCAGACGAACAGCGAAACCACCAGGGCGTTGGCCAGTGAAGCGGTGGAGCCAACGGAAAGATCGAAACCGCCGACCGACAGCGATATCGATACTCCGATGGCGATGACTGTGACGATGGCAATCGAACGCAGAATATTGATGATGTTGTTCGGATCGAGGAAGTTGTCCGACGCTATCCCAAACAGGGCAATCAGCGCGACAACGGTGAGTAACATCCCCCATTTGTAGAGAAACTCAAACAGCTGATGGCGCCAGGGTTGCGCAGTTTGCAGGGACAATTCTTTACTCACGCTGGGGTTCCTCCGGTGGAATACAGTAATAGGGTTTCTTCATCAATGTCGGCGGCATTCAGTTCCGCGACGACCCGGCCATCCCACAACACGCAGATGCGATCGCACAGGCCGACCAGCTCCGAGAACTCGCCGGAAGCATAAATAATGCCTTTGCCGTTGCGTGCCAGGCCGTCGATCAGGGTGAACAGCTCTTGTTTGGCCTTGATGTCCACACCTTTGGTTGGTTCGTCGAAAATCAGTACGCTAGCGTCGCCGCGCAGCCATTTGCCAATCGCTACCTTTTGCTGGTTGCCACCGGAAAGCCGCGCCAGCTTCTGCTGCGGGCCGGAGGCGCGAATATTCAGGCGCTGCATGATGTCGCGCGCCCAACGCAGTTCCTGGCGGCGGCTGAACAGGCTCCAGCGGGAAAAGCTGTCGTCGGCGCTGACGCTCAGGTTCATCGGAATAGCTTCGTCGATAAAAATGCCTTCTTTACGCCGCTCTTCCGGCACCAGCGCCAGCCCTTGCTCGACGCTAAGATGTGGAGCGCGGGGGGCCCAGGGTTTTCCCAGCAGTTCACCCCGTTCAATTCGCGCCGGTGAGGCGCCAAATAACGCCTTGCACAGTTCGGTTTTTCCCGCACCGGCCAGCCCGGCGATACCAAGAATTTCCCCCTGATGCAGTTGCAGGCTGACGTCGCGCAGCTTATGGCGATCGTGCAGGCCTTCCACCCGTAGCAGCGGGCGAGAACCGTGCGGTGGGCGTGGGGGAGGAAAAATATCGTCCAGCCGGTGACCGAGCATTTTCTCGACGATCTGCTCGCCGGTCAGGCCCTGCATGGCATCCTCACTGACGTGACGGCCATCGCGCAGCACCGTCAGGCGGTCGCAAATTTCACTCAATTCGTGGATACGGTGGGAAATAAACACCACGCCGATACCTTCGGACTGCAGGCGGCGCACCACGCGAAACAGGCGTTCGCTTTCGGCGCGATCGAGCGGGGCGGTGGGTTCATCGAGCACCAGAAAACGACAGCGGTGGGAGAGCGCGCGTGCCAGCAGCACCTGCTGTTTTTCCGCCAGGGTGCACTCCGACAAATGCTGGCGCAGGTCAATAGTCAAATCCAGCTGTGTCAGTAGCTGCGACGCCTGGCGGTACAACTGCGCCCAGTTAAGCAGATGGCCCGGTTCGTTCAGCCAATCGAGCATGATGTTTTCCGCCACGGATAGCGTGGGGATCAACGCCACGTCCACTTCCTGCTGCACCACGTGGATGCCGTGTTGCCGGGCCTGCAGCGGGGAATGAATATCCACTTGCTGGCCGTCGATAAAAATCTCGCCGCGATAATGGTCGTGCGCGCCGGAAAGGATCGCCATCAAGGTGGATTTTCCTGCCCCGTTGGCCCCGACCAATGCGTGTGTTGAGCCTCCTTGCAGGGTGAAATCGACGTTTTGCAGGGCATTGAAGCCGGCAAAGGCGATCGAGATATTGCGCATCTCGAGGCGTGAGGGCGTAGGGGTTGGCATAGTGTAATTAAAGACGTTTAGGTGTTTAGATGGCTAAAGTAAGTCTTTTGTAACACAGATTGCGTATTTCGCAACAAACTAAAAGGCATAACTGAGATGAAAAAATTCCTGGCGGATGACGCTAGAACCCCAGGCGGTCGCGCAACGCATAATAGGCCGCTCCCAGGGCGGTGAAAGGCACACGCAGCTGGCGGCCCCCAAAGAAGGGCAGGTGTGGCAAGCGAGCGAAGGCGTCAAAACGTTCGGCATCACCGCGCAGCACTTCGGCGATCAGCTTGCCGGCCAAATGAGTGCAGGTGACGCCGTGGCCGCTATCGCCCTGCATATAATAGACATTGTTTTCCAGGCGACCGAATTGCGGCATGCGCGAGAGCGTCAGCAGAAAGTTGCCGCTCCAGCGGTAATCAATGCGCACCTGTTTCAGCTGCGGGAAGGTTTTCAGCATTTTGGGCAGGATCAGCGGATCAATATCGGCGGGATCGCGAGCGCCGTATACCACGCCGCCGCCATACAGCAGCCGGTTGTCGGCGGTCAGACGAAAGTAGTCCAGCAGGTAATTGCAGTCTTCGACGCAGAAATTATTGGGCAGCAGCGACAGCGCCATATCTTTGGATAACGGTTCGGTGGCGAGAATTTGCGAGCCGCAGGGCATGCTCAACCGGCTGAGCCGCGGTTCAAGCCGATCGCCAAGGTAGGCGTTGCCGGCAACGATCACAAAGTTGGCGCTGACCGAGCCTTGGGCAGTGTGTACCTTTGCCGGTTCCGCGTAATCAATGCGCGTGGCGGCTGACTGTTCGAACAGCCGCCCACCGTGACGGCGCACCGCGTCGGCTTCGCCCAGCGCCAGATTGAGCGGGTGCAAATGGCCGCCGTTGCGGTCCAGCAGCCCGCTAACGTAACGATCGCTGGCGATCTCGCGGCGGATAGCCTGCCGATCCAGCCATTCCAATTGGTTATTGCCATAGCGCCGCCAGCGGGCCTGTTGCCGCTGCAGCGCGTGGCTTTGTTTAGGGTTCAAAGCGGCGAAGATACCGCCGGGCCGGTAGTCACAGGCGATGGCGTATTGATCGATGCGCTTGCGGATAATCTCTGCGCCTTCGAACATCATGCTGCCGAGCATGGCGGCGGTGTCAGCGCCATAACGCGCTTCAATGACGTCGATATCACGGCTGTAAGAGTTGACTACCTGCCCGCCGTTGCGGCCGCTGGCACCCCAGCCGATGCGCGCAGCCTCCAATACCACCACGTCATAACCGGCCTCGACCAGATGCAACGCCGACGACAGGCCAGTGAAGCCGCCGCCAATAATGCAGACGTCGCAGCGGATATCCTCGTTCAGCGCCGGGTAGGGCGCGAACGTGTTGGCGGTGGCGGCATAATAACTGGCAACGTGTTCCGTCATGGGGCCTCCGCCGAACAAGGTCAGAAGGTAGTCGGGGTATGTGCGCTGACGATGCGGCAGACGCGCGCCGAGGTATTGCTGAAGCTGTGTGGAATGCCGGTGTTGATGGCATAGCTTTGGCCGGCGGTCAGGCAATGGGTCTGGCCGTTGATCGTCAGCATGATCTCGCCTTCCAGCAGGGTGCCGATCTCCTCGCCCTGGTGCTTTATTTTTTCGCCGGTGGTGGTGCCGGGCTGATAGGTTTCCAGCATCATCGCCAGATTGCGCGTTGGACTGCCGTTATGCACCAGCTTCATCGACACCCCCTGGCTGCCTATCTCAATCAGATCCTCGGCTTCTATGACCACTTTGGGCTCATTGGCGGCTTCAGGTTCGGCAAAGAAGGCAGACAGCGACAGCCCATAAACTTTCAGCAGCTTTTGCAGTGTACTGATAGCCGGACTGACTTTGTCCTGTTCGATGGTGCTGATTGCGCTGTGGGTTAACCCGGACAGTTCGGCGACCCGGCGCTGCGACAAACCCAATTGCAGACGGATCTGTGACAGGCGCTTACCCGGCGCCAAGCTGACTTCGCTCATAGCGGTACTTCCTTCTGGTAGGGACGACAGGCAGAAATGAATATGGGTATCAGGTGCCTGCCTGAGTGATATCGGCACAGCATGATATCGGTAGTTGTGTCGGAATTGGAAAATATATTGCCCATGACCACCCCCGTTCTGGCGGACGAAATTCTGCACGTAAAAAGAGTGTTAACGCCTTTTCGGTCAATATTTTATCAATTTAGCAGCCAGTGGCGAATAATCAAACAGGATTGTAACATTTGCAAACTATTTGTGTTAAGGCTATGTTTCATATTATGGATGTTATTTTGAGCGCCCGCTGTGGCGCAGTCTACAGAGAAATCAGACCATGTGTTGAACCTATCGGCAGGCGGACGCAGCAGCGTTCTCAAAGCATAATGGCGGGTGATGTATGCAAACCAATATCGCAGCAGTTGAAAATTTTGCACAGCATAATGAAGAGAGGCGAAGTAGCGCGTTCCAACGTGAAGTTGCTCACTATTTGGAACGCCATCCCTCAACGCAGTATATCGACATCCTTCTCACTGACCTGAATGGTTCCTTCCGCGGTAAACGTATTCCCGTCTCCGGACTGAAAAAATTGGAAAAAGGCTGCTACTTCCCCGCCTCGGTATTCGCTATGGATATTTTGGGCAACGTGGTGGAAGAGGCGGGCCTGGGTCAGGAACTGGGCGAACCGGACCGCGTGTGTATGCCGGTGGCAGGAACGCTGACGCCGTCAGCGGCGGATCCGGACAATATCGGTCAGGTGTTGCTGACCATGCTGGATGAAGATGGTACTCCCTTTGACGTTGAACCCCGTAATGTCCTGAATCGAGTTTGGCAGGCATTGCGCCAGCGCGGCATGTTCCCGGTGGTAGCGGTAGAGTTGGAGTTCTATCTCATTGATCGACAGCGAGACTCTGAGGGGTATTTGCAACCGCCCTGTGCGCCCGGCACCCAGGAGCGCAATATGCAGAGCCAGGTTTACTCGCTGGACAATCTGAATCATTTTGCCGAAGTACTCAACGACATCGACACCCTGGCGCAGATGCAGGGCTTACCGGCGGACGGTGCGGTGGCGGAAGCGTCACCCGGCCAGTTCGAGGTAAATCTGCAGCATACCGATAACGTGCTGCTGGCCTGCGATCACGCGCTGTCGTTGAAACGCCTGGTACGGCTGGTGGCGGAAAATCATCACCTGCACGCCACCTTTATGGCCAAGCCCTATGAGGAATACGCCGGTAGCGGCATGCATGTGCATATCAGCATGCTGGACGGCAACGGCAATAATCTGTTCGTGCAACCCGATGGCGAAGACTCGGCGCTGTTGCACCGTGCGCTGGCGGGGATGATCACCCTGATGCCGGCCTCGATGGCGCTGCTGGCTCCCAATGTGAATGCCTTTCGCCGCTTCCAGCCGGGCATGTATGTACCCACTCAGGCGTCCTGGGGGCACAACAATCGCACCGTGGCGCTGCGCATTCCCTGCGGCGAGCCGGAGAATCATCGCGTGGAATACCGCGTAGCGGGGGCAGATGCCAACCCTTATCTGGTGGTGGCGGCGATCCTGTCAGGCATACTTTACGGGCTGGACAATGAATTGCCATTGCCTGAGCCGGTAACCGGTAATGGTCTTGAACAAGAAGGTGTGCCGTTCCCCATTCGCCAAAGCGACGCGCTGTACGAGTTTGAGCATCAGCAAGCCTTGACGCAGTATCTGGGCGAACGTTTTGCCCACGTTTACCATGCCTGCAAGATGGATGAACTGATGCAATTTGAGCGTCTGGTGACTGAAACCGAGATTGATTGGATGTTGAAAAATGCCTGAAGGGGCGTAAAATGTGTGGCATTAACTTGATGTGCGATAGAACGATAGCGGATTAATTCACCTGTAAGGGTTGTTTTCCGAACGATCGCGAAAAGAATTTGTTTAAGAAGCCTTCCTGATCTTGTCATCAGGAGGGTTTTTGGTGCAAAATATCCCTAATGCAGATAGCCGACGTTTTAACGCGTCGGTTATTTTTTTTGCATTTATGTTCTACAAACTGTGCGTTTCATACACCAAGCGAGGCCGGACACCGATCCGGATAGATAAATAGTTTCGTGCGCGATCAAACAAAACTTTATGGTCGTGACTCATGAGGATAAGAAAGATGGGGCAATTTTTCACTTTAGCACCGGTGCCCGCCGGTTTCCGCTGCGGTCGCAGCGATTATGGAGCAGCCAAGGCAGCCTTGACTCGTTATCCAGCTTCCAATCCCCTTCTTTTTGAATTCAGTCGCAAGTTGCGAAGTTTCCCCGCAACCTTAAGTCTTGGCGTGTCTATATTCCGCAAGGCAGAAGGTAAGGGGGGGCTGCGCAATGTCCGATAACATCATCAGCGCCGCACCGGCTCAACGCGCACAGCTGCGTAAAACCCTGACTTTAGTTCCGGTAGTGATGATGGGCCTGGCTTACCTGCAGCCAATGACCATCTTCGATACCTTTGGCATCGTCTCCGGCCTGACCGATGGTCACGTCGCGACGGCGTACGCCTTTGCTCTGCTGGCGGTTCTGTTTACCGCATTGAGCTACGGCAAACTGGTACGGAAATTCCCGTCCGCCGGTTCTGCTTATACCTATGCCCAGAAGGCCATCAGCCCGCACGTCGGCTTTATGGTGGGCTGGTCATCACTGCTGGACTACCTGTTCATGCCGATGATCAACATTCTGTTGGCAAAAATTTACCTGGAAGCCATCTTCCCGGGCGTGCCTTCGTGGATCTTCGTGGCAGCGCTGGTCGGGCTGATGACGATTTTCAACCTGCGCGGCATTAAGCTGGTAGCAAACCTGAACTCCATTATCGTGGTGGTGCAGGTGGCGATCATGATCGTGTTCCTGTTCCTGGTAGTGAATGGCATTTCGCATGGCGAAGGTGCAGGCACGCTGATCAGCAGCCGCCCGTTCTGGTCTGAGAATGCGCACGTGGTGCCGATGATTACCGGCGCGACCATCTTGTGCTTCTCGTTCCTCGGTTTTGACGGCATCAGTTCGCTGTCTGAGGAAACCAAAGATGCAGAGAATGTGATCCCGAAAGCTATCTTCCTGACGGCATTGATCGGCGGCATCATCTTTATCGTGGTGTCTTACTTCGTGCAGCTGTACTTCCCGGACATCTCGCGCTTCAAAGATCCTGATGCGTCCCAGCCGGAAATCATGCTGTACGTGGCCGGTAAGTTCTTCCAGTCGGTGATCCTGGTGTTCTCCTGCGTAACCGTACTGGCTTCAGGCATGGCGTCGCACGCCGGTGTTTCACGCCTGATGTACGTGATGGGTCGTGACGGCGTATTCCCGGAGCGTTTCTTCGGTTATGTGCATCCGAAATGGCGTACTCCAGCGCTGAACGTGCTGTTGGTCGGCGTGATTGCACTGTCTGCGGTGTCGTTTGACCTGGTGACTGCGACGGCGTTGATTAACTTCGGTGCGCTGGTGGCGTTCACCTTCGTGAACCTGTCGGTTATCTCGCAGTTCTATATCCGCGACAAGTTGAACCGTACCGTTAAAGATACCTTCAACTACCTGATCCTGCCGGTATTGGGGGCGCTAACTGTTGGCGCACTGTGGATCAATCTGGAAGCCAGCTCAATGACGTTGGGTCTGGTATGGGCGGCGATTGGTCTGATTTATCTGGCCTTCGTGACGCGCAGCTTCCGTCTGCCGGTACCGCAGGCTAGCGAAGACGTGGCTTAAGCCCTTTATCGCTAAGCATTAAAAAGGGCGCCTTGGCGCCCTTTATTGTTTTTGTTACCCCACCAACTCTTTGCCGTATTCAAACAGCGCTTTCAACAGCGCGGTTTTTTCTTTATCGCCTTCATGCAGGTTATACAACGACTCCAGTTGCAGCACGTAGCTCTGCACTCGCTCGGCGCTTAATACTTCCTGGCGGTGCTGTAACCAGCGGCGTTGCTCGGCGTCGTCCAGCGTATTGGGGTAGTTGCGGGCACGAAAACGGAACAACAGCTCCTTCATGCGCCCATCGCTGAAAGTCAGATCCAGTGCCGGCAGGTTCTGCGGCTTGGTTTGCTGGATGATTTTCATCGCAGCCTTGTCGGCATCGCTGAAGAAACCGTCATACAGCCGGGCGTCGACGTCGTCAGAGCCTTTGAACGGTTCGGCTTCGGCGAACAACGCCACCACTTTTTCGCGCACCTCCGGATGCTGGCGCAGCAACTGCAAGTTTTGCAGGCAGGCCTGACGGTCGATCCCCAGTCGCTCGGCGTTTTCCGGCAACAAGGTCTTGGCCGGCGCCAGTACCGGGCACTTGTTGATATGCACCAGTTTGATCGGTACCGGCGATTGTCCGGGTGCCAGATCTTCCCGGCGGGTATACAGCCGTTCGCGCAGTTCATCGGCGCTCAACGTCAGTAATGGCGTCATGTCACCGGCTAAATCGCACATGATGACGGCGTTTTTGTTGTCCGGGTGCCAGGCCAGCGGCGATACCCAACTGGTGTTGCCGCGCGCGGCGCCGAACATGCCGGAAACGTGCACCAATGGCGTCATCTCTGCGATGTCGATCAGGGCGTTCAGCTTATGCTTATTGCGGTGTTGCAGCAGGAAATCAAACAGTCGTGGTTGTGCCTGCTTGACCAGTTTGGCCATGGCGATAGTGGCGTAAACGTCCGACATGGCGTCATGGGCATGCTCATGCTCGACGCCGTTGGCACGAGTCAGGTGTTCCAGCCGGAAACTGGGGAAGCCATCTTCGTTTTCTGGCCACACGATGCCGTCCGGGCGCAGCGCATAGCAGGCGCGCATCACATCGAGCAGATCCCAACGCGAATTACCGTTCTGCCAGCTGTAGGCGTAGGGATCGTAGAAGCTGCGGTAGAAAATATTACGGCTGACTTCGTCGTCGAAGCGGATGTTGTTGTAACCGAGAATGCAGGTGCCAGGCACGCTGAACGCCTGATGGATCTGGCGTGCAAATTCGGCCTCGTTGACGCCTTTGGCCAGCGCCAGTTGCGGCGTGATACCGGTGATCATCACCGCTTCAGGATCGGGCAAGTAGTCATCGGCCGGGGTGCAGTAGATGACCAACGGCTCTTCGAGAATGTTGAAATCCATATCGGTACGCACACCGGCAAACTGCGCCGGGCGATCCATAGAGGGACTTTTGCCGAAGGTCTCATAATCGTGGATATAAAATGTGGCCGGTGCCTTGCTGCTCAAATTCGCATCTCTCAGGTGGCGTAGGAAATATTGCTCTATTGTAACGGCGAGATGTGCGATGCCAAGCAGTCGTTAGCGTTAATCGCCGAAATGCGCGGGATTACGCATTGCGATAGTAGTTCAGGCGCAGACGAAAGTAGGGGCGTAAATAATCGGGCACTTGTTCTTCGGCACTGGCACCGTTGTTGTTGGTGCTGATGCCATAACGTTCGTTATAAATAACGCTGAGAGCGAGTAAATCGGCTTCAATCTTTTCACGTTCTGCTTGCGGTAAGCTATCCAGCTTTCGCCCCATATGATTCTCCCTGTGATTGTAAGGGCATCATAGGATCGTTAACCTGACTTGTCCCTACCCCATTCAGGGGGGAGGCTCATGAAGTGTGTGAGCGTGCCTGCAGGGGCTGGCCTGATGCCGCAGTCCCCTGATAATGCTGAGAGTATTTGGCCGTATATTCCTGCTGATTTTGCATTTGTGCGCGATCAAAGGCTTTATGGGCTGATAACACACCACCAATCACCGCCAGCCAGAAAAGGCTGCACAGGACCAGGACGCCCAACCAGACTTTTTGGTTATAGCTCATAAAAAACTCCGGATGATAAAAGGGAATAACATTTACCAGAGAATTAAATCAGAGTTTATATCAATGCTTTGTCAACGGCGGTGTTTATTATGGTTGTTTTCTTATTAATGTGTTACCAAATGCCGCAGCCATGTTTCAAAACATTCCTTAAGATAATATTAAGAAAAGATAAGTTTGTGCCACTGAGTTTTATTTAATATCCGTTTAATTATCCCCACATACAATCAGCAGCATTCAATACCAATGTGGGTGCACATTATGAAAACTCTGCTGTTAACCGGCGCTACCGGCTTTCTCGGTGGTGCAGTGCTTGAGAAATTACTGAAAGAAAATCAGGCGATTAACTATCTTCTGTTAGTGCGGGCTGATAATGCACAGCAGGGGCTAGACCGTATTCGGATGAATATGGAGAAGTTTAATATTGAAGCCGAACTATTTTCTAAAATCACGATAGAAAATATATTGTTGGGGGATCTGAGTGAGCCAGCTGACTTTTTAGCAGACACAAGGATTAACAATGTAACGCACGTTATTAATTGTGCCGCCGTAGCCTCTTTCGGTAATAACCCCCTTATTTGGAAGGTTAACGTGGAAGGCACTTTGGCATTCGCCAAAAGAATGGCGCAGGTGTCTGGATTAAAACGTTTCCTGCATGTGGGGACGGCAATGTCCTGCGCGCCGGAACCCGGTTCACTGGTAGCGGAAAGCGGTGAATTTGAAGAAACGGCCGAGCATTTGGTGGAATATACCCGTTCCAAATCCACCATTGAGCAGCTCATGCGTCAACATTGCCCGCAGCTACCGCTGGTGATTGCTCGTCCTTCGATCGTGGTAGGGCATACTCGCCTGGGCTGTCAGCCTTCCAGCAGTATTTTCTGGGTGTTCAGCATGGCGCTGATGCTGCGTAAGTTTATGTGCTCGCTGCAGGACAATATCGATGTGATCCCGGTTGATTACTGTGCTGATGCGATGGTGATGCTGTTGAACAGCGAGACGCTGGATAACGACGTTTATCATATCTCCGCCGGTGAAGAGAGCAGCGTTAGCTTCGCGGACATTGATCGCGCCATTGCCGCTGCGTTGGAGAAGCCTCCGCTCGGCGATCACTATGCGCAGGTCAGTTATGAAGCCCTGTTGAAAATGCGCAAGCAGCTCAAAGATATTTTCGGGCCATGTAATGAACGCCTGATGCTGAAAGCGATGCGCCTGTATGGATCTTTTGCCATGCTCAACGTGCGGTTCAGCAATGACAAAATCCTTAAGCTGGGCATGCCGAAACCGCCGCGTTTTACCGACTACATCGCCTGTTGCGTGCAGTCGACCCGGGGCCTGTCCATTCAGCAGCAGATGGTGGTGGATTTCAAATAACAGCACGGCGCCGGTTAGCGGCGCCTGCTGCATCCTCGCATTACCAGGACGAAGACGACCAGAAAACGCGCCCCAGCACCACCAGTTGGTCTTTGCGCTGCGGGTAGCTCAGGTGTTCGTCCTGGTATTCTTCCCGGTTCAATGAACGAATGGTGACGCCACCGTCGGGCTGTTCGATCAGCACTTTTACCCGCAGCAGGTTACCGTGGCGAATCGCGTAGGTTTTCCCTTCGCGGATGCGAGTATCATCGGTATTGATCCCCACTACGTCGCCGTCTTGCAGCCGGGGCTCCATGCTGGATCCTGAAATGCGGATGATCCGCGCGGCATTCACCGCCACCCCCATCTTGTGCAGATAGTAGCGGCGGAAAATCAGCGAAAACTCTTCACGATCGACAATTTCATAACAGCCATCGCCGGCAGAAAAATTGATATCCAGCAGGGGGATTTCCACAAACTCTTCCTTGTCCTGTTCGGTATCTTCCCACACCACCGGCTTGAGGCGGGCAGGTTGAAAATCCGACTCTGCCGCCACGTTATCGAACGGGCGAACCAATTCTTTTTCATGGAACACGTCGAACCAGCCCTTGGGCAGGTTCAGTTTGGCCTCGATCCGCCTGGCGAGATTATCGCCCAGGTTGCGGGAGGACTTTTCACCGCTGATTTGGCTCAACGTGGGCGAAGAGGACTCAACCAGCACCGCAAAATCATTCTGGTTGATACCCTGCCGGGCGTAGCTGGCCATCAGCTCGCGCAAATTATTGCGTCTTATTTCTTTGGTTTCCATGGCCGGATGATCGCATTCTTTAGCAAAAAGGTAAATATCGTTTTTGCTAAATTTAGCTTGCTTTAAATTTAGCAATTAGCTAAAAATTGACGAGTGGACAAGGTCCATGAAGGAATTGTAGGGCGCTGCAAGTTGCGCCAGTATGAATCGGGGCGAATACTCTTGCCCTTTACAGTGGTTGGATCACACGTGTTTAACCCACAAGGAATCTACGATGTTCAGTATGGATTACAACAGCTACCGTTCGGTAGCCAGCTTCGGCCACCGAGTGCGCTTTTTGGTGCTGCACTATACCGCGCAGAATTTTGCCGACTCGGTGCAGTCATTGACCGGTAAGTCGGTCAGCGCCCATTATCTGGTGCCGGATCCCGAAGATCCAACCTATAAGGCGGTAGGCTTTAGCGGCGTAAGGATTTTCAATCTGGTCGATGAAGTCGAGCGGGCCTGGCACGCCGGCACCAGCCAGTGGGGCAATCGTTCGAACCTCAACGATACCGCGATTGGCATTGAGATCGTCAATCTGGCGAGCGGCGATGGCGAGGACATCACTTTCCCACCTTTTAACCCGCAGCAGATCGCGGCAGTAACTCAATTGACGCAAAATATTCTGCAGCGCTATCCGGATATCACGCCGATTAACGTAGTGGCACATTCCGATATTGCACCGGGCCGCAAAAGCGATCCCGGCCCGCAATTTCCTTGGCATCAGCTGTACCAGGCCGGTGTCGGTGCCTGGTATGACGACGCGGTGAAGCAGCGTTATCAGCATGAGTATCAATGCCAGGGGGTACCTACACAGCAAGATTTACTGGCGCTATTTGCCAGGTACGGGTACGACACCTCGGCGGCGACCAATGCAGAGGGTTACCGCCAGCTGGTTCGCGCCTTCCAACTGCATTTCCGTCAACGGCAGTATGACGGTGTGATGGATGCCGAAACCGCCGCCATTTTACGCGCGCTGGTGGATAAATATGCCGCTTAAGGCTTGAGCGCGGATGAGGGACGCCTTATCCGCCTTTTCTCCCAACCCTTTCCTCCGCTAAACTGATGCTCTTTCTCGCCACTGATAACGGGATGCATCGTGCGCCTCGACAGAAAAATATCCTCGTTCGAACGTCTGACCTATCGCCATTACCGCATTGTGCACGGCGTGCGCATTGGGCTGGCGTTTATCCTGACCTTTATGCTGATCCGCCTGCTCGAAGTGCCGGAAGGCACCTGGCCACTGATTACGCTGGTGGTGGTGATGGGACCGATCTCGTTCTGGGGCAATGTGCTGCAACGGGCGTTGCAGCGTATCGCAGGTACGGTATTTGGCGCCGCCTCGGGGCTGATTGCCCTGTATCTCGAGCTTTACTCATTGCCGCTGATGCTGGTGTGGTGCGGGGTGGTGATGTTTTTCTGTGGCTATCTGACGCTCGGTAAGCGGCCCTACATGGCGCTGCTGGTGGGGATCACGCTGGCGGTGGTTTGCGGTGCGGGGGCCGGTGATATGCATACCGCACTGTGGCGCAGCGGTGACGTAATTTTTGGTTCGCTGTTGGCTTTGCTGTTCACCAGCATTTATCCGCAACGTGCTTATATTTTGTGGCGTATGGAGATGGCGGATTGCCTGGAAAACGTCAGCAAGATCTACGGCGCTTACCTGTCACCAAATATGATAGAACGACCGCGGCTGGAGCCACAGCTGAAAGACTTGCTCAATAAGGTCGTTAAATTACGTGGCCTGATTGTCCCCAGCAGCAAAGAGACCCACATCCCCAAAGCGGTTTTCGAGGCGGTGCAGACGCTGAGCCGCAACCTGGTTTGTACGCTGGAATTGCTGGCCGACGCTTATTGGGCCTCGCGCGAAACCCACTTTATTATGCTGAATGCCAAAACGCTGCGCAGTGCGCAACTGCTAACGCTGAATTCGTTGCAGTCGCTGGCAGTAACGATGCGTGACGGCCCGCAGACACAGTTGTCGGCAGAAGCGGGGCAACTGAGCGAAATTGCCGCCGAATTGAAAACCCTGATGCAGGAGGCCAGCTTCAGTCAGCACGGCGAAGCGCCAATTTATGGCTACGTATGGTTGAGCATGGAACTGACGCAACAGTTGGAAGAACTGGGCGATCTGCTCAAGGTGTGTACCGCCAGCGGGCGTGAATAGGGGGTCAGATCATGAAGCGGGCGCTTCGGGTTTTTGTCATGACGCCAAAGTGAGTAAGATAGGGCGATGAGTGTTGTGCCTGACCGCCACAAACCTGTATCTTGGTACCATTGTGGCCGTAAGCAAATGAATCTGTGTATTACTAAAGCAAGGGTATGAAGATGGATAATGCAAATAAGCCGAGTTTCCAGGACGTTCTGGAGTTTGTGCGTATGTTCCGACGTAAAAATAAGCTGCAGCGTGAAATTGTCGACAACGAGAAGAAAGTTCGTGATAACCAAAAACGCGTGCTGCTGCTCGATAACCTGAGCGAGTACATCAAGCCGGGCATGAGCATTGAAGACGTTCAGGGCATCATTGCCAATATGCGCAGCGACTATGAAGATCGCGTTGATGATTACATCATCAAAAATGCCGATTTGTCCAAAGAACGCCGCGAACTGTCCAAAAAGCTGAAGGCTATGGGCGAAGTGAAGTAACCGTTTTTATCGGGTCAGGCATTCGCCTGGCCCTTTTATTGTTTTCCCTGTATCCCCAGTCCAGCCCCTTTAGTGACCTGCGCCGTACACGTCAAAATCAAAGTATTTATCGTTCACCTTCTTGTAGGTGCCGTTGGCGATGATCGCCTGCAGCGCAGCATTGAACGCGTTACGCAGGGCGATATCCTCTTTACGCAGCCCAATACCGTCACCGATACCGAAATATTTGCTGTCACTGAGTTCGGCACCGATAAAGGCAAAGTCTTTTCCTGCTGGGGTGTGGAAAAACTCGCTGGCACTGACGCTGGCCAGCAACGAAGCATCTAAGCGGCCGTTGATCAAATCCTCATTGGCTTCCTGCTGGCTCTGGTAGGACACCACGTTAACGCCGGCCGGCCGCCACAGGGCGTTGGCATAAGTTTCCTGACTGGATCCCTGCTGCACGCCAATGGATTTACCTTTCAGCGAAGCCGCCGTGGGTTGCAGGTTGCTGCCTTTACGGGCCACTAATCGTGCAGGCGCATTAGACACCTTGTCCGAGAAGGCGATCTGCGCCTGGCGCTGCGGCGTAATGGTCATCGACGAGGCGATGGCATCAAATTTTTTCGCCAGCAACCCCGGGATCATTCCGTCCCAACTGCTCTCAACCCAAACGCATTTGGCCTGCATTTGATCGCACATTGCCTGTGCAATATCGACCCCAAATCCGGTCAACGCCCCCTGTGGCGTTTTAAATTCCAGCGGTGGATAGGTCGGATCCACGCCGAGTTTAATTACTTTTCCGCTGAATTCTCCAGCAGAAACGGCGAAACTGAACGCCAGCGGCAGCAGGAGAACCAGGCTAATCTTTGTTTTCATTTTATGTTCCTCGGCGTAATGGTGTGCAAAAGGGATTAAGCCAAAAAGCGCTCAACCAGCTTGACCCAGTAAGTGGCGCCAATCGGCAGGCACTCGTCGTTAAAATCGTAACCGGCGTTATGTAGCGAATTGCCGGGCGTACTTTCCCCATTGCCGATCGAGATATAGCTGCCGGGGCATTTTTCCAACATAAATGCGAAGTCTTCGCTGGCGGTAAAGGGGCGCAGAGACGGGATCAACTGCTGTTCCCCCGCCCAGTCCAATGCGACTGTGCGTGCCAGCTCAGTTTCCGCCATGTGATTTACCAAAACCGGATAACCCTGTTGGTAATCAATGTCCGCCCGAGCACCAAAACTGGCGGCTTGCGCTTCTACCAGCGCCGTAATGCGGTTTTCCAGCCGTTGGCGAACGCCCGCATCCAGTGCGCGTACGCTTAGCGTCATGGTTGCTGTGGCAGGGATCACGTTGGCGGCACGGCCTGCCTGGATCGCGCCAACCGTCACGATTGCCGTTTCCTGCGGATCGATATTTCTCGAGACGATGGTTTGCAGACTCATCACAATGGCGGCGCAAACCACCACCGGATCGACCGTGTGCTGCGGCACCGCGCCATGGCCGCCATGACCGTGCAGGGTAATATTGACCGTATCGGCCGAACACATGAAAGCGCCGCTGGCAAAGCCCAACTGGCCGACCGGAAAGCCGGGTACGTTGTGCATGGCGAACACCGCATCACAGGGAAACCGTTCGAACAAGCCGTCTTCAATCATCACTCTGGCGCCGCCGCCGCCTTCTTCCGCCGGCTGAAAAATCAGATGCAGAGTCCCGGTAAAATCAGAGTGTTGCGCCAGATAACGCGCCGCTGCCAGCAGCATAGTGGTGTGGCCATCATGACCGCAGGCATGCATCACGCCGCGGTGGGTGCTGGTGTAGCTTAATCCGCTGGTTTCTTCAATCGGCAATGCATCCATATCGGCGCGCAAGCCCAGTGATTTTCCCGAGCCTCGCCGCAAGGTGGCGACAACGCCTGTTTGCCCCAATTCCCGTGTAACCTGGTAGCCCCAGTTGGACAGCAGTTTTGCGACCAACTCGCCGGTGGCAAACTCGTTGAACCCCAATTCGGGGTGAGCATGAATATGGCGGCGGATAGCGACCATTTCATGCTTAACTGCCGCTATTTCAGGTAAGACAAGCGGATTGTTCATCGCGGTATCCTGATTGAATATTCGATTTCAGACGTTCGATAAGCGGAAAACAAGATACTCCCGACACTAGCAAACAACCCGTTGGTCGGGGAGCCGCCGTTCGGTTATGCTGACAACAATAGGTTGTCATGGGGGCGTCATGAAACTGCATCAGTTACAGGCATTGGTGGCCAGCGCTGACGGCGGCAGTATCCGCGCCGCCGCGAGGCAATTGGGGCTTTCACAGGCAGCGGTTACGCGCGCTTTGCGTGAACTGGAGCAACAACAGGAACTGCCGTTGCTGCTTCGCTCTCCGAGCGGGCTGGGGTTTACGCCGTACGGGAAAACGCTGTTGGCACATGCCCGGTTGGTGCTGAATCAGCTGGAACAGGCTAATAATGAAATGGCGGGGTTACGCGGGTTAGCGCAAGAGCAGGTGAAAGCGGCCATTACGCCGTGGTTGATGTTGACGGTGTTACCGACGGCGGTGTTGGCCTTTCGCAAAAAGATGCCCAAGGTGAAACTGGAACTGTTTGAAAGCCTGATGGCCAACGCGCAATCACAACTGCGTGAGGGCACGATGGATTTTGCCATCACGCCGCTTCCGGTTTCGATGGCACCGCAGGAGTTTCATTGCGAACCCTTGCTCGATTATGAAACGGCGGTGATGGTGCGGCAGGGGCATTCGTTGAGCCAAAGCACCTCGATTCACCAGTTGCTGGAGCAGGATTGGGTGCTGAACTACACACCGGAAAATCATGACGATTTAATTCATCAACTGTTCAGCCAACACGGCGCTCACCTCGATCCGAATCGTATTATTCATGCGCATTCCCTGGGCATGCTGCAGGCGATGGTAGAGTCGGCGGACATGTGTACCTGGTGTCCGGCGCCGTTGGTCGGCCTGCCGCAGTTTGCCGGGCGCTTGCAGCCGTTGGTGCTGCGGGAAAGTTGCGATCCGGCACGGCTGAATATCGTGACTCGGCGCAACAGCATTCTCAGCACCGCCGCTCATGCGCTGATAGATAACCTGATTCGCACTCTGCGCCAGCACGCCCGCTCCGCACGACAGGAGGACCGACTGATTTATGATCGGGTGCGGCTGTTGATTTAGGAATAGGGAGTGGTACGAGCGGGTTGGAGGGCCGGCTATTCAGGGCGTGAAGCAGACGTCTTCATATCGCAAGAAAACGCTATACCGTATTCCGTGTTAGTTAGACGCTATCTTCATTTTTCGGGGGGATGTGGATACATGAAAAATACGAAATTGCATGTTGTCGTGGCGTGGTAGAGTGTGGGCTGCCCGAAGATCGATTGGAGATTTACGCCATGCAACAAATTGATTTTTACATGATAGATGCCTTTAGCAACACGACTTTTGGCGGTAATGCCGCAGCGGTATGCCCGTTAACAGAATGGTTGCCTGATGAGACATTATTGAAAATGGCCCAGCAGCATAACCAGTCAGAAACAGCATTCTTTGTCGCAAATGATACTGGCTTTGAGTTGCGATGGTTTACCTCCCTGGCTGAAATAAATCTGTGTGGGCATGCCACACTGGCAGCTGCGCACGTTATCTTTGAACATCTTGATTACCCAGGTTCGACTATTCATTTTGCTACCCGGTTTGTTGGCCCGCTGACGGTGGTACGTAACGATAAATGGCTGACGCTCGATTTTCCTGCATGGGAAACCAAGCCTGTCATGCCACCGGCATTATTGCTGGACACGTTGGGCATCACAGAATGCAAAGAAGTGCGCGTGGCACGTGATTACCTGGTAGTAATGGAGAATCGGCAGCAGGTCGAAACTGTACGCCCGAATATCAATGGCATGCTTCCCCTGGGAAAAATGGTGTGTATAACGGCTGCTGGTGACAGTGAATACGATTTTGTTAGCCGTTTCTTCTGCCCAGGCGAAGCCGTAGCGGAAGACCCTGTTACAGGTTCGGCGCATAGCATGCTCATTCCTTACTGGGCTGAAAAACTGAATAAAACGCAGATGTTGGCGCATCAGGGATTAGAGCGTGGCGGGGATTTACGCTGCCAGCTAGTGGGCGATCGCGTTTACATCGGCGGACAGGCAACAACCTATCTGATAGGCAAAGTGCTGTTGCGCTAGACCTATTGAATGCTGCTCAAAATATAAGGTCTGCTGCCACCCTTAGCCGCCGTTCACCCAATCTCCAAAAGCAAAACGCCCGCTTAAGTTTCCTTAAGCGGGCGTCTTTAATTTGGCTCCTCTGACTGGACTCGAACCAGTGACATACGGATTAACAGTCCGCCGTTCTACCGACTGAACTACAGAGGAATCGTGTGAACGGGGCGAATAATAGCGGGGTGGTGCGGCTTTGTCAAAGCACTAAACTGCGAAAAAAGTGCGTTTGCTGTCGGAATGAACATGTTGCGTTGTTTTTCGGCATTTATCCCCCCTGTCAGCTCTGATTATCACTGTAAAACCCCTGGCGTGATGTTGCACCGGCCTTTGCACATTTACGGTGCGAAGGATCTTGCGGTTGATTTGTATGTGGCCAACATCGCCGAGACGTTTTTTCGCACAATTGCCGCCAGAGCCCCCCACAGAGCCACCTGACGGCAGTGATTGCCCCGTGTTTTCCCTCTGATATGTAGGATGAATAAACAGAAAATATGTATTGGCCGTCACAATGGCTGGATTTTTGCTTGCTTAAATTCGGGTAATGCGACTGCGCTCTCGCGCAAATTATTTTCCCCGTCTACACATAAAGTGACTGCTCCACGCCTCTGGGCGTTTCGCTAAAACAGTGCTGAGGAATACAACAATGTCATCGAAATTGATTAAAAGTCCGCTCGCTGCTCTGCTTATCGGTTGTTTAGGTTCTGCTTTTTATGCTCAGGCCGATATCGTTATCGGCGTCGCCGGGCCGTTCTCCGGGCCGAATGCGACCTATGGCGATCAGTACTGGCGTGGTGCCTCGCAGGCGGCAGCGGATATCAACGCCGCCGGCGGGATTAAAGGGGAAAAAATTAAGCTGGTGCAGGGGGATGACGCCTGTGAACCCAAACAGGCGGTTTCGGTCGCCAACCGCCTGGTCGATCAGGACAAGGTCGCAGCGGTGGTGGGACACTTCTGCTCATCCTCCACCATGCCGGCCTCCGAGGTGTATGACGAAGCCGGTATTATCGCCATTACCCCTGGCTCAACCAACCCGCAGATCACCGAGCGCGGCATGACCAACATGTTCCGCATGTGCGGCCGTGACGATCAGCAAGGGGTGATCGCCACCAATTACATGCTGAATACCCTGAAGGCCAAGCGCATTGCGGTGATCCACGACAAGGACACCTACGGCCAGGGGCTGGCGGATGCCGCCAGGGCGGAAATGAACAAGCGCGGCGTGAAAGAGGTGCTGTATGAAGGGCTATCGCGCGGTGAAAAAGACTTTAACGCGCTGGTGACCAAAATTGCCTCGGTTAAACCCGACGTGGTCTATTTTGGCGGCTGCCACCCAGAAGCCGGACCATTGGTGCGCCAGATGCGTGAGCAGGGCGTCACCGCCAAGTTCTTCTCCGGCGACTGTATCGTGACCGAAGAGCTGGTGACCGCTGCCGGCGGGCCGCAGTACACCAACGGCGTGCTGATGACCTTCGGTAACGACCCGCGTCAAATCCCGGAAGGCAAGGCGGTGATCGCCAAATTCCGCGCCAGCGGTTTCGAGCCGGAAGGTTATACCCTCTACTCCTACGCCTCTATTCAGGCGATCGCCGCGGCCTTTAACGCCACCGGCGGCAAAGACAGCGCCAAGGCCAGCGAATGGCTGAAATCTCATGATGTGGATACCGTGATGGGCAAAAAGGCCTGGGATAAGAAAGGTGACCTGAAGGTATCGGATTACGTGGTCTATCAGTGGGACGACAAAGGCAAATATCACCAACTCTAAACAATCCTCGGCGTCTTTCAAGCCGCAGCGTTGTTGGCTGCCTACGTTCACCCCAGTCACTTAGTGGACCTAAGCTCCTGGGGATTCACGTACTTGCCGCCTGGCTGCAGTTTGAAATCCATTGAGGATTAACCAGCAAGCGGATCCGCATGTGCTGCGGATCCGCGCCGATTCTTCCCTTGGGCCGCGCCTGCTGTTGCTTGCGGTCCCACCAGGCGAGACTGCTCATTATGGACGTTTTCTTTCTGCAACAATTGATCAACGGCCTGACGCTCGGCGCAGTTTATGGCCTGATCGCCATCGGCTACACCATGGTTTACGGCATTATCGGCATGATCAACTTCGCCCACGGCGAGGTGTATATGATCTCCGCCTACCTGTGCGCCATCGGGCTGGCGCTGCTGTCGTTCTTCGGCCTGCAGTCGTTCCCGCTGCTGATCCTCGGTACGCTGGTGTTTACCATCGTGATCACCGGCGTGTATGGCTGGGTGATCGAACGTATCGCCTACAAACCCTTGCGCAACTCTACCCGTTTAGCCCCCTTGATCTCCGCAATCGGCATGTCGCTGATCCTGCAAAACTACGCGCAAATCAGCCAGGGACCACGCCAGCAAGGGATCCCAACCCTGCTGGATGGAGTGTTCCGCCTCAACTTTGACGGCGGGGTGATTCAAATCACCTACACCAAGGTGTTTATCCTGTTCGCGTCGCTGCTGGGCATGGCGATCCTCACTTACATCATTCAACACACCCGGCTGGGGCGCATTTGTCGCGCCACTCAGCAAGACCGCAAAATGGCGTCAATTCTCGGCATCAACACCGATAGGGTCATTTCCCTGGTGTTCGTGATCGGCGCCGCCATGGCCGGCCTGGCGGGGGTGTTGATCACCATGAACTACGGCACCTTCGATTTCTACGTCGGCTTTATCATCGGCATCAAAGCCTTTACCGCCGCGGTATTGGGCGGCATAGGGTCGTTACCCGGCGCGATGCTGGGCGGCCTGCTGCTGGGCGTGGCGGAGGCGCAGTTCGCCGGCATGGTGAACTCGGATTACAAAGACGTGTTCTCCTTCGGTTTGCTGGTGGTGATCCTGATTTTCCGCCCTCAGGGCCTGCTCGGACGGCCAATGGTCGCTAAGGTTTGAGGGGAAAACTTATGTCGCACTCAGAGGTTCACCCAGGGCTGAACGTTAAGCGCAGCCTGCTGGACGCCGTATTGGCCGGGCTGATTGCCCTGATCGTGTTTGGGCCGATCGTCGGCATCGTTCTGAACGGTTACAGCTTTAACTTCGAGCCGCACCGTCTGGTGTGGATTATCGCGGTGGTGATGGCCGGGCGGCTGTTACTGAGCCTGTTTCTGCAAACCACACCGGGCCGTAAATTGCTGACGCGCTTTGACGGCGGTAACGACGGGGTGTATGTCCGGCCGATCGGCGCCAAGACCAGCCTGCGCTGGATTATTCCGTTAATGGCGGTCATCGCGCTGCTGTTTCCGTTTGTCGCCACCAAATACCTGCTGACGGTGGCGATACTGGGGCTGATTTACGTGCTGCTCGGGCTGGGCTTGAACATCGTTGTCGGGCTCGCCGGGCTGCTGGACCTGGGCTACGTGGCGTTCTACGCCATTGGTGCTTATGGGCTGGCGCTGGGCTACCAGTATCTCGGCCTCGGGTTCTGGGCGATGTTGCCATTGGGGGCGCTGATGGCGGCGCTGGCCGGCGCGCTGCTGGGGTTCCCGGTGTTGCGTATGCACGGTGACTATCTGGCGATCGTCACGCTGGGGTTTGGCGAGATCATCCGGCTGGTGCTGAACAACTGGATGTCGCTGACCGGCGGGCCGAATGGCGTCTCGGTCCCGGCGCCGACGATTTTTGGCCTGGAGTTTGGCCGACGCGCGAAGGACGGCGGCGTGCCGATTCATGAATTCCTTGGCATCACTTATAACCCTAACCTGAAATTTATCTTTATCTATGCGGTGCTGTTCCTGGTGGTGCTGCTGGTGCTGTACATCAAGCACCGGTTGACGCGCATGCCGATCGGCCGCGCCTGGGAAGCCCTGCGCGAGGATGAAATCGCCTGTCGGTCGCTCGGCTTAAACCACGTGTTGGTCAAGCTGTCGGCCTTTATGATGGGCGCGTCCACCGCCGGGCTGGCCGGGGTGTTTTTCGCCACTTATCAGGGGTTCGTCAACCCCACCTCGTTTACCTTCTTCGAATCGGCGTTGATCCTGGCGATCGTGGTGCTGGGCGGGATGGGATCGACCATCGGCGTGGTGCTGGCGGCGTTCGTGCTCACGGTGGCGCCGGAACTGTTGCGCAGCTTCGCCGAGTACCGCGTGCTGTTGTTTGGCGTGCTGATGGTGGCGATGATGATTTGGCGACCGCGTGGGCTGGTACGGATCAGCCGAACCAGCTTTGCGCCGCGTAAGGGGGTGGCACCATGAGCGACGCAATCTTGCAGGTTGAGCATCTGATGATGCATTTTGGCGGCATCAAGGCGCTCAACGACGTGAATCTGGCGGTCGAACGCGGCTCGAACACCGCGTTGATCGGCCCCAACGGCGCCGGCAAAACCACGGTGTTCAACTGCCTGACCGGCTTTTACCGCGCCACCGGCGGCGCCATCTTGCTTAACACCCACAAACGGCCAACCGACGTGATCCAGGTGCTGGGGCAGAAGTTTCGCGCCGGCGACTGGGTAAACCCGAGGCGGTTGGGATCGCGCCTGTACTACAAAATGTTCGGCGGGACCCATCTGGTCAATCGTGCCGGGCTGGCTCGCACCTTCCAGAACATCCGTTTGTTCCGCGAAATGTCGGTGGTGGAGAATCTGCTGGTGGCGCAGCACATGCTCAGCAACCGTAATCTGGTCGCCGGGGTGCTCAATACGCCGGGCTATCGCCGGGCGGAAAGCCAGGCGCTGGATCGCGCTTTTTACTGGCTGGAAGTGGTGGAGCTGGTGGACTGCGCCAACCGGCTGGCGGGGGAGATGTCATACGGCCAGCAGCGGCGGCTGGAGATCGCCCGGGCGATGTGCACCACACCGGAGATGATCTGCCTCGATGAACCCGCCGCCGGGCTGAACCCGGTGGAGACGGCGACCCTGAGCCGCATTATCCGTTTCCTGCGTCAGCACCACGGCATCACGGTACTGCTTATCGAGCACGATATGGGCATGGTGATGGAAATTTCCGATCGGGTGATTGTGCTCGACCATGGCGATGTGATCGCCGAAGGCACGCCGAAAGAAATACAGCATAACGACACGGTGATCGCCGCTTACCTTGGCGCGGATGAAGAGGAGCTGGCGGGATGAGCAATGTGATGTTGGAATTTCGCAATGTGGACGTGTTTTACGGCCCGATCCAGGCGTTGCAGCAGGTCTCGTTACAGGTCAATGAAGGGGAAACGGTGGCGCTGATTGGCGCCAACGGCGCGGGCAAGTCCACGCTGCTGATGTCGATCTTTGGCCAACCGCGCATCAGCGGCGGGCAGATCCTGTTTCGCGGAGAGGATATCAGCCAGCGTTCTACCCATTACGTTGCCAGCAGCGGTATCGCCCAGGCGCCGGAGGGGCGACGGATCTTTCCGGACATGAGCGTGGAGGAAAACCTGCTGATGGGCACCATCACTGTCGGCAATCGCTATGTGGATGAAGACCTGCAGCGCATGTTCGAGCTGTTTCCACGCCTGAAGGAGCGGCGCAACCAGCGGGCGATGACCATGTCCGGCGGCGAACAGCAGATGCTGGCGATTGCCCGGGCCTTGATGAGCCGCCCGAAGCTGCTGCTGTTGGATGAGCCGAGCCTGGGGCTGGCACCGATTATCGTCAAACAGATCTTCAGCATTCTGCGTGAATTGACCCGTGGCGGCATGACGCTGTTCCTGGTGGAGCAGAACGCCAACCATGCGCTCAAGCTGTCCGATCGCGGTTATGTGATGGTCAACGGCCAAATCCGGCTGACCGGCAGCGGCGCGGAGCTGTTAAGCAATCAGGAGGTGAGGAAGGCTTATCTGGGCGGCGCTTAAAACTGGCGCTGGATCACGCGCACGTTCAGCCGTACCAGAGCGATGATGCCACTGGACAAGATCCGCAGGCCGCGGGGCAAATCGCGGCGGCGGATATCCAGCAACAACACGGTGCGCACCTGGTCGCTGTCGTTCCACACTTCGTGTTCGAAGGTGTCGTCCCACAGCATAAATTCCCCCTCGTTCAGCCGGTACTCCCGCCCGTCGACTTTCAACACCGCAGCGGGTTCACCGTCGGCGCGTTTGGGCATCGACAACACCAGATAGCCGCGCAGAATGCCGCGGAATGGGCCACGGTGCGCGGGCACCTGTTTGCCGGGCGCCAGAAATGACAATGAGGCTGAAAGCACATCCGGGGAAGAGGCGATCAATTGTGCAAGCTGCGGGCAACGGGCGAGGTTGCGCGCTATCGGCTGCCCATAGGCCTGCATGATAAACATGCGCCAGTCGCGAGCGTCGTTGGCGGAGATCGACGCCTGTTCGCTCATGATCTCGTGAAAACGTGGGATATTACGCAGATCTTGCGCTACGGTCAGCGCTTCCTCGCGTATCTGCTGCCAGTGAGCGGTAAAGCGTTGGGCGTCGGGAAACAGCCGGTTGCTGTCGAGGACCGGTGAACTGCTGATGCGGCGATCGTAAATACGGCGAAGAGCAAGCACAGACCAATCGTAGATAGCTGACATAGTGACCTCAATAGCAGTGAGCCGATTTCTCGCCGTCTTAGGGGTGTTTTAGATGTGATTGCCGGACGATCAATTCGCCGGTATACAGCCGTTGTCCGCCGGGTTCGAAGGCCTGCGTCAGGCAGTGAATGCCATCGGCTATCAGCTGCTGCATCGGCTGGCGGTAAGTGGTTAGCTGGTAGCTGGGGGAGGCCGCCAGCTCAATGTCGTCAAAGCCCACCACGGCAATCGGCGCACAGCCCGGCGTGGCGCGTATGGCATCGATAACGCCAACCGCCAGAATGTCGTTCTCGCAAAAAATGGCGTCTATCCGTTGCTCTGCCGGGGTGGCGGCCAGGTAGGTCGAAAAGGCCTCCATCCCGCAAAGACGCTGGTAGTGCGGAGCCTGCAGCACCAGGTTGACCTCACGCTGCTGTTGCGCCAGCGCGGCACGGAAACCGTCCAGGCGGCGCAACTGGGTAGATTCGCTGATTGGCCCCGCCAGATAGCCCATATGCAGGTAATCTTGCTGGAGCAGCAACTCGCCGATATCGAACCCAGCCTGATAACCGTGGGTCGCCAGCACCTGGATATAGGGGCTTTCACTGTAGCGATACAGCACTACCAGCGGAATACGGTGAATGTCCTGCGCCAGGCTGATCAGCCGGTCATTGAGCAGCGTGCCGAGGAACAGCAGCCCGTCCACCTGCATTTGGTCCGCCAGCGTCAGCACCGACTCGTAATCGTGCTCAGAGGTGATATTGAGCAGCAACGCCATATAACCGCGGCTTTGCAACTGCCGGGTCACTTCATCCAGCAGCGTAAAGATATGCGGGTTTTTCAGTTCGTCCGCCACCAGCCCGATGATGCGGGTACTCTTTTTCGACAGGCTGCGCGCCAGCAGGTTAGGGCGATAACCCAATTCACGCGCTGCGGTTTGAACCCGTTGCATGGCCTGCGGTGAGATCGACGCGCCGTCGGTAAAGGCACGCGATACCGTCCATTTAGACACGCCGGCGCGGGCGGCCACATCGCTGGCCGTCGCCTTGCGTGCTGCGGGCGCCGGGGTAGAGCCGGGTTTCTTCGCCATCATCTTTCGCTCGTGATGAAAAAACGGTATGGGTTCAACAGATTAGCACAGCGTGGTCGAATGCGGGAGTTGCCGACGCCGGCGCGAGGATCCTGCGGGCCATCGGCACAACGCAGCGGATCTTTTTAGCGGTATTTTGTGATCCTGATCGGCAGATTTATTATGGCGCATTTGACTTATTTTTAACCCTCTCCAATAGTCCATCGCAAGTGGCATTTGTTGAGCGGTCAAGTTGCTACCTAATTTTGCACCCGGGTGCATTTAAAATTTGCACCCGGGTGCAATGCGACGAAAACAGTGAAATCCAAGGTTTCGGGAGCAACTATGCTAAATGGCGAAAGAAAAACGGCGCGCCCTCTGCGCTGGGCAATGGTCGGCGGCGGGCGGTTGGGGCAGGTGGGCTACAAGCATCGCTGCGGGGCGCTACGGGATAATACCGCTTTTGAGCTGGTGGCCGGCGCGTTTGATATCGTGCCGGATCGCGGCCGCGAGTTCGGTGTGAACCTGGGGGTAGCGGCCGACCGCTGCTATGAAGATTACCGTACGTTGTTCGCTCAAGAGGCGCTGCGTGAGGACGGCATTGAAGTGGTGTCGGTAGCGACGCCGAACGGCACGCATTACGAAATTACCCGTGCGGCGCTGCAGGCCGGGTTGCACGTCATCTGCGAGAAACCGCTGTTTTTCACCAGCCAGGAAGCCTATGAAATTAAAGCGCTGGCGGCGGAAAAAAACCTGATCGTCGGCGTGACTTACGGTTTCTCCGGCCACCCGCTGCTGCTGCAAATGCGCGCGATGATCGCCAACGGCCAGATTGGCGAAGTACGGATGGTGGATCTGCAATATACCCACGGTTTTAATGCCACGGACGAAGTGGATCGCCTCAGCGAAGCGCAGAAATGGCGCATTGACCCCAAGATCTCAGGCCCGAGCTTTGTGCTGGGGGATATTTCCACCCACACCTACTACCTCTCCCAATTGGTCATGCCGCAGATGCAGATCCGCGAGCTGCTCTGCGATCGGCAAAGTTTTATTCCCTCGCGTGCACCGCTGGAAGACAACGCGCTGGTGATGATGCGCTATGAAAGCGGCGCGGTAGGGCGGATGTGGGCTTCATCGGTGAATGCTGGCGCGATGAGCAGCCAGCGCATTCGCATCGTGGGGTCGAAGGCCAGCCTGGAGTGGAGCGACATCAACCCCAGCGAGCTGCGCTACGAGGTGCAGGGGCAGCCAAACCAGACGCTGTATCGCGGCATGGCGTATCTGGACGATACCTGCAACGCCTGGGAACGGCTGGGGGCTTTGCATACCGAAGGCCTGACCGAATCCTGGGCCAACATCTACCTGAAATTTGCTCTGGCTATCGACGCTACCCGCCGCGGCGATCGGCAGGCGCTGGCGCAACTGGTGTATCCGGATATCGACGCCGGGATCGAGGGCGTGCGCTGGATTGAAAACTGCGTGCGTTCCGCCAACCAGGGCGCCCGTTGGGTGGCCTTTGAATAAACCTATTTACCCGGAGCAAGAGCATGAAACTTTCTTTTTGTACCGATAGCCTGGGCCGCCTGCCGTTTGAAGCCATGCTGGATCGCCTGGGCGAACTGGGGGTGTTTGGCGTGGAAATGACCACCGGCGGCTGGTCTTCGGCACCGCATCTGGACACCGTGGCGCTGTTGCAGGACGCGGGCAAACGGCGGCGGCTGATGGCAGCGCTGGAAAGCCGCGGCATGAAAATTGCGGCGCTGAACGTTTCCGGTAATCCGCTGGAGCCAGGCGTGCTGGGCGAAAAACACCGCCATGATACCGACAACACGCTGGCGCTGGCCGCCGGCCTGGGGGTGAAAAAAATCGTCATGATGAGCGGATTGCCGCCTGCGGCGCCCGGCGACAGCATCCCTAACTGGATCACCTATACCGTCAGTTGGCCGCCGACGCTGAAAAACTGCCTGGACTACCAGTGGAACGAGGTGGCGATCCCGTATTGGCAGAAGCTGGTGGATAAGGCGCAGGCGTTCGGCATAGAGAAGTTCGCGCTGGAAAATTTCAGCTCGATGCTGGTGTGGAACCCTGACACGCTGTTCAGGCTGCGCGACGCGGTGGGGCCGATGGTGGGCTTGAACCTCGATCCCAGCCATCTGATCTGGATGGGGGCCGATCCGATTGCCGTCGCACGGCGCCTGGGGGACGCGATCCACCACGTGCACGGCAAAGATGTGCGGCTGGAAAGGGGGATAGTGGCGGTCAACGGGCTGCTGGAAACACGGCCGGTGGAACAGGTTGCACAACGTGCCTGGAACTATGTGGCCGTCGGGTGCGGGCAGGATTTGCAGTGGTGGAAGGAATTCTTCTCGGTGGTACGCATGATGGGTTACAACGACTGGGTCTCGCTGGAGATGGAAGATCTGACCATGTCGGTCGATGCCGGTATTAATACCTCGGTTGAGGCGTTACAACGCTGCATCAGCCAATAACGCCTGTTTATTTCTGCCAAAGGCCTGCAGGTTTGCAGGCCTTTGCGCGGCAAAAGACTGTCGAAAAAAACAGGCCAATAAAAGTGTGATCTATATCGCATTTACCCCGCCAGTTGGTTAAAATATCGCTACTTCCCGCACCTGCCCGGATCCCGTTTAACATGGAACAAACCCAGGTATCTCGCTCAACCGCCTGGTTGCGCGTGGTCATCCTTGCCGTCTCGGCCTTTATCTTCAATACCACCGAATTTATTCCGGTGGGGTTGCTGAGCGACATCGCCAAAAGTTTCTCAATGCAAACCGAGCAAGTGGGTTTGATCATCACTATTTACGCCTGGATTGTCGCCTCCGCCTCTCTGGTGTGTATGCTGCTCACCAGCAAAATTGAACGGCGCAAGCTGCTGATCGGGGTGTTCATACTGTTTATCGCCAGCCATGTGCTGACCGCCGTGGCCTGGAACTTCACCACGCTGGTGATTTCCCGTGCCGGTGTGGCGCTGGCACACGCGGTATTCTGGTCGATCACCGCTTCGCTGGCGATCCGGGTCGCCCCGGCGGGCAAAAAGGCGCAGGCGCTGAGCCTGCTGGCCGGCGGTACCGCGCTGGCCATGGTGCTCGGCCTGCCGCTGGGCCGCGTGATTGGTCAGATCCTCGGTTGGCGCATGACCTTTATCGGCATCGCGGTTTGCGCCACCCTGGCGCTGGTGCTGCTGTGGCGTCTGCTGCCGGTGCTGAAAAGCGAGCATTCCGGTTCACTGTCCAGCGTGCCGATGCTGTTTAAGCGTCCGGCGCTGGTCAGCCTGTATATGCTGACCATCATCGTGGTGACGGCGAATTTCACCGCCTACAGCTATATCGAACCCTTTATTCAGACCGTGGCCGGGCTGTCGGAAAACTTCACCACCCTGATGCTGTTGCTGTTCGGCGCCGCCGGTATCATTGGCAGCCTGCTGTTTAGCCGCTTCAGCGAACGTTTTCCGTCGGGCTTTTTTATCGGCGCCATCGCGCTGTTGATGCTGAGCCTGCTGCTGCTGTTGCCGGCATCCGGTAATGAAAATCACCTGACGCTGCTGTTTGCGGTGTGGGGCATGGCCATTATGGCGATTGGCCTGTCGATGCAGGCCAAGGTGTTAAACCTGGCGCCGGACGCCACCGACGTGGCGATGTCGATCTACTCAGGGCTGTACAACTTTGGTATCGGCGGCGGCGCGCTGCTGGGTAACCAGGTCAGCCGGCATCTGGGTATGGGCAACATCGGTTTTGTCGCTGCACCGCTGGCGCTGATCGCCCTCGGCTGGTGTGTGCTGAACTTTTACCGCAGCGAACGCCTGCAACACCACCACATCCGCTAAGCCCCACCGCACGACAGCGGGCCATCAGCTCTCTGTCGTGCATTGCTACTCCGGTTGAATTTTCTCTCAGCAAAACAGATTGCTGCAGTTTTTTATGCTTAAAATTTTTTCATAGTCTGCTAATTAAATATTTAACTCCGACGCCGAGCCGATAGCATAGAAAACTATCGATTATGTTATGGCGAGGTTAATGGTGAGTGAGTCTTTGGTTGCGGGAAGCGTGGGGGCGGCCCAGTCGCCGATCCATGAACGGGATCTGTCGGCAAGAATAGATGCATTGCCCACCTCCGCCGGGCTGTGGCGGTTTATTGCCTTGCTGGCGTTAGGCGGCTTTTTTGAACTCTACGACCTGTTCCAGACCGGATACATCAGCACCGGCTTAATCGCCGAAGGCATCTTCCATACCGGAGCGCAGGGCGTGTTCGGTGTCTCCGACCAGGCGGCATTCGCCTCCGCCACATTCCTTGGCCTGTTTATCGGCGCCAGCCTGCTCAGCCCCTATGCCGACCGCTTTGGCCGCCGCACCACCTTTATGTTTGCCCTGGCCTGGTATGGCATCTTTTCGCTGTGTCTGGCTTTTCAGCATCAGGCCGAATGGGTGATCTTCCTGCGCTTTTTGGTCGGCGTCGGCTTGGGTATTGAGCTGGTGACGATCGATACTTACCTGACCGAATGGGTGCCCGCCCATCTGCGCACCCGGGCGTTTGCCTTTTCCTTCTTCATTCAGTTTCTCTCGGTGCCGACGGTGGCGTTAATGTCGTGGTGGCTGGTGCCGCAAACCATCCTGGGCCTGAGCGGCTGGCGTTACGTGGTGATCGCCGGTGCGGTGGCTTCGCTGGTGATCTGGCTGGTGCGTAAAGGCCTGCCGGAATCGCCGCGCTGGCTGGCACAGCAGCGGCGCTACCCGGAGGTCCGGCAGGTGATGCAGGCGATGGAACGGCGCTGCGGCGTCACCCATACGGCGGATTTCCCCGCGCATGACGTGCAAGCACACAGCGAAATGCCGGCGCAGGGGAGCTTTAAGGATATCTGGTCACCGCGTTACCGCAGTCGTACCCTGATGCTGGTGGTGATGAATTTCTTCCAGGCCATCGGATTCTTTGGCTTTGGCAACTGGCTGCCCGCTTTGCTGGCCGGAAAGGGAGCCTCCATCACCCACAGCTTGCTGTATGCCTTCTTTATTACTCTGGCTTACCCGTTGGGATCGCTGCTGTGCAGCCGCTATGCCGACAAGATGGAAAACAAGTGGCAGATTGTACTTTCCTGCCTGGTGACGGTGATCTTCGGCTCGCTGTTTGCCCTGCAAAACAACCCCGTCTGGCTGATCCTTTGCGGTTTCTTCATCACCTGGTCCAATGCCTGGCTGACCTATAGCTACCATTCTTATCAATCGGAAGTGTTCCCGACTTATATACGCGCCCGCGCTGTCGGCTTCTGCTATTCGTTCAGCCGACTGTCGACGGTATTCAGCAGCCTGATCATCGGCATCATCCTGCAATACGGCGGCTCGGTGGGGGTTATCGCGTTTATCGTGGCCAGCATGCTGATTGTGATGGTGGTGATCGGCGTGTTTGGCCCGAAAACGCGCGGTATCGATCTGGAAAATATTTGAGTACTACTCGCGCGAGATCCTGTGAAATAAAAAGCCCGCTTAAGCTGACCTAAGCGGGCTTTCAGGCTACTGACAAAGCCTTCACTGGTATTTGGCGTAGGGGCGCTGCATGCTGCGCCCGTTATATCTCTTAGGCGAGCTCAAAACGATCGAGGCTCATCACCTTAGTCCAGGCGGCGACAAAGTCGCGTATGAAGCTGCCCTGGGCGTCTGCGCTGCCGTAGACTTCCGACAAAGCCCGCAGCTGAGAGTGCGAACCGAAGATCAGATCGGCACGCGTCGCCGTCCATTTGAGCGCACCCGTTTGGCTATCGCGCCCTTCAAACACGCCGTCTTCGTTGGCCGCTTTCCAGATGGTGCCCATATCCAGCAAATTGACGAAGAAGTCGTTGGTCAGCGCCTGTGGGCGTTGGGTCAACACGCCGTGCTGGCTTTGACCGACGTTGGCGTTCAGCACCCGCAACCCGCCCACCAATACCGTCATTTCCGGTGCGGTCAGCGTCAACAGCTGCGCTTTATCGACCAACAGCGCCTCGGCCGGCACGCTGAATTGCTGCTTCAGGTAGTTGCGGAAGCCATCGGCCACCGGTTCCATCGCTTCGAAGGATTCGACGTCGGTCTGCTCCTGCGTTGCGTCCATGCGGCCCGGCGTGAAGGGAACGCTCACCGGGTGCCCGGCGCTGATCGCCGCCTTTTCGATGCCGGCCGCACCGGCCAGCACGATCACATCCGCCAGCGAGACGCGTTTGTTACCTGTCTGCGCCTGGTTAAAGGCCTGCTGAATACCTTCCAACGTGGCCAGGGTTTGTGCCAGCTGAGCAGGCTCGTTCACCGCCCAATCCTTTTGTGGCGCCAGACGAATACGCGCCCCGTTGGCGCCGCCGCGTTTGTCGGAACCGCGGAAGCTGGAGGCGGATGCCCAGGCGGTGGAAACCAGCACCGATACCGGCAGGCCCGAGGCCAGGATCCGCGTTTTGAGATCGGCAATATCCTGATCGTTGATCAACTGATGATCGACCGCCGGGATCGGATCCTGCCAAATCAGCTCTTCGGCCGGCACTTCCGGACCGAGATAGCGAGCGCGCGGCCCCATATCGCGGTGGGTCAGTTTGTACCAGGCGCGAGCGAAGGCGTCGGCAAGCTGATCGGGATGTTCATAGAAACGGCGTGAGATCTTTTCATAGGCCGGATCAAAACGCAGCGACAGGTCAGTCGTCAGCATGGTCGGGCGCTGCTTTTTGTTGGGATCGAAGGCATCGGGAATGGTTTCGCCGACGTCTTTGGCCACCCACTGGTGTGCACCGGCCGGACTTTGCGTCAGCTCCCACTCGTATTCGAACAGGTGCCGGAAGAAGTCGTGGTTCCACTGGGTTGGGGTGGTGGTCCAGGTGACTTCCAAACCGCTGGTGATGGCGTCTTTACCCTTGCCGGTACCGAAGCTGCTATGCCAGCCGAGGCCCTGCAGCTCAAGGCCTGCGCTTTCAGGATCGTCACCGACGTGCGACGCCGGGCCCGCGCCGTGGGTCTTGCCGAAGGTGTGGCCGCCGGCAATCAGCGCCACGGTTTCTTCGTCGTTCATCGCCATGCGGGCGAAGGTTTCGCGGATGTCGCGCGCCGCAGCGACCGGATCGGGGTTGCCGTCCGGGCCTTCCGGGTTGACGTAGATCAGGCCCATTTGCACTGCGGCCAATGGGTCTTCAAGGTCGCGATCGCCCGAGTAGCGGCTGTTCTGACCGCCGCTCAGTTCCAGCCAGATCTTTTCCGAGCCCCAGTAAACATCATCCGGTTCCCAGGTGTCGGCGCGGCCGCCCGCGTAGCCAAAGGTTTTAAAGCCCATGGATTCAAGCGCCACGTTGCCGGTCAGGATAATCAGGTCGGCCCAGGAAATTTTACGGCCATATTTTTGCTTAATCGGCCACAGCAGGCGGCGGGCCTTATCGAGGCTGACGTTGTCGGGCCAACTGTTGAGCGGTGCAAAACGCTGCTGGCCTTCACCCGCACCGCCGCGACCGTCGCCGATGCGGTAGGTCCCGGCGCTGTGCCAGGCCATGCGGATGAACAGGCCGCCATAGTGGCCAAAGTCTGCCGGCCACCACTCCTGCGAGTCGGTCATCAGGGCGTGCAGGTCTTGTTTCACCGCCGCCAGATCAAGGCTGTTGAAGGCTTTGGCGTAGTCGAAGTCCGGGTCCATCGGGTTGGAGAGGGGGGAGTGTTGGTGCAGCGGCTTCAGGCTAAGTTGGTTGGGCCACCAGTCTTGATTCGAAGGGCCGCGGCGCGGTGCATTCAGTTTACCGCCGCCCGAAAAGGGGCATTTGCTTTCAGTTGTCATGTTGCGCTCTCTGCTTCGTAGGTTGCTCGCCAGGCCCGAAATGTCTGATGCCTGAGGGAGCCGTTAGCTTGCTATCGCGGGCGAAAGCCCACATCGGGTGTTGCGCTAAGGATTTATCTAATCAACTGATTTACAAAAATAAAAAATGAGCTCTCATCGTCAGGCTCGCAGCGGGGAGCCTACCGACACTCAGCATTAAGCGTAGTCAGTAGATGCAGATAGATAAAATAGGAATAGTTGAATGTTGTGATAGTTTTTGGCTATTGAATTTTGTTTTACTGATAGGGGTGCTAAGGGGAGGGAAGCGGGGCGTTGCGTTAATAAAGGGATTTCTTGATTAATGTTCCTTTGGGCGGAAGTGATTTATATTAGGGAAAATAATGGATCAAATAATAAGGTAATGAATTATTTATATGTCGCTAAATGAATTTTCAATCAAACTATGGGGATTCGGTAGCAGTTTGGTAAGATGATAGTTCTGCTTTGTTGCAAAAGTGGGCTTTGCTAAAGTGCGCACTGCATTAATCAACGGGGAGGAGATCACCGTTGAGTTCATGATGTACTCAGAAATCATCACTGACAGAGTTTGTGCAAAAAATACAGTAAGGAATTATCAGATGCCATCTCTATACACACTCAATGACCTGCTCGGGTTGTTTGTTTTTTCCCAAAGATATCGCTTCCTCCACTATGATTTTGACCGCCTGTTTATTGCATGGGCTGAAGATCAAATCACTGAAGGAAATGATTCAGACACTCTTTTAATTCTCGCTTCACTGGGATTTGATAAACAACCAGAGCGGACCGAGGTTGAATTATTTATGTCACGGTACATGGCAGAGCAACGGATAGATATGCCACCGCTAAAAACAGCAGCATTGGTCTGGATTAAGCTGTTTTTACGTGAACTTTCCCAGTGTGCGTCCATCCATGATGCAGAACAGAAAATGTATTTTCTGGTGTGTCATTGGCATGAACCTGATGTAAAGATTTTCGCTGCGGTCGTCGATACCCTGAAATCACTATACTGGCATCTCTTTGATGAATGGGAGGGACCAGGCACAAGCGAAGCAGCAAGGATGGAGGAGTCAGAATTCTTTGAGCTGATTAATCGTGCGATACTGCCCTATTCCCGTAAAATTGAGGCACCAGATTGGTTGGATCTGCTTGTTCGGTAATTTGTCCCAGCTTCCTGAAAGATGCATTTTCTGTATGCATAATTCCATCAGATTTGACTTCCTTTTCGCATTTTACTTGAGTATATCCAGCAAGAATATTATCGTTCCTTCGAGGAACCTGGGCATAAGATGAGCGTGATTGAACAGCCGTTCTGTGCCAGAAGCGGACGTTGCTGATTTTAAACTTCGGAGAAGGCAGTCCTAACAGCTGTAACAAATGGCTTTCAAACTCCCATATAATCTTTAAAGGATAATGTATTTCATATGCGAATCCCTGATTATCCCTCGCGAGATTCTGAAAAATGGGCACAGGTAGATGCCTGGTTTTCTGAAAAGCTAGCCACTGAAGATTCAAATTTAAAATACACTCTCGCTAATAACATAGCTCATGGATTGCCCACACATGATGTATCCGCTTTACAGGGCAAGATGCTGGCCATACTCATACAAATGTCACGTGCTGTCCGTGTTCTTGAAATAGGCACGCTTGGAGGCTATAGCACCATATGGATGGCCAGGGCACTACCACCGCATGGAATCGTAACGACCATTGAATTCAACGAGCTCCATGCAGAGGTTGCTCGTCAGAATATAAATAATGCGGGGCTGGCTGAGCGCGTTATGTTGCATACGGGTGCTGCACTTGATGTCTTACCTACACTTGAGGCCCCCTTTGACCTGATTTTTATCGATGCCGATAAAGTGAATAACCCACACTATCTTGAATGGGCTATCAAACTGTCTAAACAAGGTACTGTTATCGTGGGGGATAACACGGTACGCGGTGGCGGTGTAATCGACCCCAGTAATGAAGATCCTAACGTAAAAGGTCTAAGACAATTTATTCAGATGATATCTGAAGATGAGCGACTTGAAGCTACAGCAGTACAGACTGTTGGTGAGAAAGGATGGGATGGTTTCGTCATGGCTATCGTTAAAGCTGGTGATTAAATTTTTACTTGTAAAAACGCACTTAACGCCGCTATTAACCAAAATTTTTAAAAACTGTAATCCTCGTGGTGTCTATGAGTTGTACAATAGCCCGCTCTTCGCCCCAAGCCGCCAACCAAAATCCCAAAACCCCAAAAGCAAAAAGCCCGCTCAGGTTTCCCTGAGCGGGCTTCTCTAATATGGCTCCTCTGACTGGACTCGAACCAGTGACATACGGATTAACAGTCCGCCGTTCTACCGACTGAACTACAGAGGAATCGTGTGAACGGCCGGAATCATAACGGGGTGTTGGCAGCATGTCAAAGGCGGATTACGCATTCTGTGACTGTTTGCTTACAGAATGCGCAACCCGTTGAGGTTTTGGCAGATTTAGCCCAGTTCCGCGCGTTTTAACCGCAGCTGATAGTGGTAATGGCTACGGCTGAGCAGGGAGTCCGCATTGACGCTCGGGCTCCAGGAATCGTCGCCGCCGACCCCCATATGGAAGCCGTCCAGGTTGAGCCAGGTACCGGCTTCCGGCTGCAACAGATGTTGGTGGCTACAGTCCATCAACTGACGCAGGCCGTAGCGGCTGAGTGAAAAGTGGAACTGCCCGTCGACGTGCCAGTCGCCGTACTGCAACTGGCGGGTGTCGCAGCGCAGGCCGTTTTCGCCGGGGAAGATGTACGGCGTGTGCAGTTCTTCCAGCGGTCGTTGCCAGCGCCCGAATTGCGCGGCAAGGCGACGGTCCGGATAGTTTTCATGCGGCCCCAGGCCCAGCCATTGTGCCTGCGGATGGGTGTCCGCCAGTTGGCAGGTCAGGCCGATACGCGCCGGTGGCGGCAGGCTGGCGGCGATTGCGACGTCAACGCTGACGCTGACCGCGCCCTGGCTGTCGAACAACCACTGTTTGCGGCTGCATAACAGCGTTTCCCCATCTACCCCGAACCGGTGCTCGCTCACCACCCTTACGCCGTCGCTCAGCAGATCGGCCTGCAGCAGCACGCAGTGCTCTTCCAGCCGGTACATGCCGGCCAGCTTCCAGCGTTCGACCCAGGCATTGGGATCGATACGTTCCACTTCGCTGATGCCAATGTCGTTATCCAACGGCGCACGGATAAAGTTATCTTGCAGCGGCGTCAGCAGCAGCGCTTCGCCATCTTGCCACCATTGGCTCAGGAGGCCATTTTCGCGGGTAAACTGCCAGCGTTGCTCGCCATGGCCGATCTCAATCGTCCGCTCATTCTGGTTCAGCTGTGGGGCAAGGCCTTTCGTTGCCGGCGGCGCCAAATGCAGCGTGCGCGGTACCGGCCATTGATCCCAGGCGCAGCGATGGTTGGCTTCGGACCAGTCGGTGGCCTTGGGCTGCACCACCGCCACATTCAGCCACAGCTCGCCGGGCTGATGAAGTATCGGCAAGCGGTCGAGCAGGTGGAAGCTGGCGCAGCCCTGCGGTGGTAGCGCGAGGTCAAAGCTGCCGCTGGCGCGTTCTACGCCGTCCAGCTCCAGTCGCCAGTCCAGCCGTTCGTTATCGCTATGGCGGAACAGGTACTCGCTGCTGACGGTCAACGTCAGCGTTGTGGCATCGAAGGCAAACTGGAAAAATTGCTGGGCGCGTTGCGCCTCGAACAGCGCCGGATGTGGCGTGCGATCGGGGAACACCAGGCCGTTAAGGCAGAATTGCCGATCGTTAGGCGTGTCGCCGAAGTCGCCGCCGTACGCCCAGAACTCATCTCCGTTGTCATCGCGGCGGGTGAGTGCCTGATCGACCCAGTCCCAGACGAAGCCACCTTGCAGGCGCGGATACTGGCGGAAGGCCTGCCAATAACGGTCAAAACCGCCGAAGCTGTTGCCCATCGCGTGAGCGTATTCGCACAGGATCAGCGGCCGCTGTTCATCCGGCAGGCCGATCCACTTCTTGATCGACCACTTGGGCACGGCGGGGAACGGCTGATCCTGATCCACCCGGGCGTACATCGGGCAGATAATGTCGGTCGCGGCGCTGTTGGCGCCGCCGCCTTCATACTGCACCGGGCGAGTAGGGTCCTGGCTTTTCACCCAGCGATAAAGCGCGTCGTGATTGCAGCCGTGGCCGGATTCGTTGCCCAGCGACCAGATAATAATGCAGGGATGGTTGCGATCCCGCTGCACCATGCGCGTCACGCGCTCGCTCATCGCCGGTAGCCACAGCGGATCGTCGGAAAGCCGGTTCATCGGCTGCATGCCGTGGGTTTCAATATTGGCTTCGTCGACCACGTACAGCCCATAGCGGTCGCACAGCCGGTACCACAGCGGGTGATTGGGGTAGTGCGAGCAGCGCACCGCATTGAAGTTGTGCTGTTTCATCAACAGAATGTCGTGGCGCATCGTGGCTTCATCCATCACCTGGCCGTGCTGCGGATGATGTTCATGCCGGTTGGTGCCGCGGATCAGCAGCGGCTGGCCGTTCAGCTTCAGCAACCCGTTGCTGATGTCGATCTGACGGAAGCCAACGTCATAGGCTTCCACCTCAATAATTTCCCCGTTTGGCGCCAACAGTGCCAGCGTGGCCCGGTACAGCGTTGGGGTTTCAGCGCTCCATAGCGCAGGCTGTTCCACCGGCAGACGCAGCGTTGTGCGGTCATCATAGGCACCGCGCTCGTCGATAATTTCGCTGCCGAGCGCCTGGATTTTTTCGCCAATCAGCTGGCCATCGCGCCACAGCTGCAGTTGTACCCGGTGCTGTGTCGGTCGATTGACGTGCGCTTCCACCACCAGTTCGCCACGGCGGAAGCCGTCGTAAAGCGGGGTTGTGATGCGAATATCGCTCAGGTGGATGGCGGGTTTATGCAGCAGGCTAACGTCGCGGAAAATCCCGCTCATGCGCCACATATCCTGATCTTCCAGATAGCTGCCATCGCACCAGCGCAGCACCATCACCGCCAGTCGGTTTTCACCGGCCTGCAGCCAGGGGCTGAGGTCAAATTCGGCGGGCAGGCGGCTGTCTTGCGAATAGCCGACCCAATGGCCGTTGCACCACAGGTAAAACGCCGAGTTGACGCCGTCAAAGATAATGCGCGTCTGCCCCTCGGCCAGCCAGGCGGGATCGACGGTGAACTGGCGGGAATAGCAACCGGTCGGGTTTTCTTCCGGGACCAGCGGCGGGTTAACCGGGATCGGGTAGCGGACGTTGGTGTAGATCGGCGCGTCATAACCGGCAAGTTGCCAGTTGGACGGTACCGCCAGCCGGTCGGCATCGGGCAGGTCCTGCCGCAGCCAGGCTTCGGGCACCGCCTGCGGGCTGCGGTAATAGCTGAACTGCCAGTCGCCGTTTAACGTTTTCTGGCTGCTGCTGGGGCTGTCGTCACGTGCCGCGTTCAGATCGCGCCAGCTCGCAAACGGCGGATGCGCAGCCAGCCGCTGATAATGGGTGCAGGCCGGATTTTGCCAGTCCCGGCGGGCAATAAGGTCTTTCAGGGAAGGAGAGGGCAGAGCACTCATCGGCGATCGTCCTGTCGGCAGAGTAGAGGGGCATCATGCCGAATAAGATGCTGAGGAGAACCCAAAAAGTAAAGCGGTTACATTCAAGCTTGCAGGGGCGATCAAATAACCGCTTATTCTGGCCGAGCAGGCCGGTAAATCCGCTGCGGACGGCCTACCTTGCCGTAAATGATTTCGGCGCGCAGCTGCTGGGCGGCGGTACAAAACTCCAGATAACGGCGTGCCGTGGTGCGGCTTAACCCCATCTGTTGCGCAACGCTTTCAGCGGTGTGGCTGGCCGAGGGCTGTTCGAACAGCCCGCGTATTTTAACCAGCGTCAGCTCATCGATGCCTGCCGGCAATGTCGCCATAGGCTCGCCGCGGGCGTAGGTATTGAACATCTGATCAATGCGGCGCTGGTTAAGGTGTGCCTTATCCTTCAGCGCCTGGTGCCGCTGGCTGAAGCGCAATAGCGTATGGGCCAGCCGATCATAGGCCAGCGGTTTGATCAGGTAATCGAACACCCCGTAGCGCAGGGCTTCGGCCACGGTGTCCATGTCGCTGGCGGCGGTGATAAAGACGATACCGCCGGCATAACCGCTCAGCGTCAGTTCGCGCAGCAGCTCAATGCCCTGGCCGTCGGGCAGGAAGTTATCCAGCAGGATCAGATCCGGCTTGAAGCGCTCGACCATGGTACGGGCCTGCGCCAGGGTACCCGCCAACCAGATTTGTCGGCAGCCGCCGTTTTGCCGGATAAATTCCGCGTGCATTTCTGCCAGCGGCGTTTCGTCTTCGACGATCAGTATATTCAGCCATTCCATAGTGAATCCCGTCTCCCCGTCGTCTTGCAGATTGCGATCAATATGCTACGAAAATGTAAGTTAATTGCCGCGTAAAATAAAGATTATCTCAATACTAAACACCATAAAAATAATTAAGTAAATAAAGAACATTAAATAACTTATTAACCGAAAGGGGTTTGTGAAATAGGTCAATAATTCGCTATTTTTTTCTGTTTACCATTGTTTCATTAAGTGTCCTTGGCGGATTTATCTCCATGGTTTTTAAGGTTTTAATTCCTGTAATAAATGTTAATTGACACTCTTTTTTGTATTTATTTTGTTATTTAATAGTTAACCCAGAGAGCGTGTTATGTTGGGCGACACCCTATTTAATCGAGTCAAAAGGTCCGATCATAAAAGTATCGCGCAGATTAGTGCTTTCCTGCGCAGTAACGATCTGAATATTGACACCACGGTTGAAATATTTATTACCGTGACGCAAAACGATAAGTTGGTCGCCTGCGGCGGCATTGCCGACAATATTATCAAATGCGTCGCCATCAGCCCGCAAATGCGCGGCGAAGGTTTGGGGCTGACGTTGGCAACGGAGCTGGTGAATCTGGCTTATGAACGCCATCACACCCAGCTGTTTATCTACACCAAAATCCAAAATGAGCCGCTGTTCCAGCAATGCGGTTTCTACCCCATCGCCCGGGTACCGGGCATCGTGGTGCTGATGGAAAACAGCCCGTGCCGGCTTAAACGCTATGCCGCTCAGTTAGCGGGCCAGCGCCGGCCGGGCACCACCATCGGCAGTATCGTGATGAACGCCAACCCCTTTACCCGTGGCCACCAATACCTGGTGCGCCAGGCCGCTGCGCAATGCGACTGGCTGCACCTGTTTTTGGTCAAGGAAAATACTTCGCGCTTCAGCTATGAAGATCGGCGGCGGCTGGTGCTGGCGGGCACCGCAGACATTCCTAACCTGACGGTGCACGAAGGGTCGCAATACGTCATTTCACGCGCCACCTTCCCCTGTTACTTCATTAAAGATCAAGGTATTGCCGACGACTGCTACACCGAAATCGATCTGAAGATCTTCCGTCAGTATCTGGCGCCCGCGTTGGGCATTACCCACCGCTTCGTCGGCAACGAGCCTTTCTGCGCGGTCACCGCCAAGTACAACCGCGATATGCGTTATTGGCTGGAAACCCCTGCGCTACCCAGCCCGCCGATCGCGCTGGTGGAAATCGAACGTTTGCAATATCAGGGCACGGCGATCTCCGCCTCCTGGGTGCGCAAGCTGCTGGCCGCCGGGGACTTTCACGCCGCCGCGCCGCTGGTGCCGCCGGACACCCTGTATTACCTGCAAGATTTGCAAACGCAGCGCCGGGCCAAGCCGGCGACACACCCCTTTGAATCCGCACAATCAGGTGAAAGATGAAAATTATCCGAGAAGCAATGGCCGGCACGCTGGAATCCAGCGATGTCATGGTGCGCATCGCCCCCGCCGAGGGGCCGGAACACGATCTGCTGATCGCCAGCAGCGTAGAGAAACAGTTCGGCGAAGCCATCCGCCAAACGTTGCTGGAGGTGTTGCAACGTTATCAGGTGGAGCCGGTGCAGGTGATGGTCGACGACAAAGGCGCGCTCGACTGCGTGCTGCGGGCCCGGCTGGAAACCGCGCTGATGCGCGCCAGCGACAACGGCCTACTGCCATGGGGGGCGCATCATGAAAACGCTGAATAAACACCGTCTGCGCCGCAGCATGCTGTTCGTGCCCGGTGCCAATGCGGCCATGGTGAGCAACGCCTTTATCTATCAGGCCGATGCGCTGATGTTCGATCTGGAAGACTCGGTGATCCTGCGCGAAAAAGACGCCGCGCGGCGGTTGGTGTATCACGCGTTGCAACACCCGCTGTATCAGGAAGTGGAAACCATTGTGCGCGTCAACGCGCTGGATTCCGCCTACGGGCTGGCGGATCTGCAGGCGGTAGTGCGCGGCGGGGCGGACATCGTGCGGCTGCCGAAAACCGACAGCGCGCAGGACGTGGTGGATATGGATCGCGAAATTGCCGCCATCGAAGCCGACTGCGGGCGCCCGGTGGGCAGTACCGGCCTGCTGGCGGCGATTGAGTCGGCGGCGGGGATCACCCAGGCGGTCGCCATCGCCCATGCCTCGCCGCGATTGATCGGCATCGCGCTCGGCGCGGAAGACTACGTGCGCAACCTGCGTACCGAACGTTCGCCGGAGGGTATTGAGCTGCTGTTTGCGCGTTGCTCGATATTACAGGCGGCGCGGGCCGCGGGCATTCAGGCGTTCGACACCGTGTATTCCGATGCCAATAACGAAACCGGCTTCCTGCAGGAAGCGGCGCTGATCAAACAGCTCGGTTTCGACGGCAAATCCCTGATTAACCCACGGCAAATTGAACTGCTGCACAACCTGTATGCGCCAACCGCCAAGGAAGTGGCTCACGCCCAGCGGGTGGTGGATGCCGCGGCGGCGGCGGAGCAGGAAGGGCGCGGGGTAGTGTCGCTCAACGGCAAGATGGTCGACAGCCCGGTGATTGAACGCGCGCGGCTGGTATTGCAACGCGCAGCGCTTTCCGGCATCCGCGAAGCGTCGGTTCAGCACGGAGAGGAAGCATAATGAAACGCCAACAACGACTGATGACCCTGAACAACCTGGCGGACCTGCGCTGCTATCAGGATGCCTCCAAGGCCAACCTGCAGGCGCGCAAGCCGCGCGATATCAAACGCTGCGACACGCTGGAACAGGCGGTACGCCGCAGCGGTTTGCAGGACGGAATGACCATCTCTTTCCACCATGCGTTTCGCGGCGGCGATCTGGCGCTGAATCAGGTGATGGAAACGCTGGCGGCGATGGGGTTCCGCAACCTGACGCTGGCCTCCAGCTCGCTGAGCGAATGCCATGCGCCGCTGGTCGGCCATATCCGCAACGGGGTGGTGAGCCGCATTTACACCTCCGGCCTGCGTGGCCCGCTGGCGGATGCCATCTCACGCGGCCTGCTGGCCGAACCGGTACAAATTCACTCCCACGGTGGCCGCGTCAACCTGATCGAGTCCGGTGAACTGGCGATAGACGTCGCCTTCCTCGGGGTTCCGGCCTGCGACGAATTTGGCAATGCCAACGGCTACAGCGGCGAAGCCTGCTGCGGTTCGTTGGGCTACGCCAAAGTGGATGCCGATACCGCAGGCACCGTGGTGTTGCTGACCGAAGCGATCCTGCCTTATCCGCATCATCCGGCCAGCCTGGCGCAGGATCGGGTCGATCTGATCGTTCAACTCGAGCGAGTGGGGGACGCCGACAAGATCGGTGCCGACGCCACCCGCATGACCTCTAACCCGCGTGAATTACTGATTGCCCGCCGCGCCGCCGAAGTGATTGTCGGTTCCGGTTTCTTTACCGAAGGTTTCTCGCTGCAAACCGGCACCGGTGGGGCTTCGTTGGCGGTGACGCGTTTTCTGGAAGACAAAATGCGCGCGCGTGGCGTTCGCGCCGGTTTCGCCCTCGGCGGCATTACCTCAACCATGGTGGATCTGCATGAAAAAGGGCTGATTGCTCGCCTGCTGGACGTGCAGAGTTTTGACCGTGCGGCGGCGATGTCGTTGGCGCGCAATCCCAACCACATTGAAATCAGCGCCAATCAGTACGCCAACTTCAGTTCGAAGGGCGCTTCGGTCGACCGGCTTGACGTGGTGGTGCTAAGCGCGCTGGAAATCGATACCGGCTTCAACGTCAACGTGCTGACCGGTTCCGACGGCGTGCTGCGCGGGGCTTCTGGCGGTCACTGCGACACCGCCGCGGCGGCACGGTTGGCGATCATCGTCGCACCGCTGGTGCGCGGGCGCATTCCAACGCTGGTCGAGCAGGTGACCACCTGCGTCACGCCGGGCTCCAGCATCGACATTTTGGTTACCGATCACGGTATTGCCGTCAACCCGGCGCGGCCGGAGTTGGCGCAGCGGCTGCAAGAGGCCGGGCTGCCGGTGGTTGGCATCGACTGGCTGCGCCAGCGTGCGCTGTTGCTGACCGGCGAACCGCAGCCGATCGCCTTCACCGACAAAGTGGTGGCGGTCGTGCGTTATCGCGACGGTTCGGTGATCGACGTGGTGCATCAGGTGGCGGAGTAACGTGATGACCTGCGTACCTCCTGAACTGGCCGCCAACCGCACCGTTAGCCTGCCGGAACTGCTGACCAGCCGCGAGTGCCGCCAGGCACGGCAGCAGGCGTGGCAGGCTCAGCACGCTTCCACGCTGCTGGTGCTGACGCTGGTGGTGCCCGGTGCGGTAAAAGACAGTGCCCTGACCCGCAACATCTTCAACCTCGGCTGGCAGGCACTGCAGCAAATGGGGCATGAGCAAAACTGGCACTGCCTGCAGGCGGAAGCGCTGGCGCTTTCCACCGGTTGTGAAGGGTTTATGGCGCTGCAGGCCGATGCCCAACGGGTGAAAGACTGCGCCATGCAGTTGGAGGTTCAGCAGCCGATAGGTCGGCTGTGGGATATCGACGTGCTGGATCCCGAGGGCCGTATTTTATCGCGCCGCGATCTGGGGCTGGCGGAGCGCCGCTGCCTGCTGTGCAGCCAGCCGGCCAAAATCTGCGCCCGTCAGCGGCGACACAGCAGCGAACAGCTGCTGCAGGAAATGGAAAGGATGCTCAATGATGCGCTCTCAACCCGTTGAACTCGCCCGGTGTAGCCCATCGGCGCCGGTCAGTGGCTTTGCCCATGCCGCCTACCGCGCCCTGTTGGTCGAAGTGAACCTGACGCCCAAACCGGGGCTGGTGGATCGCCACAACAACGGTGCCCACCGGGACATGAACATCGGCCATTTTTACCGCAGCGCCCGCGCTATCGGCATCTGGCTGCCGCGCTTTGTCCGCCAGGGGCAGGAAGACGCCCGTTGCCCGGCTGCCGAGCAGTTGGTCAGGCTGCGTCCGCTGGGGCTGGCCTGCGAAAACCACATGTTCCAGGCCACCGGTGGCGTCAACACCCATAAAGGCAGCGTATTTTCCCTCGGCCTGTTGTGCACCGCTTTCGGCCGCCTGTCCCAGAGGCCGCAGCCGATTGACGCCGCCACGCTGTGCGCCGAAGCGGCGTCGATGTGTCGTGGGCTGGTGGCACGCGAGCTGCAACAGCGCAATGCGTTGCAGACCGCCGGCCAAAGGCTGTTTGCCCAACACGGCCTGAGCGGCGCGCGCGGCGAGGCAGAGTCCGGCTTCGAGCGGGTGATTAACGGTGCGCTGCCGCTGTACCTGCAACGGCTGAACGACGGGTGCGATGAGCAAACGGCGCTGATGGACAGCCTGCTGTGGCTAATGGCCAACAACGATGACACCAACGTCGCCTCACGCGGCGGTCTCGAAGGCCTGCGTTGGTTGCAGCGGCGTGCCGGCGAACTGCTGGCGCAGGGGGGAGCCCAGGGCAAGCAGGGCATAGCACGCCTGCGGCAGTTCGACGCCGAGTGCATTCACCGCAATCTCAGCCCAGGTGGCAGTGCCGATCTGTTGATCGTCACCTGGCTGCTGGCGCAATTACCGAATTCCACTAAGCCCGCCGCCTTTCAAGCCACAACTTGGAATCCCTAGGGCATAGCTAAAAAAATAACCCGTCTTCAGGAGAAACTTATGTCCGAAACCAAGGAAAAAATCTGGAAAGCGCTGGCGCCGCTGTTGGTGCTGGCGATCCTGCTCTGGATACCCACGCCCGACGGCATGCCGCCGCAGGCCTGGCGCTACTTCGCCATTTTTGTGGCGATGATTGTCGGCATGATCCTGGAGCCGATCCCGGCGACGGCGATCAGCTTTATCGCCGTGACCCTCAGCGTGCTGAGCGCCAACTGGGTGCTGTTCGGGGCGCAGGAATTAGCGGAGCCGGGCTTCAAGGCCGGTAAAGAGGCGCTGAAATGGGGGCTGGCCGGATTCTCCAGCACCACCGTCTGGCTGGTGTTCGGCGCATTTATCTTTGCGCTCGGCTACGAAGCCACCGGGCTGGGGCGACGCATTGCGCTGTTTTTGGTGAAGTTTATGGGCAAGCGTACCCTGACGCTCGGTTATGCGGTGGTGATCATCGACATCCTGCTGGCGCCTTTTACCCCGTCCAACACCGCCCGTACCGGCGGCACCGTGTTCCCGGTGGTGAAAAACCTGCCGCCGCTGTTTGATTCCTTCCCCAACGATCCCTCCTCACGGCGCATCGGCGGTTACCTGATGTGGATGATGGTGGTCGGGACCAGCATCAGCTCCTCGATGTTCGTCACCGGCGCCGCACCTAACGTGCTGGGTATCGAGTTCGTCAGCAAAATCGCCGGCGTGCATATCAGCTGGATGCAGTGGTTCCTGGCCTTCCTGCCGGTCGGTCTGCTGCTGCTGGTGATTGCGCCGTTGATTTCCTATTACCTGTACAAACCGGGCGTTACGCACAGCAGCGAAGTCGCTTCCTGGGCCAATAGCGCGCTGGGGGAAATGGGCAAGCTGACGCGCAAGGAGTACACGCTGATTGGCCTGGTGCTGCTCAGCCTGTGTCTGTGGGTGTTTGGCGGCAAGATATTGGATGCCACCACGGTCTGTTTGTTGGCGGTATCGCTGATGCTGGCCTTGCACGTAGTGTCGTGGAAGGACATCACCAAATACTCCAGCGCCTGGAACACCTTGGTGAACCTGGCGACGCTGGTGGTGATGGCCAACGGCCTGACGCGCTCCGGTTTTATCGACTGGTTCGCGCTGACCATGAGCACCCATCTGGACGGATTCTCGCCGGATATGACGGTCGTGGCGCTGGTCCTGGTGTTCTACTTCGCTCACTACCTGTTCGCCAGCCTGTCGGCGCACACGGCAACCCTGCTGCCGGTGATCCTTGCCGTCGGTAAAGGCCTGCCGGGCGTGCCTATGGAGCAGCTGTCGATGCTGCTGGTGCTGTCGATCGGCATCATGGGCGTGCTGACGCCGTACGCTACCGGTCCTGGGGTTATCATCTACGGCTGTGGCTACGTGAAGTCGAAAGACTACTGGCGGATGGGCGGTATTTTGGGCGTGGTGTACATCGCCGCGCTGTTGTTGATCGGCTGGCCGATCATGCGTTTGTGGATGTGATTTTCTAAATTATCGGCGGCCCTCGGCGAAGGGCCGCTGAGCAGACCTTTCCCTGTGATGCTCATCACACACTTTCGGCGTTAACCTCTCCATGATAGCGAAGCAATAGCTAACACATTAAAAGTAATCACAATCCTGGAGCCTCTGCGGATGAAAAGAAAAACTTTATTGCTGTGCTTGCCGTTATTTATGACCGGGACTGCCTTGGCGGAAACCAACGACTATCAATTGGATCAGGTGCTGGTGATGAGCCGCCATAACCTGCGTGCGCCGCTGGCCAACAACGGCAGCGTATTGGCGCAGTCCACCCCTAAAGCCTGGCCGGCCTGGGACACGCCGGGTGGTCTGCTGACCACCAAGGGCGGGGTGCTGGAAGTGTATATGGGCCACTACTTCAATGCGTGGCTCAAGCAAACCGGAGTATTGCCGCAGGAAGGCTGCCCGACCGCCGGCAGCGTTTACGTCTATGCCAACAGTTTGCAACGCACGGTGGCGACCGCGCAGTTCTTTACCAACGGTGCTTTCCCCGGTTGTGACGTCAGCGTGCATCATCAGGACAAAATGGGGGAGATGGATCCCACCTTCAACCCGATCATCACTGACAACAGCGAAGCTTTCAATCAGCAGGCTCTGGGGGCAATGAACGCCGAACTGGCCTCGTTGAAGCTGGACGCCTCCTACAAGCAATTAGAAAAAATCATCGATTACAAAGATTCCAGCGCCTGTAAAACCGACAAACACTGCGATCTGACCAAAGAAGCCAGCAAAATGAGCGCAGTGCCGGGCAAAGAGCCGGGTGTGGCCGGGCCGCTGCGGGTAGGGAACTCGCTGGTGGACGCCTTTATGCTGCAATATTACGAAGGCTTCCCGATGAAAGACGTGGCCTGGGGCAAAATCACCACGCCACAGCAGTGGAAACAGTTGGCGCAGCTGAAGGACGGCTATCAGGATTCGCTGTTTACCTCGCCGGTAGTGGCGCAAAACGTGGCCAAACCGCTGCTGACGTATATCAACGGCGCACTGATTGGCGAACGCAAGCCGGATTCACCGAAGGTAACGGTGCTGGTGGGTCACGACTCCAACATTGCCTCTCTGCTGTCGGCGATGGAGTTCAAGCCGTACCAACTGCCGCATCAATATGAGAAAACGCCGATTGGCGGCAAGCTGGTGTTCCAGCGCTGGCACGATAAGAAAAACGATCGCGATTTGCTGAAAATCGAGTACGTGTATCAATCCACCGACCAGTTGCGCAATGCCACTCCGCTGACGCTGAAAACCCCGCCACAGCGCGTTACGATGGCGTTAAAAGGCTGCCCAATCGATAAGCAGGGCTACTGCGCCTGGAGCGACTTCGAAAAAACCATGAAAGGGATTCTGTAATCCTGTCGTGCCTCTCCTTCGGTAACGGGGGAGAGGAATAATCATTGTTGCTCAGGAGCTCGGCGTCTAAAATTAGCGTTCTGCACACCCAATATGGACAACCCGTGTTCTCTTCTTTTATTCCCACCTTTGAACGGTTGAACCTGGACGATTACCCGGGGCAGGTTGCCCGTTGCCGCTTTTCTGTGGCGCACTACCAGGATGATTGTTTCGCTGCCATTGGCATGACGCTCCCCGAACATCTGGCGCGTGCGGTGCCAAAGCGGCGGGCGGAATATCTGGCCGGGCGTTATCTGGCGCGGACCTTGTTGGCACCGCTGGGGTTTGCGGATTTCACGCTGTTGCGCGGCGAAGATCGGGCACCGCAGTGGCCGCCGGGTATCGCCGGTGCGCTCAGCCACAATGCGGGCACAGCGCTTTGCGCGGTGCATCCGGAACCCGGGTTGGGCGGCGTGGGGCTGGACGTTGAAACGCTCATTCCCGCCGCGCGTGCGGAGGAGCTGCAGCGAGCGATCGTCAGCGAGGCGGAATCTGCCCAACTGCGCACTCATTCACAGCCATTTAACCACCTGCTGACCTTGGCCTTTTCCGCCAAAGAGAGCCTGTTCAAAGCGCTATATCCGCAGGTGCGCTGCTATTTTGACTTTCTCGACGCACGCCTGGTCACGCTGGATACGCAACGACAGACGTTCGAATTGGAACTGCTCAAAACCCTTACGCCGCAGTGCCATGCAGGTCGCCGTTTCTGCGGCCGTTACTGGCAACAAGGTGACGATGTCACAACTTTTATTTATTTATAAATCAATAAAATAAATCCAAAAATTCGGCGTTGCACTGTCACATTTGTCGGTGGATTCGCCTGCGGCGCAGCAGGTGGCTGGCCCCTTCCGACACTAACAGCAGCACCGCCAGCCAGATAGGAATATAGGTCAGCCATTCATCCCGGCCGATACTCTCGCCAAGCAGCAAGGCTACCACCACCAACAGCACCGGCTCCACATAGCTCAGCAGGCCGAACAGGCTGAACGGCAGCAGACGGCTGGCCAGGATATAGCACACCAGCGCAGCGGCGCTGATCACCCCCAACAGCGGGATTTGCCAATAAAGTGCCGGGCTGATGCTCAACGCCGCCAGTGGCCCGTTGCCCCCGAAAGCGAACCAGGCGGCGACCGGCAGCATCAGCGTTAGCTCACACCACAAGCCACCCAGGTTGTCGGTGCCGAAACGGCGGCGCAGGATAAAGTACACCGGGTAGCCCAGCGCCACCAGCAAGGTGGTCCAGGACACGCCGCCGACCTGATACAACTCGTTGCCGACGCCGATAATGGCGCAGCTGACCGCCAGTTTTTGCAGCAGCGAAAGGCGATCGCGGAAGATCACGCGTCCTGCCAGCACCATGGTCAGCGGCAGCAGGAAATAGCCGAGCGATACCTCCAACGCCTTGCCGTGCAGCGGTGCCCAGAGAAACAGCCAGAGCTGAACCCCCAGCAGCGCCGAACTCAGCGGCAGAAACAGCAGGCGGCGCGGCCGCTGTTTTATCCAACTCAAGGTCTCGCTGACCTTGCGCCAGTCGGCGGAAAGCACCATAAACAGCGTCAAAAACGGCACCGTCAGCAGAGTACGCCAGCCAAAGACTTGCTCGCCGTCAAGCGGGGTCAGGGTAGAGGTGTAGTAATACATCACGCCGAACAATACCGAGGCGATGACGGAAAGAACGATCCCTTTAATCACATGCGATCCTGAAAAGTTATTGATTTTATTGCCGCTACTCTAGAGAAGTGTAGCGCTAACAACAATGCGGCGCATCAGGCTGGACAATCGCCAACGGCAAGTTAAAATAAATACTGTGTATTAATACAGGTGTTTTGTCATGACCCTCGATCTTTTTGAAGACTCCGTGCCGCCGCCGTGGCGGGAACAGATTGCGCCAGGCGCGGTGGTGATGCACGGTTTTGTGCGCGATCACGGCCCAGAACTGCTGGCGGCGGTGCATGGGGTGATTGCTCAGGTGCCCTGGCGGCACATGACTACGCCGGGCGGTCATGTGATGTCGGTGGCGATGAGCTGGTGCGGTAACGGCTGGAGCAGCGACAGCCGCGGTTACCGCTATTCGGAACGCGATTCGCGCAGTGGCAAACGTTGGCCGCCGATCCCGGATATCCTGATGGCGCTGGCGGATGAAGCGGCACAGCAGGCGGGCTTTGCCCCGTTTGTGCCGGATTCCTGCCTGATGAACCGCTACGATCCGGGCAGCAAGCTGTCATTGCATCAGGACAAAGACGAGCATGATTTCGGTTCGCCGATCGTTTCCGTTTCCCTCGGGCTGCCGGCGGTATTCCAGTTCGGCGGCATGCAACGTAGCGATCGGGCCCAGCGCATTCCTTTGGCGCACGGCGACGTGGTGGTGTGGGGCGGCCCGTCGCGGCTGTGTTTTCACGGCATTATGCCGATCAAGGAAGGCTACCATTCGCTGGTGGGGCCGCACCGTATCAATATCACCTTACGCAAGGCGCTTTAGCTGCGGCTCTTTCGCCAGGCAGGCCACCAGATAGTCGATAAACACCCGCAGCTTGGGAGGCAGGTACTGATTGGGGGCATACAGCAACCACAGCCCGCCGTGGTAACTGCTGAGGAAATCCCATTGCGGCAGCACCTGCACCACTTCGCCGTCGTCCAGCGCCTGACGGGCGGTAAAGTACGGCAGGCTGCCAATGCCAATGTGCTGTTTCACCGCATCCAGCCGCACGCCGGTATGGTTGGCGGCGTAGCGCCCACGTACGTTGACCGTCACCGTTTTCCCGGCCTGGCGGAATTTCCAACGGGCGTCGTTCGGCGTTTCACCCAGATAAATGCAGCTGTGCTGCGCCAAATCCTGCGGATGCTGCGGCGTTCCCTGCTGTGCCAGATAAGCCGGTGTGGCGCACAGCAGGTGGTCGATGGTCATCAGTTGGCGGCCAATCAGCCCAGGGGAAGGGCGTTCGGTAATGCGTAGCGCCAGATCGACCCGATCATCAATCAAATCCATATAGCGGTCTTCCAGCCGCAGGCGAACGTCTACTTTGGGATAGCGGCGTAAAAACGCCGGTATATGCGGGTGCAGTACATAGCGCCCTACCGCCTTGGGCACGCTGACGCTGACCAAGCCTTCAGGCTCTACTGCACCGCGCCCGCTGAACTCCATCACCGAGTGCGCGGCGTCCAGCATGCTGCGGCAGCGTTGAAATACTTCTTCGCCCTGTTCGCTTAGCCGCAATTTGCGCGTGGTGCGGTGTAGCAGTTGCAATGCTAACGCCTGTTCCAGTTTAGCCACGCTGCGGCTGGCGGCAGAGGGGGATGTGCCCAGTCGACGGGCGGCGGCGGAAAAACTGCCGCTCTCCACCACCTGGACAAACACGGCCATTTCGGCCAGCAGCGAATGAGAGAGATTTGTGCTCACAGCGCAAAGGTCCATTGTGTTATTGACGGATTATCCTTTGATTATGGCATGAATATAATGGGCTCTCTAATCAGGAGAAAAACCATGACCGAACGGCTTTATTATTACAGCGACGAATTACAGGGCGCAGCGCAGGTGCTGGCCTGTACCCCGATGGAAGAGGGTGGATACGCGATAGAGCTGGACGCCACATTGTTTCACCCGCAGGGCGGCGGACAACCGGCCGACGGCGGTAAGCTTGGTGGCATCCCGGTGCTACGCGTGGCGCAGCAGGGCGACAAGGTGCTGCATTTCACCGCCGAGCCGTTGGCCGCCGGGCCGGTGAGCGTGCAGGTTGATGGTGAACAGCGGCGGTTGCATACCCGTTGGCACTCCGCCGGGCATCTGATCGGCTGGCTGGGGGAAACCCGCGGCTGGCAACCGGTGAAGGCGCACCACTGGCCGGGCGAAGGGCGGATCACTTTCACACCGGGCGCGGAGCCACAAACGCTGGATCAGGATTTTCTTCAGGCGGAGTTGGCAAGGCTGATTGCGGCAGACCTTCCGCGCAGACAGGTGGCGGTTGACGGCCTGCGGCAGGTGGGATTTGGCGAACTGCCGACCTATGGCTGCGGCGGTACCCATGTGCCCTCGCTGGCGGAGCTGGGCGCGGTAAACATCACGGCGCTCAAAGTGAAAAAAGGCCAGTTGATTGTGCAGTACGCGCTAGATTAAAACGTCGTCCGGGTGGCTATTTCGCCGGCCCGGCCTGCCGCAGCATGGTGCAGAACGCGCACTGGCATCCCGCCTGCGGCAGCGCGGCGCAGGTACCGATATTGACCGCCTGCGCGTCCATCGCGTGAAAACCGTAAAACATATTCTCCAGGCTGTTTTCCGCTGCGCGCGCCTGTTCAGGCCTTGGCTCGGGCACCTTGGACTGAAACGCGGCGGCCCGACCGGCCAACAGGCCAAGGAACAACAGCGAAAGCTGAATTTTCATTTTCGTCTCCCCGATGTGATTTCTGATACGTTATAACAAAACACCCATTCTGCCAACCGTCGCTGCCTTGTGCATTTTCCGCCATAGGTTAGCGAAATTAGTTCGTTCAACTCCCCGCCGATTTGGTTTGTTATCTAATCCATAACATTCCGAAATAAAGAAGGCGTGGCACACTATGTTTAAGTTCTCTTTCAATAGATTAACCAGCGGAATAACAGTGGCATTGGGCTTGACGGTGGCGGCTACTCCGGCGCTGGCGTCGATGCAGGGCGGCACGCTGATCTACCTGGAACAGCAGGCGCACACCAACCTTTATCCGCCTTCCGGCGGCTTCTACCCCAACGGCGGCATCCTCAACCAGATCACCGACAAGCTGACCTACCAGAACCCCAAAACGCTGGAGATTGAGCCGTGGATCGCCGAATCCTGGAGCAGTAATGCCGACAAAACCGAATACACCTTCAAGCTCCGGCCGGGCGTGACCTTCTCGGACGGTACGCCGCTGGACGCCAACGCGGTGGCGAAGAACTTCGATACCTATGGCCTGGGCAACAAAGAGAAACGTCTGCCGGTCTCCGAGGTGATCAATAACTATGACCACAGTGAAGTGATCGATCCCTTGACCGTGAAGTTCTACTTCAAGCGCTCTTCGCCGGGTTTCCTGCAGGGTACTGCCACCATAGGGTCAGGGCTGGTTTCTCTCAGCACCTTAAACCGTAATTATGACGAATTGGGTGACGCGCGCCATATCATCGGCTCCGGCCCATTCGTGGTCAGTGCCGAAACGCTGGGGCGCGAAGTGGATCTCAGCGTGCGCAAAGATTACCGCTGGGGCCCGGCCAGGCTGACGCAGCAGGGGCGCGCCAATCTGGACGGTATCAAGGTGATCGTGACCGGCGAAGACAGCGTACGTATTGGCGCATTGCAGGCCGGGCAGGCGGACTTTATTCGCCAGATCCAGGCCTATGACGAGAAACAAACCCAGGATCAGGGTTTCACTATCTACGCCGCCCCAACGCGTGGCGTCAATGACAGCGTGGCCTTCCGGCCGGACAACCCGTTGGTGAGCGACCTGCGCGTGCGTCAGGCATTGCTGCACGCCACCGACAGCAAGCAGATCGTCGAGACGCTGTTCTCCGTTAACTATCCGCAGGCCAAATCGGTGATTGCTTCTTCCGCCGCCGGTTTTGTCGACCTTTCCGCCAAACTGAAATTCGACCCGGATCTGGCTAACCGCCTGCTGGATGAAGCGGGCTGGAAGAAGGGCGGCGACGGCCTGCGTGAGAAGGACGGCAAAAAACTGTTGCTGAACGTTTATGAATCGCTGCCGCAACCGCAGAACAAGGCGGTGCTGCAGCTGGTTTCACAGCAGTGGGGCAAAGTTGGCGCGCGCTTGAACATTCTGGCGGGCGACGCCGGCAGCAAGGTGGCGGATAACCTGGATCCGCAGAAAACCCCGGCGGCGGTGGTGGAAGTAGGACGGGCCGATCCGGATGTGATTAAAAGTCAGTTCTACCCGACCAACCGCGATGCGCTGTTACAGCAAGGCGGGACGGGCAAAAACAGCGCATTTAAAGATGACAAGCTGAACGCGCTGCTGCTGGGCATCGCTTCAGAGGTGGATGCCCAAAAACGCCTGCAGATTGCCGGCGAGGCGCAAAACTACCTGCTCGATCAGGCCTACGTGATACCGTTCTTCGAAGAGCCGCAGGTGTTTGCCGGAGCGCCTTATCTCAAGGGCGTAAGTTTTGAAGCGGTCGGCCGCCCGAGTTTCTACGGCGCATGGCTGGAAAAACGCTGAGGAGACCATGATGAGCCGATATCTGGCACGGCGTATCGGGCAGGCGCTGCTGGTGCTGTGGGCGACCTTTAGCCTGTCGTTTATCTTACTGCAGGTGCTGCCGGGTGATGCCATTCTGATTAAGTTTCAGAACCCGGACATGGGCCTCAGCCCGGCGCAGATCGCCGATATGCGCGCGGCCTATGGCGCCGATGTGTCGCTGTGGCAGCAGTATCTGCATGCGCTGGGCAACGTGCTGCGCGGGGATCTCGGCTATTCCATTCAGGCCGGCGTGCCGGTGACGGAGCTGTTGGCCACCAACTTGCCCGCCACGTTGCAACTGGCGCTATTGGGGTTTTCGCTGGCGCTGATCCTGGCGTTGGCGCTGGCCTTTATCTCCAATTTGACCCGTTTTGGCTGGCTGAGGTCATTGCTGCAGTCGCTGCCATCGCTGTTTGTCTCGGTGCCGACCTTCTGGTTGGGCATTGTGCTGATCCAGCTGTTTTCTTTTCGGCTCAAGCTGATCCCGGTGATCAATCCGGGGGAGTGGGAAGGGCTGATCCTGCCGATCGTGACGCTGGCAATACCGATTTCCGCCCCGCTGGCGCAGATCCTGATCCGCAGTATCGACCAGGTACAAACCCAACCCTTTGTCGCCGTGGCCCGTGCCAAAGGCGCCAGCCGCAGCCGGGTGCTGTGGCGGCACGTGGCGCGTAACGCCATGCTGCCGGTGCTGACCATCGCCGGTATTTTACTCGGCGAACTGATCGCCGGAGCGTTGATTACCGAAACCGTGTTTGGCCGCAGCGGGCTGGGGCAACTCACCTTGCAGGCGGTACTGAATCAGGACGTCGCGGTGCTGCAAGCGATCGTGGTGATTTCCGCCGCCGCTTTCGTCACCCTCAATTTGCTGGTGGATCTGCTGTTTCCGCTGCTCGATCCGCGATTGAAAACCCGTACAGGAGCCGCCGTATGAGCAGTATCTCCTTTGAGAAATCCAGCGCGCCGGAGCGCGATCTGGGCGCGGTGGAAAGCGAAGGCACTTTGCCAACGCACCGTCCGCGCCGCCGTCGTGTACCGCTGACGCTGTTGCTGGCCTGGGCGGTGATTGCCATCGCGGTGCTGTGGGCGCTGGCACCGCAGCTGTTCACGGCCTACAGCGGCACCGAAGGCATTGCCGGGGCGCAGCGTTTGGCACCGGGGGGCGAACATTGGTTGGGCACCGATCAACTGGGGCGCGACCTCTATGCGCGCATTGTTTATGGCGCTTCGCAGACGCTGTCCGCGGCGCTGGTGGCGGTCGCTTTAGGCCTGCTGTTGGGCACCGCGCTGGGGCTGATTGCCGGAGCGGTGGGCGGCATCGCGGATGACGCGGTGATGCGCCTTGTCGACGTGTTGCTGTCGATTCCCGGTCTGCTGCTGTCGTTGAGCATCATTATTTTGCTGGGCTTCGGCACGGTTAACGCCGCCATCGCCGTGGGGATCACCTCGGTGGCGAACTTTGCCCGCCTGGCGCGCGCCGAGGTGGTGCGGGTACGCCACAGCGATTACGTCGAGGCGGCCTATGGCAGCGGCGGTACCTTCTGGGCGGTGCTGTGGCGGCACATTTTGCCGAACTCGTTAACCTCGGTAATTGCCTTCTCGGCATTGCAGTTCGGCAGCGCGATTCTGGCGATTGCCACCTTGAGCTTCCTGGGTTACGGCACGCCACCGCCGACGCCAGAGTGGGGGCTGCTGATCGCCGAAGGGCGCAACTATATTTCCACCGGCTGGTGGCTAACCACCTTCCCGGGGCTGGCGGTCGTGGCGGTGGTTCTGGCGGCCAACCGCATCAGCCGCGCATTGGGGAGAACGCCAGTATGAGTATTCAGAGCGCATTACAACGGGCGAGCGCCACACCACCGGTACTGGAACTGGAACAGGTTTCGATCGCCTATCAGGGCGCGGCCGGCAATCAGCGGGTGGTGCATCAGGTGTCGTTTGCCATTCAGCCTGGGGAAGTGGTGGCGCTGGTCGGCGAGTCCGGTTCCGGCAAAACCACCACCGCGCAGGCAATCATTGGTTTGCTGACGGAAAACGGTCGCCTGGAGCAGGGGGCGATACGGCTGAACGGCACCGACATCAGCCACTGGTCATCAAAGCGTCTGGATGCGGTGCGCGGGGCGCAAATCAGTTTGATCCCACAAGATCCCTCCAGCTCACTCAATCCGGTGAAAACCATTGGCGATCAGGTGGCAGAGATCATCAACATTCACCGTCGGCTGCCGCGCAAGCAGCTGCAGCAGCGGGTGGTGGCGTTGTTGACCCGCGTCGGTTTGACGCATCCGGAGCTGCGGGCGCGTCAGTATCCGCACGAGCTTTCCGGCGGCATGAAACAGCGGGTGTTGATCGCCATTGCCATTGCACTGCAACCGGCGTTGATTATCGCCGATGAGCCGACCAGTGCGCTGGATGTCACGGTGCAAAAACGCATTCTCGATCTGATCGACGAACTGCGGCAGGAGTTTGGCACTGCGGTGCTGCTGGTGACCCACGATCTGGCGGTGGCGGCGGAACGCGCCGATCGGCTGCTGGTATTTCGCCATGGCCGGGTACAGGAGCAGGGAGTGACTGCCGAGGTGCTGCGCGCCCCCGCCAGCGACTATACCCGCCGGCTGTTTGCTGACGTGCCCTCATTGAGCCGTGCAGTGGTGCCGCAACCCGGTCACCGCACGCAGGAGCTGGCGATCCAGGTCAATGGGCTGGTGAAAGATTTCCCCCTGGCCGGTAGCGGTGGCAAAACTTATCGGGCGCTGGACCAAGTGTCGTTCAGCGTGCCTGGCGGCACTACCCATGCGCTGGTGGGGGAGTCCGGCTCCGGTAAAACCACATTGGCGCGCTGCCTGCTCGGTTTCCAACGGCCGGACGCCGGGCAAATCATTATCGACGGCGTCGACTTTACGCGCTTGAAGGGCGAAGCGCTGCGCCAGTTCCGCCGCCGCATTCAGCTGGTGTATCAGAACCCATTCGGTTCGCTCGATCCGTCCCAGACGTTGTATCAGGTGATTGAAGAGCCGCTGCTGAATTTCGAGCCGCTGACCCAGGCCGAGCGCTATCGCCGGGTGCGAGATTTGTTTGAACGCGTGGCGCTACCGAACGAATTGCTGAGCCGTAAACCACGCGAACTTTCCGGCGGCCAGCGACAGCGGGTGGCGATCGCCCGGGCGCTGGTGCTGCAGCCGCGGGTACTGGTGCTGGATGAAGCTACTTCGGCATTGGATGTCACGGTTCAGGCGCAGATCCTGCGGTTGCTGCAGGATTTGCAGCAGGAGTTGGGGCTGACCTATTTGTTTATCTCACACGACCTGGCCACGGTAAGGCAGATATCCCACAGCGTTTCGGTGTTGCACCGCGGCGTGCAGGTGGACAGCGGGGCGACCGGTGAGCTGTTCGCCATGCCGGGCAGCGATTACACACGTCAGCTGATTGAAGCCATTCCCGGCCGTCAGCTTTATGCCGAACAGCCCCAGATTGAGGATGCATTCTATGAGCAGTAAAAGACTCGGTTTTTTCACCCGGCTGCTGGATCAGGGCAGTGCGCAGCAGCGTTATCGGCTGGCGACCGAACAGATCGTGCATGCCGAACGGGCCGGCTTTGACAGCGCCTGGGTGGCGCAGCACCATTTTCATGAGGACGAGGGCGGCCTGCCTTCACCGCTGGTGTTTCTGGCGCAGGTGGCGGCGCGAACCCGCCATATCCGGCTCGGCACCGGGGTGATCACGCTGCCGATGGAGTCTGCGATTCGGGTGGCCGAAGACACTGCGGTGCTGGATCTGCTGTCCGACGGCAGGTTGGAAGTCGGTATCGCTGCAGGCGGCACGCCTTCTTCGTTCAGCGCCTTCGGTTTCGACGCCACACAGCGTCACGCGGTGTTTGCCGACAATTTCAGCACCCTGCTGCGAGCCTGGCGCGGTGAGGCCCTGGGTGGCGAAGATAACCGCCTGTATCCGGCGGCACCGCAGTTGGCCGAACGGGTCTGGCAGGCGACCTTTTCGGTGGAAGGCGGCGAGCGCGCCGGGCGGGCCGGTGACGGCCTGATGCTGTCGCGTACTCAGCCGCGCCCGGCAGATGCGCCGGATTTGCCGCTGGACGAATTGCAGAACCCGATTATCGACGCTTATCTGGCGGCGCTGCCGTCCGGCATTGCGCCGCGCATCATGGGATCGCGTACCGCATTGGTAACCGACCATGGCCAACAGGCGCGGGACTTTGCTGCCAAAGGGTTGAGCCGTGGACTTGAGCGCCTGCGCGCCAGTGGCCACCGGCCGTCCGACGAGTCGCTTGATGGGCTGATCCGCGCTTTTGACGTGCACCTTGGCACCCCGGAGCAGGTGATTGCCTCATTGCAAAAAGACAGCGCGCTGGCGCGAGTGACCGATCTGGCATTCCAGGTGCACTCTATCGATCCGCCGCACGCCACCATCCTGCGTTCTATTGAATTGATCGCCCGCCACGTTGCCCCGGAGCTGGGCTGGCAACGCCGCAATCCCGCATCCGTCTCCTACGAACATCACGCTGAGGAAAAGGTATGACTGCAACATTGCTCCCTAAAGATTTACTGGCTGACTTGGCAGAGATCGCCCCCAATTCTGCATTGGCTCAGGCCAGAGCTACCCGACAAGCGGCGACAGATGCGATTCAGGCCAGCTATCTGGCGCTGTTCTCACCCGCTGATGCCGGCGATTTCCCCGTCGTGCAACGGTTGCAGCTCGCGCAGCGCATCAGCGAATGGCATGCGGACAAGCTGCTTGCTGCACACTACGGCACCTTGTTGCAGCAGGAGGGGGGCGTTCAGCCTGGCCCGCATTTGCAGGCAGCGTTCGATCACGCCGAAAGGCTGGCGTTCAAACCCGGCAGCGCCGACGCGCAGCATTTGCAGGCATTGCAACAGGCCGGCTGGACGCTGGACGCTATCGTCACCCTGTCGCAGCTGATCGCCTTTGTTAGTTTTCAGAGCCGCTTGCTGACGGGTTATCGGCTGCTTGAAGGAAAACCACTCGAAAGCTCCGGTGGAGCTCCCGTCAGGGCTGGCGGTTGGCGTACCGAATCCGTGACTCTTGGCGGCCGCCACGCACCACCGGTGTTTACCCGCCAGGAACTGGGTTGGGAGCCCTGGATTGCCGCCAAGCCGCTGGCAGAGTTTGATGAGCAAGGTCAGGCGCTTTTGACGCGCTTCGGGCACAGCGACTCGGATTACTTCCGCCTGCTGGCGCGTAACCATCCGGTGCTGGAGCAGAGAACGTTGGCGGATCGCGCCATTTTCTACACGCCGGGTGGGTTGGAACGTAAGGATCGCGAGCTGGCGGCAACGGTGGCCAGTAAGGTGAATGGCTGCATCTATTGCGCTTCGGTGCATGCCCGCAAGGCGGCGCAGTTGTCCAAGCATACGGATGAAGTACAGCGCCTGCTGGATGTGGCCCCGGGCGGCATTTTGAGCGAGGGGCAAGGGGAGCCGTGGCGGACGCAGATAGACTTCGCCGCTGCGCTGTCCGCCACGCCGCCGCAGGTCAATGCCGGGCATCTGGCGGCGTTGCGCGAGCAAGGGTTGGACGAACTGGCGTTGCTGGATCTGGTGCAATCGACCGCGTTCTTCGCCTGGGCCAATCGGCTGATGTTGACGCTCGGCGAGCCTTTCGACGATCTATAAACAACCTTCAGCACAATCCACGTTAATGGGGCGAAAGTATTCGCCCCTAGGCAATTAAAGAATAATTATTACCGTTCCCTACAGGTTTTTAACTCGGTTAACAAATCCACACACCTCTTTTCGTTAACATTACGAAGAATTCAAAATGCAATAATTGCCCATGTTCATTAATGCTCAGATACTCAGCCCTACAATAAATCTAATGCGGTCAGGACAGTTCTGTTCGGCGCAAATACATTTTTACAGGGCAGGGATACGATGGGCAGTTTTCTTAAGCAGGTGTATCGTTATTCTCATTCACGGCCTTATCGGCACAATGAAAATCTCTGGCCCTACGTAAAAATCGAACGTGCAGACAGCGGCGAGATTGCCGAATTGCATTATAAAAAGCAGACTGTTCCTATAGTGACGCTGTCAGCTGTTAAAGACAGCTGCAAGGGGCCCATATTATTGACCGCTACGGGGCCGTCGGTGAATGCCATTCGCTTTAGTGAACTGCCCGAGATGCCGGCCATCGGGGTCAATGGGGCTTTTAGTCTAAGCCAAAAGGTTAACTTTCGGTTTTATGTGATTGTCGATATGGGGTTTATCGATCGGCGGCCGGATATTATCGAAAACATTATTCAGGCGCCGAATTTAATCCTTTTCACCACGGTTCACGGCGTGGCGAAAATTATTGATTGCTTCACCCTGGCAGGCGTGAAATGCCGGTTTTCAGTGGTTGAGGACGCGAGCTGCAAAATTTACAGCCCCCAAATTCCTCTCTCGGCATTGTGGGACCATTATCACAAAGACCGCAGCATTTTTTTCTCGCCTGGCAACAAAACCATCGCCTTCAGCCACGATATTCGACACGGAATTTTTGATGCCGGCACGGTAGTGTATTGGGCTTTTCAGATCATTGCCTTTCTTGGGTTTAAACAGCTATTTATTGCCGGGCTGGATATGAATAATTTTAATTTGCCGCGTTTTTATGAAACTCATGAAAACAAGCTGCCGACATTTTTGCCGGAGAAGGTCGATGACCTGATTATTCCGGCATTTAGCCATGCCGGTGAGAGAATGAAGATGAGAAAAATGGTGATTAGAAACTTTTCATTAAACAGCGCAATAGATACCGGTATTTTTGAAAAGGTTGATAGTAATGATTTTTTCAAAAATAATTGAGTACACCGAACGACTCTCTTTTTACGCCATACTGGCCTTTTCTTTTTTTAGCGCCATTTTTTGCGGTTTTACCCGGGTCAATAATTTATTCCACCTCGCGGCATTCTTTTTTCTGCTGACGCTGGCCACACGCCCCGGAGTTCGCTCGGCCTGGCTTAACCGGCGTGCCGCAAGCGCGGGAATGGCGCTGGCAGCCTGCTTTCTTGCCTATTATGCCGTCAGCAATCTTTGGGGCGGCACGCCGGATGATACGGCATCTACCCTGACGCACAGCGTTTATATCCTGCTCTATCTGGCCTTGCTGGTCACCGTATTGGAAAGTCCGGAGCGCAACCTGCTGCTTTGCGCTGTGATCGCCGGCATCACGCTGCTGTGTTTGTATCTGGCGTGCGTTGATTTCCGGGAAATTTATACTCTCCGAGAAACTTCCGGAGCCAACCCTGGCCCGCGCAACGTGATCGACCTGGCCGGCTATGCGGCGTTGGGCATCATTCTAAGCCTGATGGTGTTCCGTGATACCGGGAAGAAAAGGGCGCTGTCAGCGATCCCGCTGTTGTTCGCTTTTATGGTGTTCACCCAAAGTCGCGGACCCCTGATGGCCTTATTGACGGCGTTGGCGTTAACCACCTCCTATCTGGCGCTGAATAAAAAATCGCTGCTGGCCATTGCGGCCGCGGTGTTATTTGCCGTGGTCGCAGTGCTGTTTTCACCAATCGGTGAAATGTTGATTACGCGTTTTGAAGAGCTGTATCAACAGAGCTTTGTGCGGATGAGCATTTGGCGGCACAGCCTGTTGCTGGTCGAACAGGCACCGTTCTTTGGCTATGGCTTTGATAAGCAGCTGACCTTTACCAATTACACCGGCGAGTTTATTCATACTACCCATAGCCTGTATTTGGGGGCGTTGCTCAAAGGCGGGTTGGTGGGGTTTTGCCTGTTTGCCGCTTTATTGACGTTTGGCGCACAGCTGGCCGTGCGTCATCTCCGGGCCGGTCGCCGCCTGGAAGCGGCTTTGTACCTGTTTATGCTGATTTTCTACTGTTCACAGGGCATGTTTGTCATCGCGAACCCGGCCGAGTTTTGGTACCTGTTTTGGTTCCCGCTGGCGATGGTCTTTGCCCAGCCTCCGCTGATTAACCCACCGGCGCGCTAATTTTCAGCGCGTTCGTCACTTTTTCAAACACCTCATTTTCAGTGATGATGCTGAGCGGCTGTTGGCGTTGCGCGGCATTGAGCTTTTGTTCATCCACCGGGACGTACATCACCTGATGCAATTCACTGTTTTGATAGGGGCCGGTGTGCTGTGGATTGGCGGTAACAAACAGGCTGACGGTCGGTGTTTTCAGGGCGATGGCCAGGTGCAGTGGGCCGGTGTCGCCGGTGACCAGCACCTGCATGTTCGACATCACCGCCAGCAGCTGCGGCAGGGTGGTTTTGCCAATATGGCTGACCACGCGCAACTGCTCGGCTGCCGTCAGCCCCGCCATAAACGCCCGTTCAATAGACAGTTCTTTGGGGCTGCCGATTAATTCAATCTGGTGGTGCGGCGAAGATGCCAGCAGCAGTTTCGCCAGACGAATAAACTGCGCGACCGGCCAGCAGCGCAGCGTTTCAGAAGCGCCCATTTGCAAGCCGATCGAAATTTTTCCTGCGGCTTTAGCCACTGGCGAAAACTCGACAGGAATAAACATCTCGGTGTTGTTGCTTTGGCAGCCCAACTGAGCCACCAGATCCAGCTTGCGTTGAATCAGATGGCCGCCGGTGCTGCGGCTCACGCCACACAGCCAGGGCTCCATGCCGGTGGCTTTATTACCGTAAGCGTCTTTGAAGACATATTGGCAACCGGCAGTAATGGCGACCATCACATCATAAGGGGATTTGGAGTGCAGGATAATCGCCAACTGAGGCCGGTGTTGGCGCAGTTGGCGAATAACACCGAGCATGTCTTTCGCTTTATGATCCCAATAAATGACCTGATTAAAGCAGCGGCTGGTCGCGACCAACTGTTTGTTCTTGTGGCTGGAAATCAGGGTGATGTTTGCTGCCGGGTAGCGTTCACGCACCGCGCGGATCGCCGGCGTGTTAAACATCAGGTCGCCGAGGGCGCTGGTGGAAAAAATCACGATGCGTTCAAAAACCTGCTCAGGCTGAAAATGGGCCTTATCCTTAAAGTTGCCACCCAGCCGGGTATACATCCGCAGGCCAAGGTTGGCCGCCGCTATTTTCCACTGTTTTGACATCTTGTTCCGCTTTGGGTTGATGGGTATGCCGATCTGAACCCTGGCATCATATGACGTTTGTTCTGGTGGGCCAATGGGCGGCAATATCTTGCTACATATGCTTGCGCAACCTTGATAAAGGGGCAGCAAGGCTGCCCCTGGGCGGCGTCAGTTTTGCCAAACCTGCGGGCTGCGCGGCGTATCCATTCGGTAGTCTGAATAGGGACGAGTGAATATCTCGCGCCCCAGCTCGCGGGCGGCTTGCAGCGGGTTACGCGGATCGCGGCTGATTTCGCCCCGGCTGTTGCCCGCGCCATGAACCAGCCCGACGAATTCGGAATGCGAATAGCGGCTGAACTCCTGAATTTGATGCACAATCCCCATCGCGGCACCGGGATAGGTTTCCTCCGAGGCTACCGCCAGCCCGATGCGTTTGCCGCTCATACGCTGATGCACCTGTTCCGCATCGGGGTAGGCGCTGGAGTAGTAGCTGAAAGAGCGGTCGAAAAAGGCTTTGGTTTGCGCCGACATGCCGTACCAGTAAAGCGGGGTGCAGAACACCGCAGCGTCCGCCGGTAGAAAATGCTCAAGGAACAGTTCACCATAACGGTCGGCAGGCGGGGTGGCGTGGCGCTCATCCACCAAAAAACCGTTGATGTAATCGTCTAAAAAAAACAGGCTGGCGTCGGTGCCGGCTTCCGCGGCGCCCGCCATGATGGCCTGCGCCAGGGTTGCACTGTTGCCGTCGCGACGTGGGCTGCCAACCAGGACGATAAGTCGTTTTGACTGATGAGATGAATTCATGTCGTTCTCCATTGATGGGGGTGTAGAACACGAGAATCAATTTAGGGTGAGTAAAGCTGTGGTGACAAATGACGGCTATTCTTTCAGGATGAGTTCAATTCATCTGCAGGGAGCCCTGACCATGTTTGCCTCGCTGCCGGTTACCGCATTGCGCACCTTTGAATCCGCCGCCCGGCTGCGTAGTTTTAAACAGGCGGCTTTGGAGTTGGCGGTGACGCCGACGGCGGTATCGCATCAGATAAAAGCGCTTGAGCAGCAGATGGGTTTTGCATTATTCGATCGGATACCGCGGGGCGTGCGGTTGACGCCAAAGGGCGAGCGTTTGTTCGCCGGAGTGCACGGCGCATTGCTCGACGTGGCAACGGTGCTGGATGCTCTGCGACCAACGCCCAGTGCGGGGTCGCTGTGCGTTTCCGTTACCCATTCCTTCGCGGCGCTGTGGTTGGTACCGCGCCTGGGGCGTTTTTATCAGGCCTATCCGCACTATTTGGTACGCCTGGAGGCCTGCGCTGAGGTGATTGATCTGCAGCAGGACGCCAGCGTAGACATCGCTATTCGTTACAGCAGTGCAAACTACCCGCAGTTGTATCAGGCGGCGCGGCTGGAAGAGAGTTTTGGCGTTTACGGCGCCCCGGGGTTTTGTGCGGCGGAGCAACCTGCACCAACCTTGATCACCGTGCGCTGGCGGGATTCCACCCTCTACGAAACCCGCTGGCGCGATTGGTGCCTGGCTGCCGGGGTCGATTGGTGGCAGCGCCACACGACGCTGCGGGCCTATGACGAAGAGCATTATGCGCTGCAAGCGGCGGTGGCCGGGCAGGGGTTGGTGCTGGCCAGCTCGGTAATGGTGTCCGATCAGGTGCGTAATGGCTTGCTGGTACCCTATCGGCCGGATATTCGCGTGCCGGGAGCGGCCTACACCGCGTTGTGTGTACCCGGGCGTGAACGGCACCCGCCGGTACGGGCATTCCTCGACTGGCTACAGCAGGAACTTGGCGGCTGATGAACAGCACAAAATAAAAGTTTTTCTGGCGTGCGGCATGGGAATATTGGATAAATTTGGTATTCCATTCCCATGAGAGAGATGTCCATGAGCCAGCCAAGAGTTTCCGATCACCCGATTGATGCGCAGTTTATTGAACGCTGGTCGCCGCGCGCGCTGGCGAATGATCCTATCGACGATACGACCCTGTTGAGCTTCTTCGAAGCGGCACGCTGGTCGCCTTCGGCGTATAACATCCAGCCGTGGCGCTTCGCTTATAGCAAGCACGGTTCGGCCAGTTGGGACAGCTACCTGGACTTCCTGATTGAATTCAACCGCGGCTGGGCGCAGCACGCTTCGGCGTTGGTGGTGATCATTTCGAAAACGACCAGCCTGAACGGCGAAAAGGAAGTGGATAACCCAAGCCATTCCTTTGATACCGGTGCTGCCTGGGCCAATCTGGCACTGCAGGCGCATCTGAAAGGCTGGCTGACCCACTGCATGGGCGGCGTTCACCACGATAAAATCAAGGCTGCGCTCAACCTGCCGGATAACTATCAGGTGCATGGCATGGTGGCGATCGGCAAGGCGGGCGACAAATCCCTGCTGCCTGAATTCCTGCAGCAAAAAGAGATCCCTTCAGGGCGTTTGCCGCTGGAGCAGACGGTGGTGGAAGGGCTGAACTTTACCCTGTAATCTTTCTGAGACTGATCCGGCCCGCAGGGTTCCCTCTGCGGGCTTTTTTATTGCCTTGCGTAGATGAGGTAAAACTTTGTGAGTATGTCCATGAGTGCGATGATCGCTATATAATATTTTATATAGCGATTGTTGAAAATTAGGGGAGGGTACATGGACAATCACTTCGGTAAGGGGCTGATGGCCGGGTTAGCCGCGCGGGACGCCAAGCCTGCTGCGCAACTGTCCCGTTTCTGTTGTGACTACAAACGTGGCTTTGTATTGGGCTATGCGCACCACCTGGCGGAAAGCCTGGGTGACGAAAATCAGGCTGCGTTCGAGGCCGGCTTGCTCTGCCGGGCTTACGATCTTAACGGCGAGATGATGAGTGAGTTCTTCACCGGCGGCAGCAACCGCCTGGCCGAAAAGTTTTTCTGCGCGGGGTACAACCGGGAAGGATAACCTTAAGCACCGCCACGCTTTGGCCTGAGCGACTCAGGCCTTGTTCATCACCACCACCAAATAGATGCAGAGTTCAGCGCTTTCATTCTTGAACACGCAGTCGGTCGGTGGGCCAAGTTCCAGGCAATCGCCCTGGTCCATTTCATGGCGGGTTTCGCCTTCCTGAAACACCAGCGAGCCGGACAAAACCCAGATCAATTGCCGCATAAAGGCATAGGCCGAAGCCGGCATGGGGATCGCGGCCCCGGCGGGCAGTTCAATGCGCACCAGATCGAGCGGCATATCCGACTGCGGCGACACATGGCGACGGACGTAGCCGCTGTCGGGATCGACCCACAGCGGTTGGTCCTGCTTACGCATCAGCCGACCTTCCTGCGTTTCCGCCCGGGCGATCAGTTTGGACATGCTCAGACCGAACGCGCCGGAAAGCCGCCCCAGCAACATCGCCGTTGGGCTACTGTCGCCGCGTTCAATTTTGTGCACCATCGCGCGTGAAACGCCGGCCCGTTCCGCCAGATCGGACAGCGACCAATGGCGTGCCTCACGTTCGATGCGGATCCTCGCGCCGATGCGCTGATTTAGGTTGTCTAATTTATTATCCATATCGTAGTATGATAGTAGACGGTCAACCAAGAGGTCAACATGCTTATCCGTAACGCGACTATAACCGATAGCGCAGGCATTGCCGCTATCTATAACGACGCCGTGCTGAACACCACGGCAATCTGGAATGAACTTAGCGTCGACGAGGCAAACCGCGCCGCGTGGATAACAGAACGGCAGGGGATGGGCTACCCGGTGCTGGTGGCGATTGACGCAGCGGGTGAGGTAATGGGCTATGCCTCATTTGGCGATTGGCGGGCGTGGGACGGCTATCGACACACCGTCGAGCATTCGGTGTATGTTCGGCGAGACAGCCGCGGCGGCGGGGTAGGTAAAACGCTGTTGATTGCGCTGATTGAGCAGGCGCGGGCGATCGGCAAACACGTGATGGTGGCGGGCATTGAGTCCGGCAACCACGCGTCTGTGCAATTGCACATTAATCTGGGCTTCGAAATGGTAGGTCGCATGAGCGAAGTGGGTGCCAAGTTTGGCAAATGGCTGGATTTGACCTTCCTGCAGCTGAAGCTCGACGACGCCAACGCCCCACCAAAGCGCTAATGGCACAGCGAAAACCGAGATCTCTATGAATATCATGCTATTGCTGCTGGTTGCGGCCGGGGTCAGCCTGGTCATTCAGAACCTGTTGATGGTGCGCATTACAGAGAGCGTGTCGACGGTGCTGATTACACTGGTGATCAACTCCAGTGTTGGCCTGGTGTTGTTGATGGGCCTGCTGTTTGCCAAAAACGGTGTCACGGCTCTGGCCGAAGTCACGGGTTCCCTGCGGTTGTGGATGTTGTTGCCTGGCTTGTTGGGATCGTTTTTTGTGTTTTCCGGCATTTTGGGTTACCAGAAGCTGGGGGCGGCAACCACCATTGCCGTACTGGTTGCCAGCCAGTTGGTGGCGGGATTGATGGCCGATATTTATAAGGCCGGGCCGGCGGCAATACGTGAAAATTTGCCCGCGCTGCTGGGGGCCGTGTTGCTGGTGATTGGTGCTTTTCTGGTGGCCAGAAGAAGTTTTTAACGCCTAAAGAGCCCGCCCGGTTTCCCCCCGAACGGGCCTGCTTATTTATTCGATCAGAATGACAGGGTCATACCGGCGTAATACGCGCGCCCAGGTTCGTTGTAAGTTGATGCCCCTTGGTTCTCGCGGTATAGCTGTTTATCGAACAGGTTACTGATACCGGCATTCAGGCGCAGATCCTTGGTCAGATCGTAATTCACGCCAATCGCAGCCACGGTGTAAGCTCCCACTTCATTGGTCGCCAGCGAACCGACTTCATTACGTATCTCGGCATATTCGCGGGGTTTCTGACGACCATAGAATGTCCAGGTGAGGTTGGTCGAGAGTTTGTCGGTTACCTGATAATCCAGCATGGTGTTAACGGTGTATTTCGGGATCACGGAAAGCGGGTTCCCGGTATCCTTATTTTCCGATGTGATCATATAGGTGGCGTTGGTACGCCAATTCAGCCGATCTTTCACTACCGGGATCACCAGGTTGCCTTCTAGCCCTTCCACCACCGCCTTGCCGCCATTTTCCCAACGCAGAATGTTGTAGCCGTTAGAGGCGTAGCCCACCAGATCGGTCCCGGAAACGATTTTATTTTTATAATCGTTACGGAAATAGGTAATACCGGCGTTGAACCCTTCATAGGTGAACTCCAGGCCGACTTCTTTGTTGATGCTGACTTCCGGATCCAAGTCGGCATTGCCCATCAGGTAGCAGCTCCCCGTCGCAATGTTGTCCGGGCAGCCGTTGCCGCGGGTGGCCAGCAGGTAGCCTTCGCTGGACTGATACAGGTTTGGGGCTTTAAAGACGCGGGCGATCCCGGCTTTCAGTTTGAAATGGTCGCCAAGTTCCTGCGAGGCATTCAGGCTTGGGCTCCAGTTGCTGCCGAATTTGCTGTGATAATCAAAACGCATGCCGGGGATCAGCAGGGTGCCGGGCAGGACTTCGATATTATCTTCGAAGTACAGGGCGCTGAGTTCTGCGCTGTTTTTGGCGCTGCGTCCGGAAGGATCGCCGGAGATATCGCCGATGGTGACGCCGCTGGCATCGGTGACCTGCATAGAGGCCGGATCGTCGAGCTGCTCACGGTTCCACTCGGCCCCCAGGGTCATGGTTTGTTCGAACCACAGGTTGAGCGGCAGCGTCACTTCACCGGTGGTTCTGACATTTTTCAGCCGACTGGTGTTGAATTGGTCGCTGTTGATCATCCCTTCGACACGCCCGGTAGAGCCTTCCTGAAGACGGGTATTGTTGGTTTTTTCGTAGTAAACGCCGACGCGTGACTGGCCCCAATCCCAGATGCCGTTATGGGTGATGCCGTAAGTCTGGCGATACAGGCGGTTGGTTTCTTGTCCGTACAGCGACGAAACCAGATCGTTCGGGCTGAGATTACCGTTGCTGTACTGGGTATCGCCGGCGTAGATATTGCCTTGGCGGCTATAGCCCAGCTCAAAATCGAGGATCTGCGTCGGGGTCATTTTCCACGAGAACAGGGCGTTGACGTCTTTGTTGCGTACGCCTTCGCTACCGGCAGCATAGGAACCGTTTTGCGCGGTGTTGATATCCGCCGCATCGGCGTCGGTCTTGTTAAAGTTGCCGTACAGGCGCATGGTGAGCGCGTCGCCGGCCAACGGGCCGCTGAGGCTAAAGTTGGTGCGTTTCGTTGCGCCTTCCTTGTCGTTTTCAGGCTGATTGGTAAACAGCGACAGGCTGCCATGCCAGTCATTGGTGGGGCGTTTGGTGATGATATTAATCACGCCGCCGGCGGCACCGGAACCGTAACGCGCCGCCGCAGGCCCGCGCAGCACTTCGATGCGCTCAACCATTTCCGCCGGCACCCAGTTGGTATCGCCGCGGGTGTCCCTTTCGCCGCGCCAGCTATAGCGAACTGAATTGCGCGACGTGGTGGGGACGCCGTCGATTAAAATCAGCGTATTTTCCGGCCCCATGCCGCGTATATCGATCTGGCGGTTATTGCCTCGGCTGCCGCTGGCGCTGTTGCCGGTCAGGTTCACGCCGGGCATTTTGCGGATGATGTCGGATAAATCGTTGACCGGCGGATCCTTGGCGATGTCCTCGGCGGTAATAATGGAAACGCCAGGCTGCTGTTTTAATTGTTCTTCCGCCGGCGCCAAAACTACCATTTCCTCACTTTCCGCTGCCAAATCATCGGCAGCATAGCCGCTCCCGCTAATTAATCCCGCCAGCAAAATCGCGCCTGGTTTCAATTTGAAAGAGTGTGTGTAAATCATGCATCTTATCCCTGAAAGTATGTGCAAATATTATTGAATAATTATGATAACGATAACTATTCTCATTTATTGTAAGGAAAGTGCAAATTCACAATATCTCCACAATGTCGTTTCGGGCGGGGTGTGTTTTTATCTGATTGATAAATTTATATTTAAAAAATTTTTCTGATGGTGAGCCTAAGTGGCGCAGGGCAGATGTAAAGCTAAAGCCCGCCTGGTTTTCCCCAAACGGGCCAGATAAAAAAGGAATTAATAGGCGAAAGCGGCCCGATGTTTGCGGATAAACTCTGGCCAACGAACCGGCTCTTTGCCGGCAATTGTCGGGAAGTTGTCAAAGGTTTCTTCAACGCCGGGAATATCGCGTTCGGCAATGCGGCGCAGATTGTCGCCAACGCAGTTCATATAAGCCATTTCGGCGCCAGATTGCCGCATGTTCTCCAGGAAAATCCGGTAATCGAGCGCTTCATAGCGAAATGGCTGGCCCAGTATTTCCGTCAACATGGTCGCAATCTCGCCATAGGATTTGGCGTCATAACCCAGTCGATAGGTTTTGCCCGCATGCTGTTCAGGGTGCAGCAGTGAACAGGCTGCCGCCAGCGCGACGTCTTCGCCGTCGACCCAACTGAAGGGAGCATCACCGGTGTATTGCTGAATGACGCCGTTGACCACCGCGGGAATGCCACCGTAGCCGATCAGATTTTGCATAAAGCACTCCGGCCGCAAATGCGTAAAGCTGAAACCCAATGCCTCAATATAACGTTCGATCAATTGATGCCAGGCCCAGTGAGCAATGGTGGTGTCGTCGCGGCCACAAGCACCGAGGTGCACAATATGCTGCACCCCGGCCTGTTTCGCCTTATCGAGAAACACCTTGCTCTGGCGCAGCATGTCGACGGTATAGCCGGTCGCCAGAAAGGCGCGGTCAATACCCTGCAGCGCCGGCGCCAGCGTTTCTTCTTGATCAAAATCCATAATGACGGTGTTGATGCCCTGAGCGGTAAAAGGCTCGGCTTTTTTCGGGGAGCGTACCGCCGCCACCAGGGCAATGGTGGTGTCTGCCTGCAGGTTACGCAAAGTATCGCCGCCTATCTGGCCGGTGGCGCCGGTAATCAGCACCCTTGGTTTGTTTATGCTCATCAATAAACTCTTGTCATGGTCTGTGGTTGAATCGGGCCTGGCCCTGAGGATGTATTACCAGATCGAGTTTACGGGGAATAAATTTCCTATTTAGGCTATAAATTACCGAGTTTATGGAATCAAATTCATTAATGGTGACGGACTATGTTTTCTTCCGAACGACTCAAAGGTATCGATCTGTTTGTCTGCGTAGCCGATCTGGGCAGCTTTACGGCCGCCGCAGAACGTCTGAACTTGACCGGTTCCGCCATCAGCAAAGGCATTGCCCGTCTCGAAAGCCGGCTGCAGGTTCGCTTGTTTAACCGGACCACGCGGCGCCTCTCACTGACCGACGCGGGGGAAACCTTTTACCGCACCTGCACCAGCGTATTGGGCGAGCTGGAAGAGGCGGAGCTTGCCATGCAGGCTGAAAATGCCGAGCCACGGGGAAGGGTGCGTATCGATCTTCCTGCCGCCTATGGTCGTCTGCATGCTTTACCGGTGATCCTCAAGCTGATTGAGCATCATCCGCTGTTAATGCCGCATATTTCGTTTTCCGACCGCTTTGTCGATCCTGCGATAGAGGGGATCGATATTATTGTGCGTATCGGCGGCGCGGATATTTGGCCGAATACTTTAGGACACTGTTATCTGGGGGCGCAGCGGCATATTTTTTGCGCTTCACCGGCCTATGTGAAAAAGCGCGGCGTGCCGAACAACGAACAGGATTTGGATAATCACAGCTGCGTGGTTTACGGCGAAGGCAACGGTATGCTCACCCCCTGGCATTTTGCCGGCGTGCAGGCGAATAACAGCGAGAAAAGGGTGTTACCGGCGCGGGTGGCTATCGGCGATGCAGAAGGGCAGCTTACCGCCGTTTTGGCCGGGCACGGCATAGCGCAGTTGCCTACCTGGTTGGTGAAACGGCAGCTTGCAGAGGGTTCGCTGGTGGAGGTATTGCCTCATCTGGCAACCGATGGATTACCGATTAATCTGGCCTGGCTCAAGAGCCGGCAGGCGCTGCCGAAAGTTCGCGCGTTATTGAAGATCCTGACTGACAATCTGGGGCCAGATGGCAGCATGACCGAGCGCGCCTGAGGTTCGTTAGGCACTTCAGCGACAGAAAAATTCTCAGGAAATGGCGGCGGCGAGGTTGCGCAATTCCGGCAACACGCCCAGGTTTTTCTCCTGCACGATATCCTGACAAACTTTCAGGATCACCGCTTTGACCACGTCGGAGCTTCGCATCAGGTTCTGTTGTTCCATTAGGCTATTGACTTCAGCCAGCTGTTTTTTAGTGACTTTCATTGACAGCCGTTTGGATGCCTTGGCATTTGCCAGCTCGCTGCCTAACAGCGCTTTCAGTCCTTCCTGATGATAGTAGCCGGTGGTCAGCGCATGAAGGTAATACAGGATCAGCGTCTTATGAAAATCTTCGCCCAGTGAAGCATCTATTTTCTGCGTGGCGACGTTAAGAATATCGAGATAGTGCGCCGGAACCCGGACTTCCAGCGCCGACTTGCTTTGTTCAAACTCGCTTTTAATTTGCGGTGTGGATTGAGCAGGGACACTGACCACGGAGTCGCACTGGTTACAGACCGCGGCCAGAATATTCTTTACCGTGCCACGCCGATCGCTGAAGTCCACATCGCGTAAACGATAAGTCGCGATAGATTTCCCGCAGTGGTGACACAGAACGGCACGCGTATCGCCTTCTTTAACAATTTTCACTTTGAACTCCTTGTCGATTTATTGGTGCACGCTGATAAAGATGACGTCGGGTTCCATAAAATAAAATTTTACGTACCAGCAGCAACCGGACTTCCAGGGTTGAAGAATGTGAACGTCAGTATCTGCATCCTGATGATGTGGACGGCACTGATATGCGTCTCCGGAAGTTTTCCTGATAAGTTCGATTACCTCGTTTTTATCAACCTGACCAGTGGCGAACAGATTCTTGACATCGATGTTGCCACGTACCTCATGGTCATACGCGCCTTGCTGAAGACAGCGTATAGCGAGCTTTTTTACGTCCCTGAATCCCATCTTATCTCCGTATATTGTACGAAATTTGGCGTACGCACAAGATGTCTGAAAAATTTCATAGCACTTACTCTACTGGCGATAGTGAGGGGGAAGTTAAGTGATGAACGTGTGTCGCGTGGAGAAAAGACTAAAAGGCGCAGCACTGCGCAAACTGATGCAACGCGTAGCAACGTTGGCGGATAAAAATGCGAGAAGCCCGCTCAAGTTTCCCTGAGCGGGCTCAAATAGGGTTTACCACTTCGCACATTTATCCGCCGAAAGCAGGATATTGGGCGAAGTTACTTTACTGAGAGCTCTCTGCGGATGATCTCTGCACCTGCGCTTAAGGCATTGAGTTTGCCTGTGGCTACCCGACGTGATAAAGGCGCCATGCCGCAGTTGGTCGAAGGGTAGAGTTTGTCGGCATCGACAAACTGAAGGGCTTTGCGCAATGTATTGGCCACTTCCTCCGGGGTTTCTATGCTGTTGGTCGCCACGTCAATGGCCCCGACCATCACTTTTTTACCGCGGATCAGTTCAAGCAGATCCATAGGAACATGCGAGTTATGACATTCCAGCGAGATGATATCGATATTCGACGTTTGCAGTTTGGGGAACGCTTCTTCGTATTGTCTCCACTCTGATCCCAGCGTCTTCTTCCAATCCGTATTGGCCTTGATGCCATAGCCGTAGCAGATGTGTACCGCTGTTTCACATTTAAGCCCTTCAATGGCTCTTTCCAGTGCGGCGATCCCCCAATCATTCACCTCATCAAAAAAAACGTTAAAGGCGGGTTCATCAAACTGGATAATATCGACGCCCGCAGCCTCTAATTCTTTGGCTTCCTGATTGAGGATCTTGGCAAATTCCCAGGCCAGTTTTTCGCGGCTCTTATAGTGGTTATCATAAAGCGTATCGATCATGGTCATCGGGCCTGGCAGGGCCCATTTGATAGGTTGCTTGGTCAGCTGACGTAAAAACTTGGCATCTTCCACAAAAACGGGTTTTTGACGCGCCACAGCGCCAACCACGGTTGGTACGCTCGCATCGTAGCGATTACGGATTTTAACCACCTCACGCTTCTCGAAATCAACGCCGCTCAGGTGTTCGATAAACGTAGTGACAAAGTGTTGGCGCGTTTGCTCGCCATCGCTGACAATATCAATGCCTGCACGCAGTTGATCATCCAGGGACAAGCGCAGGGCATCTTGTTTTCCCTCAATTAATTCCTCATCTTGCAGTTTCCACGGTGACCAAAGTGTCTCTGGTTGTGCAAGCCAGGAAGGTTTCGGCAAACTGCCGGCAGTAGAAGTTGGGAGCAAAATTTTCATAATAAATGACCTTTTATTTTCGATTAATCAAAGAGCGTAGTGAGCAGACCATTGCTCAAGAATATTCTTGTAGGGTTTGATGAAATGCTCTTCAGTAAATTTCCCCTGCTCAATAGCCAACTGGCTGCGTTCTTCTCGGTCATAAACAATTTTTGTCAATGAATGATCCTGCTGATTCAGGCTTGGCTGATAATATTGCCCTGCGGCAGAGTTCGCATTGTAAATCTCAGGCCGATAAATTTTTTGGAAAGTCTCCATCGTGCTGATGGTACTGATAAGCTCAATATCAGTGTAATCACTGAGCAAATCGCCGGAGAAATAAAAGGCCAAAGGCGCAACGCTATTTTTCGGCATAAAGTAGCGAACCTGTAATCCCATTTTTTCGAAATACTTCTCAGTCAAAGAGGAGTCATTTTGCTGATATTCTATGCCCAATACAGGGTGTTGGTTACCCGTCCGCTGATAAGTGTCTTTACTTGAGACGCTTAAGCAGATTACCGGTGACTTTTTAAAATTCTGTTTGTACTCCGTTGAGTTGACGAAATACTTAAATATGTTGCCGTGCAGGTCGCCAAAATCATCTGGTATGCTAAACCCAGATTGGTTTTTGTTGTGTTCCAGCAGCAATACACTGAAGTCATAATCTCGCACATAAGAAGAGAAATTATTCCCGACAATGCCTTCAATCCGCTGGTGAGTTTTTTTATCAATAATGTTGGTTTTTAATATTTCAATCACTGGGAAGGTATTGCCATTGCCTTCAACACTCATCTCGACAGAAATAATTTCAAGCTCGACAGAGTAACGATCGCCTTTTGGGTTGTCCCAATGCGCTAACGTATTGAAACGATTATCAATCATTACCAATGTGTTGCGCAGATTCTCCCGGCGATTTTTCCCTCTGGCCAAATTGGCAAAATTGGTGGTAATACGCGTATTCTCAGAGGGGTTATAATCCTCATCGAAAAGGCTGCGCTTAATCGTAAATGTAAAGTCTCTGCTCATCGCGATGTTGCACCCTAAGTTCTGAGATGAAAACTGAATTGGCTTCTTGATTTCGTAGAAGTTACTGGTTTGTTCACTCATCAGTCTTCATGTTGTCAATAAGTTAATGTTGCATATTTTATGCCAGAGCCATCGGATGAGTGAAAGCGACTAAATTTCATTACCACATGAGCTATCTTCATGATCTGACAGCGGCGGGTATCGGCAGAGTTGCCAACCCCCTGGGCTTATCGATCCGCAGCGGCATCCTGCGGGCAGAAACGGTCAACAGAACAGGCCAATGGGAAGGGGATAAAGACGAGGTGAGGGTGCTGATTGCCGAAGCGCTCGGTATCGCACCAGAGCAAATCAGGCCTTCGCGTTATCGCTGAGATATTCCCGGCGCAGCATGATCCGGAATCTGCGCCGCATTTTGTTTATCTGATTGTCATAATCATTTGAATGATGAGAATAATTTTCTATCGTACGCCTCGTCACGTTAAGGCAAATGCCATAGGAGTCCGACTAAAAATAGCGACCAGCCCAGAACCATTGATCTGGGGGGCTCGTAGCGGCAAACGACTGGAACGTATACCTGACAGTATCATGAATGAGGTGCTGGGCAGGCTGGAAGCTATTCTGAGCTGAAGCTTTAAATTAAATAGAAAAACAAAAGCAAAACGCCCGCTTAAGTTTCCTTAAGCGGGCGTCTTTAATATGGCTCCTCTGACTGGACTCGAACCAGTGACATACGGATTAACAGTCCGCCGTTCTACCGACTGAACTACAGAGGAATCGTGTGAACGGGGCGAATAATAGCGGGGTGATGCGGGCTTGTAAAGTCTGAAAACGCCTTGCCGTTTCGTTTGCTGCAAGATTATTCAACCTGCTGCTTTTTATGGCTTTTATTGATGCTCTGCTGCGCAATGGTTCAGGAGCGACCATGGGCTGCACTCCGCGTGCTTCACGCTGGTGCAAACCTTCTCCGTTCTGGGTCGCCCAACGCAGGGAGGCATTGAGCACCAGCATCATTTTTTCTTATTTTTCCTGTGATTAGTTAACGGCTTCGCTTATTTCGTCGGTCTGGCCCGGATCTTGCTGCCGTTCTGTCAACGCAGTTCAGCGGCATGACGGAGGCAATATGAATTTCAGACGTCTGAAGTATTTTGTGAAAATCGTCGATATCGGCAGCCTGACCCAGGCGGCGGAGGTGCTGCATATTGCGCAGCCGGCGCTCAGCCAGCAGTTGGCCACCCTGGAAGGGGAACTGAAACAGCAACTGCTGATCCGCACCAAGCGCGGCGTGATGCCGACCGAGGCCGGAAACATCCTGTATGCCCATGCCCAGACCATTTTGCGCCAGTGCGAACAGGCGCAGAGCGCGGTCAACAGCGCCGGCCAGGCGATGAGCGGTCAGGTGTCCATCGGGCTGGCGCCGGGTAGCCTGGCATCACAGTTGGCGCTGCCGCTGTTGCAGGCGGTACGCGATCAGCATCCGGGTATCTTACTCAGTTTGAATGAGAACATCGGCTCTACGCTCGCCGGACAGGTTGCCGGTCAAAGTCTGGATATGGCGGTGATCTACGGTGCCAAAATGCCTGCGGGCCTTCAGGCCACCGCGCTGATGCGAGAAGATCTCTATCTGGTGGCGACGCGTGCGGTGCCGAACCCGGGTAACAGCGTTGATCTGCTGGACGTTGCGCGCCTGAATCTGTTCCTGCCGCGCGAAGGTGATGTGGTACGCACCCAGGTGGATGAAGCCATGGCGGTGCGCAAGCTGGCCGCTAATGTGATTGGTGAAATCGAGTCCTCCAGCACCTTGAGCGCGGCCATCGCCAGCGGCCTGGGGGCCACCATTTTACCCGAGTCGGTGGCGCGGGCGATGATTGGACCGGCCAAGGCCTGGATGGCTCGAATCAACGCTCCGTCGCTTAGCGTACCGCTGTCGCTGTGCATTTCCGCACAGCACTCCCTGTCGGCGCCGGCGTTGGTGGTGAAAGAGATCCTGCTGTCGATCGCCGCCAGCCGCAGTCAGGAAAAACGCGTGTTGGCGTTGGTACAATAAATCACGACAGGCTTTCCCGCTTAATCTCGGCGATGGCGGGAGCCGCCGGCAGCGGTTTTGGCGCCGGTGGCGTCGGGTTTTCCTCTGGCCGCGACAGCGCCAGCGAGAAACCGAAGGTGTTGACGCCGTCGAGACTGTGGACGAAGGCTTCCCCCTGGTGCATCAGCGCAATAGCGCGGACGATGGACAGCCCCAGACCGTGGTGCATGTCACTGCGAACGCGCGAAGAGTCGACGCGGTAGAAGCGTTCAAACAGCCGGCTCAGGTGCTCGGGGGCGATGGTTTCGCCCTGGTTGGCAACGGCGACGACGGCAAATCCCCGCTGCTCCTGCAGCAGTACCGAAACGGCGCTGCCCGCGACGGCGTGGCGCGCACTGTTTTCAAGCAGGTTAGCCAGCGCACGATGGAACAGCCGCCGGTCAACCTGCGCCCGCACCTCTCCGGAAATCTCAATGGTTAAATCGTTTTCCATAAACGAAGGTTCGACGTATTCCGCCGTTTTCAGAGATTCTTCCCGCAGCGACACTTCGCTCAGTTGGGTGGCGTATTGTCCGGCCTGAGCGTGGGACAGGAACAGCATGTCGTTGACGATGGAGGTCATGCGTTCCAGCTCTTCCAGGTTCGACTGCAGCAGTTCTTCCAGTTCCTGTACGCTGCGTTCACGAGCCAGCGCCAACTGGGTTTGACCAATCAGATTGGTGAGCGGGGTGCGCAACTCATGCGCCACGTCGGCGTTAAAGCTCTCCAACTGCCGCCAGGCCACTTCCTGGCGCGCCAGCACGCCATTGAAAGACTCCGCCAGGTTGCGCAGTTCGGCCGGTAAGGTGGCGCTGTCCAGCCGCTGGCCGGTAGTGCCGGGCACCAAGCGGTGCGCCTGTTCACTGAGATTGAGCACCGGTCGCATACCGAAGCGCGAGATGGCGTAGCCCAGCAGTGCCGCCAGCCCAATCCCCAGCAGCGAAATCACCACCAGCGCCTGAGTGAACTCCCTCAGCGTGCCCATATAGGGGGCAGAATCAATCGCCACCACATAGCGCACCTCTGGGCGAGCGCCCAGCGGCGGCAGCGTCGCGATCAGCATATACAGCGGGCAATCGCCGTCAGGATTAGCGGCAGTGGCGAAACCGTCCGCCAGTTTTGACCAGTGGGTTCCCGGCGGGGGAACACCGCCGAAGCGGTAACGCGGATCCTCGCTGATCACCCAGTATTTCACCTGGCTGCCTTCGCTGTTGGACAGGGTATTGAGCTTTTGTTGCACCATTGGCCAGTCGCGAGTGGTCCCTTTGGCTTCGATAAAGGGGGAGACCAGCGAATGGCGAAAGTGCAGCTCGTTGTGCATCTGGTTTTGCAACGAGGTCAGCAGCGAACTGCGCAGAAACAGCGCCAGCACCAGCATGATCAGCGCCATGGTCAGCGCGAACATCAATGCCATCCGGCTGGAAATGGAAATTTTCATCAGGCGATTATCCGTGGCGTATCGCGATGCAGCGGACGATTTTCCAGCACGTAGCCCATGCCTCGCACCGTGTGCAGCAGCTTTTGCGGATAGGGGGAGTCGATTTTGGCGCGCAGGCGCTTAATCGCCACTTCAACCACGTTGGCGTCGCTGTCGAAGTTCATGTCCCAAACCTGTTCGGCGATCATCATTTTGGACAGTATCTCCCCCTGATGGCGAGCCAACAGGCTGAGCAGGGCAAATTCTTTGGCGGTCAGATCGATACGCTCCCCGCCGCGGGTCACTCGCCGCGCCAGCAGATCCACGTGCAGATCGTCGATTTGCAGTTGGGTGACGTCAATGCCGTCGCTGGTGCGGCGGCGCAATAACGCCTGGATGCGGGCGACCAGTTCAATTAGCGAGAACGGCTTGGGCAGATAATCATCCGCGCCGTGGCGCAGGCCCTTGACGCGTTCGTCTACCGAACCGCGGGCAGACAGCATCAACACCGGCGTCTGTTTGCTGGCGCGCAGGCCTTCCAATACCGCATAGCCGTCTTTGCCCGGCAGCATCACATCCAGGATCACCGCGTCATAGTCCTGCTGCACCGCCAGGTGCAAGCCCTCAATGCCATCGCCGGCGACGTCTACGGTGTAGCCCAGTTCGCTCAGTGCGCGGTTAACGTAGGACGAGGTTTTTTCTTCGTCCTCAACCAACAGTAATCGCATGGCCGCTCCCGTCATTATCACCTGATGATTAATTAATCATGAAACCCGCCACCTTGCCACAAGACATCATGTTCAGTGATGAGTTTATGACAGCCATGCGGTCGTGAAGCTGACGGCTGGCTGACATTTTTGTCAGCTAACGCCGCCGTCGGATAAAAAACGCGTTAACTGACACGAATGTTATCTGCGGGTCACGTTGAGGTCAGTTTGCCGCTCGTACAGTAACCTTTGGCCGCTTTGTGGCGCGCCGCGCAACCCTTGACCCAGCATCTAAAAGGATACGGACTCATGAGCCTCAAAATCGCCTCTCTTGCTGTCGGCGTGGTGGTGGCCGCTACTTCGCTCTCTTTGTGGCTGGTGGTGGCCGCTCGCGATACGCCGCCAACTGCACCGCCGCCACCGCCACGGGTCGGGGTGGTAACGTTGAAAAACGAACCTATACCCCTGACCAGTGAACTGCCGGGACGGGTTGCCGCCTTTCGCAATGCGGAAGTGCGGCCACAGGTCGGGGGCATAGTGCAAAAACGCCTGTTTACCGAAGGGGAACAGGTCAAGGCGCAGCAACCGCTTTACCAAATCGACCCGGGGCTGTTTCAGGCGGAATACGATCGCAGCAATGCGGCCTTGGCGCGAGCGCGGGCACAGCTGCGTACCGCCGCGTTGTTGATTCAACGTTACCGGCCGCTGGCAGAGAGCCGGGCCATCAGTCGTCAGGTGTATGACGACGCCGTAGCCGCTCATCAGCAGGCGGTGGCCGACGTGCAGTCTGCGGAGGCCCAGTTGGAAACGGCACGTATCAATCTGGTTTATACCCGGGTGCTGTCACCCATCGACGGCATTATTGGACGTTCGCTGGTGACCGAAGGGGCGCTGGTGACGGCGCAGCAGGCCGAGGCGGTGGCGGCGGTGCAGCAGATAGATCCGATTTATGTGGACGTGACCCAGTCCAGCGTCCAGCTTTTGCGGTTGAGAAATGCGCTGGAAAGCGGCGCGGTTGCGCAGGCCGACGGCCCTCAGTCTGCGGCGGTCACTCTGACACTGGAAGACGGCTCTCGCTATGCCCACGGCGGCAAATTGCAATTTTCAGAAATCACGGTGGATCGTTCCACCGGCTCGGTGGTGCTGCGCGCGGTATTCCCCAATCCGGAACGCAAGCTGCTGCCGGGCATGTTTGTGCGAGCCCGGCTGTTAGAGGGCATGGCCGCGCAAGGGGGGCTGCTGGTGCCGCAGCGGGGCATTACCCGCAACCCGCGCGGTGAAGCGACCGCCCTGGTGGTGAACGAGGCGGGCAAGGTTGAGCTGCGCGAACTGACCACCGAACGGGCGATGGGGGACAGTTGGCTGGTGTCGACCGGGCTGGCGGCGGGCGATCGGGTGATTGTCGAAGGCGTGCAGCAGGTCAGGCCTGGCGCACAGGTCAATGCGGTGGAGTGGGCTCCGGCTGCCACAACGCTGTTAAGCAGCACTCGTAAGGAGCCGGCGCATGGCTAAATTCTTTATCGAGCGCCCGGTGTTTGCCTGGGTGCTGGCCATCATCATGATGCTGTGTGGCCTGCTGTCGATTGCCAATCTGCCGGTGGCGCAGTACCCAAGCATCGCACCGCCCACCGTCAGCATTCAGGTCAACTATCCCGGTGCCTCGGCGAAGACGGTGCAGGATACGGTGGTGCAGGTGATTGAACAGCAGATGAACGGTCTCGACAATCTGCAATACATTTCCTCCGAAAGTAATTCCGACGGCAGCATGAGCATTGCGTTGACCTTTGCGCAGGGCACCGATGCCGATACCGCGCAGGTACAGGTGCAAAACAAGCTGGCGCTGGCACAGCCGCTGTTGCCGCTGGAGGTACAGCAGCAGGGGATCCGCGTTACCAAGTCCACCGCCAACTTTATGATGGTGATGGCGTTTGTCTCGACGGATGGTCGCATGACCCGGCAGGACCTGGCGGATTACGTCGCCTCCTATGTACAGGATCCGATCAGCCGCACCAACGGCGTGGGAGACTTCCAATTGTTCGGTGCGCCTTATGCGATGCGCATCTGGCTGGATCCTGCTGCGCTGGTGAACTACAGCCTGACCGCCACCGACGTCAGCAATGCGATTCAGGAGCAGAACGTTGAGGTTTCATCCGGTCAGTTGGGGGGACAACCGGCGTTGCCCGGCCAGGAGCTGAATGCCACGGTAATTGGCCCCTCACGCTTGCAGACCCCGGAGGAGTTCGGCCAAATCCTGCTGAAAACCGATCCGGACGGTTCGCGGGTTCGCCTGGCCGACGTGGCGCGCATTGAGCTGGGCGCGCAGAACTACGCGATTGATAGCTACTACAACGGCAATGCGGCGGTCGGGCTGGGCGTGCGTCTGGCAACCGGTGCCAATGCGCTGCAAACCGCGCAGGCGGTGCGTGCCACGCTGGCGGAGCTGAAACCCTTCTTCCCGCCGGGAATGGAAGCCGTGGATGCCTATGACACCATTCCATTCATTAGCCTGTCGATCGAAAACGTGGTGCGTACGCTGGTGGAAGCGGTTGTGCTGGTGTTTGCGATGATGTACCTGTTTTTGCAGAACTTCCGGGCCACGCTGATCCCGACGCTGGCGGTGCCGGTGGTGCTGCTGGGAACCTTTGGCGTGCTGGCAGCCTTCGGTTACTCGATCAATACGTTGACCATGTTTGGCATGGTGCTGGCGATTGGCCTGCTGGTGGATGACGCCATCGTGGTGGTGGAAAACGTCGAGCGGCTGATGCATGAGGAGGGGCTTTCACCGAAGCAGGCAACCCGTAAATCGATGAGCCAGATCACCGGTGCCTTGATAGGCATCGCCATGGTGCTGTCGGCGGTATTTGTGCCGATGGCGTTTTTTGGCGGTTCAACCGGCGTGATCTACCGGCAGTTCTCCATCACCATTGTCTCCTCGATGGTGCTGTCGGTGATGGTGGCGGTGGTGTTTACCCCGGCGCTGTGCGCTACGCTGCTCAAGCCGGTAAAGCCGGGAGAGCATGCCGCACGCAAAGGTTTCTTTGGCTGGTTTAACCGCCGCGTCGAGTGGGCCAACCGCAGTTACGCGGCTTCGGTAATGCGCGGTCTGGGCCGCCCGCGTCGGCTGATACTGATTTATCTGGTGATTGCCATTGCCACCGGCTGGCTGTTTACCCGCATTCCGACCTCGTTCCTGCCGCAGGAAGATCAGGGCATGTTGTTCGCGCAGGTACAGGCACCGGCCGGGGCCACCGCAGAACGGACGCAGGCCACCTTGCGCGGTGCCACGGAGTACCTGTTGAAAATGGAGAAGGACAGTGTGCGTTCGGTGTTCGCTATCTCCGGGTTTAACTTCGGCGGGCGCGGGCAGAACGTCGGCACCCTGTTTATTCGCCTGCATGACTGGGACCAACGGCCGGACGCCTCGCAAAAGGCCGACGCGGTCGCCGCCCGCCTCAACGCCATGTTCGCACGCGACTTTCGCGATACCCGTATCTTTGTGGTCTCGCCCCCGGCCGTACGTGAATTGGGCAACGTGGCGGGCTTTAACTTCCAACTGATGGATCGTGGCGGCATTGGGCATCAGCCATTGCTGGCGGCGCGCGACAGGTTCCTTGCCGCTGCCCGGCAGAGTCCGGTGTTGAACAACGTGCGTGCCAACGGTCTGGAGGATGCGCCCCAGTATGAACTGCTGATCGACCGCGAGAAGGCGCGGGCGCTCAGCGTGCCGATCACGGAGATTAACCGCACGCTGTCGCTGGCCTGGGGCTCGGGTTATGTGAACGACTTTATCGATCGCGGTCGGGTGAAGCGGGTTTATGTGCAGGGAGATGCCTCGTCACGCATGCTGCCGCAGGATCTGGAACAGTGGTTTGTGCGTAACGACAACGGCGATATGGTGCCGTTCTCCGCCTTTGCCAGCGCCGAATGGGCCTACGGTGCGCAGAAACTCAATCGGTACAACGGCGCACCGTCGTTTAACCTGCAGGGCGAACCGGCGGCGGGCTTCAGCTCCGGCGACGCGATGGCAGAAATGGAACGCATTGCCGCCACCATGCCGCCCGGCGTGGGCTACGACTGGACCGGACTGTCGTTTGAAGAACGGTTGTCCGGCGCCCAGGCACCGGCACTCTATGCGATTTCACTGCTGGTGGTCTTCCTGTGTCTGGCGGCGCTGTATGAAAGCTGGAGCGTGCCCAGCGCGGTGATGCTGGTGGTGCCGCTCGGGGTGATTGGCGCGGTGGTGGCCACGTTGCTGCGTGGGCTGGCCAACGACGTTTATTTCCAGGTGGGGTTGCTGACCACCGTCGGGCTGGCGGCCAAAAATGCCATTCTGATCGTGGAGTTCGCCAAGGCGCACTTCGAAGCCGGCGCCAGTCCGGTAGAGGCGGCGGTGCAGGCCGCCAGACAGCGGCTGCGGCCGATCCTGATGACCTCGCTGGCGTTTATTCTCGGCGTGGTGCCGCTGGTGATTGCCAGCGGGGCGGGCTCCGGCAGTCAGAATGCCATCGGCACCGGGGTGATCGGCGGCATGCTGACCAGCACCTTCCTGGCCATTTTCTTCGTACCGGCGTTCTTCGTCATCATGCTGCGGCTGTTTCGGGTGAAACGGCTCAGCGAACGCCGCCGGGCGGAGGATGAAGCGGAGATAACTGCCCCGGCGCCGGGAGCCGAGCCATGATAAAACTTTTGGCTATCATGCTGGCCACTGCCACCCTGACGGGCTGCTCGTTGACGCCGGACTATCAACGCCCCGCTGCGCCGGTAGCGCCAGCCTATCCGGATTATGGCGTCGCGCAGGTCGACGGAACGGCAGCGGCTATCGGTTGGCGTGAGTTTTACCGCGATCCGCTGCTGCAAACGCTGATTACGCAGGCCCTGGCGAATAACCGTGACTTGCGCATTGCGGCGCTGAACGTGGAGGCGGCTCGCGCCAACTACCGCATTCAACGGGCAGATACGCTGCCCACCCTGGCGGCGCAGGGCAGTGGTTCGGTACAGCGTACCCCGGGCAGTCTGTCCGCAGGCGGGCAGTCTGCGGTGGGGCGCAGCTATCAGGTCGGGGGAGCGCTGTCGTGGGAGTTGGATCTGTTCGGGCGGCTTCGCAGCCTCAACCAGCAGGCGTTGGAATTGTATTTGGCACAGGATGAAACCCGGGCCGCCGCGCAACTGGCGCTGATCGCCGAAACCGCCAACGCTTATCTTACGCTACGCGCCGATAGCGAACTTCTGGCGCTGGCGCAGGAAACGCTGAGCTCACAGCAGGCGGCCTTTGGGCTGGTGGAACAAAGCTTCCAGCTCGGTGTGGCGACCGAACTGGATCGCAGCCAGGCGGAGGTTGGGGTACGGACGGCGCAGCGTGATTTGGCTCAGTATCGGCGTCAGGTTCGGCAGGACACCAATGCCCTGACGCTGTTGGTTGGGCAGCCGTTGGGCTCGGCGATGAGTTCGCGTCTGGCGCAGGCCAGCACCTTGCCGGACGATCTGTTGCCGGAAAACATTCCGGCCGGGCTGCCGGCAGATTTGCTGACCCGGCGGCCGGATATCCGAGCGGCAGAGCATCAGCTACGCGCCGCGAATGCCAATATCGGCGCGGCGCGGGCGGCGTTCTTTCCGACCTTCAGCCTGACCGGTTTCGGCGGCACGGCCAGCGCCGGCCTGGACGGTTTATTTTCTGCCGGTTCCGGTGCCTGGAGTTTTGTGCCGCAGCTCTCGCTGCCTATCTTCTCCGGCGGCTCTTTGCGTGCGGGATTGGATCTGGCGGAGGTGCAAAAACGCATTGAGGTGGCGCGTTATGAGCAGGCGATACAACAAGGATTTCGCGAAACCGCCGATGCGCTGGCCGGTCGCGACACGCTGGATGAGCAAATCCGGGCGCAAACGCAGTTGGTGGCGGCCAATCAACGCGCTTACAGCCTGTCGCAGCAGCGTTTTCAGCAGGGCGTGGATAACTACCTGACCGTGCTGGATTCCCAGCGTTCCCTGTATGCGGCGCAGCAGGTGTTGGTGGATACGCGCCTGGCGCGATTGACCAATCTCGTCGATCTTTACCGTGCGTTGGGCGGCGGGTGGCGCGAATAAGGGTTTTGCCAACAGGCGCGGCCTTCACCGCGCCTGACGTGGTTGCCGGTTAGCTGAGCTGGTAACGGCTGTCCGGCCGTGCGGCCGCCGGTAAATCCGTTTCGTCGTTCATTTCGCGCAGGTTGATCTCAATCGCGTTGCACATGGCATTGAGCGGCAGGTCATTGGCGGCGGTGCCGAATGGATCTTCCAGTTCCTCTGCCAGCGAGTCCAGCGAGATGAAGGTGTAGGAGATAAACACCGACACCAGCGGCGTCATGTAATGCAGATCCGGCACCAGCGCGAAAGGCAGCAGGGTGCAGAACAGGTAGACCGTACGATGAACGATCAGGCTGTAGGCAAAGGGGATCGGCGTATTGGCGATGCGTTCGCAGCCGCCGAGGATCTCCGACAGCCGGTTGAGGTTTTGGTCGATGCTGTGAAACAGCATGTCCGACAGCTGTGCCGATTGTCGTTTTTCGCCCAGCCATTGGCCCATCATCAACAGCAGCCGGTTGCAGGGGGACATGCTGTTTTCTATCGCTCGCAGATCGACGTTGGGCAGCAGCCGTTGCAGGTCGGCGCTGCTATCGGTGCCGCGCAGCTGGTGTTTCAGGCAGTAGCTGAACGCGATCAGCAGGGCGGCAAACTCGCGCGCCGCCTGATCCTGCTGCGGTAGCAGACTCTTGATCTGGCGCAGCAGCGAGCGCTCAACGATCAGCAGGCTGCCCCACAGCAACCGCGCCTCGGTGAAACGCGCATAGCTGACGCTGTTGCGGAAGCCGAGAAAGATAGCGATCGCCACGCCCAGCAGGCTGAAAGGCGCCAGGGTCAGTTTGACCCCCAGATGTTCGTACCATTGAAAACACAGCACGGCGACGATGGACATCGCCACGTTAAGGCTGAGGCGAAACAGAATTTTGGATAGCACTGAACCGTGCCAGACGAAGAGCCGCCTGAACCAGTGTTGCTGAGGTCTGACAATCATATGTGTGGTGATGTCTGGGGAATGAGAGCCGCTGTTGTAACAGATTTGCGGTCGGTACATCAACGATCTGAGTATGAAAAGTTAAAAAGCCCGCCGAAGCGGGCCCAGATCCTTCGTCATCAGCGGAACGGCGGCTCGTTAAAGGTGCGCAGCTTGCGGGAATGCAGGCGATCGCCCTCGGCGCGCAGCAGGTCGATAGCGCAGATACCGATCTGCAGGTGTTCCGAAATGGCCCCTTCATAAAAGCGGTTGGCCTGGCCGGGCAGCTTGATTTCACCGTGCAGCGGTTTGTCGGATACGCACAACAGCGTGCCGTAAGGCACCCGGAAACGGTAGCCCTGAGCGGCGATGGTGGCGCTTTCCATATCTACCGCGACGGCGCGGCTGAGGTTAAAACGCAGCGCCGAAGCGGAATAGCGCAGCTCCCAGTTGCGATCGTCGGTGGTGACCACGGTGCCGGTGCGCAGGCGTTGTTTTACCTCTTCGCCGGGCATGCCGCTGACCATTTTGGTGGCGTCATACAGCGCACGCTGTACTTCGGCAATGCTGGGGATCGGGATATCCGGTGGCAGCACCGAATCCAGCACGTGGTCGTCCCGCAGGTAGGCGTGCGCCAGCACGTAGTCGCCAATCGACTGGCTTTCGCGCAGGCCGCCGCAGTGGCCGATCATCAGCCAGGCGCTGGGGCGCAGCACCGCCAGATGGTCGCAGATGGTTTTGGCGTTGGAGGGGCCGACGCCGATATTGATCAGCGTGATGCCCTGGCCGGTGCGCGAGATCAGGTGGTAGGCCGGCATCTGGTGGTTTTTCCACGCCAGGTCGGAGACCGCCTGATCCGGTGCGGTGGTTTCCGGCGTGATATAGATGCCGCCGGCGCTCGACAGGGCAATATAAGGACTGGCCGGATCGGCTATTTCGGCGCAGGCCCAGCGGACAAACTCATCCACATAGCGGGTGTAGTTGGTGAACAGCACGAAGGGCTGAAAATGCTCCACCGGGGTGCCGGTGTAGTGCCGCAGCCGCGCCAGCGAAAAGTCGGCGCGGAGGGCGTCGAAGTGCGAAAGCGGGAAGGTGCTGGTGGCGTGAAACAGGCCATCGGCAGTCTCATCGCCAATTTGCGCCAGCTCGGTGGTGGGGAAATGCTGCGCCAGGCTGGCGCTCATCGACCGATCCAGCATCAGGTTTGAACCGTCGATCACGTAAGGGAAAGGTATTTCCTGCTGTGACGGCCGCACTTCGATATGCGCATCGTACTCCCCGGCCAGCATGGTCAACTGCTCGGTCAGATAATGGCGGAACAGGTGCGGGCGGGTGATGGTGGTGGTATAGCAACCGGTGTGGGTGAAACGGCCATAGGCGCGGGTTTTGGTTTGACCGGGCGATTTCCCGTCCCAGCTGACGCGCAGCTCAGGGTAAACAAATAGCCCTGCCGCGCGGGTCTGCGCATCGGGTAGGCTGCCATGGCTGATAAAGTCACTGACCGCCTGGCGCAGCGCCTCAACCGCGGCGACATACAGCGCTTCCAGTTGTTCGACTGCCTGAGCGGGGGTGAGGCCGGTGCCGGATTGCTGACTGCTCATACTCTCTCCTTGGTTCTCCCGGCTATGCGGCGGGGAGGCATACGGATGCCGATATCAATTCACAGCAACAGGTTAGCCGAAGATGGGCGCAAAAGCTTTGGAGAAACGGCAGGGGGCGAATAAATTCGCCCCGAATAACGCGGACGCCGCATGCAGCGCGATGATCAGGACGCGGGGGCAGCCTGTTCCACTTTCAGCGAGACCAGGCCAATACCCAGTTTCTTCGGTACAAAACCGCCGCTGGCACCTTCTTGTGGCTCCGTGGGGGCCGGCGGCGTGATGCTGATGTTTCTGGCTCCGGCAGGGTTGTCGAAGCGCAGCGTCACGGTGGTGTCCTGTTCGCTGAGCGTCACAAACTGTTCCTGATTGCCGACGCGCACCGAGATAGGTTCGCCGACGTTTTTACCGTAGGCGCGGGCGCGCAGCACCAGATCGAATGCTGATGGCAGCGGATCGACGTAATCAATATTCACCGTCGGCGCCAGGTTGGCGTCTGACCAACGGCCCCAGTCCTCGACGCTGGAAACGCCGGTGATCGCCTTCACCTGTTCCGGCATGCCCGGCAGCATAAAGGCGATGGCGTCCGCGTGGTATTTAACGGCGGCGTCGTCGACTTTCAGCTTGTCGACGGCGCTTTGGTAGGCGGCGATGCTATCGTTTGGCGGGCGCTCAAAGTCTATTTTGCCGCGATAGCTGCCCCCTTTGGCCTGCACGATGTGCGGTGGGGCGGCCAGGCTGCCCGACGCGACGCAGGTGTCGGTGCTCAACGCCAGTTCTGGCGACCACACCCGACCGATTTCATAACACTTGTCGACCCAGACGAATTTCTCGCCCGCCCCCAGTCCGGCAAGCTGTTTTTTCAGCGGCGTGGACAGGTAGACGTTAAACATCGGCTCAATTTTGTTGTCCGTCACCTTCAGAATAAACGGCACCTTAAAGGTGATGCCGGAGAAGGTAAAGCGGTTGCCCCGATCGTCGAGACTGTAGTTTGTGATGCTGTTCGGGAAGCCCCATTGCTTGACCACCGCCGGTTTCCAGGCGTTGATTTTTTCGTCGATATTCAAAAACAACGTCGCCAGCGTTGGGCTGGACAGGCTGCTGCGACCGAGACCAATGTAGTTATCGCCACCCATCACGTCCAGCACGGTAGCGCCGTTGTCCAGCGTGCTGCGCTTCTCGTTATGCAGCGCGGTCTGCGGGCGGGTGCCGTCGATAATAAAGAACAGGTTGCGGCGTTTCTGCTTGGTCAGGATGTCATAGGCGGTATTGTTCATCGCCAGATGGTCCGAAGACACCACGATAACGGTATTTTTGAAGTACTCGGACGCCTTGATTTTGTCGATCAGCGCGGCGATATGCTGTTGGCTGCAGGCCACTGCGCTCAGCGACCGATTCTCTTTATTCTGCCAACGGAACGACTTTTTGCTGCAGCTGGCGGAGATAAAGCCGTCCGGGTGATGGGTGTCCACGGTCAAGGCGAACAGCGAGAACTTTTTGTTCTGCTTCGACAGCTCGACGAATTTGTCGAACACCACGTCCAGCACGGTATCGTCGTACCAGCCCCAGTCATTTTTGTAGCCCGGGTCGCTGACCTGTCCGCGTAATTCCTTAAAGCCGTAGGCATGGTCAAAACCGTGCGATTTCAGGAAGGTGTCTTTGCCGGCGAAGGCCAGCTCGGCGCCCTGATAAAAGTAGTTGTCGTACCCGGCGGATTTCAGCACGTCGCCCAGGCAGACGTTTTCCGGGTAAAAGGTGGATACCGCGCTGGAGGCGTTGCCGTCAAAGGGGGCAAACAATGGGATACCGCACTGTGAGGACACCATACCGGCGATGGTGTAACCGGTGCCGGGCAGCTGTTGGGTATTGCTGAAGTCGATGCTGTTTTCGCGGTGCTGGTTCAGTTCGTCGGTCAGGCCGGGGAAGATTTGTTGGTCGAAGTAGGTTCTCTCCAGGCTTTCAGCATAGATATACACCAGGTTCGGCGCTTTGCCCTGTACGGTTTTCTTCGGCGCTTTGTAATAGGTGTCAAAGTCGGCGGTATCGCCGCTAATCTGGCTCTTCACCAACAGCGAGATGTCCTGAAAGGCGGGAGTAGTGCCGACGGAAAACAGCGCCAGCAGCACGGCGAGCACGCTGTAAACCACGCTGCTGCTTTTAGCCTTGCGCCGTACCAGACTCCAGGTCAGCAGGGTGAAGATCAGCGCCAGCACCGCCAGCAAGCCGACAAACGGCAGCAGGTATTTACCGACGCCGGCGCCCTTCAGGCTGCTGGTGAGGGTGTAGATCACCGCATCGGTAATGCCGTCACCGGTAAAGTAGTTGCTGGCGATCAGCACCACGTTGAGGATCAGATAGCTGCCCAGCAGCGTCAGCAGGGTGGCCAGCCACCAGCGGTTGGCGGCGGCACGGGTGCGGTAGATTAAAATTGAGGCTAAAAAAAGTGCAAACGAGATTAATGCTGAAACCATCCACCGTACCCTGTCTGATTAAAAAGGAAATCTTAACTGCCCTGGCAAACGCCGCCGACCCAAGCACGACGCGAAAGAGGAAGGGTATAGCGCATTGAAAGCGCCAGGGTCAATGCGTGTTTGCGCTGCCCTGGCGTGGCAGAGTGCGATCGGTCGTTTTTGTGACAATAGTGTGACATGAATCACGCCAGCGAGGCGAAAAGCGGCTGAATGTTGCTCATCCGAGGTTTGGCTCTAGCCTTAACGGAGAGCGTAGACGAAACACCTTCACCCTTTTTTTCAGGAGAAAGCCATGCATAGCATTCCCGCCGCCGTACTCGATGATTTGGCCCCGCAGGGGATCCTGCGTGCGGCCATCAATCTGGGTAATCCGGTGTTGGCGCAGAGGGGGCCAGACGGCGAACCTCAGGGGGTATCCGTGACGCTGGCCAGCGCGCTGGCCCGCGAGTTGGGCGTGGCGCTGGAGTTAGTGACCTATGATGCCGCAGGCAAGGTTCTTGCCGCGTTGGAAACCGGAGACTGGAACATCGCCTTTATGGCCATCGAACCGGTGCGGGCGGCTCAGATCGCGTTCAGTGCGCCTTATGCGATCATTGAGGGGACCTATCTGGTGGCCCAGGCGTCTGCCTGGCAACAGGTTGCCGAACTTGACCGGCCCGAGGTGCGCATTGCCGTAGGCCAGGGAGCGGCTTACGACCTGTATCTGTCGCGAACCTTAAAGCAGGCGCAACTGGTGCGTGCCGATACCTCCGCCGACGCGATCGCCTTGTTCCTCGGACAGGGGTTGGATGCGGCTGCGGGCGTGCGTCAACCGTTGCTGGCTGCCGCAGCGCAAAACCCGGGGTATCGGGTGCTGGCCGGGCATTTCACTGCCATCCAGCAGGCCATGGCGGTTCCGCGACAAAAAGCGTCGGGGGCGGCCTATGTGCGTGATTTTGTGGAGCGGTGCAAGGCGAGTGGCCTGGTGCTGCAGGCTTTGCAGCGCAGCGGTCAGGGTGACGTTACCGTCGCGCCTTCTGCCTGAGGGGGAATGGCAGGGGCGCGACATACGGCGCCCCTGATAAAGCGAATAACCTTTAATTCAGCTCCACCGCGTATTGCTCCACCGGCGTGATTTTTTTGATCAGCTTGTTGTCGAACAGGAATTGTTCGTAGGCTTGATAGCGCGCTTTATCCAGCTTCGCCGGATCGGTTGCGAACAGCGGCAGGCTGGCTTGCCAGGCCTGTTTGTTCAGCTCGGTATTGAGTTCCGGATGGGCTTTGGCGAACGCCAGCCAGCTTTCCTGCGGATGGGCGTGCAGATAGTCGCTGCCTTTTTTCAGCGCCGCGAGGAATTTTTTGATTTTCGGCTCGGCCAGCGAATCGCGATTGGCGACGATAATCAGCTCGTCGTAGCTCGGCACACCGTAGTCTTCCACGTTAAACACCACCGGATCTTTGCCCTGCAGTTTCAGCTCCAGCGCTTCAATGTTGCGATAGCCGCCGATTACCGCATCGACCTGGCCCGCCAGCAGGGCGCTGGTCAGTTGGAAATTAACGTTAATCAGTTTGGTTTCATTGGGGTTGAGATGTTCATGCTCAAGCATGGTCGCCAAGGTAGCTTGTTCGATGCCGCTGACCGAATAGCCGATTTTTTTACCCTTAAGTCCTGCCGGGGTGGTGATGCTTTTATCCAGCGTCATCACGGTATTGAGCGGTGAGTTAATCAGGGTGCCTACGCGCACCAGCGGCAGGCCCTGATCGGCAAAAAAGTGCAGCTGCGGCTGGTAGGTGATGGCCAAATCGGCCTGTTTTGCCGCCACCAGGCGCGGCGGCAGCGCCGGGTCGGAAGGGGGCACAATCTTGACGTCCAACCCTTCGGCCTTGAAGGCGCCGATCTGCTCGGCCACCATGATGGGCGCGTGGTCGGGGTTAATATACCAGTCGAGCACCAGCGTCAGTTTTTCCGCGGCATTGGCCTGGCTTGCAAGCGTGGCGCCGAGCAGCAGCCCGCAGACGGTATTTTTAAGCATGGTTGTTACCCTTGTTGTTGTGAGGCGATCAATCATTTTCCGGTGCCCAGTCGATCAGGCGCAGCAATAGCGCGTCTACCGTCACCCATAGCAAGACGGTCATCAGCACCAAAATAAACAGCGCGGCAAAGCAGATGTCGGTCTGCATGCGCGCGTTGGCGTTAAGCATGACGTATCCCAGGCCTTCCGCCGAGCCAACCCATTCGCCGATGATGGCGCCGATAGGGGCGACGGCGGCGGCCATCCGCAGCCCGGAGCCGAAAGCCGGTAGCGCCGCCATCAGCCGTACGTGACGCAGTTGGGCCCAGGGAGAAGCACGTAGGGTACGGGCCAGATCGAGATAATCGTTATTGACCCGGCGTAGCCCATCGAAGAAGGCGGAAGTCACCGGGAAGAAAATCACCAGCACCGCCATCACCACTTTGGCGCTCATGCCAAAGCCGAACCACAGCACCAACAGCGGCGCCAGCGCAAACACCGGTATCGCCTGGCTGGTCAGCACCAACGGCATCAACCAGCGCTGCAGGCGCGGCGAAAAGATCATGCACAGCGCCAGCGTGGCACCGAGCAAAACCCCGGCCAGCAAACCGCAGGCGATCTCCGAGGCGGTGATCAGCGTGTGATAAGCGAGGTACGCCCGGTTGTCCCACAGCGCCTGTGCCACCGCCGAGGGGGAGGGCAACAGGAAGGCGGGGATATCGCCCAGCGTGACCAGTGCCCACAGCAGCAACAGGCCGGCGAACACCGTCAGGCTGCGACGCATCCGCGACAGACGGCTTTCAGGGAGGGTTTTCATCCGGCGGCCCTCACCAGTTGCAGCAGCAACTCGCTCTGGCTTTTCAGCAGTTGAGGATTGTCCGGCGCTCGCGGCGGTAAGCCCTCGATAACATGACTGTCGTCCAGCCCCGCCGGATAACGGGACAGCACCAGCAGGCGGTGGCTTAGGCGGCAGGCCTCCATGGGGTCGTGGGTGATCAGCAGCACGGTATGCTGCGCCAGCAGTTCGGCGGCCAGCTGCTGGATCATGGCGCGGGTGATGGTATCCAGCGCAGAGAAGGGTTCATCCATCAACACAATCGGCTGGCGCTCATACAGCGTGCGGGCAATAGCGGCACGTTGACGCATGCCACCGGACAGCGCGGCAGGCAAGCTGCGGCCATAGCCGGTCAAGCCCACGCGTTCCCGCAGATGTTCCGCCCAGGCGCGGTCGACCTTTTCGCCGCGCAGCCGCGCACCGAGGCTAATATTCTCGTCAATTGTCAGCCAGGGATAGAGCAGATCCTTTTGCCCCATATAGGCGATACGCCCGGTTATCGGCAGGCCATCGCTGCCGATAACCGTACCGGAGGTGGGTTTCGCCAGCCCGGCGATGATCTTCAGCAGGCTGGTCTTCCCCGCGCCGCTGGCGCCGAGCAGGGCAACGAAGCTGCCGCCGGCGATATCGAAATTCAGACCATCGAAAATCACCTGCTGACCAAAGCGCAGGGTCAGATCCCGTACCTGAATACCGGGCCGTGCATTGCCGTGCTGCGTGTCGCCGAGGCTCATTGGGCATTCAACCCCATCTGCCAGAAGGCGGATTCCAGGCGGGTGGCGGTGGTGAAAATCGCCGACAGTTCGTTCAGGCGGCTTGGGGCACCCCGCTGGAGGCCAACGTTTTCCAGCAGGTCGAGGGAGGCTTGTACGCCGCTCAGATAGGCGGGATCACCATAGTTGCGGATCCACGAGGCATAGGGATTGCCTTCCATCACGGTGTTGGGATCGTTGAGCAGGCGCAGGCCGATTTCGGCATAGCCGGCGACGCAGGGCATTAACGCTGCCAGCAGATCCAGAGCATCTCCGGCGTGGCCGATATCGAGCACATAGCGGGTGTAATTGAGGGTTTCCGGCGCTTCGGGTTCGGCGGCTATCTGCGGTTCGCTCAATCCCCAGTCGGCACAATAGGCCAGGTGCAGGGGCAGTTCGGCGACAATCGCATTGAGCGAAGCGGTAGCGGCACGCATTTCCGGCAGGGTGTGCAGTTTGCTGACCAGCAGGGCATAGGCGCGGGCAAAGTGGATCAGGAACAGATAATCCTGCGTCAGGTAGCGGCGAAAAGCGGGTTCCGGCAGCGTACCGGCGGCCAGTTGCTGAATAAAGGGGTGTGCCACATAGTCCTGCCAGTGACCGCCGGCCTGTTGGCGCAGCTTTCCGTAAAGACCGTTATCGAATAAGGGAGTAAACATGGGACCTCCAAAAGTGAGTGGAGATCCGGGCGCGCTGAGGTGAGGTATGAACAGGCAACCGCCGTGAGGGGATTGCCGACCGTCCCTTCGCTGGCATGACCCAGATCAGGTTCAAAGGGTTCGGCTTGCGCCATCTCAGCCCGTAACAGGACACCCCTCGGAGGAGCCTGTTATACGATATTTACTTTTTGATTACAATGCTCAGGCAGTGTGGCGTCGTGGCGTAAAAGGATCCGTTTAGTGCGATCGGCCACGATATTTCTGGCCGGAAGGGGGAGATTTTTGTCACTGTAATCCGGTCATTAATGAATCTAAGGATCACCCCATGAAGAAAATCGGCTTCCTTTCTTTCGGCCACTGGACGCCTTCGTCGCAGTCGGGCACCCGTTCGGCGGCAGATGCGCTGCTGCAATCCATTGATCTTGCCGTGGCGGCAGAAGAGCTGGGGGCGGATGGGGCTTATTTTCGCGTACACCACTTTGCCCGCCAGCTTGCCTCACCATTCCCGCTGTTGGCGGCCATCGGCGCCAAAACCCAGCGTATTGAGATCGGCACCGGCGTGATCGACATGCGCTATGAAAATCCGCTTTATATGGTTGAAGATGCCTGCGCCGCCGACCTGATTTCCGGCGGGCGGCTGCAACTGGGCATCAGCCGCGGTTCTCCCGAACAGGTGATTGATGGCTGGCGTTATTTTGGTTATACGCCTGCCGAAGGCGAGACCGAAGCCGATATGGCGCGCCGCCATACCGACGTCCTGTTGGAGGCGCTGCGTGGCGAAGGCTTTGCTGAACCTAACCCGCAACCGATGTTCCCGAACCCGCCGGGCTTGCTGCGGGTAGAACCTTTCTCCGCCGGGCTGCGCGATCGCATCTGGTGGGGCGCCAGCTCAAACGCCACGGCGATCTGGGCGGCGAAGCTGGGCATGAATCTGCAAAGCTCAACGCTGAAAAACGACGAAACCGGCGAACCTTTCCACGTGCAGCAGGCCAAGCAGATCCGCGCTTATCGCGATGCCTGGAAGGCCGCAGGTCATGCACGCCAGCCGCGGGTGTCGGTCAGCCGCAGCATCTTTGCGCTGATGAACCAGCAGGATCGCAGCTATTTCGGCAACAGCGGCCAGGACAGCGATCAGGTGGGGTATATCGATCAGCAGACTCGCGCGGTATTCGGCCGTAGCTATGCCGCCGAGCCGGAACTGCTGATCAAGCAGTTGGCGCAGGACGAAGCGATTGCCGAAGCCGATACCTTGCTGCTGACCGTGCCCAACCAGCTAGGCGTTGACTACAACGCCCACGTGATTGAGTCGATCCTGACTCATGTCGCCCCGGCGCTGGGCTGGCGCTGATGAGAGAAACGCTTCTCAAACCGGGAGGCGTTATTGACTTATTTTGTCGATTTTGTATTTTAAGGCCATGCATACATTTCTGATTATCGTCCCCGAAGGGGGCATGCTGTTCGAATCGGCGGGGATCGCCGACATCCTGATGCAGGCCAACCGCTTGCGGCCCGATGACGCGCCGCTCTACCAGATGGCGATAGTCACCACGCAAACCCACCGGGTGGTGCATGGCTCGTCCGGTTTGAATCTGTTGGCCGATCATCGCCTGGCGGATCTCGACCCTGAGGTGGCACGCGATACCATTATCGTTACCGGCAAAGGGGCGACCGAGGAAGAAAGCGCCTTTGTGGTGGATTGGCTCCGCCGTGCGGCCCCCAAGGCGCGGCGCGTGGCGTCCGTTTGCGGTGGGGCGATGCTGCTGGCCGAAGCCGGTCTGCTGGACGGCCGCCGGGCAACCACCCATTGGCGGCTGCTGGAAACCTTGCAGGCCCGTTTCCCCAAAGTGAAGGTCGAAAATGGGCCGATCTACGTGCAGGATGGTGCGGTCTGGACCTCTGGCGGTGTTAGCTCCGGGTTTGATCTCACGCTGGCGCTGGTGGAGGACGATTACGGTTTCGTGCAGGCCCGCGAAGTGGCGCAGGATTTGGTGATGTTTTTGCGCCGCCCCGGCGGGCAGGCGCAGTTCAGCCGTTACCCACTGAATCAGGCCAAAACACCGGGCCCGATCCGCGATCTGCAGAGCTGGATCCTGGAGAATCTGGCCGAGGATCTTTCCGTTGAGAAACTGGCCGAACGGGTTGCCATGAGCCCGCGCAACTTTACGCGCGTGTTCACGCGTGAAACCGGTATTTCACCCGCCAAATTTGTCGAAGAAGGGCGCTTGTACATCGCCCGCCAGCGTCTGGAACAGAGCTCACAAGGCATTGAACAAATCGCCACCAGCAGCGGTTTCGGCAATGCGCTCAATCTGCGCCGCGTTTTCGAACGGCATCTGCAACTGACCCCAACCGAATACCGCGATCGCTTCCATTCACGCACTTTGGCGTAAATTGATCTACAAACGTCATTTACGACATGCTCCCTGCGGCTTAAATTTACACCAGAGCCAATAACGAAGGAGTAGATCATGGTCAAAGTAGGCATTAATGGATTCGGCAGAATCGGCAGGAATGTTTTGCGCGCTGCATTAGGTCGCAGCGACTTTGAAGTTGTGGCGATCAATGATTTGACCGACAGCAAAACCCTGGCGCATCTGCTGAAATACGATTCGCTCTCGGGCCGGCTGGCGGCCCGCGTCGAGGCCGGTGAAAACCAGCTGCTGCTGGACGGCAGGCCGATTCATGTCTTCTCTGAAAGAGATCCGGGCGCCATTCCATGGAAAAGCGTGGGTGTTGACGTGGTGATCGAAGCGACCGGTTTTTTTGCCGACAAAGCCAAGGCGGAAGTGCACATCACCCGTGGCGGCGCCAAGCGAGTGATTATCTCTGCGCCGGCAAAAGACGACGATATTACGATAGTGATGGGCGTTAACCAGGATCAGTACGATCCGGCCAAGCACCGGGTGGTCAGCAACGGCAGTTGTACCACCAACGGTTTGGCGCCCGCCGCGCAGGTGCTGCATCAAGCCTTTGGTATTGAGTACGGCCTGATGAACACCACCCATGCCTACACCAACAGCCAGGCGCTGCACGATCAGCCGGAAAAAGATTTACGGGGTGCCCGTGCCGCCGCGGAGTCGATTGTGCCTTACTCCAGCGGCGCGGCCAAAGCGCTCGGCAAGGTGATCCCGAGCCTGGATGGCCGCCTGACCGGTTATTCGCTGCGAGTGCCGGTGCCGGTGGTCTCTATCGTCGACCTGACGGTCACGCTGAAACGCGAAGTGACCAGCGAAGAAATCAACGCCGCTTTCCGCCAGGCTGCGGAGTCAGGGCCACTGAAGGGCATTCTCGGTTACAGCGATGAGCCTTTGGTGTCGAGCGATTATAAAGGCGACCCGCGCTCGTCGATTATTGATGGGCTTTCCACGCTGGTGATCGGCGGCAAGTTGGTCAAGGTGCTTGCCTGGTACGACAACGAGTGGGGGTTCTCTAACCGCCTGGTCGATCTGGCGGTACTGATGGAAAAACGCGGGTTGTAAATACCTCGCGGTCGAATATGTTCGTCCTTTCACTCAGGCAATAGCCCCCATCAGGGGGCTATTCAACGTCAATTCAGAGCTGTGCAATACGCATTAACTCTTCTTTCGCCCCAGGGGCCACCGCCAGCACCGGCCCGCCGCGCAGTAAATGTTCCCCTTCGGTATTGAACGGGTGGGTCCAGCCACCGGCTTCGTTCACCAGACAGTAACCTGCCAGACAGTCCCAGGCGTGCATGTAGGGTTCGTAATAGCCCACCAGCCGTCCTGCCGCCACCCAGGCCAACATCATGGCGCCGGAACCGTTGCGGAAGAAACTGCCGCCCACGGCGGTGATTGCGGCGGCAATTTCGCCGACGCGTTCCGGTTTAACATAGCTGTTGGCGCCAAAACCGGTGACGTGGTTTTGCATGGTGCGCTTGGGATCCACCCGCAGTGGTTTGCCGTTGAGGGTAGCCCCCGCGCCGCGCGCGGCCTTAAAACACTCCTGCTGGCAGGGGGCAACAATTACGCCGATCACCGGCTCGCCCTGATGGATCACCGCCACGGACACGCACCAGTTCGGCATGCCGTTAACGAATGGGCTGGTACCGTCGATCGGATCCACCACCCAGGTGTAACCGGAATCGCCGGGTTGCAGGCCAAACTCTTCGCCCAGAAAACCGTCTTGCGGGAATTGGCGGGTGATGTGTTCACGGATCAGCAGTTCAACCTCGCGATCGGCAATCGAAACCACGTCTTGCGCATCGCGTTTGGTTTCAATCACCAGGCTCTCGCGGCGGTTAAAATAATCCAGCGCCTTGGCTCCGGCTTCGCGGGCCGCCTGTTCTGCCAGCGTCAGGCGCTGAGTAATCTGTTCGTTCATCTTCATTCCTTAACGTTATTAGGATCACTGGGCAATCAGTGCCAGACCCTGAGTTTTGAAGTCAATGGCCACGCGGGTGGTCGGTGCCAGTTGGCGTTCCATCTGCACATCGACAATAAACAGCGCGCCGAGATCGGTTTTTACTTCATATTCGATATGGTCCCCAAGCCAGGTGCTATGGGTGACTTCGCCGTTCAAGGCGCCGCTTTGCTCCGGCAGTAGGGTGATAAACTGCGGGCGTACCGAAAGCTGAGCAGCACCGGGGCGGGCGCTGGCACCCGGTACCCGGTACTGGCGGCTGCCGAGGGTGATCAGCGCTTCGCCGCCGACCACTTGTTCTATGTCACAGGGCAGGATATTGGCCTCGCCCATAAAGTCGGCGATAAACACCGACGCCGGCGAATGGTAAAGCTCCTGCGGCGCGCCCTGTTGGGCAATATGCCCTTCTTTCATGACGATAATCTTATCGGAGACCGCCAGGGCTTCTTCCTGATCGTGGGTCACATAGACCGCCGTGAAGCCGAGGCGCTGCTGCAAATCGCGGATCTCGGTGCGGACGCGGCGACGCAGCCGCTCGTCGAGGTTGGATAAGGGTTCGTCGAGCAGCAGCACCTGCGGTTCCAACACCAGAGCACGCGCCACGGCGATGCGCTGTTGCTGGCCGCCGGAGAGCTCAGAGGGCAGGCGTTGGCCCATGCTTTCCAGACCGACCAATTTCAGCCCTTCGCGTGCCCGATCCTGTGCCTCTTTGCGCGACAGGCCGCTGGCGAGCAGGCCGTACATCACGTTATCCAGCGAGTTCATGTGCGGGAACAGCGCGTAGGATTGAAACACCATCGCGACGTCGCGCTCGTTGGCGGGCAGATGCGTGACCTCCTTGCCGCCAATCAGAATACGGCCTGAGGTCGGGTGTTCCAGACCGGCCAGCAGGCGCAGGGTAGTGGTCTTGCCGCAGCCGGAAGGGCCAAGCAGCGTCACCAGCGTGCCGGGCTCGACGGTGAGTGAAAGCCCGGGCAAGGCGGTGAAATCGGCAAACTGTTTGGTGACGTTCTCAAACACCACCGAGCCGGAACGAATGGCAGTCATACGGCATTCTCCTGATGTAAGGCCGGTGGTGGCGTCACCGGCGGTGTGGTAATACGGATGGCGCGGCGCAGGCGACGTTCGCCCACCAGCAGTTGGAAAGTGAGGATCACCGCCAGCATCACCACGATAAGCACGGAGGAGTAGGCGATGGCCACGCCGTATTCCCCGTTTTCGACCAGCCCGACGATGTAGGAGGTGGCCATGTTGTACTGGGCGCTGACCAGGAAAATCACCGCGCTGATGGAGGTGATCGCGCGCACAAAGGCGTAGACCAGTGCCGCGCTGATGGCCGGTTTCAACAGCGGCAGGATCACTTTGCGCAGGGTGCGGAAACTGCTGGCGCGCAGGGTCAGCGAGGCTTCATCCAGGCTGCGATCCAACTGACTCATGGCGGCGATCCCGCCCCTGACGCCGACCGGCATATTGCGGAACACAAAGCAGGCGACCAGGATCAGGGCGGTGCCGGTGATTTCCAGCGGCGGCAGGTTGTAGGCCATGATGTAACTGACGCCGATCACCGTGCCGGGGATGGCAAAGCTGAGCATCAACATAAACTCGAAGGTCTGGCGCCCGGCAAACTTCTGCCGCACGATCAGCCAGGCGGTGAGCAAGCCGACGATGGCCGTGAGCGGTGCGGCGATCAGCGCGATTTCCAGCGTGGTCCAGAACGAGTTCCAGGCGACGCCGGTCCAGACGATCTGGCCGCTGTTCCAGTGGAAACCGAAGGCGCGAGCGTAATGGCCCAGCGTCAGGCTGCTGTCGAGTCCCCATGACTGCACGAAGCCGCCGATCAGGATCATGCCGTAGATAACCAGCGTGAACAGGCCCCAGGGGATCACCAACGCGTACACGCCGTAGCGCAAGCCCCGCGGCAATCCACAGTGGGTGCCGGAATCCCCTTTGCCGGTAACGGTGGCGAAGCTTTTCCCTGCCAACCACAGGCGCTGCAAAATAAAGGCGCTGAGGGTAAAGCACAGCAGGATAATCGCCAGCACGGCGGCGCGGCTCGGATCGTTTTGCGCGCCGACCACTGAGAAGAAGATTTCGGTCGACAGCACGCCGTGGCTGCCGCCCAGCACCATCGGGTTACCGAAGTCCGCCATGCTTTCGATAAAGCTGATCAGGAAGGCGTTGGCCAACCCGGGCGCCATCAGCGGCAGGGAAACGTAGCGGAAAGTGCGCCAGCGGTTGGCGCGCAGCGTTTGCGAAGCTTCTTCCAGCGAGGGGCTGACGCCTTCCACCACGCCAATCAACACCAGAAAGGCAATCGGGGTAAAGGAGAGCACCTGAGCAATCCAGATACCGGTCAGGCCATAAAGCCAGCGGCCGGGTTCAATGCCGAACACCCCGGCGAGCAGCTCGGTCACCACCCCGGCACGGCCAAACAGCAGCATCAGCGCCAGACCGATCACGAACGGCGGCGTAATGATCGGCAGCACCGTCAACATGCGCAGCCCTTTTTTGAACGGCAGCGGCGTACGAGTGGCGGCCAGGGCAAAAGCCAGGCCGAGCAGCGTGGATCCGCTGGCGGTCATCAGCGCCAGCGTCAGGGTGCGCCAGGCGGTACCGCAGCTGCCGCCCTTCAGGCAGCTCAGGCTCCAAATGGCCGGATCCTGCATATTAGCGATCAGGCCGTCGGGCTTGAACGATCCGTCCACGTCCTGCACCGAGGCGACAAACATGCTCAGCACCGGGTAAAGCACGAAAGTGGTGACCAGCGCGACCAGCAGCACAATGGCGGCGACCACAAAGGCATCGCCCTTCAGCACGCCGCGTTCGGCCAGCGCAAAAGAGAACAGCAGCAAAAATGTGGTGATCAGTAAAATAGCGCCGGCGCCAAAAGCGGGTTGGCCGTCGCTGAGTGCGCCGAACAGGTGTTCGCTCCACTGCCAGTTCCAGCCGCTGTAACCAATGGCATGGCCTTCAAACAGCAGAAAGACCACGCCGACCAGGCTGGCAGCGATCAGCAACTGCGAGCGAAAACGGCCAATTTTCAGCAGGCGAGCCAGTGCGCAAACCAGCAGCATCAGCAGGGCAATCGCCAGCCACGGGCGTTGAAACGTCAGTATTTGCCACAGTGCGGGTGCACTCGCCTGATCCTGCCATAGCGTAGTTAGCCAGCCAAAGTCGAAGAACCCGGCCTCCTGGCTGTACCAGGGCAGCAACAACAGTGCCAGTGCGCCCAGCACGAGGGCCCCGTCAAGGCGGCGGTTTTGAGCATTCATCTTAACCTCGAGAGTTCATATGTCCTTCACCGCGCCCTACATGGGCGAGCGTGACCTCGCCCTGTTTATTACAGAGCGCATCGCATGCGGGAGGGAAGGGCTTGAATTACTGGGCGCTGGCGCCGATCTCTTTATCCCAACGGCTGAGCAGGGCCTTGCGTTTTTCTGTCGCACCGTAGGTTTTAAAGTCGTAGTCGATCAGCTTGATGTTTTCGAAGCGCGGTGCGTATTCGGAAATTGCCGCGTTGCGATTTGACGGCAACTGGAAGGATTTAGCGTCTTTCATGTGCGATTGGGCGTCAGCGCTGAGCGCCCAGTCGTACCACACCTTGGCTTCCTTGAGGTTGCGCGCGCCTTTCACGATCGACATGGAGCCAATTTCAAACCCGGTCCCTTCGCAAGGTGCAACCGCCTTGATCGGGAAGCCATCGACCTGCATCGCGACGGCATCGTGCATAAAGACGATGCCGACGGTGGTTTCGCCGCGTGCCGCCGCTTTCACCGGTGCCGAGCCGGATTTGGTGTACTGCGAGATGTTGGCGTTAAGCTTTTTCAGGTAATCGAAGGCCGGTTCTTCCCCCATGATTTGCACCAGCGTGGCGAGGGTGTTGTACGCGGTGCCGGAAGAGTTCGGGTTGGCCATTTGGATTTCGCCTTTGTAAGCCGGATCCAGCAGATCGCTCCAGCAGGCGGGCACCTTGAGTTTTTTCTCTGCCAGCAGTTTGGTGTTGTAGCCCCAGCCCAGTGCCCCGGCGTAGACGCCAACGGTACGGTAGCCGGCACTTTCGGCCTGTTTGCGCGCCCAGTCGTGCTGCTGATCCAGCAGCGGTGACTGATAAGGCTGGGTTAACCCCTCGTCGGCGGCCTGCATATGCGGATCACCGGTGCCTGCCCACCAAATATCGGTGCGCGGGTTGCGGGCTTCGGTACGAATACGTGCATAGGCTTCCCCGGCGGAGAGGCGCACCATACTGACTTTGATATCCGGGTGCTGTTTCTCAAACAGATTGGTCATTTGCTCACAGACCACCACGTCGGCGGAGCAGATCATATTCAGTTTCCCGGCAGCCTGAGCTGGCAGGGCAGAGAGTGCTGTGCCGGCGGCGAGGACCGCCATCAGAGTAACGCGTTGCATGGTGTTCTCCTTGGTTGTGTAGGGTGGCGATACGTTGTCGCCCATTCTTTTTGCACGTGTGTGCAAATAACTAGAGGATAAAAATTGCGCTGTCAATCGCGTGATGAAACAATTCAACCTACTCGTCACAAAAATGAAACAAATTGACCGCTAAAAATTTGCACAGCTTTGCAAAATGCGGCAAACTTTTCTCAGAGCGCGTAACGGATGGAAGTGAAGATGGCGATGGACAAGGCGATGATCAGTGCGAAAGACGTAGCGGAACTGGCCGGGGTCTCCCGTTCGGCGGTCTCGCGGACTTATACGCCCGGCGCAAGCGTGTCGGCGACAACCCGCGAAAGGGTGATGCGAGCGGCCGAAGAGCTGGGTTATCACGTTAACCATTTGGCACGAGGACTGGTGCGCAACCGCAGCGGCATTGTCTGCCTGATTGTTTCGGAGCTGGCGACGCCTTATCGGGCCAGCCTGGTGCGATTGCTGACCCAGCATCTGCAGGATGCGGGAAAAATCGCCATGTTGATTAACACCGATCGCTCCGATGACAGCGTGTCCCAGGCATTGCAGCAGGCGATTAACTTCCGCGCAGATGCTTCTTTTGTACTCTCCGGCATGCCGGACAGCGGCATCGCCCGCCTGTGCCACAAACACGGCCAGCGGCTGGTGCTGATCAACCGTAATGATACCTTGCCCGGCTCGCTCAGCATCCGGCTGGATAACGAAGAGGCGGCCGGCAGGGTGGTGATGGCGTTTGCCCGTGCGGGCTGCCGACGCATTGCATTCGCCAACTCATTGGCCGGTACGCCAAGCCTGATGGCGCGTGAGCGCGGTTTTCTGCAGGCGGCGGAAGCTGCGGGGCTGGAGGTGAGCGTCGAGCGTTTTGGCACCACCTCTTATGAGAGCGGCCAGATCCTGGCGCACCGCTTGCTGACCCGGCGTGAACGCCCTGATGCGGTATTCTGCGTCACCGATTTGCTGGCCTGCGGTTTTATGGACGAGGCGCGCCATCGTTTTGGGCTACGCATTCCGCAAGATCTATGCGTCGCGGGCTACGACGATATTCCGCAGGCGGCGTGGTCCTCTTATAACCTCACCACCTTTACCCAGCCGGTGGCGTTATTTGCTCAGGATGCGGTTTCCTGGCTGATGGCGGAAGAACAGAAGGAAGAAAATACGATGCCGACGCTGGGCCAGGAGATACCGGGTGAAACCCGGCTGTATCATGCCGATTTCGTCTGGCGCGGCACCATTCGCGGTGCCTGACACAAACCCGTTACCCATTCGGGCTTGTCAGTGTCGATCGTTCTACAATGTTCTCTGCATGCGAAGGGTAGCTAGAACGAGCCTCAAAAAGTTTGCGCGGAGTGGGATCGTATTCAAAGGGCTCTGACAGTCTGCTCGGTGCCAGAAGCGGACCTTTCTAAAGCAATTGTGTGTCAACAAAGTGGGCGCAGGTCACGGGCTTATTTCATCGCAGGGATGTTATGGTAAATTGCTTGTCAGTTTGAATGCAGCCTAATCAAACAACCAGGGAAAGGAGAGTAATCGGTATGACGATTTTAGTGACGATACAGGCTCAACTCATTGTTGGAGAAGCGCAGGTGATAAAAAGCCTGGCTCCTGAGGGTATGCTGGCCGCCGTATTTGAAGACGACGGCCAGACCGGGTATTTCTACGCGCTTGATGAGTCCGTTGAAGGAAACCCGATTCAGGATGCAGTGTATATCTACAATGTCGAGGATATTTCAGACGGCCACATTCCTTCTGACGTTAAAATCGGCTGGTCAGAAGACAGTCAGAAGTGCGTGCTCCTTATCAACGGATATCCGCATGGAGCGTTCGATTTCGTTGGGAAAAATGGGTACTGCAGAAGTGGATTTCCTCCCCCGATAAACAAGGTATGGTCTGTGTCCGGCCATGAGTGGAGCGATTCGGTGGATGACTTTTTCCGGTGAGTTACGGCGGGCTTAACGCCTGCCGTTATTATCTATCCATATTGAAAATGTCACTCTGAAGGGGGCGGACGATTTCCTGGACTTTCAGGAGATAAACTATGTATTCAGAATGTCCGCTTTTCGCTCATAGCGGACCTGACAGCCAACTAGTCTGACAGCTTCGTGCCAGAAGCGGGAGTTGATTCTCTGAATTAATACTTGTGTTATGGCAATTCCGGGTTCCCGATAGGTTTCCCCGGAAATGAGATTAAAGCGGTACGAAGGCTTCAACAACATGCTGGAAAACGTAAGGGTCAGAAAGTAGTTCAAATTCTTCGTCGTCCGGGTAGGTGACCGCCACATGATAGTTTTCTCCGGCAAATGCCTTCACCGACTTTAGATCCTGCCAGTAAGTAGCCAGAAAAAAATGTTCCCAGCCCCCCTGAGTTTCCCTGCGAACGAACGCGCCTTTGTTCCCTGATATGCTCCTTGAATGTTCTATTCCTGTTTTCTCAAGGTGCTTTGCAAAGCTTTCTGCATGTTCAAGTGGAACACAACCGTGCCAGGTCCTTACAATCATTAGCTTTCCCTCTTGTGATGGTAAAAATATAACCATACCACTGGAAGGTACTTCTTGGTGTAATTCACGAAAAGTATTCCCTCGTGAATGAATGTTATCGAACACTCCTCACTCCGGTTATTCATTCTGCTCCTTCCTCAAAGCTGCACATCAACGTCCGTCTGCTTTAAAAACAGGCTTGGCGGGGGATGCTTTCCGTTTTGTCAGCGGATCCCTTAAACTACCTTGCGCAGGTCACAACCTATGGGCTATGACCATGCACGGCCGTAATTCTGGGTTTTTAAACGGGTGAGTTAGCGCCATTGCCGGAATGTTCATCGGTGTCTGTTGATAAAATCCCTCGATCCGATTCGCGCTGACGCGCCAGGTGCCCCGACGAACCAAGAGGGAGAGCAGCTATTCATACCAAGGAAGTAAGATGTTTTTGCCAGATTCAAGCTTTACAAAAACCGTATATCAATCGTCATTTGCAGAATGAGTCGTCAGCTGTTTGTTGCTCTGGATGGGCCCAAGGGCGCCGGTAAAACCACACTGTTGGAAGCCATTACGAAAAGACTAAGGGCAGACCACAAGAAGGTGATCCGACTTTGTGAGAAAAAAAGCGATCCCTACAGGGCGGAAACCATGGCCCTTGTTAACAAACTCGCCAGAAATCCCACTCTGGATTTGGAACTGGAGGTCTGTGCGCGCTTTGCGGATAGCCGTGCATGGATTTCCCAGCATGTGCTGACTAAACAGCCACCGGACAGCATTATCTTGATGGATCGCTGGTATCCCTCGGATGCCGCGTTTCGTCGGATGCTTCCATTTGCCGAGATTTTACAGCTCAACATTGAACGAAACGTGCGAGCGCCAGACCTGCATGTCGGGGTTGTTACTGCGCCTGAGATCTCATGGGCGAGGGCCGCGGCTCGGCCGCGTGGGCTAAGCAGTACGGTGATTCATAAGCTGGAAGAGCACGTTGCTTGTACCCATGCGTTCGAGAGAGAAATTGCAAACCACGGCTGGTTTTTATGCCGTAATGAAGGCCTGCTCGAAGACGCAACGATGCAGGTGATTGCTGAGATCTACAAAGTGTCTGGATGCCCATAGTCATCGGTGGGCAGAGCTTGCGCCACTCTTCAACTCTGTGTGAGCCTCAGAAAAGCTATAGTGCTTCCTGGCCGAAAGCACTGAACACCGTTAACGCGGCATCGTTATGGATAAAATCGGATTCTGTCGAAGATTCAGCAAACCCGAACAGCAAAAAGCCCGCTTAAGTTTCCTTAAACGGGCTTCTCTAATATGGCTCCTCTGACTGGACTCGAACCAGTGACATACGGATTAACAGTCCGCCGTTCTACCGACTGAACTACAGAGGAATTGTCTGAACGGGGCGCATCATATCCAGCCACCTGGAGTGTGTCAACGCTAAATTCGCCGATTCGGTGTGACTGCTCAGCATCTGAGCAATGCGGCCGACTTAAGGCAGTTCCGTACCGGTATCGGCCTGAAGCCGTTGTAAACGCGCCAGCGGATCCTGCTTATAGAAGCGGGTGAAATGTTGGTACAGCGCTGGAAAGCGGTTGGCCAACAGCTCGGGTGCGCTGAAAAAATACTCCGACAGTACGGCGAAGCACTCGGCTGGATCGGTGGCGGCGTAAGCGTCCATGCTGGCAGCTTCTTCACCCACCATGTCGATCTCGTCCTGCAGATTTTCCATTGCTGCGTGCAAGTCATGTTCCCAGGCGGCAATGTCGCGCAGCGGAAGAGGGGGCACACCGGTGGCGCTGCCGCCGTTGCGCATATCCAGCTTGTGGACGGCTTCGTGGATCACCAGGTTAAAGCCGGAAAGATCGAACGAGTCCTGCACGTCCTGCCAGTTAAGCACGATCGGCCCCTGTTCCCAGCTTTGACCGGACTGCACCACCGGTCCGGTGTGCACCAGACCGAAGTCGTCCTGCCATTCGTCCTCTACCACAAAGGGCGTCGGGTAGAGCAGGATCTCATTGAAACCGTCGAGGCATTCGGCACCCAGCTCAAGCACCGGCAGGGCGAACAGCAGGGCGATGCGCGCCTGCATCTGTGACGTCAACTGCAGCCCCTGCAAGGGGACGATGCTTTTTTGCTGTAAAATCTGCCCGGCAACGGCAATCAGCCGCTGTTGTTCCTGCTCATCCAAAGGAGAAAGCAGAGGGATTGCCAGCGCGTCTTGCCACTTGGCAAGCGTTTCCGCCTGCGGTTGTTGCGTTTTCCACGGCCATTTAATCATCGCGTTGCTCGTAAAATCGTCACTTGAACATTCGGCTGGAGGCTAACTCTGTAAAAATGCCGCAAAAAGGGGCATGATAGCAAGCACTTGAAGGAGAGATGCCGGAGCGGCTGAACGGACCAGTCTCGAAAACTGGAGTAGGGGCAACTCTACCGGGGGTTCAAATCCCCCTCTCTCCGCCATTATTCAATCACTTACAGATGATTTTGTCTGTGATCCACGCCTCACCCGTCCTCACGCGATAAAAAAACACCGCTGCCGTTATTCTTAATGATCCGTTACCCGAAACTCTTTGCGATATAAGGACGGGGACGTTTTGAACTGCCGTTGAAAATGCCTGCGCATTGACAGCGCAGTGGCGAAACCTGCAGCCTGTGCGATGCGTTCAACCGGCTGGTCAGTTTTCTCCAGGAAGCGCTGCGCCATCGCCAGTCGTTGGTTCAACAGCCACTGCATCACGCTGGTACCGGTGGTTTGCTGAAAACGGCGGGTAAAGCTGCGGCGGCTCATGCAGGCTCTTTCCGCCAGTTGGTCCAGCGTCAGCGGCTGCTGCAGATTTTCTGTCGCCCAATTCAGCGTTTGCATAAATCTGTCCCCTCCGGCGGTGTTATACACCGGCTGCTCGATAAACTGCGCCTGGCCCCCTTGTCTATGCGGCGGCACCACCAACTGCCGGGCTACCGCATTGGCTGTCTCTGCGCCACAACGCTTGCGTACCAGATGCAGGCAGCAGTCGATGCTGGCGGCGGTTCCTGCCGAAGTGACGATATCGTCGTTATCCACGTACAGCACGTTCTTGTCTACGGAGACCTGCGGATAGCGCTGCAGGAAGTCCGACATCCACCGCCAATGGGTGGTTGCCGGTCGTCCATTGAGCAGCCCGGCTGCCGCCAGAACAAATGCCCCCATGCACAACCCGACCAGAGTGGCTCCGCGCGCATGGGCACTGAGCAAGGCATCGATTAACGGTGTCGGTGGCAGGACTTCGGGATCGCTCCAGCTCGGCACTATCACCATATCGGCTTGTGCCAGCGCCGCCAGCCCATATTCCGCGATAATCGAGAAGCCGGCGTTGGTTTTCAATGGCCCAGGCTCGGTGGCGCAAATCAATAATTGATACGCCGGTTCGCCCTTGCCGTTTAACGCCTTCTCAAAGACCGCGCAGGGGACCGAAAGGTGAAACGGGATGATATTGTTAAAAACCACGATACCCACTTTAAGTGGCGACATACGGCTTCCTTTGATGGTTAAACGCCGGCAGGAAATTTGGCCTGATGGTATCGCTTTTGGGTGTTGCGCTATCTGTTATCACGCCCCCAAAACCCACAGAATTTATCCCGACCCTGGCAGGATATTGCCTGCTGTTTTCTGCTCTAACAAGGATAAATGAGAATGAAAAAACTGATGGCTTGCAGCGCATTGACGCTCTCGATGGTGGCTTCCAGCCTGGCTTTTTCCGCCGACACGCCAGCCGCAACGACCATTCGTACCCTGAGTGGTGCCCAGCCAACGCAATCCTTATCAGCCAATGCCACGGCGCTGTTAGTGATTGATTATCAAAATGAATATTTTATAGGCAAAATGCCGATCCCCGACGGCGTTAAGGCGTTGAAAAATACGCAGCGCTTAGTCAGTTTCGCCCATCAGCATAAGATGCCGGTGTTTTTTGTGCGTCATCTTGGCCCGGCGAATGGCCCTCTGTTTGCCGAAGGGAGCAAGTTCGCCGAATTCCATCCTGACCTGCAACCCTCTGGCAGCGATCGTGTTATTACCAAAGCCACCCCCAGCTCGTTTGTCGGTACCGATCTGGATCGTCAACTTAAGCAGGCCGGTATCAAGCAGCTGGTGATCGGTGGTTTGATGACCCATATGTGTGTTTCATCAACGGCGCGCGATGCGGTACCGCTGGGGTATACGGTGATTATTCCTGAAGATGCCACCGCCACCCGCGATCTGGCTACCTGGGACAACCAAATTGTCGACCACGCCGTGCTGCAACGTGCCGCGCTGGCCGGGGTAGCCGATGTGTTTGCCGAAATCAAAACTACCGATCAGGTATTGGCGCTGCCGGTGAATTGAGCGGCTTAATGGAGTGCCGCTGTGCTCAAACAGACAGCGGCATTGCGGCTTCTGCGTGGGAGGGGAATGGAGCTGGGGGACTACGAATGAAACGCGTTACGCGAAGATATAGTTTTTTCTCCAAGGTCAGATATACTCCTCAAAATTGGTTATCCGTCGTACATAACGCCGCGATCAGAAGCTTGGGTTGGGCAATGTTTTTGCTCCGACGCTGCTCTGTGCGCTCAAACAGTTTCTCTTCGTAGGCCTTAATAACAGGTGCGAACGCCGATGACGAATATTACGCCTTCCATCAAGCTGAGAAGTTTTCTCCAGATGGCCCCTTATCTGGCCATGCGAGGGGTATCGTCGTTGGAGTTCTTTCAACGCCTTGGCATTTCCCCAAACATTTTCCAAAACCCCGATATCTGGATCCCGCGATCGGCCTGTTTTCGTATTGCCAATGAAATGGCTGCCATCACGCAGGATCCTTTTGGTGGCGCCTATGTGGGGCACCTGACCGAAATTCGTTCGCTTGGCGTTTGGGGCGAAATGATCATGAACTCAACGAATATCGCCCAGGCCTGTGCGCTGGCGGCAACCCACGCGGCCATGCTGCATCAGGGGGGAGAAGTAAACATTGTCACCGAAGGCCGTACGACGAAACTCATCCACCAATTCACCGGGCAATATGAAGCCGATCCGCGGCAATTTATCCTCGGCAGTTTGGCGGTGCTCAGAAAAGTTCCGCTGATGTCCGGCGAGCCTTCTTCCATCCGTGTTCACATCAAGTCCTCGAGGGAAAGAGGGGACGACGCGCTTGAAGAGTGCCTGGGGCCGAATCTGGTGATGAATTCGAACTACAACATGATTGAGTTCGACCGCGATTTGCTCGAGATCCCGCTGAAAAATATCCGTGATGAGGCTTGGAAAACCACTGAAGCCTTGCGGACGACGGTTGAAACGGCAGGCGCGTTAATCAAACGGATCGCCGATCCGGAGCAGCCTAAACTTACCGTTATTTCCAAAAGCATCAGGCTGTCACCGAGAACCCTGCAGCGTCGTCTCAAGTATTGCGGTGTCGAATTCGAAGCCCTGCGTGATGAAACCCGTCGCTGCGAAGCTCTGCAGCTCATGGCCAGCGGCAAATACTCGGCGACTGAAATTGCCTATATGGTCGGTTACAGCGATCAGGCGCACTTTACTCGCGCTTTTAAACGCTGGACCGGAAGCACGCCGTCGTTTTACCGCTCAGCCTCAAAGAAAGGGTGAGCGTCAACTTACTCGCAGCCACAAACACGCCAAAGATTTCTCCCTCATTTTAATGCCTCCTGGGGTCATCCGACTCTGGGTGCTTTGCGTCACCAGCAATTTCTCCCAATCGATAACGCTCAGCAACAATAAAGCCCATCTCCACTGAATTTTGCGTCCCTTATGCCTGCTGGCTTTATCTTTGGCGTCAAATGGCAAGTCTCTTTCGAGGCGTTCTTATACAGTCCGCTAAGACAATTCCTAGCGTCGCTGGCGATGTGTTCAGAGATCGCAAAATAAGAAAGGATTGGCATTGGGAAACTGTATTAATTCATACCATCAGGGGGGTTACATGACTTATCTATCCACGGCCAGCGTGGTCGCACTCACATTGGCAACATTGGCAAGTGCGAACGCTCAATCCGTCACGGGCGAAGTGATGCCGGTGGGCGTCGATAATTTTATCCGTGCCGAGTCCGATCTCTATATGGGCAATATGGTGCAGGAGGGCGGCCTGGGACGGTTTGTGCATAGTCGCGAACCCGTTGCCATTGACGCGCAAAGTGTCATCCGCATGAATCGGGATACGCTTTATTCGAGTGCGGTATTCGATCTTGATGCCGGCCCGGTCACCATCAGCTTGCCTGAAGCGGGTAAAAGATTCATGTCGATGCTGGTGGTCAATGAAGATCACTACGTACCCGCCGTCTTTTACGGCGCTGGCAGCCGTACTTTAACCAAAGATGCGGTCGGCACTCGCTATGTTTTTGTCGCGATCCGTACCCTGGTCGATCCCTCCGATCGCAAAGACCTTGAGCAGGTACATGTACTGCAGGATGCCATCAAGGTCAGTCAGGCACGGGCAGGGGAATTCGTCGTACCGAAATGGGATCCGGTGAGTCAGAAAAAGATGCGCGATGCCCTGTTGGTACTCGGTGCTACGCTTCCTAACTATAACCAGGCTTTTGGTACCAAGAGCTCGGTTGATCCTATTCAGCATTTGATTGCCACAGCTTCCGGCTGGGGCGGCAATCCGAGCAAGGACGCCATCTATCTCGGCGGCGTGATGCCGAAAAATGATGGGAAAACCGTTTATCGGCTCAAGGTCGGGCAGGTTCCGGTTAAAAGTTTCTGGTCCGTGAGCGTTTATAACGCCGCCGGTTATTTTGAAAAGAACCCCTATGATGCTTATTCGTTAAATAACCTCACCGCTAAAAAAAGTGATGATGGCTCGATTATGATCCAATTTGGGGGCTGCGACGGCAAGATTGCCAACTGTTTGCCGACAATGCCAGGCTGGAATTATACCGTCAGGCTTTATCAGCCTGGTAACGAAATTCTTAACGGTAAATGGCATTTCCCACAGCCGCAGTGATCCGTTTTATTTAGTCGAGGCGACCAGCTTGCATGGCTTAAAATAATCGCCCCCGGTAGCGGTGGATTTATAACGTGGCCGGTGGCAAATATTCATGATTTGGCTGTTTTGGCGCGGCAGAGAATTCCGTCCTGAACCGAATAACACGGTGGGGAAATTACTGCGAGGCAATGAGAGTGCCATTCCCCCTGCGGCACAAACCGAATCTGGAGGTAACAATGAAAAAATCATGTCATCCCTTATATCTGATCGCGCCGTTAGCCGGTCTGTTGTATTCCGGCATTGCGGCGGCGAATGACACGGGCCCGGTGATTACGGACCCTCATTTTAAGCTGGCGCCAGGCTACCTGGAACCCGCCAGCCTACCGGTGCATTTAGCCTTGCTGGGGGCACCGCCAAAACCGGACTCTGCGGCTTTCGCACGCGATGAAGAAGCCAGGCGGGCCGCATTGGCTTTACGCGGCAGCGCTCGTGAAAAGCTGGCCGCGACGGATGCCGAGTTGACGTTCCCGGCCCCGGCTCAGGCGTTTTCGTGCGCGCTGGGCACTGATATCAACCAGAAAAATACCCCGCACCTCTACTCTATGATGCAGCGCGTATTGACGGATGCCGGTGGCTCAACCTATGCCGGAAAGAACGCCTATAACCGTACTCGCCCGTTTGTACAGCACAACGAGGGAACCTGCCGCAAGGACATGGAGCCCCTGTTGAAAAATGACGGTTCCTGGCCGTCCGGGCACTCGGCGGCAGGCTGGGCGTGGGGATTGGTGTTGGCCGAAATCCAGCCGGCACGGGCGACAGAGCTGTTGGCCCGTGGTTTGGCCTTTGGCCAAAGCCGTGTGATTTGTGATGCGCATTGGCAAAGTGACGTGGACGCGGGCCGCATCATGGGCGCCGCCACGGTAGCCGTTCTGCATGGCAATCCCGCTTTTATGGCAGATTTGGCTGCCGCGAAGCGCGAGGTGCAGGAGGCAACCAGGGCGAGCCTGAAACCTACCGAATCCTGCGCGGCTGAACGTGTTGCGCTCTCCCTGAGTATGCATTGAGAGGGCCATGGTCATGATGAACGGTGACAATCGATCAAACAGGTGTGCCGGACGCTTCCTGCCCGCTGCGTTATTAGCTTTTGGCGTTATCAGCTTCCCGGCGGAGGCGGTTCAACCGTTATCTGCGGGCTACCAGGCGGCGGACGAATGGCAGTTCACATTCGCGCCCTATGTATGGGCCGCAGGGATCCGGGGAGATATTGGCCACCGGTCGACCGGAACGCAGTTTATGAAAACCGATTTCTCCGACATCGCCCGCGATCTCGATGTGGCGGTGATGGGCATGGGGGAGGCGCGTAAAGGGCGTTACAGCCTGCTGGTGGACTTGATGTACATCGATACCACGACCCGTAACGATTTACCCGATGGCGCGCCGGCAGATCGCCTGAAGGTGGATAACAGGACGGTGTCAGGGTTCCTGGGTGGAGGATATACCCTGCTGGAAAAAGGCGGTGGTCGCCTTGATGCCGCCGGCGGTGCCAGGGTCTGGTACAGCAGCACCCGGTTAACTTTCCAGGGGGGAGATGCCGGCGGGATATCGGGTAGCGATCGAGCGACCTGGATAGATGCGGTCGCGGGATTGCGCGGGCACTATGCGCTGACGCCGACAGTCTGGCTGTCGGCCTGGGGATTGGCCGGGGGCGGGCAGTCCCGATTGGACTGGGATGTGGCAGGATTGGTGGGGTGGGAATTTATGTCGGGTTTCTCTGCGGTGGCCGGTTACCGGGCGATGGGGGTCGACTATCGTCATGACGGCTTCGTGTATGACGTGGTGCAGCAGGGGCCAATATTGGGGGTGAGCGGCAGATTTTAACAGGGGAAATATAACGATCTCTCTAAAGGCTTGTCAGCCTGCGTGCCGCCAAAAATAATTAATACTGCTCAGAGAGTGGAATAAAAAACCTTAATTTAAAAATAATATCATTGTGCCACTGGCAGCGTGAATTGCGTTGTGATTTTAAATTGGCAGCTTGAGTGATTTTTTATCATTGAATTGTTTTGCAAGCCACTTTCACATGTTTAGTGGCTTTTGGGCTGGCTTCTATTTACAGGCAGAGAATAAGGGGGGCTATTTAAGAAACTGCTAGCAAGGTGAAAACCATTATTAATGGGGTTGGGTAAACTCGGATTTTAATTTTCCATATTTAAAAAAATAACCAGATGCGGCGTGTTCGGCGCTTATTTTCGCTTGTCGGAATAGAGGGCGACCTGACCGCGAAACAGACGAGTATTTAAGGAAGAATGACATTATGGCAATTAGCAAAAGAAAGCGGGTCCATGCTTTTTGGTTGATGGCTGCGCTACCGCTGTGTGCAAAGGCAGCTGCGCCGGTGGAGCAGGCGGTCAGTACCTCTGTTGCGCCACATTCGGCTGCAAGCGAGGCGATCCCTACCTTTGCGTTGGGGGCCGGGGTGGTGGTCAGCCCGCTGTATGAAGGCTCCTCGCGTTACGCGGTTTTCCCTTCACTGGTGGCGAAAGCCGTGATGCCGACGGAGAACTGGGGCACGTTTACGGCTGCATTTCCTGAAGGACTGCGGTGGGATCTGCCGAACCTGTCGACGTTCGGCGTAGCGCTGTTGGTGGGTTATGATCCTGGCCGCAAGGAAAAAATCCGTACCCTGGGGGGGCACAACAGCTACCTGAAGGGGATGGGGGATCTGGACAACTCAGCGATGGTGGGGGCGGAAGCCTACTGGGGGCTCTCCGCCAGCCGACTGTTTGTTCGCGGCTGGCAAGCGACCCGCAGCCGTGAATACGGTGGCGAGGATCTGGGGCACACGGCGTATCTTGAAGCGGGGGCTTCCAGCGCATTGCCGCTGTCTTCTGCGCTGACGCTGGACTCCGCGCTATACGGCACCTGGGGTGATAAGGACGACATGATGGCTCACTTCGGGGTGACAGGCGAACAGGCGGCACGTACCGATTTTCGTGAGTATCACACCGGTGGGGGCATGCGGGATGTGACGCTCAAAACCGGTCTGACCTGGCAACTGCAGCCTCACCTGGCGTTGCAGGGCGGGATGAAGCTCTATGCCCTGACCGCAGGGGCACGCCGCAGCCCGTTGACCGATAACAGCGTCGGCGCAGGCTTTTACCTGAATGCCCTGTATCAATTCTGAGTCTGTCGCTGGTTGAATCCTGTCCCTCGCCACCTTCAGGGGGGCTGAGGGACAGGCCCTAGTGGTGTTTATCGAAGCGGTAAACCAAGGCTAAAGCTATCAGCAGCAGCAACAGCGGCGGGGCCAGCGTCGTGAGTGGGACATTGAGCGAAAACAGCAGCCCGAGGTTGAGGATAATCTGGTAGATAATGTAGGTCAGCAACCCCACGATCACCCCTACGGCTAAACGGCTGCCTAGCCCGGGGGCGCGAGGAATACTGAAGGTGAAGGGGATGGCCAATAAAATCATCGCCAGGACCAACAGAGGGCGGCCCAATTTTTGCCATAACGCAATCCGGTACTCGGTGCTGGGTTGCTGCGAACTTTGCAGGTAGGTGATGTACTGCCTCAACTGTTTGATGGAGAAGCTGTCGGCAGGCAAGGTCAGCCCTTTGAGGTTCATTCCGGCAAAAAGGGATTGCCAGAGCAAAGTATCCTGGGTTTGTACGCTCTCTTTTTTGTTGTCCCATTTTTTCTGCATAACTTTATGCAGCGTCCACAGTCCGTTATCGGCCGTGGTGGCCGTCTCCGCATACACATAGGATTCCAGCGTGAGGTCGGCTTGGTAGCGGAATATCTCAATCCCGACGGGTTGGCTATGCTCGTCCAGAGATTTCACGGTAACAAATTCATTGCCTTTTCGGGCCCACAGGGCGTTACCCGCATCCGTGGCATTGCCGGTTTTTGCCAGGGCGCCGTCTTTAAGCTGCAATGCGCGTTGTTGCAGAGGGGAAGCGACCCATTCATCGAGTGCGCCTAACGACAGGTTGATAAACAGGCCGGCGTAGAGCGTTACCAGAGCAATGCGGAAAATTGAAAAACCGGCGGTGCGGATTGCCGTTAATTCCAGGTTTTTCGACATTTGGCCCAGCCCGATGATGCCGCCAAGCAGCGCGATAAAAGGCCCCAGATCCACCAGGCTTCGGGGCAATGTCATCAACACCACCAGTAATGCCTGATTCCAATGGTAGCCGTTAGGGGTGACGTCCTCGAGTTCATTGATCAGATTGAAGGTGGTAAACAACGGGATTAACAATCCGGCCGCGGCGGCAAAGCCGATAAAAAGATTACGGATCAAATAACGGCTGAAGATGTTCATCGCAAGGGCTTCCGCAGCAGGGAAAAATCGCGCGCAATCAGGATTAGCATCCCAGCCAGCATGATTATCGGCACCAGCCAGACGCCCGGCGTGGTGGGGAGGGTCCCGTTAGCGACCAATGTCCGACAGATATTCCCACCATAAAAAATGGCGGTAAACAGCACGGTCAGGGGCAGCAAGGTGGCATAACGCCCCTGACGAGGTTTGATGCGGCTAAAGGGGATCGCCAATAACACCATCAGCAAAGTGGTGACGCCGCGGCTTTCTCGCCATTGTAATTCTGCCCGGTCCGCGGGATCCGATGAGCGCGACAGTTCCCCCAGCGAGGCTGATTTACGCTTCACTTCCAGGCTTTCGATAAAGGGCTTCAGTGATATCTTGAAGTTATTGTAATTCTGCATGTTGTCGTCGGTACCTTTGCGCTCCAGCACATAGGCCGTGCCCGTTTTCAGTATCACGGAGGGGCTTGAAGGCGAAGGATCTATGACCTCGACGGAATGAGCCCGATAGAGGCTGGTATTATTGGCCGAACGTGAATAAATCAATGCATCCGTCAGGTGATTTGAGGCCGGGTCAATGCGTGAGGCCATGATCATTCGGCCGCTGCCATTAACGTTAAACTTGTTCGCCTGCAGATGGCTGACATCCAGCACCGATTGCGACTGGCGTTCCAACTGATAAATGTTGCCGTACGCCCAGGGTCTGCCATACAGGGACAGCAGGGTGACAAACAGGGCCAGCGGAATGGCGAGTACCAACACCGCTTTGTACAGCCGCCACGGGCTGGCGCCTGAGGCGTGAATGGCGGTGATTTCGGAATCGCTGTAGAGCTGCCCCAGCGCCACCGCGACGGAAACATAGAGGCCTACCGGCAGCAGCATCTCCAGGGCAATCAATATTTTATAGCAGACAACGTCGAATACGATGTGCAGCGCCAGTGTGCCGTTGGCGGCCTCGGTGAGATAGCGCTGGGCCGAATAACTGGCAAACATGAAAATCAGAAAACCCACGATGATCATCACCAATCGGCGGATTTCAACCATGATATAGCGCTCAATCAACACCATAAGTTATAGACGTCCCTTATTATCAAACGCATGTTTTGCGGAAGAAGACCGGCTTTCAGCCCGTGTTTCATCATGATTGATCATGGTTAATCAGCTTTTGCAGCAGGGCGATGACCTGGTTAACCTCATCAGGGGTCAGAGCACCGTCTTTTGCCCATTGGACGCGGCCTTGTTTATCCAGCACCAAAATGGTTGAGCTCTCTTCTGGCAGATGCCAGGCTTGACGTACCAGCCCATCGCTATCGACGATAAATTGCGCCCAGGGATAATGCCTTTTGTTTTTCTCAATTTTGCCGCGGACGAAAAAACCGGTACCGGGGATCGCATCGTCAGTATTGACGATGGTGGTGGGCTGAAAACGGTCGTTTGGAAAGTTGGCCTCTTTGACGGCGGTAATCAGCATCGAGTTCTTCTTTTTGGCCGAGGTGCGGCCGGCGATGCACTGGATCACCCGCACTTTGCCTGCCAATTCTGCACTGTCCCATTTCTTATAGCTGAAAGTGTCATTTTCAAGCAGCAACTCACCCCGATCGGCGATGACAACCGGTACGACAGGCTTACCCTGAACAAAATTATGCGCGGATGCCATCAGCGGCAACAGCAGCAGTGACAAGGGCAGTAACCTGCGTAGCATCATGAAAATAACCCTAATTTATCAATGGCTGCGGCTGGGGGAGCGGTAATTCCCCCCCAGTAACAGTTACATAGGATAGCGCTCGAGAAGTAACTCCAGGCGTTGGCGGATATCGACATCCAGCATTGTGGGTTCGTCATAGGATTTCCCCCCCGCCAGCTTGTCCGCCACCATCACATCGTGGCGATCTCCCATTAGCCCGTTAATCGCGGCCAGGAATCTGGAGATCTGCAGAGCCTCGCGGTTACCTGGATCTATCGACCTCAGCGTGTCATAAAAAGAGACTTGCTGGCTGACGATTTTCCGCACGTCGTGGAACTGCTTTCCCGTGAGCTCTGGGTTGACAATGAGCTCCTGGAGCGCGCGCATTTGTTCCTGCCGGTAGGCAATAAAATCACTCTCGGTTTCTAACTGAATATGCCGCAAAGCATAATTCACCAGCGACCAGACCGGCCTGCTGAGCAGCAGCCGAAGAAGATTGCCGTAGAATTTCAGGTTCTGTTGGTTGCCATTGCGAAACGCGTCCTGAAAATGGCCGAGCACCACGGTGGTGGTGTGAAAAAGGCGGCCGGCACTGTGCTTTTTGCTGTAAAGACGCTGGGCAAAGCGTAAATGTTTATAGCGCGCACGAATGTATTTGTAGCGCATGCGCGTCGCGGCGGGTAAGTCTGAATCCTTAAGAAAATCATTCACTAAGCCCAGGAGTTCTCGTCGGGTGAAACCGTCCTCCCAAAATTGCAGGCACAGGGCGTAATTATCCTGAATGCTCTCATAGGAACATTGCAAATCAATATGTTGTGGCAAACTGATATTTGCATCAACAATGTCATCCGTCTCTACGGCAATAAACAGTAACTGCGTAGTTTCAGCAGAGAATTTTTTCCCGTTGCTGCTATTCATCATTGATTACTCTCTCTGGATACATTGAATCCCAGTAAATAGCGATTACGGTAAGCGCCTATCGTCGGTATGAGCGTCAACAAAACGTCCAAACATTGGCCTGCCAGATAAGCGAAGGCCGCACCCTGCACACCAAACAGATGAGACATGCCCACCAGCAGCGCTATATAGGCGATCGCAGAAAAAGTCTGCACAATCAAGAAGGCCCGCTGTTTGCCCGCCATGAACAATAAGGATTCCTGCGGGAAGCCCAGCATGGAAACGATAATGGCGCCCAGCATGATTTGGATTAAATTATAGGCTTGCAAATACTGCTGGCCGAACACAAAGGAAATTAATGGCTTACCTACAACGATGACCAGCAGCGCCACGGCGAGACCTATGCCTCCAGCCAACAACGCCGATCTGAGGCCCAGCATCCAGGGTTTGCTGGTTCGGGGATCCAGACGCATGATCTCAGGGTAGAAGCTTTTTTCCAGCAGCTTGGCCGGGGTCCCCGTGGCGTCAAAGAAGGTCATCGCGATTTTGAACAGCCCGGCGGCGGCCGGCCCCAAAACGACGCCGACTAACACCGTGCTGCACGAGTTACGGGTAGCCCAAATAGTATGGGCAAAATTGGTGGTCCAGACGAAATTCCAGGCGCCTTCGATACGACGTGCGGTTTTGAATAGGCGTGGTTTCAATGCGTTATGGATATCTCTGCGGTGCAGTTCACGCGCGGCGAACCACCAAAATAGCGTGCCGCCGATCAAGTTGGAGGCATACCATGTGACGATGAACCCTGGAAATCCCCAATCAAAATAATAGGACAGCACGCTGCCGACGGCCTGCAGGAAGGGCTTGATGGCCTGCTGAACGGCAATCAGGTCGAAGCGATCAAACGCGCGTAAAATTCCCGTAGGGGTGGACGACGTCATCGACGGAATTAAGGTGCAGTAAAGGATCGCGAGCCAGAAACTTTCCGTATCCAACCCTAAGGCGTGCGAAAGGAAAGGGAGCAGCAACATGCCGCCCAGTACCGCAATGGTGCCGCTGGCAATATCCAGACCGAACGAAAATGAAATGACGTCACGAAAGCGTTGAATGTTTTGGCGTTCCAGCGCCGGAGTCCCAAATTGGACAACGAATTGCCACGTCTGAAACTTGATAAAGTCGCTGACTGCTTTGGTATAGGCTTGAATAACAACCAGAACACCAAACATTTCAGGCGACATGCCTTTGCCGGCGCAAGAAAGCGCAAGCAGCCCGAGCAGGGCGCTGGCTACACTGCCGGAACCTAAATAAGCGGCGTTACGTAAGATGGAACGAAAAGCGCCATCGGAAAACCAATGCTTCATGGTAAAACCAGCCATACTGACCACTTCAGGTTATCAATAGCTCAGCGGACATAAGCTGGCCTTGCATACATATCCGGTACGACGAAACTCAGAGATATGTATCCGTTCATGGAGTGAAAAGTAAAGAATCGCCCGTTTTGCTTGGCGACACTCTCACCAGGATTGATAGCGGCTCAATCCCTATTTTACATTGCGAGCGACAGGCTCGGGTAAAACTTTCACACCTGAAATATAATCATGAAAATCTCTCCGATAATACTTTTCCAGGCTGATAAAATTTTACCATTCAATGCTGTTTAGTCATCCTTCCGGTACTGGCATTCATTTTAAAACATGATCAAAAAGTGCGTTTTCCTGATTTTTTGGTAATAAACATTAGCGTTGTTTACCCCTGAATCTTAATAGTGAACGATATTATCGACATGTCTGTAGATGAATGAATTCGCTATCCGAGAGAAGCCTGGGGACGCGAAGGGATCATTGCGACGGAGGATATTGCATTCAGCGCTTTTTCCAGTACTTCATCGTAAGGCGCTTTAGCATCCAACTCTATAATTCTGGAACCATTATATTGCAGCCGAACCATGGCAGAGATTTTGTCCTTCAGTTCTTCGTAGCTGTGATCGGGCTTACGTGAAAAGGCGGTATCGACATCAATATCGAGGCGAATGATAAGTTCGGGGCGGCATAAGGCCATTGATTGATATAAACGTTTTTCGCGTGCGGCTAAGCGAGTCATTAACCAGCCTTTTGCCCGCTCTACGCCAATGCCCGGCCCGTCATAATAAAAACCGGAAATCTCGGCCTGCGGAAAACGGTCGCTAATCACCAGCACGCCGCTCTCTGCCAGACGCTGTACTTTGCGTAAATTAGCCGCACGCCACACTGAAAAACCATACATAATCAGGGCTGCCCAGAGTGCCGGCGGTTTATTGCTCATGCGCTGAGTCTTGTCGGACTTCGCGGCCAGGCGGCGTTCAAGCCAGACACCAATAACCGGCAGGCGCTTAATTTTGTCGCCATCTTCACCGGAGATCAGCCCTAAATAACGCCGTTCCGTTGTCCGGTATTTTTGCAGGTTTTTGACCAAATCGGCGGTAAGCGTGGATTTCCCCGTACCGTCACTGCCCACGACCGCAATCAGGCCGGTAATCACGGTCGATGAAGCATCGCTGGCGGTATTTGATTTATCTGTTTGCATTTTTTTCAGTATTAATAAGTTATCGGCAGACTAAACCTTGGGTGTCGCCAGGGAGGTTCGAATGGCACGCAGCGATTCATCAAGAATTTTACCCGCCGGCTCTCGCCCATCTAAATCCAGTATGTTCGCGCCGTTAAAAGTAAGATGCGGAATGACGGCAATCTTTTCGCGCAGCGCAGAAAGTTTATGATCGGGTTTGCGCGAGAATGCGGTTTCTTCATCAATATCCAGACGAATCAATAAGAAAGGCGGATATGATGCCATCCACTGATACAGCCTTTGCTCATGTTTTCTCAACCAGCGTACCCAGCGATTACCGCCATCCGTTTTTGCCAGCTGCGGCCCATCGAAACGAAAACCCGCCACTTCCGCTTGCGGATAGCGATCGGTGACCAGTAATTGTCCTCTGCGGCTTTTTGCCAGCATGCGGCGAAACTTATAAACGCGCCAATATGACAACAAAAAGATCACCAGCGTGGTCAGATTACCCGGCGGCGTTGAAGGATGTTCATGAACGCGATCGGACTTCGCCAGTAAATAACGACCGAAGGGTGCGCCAATAATCGGCAAGTTGCTGATCCATTCCCCAATACGTCCCGAAGACTGGCCGAGATAAAGTAATTCTGTCGGTTCTTGCGATGAGAGATGATTGACCAGACTGGCAGCCAAGGTCGATTTTCCCGAGCCATCACAACCCGTTATTGCAATTACGCGCACGGGGGGATGATTAGCAATGGGCATTGTCTGTTGACTCACAATAATTGGTCCAACTCAAAGAAACTATTGTATTATAACCAGCCTTGGGTTCAAGATATTTATTGAGTATTATCTCAGTGCCATTCAAATTTCTTTATTATTTGTGATTATGTTTTGGTGAGTCCGTCTTGTTTTTTTGTGCTAACCACAGCTGGGATTGTTCTTATAGCTCTTAATGCTAATTAGGCGTTGCCGCACCGGGTAATGGAACAGGTTTCTTCATTGTTTTCTTAATCTTTTGTGTGCTTTGGTCTGGGGTTGGCAATATTTATTCCCCATGGCTTTGATAACGTCATTAAGCGACTTTTCGTTTTCGAAGTGGTACATTTTTACAGGTGTCTTAGAAGAGAATCTTATTATGAATTCAAAATCCCCGCCGCTTATTGCGGTAATTGGCAGCGATGGCTCGGGTAAGTCTACCGTTTGTGAATATCTCATTGAGTATGTGAAAAAATACGGTCCTGCAGTGAAGGTGCATCTGGGTAAGCAGGCAGGAAATGTCGGGCGTGCGGTTTCGCAACTCCCGCTGATGGGAAATTCTGTTGGCAAGGCCATCGAACGCAACACTAAAAAAGTGAAATCCAAAAAATCCAGGGTGGGGCTGTTGCCGGGTTTGGTCATTATCACTTTCGTTTTGCGTCGGCTGCTGCGTTTTCGCCGGATGTTGGCTTTTCGTCGACAAGGTCTGATCGTATTAACCGACCGTTTCCCGCAGGTACAAATCCCCGGCGCCTACGATGGCACCGTATTTCCCGAAAATACTCAAGGCAGCCATTTTGTCAGATGGTTGGCGGGGCGCGAACGCAAAGCTTTTCAATGGATGGCGGATAATAAGCCAGACCTGGTGATCAAGTTGAATGTGGATCTGGACGTCGCTTGCGCACGTAAACCCGATCATCGCAAAGAAGCATTAGCCAAAAAGATTGCCGTTACGCCACTGCTCACTTTTGAAGGTGCGGAAATTGCGGATGTCGATGCCAATAAACCGCTCGATGAAGTGTTATCCGCCGCTGAAAAAGCCGTCGCGGAATTTATGCAAGCGCAGGGATATAGCTTTGTAGTCGAAGGCGAATCGGTAGCGATCCACTGATTATTTCAGTTCTCGCAGTCAGAAAGTTTGATTCCAGTGCCGATAACTTTTTCGGCACTGGCAGGCAAGGTGAAGAGTGTTTTTGATGGGAACACTGCCCATGAGTTTTATGAGCAGCGGGACGTCATTATTTTTTTAGCGCGGCAAAAGCCCCAATGATCTTATCAATCTCTTCATCACTGTGCGCGGCGTTAACGCTGCATCGCAGGAGCGTTATGCCGGCCGGTGCTGCCGGAGGTAACACCAGATTGACATAAACACCTTTGGCGATCAGGTCGCGCCAGAATTGCAAACCCTCTTCTTTCGAGCCAATCATCACCGGCACCACCGGGCTGATGCGTGGCCCCAGCTCGTAGCCCAGCTTGGCCAGTCCCTGATAGAGCCGATGCGCGTTGCTCCAGAGTTTTTCCCGCAGTTCAGGATGTTGCGCGATCTTTTTCAAAGAAGCGCGCACCGAAGCGATACTGGATGGCGAAGGCGAAGCGGTAAAAATATAAGGACGGCTGCTGTAGCGCAGCACTTCCATATCTTTGCCGCCCACGGCAAAGCCACCGATAGAGGCCAGGCTTTTACTGAACGTGCCCAGAATAATATCAACATCTTGCTCAACGCCCAGCTCTTCAGCCAGACCGCGCCCGTGAGCCCCCATCACGCCGAATGAATGCGCTTCGTCTACCAGCAAATAACCGCCGAGCCGCCGTTTGATGTCGACGATTTCAACCAGCGGAGCAACGTCGCCCAGCATGCTGTAAATGCCTTCGACGATGATGATCGCGTCTCGGGCACGTTCGCCAAGGCGCACCATGCGACGTTCCAGATCTTTGGCATCGTTGTGGCGGAAGCGAATGATTTCAGCGCCGCCCAGGGCGCAGGCATCATAAATACTGGCGTGGCTGTCCGCGTCGATCAGCACGACCGAGCCGGGGGTTGCCAGAGTACTGATGACCGCCAGGTTCGCGGTATAGCCGGTGGAAAAGACGATGGCGGTAGGGCGATCAAAGAACGCCATCAGCTCTTGCTCCAACTGCAAGTGAGAGCCATAGCTGCCGTTCGCCATGCGTGAGCCGGTTGTGCCGGTGCCCTGAGCGGCTAATGCCGCCTGACCCTCGGCAATAGCCTGCGCATCGAAGGTCAGGCCCAGGTAGTTATTGGTCCCCGCCAGAACAATTTTCTGATTGCCAATGCGCCCTTCGGTTGCCGAATAAACCTCATCGATACAGGTGCCAAAGGGGTTCAGGCCATCGGCCTGGAATTGCTTACGATCCTGGGTAAGCCGCGAAAATTTATCATAAAGACCCATTGGTTTTCTCCAGGCGAGGGAGTAGAGCGTCAAGCAGCTGCTCTGGCGTTCTGACATCAAGCAATATATTGATAGGAATAGAAATATCGAATTCGTCTTCTAACATCATCAGCAGATCCAGGACTCTGATGGACTCCAGGCCAAGATCGTTGACGAGATCGCTATCAGGTTTGATTTCTAATCCGCCTTCGACCAGACCTTGCAGGCAAGTCAGAATATAATTCATAACAGCGTCGCGATTTCGCATAAAAATTTTTGGCAAACCTCTAATTTAGATAATTAAAATAAACCTTCACGCAGTGCGCGCTTCAAACTGACCTTGGGGACCCAATGAGTATCTTCGGACAGGCTTCGATTGTTTGCAGACCAGTCCGGGTAGGTTAATTCCCGTATTTTGTTGTGGGTCAACATCGGTTCTTTGTTGGTCAACCGGCTCAGCAACATGCTGCCATCGGCCAAAATTTTCAGCAGGGGCAGCGGGATCCTCACCAGCCTCACCGGGCCATTGCGGACGGCGGTCCCTATTTCCCGTAATCGCTGCCAGCTATAACCGCCGGCAATCCCGTCGCACAGTTCATACGTTTGCGTCTGCGGGCCAGGGGCCAATAGCCACTGGCTTACGGCTTCGGCTAAATCGCTCACGTGAAGGAACGTCAGCTTTGCTTCCGCTGCGCCCAGTCGTGGAAGCACGCCGCGCAGAAGCCAGCTGAATATCGGCTTAAGCTCTTTATCGCCGGGCCCGTAAACCGCGGTGGGGCGAAAAATGCCCAGTGAAATATCCGCAGCCATAGCGGTTAGCCGTTGTTCAGCAACGTGTTTTGAATTGGCATACCAGGACAGCTCCGGATGGCGAGCGGCAAGAGAAGAGATAAACAGGAAACGCTTGCAGCTGCCGCTTTGTCTGGCCGCCTGCATCAGGTGTTGGCTGCCGCTGACATTACACCGGGTGAAGGTTTCTTCCGTGCCTCCCCGCACCTGGCCCGCACAATGCACCACGAATTCAGCCCCGCGAACCAGCTCGATGAGCGAATCCTGATCCTCCAGCGCCCCCTGGATCCAGGTCAGGTTAGGGGGGGCGATTTGACCTGCGCGCCGGGTGAGGGCGCGCACGGTAAAACCACGGGAAAGCAGATTCTGAACGATATGCCGGCCAATAAAGCCGGTTACGCCAGTGACTGCCACGGTGCCTGTCATTGCGCAAAGCCTGCCAGTTGCTGCATCGACGGGCAGATGGAGGTGGTCAGCCAGCGCTTCTTGGCCTCCGCACGGGCAGGTTTCCCCGAAGAGGTGCGGGGAATGCTGTGGGGCGGCAACAGCTCAATATCCACCGCAATGCCGAACTCGCTTTGAATTCGGGCGCTCAGCGTGTGGACGATTTGCTCCCGACGATCTTCAGAGCTGACCCGGCACTGGATTTGCAGAATAATTCTGGCGCCGTCACCGTGCTCTTCGGTCACGAAGGCAATGGCGTCGCCAGAGCGGATTTCCGGCTCGGACTCCGCAACATATTCAATATCCTGCGGCCAAATGTTACGACCACGAATGATGATCAAATCTTTCTTGCGGCCGGTGACGTACAGGTAGCCGTCCAGCAGATAGCCCAGGTCACCGGTATCCATCCAGCCGCTTGTCTGGATTTGCTGTTGAGACGCATCGTCGCGGAAATAGCCATTCATCAGGCTGGGGCCGGAGATACAAATACGGCCGACCTGCCGCTCAGGCAGCGGGAGCCCGGTTTCGCTGCGAATTTCGATACGGTGACCGGGCAGTGGCTTGCCGCAATTGACAAAGGTCGATGTGACCCGCGTTTTTTTGCCGGGTGCTACCGCCTTACCTTCGTATTCCAAAATGTCGCGGTCGACCTGGTTGATGGGCGCACCGGAAGCTTCGTCATAGAAACTGACCGCCAGGGTGTTCTCGGCCAAACCATAGCAGGGCATCAACGCCTTGCGGTCAAAGTTAAGATGGCCGAAGTGCTCAGCGAACTGAGAGAGTAAATCTGACGGAATAGGTTCAGCCCCTACGCCAGCCACGCGCCAACTGGAGAGATCCAACTCGGTGATCTCTTTGTTGTTGCTGTAGCGCAGGCATAAATCGTAGCCAAACGGCGGAGCGACGGACACGGTGCCGCGATTTTTGGCGATCAGTTTTAACCATTGCATTGGACGCATGGCAAAATCTTGCGTACGCAAATAGTCGACGGACAGCTGAGTCGCCACTGGGGTAAGCAGGAAACCGACCAGGCCCATATCGTGATAGAAGGGCAGCCAGGAAACGCAGCGATCGCCCGCGCGCAGTTTGATCCCATCATGGCTAATCACGCGCAGGTTAGACATCACCGCACGCTGGGTAATGATCACCCCGCGTGGAAAGCGAGTGCTGCCCGACGTGTATTGGAGATAGGCAATATCGTTGGGCGACGGTGCCTGCAGCTCCACATCCCGCTCAGGCAGAGCGTTAAAATCTGCGTCGCTGAGAATATGGGTTGGCGGTGCATCCAGGGTCGCAGAGCTGATCAGCGGTACCCATTCTTCGCTGCTGATAATGGCGGCAGGTTTACAGCTGTTGATCAGGCCCTGAAGCTTGATGGTATAAGAGTCCCGTTGCCCGACCCCCATAGGAATGGCCAGGGGCACGGCAACCAAACCGGCATATTGGCAGGCAAAAAAAGCCTCGACGAAACCCGCGCTGGTTTCCGCGATAAGTGCAACCCGATCGCCTTTATTGAGGTTCAGGGATAACAGGCGCCGCGCACCCACTATCGCGCGCTGTTTCAGCGTGCGATATTCCAGTACGGCCACGAGCTGATTACGACGATCGTAAAAGTTCATTCCTGTACTGCCCTGCGCTGCATAATCTAATGCCTCCACCAGAGTGGGGAAATCTGCATAACGCATTGGAAGAGAATGAGTGGAGCTTGTTTCAGACATATACAAATTAGCCATAGAGTAAAAATCACCAAAAGAGATAAACGACTATTGGCGAGAGAGTTAATGTTTTTACAATGAAAATGTTTTGAATATATTTGTTATTCAATCATTTTCTTTCATTCCACAAACAGATCACCCTGGAATTAATAACCAGCATGTCTACTTAGAACTAAAGGCGAGGGATTAGCCGTGGATATTACCTGGTCTTTTTCACGTGAGGACCATGACAGAAGAACGGCGGATATAGGTGCTGTCACAGCCAGCTCCTGATATCTCCATCCTTTGCCCGACAGCCTTGACCGGGTGCCTGTTATCGACACATTTCCGGAAGGCAATAATCGGCGATTCATATGATCTGATCTTGCGCATGGCTATCTCCGTACTTAAACATATCCTAAACAGTATCCGGAAGACGGACAAAAGTGAAAGCCTCATTTAACCCCAGGGATAGAAAAAGCATTTAATGTTAAAATATGCCAATGCGTCTCCAGACCAGAATTAGTAAACTAAAAAACGATTGGTTTTTCTTTGCTGGAAATAGCACGAAATAATAAAAAGCATAATTTGCTCAGATCACTCACGCCTCTGTCTGGCATCACTTTTGATAAAGAACAGCACGTGTCAGTGGAAACTCTGCTCGGGTAACATCCTGCAGGATAATAGGTATTAATTGATTTTTCTTATCTCTTAAAGCGATAAGTCATAACCGAGAGCGGATCTCATTTCAGAAAATATCACTGGCGTTATAACGTTCTTTTTTTGAGCATGTCACTAAATTGTAAGGTTATTTATGATTCATATTGAGCAAGTCCTCGATAAGCGTGATCTTAAGGCATTTATCGCTTTTCCTTCCTCCCTGTTTCGTGACGATCCTAATTGGATTGACCCTTTGTATTTAGAGCGCGAAGAACATCTCTCTAAGAAGAATCCTGGGACTGACCATATAGAATGGCAGGCATGGGTAGCCAAAAAAGAGGGCAAGGTGGTCGGGCGGATAACCGCTCAAATTGACGCTTTGCACCGCGAACGCTACGGCGAGGATACCGGTCACTTTGGCATGATCGATGCCATCGAGGATCCGGCGGTTTTTAGCGCGTTATTTGCCGCGGCAGAAGCTTGGCTGAGGTCTAAGGGCGCATTAAAAATCACCGGTCCCTTCAGTCTTAATATCAATCAGGAAAGTGGCCTGTTGGTCGAAGGGTTTGATACGCCGCCGTCGGCGCTGATGACGCATGCCAAACCCTACTACGCAGCCAATCTGGAGCGCCAGGGATATACGCAGGGCATAGATTTGTTGGCTTATTGGATGAAGCGCACGGACCTGCATTTTTCGCCTTCCCTGGCCAAAATGATGAGTCAGGTGCGTAAAAAAGTGACCCTGCGCCGCCTCAATCGCAAAAGGTTTAGCGAGGAAATGCAGGTGCTGCGCGAAATTTTCAATTCCGGTTGGCAGGATAACTGGGGATTTGTGCCTTTCACCGAGCATGAGTTTGCCACCATGGGCGATCAGCTGAAGTTCCTGGTGCCTGATGACATGATTTATATTGCCGAGGTCGATTCAGTACCCTGCGCTTTCATCGTCGGTTTGCCCAATATCAACGAGGCAATTGCCGATCTCAACGGCAGTTTATTTCCCTTTGGCTGGGCGAAGCTGTTGTGGCGTTTGAAAGTGAGCGGGGTGCGTACCGCGAGGGTGCCGCTGATGGGCGTTCGCCAGGAATATCAATTCAGCCGAATAGGGCCGATTATTGCACTATTGCTGATCGAAGCGTTACATGACCCCTTCGAGAAACGCGGTATTGATGCGCTGGAGATGTCCTGGATATTAGAGTCGAATACCGGCATGCGCACCATCCTGGAGCGAATTGGCGCGGTGCCTTACAAGCGTTATCGCTTATATGAAAAACAACTCTAACCCCTCGGCAAGACGCTGATTTTATCGGCCCTTCACAGGATGTAAAACGCACTGCGCTCAGAGAATACCTATGGCCAAAATTGCCTTTTGGTTGTTGGCGATTCAACGTTGCCGGAAAAACAATGTCACACGGGTGATTATTTAATTTCATTAACCAATTTCGTTATAAGTTACTGTGCGTTATTGATTGGTATTAAAAATCACCCGGTTTTTATAAGAGTAAGATGCATGTCCTTTGAAAAGAAAAAAGGAATAAATCGCTTAATAAGTAGCATAAAAAACTCACTGGCGGGCCTTGTTGATGCCGTTTTTACCGAAGATGCTTTCCGTCAATTGCTGGTGATTAACGTAATATTACTGGTTGTTACATTTACTTTAGATATTACAAAAGTAGAAAGGATGTTATTGATTGCCAGCAGCTTCATTTTACTGGTTGTTGAGTTGCTTAATACTGCCATTGAGAGCGTTGTCGATCGCATTTCTCTGGAGATACATCCCTTATCCAAGCGGGCCAAGGATTTGGGCGGTGCTGCGCAGTTGGTTGCGGTGGTGATGACGATAATGCTTTGGCTGGTGGTCTTGTTGGGCTGATTAATACCCTCGGGGCACCCGGGTTTTCCGGAAGAAACGCCAGCTTTCGGCTGCCTTCATCAAGGAAGCAAAATATTCTTTGCAGGATAACGTTCTGTCGCTCATTATTTGAAATGTTGTTTCACTTTTATCTCATGAGCCGATCTTGAACTTATACGCCGCCCTGCGCCAGCGCGTGGAAAATACGCCCTGGTATCCTAAACGCAAAAGCTATCGCGTGCTGTTTTGGCGTGAGATCACGCCGCTGGCGGTGCCGATCTTTATGGAGAACGCCTGCGTCTTGCTGATGGGGGTGCTGAGCACCTTTTTGGTGAGCTGGATCGGCAAAGAGGCGATGGCCGGGGTGGGGCTGGCGGACAGCTTCAACATGGTAATCATCTCGTTCTTCGCCGCGGTGGATCTGGGCACCACGGTGGTGGTGGCCTTTAGCCTCGGCAAGCGGGACAGAAAAAGAGCGCGAGCGGCTGCACGCCAGTCGCTGGTGCTAATGACCCTGGTGGCCTTTGCCTTGGCGATCGGCATTCATTTGGCGGGCGAACAGATTATTGATGTGATCGCCGGTGCCGCCACGCCGGAGGTAAAGGCGTTGGCGCTGTCTTATCTGCAAACCACGGTGTGGAGCTACCCGGCCGCCGCCATTGCGTTGATTGGCAGCGGGGCGTTGCGCGGTGCAGGCAACACCAAAATCCCGCTGTTGATCAACGGCGGCATGAATATTCTGAATATCATCATCAGCAGCATACTGATTTACGGCATGCTGGGCTGGCACGGGCTGGGGTTTGTCGGGGCCGGGCTGGGGTTAACCATTTCCCGCTATATTGGCGCCCTCGCGATCGTTTATGTCCTGATGATCGGCTTTAATCCGGCGCTGCACATCACGCTGAAAAGTTACTTTACCCCGTTGAAGCTGACCATCCTGTGGGAAGTGCTGGGGATAGGTATTCCTGCCAGCATCGAATCGGTGTTGTTCAACGGCGGCAAGTTATTGACCCAAATGTTTGTTGCCGGCATGGGCACCAACGTTATCGCCGGCAATTTCATCGCTTTTTCTGTCGCGTCGTTGATTAACCTTCCGGGCAACGCTCTGGGGTCGGCATCGACCATTATTGTGGGAAAACGGCTGGGCAAAGGGCAAATAGCTCAGGCGGAGCGCCAATTGCGCCACATTTTCTGGCTGGCAACGATAGGGCTGACGGTGATTGCCTGGGGCACGGCGCCCCTGGCGGGGGTATTCGCCTCGTTTTATACCCAACAAGACGACGTGAAGGAGGTGGTAAAGGTGTTGCTCTGGCTCAATGCCGCCTTTATGCCTATCTGGGCGGCGTCATGGGTGTTGCCCGCCGGTTTGAAGGGCGCGCGCGACGCCCGTTTTGCGATGTGGGTGTCGATGCTGGGCATGTGGGGTTGCCGCGTGGTTGCCGGTTATACGCTGGGCATCATGCTGGGCATGGGCGTGGTTGGCGTCTGGCTGGGGATGTTTATGGATTGGGCGGTACGCGGTGTCTTGTTCTACTGGCGTATGGTCAGCGGACGGTGGCTGTGGAAATACCCGCGCATAAAATCGAACTCGCTGGCGGAAAATATCCGCGCAGAGAAAAGCGGCGAGTAAGGATCAGGCGTTCGCTGTTACTTCGCCCGGCACCGATGATGCCTGACTATTCTCCAGACGCCATTTGGCCGGCGAGAGGCCGTGGACCTGTTTAAAGGCCTTGGAGAAGTGCAGTTGGTTTTCATACCCCACCGAAATTCCCACCACCTTGATTGACGTCTGGCTATTGCACAGCAGGCTGGCGGCGATGTTCATGCGGAAGTTCAGCAGATATTCCTTTGGCCCAATGCCGTAAGTGCCTTTAAACAGCCGACACAGGTAACTGCGGTTGATGTTGCAGTAGGCGGCCAGGCGCTCAATGGTGAGGGGTTCATGGTAGCGGTTTTCAATGAGTTTTACCGCCTTGCGCAGATGCTGCGCCTTGTCGCTTGGCGGCTCGGCGATGCTTTGCAAAGCGTTATCAATCAGCGAAGAAAAAAACAGATAGCTCAGGCCCAGCGTTTTTAACCGATGTTCATCACCATGGCTAATGAGTTGCCGCAGATAGCGCAGCGCCAGAGGGGCGTCTTCGTTCTGGCGGGGACGATAAATCGGCAACTGACGGCTCAGGCGGCACTCTTCAAAAATCTTGCCGGCCACCAGCCCGTCGACTTCCAGCCACATATAATGCCAGGGATCTTTGGAGTCGGCGCGATAGGTAGTCACGTCGTGCGGGTGGATCAAAAAACCTTCTCCGGCCACCACCGGAAAAGAGCCATATTCGCTGCTCAGTACTCCGGTACCGCTTATCACATAATGAAATAAATAGTGTTGGCGTACCGCCGGTCCAAAGCTGTGCCCCTTGTCACAGTTCTCCTCGCCATACTGGTACAGGTTCAGCTCGATATTGTCGGTACGACTCAGAGTAAAACTCTTATGCATCAGTCATGGCCCCTGTGTTTTCGCTTACTGTAGCAGTGTAGTCGTGGCACGGCGGTGGGGCGATCTTCAGATCCAGACCTGGCTCACAGTTTTCATGCTGCGTCATTTTTCGCCATAACAAGGTCACATTTATCCCTATATTGCGAATGCGTTGCCGCGTAGTTTCAGCTTATCGAAAACCACAGCAGCGGAGAAATACGATGATTAAAGTGACTTTTATGGGGGCAGGCAGCACCATTTTCGCCAAGAACGTTCTCGGCGACATCATGGCAACGCCGGCCCTGAAAGAGGTGGATATTGCGCTGTACGACATTGACAGCGCTCGTCTCAATGAATCTTTCGCCATGCTGAGCAATATCAACCGCAATATTAATGCGGGCAGGGCGAAGCTCACCCCTTATCTCGGGGTAGAAAACCGCCGGGCGGCACTGAAAAACGCTAATTACGTGGTGAATGCCATTCAGGTCGGCGGCTACGATCCTTGCACCATTACCGATTTCACCATCGCCAGAAAGTACGGCCTGCAGCAGACCATTGCCGATACCCTGGGCATCGGCGGCATCTTCCGCGCGCTGCGTACCATTCCGGTGCTGTTTGACTTTGCCCGGGACATTGAGGCGGTCTGTCCGGATGCCTGGTTGCTGAACTACACTAACCCAATGGCGGCCTTAACCGGAGCCATGCTGCGCCATACCGGGGTGAAAACGGTGGGGTTATGTCACAGCGTTCAGGTATGCGCGGAGACCTTGCTGAAAAGTGTCGATATGCCTACCGACGACGTACAGTTTCACATTGCCGGCATCAACCACATGGCCTGGCTGCTGGACGTTCGCCGTCACGGCGAGGATCTGTACCCGGAAATCAAGCGTCGCGCCAACGCGCTGCAGGGCAAGCATGACGACATGGTACGCCATGAAATCATGAAAACCTTTGGTTATTACGTCACTGAATCTTCCGAGCATAATGCCGAATACATGCCGTATTGGATTAAACGTCATTACCCGGAGCTGATTGAGCGCTTCAATATTCCTCTCGACGAGTATCCGCGCCGTTGTATCGAGCAAATCGACCAGTGGCAGCAACGCAAGCTGGCGTTGACCCACGACGCTAACCTGACGCATTCCCGTACCCACGAATATGCCTCATACATTATCGAAGCGATGGAGACCGACCGGCCGTACAAGATTGGCGGCAACGTGCTCAACACCGGTCTCATCACCAACTTGCCGGCAGAGGCCTGCGTAGAAGTGCCCTGTCTGGTGGATGGGCAGGGTATCAGCCCTTGTTACGTTGGCCATTTACCCGAGCAACTGGCGGCGCTGAACCGCACCAATATCAATACCCAGCTATTGACCATTGAAGCGGCGGTGACCGGCAAACGCGACGCGATTTACCATGCGGCGCTGTTGGACCCACATACCTCCGCCGAGCTTTCCATTGATGATATACGTAAGCTGTGCGACGAGCTGATTGAGGCTCACGGCAGTTGGCTCCCTGCCTATCACTGATCGTCGAATTTAACCGTATCTCCTCCTCAAAACGCACAAGGCGCGGGGCTTCCTGCGCCATCAAAAATAGGGTGGTGAGCCATGTTTTATTTGAGAAACAAGAATTTTTGGATCTTTGGGGCCTTCTGTTTTTTCTACTTTTTCATCATGGGGGCGGTGCTGCCGTTCTTTCCTATCTGGCTGCATGACGTCAACCAGCTTGACCAGCAGCAAACCGGGTTGGTGTTTGCCTGCATGGCGCTGTTTGCCCTGGTGTTTCAGCCGATTTTCGGTTTCGTCACCGACAAATTTGGCCTGAAGAAACACCTGCTGTGGATGATCATCTTCCTGCTGCTGTTTCTGGCGCCGCTGTTTATTTATGTGTTTTCGCCGCTGCTGCAAAGCCATTTTGTTTGGGGGGCCTTGCTGTGCGGGGTTTACCTGGGGCTGGTGTGCAGCGGCGGTTCACCGGCCATTGAAGCTTATATCGAAAAAGTGAGCCGACGCAGTCAGTTCGAGTATGGCCGCGCCCGGTTGTTCGGCTGTATCGGTTGGGCCATCTGCGCCTCGATCGTCGGCTATATGTTTACCATCAACAACCAGTTCGCGTTTTGGTTGGCCTCCAGCTTTGCGCTGATCCTGGCCGGTTTGCTGTATTTGTTTAAACCCGATCGGAGCAGCACGCTGGCGGTGGCGGACGGCTTGGCGTTAAACCACAAACCCATCAAGTTAAAGGCGGCGTTGAACCTGCTGAAAATGCGCAAATTCTGGTGTCTGGTGATGTATATCGTGGGCGTAGCCTGCGTGTATGACGTCTTTGATCAGCAGTTCGCCAACTTCTTTACGTCGTTTTTCAGCGACCGACATGCGGGAACGCAGGCGTTTGGTTATGTAACGACGCTGGGCGAGTTTCTTAACGCTTTCATCATGTTCTTTGCGCCGTTGATCATTAATCGCATTGGCGGCAAGAACGCGCTGTTGATAGCTGGGGTGATTATGTCGGTGCGGATTATTGGTTCATCGCAGGCGGATTCGGTCACCGCGGTCATTATCCTCAAAACCCTGCATATGTTTGAGGTGCCGTTCCTGTTGGTGGGCATTTTCAAATACATCACCACCCAGTTTAACGTTAACCTTTCGGCGTCGATATACCTGTGGGGCTTTTGCTTCTTCAAGCAGCTCTCGGCCATCGGTATGTCCTATGCGGCAGGCCTGATGTACGTCAATTACGGTTTCAAAACCTCTTACCTGATCCTCGGCTGCATTGCGTTGCTGTTCACGTTGATTTCAGCTTTTGCCCTTAGCGGTAAGGTCGCGGTAGTCAAGCAGGAGGGCACACTGCCGGTTGCGGCGAATTAGTGCCGGCTCAACTCAATACAGCAGCGTCATAAGGCTAAAAAACAGCAGCGTCAGAACAATGCAATACAGCAGCGTCATAAGGCTAAAAAACAGCAGCGTCAGAACAATGATAAACCCGGTTTGCAGCGTCTTGCGCATCAGGCGACTGTGGCCCCAGCGGGTGGCGCTCAGACGACTATCGATGGCGAACAGTGCCGGAACCATCAGCAGCACGTAAATCAACATCAGCATGGCGGTTAACGGCTGTTGGCTCATTCTGGCGTCTCCGTGCTGAGGTAGACCGGGGGTGCCCGCAGGGGGGCGATGCTGCTTTCTTGCCGGTGTTTGTGCTCGACCATGTGCCTCCAAATAGGGCCGCCCGAAGGCGGCCGCCGGTTACTGCTTGCGATATGAAGATGATTGTCGGCCACTGCCGGGGCCAACGCAGATATAATATTGCGAATGATAATCATTATCAATACTTGGCGTGAAATTTTATTGCAGGACGCGGATGGGCGGTGGGAAAGCTTTTACTGTGGTTTTAAAGTGACAGAGCACGCCATCCGGCGTGCTCTGTGACAAGACTATCCTCTGCGATTATTTCTCGTCTGGCAAGGCGTAAGCGACAATATAGTCACCCAGCTTGGTGCCGAACGAACCATGACCGCCGGCGGAAATCACCACGTACTGCTTGCCGTTGACCTCATAGGTCATTGGCGTTGCCTGGCCACCGGCCGGCAGCCGCGCTTCCCACAGTTTTTCACCGTTGGTCACGCTGAAGGCGCGCAGATAGTTGTCCGCGGTTGCGCCAATGAAGAAGACGTTACCGGCGGTGGACACCGGCCCGCCCAACATCGGCATGCCCATTTTGAACGGTAACGGCAGCGGAGAACTGTCGCGTACGGTACCGATACGTTTTTTCCACACGATGTCGTTGGTTTTCAAGTCCACGGCGGAAATATAACCCCAGGCCGGCTGTTTGCACGGCAGGCCAAACGGCGACAGGAACGGATTCAGCGTTACGCCGAACGGTACGCCATACTGCGGTTGAACGCCGGACTCGGTGCCGGATCCGCCTTTGTCATTTTCGTCAGGCTCGATCGGGTTGCCCGGACCGCGTGGGATCAGTTTGGAAACAAACGGCAAGGCGATAGGGTTGGCGATAGCCACCTGACGGTCGGTATCTACAGACAGACCACCCCATTCGAACATGCCCAGGTTACCCGGGAACACCAGCGTGCCCTGCTCGGAAGGCGGCGTGAAGGTGCCTTCGTAACGCAGGCTGTGGAACATCACCCGGCAAACCAGTTGATCATAAATGGTGGCACCCCACATGTCCGCGCCGGTCAGCTTTTTCTCTGGACGGAAAGTCAGTTCAGAGAAAGGCTGGTTCGGTGACAGACGGTCGCCCTTGGCTGGCCCCTGAGGAACCGGTTTTTCCGGCGCCGGAACCACCAACTCGCCATTGGTGCGGTTCAGAACGAAAATGTTACCGGTTTTGGTCGGCACATAAATCACCGGCACCTTGTTACCGTTTTTATCGGTAATGTCCGCCAGCGTCGGTTGTGCCGGTACGTCCATATCCCACAGGTCATGGTGCACCGTCTGATAGAACCAGACCAGTTTGCCGGTGGTGGCGTTCAGCGCCAGCAGGCCGCTGGCATAACGCTCCATTTCCGGCGTGCGATCGCCACCCCAGATGTCCGGCGTGGTGACGCCCATCGGCAGGTAAACGATATCCAGCTTGGCATCGTAGGCTGAAGGGGCCCAGGAGTTAGGGGAGTTCGGGGTGAAGTGGTGCTCGTCCGCCGGAATGGCGTTCGGATCTTTCGCGCCCGGATCGAAGGCCCACAGCAGCTTGCCGCTGTTGACGTCAAACCCGCGGATCACGCCCGAAGGTTCGCGGTTGGAGTAGTTGTCGGTCACTGCACCGGCTATCACAATCACCTTGTCGGTGATCACCGGCGGCGACGTTGGCTCATAATGGCCTGGCGTCGCATACGGCATATTGCTTTGCAGGTTGAGCTCGCCGTTATTGGCGAAGTCGGCGCAAGGCTTGCCGCTATCGGCATCCAGAGCGAACAAACGACCGTCATTCACCGGCAGGATAATGCGTCGTGCGCACAGCGCCGGGGAGGCATCTGCGGCTGCACCTGTGGCGGCAGGCATTTCATGATACGAAACGCCACGGCAGGTGATGTGTTGGAAGGTTGGGTTAAATTTCAACTGAGGATCGAACTGCCACTTTTGCTTGCCGGTGGCGGCGTCCAGTGCGAACAGCTTCTGGTGCGGGGTGCACAGATAGAGCGTGTCGCGGATTTTAATCGGGGTCACTTCGTTGGTGATTTCCCCCGGATCGTTGGCGGTTTTCAGGTCGCCGGTCTGGAAAGTCCAGGCTTCCTTGAGTTTGCCGACGTTCTTATCATTGATTTGGCTCAGTGGAGAGTAACGCGTGCCTTCCTGGGTGCGTCCATAGGCCGGCCAGTCGGCGTCTGACGCCTGAGGTTCGACTTTTACCTGCGCAGGTTCGAGGGTGCCGTTGATCTCTTGTGGATCATTAAACACCGCATAGGCCAGCGCCACCACGGTGACGACCAGCGCCAGGCTCAATGCGCTGTAGGCCAGCTTGCCCCTGGCGTGCAGCTTGCGATAGATAAAAGGCAGTACCAGCCACAGGCCGAAGAAGAAGGTGACGTCCAGACGCGGCGTCAGTGCCCAGAAGTCGGGCCCCACTTCCCACAGCGCCCAAATTGTGGTGCCGAGTAAAAAGATCGCGTACAGCAACAGAGCGGTTGCACGACGGCGGACCAGTAACCAGGCGGTGATTAGCAGTACCAGGCCAGCGATGATGTAGTACAGCGAACCGCCGAGCTTGGCCAGCCAGATGCCGCCTCCCAGCAGATAGAGCCCACTCAACGCGGCGAACAGTGCCGTGATGATGATGAGCGGCGATGATGACGCTTTATTTTGCATAGTATTATCCTTACCAAAATGAAAAGTCCCCGATTTAGAGATTAAGCCATATCCAAAAAAACACGCGGTTTCTCCCCAAAAATCCATCCCCGGTGTCTGGCATATCCCCCTGTTGCCAAGGCTAAAAGGCAGCGGCAATCAAAAATAAGGCGGACAGTTTTGGACGTTGAATAAACGCTCTCGTCAGAGATAAAGCCCAAACGGGCTGAATCAGGCGTAGCCGTTTCGATGATGTTGCACGGATGTGACGGCGCCGCCCAAAGCGCGGCTAGGTTACTCTAATTATTCTGCTTTTATTGAATACCTTGTGCTTTTTTTTTAGCGCGTTGCGGGTTTATGAATTGAGCTCATAAGCTCATGCATATTCAGCGCGTAGTTATTTGCCCGGTTGCCTCTTACAGTGATCGCACCTGGTCGCCCCGCACAAGCGGTGACCCATTCGTACACATCGGAGGAAAAATGCAAAAACGTAAGCTGGGTAACAGTGGGCTGGAGGTATCAGCGTTGGGACTGGGCTGCATGGGGCTTAGCTTTGGCTATGGCCCGGCCACCGACAAACAGCAGGCGATTGGCTTGATCCGAGCCGCTGTGGATCAGGGCGTGACCTTTTTCGATACCGCAGAAGTTTATGGCCCCTTCACCAATGAGTCACTGGTGGGCGAGGCGCTGGCGCCGGTACGTGATCGGGTGGTAATAGCCACCAAGTTTGGTTTCGAACTGCCGCAGCCGGATGGCAAACAGGTGCTCAACAGCCGGCCGGAACATATCCGCCAGGCGGTGGAAGGGTCGTTAAAGCGTCTTAACGTCGAAACGATCGATCTGCTTTATCAGCACCGGGTGGATCCCAATGTGCCGATTGAAGACGTCGCCGGTACGGTGAAGGCGCTGATCCAGGAAGGGAAGGTGAAGCACTTTGGTCTGTCCGAGGCGGGGGCACAGACGCTGCGCCGTGCCCATGCGGTGCAGCCGGTGACGGCGTTGCAAAGTGAATATTCGCTGTGGTGGCGGGAGCCCGAGCAGGAAATCTTGCCGACGCTGCAAGAGTTAGGCATTGGGTTTGTTCCTTTCAGCCCGTTGGGGAAAGGTTTTCTCACCGGGGCGATCAACGAAAATACCACCTTCGACAGCAGCGATTTCCGCAATGTGGTGCCGCGTTTCAGCGAGCAGGCGCGCAGAGCCAACCAGGGGCTGGTGGACGTGCTGGGGCAGATAGCTCAGCAAAAAGGGGTCACCCCGGCACAGATAGCGCTGGCCTGGCTGCTGGCACAGCAACCCTGGATTGTGCCGATCCCGGGGACCACCAAACAGCATCGCCTGCAGGAAAATCTCGGGGCCGCGTCGCTGTCATTGTCGTCGGAAGAACTGCGCAGCATTGAAGCGGCACTCGCGGTTATTGAGGTTCAGGGCGATCGCTATCCGGCGCATTTGCAACAAAACGTCGGACGTTGATGCGGCCGTTGCCCGCGGTAGCTTTTGAACCGCCGTCACCGACCGGCGAAAAGGCGCGCACGCTCTACAATTATCCTGTCAATGTTAACGTCGGCAGCCTTTGCCGAACTGGAGAAACAAGTGAAAATTCAACGCAGCGGTTCCCAACCTTCTCGTCCGGGGCCAGAAGAGTACTTTACCGGCAAAGTTCGCATCGATGCGCCTTTTGCCGGTAGCGAACCGGCCCGCGTGGGCGGCGCCACCGTGACCTTTGAGCCCGGAGCCCGTACCGCCTGGCACACCCATCCGTTCGGCCAGACGCTGATCGTGACTCAGGGGCGCGGTTGGATCCAGCTGTGGGGTGAAGAGATCCAGGAAATGAACCAGGGCGATATTGTGTGGATCCCGGAAGACGTCAAACACTGGCACGGTGCGACGCCGGACACCGCCATGACCCACATCGCCATCGCCGAATCGTTAAACGGCAGCCCGGTAGACTGGATGGAGAAGGTCAGCGACGCGCAGTACCAGAAGCCTGCCCTGAACGGCTAGCCGCCAAAAGGGTCAGTCGTCGCCGATTTGCTGGCAAAAACGCAGCCGGTTGCCAAAGGGGTCGGTGAGGTTAAGCTCTTTCCCCCAGTCGAGGGTTTCAACGCCTGGCCGGGCATAGCGGTACTGCCTGGCTGATAGCTCCTGGTGCAGCGCGTCGATATCCTCGGTGGGAATAAACACTGCGGAACCCGGCGTGCTGTCACCATAGTGCTCACTGAGATGCAATCTCAGACCGGAACGCGTGATCTGCATGTACAGCGGCATATCTTCACTGAAACGGTGCTCCCAATCCAACGTGAAACCGAGAAAATCCAGATAAAACTCCCGGGCCTTTTCAACCGAAAAGATGCGAAGAATGGGAACGGCAGGGGATAACTCCATTGTTGACCTCGTTTGATCGGCTGCTAAAGGTAATCGGGCTTTACCGGCCCGCGTGAGCGGGCCGCATAAAAGCGTCGGGGGCTAGATCCCTAATCCGCCCAGGCACAGATACTTTATCTCGAGATAATCTTCGATACCGTACTTCGATCCTTCACGCCCCAGTCCGGAGTTTTTAACCCCGCCGAAGGGGGCCACTTCGGTGGAAATCAGCCCTTCATTGATACCTACGATGCCGTATTCCAGCGCTTCGGCAACCCGCATTACCCGGCCAATGTCGCGACTGTAGAAATAAGAAGCCAGACCGAAAGGGGTATCGTTGGCCAACTCAATGGCTTCGGCTTCGCTGTCGAAGCGGATCAGCGGCGCTACCGGGCCAAAGGTCTCTTCATGGAAGATTTTGGCCTGCCGCGGCACGTTGGTCAGAATGGTCGGCGTAAAGAAGTTATTGCCCAGCTCATGGGGCTTGCCGCCCAGCAGTATCGAGGCGCCGTGCTGCACCGCGTCGGCGATATGCTCGCTGACTTTTTCCACGGCGGCCGAATTAATCAACGGGCCGATGGTGACACCATCATCCATGCCATTACCGACTTTCAGCTTGGCCACTGCCACCTTCAGCTTTTCGGCAAAGGCGTCGTAAATGCCGTCCTGTACCAGGAAGCGGTTGGTGCAAACGCAGGTCTGGCCGGCGTTGCGATATTTGGACGCGACGGCACCGGCGACGGCGGCGTCCAGATCGGCATCGTCAAACACGATAAACGGCGCATTGCCGCCCAGTTCCATACTGGTTTTTTTGATGGTCGGGGCACACTGCGCCAGCAGTTGCGCACCCACTTCGGTGCTGCCGGTAAAGGAGAGTTTGCGTACGTCCGGGTTGGCGGTCAGTTCGCCACCGATAGCCTGGCTTGGGCCGGTGATCACATTGCACACGCCGGCCGGTAAACCTGCACGTTCGGCCAGCACGGCGAGCGCCAACGCCGAGAAGGGGGTCTGACTGGCGGGACGGATCACCCCGGTACAGCCCGCCGCCCAGCCGGGACCGGCCTTGCGGGTGATCATTGCCGCCGGGAAATTCCACGGCGTAATGGCGGCGAAAACGCCAATCGGCTCTTTCTGCACGATAATGCGGCGACCGGACAGATTCTGCGGGATGGTGTCGCCGTAAACCCGCTTGCCTTCTTCGGCGAACCACTCGATGAAGGAGGCGGCGTAGGCAATTTCGCCCCGGCTTTCTGCCAACGGCTTGCCTTGCTCGGCGGTCATGATAATGGCCAGATCCTCCTGGTTTTCCATCATCAGTTCGAACAGTTTGCGCAGCTTGCCGGCACGCTCTTTGGCCGTCAGCGCGCGCCAACCAGGCTGGGCTTTTTTGGCGGCGGCGATCGCCTGCGCGGTTTCTTTGGCACTCAAGGCCGGCACCTGACCGACCAGCTCGCCGGTGGCGGGGTTGTGGATCTTGATAGTTTGGTCGCCTTTGGCCGCCAACCACTGTCCATCGATGTAGTTGGCTTCGCGGAACAGCGTGGGATCTTTCAGGCGGGCGGAGAAGTTAGTGCTCATCGGTTATCTTCCTTTTTCAGAATTCAACACGGGTTGACCTACCCCAAACGGCTACCCTTTACCCTAGCAAATTTTTCTGCCTTCATTTGCCCGATCCTTGGCAACCGATCAATTTATCGCCATTCGCACCTTCTGTACAAAAAATGCCCGCGCTCAGGCCGATACTGAAATCAGCAGGCATATGACCCTTTTTGAAATGACCCTAAGACCCTGAAAGGAGCGTGCAGCATGATGACTTCAGTGAGTCGGCACCTTGCGGCCTACAGCAGCAACATGGATTTTTTGGCTTCCAGCATTGCGCTGATGGAGTGGCAGGGGCGCGAAATCGACGCCGGCAAGGTGGCGGGCAACATGTCCGAAGCGCAAAGCCGCTTGTTCTTTGAACGCCTGAGCTATTTCCGCCAGCTTTATCAGGCCGCCGCGACGGCGGAACACAGCGTATAAATTTACCTAACCCCGCCTCTGCGGGGTTTTTTATGCCGGCTGTGACCACACGCCGGTGCTCAGCGTGGCCGGCGAATACGTCAGATTGCGCCCGCGCCACGGCAGGGCCTGTGAAAAACGCCACGCGCTGCGGATATCGAAGCGCCAGTAACGTTCCGCCCCCGTGACTCCCTGGCCGATTTGCGCCTGCCAGAGGATCTGCGTTTCTCCCTGCAAGTGCAGAACATCACCGCGCTCAAAATCGATAAACAGCAGCGCAGCCCTGGGTTCCGCCAGCAGGTTCCCCAGCGTGTTCATATAGCGGTTGCCGCGAAAATCCGGTATCCACAGGCTGCGATCCTGAAGATGGATAAATCCCGGTTTGCCACCCCGGTGTGAGATATCCACGCCACCTTGTTCCAGTGAGCTGTGGGCGCAGCTGGCGACGAAGCAGGTATCCGCCTGGCGAATCAATGCCTGTGCCGCCGCGTCCAGCGTCGCGAGATGCTCAATCGGCACGGGATGGGTGGCTACCGGATACAGCTCGCGTTGCTGGATATACTGCGGACAATTGCCGAAGCTCTGACTGACGGCAATTTCCAGGCGGTTTTTATCGGTCCGCGTAATGTGCCCGTTGGCTCGGTTGCGTCGGCGGTTGCTGAAGTCCAGCCCTAACGCTCCCACCAGACTCCCGGTTTGCAAGGCTGCCTGCGCCGGGTCGTCCTGGCGACGCGGGGCGCTGATGCGCAGGTGGTTGCTGTCCGGCGTGCGTAAAAATCCAGGGGGGCCGTTGAACAGCGTGGCCACCGGCCAGCCCTGCTCGTCCAGGGTGGCGACGAACAGGTAAGGCAGCGCGGCGAAAAATTCGCGGTGCTGCTCGGGCATGCTGGTGTAAATGTTGCCGCCGACGCGGTCAAAACCGGCCAATGCCTGGGCGCGCAGTTCGTCAGGGTGAAACATCGGCTGGGTCATAGGATTTACCTTTGCGCAGGGTGCGGCAATGCGGGCATCGCAAAGAAACCGGGCAGTGCGGCGATGCGCGCCACCCAGCGCCGGATGGCCGGATAGGGCGCCAGGGAGATACCGCCCTCCGGTGCCACCGCCACATAGCTGTAGCAGGCCAGATCGGCGATGGTGGGCTGCTCTGTCGCCAGGTAATCACGGTCGCTCAGATGCTGCTCCATCTGCGGCAAGAAACGTGCGCTAATCGCCAACGCAACCCTGTCGTCCTCCGGTGCGGAAAATTGGGCGATCAGGCGACAGGACGCCGGACCGTAGCGTACTTCTCCGGCCGCTTTGGACAACCACGCCTGCACCTGCGCCGCCGCCAGTGGCGTCTCCGGCAGCCAGTGGCTGCCCGGCGCGTAGTTTTTCGCCAGATAAACCAGAATGGCATTGCTGTCGGCCAGCGTTAAATCGCCGTCCACCAGTACCGGGATCTGGCCGAGAGGATTAAGGCGGCGAAACGCTTCGCTTTGGCGAACCTCGGCCGGGGATTCAATAAATTCGTAGGGCAGCTCCAGCATGCTTAGCAGTAATGCCACGCGGTGGACGTGGCCGGAAAGCGGGGTGCCGTACAGTTTGAGCTTGTGCATGGTCAGACTCCTGAAGAATTTTTACCAGCATACTCTTGCAGTCAGCGAGCGGGATCCGGCAATGTAGAAATTGATAATTTCACTTTTTGGAACAGTCTATGGATCGCCTGGACGAATTGGCTATTTTTGTGGCGGTAGTCCAACACGGCAGTCTGGCGGCGGCGGGGCGCAAGCTGCGACGCTCCGCACCTGCCGTCACCCGGGCTATCGCTTCGCTGGAACAGCGCTTTGGTGCCCGCTTGGTCGAACGCACCACCCGAAGGTTAGCGCCGACAGAGGCAGGGTTGCGGTTGGCGGAGCGTGCGCACTTGCTGCTTACTGACTATCAGGCCGCGGTGCTGGACACGGCGGACACTCAGCTCACCGGATTATTGCGTATTACCTCGCCGGTGCAGTTCGGACGCAAGCATGTGGCACCGGTGGTGATGGCGTTTCTTGACCGGTATCCGCAGATGCAGATTGAAATGGTCCTCAACGATCGCAACCTGGACTTGATTGACGAGGGGCTGGACGTTGCGGTGCGCATTGGTCATTTGCAGGATTCTTCGCGGGTGGCGCGTCGGTTGGGGCAGGTGTCCCGGGTGACCGTCGCCAGCCCGGACTATCTGGCGCGGCGCGGCGAACCGCAGGAGCCGGCGCAACTGGCTGAGCATGACACCATCGTGGGTACCCAGCGGGCATCGCTGCGCGAATGGCGCTTTGGCCCGCAGGAGAATGGCGAGCGGGTGAGGCTAACGCCACGTTTGTTGCTCAATGACGTCGAAACGCAGTTACTGGCGGTGCGAGCGGGCAAGGGCATCGCCCGGCTATTGTCGTATCAGGTGGCAGACGATTTGGCCGCGGGGACGTTGGTACGCCTGTTACCGGCGTTTGAACCTTTGCCGATGCCGGTGCAGTTGGTGGCGCAAAACATGCAGCGCATGCCGCTCAAGGTACGCACCTTCTGGGATTATGCCTGGCAGGAATTAAGCCAATTAGCGCAAATTCAGGCGCGATAAAAATAGGTATTGGCGCCAAATAAGTTTCACTGGTTAAACTTATTTGGCGCGAAAAAAGATTTATATTACCGGGCGCGCATTGCTGTAACGCCTCTCTTGACAATATTTTGACGACTGCTAATAGTTAACGCATATCTTAAATAATAAACGAAGTTTAATATATGAAACTTGTTGCGGGAAGTTACGACAACGGTAGCACGGTGGATAATGAAGATGAGATCCTCAACTCATTTCAAATCCGCAGTCAGGCGGTTTATCAAAAAACTCGCAATGAGTGCAATATTGCCTATGGAAATTCACCGCGAGAAGTTTTTGACTGGTTATATTCCGACAAGCCGGGTAAAGGGACCTTAATATTTATTCATGGTGGCTATTGGCAGTTTTGTCGTAAGGATGATTTTGCTTTTATTGCGCAGGTGCCGTTGTCGTTAGGTTTTGACGTCGTGCTGGTGGAATATACGTTGGCGCCCGAGGCCCGGCTTGACGATATTTGCCGGCAAACCGGTGCGGCGCTGGACGCCATTCAACAACGGCTTTCCGTCTGTCAGCCGGCGCCAGTGTATCTGTGCGGACACTCTGCCGGCGGGCATCTGGCCAGCGTCTGGCAGCATCACCCGGTGGTCGACGCGACCTTACCGATCAGCGGCATTTTCGAACTGGAGCCGCTATTAAACACCTACGTTAACCGACGACTGCAGTTGACCAAGCAACAAATTACCCAACTGAGTCCGGTGCGGCATATTCCGCAGCGTATCAAGCCGATGACGCTGTTTTACGGTGCCAATGAGCTGCCGGAATTGATTGGTCAGTCAAGGCACTATTACGCTGCGCTGAAGGAAAAAAGCCAGCCTGTCACCCTGGTCGCCGTCGCCGGCGCCAACCATTATAACGTGCTGGATGCCTTGTTCGCCTGGGATGGCGCCCTGACTCACCTGCTAACCACTACGGGGAAATAAATCATGCGCACCATCATTGACACCGGCCTGCCGGAAATCGGTCAACCTTTCTCCTGGGCCACCCAGGGCGGCGGCATGTTGTTCACCGCCCATGGCCCGGTCAGAGCCGACGGCAGTATTGAAACCGGCGCGCCGGAAAAGCAGATCGCCCTGACATTCGATAATTTGGCTCAAACCCTGAAAGCGGCAAATAGCCACAGCGATAAGGTATTACAGGTCATTATTTATCTGACCGATGTCAATGACGTTAAATTACTCGATGAAATTTACAAAAAATACTTTAACTTCCCTTACCCCAATCGTTCAACGGTGATAGTCGATAAACTGGTGGTGCCAGGAATGAAAATAGAAATAACCGTTAGCGCCACCGTCTGATTTATCTATTACTTAATTCCCACCTGCTCATTCATTCAATAATGAATAAAGGAATCGCTATGTTTAATCACATTGGCCGTTCGCCGGCCGATCCTATTATGTCGTTGATGGACGCTTATTTACAGGATGGAAATAGCCAGAAAGTGAATCTGGGCATTGGCCTTTATTACGATCGGCAGGGCAGGATCCCGCTGATGCAGGCGGTAGAGGCGGCGGAGCAGCGCCTGCTTGAGCGGCGCAGCCCGCACGGCTATCCGCCAATCGAAGGTTCAGCGCTGTTTGCCCAACAGGTGCAGGCATTGTTGTTTGGCGAGGCGGCAACAGCGTCGATAGCTACGGTACAAACCGTCGGCGGCTCCGGTGCACTGAAGCTGGCGGCGGATTTTATTCATCACTTTCTGTCGCGCCGTGACATCTGGGTCTCTGATCCCACCTGGGCCAATCACTGGGCCATCTTTGAGGGGGCCGGGCTGACGGTGCACACCTATCCGTACTTCGATGAGGCCAACGGCGGGCTGCGCTTTGACGCGATGCTGGATACGTTAGGCAGTCTGCCGGAAGGCAGCGTGGTGCTGCTGCACCCCTGCTGCCATAACCCGACCGGCACCGATCTCAGCCAGGCACAGTGGCGTGCTACCCTCGAAGTGCTGCAGCGCCGCCGCCTGTTGCCGTTGTTCGATATTGCCTACCAAGGGTTTGGCGAGGGGCTGGATGAAGACTGCTTTGCCCTGCGTGAGGCGCTGAAAACGGATCTGGAATTTATGGTCGCCAACTCATTTTCGAAAAATGTCGCCCTCTATGGTCAACGGCTGGGTGGGCTTTCGGTTCGTTGCGCCGGCCCAGAGAGTGCGGAGAACGTCAAAGGCGCATTAAAAACGCTGATCCGCCGCAGTTACTCCTGCCCGCCGACCCATGGCAGCCAGATTGTGGAAACCCTGCTGACGGACCCCGATTTGCGTCAACAGTGGGAGAGCGAACTGGCAGGCATGCGTCAACGCATTCAACAGATGCGCCAAATTCTTTCCGCCGGCTTGGAGCAGGGGGGATCGCACCTGGACTACCGTCGCATCCGTGACCAAAAAGGGATGTTCAGCTACACCGGCCTGAACCCCCAGCAGCTTGAACGACTGCGGCAACATTACGCCATCTATCTGGTGGCGCCTGGCCGCATGTGCCTGCCGGGCCTGAACCAAAACAATGTCGACTACGTTACTGCCGCCATTCTGGACGTCACCCGCACTGCATGAAAAGGTAGGAGACTGCTATGAGACAGATAAAAGGTTTTGACGAAATCGCCCGGCGGCAAGGCGGGTTGCAGAAACAGCTCACCGCCGGGCAGATGTCGATGCTGGCGATCGGCGGCGCTATCGGTACCGGGCTGTTTCTCGGCAGCGCCTATGCCATTCAGATGGCCGGGCCCAGCGTATTGCTGAGCTATTTTATCGGCGGCATCGTGGCGTTATTACTGATGGGATGCCTGGCGGAAATGACCTCAGAACACCCGACGCCGGGCTCGTTTGGCGACTATGCCGAATTTTACATCAGCCCGCTGTTTGGTTTTCTGGTGCGTTACTCTTACTGGTCCTGCGTGGTATTGGCGGTGGGGACCGAGGTGACAGCCATCGGCATGTATATGCAGTTCTGGTTCCCGACCACGCCAATTTGGCCCTGGGTGCTGTTGTTCTCTGCGGCGGTGATCCTGATTAACGTGATTGGCGTTAAATCGTTCGGTCAGGTGGAATATGCGCTGTCGACCATCAAGGTGGTGGCCATTGCCGCCTTTATCGCCATCGGTATCGGTATTCTGATGTTTTCTGCCAACCCGGCCTTTGGTCTGCAAAACTTTACTGCCAACGGTGGCTTCTTCCCGTTTGGCGTGAAAGGCATGTGGTTTGCGGTGATCGTGTCGATTTTCAGCTACCTGAGCATTGAGATGATCGCCGTCGCCGCCGGTGAGGCCAAGAACCCGGTAATTGCGGTAAAAACCGCGTTCAAGGGCACCATTTTACGACTGTTCATTTTCTACATGCTGTCGATTGCGCTGATGCTGGCGATCGTTCCCTGGCGGCAGTCCGGTACCGGCGAAAGCCCGTTCCTGGTGGCGATGAACGTCATCCACCTGCCTGCCGCCGCCGGTATCTTCAACTTTATCGTTCTGGTGGCCGCGCTGTCGGCGATGAACAGCCAACTGTATATCACCACCCGCATGATGTTCTCGCTGTCACGCGCAGGGCAAGCTCCGGCTGCGCTGGGCCGGGTCAGTAAACGCGGCATCCCGGTAAGCGCGCTGGCGATGTCCTGCATCGGCATCGTGGTGTCGATCGTGTTGAGTCTGGTCTACCCGCAAAAATCCTTTGCCGCCATGATGTCTATTTCGGTGTACGGTGCCTGCTTTACCTGGCTGATGATTTTTGTCACGCACCTGTTTTTCCGCCGTCAGCACCGGCAAACCCACCTTAAATTTCGCATGTGGGGCTTTCCTTACACCACGCTGGCCGGTGCCGGTTTGATGGCCGCGTTGCTGATCTCGACGGCGTTCACCGAATTTTTCAGGATGACGCTGTGGTTTGGCATTCCGTTTACCCTGCTGTTGGTGGCTATCTACTTCTTCTACAGCCGTCATCAGCCCGTACCCGCGGTAATGGAAACACCGAGCGTGGAGTAAACCGGTTCACTGAAAATGTGAATATGTGGCTCTGGCGATAAACCACTTTATCCGGAGAATAAGCCTTTTCTGGGGTTATGGAGTGGTTTGCAATGAGCAGTGGGACAGAAAAACGGCGCCTTATTGGCTGTAGCAACAGTATGCCGGTGGCCAGGCATTCGGCGCAGGGATGGATCAACGGCTTTCTGGGCATGTTGATTTTCAGCGGTTCTTTGCCTGCCACTCGCGTGGCGGTGCAAGAGTTTGATCCCATGTTTCTCACCGCGATGCGCGCGGTGCTAGCGGCCTTGCTGGCTCTGAGTGCATTGACGCTGATGCGCCAGCGTTGGCCGCAGCGCCGCGACCTGGCGCCGTTGGCACTCACCGCGCTCGGGGTGGTGATCGGTTTTCCTTTGCTCACGGCGCTAGCCTTGCAGCACACCACCTCGGCGCATGCGCTGGTGTATATCGGGCTGTTGCCGCTGGCTACCGCCTGCTTCGGTGTACTGCGGGGCGGTGAGCGGCCCAAAGCCGCTTTCTGGCTGTTTTCGGTGTTGGGGAGCCTGCTGGTTGGCGCTTTTGCGTTAAGCCAGGGGGCGACTGGCTCCTGGCTTGGCGATCTGCTGATGGTGGCCGCGGTGCTGCTTTGTGGCCTGGGCTATGCGGAAGGCGCCGTGCTGACGCGCAAGCTTGGCGGCTGGCAGGTGATCTCCTGGGCGCTGGTGGTGGCTTTGCCGTTGACGGCAGCGGCGGCCGTGGTGACGGCCCCGCCAGCCTGGCCACAGGTCAGCGTCGGCGCCTGGTGTTCTCTGGGCTACATTTCGCTGTTCAGCATGTGGATTGGCTTTATCTTTTGGTATCGCGGTTTGGCGCAGGGGGGCATCGCCGCCGTGGGACAGCTGCAATTGCTGCAGCCGTTTTTTGGTCTGGCGCTGGCCGGGCTGGTGCTGCATGAAAGCATTCAACCTTCAATGATTGCGGTAATGGTCGGCGTATTGGTTTGCGTATACGGCGCCAAGCGTTTTTCGCGGTAAGTAATAAGACGGGGTAAGGCCTGCCTTACCCCGTAGCCAAGGTCGCCAGCACCCGGTTCAGCTTTTGGGCCGCCTGGTGGATCTGCTGTTCCGTGTAGCCTCCCAGCCCGAGTATCAATCCGTTTTTCCCGCTGCCGGGGCTATACATCGGCGAAAGTGCACCGACGGCTATCCCGGCCTCGGCGGCTTTACGGGCAACCTGCCGATCGTCCAAATCCGCTTTTAACCACAGCAGCATATGCATGCCCTGATCGCTGGGGTGCAGAGTGGCCAGCTCGGCAGAAACCTGCGCGTTGATGGCGTCGGTCAGCACTCGCCTTTTTTCCGCATACACGCCGCGCATTTTACGAATGTGGCGATCCAGATGCCCCTGCGCCATAAAACTGGCCAGAACGTATTGATCGGCACTGGGGGGGTGGCGATCCATCAGCACTCGCGCACCGCAGAAGGCATTCACCAGGGGCTGAGGAACGATGGCGTAGCCCAGACGCAGCGAAGGGAACAGCACCTTGCTGAAGGTTCCCAGGTAGATAACCCTGGCCGGATCCAACCCCTGCAACGAAGGAAACGGGTGGCCGGAATAACGCATTTCACTGTCGTAATCGTCTTCGACGATCCAGGCCTGCTGCGCTTTGGCCCATGCCAGCAGCTCAAGCCGGCGCGACATGCTCATGGGCATACACAAGGGGTACTGATGCGAGGGAGTGACAAAGGCGGCTCTGGCCTGTGGCGCGATTTTCCTGCCTGCGGCGACCGCTATGCCTTCGCTGTCCACCGGCACTCTGGCCATCTCCCGGTCTCTGAAGACGGTGTTAAAAATGGCGGTAATGCCGTGATAAGCGGGATCTTCAACCCAGGCGGTCTCACCGGCATCCAGCAGAATCTGCGTGGCGAGATAGAGCCCCTGCTGTGTGCCGGAGGTGATGATCACCTGTTCCGGCGTGCAGTGCACCGAACGGGACTTGCGAACGTATTCGCATATCGCCTCACGCAGCGGCAATGCGCCCTGCGGTTCGCCATAACCGGCGGGAGCGCCGGGGCCTCTGGCGCGGATACGGTTGCCGAGCCTGCGCCAAACGTCGTCGGGCGCGGTATCGTTGATCGGTACCGAGACGGTGAAGGGGACCGGTGGCAGAGGGCGCAACTGGGCGGCAAAGTGCTCCAGGGCCAGCGCCTGATCGGAAAGCGGCATATCGCCGGCGTCCGGGTATTTGACCGGCGCGGGGACCGGGCGGGTGAGCGACAACGCCACCCGAGTACCCGACCCGGGCTGCGCTTCGAGAAATCCTTCCGCCGTCAGTTGCTCGAAGGCGGCCAGCACCGTTCCTCTGGCAAGCTGTAATGCGCCCGCCAGTACGCGGGTTGAGGGCAGCAGATCGCCCGGTTTAAGTTCGCCTTTGCCTATGGCAGCGCGCAGCGCCTGGGCAAGTTGCAGGCTAAGTTGCCCCGCATGGCGATCAAGCTCGCCGATAGCGGGGACTTCAACCGTTTTGGCCGTTCTGGGCATCTATTCCGGTCCAGATAAAAGTGGGTTAACAGGGAGTTTACTGTAAACCACTTTTGGCCTGAATAGCGGTTTTCGACAGGATTAAAGCTGGCTTTTCGGGATCAGGTGGTCGCCAAAGCTCAGGCGTTGACGGCCCGGTTCAATGGCGGTCAGTGGCGTAACCTCCTGCAGCGAGGATTTACAGCGTTCAACCAGATCGTGGTATTCGCGCGTACCGGCGACTTTCCACGCCAACTCCTGTTCGGTCAGGTCACGCAATACCCGCGCCGGGCTGCCGACCACCAGCTTATTGGCCTCGATCACCGCGGCGGCCTTGACGAATGCCATGGCACCGACGATGGTGTTTTCGCCGATCTCTGCACCGTCCATGATCACCGCGTTCATGCCGACCATGGCGTTACGGCGGATGCGGCAACCGTGCAAGATGGCGCCGTGGCCGATGTGCCCGTCCTGCTCCACCACGGTGTCCTGCTGCGGAAAACCGTGCATCACGCAGTTGTCCTGAATATTGGCGCCATCGCTAATCACCAGCCGGCCAAAGTCGCCGCGCAGGCTGGCGTTGGGGCCGATATAAACCCGTTTGCCGACGATCACATCGCCAATCAGTACGGCGGTAGGGTGTACGTAACTGCTGGGATCGATCACTGGCGTCAGGCCGTCAATCTGATACACGGGCATAGCAAAGTTTCCTTATACTGTAGGGTCGCGCGGCAGGCCGCCGAAACGTCGATAATAGCCGGCTGCCGGGGCAGGCAGAGCACCGATAGTGGTCTCGGCCATGGCGCTCACATACTCGGTCGCTGCGCGGTCTACCCGCTGATAAATATTGATGCACAGGTTACGGGCAATCTGTCCTTCCCACTGCGCCGGCAGCAGGGCGTCCGGCAGCAGAGGATCTTTGAGCACCACGCGCCGGAAGAAGTGGATCAATAATAGCTTAATCTGGAAACAGCGCTGGGGCGTCAGCAGCGCTTCATCGGCTTCGCGCAGCAGCGCCATCAGCGGGCGGAAAGAGACGATAAATTCGTGATAATCGGCAGCGACGTCAGCCAGCGCCCAGCAGTTGGCCACCAGCTGTTGCAGGGTTTTCTCCGAGCGGTTATAGGGATAGTCGGCGCGGAAGTAGATCACCTGTTCGCTGGCGTTAAGTTCGCCGAGCAGGGCGGTGACGTCGGTTTGCGCGTGGGTGGGGGCCGCCATCAGATTGCTGGCTATTTGGCCGAAGCCCAGCCAACCCAGCTCTTTTTTCAACCGTGCCCGCTCCTCCTTTTCCGCGCTTTCCAGCAACAGCAAATCCCATTTCCCGTCCCAGGCGGGCGGTTCGCTGAGATAGATTTTCGACTCGGCATGGCGGAACTGACGCATACCCTGATCGGTCACCCGATAGAAGCTGCGACGGCCGATTTTTTCAACCTCCAGCCAGCCCTCTTTCTGCAGGCGAAATACCGAGGTGCGCACGAAGCGGTCACCAAAACCCAGGGCCTCCAGCAGCGCGCTCAGGCTGCCAAGCCAGACTTCGCCGCCCCGGTGGCTCAGCGCATCGCCGTAGAGGGAGATAATCAGCGAGGTGCCGCTGATCGGCTGAGCCTCTATAGCATGGCGGATAAACTCATCCAGTTTATGTTCCATATTTTTCCATGGGTTAGCCGACGGTGAAGCACAACATTACCACAAATCATTCGGGCGTCATCCGTGACGCCGGGGCAATCAGCGAGGCCGCAGATCGACCACGCGCTGGGCCTTGCCTTCTGAACGCGGGATATCGCCGCAGTTGGCGATGCTGACGTCGGTGCTGACGCCGATAATCGACTTGATATGGTGGCGTAACTGGTGGCAAATCTCACAGCGTTGCTGGTGGCTGAGGCTGAGCGCCGCTTCCTTCAATTCAACGCGCACCGCCAGGGTATCCAGGTGCCCGCTGCGGCTGACCTGTAGCTGATAGTGTGGCGACAGCTGTTCGAACTGCATGATTTGCTCTTCCACCTGCGACGGGAACACGTTGACGCCGCGGATGATCAGCATGTCGTCGGAGCGGCCGGTAATTTTCCCCATGCGACGCATCTGGCGTGCGTCGCCCGGCAGCAGGCGAGTGAGGTCGCGGGTACGGTAGCGGATCACCGGCAGCGCTTCTTTGGTCAGCGTGGTAAACACCAGCTCGCCGTGTTGGCCGTCCTGCAGCGTCACGCCGGTTTCCGGACAGATGATTTCCGGCAGGAAATGGTCTTCCCAGATGGTCGGGCCGCCGCCGCTTTCGGCGCATTCCATCGCTACGCCCGGCCCCATCACTTCGGACAGGCCGTAAATATCCAGCGCCTTGATGCCCATGCGGCTTTCAATTTCATGCCGCAGCGCTTCGGTCCAGGGTTCGGCACCAAAGACGCCGAGGCGCAGCGAGCAGCCACGGGCGTCGCCGCCCATTTTGCGTTCCAGCTCGTCGATCAGCGTCAGGCAGTAGGACGGTGTCACCATGATCACATCGGGTTTGAAATCCAGGATCAGCTGCGCCTGTCTTTCGGTTTGCCCACCGGACATCGGGATCACCGTCGCCCCGAGTCGCTCCGCGCCGTAATGAGCCCCCAGCCCGCCGGTGAACAGGCCATAGCCGTATGCCACGTGCACCTTGTCTTTGGCGGTAGCGCCGGCGGCACGCAGGCTGCGCGCGACGATATCGGCCCAATTATCGATATCCCGCTGGGTGTAGCCGACCACCGTCGGTCGGCCGGTGGTCCCTGACGAGGCATGAATACGCACCACCTGTTCCATCGGCACGGCGAAGGTGTCGAACGGGTAGTTGTCGCGCAGATCCTGCTTGGTGGTATAGGGGAAGCGAGCCAGATCGCTCAGCTGTTTGAGATCGCCGGGATGGACGCCCGCCTGATCGAACTTGCGTCGGTACATCGGCACATTGTTGTAGGCGTGGTGCAGCGTCCATTTAAGGCGCTCCAGTTGCAGCGCCTCAATCTCATCGCGCGAGGCGAACTCAATGGCGTCGAGTGGCTGTGGATTCATTGTCATGGTTAGCCTCGGGGGTCAGACTCGCTCAATAATCATGGCGATGCCCTGGCCGACGCCAATGCACATGGTGCAAAGCGCGTAGCGGCCGGAACGCCGTTCCAGTTCGAACAGGGCAGCTAACGCCAGACGCGCGCCGCTCATGCCCAGCGGATGGCCAAGGGCGATCGCGCCGCCGTTGGGGTTCACCTGCGGGGCGTCGTCAGGCAACCCAAGCTGGCGCAATACTGCCAGCGCCTGGGCGGCAAAAGCCTCGTTCAGTTCAATGACATCCATTTGCGCCAGGCTCAGCCCGGCCAGTTCCAGCACTTTACGGGTGGCCGGTAGCGGACCTATGCCCATGAAACCGGGTTCGACCCCGCAGGTTGCCGTCGCGACGATGCGCGCACGCGGTGTTAATCCCTGACTCACTGCCATTGCCTCCGAGGCGACGAGCAGCGCCGCTGCGCCGTCGTTCAGGCCAGAGGCGTTGCCGGCGGTCACCGTACCGGGTTGGCGGAACGGGGTTTTCAGCGCCTGCAGCTGTTCCAGCCGCGTAGCTGCACGCGGGTGTTCGTCCTGGTCAAACAGGGTGACCGCGCCTTTCTTGCCGCTGAGGCTGACCGGCACGATCTCCTGCGCGAATATCCCCAACGTTTGCGCTCGCGCGGCCCGTTGCTGGCTGCGCAGAGCGAAGGCGTCCTGATCGGCGCGGCTGACGTTAAATTTTTCCGCTACGTTTTCGGCGGTTTCGGGCATGGATTCGGTGCCGTATTGCGCCTGCATCAGCGGGTTGATAAACCGCCAGCCGAGCGTGGTGTCATACAGCTGCGTCTGACGGCTGAAGGCGCTGTCGGCCTTACCCATCACCAACGGGGCCCGGGTCATCGATTCTGCGCCGCCGGCCAATACCAAACCGGCTTCACCGGCCTTGATGCTGCGGGCCGCCGTCGCCAGCGCGTCCAATCCCGAGCCGCACAGGCGGTTGAGGGTGGTGCCGGAAACGTTAACCGGCAGGCCCGCCAGCAATGCTGCCATACGGGCCAAATTGCGGTTGTCTTCCCCGGCCTGATTGGCGCAGCCGAGGATCACGTCGTCAACCCTCGACCAGTCCACCTGCGAGTGGCGGGCCAACAGGGCACGCAGCGGCAGTGCGGCCAAGTCATCGGCGCGGACGTTGGCCAGGGAGCCGCCGTAACGGCCAATCGGCGTGCGGACGCCGTCGCAGATAAAAGCCTGGTTCATGCTTGCTCCCCTAAAATGGCGTGACCGAGCCGATGTGCGCGGCCGCGGAACCAGGCGACGGTCTTGCCCAGTTGATTGACAATCTCCACGTCATACAGACCGGTGGTTTTGCCCTGATGGCGCACCTCAGCGCTGGCCGTCAGGCGATCGCCTGCCAGCGCCGGGCGGATAAAGTCTATGCTGCAGCCGGACGCTACCGCCGCCAGCCCCTGGCTGTTGCAGGCGTAGGCGAAAGCGGTGTCCGCCAGGCTGAACAGTTGCCCGCCGTGGCAGGTGTGGTGGCCGTTGAGCATCTGCGGCCCGACGGTCATGCTGACTTTTGCGAACCCGGCGTCGACGGCATCCACCCGCATGCCCATCGCCTGGGCGCAGGTGTCCTGCTGAAACATCTGTTCGGCGCAGCGTTGCGCCAGCGCGTGGGGCGTATTGGCATTCATCATTGGGCTCCTGAAGAAAGGGATGCGTAGTGGCGCAGCAACGGCATCGGGCGATAGCGGGGTTCGCCGTAGAAGCGTTGCAGATTTTCCAGCGTGGTCAGGATGTGTCGCCAGCCTAATGACGCACCCCATTCCAGCGGGCCGCGCGGGTAGTTAACCCCGCAGCGCATGGCGTGGTCGGTATCGGCGGCGCTGGCGACGCCCTTGTTCACCACGTCGAGCGCTTCATTCGCCAACATGGCGAGGGTGCGCATCACCAGCAGGCCCGGGTAGTCCGGCAACAGGATCACTTTCTTGCCAAGGGATTGCAGCAGACGTACCACAGTGGCGTTGTGTCGGGCATCGTTTTGCGCCGCGCAGCTGATGGCGACGGTGGAGGCCTGGGCATACTGGGCAGACAGATCAAACAGCACCACGGGGGTTCCGGTTTCATCGGCGACCTGGCTGGCAGTTTTACCATTTGTTAACATAAATGTAACTTCATCGATCTGGGCAAAAGCACTGGTCTGGCCGGGTTGTATGATCGCCTCCGCATTTCCTGCCAGTAACTCGGCCAGCAGAGTGACGCCTGCCGCGTCGCCGTGCAGCTTAATGCTGTGCGGCAATTCCGCTGAGGATGCAGGTAACCCGGCGACAATTTGAGGTGGCGCTTGTTTGTCATAGCGATAAAAGCCGCACCCGCTTTTGCGGCCCAGACGCCCGGCGGCCACCCGTTCCTGCTGCACCAAAGACGGCGTGAAGCGCGGATCCTGGAAGAAGGCCTGAAACACTGATTCAGTGACGGCGTAATTGATGTCCTGACCAATCATATCGGTCAGTTGCAGTGGCCCCATGGCGAAGCCGCCTGCGTCGCGCATTACCGCATCCAGCGTGGCGGCGTCGGCAACTTGTTCTTCGAGCGCGCGCAGGGTTTCGGCGTAAAAAGGTCGCGCCACGCGGTTAACGATAAAGCCGGGCGTGGAACGGCACAGCACGCTTTGTTTGCCCCATTGCCGGGTCAGCGCCTGCAGTTCGGCAACGGTTTCGGCGCTGGTGTCCAACCCGCTGACGATCTCGACCAGCTTCATCACCGGGGCCGGGTTGAAGAAGTGCAAACCGGCCAGGCGCTGTGGATGGTGCAGTGCACCGCCGATGGCAGTAATCGACAGCGATGAAGTGTTGCTGGCGAACAGTGCGGCGGGGGAACACAGCGCTTCCAGCTCACGAAACAGGCTCTGTTTGATCGCCAGTTTTTCCGCCACTGCTTCTATCACCAGTGCGCTGTCGGCCAACTGGTCAAGCGACTCGACCGGCTGAATACGGCCCAGCAGGGCCTCGGTGGCATCGGCGTCGGCCTTGCCGGACTCGACCCTTTGGCGCAGGCGTTGGCCTAACGCATCGAGTGCCTGCCGGGCGGCGGCGGCATCGATATCAAACAGCCACACCGGATGCCCGGCCCCGGCCGCCACCTGGGCGATACCGATGCCCATGGTGCCGGCACCAATCACGGCGACCCTTGCGTAGACGTTCGGCAGGTTCATGATTATTTTCCGCTGAAATTAGGGGGGCGTTTGGCGAAGAAGGCGCTGACGCCTTCGCGGTAGTCGTCGCTGCGGCCGCCGAGGCGCTGCAGGTCGCGTTCCAGATCGAGCTGCTGATCGAGGGTATTGTTCGCCGAGCTGTAGAGGGCTTTTTTGATCAGCCCCAGCCCGTAAGTGGGTTGGGTGGCCAGGTGTTGTGCCAGCGTTTGGCTGGTGGCGGCCAGTTGGTCCGCCGCTACCACCTGCCAGATCATGCCCCATGCCAGCGCCTGTTGTGCGCTGACTTTATCTCCCAGCAGCGCCATGCCCATGGCGCGGGCGTGTCCTGCCAAACGGGGCAGGAACCAGCTGCCGCCGGAGTCCGGCACCAGCCCCAGGCGGCAGAAAGACTGAATAAAATTGGCGTTATCGGCGGCGATCACGATATCGCAGGCCAGCGCCAGCGCAGCGCCGGCCCCCGCCGCGACACCGTTGACGGCGCACACCACCGGCTTTGGCAGGGCGGTCAGACGACGGATCAGCGGATTGTAAAAACGCTCTACCGACAGGCCGAGATCCGGCGCCTGCTGTTCGACGCTGACGTTGCGATCGTTCAGATCCTGCCCGGCGCAAAAGCCACGTCCCGCACCGGTGATCAGCAGGCAGCGTACGGTTTCGTCCCGCTCGGCGAGGGTCAAGGCTTCGCTCAGTTGGCGGTGCATCTCGTCGTTGAAGCTATTGAGCCGGTCTGGCCGATTGAGGGTCAGCGTCAGCACCCCGGCTTCAAGGTGGGTGAGAATCAATGCGTTTTCCATAAATCAGCGCCCCTGATAGTTTGGCGTACGTTTTTCGAAGAAGGCGGCGATGCCCTCGCGGCGATCGTCGGTGGCGGCCAGGGTGGCAAACTGCTGGCGTTCGATGAGCAGCCCTTGGCTAAGGCCGGTTTCCTCCGCCTGTTTCAGCGCCTGTTTGGCGGCGCGCAGTGCCAGCGGTGCCTGCCTGCTGATGTGCTCGGCGATCTGCTGTGCGCGTTCCAGCATCAGTGCGTCGACGCACACTTCACTGACCAACCCGCACTGCAATGCGCGCGAGGCGTTAATGGCTTCGCCACTCAGCACCATCTGACTGGCGAAGGACTTGCCGACGCAGCGAATCAAGCGCTGAGTGCCGCCGGCCCCTGGCATCAGGCCGAGGGTGATTTCCGGCAGGCCAAAGCGGGCGCTTTCGCCGCAAATGACAATGTCGCAGGCCAGCGCCAGCTCGCAGCCAGCGCCGAGCGCATAGCCGTTCACTGCCGCCAGCAGCGGTTTACTGAACTGCGTCAGCCGTTGCCACAACAGCGGGCGGCGATCCGTCAGCGTAGCGGGCAGGTCCTGCCGTTGCAGTTCGTGCAGATCGGCACCGGCGGCAAAGAAACGCGTTGTGCCGGTGATCACTACTGCGCCAATGGCGGTATCGGCATCGGCCTGTTCCAGTAAATAAACCAGCTGCTCCAGGCAGGGTGTGTTCAGGGCATTGCGCGCTTGTGGACGGTGCAGTTCCAGCGTCAGCACGCGCGCCTGGCGATGTTGCAGGATCAAAGGGGTTTCCATTGGCGGCTCCTATACGTCAAAGTCCAGTACCACACCGTCACCGCGTGGCCACGACTGGCAGCTCAATACGTAGCCTGCCGCGAGTTGATCCGGCTCCAGGCTGTAGTTGACGGCCATGTCCACCTGACCGGCTTTTAACCGGCACTTGCAGGTGGCGCACACGCCGCCTTTGCAGGCATAGGGAAGATCGGCACCCTGACGCAGCGCCGCGTCCAGAATGCTGTCGTCCTGCGAACCGACCTCGATATCCAACCGGCGGCCGTCGAGCAAAATCGCCACTCGCGTGGCGTTGCGGGGGGTGTCGTTGACCGGGCGGGCGATCACGCCGTTGGTGTTAAAGCGCTCGCTGTGGATACGCTCGGCGGCTACGCCAGCCTGTTCCAGCACGCTTTGGGCGTCGTCCATCATGGTTTGCGGGCCGCAGATAAAGGCATGGTCATAGTCGCGGTAATCCAGCAGCGCGCCGCCGATCGCCAACAGGCGCTCACGGTCGATGCGCCCACTGAGCAGCGGGCTGTCGAGGCTCTCCTGGCTGAACAGATACAGCGGCTGAAAACGTTGTGGATAGCGGTTTTTCAGATCGGACAGCGTCTCCTTGAACATCACCGAACGGCTGCTGCGGTTGCCGTAAATCAGCGTGAAGCTGCTGTTTGGTTCAAGTTGCAGGGTGGCTTTGATGATCGACAGCATCGGCGTGATGCCGGAACCGGCGGCAATCGCCAGATAGTTGCCGCTGTTTTCCGCCTGTGGCTGGTAGCCGAAACGGCCCTGCGGCACCATCACCTCCAGCGCGTCGCCGACTTTCAGTAGCCGATTAACGAACGAGGAAAAGCGGCCCTGATGGATGGCTTTAACGCCGATCTGCAGCAGCCCTTCCTGAGGAGCGCTGCAGATGGAGTAGCAGCGGCGCAGCTCTTCGCCATCCACCTGCGCCTTTAGCGTCAGATGTTGGCCGGGGGTGTAGCAGTAATGACTTTTCAGCTCTTCGGGCACGCGCAGAGTGATAGCTACGGCGTCCGGCGTTTCGCGCTCGATGGCGGCGACGTTCAGGCGATGGAAGACCGTCATGGTTTTCTGCGCTCCTAAATGCATTTGAAATAGTCGAAGGGTTCGCGGCAATCGCAGCAGCGATACAGCGCTTTGCAGGCGGTGGAGCCGAATTCGCTGATTTTTTCGCTGTGGGTGCTGCCGCAGCGCGGGCAGGGCACCGGGCCTGCAGCCTGCGGTTTGTCGCAGGTATGGCCCTGTGGCGGTGCGACGCCGTATTCACGCAGCCGTTCACGCGCCGAGGCGTTCATCCAGTCGGTGGTCCACGCCGGGCTGAGGCGAATGTCCACTTTGACCGGGGCAAAGCCGGCCTCGGCCAGCCGCTGCTCGATGGCTTCGAGCAGGAACTCGGTGGCGGGGCAGCCGGAGTAGGTTGGCGTAAAGGTAATGCGCCAGCCGTCGCCGTCGGCTTCAACGTCGCGAACCATGCCCAGATCGGTAATCGACAGCACCGGCAGTTCCGGATCGCTGATCTGTTGCAGGCAGTGCCAGATTTGCGGAATTTCCGCGGCCTGCAGCCGGGTAATGTTCATAGCGGCCCCTTACCAGTTTGCGTTGGGATAGGCGCGTTGCAGGAACTGCATCTCGGCCAGCAGCGGACCGAGATGTTCGCTGTGCCGACCCTGTTTACCGCCGTGGCGGAACGCCTGCTCTGCCGGCAGCGTCAGGGTGGCCTGTTGCAGCGTTTCTTCAACCAGCGCCAGCCACGGAGCCTCAAGCTGGCGCGGATCGGCGGCGATACCCTGTTCTGCCAACTGAAGTTCAAGCTCGTCGGCATGGAACAGCTCGGCGGTAAAACGCCACAGGCCATCCAGCGACTGCTGCATTTTTTGGTGGCTGACGGGACTGCCGTCACCCAGACGGATCATCCAGCCACGGCTGAAACGCAGGTGGTAATGCGCCTCTTTCAGTGACTTGGCGGCGATGGCGGCGAGTTGCGCATCGCGACTTTGGCTCAAGGCCAGATGCAACTGCACGTGGTAGGCGTCCATCAGGAACTGCCGCACCAGAGTGTCGTTGAAGCCGCCGTTGGGCTGTTCCGCCAGCAGCAGGTTATGGAACTCACGTTCGTCACGGCCGAAGGCCAGTCGGTCTTCGCTAAATTGCGGCCCGGCCAGTTCGGCGGCATAACCGAGAGAGTTGCGTGCCTGGCCGAGTAGGTCCAGGCCGATATTGGCCAACGCCAGATCGATCTCCAGTTCCGGCGCGTGGCCGCACCAGGCGCACAAGCGCTGGGCGAGGATCAGTGGCGTATCGCCCTGACGCAGGACATAGGTGACGAGTGGATCGTTATTGAAGGTCATGGTCGCCCCTACATGTTCTTGATGCCGTCGGGAATGGTGTAGAACGTCGGATGACGGTAGATCTTGTCATCGGACGGATCGAAAAAGGCTTCGCGATCTTCCGGCTGCGAGGCGATCAGGTGGCTGGATTGCACCACCCAGATTGAGCAGCCTTCGTTGCGGCGGGTATAGGCATCGCGGGCGTTTTCCAGCGCCATCTGGTCGTCGGCGGCGTGCAGGCTGCCGACGTGACGGTGCGCCAGCCCTTGTTTGCTGCGGATAAACACTTCATACAGTGGCCATTGGGCATGTGTCATCATCGGTTCCTTATGCGGCGGTTGAGGTGTTTTTTGACGCGTGGGCCAGAGCGCCATCGCGTACCCAGGCACCGTCCTCCCAGGCGCGGCGTTTGGTTTGCAGCCGTTCGTGGTTACATTGGCCGCGCCCCTTGATCACCTCATGCAGTTCACTCCAGTCGATTTCGCCAAAGCGGTAGTGACCGGTGGCTTCGTCCCAGGCCAAGTCGGCGTCCGGTGCGACCATGCCCAGGGCTTCCAACTGGGGGACGGTGTTGTCGACAAATTTCTGCCGTAACTCATCGTTGCTGTGGCGTTTGATTTTCCAGGCCATGCTCTGCGCGCTGTGCGGTGAATCGGTGTCGCTGGGGCCAAACATCATCAGTACCGGCCACCAGAAGCGGTTAATCGCATCTTGCAGCATGGCTTTCTGTTGTTCGCTGCCGTTTGCCATCGCCATGACCGCTTCGTAACCCTGGCGCTGGTGGAAGCTCTCTTCCTTGCAAATTTTCACCATTGCTCGCGCATAGGGGCCGTAGGACGCACGACACAGCGCCACCTGGTTAACGATGGCCGCGCCGTCCACCAACCAGCCGATCACCCCGATATCCGCCCAGTTGAGCGTCGGGTAATTGAAGATCGAGGAGTATTTCATCTTGCCGTCGAGCATCTTCTGGTAGATATCCTGACGAGAGCAGCCCAGGGTTTCCGCGGCGCTGTACAGGTACAGGCCGTGCCCCGCTTCGTCCTGCACCTTGGCCAACAACACCGCTTTGCGGCGCAGGGTAGGGGCGCGCGTCAACCAGTTGGCTTCCGGTAACATGCCGACCACTTCGGAATGGGCATGCTGGCCAATCTGGCGGATCAGGTTTTGGCGGTAGGCGTCCGGCATCCAGTCTTTGGCCTCAATCGAGGTATCCGCCGCAATTTTGTCGTCGAAGTGCTGCTGATGTTGCGCGTCAGTTGTCATGCGTTCCTCTTGGTGATTCGTATTTTTCACATTAAATATAAAAATGTGAATCACATTAACTAACCATAAGGCTACAAACTGATAACAAAAAGATCAAACGGCATTTGTGTGGTTTTGCGAGGGTGCTCACAAGGATTGTTGTTATAATGTTGTTTTTAAATGAGATTAAAAATTAATTCATGAGGGTAAAACGCCTGTCTGAGCGCTTTCAATGTCTGGTTGTTTTTATTTTGTTAAATTTCATTCTGGTGAAAACTGGACAATATGTGATACGTAATTAATCCTTGTGGTGTAAATTTATGAATTCCGGAGGAGCAAATGCAGCAGCTACACAGTTATCTTTCTGGCGCCTGGGTGTACGGCCAGGGCAAAGCCCGTGAAATCCACCATGCCGTCACCGGCCAACCGCTGTATCAGGTTTGTTCCGACGGGCTACCGCTGGCCGCCAGTCTGGAGTATGCGCGCAGCAAGGGCGGCAAGGCGCTGGCACAGATGACCTTCCAGCAGCGCGCGCAAATGATGAAAGCGGTGGCTAAGCACCTGCTGGCCAACAAAGAAACGCTGTATGAGATTTCGTACCAGACCGGCGCGACTCGCAGTGACGGCTGGGTGGATATCGAAGGCGGTATCGCCACGCTGTTTGCCTATGCCGGGCTGGCAGGGCGCGAACTGCCGGACGATACCCTGTGGCCGGAAGACGAACTGATCCCGCTGTCCAAACAGGCGCAGTTTGCCGCCCGACACGTGCTGACTTCACGCCCTGGCGTGGCGTTGCATATTAATGCTTTTAACTTTCCCTGCTGGGGGATGCTGGAAAAACTGGCGCCCACCTGGTTGGCCGGCATGCCGGCGATCATCAAACCGGCGACCGCCACGGCGCAGCTGACGCAGGCGATGGTCAGACTGATTATCGACAGCGGTCTGGTGCCAGAGGGCGCGTTGCAACTGGTATGCGGTAGCGTCGGCGATATGTTTGAACATCTGGATTATCAGGATGCGGTGACCTTTACCGGCTCGGCGCAGACCGGTCAGCAGCTGCGTGCACACCCGCGCCTGTTGCAAAAGTCGATTGCTTTCACCATGGAGGCAGACTCGCTCAACTGCTGCGTGCTGGGCGAGGACGTTACGCCGCAGATGCCGGAGTTTGCGCTGTTTATCAAAGAAGTGTGCCGCGAGATGACCGCCAAGGCCGGGCAAAAATGTACCGCAATCCGGCGGATTATCGTGCCGGCGAAACGGGTGCCAGAGGTACAGCAGGCGCTGTTGCAGCGGCTGAGTGGCGTCACGGTGGGCGATCCTAAACTGGAACAGGTGCGGATGGGGGCCTTGGTCAGCCGCGAACAGCGCGACGATGTGCAACAGAAGGTGGATTACCTGCTGCATAACGGTTGCGAACCGTTGTGCGGCGCGAGAACGGATAACCTGGAGGTGAGCGGGGCAGGCGTGCAGCAGGGGGCTTTTTATCCGGCCACGCTGTTGTACTGTGCCGATCCCTTTAGCCATCAGGCGGTGCACGGCACCGAAGCATTCGGCCCGGTAGCGACGCTGATGCCCTATCAGCATACCGAACAGGCGATTGAGCTGGCGTTAATGGGCCAGGGAAGTCTGGCTGGCTCACTGGTGACCGCCGATGAGGCGCTGGCGACGCGCTTTATTCGCGCCACCGCCTGCGCGCATGGCCGAATGCTGATCCTGGATCAACAGGCGGCGGTGGAGTCCACCGGCCACGGTTCTCCGTTGCCGATGCTGGTGCACGGCGGGCCAGGGCGAGCCGGTGGCGGTGAAGAATTGGGTGGGCTACGCGCGGTAAAACACTATATGCAACGCACGGCCATTCAGGGCAGTCCGGCCATGCTGGCGGCAATCGGCCGTGAGTGGGTGCGCGGCGCGACGGTGATTGAAGAGCCGGTACATCCGTTCCGCAAATACTTCGAGCAACTGCGCCTGGGCGAAAGCCTGCTGACGGCGCGGCGTACCGTGACCGAGGCCGATATCGTCAATTTTGCCTGCCTGAGTGGCGACCACTTCTATGCCCATATGGACAAGATCGGCGCGGCCGAATCGCTGTTTGGCGAGCGGGTCGCGCACGGCTACTTTGTGGTTTCTGCCGCCGCCGGGCTGTTTGTTGATCCAGGCGTCGGGCCGGTGATTGCCAACTACGGTATGGAAAACCTGCGCTTTATCGAGCCGGTGAAGATTGGCGATACCCTTCAGGTGCGGCTGACCTGCAAAAAGAAAATCCGTAAGCCGCAGAAAACGGTGGAGGATCGTCCGCACGGCGTGGTGGTATGGGATGTTCAGGTACTCAACCAACATCAGCAGGCGGTGGCGCTGTACAGTATCCTGACGTTGGTGGCGCGGCAGGAAGGGGACTTCGGTCCGACAAGCTAAATGCCGGTGAGATAGCGCCATGGTAAGATGCACCATCTCCTGACACAGAGTTTGTGGCGACGATGATCCAACAACTCCAACTGAGCGGTTTTCGCTCTATACGTAATTTGCAGCTGCAATTGGGCCGTCTGAATGTGATCAGCGGCCCGAACGGTTGCGGAAAATCTAACCTGTATAAAGCGGTGCGATTGATCCACGAGGCCGCCTGTGGGCGGCTTTCTGCTGCGTTGGCTGAAGAGGGGGGCATTCAGAAGGCGATGTGGGCCGGCGGATTGCGACCGGGTGATCGCCGGGGCGATCCGAAACGGATGCTGTTGTCAGCCACTCTGGATGATTTCGACTATCAGCTGCAGCTAGGCTTCCCTGAGCCGACCGGCAGCCTGTTTCAACTCGACCCGCTGGTCAAAGAGGAGTCACTGTGGATCTCGGGCCACGGTCGTCGACCTTCAACCCGGGTACTCGAAAGGCGCAACCAGAGTGCATTCCTGACGAATATTCAGGGCGATCGCGCCACTTATCCTGCCAGTCTTCATGCGGAGGAATCGGTATTTGGTCAGCTTGCCGATCCGCATCTGTATCCTGAAGTTTCCCAGGTACGAGAGAATCTGCGGCAGTGGCGTTTTTACCACGAGTTTGCCGTGTGGCCCGGTTCACCGTTGCGAGCGCCACAGGTGGGTATTCGCGCGCCGGTACTGGCGCATGACGGCAGTAATCTGGCGGCCGCTTTTGAAACCATCTGCGAGATCGGCAACGGCGAGTTGCTGCGCGACATTCTGGCGCAGGCGTTTCCCGACAGTGAATTTGAAATTCAGGCCCCTCAGGGACGCTTCCAGCTATTGATGCACCGTGCCGGCATTTTACGCCCCTTGGACAGTGCCGAACTTTCCGACGGCACGCTGCGTTTCCTCTGTTTGGCGGTAGCGATGCTCAGCCCGCGGCCGCCGGCATTTATGGCATTCAATGAACCTGAAAATAGTCTGCATCCGCAACTGTTGCCGGCATTGGCCATGCTGATCGCCGAAGCCAGCCGTTATAGCCAATTGTGGATCACCAGCCACTCACCGCAGCTTGCCGAACTGATTGGTCGCCATAGCGAGGTTACCCACTATCAACTGGCACAGCAGCAGGGTGAAACCCTGCTGGCGGAACCGGATTAGATCAAGGGCTGGTGTAGCAGGGTTTCCAGTACCTTGAGCGGTGATTGCTGTGGATTTTTCATTGCGGTGACGGGCAACAGGAAAGTTTGCTCCAGCATAAACTGACCCGCCATCGCCGCGTGTGGCGTCTGATCGGAGAAACAGATCCAACTGCTGCCCGGCGGCAAGTCGAGCGCCAGCTGCGGGCCCTGTTGCTGATAGTGCTGGTCGGCTTTCATGGCATCATGCAGTTGCAGCATCAGGTGGTCGTAATGACTGCGGCGCCGTTTGGTGATGCCGACCTTGTGCTGCAGCCAGCTGTTCAGCGGTGAATAGCGGCCCAGGCGCGGCATAAAGCGTTGCGCCAGTTGAGGAAAGGGTTCGCCGATGCGCCATTGGCGAAGTTCGCCATTGGGGTTGATGTTGGTGAAGATGCGCAGAATGCGCTCACCATAGTTCGGGCGCGACGGGAAGGCATCGACGTGCAGCCGGCTATCATCCTTGCGCCATGAGCTGGTCTTGCGCCAGGCCGCAACCGGATGCAGGCGCAGGGTGTTGACCGGCGAATGCAGGGCTTGTTGGTAGTGGGGGAGCAGGGTGGCAACCAGTTGCAGGCAGGTTTGATAATAGCGTGACAGCAACGTCTCGACCTGTGGCTGCTGCGCGGCTATTGCTACGCCGGATAATTTGCTCGTTTCTGGCCAGTAGCTGATGTTTTTACGTTTTGTATCGACCAACGCGGGATCCAGTAGCGCCATTTCACCGGCTAACATAGGAAACGCCAGTTCAGGCAAAAACACGATTTTACCTTGCTCGAGTGCCTCGACGGCAGAGGGGGAAAAGGGCACTGGGGCGCTATCCCACTGTTGCTGTGGCAACGTTATTAACACCTGTTCAGGCGTAAGATTATCCGCGCGCATAATATCTCCTTGCGATGGGGGGATACTTTAATTGTTTTTTATTTGAAAGGGATTTATAACCAGCGGGAATTATTGTTGAATTGAACTAGTTGATGCTAATGGCTGGATTAAATTATCCTAGCACTATTAAAATGCGCCCAAAAGTAAACAGATATTAAACGATGCGGCTAATGGCACGAATGGATAAAAATAGATTTAATGGGCATTAATTAATTTATCAGCGAAAGTAGATTAACGATTTAAATTAAATTTAGTTTTATGATCAGCGGGTTGATTTTGATTTTCCGAGCGAAAAAAAACAAATTCAGGGGCCGCCTCCGGGGGAAGACGGCCCAATGGGTCAGGCGGGATAAATGCGGTTTTTCCCCTGGGCTTTGGCTTGATACAGGGCGCTGTCGGCCTGATTAATAAAGCCGATTGGCGTGTCGTTATACATATGCGGCACTTTGGCGAAGATGCCAATACTGATGGTGACAATACCGTGAGGGTTGCCCGTATGCGGTATTTTCAGCTCACGCACCGATTCAATCACCCGTTCGGCGAAAATCAGTGCGCCCTGAGTGTCGGTATCCGGCAGAATAATGGCCATTTCCTCACCGCCATAGCGGGCCATAATATCGTTGCTGCGGCACGCCAGCCCTTTCAACGTTTGTCCAATCTGTTGCAGACACTGATCGCCGGCTACGTGACCGTAGATGTCGTTATATTGTTTGAAACAGTCGATATCCAGCATCAGCAACGCCACGCTGCGGTAATTGCGCGAAGCGCGCATCAGTTCGTTCTTCATGGCGATATCAAACTGACGGCGGTTGGCCAGGCCGGTTAACCCGTCCAGCAACGCCAACTCTTCCAACGTTCGGTTGATGGTAGTGAGCTGATCGCGGGTGCGCATCAGTTCAGCTTCGGTGCGTACGCTGTGGTTAATCTGGCGCATCAGTACCAGACCCATCGCCAGTAAAATGATTAACAGCGTCGCGCCACCCAGGGCAAACACGCCGGTATCATTACGCCAGTCGGACAGCGCATCTTCCTTCGACAGTCCGGCAGCTATCACCAGCGGATAGCGATTAACCCGCGAATAACCGTAGATCCGTTCCACCTTGTCGTACCGCGAAGTGATGGTGGCATTGCCGAACTCAGAGTGGGGTAGAATTTCGCGGAACAACACGCCTTCCGAAATATTTTTGCCAATCGCGGCAATGGAGTAGGGGCGGCGGTAGAGAATGGTGCCGTCCGCCAACAGCAGGTTGAGCGAGGCGTCACTGTTCAGTGCGAAGGTGTCGTAAAATTGGCGGAAATAATCGACATACAGCGTGGCCAGCGCCACCCCATTAAAGCTGCCGTCCGGGTTGTTGATCCGGCGTGAGACCGGAATGATCAAATCACCGGTAGAGCGGCTGCGTACCACTTTGCCGATAAATATCGCGTTGCTGTTATGGCTCAGGTGGAATTTGAAATACTCACGATCGGCATTGTTGGCATTTTGTATGAACCGGCCCGATGAGGTGACGATCCAATTCCCCTGAGCATCGTAAACAAACAGGCCATGCAACTGGGGCAGGTTGCCAACCTGCGTTTGCATCACTTTCTGTAGTCGCAGCTGTTGCGGTTGGCCCAGGCCGTCGGTCTGAATGCGTTCGGTCAGATCGGACAGCGTAGTGTCGGTCTGCATAAAGGTGTCATCGGCATGCTGTGCCAGAGAGCGGGCCAGGTTGGCCGATTCATTTTCGGCACTTTGCAAGTCGCGCTGGTGCGCATTCCAAATCTGCCAGCCGTTAAACAGAATCAGCGTGACGGCAACGATGACGACAAATACGCCGGCCTGAAAAAGTAACGGGGAATTTTTACCGTTGCGTGGCCGTTCGGCATCCTGCGGTTGCTGCTGTGTCATGTCACCCTTGTTATAAAGTCTTTAAATCGTGTTAAGAACAATCTTACATCTTATTCGTTAATCACGCCGACCACTACTCCCTTAACATCAAAAATGCATGAGCCACTCAAGCGGAGTGTTACAATTCGCCGCAAAACCGGCATAGAAAATACAGGGTTCACGCATATGTCTGACTACATCATTATTACTTTGCTGACGCTGGTGGTTTATTACCCGCTGACCTTGGGTGTGCTGGCGCTAATGATGATTTTTGCCTGGCGGCAGCGTAAATCGCCCTATTGGCGTTTGGGACTGGTGCTGTTGACGGTGCTGTTTGTGCTGTTCGCGATGGCGGCTTATGACTGGTATCACTACCGTTGATCTTGGCACCAGGGTATCCGCTGTCGGTGGCGGACACCCTGGCGGGATGACGGGTTATTCAACGTTAATCATCCAATTGACCCCGAACTGGTCGGTCAGCATGCCAAAACCCTTGGCCCAGAAGGTGGCCTGGTATGGCATGGTGACCTGGCCGCCCTGCGCCAGCTTCTCGAATAATGCTCGGCCTTGCTCCACGTCGCTCGGATCCAGCGACAGGGCAAATCCTTTATGCGAAGCTTCGCCGCCGTCCTGCGGACACCCATCGGAGGCCATCAGCGCCGTTTCGCCAATCAGTAAACGGGCATGCATGATGGACTCTGGATTGACGTCCTGAGGACCGCCTTGCTTGGCCTCCTCGGGCATATCTTTGTAGCGCATAATCATTTCGATTCTGGCGCCCAGCTGCTGCTGGTAGAAGTTGATCGCCTGTTCACAGTTACCGTTAAAAAAAAGATAGGGTTGAATCAACATGACATTGACCTCTGTTGTGGCCCGTCAGGCGTTTTGCATCCCACGGGCGAGGGACAATAGTTTCTGGTTGTGACTATTGCTGCCGGGAACTTACAAGTGTAGTGCGATTTACGCCGAATGCCCGGCGGGCGATCACGCTGTGGAAATTAACGGCCTGATCGTTGCTATTGACCGAAAAAGCGGGATGGTTCATCCCAATTTGGACAGATTATCTGAGCGGTCGCAGTTTCTATACTCGTTGCAACCTTCACTAACGGAGTCACTGTAATGAGCAAGCAATCTTTAAATGGAAAAGTGGTGTTGATCGCCGGCGGCGCCAAGAACCTGGGTGGCCTGGTGGCGCGTGATTTGGCCGCCAACGGCGCGGCGGCCGTGGTGGTGCACTACAACAGCGACGCCACTCGTGCTGCCGCGGAGGAAACGTTGCAGGCGGTTAAGGCGGCAGGTGCCGAGGCGATTGCGGTGCAGGGCGATCTCACCCAGCCGGCTAACGTGGCGCTGCTGTTTAAGGAGGCCGTCAAGGCGTTTGGCAAGGTGGACATTGCCATCAATACCGCCGGTCTGGTGATTAAAAAACCGATTGCCGAAGTGACCGAAGCCGATTACGACAGCAGTTTCGACATCAATGCCAAAGCGGCATTTTTCTTTATCCAGCAGGCCGGTAAACATTTGGCCGATAACGGCCGAATTGTGACCATTGTCAGCTCGCTGTTGGCGGCCTATACGCCGTTTTATGCGGTCTATCCGGGCAGCAAGGCGCCGGTGGAGCACTTTACCCGCGCGGCTTCCAAGGAGTTTGGCGAACGCGGCATCAGCGTGAACGCCATTGGTCCGGGACCAATGGATACGCCGTTCTTCTATGGCCAGGAAAGCAAGGAGGCGGTGGCGTACCACAGCAGTGCCGCCGCGCTGAGCAAGTTCTCGAAAACCGGTCTGACCGATATCGAGGACATTGCGCCGATCGTTAAATTTTTGGTCACTGACGGCTGGTGGATCACCGGGCAGACGCTGTTCGCCAACGGTGGCTATACTACCCGTTAACCTTAATTCTGCTGCGGCCCGGGCCGCAGCCTGTTAATCAGGACGCACAACCGGTGGATAAAATAGGGAGATTACGGGTTTTTATCCAGGTTGCTGAGGTGGGCAGTTTCATCCGCGCTTCGCAAATCCTGTTGATGCCAAAAACCACGGTTTCGGCGGCGATACAACAACTGGAACACGAAATGGGTGCCCGCCTGTTTCACCGCACCACTCGCCGGGTGCAATTGACCAGCGACGGTGAGCTGTTGCTCGAAAAAGCGCGCAGCCTGTTGTTCGACGTTCAAACACTGGAAGGCCTGTTTCATCGGCAAAACGGCCCGATCGACGGTCGTTTGACGGTCGATGTGCCCAGTCGTATAGCCCGGCGAATGATAGTGCCTGCGCTGCCGGACTTTTTTGTGCAGTACCCCGACATTCAACTGTTTCTCAGCGCCAGCGACCGTTCGATCGATTTGATCCAGGAAGGGATCGACTGCGTGGTGCGCGTCGGCAGTCTCAGCGACAGTAGCCTGGTCAGCCAGCCGCTGGGGCGATTAAGCATGATCAACTGCGCCAGCCCGGACTATTTGCAACGTTACGGCACGCCGGAGCATCCCGAGCAGTTGGCGGGGCATTGGGGGGTAGGCTACGCGCAGCCGACTTTGGCCGGGGCAGATACCTGGGTTTGGCAGCGGGGCGATCAGCACATGGAAAAAATCTTGCGTAGCCGGGTCACGGTAAACAATGCGGAAAATTATATTGGGTGCTGTCTGGCAGGGTTGGGGATGATTCAGATACCGCGCTTTGATGTTCAGCACTACCTGGAGGACGGGAGCTTATGTGAGGTTTTGCCGCAGGCCCGGCCACCGGCAATGGGCATTGCCTTGCTTTATCCTCACCGCCGCCAACGTTCGGCGCGTTTAACCGCCTTTGCCGAGTGGTTCAGCCACCTTATCAAGCCCTTTTGCGAAAATTGAGGCCCGGTAGCCAATGGGATTTTTATCCAAACGGCTCGCTATTTGTCATTATTTTTCAACTGATTAAATTTGCAGACAAAACAAGACACATTTAAAACCACTCGAAAAGTGACAAAGCGCGTGTAACATCACTGGAACAACAAGGCGGCAGAACCGTCCCAGGCGGCGGCCAGCGCATAGATTGCAGCCAGTATCAGCAGAAACGGTGTGTTGGTCATGGTCTGTCCCCTGCAGCAATATTCACCTGTTGTTATAGCGCGGAGTAATGACAGTTTGATGAATGCGGTTGATTTTTGCACAGCTAAATTCAGACACACGGAAATGGGTAAACTGCTGATATTTGTCTATAGTAACAGTGTGAATATGCGTGTTTATCAAGATTCACCCTGCATCGCGCTGCCGTTAACGGTCAGCACAGGGCAACAGGATTGTGGTTGTGAAAGTATCGTCAGGGTTGGATCAGGCGCCGACGCGGGCCTGAAAACAGAGTTTCTTTGGGCAAAAAGTAATAGGGAGAGTAAAAATGGGCATCATTTCCTGGATCATTTTTGGGTTAATCGCCGGTATCTTGGCTAAATGGATTATGCCGGGCAAAGACGGCGGCGGCTTTATCGTAACCGTTATTCTGGGGATCATCGGTGCGGTTGTCGGCGGCTATATCAGTACCTTCTTCGGTATGGGCCGTGTTGATGGCTTCAACCTGGGCAGCTTTGTTGTCGCGGTCATCGGTGCCCTGGTGGTGCTTTTTGTCTACAGAAAGATCAGAAATTAATCAGTTGCTGATCAACAGGGTCGCTGCGGCGGCCCTTTTTCGTTAAATCACTGCGGTCGAGCGGCAGAGCCGACGATCGGAAGGGGAATACCATGGGTCTGTTTGATAGCGTATTGGGCAACATTCTGGGCGGTGCCAACGGTAAGGGCATTGATTACGTCGCCATTATGCAATGGGTTGAGCAGCAGGGTGGCCTGCAGGCGATTCTGGACAAGTTCCGCCAGGGTCAATTCGGCGATGTGGTCGGCTCGTGGCTGGGCAACGGTGAAAACCAGCAGATTAGCGGCGATCACGTGCAGCAAGCGCTGGGCAGCGATGCCATCAACCAACTGGCGGAAAAGCTGGGGATCGATCCGGCTCAGGCTTCAGCCACCATTGCACAGTTCCTGCCAACGGTCGCTGACGCGGCCTCGCCAAATGGCGAAGTGCAGTCGAACAGCAACGAACTGGGCGACATGGTCGGTAAACTGTTCAAATAATCTTTATGCCCCTGGCACCTTGTCGGGGGCTTTGTTCACCCTAATTCCCTCAATACTCCCCAACGCCGCCAGCAAATAATCTACCCAGGCCCGGACTTTACCGGGAATAAACCGCGCTGCGGGGTAAACCGCATGCAGCGCCATCGGCGGATAATGCCAGGCCGTTAACACCGGTACCAGGCTGCCGTTGGCCAGTTGCCGACCAATCAGCGGGCGCTGTGCTCCGCCAATACCCAATCCTGATTCGATGGCCGCCAGCAGCGAAAACGTATTGTTGGCGCGAAAGACCGGGCGCAGGTTCACTACCTCGGCACCCTGAGGGCCAATTAAGGTCAGCGCATCGCCGTCACTCAAGCCGCTATAGCGGATATGCGGATGTCTCGCCAGCTCTGCGGGAGTTTGCGGCTCGCCCTGCGCTGCCAGATAGGCCGGGGAAGCCACTAAAATACGCTGTAATTCCCCCAGCCGGCGCGCCACCGTGCCCGGCGTATTTATTTCGCCAAAGCGGATTGCCACGTCGATACCTTCACCGATCACGTCAGCCCGGCGATCGTCGAGCAACAGTTCGATATTCAATTCCGGATGCTGTTGCTGAAAAGCTATCGCCAGCGGCGTCAGGTGCTGTTGACCGAAGCCGGTTGGGGCATGGATGCGCAAGGGGCCCTGCAGGCGCAGCTGCATGCCGTGCAGCGCTTCCTCTGCTTCACTCACCGCCGCCAGAATCGGTTTGATTTGCCGATAATAGCCGCCGCCAGCGTCGGTCAGCGTGACGGAGCGGGTGCTGCGAAACAGCAACTGCACGCCCAGTTGTTGTTCCAGACCGGTAATCTGCTGGCTGACCGCCGGCTGCGTCAGGCCCAAATCGCGGGCGGCTGCCGAGAGGCTGCCCAGTTCCGCGACCCGCATGAAAGTCTTCATGGCGTTCAGCTTGTCCATCAGCGCTCCAGTTATAGGTTTTACTTATAAGTGTTAGTAACACTACGCCTCTACCGCAAGCTTTGCTAATCACTCACAGTGAAGGCCTCAAACAAAAGCGAGCGGGGTGACCTATGCAAAATGAAAAACTGGCGTTGGTAGTCGGGGCTAACGGCGTGATTGGCGGCAAGCTGATTGAAGAACTGGAACGGCAAGGTTGGCCGGTGGTTGGCCTGTCACGACGCGGGGGCGTCAATCGGCCGCAAGTGCGCTTTGTGGCGGTCGATCTGTTGGATGCTCAGGCGACGCGCAATGCCTTGCGCCCGCTAACCGAGGTCAGCCATATTTTCTATGCTGCCTACCAGGATGCGCCGGACTGGGCGGGGCTGGTTGCACCGAATCTGGCGATGTTGGCCAATGTGGTGGAGGCGCTGGAGCCGGTAGCGCATGGGTTGGAGCACATCAGCCTGATGCAGGGCTATAAAGTTTACGGCGCGCATCTGGGGCCGTTCAAGACGCCGGCGCGGGAAAGCGATGCCGGGCACATGCCGCCGGAGTTTAATCTTGAGCAGCAGAGCTATCTTGAACGGCGTCAGCAGGGCAAAAATTGGCGCTGGAGCGCGATCCGGCCCAGCGTGGTGGGGGGCTTCTCGCTCGGCAATCCGATGAATCTGGCTCTGACTATCGCGGTCTATGCCTCCATCAGCAAGTCTCTGGGGTTGCCGCTGCGATTCCCCGGCAAGCCGGGGGCCTATCACAGCCTGCTGGAAATGACCGATGCGGGTCTGCTGGCGCGCGCCACGCTATGGGCTGCGACGGAACCGGCGGCGGCCAATCAGGCGTTTAATATCAACAATGGCGATCTGTTTCGCTGGAGTGAGATGTGGCCGAAAATTGCCGGCTACTTTGGCCTGGAAGTGGCGCCGCCGCTGCCTATGCCGCTGACGTCGGTGATGGCAGACAAAAGCGAGTTGTGGCAGGCGCTGGCGCAGCAGCATGGCCTGGCCGAAGCGGATTATCGCGCTGTGGCGAGCTGGCGTTTCGCCGACTTTGTTTTCTCGTGGGATTACGACATGTTTGCCGACGGCAGCAAGGCGCGCCGCTTTGGCTTTCATCAGTTTGTCGACACCGAAGCGATGCTGTTCGCACTGTTTGACGAATTCCGTCGTCGCAAGATTATTCCTTAAGCCCGCTGGCGGGGGATAGGTTTTTTATGGCAATCTTTGGCTGCCGCCAGATACGGCAGCCAAGAGGCCGTCATCCCGACAGGCCCAGGCCGATGAGAATGAGGAAATAAACGTGACAGGGATTACCGCCATACTGACGCTTTTGCTGGCGCTGGTGACTATTGCGCCGCTTTCAAAGCATGCAGCCTGGTGGATTCGGGTGTGGGATTTTCCCCGCCTGCAGATACTGGCGCTTTCGCTACTGGTGTTGTTGCTGAATCTGCTGTTTGTGCCGCTGTCGCCTTGGGTGTGGGGCATGATGGCGCTGAACCTGGCCTGTGTGGTTTACCAGGCGGCCTGGATTTACCCTTACACCCGGTTGAGCAAACCGCAGGTGCTGGACTTTACCGGCTATCAAAAAAAGCCGCGTATCCGCATTCTGGTGTCCAATGTGTTAACACCCAATCGCCAGGCGGATAAGCTACTGGCGTTGGTGGCGACCGAGCGTCCGGACGTGCTGGTGGCGGTGGAAACCGACCGCTGGTGGGAACAGCAGCTCTCGGTACTGGAGCAGGATTATCCGTACACGTTGAAATGCCCGTTGGATAATCTGTATGGCATGCACGTTTATTCGCGGCTGAAACTCAGCGATGCGCAGATCCAATATCTGGTGGATGATCAGATCCCGTCGATGCACATGATGGTGCATTTGCCGCATGGGCCGCAGGTGCGCCTGCACTGCGTTCACCCGATGCCGCCGAGCCCTACCGAAAACGAGGAATCGGAAGACCGCGACGCCGAACTGGTGATGGTCGGGAAAAGTGCGGCCAAATCGGAGTTTCCGGTGATTGTGACCGGCGATCTGAATGACGTGGCTTGGTCGACCACCACCCGGTTGTTCCTTAAAGTCAGCGGTTTGTTGGATCCGCGCCGTGGTCGGGGCATGTTCAGCACCTTTCATGCCGGTTATCCGTTCCTGCGTTGGCCATTGGATCACGTGTTTCACAGCGATGATTTCGTGCTCGGATCGCTGCGTCGGTTGACCAGCGTCGGTTCAGATCACTTCCCGATTATGGTGGAGTTGGTGTATTCGCCGAAGCAGGGGGCGCAGCAGGAAAGCCTGGAGAAAGACAGCGAAGATGAAGCGCTGGCGCAGGAAAAGTTAGACAGTACCGACTCAACGCCTGAAGACGTGCATACGCCAGGCAGATGAAACAGGCCCCGCAGCCTCGGCTGCGGGGCACAGATTAGAGGGTCAGCATGATCTTGCCGATGTGCTGGCTCGACTCCATCAACGCATGGGCTTCGGCCGCTTGTTCCAGCGGGTAGGTTTTGAAGATTTGCGGTTTTAACGCACCGCGATCCAGCAATGGCCAAACCTTTTGCAGCAAATCGGCGGCAATACCCGCTTTGTCTTCAACGCTTCGCGAACGCAGCGTGGAACCGGTGTGGGTCAGACGTTTGAGCAGCAGCGGCATCAGGTTCAACTCCTTCACCACGCCATTCTGGGTGCCGATTTGCACAATGCGGCCATCCATCGCTGCCGCCTGGTAGTTTTTCGCCAGGTAGTCGCCGGCGATCAAATCGACAATCACGTCTGCCCCTTTGCCGTTAGTTGCGTGCCGGGTCTGCTCGACAAAATCCTCGTCGCGATAGTTGATCGACACATCGGCACCCAAGGCCAGGCTGGCCTGACGCTTCTCTTCCGAGCCAACGGTGGTAATCACATGAGCACAGAAAGCTTTCGCCAGCAGGGTGGCGACGGTACCAATGCCGGAAGTGCCGCCGTGGATCAAAACGGTTTCGCCAGCTTTCAGGTTGCCGCGCTGGAACACATTGACCCACACGGTAAAGAAGGTTTCCGGGATGGCTGCTGCCTCGACCAGGCTAAATCCTTTGGGGACCGGCAGCGCATTGCTTTCATGCACCTTGCAGTATTCGGCATAGCCGCCACCGGCAATCAGGGCGCAGACGCTATCGCCAACGGCATAATTTTGCACACCGACGCCGGTGGCGACCACCACGCCAGCGATCTCCAGGCCCGGGATATCCGATGCGCCGGGAGGCGGTGCGTATTGGCCGCGGCGTTGCAACACGTCAGGGCGGTTAACCCCGGCGGCGGCGACCTTCACCAGGATCTCCCCTTGTTGCAGGGACGGCAGCGGCCGCTGTGCGACAACCAAAACTTCCGGTTCGCCGGGCTGGCTGATCTCAATGGCTTTCATGGTGCTGGGCAGTTGCGGGTTCGCAGACATGACGATTCTCCTCGGTTGGCATTCAGGCGCAGTGACCCATCTAGGTAACCAGCTGCAGTAATTGATGATTTATCTTACTGAAATGCTAAGGAGAGAGTGTAGCTCACAGGGCGATTTTTTCGGGGGAAGGAGGCGCCGCCGCAAGGGCGGCATAACATCAATCATTTGGCGGGATGCGAAAACCTTTTAGCGAGACGATAAAGTGTTCTTTACCTTTGGAAATCTTGGCACCTCTATCACACCACAGGCTGGCGAGCTGGAAAAAATCATCGCTGTCGATGTCATAGGCCAGTTCGATTTTTTTCGCCGTGCCGTAGCGGATCAGCTTTTCGGCTTCCTGGTGGTTTGTTGCTTTAATCATGGTGGTCATAACGAAATCCTTGGTGTTGAGCCAGTGCGGATAATCGCCGACCATGATATGGCTATATTGTGACAATTTTGTGATAAAAAAATGACAGAGCGCAGTTGTGTGGCCTGAGGCACAGCGTCGATGCCGTACCCCGGCCACTTTTGGGTCAACGATCGTGCGGACGCAGCAAAGTACTTTTCTTCTGTGATTTAAAGTGTTTATACAGTGCGAAACCTGCGATGCCGGCTAACACTGCCAGCAAAGATAAATATTCAGTCGCCATCTGGCCAACCTCCGATAAAGCGTGGCTTGAGAGCGGCTATTTGTGACAGCTATCACGTTATGCCGCAATGAGACCATTCTGTAAGGGCGGAACGGACTGGTATTCAGACATAAAAAAAGCGCCTATAGGGAGGCGCATAAAAAATTGCAACACAGCTTGTTGTGTCCAGCACCAGGAGGAGTGGTGAACAGGTGGCCATTATATAAAGTGCGCGTTTGCGCAGATATAGGGATAACTCTTAAAGCGTGGTTACCATTGATAACCCATGTTCACGCTGTACTCGGGATCCTGATTGGTGGAATAGGGATCAGACTGGCGACGGCGGTCGGTTTTTTTCACCGGGCTGTTCAGCGATGAATACGGTTTGGTGCGCTTCTGGCTACATCCGGGGTGATCGCATTCCAGATCGACCCGAAAACCGGTTTTCTCTTCTGTTTCTGACCACACCACGGGCGCCTTGGCGGTTTTTTCCGCGGGGCCGAGCGCGGCTTTGGGCGCGGGCGCGGGTTTGATGCTGGGCTCAGGTGCCTTGTAGGAAAGATCCAGCGCCTGGGCTGGGGCGCTCAATATTAACAGCGTGGTGCAGCAAAATGCTGCCAGCGTATGCCCTCTAAGCATGGTCAATCTCCCTTTATAGTTACGCTGCGCAACTATAAAACAGTCAGACGAGAATTACTATCATTTGTGACCTCTGAGGGGCTGGTGCCAGAGTTGGCGGCGTTCAGGTTCAGGTCTAGTATATGAGCAACTTCCCGTTATAAGACATTGGACTATGACCACTGACACTGCGGCGCTCAGTTTACGCCAGCGCAGCTATCGGCTGCTGTTCGACAACCATTCGCGCATCGGCCGCAGGATGGAAACCTTTTGGGTCGCTACCGCGTTGCTGAGCGTGATTTTGTTGTTCCTCGAACCAGGGGGCAGTGCCCTTTACGCGCCCGGTCGGCAGGCCATTTATCTGTTCTTTTGGGCGGAGGTGGTTTTTACCTTCATTTTTACTCTCGAGTATCTGTTACGCCTGTGGAGTACGCCGCGTGAGCAGCACTATGCCCTGAGCTTTTTCGGCATGGTCGATTTGTTGACGGTACTGCCGCTGTACATCATCTGGTTGTTCCCGCATATGACGGTGGAATTTGTGATGCTGCTGCGTGTCTTGAGGATATTGCGGGTATTGCGGGTATTGAAACTGCTGCGTTACATGAGCGAAATGGGCATGATTTGGCGCAGCATCAAGCTGGCGCGCCATAAGCTGGCAATGTTTTTTGGCTTTGTCGCCGTGGTGTTGTGCGTGTTTGGCGGTTTGATGTATGCGATAGAGGGCGGTAGCGGCGGGTTTACCAGCCTGGCGGCGTCTATCTATTGGGCAGTCGTCACGCTGACCACCGTAGGCTACGGCGATATCGTCCCCCATACTCCGCTGGGCCGATTATTGACCTCCGTCCTGATTCTGGTGGGCTATTCAATCATCGCGGTGCCGACCGGGATTCTGACGGCTTACATGTCGCAAGAACTGCAGCGCAGTCGTGAAAGGCGAAATTGTGAACAATGTCAAAGAGGTGGCCATGAGACAGAGGCGATATTTTGCAAATATTGCGGCAGCCGATTACCCCCATTATCGGGTAAGCAGAGCCAGAAGTGACCAAAAAACAAGCGAAATGGGTTAAATCCTGTGCATTTGGCCCCGTTTCCACAGAGGGGCAAACAAAAAGAGTTGCTATTAAAGTCCCATCGTGAGTTAATGCTTCTCGGCCTGTGGTACAGACCTATTTATGCACGACATTTTGAGTAAAGTAGTTCAAATTTAAAGCGTTATCCTAGATAGCACTTCACTGACGAATTTCCTTTCTAGTGCCTCCATAAGTAACTGATGACCGGCTATATCTTGCCCATGGTGGCTTACATTTAATATTGAAGGAATTAGACATGTCTAACATGATCAAAGGTCAAGTGAAGTGGTTCAACGAGTCTAAAGGTTTTGGTTTCATCACTCCAGCAGACGGCAGCAAAGACGTGTTCGTACACTTCTCTGCTATCCAGGATCAAGGCTTCAAGACCCTGGCTGAAGGCCAGAACGTACAGTTCTCTATCGAGAACGGTGCTAAAGGTCCGTCAGCGGCTAACGTTACCGCTATCTAATCGGCTCTTCTGCTGATTAACAAAAACCCGCCAAGGCGGGTTTTTTTGTGCCTGTAATTTGGCGCAGGCAAAAAAAAAGCCCGCAAGTCTGCGGGCAAAAGTTCCTTGTTACTTCTTCATTTGCTGATACTTCTCTGGGGGGAAGCACCAGGAAACAGACTAACCGTTGTGCGCTTAAGATTCTGCGGACAAAACGTTAAGAAAGTGAAAAGCTGAGGGTCTGGTGGACTGCTACGCTTTAGTGAGAACCGTACAGTCGAGTGGCGAATTCCCTGTCGGCGCAGTATTTTTCTCACCGCATTTTGTAATACACTGACATCAATGATAAATGATGGGGTACGGCATGAAAGTGAACGATCTGATCACCGTAAAGACGGATGGCATACAGCGGCGTGAAGGGGTGATCCTGGCGGTAGAAGAGTTTAATGAAGGGATTATGTATCTGGTCTCTTTGCCGGACTATCCTGCCGGTGTCTGGTTCTTCAACGAGATTGACAGCCGTGATGGGACCTTTGTTGAGCTTAGGCAGACGGAAACCAGGTCATAGTCTGATACCGAGCCAATACTTCTCTGGCGCATTAATTTAATCTGCAAAACTTCCGTGAGGGAATTATTCCGGAGGGGGAAGAATACTCGGTCTTTTAATGCGGGAATACCCGTCGCGGCCGAGAGTATCGTCGCGAACAGGTATTTAGGTTATTTAAATGCGTGGTATCCAGCAGGGCACGCTGAAAGACATTTAAAACCAACGTTTGCAGAGTAAGCAACAAACCTTTTACCTAGCGGCTATTGACGAATATTCCACTGGTTAAGGTGTCGGTTAAACGAACAACATGGTAAATAATCTGCTTGTTGTGCGTTTTAATTTTTCTTTTGATATTTCCCTTATGGGAAGAGACGGTTTTGGCCTTAATTTGCATCTGGTCGGAGATCTGGATAGTGCCCTGGCCTGACATCCACATGCGCAACATGTTTGACTCAGTTTGGCTAAGGGTAACCGGAGTCTGGTCAAACGAGGTTTTCTCGGTACGAGGCGCTTTTTTCTCCAGATAGTGACTAAGTAGTTGATTCATAGTCTCTGGTTTGATGGATTTTGACGAGATGATGACATTTTTACGAACATATAAATAATCGTCGAAATGTACGTTGGTGATGGCCATAAAGATGAAGAATAAGGTGTCAGGGTGCAGTGAAATCACCCCCTTTATACGTTCCGTCGCGTTAGCTTCGTGTATAAAGCAGTCTTCATTTATAAATACCAGGCTGGGTTTCAACTTGCTGCATTTTTCATGCAGGTCGTCGATATCATTGATGGCATTAATCTGGCGTTTTTTTACTCCGTGTGTTGTCAGGTAGTCTGTCAAACCTAATCTGGTATAGCTGCATGAATCCATAATGATCGTTGGCATATCTCACCCCCACTTAAATCCGTTTTACCGCGGTAACAAAAAGAAAAAGCCTGAAGCCTTAAAGGCAAATAAAAAGCACAAAAAATTCACGTAGAAGCAGTGTTCTATCAATAAACACGGCTGTACTCAACGATATTTTATTACTAAACTAATTAACACTGTGAATCTATAAGTTTAGCTTAAGTCAGAATAATCTGCTGGCGCAGGAATTGCTGTGAGGTAACGCCAATTTGGGCTTGAACCGCGTGCCTGCTGGTCTTTTTGTCATTGATTCAACCCATCATGTCACGAAACGAAATATTAGATTGCTAGGAAAATTCTTAAAAAAAATTCATGTGTTGTTTTTTTAACATTTTTTAGCCTATTTATTGAGCTTTAGAAATACACTCTGATTTGTATGATTTTATTTTTAATAATATTATCATAATGTTATCTGTTATTCTCTTGTTTTTGATAATGATAATTCTTCCATTTTTTATCACTTGCGATAATCAATAATCACATAGAGTTAACATTAACGCGTTTTTTTGTTAAGAAAAGTGACGATATAACAAGAGGTTGGTGTGATTATTCGTGCTATTTCAACCAATGTGAAAAATGTCAGTGAGTGATTAATTGGTTTTACTGAACTATTTTCTTTCGCAACAGGGCTGTAAATTATCAATTATTGATAAAGGTTTACGGCCGCATGGTGACGACCGTAATAATAGAGCGACCCACGCAGGAAACACCCTTGATTTTTCCCTATCAGCAAGGTTCTGGCAAACAATAACGCATCGATTCCAATGCTAAATGAATATCGCGTTCTTGCGTCATCCAATTGACCAGGGCAGCGCGTATCCCTGGTTGTCCATGGTAGTAGGTAGGAGTACAGCGTACGATGCCATGCCGATCGAGGCGGGCGATAAAACGGTCGCGTGCTGCAACGGCATCGCCTTTATTGTCTTTCAGGGCAAAGCACACCACGTTTAAATTGACCGGCGCCAGCAGATGAAAGCCTTCGCTGGCCGCCAGCTCTGTGCCCAAAAGCTGCGCCAATTGGACATTTCGCTCCACCATATCCCGCATGCCGCTGTGGCCATAGGCTTTCAGCGCCATCCATAAAGGGAGTGCCCGGAAGCGCCGCGAGTTTTCAGGGGTCAGATGCAGATAGTTGTCCGGCCGTAACGTGGGGGCTTCCAGATAGGCCGAATGGTTTTGGAACACCTGCATCTGCAAGGCCAGATGACGGCTGAATTGAATGGCGCTGTCATATGGGACGTTCAGCCACTTGTGAGCATCAACGGTGATGGAATCCGCCTGCTCCCAGCCAGCCAGGCGCGCTGCATAGCGCGGTGAACAGGCCGCCACGCCGCCAAAGGCCGCATCGACATGTAGCCAGAATGGATAACGTTCCCGCAGCGCCAATAACTGCTGCAGGTCGTCGAAGGCCACGGTATTCACCGTGCCGGCACTGGCCAGGACGAGAGTAGGTATGCCGACGCTGCTAGCCAGATGCCGTTCCAGCGCCGCCGGATCTATAGCTTCGGAGCCGGGAAGACAGTCGATAATTTTCAGCGCATCACGACCGATCCCCAGCATGCTGAGCGCTTTCACGCTGCTGGCATGCGGATTCGCCGACAGCACCTGTACGGGGCCCAGGGCCGCAACCCCCTGTTCGGCGACGTCAATACCGCGTTGCTGGCCGAGCCATTGGCGACCGATGGCGATACCGACAAAGTTGGCCATGGTCGCCCCGCTGACAAAACTGCCATTGAAGGTTTCCGGCAGCCCCAGCAAGGTTTTTAGCTGGTCTACCGTCGCCAATTCAATCGCTGCGGCAACGGTATCCTGGCTCAATTGACTATTTTGGTCGATAGCGCTAACCAGCCAATCCGCCGCCAGTGCCGCCGGGGTTGCTCCACCGGTCACAAAGCCAAAGTAACGTGGCCCGGCGCTGGCGGAGATCCCCTCGGCATAACGCTGCCAGAAGTGGTCCAGTGCCGCGATCGCGCCCTTGCCACCTTCGGCCAGTTGGTCATCACCCGGCTGAAGTTGCTGTGCATCCAGGGGCGGGCAAACCGGGCGCTGTTTTATGCCGCCCAGAAACGTTTCGGCCAACTGACGGGTGTGATCGAGGATCTGTGGAAACTGGTCAAGGTCTTGCTGCAAACGTGGGTGCATCGATAACTCCGGACGTAAGGGGGAATAGTGACACCCTAAACCCTTTACTTTGGCGCGAAAATCGATGAAAAATACCCTTTTTGGATAGCAGGGCTAACCAATGTTCGATGAGCGTATTCCGTTACACTTTCTGCCGACCTTTGTAATTGCCGCCCGGCTAGAGAACCTGCGCGCCACCGCCCAGCAGGTGCACCTTACCCACGGTGCCGTCAGCCAGCAGATCCAGCAGCTTGAACAGGCGATGGGCTGTCCGTTGTTTGAACGGCAGGGGCGGGGGCTGCGTCTGAACGCTGCCGGGCGCGAGCTGTTGGCGGTGGCCGAACCAACGCTGGAAGCATTGCAACAGGGGATTGGCCGGGTCAGGCGCGTTGCGCAAAGTCAGGCTCTGCGTATCAGCGTCTTGCCTTCTTTCGCTCATTACTGGTTAATGCCGCGGCTGTCGTCTTTTCACGCGGCCTGCGCCGATATTACGTTGGATATCGATGCCTCGCTGGCGGTGCAGGATCTGACGCGCAAAGGTTTTGATGCGGCTATTCGTCTTGGCAATGGGCAATGGGCGGATATGCAGGCGCAACTTATTGCCAGGGGAGAGGTGGTGCCGGTCGCAACCCCTGCGTTGGCGCGCCAATGGCAGGCGGCCTTCGACGATGGTACGCCAGGCATGCCGCTGCTGGAGCATGATGTTACGCCATGGCGCAGTTGGTTTTTGGTGCATCAGCAGAGGGAGTATGGCAGGCCTCTGACGTCGTTCAATGACGCTGGCTTGTTGATCCGCGCGGCCGAACAGGGATTTGGTATCGCGCTGGTGAAAAGACTTTTGGTGAGCGATGCGCTGACCGAGGGCCGACTGGTGGCGTTGGCTGCGGCTCGGCAACTTGAACCGGTTGATTTTTATCTGGTCTGGCCGCAAAACTCCGGGTTGACGCCGGCGGTTGAAGCCTTGTTACATTGGTTGCAGCGTCAATTGGCCTGAGTTCAGCGTCGTAGCCAGACCGGTTGCGAGCGGCCGAGCGGGGTGGCCGGCAGTACCCAAAGTAGCGCGGTGCCATTGAGCCATAACGCGGGGTTAAGACGTTGCGCCGGGCCCCAGCAGGTCAGTTCGGTTTCCGGGTTTTCATCTGCATCGACCGGCGGCGCCAGTGGTTTTCCCGGATGTTGTGGCGGGTACGGATGACGCAACAGCAGCTCTGCCGTTCGGGCCAGCGACAGCCGGGCGCTGTAGCCGATGCCATTTTGCAGACGTTGGCGGATGCCCTGCAGCACCGCCGTGGCCATCAGGTAACCGGTGGCGTGATCCAGCGCCTGAACCGGCAAGGGTACCGGTATCGCGGCGTCTTTCCATTTCATGCCCGCCTCTGCCAGACCACAACTCATCTGTACCAGACTGTCGAAACCGCGCCGCCCGCGCCACGGGCCGCTCCAACCGTAGGCATTCAGGCAGACGTCGATCAATCCCGGAGATAAAGCCTGTCGTTGTTCCGCGCCATAACCCAGCTTTTCCAAGGCTCCGGCGCGATATCCGTGCACGATAACATCGGCGTTTTTCAGCAGCTGTTCAAAGGTATGGCGATCGTGGGCGTTGGTCAGGTTCAATCGTGCACTGCGTTTGCCGAGCATCACCTCATGCTCAACAGCGGGTTCGTCCCAGCCGTAGGGATCGATACGCAATACGTCCGCCCCTAAACCGGCGAGAAAACGGGTGGCTACCGGGCCGGCGATAATCCGCGTCAGATCCAGCACCCGTACGCCGTGCAGCGGCCTGGCGTTGGGCAGCGTCCAGACTGGCGTCGCAGCTTCCTGAAGTTGCGTCTGATGGATCAGCGGTTCCAGGGCAACGCTTTTACCCTGGGTATGCTGCCGCCACGCTTCGACAGAAAGCATTTGCGCCGCGCAGCCACCGGCCTCTATCACCGCCTGCTCCAGCTCGTTTTTTTTCCATGCCAGCACCTTTTGCGCCAACCCATTTTTATCCTGATGCGGACCGAGCACTTGCTCTACGGCTTTACGGTGATGCGGTGCATTGGTATGCAGGCGGATCCAACCGTCGCTGGTGGCATAATCGCCCGCCAACGCGTCCCAGGCTGCAGGCAATGACCAACCTAGCGGGCGTAGCGTCCAGCCGAACCATAAGGACGCCAACCGTCGATCGACAAACACCTGCGGTGCTGCGCTGCGATTCTGTTGCAGCAGTCTGGCGCCGGCCAGCCCGGCGGCGGCCCAGCAGGCGGTCGCCAATTCGCTGACCGGGAATGCGCTGCTCAGCACACCTTCACCGCTGACCGTCACCGACCCCGTCGAAAAGGCGTCGTGACCAAAGCTTTGCCCGATCTCTGCGAGCAGCGTTTGAGTAAGGCTATCCATTATCAACTCCAGCGGTGACGGTCAGGGGACTGAACCTAGCGTAGTTCACCCCGACCGGTGTTGCTATGGCGTAACGTTCAGGGTGCGACCGTCCGCCAGTTTGGCACGCAGACTCTGGGCGGCTATGCCGTCGAACGGCTGCTCGCCAAAATTGGCGGTCAGCGTGGTGCCGTCGCTGAAGATGGTTTGCTGCACCCACCCGGCTTTATCCAACCAGCGGAAATCGATCAGCGCTTTATCCCAAAGGGCCTGATGCAGCGGACGGAAGGCGGCGTCGGCCTGTTTGATCTGCGGCAGGCGCGCCTGCAGCGTGGCACGGCTGAGATGGAACATCGGCGCGGTATTGTAGAGCTGGCTCAGCAGGCTGCGAGTAGTTTTGACATCGCTGAATTTCAGGTTGTCGTAGTTCCAGTGGTGGCTGCTGATCACCGCGTCGTGGAACACCGCCTGATACATGGGCAGACGATAGCGCGGATCGAATTCCACCGTGCGGTAGGGTTCCTTTACCTTGGCCGGGCTGAAGAAGAAGGCCGGTTGGGCATTGGGCCACCAGGCACCCAGGTAATAAGGGGAGGACTTATCGTGATTCATCTGCTTATCGCCCCAGCCAAATCCCCAGGTTTCCATACCGTGGGCAAACATGATGTGGCGTGCGGTCACCGCATTGCCATCTTCGGAACCGAGCGGCAGGCGAAGGGTATTGCTGAACCAGGCCAGCCGCGCATTGCGAGCCTGCGCCATTTGCTCGGCACCGGTCGGGTGGTTGGGCTGATAATCGTCAGAGACCATCCCGGTACCGTCAACGTCGAGGAATAGGCTGTTCAGCCCGGCCATTCGTACCAGTTCGGTCATGCGCTGTTGAGAGTAAGGCAGTACGCAGCCTGGATTCAGGTAGTAGCCTTGTTTGCCGAAGCCGGGTTTCTTACTGCCGTCGGCACGCACGATGGCGCACTTTTCTCGCAGGGACGTCGGCAGTTGGGCGGTTAACCAGCTGTCATTGACCCCACGTGGAATGGCGGTGTCGTAAGAATCGTAGCTGGCGATCAGGTATCCCGCCTTTTTGGCGCTTTCTACCGCATGCGGGTGCAGAAACTCGGCGGTCCAGTTGTCGGTACCCAACCACAGCCGAGGCAGGCCGGCGTGCTGCAGCGACTCGACCAGGGGGCTAGCCAACCCCTGTCCCCAGCTCTCCGGCGCAGTCAGATAGGGCCCGAGTTGCCGTTGCGCCAATGCCCGGATATCCGCGGCCTGTTGGCGTTGCGCCGATAAGAAGTCGGCGTCATCCGGCGTCGCCTTGAGCGGTGTCAGTGTCACCAGCGCCTGATTAAGGGCATCAATCAGCGCTTGCTGTTGCCAGCCCTGCGGCGTTTTTCCCGCCAGCGTGCGCACGGTTTTTTGGCTATCGGCATCCATTTTCCGCCACAAAAGTTCGCCCTTGGGGGTGATAAGCCAGGCCAACAGACCCGGCCAATCTTTCACGTCGTTCGCCGCCAGCAGTTTGTCGCCCCACAGATAAATGTGCGTAGCACCAATCAGCTTTTCGCCTTCCGGCGCGATGCGGATTTTATCTCGCAGGCTGCTGAACTGACCGCTTTGTTGCAGGTATTCACGGTAACGGCGCGCGCCGGACAGCGGCGAGTCTCCCACGTGCAGCAGCACCTCGAAAGCCTGCTGCTGATTAAAGCGGTTGAACTCATGACTACTGCACATGGCGAGTCCCTTTCCTGCGCTGGCGAAGGTTACCTGGTTGCTGAATGGGGTTAGCAGCAACCAACTGTAGACCTTGCCTTGCTGTTGCTGGCTCCACAGCGGCAGTTTCAGATCCCAGTTGGTATCCAGCGGCGTCATTTCCTTGACCAGATAATTCCGCCAGACGGGATTGTCCAGCGGGATGCGGCTCCCTTCGCCAATCGGCAGCAGCAGGGTCGTTGCCTGCGGCGGCAGCCTGAACCAATTCAGGGTTTGTGCCCGCTTGCTGCTGAAACTCAAACGCAGATCGCCACCCTCCAATCTGGCGGTAACCTGCATGGCGCTGTTGGGCCATTGCCAGCTTGCCTGCGTCGATGTGCTTTGCAGTTCAGTCACGGTTTGCCCAGCCAGTGCCTGGTTAACCTGGTTTTTTCCCGCGACGATTTGCAGCGTGGCAGGATCGATATCGAAACGCGTTTCGCCCTGTTGCAAGAGCAGGGCCTGAGCGGGAAAACCGGCAAGCAGGGCGAGGCTGATGGAAAGGCGAAGCAGGTTCATTGAATGCGTGTCCTTGAGGATGATTGTCCTGTTGAAGCTCAAGCTTATCGGTAATTAGCCAATTGCCCAATGCCAATAAGTTATAATCGTGTGACTCATCAAATATTGGGGTTATTGAGTTTAATTTCCGTTTAATAAATTCGCCTTTACATCGTCACTCTGCGTCACTATACTCAGCCAAAATTTCAAAGAGGAAACACAATTGGACAGTTTTAGTTGCAGTGATATAAATAAGGCAAGCTGACCAATCCTCTTCTGATTAGTTGCTTGCCGAAAACGGCGGGCAGCACCCCTCTCTGGTTATTCCGAGCTGTGCAAACCCGAATCTGACTGTTGTTCCTGAGGCCAAATGGCATCGGGTGAATTGATTTGGACGTAATTATGGTTATTTGCAGCCACAGCCTATTCCCTCCTGGCACTTATACGCTCAATCGCTGATTTATTATCGGCGCGATTTCGCGTGTGCTAAAAAGCACATGATTTTATCTCCTGTGGTTATTTAAGGGGAAAGTCATGGCTATGACTCCTTTTGTTTTAAATTTATTACTGGCGATGAGCCTGGGTGCCGTTATTGGCGCAGAACGGCAATGGCGCCAGCGTATGGCCGGCCTGCGTACCAATGCACTGGTGGCGACCGGGGCGGCGGTATTTATCCTCAGCTCCATGTCTACCGACCCTTCCAGCGCCGGCCGGGTTGCGGCACAAATTGTCTCTGGCATCGGCTTTTTGGGGGCCGGGGTGATCATGCGTGAAGGCCTGAATATCCGCGGCCTTAATACGGCGGCCACGCTCTGGTGCTCAGCCGCAATAGGCGTGCTGTGCGGCCTGGGGCAGTATTGGAACGCGGTCCTGGCGACGCTGGTGATCCTGTGCGCCAATATTCTGCTGCGCGAAGCGGCGCAGCGCATCAATCTGCAGCCGCAACAACAGGCGACCGATCTGGAGGTGTGCTACCGCATACAGGTCACCTGCGGCGAGCAGGACGAAATACTGGTACGCACCCTGATATTACAGGCGCTAAATGGCGTGGCATTAAGATTACAATCATTGCGCAGTGCCGATATTGCTATTCCCGGCCAGCTGGAGGTTTGTGCGGAAATAACCGCTAACCCTTCGGTGCAAAAAGAGATTGAGGGTATTGTCTGTCGCGTCAGTCTGGAAAAAAGCGTCAGTGCTGTACGTTGGCGTATCGCTTCTGAATTGCCTGTCTAATAAGTCATTAATGTTTCACTGTACTCAGTGATAAGGAGGCGTCATGGACGGTGACCCCGAAAGCTTAATTATTCAGCGTGCATGACGCGGCAATAGTTCGCGTTAATCACGCCAATTAAATAAATTCCATTCTGTGCTTATTCACCTGTTAATCAGGCGGGGTATCCCTGTGCGCAGAGTAAGATAAGAGAATTGCATTATGACCTATATTAATGAAACCGTACGTCGCCGGGATAAAAAATCGACGCCATACGCCATCGCACAAGAGGCGAAAAATAGCGTTGACCAGACGCTGGCAAATTTAAAATGCAACCGTAATGGATTAACCCAGGAGGATGTTGATGAACGCCTGACGCAGTTTGGTATTAATCAGGTAGCTCATGAGAAGGCTCCGCACGCGTTGGTGCAGTTGTTCAGCGCCTTTAATAACCCGTTTATCTATGTACTGATGGTGCTGGCTGCGATCAGTTTCTTTACCGATTACTGGCTGCCTGCCCGGCGCGGTGAAGAAACCGATCTCACCGGTGTCATCATCATTCTGGTGATGGTGTCACTCAGCGGGCTACTGCGCTTCTGGCAGGAATACCGCACCAACAAGGCGGCGGAGACGCTGAAGTCGATGGTGCGAACCACCGCAACGGTAATGCGCCGCAGCAGCTACAGCGCACATCCGCTGACGCTGGAGGTCCCGATCCGCGAACTGGTGCCGGGCGATATTATTCAGCTCTCTGCCGGGGATATGGTTCCGGCGGACGTTCGCCTGCTGGCGTCGCGCGATCTGTTTATCAGCCAGGCCATTCTGACCGGCGAGGCGATCCCGATTGAGAAATACGACGTTATGGGCAACGTCAGCCAAAAATCGAGTGAGGACGAAGTCTCCAGCGAACATGCGCTGTTGGAGCTGTCGAACATCTGCCTGATGGGCACCAACGTCGCCAGTGGTACCGCCACGGCGGTGGTGGTGGCAACCGGTGGACGCACCTATTTCGGGTCGCTGGCGAAGTCGATTGTCGGCACCCGTTCGCAAACCGCGTTTGATCGCGGGGTTAACAGCGTCAGTTGGCTGCTGATCCGCTTTATGTTGGTGATGGTGCCCATTGTGTTGCTGATTAACGGGTTCACCAAAGGCGACTGGAGCGAAGCCGCGCTGTTTGCCCTGGCGGTGGCGGTTGGGTTGACGCCAGAAATGCTGCCGATGATCGTCAGTTCCAACCTGGCGAAGGGCGCTATCGCCATGTCGCGACGCAAAGTGGTGGTCAAGCGTTTGAACGCCATTCAGAACTTTGGCGCGATGGACGTGTTGTGCACCGACAAAACCGGCACCCTGACGCAGGATCGCATCATCCTTGAGCACCATCTGGATGCCAGCGGGACCAAAGACAATGAGGTGCTGCACCTGGCCTGGTTGAACAGCTTCCACCAGAGCGGAATGAAAAACCTGATGGACCAGGCGGTGATCCGTTTTGGTCGCGGCAAACCGGGCATCGAGGCGTTGGGCCGTTACAGCAAGGTCGATGAGCTGCCCTTTGATTTTATACGCCGCCGTTTATCGATCGTGGTGGCGGATGAAAATGGCCAACAACGCCTGATTTGCAAAGGGGCGGTGGAGGAAATGCTCGAAATTGCCACCCATGTGCGCGACGGGCAGCAGATTTTACCGCTGGATCAGGCTCGGCGTGAGGCGTTGCAGGCGCTTGCCGCTCAATATAACGAAGAGGGATTCCGCGTGCTGGTACTGGCAACGCGAGATCTGGGCGAACAGAAAAATGCTCTGCCGCTGAGCATTATCGATGAACGCGATATGGTGATCCAGGGCGTTCTGACCTTCCTCGATCCACCGAAGGAGAGCGCACAGGAAGCGATCGCCGCCCTGCAGGAAAACGGCGTAGCGATTAAGGTTTTGACCGGTGATAACCCGGTGATCACCTGCAAAATCTGCCGCGATGTTGGCCTGGAACCGGGTGAACCGCTTTCCGGTCCGCAAATTGAACAGATGGACGACGCCACGCTGGCGCAAGAAGTGGAACAGCGCACGGTCTTCACCAAACTGACGCCGCTGCAGAAGTCGCGAGTGTTGAAAATGTTGCAGGCTAATGGCCATACCGTCGGGTTCCTCGGCGACGGCATTAACGATGCGCCGGCGCTGCGCGATGCCGACGTGGGCATTTCGGTCGACACCGGTACGGACATCGCCAAAGAGTCGGCAGACATCATTTTGCTGGAAAAAAATCTGATGGTGCTGGAAGAGGGGGTGATCAAGGGACGGGAGACTTTCGGCAATATCATCAAGTACCTGAACATGACCGCCAGCTCCAACTTCGGCAACGTGTTTTCGGTGCTGGTGGCCAGCGCCTTTATTCCGTTCTTGCCGATGCTGGCGATCCACTTGCTGATCCAGAACCTGATGTACGATATCTCTCAGCTGTCGCTGCCGTGGGACAAGATGGACAAAGAGTTCCTGCGCAAGCCGCGCAAGTGGGATGCGAAAAACATTGGCCGCTTTATGCTGTGGATTGGGCCAACGTCGTCCATCTTTGATATCACTACCTATGCGCTGATGTGGTTTGTTTTCGCCGCCAACAGCGTAGAGCATCAGGCGTTGTTCCAGTCCGGCTGGTTTATTGAAGGCTTGCTGTCGCAAACCCTGGTGGTGCATATGCTGCGCACCCAGAAGATCCCGTTTATTCAGAGCACCGCCGCGCTGCCGGTGTTGCTGACCACGGCGCTGGTGATGGGGCTGGGTATCTACCTGCCGTTTTCGCCGCTGGGCGCACTGGTCGGGTTGCAGCCGCTGCCGTGGGAATACTTCCCGTGGCTGGCAGGTACCTTGGTCAGCTACTGCGTGGTGGCGCAGCTGATGAAGCGATTCTATATTCGCCGCTTCGGTGAGTGGTTGTAATAAGTGCCGGCTGTAGGGGCGAAATATTATCCGCCTCTACAGCATTTTTTTCACCAGCAGACCCAGCATGATGGTCAGGGTAAAGGAAAACAGCGTACCCAGTAGCACATACTCGGTACGCATTTTGTCATCGCTCTGGCGCAAATCGCCAAAGCGAAAGATTGACTTGGCCGCCAGCAAAAAACCGACCGCCGGGATTTGGCCGATCAGCACAAAGGTCAGGATCAGCGTTCTTTCCAGATAGCCAATTTGCTTGCCCGCACGTAATAACGAGTCGTTATCGGCTTTGGCTGAAGGAGGCATCTGCGGTGCCCAGTGAGCCAAAAGCTGGCCGATAAGCACGCCCATCGGCATGTAAATCACCAAATACGTCACCACAACCAGTCCAGCCTGCCAGCCGGCAATGGCCGCTCCCAGCGTGCTAAGCAGGCCATGGGCATTGGGCGTCAGCGACAGCCACAGCAGTGCAATCACCGTAAGATGCAGGCCTTGATCGAGCAGAAAACCGCCCGCTTGACTGATGCGCGTCAATAACGTGACCTTCAACAGGTCAATCAGCCAGTGGCTGATGGCGATAACCAACAGGGTGGTCAGCACCTGGCCGGAAGAGAGTCCGCCATGCAGCAACGCAAAACCGGCCACCACCCAGGCGGCCAGCACGCCGTGCAGTAAGGCATGCAGCAACAGGAAACGAGAACGTGCGCGGTGACGAGCCTTATCCTCGACCCAACTGCGCGGCTGCAGCGGGAAGTCGGCAAGCAGGTGAACCACCAGCAACCAGGTCAGCAACGGCGCGTAGCTCAAATCCATATTCAGGTGATCCTGTTAATCGCGTGAATAAATCGCATCATTTCCTCGTAGGCCGCGCGTTTCAGCGTAGCAGAAACGGTGGAGGCGGCCTTTTGCAGCTTTTCCGCTACCTCTTGGCTGGTGTCGGCGAAGAAACGTGCCTGGACGACCTGCGCTTCGGTCTGTGAAAGGCGGCTAATCACATGATCTAACATCGGCAATAGATCGCTGACAATGGCATTTGTCTGCTCATTGTCATTTTTCAGAGCCAGTCGGCAATTTTTCATCAAAGCGTCCAGGGCCTGGCCAGAATTCACAAAGGCGCTGCCATAACCGGCGGTTTGTCCCTGGTCGCTGCCGAGGCCAACGGCGATGCGGGCATCCCAATGGCGTGAGTCCATCGCTCTAAGCGCAATACGGATATACACCGCCAGCAGCAAACCGGATTGCGGTTCGGCCACCGCTTGAAAAGCATCGCCACGGAAAATCTCGAATCGCTCAATAAGCGTAGCCCGTTGCAATTGACTCAGCAGGGCATTTAACCCGGTAATGTAGTGAGTGGTGTCTAATTGCCGTGAATTGACCAGATCGCCGGTGATCACGCTAACTTGTGCTGGCATCTCTTTTTCTACTCTGAAGCGGGAGTTATCGGTAAATTTCGCACCTCAAGGCGAATATGTCAATAATTCGTATCTGAGTGCGAATATGATAAATATTCGTCTCTCAAGGCGAAATCAACGCCGCCGCTGAATAGGCTCAAGCATCAGCTTAAGCAGCGATTTCTCCATCCGGGCGACATAGACGCCCAGCAGGATCAGCCCCACGCCCAAGATCTGCGCGCTGATGGTATCGCCACTGTCGCGCAGTCGGTCGATAATCACGCCTGCCAGCATTTGACCACTGATAATCAGTAGTGCGGCGCGCAGGGTGCCGAGACGCGGCAGAACATAGCTATTCAGCGCGACAAACAGCGCCCCGATGACACCGCCAAGGTAGGCACCCCACGGGGCCTGGCCGAAGGTTGCACCGTTGATGCTGCCGGTTGCCACCAGCAGCAGGCTGAGGAACAAAAAACCGACGATATGATTGCAAAGTGAGGCCTGAAAAGCGCCACGATCCAGCGCCAGACGCCCGTTGATTGCGCGGCTGAGGCCGATACAGACGCCGTTGAGTAGAGCAAGGACTATCAGGGTAAACATGGGCGTTACCTCAGGAAGATGAGCAGAGCGCAGCCGCAGAGGATCAGCAGCGTGGCGACGATATCGTTGAGACTCAAACGGCGTTTAAGCGAGCCAAACCAGCCGCAGCTGTCGGCGAGCATGCCGAACAAAACCTGACCGGTAAGCATCAGCGCCAGGCTGCCGGAAAGCGCCAGCGGGCTGTTGACCGTAATGGCGGCCAGCACCACCGTCAGGGCACCGGGCAGACCGCCCAAATAAGCCCAGCGAGGCGTCCTGGCCGATGAGGCCGCGCGGCGCGGGGAACGACGGTTCAGCAGGAGCAGCAGCAACCAGGCGGTGATGGCGCCCATACCGTGAGCCAACCACGAGGCCAGCAAGGGGGAGTTATAGCTGGCCAGCAGGCTGTTGATGGCAATCATCAGGGCCAATAGGGCACCGGCGCCCAGCGCCAGCAGAGGATCGGAAAAACGTTCACGCATCAGGGTTTCAACTTCAAAATTAATTTGAAGAGCAGCCTATATTGTTTTTGTTTAAAGCTTAATCCACTAAAATGGAAAATCATTGTTGAGAAAAAGTTGACTGATAATGAACGATCGCTTTGCAGCAATCCCGGTATTTGTGGCGGTGGTGGAATGCGAAAGCTTTTCTGCCGCCGCCGAGCGACTGGGCATCACCAAATCGGCAGTAAGCAAACGCATCACCCAGCTGGAACGCTCGCTGGGCGTGCAATTATTGCAGCGAACCACCCGCAGTTTGAGCCTGACCGAGGCCGGTGAGCAGTATTTTGGCTATGCACGCAATGCCTGTGCCGTAGCGCAAGAGGGAGAGGATGCGGTCACCCGTTTGCAGGGGCAGCCGCAGGGCTGCCTGAGGATCAGCGTACCCATGGTGTTTGGTCGTTTGCATATTGCCCCGTTGATCCCCCGTTTCCTGGCAGCTTATCCGGCGGTGGAGATCAATATGATGATGGACGACCAACTGGTCGATTTGGTCGAAGGGGGCTATGACCTGGCGATCCGCATCGGTCGACTGGCCGACTCGAGCCTGATAGCCCGGCGTATTGCGCCGTGCAACAGCGTCTTGTGCGCAGCGCCGTCTTATCTGGCGCGCTGTGGAACGCCGACGGACATGGACCAATTAGCGAAGCATAACTGTTTGTTTTACAGCTATTTCCGCGGGGGGAGCGAATGGCAGTTCGACGGGCCTGCGGGGGCTGTACGTTTCCAACCCAGAGGCAATTACCAGGTGAACAACAGCGAGGCGTTGCGTGAAGCGTTGATCGCCGGTTTGGGGATTTGTCAGATGCCGACTTTCATCGTTGGAGACGATATTGCGCAGGGGCGACTGCTTGAGTTGATGCCGGACTATCGGCTGCCCGAGCATGCCATTTATGCCGTCTATCCACAGCGCAAATACTTACCGGCTAAGGTATCGGCCTTTGTCGATTTTCTGCTGGCTCAGCTCGGAGGAGAGCGGCCTTATTGGGATACCCCGGATCGGTGATAACACCCCGTCGCCATTCGGCCGGGAATACGCGTGCCTATAGGTACGCCACCGGCGAAGGGAGATTAAGGTGCGGGGTGTTAGAAACTTTTCACCAGCACTTCGCGCGGCTGTTCGTTGCCGTGCTTCAACAGATAGTCGAAAGATTTCTCGCTACTTTTCAGCTGCTGCAGAAATTCCTGCGGTGACAGGTCGTGTTTTTTGCCGCTCATATAAGCCAGCGCCAGTTCTTTTGCCTGATAACGTGAGAAGTTGTACATAAGAGCCCTCTAAACGGTGGATTTCACGCTAGAGATTGTAACGAAAGAGCACATAATGAACAGTCGCTTTGGCGTATGGAATCAATAGCTGAAACTTAACTCAGGCTGAGTGAGCGTTTTCACCGGGCCATCGCGAAAGTGAGCCATTCTGCGCAATCTTCATAAACCTTAATATTCACTAATTCATATATGTTTCTTGGCGTTTTTTCTCCTTCGGCTTATGATGGCGGTTATCGTAAAAGGAGGATCCCCATGACATCACTGACGCCACTGGCATTGTTTAAAAATCTGTCGGAGGAAACTCGCCTCACGCTGGTGCTTTTGCTGCGCCAGGCGGGTGAGCTATGCGTGTGCGAATTGGTCAGCGCATTGGAGGAATCGCAACCCAAAGTTTCTCGTCACCTCGCGATGTTACGTGAAAGTGGTCTGCTGATCGATCGTCGCGAGGGCAAGTGGATTTACTACCGCCTGTCGCCGCATATGCCGGCCTGGGCGGCGGCAATCATCGAACAGGCTTATCTTAGCCGGCAACAGCAGGTGACCGAGCTGGCGCAGCGCGCGTTAGGGGCGGTCTGCCGGTAACGCTAAAAAATTTAAACAAACACATTCGAAATAACATATATATGATGCGAGAGACTAAGGAGTTGTGATGGTGTTGGCAGGGGCAATATTTATCCTGACGATCGTTTTGGTGATCTGGCAGCCGAAAGGTTTGGGCATAGGTTGGAGTGCCTGTTTCGGCGCGCTGTTGGCATTGCTGACCGGTGTGGTACAGGTCGGCGATATTCCGCTGGTCTGGCAGATCGTCTGGAACGCCACCGCGACCTTTATCGCGGTGATCATTATCAGCCTGCTGCTGGACGAGTCCGGCTTCTTTGAATGGGCAGCGCTGCATGTTGCGCGCTGGGGCAAGGGCAAAGGGCGCTGGTTGTTCACCTATATTGTGCTGCTGGGCGCCGCGGTGGCGGCGTTGTTTGCCAATGACGGGGCGGCCCTGATCCTGACGCCGATAGTGATTGCGATGCTGCTGGCGTTGGGGTTCAGTTCAGGGGCAACGCTGGCCTTCGTGATGGCGGCGGGATTTATCGCCGATACCGCCAGCCTGCCGCTGGTGGTGTCCAATTTGGTGAATATCGTCTCCGCTGATTTCTTTCAACTGGGTTTCACGCAGTATGCGGCGGTGATGGTGCCGGTGAACCTTGCCGCCATTGTCGCCACGCTGGTGATGTTGCACCTGTTCTTCCGCAAGGACATTCCGCGCAGCTATGACCTGAGGTTGCTGCGGCCACCGCGTGAGGCCATTCGCGATTTGCCGACGTTTAGAGCCGGTTGGGGCGTATTGGCGCTGCTGCTGGTGGGGTTTTTTGGGCTTGAGCCGCTGGGCGTGCCGGTTAGCCTGGTCGCCGCCGTTGGTGCGTTGATCCTGCTGCTGGTGGCGAAAAAGGGGCAGGCCATCGACACTGCTAAAGTGTTGCGGGGCGCCCCCTGGCAGATCGTGGTCTTCTCTCTCGGGATGTATCTGGTGGTCTACGGGCTGCGTAATGCGGGGCTGACCGATACCCTGGCCGGTGTGCTGGATTTTCTGGCCGAACGCGGAATTTGGGCAGCTACGCTGGGCACCGGTTTCCTGACGGCATTTTTGTCCTCGGTGATGAACAACATGCCGACGGTGTTGGTGGGGGCCTTGTCGATTGACGGCAGCAATGCCGAAGGCGTAATTAAACAGGCAATGATTTATGCCAATGTCATAGGCAGCGATCTTGGGCCGAAAATTACGCCGATCGGTAGCCTGGCCACGCTGCTGTGGCTGCACGTATTGTCGAAGAAAAGCATCGTCATAAGCTGGGGATACTATTTCCGGGTCGGGGTAGTGATGACCCTGCCGGTGCTGTTGGTTGCGCTTACCGCCCTGGCCCTGCGCCTGTCGCTTTAGCCATAACTCAGAGAGAACGCCATGAGTAACATCAAGATTTACCACAACCCGGCTTGCGGCACATCGCGCAATACGTTGGCACTGATCCGCAACAGTGGTGTGGAACCGACGGTGATTTTGTATCTGGAGACACCGCCCGACCGCGAGCAATTGATCGGGCTGATTGCCGATATGGGAATATCTGCGCGAGCCTTACTGCGTAAAAACGTCGAGCCTTATGAATCGTTGGGGCTGGCAGATGCAGGCTGGAGTGACGAACAATTGATCGACTTTATGTTGCAACAGCCGATATTGATTAATCGACCTATTGTGGTGACACCCTTGGGCACCCGTCTGTGTCGACCGTCGGAAGCCGTGCTGGATATCCTGCCGGATCCGCAGCAGGGCTCTTTCACCAAGGAAGACGGTGCACCAGTGATCGATGCGCAAGGGCGGCGAGTAGCCGACCAATAACCGACTTAGCCGGCCGAACGTTCCTCAGTCAGGAATTCGATCACGCTGTGGCTGAACAGTTGCGGACAGGCGAGGTTGGAGATATGCGAAGCCGGCAGCCGCTGCAGTTCTGCGTGCGGGGCGTTGGCCACCAGAAACTCGGCGTCCGCGACGGTGGTTACCGGATCAGCGTCTCCGGCGATCACCCGCATCGGCCGGCTCATGGAAACCACGTCGGCGCGTAAATCCGCCACTGACAAGGCATCGCAGCAGGCGGCGTATCCCTCGGGGTTACCGGCCGCCAGAGCGGCGACCAGGGAGGCAACCTGCTCAGGATGATTTTGCAGAAAGGCTTCGGTGAACCAGCGGGCGGGGGAGGCGGCGGCAATCGAAGACAACCCTTGGCTACGCACCTGCTGCGCTCGCTGTTGCCAGCCTTCGGCATTACCGATGCGTGCGGCGGTATTGGCGACCACCATCCGCGTGATGCGCTGCGGGTGGTAACGGTTAAGCCACAGACCGGTCAGGCCGCCCATTGAAATGCCGCAGAAATGGGCGCTGGGTACGTCCAGATAATCGAGCAGGGCGATCACGTCCTGGCCGAGATCCTCAAGCCGTAACCGTGGGGTAGACAGCGGCGTGGCACCGTGTCCGCGTTGGTTATAACGCAATACCCGAAAGTGTTCGCTCAGTGCCAATAGCTGCGGTTGCCACAGATCGAAGGTGGTGCCCAGTGAGTTGGACAGTACCAACAGCGGCGCAGCCGCGCGGCCATCAAGACGATAGTCGATATCCATCCTTGTCCCCTTTTCACACCCGCTCGATAATCAGCGCAATACCCTGTCCGACGCCGATACACATGGTGCATAGGCCATAACGCCCACGCGTGTTCTGCAATTGCCAGGCCGCGTTCATCACCAGCCTGCCACCGGAGGCGCCCAACGGGTGACCCAGAGCGATGGCGCCGCCGTTAGGGTTGACCTGTGCGGCATCGTCGGGGAGTCCCAGCTCACGGGTCACTGCCAGCGCCTGCGCCGCAAAGGCCTCATTAAGCTCGATCACGTCCATCTGATCCAGGCTTAAACCGGCAATTTTCAGCACCTTGCGAACCGCCTGCGCCGGGGCAAAGCCCATGATCGACGGCTCAATACCGGTAACGGCGCTGGCAACAATGCGCGCCATGGGCTGCAGGCCGTGGCGGGACAGCCCGGATTCGCCGGCCAGCAGCAGCGCACAGGCGCCGTCGTTTAGCCCGGAGGCATTGCCTGCGGTGACGGTACCCTGCGGATCCACTACCGGTTTCAGTTTCGCCAATGCCTCCATCGTGGTAGCACGAGGATGTTCGTCTTGCGTGAATAGCCGCGGCTCGCCTTTTTTCTGTGCGATGCTGACATCAATCAGTTGGTCGGCAAAAAAGCCGCTTTCCTGAGCGGCGGCGGTACGCAGTTGGCTGCGCAGGGCGAAAGCATCCTGATCCTGACGGGAAATATTGAACTTCAGGGCGACGTTTTCGGCGGTTTGCGGCATCGAATCCACACCGTACAGCGTTTTCATCTGCGGATTGATAAACCGCCAGCCCATGGTGGTGTCTTCCAGTTTCATCGCCCGGCTGAAAGCGCTTTCCGCCTTGCCCATGACAAAGGGCGCGCGGGACATGCTCTCTACGCCACCGGCAATCATCAGTTCGCTTTCACCTGTTTTTATCGCGCGCGCCGCCATCGCTACCGCATCCAGGCTGGAGCCACACAGGCGATTAAGGGTGCAGCCGGGGATTTGTAGCGGCAGGCCTGCCAGCAGTAACGCCATGCGCGCCACGTTACGGTTGTCTTCGCCAGCCTGATTGGCACAGCCAAGCAGCACATCATCCACTGCGGCCCAGTCCAGCTGCGGGTGTCGAACCTGCAGCGCTTTCAGCGGCAGAGCGGCCAAATCGTCGGCGCGAACGGTTGCCAGGCTCCCGTTCAATCGGCCAAAAGGCGTGCGGACGGCGTCACACAGATAGGCTGGATTCATGGGGATGTTCTCCGTGCTGAAGGGCAAAGGTCAATTCGACCGGGGTGACTTCCTGCAGCTGTTCCGGGGTCAGACCGCCGAATATTTCGCGGACCACCAGGCCTTGCGGGGTCACGTCCATCACCGCCAGATCGCTGTAGATGCGATCGATGCAGCCGACGCCGGTCAATGGATAAGTGCAGTGGCGGACAATTTTGCATTCCCCTTTTTTGGTCAGGTGCTCGGTCATCACAAACACCTGGCGGGCGCCAATGGCCAAATCCATCGCGCCGCCTACCGCCGGAATGGCTCCTGGGGCACCGGTGCTCCAGTTAGCCAGATCGCCCCGTTCGGAAACCTGATAGGCACCGAGCACGCAGATATCCAGGTGGCCACCTCGCATCATGGCGAAGGAGTCGCCGTGATGGAAAAAACAGCCGCCCTTGAGCAGGGTGACCGGCTGCTTGCCGGCATTGATAAGTTCGGGATCCTCCTGGCCCGCCGTCGGTGCCGGGCCCATGCCGAGAATACCGTTCTCGCTGTGCAGAAAAATCTCTTTATCCGCCGGCAGGTAGTTGGCGATCTGTGTGGGAATGCCAATGCCCAGATTGACGTAGGCGCCTTCCGGGATATCGCGCGCAATGCGTTCTGCCAACTGTTGATGAGTAAGTTTGGTCATGGAGAGCCCTTAAGCCGAAAGCTGCGCAGGATGGTCAGGCGTGGTCACCAGGCGCTGTACGAAGATCCCTGGCGTAATGATGTTTTCAGGATCCAGTTCGCCCAGCGGCACCATGCGATTAACTTCAGCAATGGTGCAGGTGGCGGCCATGGCCATGATCGGCCCAAAGTTGCGCCCGGTTTTGTTATACCGCAGGTTGCCCCAACGATCGGCCTGTTCGGCCTTGATCAGGGCGAAGTCCGCCTTCAACGGCAGTTCGAACACGTAGTGCCTGCCGTCGATCTCGCGGGTTTCTTTGCCCTGCGCCAACTCGGTGCCGTATCCGGTGGGTGTGTAAAACCCACCGAGCCCGGAACCGGCAGCCTGGATGCGGGCCGCCAGATTACCCTGTGGGATCAGTTCCAGCTCCAGTTCGCCGCGGCGGTAAAGGTCGTCAAATACCCAGGAGTCCGACTGACGCGGGAATGAACAAATGACCTTGCGTACACAACCGGCCTTCAGCAGCGCGGCCAGGCCGAAGTCGCCATTGCCGGCGTTGTTGCTGATCAACGTCAGCTCGCGTGGGCAGCGCCGAATCAGTGCATCCAGTAGCGCATAAGGCTGACCGGCGGGGCCAAAACCGCCGACCATAATGGTCGAGCCGTCGGGGATATCGGCGACGGCGGCGTCTACGGACGCCACGCTTTTATCGATCATCTGCTCTCCTGAGTACGCTAAGAGTCTCTCAGCGTGACGCTGGTGGGTCTGGATCCACCTTAAGCGAGGAAAAATGCAGCGACAAGTGCGAATATCAGCTGTTTGTGCGATTATCGAAGCGATGGTGATTTGCCTGTCAATTCTGTGACGCAGATAACTAAATCGCTATTGGATGCCAGACAAAGCAGCATCGCGGCGCCACAGGCTTATAATGCCAAAGTTTATTGAATCGGAGGTCCGGATGGGCGATGAGTCGGAATTTGGCGCTGGAGAACTGCGCCGGCTGCAGGAAATCGGGGATTTAAGTAACGATCAGTATAAAGGCGATCCCAATTTTATGGCGTCGCTGGCCAGGGGGTTAGAGGTGTTGCAGGCCTTCCAGCCGCAATATTCGCAAATGTCGGTTTCTGAAATCAGCCACATTACCGGTATTCCCCGTGCGGCGGTGCGCCGCTGCCTTTACACTCTGCGCGCCCTCGGCTTTGTCCATTGCCCCGACGGTCGGCATTACCGGCTGTTGCCGCGGGTTCTGACTATCGGTCACGCCTATCTTTCCTCATCCGAATTGGCGAAAGCGGCACAAAACTCGCTGGACTATCTCAGTAAACTGCTGAATGAATCCTGCTCGGTAGCGACCCTGGACGGTGACAATATTCTGTATATCGCCCGTGCTTCGGTGAAGCGCATCATGACCATCGATCTGGGACGGGGCAGCCGTTTGCCGGCCTACGCGACGTCAATGGGATTGGTTTTACTCAGCGCGCTGGACGAAGCGCAGTTGGACGATTATCTGTCGCGGGTCACCTTCGAACCGCTGACAGAGTTTACCGTGGCCAGCGCTGAGCAACTGCGTGAACAGCTGGCCAAGGTGCGTCGTCAGGGGTATGCGATTAACGATCAACAGTTAGAAATAGGCTTGCGTTCGATCGCAGTGCCGATGCATTCACGCAAGGGCGGCGTAGTGGCGGCGATGAACGTAGGGGTGAATGCCTCGCAAATTTCGTCGGCGGAATTGCGTGAGCGCGTGCTGCCGCAGTTGCAGCGTACGGCAATGGAGCTGGCACTGCTGCTGTAGTCGGGAGCACTGACCCCGAGTCCGCGCTGGGATCAGTCTCCCTGCTTTTAGCGATTATTGCGGGCCGTTACGCTCAGCCAGGGCTTCCAACAGGGTTGCCGAAGGCGTAAAGAACAGGCTGCCGGTGACCGCGCGGCTGAAATCCAGCAGGCGATCGTAGTTGCCGGCCGGCCGACCTACAAACATGTTCTCCAGCATTTGCTCGATTGGCTGGGGGGAGCGGGCGTAGCCGATAAAGTAAGTGCCGAATTCGCCCATGCCGGGTTTGCCAAACGGCATGTTGTCACGCAATATTTTGACTTCATTGCCGTTTTCATCGGTCAGCGTCGTCAGGGAACTGTGGGATGACGAAGGCTTGACGTCCTCATCCAGTTCAATATTGGATTGCTTGTGGCGACCAATAATGCGCTCTTGCGTTTCGACGCTCAGTGAGTTCCAGCCTTTCATGTCGTGCAGGTATTTTTGTACCAGCACGTAGCTGCCGCCGGAAAAACCGGCGTCTTCCTCGCCAATCACCGTATAGTCGAAGGCTTCGTGTCCCTCGGGGTTTTCGGTGCCGTCGACAAAGCCAATCATTGCCCGCTGGTCGAAATAACGGAAACCGTGCACTTCCTCTATTACCGTCACGGCATCGCCAAGCTTGTTCATCAACTGTGTGGCGAGTTCGAAGCACAAATCCATCTCGTCGGCGCGAATGTGCAGCAGGATATCGCCGGGGGTCGAAACGGCAACGCGGTCGCCGGTGCCTATCTCACGAAAAGGATGAAGCAGCGCCGGGCGGGGCTGGCCGAACAACCGATCCCAGGCCGAAGAGCCAAATCCGCAGACGCAGGACAGATTGCCCGCAGGGGATCTTTTACCGACGGAACGAATTACGCCGCTGATATCCGCGCACCAGCCACGCACCGCAGCGAGCTGCGCAGGGTTGGCGGATAAAGTCGCGACCAAAAAAATGGCGTGGCGTGTAACGGGGCTGAAGACAGCCTGGGGGTGTTGATTTTGGGTAGTCATAGCATCCAGTGCCGAGGAGAGTCAGAGCTTAAAACTAATCTATTTTAGCGGTCACGCCAACTGATTAACCCCAGTTGACGTGTGGAGTCGCAGAACGACGATGGCGAATAAAAAAAATCGCTATCGGCGCAGGTAAGATTACGCCAGGCAAGCGTCAGGCAGAAGTCCCTCTGCCGTTAAGGCGTTCAATTCCTTCAGCAAGCTGAAAGTCAGTTTCATGTGTTTACGATCTATCGGGCTGCCATTTTGGCGCGCGTGGCGCAATACAGCGGTGAACTGGAACTGTTACCGTCGCATTTTAATCTGCCGACGAGGGCCTTATCGGTAGACATTCATGACCCGGCACTGCCGAAGAGGATTATTCAGGACACTAGTAGGGAATAAGGCGGCAGGGGAATCACTGCCGCCTCGCATTAATGAAGAAGAACATTGTGGTAAAGAACAGAAAGATCAGCTTCCCCTGAGTGGTCTGCCGAAAATGAATTTAATTATTAAGTAAATAAACCTTACCAAGGCCACACCGCAGCCAATTGATACTAACAGGACGGAAATTCCCCTCGGCGCGGGATACCATGTTGAAAAGCCTACTCCGGCCCCGCTTAGCAAGGAAGAAGATAAAAATATACCCATGACAACTGATATTATTTTTAGCGCTTTATTATTCATGTGATCACCTGAGAACGGCGAAAGGTCAGCCCGTTGTTATTTTCGTTAAGGTTAATGCTTACCAGGAACACTTGCCGCCGGCACTTGACCCGCATTTATTCCCGCCTTTCCCCATGCCTACGTTACCGCCGCCCCTGCTGGCATCTTTAAAACAGCCGCCGGTCACCGCACCGCCAACCAACCCCATCGCCGCCCCGGGTAATCCGCCGAATGCCCCTAAGGCCGCGCCGGCCACCATGCCATTGATGCAGTCTTCCGAGGTGTTTTTAGCATAGTAATCGCCAGAACGTCCCTGCTTACCACCGTTGTTTTTCCCTTTATTCCTGCGGCTATTATCCGCACGGTCGCCGCCATTGTTGCCGCGACCGCCGGCGATAGTCTCTAATAGCGCAGAATCAATTGTTTTCATAACTCACTCCTTTTTAATTTATGATTTTTTATTATATCTTTCCTTGAGGAACGATTAATTATTAACTCAATTCATTTGTCATATCAACCGTTATTTCATTCTTGGGTTGCGGTGGCGTTATAAATTAATGATTATATTAACCTGAAAAATTAAATAAGGTGACTAAATTAAACCGATATTAATAACCACTATTTTTATGGCAGGGTTAATCTTTTAATTCGGGCGGCATCGCCGCCCGAAGGGGGATCAGGAGTCTCAACCAAAGGGGGCATCAATAGATTTCGCCGGCGCGGTAAACCAGCGCGCTCCGTCTTTGGTGACGTAGAAATGATCCTCAAGGCGAATGCCGAACTCGCCCGGTAGGCATAGCATGGGTTCGATGCTGGCGCACATGCCCACGTCGAGCGGCTCCTGCTGCTTGCGGATCAGATACGGCGCTTCATGAATGTCCAGCCCGATACCGTGCCCGGTGCGGTGCGGCAGCCCCGGCAGCTGATAATCCGGCCCAAAACCATGAGAAGCCAGCGCTTCGCGCGCGGCGTCATCCACTTTATGGCAGGGCACGCCGGGCGCGATTACAGCAAATGCCGCAGCCTGCGCATCATGTTCAGCCTGCCAGGCAAAGCGTTGGCGCGGGTTGGCTTCGCCGTAGACATAAGTTCGGGTGATATCGGACAGGTAGCCCTTGTAGCGACAGCCGGTATCCAGCAGCACGACATCGTTATGTTGCAGCGGGTTGGGGGCTTTAACGCCATGAGGAAACGCGCTATCGGATCCGAACAGTGCAATGCAGAAGTAAGAACCGGTGGTGCCCATTTTGCGATGGGCCTGATCGACAAACTCGACCAGCTCTCTGGCGGTGATCCCTGGGCGCAATATGCTTGCCGCCGCCTGTTGGACCCGCAGGGTAATGTTATTCGCGGTTTGCATCAGCGCAATTTCGGCCGCCGATTTGCGGCTGCGGCAGTACCCGGTGATCGGCAGGGCGCTGACCAACTTTATTTCACCGGCATGCTGTTGCAGGCCGAGGAACAGCGTGACCGACGCGGTTTCGCAAATGGCCACTTTGAGTTGGCGGCCCGAACCCGTCAGCCCACGCGCGGCCAGTACGGTGAAGAACAACCGATAGGGATCTTCTTCCTCATGCCAGCTAAATATCTCCCCCTCAATCACCTGCGCGTCCTTGAACGTGCCGATCTCAAACCAGGGCGCAATATAGGCGATTTCCCCCTCGGCCGGGATCACCGCGCCCACCATACGTTCGCTGGGCGACCAGGCGGTACCGGTAAAATAGAGCAGGTTGCTGCCGGCATTGAGGTAGCAGGCGTCAATGCCGTTGTCGCGCATCAGGCGCTGCGCGTGCTGAATGCGTTGCCGGTATTCCACCGCGGCGATTTCAGGCGGGTTGTCCGTGAGCGGTTGCAGCTGTTCCAGGGCCTGTTGTGGCGTACTACCGCCAATGCCTGTAGCCATGTGTTCTCCTCGCGTGATGTTAATGTCAGGGCCAATGTCCCCGCGCGTCAAACTTTCATCATAAATAAAGCGCGGCAGGAATACTTGGCTCCAATAGGGAGTAAAAATGACGATTACGGCACAGTTTCTGTTTTCTGCGCCGCTATAGCGCCAGAGGGCCCTGAGAGTTTGGTTCAAAGGGCGTCATTCGCAGACTGAAAATTATTATTTTCACCATAATTAACACTTAACTCACTGTAATTAAATATGAATGCAATAACGCATCAATGTGATGCAAAAACGCTCTTGTAAATAATGATTAGCGTTGCTAATTCTTAATGCCCATGCATTAAAATTGTTTATGATAAATTTCGGGGACTTTTTAAGATGGCGAATTAATAATTATTAACCAAGATGATTTTAACGCGAACAATATTCTATGGCCTGAGCTCCATTCGGGAGGGGTTAATGCCTGAGCGTTACCTTTGCTTTATTGTTACGCATAAATAAATAGTTAAGTTATTTATTTCATTGAGTGTGCCCGATCAAATAAATGAGTGGGTATATTCGATTGATATATTCATTCGTTCTTTTAGCGAATATCTATTGAGAGCACCTTATGGAAACAGAGGCCGTTGAGTCCAAGTTCAGTTTTGGTTCTTATACCCGATTATTGTCTGATCCCGGACATGCGACGCTTTCATTGTTTGGCCTGCTGGTCAGGTTCCCGGTGGCGATGCGGTCCATCAGTTGCATAATGTTGATTTCCGCCACTATGGACTCGTTATGGATTGCCGGAACCGTGGCGGGAACATTAATGATTACGCAGGCGATAGCCAGCCCGGTATTAGGCCGATTTGCCGATAAATTCAGTCAGCGGAAGGTGCTTATTATTACCTGCTGCTGCCACGTCATTGCGATCCTTTCGTTAATTGGCTTGGTGCTGCTGAATATGCACTTATGGGCAATTATGGCCGCGGCCATTGCTACCGGTTGTTCGTCGGTGCCGGTGGATGGATTTATTCGTACTCGCTGGGCCTCCATGGTGACCGATGAAGCGCTACGAACCGCGTACGCGTTAGAAACCGTGCTTGATGAGATCATTTTCTTATTAGGGCCGTTAATCGCCATTGTTTTGGCCACGGCATGGCACCCCGCAGCGGGGCTGGCGTTATGCGCCGTGCTCACCTTCAGTGGTTCTCTGGCCCTGGTGTTACATCGGCGTTCTGAGCCGGTTATTGTGCACAAGAGCGCAGAAAGCGATCGTCGGGCAATCAGCATGGTCTGGGTACGGGCGTTAATGATCTCCTATGCGGCGGTAGGCCTGTTTCTTGGCTCAATCGACGTCATGATGATCGCCTACGCCAAAGAAGTAGGCAATCCAACCCTCGCCGGCGTGCTGTTATCCATTTGCGCCGCGGGCAGCCTGGTGGGCGGCACCTGCTACGGCGCTATGAACTGGACCTTATCGCAACCCCGCCTGCTGCTGATCACCTCCGCCACCCTGTGTGCCGGCACGCTCCCGCTGATTTTCACCAGCGTTCCCGTTGTCATGGGCATTTCCGCTTTCGTCGCCGGGCTGTCGGTGGCGCCGTTATTGATCACCTGCAGCAACCTGCTGGAGTCCTTGACGCCGAAAGGGTGTTTATCCGAAGGCTTCTCCTGGTTGTCCAGCGCCGGCTGGCTGGGCTTTTCACTGGGCGTCTCGGTGGGTGGACAGCTTTCTGATCAAAGCGGAGCGGGTCAGGTGGCCTGGGTAGCCATGGCCGCCGGAACACTCGCTTTATTATCCAGCCTGTTTAGCCAGAAATTACTCAGCAATAAATAAAAACTACGCCCCAGAATATCGGGGCCTCACATTATTATTTTCGAAACAGGAAAACGGCAATCGTGAAACAGTTAACGACGGGGGTTCCCGTTCCGCGCATGACCTTTAAAGAGTTCGTCGCCTTTGGTGTTGAAGCTATTTTCCGAGCCGACGTCCCGGTCATTATTACCGATTTACCCATTGATACCAGCATAGGGGCGAGTGACCTGATTTCACAACGCTTGGGCGATGACAATGTCACCTTGTTCCGAGAGGCCAGTAATAAAGAAAATACCGAACGCTGGCAAACCATGAAAATTCAGCTGCGTGGTTTTTTGGAAAATAAAGAGTACCAAAGCGACAACAATACCTGGTATCGCGTGGTGTCCAATATTATGCACCGCCCCGAGGACGTCAATAATATCCTTGGCTTTGATGCTTTTTCCCTGCTTGCCTCCCGTCGTGGGTTGAACGCCGCCAATTTATGGGTCAGCTACCATGGAGTATTTACCCAAAGCCATTTCGATGAGCTGGAAAACTTTAATATTTCTTTGCAGGGCAGAAAACGGTTCATTCTTTTTCCTCCGGGCCGCAGAGATTACTATCCGCGATCTATCCTGCAGGGTTTCGGCGATAAATCGCAGGCCTTTGATTTTGACAATATCGACCCGCAGCGTTTTCCCCGCTTGGCGGCAAAAATCCCGCAGCGCCGCGACTTTATTTTAGAACCCGGTGAAATGCTGTATTTGCCGCTGGGGTGGTGGCACCAGGCCGAATCTTTAGACGACCTGAATATCAACGTTAATTTTTGGCTGTGGGATCTGAAAATCCTGCGTCGCCCTTATGTTTTCTACTCCGCGCTCTACACGGCGGCTTACCGCAAGTTTAAAGGCATCTACAACTATCAACCAGAACCCACCAAGAGGAAGGCACTTGATGAGCAGCCGTAAGCAGATCATTCCCACGAACAAATTCCGCAACAACGATAAGGCCATCGGCATAGGCAATCCTTTCTGGGATATGTCAGAGCAAAACGGCCTTGCGGGTATCGTTGCCGGGCTCGATAACGACCTGTTGTCTACCCAAAGTGGCCATCAGTTTGTCAATTTCAGCTGCTGCTCGTACCTGAACCTGGACTCCCACAGCAAGGTGGTCGAAGGTGCTATCGACGCGGTGCGCCGCTACGGCGTGTTGGATCACTGCATTGCCCGCAGCCGGGTCCAGCTCCCTGCCATGAAGGAGTTGGAAGCGTCGCTGGGTGAGCTGTTCCAGGCTGATGTACTCAGCGGCGTGTCAGCGAGCAGCGTCAGCGGCGGCTTGCTTCCTCTTATCGCTTCGGGCCATTTAGGCAACGGTGTGCGGCCTTTGATGATTTTCGATAAGCACGCCCACGTGTCGCTGGCGGCTGCCAAACCCGCCTGTGCCGATGAAACCGAAGTCGTCACCTGCAATTATCATGATTTGAATTTCATTGAAGACTGCTGCAAGCAATATCAACGGGTCTGTTACGTGGTCGACGGCAGCGATAGCCTGGGGGGCTATGCTCCGGTCAAAGCCCTGGCTGAACTGCAGGACAAATACGGCCTGATGGTGTTTTACGACGATTCGCATTCGATCTCCGCTTATGGCGAACGCGGTGTTGGCTATGTTCGTTCCCATAGTCCGGCGTTGGATGAAAACACCATTATGGTGGTCACGCTTAACAAAGCTTTCGGCACCAGCGGGGCGGCGATATTGCTCAACGGTTATTCGCAGCAGATGCTGCGCCTGGTCGAACGCTTTGGCGGCGGGCTCAACTACTCGCAAAACCTGAATACGGCGGCCATCGGCGCCAGCCTGGCGTCGGCGGAAATTCACCGCACGGATGAATTGCCCCGGTTACAAAAGAAACTGTACGACAACATCGCGCTGTTCGATTCCCTGATCCCGACGGAGCAAAGCGGCAATACCTATCCGATCCGCCTGGTGCCGATGAGCGATGACCGGGTGATCGAGGCGGGGCGCCAGGTGATCGAGGCTGGCTTCTATGTCTCGCCGGTGTTTTTCCCTATTGTCGCCAAAGGCACCGCCGGCCTGCGAGTCATGATGCGAGCCGGACAAACGCAAGAGCAGATCCGAGGCCTGTGCCAGGTGATCTCTGCTGTCAGGGGGCCGCAATGACGGATATCACCCGGGCTGTTCCCCGCAGCATTCTGTACACGCCGGCCTTGTCACTAAACCGTGTGGTCAAGGCTCTGTCTTATGACGCCGATGTACATTTGATGGATCTGGAGGACTCCGTACCTGGCCCGGCCAAGGCGGAGGCCAGAAACATCTGCCGTACGGCTCTCGATAATGCACCGCCCTCTGCCAATATTGCCGTGCGAATCAACGCGCTGGGCACGATTGACGCTTTGCATGATCTGGTGATGTTGTGCTCCGGCCAAACCACGCCCAGTTTTATCGTGATGTCGATGGTTCGAACCCCTGCCGAGGTGGTTTTCCTGCGTGAAACCTTCGCCTCAGCCGGAAGGTTCCCAGAAATTTACCTGACGATAGAGACCGTCGAGGCCATTACCGATCTGGATAATGTCGCGGCGGTGGCGGATGGGCTGATTTTCGGCTCTGCAGATTTGGCGGCCACTTTAGGGGTGCCAATCACCTGGTCCGGGATGCTGGCCGCTCGTCAGGCGATGGTGTTGGCGAGTGCCAGACATGGTATTGGCTGTATCGATACCGCCAACTATCGGCTTTCCGAACCCGACGTGTTGGCCAATGAAATTCAGTGCGTCAAAGATCTGGGCTTCCATGGCAAAGCCACCGTTCATCCCAGCGAGCTCGAACTGATCAACTCGACGTTACGGCCCTGCGAGAGCGCACTCTTGGCGGCAAGCCGCATTACCGATGCTGTGAAAGCGGCGCAAGGGGGAATTGCCTTGTTGGATGGACACATGGTGGGGCCGCCTTTTGCCCGCATGGCGCGCAATACCCTGCAATCCGGCAAGGCCTGGGCCGCTCGTTTCAGTAGAGGTAACTCATGACGCTCTCCGTCGCTGTCATTGGAACCGGCGCCATCGGCATGGATCTGGTCAATAAGATCCAGCGTTCCCCGCTGCTGCATTGCGGGTTGCTGGCGGGGCGCAACAAGGACTCCGCCGGTCTTGAGGTCGCAGCCCGCTTGGGTTGCCCGACCAGCGCCGGTGGCATTGACGCTGTTTTGGCATCGCCCAAACCTTTCGACGTGGTGTTTGACGCCACCAACGCGATGTCGCATGTCAGGCATTGGGCGCTGCTGCGTCCGCTGGGCACCTTACTGATCGACTTAACCCCCAGCCACCTGGGCAAAATGATCGTGCCTACGGTGACGGGAACCGAGGCGCTGACCGAGCGCAATGTCAGCCTGATCAGCTGCGGTGGACAGGCGTCGATACCCATTTTGCATGCCCTGAGCCGACATTTTCGCATCAACGATATCGAGGTGGTGGCGACCGTCGCCAGCAATATTCTGGGGCGGGCCACCCGGATCAACATCGACGAATATGTGGACACCACGCAGCGGGCGCTCAGCGCTTTTACCGGCGTAGCCAATACCAAGGCGATCCTCAACATCAGCCCGGCCGCGCCACCCGCCATGTTCAGGGTCACCATTTTCGCCGGTATTCCCGGGGTCACAAAGGAACAGATCACTCCGGTGCTTGCTGAGGCCGTTGAGGCGGTGCGGGGATTCTCGGCGGGCTATTCGCTTACCGCTCTCAATGTCAGCGAAGGACGCGTTTCGATCTCGCTGGAGGTGGTTGCCAGCAGCAAGGTGATGCCTGAATACGCCGGGAATCTGGATCTGATTAATTCTGCCGCCATCCTGGTTGCCGAACAGTATGCGAGCTATCGAAATAAAACGGAGGGGGCTAATGGCCATGCTGATTAACGACTCAACCCTGCGTGATGGTCAACACGCCGTGAAGCATCAGCTCACGGTCGCTCAGTTACGAGACTACGCGACGGCGGTAGATAAAACGGGGGTGGCGATTGTCGAGGTTGGCCATGGCAACGGGCTTGGCGCCTCCTCGTATCAGGTCGGGCGCGCGGCGTTGAGTGATGAAACCATGTTGAACACCGTGCGCGAGTGTTTGCAAAACAGCAAGATGGGCGTGTTTATGCTGCCCGGTTGGGGAACCATCGTCGATCTGTCGAAGGCGTTATCCTGCGGTGCGGATGTGGTGCGCATCGGTACCCATTGCACTGAGGCAACCCTGGCCGAACGTCATCTGGGATGGCTGCGTGATCACGGGGCAGAAGCGCATGCGGTACTGATGATGAGCCATATGGCCACTCCCCAACAGTTAGCCGATCAGGCTCAACTGCTGGTGGAGTACGGTGCGCAGGCCGTCGGCATCATGGATTCTGCCGGCAACCTGTTGCCGCAGGATGTGACCGAACGCATCACCGCGATGCGACGGCAGGTGGATGTGCCGCTTATTTTCCACGCCCACAATAATTTGGGCATGGCGGTGGCCAACTCGGTTGCCGCCGCTCAGGCCGGCGCTAGCGTGATTGATGGCTGTGCCCGCGGATTCGGGGCTGGGGCAGGGAACACCCAACTTGAAGTTCTGGTACCGGTACTGGAACGTTTGGGGTTCAACACCGGCATCGACCTTTATCATTTTCTCGACGCCGCCGAGCTTGCCGCACGGGAACTGATGGTCACCCCACCGATGATCGACTCCGTGGGCATTGTCAGTGGCCTGGCCGGCGTTTTTTCCGGCTTCAAAAATCCGGTGTTAAGCCATTCGGCCTCTGCGGGGGTCGATCCGCGTGACGTCTTCTTCGAATTGGGAAAACGTCAGGCCGTAGCCGGGCAAGAAGACCTTATCGTACAAGTGGCCGCGCAGTTGAAGAGGATCGCCCTGTGACGATGCAAATCATCAATGCAGCTGAAATGTCCGGAGAGATCCGACTGCGGCAGGTCATGGCGATGCTGAGTGAGGCGTTCGGGGATTTACGTCGCGGTGACGAACAATCACCGACGCGGACCTTACTCCAGCATGGTCCTTCAGAGACGTTGATCAGCCCGGCGGCCTGGAACAGACGCGGTGTCGCCAGCGTCAAAATCACTACGCTCACGCCCGGCAATGCTGAGAGAGGGTTGCCGTTGATCCATGGGGTGGTGCTGCTCACCGACATCGATACGGGCCAGATGCTGGCCTTGTTCGATGGCGCTAGTCTGACCGCGTTGCGAACCGGAGCGGTGGCCGGACTGGCGACCCAGCTGTGTGCTCCGGAGCAGGCTGGCGATCTTGCTATCCTCGGGGCAGGGGTTCAGGCACGGGCCACGCTGCTGGCGATGCTGGCGGTGCGACAGATCCGCAGGGTGCGCATTTTTTCCCGTTCGGCGCTCAGAACGCAAGAGTTTGCGCACTGGGCTCGTACGCTGACCACCGCGCCGGTCAGCGTTTGCAGTAGCGCATTCGAGGCCGTGCAGGGGGCGGATCTTATCTGCACCACCACCTCAACCCGTGCCCGTGAACCTTTGGTGTATGCCGATTGGGTAGCGCCAGGGGCCCACCTGAACATTATCGGCGGCACCCACGAGGACGCCATTGAGGTCGACCCCGCGTTATTGAAAACCGCCTTTGTCGTGGTGGAAACCGGCGCGGCTGCCAGGGAGGATGCGGGGGAGGTTCGAAGCGCTATGGCACAGGGATACATTCAGCCTGAAGGACTGAATGAGCTGGGCGCTCTCGTGTTGGGTGAGTCCGCTGCAACGGCGGGGCAGACCACGGTATTTCGCAGCGTGGGGCTGGCCATCGAAGACACCGCTGCCGCGGTGGCGCTATACCCATTCAGGGAGAAAAAACCATGTTAAGAAAAGTCGGCGAAAATGAGTATCAGGAAGAGCACGGCGGGGACTATGAAGACTTCGAAACCGGCATGACGATCAAACACTGGCCGGGGCGCACGCTTTCCGAAGCCGACAACACCTGGCTCACCCTGTTGACGATGAATCAGCACCCTTTGCATTTCGACAAGGCCTATGGCGCCCAAGCGGAATATGGCCGCGTTTTGGTCAACAGCAGCATCACGCTGGCGTTGGTCAGCGGGATGACCGTGCAGGCATTGTCTGCCAGGGCGGTGGCCAATCTGGGCTGGGAAACGGTGCGCCTGAAAGAGCCGCTTTTTGTCGGTGATACGCTTTACGCCATCAGTAAGATCCTGGCTAAACGGCCGTCAAAATCCCAACCGAACAACGGCATCATTACGGTGGAAACGCGGGGCATCAAATCCACGGGCGAAACGGTGATCACCTTCGAACGATCCTTTATGGTTCGGCGACGAGATTACAGAGAGCCTTGATTTTCAGCGGTTCGGGGATCGGCAGAGCAATGTTGATGCTCAGGAGTCGCTGATCCCATCCCCGCGGATAATCACTGCGGGGATTTTCAATCCAGGCAGACATAAGGAGGGAATCAACCTGACATGACCAACCCTGAAATCTGCGAGGCAACTCTCGTTTATAGTCCTTCGGGTTGGGGCGATATGAACTATTGTTTTCTGTTTGCAGCACGCTACACACCGCTTCCGGTCGTGGGCGCAGCGGAGATAACAGATGAACAAACGGGAATTAGAAAGCGCGATTGTCACCGATTTTTCCAAACGCATGAGCTATGGCGACTATCTGTGCCTGGATCAACTGCTGGACTGCCAGCACCCGCTGTCCAACCCGCAACACCATGATGAAATGCTGTTTGTGGTGCAGCACCAGACGTCGGAGCTGTGGATGAAGTTGATGCTGCATGAACTGCAGGCGGCGCGGATGCTGGTGCAACAAGATAAGCTCAGTCATTGCTTCAAGATCCTGGCGCGGGTCAAACAGATCCAGCGGCTGCTGTTCGAGCAATGGGCGGTGTTGGAAACCCTGACGCCGTCGGAGTACGTCGAGTTTCGCGACGTGCTGGGCAGTTCGTCGGGCTTCCAGTCCCATCAATACCGTTCGATTGAGTTTTTGCTCGGCAACAAGAATGCGGCCATGCTGGCGGTGTTCAGCAACGATGCGGAAAAACACGCGGCGCTGAAGGCCATTCTTGAAGCGCCCAGCCTGTACGATGAATACCTGCTTTACCTGTCTCGCCACGGTCTGCCGATCCCGCAGGAGTGCATTGAACGTGACTGGACGCAACCTTACCAACGTAATCCAAACCTGCTGCCGGCCTTTAAAGAGATCTATGACCATCCACAAAAGTATTGGGAAGCCTATGAAATGGCCGAAAAGCTGGTGGATATAGAGGAAAGTTTCCACCTGTGGCGTTTCCGGCATATGAAAACGGTAGAGCGGATTATCGGCTTTAAAACGGGCACCGGCGGTTCGAGCGGCGTCAGCTTCCTGAAAAAGGCGCTGGAGCTGACTTTCTTCCCTGAACTGTTGGATGTGCGCACCGAAATCGGCGCCTAGCTTAGGGCCTTAATCGTAGCAGGAGGGGAGCTTCTCATTCACTCTTCCCCCAGTTCAGTTGGGTAAGGGTGTCGCACAGCCAGGTCAGCGCCGGATCGCGCCGGGCCTGGCGACCGGCAACCAGATCGATAGAAAACGTGCTCACCGCCAGTTCTGCCGGTAGCGGCAGAAAGCGCACCTTCGTCGGATCGGCAAACTGGCTGGCGACGCTGTGTGCCAGGGTTGCGATCAGATCGCTGCCGGCGACTACCGCAGGCAGCGCCACGATATGCGAAAATGTTGCGGCCACCCGTCGCTCCAGCCCCAGTTCCGCCAGTCGACGATCGATAATCCCGCGGGCGGAGCCGTCGTCCGAGGGGGCGTAAAGGGCATGGGGCAGGCCGACGTATTGCGCCAAGCCCCAACTTTCGGCAGCTAACCGCGGATGATGCCGGCTGGCGATACAGGTAAAGCTTTCGGTAAACAACGGCTGCACCAGCATGCCCTTCACCGCCTCGATATGCCCGCCCAACGCCACATCTATCTCGCCACTCTCAAGCTGTTGCACCACATTGCGGCGATCGAGCCGGGAAACCCGGATATCGATACCTGGCGCATCCTGCCGCAGTCGGCTGATAATGGTGGGCAGCAGCGTGATATCGGCGTAGTCGCCGGCGGCTAGCCTGAAGCGGCGCTGGCTGGCCGTCGCGGGATCGAAGCGCGTCGGCGGCGTCAGCGTCTGATGGATTTGTTCCAGTACCGGGTGGATTTGCAGCATCAGTTGGTGAGCACGCGCGGTTGGCAACATGCCGCCGCCGCTGCGGGTAAACAGCGGATCGTCAAACAACAGCCGCAAGCGCGACAGCGCATTGCTGACCGACGGTTGGGCACGGTTCAGACGTCCGCCGGCAGCGGTGACGTTACGCGTTTGGTATAACGCCTCAAACACCACCAGAAGATTGAGATCGACGCTGGATAAATTCATTTTATGAATACTCTATATACAGATAATCCATTTCCAGAATCATAGCGCGTTGTTTAGGCTGAGAGCACGCGGATTCAATAACAACCTGAGGTGTGATGATGGAAAGGGTATTGGTGACCGGCATTGAGCCGTTTGACGGGGATAAGGTTAACCCTTCTTGGCAGGTAGCGCAGGCGCTGGCGGGAGAGCGGATCGCCGGCGCAGAAGTGGTGGTGCGTCAATTGGCCTGCGTGCTGGGGTTGTCCAACCAGCAGCTGATTGCCGCCATCGAAGAGCTGCGGCCCAAAGCCGTGATCTGCCTGGGGCTGGCCGGCGGGCGCGGCGAAATTTCCGTTGAACGGGTTGCCATCAATCTGATTGACGCTCGCATTCCCGATAACGCCGGAAAACAACCGATAGACATCCCGGTGGTGGAAGGGGGGCCGGTGGGCTATTTTTCCACGCTGCCGGTGAAGGCGATCGTGCATCATTTACATCAGGCAGGCATTCCGGCCGCGGTGTCGCACACGGCAGGCACTTATAATTGCAACCAGCTTTTCTACGGGCTGAGCCATCATATCGCCAGCCAAAATTTGGCGATCAAAGGTGGGTTTATCCACATCCCTTACAGTCATGAGCTGGCGGTCAATCATCCGGGAAAACCCAGCCTGGCGTTAGCCGCAATGATTGAGGCGGTACGCAGTGTTGTGCATACCACTCTGACGGTCGATGAGGATTTATCTCTCAGTGGCGGTGCGTTGCATTGAGGGCATAGCAGGGCGCGGCAGTACATCACCGCGCCCAGTGGGGATTACTCGTCGGCGACGCGGATCACCAATTTGCCGAAATTCTTGCCCTGCAACAGGCCAATGAATGCCTGCGGTGCATTTTCCAGTCCGTCGACCAGGTCTTCACGGAATTTGATTTTCCCCTGATCGACCCATTCGCTCATTTGCTGCAGGAATTTATCAAAGCCTTCCGCGAAGTCATCGAAAATGATGAAGCCTTGCATACGGATGCGCTTGCGTAAGATCAAGCCCTGCAGCATCGGCAAGCGGTCCGGCCCGGCGGGCAGGTCGGTGGCGTTATAGTGGGCGATAATCCCGCAGACTGGAATACGTGCCTGGGTATTCAGCAGCGGGATCACTGCATCAAACACCGCACCGCCGACGTTTTCATAATAAATATCGATGCCTTGCGGGCAGGCGGCGGCCAGTTGCTCAGCGAAGTCTGGGGCTCGGTGATCGACACAGGCATCGAAGCCCAGCTCTTCCACCACATAGCGGCATTTCTCTTTACCGCCCGCCACGCCGACTACCCGACAGCCTTTCAGTTTGGCGACCTGACCGACGACCGAACCGACGGCACCGCTGGCGGCGGCGACCACCAGGGTTTCACCGGGTTTCGGCTGGCCGATCTCCAGCAGCCCCATATAAGCGGTGAAGCCCGGCATGCCCAGGACGCCAAGCAGACGAGAAGGATGCGCCTGATGAGGGCCGAGGTTACGTAAGCCGCTTCCGTCAGACAGGGCATAATCCTGCCAGCCGTCGTAGCCTAATACCCAGTCGCCGGGTTTGAAATCGGGGTGCTGTGATGTCACGACCCGTGAGACCGTGCCGCCCACCATGGTTTCGCCAATCTGCACTGGCGGGGCATAAGAGGGCGCGTCGCTCATGCGGCCTCGCATGTAAGGATCGAGCGACAGGTAGACGGTGCGCAATAACACCTGGCCGGCGGCGGGCTGCGGCGTAGCGACGGTTTCCAGACGGAAGTTGTCTGCGACAGGTTCGCCGTGCGGGCGAGAAGCCAACAGAAAACGGCGGTTTTGTTGTGTAGACTGAGACATCAGGCATTCCTTATGCGGACAGAGAGTCTAAGTCTAGTCAATCATCGAAAAGAGCGAATGGCCTAATGTGCTCAGCGTTACAGTGGGATGATCAGCACGTCGATACGGCTGGTATTGATAAAGCGCGCGGCAGAGCAGGAGATTTTGTTCATCATGCCGTCGCTGTGATTACCGCAAACCACCAGATCAAAAGGTTGCCGTTGGCTGGCATAGTTCAGGCTATCGGCCAGTTCGCCGTGGACGATCAGCGTGTCGGCAATCGGGTAATCCGCCTGCAGGCGAAGTTCTTCCAGAAACAGCAGCGTTTCTTCTTCCATCAGCGCACGCAGGTCGCCCAGCATGGGGCCCGCAAAGTTATTGAACATTTCTGGATTGGCGATGGTGCTTAGCAGGGTAATTTTGCCGTTATAAGGACGTACGATGGAGACGGCTTTTTCAACCAGGCGGTGGCTGTCTGCCGCCACGGCGACGGTAACCAAAACGTTTTGATATCCCATCTTCCACTCCTGTTTCCTGTTGATAGGGCAAAGGGTAGAGCCTGGTGAAGTGAATAAATGTGTTTTGTATCACGCGCGCCAATAAATCCGCGACAGATGGCCGTTATTTAGCAATAAAAGATAAATTACCTGCGCGCGCAATGAATGCAAATTATAGCACCTGTGCCCACAGCGTTTTCGGCACCTTGCCCAAATCGAAGAGTTTTCCTGCAACCAGCTCAGCGCGACGATGATCGGCGGCGCGATACATGTTGCTGATTTCAATGTCATTATCGATGGAGTAGTTAAGCTTGTCGTACACTTTCTCCACGCTGTCCAAGCTGGTGCATTTACGGAAAGTCATCAGGTAATCCAGGGTATCGGTCATGATTAAAATATAGCCTGTTAAGAGTTGTAGCCGAACGAAAAAACATCACTCTGTCATCGTGACAGCAGCAAAAGCGTGATGTGCGACCTGAAAAATTAATTTCAAATAAATAAATTGCGATACGTAATAATTGTCTGCGCGCAAGTTTCCCTGCTCTGAGAATAATAATATGCCCATGCGCCGTCGGCAATGGCATCTTGCTGATCTGTACACAAAATAGGGAAAGCCTCAGGTTGGGGAGCAAGGTGCTGGGGGGCAGAACCGCTTGCCAATGCGCCTGGCGTTGAATTCCGGTTTTTTTAGGGGCCAGTAGGGCGGTTTATAGCTGAGGTTGGACGTTTTTTATCCCGATTGCGCCCCTGCTCCGGCAGCAGGTTGCCTGTCCGAGTCGCCAGGATTAATCGAACGGCCCGCGACGCGGTATTTTCCACACCGCGTGAGATAGTCGCCCCTCAGAGAAAAATAAAACGAAACTGCGTTTTACTTTATTAGTGCTACTGAAACTAACAGCACTTATTCTCGGCGCATAAACATCAGCCAAGATCTAATTTTTTTCGTGGCGCTGAAAAACTATTAAAGTTTTAATTAATACTGCCGATAAAACGTTTTGCCATTATCCCGCCTAAAAAACCACCCGAAGCTTGCGACTTTCATTCCATTTGTCAGGAAACAAATCGTTACCTCTGTTTTCTTGTTTACAACGTAACCGAGCCGTTGTTAATCGAATTGGAACATTCGTCGAAAAATAAAACAGGAGATTCCCGCAAGCTTAAGTCAAATCCGAAACCTAATAACCTTATAGTTTACATGCGTTATATTTCAATGCGGATAGTTTATTGTTTATTAAACGGTTATTTATACTGTCTTTATCGGCTACGAGCAGATTTTTGTTCTGTTATTTTAGTTTGGTGATGCTTTTGTTCGAATTGATCTAAAAAAGATATTTTTTTGGCTTATATACATTGTTTTTAAGACGTTTTTTTACTTATGTCTGTTTTGTGAGCGAAAATGCGGTTAAAAACCATACTGGTAACGGGCTATTTGGCTTAATTATTTTTTATTTTTGTGATATAGATCACATTGTATTTAAAATTGCCTCTCACTTACATTGTGTGTGCTAATGGTTCAGGGGTAGAGTTGCGCTGCATTAGGAATAATCTTATTAATTTTGTAAAAATAGTTTCACGGTGATTAAACACCGCTGGAGCAAAATGCTGTACATCCATACACGTTGGTTTGCGCACGTATCAAATACTGAATGATGGTCCGAATTTAGTGATGTTGAAAAATTTATAACGGTCGTTATTCAGGGCTTCATTGCCAACTTAGGGAACAAACCCAGGTCACGGGCGATAAAAATTATCACCCAGCGTATGTTTTTAAACATAGTCTGTCGGGATGGGGAATATGGGTACGTCTGAATTACTTAAGCATATTTATGACATCAATTTGTCATATTTACTTTTAGCACAGCGTCTGATTAATGATGAAAAAGCCTCGGCAATGTTCCGTTTAGGTATCGACGAAACCATGGCCGATGCGCTTTCTCAGCTCACGTTACCGCAAATGGTCAAATTGGCTGAAACCAACCAGCTGGTCTGCCACTTCCGCTTTAACGATCACCAAACCATCGAGCGTCTGACAAAAGAGTCTCGCGTGGACGATCTGCAGCAAATCCATACCGGTATTTTGCTCTCAAGCCATTTACTGCAAGAACTGTCGGCGAAAGACGGCAGTGCGACGAAGAAAAGAGCTTGATGATGGCAGAGAAAAGTATTGTTCAGGAAGCCAAGGATATTCAGCTGGCCATGGAGCTGATTACGCTGGGTGCGCGTTTGCAGATGTTGGAAAGCGAAACGCAGCTCAGCCGTGGGCGTTTGATCAAGCTCTATAAGGAGTTACGCGGCAGTCCACCGCCGAAAGGGATGTTGCCGTTCTCGACGGACTGGTTTATGACCTGGGAACAGAACATCCATTCATCGATGTTCTACAACGCCTACAGTTTCCTGATGAAAAGCGGGCACTGCACGGGCGTTGAAGCAGTGATTAAAGCCTACCGTCTGTATCTGGAACAGTGCCCGCATCAGCCGGGTGAGCCGCCGTTGCTGGCGCTGACGCGAGCCTGGACGCTGGTGCGCTTCGTCGATAGCGGCATGCTGCAGCTTTCTGCCTGCAACTGCTGCGGCGGCACTTTTATCACCCACGCGCACCAACCGTTGAACAATTTTGTTTGCAGTTTATGCCAACCCCCATCCCGCGCAGTAAAAAGACGTAAACTTTCGCCGCAACTGGCCGATATTATTCCTCAACTGCTGGACGAGCAGGTTAAACGCGCAATTTGAGCCGGCGGCAGCGCCGGTTTATCCAGATTTAAACCGATTGGTGAAATGCAGGGTTCGGCGTGCCGAACCCAAAGGCGCAGCTCAGCCTGTTGTGCCTGTGCGGCTCATATGCGCGCTTAGCCCACCTTCCATCCACATTGTTAATTTAAGGAATGCGTGTGTTAGTTATTTTGGGTTATCTCGTGGTATTGGGTGCGGTCTTTGGGGGCTACCTGATTGTGGGGGGCCATCTGGGCGCGCTTTATCAGCCGGCAGAATTTCTGATTATCGGCGGCGCGGGTATCGGCGCTTTTATCGTGGGCAACAACGGTAAGGCAATAAAGTCCACCCTGCGCGCCATTCCCAAGCTGATGCGTCGTTCGAAATACAGCAAAGATCTCTACATGGATCTGATGGCGCTGCTGTTCCGGCTGCTGGCCAAATCCCGTCAACAAGGCATGCTTTCCCTCGAGTTCGATATTGATAATCCGCAGGAAAGTGAAATTTTCTCTAATTATCCCCGCATTCTTGCCGATAACACCCTGGTGGAGTTTATTACCGATTACTTACGGCTGATGGTGAGCGGCAACATGAATGCCTTTGAGATCGAAGCCTTGATGGACGAAGAGATCGAAACCTTTGAACAGGAAAGCGAGGTGCCGGCAGGCAGCCTGGCGATGGTCGGTGACTCGTTGCCGGCCTTCGGCATTGTTGCGGCGGTGATGGGGGTGGTGCATGCGCTGGCCTCGGCCGACCGCCCGGCAGCCGAGCTGGGGGCGTTGATCGCCAACGCGATGGTCGGCACCTTCCTGGGTATTTTGCTGGCTTACGGCTTTATCTCACCGCTGGCGACCCTGTTGCGACAAAAGAGTGCCGAAAACGTCAAAATGATGCAGTGCATCAAGGTCACTTTGCTGTCCAGTTTGAATGGCTACGCGCCGCAGATTGCGGTCGAATTCGGCCGTAAAACGCTGTATACCACCGAACGTCCCTCCTTCGTTGAGCTGGAAGAACATGTGCGTCGCGTGAAGGCGCCGGCACAGCAGGCGACGGAAGAAGAACAGGCATGAAACAGAATCACCCGGTTGTTTTGGTCAGAAAACGCAAGTCGCATCACGCCAGCCATCATGGGGGTTCCTGGAAGATTGCCTATGCCGATTTTATGACGGCAATGATGGCTTTCTTCCTGGTGATGTGGCTGCTGGCGATTGCCAGCCCGCAGGAACTGACGCAAATCGCCGAATACTTCCGCACGCCGCTGAAGGTGGCGCTGACTTCCGGCGACAAGAGCAGCTCTGAAAGTAGCCCGATCCCCGGCGGCGGCGACGATCCTACCCAGCAAGACGGGTTGGTGAAAAAGCAGATTGATACGCTCGAGAAGCGTGACGAAGAGCTGCGGCTGAACAAGCTGCGGGAAAAACTGGACGAACTGATTGAGTCCGATCCGCGCCTGAAAGCGCTGCGGCCGCATCTGTTGATCAACATGATGGATGAAGGCTTGCGCATTCAGATCATCGACAGTCAAAACCGTCCGATGTTCAAAACCGGCAGCGCGCAGGTAGAAAGCTATATGCGCGACATCCTGCGGGCGATTGCGCCGATCCTCAATGACCTGCCGAACAAAATCAGCCTGTCCGGCCACACCGACGATATTCCCTACGCCACCGGCGAGCGCGGTTACAGCAACTGGGAGCTTTCGGCCGATCGCGCCAACGCGTCGCGGCGCGAGCTGATTGCCGGCGGGCTGTCGGAAGGGAAGGTCCTGCGGGTGGTCGGCATGGCCGCCACCATGAGCCTGAAACAACACGGCGCCGACGATGCCATCAACCGTCGCATTACCGTACTGGTGCTCAACAAACAAACCCAGCAGGGCATTGAACATGAAAATGGCGAAAGCAACGCGATGGAGATTGCTCAGCCGGTCGATTTAAAACCGTTGGCCCCGTCGGCGACGGCTCCGGCCACCCTCATTGCACCGGAGCAGCCGGCGGCTGTCCCTGCACCGACTAACAGCGACTCACAGCAGAGGTGACCCCGTGAGCATGGATATTAGTGCGTTTTATCAGACCTTTTTTGATGAAGCAGACGAGTTGCTGGCCGACATGGAGCAACACCTGCTGGAGCTGGATCCGCTGGCTCCGGACATTGAGCCGCTGAACGCCATTTTTCGCGCAGCGCACTCGATCAAGGGCGGTGCGGCGACCTTTGGCTTTTCGGTGCTGCAGGAAACCACCCACCTGCTGGAGAACCTGTTGGACGGTGCGCGGCGTCAGGAAATGAGCCTGAGCACCGAGATTATAAACCTGTTTCTGGAAACCAAAGACATTATGCAGGAGCAACTGGACGCTTATAAAACTTCGCAAAAGCCTGACGTCGACAGCTTTGAATACATCTGTCAGGCGTTGCGGCAGCTTGCGTTGGACGCACAGCAGCAAGATGCCCCCGCAGCACCTGCCGTCGCGCAACACGCCGTCGCAGCACCGGCGGCCATCGAAGGCGGCATGCGGGTTTGTCTGTGTGGTCTGAAGCCGAACGAAGTCCCGTTGATGCTGGAAGAGTTGGGCAACCTGGGTGAGGTGAAAAACCCGCATCAGACCGAAAACAGCCTGGAAGTGACGCTGCTGACCTCCGCCAGCGAAGATGACATCAGCGCGGTGCTGTGTTTTGTACTGGAGCCGGAGCAAATCAGTTTCACCACGCCGCCCCAGGCTGAGCTGCCGCCGGTAGCGATCGAGCCGGTCGCTCCCGTTGCCGTTGCGCCCGTGGCCGCCAAACCGGCGCCGACGGTGGCGGAAACGCCCAAACCGCGCGCCAAGGCCAGCGAATCCACCAGCATCCGCGTCGCGGTAGAAAAAGTGGACCAATTGATCAACCTGGTCGGGGAGTTGGTGATCACCCAGTCGATGCTGGCGCAGCGCTCCGGCAGTCTGGATCCGGTGAATCACGGCGATCTGCTCAACAGCATGAGCCAGTTGGAACGCAACGCACGCGACCTGCAAGAGTCGGTGATGTCGATCCGTATGATGCCGATGGAATACGTATTCAGCCGCTTCCCTCGTCTGGTGCGCGATCTGGCCGGCAAGCTGAACAAGCAGGTGGAATTGCAGCTGCAGGGCAGTTCTACCGAACTGGATAAGAGCCTGATTGAACGCATTATCGATCCTCTGACGCACCTGGTGCGCAACAGCCTGGATCACGGCATTGAAGATCCGGCCACGCGCCTCGCGGCGGGCAAGTCGGAGGTGGGGAACCTGATCCTGTCGGCAGAGCATCAGGGCGGCAATATCTGTATCGAAGTCACCGACGACGGCGCCGGCCTGAACCGCGAGAAAATTCTCGCCAAAGCGGCTTCACAAGGGCTGGCGGTCAGCGACAGCATGAGCGACGAAGACGTCGGCATGCTGATTTTCGCGCCGGGCTTTTCTACCGCCGAGCAGGTGACCGACGTTTCCGGCCGTGGCGTCGGCATGGACGTGGTGAAGCGAAATATTCAGGAAATGGGTGGGCACGTCGAAATCCATTCCCAGGCGGGCAAGGGGACCTCTATCCGGATCTTGCTGCCGTTAACGCTGGCGATCCTCGATGGCATGTCGGTCAAGGTGAACAATGAAGTGTTTATCCTGCCGCTCAACGCGGTAATGGAATCTCTGCAGCCGCAGGCTGAAGATCTGCATCCGTTGGCCGGTGGCGAGCGGGTGTTGCAGGTGCGCGGGGAATATTTGCCGCTGGTGGAGCTGTTCCGGGTGTTCGACGTGGCGGGGGCCAAAACCGACGCCACCCAGGGCATTGTGGTGATCCTGCAAAGCGCCGGCCGCCGCTATGCGCTGTTGGTGGATCAGCTGATCGGCCAGCATCAGGTGGTGGTGAAGAATCTGGAAAGCAACTATCGCAAGGTGCCGGGCATTTCCGCCGCCACCATTCTCGGTGACGGCAGCGTGGCGCTGATTGTCGATGTCTCGGCGCTGCAAACCCTGAACCGCGAGCAGCGTCAGACGGACGCGGCTGCATAATAATTAATCTATTGATTTAAAGGGTGAATGACATGGCAGGACTGGCAACCGTCAGCAAACTGGCTGGCGAAACGGTAGGGCAGGAGTTCCTGATTTTTACCTTGGGTAACGAGGAATACGGCATTGATATCCTCAAGGTGCAGGAGATCCGCGGTTACGATCAGGTTACGCGCATTGCCAATACTCCGGCCTTTATCAAGGGCGTCACCAACCTGCGCGGCGTGATTGTGCCGATTATCGATTTGCGGGTGAAGTTCGCCCAGCAGGACGTGTCCTACGATGAAAACACCGTGGTGATCGTGTTGAACTTTGGTCAGCGGGTGGTGGGTATCGTGGTTGACGGCGTGTCTGACGTGCTGTCGCTGACCACCGAACAGATCCGCCCGGCGCCGGAGTTTGCCGTGACGCTGGCCACCGAATACCTCACCGGGCTGGGCTCGTTGGGCGAACGCATGCTGATCCTGGTCGATATCGAAAAGCTGCTGAGCAGCGAAGAGATGTCACTGGTCGACAGCGTAGCGAAAAGCGCCTGATCCGCTCCCCGTAGGGGCGCGGCATGCCGCGCCCTTATTTGGAAACCGGACAAACCCAAACTCTGCGCAAATCTGCACAAAATAGTTACCTCTCCTCATAAAGTTCTTCCCTGCCGCGCCGATAACTCTGTCAATCAACGTAATCAGGGCCTGTCCGCGCGGGCGTTCAACAAGGGAAAACATGTTTAATCGTATGAAGGTGGTCACCAGCCTGTTACTGGTGCTGGTGTTATTTGGCGCCTTGCAGCTGGTTTCAGGCGGGCTCTTTTTCTCCTCACTGAAGAATGACAAAGAAAACTTCGCCGTTTTGCAGACCATTCGCCAGCAGCAGTCCGAGCTGAACGAAAGCTGGGTCAACCTGCTGCAGGCGCGCAACACGCTGAACCGTGCCGGTATTCGTCACATGATGGACGCCAATAACATCGGCAGCGGCGCCAGCGTCACCGAACTGTTGGCTCGCGCCAAGAGCAATCTGGTGGTTGCGGAACAGCACTATGCCGCCTATGACAAAATTCCTCTCGACGCCCGCCAGGACGCGCAATCGGCCGAAAAGCTGAAACAGCAATACGGCATCTTGCAGGGCGCGCTGACCGAACTGACCCAACTGCTGGGTGAAGGCAAAATCAACGCATTCTTTGACCAGCCGACGCAAAGCTATCAGGACGCGTTCGAAGACATCTACAACATCTATCTGGCGCAAAACGACAAGCTTTACCAGACCGCGGTTGAAGACAGCAATAAGTCATTCAGCTTCGCCATCTGGACGCTGGTGGTGGTGCTGTTGGTGGTACTGGCCGTGATTGTGCTGGTGTGGAGCGGTATTCACCACATTCTGGTGCGCCCGCTGAACCGAATGATCGAACACATCAAGATGATTGCCGCCGGCGATTTGACTCAGCCGATCGCCGTGACCAGCCGCAATGAAATGGGCGTGCTGGCAGCCAGCCTCAAGCATATGCAGAGCGAATTGATCGACACCGTCAGCGGCGTGCGTCAGGGGGCCGACGCCATCTACAGCGGCGCTTCCGAAATTGCCGCCGGCAACAACGATCTCTCTTCACGTACCGAACAACAGGCTGCCTCGCTGGAAGAAACCGCCGCCAGCATGGAGCAGCTGACCGCGACGGTGAAACAGAACGCCGAAAATGCCCGTCAGGCCAGCCAACTGGCATTGAGCGCCTCCGAAACCGCGCAGAAAGGCGGCAAGGTGGTGGCTAACGTGGTGCAGACCATGCACGACATCGCCGGCAGTTCGCAGAAAATTGCCGACATTACCGGCGTGATCGACGGCATTGCCTTCCAGACCAATATCCTGGCGCTGAACGCGGCGGTCGAAGCGGCGCGTGCTGGTGAACAGGGCCGTGGCTTTGCGGTGGTGGCCGGTGAAGTGCGTAACCTGGCGCAGCGCAGTGCCCAGGCGGCGAAAGAAATCAAAGGCCTGATCGAAGACTCCGTCAATCGCGTCGATATGGGCTCGGTACTGGTAGAAAGCGCCGGGGAAACCATGGGTGATATCGTCAATGCCGTGACCCGCGTTACCGACATCATGGGTGAAATCGCTTCGGCGTCGGACGAACAGAGCCGCGGTATCGATCAGGTCGGCCAGGCGGTGGCGGAAATGGACCGCGTCACTCAGCAGAACGCCTCGTTGGTGGAAGAGTCGGCGTCTGCGGCAGCGGCGCTGGAAGAACAGGCCAGCATGCTGACCCAGTCCGTGGCGGTATTCCGCTTGAAAGCGGCAGGTCAGGAAGAGTTCAAAATGCCCGTCAGCAGCAAGGCGGCAGTAACACCGGTACTCAATCATAAAAAAATGAACGCCAGCGATCCGCAGGATAACTGGGAAACGTTCTAACCGGCATTGGGCCTCCCTGCATTCACGTGGGAGGCCGATTCCCCGTCGTAAGCTGGCCCTCGGCCGGCTGCAAGGAGGTTCATAGTGTTTAACCGAATCCGCGTCTCTACCAGCTTGTTTCTGTTGTTGATGACTTTTTGTGTTATGCAGTTGGCCACCAGCGGCTTGTCGTACACCGCTTTCCGTTCCGATAACCACAATCTGAACCTGATCACCCTCGGCAGCCAACAGCGCGACGCCCTCAGCCTGAGCTGGGTTTCCCTGCTGCAGGCCCGCAATACGCTGAACCGTGCCGGGACCCGTGCGGCGCTCAAACTGCCGCAGGATCAGGTCAATGCCTTGATGGGCAACGCGCGCAGTTCGCTGCAGAAAGCCGACCTCTATTTCAACCAGTTCCTGGCCGTGCCGCGTAACAGCGAGCAGGAACAGCAGCTGACCGAAACCACCAAAGCCAGTTACGACCGGTTGCGCAGCGCGTTACGTGAGCTGATCGGTTTCCTGGAAAACGATCGGCTGCAGGCCTTTATGGACCAGCCGACGCAGAAAACTCAGGATCTGTTTGAAGCGGATTTTGTCCAGTATCTGCAGTTGGTAAACGCCAACGTGAGCGAAGCCAATGCGGCGAATCAGCAATCCTTCACCCTGTCCGGTTGGCTGGTGGCCGGTGCGGTACTGATGTTGCTGGTGGTGACCGGCAGCGCCATGTGGTGGTTACGCAATATGCTGGTGCAGCCGCTGAACATTATGCGCAGTCATTTTGACCGCATTGCAGCCGGTGATCTGGCCACGCCGATTCAGGTGTATGGCCGCAATGAGATCAGCCAACTGTTCGCCAGTTTACAGCGCATGCAGCAGTCGCTGATCGGCACCGTTGGTGCGGTACGTGACGGTGCCGAGTCGATCCTGATTGGCCTGCAGGAAATCTCCGAAGGCAACAACGATCTATCTTCCCGCACCGAGCAGCAGGCCGCCTCGCTGGAAGAAACGGCCGCCAGCATGGAACAGTTGACCGCGACGGTGAAACAGAACGCCGATAACGCACGTCAGGCCTCTCAGCTGGCGCGTGACGCCTCTACCACCGCAGCCAAGGGCGGCGAACTGGCGGGCGACGTGGTGACCACCATGCATGACATTGCCAATAGTTCGCAGAAGATTGGCGCTATTACCAGCGTTATCGACGGCATTGCCTTCCAGACCAATATCCTTGCATTGAACGCGGCGGTCGAAGCGGCGCGTGCCGGTGAGCAGGGGCGCGGTTTTGCGGTGGTGGCGGGCGAAGTGCGTAATCTGGCACAGCGCAGCGCCCAGGCGGCAAAAGAAATCAAAGGTCTGATCGACGAATCGGTCAGCCGGGTCAAGCAAGGTTCGGTGCTGGTGGAAAACTCCGGTGCCACCATGCAGGACATCGTCCGTTCGGTCACTCGGGTTACCGACATCATGGGCGAAATCGCCTCGGCGTCCGACGAACAAAGCCGCGGCATTGAACAGGTCACGCAGGCCGTGACCCAAATGGATCAGGTAACCCAGCAGAACGCCGCGCTGGTAGAAGAAGCCGCCTCGGCGGCCACCGCACTGGAGGATCAGGCGATTACCCTGGCCGATGCGGTGTCGGTATTCCGCCTGGCGGACGATAACTTCACCGCGCAGGCCAACCATCAAGACGCAGTTTCACCCGTGGTAAAGGAAGCCCCAGATTGTCAAACCGCATAAGCAGCCCGTTTTTTTTGAGTGATATGGCATGAAGCCGGCGCCGTCGAACCCTAACAGAGACCCTGCGACATTGTTGACGCAGATGGTGCAGCGCCTGCCGTTGCTGGACGTGCATTTTCGTCGCATCAGCCAACTGATTTATCAGCGTGCCGGCATCGTGCTGGCAGAGCACAAGCGCGAGATGGTTTATAACCGCCTGGTGCGACGCCTGCGGCTGCTGGGCCTGAACGACTTTGGCGATTATTTGGCGCTGCTGGAAAGCGATCCTAACAGCGCCGAATGGCAGGCGTTTATCAATGCCCTGACCACCAACCTGACGGCGTTTTTCCGCGAAGCGCATCACTTCCCGATCCTGGCGGAGCACGCGCGTCAGCGGCCGAACGGCTACAGCGTATGGAGCACGGCGGCCTCGACCGGCGAAGAGCCTTATTCGATTGCCATCACCTTAAGTGAGGTGCTCGGGCAGCGCGCCACCGGCTGCCAGGTATGGGCCAGCGATATCGATACCCAGGTGCTGGAGAAAGCGGAAGCGGGCGTTTATCGCCAGGAAGATCTGCGTACCCTGACGCCGGGGCAAATGCAGCGTTATTTCCTGCGCGGCACCGGCCCGCATCAGGGGTTGGTGCGGGTGCGGCCGGAGCTGGCGGGGCGGGTGAATTTTCAGGCGCTCAACCTGCTGGCGCCTGAATGGGCGTTGCCGGGGCAATTCGACGCTATTTTCTGCCGCAACGTGATGATCTATTTCGATAAGGCGACACAGGAGCGCATTCTGCGCCGCTTCGTGCCCTTGCTTAAACCGGGGGGCCTGATGTTTGCCGGCCACTCCGAGAATTTCAGCCAGATCAGCCGGGATTTCTACTTGCGTGGGCAGACCGTGTATGGCCTGACCAAGGAGAGGTAATGAATAAAATCAGAGTATTGAGCGTAGACGATTCGGCCCTGATGCGGCAGCTGATGACCGAAATTGTCAACAGCCATCCCGATATGGAGATGGTGGCGAGCGCGCCCGACCCTCTGGTCGCGCGCGATCTGATCAAAAAGTTTAACCCGCAGGTGCTGACGCTGGACGTCGAAATGCCGCGCATGGACGGCCTCGACTTCCTCGAAAAACTGATGCGTCTGCGGCCGATGCCGGTGGTGATGGTGTCGTCGCTGACAGGCCAGGGGTCGGAAATTACGCTGCGCGCGTTGGAGCTGGGGGCGGTGGATTTTGTCACCAAACCGCAGCTTGGCATCCGCGAAGGCATGTTGGCCTACAGCGAGCTGATAGCTGAAAAAATTCGCACCGCGGCCAAGGCGCGCTTGCCGCAACGCTCCAGCAGCCCGGCACCGGCGATCCTCAGCCATACGCCGCTGTTGAGCAGCGAAAAACTGATTGCCATCGGGGCCTCTACCGGCGGCACCGAAGCCATTCGGCAGGTGCTGCAACCGCTGCCGGCCACCAGCCCGGCGTTGTTGATCACCCAGCATATGCCGCCGGGGTTTACGCGCTCGTTCGCCGAGCGGCTGAACAAGCTGTGCCAGATTACGGTGAAAGAGGCCGAGGACGGCGAACGCGTGCTGCCGGGCCATGCCTACATCGCACCGGGCGATCGCCATATGGAACTGTCACGCAGCGGTGCCAACTATCAGGTGAAGCTGCATGACGGCCCGGCGGTCAACCGTCACCGGCCATCGGTAGACGTGCTTTTCCGCTCGGTTGCGCAGTACGCCGGTCGAAATGCGGTTGGCGTGATCCTGACCGGCATGGGCAATGACGGCGCGGCGGGCATGTTGGAAATGCATCGTGCCGGTGCCTATACCCTGGCGCAAAACGAGGCCAGCTGTGTGGTGTTCGGCATGCCGCGTGAGGCGATCGCCACCGGTGGGGTGAATGAAGTTGTCGAACTGGATCGCATGAGCCAACGCATGCTGGCGCAAATTGCCGGTGGCCAGGCGCTGCGTATTTGATTTTTACCCTTAATTATACCCGTCGCCTTTCGAGCCGCAGCGTTCAAATCTGTTCCCGACAGATTTGTCGCTCACCCCAGTCACTTACTTGAGTAAGTTCCTGAGGATGAGCGAGCTGGTCGCCTGGCTGCAACTCGAAATTCATAGGGTATATAGGGGGTTATAGCGAACAGCTGCCGTGAGGCTGGCTGTTGTTTGGATTAGGTAAACCTTGGGAGTATATATGGCAGATAAGAGTCTCAGATTTCTGGTGGTGGATGACTTTTCCACTATGCGTCGCATCGTCAGAAACTTGCTGAAAGAGTTGGGATTCAACAACGTAGAAGAGGCCGAGGACGGTGCGGATGCGCTGAACAAACTGCGTGCCGGCGGCTTCGATTTCGTGGTGTCCGACTGGAACATGCCGAACATGGACGGCCTGGAACTGTTGCAAACCATTCGTGCCGATGGCGCATTGGCGGCGATGCCAGTGCTGATGGTGACGGCGGAAGCCAAGAAAGAAAACATTATCGCGGCGGCGCAGGCCGGTGCCAGCGGTTACGTGGTGAAACCTTTTACGGCGGCGACGCTGGAAGAAAAGCTCAATAAGATTTTTGAAAAACTGGGCATGTAAGGAGAGAGGGCGATGAGAGACATTCCAATGCCTGCCAGCGATGCGGCAACCGCGGGGGAGATCATCTCGCGCATTGGCCAACTGACGCGGATGCTGCGCGACAGCATGCGCGAACTGGGGCTCGATCAGGCGATCGCCCAGGCGGCAGAGGCAATCCCGGATGCACGCGATCGTCTTGATTACGTGGTCACCATGACGGCGCAGGCGGCGGAACGGGCGTTGAACTGTGTGGAAGCGGCGCAGCCGCGCCAGGCACAGCTGGAGTCCGAAGCCAAAGGATTGAAAGGCCGTTGGGACGAGTGGTTCGCCAACCCGATCGAGTTGGACGACGCCCGTGAATTGGTTACCGATACCCGTCAGTACCTGGATCAGGTGCCGGAACATACGGCGTTCACCAATGCCCAACTGCTGGAAATCATGATGGCGCAGGATTTCCAGGATCTGACCGGCCAGGTGATCAAACGCATGATGGACGTGGTGCAGGAGATTGAAAAGCAGCTGCTGATGGTGCTGATGGAAAATATTCCTGAGCAACCGGCGAAAGAGAAAAAACCGAACGACAGCCTGCTCAATGGCCCGCAGCTCGACCAGAATGGCGCCGGCGTTATCGCCAATCAGGCGCAGGTGGACGATCTTCTGGACAGCCTGGGTTTCTGATAGCTCCTGGGGCGCATTTTGTTGCGCCCCAGACAGGCAGCACTGCTCCTGCGTCCCCAATCTTCCCCATCCCGCAAATAACCGTCCTTTTCTCCCGTTGTTCCACCAATGAAATCAGCATTTTTTTGGCATGCTGACCGCAATTTTATTCCCTCCGGCACAGGAACCGCCCCGTGGCTGAAGACAGCGATCTGGAAAAGAGCGAGGCCCCCACGCCCCATAGGGTGGAGAAGGCGCGTGAAGATGGCCAGATCCCGCGTTCCCGCGAGCTGACGTCGGTGCTGATGCTGGTGGCAGGCTTGTCGATCATCTGGGTTTCCGGCGGCAACATGGCGCAACAGTTGGCGGCTATGCTGACCCAGGGCCTGAATTTCGACCACGGCATGGTCAGTAACGACAAGCAGATGCTGCGCCAGTTGGCGATGTTGTTACGCCAGGCGGTATGGGCGCTGCTGCCGATCATGGCCGGGTTGGCGCTGGTCGCGCTGACGGCGCCGATGCTGCTGGGCGGCCTGCTGCTGAGCGGTAAATCGCTCAAGTTTGATCTCAAGCGCATGAACCCGCTGTCCGGGCTGAAACGCATCTTTTCCAGCCAGGTGCTGGCGGAGCTGTTGAAGGGCATCCTGAAGGCGACGCTGGTAGGGTGGATCACCGGTTTATACCTGTGGCACAACTGGGCGGCGATGCTGCATCTGGTGACGCAACAGCCGCTCGATGCGCTGGGTAACGCGCTGCGAATGATCATCTTTTGCGGCCTGCTGGTGGTACTCGGGCTGACGCCGATGGTGGCGTTTGACGTGTTTTACCAACTGTGGAGCCACTTCAAAAAGCTGAAGATGACCAAGCAGGACATCCGCGACGAGTTCAAGGAGCAGGAGGGTGACCCGCACGTTAAAGGGCGCATCCGACAGCAACAGCGTGCCGTTGCACGGCGGCGAATGATGGCCGACGTCCCCAAGGCAGACGTCATTGTGACCAACCCGACGCATTACGCCGTCGCGCTGCAGTACAACGATAAAAACATGAGTGCGCCGAAGGTGCTGGCCAAGGGGGCCGGCGAAATTGCGCTGCGTATTCGTGAACTGGGGGCGGAACACCGTATTCCCATGCTCGAAGCACCGCCGCTGGCACGTGCTCTATATCGACACAGCGAGATTGGACAACACATTCCCGCCACCCTGTATGCCGCCGTGGCCGAAGTATTGGCCTGGGTTTACCAGCTGCGACGCTGGCGGCGCGAAGGGGGGCTGATCCCGAAAAAACCTGAACGTTTACCGGTGCCGGAAGCACTGGATTTTGCTGGAGAAAGTAATACAAATGGCTAATTTGGCCGCCTTGCTTCGTTTGCCGGGCAGTTTTAAAGATACGCAGTGGCAGGTGCTGGCCGGCCCGATACTGATCCTGATGATCCTGTCGATGATGGTGCTGCCGTTGCCGGCATTTATCCTCGATCTGCTGTTCACCTTCAATATTGCCTTGTCGATCATGGTGTTGCTGGTAGCGATGTTTACCCAGCGTACGCTTGAATTTGCCGCATTCCCCACCATTTTGCTGTTCTCAACCTTGCTGCGCCTGTCGCTCAACGTAGCTTCGACGCGCATCATCCTGATGGAAGGGCATACCGGATCTGCCGCCGCAGGTCGCGTGGTAGAGGCCTTCGGTCACTTCCTGGTGGGCGGTAACTTCGCCATCGGTATCGTGGTGTTTATCATTTTGGTGCTGATCAACTTTATGGTTATCACCAAGGGTGCCGGGCGTATTGCCGAAGTGGGCGCACGCTTTGTGCTGGACGGCATGCCGGGCAAGCAGATGGCGATCGATGCCGATCTCAACGCCGGTTTGATCGGTGAAGAAGAGGCGAAAAAACGTCGCTCTGAGGTCACGCAGGAAGCGGACTTCTACGGTTCGATGGACGGTGCCAGTAAGTTCGTCCGTGGCGATGCGGTCGCCGGTCTGATGATCATGATGCTAAACGTGGTCGGTGGTCTGTTGGTCGGCGTGCTCCAGCACGGAATGGAACTGGGCACGGCGGCGGAAACTTACACCTTGCTGACCATCGGTGACGGCCTGGTGGCGCAGATCCCGGCGTTGGTGATTTCGACCGCCGCCGGCGTGATCGTGACTCGCGTGGCGACCGATCAGGACGTTGGCGAGCAGATGGTTGGCCAACTGTTCAACAACCCACGGGTTATGTTGCTCAGCGCCGCGGTGCTCGGCCTGCTTGGGCTGGTCCCGGGGATGCCGAACCTGGTATTCCTGCTGTTTACCGCCGCTCTGTTAGGGTTGGCCTGGTGGCTGCGCGGGCGCGATCAGCAAGCGCCCAAAGTGCAGGAAGTGCCGGTCACGCAGGATAATCCGCAGGCGGTGGAAGCCAGTTGGTCTGACGTGCAGCTGGAAGATCCGTTGGGGATGGAGGTCGGTTACCGGCTGATCCCGATGGTGGATTTCCAACAGAATGGTGAATTGCTAGGCCGTATCCGCGGCATCCGTAAAAAATTCGCGCAGGAGATGGGCTATTTGCCACCGGTGGTGCATATCCGCGACAACCTGGAACTGCCGCCGGCCAGCTACCGTATTTTGATGAAGGGCGTAGAAATCGGCAGTGGCGAAGCGCAACCGGGCCGCTGGCTGGCAATTAACCCAGGCAATGCGGTGGGCGAGTTGGCGGGGGATAAAACCACCGATCCAGCGTTTGGGCTGGAAGCGGTATGGATTGACAGCGCGCTGCGCGAGCAGGCGCAGATCCAGGGCTTCACCGTAGTGGAAGCCAGCACGGTGGTCGCGACGCACCTTAATCATTTGATTGGCCAGTTTGCCAGTGAGCTGTTTGGCCGACAGGAAGCGCAGCAATTACTGGATCGCGTCGCACAGGACATGCCGAAGCTGACCGAAGATTTCGTGCCGGGCGTGGTAAGCCTGACCACGCTGCACAAGGTGTTGCAGAACCTGCTGGCGGAACGGGTTTCCATCCGCGATATGCGCACCATTATTGAAACGCTGGCGGAGCATGCCCCATCACAAACCGACCCTTATGAGCTGACCACCGTGGTGCGCGTGGCGCTGGGAAGGGCGATCACCCAGCAGTGGTTCCCGGGCAACGGTGAAATTCAGGTGATTGGCCTGGATACCCAGCTCGAGCGTCTGTTACTGCAAGCGCTGCAGGGCGGCGGTGGTTTGGAACCGGGCCTGGCGGATCGTTTATTGGATCAGGCCAAACAGGCGTTGCAGCGGCAGGAAATGCTCAGCGCGCCGCCGGTACTGTTAGTGAATCACGCACTGCGGGCCTTGCTGGCGCGTTTCCTGCGTCGCAGCCTGCCGCAGATGGTGGTGTTGTCGAATCTGGAGATCAATGACGACCGCCAAATCCGCATGACCTCCACCATTGGGGCCGCATAATGAAACACCATCTGGCGTTAATTTGCCTGTTAGCGCCGTTGAGCGTGCAGGCAGCATCCGGTTCTTGGGTAGCCGACAGCGTCGGCGCCACGCTGGAATATGGTGGTGAGCGGGGGGAATCGCCGGGGTTACGCGCCCCCAATGCGTTGCCGGACGCCAATGCCCGCATCACCAGCGTAAGCTGGCGTTACCGGCTGCTGGCCGATGAGCCGGCGGGCATGCAGGCGCAGCTTTGCACCCTGACGCGCTGCATTGTGTTGGGCGGCGGCAGCGGCAGCAGCACCGGGCTGAAAGGGGAACCGGCGAACGCCGAACTGCGTTTTGTTTATTACGTGCAGGCGCGCGGCAGCCTGAATCCGCCGCTGCGCGTGATCAGCAATCAGGTGATTGTGAATTACGAGTAAAACTAAAACGACACAAGCCAGGCTCCTCAGGCTGTTGCCTTCGACCTGGTTTTATTCCGTTGCCCCAAAGCGTGTTTAGCCACGGGGCAGGTAGGCCAATTTAAATTTCCTGATGCTTCAACTGCTTTCAGGAATTTTATTATACGCCGCTTGATCGTTGCGGCCGATCATGGATACTGTATATAAATACAGTTATTCGGATCCGCCATTATGCAGTTTATTCACCCCAGTCAGCTCACTCCCGGTTTATTACTTCCCCTCTTTATGGAGCGAGTCTCCTGCGGTTTTCCCAGTCCGGCTCAGGACTATGTCGAAGACAGTCTCGACCTGAATAAGCTGGTGGTGAAACACCCCAGTGCGACGTACTTTGTCCGGGTCAGTGGTGATTCGATGATCGGCGCAGGTATCAGCCACGGTGACTTACTGGTGGTTGATCGTTCCTTGACCGCCGTTCATGGCGACATCGTCATAGCGGCAGTGGCCGGCGAATTTACCGTGAAGGAGCTGCAAACCCATCCACGTATTCAGCTGGTGCCTCATAATACGGATTATTCTCCGATCGTTTTCCAGGCCGAAGAAGAGCTGGAAATCTTTGGCGTTGTGACATTTACCTTGAAATCAAACCGACATGTTCGCACTTGTTGACGTCAACAGCTTCTACACGTCCTGCGAGACTGTTTTTCGGCCAGATCTTAAGGGCAAACCGATCGTCGTCGTTTCAAACAATGACGGATGCGTTATTTCACTTTCGGCGGAAGCCAAAGCGCTGGGCATCAAAATGGGGGCGCCTTACTTCAAAATCAAAGAGCAATTACGGCACCAGCAGGTCAGCGTTTTCAGCTCGAATTATACGCTTTATGCCGATCTCAGCCATCGGGTGATGCTGACGCTAATCGAGATGGCCCCTGTCGTAGAGATATATTCCATCGATGAAGCTTTTATCGATGTGTCTGGCCTGAGTAGCAGCCTTCCGCTGAGCACCTTTGGCCATCAAATGCGCGATCGGGTGTTAAAGAATACCGGGTTAACCGTTGGCGTGGGGATCGCGCAAACCAAGACACTGGCGAAGATCGCCAATTTTGCGGCAAAGAAGTGGCGTCAAACGGGGGGCGTTGTTGAGTTGTCCGATCCTGAGCGTCTGCGAAAACTGCTGGCGTTAGTGCCGGTGGACGAGGTGTGGGGCGTGGGCCGCCGCATCGGCAAGAAGCTCAGCTTTATGGGGATCGAAACGGCGCTACAGCTTGCTGACTGTTCAACCTGGGTGATCCGTAAACACTTTAATGTGGTACTCGAACGTACGGTTCGTGAATTGCGCGGCGAATCCTGTTTGGCATTGGATGAGTTTGCGCCCACCAAACAGCAGATCATCTGTAGCCGCTCATTTGGTCACCGCATCACGGCTTATCAAGATATGCGCCAGGCCATTTGTACCTATGCGGAACGCGCAGCCGAAAAGCTCAGGGCAGAGAAGCAGTTCTGCTGTGTGATCAGCGTCTTTATGCGAACCAGTCCCCATGCCGAAAATGAAACATTTTACGGCCCTCAGGCCAGCGGGCGCCTGGCGATCCCTTCCAACGATACGCGTGACATTATTCGCGTTGCTGTCAGCGCGCTTGACCGCATCTGGAAAGACGATTTTCGCTATATGAAAGCCGGTGTGATGCTGAGTGATTTCTTTAGCCAGGGGGTGGCGCAGCTTAATTTGTTTGATGAACACCAGCCCAGGCCTAACAGCAGTGAGTTAATGCAGACCCTTGATCGGCTTAATCAGTCCGGTCGGGGCACGGTCTGGTTTGCCGGGCAGGGGATCCAAAAAAGCTGGGCGATGAAACGCGAAATGCTGTCCCCCAGCTATACCACAAGATACTCGGACCTGCCGTTCGTCAAATAGCCCTGGGGTCTTATCATTCACCGGTTGAGCCCGCTCAGGTGTATCAACAATCATTCTTTGATTAAACGCCGATTTTTCGCCCCAGCAGGCTGGCATTGCGCGACTGGCCATCCGGGCCGTAGAGCGATTTGTTTTGCTTGCTCAGGATCGCCAACGCCTGAGCGTTGTGATCGATCTGTTGATTGAGCAGCATGCCGTTATGCTGGTTTTTTTCCCGCAGCTGCTGGCTGAGCGTTTGTACTCGTTGCCAGCCGTCCGCCAGGCGCGGGTGCGCGGAATAGGGTGCCTGTTGCCCCTGTGTGCGCTCCAGGTTCAGCCGCTGCTGCTCCAGATAGTTTACCGTGGCCAGCAACTGGCTCTTGGCATCGGTAGCGCGTTGCAGCGCCACGCCCGGTAATTGTCCCGAACAGAGCAGATGATGTTCTTCCGTCAGCACCGTACTCAGCGCATTCAGGGTTTCCAACAGCTTATCAATCAGTTGCGCCAGACTTTCCATTACGAATAACCACCTGTCAAAGAATTCCTTGGTGTTTAACCCGAGGGTTAAGCCTCCGGCGTTTGCTGGCCGTTAGCCATCCACAGGGCATCGCTTTGCGCGTCTTTCAGTAGCGCATCGGCAATTTTCCCGGCATCCATTTTCAGTTCGCCGTTGCGGATCGCCTGCTTGATGGCGTCCACCCGATTCATATCAATATCTTGCGTACCCGGCTGCATCAGGCGCGCTTGCGCGTCGCTCAATTTTACCTGGGTGCCGCTGACGGTGCTTTCCGTCTGGGCAGCTTTGCGTGGCTGAAGTGGGCTTTCAGTCGCGGTTTCACGAGGTTGCACCGTTGGAACGGGTTGCAGCCGCTGGGTGCGATCGATACTCATGGTCAATCTCCATCGATGCCATCGCCGCGAAGGCAATGGCTGATATTTTTGTGGCCCTGGCGGCCAATAAAAGTCTGCCTATGATTTTCTTATCGGCAAGTTTTGATAAACCTTTACCTTTTTATAACCCAATACGGATCGTACCGTCATCACTGGCTATGCCGCTGACGATTTGTCCGGAAGCCATACGCACACGGACATTGTCTTCGGCGGCGGCATTGTTCATGGCTTTGCCCGTACCGCTGATGTTAAATCCACTTCCCTGCGCGGTCACCTGCACCGCCTGACCGGCCTTGATCACCCAGGCGCGACGCAGCATGGCGAAGGTCAGCGGCTGACCGGGACTGATATTGCGCAGGCTGACAGCCCCCAGCGCTTTGCCGGTTTCGCTTAGCGTGCGCGGTGGCAAGGTGTCGAGCCGGCCACTTTTGAACCTGATGTCCGCCGCCGTCAGCTTGCTGCCGGCGCTGATGCCGCGGGCCGACACCAGATATTGGCCGATCACCTGAACCTGGGTCTGGATAAAGCGCCGTTCCTGGCCGCAGCGTGCCGAAACGCTGATATTACCCCAACGCCGCGAATTCTGTGGCAAAGAGAGCTGCGGGAATTCGCACTGCGGCCATTGGGTGGCGGGCGTGCGCACCAGCACTTTAACCTGCACCGGACTGCCGCTGAACTGGCTGCTGATGAAGCGATCGATCTGCGCCGCCAGATCTTCGGCCCGTGCGTTCAGGCTGCACAGCAGGGCTGCCAACAACAGCATTTTCGCTTTCATCTCCGCTTCTTCCTCAAAAAGCCTCAGGGTGCGCGTAAGTGTACCCGGAGTGCGCGCAGGCTAAGCAGATAAATAGCGACGCATTTTGCCCTTATTCCCACGATAGGCTGGCGGAAGGGACGTTTATGCTGTCGGCTCCAAATTCTAACCTCGCGGAGGGAGCATGATCGACAAACTGGACGCTGCTCTGCGCTTTGGTCAAGAGGCGCTGAACCTGCGCGCCCAGCGGCAGGAAATTCTGGCCGCCAACATCGCCAACGCAGACACCCCGGGTTATCAGGCGCGGGATATCGATTTCGCCGGCCAACTGAACAAGGTGCTGGAACAAGGGCGCGCCAGCGGCAGCGGCATTGCGCTGAACATGACGTCATCGCGCCATATTCCGGCGCAGAACATGCAGCCGCCACAGCTCGACTTGCTGTTCCGCGTGCCGGATCAGCCCTCCATGGACGGCAACACGGTTGACATGGATCGCGAACGCACCAACTTCGCCGATAACAGCCTGAAGTATCAGACCGACCTGACGCTGATCAACGGTCAGATCAAAGGGATGATGTCAGTGTTACAACAAGGATAAGGCGCATGTCGCTACTGAATATTTTTGATATCTCCGGCTCGGCGCTGTCTGCCCAGTCGCAACGCATGAACGTCAGCGCCAGCAACATGGCCAATGCCGACAGCGTCACCGGGCCGGACGGCCAACCCTACCGCGCCAAGCAGGTGGTGTTTGAAGTTGCCGCCGCGGCCGGACAACCTACCGGCGGCGTACGCGTAGCGCAGGTGGTTGACGACCCGGCGCCGGAGCGTCTGGTTTACCAGCCGGGTAACCCGCTGGCGGACGGCAAGGGCTATGTGCGCATGCCTAACGTGGATGTGGTGGGTGAGATGGTCAACACCATTTCCGCCTCCCGCAGCTATCAGGCCAACGTCGAGGTGCTCAACACCACCAAGTCGATGATGATGAAAACCCTGACGCTGGGTCAATAACCGGAGCTTGCCATGGCGATTGCCGCAACCACCACTGAATCGCTGGATAACAGCGTCATCGGTGCCAACGCAAAAAATAACACCAGCCAGGATCTGAGCAACAGCTTCCTGACGCTGCTGGTGGCGCAGTTGAAGAATCAGGATCCGACCAACCCGATGCAGAACAATGAACTGACCAGCCAATTGGCGCAGATCAATACCGTTCAGGGCATCGAGAAACTCAACACCACGCTGGGGTCGATCTCCGGGCAGATCAACAGCAATCAATCGCTGCAGGCTACCGCTTTGATCGGCCACGGCGTGATGGTCCCGGGCAGCAATATTCTGGCTGGCAGCAAAGACGGCAAGGTCAGCACTACGCCGTTTGGTCTGGAACTGGAGCGTGCGGCCGACTCGGTGACCGCCACCATCACCGACGCCACCGGCAAAGCGGTACGCACCATTGATCTCGGCGGCCTGACCGCTGGCGTGCATTCGTTCAGTTGGGACGGATCGATGACGGACGGCACCACCGCACCGGACGGTGCCTACAGCTTTACGATCAACGCCAAAGCCAACGGCGAACAGCTGGTGGCGCGCAATCTGCATTTTGGCATGGTCAACGGCGTCATCCGCGACGCGAACGGCGCGAAGCTGGATCTGGGCCTGGCGGGCAGCGCCACGCTGGAGGATGTCCGGCAGATCCTTTAACCCAATACCCTTCATCCTTCAGGCTGCAGCGTTGTTGGCTGTGCGCACTCACCCCAGTCACTTACGTGAGTAAGCTCCTGGGGGCTCCTGCGCTTGCCGCCCGGCTGCAACATGAAAGCCATTGGGTATATCAAAACACTATCAGGCGTTATCGGACGATAGCCTGACCACTATTCGGAGAATGACATGGCCTTTTCTCAGGCAGTAAGCGGCTTAAACGCGGCAGCAACCAATCTGGACGTGATCGGTAACAACATCGCTAACTCCGCCACTTCCGGTTTTAAATCAGGCAGCGTTTCCTTTGCTGACATGTTCGCCGGTTCACAGGTTGGCCTGGGCGTTAAGGTGGCGGGGATCACCCAGAACTTTAAAGGCGGCACCACCACCGGCACCAGCCGTGCACTGGACGTGGCGATTTCCGGCAACGGTTTCTTCCGTCTGCAGGATGAGGACGGCGGCATTTTCTACAGCCGTAACGGCCAGTTCAAACTGGATGAAAACCGTAACCTGACCAACATGCAGGGCCTGCAACTGACCGGCTACCCGGCCGCCGGTACGCCGCCGACCATTCAACAGGGCGCGAACCCGGTGCCGCTGAGCATTCCGGAAGGCATGATGAACGCCAAGGCGTCAACCTCCGGCAACATGGTCGCCAACCTTAAATCCACGCATAAGGTTCCGGATAACCACACCTTCGATCCCGCCAAGAAGGATTCTTACAACTACGTCAACACCATCACCACTTATGACTCGTTAGGTAACGCGCACAACATCAACGCCTACTTTGTAAAAACCGACGAGAACAAGTGGCAGGTTTATACCCAGGATGGAACGGCTGCTCCGGTAGATGCCGGTACCATGACGTTCGACACCAGCGGCAATCTGGCCAGCACCACCAGCAAACAAGGCGCCGCCGGCGAATTCAGCATGCTGATCCCGATGGAAGCCAAAGATGGCGCGCCGGCACAGAACTTCACCCTGAACTTCGCCAAGAGCATGCAGCAGAGCGTCAGCGCCGACTCCGTCAGCAAAGTGTCGCAGGATGGCTATGGCGCAGGCGAATACACCAACTTCCAGATCAACAACGACGGCACGGTGATGGGCATCTACTCCAACCAGCAGACTCAGGTGCTGGGTCAGATCGTCATGACCAACTTCTCCAACCCGGAAGGCCTGTCTTCTCAGGGCGATAACGTTTGGCAGGAAACCGGCGCATCCGGTCAGCCACGCGTAGGTCTGGCGGGCAACGGCGGTTTGGGCAAACTGACCAGCGGCGCGCTGGAAGCCTCCAACGTCGATCTGAGCCAGGAACTGGTGAACATGATCGTCGCACAACGTAACTACCAGTCGAACGCCCAAACCATCAAAACGCAGGACTCGATTCTGCAAACGCTGGTTAGCCTGCGCTAATAGGACTGATTTATGGATCACGCGATTTATACCGCGATGGGCGCAGCGCGACAGACGCTGGAGCAACAGTCTGTCACCGCCAATAATCTGGCCAACGCATCGACACCGGGCTTTCGCGCCCAGCTGTCGGCGCTGCGTGCCGTGCCGGTGGATGGGCCAAGCTTGCCGACGCGAACGCTGGTTACCGCGTCAACGCCGGGCGCGGACATGAGCCAGGGGGCGCTGAATTACACCGCTCGCCCGCTGGACGTGGCGCTGCAGCAGGACGGCTTTCTGGCCGTCAGCCTGCCGGACGGCGGCGAAGCCTACACCCGTAACGGTAACATCCAGATCTCCTCCACCGGGCAGTTGACGGTGCAGGGCGTGCCGCTGATGGGCGACGGCGGACCGATTGAGGTACCCCCGTCGGCAGAGATCACCATTGCCGCCGACGGGACCATCTCGGCGCTGAATGCGGGCGATCCGCCGAACAGCATTGCACAGATCGGCAGGCTGAAACTGGTGAAGGCCGACGCGCGCGAAGTGATGCGTGGCGATGACGGGTTGTTCCGCCTGACGCCGGAAACCCAACGGCAGCGCGGCAATCAGTTGCCGAACGATCCGCTGGTGCAGGTGATGCCGGGCGTGCTGGAAGGCAGCAACGTCAAACCGATGGAAACCATGGTCGACATGATTGCCAACGCCCGCCGTTTTGAAATGCAAATGAAGGTCATCCACAGCGTGGATGAAAATGAACAGCGCGCCAATTCATTGTTATCAATGAGTTAATTAGCAAGGAAATAACCCATGATCCCATCTTTATGGATTGCCAAAACCGGTCTGGATGCGCAGCAGACCAATATGGACGTGATCGCCAATAACCTGGCCAACGTCAGCACTAACGGTTTTAAACGCCAGCGTGCAGTATTCGAAGATCTGCTGTACCAGACCATGCGTCAGCCGGGGGCGCAGTCCTCCGAGCAGACGACGCTGCCGTCCGGGCTGCAGATCGGTACCGGCGTGCGGCCGGTGGCGACCGAGCGTCTGCACAGCCAGGGCAACCTGTCGCAGACCAACAACAGCAAGGATATCGCCATCAAGGGGCAGGGCTTTTTCCAGGTGATGATGCCGGACGGCACCCTGGCCTATACCCGCGACGGCTCGTTCCAGAGAGATCAGAACGGCCAACTGGTGACCGCCAGCGGCTTCCAGGTGCAACCGGCGATCACCATTCCGGCCAATGCCCTGAGCATCACCGTAGGCCGCGACGGCATCGTCAGCGCTACCCTGCAGGGGCAGACCGCCGCCCAGCAGGTGGGCCAACTGACGCTGACCACCTTTATCAATGACAGCGGCCTGGAAAGCATGGGCGAGAACCTGTATCAGGAAACCGAGAGTTCTGGCGCGCCGAACGAGAGCACGCCTGGGCTAAACGGTGCCGGTCTGCTGTATCAGGGCTATGTGGAAACCTCCAACGTCAACGTGGCGGAAGAGCTGGTCAACATGATCCAGACCCAACGTGCTTACGAAATCAACAGCAAAGCGGTATCGACGTCCGATCAGATGCTGCAAAAGCTGACGCAACTGTAATTGACGGGCGCCGCTGCGCCCGCAAGGTCGTTAACCAATCTTAAAACAGGGTTGGAAGGTCAGGATTTGCTAACAAAAAATGAAGGAAAATCAAATTATTGATTTTCGGCTAATAACCACAAAGTGGGGAAAAACCACGCTTTTTCCCCACTTTGTCAACACATTCACGGGTGCTGCAGCGCCCGTAACCCTATTTTGTGAAACAAAGGCGATACCCGTGGTAACCACAACTCTGATGGAAAATCCGCCGCAAGGAAAACGTTGGCTGGCGGCAATGGTGATGCTGACGCTGAGCGGCTGCGCTTACATTCCACATAAACCCCTGGTTGACGGGGCTACCACGGCACAGCCGGCGCCGGCGGGCGCGCCCGTGCCGAACGGTTCCATTTTCCAGACGGTGCAGCCGATGAACTACGGTTATCAGCCGCTGTTTGAAGACCGTCGTCCGCGCAACGTCGGCGATACCCTGACGATCGTGCTGCAGGAAAACGTCAGCGCCAGCAAAAGCTCCTCTGCCAACGCCAGCCGCAACGGGGCCAGCAAGTTCGGCGTGGCCACCTCGCCACGCTACCTCGATGGTTTACTGGGCAACGCGCGTGCCGACATGGATATCTCCGGTGACAGCACCTTCGGTGGCAAGGGCGGGGCCAACGCCAACAACACCTTTAATGGCACCATTACCGTGACGGTCAATCAGGTGCTGGTGAACGGAAACCTGCACGTGGTGGGGGAAAAACAGATCGCCATTAATCAGGGCACCGAATTTATCCGTTTCTCCGGGGTCGTCAACCCGCGCACCATCAGTGGCAGCAACTCGGTTACCTCCACCCAGGTGGCGGATGCGCGCATTGAATATGTCGGTAACGGCTATATCAACGAAGCGCAGACCATGGGGTGGTTACAGCGCTTCTTCTTAAATGTCTCACCGTTTTGAGTACAGGCTATTTTTCTTGCCATTTTGAGGTTGGGCAGTGCTCGGGGCAGTCACGTACTGCGTGTACGCTCCATTCCCTGTGCGCCGCCCGCCCCCAAACTGCCTGCGACAATAACGCCTTGTGGGTAAGGCGAATGAGGTTCCAATGTTAAAGAAATTTCTAATGGCGCTGGTGATTTGTGCGCTGAGCCAGCCGGCCGCGGCGGAGCGCATTCGCGATCTGGTCACGGTGCAGGGCGTACGCGATAACGCGCTGATCGGTTACGGACTGGTGGTGGGGCTGGACGGTTCCGGTGACCAGACCATGCAGACCCCGTTCACCACCCAGAGCCTGAGCAACATGCTGTCGCAGTTGGGTATCACCGTGCCACCGGGCACCAACATGCAGTTGAAAAACGTGGCGGCGGTCATGGTCACCGCCAAGCTGCCGCCGTTTTCGCGCACCGGGCAGAACATCGACGTGGTGGTGTCCTCCATGGGTAACGCCAAGAGTCTGCGTGGCGGCACCTTGCTGATGACGCCGCTGAAAGGGGTAGATAATCAGGTTTACGCGCTGGCGCAGGGCAACGTGCTGGTCGGCGGAGCCGGCGCTTCGGCCGGTGGCAGCAGCGTACAGGTTAACCAACTGGCCGGCGGGCGCATCAGCAACGGCGCCACCATTGAGCGCGAGCTGCCGACCACCTTTGGGGCCGGCGGAGTGATTAACCTGCAGCTCAACGATGAAGACTTTACGCTGGCACAACAGATCAGCGACGCCATCAACCGTCAACGCGGCGGTGGCACGGCTTCACCGTTGGACGCCCGTACCATTCAGGTGCTGGTGCCACAGGGCAACAGTTCGCAGGTGCGCTTCCTGGCGGAGATCCAGAACATTAACGTCAGCGTCGGGGCGATCGACGCCAAGGTGATCATCAACTCACGCACCGGTTCGGTAGTAATGAACCGCGACGTGATCCTGGATTCCTGCGCGGTGGCGCAAGGCAACCTGTCGGTGGTGGTCGATCGGCAAAATACCGTCAGCCAGCCAAATACCCCGTTTGGCGGCGGGCAAACGGTGGTGACGCCGAACACCCAGATTTCGGTGCAACAGCAGGGCGGCTCGCTGCAGAAGGTCAACGCCAGCGCCAATCTGAACAACGTGATCCGCGCGCTTAACGCGTTGGGGGCAACGCCGATCGATCTGATGTCTATCCTGCAGGCGATGCAAAGCGCCGGCTGTCTGCGCGCCAAGCTGGAAATTATCTGATGGCCGGCGATCTGATGGCAATGTCGGGCGCCGCCTATGATGCGCAGGCGCTTAATGGACTGAAACGCGATGCGGCGAGCGATCCGCAGGGCAACTTGAAACAGGTGGCGCAGCAGGTTGAAGGCATGTTCGTGCAGATGATGCTGAAAAGCATGCGTGCCGCGCTGCCGCAGGATGGGATCTTGAGCAGCGATCAGTCTCGGCTCTACACCTCAATGTATGACCAGCAAATTGCCCAGCAGATGTCGCAGAAAGGCCTGGGGCTGGCCGACATGATGGTGAAGCAGATGAGCAACGCCAACGCGGTGCCGAGCGAAACGGCGGGCACGTCGCCGATGGCGCTGGACGATGAGGTGTTGCGAACGCTGCCGAATCAGGCGCTTGAGCAGACTCTCCGCCGCGCGGTGCCGAAAGCGCCGAGCGCGGCCCCGCTGTCGCTCAACAACGGCAACTTTGTTGCCCGGCTGTCTACTCCTGCGCGCGTCGTCAGCCAGCAGAGCGGCATTCCGCATCAGCTGATTGTGGCGCAGGCCGCGCTGGAGTCCGGCTGGGGTCAGCGTGAGATCCCGGCCGCCGACGGTTCGCCGAGCTACAACCTGTTTGGCATCAAGGCGGGCGGCAGCTGGGACGGGCCGGTGACCGAGATCACCACCACCGAGTTCGAGCAGGGCGCGGCGAAGAAGATCAAGGCGAAGTTCCGGGTTTACGGTTCTTACGTCGAGGCGATGGCCGACTACGTCAAGCTGTTGACCAATAACCCCCGCTACGCCGGGGTGGCCAACGCCCGCAGCCCGGAGCAGGCGGCGCAGGCGCTGCAACAGGCCGGTTACGCCACCGATCCGCAATATGCCAGCAAGTTGGTCAGCGTGATACAGCAGATGAAAAACGCCGGCGAGCAGGTGGTGAAGGCGTATACCCACGACCTGAAGGATCTTTTTTAGCCACTGGACGCAGCATGCAGCGCCCCTACGCAATAGGCCGTATTTAAATGTAGGGGGCCAGCATGCTGGCCCCGGATTTTTCCCTCAAGTTTCCCCCGTTTTTGCCGATAACCAAGACAGGCTGAGTGAACGGCTCAGCAGATTAATTGACTCCTGTGGGCCACCGGCGCCGCAGCAAAAGGAACTTCTATGTCCAACAGCTTAATCAATACCGCGATGAGCGGGCTGAATGCGGCTCAGGTGGCGCTCAGCACCGTCAGTAACAACATCTCTAACTACAACGTGGCGGGCTATAACCGACAGACTGCGATCCTGGCGCAGAACGGCGGTATGAGTACCATGAGTGGCTTCATTGGCAACGGGGTCACCGTGACCAGCGTTAACCGCGAGTACAACCAGTTCATCACCAATCAGTTGCGCGGAGCACAGAGCCAGGCCGGGGCACAGAACGCCTACTTCGAGAAAATCTCGCAGATCGATAACCTGCTGGCGAGCAAAACCAATACCTTGTCGACCAATATGCAGGATTTCTTCAGCAACCTGGAGAACCTGGTCAGCAACGCCGGCGATGACGCCGCGCGCCAAACGGTGCTGGGCAAGGCCAATGGGTTGGTCAATCAGTTCAATAACACCGACAAATACCTGCGCGATATGGACAGCGGCGTTAACCAACAGCTCAGCGACAGCGCTAACCAGATCAACAGCTACAGCCAGCAAATCGCCAAACTGAACGATGAAATTACCCGCCTGCGCGGCAGCGGCGGTGAGCCGAATGCCTTGCTCGATCAGCGCGACCAACTGGTGACTGAGTTAAACCAGGTGGTGGGCGTGCAGGTGATGCAGCAAGACGGCGACGCTTATACCGTGTCTTTCGCCAACGGCCTGACGCTGGTGCAGGGGAGCAATGCCTACCAGGTGGAGGCAGTGCCTTCCAGCGGCGATCCTTCTCGCCTGACCATCGGCTATAACCGCGGCAACGGCGTCAGCGAAGTGCCGGAAGGGCAAATTACCAGCGGCAGCGTCAGCGGCGTACTGAAGTTCCGCAGCGAATCGCTGGATAGCGCACGCAACCAGTTGGGGCAATTGGCGCTGGCGCTGGCGGACAGCTTTAACCAGCAGCACCGTGCCGGGTTCGATCTCAACGGCGACGCAGGCACCGATTTCTTCAGCTTCGGTGGTGGACGCGTGGTGGATAACAGCCGCAATGCCGGCGATGCGGCGCTGTCGGTGTCCTACACCGATACCAGCAAGGTGAAGGCCAACGATTACCGGGTGGAGTTCGACGGCAGCAACTGGCAGGTCAGCCGTCTGCCGGACAACGTGAAGGTCAACGCCACGGCGGGCGTCGATGCCACCACCGGCAAACCGACGCTGAGCTTTGACGGCCTGAAGGTCGACATCGACGGCACGGCACAAAAGAACGACAGCTTTACCGTGAAGCCGGTCAGCGACGTGGCGGGCAGCTTGAAAGTCGCGATTACCGACTCGGCGAACATCGCCGCCGCCGGCAAAGACGACAGCGGCCGCGGCGATAACGAAAACGCCAAAAAGCTGCTCGATCTGCAGACCAAAAAATTGGTCGACGGCAAAGCCACCTTCAGCGGCGCTTACGCCAGCATGGTGAGCAGCGTTGGTAACCAGACGGCATCGGCCAAGGTTTCGGCGACTTCTCAGGCCAATATCGTCAAGCAGCTGACCATTCAGCAGCAGTCGATCTCCGGCGTCAACCTGGACGAAGAGTACGGTGAATTGCTGCGTTTTCAGCAATATTACATGGCCAATGCACAGGTCATTCAAACCGCCAGCTCAATGTTTGACGCACTGCTGAATATCCGTTGATTTCCACTTTGACCGGAGCCCTGGCGGTTCCGGTCGCTGATTTTGAGGAACCCGCACCATGCGCATGTCCACCAGCATGATGTACCAACAGAACATGTCCGGCATTACCGGCAATCAGTCGCTGTTTATGAAAGCCGCCGAGCAGCTTTCCACCGGCAAAAAAGTCAGCAATCCGTCCGACGATCCTCTGGCGGCTTCGCAGGCGGTGATGCTGGCTCAATCACAGTCGGAAAACACCCAATATGCCTTGGCGCGGACCTTTGCCCGTCAAAGCGTGTCGATGGAAGAGACCGTGCTGGCCGGGGTGACCAGCACCATCTCCGATATGAAAGCGCTGATCGTCAGCGCCGGCGGCACCAAAAGCGACGACGACCGCGATTCGCTGGCGACCCAGCTGCAGGGGCTGAAAGATCAGTTGCTCAACCAGGCCAACAGCACCGACGGCAACGGCCGCTATATGTTTGGCGGTTTTGTGAACGACAAGCCTCCCTTTGAAGACAAGGGCGGATCGGTCAGCTATGTCGGCGGCAACACGCCGGTCGAGCAGAAAGTGGATGCCAACCGCACCATGACCATTGGGCATACCGGCGATAAGGTCTTCATGGCATTGACCAGCAACCCGAAGCCGGAACCGGATGGCAGCGCCTCCGTCGCTAACGTGTTTGAAAGCATTGATATCGCGCTGAAGGCGTTGAAAACACCGCAGAAGGATGCGGATGATGCCACCAAGCAGCAGGTGAACGATGCGCTGGCCAAAGCCAACCGCGGCCTGGACAACTCTTATAACAGAGTGCTTAGCGTGCGCGCGGAGCTGGGCAGTCAACTGCAGGAAATGGATACGCTGGACAGTATCGGCAAGGACCGCGACATGATCAACAAAACGCAAATGAGCGCGCTGGTTGATGCCGATCTGGCCGAGTCGATTTCCAGCTATTTCATGCAGCAGGCGGCCTTGCAGGCGTCATACAAAACCTTTGGGGATATGCAGGGGATGTCGCTGTTCCAGTTGAATCGCTAATCCCCTTTGCTGTGCGGGGCCGATAAATTCACCCCGGTATGGTTGTTACGGGCGCAGCATGTCGCGCCCCTACGCTAGCTGGGGTGGGGCGTCGAAATCCATAGTACAGGGTAATAAATAGCTCTTAGCCTACCGTGCAGTCACGGCGGGCAATCTCTTTGGGTGTGCTTAGAAGACGTTATTGCTGTGTAGCAGCGGTAGGGAATTCTTGAAACCGGGCGCACTTGTTTGGCACGTCACGCTTCCCCCACACAGGTTTGGCGTGACGTGCCTTTTTTTCGGCTACCCGAAATTATGTGCACTTATATCTGCCTGAATTTAACGGCGGGAAGCGTTAGAATATTCAAGGGGGAGTGCAGAGATAAGAGCGCAAATTATATTTTTTTGGGATACCCCCCGTGGTTATTTTTTCTTTTTTACCACCAGCCATTTTTCACCATTGGGTGACAAGGCAATCTGAGAACGGTTGGTGGCCCAGTGTGCCAGGCCTAAGGCCCTGCGTGCTCTTCGGTTGGTTTTAGCTTTCATTTTTATATTCCTTTTGTAGGGTAAGTAATAATTCCGTAGAAAATAAATGTGCCAGCTTCGCCGGGCATGCCGGTGATGTTTTTTAAATTATAACGAGCATTAAATGGATGCTTTTATTATCACGTCTCTGTTTTTTACAGTGTGTCCCACTCCTTATTTATTGAATTTATTTTTTTTGATGTTTTTATTTAATAAGGACATTCTAGGGTGGGTATTTTATTATTCAAGCCAATAAGAGTAATTGAAGGCAAATAGTGATAATTTGCTTTTTCCAATTTTTTATACTGAGAAAGGGAATTTGTTGCCACTTTATCCGGCGTCAGGCGGCCGTTAAGCCGCACTGTGAGGGTAATGCTAGGGGGTCATGCTGCCGACGACATCGGCCAGGCGATCGAAGAACTCGCCAAACAGGTGCTCACAAAACGGCGCCAGCATCGGCATCATCATGCCGATGGTCATAATGCCAATGGTCATGGTCACCGGGAAACCGATGACGAACACCGACAGCTGCGGTGTCATGCGGTTAAGCAGGCCGAGCGCCATGTTCAGCGTCAGCAACAGGCAGATCAGCGGCAGTGCCAGCATCATGCCGTTGATGAAAATCAGCGAACCGGCCTGGGTCAAGGCGAGAAAGCCATTGCCGTTAAGCGGCTCGGCCTGGATCGGCAGGGTATGGAAGCTGTCCACCAACAGAGAAATCAGCCACAGATGGCCGTTGAAACTAAGAAACAGCAGCATCGCCAGCAGGTTGAGCAGCCGTGCCAACACTGGCATGTTCGGCCCGCCGCTGGGATCGAAGAAGGTGGCGAACGACAAACCCATCTGCATGCCGATCACTTCGCCGGCCAGCCGTATCGCTGCGAAGGCGAACTGCATGGTCAGGCCCAGCGCGACACCGATCAGAATTTGTTGGGCCGCCAGCCACAAACCGGCCGCAGAGAAAATAGGCACGGTGCTGGTGGGCAGCCCGGGGGCAATCAGTATCACGATCAGCCCGCCGAGGCCAATTTTCACCTTCTTGCTGATCTGCTTTTCGCTGAATACCGGCGCGGTGCTGATCAGCGCCAAAATGCGCAGCAGCGGCCAGAAATATTGGCTGAGCCAGACGCCGAACTGCGCGCTGTCAAATGTGAGCATGGTTAACCAATCAGGTTGGGCAGGTTAGTGAACAGCGTGCGCATATAGTCCAGCAGCAGGTTCAGCATCCACGGTCCGGCAATCACGATGGTCGCGACCACCGCCAGGATTTTGGGAATGAACGACAGCGTCATTTCGTTGATCTGGGTCGCGGCCTGCAGCAGGCTGACCACCAGGCCGCTGACCAACGCGGCGAGCAACAGCGGCGCGGCCAGGGCCAACGCCACCTTCATCGCCTCGGTGCCCAGCGCCATAACCGATTCTGGTGTCATTATGGATCCCTCTGTGGCGGCGGGTATGCCGCGAATTACGAATAAAAACTTTGCGCCAGCGAACCCAGCAGCAGTTGCCAGCCGTCCACCAGAACAAACAGCATCAGCTTGAAGGGCAACGAGATGGTTGCCGGTGGCACCATCATCATCCCCAGCGCCATCAACACGCTGGCGACCACCAGATCGATAATCAGGAACGGAATAAACACCGTGAAGCCGATTTGGAACGCGGTTTTCAGTTCGCTGGTGACGTAGGCCGGCAGCAGGATGCGCATCGGCACCGCTTCCGGCCCGGCCAGCGGCGGCTGGTTGGCGAGCTTGGCATACAGCGCCAGATCGGTTTCACGCGTTTGGCGCAGCATAAACTCGCGCAGCGGCTGTGAACCTTTATCCAGCGCGATGTCCAGGCTGATTTTGTCCTGGCTGAACGGCAGATAAGCGTCCTGATAAACCTTGTCGAACACCGGCGACATAATGAAAAAGGTCAGGAACAGCGCCAGACCCAGCATCACCTGGTTGGGTGGGGCAGAGGGGGTGCCGAGGGCATTGCGCAGCAGACCCAGTACGATGATGATGCGCGTGAAGCTGGTCATCATCAGCAGCATGGCCGGCAAGAAACTGAGCGAGGTCAGCAACACCAGGGTTTGCACCGGCAGCGACCAGCTTTGGCCACCGTTGGCTAATGGTTGGCTGATCAGACCGGGAAGTTGTGCGAAAGCGGTGGGGCTGAGCAACAGTAAAGTCGCTGCCAATACGCGCAGAAGTATTTTGCCTCGCCCACAGAAGGCGACACACTGAACGAGGGATTTCATGCCGATTTTTCCGGACGTTTGAGAACTTTTTGCATCAGTTGGCGAAAATCCGCCGGCGTGGTCACTTCGGCGGCGTCGGTGTCCTGCACCGGCGCGGGCAGGCTATGCAGCGGGGTGATTTGCTGGGCGGTGACGCCCAACACCAGCAAGGTGTTATCCACTTCGATCACCACCACGCGTTCGCGCTGTCCAACCTGACAGCTGGCGCGCAGATTGAGCAGTTTGCTGTTGCGTGCCTGCGGGGCAAACCCCAGGCGACGAAACAGCCAGCCGGCCAGCAGGATCAGCAGCAAAATGCCGCCAAGTGCGCTGCTGACCTGCGTCAGCACTGAACCGGCCGGCAGTGCCGGCTCGGTGGATTGCAAGGTGCCCGCGGTGGGCGTGGCGGCGCTTGGGTTCATCAGCGGCTCAGGCGGCGCATGCGCTCGGAAGGGGTGATGATATCGGTAATGCGCACGCCGAATTTGTCGGCCACCACCACCACTTCGCCCTGGGCAATCAGATAACCGTTGATCATAATATCCAGCGGTTCACCCGCCAGCCCGTCCAACGCCACGACAGAGCCCTGCGACAGGCGCAGCAGTTCCTTGATGGTCATCTTGGTGCGGCCCAGTTCAACGGTCAATTTGACCGGGATGTCGAGGATCAGATCGATATCCTGCAGGCTGCCGCTGGTATCCTGCGGCTCCAGCGATTTGAACACCGCATCGCTGGCAGACGTCTTTTCGGTTGCTTGCTGTTCGTTAAACGCATCAGCCCACAGATCGTCCACGGATTCCTTTCCTTCGCCAGACGGTTGCTTAGGATCACTCATTTGGGCTGTTCCTCACTCAGAGCATTCAAAATAGGGTTAATCAAATGTTCAACACGCAGGGCGTACTGCCCGTTTAACGTGCCGTATTGGCTGGTCAAAACCGGCACGCCGTCGACGTGGGCGATGAGGCGATCCGGTTTATCAATCGGTAATACATCGCCCGGCTGCAACTTCAGGATCTTCGACAGGCGCATCGGGATATCGACGAAGTTGGCAATCAGCTCCAGCTCGGAATGCTGCACCTGCTTCACCAGCGTTTCACGCCAGTGGCTGTCTTCCTGCCGCGAATTCTCCAACGGTGGGTTGGTCAGCAGTTCGCGCAGCGGTTCGATCATGGCAAACGGAATGCAGATGTTGAACTCACCGCTCAGCGCGCCAATTTCCACCTGGAAAGGGGTGGTGACCACGATGTCGTTTGGCGACGTGGTGATGTTGGTGAACTTCACCTGCATTTCAGCGCGCACGTATTCCACGTCAATCTTGTAAATTGCGCTCCAGGCGTCGCCGTAGGCGTCCAGCGCCAGCCGCAGCATGCGCTTGATCACCCGCTGTTCGGTTGGCGTAAATTCGCGGCCTTCCACTTTGGTGGGAAAGCGACCGTCGCCCCCGAACAGGTTATCGACGGCGATAAACACCAGGCTCGGTGCGAACACGAACAGCGCAGTACCGCGCAGCGGGTTCAGGTGCACCAGGTTCAGGTTGGTGGGCACCGGCAGGTTGCGAGCAAATTCGTGGTACGGCTGGATCTTGATCGGGCCAACGGTAATGTCCGGGCTGCGGCGCAGCAGGTTGAATAACCCCATGCGGAACTGCCGGGCAAAACGTTCGTTGATGATTTCCAGCGCGTGCAGCCGTTCGCGCACCACTCGGCGCTGGGTGGTCGGATCGTACGGCTTGACCTCGCTCTCATTGAGGGCAACCGCTTCGGGTTCATCACCCGCGCTGTCGCCGTTGAGCAAGGCGTCGATCTCTGCCTGTGAAAGAATGCTGTCGCCCATAGTGATTACCGCAATATGAAGGCAGTGAACAGCACGTCGCTGACCACCTGCTTCGGTTGTCCCTTAACCAGCGGCGGGCTAAGCACGTCCTTAATCTGCGCCACCAGTTGCTGCTTTCCTTGTTCACTGCTCAACTGGCCCGCTTCCTGACGAGACAGCAGCATCAGCAGACGGCTGCGCACCTCCGGCAGGAAATCATTCAGTTGGCGGCGGGTACTTTCATCCGGCAAGCGTAACGTCAGGCCGATATACAACACCCGATCCGGGTTGTTATCGGGCGTCAGCAGATTGACGGTAAAGGTGTCCAGCGGCATAAACACCGGTGCGGCCGGGGGGAGTTCTTTGGCTACGGGCTGCGCGCCCTCCTGGTGCTGCTTGAGCTGCCACCAGCTGTAGCCGGCCGCGCCGCAGGCGACGAGGGTTATCAGCACCAGCAGTATGACCAGAAGGGAGCGTTTCGGTGCTGCCGGTAGGGTATTTTGAGACATAGCTAAATCAAATTCCTGTTGTTATACCCGTCGTCTTTCAAGCTGCAGCGTTGTTCCCTGCACTCACTCCCCCAGTCACTTACTTGAGTAAGCCCCTGGGGATGAGTGAGCTGGGCGCCTGGCTGCAACTTGAAATCCATAGGGTATATGCCCTTCATTTTTCAAGCTGCAACCTAAGATCTCGCGGGTATATAGCGCGTGTAAAAGCCGCACGCATGACATTATTTACCCAAAATATTTGGAGTTGCATCGCGACGGCAAGTTTGTAAGTCCTCAGCAGCATAGATAACTATGTGCCCGGGGCGCGCAAATGCAGCCAACAATGATGCAGCTTCAAGTATGAAGGGTAGCGGTATTATCGCGCCTATTCCGGCACGCAATAGCCAGAATAGGCAGGGAAAAGCGTGCCAGCTTGGGCGTTTGCGGCCACTCAGGCGAAAATATCAACGCCGCTGACGGCGCGGGCCATCGCCTGCAATTCCAGCGGTGCGCTGTGGGCATCGCCGGACAAATCGCCGTCACCCTGACGCTCGCGATAATCCGGGCGACCCTGCTGCCCGCCATTGTGCTGCTGCGCCTGTTGCCACTGCGGCATCTGGTCGCCGCCCACGCTGCTTTGTCCCAAATTGATGCCACTCTCAGCCAGCGCGTGACGCAGTTGCGGCATCGCGGCCTCCACGGCGGCGCGAACCTGTCCGTGTGCCGAGGCAATGTGCAGCTGTGCCTGGTTGTCATCCAGCTTGAGGGTGATTTGCAGCGCCCCCAGTTCCTGCGGATGCAGACGCAGCTCGGCGCTTTGCTGACCGTTGCGATGGAACATCAGCACCTGTTGGTTCAACGCCTGCTGCCACTCCGGGCTGCCCAACTGGGCGTTTAGCTGCGGCGTAGGCGGGGCAGTGACCAACGCAGCGCCTGGCGCTGCCGCGATCGTCGGGCTGGAGACCGGTGGGGCCATCAGAGGGACGTTTGGCGTTGGCGATTGGCTATCGGCGCCAAGCTTCAACGCCGCTGCATCCGGTTTTTCGTGCGCAACTGCAATTTGCTGTGGGATGTCGGCACGGCTTTCACTGCCGAGCGAAGCTGGAATTACCGGCGTTGGTGCCTTTTGCGTGCCGGTTACCTCAGCCTGGCGTCCCAGTGAAGCGCTCTGGATCGTTGCAGCCTGAGGGGTATCTTGATCGCCTTCAAGGCTCAGTTCCGCCGCGCCGGTACCTGCATCAGGCATTGCTGGGGGAATAGCGATTGGCAGCATGGCGAACAGCGCTTGCAGCGTAGCGGCGTCGATCTCACCGGCAGGCCGCAGCGCGGCGTCGTGCGACGGTTGCTTCAACGTCGGCTCTTCGTCGTTACTGATGGCGGCTGGCTGGCCTTGCGTTAACAGCGAAGGCGCTAACAGCCCATCGCGTTCGCCGAATGCGGCCAGTAACTGCGTCAGTTGGTTGCGGCTCAGCGGCGCAGAGTCTTCTTCTGCGCTCAACGCCATCGGTGACAGTTTGCCTGCGGACTTGTCGGCCGGCAGCACGCGGGCGCCAAGCAGTTGAGCAAAAGCGGAAGAGAGCGATGACTCATCCAGCGGGAGCTGCGCGTCCGGCAGCAGGCCGGTATCGCCCGGCAGCGACAGGCCCGGCAAAGCGTTCAGGTTCATTGATGTATATTCCTTTGTGCACTGCGTTGAGCGAACTCATCCATCAGTTTTTGATCCCGTTTGTTCTCCAACTGCAACTCCGCGCTCTGGGCTCGGGTATGCAGGGTTTCGAAAGCGTTCAACCGTTGCTGTTTGTCCTGCCATTGTTTCATCGCGTGGTCCACTTTCTCTCCCCACTGCGTCAACTGCTGGCGGTGCTGGGCGATCGCCTGTTCCAGCGTGCCGATAAACTGCTGGTAGTTCTGCCAGTTGGACGATTCCATACCGCCGCTCAGTTGATTATTCAGCTTCTGACGGTACTCATCCTGATAGTTGAGCAGCATGGAAAGTTGCTGTTCAGCGGCTTGCTGAGCTTTGCGCACCTGGCCCAGTTGGCGAGTCGCCTGTTCTACTGCATCCTGCGCCAGATCGCGCAGGGTAATCAGGGGGGACTGTGGTTTCATCGGGTTTGCGCCTTTGGTGACGTTAAACGATCAACTGCTGTAGCTGCTGGCAGGCGTCCTGATAGCCGCTGCGTTCGAAAATGCCTTGCTGCAGATAGGCTTCCATCTGCGGATACAGCGTCATGGCCTTATCCAGCAGCGGGTCGCTGCCTGCGACGTAAGCGCCTACGCTGATCAAATCGCGGTTGCGTTGGTAGCTGGCCAGCATCTGTTTGAAGTTACGCACCCGACGATAGTGTTCTTCGTCGATCAGCGAGGTCATGGCGCGGCTGATGGAGGCTTCAATGTCGATGGCCGGGTAGTGGCCGGCTTCCGCCAGGCGTCGCGACAGCACCACATGGCCGTCGAGAATGGCGCGTGCCGAGTCGGCAATCGGATCCTGTTGGTCATCGCCTTCGGTCAGCACGGTATAAAAGGCGGTAATGGACCCGCCGCCGCTGATGCCGTTGCCCGCGCGTTCGACCAGTGCCGGCAGCTTGGCGAAGACGGAAGGCGGATAGCCTTTGGTGGCCGGCGGCTCGCCGATGGCCAGGGCAATCTCACGTTGCGCCATGGCGTAGCGCGTCAGTGAATCCATGATCAACAGCACGTGCTGGCCGCGATCGCGGAAATCTTCAGCGATGCGTGTGGCGTAGGCCGCACCCTGCATGCGCAGCAGTGGTGAGACGTCCGCCGGTGCGGCGATCACCACCGAACGCGCCCGGCCTTCGGGGCCGAGGATGTTTTCGATAAAGTCTTTCACCTCACGGCCACGTTCGCCGATCAGACCGACGACAATCACGTCGGCCTGGGTGTAGCGTGCCATCATGCCCAACAGCACGCTTTTACCGACGCCGGAACCGGCAAACAGCCCCATGCGCTGACCGCGACCGACGGTCAACAGGCCGTTGATGGTGCGCACGCCGACGTCCAGCACCTGTTCGATCGGCGTTCGTTGCAGCGGGTTGAATGGGGCGGTGATCAGCGGCGCACGGTAGCCGGTTTCCGGTGCGGGCAGGCCGTCGAGCGGCTTGGCGCTGCCGTCCAGTACCCGGCCCAGCAGGGCAGGACCGAGCGGCAGCTGCTTACTGGCGCTTTGGCCTTCCGGCGAGATGCGGGCGTAAACCCGGGCGCCGGGCACGATGCCTTCCACTTCTTCCAGCGGCATCAGAAACAGCCGCTGGCCGTTAAAACCGACCACTTCGCTTTCTACTTCCTGGACCTCACCGGCGTCGTGACGCTCGATCAGGCAGGTGGCACCGATCGGCAGCTGTAGCCCGGTGGCTTCCAGCACCAAACCGGTGGCGCGGGTCAGGCGGCCGTAGCGGCGTACCGTCGGGGCGTGTGCGATGCGTTTTTCCAGCGCATCCAGTGAGGTCAGCCAGCGGCCGAGGCGCAGGGTCATTACACGTCTCCCGGAGCGGCCAGGCGGCAGAGTTCATGCCAACGGGTTGCCAGGCTGGCGTCAAGATCGCCTTCGTCGGCGCTGACCTTGCAGCCACCAGGATGCAACTGACCGTCCGCCAGCAACCGCCAGCCGTGCAGGCTGAGCGTGGCACCCAACTGTTGCTCGATTCGCTGATAGTCATCCGGGTGCACGCGCAATTGCGGCTTGCCGCTGAACATCGGCTCTTGCTGGATCAACTGTTGGATCTGCGCCAGCAGGGCAGTGCCGTCGCACACCGGCGGTTGGCCCAGCACCTGTTTGGCGGCAGTCAGGGCCAACTGCATCAGGCGCGAGGCAATCACGCTGTCGAGAGCGTCCAGCGTGTGCTGGAATTCCGTCACCAGATGCTGCCAGTGCGCGGTCAGCGGTTGTTGCTGTTGCTGAGCTTCCAGCAAGCCCTGCTGGCGACCCTCTTCCATGCCGGCCTGGAAGCCGGCGTCGTAGCCTTTTTGCTGCCCGTCCGCATAGCCCAACTGCTGGCCCTGCTGCTCGGCCTGCAGGCGGAGCTGAGTGAGCTGTTGTTCCCGAACCAGGCTGTCGTCCAGCGGTGCGCCGTCGGTGATTTCCACCGGTAGCGGCAGCGGGTCGAGCGCCGGTTTGGGCTCGTTGAGATCGTTGAGCGACCAGGGCTGCCAGGGCAGGGTATTAATGCGATCAGACATAGGTGTCCTCGCCACCGCCGATAATCATTTCGCCACTCTCGGCCAAACGACGGACCACCAGCAGGATAGCCTTCTGCTCGTTCTCCACCTGCGACATGCGCACCGGGCCACGGTTGGCCAGATCGTCGCGCAGGATATCTGCGGCGCGTTGCGACATGTTTTTGAGGAACTTCTCGCGCAGTGGTTGTTCCGCGCCTTTGAGCGCCACCAGCAAGGATTCGCCTTCCACTTCCTGCAACAGGCGCTGGATGCTGCGATCGTCGACTTCCACCAGATTCTCGAACAGGAACATTTCGTCGATGATCTTCTGCGCCAGCTCGCCGTCGTATTCGCGCATGGCGTCGATAACCGCCTCTTCCTGCTGCGTTTTCATCAGGTTGATGATCTCGGCTGCGGTGCGTACGCCGCCCATTTTGCTGCGCTTGAGGTTTTGACCGTCGAGCAGGTTGTTCAGCACTTCGGTCAGTTCCGCCAGCGCCGCCGGCTGCACGCCGCCGAAGGTGGCGATACGCAGCATCACGTCGTTGCGCAGACGTTCGTCGAACAGCGCCAGAATGTCCGCTGCCTGGCCACGCTTGAGGTGAACCAGGATGGTGGCGATGATCTGCGGATGTTCGTCGCGGATCAGATCGGCCGCGCTCATTGGTTCCATAAAGTTGAGCGTTTCCATGCCGGTGGTAGTCTCGCGAGATTCGAGAATGTCCTCCAGCAGGCTGGCGGCACGTTCTTCGCCCAGCGCCTTGACCAGCACCGAACGTAGGTAGTCGCTGGCGTTGACGCTCAGCGCGGCATACTGTTCGGCGTCGTCTTCAAATTCGCGCAGGATTTCATTGAGCTGCTTGTGCGACACCTGGCTCATGCTGGCCATGGTGCCACTCAGCTGCTGCACTTCACGCGAGGAAAGGTGTTTGAACACCTCGGCGGCGCGATCTTCGCCCAGCGTCATCAGCAGGATGGCGCTTTTTTCGGTTCCGGTCAGACTCATAGTTCGTTACTCATCCATTGGCGGATTACCAGAGCGACCACGCGTGGGTCTTTATCAGCCAAATCGCGGATCCGCTGGCTCTGGACTTCTGCACTGACGCGCTGCTGGGATTTCCTGTGCTGCGCCAGCTCCTCATTGCTGGGTTTGCTGCTGTCAGCCGGCTTGGCCATCGGCGTAGCGGCGGCGGCGAGCGCGGCCTTTTGTACCGCCTGACGGTTTTGCAGTTGCGGGCGTACCAGTTTGCGCCACAGCACCCAGGCGACCAGCAGGATCAGCAGGTAGCGACCGGCATCGATCAGACGATCGATAAACGACTGGCTCTGCCAGAACGGCAGCTCGCCGCCGGTAATTTCGTTATCGGTAAACGGCGTGTTGACCACGTTGAGGGTATCGCCACGGGCGCTGGAGAAGCCCATGGACTCACGCGCCAGCGATTCGATCTGCGCCAACTGCTCTTTGCTCATCGGCAGTGGTTTGCCGTCCTTATCGGTGCCGCGATAGTTGATGACCACCGCGACCGACAGGCGCTGTACCGTCCCGGCTTTGTGCTGGGTATGGCGAATGGTGCGATCGACCTCATAGTTGATGGTTTCATCGCGGCGGGAGTTTTGCGGCCCGCTGCCCTTGGCTGCCGAATTGCGCGCCGTGGCCGTATCGGTTTTAGCTGCGTCGGCATTATTGCCGGCGGTGGCCGGTTGGGCGGTTTCAATCGGGGCAGCAGCCGGTGCGCTCGGCTGATTGGACAATGCGCCCGGCACGCCGCCGACCAATGGCCCGCCAATTTGGTCGCTTTGACTCGTTTGCTGTGAGCGTACGGCGGCCTTATTTGGCTCTTGGTTAGGTTGGTACTGTTCGTCAGTTTGCTCGCGAGTGGAGAAGTCGATCTGTGCGGTGACCTGAGCGCGCACGTTAGCGCTGCCGACCATCGGGGCCAAAATCGCTTCGATACGGCGCTGGTAGCGGTTTTCCACTTCGCTGGCGTACTTAAGCTGTGCGGCGTTCAGATCGCGTCCGGTGCCGTCGGACTGCGTTAACAGGCGGCCGGCCTGATCGACCACCGTCACGTTGCCCGGCGGTAGACCGGCTACGCTGCTCGAGACCATATAAACGATGGCGTTGATCTGGCCGTCATCCAGGGCCCGACCCGGTTGCAACGTCAGGGTCACGGAAGCGGAAGGGGATTTTTGCTCGCGGACAAACAGCGAAGGCTTGGGCAGAGCCAAATGCACCCGGGCGTTTTGTACCGGCCCCAGTGATTCGATGGTACGGGACAATTCACCTTCCAGCGCGCGCTGATAGTTGATTTGCTCGCTGAACTGGCTGATGCCGAATTTTTCCTGGTCCAGCAGTTCGAAGCCCACGGCACCGCCTTTAGGCAGGCCGAGCTGCGCCAAACGCAGACGGGTTTCATGGACTTTTTCGGCTGGGATCAGCAACGCCGCGCCGTTTTCGGCAAAGCGGTAGGGGATGTTCATCTGCGTCAACTGGGTGACGATGGCGCCGCCGTCGCGATCGTTAATGTTGCTGTACAGCACCCGGTAGTCTGGACTTTTCACCCATAACAGCAGCGCGACCACGATGGCGATGGCTGCGGAGGCCGCAATCAGCAGTGGGACTTTGGGGTTGGCGCGCAGGCGGTTCCACATGGCCAGCAGGCCATTATCGCGGCTTTCGGTAGCGGAGATTGAAGCATTCATTTTAGCCCGAGTCCTTCAATGACGCTCAGGATCCGGTGCGGGCCACGGCGTAGCTCCCTGCCAGGCTGATGAACGGTGTGGTTAGCGTTGTGTGACAAAACAGACTCCCTGATACACATATAAATATACCCTATGCCTTTCAAGTTGCTGCCAGGCGACCCGCTCGCTCATCCCGGGGTCTTGTAGGGGCGCGGCATGCTGCGCCTGAGTTAATCGGGGCGATTTTATTCGCCCCCTACAGTGATTGGGATGAGCGCGGGCAGACAACAACGCTGCAACTTGAAAAGCGACGGGTATAGCGGCGCTCCCATTTCTGGGCATGTTATTATTCGCCCTTAGGGCCCATTTCGATGGCCCGATAAGCCGGGTTTTTTGCAGTTAATTAACCGCTTTAGGATGAAAATGCTGTGTTAGGGTGTTCAGCATCAAAGTAGTGTCTGATGCAACAACGTCCGGCAGCAGCGTTTTTATTGAGGTCATAATGGCAATTCAGGGTATTGAAGGGGTTTTGCAGCAGTTGCAGGCCACGGCGATTCAGGCAGGGCAGATGGGGCAAGGCGCATCCGCGCAGGGCGTCAGTTTTGCCAGTGAGTTGAAGGCGGCGATCGGCAAGATCAGCGATACCCAGCAGGCTGCGCGCAAACAGGCACAGGATTTCGAAGTCGGTGCGCCGGGCATCAGCCTGAATGACGTGATGGTCGATCTGCAAAAATCGTCCATCTCGCTGCAGTTAGGGGTGCAGGTGCGTAATAAGCTGGTTTCGGCTTATCAAGAAGTGATGAATATGCCGGTGTGATGAGACTGGCCTCGTACCCGCGGCCAGAATTGAAAGCCTGGATTCTCTGTTGAACAGGCAACGTCAGCTTAAGAACTGGCCTAAACCCACCCACGGTGGGTTTTTGCTTTTTAGCGCAAGGCAAATATGGGCTTCGGATTCTGAGATGCAGAACTTCTCTAAAGCCGAGACAAGTGTCTGGCCGGGAAGGGAGTCGGTGTGGATATCGAAAATTATTGTACGTTAAGGCTATTTTCTGACTTTCCGACTTTAGCTGGTCTCAGACGCCGAAACTTACCGGAAGCAGGTATCCGGTTGCTTTTCCAAATATAATCACCTGTCAGATTAGCCTAACGGGGACAAATACGAGAGTGGTTTCTCGTTGATTTCCATCCCATTACGCTTCACGGCATCGACCGCCATTTCCATATACACGGTATTCCGCCGCGAGATTTCCGCCGTCAGCAGAGTCAGCCCACTGGCCCGATAGCTCTGATTTTCGGTCCCTGATTTCACCCAGTCGATGCATGAATACAGCACGTTTCAGCGCGTAACAGAATTCTCCTTTATTCAGCCCCGTCTGAACCCGCCAACGCAGTGCTGGATCACGGAACCTGTCGAGTATAAACAGGGTTCGCTCGATGCGGTCAATTTCGCTCAGTGCTTTGGCAAGCCCGTTATTCTGCCTCACGGAAACCAAACAACACTACGGCTAACGGGTCAATTCGGTGTATCGGTTCAGCCTTTTAGTCGCATGGCGGCCCGCCTTTCGCTCACCAGAAATAACGAGTTGACGACGATCGCGGTGAGTGTACCCGCTGCCATACCGTTGCCCAATATCATCTGCACGCCGACGGGGAAATTCTGGTACAGGCCAGGCACAAGGATCGGCAGCATCCCCATAGCCAGACCAGTGGCTAAGGCATAGGTTTTTCCCGGCTTGTGCAGCGGCTCGCGGGCAATCATATCGATACCGATGACCCCGATGATACTGAAGACAATCACCGCCGTCCCGCAGACTACCGGACCGGGTAGACAGGCGGCAAGGCGCACCAGCGGCGAGAATAGCGCAATCAGGATTAACAGCAATCCGGCAATCGCCGTGACGTAGCGTGATTTGACGTTAGTGGTCCGAACCACGCCGATATTTTCGCCGGAGGTGATGATCAATGAGGTACCGAAAACGCCGCCCAGCAGCGAAATAACGGCGTCGCCGCGGATGGTTCGGGGAATGGCCTGATGGACGTTTTGTGTCGATTTGACGATCTCTGCGGTAGCAATCGTTTGCCCAGTCGCTTCAGCCATGGAAATCACCGCATAAATCAGCAGCGGCAGTGACGCTGACAGATTGAATATTGGCCAGCCGAACGGAAACAGCTGCGGCAGGCTGAACAGCGGCCCGTGGCTGACGCCGCTAAAATCGGCGATGCCCAGCAGCATTGCCAGCAGCGTGCCCGCAAGCAGGCCGAACATGACCGACAGCTGACGTAGGATGCCGCTGAACGCCAGGGCGAAGATCAGCGTAATCAGGATGGTGACCAGCGCCAGAATAATGTTGGTGGGCTGCGCAAAGTGGCTACTGCTCGGCTGACCGATAATGAGTCCGCCATACAGACGAATCAGGTTGATGGAGACCAGCAGCAGCATAATCCCGATAATAAACGGCGGGAAATGGTGCAGAAAACGGCGAAAAACGGGCAGGGCAATAAAATAAAACAGCGATGTTAAGATCACCGCGCCAATTGCCGTCTGGATATTGGTCTGTAAAGCGATAGCGATGAAGATCGCGATAGGCGCGCCGCCCGGCACCATAATAAACGGCAGGCGCGCGCCGAAGCTGCCGATACCGAGGCTTTGCAGGATGGCCCCCAGCCCGCACATTAGAAAGGTGGCGCTTAGCAGCGATGTGGTGACGCCAGAGCTGAAGTGAAGCGCCTGAGCAATAAGAAAAACGGCGGTGATCGGCGTAGCGGCCACGACCAGCACGTGTTGAAGGGCCAGCAGCAGTTTAGTTTGCCAAGGCAAGGCTTCGTTTTCCGGTACGGCGGAGTCAGAATACGGCATAAATTCCTCCCAAAGACGTGAGAACCTCCCCGCCGACCCGCGCCGGCGAAGAGCGATTATTTCAGCCACGGCAGCGCATCGGCCGCATAGCGGTGCGCGCGGAAGCTGCTGTTCTGCTTACCGGGGATGATCCCCTTGCTAAGATGGTCCGGATATTCATTGAAGTAAGGAATAATGTATTCCCATACCGTTTCTCCCTGCGGAGTCACTTCAAACAGTCGACCGAAGGCGGATTCGCAGATAAAGGTATTGCCGTTGGCCAGGCGCTGAGCGCTTCCCATATAGGGTGAGAAAAAGGCCGGCGGGAAAATATCGCGATATTGCCAGCGAATAGCCTGGGTGTGCGGGTCGAACTCCAGCACCGTGGAGTGTGGCGAGGTCACGCCGGGGCGCAGGTTGCCGTTATCGAACACCAGAATAGAACCATTTTCCATCTCAATCGGTGTGTGCTGTTGGGCGACGACATCCGGCCCCACGTGCCATACCACGCTGCCGCTCTCTTTATTGACGGCAATCACCCCGGAGGTGGTGCGCAGGCTCATCAACACCAGGCCCTCGCGGGTGACCGACAGACCGTTTATCATCGGCCAGTGGCGGCGGTCGAAGATCTCATGAATCGGGAAATCTTCCGGGGCCAGATGCTCCCAGACGCGCCATTCCCATACCACTTCACCGTCGCGATTGACCTCTTTGACGACATCGCTCTGTATGACGCCGTCCGGCGCATCGCGGCGCGGATCGCCGCCGGTAACGCGAGCGGCAATTTCCGCCGGCAGTGGCACCGCCGCGGTATACAGCAGGTTACCGTTCGCCAGCCACTGCGCGTCGTGGTGATGGAATATATCCTCATAATGCCAGACCACTTCGTTATCCGGAGTGACCTCATAAAAATCCCCGCCGTGCCAGAGATCCCAGGCCGGATAGAGATTGGCTGACGTGCCGTGACTACCGTTATAGCCGAGGTTACCGTTAGGCAGCAGCACCGCATCGCGTCCGGCACGAACCGGGAGTTGCCACTGGTGCGCCACTTTTCCAAGCTCATCAACCAGATATACCCGGCCTTCGGTAGTTTGTGGGGCGAAGAGCGTATAGCCGCCGAAGCTTTTCTCCAAATCGGAGAAGATCAGCCCGCTCGGACGACGCCCGAGGGTGAATGCTGCATCCTGAGATAGTTGTGTCACGTAGCCTCCTGAAGTGATTGGTTTCTTGCAAAATACGTCATTAAAACGTTTTAATTAAACGCCATTAGACAGGAATGCTTGCCAGTGAGCTACGGTAAATGGTCACTTTCTTCATATGATTTTGTTATGTATTAGCGCGGAAATTCATACACTGGAAATGTGCTAATCTGAGCATAAACTCTCGGGAGGGAACGCCAGCCAGATGACTGCTCAAGATAAAAAACGCGCCAGACTCATTGATGTTGCAAGCCTTGCTGGCGTATCGCCTGGCACCGTATCTAATGCGTTACATCACCCCCGTTTTGTCGAACCTGAGACCCGGCAACGTATTGAGGAGGCGATTCAGACACTGAACTACACGCCGAATATCCGCGCCCGTCAGTTGCGTACCGGCAAAACCAACACTATTGCACTACTTTCTTCCTTGCCGCTGACCATTGCTTCCGGAGCATCGAAGCTGGGTTTTATGATGGAGGTCGCGCTTACGACGGCGATTATGGCGCTGGAAAAGCAGCATGCGCTGATCCTGGTCCCGCCCGGAAAGAACCCGCTGGACATGGTGACCTTTGATGCCGCCATTCTGCTGGAACCCGCCGAAAACGATCCACTGCTGCAAGCTTTGCAACAGGCGGGGATCCCATGCATCACTATTGGCCGCACGCCGGGAACACCGACGCCGCTACCGTGGGTGGATTTGCATTCGGAAGCGACGGCGAAAATGTTGCTGACCCACCTGCAGACTGAAGGCGCCGACTGTTGCGCGCTCTTTGTCGGGCATACGCCGCGGACTTCCTCGCTGGAAACTGAGGCAGCCTATCACCGCTGGTGTAAAGGAAGGCAGGCGCCGGTGATCTATTATCTTGATGAGCAGGAAGGGGAAGCGGCTGGCTATCAGGCTGCGTGTCAGATGTTGCAGGAACATCCCGAAGTCAATGGCGTCCTGGTGCTGGTTGATACTTTTGCTTGTGGCGCCGTGCGTGCTTTTCACGATGCGGCGATCGCCATACCGCAGCGGATTCGCTTAGCCACCCGTTATGACGGTATTCGCGCCCGGGAATCTTTGCCGCCGCTAACGGCGGTGAACATGCACCTCGATGAGGTTGCCCGTCAGGCCGTCACGCTATTGTTTGAAGTGCTGGCCGGACATAACGTGATCGGCAGCCGCGGGCAGATGCCGGAACTGGTGGTCAGAGCCTCGAGCAAATTGTCGTAAGGGTCAACAAATAGCTTTCACGTACAATAAGTTCCGTTTCCCAAACGGATCCCGGAAACGTCAATCACCGGAGGAAGAGGGTAGAAACTACGGTTAAACTCACATTGCCACGGTATTCACGGGGCTATAATTTCCGGGTTAAGGCCGTTTCAATTACCGGATAAGATAATGTGTAGCAAAAGTGAACGCAGATGGCGGTTGTTCAGTATTTTAATTCTGATCGTTTTGGTTGTATTAATAAGCGTTTTAATTAAAGAAAGCTAAAATAACCCGGGCCACGTTGTGTGGCCCTGCCGCTTTATTTTCCTGCCAGCAGCCGCATGGCGTCTTCTTCGTAGGTCAGGCCCAGCAACCATAGGCCGAGTAGCAACACCGCGAGGGAAAATAGCAGTTTTTCGTTGAGCATGATTTATTCACCTCTGATGACCTGAATGCTCGCCGATGCTATCCCACTCGCCAATATTGCCGCTATAAACCACAGTTTCATTGTTCAATGATTTAATTTACGCCGGCGGCCATCACTCCGGGGCTTGCATCATGCTGAAATGATCGGGACGAATGGCCATGGGTTCCATGGCCCGCTGATGTCCGCGAATGGCGGTGGGCGCAAAGCCGAAACGTTTGCGAAAGCGCTCGGCAAACCGCGAAGCGCTTTCATACCCCACGTGCTGGGCGATCGCCGATATTGGCCAATCGGTAGATTGCAGCAGGGCCAAGGCGCTGCTCATGCGCACGTCGATCATCAGATTACGCAGCGCGGTATTCTCCGCCGACAGCTTGCGTCGCAGCACCACCTCGCTCATTGACAAGGTTTCGGCGACTTCGGCCGCGGTCCAGATGTTGTGCGGATCGGTGGCCAGACAGCGGCGTACGCGTTGGGTTAAATTCCTGGCTTCGTTATGGATGAAGCTGATATTGAATTGTTTTAACCACAGTAGAATTTCCAGCATTTTATGGCGAATGATGACCGTGGGGAAACGCTGCTTAAGCGCCAGTGCCAGGCTGGTGGTCTCAAAACTGTGCATCAGCGCGCAGGGCAGATTGCATAATGTCATCACCGCGTCGAAGGGAGTCGGTGATGTGCTTTCAACCTGGGGCGGCGATAAGGTGAGCAACTGCGGATCGCAGGTCAATAGCTGACAGCTGAATACCCCGTCCTCAGAGAGTTCGTTGATAATATCCACGGTTTGCCCCCCGTCGATAATCAACAGCTCGCCCGCATGCGCCACCACTTCACGCTGTTGCCAACGCACGCGTTTGTGACCTTGCTGCACCAGGTAGAGATGCGGCTGTTCAAAATAGACTGAAGGAAATAATAATTCAGTATGCTGAATGATGTGTGCCGATGCACCAATTCCTGGACAAAGATTAATTGTACGTTCCATCGATATTCATTTCGCAGCCATTATCTATGAATATCTTTACGCTTTGATTGGCGTTGGAGCAACATCTTTCCATAGGTTGTGAAACACAACAGCGTGTTTTATCTATCAAAAATCAATTTCCTGCTGAACAGAAAACGTCCGTGTCGGAGTGGTATTTATCCGTTAAAGTGAGAGCAAGGCTCGAATTGCACATTTTTTCTAATTACCCAATATCTGAATAATTCAAATGGCATGGATTAATATTCTGACTTAACCGGGGAATAATAGTGCATGCTGCTATCTATTCCGTTGTCGCCGTTATTGCTGCGAACTCATCTGATTTGTGGATCTCCCAGCAACAAGGCGCGATCGTGAAACTGGCCGTAAGTGCTGTTCACCACGTTTTGGCGCGTCGACTGGCCGATTAATTCTTTCAATTGATCCATGCGTTGCTGCAGCAGACGTTTTAGTTCGGTCTCGTTGTCGAGGATTTGCTGCAGCTTATGGCGCAGCAATTCCTGTAACGCCATTGAGGGACCGGCCTGCCCGGTAAAGGCGGCGGTTCTTTCCACCGCCGTCACGTAGGACAGTTCCAGCTCGACCAGGTCTTCCCATCTTTCCGTTTGTGCCAGAACGATCATCTGGCTACTCAGGCTATACACCTGCTGATAGGCGGCTAACAGCTGTTGTTGACGTTCCATTACACGGCGTCCTGAGTGGGGTGGTAGTTGGGGCCAATCTGGCGCCAGGCGTCAGCAATATTTTCCAGCAGCTTCACCACTTCGGTAATCGCCGCTTCGTCATTGTGCAGGTTGGCTTGCATCAGGCGTCGCTTCATATAGTCATACAGCGCCGCCAGATTATCGGCCATTTCACCGCCCTGCTGGTGGTCGAGACCGCTTTTCAGGCCGTTATCGATAATATTGATGGCCTTTGACAGAGCCAGTCCTTTGCCGGCGATATCACCCTGATTCATCAGTATCCGTGCGCGTAACAGGGCGCTAAGCGCCCCGTCGAACAACATCACGATTAACTGGTGCGGGCTGGCGCTCATTACGCCACTTTCCAGACTGACCTGGGCGTAGGCCTGAGTTCCGCTACGGTTATACATGTGATTTTTTACCTGGTTAAAAAGTTCTTACTTGAACTGTTGTTTTAAATAATCACCGGTGCCACTCAGCTTGGACATCATGGTATCCAGTTGGACGAATTGTTGTTTATAGCGATCGATAGTGCTTTGAATGCTGGCCGTGACGGTGGTGATCTTGCTGTTCAGGCGGTCAAGGCTGGTATTGATGCTTTTGGTCGAGTTCTCAATGATGCCGCCGGCCTTGATGTAGCTTTGGATCTCATTGTGGATCTCGGTGGCCATGCCGGTATCTTTGCCGTTGCCGGCGAAGAAGTTGGCAACCTGCTCCGGTTTTTCATCGATGGCTTTGTTGAGCTTGGTGCTGTCGATCTCCAGCTTGCCGGTTTTGGTGTTGGTGGTGATCCCCAGGTTACCCAGCCCCTTCAGCTCCGGGTTGTCCTGCGCGCCGCTGAGCGCACTTTTAATCGAAGACTGAACACCGCGCAGGGTGTTATCCCCCAGCAGCGCGCCGTTTTTGGCATTCTGCGCCTCGCCGGTTTTGACCGGGGTATATTTGGTCAGCGAGTTAAAGGTATCCAGCAGTGAGTTATAGTTGTCGACCCAGTCTTTGATTTTGTCGGCGGTGCCGGTTTTATCGGTGCTGATCACCAGGTTCTGCGGCTCATCTTTCTTGGTGACGGTTTTCAGATCGATGGTCACGCCCTGCAGGGCATCGGCAATTGAGTTGGTGCTGCGTTTGATTTTCGTGCCGTTAACCAAGACTTCAGCATCCTGACCGGCCACGGTTTGCTTCATTGCGTTGCTTTTGGCAGCGGAGTCGTAGTTGAGGATGGCGCCCAACTTATCGTCATTGTTGACCTGGACCGAAACGGTGTTTTTCTCGCCGGTGGCCGTGGAGCTGATCGCCAATTGATAGTCGTTGTCACCCACCCGCATGATACTGGCGTTGACGCCGGCTTTGGCATTGTTAATCGCATCGCGCATTTCCACCAGCGAGGTTTGATCATCGCTCAGTGGGATCTTCACTTCTTTCTGCGGGTCCCCTGCGGTGATGGTGATTGAGCGGTCAATGCTGCCGGGCGTGCCGAGTTTTTCCGTCTGATTGGTAATCGACGCCTGTGTGGTCAGCGTTTGCGGCTGTGCCAGTTTTTGAACTTCGACAATGTAGTTCCCCGCCACGGCCTTGTCGGTGGTGGTGATGGCAAACTGATCGTGTTTGCTGGCGGTGGTGTTATTGAAAAAAGTCGGTTTCGCCAGCTCTTTACTGAGGTTATCGAACTTTTCCAGCGAGCCTTTCAGGGTGCCGTAGGCGGTCAACTGGGCGTTGTAGCTGGTCTGCTGGGTGGTGTACGGGGTCAGACGCTGCTGTTCCGCTTTGGTCAGCTTGTCCAGCAAGCCGTTGAGGTCGAGTCCTGAGCCGATGCCTAATGAACTGATCGATGCCATTCGTAATTCTCCTTAATAATGACTTTATTCGCTTTACGCGTTTATCGGCCCAGCGGAGAAAAAGTTTACCGAAAAGTTTAAAAACCGATGGCGCAATAGAGGAAGGAAAAACCGCGTTATTTCTGCCATTGCGGCGAAGCGAAAAAAAAACAAAAAATTTCTAAAGGTTGCAGGGGGAGGGCCGATACCTGATGGGACGGTGGTTGACGCCGTGGGCAAAGCAGCCCGAACCTTTTAACTACGTTGCGAAGATCGCAACTGACACGTAAGGAAAGCATACAATGGCACAAGTAATTAATACCAACAGCCTGTCGCTGATGGCGCAGAACAACCTGAACAAATCTCAGTCTTCTTTGGGTACTGCGATCGAGCGTCTGTCTTCCGGCCTGCGTATCAACAGCGCCAAGGACGATGCCGCGGGTCAGGCGATCTCTAACCGTTTCACCGCTAACATCAAAGGCCTGACTCAGGCTTCCCGTAACGCCAACGACGGTATCTCTCTGGCGCAGACCACGGAAGGCGCACTGAACGAAGTTAACGACAACCTGCAAAACATCCGTCGTCTGACCGTACAGTCTCAGAACGGTTCTAACTCTTCCAGCGACCTGAAATCCATCCAGGACGAAATCGGCGAACGTCTGGCTGAGATCAACCGTATCTCTGAACAAACCGACTTCAACGGCGTGAAAGTGCTGAGCGGCGACCAGAAGCTGACCATTCAGGTGGGTGCCAACGACAACGAAACCATCCAGATCGATCTGAAAAACATCAACTCTAAAACTCTGGGCCTGGATAAGTTCAGCGTGGCAGACGGTGTTGATACCACCAAAGTTGGCGGTGCAGTAACTACCATTGCAACCGGTAAAGATCTGACTATCACCAATACCACGAACAAACAGGCTAACGGTGCTGCACCAGCCAGCTACCTGAAAGACAATACCACTGGTGATATTTACGCTGTAGGTACCGATGGCAAGAACTACAAAGCTACCATCGACAAAACTTCTGGTGACATCACCGCTATTGCAGCAGCAGAAACCACTGGTTTGACCGATACTGCGGCTACCACTACTGTTAAGGAAGAAGTCACTGCAACGGGTGACACTACTGGTCTGAAATCCTATGATGGTGGCAAATCTTACCTGATCCAGGAAGGTACCGGTGCAGATGCCAAATACTTCAAGGCCACTGCAGACAGCGCAGGTAAAGTAACCAAAGGCGCTGAAATGAGCACCACGCCTAAAACTGCCGACCCACTGGCAACCCTGGACAAAGCACTGTCTCAGGTTGACGGTCTGCGTTCTTCCCTGGGTGCGGTACAGAACCGTTTCGATTCTGTTATCAACAACCTGAACAGCACCGTGAACAACCTGTCTGCTTCTCAGTCTCGTATTCAAGATGCTGACTACGCGACCGAAGTGTCTAACATGAGCCGTGCCAACATCCTGCAACAGGCTGGCACCTCTGTTCTGGCACAGGCTAACCAGTCTACTCAGAACGTGTTGTCCCTGCTGCGTTAATCGACTCTCCCCGATTAACCTGTCGCAAAAGAACCCCGCTTCGGCGGGGTTTTTTTATGGTCGCGCACCGCTCAGCTAATGCATGGCGCAAATAAGGCCCGTTTTGTACGACTGTTCTGCCGATTGGCATTTTGCCCCCTACGGATAATAGCGCTGACTCTCTTATCCGCAGGTTTTAGACATAGTGAGCGATCTGTATACCGCCGAAGGCGTGATGGACAAAAATTCTCTCTGGCTGCGCTACGTTCCGTTAGTGCGCCACGAGGCGTTGCGCCTGCAGGTCAGGCTGCCCGCCAGCGTGGAGCTCGACGATCTGCTGCAGGCCGGGGGAATTGGGCTGTTAAACGCCGTTGAGCGTTATGACGCCCTGCAGGGAACCGCCTTTACCACCTATGCGGTGCAACGCATTCGCGGCGCCATGCTCGATGAGTTGCGCAGCCGTGACTGGGTACCGCGCAGCGTGCGTCGCCATGCCCGTGAAGTGGCGCAGGTGATGCGGCAGTTGGAACAGCGGCTCGGCAGGCCGGCCAGCGAAGTGGAAGTGGCGCAGACGCTGAACCTGCCACTGGATGAGTACCGTCAAATTCTGTTGGACACCAATAACAGTCAGCTTTTTTCCTACGACGAATGGCGGGAAGAGCATGGCGAAAGCGCGGAACCGCTGCTGGAAGGGCACGAAGAGGCCAATCCGTTACATCATCTGCTGGAGGGCAATTTACGCCAACGGGTGATTGACGCCATTGAGGCGTTGCCGGAACGCGAAAAAATGGTGCTGACGCTGTATTACCAGGAAGAGTTGAACCTGAAAGAGATCGGCGCCGTGCTGGACGTAGGGGAATCACGTGTCAGCCAATTGCATAGCCAGGCAATAAAACGCCTGCGCTCCCGCCTGGCGAACGAGAACTGACATGCACTCAACTCTGACCCTTCAACCTGATCACCATTGCGATAATCGGACTGCTTCTATGCCAGGAATATTATTGAAAAAACGGCCGCTGAGTCGTTATTTGAAAGATTACAAACACAGCCAGACCCATTGCTCTCAGTGCGGCAAGCTATTGGATCGCATGGCGTTGGTGTTTCGTGGCAAGATCATCAACAAAGATGCCATTGCGCGCATGGATCAGCCGATTGACGATCACGTTTGGCTGAATGTGCAAAATGAGCTGACGGCGCTGTGCCGCTTTTGCAGTGAGATCTCCTGCAATAGCCATCCGAGCTATTTCGATATTATGTCGTTCAAGCAATATCTGTTTGAGCAAACCGAAATGAGCCACAGCACCATCCGTGAATACGTGGTGCGCCTGCGTCGGCTGGATGAAATGCTGGTGGAACGCAACTATCCGGCGGATAAATTCGCCAGTAACGCCAGCCATCAGCGTATTATCGAAGACTTGCCTTCTGCGGCGCACAACAATTACCGCATTGCGCTGCGCAAATATGACCAGTACCTTGCTTGGCAAAAAAGTTACTGATCTGGCTTCCCCGGCACGCCAGCCGGGGATCTTACCCTTTCCCCGTCACGAATAAAGAGTGATTATTAGGTTCACATCTGCTAAATCTATCGTTTAGATGTTGATACCTGATTCCCTGGGGGAAGTTGTGAATCTGCAACAGAAACTGGCGCAATTCCCGCGCCTCGATTTAGTGGGCTCTGCCACTCCGCTCGAAAAACTGTCTCGCCTTTCAGACTACCTTGGCCGCGAAATTTACATCAAACGTGACGACGTCACGCCGATGGCGATGGGCGGTAACAAATTGAGAAAACTGGAATTTCTTGCCGCAGAAGCGCTGCGTCAAGGCGCGGACACGCTGGTCACCGCCGGTGCCATCCAATCCAACCATGTGCGCCAAACGGCTGCAGTGGCGGCCAAGCTGGGTCTGCACTGCGTAGCGTTGCTGGAAAACCCAATCGACACTCAGGCAGAAAACTACCTGACCAACGGTAACCGCTTGCTGCTCGGGTTGTTTAACGCGGAAGTGGTGATGTGTGACGCGCTGCATGACCCGCAACAGCAGTTGGCCGATCTGGCGACCCGTCTTGAAGGGCAAGGCTTCCGGCCTTATGTGGTGCCGGTAGGAGGCTCCAATGCGCTGGGGGCGCTGGGTTACGTGCAGTGTGCGTTGGAAATTGCCGAGCAGAGCCAGCGCAGCAACGTCGCATTCAGCTCGGTGGTAGTGGCCTCCGGCAGCGCAGGGACCCATGCCGGGCTGGCCGTTGGCCTGCAGCAGTTGCTGCCGGAAACGCAACTGATTGGTGTAACTGTTTCACGCAAGGTGATCGACCAGTTGCCCAAGGTGGAGCTGATCCAAAAAGCGCTGGCCTGTTCATTGGATATTGACCAACTGGCACCGATTACGCTGTGGGACGACTATTTTGCGCCGCAATATGGTATGCCAAACGAAGAAGGCACGGCGGCGATACAGCTTTTGGCGCAGCAGGAAGGGGTGTTGTTGGATCCGGTTTACAGCGGCAAGGCGATGGCCGGTCTGATCGACGGCGTAGCCCAGCAGCGCTTCCGTGACGAGGGCCCGATCCTGTTTATCCATACCGGCGGTGCGCCGGCGTTGTTCGCCTATCATCCACAGGTGTAAGCGCGCTTTGTTATTCCATTTTGAACTATATTTATAAGGTTATATTCCTTCAAGCAGGCGGTCACACTGTTAAAGTGCTGATATCAAAAAAGATAAACAACAGATGGGGTGTTTATGATTTTTTCCAAAGTTCGTCGTCAATTGCTGCTGGGCGTGATGAGCGTTGCACTGACCGCCGGTTTGAGCACGCAGACCTATGCCGCCGATAACCTGCTGGAGCAGGTGAAGCATCACGGGACACTGGTTGTCGGGTTGGAAGGCACTTATCCGCCGTTCAGCTTCCAGGGGGAAGACGGAAAATTGACCGGCTTCGAGGTGGATTTCGCCAACGCCCTGGCGGAGCATCTTGGCGTTAAAGCCAAGCTGAATCCTACCAAGTGGGACGGCATGCTGGCTTCGCTGGACTCAAAACGCATCGACGTGGTGATCAATCAGGTGACCATTTCCGACGAGCGCAAAAAGAAATACGATTTCTCGACGCCTTATACCGTCTCCGGTATTCAGGCCTTGGTGAAGAAGGGCAATGAAGGCACCATCACCAAGCCGGAAGATCTGAAGGGTAAAAAGGTCGGCGTGGGCCTGGGCACCAACTACGAGCAATGGTTGCGTGACAATGTGCAGGGCGTGGACGTGCGTACCTATGATGATGACCCGACCAAATACCAGGATCTGCGCGTAGGCCGTATCAACGCTATTCTGGTTGACCGTCTGGCGGCATTGGATCTGGTGAAGAAAACCGGCGACACGCTGGCGGTAGCGGGCCCGGCGTTCTCTCGTCAGGAATCCGGCGTGGCGGTGCGTAAAAACAACCCGGAACTGCTGGCTGCGATTAACCAGGCGATTGCCGAAATGCAAAAAGACGGCACGCTGGCGAAGATCTCCGAGAAATGGTTTGGCGCGGACGTAACTAAATAATGCACGAAAGTATCCAACTGGCGCTGGATTCAGCGCCATTTTTATTGCGGGGCGCGATCCTCACTCTCCAGCTCAGTCTGGGGGGCATGGCGCTCGGTTTACTGCTCGGTTTTCTGCTGGCGCTGATGCGCCTTTCGCCGTTATGGCCGCTGTCATGGCTGTCGCGCATTTATGTGTCGCTGTTTCGCGGCACGCCGTTGATTGCCCAACTGTTCATGATTTACTACGGCCTGCCGCAGTTCGGCATCGAGTTTGATCCCTTCCCGGCGGCGCTGATTGGCCTGTCGCTCAATACTGCCGCCTATACTTCGGAAACCCTGCGTGCCGCGATTTCGTCGATCGAAAAAGGGCAGTGGGAAGCGGCAGCCAGCATCGGCATGACCCGCTGGCAGACGCTGCGTCGGGTGATCCTGCCGCAGGCGGCGCGTACCGCATTGCCGCCGTTGGGCAACAGCTTTATCGGCCTGGTGAAGGACACCTCGCTGGCGGCGACCATTCAGGTGCCGGAACTGTTCCGCCAGGCGCAGTTGATTACCTCGCGTACCCTGGAAGTGTTCACCATGTATCTGGCGGCCTCGCTGATTTACTGGGTGATGGCGACCCTGCTTTCTGCGCTGCAAAATCGTCTGGAAGCCCACGTAAACCGCCAGGATCAGGAGTAACGCATGAGTGCCATTGAAGTGAAAAAACTGACCAAGCAGTTCAACGGTCAAACGGTGCTGCATGGGATTGATCTGGAAGTCGGTGCCGGTGAGGTAGTGGCGATTATCGGGCCAAGCGGCTCGGGGAAAACCACCTTATTGCGCAGCATCAACCTGCTGGAAGTGCCGGATTCCGGTACCATTCGCGTCGGCGATATACTGATCGACGGTTCCAAGCCACTGAGCAAACAGAAAAAACAGGTTCGTGCCTTACGCCAGCAGGTGGGGTTCGTGTTTCAGAACTTCAATCTGTTCCCGCACCGTTCGGTATTGGAAAATATTATTGAAGGTCCGGTCATCGTAAAAGGCGAGCCCAAGGCCAGCGCGGAACAACGCGCACGGGCCTTGTTGACCAAAGTGGGGCTGAGCGGCAAAGAGTCGGCCTATCCGCGCCGTCTTTCCGGCGGCCAGCAGCAGCGGGTGGCGATTGCCAGGGCGCTGGCGATGCAACCGGAAGTGATCCTGTTTGACGAACCGACCTCGGCGCTCGACCCGGAGCTGGTGGGCGAGGTGCTCAACACCATACGTTCGCTGGCGGAAGAAAAGCGCACCATGGTGATCGTCACGCACGAGATGAGCTTTGCCCGCGACGTGGCCGACCGCGCCATTTTTATGGACCACGGTCGTATCGTGGAGCAAGGGCCGGCAAAAGAGCTGTTCGCTAATCCGCAGCACCAGCGTACCCAACAATTCCTCGACAAGTTTTTGAATCAGTAAGCAGGGGGGCGTTCAGCCCCCTGGCTATTGACTACCCGGCTTTCAATAATTCATTGCGGGCGGCGGCGGCCAAAAAGGCGCTGCGGCTATCGTAACCGGGATGCTGCTGCACCAGTGAATCTATGCGGTTCAGCAGGCGGTGCGGCAAGGTAATATTGATACGCTCCGCCCGACCATCAAACTTATCCATATTAATATTGACCAACAACCACTGCCCGCCATTCAGACTGTCGTTATTCTGTGCCAGATGAAAGGTCACGGCCTGTGGGCCGGGAATGGGCTGATTGTCTTCGCTCAAGAATTCGAAATGGGCATCCAGCGCACTTCTGGCGTCTTCAAAGGCTCTGTCCAGGGTATCTCCGGCAAAATAGCAGCCTGGCACATCGGGAAAGAAGCCGCTGGCGCTGCCGTCCGGTTCAGAATGTACATACGCAGGGTAGAACATAATTTCTCCTGTTAACTCATGGCGTCGGGTTAGCACAATCCGGCATCTTTCATGATTTGGCGCAGCGTCCCCGCTTTCAGATCCTTTCGCGGATGTGGAACGGTGATCACCAGACGGGAGTTCGGGTGCTTAAACTGATGGTGGCTTCCCTTGATCCGCGTTAAAACCCAACCTTCCTGTTCTAATAGCCCGATCAGTTCTGAACTTTTCACGCGATTACCGTCCCTTTATGATACACACCATACACACTTTTTGACAATCAGGGCGATACGCTAGCGTGTAGAAAGGGCGCAGACAATAAAAAACCCTGCACGAATGCAGGGTTTGCGGGAGGGTTCGCAGATTAAGTGACCTGCGGCGGTCATCCAGTCAGACGGATTACCCTATGGTCATCAGGCTGGCGTTACCGCCGGCAGCTGCGGTATTGACGCTCAGCGAACGCTCGATCAGCAGGCGTTCCAACAGAATATTGGTTTCGCCGTGAGCAAAGCCCTGCACTGAAACGATCGCGCCGCTGCGCTGGGCGATTTGCTCGCACAGGGTGCGCAGCTGATCGGCGTCGCCATGGTAAATGGCGGCATCGAACTCCACCTTGTCCTGCTGCCAGTCTTTGCTGAAGCTGATGCTGGCCTGAACCGCCGCCGGCAGGCGGCGATACAGGGTGCGTTGCAGCTCGGCTTCCGGCCACAGCACGCTGCTGCCGACGGCCAGTACTGCAGACAACTGCGTCAAGGCATCGGCCTCGTTATCGGCCAGGCAGAGTACGCGCTCACGCGGCAACAGGGCATAGGTATTGCGCTCGCCGGTAGGGCCAGGCAGTGGACGTAGGGTACCGCCCTGGCCCAGTTCGGCGTAGCGTTGCGCCAACGTCACCAGATCGCGCTGGTTTTCGGCAATCGCCCATTGCTCCAGTGCCTGATGGGCTTTGAGCAACTGTGGCCGCGCGGTGGCTTCCAGCGGGCGTTCTTCGTCCTGGCGGTGCAGGGTGCGTTGCACCGCATCATCAGGGCGGTTGGCCAGCAGGCGATACAGGTACAGCGGGCCACCGGCTTTAGGACCGGTGCCGGACAGGCCTTCGCCACCAAATGGCTGCACGCCGACCACGGCGCCAACCATGTTGCGGTTAACGTACAGGTTGCCCACCTTGGCGCGTTCGGTCACGCGGGCGATGGTTTCATCAATACGGGTGTGAACGCCCAGCGTCAGACCATAACCGGCGGCGTTGATCTGATCGACCAGCGACTCCAGATTGGTGCGTTGGAAGCGGACCACGTGCAGCACCGGGCCGAAGATCTCTTTTTGCAGCTCGTCGAAGCTGTCCAGTTCGATCAGGGTTGGCTTGATAAAGGTGCCACGGGACCACTCTTTCTCATCCTGCACGTTGCCTTTCGCGGCCTGATAGACCTTACGGCCCTTGGCGCGCATCGCCTGAATATGACGTTCGATGCCGGTTTTGGCCTCGGCGTCGATCACCGGCCCGATATCGGTCGACAGGCGTTCCGGGTTGCCCATGCGGCATTCGGCCATCGCGCCGCGCAGCATTTGCAGCGTGTGTTCCGCCACGTCTTCCTGAATGCACAGGATACGCAGGGCGGAGCAGCGTTGGCCTGCGCTGTCGAATGCGGAGGCGACCACGTCAGTCACTACCTGTTCGGTCAGAGCGGAAGAGTCGACGATCATGGCGTTCAGACCACCGGTTTCGGCAATCAGCGGCGTTGGACGACCTTGCGGATCCAGACGGCCTGCGATGCTGCGTTGCAGGATACCGGCAACATCGGTCGAGCCGGTAAACATCACGCCGCGAACCCGAGCGTCATTAACCAGAACCGAGCCGACGCTTTCGCCCTGACCCGGCAGCAGTTGCAGCACGCCTTGCGGAATGCCGGCTTCCAACAGAATGCGCACCGCCTGTGCGGCGATCAGCGGTGTTTGCTCTGCCGGTTTGGCCAGAACGCTGTTGCCTGCCGCCAGCGCAGCGGCAATCTGGCCGGTGAAGATGGCCAGCGGGAAGTTCCACGGGCTGATACACACCACCGGGCCCAGCGGACGGTGGCTGTCATTGGCGAAATCATCGCGCACCTGACCGGCGTAGTAATGCAGGAAGTCGACCGCTTCGCGCACTTCGGCGATGGCGTTGTTAAAGGTTTTGCCCGCTTCGCGCACCAGAATGCCCAACAGGCTTTGCAGTTGGCCCTCCATCAGTTCGGCGGCGCGCTCAAGAATGGCGGCGCGCTCGGACGGCGGGGTGGCAAACCAGATTGGACCGGCGGCAGCGGCGGCGTCGAGCGCCCGGCTGACTTCACCTTCGGTGGCTTCACGCACGTAACCGACTACGTCGCCAGGCTCGGCAGGGTTAATGACCGGTTGCTCCACGCCCTGATCCAGCTCGGCGTCAATAATCGGCTCTGCGCGCCAGGGTTGAGTAGCGCTGGTCAGCAGTGCGCTGGACAGAGACGCCAGACGCTGTTCGTTCGACAGGTCCAGGCCGCTGGAGTTGATGCGCTTGGTGCCATAGAGTTCACGCGGCAACGGAATGCGTGGGTGCGGCAGACCAAGTTGACCTTCGCTGGTGGCCAGGGCTTCAACCGCGGTGACCGGATCGGCAACCAGTTCGTCGAGCGGCAGGGTGGCATCGGCGATACGGTTAACGAACGAGGTGTTAGCGCCGTTTTCCAGCAGGCGACGCACCAGATACGCCAACAGCGTTTCATGGGTGCCGACCGGTGCATAGATGCGACATGGACGGTTCAGCTTACCGTCGGCCACTTTACCCACCACTTGTTCGTACAGCGGTTCGCCCATGCCGTGCAGGCACTGGAACTCATACTGGCCCGGGTAGTAGTTGTTGCCCGCCAGATGATAAATCGCGCTCAGGGTATGGGCGTTATGGGTCGCGAACTGCGGATAAATCAGGTTCGGCACCGCCAGCAGTTTGCGGGCGCAGGCCAGGTAGGAAACGTCGGTGTAGACCTTGCGGGTGTAAACCGGATAGCCTTCCAGCCCGTCCATTTGGGCGCGTTTGATTTCGCTGTCCCAGTAGGCGCCTTTCACCAGACGGATCATCAGGCGACGGCGGCTGCGTTGTGCCATGTCGATGACTGCATCGATGGCGAACGGGCAGCGTTTCTGATAGGCCTGGATCACAAAGCCGATACCGTTCCAACCGGCCAACTGAGGTTCGAAGCACAGCTTTTCCAGCAGGTCGAGCGAGATTTCCAGGCGATCGGCCTCTTCAGCGTCGATATTGATGCCGATGTCGTATTGGCGTGCCTGCAGGGTCAATGACAGCAGGCGAGGGTAAAGCTCTTCCATTACGCGTTCATACTGCGCGCGGCTATAACGCGGGTGCAAAGCGGACAGCTTGATCGAAATGCCCGGGCCTTCATAGATGCCGCGGCCGTTCGACGCTTTGCCGATCGCATGGATTGCCTGCTGGTAAGACACCAGATAGGCCTGCGCGTCGGCTTCGGTCAGGGCGGCTTCACCCAGCATGTCGTAGGAATAACGGAACCCTTTGTCTTCCAGCTTGCGGGCGTTGGCCAGCGCTTCGGCGATGGTTTCGCCGGTCACGAACTGTTCGCCCATCAGGCGCATCGCCATATCCACGCCTTTACGGATCAGCGGTTCGCCGCTTTTGCCGATAATGCGGTTCAGCGAGCGTGACAGGTTGGCTTCATTATGGGTGGATACCAGTTTGCCGGTGAACAACAGGCCCCAGGTGGCGGCGTTAACAAACAGCGATGGGCTACGGCCGAGGTGAGAATGCCAGTTGCCGTTGCTGATTTTATCGCGGATCAGCGCATCGCGGGTTGGCTTGTCAGGAATGCGCAGCAGGGCTTCGGCCAGGCACATCAGCGCCACGCCTTCCTGTGAAGACAAGGAGAACTCTTGCAGCAGTCCTTGCACCATACCGGCGCGGCCATTTGCACTCTTTTGGTTACGCAACTTCTCGGCGATGTCGTAAGCCATCTTGTGGGTGGCTTTGGCAAGATCGGCCGGTAATCGCGCCTGTTCGAGCAACATCGGCACCGCTTCAGTCTCAGGGCGGCGATAGGCCGCGGTGATGGCTGCGCGATTAACCGACTGCGGCAGAATTTGTTCTGCAAATTCAAGGAATGGCTGGTGGGACTCTTCCTGCACTTGCGGCATAATGTCGTCCGCTTCGGCCTGGCCGGCAGCGGCAAGTGCTGGAATTTCAGGGATATCGGAACCGTTCTCGAGACGTTCGAGATAATTAAAAATGGCCTGCTTGATCAGCCAGTGCGGCGTGCGATCGATACGCTGTGCGGCGCTTTTGATTCGCTCGCGAGTGCCCTCGTCGAGTTTCACGCCCATTGTGGTAGTGCCCATGCCAATCCAACTCCTGTGTTAAGAACCTATCCCATCAGGCTATACAAACTGCGGGCCAGATAGGCTGCTGGGATAGGTTCGTGCGTTGTGTGCTGTGATGAATGCAGACAATATCCTGCATGTTGCAACTTTGTGCAACCGTGTTAAATCAGGCGGATGAACGAAGTGTGAGTTCCATCGATTTTTTAACATCAATAATCGGCATGGTTCTTGCTCTGCCAGTGGGGTGGCGCGTCGAGGGTCGGTCGTCTGCACGCGTTAACCCCAGCAATATCAGGGGTAACGTTGAATTAGTATGAGGTGCAACTCTGTTTTTGAATGCGGGGTGTAACCTTGCAGGTGGTTAAATGTGACGCAGGGTAAACTTTGTGTAACTTTGTTGTTAAATGTCTTGTTGGATAATCAACAGGTCAACTAGGATAGCCGACGGTCAGACAATTGCGGGGGGAAACTATTTTCACTCGCGGGAGTGTCCGCTTTTCGCCACGTTCCGGCGAATTGGCAAGCAGTAACTATCGCAATACAGCGCGAAATAATAATGAGAGTGGAGAATTTCATGACAATGAGCACACCAATGCTGGTCACCTTCCTGGTGTATATCTTCGGGATGGTGTTAATCGGCCTACTTGCCTACCGGGCAACCAATAACTTTGACGACTACATTCTGGGCGGTCGTAGCCTGGGCAGCGTGGTGACCGCGCTCTCTGCCGGCGCATCGGATATGAGCGGCTGGTTGCTGATGGGCCTGCCGGGCGCCATCTTTCTGTCCGGCATTTCCGAAAGCTGGATTGCGATAGGCCTGACCATCGGCGCTTACCTTAACTGGAAGCTGGTGGCAGGGCGGCTGCGTGTTCATACCGAAGCCAACAATAACGCCCTGACGTTACCGGATTATTTCACCAGCCGTTTTGAAGACAACAGCAAGCTGCTGCGGGTGATCTCCGCCATTGTCATTCTGGTGTTCTTCACTATCTATTGTGCTTCCGGCATCGTCGCCGGTGCGCGTCTGTTCGAAAGCACCTTTGGCATGAGCTACGAAACGGCGCTGTGGGCCGGCGCTGCGGCCACTATCCTTTATACCTTTATCGGCGGATTCCTGGCGGTGAGCTGGACCGACACCGTCCAGGCCAGCCTGATGATTTTCGCGCTGATCCTGACGCCGGTGATTGTTATCTTTGCCGTTGGCGGCATCGATACTTCGATGCTGGTTATCGAAGCGAAAAACCCGGCCAATATCGACATGCTGAAAGGCCTGAACTTTGTGGCTATTCTCTCGCTGCTGGGCTGGGGACTGGGTTACTTCGGTCAGCCGCACATTCTGGCGCGCTTTATGGCGGCCGACTCTCACCGCACTATCCGTAGCGCACGTCGCATCAGCATGACCTGGATGATCCTGTGTCTGGCGGGCACCATTGCCGTCGGCTTCTTCGGTATTGCTTACTTCGCCAATAACCCGGACCAGGCGGGCAACGTGTCGCAAAACGGCGAGCGTGTGTTTATCGAGCTGGCGATGATTCTGTTCAACCCGTGGATCGCCGGCATTTTGCTGTCGGCAATTTTGGCGGCGGTAATGAGTACCCTGAGCTGCCAGCTGTTGGTGTGTTCAAGTGCGATTACCGAAGATTTGTACAAAGCCTTCCTGCGTAAGGGCGCCAGCCAGCGTGAGCTGGTATGGGTAGGGCGCATCATGGTGCTGGTGGTGGCGTTAGTGGCTATCGCGCTGGCGGCAAACCCGGAAAACCGCGTGCTGGGTCTGGTGAGCTACGCCTGGGCCGGCTTCGGCGCTGCCTTCGGTCCGGTGGTGCTGATCTCGGTCATGTGGTCACGCATGACGCGTAACGGCGCCCTGGCCGGCATGCTGGTTGGCGCAGTAACGGTGATCGTCTGGAAACACTTCGCCTGGCTGGATCTGTATGAAATCATCCCGGGCTTCCTGTTCGGCTGTATCGCCATCGTGGTGGTGAGTCTGATGGGGCGTTCTCCTTCCGCCACCATTACCGAGCGTTTCGATCAGGCGGAAGCCGAATTCAAAACCGTTTAATCTCTCGCATCGCGAGTCAAAAAGGCGCTTAAGGCGCCTTTTTTATTTCATCCTCCCAGGTTTTTCGTCATCTTGCGGAAACAACTGGCGACATTTGATTAGAAAAAATCACCCTTGGCGCTCTTGTATTTCTTTCAGCCAGAATGATAATCACTATCGTTGTGTTTTACTTTTCTTTACATTGGCGCTGCCGTCATTTCTGACGTGCGGGCGCTTCGCAGCAGATGCCTTTTTAGGGGTTATTACTTATGTTTGTTCCCTTCCTTATCATGTTCCGTGAGGGGCTGGAGGCGGCGTTGATCGTCAGCCTGATTGCCAGCTACCTGAAACGCACGCAGCGGGGTCAATGGTTAGGCGTGGTATGGATAGGGGTGATTGTTGCCGCCGCTCTGTGCCTGGCGCTCGGCATCTTCATCAATGAAACCACTGGCGAATTCCCGCAAAAGCAGCAAGAACTGTTCGAGGGCATTGTCGCGGTGGTAGCGGTATTGATCCTGACCTATATGGTGTTCTGGATGCGTAAGGTCTCCAAATCGGTCAAGGTGCATCTGGAAGGCGCCATCGACAATGCGCTCAACTCCGGCAAAGGTCAGGGCTGGGCGCTGGTAGCGATGGTGTTTTTTGCCGTGGCGCGCGAAGGGCTGGAGTCGGTGTTCTTCCTGCTGGCGGCTTTCCAGCAAGACGTGGGGATTGAAGCCCCGATAGGTGCGGTGCTTGGTCTGGTGGCCGCCATTGTACTGGGCATGATGATTTACTGGGGCGGCGTGAAGCTGCACCTGGCCAAATTCTTCAAATGGACCAGCCTGTTTATCCTGTTCGTTGCCGCCGGCCTGGCCGCCGGGGCGATCCGCGCCTTCCACGAAGCCGGGTTGTGGAATCACTTCCAGGACATCGCGTTTGATCTGAGTAACCATCTGTCGACCCACTCCCTGTTTGGTACCCTGCTCGAAGGCATCTTCGGCTACCAGGAAACGCCAACGGTAAGCGAAGTGGCGGTCTACTTCTTGTATTTGATCCCAGCACTGATTTTCTTTTTCCTGCCGCAGCGTGTGGAACCGGTCGCGGTTTCGACGCAACGTAAAATCAATCATTAATTTAATAGGGAATCTTGTATGTCTACTCCGTTATTCCGCCGCAAGGCTTTGCACGCAGCATTACTGGCTATCCCGGCGTTCGCGCTGAGCATTGATGCCCTGGCGGCGGACGTGCCGCAGGTAAAAATTACCGTTAACGACAAACAGTGTGAGCCGATGCAACTGACGGTGCCGGCCGGTAAAACCCAGTTTGTGGTGCACAACACCAGCCAGAAAAACGTGGAGTGGGAAATCCTGAAAGGGGTGATGGTGGTGGAAGAGCGCGAGAATATCGCACCGGGCTTCACCCAGAAGATGACCGCCAATCTGGAAGCGGGCGAATACGACATGACCTGTGGGCTGCTCAGCAATCCGAAAGGCAAGCTGACCGTGACCGCGGCGGCCGGTGCTGCCACCGACGGCAAACCGAACGCCATGGATTTGGTTGGGCCGATTGCTGAATACAAAGTCTACGTCACCAAAGAAGTGGAAGGGCTGGTCAAACAGACCAAGCTGTTCACCGATGCCGTGAAGGCCGGCAACGTGGCAGAAGCGCGTAAACTCTATGCGCCGACCCGTCAGCATTACGAGCGAATTGAGCCGATCGCCGAGCTGTTCTCCGATTTGGACGGCAGTATCGACGCCCGCGAAGATGACTACGAGAAAAAAGCGGAAGATCCGAAGTTCACCGGTTTCCACCGGCTGGAGAAAGCGCTGTTTGCCGACAACACCACCAAAGACATGAACCAATACGCCGATCGGCTGTACAAGGACACCCTTGAGCTGCAAAAACGCGTGACCGACCTGACCTTCCCGCCAAGCAAGGTGGTGGGCGGCGCTGCGGGCCTGATCGAAGAAGTGGCGGCGAGCAAAATCAGCGGTGAAGAAGACCGTTACAGCCGCACCGACCTGTGGGACTTCCAGGCCAACGTAGACGGCGCGCAAAAAATCGTTAACCTGCTGCGCCCGCTGTTGGTCAAGGCCAACAAGCCGTTGCTGGACAAGATCGACGCCAACTTTAAAACCGTCGATACCATTCTGGCGAAATACAAAACCAAAGATGGCTATGAGTCTTACGAGAAGCTGACCGATGCCGATCGCAACGCCATGAAAGGGCCAATCACCACTCTGGCGGAAGATTTGTCACAGCTGCGTGGCGTTCTGGGTCTGGACTGAGGCAAAGCATCATGAGTAACAAGATCGGCCCGGAAAACGGGCCGCATCCACAAACGCAGGGCGCGGCGTCACCGTCGCGCCGTCGTTTATTGCAGGGATTGGGGCTGGGCGTACTGGCGCTGGGCGGCAGTCGTCTGACCCAGGCGGCAGATAAAACGGCGGAACCGCTGGCGGTCGCCAAGGATGAACGCTGGCAGAAGCAACCGTTCTACGGCGCGCACCAGGCCGGGATCCTCACGCCGCAGCAAGCGGCGATGATGCTGGTGGCCTTTGACGTGCTGGCCAGCAACAAACAGGATCTGGAGCGGCTGTTTCGGCTGTTGACCAACCGCATTGCGTTTTTGACCACCGGCGGCAAAGCGCCGGAAGTGGATCCCAAGCTGCCACCGCTTGATTCGGGCATCATGGGGCCGGAGATCTACCCGGATAACCTGACCATCACCGTGTCGGTTGGAACCTCGCTGTTTGACGAGCGTTTTGGTCTGCAGGCCCAAAAGCCGCTGCGGCTGCAAAAAATGACGCGTTTTCCCAACGACTCGCTGGACGCCAGCCTGTGCCACGGTGATTTGGTGTTGCAGATTTGCGCCAATACTAATGAAACCGTGATCCACGCGCTGCGTGACATCATCAAGCATTCGCCGGATCTGCTCAGCGTGCGCTGGAAGCGAGAAGGGTTTATTTCCGCCCACGCCGCACGTAGCAAGGGCAAAGAAACGCCAATCAACCTGCTGGGCTTTAAAGACGGCACCGCCAACCCGAAAACCGACGATAAGCCGCTGATGGATCAGGTGGTGTGGGTGGCTGATAACGTCGGGGAACCGGCATGGGCGGTGGGCGGTAGCTATCAGGCAGCGCGTATTATCCGTTTCCACGTGGAGTTCTGGGATCGTACTCCGCTGCAGGAGCAGCAAACCATCTTCGGCCGCGAAAAGCACAGCGGTGCGCCGCTGGGCATGAAGCATGAACACGACGAGCCGGACTATGAGAAGGATCCCGAAGGGAAGATGATCCCGATGGATGCGCATATCCGCCTGGCAAACCCGCGCACCCCGCAAACTCAGAGTAATTTGTTGCTGCGCCGGGGTTATAGCTATTCGATCGGCGTGTCCAACTCCGGCCAGTTGGAAATGGGGCTGCTGTTCGTCTGCTACCAGGCCGATTTGGAGAAAGGTTTCCTGACGGTGCAAAAACGTCTGAACGGCGAGGCGCTGGAAGAGTACGTCAAACCTATCGGCGGTGGTTATTTCTTTGCGCTGCCAGGGGTCAAAGACAGCAACGACTATCTGGGCAGCGGCTTGCTGAAAGCCTGAGCCTCACTTCACCAGGCGGGGGTTCCCCGCCTTATTTTTGAATCAACAGCCGTTAATTAAAATCAACCCTGGGCTTGCGAAATCGAGAGCTCCGTCTTTAATTAGGCTAACTATTTTCATTTTTTGTTAAAAGCATTAACATATCGACCATAACGTTCCAAATGGTTCATATTTTCCGATCCCTTTAACGGCATTCTCCTGATGAAAAGCACTCATAAAAACCGGTTGGCGGTTTCAGCTCTGGTTATCCCTGCCTTACTGCCTGTCTGCGCCCTGGCGCAGGACAAGGATAGCGAACAGACCATGGTGGTCACGGCCAAACGCAGCGGCCTATCCGAACTGTCCACCCCGGCTGCCGTCAGCGTGGTGAATGGCGATCAAATCCGTGAGGCCAGGCCGCAGATCAACCTGTCGGAAAGTCTGGGCAGCGTGCCCGGCCTGCAAATTCAGAACCGCCAGAACTACGCGCAGGATCTGCAGCTTTCGGTGCGGGGCTTTGGTGCACGTTCAATGTATGGCGTGCGCGGCGTACGTATTTATGTCGATGGTATTCCTGCCACCATGCCGGATGGTCAGGGCCAGACGTCGAACATTGACCTTAACTCGGTTGAAAAGGTGGAGGTGCTGCGCGGGCCGTTTTCCGCCCTCTACGGCAATGCCTCCGGCGGCATGGTGAATGTGGAAACCGAAACCGGCCAGCAACCTGCGCGCCTTGAAGCCAGTTCGTACTTTGGCAGTTACGGCACCTGGCGTTATGGCGTCAAGGCGACCGGGGCAACCGGCGACGGCACCCACGCCGGTGACGTTAACTACACTATTTCCGGTACCCGGTTCACGACGCAGGGCTTTCGCGATCACAGCGGCGCGCAGAAAAACCTCGGCAATGCCAAGCTGGGCGTACGCATCGACGATGTCAGCACCCTGACGCTGTTGTTCAACAGCGTCGATATTCACGCCAATGACCCGGGAGGCCTGACGAACGCGGAATGGCACGATAATCCGCGCCAGGCGCCGCGTGCCGACCAGTACAACACCCGTAAAAGCACTTCGCAGACCCAGGCCGGGTTGCACTATGAGCGCCAGATGGGGGCCGATGACGACCTGAGCATCATGATGTACGCCGGTGAGCGCGAAACCACCCAGTACCAGTCGATCCCGGTTGCGGTGCAGCAGCGTAGCGCCCAGCATCCTGGCGGAGTGATTGACCTGACCCGCCATTATCAAGGGATTGATACCCGCTGGACGCACCGCGGTGAGCTGGGCGTACCCTATACCCTGACCGGCGGGTTGGACTATGAAACCATGACCGAGCAGCGTAAAGGCTATGAAAACTTTACCCAGGTTAACGGCGTAACCGAGTTGGGCACCCAGGGGGCGCTGCGCCGCAATGAGCGCAACCTGATGTGGAACCTGGATCCCTATCTGCAAAGTTCGTGGCAGTTGACGCAAAAACTGACGCTGGATGCCGGCATGCGTTACAGCACGGTCAATTTCGACTCCAACGACCACTACGTGACCGGCAGCAACGGTGATGACAGCGGTAACGCCAGCTACCATAAATGGTTGCCGGCAGGCTCGCTGAACTATGCGGTGATGAGCGGCTGGAACCTGTATCTGTCCGCCGGTCGCGGGTTTGAAACCCCGACCATTAACGAACTGTCGTACCGTTCCGGCGATCAGGCTGGGCTTAACTTCGGTTTACAGCCTTCGACCAGTGACACTGTTGAGTTGGGCAGTAAAACCCGCATTGGCAACGGCCTGCTGACCGCCGCAGTATTCCAGACCGACACGCGTAACGAAATTGTGGTGGATGAAAGCAGCAACGGCCGCACCAGCTACAAAAACGCCGGGCAGACCCGCCGACGTGGGCTGGAATTGGCGCTGGATCAGCAATTCGCCTACGATTGGCGAGTGCAGTTGGCCTGGACACTGTTAGACGCGCGTTACCGCGATGATGTGTGCGGCGACAGCCAGTGTTCAGAAGCCAATAAGGTGCCAAGCGGCAACCGTATGCCAGGCATTGCGCGCAATATGGGCTATGCCTCATTGGCCTGGTCCCCACCAGAAGGGTGGTATGCCGGTGCGGAGGTACGTTACATGAGCGATATCGAAGTTAATGATGCCAACACTGAACAGGCTCCGGCCTATACCACCGTGGGTTTAAATACAGGCTATCGTTATCCAATGGGGAACTGGATGCTAAATGTTTTCGGTCGGGTGGATAACCTGTTTGACCGCCAATACGTGGGGTCGGTGATCGTCAATGAAGGCAATGGCCGTTACTACGAACCGGCTCCGGGAAGAAACTGGGGCGGCGGGGTAAGCGTTTCTTATACCTTCGAATAACGCTAAACAGCGTTACCGACGCAATCAAAGAACGGCAGGGCGGGAGCTTTCCCGCCTTTTTTATTTATAAATTTGGGGCGATGTGCAGGTTTTTGTTTGTGCAAAATTTAATCAGGAAACCGAAATGTCATCCGCGTATTTTAATCATAACAGCATGATATCTAACGTGATAAAAATTTTATTGAATGACGTAATCGGCGTGATATAGTGTTCTTGCGGCGCCTAAAAACAAAAAATATTAAATTTTTTTACATTTTAGCAACGTGCGCGGTTTGAATGTCATTATACTGTAATCATCTGGCGGTAGTTTTCACAAGGTGCACAGCTCGAAGCTGTAAATAACACTGCGGGGATCGCTAATGGTAAAGTCCTTGGTTGGGCTAGAAAGAAAAAATAACAGTTCTTCCCTGATGACTCGTTGTAACGAGGGCACTCTCTCCGACTCTCTTTTTCTGACCAGACCGCACTCCCGTTATCACAAATTCCTGTCACTTTTCTCTCTCGTTTTAATTATGCAATCGCGTTGTCCCGTGAAAAATCGGCGTGCCGAAATGCCCGTCGGATATTCACTTTTTCTATTGGCTATCTTCGGCTCAAAAGGGAGCCAAACCCGCATCTGTATGTGAAACATAATCGCACGGCCAGGCCGTTGCGGTAGGTGAAACAAACTGTAAGGTGCCACTATGAGACAAAAAGCAGTGATCAAAGCACGTCGTGAAGCGAAACGCGTTATTCGCCGTGACGCTCGTAGTCATCGCCAGCTGGAAGAAGAGTCCGTAACCTCGCTGGTACAAATGGGTGGTGTTGAGTCTATCGGCATGGCACGTGACAAGCGCGATAGCTCCCCCATTCTGGCTCGAACCGAAGCTCAGGGTCATTACTTAATAGCCATAGACAAGAAGCAGTTGATATTTGCCACCGGTGAAGCCGGCTGCGGCAAAACATTTATCAGCGCTGCGAAAGCGGCAGAAGCCCTTATACATAAAGAAGTGGATCGGATTATCGTTACTCGTCCGGTTCTGCAGGCGGATGAAGATCTCGGTTTCTTGCCGGGGGATATCTCTGAGAAATTCGCCCCTTATTTCCGTCCGGTGTATGACATTCTGGTGCGCCGTTTAGGATCGTCCTTTATGCAATACTGCCTGCGTCCGGAAATCGGCAAGGTGGAGATCGCGCCTTTCGCTTATATGCGCGGGCGTACTTTCGAAAATGCGGTGGTTATTCTGGATGAAGCCCAGAACGTTACCGCCAGCCAAATGAAGATGTTCCTGACCCGTCTGGGTGAGAACGTCACGGTTATCGTCAATGGTGACATCACCCAGTGCGACTTGCCGCGCGGCGTGAAGTCCGGCCTCAGCGATGCGATGGAGCGCTTCGAAGAGGATGAAATGATCGGCATCATCCGCTTTGATAAACAAGACTGCGTCCGCTCCGCCCTGTGCCAGCGTACGCTCAACGCCTACAGTTAACACCTGCCCGTTCACAAAAGGCCGCCTCGGCGGCCTTAGTCTGATGACAAACACCCGAAAAGCGTGGTTTTCGGGTGTTTGGGGTAAATCAGAAGAGATAATCCTTTGTTTTTATTAGTCCCCAGATCGGGACTTTTAACTGCAAAGGACTTTGTCAGCAACCTGAGGCCGCCTCGGCGGCCTTTTTCTTGCCTTGAATATCAGCGCAGCCGCAACATTAAAACCAAGGGTATTGGCTCATGACGCCGGCGTAAAACAGCATTCGGCCACCAATACAGGCTGAGAGCAGCGTCAGCATCAGTGCGACCGCCACGCCAACGTTCAGAACCGGCCGTTGGTACAGATAGGCCGCCAATCCGCTGCCGGTAATCAGCGCGCCAAAAATAAGCCACCCCATTAGACCCGAGCCAAAAACGGTGACGGCGCTGGCGAGCATTTTCCCTTGCTGGTTGAACCCGGCGCTGTAGCCCAGGATCACGACTAACAGCAATACCACGCCGCATAAAATACCTGTCGGCAACGCGACGGGGAGCCACCTTTCGCGATCATTTTGAGCCGCATTGAACACGCTGAGCCGCAGCCCAAGGGTGGTAAACCCCAGCAACAGGGCCGTGGCGATAAAACCGAGGTGGGTGAGCGGCGAATGCCAAAGAGGGTGACTCGCCATCTGGTAATAAACCTGTGCGGAAACCAGGATTGCAGCCACGCCAGCTCCCGATGCCAGCAGGCTAACCTGGCGAATCAGCCTGGGGTTTGAGTTAAAGCGAAACATCATGGCGGCCCAGATGACGACCACCGCGTTCAGCAAGGCGAAAGCGATGACTTCCCGGCTGAGCCAGGAATGGCCGATCCCCAGAATCGCTCGATAGGCGCCGGTGGGTGAACCCAGATGCAACAGCGACAGCACGGAGCCGAGGATATTGATCGCCACAATCCCTAACGCCAGCTGTCGCAGGACATTAAAGCGCTTTTCGTCGCTTAGCCAGCTCGGCTGCGCCAGAATCAATACCGTGATGGCTACGATAGTGCCGACCGCCCACTGACAAAACACGGTAAAAAAGACCAAGGGAAATTCATATTCAGACATGGGCTATTCCTTATCACCGGCGGGAATAATGACGATATTGGGCTGACTGATTCGATGATCCGGCAGTGAGTAGCGGGTCTCGATACGCGCCAAATCAGCGGAATGGCGAGCGCGCAGTTCGTCAATATCGCCAAACTGCAGCACACCGGCCGGGCAGGACGCGACGCAGCGGGGCGGCAGCCCTTCATCCAGGCGTTCAGCGCACAGATTGCACTTACTGGTTTTTCCTTCGACGGGATCAAATACCGGCGCATTATAAGGGCAAGCCATAATGCACATCCGGCAACCAATACATTTGTCATGATCCTGCACGACAATGCCGTCAGGTCGCTTGCTGTAGGTATCCGCCGGACAGACTTTCATGCACTGCGGATCGTCGCAGTGGTTGCACGACATCGAGATAAACGCCATCGCGTTCGGGGCGTCAAAGTGAAATTCTCTGACTCGCCGCCACAGCACGCCAGTCGGGGTGGCATTTTCAGATTTGCAGGCCATCGAGCAGGTTTTGCAGCCATAACAGCCGCGCATATCGACTAAAAATCCATATTGTCTGACCATGATTATGCCTCCGCCCGGACGTCGACCAGGGTGCTGTTACAGCAATGACCGTTGCCCAGCACTTCCGCATGGTCGTTGGTGACGTGGCTGCTGCTGCCGCCTTGCTGTTCCCACCAGCCGTTATCCAGGCATACCACGCCGCGTTTGATTTGACGCGTTACCACCGCCAATGCCCGGTGTTCTCCACGGTGATTAAAAGCAATCGCCCATTCACCGTTCCTGATATGGCGGCTGGCGGCATCATCCGGATGGATCATGATATTGGGCTGATTGCGCTGCACCTCGAGGATCCATTCATTCATGCCGTGGCTGGAGTGGATGCTGCGCGCCAGCTTGCGCTGAACGGCCATTAATGGATATGTTTTCGCCAACTCCGGCGAACCTTTCGGCGACTCTTTCACCTGCATATAGGTCACAATCGGCGGGAAATCCTTCTTCTGCCACTCTTCGATAAAGAAGTGGGCCTTTTTGGTCGGAGTGCGAAAAATACCGTCTTTGAACGGGATCCACGGCGTGGGGGCGGGTTTAATCGGTCCTTTACGTAGCTGTTCGATAGTGAGGCCGGTTCCGGCCAAACAGTTTTCTATATAGTGTTCGATCGGCTGGTTAAACACCTCGCCGAAGCCGAAGCGTTCCGCCAACCGGGCAAAAATCCAGTAATCCGGTTTGGCCTCCGCCACCGGTTCTACCGCCTTTTCCATCAGTTGGACATAGTGGCTGCGAACGCCGGCCATCAGGCTGAGATCTTCAAAGATGGTGGTGACCGGCAACACCAGATCGGCATACAGCGTGGTGGAACTCATCAGGTTATCGGCCACGACGACAAACGGCACCTTCTTCAGAGCTTTCTTCACCATATTGGTGTTGGGTAACTGGGTCAGCGCGCCCATGGTCATGATCCACCAAAAGTTAATCGGGTGAGGGCGATCGTTGACAATCCACTCGCCGGTTTTGGCGACCGGTATCGGCGGAATTTTTTGTACGTTGGGTGCCGGAGGCAGCGGCGGACTGAACTTCATCATTTGTTTGGCGCCGCCCGCGTCGCAGACTCCGCCACCGGCTTTGCCCATATTGCCGGTCAGCAGCGCCAGATAAAACTGGCTGGCCGCCACGTAGGTGCCGAATTCGGTACGCTGAGCGCCGGACATGTTCTGTACGATCATCGAAGGTGTATTGCTGGCATATTCCCGCGCCAAGCGGAGCAGGCTGGCTGCCGGGATGTCGGTTTCCGTCGCCACTTTCTCGACGGTCCAGGGAGCCGACTCCTGACGGATCAGTTCAAATACCGTGGTATAAGCCGCATTGTCATGCAATTCGGCCTGAGTGAGCGCCGGGACGATGGCGGGTGTGTCATGGCGTACCAGACGGCGGCTTAGGGTGTCGTACACCAGATAGCTTTCTTTGTCCTGCGGGTCTTCTCTGAGCTGTTTTTGTTGGGGGTTCACCAGATAAACGGCCCCGGTGTGTCGCCGCAGGAAGTCAGCGTCGTAGCGCTGTTCTTCGATGATGATTTTGATCATCCCCAGTGCCAACGCGGTGTCGGTGCCGGGAACGATAGGGATCCACTCATCGGCTTTGGCGGCGGTTTCGTTAAAGCGGGGGTCGATCACCACCAGCCGCGCGCCTCTTTCCTGCGCCTTAATATATTCTTTGAAATAGGCCTGCATGGTCACGGCCGGATTATTGCCCCAGCACAGAATGTAGCGGCTGTCGGCAATGGTGTCGCGCATATCTGCGTAGCGCAGGCCAAGCATCGGGATCATGGCGGCGGTCACCGCAGAACAGCATAAGGAACCGGAGCGTTTTGTCGCCCCGCCGAGGTAATCAAAGAAGGCTTTCCCCATGTCGTTTTTAATGGAATCCATATTCCCGGCATGGCTTGAAATTAACAAGCCTTTATTACCGTGACTGGCAAGAGTATTACGGATATTAAGTTCAACCAGATCGAGCGCCTCATCCCAGGATATGGGTTTGAATTTCCCTTCACCTTTTTCCCCCACCCGAAGCAAAGGCGTTTTAACCCGCTGTTGGTGATAGACCCATTTGGTCCGGCTGATGCCGCGCAGGCAGCATTTGACGTTAAAATCTTTGCTGGCCTCTATTTTTTTGAGCTCCCCCTGATAGACATAAGCCGTTAAATTACAATGTAAACACTCCATCGCGCAGGTTGAACGAAACGTCTGGTAGTCACTGAGTTTGAGACGCACCCGGGGCAGGGGTTTGCCCTTGTCCATTGCCATGGAAAATACGCAGGGCGATATGCTGGCCAGCCCAATCACGCCAAGCCCTTTTAACAAGGTTCGGCGATTCATTCTGATGTCAGATATATTTTTCATGATGTATTCCGTACGTATTATTTGTTTTTATTATTGTTTAATGGCTTGCCTTGGGATTAATCAGGCTCCCTGAGTTAATCATGGTTGAATTGCTGCACACTGATCAAAATCAAATTAGTCATTTATTATTCTGGAGTGAATAACGGATATCGTTAATAACCCAAGCCTGAAATACCCGCTTATTTTTATTTCAAAGGCTATTTTATCTAACCCGGAGGGCGGGCAGTCATCGGTTTGGGCGCCAACCAGCAAAGCGACAGAGGGCAAGCGGTTCCCGCCCATAACGCCGGCTCGTTTAGCCTTTGTGTAAACTATTGTGGTTTTTTGTATAGATTTTTGTTGGTTTAGCGTTAATGCTTAGGGGTGTTCCAGACGGGCGCAACAACTTATTGGCCTAAAGGAAATATCTGGGGTGCACGCCGGATGGGCGTGCAAGGTATTGGGATCTTCAATGCGGTTCAATCATGAAATATATTATTTTACTTCTATTTATTTTATGCGTTGTGTATGTCCATTACCGTGGGCGGGTGCGTTACACCTTCTGGCGGCAGCTCTCCGATCATTCCACATTTACTGCTCCGCTGAACGTTTTCATGTACCTGTTTTCACGCGTACCGACCACGCCCTATCTGCAGCCGGAGCAATTCCCGGAATTGCAGGCGCTGCGGGATAACTGGCAAAGCATCCGCGATGAAGGTCGGCAGCTGATGGCTATTCAGCAGATTAAAGCTTCGGACCAATATAATGATGCCGGTTTCAATTCGTTCTTCAAAACCGGCTGGAAGCGCTTCTATTTGAAATGGTATGAAGACAACCACCCGTCGGCGATGAGCCTGTGCCCGCAGACTACCGCACTGTTGCGTAGCCTGCCTTCGGTCAAGGCGGCGATGTTTGCCGAACTGCCGGATGGCAGCCGCCTGCCACGCCACCGCGATCCCTACGCCGGCTCACTGCGTTACCATCTGGGGCTGATCACACCGAATGATGACCGTTGCTTTATCGAGGTGGATGGCGAACGCTACAGCTGGCGCGACGGGGAGGCGGTGATGTTCGATGAAACCTACCTGCATTACGCCGAAAACCAGAGTGGGCAGAACCGGTTGATTCTGTTTTGCGATATAGAGCGACCAATGCGTTTCCGCTGGGCACAGGGCATTAACCACTGGCTGGGGCGCAACCTGATGAGCGCGGCTACCGCACCCAATGAAGAGGGCGATCGTACCGGTGGCGTCAACAAGTTGTTCAAGTATATCTATGCGGTACGCAAGGTGGGGAAACGGCTGAAGGCGTGGAACCGAACCGGGTACTACATCATTAAATGGATTTTGTTTGGCGGTATCGCGGCGGGTATTTTTTTCGCGATTTAAAAAGGGAGGGCGCTACGAAAGCGCCCTCCGGCAATCAGGCAAAAATGGTCATCATATAGGCGGCAAACAGCGCCAGATGCGCGGTGCCGTTCAGCACGTTGGTTCTGCCGGTCGAGAATGACAGCTGGCACAGCAGCAACACGGTCAGCATCACGACGATATGCGGCGTCTGCAGGCCGAAAATCAGCGTTTGACCAGTCAGGGTGGCGATGATGGTTACCGCCGGTACCGTCAGTGAAATGGTCGCCAGTACCGAGCCGAAGAACAGGTTCATCGCACGTTGAACCTGATTGTTCAACACCGCACGCAGTGCCCCCAGGCCTTCTGGCGACAGGATCAACAGCGCGACCAGGAAGCCGGTAAACTGCGCAGGAGCATTCACCTTGGTCAGCAAACCTTCCAACGGGTTGGCGTTGAACTTGGTCACGGCGATCACCGCAATCAAATGCACCACCAGCCAGCCGGCATGCCAGGCACTGCTGTGCGAAGAAGGTTTGCCGTGGTGCGGGTCACCGTCGTCATCTTCGTGCTCGTAGACAAACAGGCTCTGGTGGGTTTTGGTCTGGATCACCAGGAACACGCCGTACATGGCGGCGGAAATCACCGCGACCAGCAGCGCCTGCCCAGTGCTGAAGTTGCCGCCCGGCAGCGCACTGGGGAACACCAGTACGATCACCGCCAGCGGGAAAATCGCCATCAGATACTGTTTGATACCGCCCAGATTGACGTATTGGGTGGCGAATTTGCGACCGCCCAGCAATAAAGCAAAGCCCACCAGACCGGCGCTGACAATCATAATGATGGAGTAAAGCGTATCGCGCATCAGTGCCGGTGCGGCGTCGCCGGTGGCCATCAGCGCAGAAATCAGGCTCACTTCCAGAATAACCACCGACAGGCTGAGGATCAGCGAGCCATAGGGTTCACCCAGACGGTGAGCCAGCACGTCGGCGTGGCGCACAACGCTGAACGCGCTGCTGAGAATACCGACCAGGGCAATGATGTTAATGCCGACGATCAGCGGGAAATTGCTGGTACTGCCCCACAGGTTCAACACCACCAAGGCGGCGATGGGGAAAAGCAGCGAGTATTCAGTGTGGCGGGATTTGGATCGGCCAGGATCGTTTTGCGACTTCATTTCGATGGTACTCCTTCTCAAACAGCGTGGTCCCGTCATCGCTGACTGCCGTTAAGGGCAATTATGCGCATCCAGAATGTATTTATATTTAATAATAATAGGATACACCCGCAGGCTTGTGCCGGGGAATGATGTGATGTTGTTTTACTTGTAAAAGCAAAAGCTTGCTTTCTGTGACTAGGTTAACAAAAAAACCGCATTGGATGCGGTTTTATTTACTTACTTTTACGTAGTGAGATGAGTTTTCTTCATTAACGGCACATAAATTGCAGTTTGTAGCTTCGCTGCTTGATTAATAAAGGGGAAAATCACAGTCAATCGTCAATATTGTCCATGATTTCATGCCGTTTATTATGATAACCCTCTTCGTTTAACCCCTCACGCCAGTAAGGTACGGCATAAAGCTGATTACGGTCACATTGGCGCTCGCGGCGCAGGTAACGGCGCAGGTCTACCACCAAACGATCTTCCCCGGCCAGCCAATACTGGATTTTTGTCTCAGGTAGCGGCAATGAGCAAAATTGCGTCACCAACTCGGCGGTTTTTTCGGTGCCGCCGATAATCCAGCTCAGTTCGAAGCCTGCCGGTTTTTTCAGATCGATAACGTCAGCCGCAGTGTCGACGCGGATAAAGGCATGGCCTTCGCTACGTGCCGGTAACCCTTCCAGCAAGGCCGCCAGCGCGGGCAAGGAGGAAGGATCGCCGGCCAGACAGTAGAAATCGGCCTCTGGCAGCATAGGTTTAGGACCGCCCGGGTTACTGATGCCGATTTTATCGCCTGCTTTGGCCGATCGCGCAAAGTTAACCGCCGGGCCGCTGTGATCGTGAATGGCGAATTCAATGTCGACTTCCGCCAGCTCCGGGCGTACTGCGCGAATCGAATAGGTGCGGACAATCGGACGAACCGCATCGGCCGCCCAGCGAGGGCCGTTTTCGGTCAGCGTCGGCAGGTCCGGCTGCGTCTGGCCTTCGAGCGGCAGGAAAACCTTGATGTGCGCGGCGGCGGCGTTTGCCGGGTAATAACGCAGGTCCGGGGCGGTGAAAGTGATGCGGCGCAGGTGCGGGGTAACATCGCGAATCGCGCTGACAGCAATCAGGTAGGGTGCGCGTGAGCGTGGGGCTTCGGTAGTCACGGGGTTCTCCTTATGTTCGTTTGGCGAGGAGTATAACATGCCATGTGATAATGAGAATTGTTTGCTAATTGAGGCGGGCGGAGGTGTCATCTAAGCTTAAGGTTCACTGAATATCTGCGGGAGGAAATGATGCCCTACAACAGCACAAATGCCTTGCCGGACAACGTCAAACACGTGTTGCCGGCCCATGCGCAAGAGATCTATAAGGAAGCTTTTAACAGCGCCTGGGATCAATATAGCGATCCGGATGACCGGCGCGGCGACGATAGCCGAGAGGAAACCGCCCACAAGGTAGCCTGGGCGGCGGTGAAGCAAAGCTACCGCAAAGGTGATGACGACCGCTGGCACAAAAAGTAAGGCGCTCCCCGGCGCCTTTGTGCGTCGGTAAATCATGAAATCCGAACCTATTACGCGGGCAATTAATATTATTGCTGCTGAGTACAAATACTTTTTCACTTTAAAGCTCTTTTGAAACTTGATTGCTCACTGAGAAAAGAATAAGGTCATTATTATCGCGGGAAGATTATTGTATTAATATAATTCCGCACTTAATAAATAAGATTGAACAGTGGCGAGGGAGTATGGGCAATCCTATTCCCGGGAGGTTGTTAAGGTGTTAACGCGAGATTTTCTGCAAAATGCGGATTGCAAAACTGCATTCGGCACCATTGAGGAGTCGCTGTTACTGACATCAGAGCAGCGGGCGGCCTCGTTGGATTGTACTTTATCCCGTCGGCCGGATAACAGCCCGGTGTGGGTTTTCGGCTACGGTTCACTGATGTGGAACCCGGTGTTTGAATCCGAAGAGGTGCGGCCGGCCACGCTGCAAGGCTGGCACCGCGCCTTCTGTTTGCGGCTTACCGCTGGGCGCGGCACCTTGCACCAGCCGGGGCGGATGCTGGCGTTAAAAGAGGGCGGCCATACCACCGGTCTTGCGTTTCGCCTGCCGGAAGCCAAGCTACGCGAAGAGCTGGAACTGCTGTGGAAACGCGAAATGGTCACCGGCTGTTATTTGCCGACCTGGTGCGATCTCACCTTGGCAGACGGTGAAGTGGTGACCGCGCTGGTGTTTGTCATGAACCCGCAGCACCCGCTGTTTGAAGAAGATACCAGCCATCAGGTGATAGCCCCCCTGATCGCCAGCGCCAGCGGGCCGCTGGGAACTAACGCCCAGTACCTGTTCTCGCTGGATAACGAGCTGAAAAACCACGGTATGCAGGACGACTGTATTGGCGATTTGGTCAGCTACGTGCAGCAATGGCTGCAGCAAAATACCTCCGGCCCTATCGGCGGAGAGGCAACTGCCTGATCCCGCTCATATGACGCTTTCGATAGGCTCAGCTTGCTGAGCCTTTTTTGTTTATATATCTAATACCTATATTTAATAACTTTATTTTGCATAAGCATTTAATCCACATTTTTAAAGTGGGTATCTATGTTGTTAATTTTAAAGCCATTCGATAATCTAAGATTAAAAAACAGCAAATTTGCAATGGTGAAAAATTCACTTAGCATGAAAATGCATAACTAAAGGTTATTTCTTATTTGTCCCCTCCCGCCAGACTCCGTATCACTGGTGTTAACAATATTGCTCGTCAGGGGGAGTGGATGAACTTTCAACAATTAAAAATTATTCGGGAATCGGCGCGTTGCAACTACAACCTGACCGAGGTGGCCAATACTTTATTTACCTCGCAGTCTGGGGTCAGTCGTCATATTCGGGAACTGGAAGAAGAACTGGGCATTGAGATATTTATCCGCCGCGGCAAGCGTTTATTGGGCATGACCGAACCGGGTAAAGAGCTGCTGGTGGTGGCGGAACGCATCCTGAACGATGCCAATAATATCCGCCGACTGGCGGATGTGTTCAGCAGCAACGACACCGGCCAGCTGCATATTGCGACCACCCATACGCAGGCGCGTTACAGCCTGCCGGGAGTGATTAAGGAGTTTCGTGCGCTGTACCCGCGGGTAAGGGTGGTGCTGAACCAGGGCAGTCCGGAAGAAATCGTCGCGATGCTGGCCTCGGGCGAAGCCGATATCGGCATTGCCAGTGAACGGCTGATGAGCGATGAATCTCTTGCGGCGTTCCCTTACTACCGCTGGCATCACACCATCCTGGTACCGGAAGGGCACGAACTGACCCGGCAACCGCAGGTAACGCTGGAAATGCTCAGTACCTTACCGTTGATAACCTATCGCCAGGGCATTACCGGTCGCTCACGACTGGATAGCGCCTTCAAAGCCGCCGGGCTGACGCCGGACATTGCCCTAAGCGCTCAGGATTCCGACGTAATAAAAACCTATGTCGAGCTGGGGTTGGGGGTCGGCGTACTGGCGGACATGTCATATGAGAAAGAGCGCGATCATGGGCTGGTCAGCCTTAACGCCGAGCACCTGTTCGAGCCCAATACCGTGTGGTTAGGTTTGAAACGCAGTCAGTTACAACGTAACTATGCCTGGCAGTTTATCCAGCTGTGCAACCCGACGCTGTCACTGACGGAAATCAAAGACAAGGTGTTCTCTTCACAGCTGGAAACGGTGATCGATTACCAGATTTGAGCATTGCGGCGACGGAAACAGCAGCGCAGATAGCAGGCGGGATACACGTTACGTATTTGCGCTGACCTGTTCTACAGGGGCAGGAGTCTGGCGTGCAGAAGTCAATCGCTGATGGAGGTTCTGCTGTTGTACAGGCCTTTATTTTCGAACCCTTTACTGACACTGCCAATCGCTACTTTCGTCTTTTCATTGATATCAACGCCAGGGATGGCTTGTCCTTTGGCCCTTTCTGGGCGCTGAAAGATTATTTTGTTACCGGGAAAGTACCTACTCTGCATTTTGAGCCTTACAAGGTGAGGCTCTGACCCCAAACCAGGTGTCTGGATCGTAAAACACTCGGACTTTCACGCTTGACGTCACCGTATGAAAATTTGCTGGTGCCTTCGTCGAAAAATTTATGTTCTACTCATTGGCGTCACCACCATTTTATTCCATAAAATCAGCGTGATTCAGACTGACTGGATTTATTATTCCTATGGGGCCCATACATGCAAATTATCTATCCTGATGATTATTCGAATTTGTGCAAACCGGATGAAACTTTTGAACTGGAGTATCTTTGTGCCCGGCAACGTGGGATACATTGCCTGTTACTTGCCTCAGAAGCGGCAGCGATGGGTAAATATCAGTTTTCGGCTCCCTTTGAGTCCGGTAGTCCCGTGGTCTGGCGAGGATGGATGCTGAACGCCGATGAATATCGTCAGTTGTACGGTGCTGTGGCCGCACGGGGAGGGAAGATGCTCGAGTCCCCTGAAGAATATATCAGTAATCACTATATAACGGGTTGGTATGACCGCTGTAAGGCCTATACACCGGAAACTATTATAACCACAGCTGATGCTGATTTTGGGCGTCTTGTCAGCCAGCTTCAATGGCCCGCTTATTTTGTTAAGGACTACGTGAAATCCTTGACGACGACCCGGGGCTCTGTGGCTAAGGATGCGCAGGAAGTCGCAGAAATTCTCAATCTTATTGCGCATTTTCGAGGGAGTGTAGAAGGTGGGGTTAGCCTGAGGCGCGTTGAGGAATTTGTTAATAACACTGAGCGTCGCTATTTTTCGCTTAACGGGAGAGTGTTTTCATCCGACGATCAAATACCTGAATTTGTTTATGAGATTGCACGCTGCGTGGAGACTCCGTTTTATTCAATAGATATTGTAGAAAATACCCAGGGAGAATTGCGCCTGGTAGAGATTGGAGACGGGCAGGTATCAGATATTAAGGAGTGGGAAGCTGAAAAATTGATTGAGGCATTTTGCTTGTCAGGTATTTAATGTATTGAAATGTAATAATTATCTACTCCACTGATACTGTGGCGACGGTGATTTCATTCAACCTGATTGTCGGGGCATGTCCGCTCGCCAACACCTGTAAGGCTCTTGGTTCGTCGTCTGTTACAACCTCAGATTGTCGTTGTCAGTAGAATAGTAAGCCTGCCAAACGTGATGGCGCTTTATGAGGAGTGGTTACCGCCTGCATCGAAAAGATATATTTTGCCATAGTCCTTGCACAACTGACGGTATCCTCACGCCTGCTTAATAATCAAAATCTCAGCTATAGACAGAAAAAGAATATCTATAGTTATTTAAGTACCTTCGCCTGCCGAGAGCTCTCACATACACTCGCGAAATTACTATAAATTCCATCCGCTTGGAGAGTTTTGATGAAAGCGTTCGTTCCCTCTTTGGTGTTTTTGGCCGTGGCGGCCAGTTTCAACGCACAGGCAGCAACCCCGGCAAACACGTTGGTGATTGCCCAGTCCATCGATGACGTGGTCAGTTTTGATCCGGCCCAGGGTTTTGAGTTAACCACGGTGCAGTCATTCAACAGCCTCTACCAGCGGCTGATCCAGTCCGATCCCAAAAATCCTATCGAACTCAAACCGACGCTGGCCAGCGAATGGCAGGCGGGCAGCGATAACCGCAGCCTGACCTTCACTCTGCGGCCGGATGCCAAATTTTCCAGCGGCAATGCGCTGCGTCCGGAAGACGTGATTTTCTCACTGTCGCGGGTAGTGAAACTGAATCTGGAACCCTCGTTTATCCTCACCCAACTGGGCTGGGACGCCAAGAACGTCGACCAGCACCTGACCAAGGTGGATGATCAACGGGTCAAAATAAGCTGGAGCGAAAATGTCAGCCCGGCCTTTGTGCTTAGCCTGCTTTCGGCGCCGGTGTCTTCTATTGTCGATGCCAAAGAAGCCTTGTCGCACCAGCAGGGGGATGACCTGGGTCACCAATGGCTGAACAGCCATTCCGCCGGCAGCGGCCCGTATAAAATTCGCACCTACGTACCGCACGAAGTTGTAGTGCTCGACGCCAACCCAAGTTCGCCGGAAGGCGCCCCGACGCTGAAGACTATCCTGATCAAGAACGTGCCGGATCCGGCGGCGCGTCGGTTGCTGATCGAACAGGGCGACGCCGATATCGCGCGTAATCTGGGGGCAGATCAGATGGCGGCGCTGAAAGGCAAGCCGGGCGTCAAGCCGTTGGCCATCCCTTACGCCTCACTTTATTTCCTGCAGTTCAACGCCAAGGCGTCACCGGCGCTGGGCAATCCGGCGTTCTGGGAAGCCGCGCGTTGGTTGTTCGACTATAAAGGCATTGCTGACGATCTGCTGAAGGGCCAGTTCCAGACCCATCAGGCGTTTCTGCCGGAAGGTTATCTGGGCGCACTGAAAGAGCGCCCATACAGTTTTAACCCGCAAAAGGCCAAAGAGATCCTGGCGAAGGCCGGCCTGACCAACGTCAGCTTCAAGCTGGACGTCAACAATCAGCCGCCGTACCTGGATATCGCGCAGGCCTTGCAAGCCAGCTTTGCCCAGGGGGGGGTGAAGGTGGAACTGGTGCCGGGCCTCAGCGCGCAGGTTTCCACCAAGGTGAAATCCCTGAACTATGACGCGACCCTGACCTCCTGGGGGCCAGATTATTTTGACCCGAACACCAACGCCGCCGCCTTTGCCTATAACCCGGAAGACGGCAGCAAAACGCTGGCCTGGCGCGCCAACTGGCAGATCCCTGCGCTAAGCAAGCTGACGCTGGCAGCCACGGCGGAAAACGACACCGCCAAACGGGTTGCGGATTATCAACAGCTACAGCAGGCCGTGCAGCAGAATTCGCCGTTTGTCATCGGCCTGCAGGCTCGCAGCCTGATTGCGGTACGTGACAACCTGAAAGGCTACGAGCAGGGCATCAACCCTGACATGGTGTTCTACAGCAAGGTCAGCAAGTAATGATAAGCCGTACCGCTTCCGCCGGGTTCGCCCGGCACAGTTGGCGTTGGGGACGCCGGCTGCTTACCGGCTTGCTGTCATTGGCGCTGACGCTGCTTGGGCTACTGCTGTTCACCTTTATGCTCTCGCATCTGGCGCCGATCGATCCTACGTTGCAGATCGCCGGCGATCATGCCAGCGAGGCCACCTACGCACAGGTCCGTCACGACCTGGGGCTGGATCAGCCGTTGCCGGTGCAGTTCTGGCGCTATCTGGTGCACCTGGCGCACGGGGATATGGGGATATCGCGCATTACCGCGCAGCCGGTGCTGAGCGATCTGTTGCGTACCTTCCCGGCCACGGTGGAACTGGCGACCTGCGCCATTATCCTCGGTGCGTTCGGCGGCATTACGCTGGCGTTTTTGGCGGTGATAAAACCGGGCAGTTGGCTGGATAACGCCGCGCGCCTGCTGTCGCTGATCGGCTATTCGGTGCCGATTTTCTGGCTCAGTCTGTTGGGGCTGCTGCTGTTTTACGCCACGCTGCACTGGTCGGCGGGGCCGGGGCGGCTGGACGATATCTACCTTTACAGCATGGAACCGCGCAGCGGATTTGTGCTGATCGACACCTGGCTGTCCGGCGATCGCGACATGTTCTACAACGCCATCAGTCACCTGTGGTTACCGGTGGTGGCGTTGGCGCTGTTGTCGATGGCGGGTATCACCCGCTTGCTGCGGGCGGCGATGCTGGAAGAGTGCAATAAAGAGTACGTCACCCTGGCGCGATCCAAGGGGGCCAGCCGTACGCGTATTTTGGTGCGGCACGTATTTCCCAACGTGCTCGGCACGCTGATCACCGTTCTCTCCCTGTCCTATGCCAGCCTGCTGGAAGGGGCGGTGCTGACCGAAACGGTGTTTGCCTGGCCGGGCGTGGGGCGTTACCTGACCACCGCGCTGTTTGCCGCCGATACCCCGGCCATTCTTGGCGCTACCTTGCTGATTGGCACCTGCTTTGTGGTGTTGAACGCGCTGGCCGATGCGCTGACCTATTTAGTGGACCCGCGAACCCGATGAGCCAATATCTTTCTGAACATGAACCCCAGAGCGAGCCTGCGGTCGGCTACCGCCAGCGCGGCAAACTCACCACGCTGACGCTGGGGGCGACGCTGGTGGCTGTGCTGATCCTGACCGCGCTGCTGGCTCCCTGGCTGGCGCCTTTCGACCCTAACTTGCAACACATCGAACTGCGCCTGTTGCCGCCGTCCTCCGGGCATTGGCTGGGGACCGACGGCTTTGGTCGCGACCTGCTATCGCGCGTGATTTATGGTGCACGGCCAACGTTGATCCTGGTGTCGTTAATCCTGCTGCTGACCATCCCGATTGGGCTGTTGGTGGGCATCAGCGCCGGTTATCTCGGCGGCTGGGTCGAGCGTATTCTGATGCGCGTCACCGATATTTTTCTGTCATTGCCCAGCCTGGTGATTGCGCTGGCGTTTGTCGCGGTATTGGGGCCGGGGCTGATGAACGGCGCACTGGCGCTGGCCTTGACCAGTTGGCCGGCTTTTGCCCGACAAGCCCGGGCGGAAACGCTGGCGCTGCGTCGCAGTGACTATCTGGCGGCGGCGCGTATGCAGGGCATCGGTGGGCTGCGGCTGATGGCGGGGCATATTTTACCCCTGTGCCTGCCAAGCGCAGTGGTGCGTGCGGCGCTGAGTTTGGGCGGGATAATTCTTTCCGCCGCGGGATTGGGTTTTCTCGGCATGGGCGTGGCCCCGCCGACCGCCGAGTGGGGCTCGATGGTGGCTGAGGGCAGCAAAGTGATTTTTGATCAGTGGTGGGTCGCCGCTGCACCGGGCGGGGCTATTCTGTTCGCCAGCCTGGCCTTTAACCTGCTGGGCGATGGCCTGCGCGATAAAATGGATCCTCGTCATGGACATTGATAACCCATTATTGACCGTCGAACGCCTGTCGGTGCTGTTACCGGCCTCGCCACCGTTGGTGAAAGGCATCTCTTTCAGCATGGGGCAGGAGCGGCTGGCGCTGGTGGGGGAGTCCGGTTCCGGCAAATCCCTGACCGCCCGCGCCCTGATGGGGCTGTTGCCACCGCCGTTACAGCTGCAGGCGCAGCGTCTGACGCTGGGCGACGACGATCTGACGCGCTTGAACGAGCGCCAGTGGAACCGGCTGCGCGGGAACAAGGTGGCCATGGTGATGCAGGATCCCAAGCACGCGCTGAATCCAACCCAGCCGATTGGGCGTCAGGTGGAGGAGCCGCTGCTGTTGCATACCCGCCTGGGCCGCGCCGAGCGGCGGGAGAAGGTGCTGGACATGCTGGCGGCGGTTGGCTTGCCCGATCCGCAGGCGCTGAGCCAGCGCTATCCGCATCAGCTGTCCGGCGGCATGGGGCAGCGAGTAATGTTGGCCATCGCATTAATCAACGATCCGCAGCTGTTGATTGCCGACGAACCGACTTCGGCACTGGATCACCAGATGCGCGATCAGGTGTTGCAACTGATCGAAAATCTGGTGGAGCAACGTAATATGGGCCTGATTTTGATCAGTCACGATTTACAGCAGGTGGCGCACTACTGCGAACGGGTGCTGGTGATGTACAAGGGCGAACTGTTGGATCAACTGCCTGCCGATCGTTTGGCCTCCGCCACCCATCCTTACACGCGCACGCTGTGGTCATGTCGGCCAAGCCGCGAGACTCACGGCAAAACGCTGCCGGTCCTGGATCGCGCACTGCTGGAGTCACTGAAATGAGCCTGATTACCCTGGAAAACCTCAGCGTCAGCCACCGCCAGGGCTATGAGATACGCACCGTGGTGCATGATGTCAATCTGCACATCGAACCGGGCGAGTGCTTCGGCCTGGTTGGCCCGTCCGGCTGCGGCAAGTCATCGCTGCTGTGGGTGTTGGCCGGGCTGAATGAAAGCTGGAGCGGCGGTTTTCAACTGCTCGGCCGTGATTTGCAACCGGGCCGTCCTTTTACCGGTGATCTGCGGCGTGAGGTCCAGATGGTATTCCAGGACCCCTATGCCTCGTTACATCCCAAGCACCGATTGCTGCGCACGCTGGCGGAACCCCTAAAGTTGCTGAAAGAGAGCAATATCGAGCAGAAAATCAGCGCCGGTTTTCGCCAGGTGGGGCTGGATCCCAGGCTGTTGGACCGTTATCCGCACCAGCTTTCCGGTGGGCAACGTCAGCGGGTGGCGATCGTGCGCGCGCTGTTGCTGAAACCAAAGCTGTTGTTGCTGGATGAGCCGACTTCGGCACTGGACATGTCGGTGCAGGCGGAAATCCTCAACCTGCTGAACGAGCTGAAGCAGGCGGGCGATCTGACGATGATCCTGGTCAGCCATGATGCCGACGTGATTGACCACATGTGCGATCGTTCGGTGGCGATGGCGCATGGCCGGTTGGTGAACTGAAATCAGCCTGCCGTTCACTCGGCGGGCTTATTCATCTGCGTAATAAATAAAGCAATTTATAGTCGTTCTTCTGCTAAGCCGCTGCCCCTACACTCGCCAAATAACGCATCCGCGTGACTCTGGAGAGTGCATCAATGAAACGGCTAATCCCAACGTTATTGTTCAGTGCCCTGGCGGCGAGCTTCGGCGCACAGGCCGCCACCCCGAAAGACACGCTGGTGGTGGTCAGTTCGCTGGAAGGCATCATCAGTCTCGATCCTGCCGAAAGCTTTGAAACCGTCAGTTCGGCCAACCTGGTCAATCTGTATCAGCGCCTGCTGACACCGGATCGGACCACGCCGGAAAAGCTGGCGCCGGAACTGGCCAGCAGCTGGCAAACGGGAGCAGACGGCCACAGTTTGATATTTACCCTGAACGCCAACCAACGGTTTGCCTCCGGCAACCCGGTACGCCCGGAGGATGTGATCTTCTCACTGGTGCGGGCGGTGAAACTGAACAAGGCACCGTCGTTTATCCTTGGTGAATTCGGCTGGACGCCGGAAAACGTCGAGAGTCAGTTGAAGAAACTGGGCGATAACCAGGTGCAGCTAAGCTGGTCGGCCAATATCGGCAGTGGGCTGGCACTGCGGCTGTTAACCGCGCCGGTGGCGTCGATAGTCGATGAAAAGCTGCTCAGCCAGCACGGTCTGCAGGGGGACTTCGGCAATGCCTGGCTGCGTTCGAACTCAGCCGGTGCCGGCCCTTATCGCGTCAGCAACTATGTACCTCACGAGGCGCTGTTGTTCAGCCGCAATGATTACGCTCAACCTCTGGCCAAGCTGAAAACGGTGTTGCTGAAAAACGTCAGCGATGCCGGCACCCGCCGTTTATTGCTGCTGAAAGGGGATGCTGACGTGGCCTACGATCTGGGGGCCGATCAGTTCAACTCGCTGCGTAACGAAAAGGGCATCAGGATCGAGCAGCGTGATTCAGCCAAAGTCTATTACCTGGGGTTCAATACCGGCAGCAAGCAGGTACCGGCTTTGAGTAATCCGGCCTTGTGGCAGGCGGCACGCTGGCTGGTGGATTACCAGACGATTGCCGACAACCTGTTGAAGGGGCAGTATCGCGTACACCAGGCATTCCTGCCGCAGGGGTTGGATGGCGCCTTGGATAATCAACCTTTTAAGCTCGACGTGGCCAAAGCCAAACAGATTCTGCATGACGCGGGTATCGCCGAAGGAACGCGTATTGATCTGATCGTCATCAATCAGCCGCCGTATACCGATATCGCCCAGGCACTGCAGGCCAGCTTTGCCAAGGCCGGTTTGCAGTTGGACATTCATCCGGTAGTGGAGAGCGATCTGTGGGGCAAAATGCGCGGCCGTGATTTCCAGGCCATCTTCACCTACTGGGGGGCCGACTATCTGGATCCTAACACCAACGCCAGCGCCTTCGCCTACAACGTGCCGAATGGGCCGAAAACCCTGGCCTGGCGTACGCAATGGAACATCCCGACATTGAGTGCGGAAACCCGTGCAGCCGCGGCAGAGGGGGATGCTGCAACCCGCGCCGCGCGTTACGTCACGTTGCAGCGCGAACTGCAGACCAGTTCCCCTTACGTTGTGGCCTTACAGGGGCAAACCCTGGTGGCGCTGCGCGATAATGTTAAAGATGCGCATGTGGATATCGCCAACAGCATGCTGTATCTGGATCGCGTGAGTAAGTAGGCCACCCCGGCACCGGTTATTGACCGAAACGACCGATAATGCCCGCACCGCCCTTGGCGTGGCCCTGCAATTTTTCCAACAGCTGTTCGCGGGTTAACCCTGGCCCCAGCGCATGCGGCGGGAGATCGGTGGCGATCAGCACGAAGGTATAGTGGTGCAACCCAGAGCCTGCCGGTGGGCATGGGCCGTGATACACCGCGGTACCCGGTGAGTTCTTGCCGCCGACAAAGCCTTTGCCCTGGGTAAGATCGCCTTCAGCGAAACCCTGAGCCGTGGCTGGAATACCGTAGGCCACCAAGTGGCTGGCGCCCAATCCGGCACGTCCTTCGGGATCGGACACCAGCAAGGCGAAGCTGGTAGTGCCCGCCGGCGGGTTGGCCCAGTTCAGAGCAGGTGAAACATTGTCGCCGGTGCAACTGGCGTTGCCCGGGGTGGCCCCGGCATATTTCTGGGCCAGCATGCCGCCATCCTGAAACGCCGATGAGCTGAGAGTAAAGGTACCGGCAGCCTGCGCCGCGAACGACAGCGAACCGGAAAGTAATGCCGCGCTGAGCGCGAGAGCAGATAAACCACGACCGATCATACAGCCTCCTGTGTTTGGTTAAATAAAGCATAGTGGTGCAGAGACAGGCTCGCTATAACAACCTGGCCAACAGTCGGCTATAACAGCGCCAACCACGGCATTAATCCGCCATGGGGGTGAAATAAGCTGAAATGAGAGAATTTCCCTTGATGAAGGGCGTGATATCCATGTCGGCCATCGAAAGCAGGGTAAACCAGCCGGAAAGCGCCAGATAAAGGCCGAACGGCAGCGGGGCATCTTTGCCGGGGCTGCGGCGTAACTGGGCCACAATCGCAACGTATAAGCCTGCCATGGCTGCGCCGGTCACCAACATCGGCAGGGCAGACCAGCCACTCCAGGCCCCCAGGGCCGCCAGCAATTTAAAGTCGCCCTGGCCGATACCCTCCGTTTTCCGCCGAAGGCGATAAAGGGCGTTAAGCCACCATAGCGACAGATAGCCGGCGACGGCCCCGATCACTGCCTCGTCGAGCGAGGTAAAGCAGCCTTGCTGATTGGCCAGCAGCCCGGCCCATAACAGCGGTTGCGTCAGGCGATCCGGTAACAGCCTGTGCCGCCAGTCGATAAGCGCCAGCGCGAGCAGCAGGGTCGCCACCGGCAGCAAGCTGATTCTCTGCAGTGGCGATAGGCTAAAAGGCAATGCCGCCAGTCCGGCGCAGGCGGCTATCAACATCAGAGTACGGGTTTTTAGCAGCGGCAGGCGTTGCCCTGCTTCCTGAGGTACGGAATGCATAAGCCATCTGGCGATCACCGCCGACAGTAACATAGCCACAATAAACAGGCCGCGAAACCAGAGATCCCCCTGCGGATTGTTAAACATAAGCATCCTTGCTGAACTGAAATTAACGTTCAAAATAGCGGCAAAATGGGTTTTACAGCAGAGCAGGTGCCAGGTAATGACGCGCTTTGCGCAGGCGATCGCAAAGCATTGTTTATAGCCAGGTAAAATACGTTGAAAATGAGGGTTTCCGCGCATAATCAACGTATTATTGCGTTTTATGAAAAGATGAATGCCGATTAATCAGGCAAAATCTGCGATGAAATTTAGTGAATTTATCCTGACCGACGGCGAGTGTTCGGCGCGTTCGGGAATGACCACGCTTTGCAAGGCAATATCAACCGCAATTGTGACGTTGTCACATAATAAACTGAGGTTTATCTGATGGTTTATCATCAGAAACCGATTAGAATTTGGGGTTCATGATGCACTTTGGCGCCCCGGTACCCGACAGGGGCAATACCCCGGTTGTTCGCTGTGCAAAGGTCGTTGTTCTGCTGCCTGGAGTGGCCGCAGCAAAAAAGGTTTTTCCGCCCACTCTCGGGATGAGGGAACGGCGGTGGTGTAATGACTGACGTTATTCTTAAAGCGCGTAACAGATTGAAAAAAGCCGTTGATTTCCTCTCACTCCCTGCCCGTTTACCGGCGGTGGGTTTGGCGTGGCTGTTGGGCAGCTTGCCCGCCGGTGCCGAATCTCCCCCTGCGCCGCCCTCGGTTAGCCATCAAGCGAACGCAAACGACAACTTGCCCGAGCTGGGGGGCAACGTCTCGAATGACGCAGAGCGAGAGAAAGAGTGGGCCACCATGGCCAAACAGCTGGGTGAGCGTAACCTGAATAATGTCTCCGGCCAGCAGGTGCGAACCCGCGCCGAGAGTTACGCGGTAGGGCAAGCCGGTGAGGTGCTGCAACAACAGGCGCAAGAGCTGCTGTCACCGCTGGGCACCGCCAAACTGTCGCTGGTGATGTCCGACCAGGGGGATTTTTCCGGCAGCAGCGGCCAACTGTTCAGCCCTCTGTATGACGTTAACGGCTTGCTGACCTACAGCCAACTCGGTTTACTGCAGCAAAGCCAAGGTTCATTGGGTAACTTTGGCCTTGGGCAGCGTTGGGTCGCCGGTGATTGGCTGCTGGGATATAACACGGTGCTCGACAGCGATTTCAAGCGCAATCAAAACCGCGCCAGCCTGGGGGCCGAAGCCTGGGGTGACTTCCTGCGTTTTTCCGCCAATTATTACTATCCGTTATCGGCACTGGCGCAACAGAAGGATAACGCCGAATTTCTCAGTCGTCCGGCAAGCGGTTACGACATCACCACCCAGGGCTACCTGCCGTTTTACCGCCAGATCGGCGGCTCTCTCAGCTACGAGCAGTACTGGGGGGAGAACGTCAACCTGTTTGGCAGCGGTAAAAAACAAAACGACCCGCGCGCCATGCAACTGGGGGTGAATTACACGCCGGTGCCGCTGGTGACGGTGAAAGCACTGCACAAGATGGGGGAAGGCGGGGTGAGCCAGGATCAGGTCGAACTGGCGCTGAGCTATCGCCTTGGTGTACCGCTGGTAAAGCAGATATCCCCGGAGTATGTGGCCCAGGCCAAATCGCTGCGCGGCAGCCGCTATGACAATATCGAACGGAAAAATGTCCCGGTAATGGAGTTCCGCCAGCGTAAAACGCTGCAGGTCTTCCTGGCCACGCCGCCCTGGAGCCTGCAACCGGGGGAAACGCTGCCGTTGAAGCTGGAGATTAAAACCACCAATAAAATCACCCGCGTCAGTTGGCAGGGGGATACCCAGGCACTGAGCCTGACGTCGTCGCAAAACAGCAACGATCCACACGGCTGGAGCCTGATTGTGCCGCAGTGGGATGACACGCCGGGGGCGGAAAACCGCTACCGTTTATCGGTCACGTTGGAAGATGACAAGCAGCAATTGGTGACGTCCAACTGGATCCAACTGCAGGTGACGCCGCCGCTGACCGCCTCTTCCGGGGAGGGCGAGGGTTTGCCGCCGCCAAAAACGCTGCAAACGCCCACCATTCCGGCAGAGACCGGGCCGTTGAACGGCGCTGACTAGCCGTTTTTGCCCTGCAGTACCCACACGGCGGCCTCAACGCGCGATTTCAGCTTCATTTTTTTCAACAGGTGTTTGACGTGCACCTTGACAGTACTTTCGGTGATGGTCAGCCTGCGTGCGATCATCTTGTTCGGCAGACCCTGGGCAATCAGTTTGAGAATATCGCGCTCGCGCGGTGTCAGTTGCTGAATATCCCGTTCGGCGCTCGGGCGGTTTTCACGCAGGCTGGCGGCCAGAATGGGGGTTAACGCCTCGCTCAATACCATCTGGCCTGCTGCAGCCTGGTGCAGCGCCTTCAAAAGTTCCTCTGGCTCCATGTCTTTTAGCAGGTAGCCGTCTGCGCCGCGTTTTAGCGCGCTGACCACGTCATCTTCGTGATTCGACACGCTAAACACCACAATGCGGCCAGAAAGCGCGGTCATGCGCAGGCGATCCAACGTTTCCAGCCCGTTGATGCCAGGCATATTCAGATCGAGCAGGATCAGGTCAGGATCGTGCTCCTCGGCCAGCGAAACACCTTGTTCACCGTTGCCGGCTTCGGCAATCACCTGCAGGCGCGGGTCCATGCCGATAAGCTGTTTTACGCCGTTGCGCAGCATCGGGTGATCGTCAATCAATAAAATGGTGGCGGCAGTTTCGGTCGTCATGGTTTCTCCCATTAGTCGATGGCGTGGTTGTCCGGCTTGAATACCACCCGGACTTCGGTGCCGCCGCCGTTGCGGGGCAAAATTTCGCAGCGGCCGTGCAGGCTTTTGGCGCGATCGCGCATGATGATCAGGCCATAGTGATCGGGGCGAAGAGTATCTTGAGGCAGGCCGCAGCCGTTATCGCAGACGCTCAGGGTGACTTCGCCCCGTTGATTGATCACCTGAATGCTCACCTGGCTGGCCTGGGCGTGTTTATGGATATTGCTGAGCGCTTCACGGGCAATCTGTAGCAGGTGGATAGCCTGATAAGTGGGCACGGTGCGCGGCGTCAACTGATAGTCGAGGCTGATGGGAATGCCCAGCCGTTGGCTGAACTCCTGCACCGTTGATTGCAGCGCCGCCAGCAGCCCCGGTTCTGTCAACCTCAGGCGGAAGGTGGTCAGCAGCTCGCGCAGTTGGCGATAGGCAATGTTAAGTTCCTCTCGCATCTGTTGCACCAGCCCCAGGTTGGCGGGGGAAAGTTCCGCGCCCTGCATTTGCAGGCAACTGAGTTGCATCTTCAGGCACGACAGCGACTGGGCGATAGAGTCATGCAGTTCACGCGCTATCGCCGCACGCTCTTCCATCAGCATCAGTTGCTGCTGGTGATCAACCTGGCGTTCAATCGCCAGCACGCTGGTCAACTGCTCCACCAGGGTGTTCATCAACTGTTTATGGTCGTCATTCAGCGGGCGCTGTGGCGGATGTTGCGCGACAATCACCCCATAATCTCCCAGCTTGTCGCTCAGGCTCCAGCTCAGCGATGGGTGGCTGGCATGCTGTTGCTCGTCGTCGTTCAGGCAGGCGCTGCACACCGGATTATTGCAGTACTCCGGTCGCAGAGGCTGGTTGCCGCTCAACTGCACAAACTGCTCCTGGCTGTTGTTTTCATACAGCCGCACCTGAATGGCGCGCAATGGCGTCAGGGTTTGCAATTGATTGAGTATTGGCGTCAGGCGGCTGCACAGCGGTTCATTGGCGTGCAGTTGCCGGCTGGCGCGGTACAAAAAGCTCAATACCTGATTTTTTTGCTGCAGATCGGCAGTTTTCTCCGCCACCCGTTGCTCCAGCCCGCTGTACATGGTGGCCAGTTCGTCGGACATGGTGTTTAACGCGCCACCCAGTGAGGCCATTTCATCCTGGTGGCCACGTTGGGTGAAGCGGCGGCTGAAATCGCCGCGGCCCACCGACAGCGCCATCGCCACCAATTGCCGCCAGGGATGCAGCAGGCGCCGGCGCAGGTAACAAATGGTACCTACCAACAGCAGCAGCGTCAGGGCAATAAACACCGCCTGCACCAGCGTCACCGTCAACAACCGACGTTCGGTATGACGGTCGATGTCCGAGACCAGCGCGTCCAGCAGGGTGACGAAATGTGCTACCTGCGGCGCAGCGTCGGCGGGTTGGCGGGCCTGGTGCAATTGCGGCAGCAGCGTCAGTCGCCAGTAGTCGTGCAGCGCCTGAAACTGTTCGGTTAAGCCTTCTTGTTCCAGCGGGCGTTGCAGGTCGGGGCTGTTGGCATCCTGATCCAGTTCGCGTATCAGGATTTCGCTGCGCGCATCCAGCGGCACCTGTGCCAGCAGGCGATAGCTCTGCATCCGCAGTGAACCGGCTTTGTTGATGGCGTGGGCGTTGCCCTGAATGCTTTGTGACATCCAGGCGGAAATGCTCATGCCAGCCACGCCCAGTATGCCGAGCAGCAACATCAAAATGGCCACCTGGTTAACGATGGAAAGCGGAGCTAACAGGCGTTTCATAGGCTTTGGATCCCCGGCGCATAGCAAAACAACGGCTGGAAACCAGAGGGCGAAAGCGGGTGGTGCCAGCGAAGGTGGTAACGATTCCGCGTTATTTTTCATCATACCCAGGCATAACCCCATACCTCTAACGAAGTACCCATTAGTTTCCGCTCGGCAATATGGCATCGTGGCAGCGGTATGGGGTGATTTTCAATCGCTTGATTTGTTTTGCTTTTAGCGGCGTTAGCGGCTTACTCATAAAGGGATGGCGAGCATTTTCCGGCAACTGGCTACCTGCATCCGGGTTGATTTACATCAACTTTGCCGTAGGGAGCGCCGCCTAGGGTGAGCGAAGTTATCACCCTGTGTCTGAGGTTTTTTATGTCGCAATCAGCAACGTCATTATCAAAATCAAAAAAAACAGGCGCGGTTATTCAGGACTGGCAGCCTGAGGATGCCGCATTTTGGCAGCAACGTGGCCAACGTATCGCTAACCGCAACCTGTGGATTTCCATTCCTTGCCTGCTATTGGCCTTCTGCGTCTGGATGCTGTTTAGCGCGGTGGCGGTCAATTTGAACAAGGTAGGTTTCAATTTCACTACCGATCAGCTGTTCCTGCTTACCGCGTTACCTTCCGTTTCGGGTGCCATCCTGCGTGTGCCTTATTCATTTGTGATCCCGATGTTCGGCGGGCGTCGCTGGACGGCCATCAGTACCTGCTTCCTGCTGGTACCCTGCCTGTGGCTGGGTTTCGCGGTACAGGATGCCACTACCCCATATGGCGTGTTTGTCATTATCTCATTGCTGTGTGGTTTTGCCGGTGCCAACTTTGCTTCCAGCATGGCCAATATCAGTTTCTTCTTTCCCAAGGCTAAACAAGGCGGTGCTTTAGGCCTGAACGGAGGGTTAGGCAATCTGGGCGTGAGTGTGATGCAGTTGGTGGCCCCACTGGTCATATCCGTCGCTGTCTTTGGCGCGTTTGGCGGGACGGCACAGCAGCAGCCGGACGGCAGTTCACTGTGGTTGGAGAATGCGGCCTGGATTTGGGTACCGTTCTTGTTGGTCGGCACGCTGGCAGCCTGGTTCGGCATGAACGACCTGGCGGCCTCTAAAGCGTCGTTGCGTCAGCAACTGCCGGTACTCAAACGGGGTCACCTGTGGGTACTGAGCCTGCTGTACCTCGCCACCTTTGGTTCCTTCATCGGCTTTTCCGCCGGTTTCGCCATGCTGTCTAAAACCCAGTTCCCGGACGTGGTCATTCTGCACTATGCCTTCTTTGGGCCATTCCTGGGGGCGCTGGCCCGGCCGGTAGGCGGCGCGTTATCTGACCGCTTTGGCGGTATCCGCGTCACGCTGATTAACTTTGTGCTGATGGCGGTGTTCGCCGCCATGTTGTTCCTCACTTTGCCGGGGGCAGGGCACGCAGGATCGTTTATCGCGTTTTACAGCGTCTTTATGCTGTTGTTCCTCACCGCCGGGTTGGGCAGCGGTTCTACCTTCCAGATGATTGCGGTTATCTTTCGCAAAATCACCGTCGATCGGGTTAAGGCGGCCGGGGGCAGTGACGAAAGTGCTCAGCGCGAAGCTGTCACCGACTCTGCCGCGGCATTGGGCTTCATCTCAGCGATTGGCGCCGCCGGTGGCTTCTTTATTCCACAGGCCTTCGGTACCTCATTGGCGCTGACCGGTTCGCCGGCGGGCGCGATGAAAATCTTCCTGGTGTTTTATGTGGTGTGCGTGTTGGTGACCTGGTTCGTTTACGGCCGTAAAAGATAGCCAGCTACTGACAACTTCTGCGCCTGCTCGTCAGGGGAGGCGCTTTTTATCCCTCGCTTTAAGTGAAGCTTTTTACTTCCCCAGTGAAATCCTCGTAGTTTTAGGTAATATTCTTATTATCACGCACTGCTTTTTCCTTTGTTTATAGATGTATCTCTCCCACTTTGATTTTTTTCCTGTCTTTGCGAAAAATGTTATTCCGACATTATTTTTTCATTTTTACGTCGAATTCCTTACGAAAATAACGCACCGTGAATGCTGCCTTGTACGGCAATGAAATTCTGTTTCTTCAGGCTGGCAGAGATTCATTTCATCAAGTTAACAATACGCCTTTGTATTTGATGATATATTTTAACCAAGCATTCGGAGAGAGGCTAAATCAGATAACTCTCATTCTGTTTTAGCAGGCTTTTTGTAGGCTATCTGACAATCAGATTAGGTGGAAAAACAGATGATATTGTTTGATGTCAGGATGAAATTTCATAATTTCATTTAACTAACATTTGTTTAACATTTTTATATTTTTTGTTTTAAAACAATAAGATGGTTGAGTTTTATTGCCGGAAATCATGATGAGAAACCATGTTTCCAACAGGGAAATAAAGTCATTCAAAGAAACATAGCCTCCTTTTGAGCGGTGTTGTAAAAAATGAAATCAGTAATTTTTTATAAAAATAAATATCCCATGAATGCAACCTGTTGAGTTTACATTTAATTTCTTGAACATTTTTTCATATTTCTATACAAAGTGTGCAGGACAGGCACGCTAAGGAAATTAAAAGTGAATCTTGATAAAAGAATAAAGATTAGGAATCTAGATGTTCTGACACCGTCCAGGGAAAAATTCCGCCTACGTTGGAAGGAGTATCAGATACTTTCACTTCTTGTCGCCAGATCCCCAGAACTGGTTAGCCGTACGGAAATTATAGAAAACATTTGGAAAGGAACTTATTGTTCGGATTCAACGATAAATCAAACAATTAAATCAATTCGTCAAAAGATCGGTGATGCCGAGCATACGCTTATCAGAACCATTCCTCGCTTAGGTTATAAGGTGGAAAACAAGGCCGTTTTTCACTTTATTTCTGAAGAGGAAGAATATGCCGACGATGAAATATGGGGTGGCGACACTGACGATAATAAAGATATTCAAGCGGAACTTTCTGAAAGTAACGATAAGCCGGATGAAACTCTTGCTGAAGAAATAGAGCTTAATGATGAAAACATGGCTCCCGTTGATCCTCCTGTCGTACCAGTGACGCTTAAAAATACGTCAATCAGAAAAAAGATACCGGCTTCGGCGGGTTTTTTCTCTGTGCCTGCCGTCAGAGTTGTGAAATACCTGTCAGTATTCGTGTCCTTGCTCATTATTTCACATTTTTCCTACGTGCTGGGGAATCAAACCCGCCCGCCGATTATCAATGATATTCAAAACAATACCCGCGTAGTGCTGACGTTGACGCTGAATAACGCCCGTACCAACAGCCCGCAAACCCTACTTTGTCTGTATCAGGGCGAAAGTCTGGAACAGGCAACCATCGAGTGCGTCGACCCTAAGCAAGGAAGGTTGAAACAGCCGGTGAAATACGAAACTTCAGATGCGCAAGGGACGGGTAAGATTAATCTCATACTGCCGAATAAAACCATGGAATATCAGGTCGCTTATGATGTTAAAAATTAGCACGCGATGATATTTCACCTTTGTCGATAATTTTACATTTGGCACATATTTTTATTTCATTATTTGTTATTTGAAAGCCTGGTCCGTTTTGTCCAGTCTGGTTTCCATGTTCTAACGCGAATTAGCGTCCTGCCTCAATGGTGTGGTGGGGAATAATGGATAAACCGGGCTGAGTGACAAATTATGGATAAGCGTAAAGTAGCGATCATCGGGGGTTCCGGCTTTATCGGAACGCGTTTGGTTAAGCGTCTGAGTGCGCGTGACGACCTGGTGTTGACCATCGTGGATAAAAAGCGGAGTGAGCATTTTCCCGAACTTTATCAGTTTGGCGATGTAACCCAGCCTCAGACATTGCAGGAGCCGTTGGCCGGATGTGACGCCGTGATCAACCTTGCCGCTGAGCATCAGGATAATGTCGATCCTATCTCACTGTATTACCAGGTTAACGTTGATGGGGCGCGCAATGTCTGCATGACGGCATCGGCGTTGAATATCCAACAGATTATCTTTACTTCCTCCGTGGCGGTCTATGGCTTCGTGACACGGGAAACCGGCGAAGAAGGGGTTTTCGAGCCCTTTAACCATTACGGCAAATCCAAATTGGAAGCGGAGTATGTCTACGAAGCCTGGCGTAAAGCCGATGGTAGTAACAAATTAACCATCATTCGCCCGACGGTAGTGTTTGGTGAAAACAATCGCGGCAACGTTTATAACCTGTTCCGCCAAATTGCCAGCGGTCGCTTTGTGATGATCGGCAGCGGCAATAATATGAAGTCCATGGCCTACGTTGAGAATATTGCCGCCAGACTCGAGTATGCACTGGATCAACAGGCCACTTATCAGGTCAGCAATTATGTTGATAAACCCGACTTCACCATGAATCAGCTGGTAGACGTTATTTCTTCTTCATTAGGCAGAAATAATAAGACTATTCGCATTCCTTATCTATTTGGGATCTGCGGGGCAACGGCATTAGATGTGGTGAGTAAAATAAGTCACCGAAAATTTCCTATTAGCCGCGTGCGGGTGCAGAAATTCTGTGCCAGAACACAATTTAAAAGCAATGTTCAATGTGATTTCGTGGCGCCAGTCGAACTTGATTCGGCAATCGAAAAAACAATTAAGCATGAGTTTTCCTAGAGATAACTTTATTACGGGTTAGGGTTATTTATTTTTCATCTCTGACAAGCAGATAAATCTGTATTAAACGGGATTGGCTCATGCTGACTTATATCCTGGGACTGTCAATTTTATTTTTGTTAATAGCGCATTGGGAGCTGTAACTCAAGGGCGGTAGCGTGCTTATTCGCTGGAGGAACAATGTTATATCAACTGAGCGTGATATTTATTTTGGCGCTGGTGCTGGTGGTTATTGCCCGCCGCGCTGCGTTGGCGGTGGGGTTAGTGGATAAACCCAATGCGCGCAAGCGTCATCAGGGGCATGTTCCGCTGGTCGGCGGGATTGTCATTTACCTCATTATGACGCTGGTGACCTTTTGGCAGCCCGAATGGTTGCCGCACAGTACCACCTTCTTGCTGAGCATTACGGCGCTGGTGTTGCTGGGCGTTCTGGATGACCGCTTTGATCTGCCGGTGACGCCACGCGTCATCGTGCAGGGAGGGATTGCGCTGGCGATGATGCTGGCGGCAGGGATGCAACTCACCTCCTTTGGTTACCTGTGGGGTCATCAAGAACTGCAGCTGGGTTACGCGGCCTTGTTGATCACGCCGCTGGCGGTGTGGGGGGCGATCAACGCCTATAACATGGTTGACGGCATCGACGGCCAACTGGGCGCGCTGTCCTGCGTCACGTTTATGGCGCTGGCCATCCTGTTCGGCCTGGCCGGGCATGAAGAGCAGGCGTTGTGGTGTCTGAGCCTGATTGCGGCCCTGGCGGCCTACCTGTTGTTCAACCTCAGCCTGTTCGGTGCGCGCAATAAGATTTTCATGGGGGATGCCGGCAGCATGGTCATTGGGTTTAGCGTGCTGTGGCTGCTGATAGCCGCCACCCAGGGCGAAGACGCCGTGATGCGGCCGGTGACCGCACTGTGGCTGATTGCCATTCCGCTGATGGACATGGTAACGGTGATGACGCGTCGTTTGCTGCGCCGACAGAGTCCCTTCAAGGCTGGGCGCGATCATCTGCATCATATTCTGATGCGTCGTGGCCTTAATGCGCGTCAGGCGCTGAGTATGAGCTGCATGCTGGCGGTGACGCTGGCCTGCGTCGGCATCTGCAGCGAGGTGCTGCAACTGCCCGATCACCTGATGCTGCTGGCCTTTGTATTTTGCTTCTTCGGTTATTTTGCCCTGCTGCACGAACCCCGTCAGGGCAGAGTTTTTACCGATAACCCTACCGCCGATCGTTAATCCTCCCACGGGCCGCAACGGCGGCCCGTTTTTCACGGTACCGTTATGAACCTTCATTTGCCTCATTTGATGCCACTGGTGCTGTCCAGCGTGCTGCTCAGTGGTTGCACCGCCTTTCCGGGTTCACACCTGCCGACCCAGGGCAAAGAAAAAGTGACTCAACAGGACGAAGATTTCGACCTCAACAAACAGGTTCAGGTATATCGCGTCACGCCGATGCTGCTGGAAAAAATGCGTCGCATAGAACCGGTAGCGCGACCCAACCTGGCGTTGGATCAGCGGTTGCAAAGCTATCAGTACCGCATCGGCGTTGGTGACGTGCTCAACGTTACCGTCTGGGATCACCCGGAGCTGACCACCCCGGCAGGGCAATACCGCAGCGCCAGTGATACCGGTAACTGGGTGCATGCCGATGGCGCCATCTTCTATCCGTACATTGGTAAGGTGCAGGTGGTGGGCAAAACCGTTACCGAAGTGCGCAACCAGATTGCCAGCCGCCTGGCGACCTATGTGGAAAGCCCGCAGGTGGACGTCAGCATCGCCGCGTTCCGCTCGCAAAAGGTGTATGTCACCGGTGAGGTGAAAACTTCTGGGCAGCAGGCCGTGACCAACGTGCCGCTGACCATTCTGGATGCCATCAACGCCGCCGGCGGGCTGACCGATAACGCCGACTGGCGCAACGTGGTGCTGACGCACCAGGGCAAAGAACAGCCGATTTCGCTGCAGGCATTGATGCAGCGCGGCGACATCAGCCAGAACCATTTGTTGACGCCCGGCGACATCCTCTATGTGCCGCGTAACGATGAACTGAAAGTGTTTGTGATGGGCGAGGTTGGCAAGCAGTCGACGCTGAAAATGGACCGCAGCGGCATGACCCTGACCGAGGCCCTGGGCAGTTCCGAAGGGATCAGCCAGACGGTGGCCGATGCCACCGGGGTGTTCGTGATCCGTCCAAACGGCGGCAAGCAGCCAAAACGGCTGGCGTCGCTGTACCAGTTCGACCTGTCTGATGCCGCCGCACTGGCGATGGGCACCGAATTCCAGTTGGAGCCTTATGACGTGGTGTACGTCACCGCGGCACCGGTCGCACGCTGGAACCGCTTGATTAGCCAGCTGGTACCGACCATTTCCAGCTTCAACGACCTCAGTGAGGCCACGTTGCGGGTACGTAACTGGTAACCCCGTAACGGTGACTAAAGGAAGACCGATGATGAAGAACAATGCATTGCCGATTGTGATGGCCGAGCAGGACGACAAATTGGAGTGGGAGCGCCTGATTGGCCCGCTGTGGGACAACCGCTGGCGCATTCTGCTGGTGACCGGCGTAGCCGGGATCCTGGGCTGTGCCTATGCTCTGATGGCAACGCCAATCTATCAGGCCACGGCTTTGGTGCAGGTGGAAAAACAACTTTCGGGCGACTCGCTGCTGCGCGAAACGCTGGACAGTTCGATCGGCGGAGTCGGTCAGAACTCGGCGACCCAGGACGAGGTCTCGCTGGCGAAATCACGTTACGTAATTGGCAAAACCGTCGACGACCTCGGCCTGACGGTGCGCATCAGCCCGGACTATTTCCCGCTGTTCGGCAAGGGCATCGCTCGCCTGAGTGGCGAAGTGACGCCGGTACTGCGTATTTCTTCCATGAAGGTGCCGGCGGTGATGCAGGGCCAGGAACTGACCCTGACCGTCGATGATCCGCAGCATTACAGCCTGAGTCATGACGGCAAAACCTTGTTCAGCGGCGTTGTGGGGCAAACGCTGCAGCAGGGCGGTTGGTCGGTCAACGTGAGCGAGCTTGAAGCGCAGCCGGGCACCACCTTCACCGTGGTTAACGTGCCGCGCCAAAAAGCGGTGGACGATCTGCGCAATATTCTCGATGTCGCGCCTGGCGGCAAGGAAAGTGGCATCATGACCTTCAGCCTGGCGGGGGAGGATCCGCAGCGTGCGGAAGCGGTGCTCAAGAGCATCACCGATAACTACCTGCAGCAGAATGTGGATCGCAAAACGGAAGAAGCTCAGCGCATGCTGGCCTTCCTGCATGAGCAGTTGCCACGGACCCAGACTTCGCTCAATAACGCCGAGAATCAGCTTAATCAATTCCGCCAGCAGAACGACTCGGTAGACCTGTCGCTGGAGGCCAAGTCGGTGCTGGACACCCAGGTGCAACTTGAAGGGCAGCTCAATGAGTTGACCTTCAAAGAGGCGGAAATTTCCAAGCTCTATACCCGGGTACACCCGGCCTACCGTGCTCTGTTGGAAAAGCGCGCCACGCTGGAAGCTGAAAAGGCGCGACTCGGTAAACAGGTACAAACCTTGCCGAAAACCCAGCAGGAAATTTTGCGCCTCACCCGCGACGTGCAGGTGGATCAGCAGGTCTACATGCAGTTGATGAACAAGCAGCAGGAGCTGAGCATCAGCAAGGCCGGTACCGTGGGCAACATCCGCATCATCGATGAGGCCGAAACCGGTCTGCGGCCGGTACAGCCACAAAAAGCGATGATCGTGTTCTTCGCTCTGCTGATGGGCGGTGTGCTGTCGGCGTCGGTGGTGGTGTTGCGTGCCGCGCTTCATCGTGGCATCAGCGATACCGATACGCTGGAAAAGCGTGGTATCAGCGTGTATGCCACGGTGCCGCTTTCGCCCTGGCAGCAAAAGCGCAATCGAGTTCAGCAGCAGCTGTTGACCAAACACAGCAGCGGCAAACTGCCGATCCTGGCTCAGGAAGAACCGGAAGATCTGTCCGTTGAGGCTATCCGCAGCCTGCGCACCAGCCTGCATTTCGCCATGATGGAGGCCAAGAACAATATTCTGATGGTATCCGGCGCCAGCCCGGCCAGCGGGAAGAGTTTTACCAGCACCAACCTGGCAGTGGTGATCGCTCAGGCAGGGCAGCGGGTATTGCTGATCGACGCCGACATGCGCAAAGGCTTTTTGCATCGTTGGTTGAACAACAGCGCCAAGGCTGGTTTGTCAGATATGCTGTCCGGGCTGATTGCGCCAGAAATGGCGGTGAAGAAGACCGACATTGCCAATCTGGATTTCGTGCCGCGTGGCCAGGTACCGCCCAATCCGTCCGAACTGCTGATGCACCAGCGCTTTGCCGATTTCTTGCGCTGGGCGGGCCAGAATTACGATCTGGTGCTGATCGACACACCACCGGTGTTGGCGGTGACCGACGCGGCGATTGTTGGGCATCACGCCGGTACGGCACTGATGGTGGTGCGTTTCGAGGTCAACACCGTCAGGCAGATTGAGACCAGCATCCGTCGTTTCGAACAAAATGGCGTCGCTATTAAAGGGGTGATCCTCAACGGCATGGTGAAGAAAACCGCCACCGACGCCGGTTACTATGCCTTTGCTTACCCGAGCCATCAGGAAAAGGTCCAGTAACCCTATGAAAGCGATGCTGATGAACTCCCTGTGGTTAATGTTGGAGCGAGTATCGCTGAGCCTGTCGGGGATTTTCGTTTCGGTTTACGTCGCGCGCTATCTGGGGCCGGCGCAGTACGGGCTGATTAACTATTTGCTGTCGGTGATTGCCATCGCGGTTCCGCTGGTGCAATTGGGGGCAGACGCGGTGTTGTTCAACCGCGTCGCCCGCCAACGGCAAAGTGGCATTCGGTTGATGCTGGCCTCGATGCGTTTGCGGCGGCAACTCTTTGCGCTGATCGCGGTGCCGCTGATGGCCTGGGCAATGTTAACGCAGGATCGCACCAGCCAGATCATGATGGCACTGATGCTGGCCAGCGCGTATTTCTCGGTGCAGGACGTTTATAAAATCTATTACGATGCCCTGTTGAAATCGAAGCTGAACACGCTGATCAACAATGTGGCGCTGCTGTTGTCGATTGTTGTGCGGCTGGCGCTGGTGCATGCCAAGCTTCCGCTGGAATGGTTTGCGGTGCCCTATGTGCTAAGCAGCCTGATCCCCTACGGGGTACGTTGGCTGCTGTTTCGCCGCGAGAAAGGGGGCATGCGGCCCATCAGCCTGCGTCATCAACGGCGCTATGGCCGCTATCTGCTGAAGGTGGGGCTGCCGCTGGCCGTGTCCGGGTTATCGATTGTCATCTATACGCGTATCGATCAGATCATGATCGGTAACTACCTCGGGGAACACAGCGTTGGGCTGTACAGCGCCGCCATCACCCTGAGCCAGGGGTGGGTCTTTGTGCCCATTGCGCTGATTACCTCGATGATGCCGGGGGTGGCCAACGCCGGTTCCGTACGCGAGCAGGAAGGGCGGATCCGACTGCTGTATCTGGTGGTTCTGCTGCTTTCTATGCCGGTGATATTACTGCTGTCGCTGTTCCCGGGCCCGATAGTGAAGCTGATGTTTGGCGACAGTTACCGTGAAACCGCCACCATTCTGGCGCTGTGCTCGGTGACTTCGCTGTTCTCGGTGATGGGCACTGTCTCTTACCGGGCGATCGTGTTGTTTGGCGGTTATCGGTTTATCGCGATAAAAATGCCTTTGGCCGCTTTGGTCAACGTGCTGATGAATCTGGTGCTGATCCCGCGCTATGGCATTTTGGGTGCGGCGATATCAACGTTGATTACCGAATTTATTTCATTTTTTGTACTTAATGGCTTTTTTAGAAAAGGACAAATTACCCGGCTGCAGGTCACCTGCTACCGTTGTTTACCGCAACTAATAGGGAAGGTGCGAGAACTTTATGCTAAATAATCTGGTGAAGGGTTTTTACCGTAATATACCCGACGCATTATATCATCAGCTAAAATACGCTTTGTTTTTTCGCAAGCTACCGCATCTGGCTAAACCGATGGGGTATAGCGAGAAACTGATGCGCAGGAAAGTCTATCCTCTGGCGATGTATACTCAGCTGTCCGATAAGTATCTGGTCAGGGAATATATTGAAAAGCTGTGGGGGAAAGAATACCTGATTGAACTTTATGCTCAGGGTGAGAAATTAACTGAGGAAATGTACCAGTCATTGCCTGACGCCTTTGTGATTAAGGCGAATCACGGCAGCGGTTATAACAAGCTGGTGTTTGATAAAAGCCAGACCAGCTTTAATGAATTGAGGGTGCTGACCAACAGCTGGCTGCGACAGAATTTTTATCAGGTCTATCGCGAGCGTCATTATAAGGATATTTCGCCGTGCATCATGGTGGAAAAAATGTTGCTGGAAGACGGCAAAACCCCGAATGACATCAAGATCCACTGTTTTAACCGCAACGGGGAAGTGCGTTTTTTCATCCAGATTGATTACCAGCGCTTTATCGACCACCGCCGTGATTTTTTCGATGCCCAATGGAACCGCACCGAAATCCGCATGGGGGTGCCCAACAGCGAAGTGCCGATGGAGAAACCCTGTCGCCTGGATCAGATGCTGCAGCTGGCACGCCAGGTGGCAGAACAGTTCTCTTACGTAAGGGTGGATTTTTATCAGGTGCAGGAACGGATCTATTTTGGCGAGTTAACATTTACTCCCGGAGCCGGCCTGCAACGATTCACACCGGAAATTATTGAACAAGAGTGGGGAGGTTATTTCCAGGAGTAGTTGAGTAACCGGTAGGCTGCGCGTATTTACCGCGTCAGGACGGGGGGAAGTAACCGGACAAGGATATTCTGGGATAACAAGCTATTCCGTTGGCATTAGCATTGTTTTGCCAAATGATAATATATTGTTGAGGTAATAAATGGACTTATCGATTGTCATTCCCGTTTTTAATAACTCAGCCAGTTTGGCCACCACATTAGTCAGGATGACTAATGCCTGCTCCGGTTTCGACTACGAAATTATCGTGGTTGATAATGCGTCGGACAAACAAGAGTTGGATAATATGCGTAGCCTGTTGGTCGCCAATCGTCGGGCGCGGCTGCACGAAAGTAAAGTGCGGCGTAATACGGCAGCCTCGTGCAATACCGGGTTCCGTTTAGCGCGCTCGGACGTGGTTTTTTTTCTGGAGCCGGAGGATTCGTTTAATACCAACTATATTATCCGCCGCCTGAAACGTCATCAGGACCCCCGAATAGACATTATCTTCGGCAACTACGTCACGGTTAGTGATAAGAATATTCGCAGTTATCGTTTCGATTATAAAGAGGGTGTGGCGGGAGCGGATTTTTTATTTCTTGATATGGGTGATATTCGCACCTCAACCATCAGCCTGCGCAAAAAGGAAGACCGGCGTTTTTTATTTCCGGAGTTTCTCTACAAGTATCAAGACTGGGGATTTTTGGTCAACGCCACCAATCTGGGGGCCAGGGTGGCCTTCGACGAGGGGCGCGGCGTGTTTATCCGCTGCGGCGATGCCGATACCGATCGTTGCCGGATGAATATCGATGCCAGCGAGCAGTTTATCGATGCTTACCTTCATGCCAGCGGCCGCTATATCAGCGGTTTTGCCTGCAAACACCTGCTGGCCTCGCTGTACAGCGAAAACCTGCAGGCTTTCACCTATTACTCAGCGCGCACCGAGCGCGATGCCCTGAGCAGCAAATTCAGGGCGATCAAACTGTACGGCGACTGTCTGGCCAGACTGGGGCTGTTTCCACTGGGCGGGCGACTGTTGCGTACCGCCCGCGAGGGATTTCGGAGATGACATGCAGCAACGAAAAGTAGCGATTGTGATTGAGAACATCGCCGAAAAAGGCGGTACCGAGCGGGTGGCCAGCAGCCTGGCCAATGCGCTGACGACGCGTTTGGGGCATCAGGTGGATCTGGTGTCGATCAGCGGCGACCGGGCATTTTACCCGCTGGAGGAGTCAGTGAGTTTACGCTTTATGCCTGGCAGAACGCTGTTGTGGCCCTGGCGATTGGCATGGTTTTTACGGCGCGGCCGCTATGACGTAATTATCACCGTTTCGATGGGCAAACTGTCGTCGATCATGGTGCCGTACCTGCGGTTGCTGTGTCCGCACAGCCGGCTGTTGCTGAGTGAGCACGTCAGTTTTCACCAGTATGCCTGGCCGATGAAGTGGCTAAAGGTGCTGGTCTACCGACTCGGTGACCGCACGGTACTGCTGACGAAGAAAGATTTGGCCACCATCAGCCGTTGGGTGCCCGGCCGCAAATGTCGGGTGATTGAGAACGTTTCACCCTTCCCGGTGCAACCGCCGCAACCGGCTCAGCAACAGCCGGTGGCGCTGGCGGTGGGGCGGTTATGCCGACAGAAAGGGTTTGACCGCCTGATCGCCGCCTGGCAGCAGATAGCGCCGCAAGCGCTGGGTTGGCAACTGCATATCGTCGGCGACGGCCCGGACCGGGGGGCACTGCAACAGCAGATTGACGCCGCCGGTCTGGGTGGTCAGGTGAAGCTGTTGCCGGCGACGGCGGATATCGCCAGTCACTACCGTCAGGCCGCGATGCTATTGATGACCTCGCGTTACGAAGGTTTGCCGATGGTGCTGATTGAAGCGATGAGTTTTGGTCTGCCCCTGGTGGCGTATGACTGTCTGACCGGACCGGCTGAGCTGATTGATGACGGTGAGAACGGTTATCTGGTGGCGGAGGACGATATCGAGGCCTTCAGCCAACGAACGCTGGCGCTGATAGGCGACGGCGAGTTGCGTCAGCGCTTCTCTCTGCACTCGTTGGCGCGGGCGCAGCAGTACATTCCCGAGCGTATTTATCCCCAATGGCAACAGCTTATCGCTGGAGGTTAAGATGGAAAAAGTTTCAGTTATCATGCCGGCTTACAACGCCGCGGGCTTTATCAAAGAGTCGATCCTCGGGGTGCTGAACCAGACTTACCAGGATTATCACCTGTATGTGATCGACGATGCTTCTACGGACCATACCGCCGAGGTGGTGAAACCGTTCATCCACGATCGTCTGACTTACATCCGCAACGACACCAATCAGGGCGTGGCCGAGACCCGCAACATCGCGATTGAAGCCGCACGCGGCGATTATATTGCATTTTGCGACAGCGATGACGTCTGGCACCCGAACAAGCTGGCGCGTCAGGTCGGTATTCTCAAGACCAACCGCTACGACGTGGTGTGCTCCCATTATTACACCTTCGAAGATGACCCGACGCGGGTGAAAAACTACCGCGGCGCCGGCGAAATCATCGCCTATAAAGACATGTTGAAAAGCAACTGGATCGGCAATCTGACCGGTATGTACAACCAGCGACAGGTCGGCAAGGTGTACCAGAGCAAAGTGGGCCATGAGGACTACGTGATGTGGCTGTCGGTACTGGAGAAGGCGCGGAACCACATGGCTTACTGCATCCCCGAACCCCTGGCCTTTTATCGCCTGTCGGCGCAGTCGCTGTCCGGCAATAAATTCCGCGCGGCCGACTGGCAGTGGCAGATATATCGCCGCCATCTGGGGCTTTCCTATCAGAAGTCCTGTTATCTGTTCTTCTCCTATCTGTACAGCGCGGTGATGAAAAGACAATGAATTTCAGCAAACTAACCTCGGCCTGCCTGCTGGCGAGCGCCGGCTGGGCGGGGCTGGCCAATGCGGCCGGCTGCGACAGCAACCTGCTCAAGGATCCCGGCTTCGAGCAGGGGGGGGCCGGGTGGTCGCTGGCCTCGGCGCAGGTGGTCGCGGGTGGCCACGGCGGTCAGAGCAGCCTGTTTTATCAAAATCACAACCCGGCCAACTACCACAACATGATGCAAACCCTGTCGGTCAAACCGGGTCAACAGCTGGCTTTTGGTGCCTGGGTTCGCGGTGAAAATCTCAGGGGCAAGGGCGAAAATCAGGGCGCCGGCGTGTTTGTCGAAAGCTATGACGACCAGGGGCGTTTTTTGGCGGGCAGCTATCCGCAGGGGCTGCTGGGCACCAGCGGCTGGCAGCCGGTGACCGGCGATTTTCGGGTGCCACCACGGGCGGTGAAAGTGGTGCTGGGCGTTTATCTGCGTCAGGGCACCACCGGCAGCGCCTGGTTTGACGATGTTTACGCCTGCCTGCAACCCGTTGCGCCGGAGCTGTACCAGATGCGCAGCGGTAACGGCGCGGCCTCCAGCCTGATTGAAGTGGTGGATCCGCAGCAGGTCCAGGTGGACAGTACCCTGGTCGATGACAAAAACACCGCGGTGAAACATGATAGCCGCCGCTATGCCATCAGCGAAAAACAGCAGGTGGAGTTTCCGCTGCCGGCCGATTTGGCTGCCGGCGAGTACCGCCTGCAGCAGCAGGTGACGGACGTGGCCACGCAACGCAGTCAGCGCAGCGAAATGCCGATCAGCGTTGGTCGCCCGCAGCCCAAGGTAGCGCTGGATGCTCAGGGTTACGTGTTGAAGCAAGGCAAGCGCTTCTTCCCGCTCGGCATCTACATGTACGGCGAGATGGCGACGGACGAACATCTGGCGCGCATCCGCGATGCCGGTTTCAATACCTTGCTCAATTACAACTACGGCACCGGCCGCGACCCCTATAACTATTTCCGCAAAACCCAGCAGTATGGTTTGCAGGTGATTTTTTCGCTCAAGGATATGTACGCCGGCACCCGCTTTGCGCCGGAAACCAAAATGAGCTATCCGCAGCTGACGGCCAGCTATGTGGAGAAGTTCAAGCATCAACCAAACCTGCTCGCCTGGTACATCAACGACGAACTGGGCCCGGAATATGTGCCGCAGATTGAGCAAAAGCACCTGCAGGTCAAGCAATTGGATCCGGATCACCTGACGTTCCAGGTGTTGGACAAGACCGGGACGCTCAATGCCTATTTCAACAGTTCGGACGTGTTGGCCAGCGACCCTTATCCGGTCGGCAGAGACGCCGATTTGACGCGGACGCTGGAGTACAGCCGTATTACCAGCCAGGTGGCGCGCCAGGCAAAAGGAGCCTGGTTGGTGATGCAAATTATGGATCATGCCGCTTACGCCCCCGGCCGCAAACCGCGTCAGCCTACCGAGGCGGAGATCCGCAATCAGGCCTGGTTAGGGCTGATCGGCGGGGCCAGAGGCATCCTGTTTTATTCCTATACCGACTTGTTCTACAAGCGCCAGCGTGGCGGCTTCAGCCAGCAGGAGTTTGACGCTATCTGGCGCGGCGTCGCCGGCGTAGCACAGCAGATTGTCAGCTTTGAGCCTTACCTGCTTTCCGGTGAAAGCCGGTTGTTGCAAGGCAACAATACCGCCATCCCGGCCCGGCTGTTTATTCGCGGCGATCGCGGCCTGGTACTGATAGCCAACCCTTATTACCGTCAAATGTCGGCACGTTTTGATCTGCCTGCCGGTTGGCAGGCTCAGGGGCAACGGCAGATTGAGGCGGAATTGCCTTCGATGGGCAGCCGTGCGGTATGGGTGCAACGTCAAACAGAAGATAAAGGATAACCGGTCATGAATATTACCCTGAGCCTGATTATTCCTGTGTACAAGGTTGAGGCTTATATCGAGGCGTGCCTTGATTCGGTGCTGCAACAGCTGCCTGACTGGGCGGAAGTGATCATCGTGGATGACGGTAGCCCGGACGGGGCCATCGGCATTGCCGAAGAGATGCTGTGTCGCTACCCGCAGCACAAGCGGCGGGTCAGCATTTTGCGCCAGGAAAATCAGGGGTTAAGCCAGGCGCGCAACAACGGCATTGACCATGCCGAGGGGAACTACATTGGCTTCCTGGACTCCGACGACGTACTGCTGGAGGGCTACTTCAGCATTTTGGGGCGTTTGTTGGCGGATAATCCGTTGGCCGATATTGTGGCCTTCAACGCCCAGCGCTTTTCGACCTTCAATAACGGCAAGATCCAACCGGACGGAACCATGGCTATCGTGCCCGGTAATGCGGCTCCGCAGCAGCGTGATGAGCATATGGCACTGCTGGCAGACAGCTTTAACCGCAGCATGTGGTACGCCTGGGCGAGGATTTATCGCAAAACGCTGTTCGATGAGGCTCGCTTCCCGGCGGGGCGCAACTTTGAAGATATTCAGCTGATCCCGCAGCTTTACCTGAAGGCCGATCGCATCGTGGTCTGCGATACGCCGTTGGTGGGATACCGCGCCAACCCGAATGGCATTACGCGCGCGCCCAAGCGACGCGATCTGGACGATCTGGATTACGCACTCGACGGCGCTGACAGCGGGCGACGGCAGGGACTGGGGCATGGACTTTACTCGATTCTCTACGTCACCACCCTGAAAGCGCGCTTGCTGGTGGGGTTGGACTTTTTCGGGCCGCGTGATGCGTTGCGCGAAACCCGCGAGCTGAAGCGCCGTTATTCCGGCCTGCGCGGCGAGGAGCGTAAAATGCTGAGCCGTAAAAACCGGCTGTTTTACCGTAGCCCGCTGGCTTACTACCTGATGGCCCGGCTGTACAACCTGCGCGGCTAGCGGCACAGCATTCGCCTCTTTCCCGTTTTCGTCAAAGCAGCAGCATGCTGCACCCATGTCAATTGGGGCGAGCCCTCTCGCCCCCAACAGGCAGAATAAAACTATGAGTATCACCGTCAGCGTCATCATACCCACCTATGGCCGCAGCGAACTGCTGGCACGCGCCATCGATAGCGTATTGGCACAAACCCATCGCCCGTTGGAAATCATCGTGGTGGATGACAACCCGCAGGGCGACGCCCATCGCCTGGCGACCCGCGAGCGCCTGGCCGACTACATTGAGCGGGGTGAGATTATCTATTACCCGCGCAGGCGCAATGGCGGCGGCGCGCTGGCACGTAACAGCGGGATCCTGCGTTCGAGCGGTCAGTACATCAGCTTTCTGGATGATGACGATTACTACCACCCACAGAAAATCGCCCGTCAACTGGCGTTTATGCAGCAGGGCGATTACGACGTCAGCCTGTGCGATATGGATATTCTGAAAAACGGGCAGATCAGCGCCGAGCATTACTACCGCGCGCGTTGCGAAGGGCTGGAGGACTTTATGCTGGCCGGCGTAGCCTACACGCCGATGATCATGATGCGCCGTAGCACGGCGATTGCGGTACGGGGTTTTTTCAACACTCCTCGCTACCAGGATCATATCTTCCTCTACCGGCTGCTGGCGGCCGGAGCGAAGATCGGTACGCTGCATGAACGACTGGCGGTGCACAACGACCATGACGGCGAACGCATCACCTCCAGTCCGAAGGGCATTATTGGCTACCGCAACAAAATGCAGTTTGAGCAGCGGCTGATGCCGCAGGTATCACCCCGGGCACGCAAGATCATGCGTCTGCGCCATACCTGCATTACTTCGCGCATCATTACCGACGGCAAGAGTCGCCTGGCAGGCGTTTTCTATGGGTTGAAGGGCATTGTTTACGTTAATAGCGGCTTGATGGCGGGGGTGTATATGAAAAATATCATCCGCAATGTGTTTTTCCGAGGCGTGCCGTTCTGAGATGCGTTTCGCGTACTCCGTTACCCTTAAGAGATTCCCCCTTTCAGAGGATGATTATGCGCTTTGAACGTTCGACGCTGATCGGCAGCGTACTGTTGCTGACGGTACCGCTTTTCGCCTTGTTGCACAGCATAGGTACGCTGAGGGCAGGAAAGAAAAACTCGGCGGCTTATGTGCTGATTGCGCTGTGTTTTTTCTTTTTCTTCATCAAAATTCCGCCGCTGGCAGACCTTTACCGCCACTTTGCCAACTACGATGCCATCAATTCGGCGACCCGCCTGAGTGATGTCATTCAAGGCAAGGTGGACGTGGTGCTGTACGCCAATTTCTATATTTTCAAAACGCTGGGGATCCCCTTTTTCATTATTCCGGGGCTGTACGTCGCGCTGTCGGTTTACTGCTATCTCAGCGCGCTGAATATCGTCATGCTGCATTCCGGCAAGGCGTTCACGGCGCGGCAGTTTGTGCTGCTGCATCTGGCGGTGCTGTTTTTGATTAACCCGTTTATCATTGCCATGGGGCTGCGCTTTGGCTTCTCGATGGCGGTGATGACCCTGGCGATGGTGCTGTTTTGCCATAAGCTTAACCGTCCGCTTGCCGCGGGCCTGATGCTGTTCGCCATGTTGACCCATTTTTCCAGCATGCTGCTGGTGGGGGTGTTTCTGTGCAGCCGGGTGATGCGCCTGAACCGCCTGCTGACGGTGGTGTTCAGCGCCATCGCCTTTCTGACCGCCAAGTTTGCGCTGCCGTTTATCGTTTCCCATATTACGATCTCCGGCATCAACAGTTACTCCGACGTCTATACCTCCGGCATGTACGCCAGCGACTACCTGACATCCGGCAACGCCAACGGCATGATTAACTTCCTGATTGTGTTATTCCCGGCGCTGTTTCTCGGCGTGTTTATGCTCGCTCACCCGATGCGCAATCAGGCGGGGGACATCAAAAACTATGCGGCATGGCTGGTGGTGTTTGTGTTCCTGTGTTCCAGCTCGCTGCAGGCGGCCAGCCGCTATGCCAGCGTGGCCTCGGTGTTCTTGCTGTTTTATTACGTGGCTCATCGGGGATCGTTCATCCGCGGCAGATTCAACTACTTCTTCCTGTGCTTTATGCTGATGGCCACCGGTTATAACCTGATAGAGAACATTTACGTTCCGCGTCGCCCGATCATGCTGGGGCAGATGTGGCAGTCGTTCTATAAAACGCCGCTGCTGAACCTGTTCTATGGCGAACAGGAATATGAGCAGTATCTGCAATTTATCAACCGCGACAGCGGCGAGTGGATAGGGCATGAGATGGATTTAGGCTAATGCGCTTTTTTTTAATCACTTCACCGAATCGGAAGCGGGCATCAGCCCGTTTGAGGCCGTTGACAAAGTTTAATGGTAGGGGCGCTGCATGCTGCGCCCAATAGCATCATCAATGGGTTAAATCGGGTCGAACATGTTCGGTCCCTACCGGTTTAGCCCTTTCGCTGGTTTGTCAGCAGTCTGAAGCGGGCATCAGTCCGCTTCCTACCCCCAAATACCCCACCTCGTTCAGCACACTCCGTCACAGAATAACTCCATCGGAATTTCTACATTATTTTCAGGTAATTAAATCAATCTCATGCACTGATACTTTAGGGGTAGGCTTGCCGTTGCCGCCGTTATTCTCCCCCCGTTCTCTTGATCGCAATCAATTTGCCCAACTTCTGGCCTCAGTAGGCTGGCGGCAGATTGAGCAACGTCATTACCCGCCGTATTTCAAGCCGCAGCGTTGTTACCTGCGTTAGCTCACTCCAGTTACTTACTTGAGTAAGCGCCTGGAGATGAGCGAACTGGCCGCCTGCTGCGACTTGAAATCCATAGGGTAAAAAATATTAAAAAGCCCTCAGGAGAATTCCGGATGAGCAAGTTTCTAGACCGATTCCGCTATTTTAAGCAGTTGGCGGAACCCTTTTCTGGCGATCATGGCCAGACGTTGAACACCAACCGCGACTGGGAAGACGGCTACCGTAGCCGTTGGCAGCACGACAAGATTGTGCGCTCAACCCATGGGGTCAACTGCACCGGCTCCTGCAGCTGGAAAATTTATGTGAAAAACGGCCTGGTCACCTGGGAAACCCAGCAGACCGATTACCCACGTACCCGTCCCGATCTGCCAAACCATGAACCGCGCGGTTGCCCACGTGGCGCCAGCTATTCCTGGTATCTGTACAGCGCCAACCGCCTGAAATACCCGTTGATGCGCAAACGCCTGATCAAACTGTGGCGCGAAGCCAAGGCGTTGCACAGCGATCCCGTCGATGCCTGGGGTTCGATCGTCAGCGATCCTGAAAAAGCCAAAAGCTACAAAGTGGCGCGTGGGCGCGGCGGTTTTGTGCGTTCCAGCTGGCAGGAGGTTAACGAGCTGATCGCCGCTTCCAACGTCTACACCGCCAAAACCTTCGGTCCGGATCGCATCATCGGCTTCTCGCCAATCCCGGCAATGTCGATGGTGTCTTACGCCGCCGGCGCCCGTTATCTGTCGCTGATTGGCGGCACCTGCCTGAGCTTCTACGACTGGTATTGTGACTTGCCGCCGGCCTCGCCAATGACCTGGGGCGAACAGACCGACGTGCCGGAATCCGCCGACTGGTATAACTCTTCCTACATCATCGCCTGGGGTTCCAACGTGCCTCAGACGCGCACCCCGGACGCGCACTTCTTCACTGAAGTCCGTTACAAAGGCACCAAGACCGTGGCGGTCACGCCGGACTACGCCGAAGTCGCCAAGCTGTGCGACCAGTGGCTGAATCCGAAGCAGGGCACCGACAGCGCGATGGCGCTGGCGATGGGCCACGTAATGCTGAAAGAGTTCCACCTGGATCGTGAGGTGGGTTATTTCCGCGATTACGTGCGTCGTTATACCGACATGCCGATGCTGGTCATATTGGAGCCGCGCGAAGAAGGGCATTACGCCGCCGGTCGTCTGCTGCGCGCCGCCGATTTGGTTGACGGCCTGGGGGAAGAAAATAACCCTGAATGGAAAACCGTTGCCATTGATCAACGCAGCGGCGAGCTGGTTGCTCCGCAGGGGTCGATCGGTTTCCGCTGGGGCGAACAGGGCAAATGGAACCTGGAACAACGCGCCGGCCAAGACGCGCAGGAAGTAGAGTTGCAACTCAGCCTGCTGGGCGCACATGACGACGTGGCCGAGGTGGGTTTCCCTTACTTTGGCGGCATCAAAAGCGGCGCTGCCGAGGGCGGGAACTTCAACAGCGTGGCGCTGGACGAGATCCTGCTGCACAAACTGCCGGTCAAACGCCTGCGTCTGGCGGACGGCAGCGAAGCGCTGGTGACCAGCGTGTATGATTTGACCCTGGCCAACTACGGCCTCGAGCGCGGCCTGAACGACGCCAACTGTGCCACCGGCTACGACGATATCAAAGCCTATACCCCGGCCTGGGCCGAGCAAATCACCGGCGTTTCCCGCCACAACATCATCCGCATTGCGCGCGAATTTGCCGACAATGCCGAAAAAACCCATGGTCGTTCGATGATTATCGTCGGTGCCGGTGTCAACCACTGGTACCACATGGACATGACCTACCGTGGGCTGATCAACATGTTGATCTTCTGCGGCTGCGTCGGCCAGAGCGGTGGCGGCTGGGCGCACTACGTCGGCCAGGAAAAGCTGCGGCCGCAGACCGGCTGGCTGCCGCTGGCGTTTGGCCTCGACTGGCAACGTCCGCCGCGTCATATGAACAGCACCTCGTTCTTCTACAACCATTCCAGCCAGTGGCGCTACGAAACCGTAGGCACCGAAGAGCTGTTGTCGCCGATGGCGGACAAATCACGCTTTGGCGGTAGCCTGATCGATCTCAACGTGCGTGCCGAGCGCATGGGCTGGTTGCCGTCCGCACCACAGCTGGGCACTAACCCGCTGCATATTGCGGCGCAGGCACAAGCCGCAGGACAATCGCCGGTGGATTACACCGTCGATGCCTTGAAAAAAGGGACGTTGGGCTTTGCCGCCGAGCAGCCGGACAACCCGCAGAACTTCCCGCGTAACCTGTTCGTTTGGCGCTCCAACCTGCTGGGTTCCTCCGGCAAGGGCCATGAGTACATGCTCAAATACCTGTTGGGCACCGAAAACGGCATTCAGGGCAAGGATCTGGGCCAACAGGGCGGTGCCAAACCGCAGGAAGTGGAATGGCTGGAAAACGGCGGTGAAGGCAAGCTGGATCTGGTGGTGACCCTCGATTTCCGTATGTCCAGCACCTGCCTGTACTCCGACATCGTGCTGCCGACCGCCACCTGGTACGAAAAAGACGACATGAATACTTCGGATATGCATCCGTTTATTCACCCGCTGTCGGCGGCAGTCGATCCGGCCTGGGACTCGAAGAGCGACTGGGAAATCTACAAGGGCATTGCCAAAGCCTTCTCCGAAGTCTGCATCGGGCATTTGGGGCAGGAAACCGACGTGGTGACGCTGCCGATCCAGCATGACTCTGTCGCAGAGCTGGCGCAGCCTTACGGCGTCAAAGACTGGAAAAAAGGCGAATGTGACCTGATCCCGGGCAAAACCGCGCCGCATATTATGGCGGTAGAACGCGATTATCCGGCCACCTATGAGCGTTTCACTTCGCTGGGGCCGCTGCTGGATAAGCTGGGCAACGGCGGTAAAGGCATCGGCTGGAACACCCAGGACGAAGTCGACTTCCTGAAAAAACTCAACTACGTGAAAACCGCCGGCCCGGCAGTGGGCAGGCCGAAGATTGAAAGCGCTATCGATGCGGCCGAAGTGATCCTGGCGTTAGCGCCGGAAACCAACGGGCAGGTGGCGGTCAAGGCGTGGGACGCGCTGGGTAAAATGACCGGTCGCGATCACCGCCACCTGGCGCTGAACAAGGAAGACGAAAAAATTCGCTTCCGTGATATTCAGGCCCAGCCGCGCAAAATCATTTCCAGCCCTACCTGGTCAGGGTTGGAAGACGAACATGTGTCGTATAACGCCTGTTATACCAACGTGCATGAGCTGATCCCATGGCGCACCATCAGCGGCCGCCAGCAGCTGTATCAGGACCACGAGTGGATGCGCGCCTTTGGCGAGAGTTTGTTGGTGTACCGTCCGCCGATCGATACTCGCGCCGCGCAGCCGTTGCTGAACCAGAAGCCGAACGGCAACAGGGAGAAGGCGTTGAACTTCCTGACGCCGCACCAAAAGTGGGGTATCCACTCCACCTACAGCGACAACCTGTTGATGCTGACCCTGTCGCGCGGCGGGCCGATTGTCTGGATGAGTGAAGACGATGCCAAAGAGCTGGGCATTGAGGACAACGACTGGATCGAGGCCTTTAACGCCAACGGCGCACTGACCGCACGGGCGGTGGTCAGCCAGCGTATTCCGGCAGGCATGACCATGATGTACCACGCGCAGGAACGTATCGTGAATATCCCCGGTTCGGAAATCACCAGCCAGCGCGGTGGTATTCACAACTCGGTGACCCGCGTCTGCCCGAAACCGACCCATATGATCGGCGGCTACGCGCAGCTGGCCTACGGTTTCAACTATTACGGCACCGTCGGCTCCAACCGCGACGAGTTTGTGGTGGTACGCAAAATGAACCGCATCGATTGGTTAGACGGTGAAGGCAACGACAACTCGCAGGGCAGCCAGCAGGAGAAAGCAAAATGAAAATTCGTTCACAAGTCGGCATGGTGCTGAACCTGGACAAATGCATCGGTTGCCATACCTGTTCGGTGACCTGCAAGAACGTCTGGACCAGCCGCGAGGGCATGGAGTACGCCTGGTTCAACAACGTTGAAAGCAAACCCGGCGTCGGTTACCCGCACGCCTGGGAAGATCAGGAAAAATGGAAGGGCGGTTGGATCCGTAAAATCAACGGCAAGCTGGAACCGCGCATGGGCAGCCGCGTCGGCCTGTTGTCGAAGATTTTCGCCAACCCGGACGTGCCGGCGCTGGACGATTATTACGAGCCTTTCGACTACGACTATCAGAACCTGCATACCGCGCCGCAGGGGAAACATCAGCCGATCGCCCGTCCGCGCTCGCTGATCACCGGCCAGCGCATGAAGAAGATTGAAAGCGGCCCGAACTGGGAAGAGATCCTCGGCGGTGAATTCGAAAAACGCTCGCAGGACAAAAACTTCGACAACATGCAGAAGGCGATGTACGGCCAGTTTGAAAACACCTTCATGATGTATTTGCCGCGCCTGTGCGAACACTGCCTTAACCCGGCCTGTGTCGCCACTTGCCCAAGCGGTGCCATCTACAAGCGTGGCGAAGACGGCATTGTGCTGATCGATCAGGATAAATGCCGCGGCTGGCGCATGTGCCTGACCGGCTGTCCGTACAAGAAAATCTATTTCAACTGGAAGAGCGGCAAGTCCGAAAAGTGCATCTTCTGCTACCCGCGTATCGAATCCGGCCAGCCGACGGTGTGTTCGGAAACCTGCGTTGGCCGTATTCGCTATCTTGGCGTGTTGCTGTATGACGCCGACCGCATTGAGCAGGCCGCCGCCGCCGAAAACGAACAAGACCTCTATCAGCGCCAGTTGGATATCTTCCTGGATCCGCACGACCCGGCGGTGATTGCCCAGGCGTTGCAGGATGGCATTCCACAAGGGGTTATCGAGGCCGCACAGCAGTCGCCGGTGTATAAAATGGCGATGGACTGGAAGTTGGCACTGCCGCTGCACCCGGAATACCGCACGCTGCCGATGGTGTGGTACGTGCCACCACTGTCACCGATCCAATCCGCCGCCGATGCCGGTGAGCTGGCACACAGCGGCGTATTGCCGGACGTGGAGAGCCTGCGTATTCCGGTGCAATATCTGGCCAACTTGCTGACTGCCGGGGATACCGCGCCGGTGCTGTTGGCGCTTAAACGCATGCTGGCGATGCGCCACTACAAAAGGGCGGAAACCGTTGACGGCGTGCTGGACACCAGTGCCTTGGAGCAGGTGGGATTGAGCGAAGCGCAGGCGCAGGAGATGTACCGTTATCTGGCGATCGCCAACTATGAAGATCGCTTTGTGATCCCGTCCAGTCACCGCGAACTGGCGCGTGAGGCTTTCCCGGAAAGCAAAGGCTGCGGCTTCAGCTTTGGTGACGGCTGCCACGGCAGCGACGGTAAATTCAACCTGTTCAACAGCCGCCGTATTGACGCCATCGATGTGACGCAAAAAACCGCCCGTCAGGAGGATGCCTCATGATCAGCCTGAAAGTGATTGCCCGCCTGCTGGATTATCCGGAGCAGGCGTTATTTGACCATCAGCAGGCGCTGGTAGAGGCACTGGAGCCGGCCAGCGAACTGGATTTGCACCACAGCGCGCAGTTGATCCTGTTTATTCGTCGATTTTGCGCTCGCCCGTTGTTGGACGTGCAGGCCGAATACTGCGAACTGTTTGACCGTGGTCGCGCCACCTCGCTGCTGCTGTTTGAGCACGTGCATGGTGAATCGCGCGATCGCGGCCAGGCGATGGTCGATTTGATGGCGCAATACCGTGAAGCGGGCCTGGAGATCGACAGTCGTGAACTGCCGGACTTTTTGCCGCTGTATCTGGAATACCTGGCCAGCCGCAGCCCAGCGGAGGCGCGCGGTGGCTTGCAGGACATCGCGCCGATCCTGGCGCTGTTGGGCGCACGTTTACAGCAGAGGGAAAGCCCGTACGCGGTGTTGTTTGACCTGTTGCTGGTGCTGTCCGGTACCGAGGTGAAAAGCGCCAGCCTGGAAAGCCAGGTGGCGGGAGAAGCCAGGGACGACACGCCGCAGGCGCTGGACGCGGTCTGGGAAGAGGAGCAGATACGATTCACTTCCCAGGGCGGTCCCGGTGAGCAAGGCTGCGCTTCGGCACAGCAAACGGCGCATCAGCGGCGTTTTGCCGGCGCGGTGGCGCCACAGTACCTGGACCTGACGGATGCGCTAACCGGAACCAAAGGACGCTAATCATGCAATTTTTAAATCAATTCTTCTTCGATATTTACCCCTATCTGGCGGGAGCGATTTTCCTGATAGGCAGCTGGTTGCGTTACGATTACGGGCAGTACAGCTGGCGTGCCGGCTCCAGCCAAATGCTGGATAAAAGGGGCATGCGGTTGGCTTCCAACCTGTTCCATATCGGTATTTTGGGTATTTTCGCCGGGCACTTCCTCGGCATGCTGACGCCGCACTGGATGTATGAAGCCTTCCTGCCGATCGACGTGAAACAGAAACTGGCGATGATCGCCGGCGGTGCCTGCGGCGTGATGACGCTGGTTGGCGGGGCGCTGTTGCTGAAACGCCGCCTGACCAACCCACGAGTGCGGGCCACCAGCAGCTTTGCCGACATCATGATCCTGACGCTGTTGGTGGTGCAGGTGTGTTTAGGGCTGCTGACCATTCCGTTCTCCGCCCAGCATATGGACGGCAGCGAAATGATGAAGCTGGTGGCCTGGGCGCAGGCAGTGGTGACTTTCCACGCCGGGGCGTCACAGCATTTGACCGGCGTTGCGTTGATCTTCAAATTGCATATGGTGCTGGGCATGACGCTGTTCGTGCTGTTCCCGTTCTGCCGCCTGGTGCATATCTGGAGCGTGCCGGTGGAATACCTGACCCGTCGCTATCAATTGGTGCGTAACCGCCGTTAATTCCCCGCCTACATAGCGGCAATGCCTGCCAGGTGTTGCCGCTCTTCTGCTTCTCCGTTGTTTTCCACCTATTCTTAATTCATCTCCCCTGAGTGAGTTCCTGTAGATCTCCGTTCGACCTTGCTCTAGGCTGTGGCCGGATAAACAGACGTGATTTATCGGCTCAGTTAAATGAACGGAATCAATCAGTAAGAATGCCACTTAGGTTTTTCTTTATACTGATGTCAAACAAGGGTGTGGCTGAGGATAGCGGGGTTTGAATCATTAACCGCGCTTGAGAGTCGGCCAACGGAATAATGGACACACAGGCTGAACAACGATAATGACCCTAAATAGCCTTTCCCAAAGCTTATTGCCTCTTAAAATTATTGCGACCGGCGCGGCGTTGCCGCCGCAGTGCGTCGAATCCTCGGCGCTGGACCGTCGCTTGAACAAGTCAGCCGGTTACGTAGAAAAACGTTCGGGCATTATTCATCGTTTCCATGCCGACAATGATGCCAGCCAGGCCGAATTGGCCGTTGCTGCGCTGGACGATGCTCTTGCCCGCCATGCGATCCCGCGAGATTCCATCGATCTGCTGATCTCTGCCTCGGCCATCGCGGTGCAGGCATTGCCTTTCAGCGCCGCCCATATTCTTAAACTGGCACGACTGCGGCCGGGTATTGCAGGTTTTGATATCAACACCAGCTGCGTGAGCTTTATTTCCGCATTGCAGGTGGCGGCGGGGTTACTCAATACGGGCGTTTATCGGCGTATTGCCATTGTCTCTGCCGATATTGCTTCGCGCGGTATCGACTGGGAGGACGAAGAGTCTTCATTGATCTTCGGTGATGGCGCGGCTTGTGCCATAGTCGAACGCGGTGACGGGCGTAGCGGTATTTTGTCCTACCTGATGGAAACCCACCCGGAAGGCAGCGATCTGTGTGAAATCAGGGCCGGGGGGACGCGCTGTAATCCGCGCGCCGGCATGAACGACAGTGACTTTCTGTTCCATATGAAGGGCAAGCAGCTGTTCCGCCAGGCGTCGGCGCTGATCGAAAGCTTCCTTGGCCGCTTGTTGTCGGCTGCGGGGCTAAACCTGGCGCAAATCGCCACCGTGGTACCGCATCAGGCCAGCCATCTCTCTTTGGAACATATGCGCAAGCGGCTGCACGTTTCCCCGCAGGCCCTGGTGGATATCTATCGTTATCGGGGCAATCAGGTGGCGGCTTCGATCCCTTCGACCCTGCACCAAGCGGCGATCACCGGCAGGCTGCACGCTGGACGTCCGGTGATGCTGATCGGCACCGCCGCCGGTTTAACGCTGGGCGGCATGGTACTGCTGCCATGAGAGTGTTGATCACCGGAGCGACCAGCGGGCTGGGGCGCAACGCCGCCGAGTGGCTGTTGGCAGCCGGGCATCAAGTGCATGCCACCGGGCGTGATATCGCCGTGGGGCGGCAGTTGGCGGAACGGGGCGCCAAGTTTACCGCGCTGGATCTGACCCTTGCCGACGACGGGCAGTGTGAGCAGTTAATGGCGGGCTACGATATTGTCTGGCACTGCGCCGCAAAATCTTCTCCCTGGGGGAGCCGCCAGGCATTTTATCAAGCCAATACCCGCGTGACGGAAAAACTGGCCCATGCCGCCGGACGTTGCGCAGTGCAGCGGTTCATTCATATTTCGACGCCGGCGGTTTATTTCGATTTCAGTCATCGTCACAACGTGACCGAAGCGGATGTTTCCCCACGCTTTGCCAATCACTATGCCGCCAGCAAGTTTGCTGCCGAGCAACGTATTGCGGCGCTGCTGCCTGATTATCCGCAAACCACCTACCTGATCTTGCGCCCTCGCGGCCTGTTCGGCCCTCATGACCGGGTGATTGTACCCAGGATACTGGCGCAGCTGCAGGGCGATAAAGGCCTGCTGCGTTTGCCGGGCGGCGGTTCGGCTTATCTGGACCTTACCTTTGTGCTCAACGTGGTGCATGCGATGGATCTCGCCAGCCGTCAACCGGGTTTGCCGTCCGGCAGCATTTTCAATATCACCAACCAACAGCCGCAGCGGCTGGCCGATATGTTGCACCAGTTGCTCAACCGGCAGCTCGGCTGGCAATACGCCGTCAAAGCGGTGCCTTATCCCTTATTGTCGGGCGTTGCGGCGGGGATGGAGCTGTTGGCGCACGTCACCCGCAAAGAACCGATGCTGACCCGCTATAGCGTTGCGGCAGCCTATTTCGACATGACGCTGGATAACACCCAGGCGATAGAGGTGCTGGGTTACCGGCCGCGCTACAGCCTGGAGCAGGGGATCGAACTGACGGCGCAGTGGTTAAAGCAGCAGGGGATGAGCGCAGATGGCTAATATCACGACCTTTGAAATCGGTTATTGCACTCATCTGGGCTGCATGGCGCTGCGCGGTTCGGCGATGCGCACCTGTAAATTTCCTTCCCGGGCCTATCTGCTGGAAGTCGGCGAGCGCCGCTGGCTGTGGGATACCGGTTATGCCAGCCATTTTGAACATTACACCGCCAGCGGCATTTTTCGGCTTTATCGCCAGGTGACGCCGGTTTATTTCAGTCCGCAGCAGGCACTGTTGGAACAGTTGCGCAGTCTGGGGCTGAACACTGGCGATATCGAGGCGGTGATCATTTCGCATTTTCATGCGGACCACATTGCCGGTCTGCGAGACTTCAGCAGCCTGAAGATGATTTGCTCCGGCGAAGGGTGGCAGCAAACCCGAGAGCTGCGCGGTTTTGCCGCGTTGAAAAGGGCGTTTGTGCCAGGATTGATCCCGGAAGGTTTTGAATCTGCGCTGCAGTTCGTCGAGGCATTTCCGCAGCAAAGCCTGCCTGCCGCATTGGCCCCCTTCCAACAGGGCTATGTGCTGCCGGGCAGCGGTGGAGAAATTGTTATCGTGCCGCTGCCGGGGCACGCCGCCGGGCACCTTGGGGCCTTTGTCCTGACCGATGCCGGTTGGACGCTGCTGGCCAGCGATGCCGCCTGGTCGCCGCTGAACTATCAGCAACTGCGTGGCCCTTCGCGGTTGGCTAACCTGATCATGGACAATCCGCGCAGCTATTACGACACCCTGGGCGCGCTCAACCAGCTCTATCTTGGCGGCGCTGCGGAGATCCGCCTGTGTCATGAGGGGGATTTATGATCCCGCTGATGACGCTATGGCACTACCTGCGCGCGCGGCGCCTGCGCTTTACCCAACGGGCGGCGCTGGAGGCCTATCAGGCGCGCCAGCTGAAGCGGTTTGCCCAGCGCGTATTGGCGAACAGTCCCTATTTTCAGCCCTATAGTTCATTGCCTCTGACCGCGTGGCCAACGATGGACAAGGCGGTGATGATGGCCAATTTCGATCGGATGAACACCGCCGGTCTGCGATTGGAGGCGCTTTTGGCCTGTGCCCGGCGCAGCGAAAGCGATCGCGATTTCAGCCCTAAAGTGGGCAACTACAGCGTCGGTTTATCTACCGGTACCTCTGGGCGGCGCGGCGTGTTCGTCGTCAGCCCGCAAGAGCAGCAGATTTGGGCCGGGGGCATGCTGGCAAAAATGTTGCCGCAGGGGGTGTTTGCCGGGGAGAAGGTCGCGCTGTTCCTACGGGCCGACAACAACCTGTACCACAGCGTCAATAACCGTTGGCTGAGCCTGTCGTTTTACGATCTGTTCGCTCCCTTTGCCGAACATTTGCCGCAGATTGAACGTGAACAGCCGACGATTATCGTGGCCCCGGCCCAGGTATTGTGCGCCCTGGCTGATGCCGTTGAACGCGGCGAACTCAAGCTCAGCGTCAAAAAAGTGATTTCAGTGGCCGAAGTGCTGGAACCGCAGGATCGCCAGCGCCTGCAGCGGGCGTTTGCGCAGGTGGGGGAAGTGTATCAAGCCACCGAAGGTTTTTTGGCCGCGACCTGCAGCCACGGCACTTTGCATCTGAACGAAGAGTTTATTCATGTCGAACCGCAGTGGATCGACGAGCGGCGTTTTATCCCGTTGATTACCGATTTTACCCGCCGTACCCAGCCGATAGTGCGTTATCGGCTGGACGATATTCTGGTGAGGCGCGAACAGCCCTGTCCTTGCGGGCAGGCGACCATGGCATTGGATCGTATCGAAGGACGCTGCGATGACCAACTGCTGTTACCGGCCAGGCAGGGCGCCATGCAGCAGGTCTTCGCCGACCTGTGTCGCCGCGTGATAGCCAATGCGTTGCCGGCGGTGGCGGATTATCGGCTGACGCAACGGGGCGACAGCGAGCTGCATCTGAGGGCCGATTGCAGCCCGGAGGCGTTGGCGAATTGCCAACGGCAATTGATCGCGCTGTTCGAACAGCAAGGTATTGCCACGGAGCAACTGGCGTGGCGCCTGCAAGCGCAGGCGATCATGCCGCAGTTCGATGCCAAGCGCCGCCGCATTGTTCGCATGCCGGAGGCCGGATGAAACTCGTTGTTTATCGCCTATGGCAGATGCTGTTGGGGTGGGGATTTGTCGGGGTCATCTACCACGGTAGCGATCGCTGGCAAGGTGCCGGCCACCTGCTGACGCCAGGTTGGGTCGACCGGGCGATCCCGTTCAGCCCGCACGCCATCTGGCTGTATCTGTCGTTTTTCCTGATTATCCCGCTGTGCTATCTGCTTTGCCCGTTAAACCGGCTAAAATGGCTCAGAAGTACCATGCAGCTCAGCGCCTTGCTGGCGGGAGCCATTTATCTGCTGTGGCCGACGACGATGAACTATCCGATCGTTCCGTCCGATTCGGTGAGCGGCGATTTACTGGCGAGGTTGATCAGCGTCGATTCGTCGCAAAACTGCCTGCCTTCGCTGCATATCGCCCTGACGGTATTGGCGGTGTGGGCAGCGGCGGAAAGCCGCAAAAAACTGCGCAGCGCGTTGCTGATCGTCTGGGGGCTGGCGATTGCCTTTTCTATCTTGCAACTGCGTCGGCACCTGTTTGTGGATTTGCTCAGTGGGGCGGCGTTGGCATGGGGCGTGGGCTACGTCTGCCGGCGAGTTCAAGGGATTGGCTGGGGCGTACGGCAGGGGGAAGAGTCATGATCGATCTGGTGATACCTATCGTGTTTATGCTGTTGGTGGTGCTGGGGGAAGCCCTGTGGCTACAGTGGCGGCGCAAGGGCAGCGTGGATTGGCATGACGTGATTTTCAACCTCAACTCCGGACATATCATGCTGTGGCTGTTTCGCGGTTTGGAGATAGCCTGCTACGGCTACGTGGCCACACATTTTAATCAAGGCTGGCTGGACGGTTGGCCGCCGGTGCTGATGTGGCTGTTTGCGATACTGGCCTGGGATTTCGGCTTTTACTGGCTGCACCGGTTACACCACCGTTTCCGCCTGCTGTGGGCGGTGCATGTGGTGCATCACCAGGGCGAGCATTTCAATCTGTCGCTGGGCGTGCGCAACTCGTGGTATTCGTCACTGACTTCGATCCCGTTCTTTATGCTGTTGGCATTGGCGGGCGTCCCGCTGTCGGTGTTCATCACCGTTTCTATCCTGCATTACAGTATTCAGCTGTTTAACCATAATTCGGTGACCCCCAAACTCGGTTTTCTGGAGCACATCCTGGTGACACCGGCGCATCATCGGGTGCACCACGTTAAAGATTTGGCCTATTCCAACCGGAATTTCGGCGGCAGCTTTATCTTCTGGGACAAGCTGTTTGGCACCTTTTGCCCGGCGCTGCCGACGGAGCCCTTTACCTATGGCGTGCGTGGCGACAAATCTTCCGCCAACCCGTTTTGGGCCAGTAACCTGCCGTTTATGCGCTACTTCAAGCTGCCTTTCCAGCCTTCGAGCAAGGGCGGGCATTTCCGCTGTTCCGCCGGGTGCCTGGTAAGCGGGGCGATGCTGCTGTTCGCTCTGGTGTTGGGTTATGTTTATCGTTTTGGTTACGGGTATGGCGGGGTGACCGGCGAGCAGGCGGCGTTGTTTGTGTTGTTGGCGGCCGGGGCGATAGCCTTGGGTGGGATGGCTGAAGGTCGCCGCTGGGGCGTAGGCGTTTGGCTGTTGGTGACGTTGGCATTCCCCCTGTGGTTACTGAGCGTGCCCGATGGGCAGTCTGCTCTCTGGTGGGGCGTAGCCGGTGGCATGGTGTTGCACGGTTGCGCTGTCGCGGTCGGTTGGGGACGCCAAAAGGAGGCCGCGTATGGCTGATTTGCCGCCGCTGAGTTTCCCCGTTGCGGGGGAACAGGCGTTTCATCGGGAATTGAAACGACGGGCGCATGCTTATCTGAGCGGTCGCGACGATCACCGGTTTGCCGATGCGGCCCGTTGGGCCAAGGCCACGATTTTGTTGCTGCTTTGCGTGGGCTTCTACCTGCTCAGTTTGGTGCAGCACCAGGCTCTGGCCTTTATGCTGAGTTACTTCGCTTTTGTCATGATGGGCATGTTGCTGAACGTCAACGTCAATCACGATGCTTCGCACAACGCCTTCGCCCGCACGCCGTGGGTCAATCGTCTGGCCGGGCGGCTGGTGACTTTGCCGCTGGGCGTCGATCCGGATTACTGGCGAACCCGGCACGTCAGCTATCACCATGTGTATGCCAACGTCGAACATTACGATCTGGATACGGAAGAGAACGGCTTTTTCCGCCAAACCCCGTTCCAACGTTGGCGGGCTTATATGCGCTATCAACATCTTTACTGGCCGCTGATTGCCGCGCTGTCGCTGCCGTACATTGCGCTGGTGTTCGATTGGTCGGATCGCTTGGGCAAAACACCGTTGGCGACCAAGGGCGTATTGCCGGGGCGTAAGGGCTGGGCGATGTTCATCGCCGGCAAATTGTGTCACCTGTTGCTGGTGCTGGTGATCCCATTGGTGGTGGCACAACAAAATGGCATCGGCTGGCAAACGGTACTGATTGCCTATTTGATTAGCCAAATGCTGGCCTCGTTACTGGTGGTTTTTTTGCTGTTGGGCACGCACTGGGCGCAAGCCGAATTTTATGCGGTGCCGGCAGGCAGCCAGATGCCGCAGGGCTGGTATCGGCATAACTTCGCCACCGCCTGCGACTGGGAAACTTCGCCGAAGAGCTTGCACCATCTGACCGGCGGGTTGAATTATCATCTTACTCACCATTTGTTCCCAGGCTGGAATCATCGCCATTATCCGGCGCTGGCTGCCATATTGGCTGAGACGGCGGCGCGACACGGCATGGATTATCGCTGTATCGGTTATCGTGAATTGTTGCGACAGCAGCAACGTTTTTTACGTGCTATGGGGCAGCCACCACAATGAAAATGCCGGATACCACACCGCTGCCGCCTTTGGCGTTCCAGCGAGAGGCGAGTGAGATCCATCAGGAGCTGATGCGGGCCAGCCAGGCCTACCTGGCGACGCGCGGCGATCACCGTTTTGCCGACGGCAGAATGTTCGCCAAGCTGTTGGCGCTAATACTGCTGTGCGCCGGTTTTTACGTGCTGAGCCTGCAGCAGCAACATTTCTGGGCCTATTTCGGCTGTTACGTCGGCTTTATTTTTTCCGCCATGATGCTAACGGTGAATGTAGTACACGACGCCTCGCATAATGCCGTTTTCAAACGCGCACGGTTAAATCACTGGCTTAACTTCTTTGTCAGTATGCCCCTGGGGCTGGATGCCGACTGCTGGCGAGTGCGGCATGTCATTTTCCACCACGCCTATAACAACATCGAAGGTTACGATCCGGACATTGAACCCAACGGGGTGTTGCGGCAAACGCCGTTCCAGCGCCGCAAGGCGTTTATGCGCCTTCAGCCTTATTATTGGCCGATCGTCGCGGCGCTGACTTTCCCTTATTACATCTGGTTGTTCGACTGGTTGGATCGCGCCGGTAAAACCCGCATGACGCCAAAGATGATGTTCCAGGGCCGGAAGGGGTGGGGGATTTTCCTGTTGGGCAAGCTGGCGCATTTTTCCCTGGCGCTGGCCATTCCGCTGTGGCTCACGCCGGCGACGATCGGTGTCGGCACGGTGTTACTGACCTATCTGCTCAGCCAGATGCTGTCGTCGCTGGTGTTTGTGATGCTGATTGTCGGCACTCACTGGGCCAAAGCCAACTTTTATCAGGCCCCCGAACAGGGAAGGTTGGCGCACGGTTGGTATCAGCACGTTTTTGCCACCACCTTTGACTGGCAAGCTTCACCGGCGTGGCTGGGGTATTGGCTTGGCGGGGCTAACCTGCACCTGACGCACCACCTGTTTCCCCATTGGAATCACCGGCACTACCCGGCATTGAGTCGCATCATTGAAGAGGTTGCCCCGCGTTTTGGCATTGATTATCGGGTCCTTGAACTGAGGGAGCTGCTGCGGTTACAGCAACGTTTTCTCAGCGCTATGGGGCGTAAGCCCAACTGATCGTGGCTAAACGCAAGTCTTGCAACATATTGAATTTGCGAGACGTTACGCAGTTCACTAATTGAACAGGCCGTGCGGCTCACGTAAACTCTATCTCACTGACAGCCAGCCACAGGAGGTGGAGTATGCGCAGTTTGCCGATCCGTTTATCCAATAAGATTGATGACGATCTGAATGATATAGCCCGGCGCCATGGGATGGAGAAAACCGAGGTGATCAAGATGGCCTTTGCGTTGATAGCCATAGCCGATAAGCACTGGATGAAACAGAACGGAACGTCCCTTGGCATCGTGCGGGAGAATGGCAAAGAGCTGGAGGCCGTGGGGCGAGTCGTGGGGATCTTTCCATGAGCACCGAAAACGCAAACCTGCACGATGAGGCCGCCAGGGGGTACCTGAAGGAGATATTGGTCTTCGATGAAATGGAACGTTTGCGCTTGGCGCGTCAGGTGCTGTGCGGGATCTTCGTGATAAGCGTGGGCGTTTTTACCGCCCACGCTTATTGGGATCAAAGCGAGCCTATCAGGCAAGTGTTCGAGCTGTTGAAAATTGGTGCGCTACCCTTGGTAACGCTGGTTATTTCCTTCTACTTCCCCAATACTTCGGCCAGATAGCGCTCAACTTATTCCGATTTCATGCCCGCGGCGGTCATCAGCAGGCGGAACATCGAGGCGACCAGGAACAGCCCCAGTACGCTGGCGCTCCAGATAATCACCAGCCAGCCAACGCGCTTCCACCAGGGGGCCGGAGCGGATGCGGTTTTATTTTGCATAATGTCTTCCCTCATCAGTGGTAACCCTGTTCATGGCTGACCTTGCCGCGGAACACGTAGTAGCTCCAGAAGGTGTAGACCAAGATAATCGGGATAATAAACAGCGCGCCGACCAGCATAAAGCCCAGGCTTTGCGGTGGGGCTGCGGCGTCCCACAGGGTGATGGACGGTGGGATCAACAGCGGCCAGATGCTGATGCCCAAGCCGCTCAGGCCGAGGAACACCAGCAGCAGGGTCAGCAAGAACGGCGAATAGTGCGCCGCGTTTTTCACGCCGCGCTGGATACCCCAGGCGCTGAGCAACACCAATACCGGCACCGGCAGCAGCCAGAACAGGTTTGGCAGCGTAAACCAGCGGCTGGCGATCTCGGGATGGGCAATCGGCGTCCAGATACTGACCACCGCCAATACCAGCAGCAGAGTGATCAGCAGCGGCGTTGCCAACCGATACATGCGTGCCTGCAGATCCCCGGCGGTTTTCATCACCAGCCAGGTACAGCCCAGCAGTGCATAGGTCACCACCAGCCCCAACCCGCAAAACAGCGCGAACGGCGTCAGCCAGTCTAGAGCACCACCGGCATAGCTACGGCCGTTGACCGGGAAGCCGTTGATGATGGCACCCACCACCACCCCCTGACTGAAGGTGGCGAAGAGAGAGCCCCAGATAAACGCCTTATCCCAGATATGCCGCTTTTCTTCCTTGGCCTTGAAGCGGAATTCAAAGGCCACGCCGCGGAAAATCAACCCGAACAGCATCAAGGTGAGCGGGATGGCCAGCGCATCGAGGATCACCGCGTAGGCCAACGGGAAGGCGCCAAACAGCGCCGCACCGCCCAGTACCAGCCAGGTTTCGTTGCCGTCCCACACCGGTGCGACGGTGTTCATCATCACATCGCGGTCACCGCTGTCCTTGACCCAGGGGAACAGGATGCCGATACCCAAATCAAAGCCGTCCATTACCACGTACATCATGGTGCTGAACACGATGATCACAAACCAAATCAACGGAAGATCAATGCCCATGCTCAGCTCCTGTCATCCAGAGTTTCTTTTACCGCAGACAGCGGGCGAGCCGGTCTGCCGTCCGTGTCGTCTTCATGGCTTTCATGCTGCTGCGGTCCCTTACGGATCAGGCGCATCATGTAGGAGTACCCCACGCCGAACACCGAACAGTAAACGATGATAAACGCCAGCAGGCTGATGCTCATGTGCAAATCACCGTGCGCAGAGACCGCATCTTTGGTACGCAGCAGGCCATAGACCACCCACGGCTGTCGGCCGATTTCGGTGGTGAACCAACCCGCCAGCAGCGCCAGCAGCCCCGATGGCCCCATCCACAGGATGAAGTACAGGAAGGGACGCGACTGGTACAGCCCGCCGCGCCAGCGCAACCACAGGCTCCACACCCCTGCGAGGATCATCAGCATGCCGAGCGCCACCATGATGCGGAACGACCAGAACACCACGGTGGAGTTGGGGCGATCTTCCGGCGGGAAGGATTTCAGCGCCGGGACCTGTTCGGTCAGGCTGTGAGTCAGGATCAGGCTGCCAAGATAAGGCACTTCCAGCTTGAAGCGAGTCTCTTCACGCTCCATGTCCGGCCAACCGAACAGGATCAGCGGCGTGGCCTCTCCCGGCGGGTTTTCCCAGTGGCCTTCAATGGCGGCAATCTTCGCCGGTTGGTACTTCAGCGTATTCAGGCCGTGCGCATCACCAATCAGGGCTTGTACCGGCGCGACGATCAGCGCCATCCACATCGCCATTGACAGCATTTTGCGCATTGCCGGCGTATCACGCCCGCGCAGCAGGTGCCAGGCGGCGGAAGCGCCCACGAAGAAGGCCGAAGACAGGAAGGCGGCGGTCGACATGTGCAACAGACGGTAGGGGAATGACGGGTTGAATATCACTTTCAGCCAGTCGACCGGTACCACCTGGCCGTTGATGATTTCGTGGCCCTGCGGCGTTTGCATCCAGCTGTTGGAAGCCAGGATCCAGAAGGTGGAAATCAGGGTGCCCAGCGCCACCATGCAGGTCGCGAAGAAGTGCAACCCTGGCCCGACGCGGTTCCAACCGAACAGCATCACCCCAAGGAAACCGGCTTCGAGGAAGAAGGCGGTCAGCACTTCATAGGTCAGCAACGGGCCGGTAATACTGCCGGCAAACTCAGAGAAGAAGCTCCAGTTGGTACCGAACTGATAGGCCATTACCAGCCCGGAAACCACGCCCATGCCGAAGTTGACGGCGAAAATTTTTGACCAGAAATGGTACAAATCGCGATAGGCTTCATTGCGCGTTTTCAGCCATAACCCTTCCAGCACCGCCAGATAACTGGCCAAACCTATGGTGATTGCGGGAAAAATAATATGGAAAGAAACGGTGAAGGCGAACTGTATTCTGGCAAGTTCCAGTGCATCAAGACCCAGCATGGCGCCTCCTTGGGTTGGACATAAAATAACCTCTTCAGTATAGCTGTAATTTTTTTGTGGAAAGCTTGGCGTCAAGTTAAGCACGGAGTACAGTGACTATAATAGTGACAGTTATTTCACTTTTTCATATAACAGTTAAGGCCTATGACCAGATACGAGCAGCTTGCACAACAAATTCGTGAACAGATCCAGAACCGGGTATGGCGGGCGGGGGACAAGCTGCCTTCGCTGCGGGAAAGCGGTAAACGCGCCGGCTTGAGTCTGATGACGGTGGTGCAGTCGTATCAACTGCTGGAGAGCCAGGGCTGGATCGTTGCGCGCCCGCAGTCCGGTTATTACGTGGCGGCGCGTCCGCAGCCGCTGCCGCAGCCGGCGCGCGGGGAGAAACTGCTGCTGAGCGAGCAGGTAGACATCAACACCTTTGTTTTCGACGTGCTGCAGGCGTGCAAAGACCCAGGCATTGTCCCGTTCGGTTCGGCCTTTCCGGATGCCACGCTGTTTGCTCAGCCGAAGCTGGCGCGGGCGCTGAGCAGCGTAGCGCGCAAATTTACCCCGCACAGTTCGCTGGCTAACCTGCCGCCCGGCAACGACGCGCTGCGCCGCAACATTGCCCAGCGTTATGCTTTAAGCGGCATGCAGGTCGCCCCGGATGAAATCGTGATTACCGCCGGAGCCATGGAGTCGCTGAGCCTTAGCCTGCAAGCGGTGACGCAGCCGGGGGATTACGTGGCGATCGAGTCCCCGGCCTTTTACGGGGCGTTGCAGGCGCTGGAGCGGCTGCGGTTAAAGGCGGTGGCGATCGCGACCCATCCGCAGGACGGCATCGATCTGGATGCGTTGGAACATGCCTTGGAACAGTACCCGATCAAGGCCTGCTGGCTGATGACCTACTTCCAGAATCCATTGGGCGCCTCGATGCCGGCAGAGAATAAACAGCGGCTGGTGGGCATGTTGCGCGAGCGGCAGATATCGCTGATTGAGGACGATGTTTACGGCGAACTGTACTTCAGCGCTGAGCGCCCTCAGCCGGCCAAGGCATTAGACCAGGGCGGACAGATTTTGCACTGTTCGTCGTTTTCCAAATGTCTGGCGCCGGGCTTTCGCGTGGGCTGGGTGGCTGCCGGGCGCTACGCACAGCAGATCCAGCGTTTGCAACTGATGAGCACGGTATCCACCAGCGTGCCCACCCAACTGGCGATCGCTGATTATCTGTTGCATGGTGGCTACGATACCCATCTGCGGCGCTTGCGTCGGCTGCTGGCTCAGCGTCAGAGCATGATGCGTCAGGCGATTGCTCACCACTTCCCTCCGACCGTGAAGGTCAGCCAGCCAGATGGCGGTTACTTTTTGTGGGTAGAGCTGGATCCGGCGTTGTCGTCGATGGAGCTGTATCAGCGCGCGCTGGCGCTGGGGGTGAGTATCGCGCCGGGCAGGATGTTCACCACCGGCAACCATTTCAACCACTGCTTCCGACTGAACGCCTCTTTCGACTGGAGCGACAAGCATGAAGCGGCTATCCAGACCTTAGCCAAACTTATCCGGCAGCTCGAGCCGGCAGGCTAAACTCCACCCAACGGCCGGCTATCGCAATAGAAAAATTCATATTGCGATTTCCGGCAATAGAATGCCGGTTTCGTTGTTAGACAGCCTCCCGGCCGCCGATTACTCTGCGATAAATTTTGTCACATTTATCAACGGGTAAACGAGGGGCAGTGGGTGAGAAAAATAAAAAACAAGGCAATCAAACCTTTACAAAAGCGGCTGGTTACGCTGGCGATCGCCTGTGCCGTGGGGCTGGCATTTAGCGTGCAGGCGGAAACCTTGGCGGAAGGTATTACCCCGGCCAGCGATGCCAGCCTGGTGCCGGCGGCGGCCAAGTTGCGTAAAGACACCGTGGTGGCCGGTATTCTTGAACCTCAGGGTAATTTTAATCCCTATCTGTTCAGCAATGGCTGGGATGAGAACGTCACCGACGTGATCTTTACCCGGCTGATTGGTCTGGACAGCCAGGGCAAGCCGGTGGCGCGGCTGGCAGAGTCCTGGCAGGTCAGCCCGGACAACCGGGTCTACACCATTAAACTGCGGCCTAATCTGGTCAACAGCGACGGCTCGCCAATCAAGGCCGAAGATATTGCCTTTACCCTGACGCTGCTGCATGACCCGGCCTATGACGGAGAGACCGACATTACTCCGGCGCACATTCAGGGTGGGGCGGAGTACAAGAACGGAACTGCCCCCAGCATCAGCGGGCTAAAGGTGATCGACGATCGTACGCTTCAAATCACCACCACCCAGCCGGGGGCGACTACGCTGCAGTTGATCGGCGGGCCGGTGCTGTCGAAAGCCTATTACGGCAAGGAGTATCAGCGCGGTAAGCTGGACAGCGTGCGTGCGCTGAACGGCAAGCCGTTAGGCAATGGCCCTTATATTTACGACAAATACGTGCCGGGTCAGGAGATCCGTTTTCACGCCAACCCGAACTTCTATCTCGGTAAGCCAGCGGTGGCGCGTTTTATTTACCGCGTGACCAACCCTTCTACCAACTTCCAGCTGTTCCAGACCGGTGAAACCGACTACGACGCCTTTACTTCCAAACCGGATGATATTGAACAGCTGAAGCTGCTCGGCTTCGCCAATATCAATTTGTACAGCTCGAGCGACTACAGCCGGGTGGATTTCAACTTTAAACGCCCGGCACTGCAGGATGCGCGTGTGCGTCAGGCGCTGATTTACGGGCTGGATCGGCAAAAGCTGATCACCGTGGTCTACCAGGGTTACGGTTCGGTCGCCAATCAGCCGATCTCACCCGTTTCCTGGGCTTATGATCCCAAGGGGATCAACCCCTATGCTTACGATGTCAACAAAGCCAAGCAACTGCTGGATCAGGCCGGTTGGAAACCGGGAGCGGACGGCATTCGCCAGAAGGACGGTAAAAAGCTGGAGCTGACGCTGTTGGTGACCAAAAAGCTGATTAACGACGCGCTGGTGCCGATTGCCAAAGATAACTATCGGCAGATTGGCGTGCTGTTGAAGCCGCAGGTGCTGGATTTCAATGCGCTGCTGGCGCAACGCAAGGCCGGTAATTACGATCTGGCGTCGCTCAGTACCAGCGGGCTGAATGATCCGCACGACGGGGTACGCGATTTCATCAGTCAGGTCAGTGAAACCGGCTATAGCAATCCGCAGGTGGACAAGCTGATTGGCGAGGCTAACGCCACGCTGGACATCGAGCAGCGTAAGCCGCTGTATCACCATCTGTATCAGGTGCTGGCTGAAGATCCGCCGGTGATCCTGTTGGGGAACCGTAAAGTGCTCAGCGCCAGCAGCGCACGCGTCACCGGCTTTAAACCGGACGTATACAACGGCCTGACCGGCAGCCTGCCGGACGTCAAGATCGCTCAGTAACGGTAAGGCACCGCTGCGCCGGTTTGGGCAGCGGTGACGGAAAACACCATGAGAAATTTTATCCTGCGCCGCTTGCTGCAAACCCTTCCGATGATGCTGCTGGCATCGCTGCTGATTTTCTTTATTTTCGCGCTGACCCCCGGTGACTTTATCGACGGCAACATCAACCTGACGCCGCAGCGCGCGGCTGAGCTGCGGGTGCTTTACGGGCTGGATCAGCCGTTGTTCAGCCGTTATCTGCACTGGCTCGGTCAACTGCTGCAGGGCGATCTCGGTTTCTCGCTGCAATACCAGATCCCGGTCAGTACCTTGTTGAATCAGTACATCTGGAACTCCTTCCTGCTGGCGTCGGTGGCGCTGGTGCTGTACTGGGGCATTGCGCTGGCGGTAGGTGTCGCCTCGGCGATGAAACCCTATTCGCTGTTCGATCATCTGGTGACCGTGGCGGTGTTCGGCGCCATGTCGTTTCCTACCTTTTTCCTGTGTCTGTTGCTGATCAAATGGTTCGCCGTCGATCTGCACTGGCTGCCTGCGGGTGGCATGCTGCGCACCGGTAGCGAAGCCAGCGGATTGGCGTGGGCACTGGACGTGGCGGCGCACCTGTTGCTGCCGGTGCTGGCGTTGGTGATGCTGCAGGCCGGCACCCTGACGCGCTATTTCCGCGCCAGCATGCTGGACGTGATCCGCATGGATTATATTCGTACCGCTCGCGCCAAGGGGCTGAAGGAAAAGACGGTGATCCTGCGGCATGCGCTGCGTAATGCGCTGTTGCCGATCATCACCTTGTTGGGTTTTGAGCTACCCGCGCTGTTTTCCGGTGCGCTGATCACGGAAAAAATCTTCAACTGGCCGGGTGCCGGGCACATCCATCTCGATTCGCTGGCGGCGCGCGACTACCCGGTATTGATGGGCTTTACGCTGTTTCTGGCGGTATTGACCATTTTAGGCAATCTGCTGGCGGACATTTTGTACGCCTATGCCGACCCGCGCATACGTTTGAGGTAACTATGTTGGCATCCTTGTTTTTCGGGCGTCGTCGCCGTTGGCGGCAAGCGCAACTCCCGGCGCTGGCGCAGCTATCGCCACCGCCGACCGCCCAGGCCTGGCAGCGGCTGCGGCGTCACCGCCTGGCGATGATTTCACTGCTGCTGTTGGTGTTGATGGCGGTGCTGTGCCTGTTCGGCCCGATGCTATCGCCCTGGCAGGACGATGCCGGCGATGCGTTGAATATCAATCAGGCACCCGGCGCACAACACTGGCTGGGCACCGATTTTCTCGGTCGCGATATTTATACCCGCCTGCTGCTGGCGGGGCGTATTTCGCTGACCATTGGCCTGGTGTCGATGCTGTTGTCAGTCACGCTCGGCTACCTGCTGGGGGCGCTGTCCGGCTATCTTGGCGGCGTGGTGGATAAGCTGATTATGCGCTTTGCCGATCTGTTGATGACCATTCCCAGCCTGCCGCTGCTGATCATCATGGGAGCGATGCTGTCGGAGCTGGACGTTTCGCCGGACTACCGTATTTACATGGTGATGATCATGCTCAGCCTGCTGGGCTGGCCGTCGCTGGCGCGGCTGGTGCGTGGGCAAATTTTGTCGTTGCGCGAGCGTGACTTCATGCTGGCCACTGAGGTGCTGGGGTTATCCACCCGGCGGCGTATCTTCGGCCACCTGCTGCCCAATACCATTCCGATCCTGGTGGTGGTGGCCACCATGGGCGTCGCTAATGCCATTCTCAGTGAATCGGCCCTGAGCTATCTGGGGTTGGGCGTGGTGCCGCCAATGCCGTCGTGGGGCAACATGATGGACGCCGCCAACAGCCTGATCGATTTTCAACGTCGCCCCTGGCTGTGGATGCCGCCGGGGTTGGCGATTTTCATCACCGTGGTGGCGATTAATATTCTCGGCGACGGCCTGCGAGACGCGCTTGATCCAAAAATGAACGGGGTAAGACGATGAGCCAACCGCTGGTGGCCTTTAATCAACTGTCGGTAGCCTTCCAGGGCGAACAAGGGCGGGTGCGGGCGGTGCAACAGGTGAGTTTTGACCTTTATGCCGGACAAACGCTGGGGGTCGTCGGTGAGTCCGGCTGCGGTAAAAGCGTGACCGCGATGGCGCTGATGGGGCTGCTGCCGCAACCGCTGGCGCAAATCGACGGTGGTGAAATCCATTTCGACGGCCAGGACTTGCTGAAACTACGCCCGCAACAGATGGCCGATTTACGCGGTAACCGTTTGGCGATGATCTTTCAGGAGCCGATGAGCGCGCTGAACCCGGTGCTGACCATCGGTGAGCAGTTGGTTGAGCCGTTAATCCGCCATCGGGGGACTGCGCCAAAAGCGGCCTGGCGGGAGGCCACGGCGCTGATTACCGAGGTCGGACTGGCACGCGCCGAACAGCTGATGACCAGCTATCCGCACCAGCTTTCCGGTGGCATGCTGCAGCGCATCATGATCGCCATGGCCATCAGTTGCCGGCCGGCGTTGCTGATTGCCGACGAACCCACTACCGCGTTGGATGTCACCGTGCAGGCGCAAATTCTGGCGCTGCTGCGCGAGCAGGCGCGTAAGCACAATATGGCGATGATGCTGATTACTCACGATCTCGGGGTGATTGCCCAGATGGCGGATCGGCTGGTGGTGATGTACGCCGGGCGTATTGTCGAGCAGGGGGCCACGCATGAAGTGCTGGCCAACCCGCAGCACCCTTACACTCAGGGATTGATGGCCTCGCGGCCGGTGGCGGGGCAGCGGCGGCGGCGGTTGTATTCGATCCCCGGTCAGGTGCCCGATCTGGCCAGTTTGCCGGACTACTGCGCCTTTGCCGAACGCTGTGACAAAGCGAGCGCCCGCTGCCGTGACGGTATTCCGCCATTGTATGGCGATCGGCGGCGGCAATCCGCCTGTTTCCTGAATGCCGGGGGGCGTATTCATGTTGGCTGAACCCTTGGTGGAGGTAAAAGGGCTGAAGAAATATTTCCCGCTGCGTGAAGGACTATTCGGTCAGACCACCGGGCAACTGCGGGCGGTGGATGATGTCAGCTTCAGCATTCGCCGGGGAACGGTTTTTGGCCTGGTGGGGGAGTCCGGCAGTGGTAAAACCACCGTAGGCCGAACCCTGCTGGGGCTGCATGAAAAGACCGCCGGTGAGGTACTGTTCAAAGGACAGGCGTTAGATGCGCTCAGCGCCCGCGAGCGGCGCGCGATGCGCCCGAAGATGCAACTGGTGTTTCAAGACCCGTACAGCTCTCTGAATCCGAGAATGCGGGTAGGCGATGCGATTGGCGAAGCGCTGCTGCAGCACGGTTTGGCGCAAAAGAGCGAGCTGCGAGACCGGGTGATAGACACGCTGGAAATCTGCGGGTTGTCGGCACAGCATTACGGGCGCTTCCCGCACGAGTTTTCCGGCGGCCAGCGCCAGCGCATCGGCGTAGCCCGCGCGCTGATCCTGCAGCCGGAGTTTATCGTCGCCGACGAACCGATTTCGGCGCTGGACGTCTCTATTCAGGCGCAGATCATCAACCTGTTTTCCGATCTTCAGGAACAGCAGGGGGTGACTTTCCTGTTTATTTCGCACGATCTTGGGGTGGTGGAGCATCTGTGTCAGGACGTAGCGGTAATGTACCTCGGGCAGATTGTCGAAAGCGCCGATCGCGATGCGCTGTTTCGTCGGCCGCTGCACCCTTACACTCAGGCACTGTTGGCCGCGGTACCCAGTTTGGATCCGCACCGTCAGCCGCAGGCGATGGCCCGGGGAGAATTACCTGACCCTGCCCAACCGCCGCAAGGCTGTCGCTTTCACACTCGCTGTCCGCAGGCCACTGCGCAATGCCGGGAACAGGCCCCGGCATTGCGGCAGGTAGCGGCAGGACATCGGGTGGCCTGCCATTATGTCGGCTGAGCTTAGGCCAGATAATGTTTTAGCGCGCGCCCGGCCTGATGGATGGCCGAGTGCACCGCCGGGACTTCTGCGATCGCGTTGAGCAAGCCATAGTCGTGGATCAGCCCGTTATAACGGGTGGAGGTGACTTCGACTCCGGCGGCGTTGAGCAGGCGGGCGTAGGCTTCGCCTTCGTCACGCAGCACGTCCAGCTCGGCGGTTTGCACCAGCGCCGGTGGCAGGCCTTTCAACTGTTCCAGCGTGGCGTTAAGCGGCGAGGCGTAGATCTCTTTGCGCTGGGCTTTATCGGTGGTGTAGTGCTCCCAGAACCATTTCATCATATTGCGGGTGAGGAAATAGCCTTCGCCGAACTGGTGGTAAGACTCGGTATCGAAATTGGCATGGGTCACTGGCCACAGCAGGATCTGGCTGCGCAGGGCAGGCGTGCCTTTATCTTTCGCCATCAGGCTGACCACCGCCGCGATATTGCCGCCGGCGCTGTTGCCGACGACCGCCAGACGTGAACCGTCAACGTTGATTTTCTCGCCGTACTCGGCCACCCATTCGGTCGCCGCGTAGGCCTGATTGATGGCGACAGGGTAAGGCGCTTCCGGCGATCGGGTGTAGTTAACGAACACCGCCGCTGCGCCGGAGCTGTGGACCAGATCGCGCACCAGCCGTTCGTGGGTCGGGAAGTCCCCCAACACCCAGCCGCCGCCATGGAAGAACATGAATACCGGCAGCTTCTCCTTTGCTTTGGCCGGTCGCACGATGTGCAACAGGATATCCTGGCCATCGACGTGAATGGTTTTTTCGCTGATTTCGACTTCACGCAGAGGGACTTCGGTACCTCTTTGCAGGCCCTCCATCACCTTACGCGCTTCTTTCGGCTTCAACTGCTCCAGGGGTTTGGCGTCACTGGAGTTCAGCGCATCAAGAAAGGTACGGATATCGTGCTGTGCTGCAGGCTGGGTGAGATCAACAGTTTTCTTGGACATCTTGATTCCTCTGGCACAGGGGGATGAAATCTTCTGGTGAGATCACAGTGTAGTAGAACAATGTGCCTGTGGGCTTAGTGGTGTGTGCCCTGTCGGAAAAGGCGCGTCACGCCACGCTTTTCACCGCTTCGGTTTGACTTTTCAGGTGGGCAGCGATATTTTTTAATCACCATGGAACACGTGTTCCATTGATGCGAATGACCGGTCATCACCGGTGCCTTTCTTTTAGCGCTGAACGCCGTGCGGGAAACATAACCCTATGATTGTGATTGCAAACTCTGAAGGACATCCGGGTATCGGTCTGTCTGCCGAACGGTTACGACAGGGGCAGAATGGCCTGCGTGCCATCGTTGAGGGTATCAAGCTGGTGGAGCTGGACCCGAGCGTACGTACGGTGGGTTTCGGCGGCTGGCCCAACGTGCTGGGTGAGATGGAGCTGGACGCTTCGGTGATGGACGGCGACAGCTTGCGCACCGGTGCGGTGGGAGCGTTGCAAGGCTATCTGCATCCGGTGGAAGTCGCTTATCGGGTAATGGAAGATCTTAACCATGAAATCCTGGTGGGCGCCGGAGCGGCACGTTTCGCCGCTGAGATCGGCGCGTTGGCGGGTGACAACCTGATTGCCGACTCCAAGCGTGTCTGGTGGGAAAAACTGGAGCAGGCGATGGACGCCGAACAGCTTCGCAACTGGCCGAATATCCCACTGGCAGGGTTGTCGAATAATGCCACCGATCCAGAACGGGTGCGCGACACCACGGTATTTTTAGCCATGGATGGTGGGCGCACGCTCAGCGCGGCGACGTCAACGTCAGGCTGGGCGTGGAAATACCCGGGGCGGCTGGGGGACAGCCCGATCATCGGCAGCGGCTCCTATGCCGACAGCCGCTATGGCGCCTGTGCCTGTACCCACACCGGGGAAATGACCATTCGCTGCGGTACCAGCCGCGCAGTGGTGCTGTATATGAAGATGGGCATGACGCTGGAACAGGCGGTGTACGAGGCCATCGAGGATCTGAATTACCTGAAAGATGGCTACACCGAAGGGGTGACTATTCACGCCATCGATAAGGACGGAAACCATAAGGTCGTCAGCCTTAACTGCCCGGGCCCAATTCAGTATTGGCTGTGGCAGAGCGGTATGGCAGCGCCGGAATTGCGCGATGCGGAGATTATAACCACCCGTTGACCCGCTGCTCTGTGGTTTATGGAAGGGGCGCGGCATGCTGCGCCCAATAGCATCATCAATGCGTTAAATTGGGCCGAACAGGCTCACCCCTACCGGTTTAGCAGGACGCGCGAACCACCAACTCGGTGGGAATGGTTACCTGCTGCGGCGCAGCCTGGGGGCTGCCGCTGCGCAGTTCGACCAGCCGAACGATGGCGGCGATCATTGCGTCCATATCTCGGCGTACCGACGTGAGTTGGTAACTCGGCCAGGCTGCCATCGGGATATCGTCGAAGCCGTAAACCGCGACGTCCTGAGGGATCTGCAGCGAAGTGTGCAAACGAATATAGTCCATCACCCCCATCGCCATGGAGTCTGCGGTGCAGAAAATGGCCTGCGGAGCCGGAAGCGCGTCGAGCAGCTGCGGCGCGAGGTTAAAGCCGCTCAGGTAGCTGTAGTCGCCGCTCAGCTGCGCGACAATCTCTAACTGCTGCTGTGCGGCATGAGCCAGAAAGGTTTGTTGACGCAGCTGTTCACCGTGGGCGCTGCTGCGGCCACCGAGCAGCGCCACGCGGCGTTGACCCTTTTGCGCCATCAGTGCCGCCAGCTGTTGCAGGCTGGGTGACTCATCGGCGTTGAGAGCGTCGCACAGGGCGTCGCCCGCCAAACCGTTGAGCATAATGGGCGTAGCGATGCGAAACAGATCTTTTGCTGCACGCGCGCTGATGTTGTCGGCGAACACCACGGCAGAATCGACATGGTAAGAGATGGTTTGCTTCAGGTAGTTGGCCGGATCGTCAATGCCTTCCAGGCGGATCATCACCGCCTGCCGGTTGCTCTTCTGCAGTTGTTCAACCAGACGATCGAAAAACTCCAGGTCAGACAAATCGTGAAAGTGGTTCACTACCACCGCGACAAAGCCGGTTTTGCCGCTGTGCAGGCTCTGGGCGATGGCGTCTGGCGCATAGCCTAACTGACTGGCGACGCGCATCACCAGATCGCGGTTCTTTTGCGAGACCCGGCCCTGATTGGAAAAGGCGCGTGACACCACGGTGCGTGAAACGCCGGCCACGCGGGCGACATCGTGAGAGGTGACTTTTTTCATCGGCATACGGCAGCTACTCAACGGAAAACGGGGCGCTGCGGCAGAGGCACGCAGCGGCGATATGGTCTCACAGAATGCCGGCCGGCAACACTGTTTCCCCGCTTTGAGCTACCCGTTGACCGCTATGCGGATCAAAAAAGTGCAGGGCGGTGATATCCAGCGTAATGGCCAGCGGCTGGCCCTGGGCATACTGCAGTTGTGCGTGCTGTTTGACGATGTACTGCGCACCGTTGTCACCCTGTACGAACAGGTTGCTCTCAGCGCCCAGGTTTTCACTGTACACCAGCGTTCCACTCAAGTGGGGTTCTGCCCGTGGCGTGCTGATGCTGCACGCTTCCGGACGACAGCCCAGCGTCAGCCAGTCGCCCCCTCTTGCTGCCAGCGCCGGGAATTCGGCGGCGCTCAAGGGCAGCAGCAACCCAGAGTCGCCCTGCAATAGGATCTGCTCGCCCTGCACCAGAACCTGCACGTCAAACAGGTTCATCTGCGGCGAACCGATAAACTCGGCGACAAAGCGATTAACCGGGCGATGATAAAGATCCAGCGGCGTACCGATCTGCTGCACTTTCCCCTGATTCATGATGACCACTTTGTCCGCCATGGTCATGGCTTCCACCTGATCGTGGGTGACGTAAATGATGGTCGCGCCGATCGCCTTATGCAGTGCAGACAACTCCTGACGCATGCGGTTGCGCAGTTTGGCATCGAGGTTGGAGAGCGGTTCGTCAAACAGAAACACCTTGGGCCGCCGAACGATCGCCCGGCCCAACGCCACGCGCTGACGCTGACCACCGGAAAGCTGGCCGGGTTTGACCTTCAGGAATTCCGTCAGGTGCAGCATTTCGGCCACGGCGGCAATCTGCGTGGCAATCTCCGCTTTGGCCATTCCTTTGATTTTCAAAGACAGCGCCATGTTTTCATAGACGGTCATATGCGGGTACAGCGCATAGCTCTGGAAAACCATGGCGATATCACGGTATTTGGGCAGCACCTCGTTCATGCGTTCGCCGTCAATCAACAGTTCGCCGGAGGAGAGGGTTTCCAGCCCGGCTATCATCCGCAGCGTGGTGGACTTGCCGCAGCCGGACGGGCCGAGCAGCACCACAAACTCACCTTTCTCCACCTGCAGATTCACGTCGCTGGCGGCCTGGTAACCGTTGTCATAGCGTTTGTTGATATCAACCAGTTCTACGTAAGCCATCATTCGCACTCCGTCTGGGCAAGCACGGCACTCAATCGCGCCAGCAGCAGCACGCCGAATGAGGACGCGCCGTTGGCGTACAGCTTGCGGTGCGGCATATCGGTAGACATGGCGGCAATATCCAGGTGCGCCCAGCGCTGGCCCGGCTGCACGAACTCGCCAATAAAGGTCGCCGCCACGCACGGGCTGCCGTGCGGATCTTCACCGCCGTGACGATAATCGGCAAATTCAGACTTCAATACCCCGCGATACCAGCCGCCGTGCGGCATTGGCCACACCGGCTCGGCGCTGGCCTTGCCCGCCTGAGTGACCTGTGCCAGAAAGTCGTCGTCGTTACCCATCATGGCCGCATACTCCTTGCCCAGCGCCACGCCTGCGCCGCCGGTCAGGGTGGCGATATCGAGTAAAAAGTCGGGCTGGAAGCGCTGCTGGGCATAGCTGATGACGTCCGCCAGCACCATGCGGCCTTCGGCGTCGGTTGAAATGATTTCCACCGACTTGCCGTTGTGCATGGTTACCACGTCGCCGGGGCGCTGTGCGCGGGAGGAGGGCATGTTTTCTACCAGGCCGCACAGGCCAATCACGCGGATCGGCAGTTGCAGCGCGTCGATGATACGCATGGCGCCCACCACCGCAGCCGCACCGCCCATGTCGAACTTCATGGTGCTCATGCGTGCCGCACCTTTGATGCTGATGCCACCGCTGTCGAAGGTGACACCTTTACCCACCAGCGCCAGAGTATGGCGTGCGTTGGCGGGATGGTGATCGAGGATCAGTAATTGCGATGCGCGGGCGCTGCCTTGACCAACGCCCAGCAGGCCACCGAAGCCAAGCTGTGCCATCTGCTCTTCATCCAGCACCTCCTGGCGCACATGAGTAAAGGCCAATTGCGCGACGGCCGCCACGAAGCTTTGCGGATAGAGAATATTGGCCGGCTTATTCATCAGCTCACGTCCGATGATCACGCCCTCGGCATGCAGATTGGCCCAGTCGCACAGCGCCTGCGTTGTCGCATCATGGCTGGCTAACGGCTGGGTCGGGTCGGTCAGCGTAGCGCTGGCATGATGTTGATAGCGATAAGCGCCCAGACGCAGGCCGAACAGCAGCCAGCGCCAGGTTTCTGTACTGGCCGATGAGCCTTCATCCAGTGTCAGACGCAGGTGCTGCAGCCCGAAGTGTTTTTGCCCGGCGGCGATACCGGCACCGGCATCCTGTAGGGCCGCGGGAGTCAGGGAAGGGCCGATATTGAGCGCAAAACGGCCGTCACCCAGCGGATAAAGCACGCCGACGGCGGCCTGCTGCAGGCCGGTATTTTGCAGCGTTACCGGCAGCGAACCTTCCGCAGCGGTAAACAGGGTGATTTGCTGGCGCGCCGCAGTGTCGTTTTCAATGTAAATATCAATGAATTGCATAAGGTTACCCTTTGACCGCCCCACGGGTGAGGCTTTCCATCATTTGTTTGGACGAGAAGATAAAGGCGATCAGCAGTGGGACGATCGCCAGGAAACTGCCGGTCATCACCAGGTTCCACGGCGTGGCGGTAGCGCCGCTCAGGCTGCGCAGCACCAGTTGGAGAATTTGCTTGTCCGGCGACTGCAATGCCACCAGTGGCAACATAAAGTTGTTCCAGGTATCGACCACCACCACGATCGCTACCGTCAGCAGCGCCGGGCGCATCAGCGGCAGGCCGATACGCAAAAATATCTGCAGTTCATTCAGACCGTCCATGCGTGCACTGTCGAGTATTTCGCTGGGCAGCGAGGAACTGACGTATTGCCGTACCAGGAAAATCCCGAAGATATTCACCCCGGCGGGCAGCCAGACGGCGGCAAACTGATCGAGCAAGCCAACGCTTTTAATCACGAAGAAGTAGGGCACCAGATTGACCACGCTGGGCACCATCATGGTCAACATGAGGGTGGTGAATAACACCTTTTTGCCCTTGAACTGATAGACGCTGAAGGCGTAGCCCGCCGCGGCGGAAACCAACACGCTGGTCAGGGTGGCCATGGCGGTGACATACAGGGTGTTGAGCAGCGAGCGGGTGAAAGGCACCTGTTGCTCCAGCCCCCGGTAGTTTTCCAGCAGGTGGCTGCCGAAGCGCAGCGACATGCCCATGATGCTGCGGGTGTCCTGCGTCGCCAGCAACGCCGACCAATAGAACGGGAACAGCGACAGCGAGGCGAACAGCGATACCAACAGGTAAATCACCAGCTTGCCGGTGTCGAAACGGCGGCCCTCAGCGATCATTTTTGAGTCCTCCACGGTTGCCGAAACCCCAAAACACCAGCGCACTCACCAGCGCAATCAGCAGGAACAGGATCCAGGAGATGGCCGAAGCGGTGCCCATATCCAGATAGGACCAGCCGGTCTTGTACACGTACATCGATACCGTCAGGCCGCTGTTGTCGACGCCGCCGGTGCCCTGCGTCAGGATCATGGGTTCATTGAACAGCTGCATGTTGCCGATCAGCGTCATCAGCGTGGCGAAGAAGATGAAGGGCGCCAGCAGCGGCAGTGCGATATAGCGGAATTTTTGCCAGCGGCCAGCACCGTCCAGCTCGATCGCCTCGTACAGGTCCGGCGAAATAGAGGCCAGACCGGTCATGTAAATCACCGTATTGATACCGGTGAACTTCCAGGTCACCTGATTGGCGATGGTGAAGCGGATCCAGTCGCTGTCAAAGAAGTTGATCGGCAACGCGGCGGCCAGCGCGCTCAGGTGCAGCTTGGCGGCCAATCCGCTTAACAGCTCGTTGACCATGCCGACCGGCGAGAACAGGTTGAACACGATCAGGCTGACGGCGACGGAAGAGGTGATGTAGGGCAGGAAGATCGCCGCCTTCAAAAAACGCCTGCCGCGCACGATGATGTGCAGCAGCGAATAAGCCAGGGTGATGGCGAACAGATGTTGGCACAGGCCGGACACCAACGTGATTTTAATGGTGTTGACCAGCGACACCCAGAAGGCGTCATCGGTGAAGGCATAGTAAAAGTTATCCAGCCCGACAAACTTCATCGAACTCAGGCCTTTTACCGGGTTCCAGGATTGGAATGAGAGAAACGCCGAGAAGAAGATCGGGAAGGCGTTGAACACCGCAAACAGCAGCATGAAAGGCAGCAGCAGCAGGTAGGCGGTGCGGTGATCGTGCAGCAGCCCTTTGAAAAATCGCTTACGCATAGACTCCCCGAACCGTCGGAAAACGAAAAAAGGCGGCCGGTAAGCCGCCGTAGGCTGATGACTACAGGGCGCGCATCCGCCGCTCCAGCAGCTTATTGGCATCGCGCAGAGTGCTGTCGATGTCCTGATGCTGCACCAGGATCTTCTTCGCCGCTTCGTTGAGAATTTCGTTGGCGATATTGTCTTCCGGTGAGGAAGCTACGGGCTTCAGGTCCGGCACCAGGCTGGCGTAATAGCGCATCGAGTGTTGACCGCCGAGAATGCTGCTGGGCGTATCGAAGTAAGGCGCGTTATACACGTCGAGGCGCGCAGGCAAGGTGCCGGCGGTTTTCGCGGCGTCGATCACTACGTCACGCTGCATAAAGTATTGAATGAACTGCCAGGCCGCCTGGGCATTCTTGCTTTGCTTGGGGATCACCAGCGTGGTGCCGCCTGCGTTGACCTTGATATTGCCCGGCACGCCCGTCACCCGCCACAGACCGGCTTTCGCACCGTCCGGATCCAGTTCCTGCTCGATGCGGCCTTCGTCCCACGGGCCATCGATATCGGCGAACAGTTTCCCCTGCCGGTACAGTTTGATGTATTCCTGCGAGTTGGTGGAGCCGTCCAGGGAGGCTGCCAGCCCTTTGTCATACAGCGTTTTGATCACCGTCATCAGCTGTTTGATTTGCGGTGAATCCAGGTTGGGCTTGCCGTCTTTGGTGTATACCGGCTTACCCGGCTCACTGTTCATGCCTACCACCAGCGGATTGATCAGGCTGGTGGCCGCCGGCAGCAGATAGGCGCCTTGCTCTTTTTTCAGTTTCTCACCGAAGGCGATAAAGCTGTCCCAGCTTTGGGTGATGTCCTCAATCTTTACACCCGCTTTCTGCACCATGTCATTACGGTAGATCATGATCACCGGCCCGGTGTCGTAAGGCACGCCATAGATATTGCCGTCATTACCCTTCGCCAGGCTGATCATCGAAGGATCGAACTGCCAGCCCTGGCTATCAATGCTGAACGGCGGGGCGCTCAGGTTATTCAGGCCGCCGGAGTTGGCGAAGCTGCCGAGTTTGATGGTGCTGACGCTGAAGATATCGGCGGCGCCCTGGCCAACGGCCAACGCGGTGGTCAGCTTTTGATGACAGTCGGCGAAGCCGCATTTGATCGACTGCACCTGAATGTCCGGATGCGCCGCCTCAAAGTCTTTAATCACTTTGTTGATGTAATCATTGGGCAAATAGTTGGCGAAGGTAATGCTGGTGTTGGCACTGGCGGAAAGGGGCAGGCCCAGCAGCACGGCCAGTGCGACCCCGGTGATTCTTTTATTATTACGCAAGCAGACTTGAGCCATGATAACCCCGATCCTGTGCAGTCGATGTGGTGTGTGTTTTTTCATCATGGAACACGTGTTCCATTGAAATTAACCTATTATCGCGTCAGCAGACTGTCAACATTTTGTTCGGCAAGTTAACAAATATGAGATCTGACGCGGCAGTTGCCCAGCTTCACGCCCGATTTTGGCCCACACAGGGGCACGCAGAGCCTGTAATGACGCGGGTTTGCCCGCATCCGGTGCATTTTCTGCACCTGAATGGGGCAAAAGTGTGATGGGGAGCAAATCAGGCCAAATTATTTTTGCGAGCGCGATCAGAAATATCGAAGTTTTTTGTCATTGAATAGGATTTCGCAGCCAATGATGATTTTTCGCCTTATTTTTCCAATTATTCATTAGCAATGCATATTTATTGAATAAGTATGCATTATAAGCCGTTGTTTTACCGAAAAAAACCGCGTTTTTCGCCAAAAATCCCGTTTTGGCACGATAGCTGCTCTACACTCTTTATCAAACGGCATGTATTTTAACTGCTCGTTAACATTTATTCCCCGTTACAGGACCTGATACCCGGCATAAATAGCGAAAAACGCGAATGATGTAACAGATTTGTTTCTGAATAGGCGGTGAAAGGCAGAGTTATCACCGGCTAAAAAACGGATCGAACGGCGCGGTTTTTTATGTTTTGTTGTGGACCATCCAGGCTGGAGCGGCCCTTACAGTCAAAATTCAGTCTTTGCTGAAGTTATGAGGTCATTATGGAACAGCCAATCGCAGTTACCCGCCAGTCTTTCGACGACTGGATGGTCCCGGTTTATGCCCCCGCTGATTTTATTCTGGTACGGGGAGAAGGTTCGCAGGTATGGGATCAGCAGGGTAAGTCTTACATCGATTTTGCTGGCGGCATTGCGGTTAACGCGCTGGGCCATGCGCACCCGGTCGTGACCGCAGCGCTGGTGGAGCAGGCGGGCAAACTTTGGCACCTGGGCAACGGCTATACCAACGAGCCGGTGCTGCGGTTGGCCAAACTGCTGATTGACGCCACCTTTGCCGAGAAGGTGTTTTTCTGTAACTCCGGGGCAGAAGCCAACGAAGCGGCGCTGAAACTGGCGCGTAAACGCGCACTGGATAACGGCAACCACAGCAAGAACCAGATTGTGGCATTCAACAACGCCTTCCACGGCCGCACGCTGTTTACCGTGTCTGCCGGTGGCCAGCCTAAGTATTCCAAGGACTTCGCGCCATTGCCGGGCGGCATCACCCACACGCCATTTAACGATCTGGCGGCCGCTGCCGAGGTGATTAACGACAACACCTGCGCGGTGATCGTCGAGCCTATTCAGGGCGAAGGCGGCGTGTTGCCGGCCGATGCTGCTTTCCTGCAAGGCCTGCGTGAGCTGTGCGATCGCCACGATGCGCTGCTGATTTTCGACGAAGTACAAACCGGCATGGGCCGTACCGGCGACCTGTACGCCTACATGCAGTACGGCGTGGTTCCTGACGTGCTGACCACCGCGAAAGCGCTGGGCTGCGGCTTCCCGATCGGCGCCATGCTGACCACTGACGAACTGGCCAAAACCCTGAGCGTCGGCACCCACGGCACCACCTACGGCGGTAACCCGTTGGCGACGGCGGTGGCGGGCGCGGTGTTCTCCGTCATCAACACGCCGGAAGTGCTGGAAGGGGTTAAGCAACGCCACCAGTGGTTCCTTGACGGCCTGAACAAGATTAACCAGCAGTATCCGATTTTCTCTGAAATCCGCGGCGGCGGCCTGTTGATTGGCTGCCAGTTGACCAAGGACTACGCCGGCAAGGCGAAGCAGATCACGCAGTTGGCCAACGAAGAGGGCGTGATTGCCCTGATCGCCGGTCCGGACGTGGTGCGTTTCACCCCTTCACTGGTTATTCCTGAGCAGGATGTGAAAGAGGGGCTGGCGCGATTCGCGCGAGCCGTGGCGCGGATTTGCAGCTAACACACAGGCTGCGCCCTTACCGGCGCAGCCTGATTCAGACGAGGTTCGCATTATGATGATTATTCGCCCTATAGAGCGTCGCGATTTGGCTGACTTACTGACGCTAGCCGGTAAGTCCGGCATCGGTCTCACTTCCCTGCCACAAGATGAAGATACCTTGTCGGCACGCATTGAGCGGGCGTTAAAAACCTGGCAAGGCGAACTTCCGCGTGGTGACCAGTGTTATCTGTTTGTGCTGGAAGACAGCGAGCGCCAGCAGGCGGTAGGGGTTTGCGCGATTGAAGTGGCCGTCGGGCTGACTGAACCCTGGTACAGCTTCCGCGTCGGCACGCAGGTGCATGCGTCCAAACAGTTGAACGTGTATAAATCGGTGCCGACGCTGTTCCTCAGTAACGATCACACCGGCCATTCCGAACTGTGCACGCTGTTCCTCGATCCGGACTATCGTCACGGTGAAAACGGCAAGCTGTTGTCGAAGGTGCGTTTCCTGTTTATCGCCGCTTTCCGTGAGCGTTTCTCCGCCCGGCTGATTGCCGAAATGCGCGGTTTCTCTGATGAAGAGGGCCGTTCGCCGTTCTGGGAGAGCGTCGGGAACCATTTCTTTTCCATCGAGTTCGCCAAGGCGGACTACCTGAGCGGCACCGGCCAGAAAGCGTTTATCGCCGAACTGATGCCGAAACACCCGCTGTATGTCGATTTCCTGGCCGAAGACGCGCAAAAAGTAATAGGCGAAGTGCACCCGCAGACCGTACCTGCACGTCGGGTACTGGAGTCCGAAGGGCTGCGTTATCAGGGTTACGTCGATATTTTTGACGGTGGCCCAACGCTGGAAGCGGAAATCGATCAGATCCGCGCGGTCAAACAAAGCCGTCTGGTGAAAGTGGTACTGGATGAGACCCCGATGCGCGCCGATGCGCCGGCTCTTTTGGTGGCCAACGATCATTATGAGAATTACCGCGCACTGCTGGTCAATGCCGATCTGTATGACGACCGTCTGCATCTCAATGCTGCTACCGCCGAGGCGCTGGGCGTTGAACAAGGCAGCCCGGTGCGGGTCATCCCCCTTATTGCACAGGAGAAAGCGTAATGTCACATCCTGCACTCTTTATTAATGGTGCCTGGCAGCAAGGCCATGGCGCTGCGTTCAGCAAAACCGATCCGGTTGATAACCAACCGCTGTGGCAGGCCAACGCCGCTGACGGCAGCGATGTTGCTGCCGCCTGTGAAGCTGCCCGCGCCGCTTTTCCGGCCTGGGCACGTACTCCGTTCGAACAACGCGAACAGTTGGTGAAGCGTTTTGCCGCTTTGCTGGAAGAGCACAAGTCTTCGTTGGCGGCGGTGATCAGCCGTGAAACCAGTAAACCGCGTTGGGAAACCCTGACCGAAGTGCAGGCGATGATCGGCAAAGTGGCGATTTCATTGCAGGCCTATCAGGCGCGTACCGGCGTAAGCCAGACTGCGATGGCGGACGGCGCTTCGGTGCTGCGCCACCGCCCGCACGGCGTACTGGCGGTGTTCGGCCCTTATAACTTCCCCGGACATTTGCCGAATGGCCACATCGTGCCGGCGCTACTGGCGGGCAACACCGTGGTGTTCAAGCCGAGTGAACTGACGCCGCAAACTGCCGAGGAAACCCTGAAGCTGTGGCAACAGGCCGGGCTGCCCGATGGGGTTCTCAATCTGGTGCAGGGCGGGCGTGAAACCGGTGAGGCGCTGGCCGCCAGTGCGGATATCGACGGCCTGCTGTTCACTGGCAGCGCGGGTACCGGTTACCACCTGCATCGCCAGTTGGCCGGGCAGCCAGAAAAGATCCTGGCGCTGGAAATGGGCGGCAACAACGCGCTGATTATCGATCAGATCGAGGATCGCGATGCGACGGTTAACCTGGCGATTCAGTCGGCGTTTATTTCCGCCGGCCAGCGCTGCACCTGCTCGCGCCGTATTCTGGTGAAACGCGGCAGTGAGGGCGACGCTTTTATCGAGCGTTTGGTGCAGGTGGCGAGTGCGCTGCGTGTCGGGCGTTGGGACGCTGAACCGCAGCCGTTCATGGGCGGCGTGATCTCTTCGGCGGCGGCGGAAAAAATGCTGGCGGCGCAACATCACCTGTTGGCACTGGGCGGCAACGCTCTGCTGACCATGCAGCGTCTGGAAAGCGGCAGCGCGCTGCTCAGCCCAGGCATTATTGACGTGACCGGGGTGCGTGACGTACCGGACGAAGAGTACTTCGGCCCGCTGACCACCATCATTCGCTATAACGACTTTGATGAGGCGCTGCGTATCGCCAACCAAACGCGTTATGGCCTGTCGGTTGGGCTGGTCTCGCCGCTGCGTGAGCAGTTTGATCATCTGCTGCTGGAAGCGCGTGCCGGTATCGTCAACTGGAACAAACCTTTAACCGGGGCTTCCAGTGCGGCACCTTTCGGCGGTGTCGGGGCGTCCGGCAACCACCGTCCGAGCGCCTATTACGCGGCAGATTATTGCGCCTGGCCAATGGCGTCATTGGAAAGCGAAAGCCTGACGCTGCCGGCCAGTTTGTCGCCGGGGCTGTCGTTTAATTAAATTTTACCCGTCGCCTTTCAAGCCGCAGCGGGGCGAATAAGTTCGCCCCGTTTAACGCGGGCACAGCATGTAGCGCCCCTACAGTAACTGGGGATGAGCAAGCTGCTCGCCTGTCTGCAACTTGAAATTCATAGGGTATGTTTTGAGTAGGGCCGAGCTTGCTGGGCCCAGGAGAAAAGCATGTCAGGATATGAAGTCAATTTCGATGGTCTGGTGGGCCTGACGCATCACTATGCCGGGTTGTCATTTGGCAATGAGGCCTCGACCCAGCATCAAAACAGCGTGTCGAATCCGAAACTGGCGGCCAAACAGGGTCTGCTGAAGATGAAGGCGCTGGCGGATCTCGGTTTTCAGCAGGGGGTATTGCCGCCGCAGGAACGACCGCACCTGCCGATGCTGCGCAAGTTGGGTTTCAGCGGCAGCGACGAAACGGTCTTGGCGCAGGCGATGAAGCAGTCTCCGCGCCTGCTGTCTGCGCTCAGCTCGGCTTCTTGCATGTGGACCGCCAATGCGGCCACGGTTTCACCTTCGGCGGACAGCGCGGATGGCAAAGTGCATTTCACCGCGGCCAATCTGAACAACAAATTCCATCGCGCGATTGAGGCCGAGACCACCACCGGCGTGCTGCGGGCGATTTTCAACGATCCACGCCATTTCGCCCACCATGAGGCTTTGCCGCAGGTGGCGCTGTTTGGTGACGAAGGCGCGGCCAACCACAATCGGCTGGGCGGCGATTATGGCAAGCGTAGCGTGCAGATGTTCGTCTACGGCCGACAGGAGTTTGGCGGAGAAATCGCCCCAACTCGCTATCCGGCACGCCAGACGCGCGAGGCCGGGGAGGCGATTGCCCGTCTGCACCAGTTGGATGAGCAACATACGGTGTTTGTGCAACAGAACCCGGCGGTGATCGATCAGGGCGTATTCCACAACGACGTTATCGCCGTCAGTAACCAGAATGTATTGTTCCACCATCAGCAGGCGTTTTATCAGCAGCAGCAGGCGCTGGATGAAGTGCGTCGCAAAATGGCGTCGCTGGACAGTGAACTGGTGGCGATTGAGGTGCCGACGGAGCGGGTTTCCGTGGCGGATGCGGTCGCGACCTATCTGTTCAACAGCCAAATTCTGACCAAGCCTAACGGCAAGATGATGATTGTGGTGCCGGAAGAGTCGCGTCAGCATCGCGGCGTGTGGGGCTATCTGAGCGAGATGGTGGCCAGTGGCGGACCAATTGATGAAATCAAGGTGTTCGATCTGCGTGAAAGTATGCGCAATGGCGGTGGGCCTGCCTGCCTGCGATTACGTGTGGCGCTGAACGAGCAGGAATTGCGGGCAGTCAATCCGCGCGTGATGATGAACGATACGCTGTTCGTTACGCTCAATGACTGGGTTGACCGCTATTACCGAGATCGTCTGACGCAGAACGATTTGGCTGACCCGCAATTGCTGCGTGAAGGGCGCGATGCGCTGGATACCCTGACGACCATCCTCGGGCTGGGATCGGTTTATCCTTTCCAACAATAGGCGATGTCATCATGTTTGATTTGTTGGCTCTGACGCTGGAAGGGCAAACGCCCGAAGAGCAACGGGGCGAAAATGCGGATTTACACTGGCGTTGGCTGGGGGAAGGCCTGCTGGAAATCACACCGCGCCGGGGATACCGGCAGGCGGTGGTGCTGTCGGCGGGGATCCACGGCAATGAAACGGCGCCGATTGAGCTGCTCAATCAACTGGTCAAGGATCTGCTTGGCGGCAAGCGAACTTTGGTGGTTCGGCTGCTGGTGATATTGGGCAATCCACCGTCAATGCGCGCCAATAAACGGTACCTGCACAGCGACATGAACCGGATGTTTGGCGGCCGCTATCGCGATTTCAGCCACAGCGACGAAACCGTGCGGGCGCAGCAACTGGAGCAGGCCGTCGCCGCGTTTTTCGACGGTGAGCAAGCGACACGTTTCCATTATGATCTGCATACGGCTATCCGAGACTCGCGCCTGCCGCGCTTCGGGATTCTTCCTTTCCAGACCCGGCCTTACAGTGCCGAGATGCTGGCATTGCTGGACGCGGCCGATTTGGATGCGTTGGTGATCCACAGTGCGCCGGGCGGCACCTTCAGTAATTTCACCAGTGAGCATGCCGGCGCCGCCAGCTGTACGCTGGAACTGGGCAAGGCGCGGCCGTTTGGTAGCAATGATTTACAGCAATTTGCGGCCATTAACCGTGCACTGCAGGCGGCAGTCAGTGGCGAAGCCTTGCCGCAGCGAATGGGAGAGGCTCTGCGGGTGTTCCGCGTTGAGCGATCGCTGATCAAACGTAGCGAAGCGTTCAAACTGCATCTCAGTGATGATACCGCCAATTTTACCGAGCTGGAGCAGGGGACGTTACTGTGTGAACAACCGGGGGAGGAGTACCGGGTTCAGCATGCCAGAGAATGGATTTTGTTCCCTAATCCCCAGGTCGCACTTGGATTGCGCGCCGGTATGGTGCTGATTGAAGCGCCGCGCAGCACGCTGTATTAACCTGTCAGTTTCGAATACGGTTTTATACTTACAGTATTTAAGGTTGTAGCGATGTCGGCTGCAACCTTAAATAACGGTGGTATATCCTGCTGATAATTCCTGTTACTTCCCCTTCTTTATAGTCTCTCTATCGAAACTTATATTTTATGTTGAATTTATTTTTGCCGTCATTTTTTGATGGTTTGAATCGATTTAATTATTCGAAGCGGTAAAAGACTTGCTTAAAACGTGGCGAAACACACTAAATCACCGCAATGACTTTACTCAGATAAAAATGTGAAATAAGTAACGTTATTAGTAACCATGCTAAGATTCATGGTATTTATGAATCGAATGGAAAGCATACAAAAGGAAACCAAATTGCACCTTTATGGTGCGTTGCACCAAATTGGTTATAAGATATGTAATAAATATCAATATGAATCAATGAGTTGATTGACTTCTTTGTTGTAATATTTTGTTACACATAAACATGCTTTATCCACGGTGTTTTATGAACTTTTTTATTTTAAGTTTGGATTCATGATGCTAATGTCACATGGCTTCTTAATTAGAGGCGCTCATAAAACACTAAATGATAAAGATCACAGCCCAAACCATAAATTGGGCGTGATGGGCAGAAATTAAAATTATAATATCTAGGAAAATAAATGATGAAACGCAGTGTATTAGCCTTAGCTATTGCCTTAGGGGCAATGACCTCCTTTGCCAACGCGGCAGAAATTTATAATAAAGATGGCAATAAACTCGACCTGTACGGTCGCGTAGCCGCCAAACATGTTTTCAGCGATGACAAATCCGAAGATGGCGACAAGACTTATGTCCGCTTCGGTTTTAAAGGCGAAACGCAAATCAATGACCAACTGACCGGTTACGGCCAGTGGGAATACAACGTCCAGGCCAACCACGACGAAGCGCAGGGCACTGCCGGCACCAAAACCCGTCTGGGCTTTGCCGGCCTGAAATTCGCCAACTACGGTTCATTCGACTACGGCCGTAACTACGGCGTGGTGTACGACGCAGAAGCCTATACCGACATGCTGCCGGAATACGGCGGCGACTCCTACAGCTACACCGACAACTTTATGACCGCGCGCTCCAACGGCCTGGCTACCTACCGTAACCGCGACTTCTTCGGCTTGGTGGAAGGCCTGAACCTGGCATTGCAGTACCAGGGCAAAAACGACAGCGACAGCCGCGGTGTGACCAAACAAAACGGCGACGGCTACGGCATGTCCCTGGATTACCAGGACATCGGCGGCTCCGGTATCGGCGTAGCGGCGGCATTCTCGGATTCCAACCGCACCAGCGATCAGAAAAAATCTGTTTACGGTAAAGGCGACAGCGCAACGGCCTGGACCACAGCGATTAAATACGACGCCAACCAGGTTTACCTGGCTGCCATGTACGCCGATACGCGCAACATGACGCCAATCAGCGGCAACGGCGTATCTGGCTTCGCCAACAAAACGCAGAACTTCGAAGTTGTGGCCCAGTACCAGTTCGAAAACGGTCTGCGTCCTTCTCTGGCCTACGTGCAGTCTAAAGGCAAGGATATCGAAGGGATTGGAGATGTTGATCTGGTGAAATACGTGGAAGTGGGTGCGACTTACTACTTCAACAAAAACATGTACACCTACGTTGACTACAAAATCAACCAGTTGAACGACGATAACAAACTGAAGCTGAGCACTGACGACGTCGTGGCAGTGAACCTGACCTATCGTTTCTAAGTTTCAACACCATTACCTTCTTCCTGTGTCGGGATAAAACGGTAATCAGGCAGAGCGAAAGCTCTGCCTTTTTTATTGGGTTGTTAACCTTTGGGGGCTTGCCCCATCACTTCGATGGCGGAACGCAATGTAGCAAAGCGTTGCTGATTGGTTTCATGTTCAATCTCGTTAACCAAATGGGCCAGAATATTATTGCCGGAAACTTTTTTGTTGAGATTGATCAGTTGAATGACCGCGCCGCCGACCACCAGGCTGACGTCGCGTAACAGGGCTTCGTAGTGTTCGTTTGAGAAGGTAGAAACGGGCATCGCGCCATCTCCATATCGTTCGGGTGAGGCAATTTAGCAAAATAGTGGCATAAAGCATCGTCGGCATGCCGGCTTTCCGGTGAATTCAGAAATTCCTCAGAGGAAAGTAGTATAAAAGTCTTTTGGCGATTTACATCGGCGCATATTCGTTGGCGGGTAGCCAAAAGCCATCGATAAAATCTTCAAATGGGAAGCAGCCGGCGTGGCGCAGGTTTTGTTCTTTCATACTGATCAGGCACTGGCGTTCGTCACGCAGCACGTCAACCACGATATCGGCGCAGCCGCCGTCCAGATAACAGACAAACATCACCAAGGCGTACATCGCTTCTTATATCCTTCCTCCTAATCCTTCCATGCTCTTATTGTAGGTAACTTCAGCGATTGTTTCATGTCAGGTGCTGCATAAAAGGACAGATTGGCAATGAAAGTTGGCACTTTCGGATTACTCTAACCGCTTAATACTGTTGGACCAATTGAATATCCCTCTTGCGGTGCTAAGCTTAATAAGTCTTAAGTCAATGCAACATGCTAACCATCGAAAGGAGTGAATATGGGTTTGTTTAACTTCGTCAAAGAAGCGGGCGAGAAACTGTGGGACACAGTGACCGGCAATGCGACAGCCGAAGATCAAAGCGCCAAACTGAAGGACCATCTCAATAAAACCGGCTTGCCGGGTATCGATAAGGTTGATGTGCAGGTGGTTGACGGTAAAGCCGTAGTAACCGGGGATGCGGTCAGTCAGGAGTTGAAAGAGAAGATCCTGGTGGCCATCGGTAACGTGGCAGGTATCAGCGGCGTGGAAGACAAAGTAGCGGTTGAACAAGCCGCCGCGGAAAGCCGTTTCTATACCGTGAAGAAGGGCGACACCCTGAGTGCGGTCTCGAAAGAAGTGTATGGCAACGCAAATCTGTATAACAAGATTTTCGAAGCGAACAAGCCAATGCTGTCCAGCCCGGACAAAATTTATCCGGGGCAGGTGCTGCGTATTCCGCAGTAATACCCACAGCAGCACGACACTGCCTGGCCCGATCTGTTATCGGGCTTTTTTTATGTTTACTTGCATAAGTTAGCCTAATTATTTTATTGTCTTAATAAGACTTTTGAATGCATCGTAATCTTGGTCATCTCAGTTCTGGGGGAGTGTTGACCCTGGTGAGGAAAGTTGATAGCGTCTTGCCACTCTTGAGGTCTGAGTGGCATTGGGCGCGGAATCTGACAAACCCGCAATGGCGGGCTTTTATCAATCACCCTTCACAAAAACGTTAACGCGTGATGAGTTAAGATAGATTCTGTGAAACAACAACGTAATACCTCACAAGATAAAAACTACCGTGAAACTTTGGGAGACGCGCAATTCGCTGTCATTGTGCTGGCGATAGCGTCCTGTTCCCTGATCATTTTTACGCTTTCAGTCACGCTATGGCTGACGTGATGTCGTTCAATACAGGAGATAAAATGGAGCACAATCTCCACGATGAAACCAAGCTGTTGGCCGTTATCGGTTTACTGGTTTCCGTGTTGTTAGTGGTATCGATTCTTTTTGGTGTGACTTACTTTTCCGATCTCAAGCATGCACGCGATGAGGTCGACATCAAAGGCTGCTATATAAAGGCGTCGTAGCCTTCTGCCTCCCAGGTTGCGTTCTGGTCGCTTGCTCATGATAAGCTGGCGTCCAGCTACTCGCTCAACCCGTGTGTCGTTCTGGAGGCGTTAATCATGAGCAATTCCCGCCCAACCTATTCATCCTCTTCCCGTGATTGTCCTGTGGTTGACGGCATCCGTCAGATCCAACGTATTGCCGTACGTAACGCCGAAGTTGGTGGTATCCCGATAAGCCGTGCCTTGCCCACCCGTGAACGGCGTACGCTAGGCGCATGGTGCTTTCTCGACCATGCAGGCCCGTCGGTATTCAGCGGTTCCTCCCAGGGGATGGACGTTGGTCCACATCCGCATATCGGTCTGCAAACCTTTACCTGGATGATTGAAGGGGAAGTTCTGCACCGGGATAGCCTGGGCAGCGAACAGGTGATACGGCCCGGACAGGTCAATCTGATGACCGCAGGACGCGGTATAGCGCATACCGAACAGTCCACCGGTGAGCAACGGCGTTTGCATGCTGCACAATTGTGGATTGCCTTGCCTGCAGAACATGCCGATACTGCGCCGCGCTTTGATCATTATCCCGACTTGCCGTGCTGGCTGCACGATGAGGTCAAACACACTTTACTGGTGGGGGAGTTCGAACAATATCGCTCTCCGGTGTCGACTTTTTCACCGTTAATCGCCATGGATTTGGAATGGCAGGCTGATGGTTATTTGCAATTACCTCTGCGAAAAGATTTTGAAATAGGTTTATTGCCCCTTATTGGTGCATTTGAGGTTAATGATGAAAAATTTTCACCTGATGAATTCGCCTATTTAGGTATAAATCTTAACCGTATCGAGTTACGTGCCAAGAAAGGAAGTCGTGCATTATTAATCGGTGGCTTGCCATTAACCGAAGAGATTCTCATTTGGTGGAATTTTGTCGGCCACAGCAAACAAGAGATTAGCCGTGCGCAACGTGATTGGGAGCAGGGGAATTCACGTTTTCCCGATGTCGTCGGCTATTGCGGTCCCCGCATGACCGCGCCACGCCTGCCCTGGAGCGATGATTGATACCTTCGTGCTATAACAACGGGATATTTTTATTCATTTCGCTCTATTAACGTTAAATTAATGTGATCGGAATTCCATGTTTTCGCATCGATATAGTTTATCTGGTAAATAGTGATCTTGCGCAAATAAATGGTCGGAGCAGTGGATTAAGATAACTTTCAAGAAGTGATGTTATCTACCGCTAGTCAGAAGCCTGTGAGGTTAATATGAGCCAAGTACTCTATCGTGCAAGATTATCCCATGTTGTTATTGCAACGGCGGCGTTCTGGATCTCTATCGCAGCCATGCTGGTTGTTGTTCTGAGCTAACTCTGAATGATTATGCAATAAACCCGCTACGGCGGGTTTTTTTATGTCGATATATTCGCAATATTCTCAGTGAGGTTATACTTATAAAACCCAATATCTGATTAACCCTGCTAATAACAATGATAATTCTTTCTAATATAGTGGTGTTGCTTATTGCAGCGATCCATTTGTATATCCTGATCCTGGAAATGTTCCTATGGCAGAAGCCTACCGGCAGGCGAGTGTTCGCCACCACCGCGGAGTTTGCTGCCGCCACGCGGGTGCTGGCGGCCAATCAAGGGTTATACAACGGTTTTCTGGCGGCGGGATTAGCCTGGGGCGTCTGGCGTGAGGAGCCGGCGGTGCAACTGTTCTTTCTTGGGTGTGTGCTGGTGGCGGGCGTGTTTGGTGGGCTGACCGCGAGCCGCAAGATTCTCCGTGTACAGGCGCTGCCCGCGCTGGTCGCTATTTTAGTGGTGCTGTGGGCGCATTAGCCCGCCGTTAGCGGCGGCGGGAAAGAGAGTCAGGCGGTTTTTTGATGAATGACGTGCAGCGGCGGGGCGATATGCAGGTCGACGCTTAAATCCTGACGGAAATCATAAGGCGTGATGTTGAAGCGCTTTCTGAACATATAAGTGAAATGCGATTGCGAGCCAAAACCGAAATCCAGAGCGATGTCGAAGATGGAGGCGTCACTGGTGCGCAACTGGTAAACCGCCCCGGCCAATCTGCGTTCGCGAATATACTTACCCAGCGAAATCCCGGTCGCTTCTTTGAACAGCTTCTGCATGTGCCACAGGGAGTAGCCGGAATACTCGGCCAGCTCTTCAAGATGGATCACTCTTCCAAGGTGAGTTTCGACCCATTTACTGAGGGCGCAGACTAATGAGAGGTGGTGTTCTTGTATCATCAGTGCGTCTGTGTGAGATCTACATAGCGCTGAAGTATACACAACTTGCCGCCATGGACAAAAAGACCGCCGTCACCCAGGCGAAATTATTCGGAAAAACCATCGTCAAGCAGCTTGTCAGGCGGAAGGAAAAACGGCTAATCTGAGGTTGCCCGCTACCGCTGATATCGCAGTGGTTCTGGTCGCAAAGAATAACCGCCAAAGCAGAGTCAGCCGTGACAATTCAGCGTTGAAGGGGTGATCGCATGTTAATGACAGTGATTATTACTCTGGTTGTGATTGTGGGCGTTGCCGCTTTTATGGTGACGCCGGTGATGAGAATGAATAATGCGGAAGGTGTGGGAGGTGAAGAGCCGTGATTTCAGGGAACAACACGACCCCAAGTCGGGGTTGACCGAAAACCGAAAAAGCCTGGGCGCAGCAGTGACCCGGGCTTTTTATTGCTGAGTTGCGTGGATTAGACGTTTTTTCGCTCCACGGTTTCTTCGCCCCAGTACAGCTGGTCGGCACTGGTTTTGGCGAAAGCTATTTGCAACGCTTCGTCACTGCCTTCCTCCCAGATTTTTTGTGCCAGAACCTCATCGTTTTTTGCCAGCTCAAAAATTGCCTCCGCGATCTCGACCGAGGTTTCACGTACGGTTGCCCAGGATTTCACATTGTGGTTTGCCATAACTTTCTCCTGTTGGGGTGTGGCTGAAGGATGCGCCGGTAAGCGCGTCGCTTAAACCTTAAGTATAGGCCAATACGGCCGGGCATTTTGGCACCCGATGCGCAATAACGTTGAAATTCAGCGGCAAACAACCTGGGGGCGGCAAAGCACCAGGTGACATGTTATTCTGTGCGGCGACTGAATCAAGAAGGAAAGTAATTATGTCAGACATGCTGAGCAACGATCCGGAATTGGCCTCCGACCTGGTTGCCTGCCAACTGGTAATCAAACAGATTCTGGATGTTATCGACGTTATCGCGCCGACCGAGGTGCGTGACAAGATGGCAAGCCAGCTGAAAAGCATCGATTTCTCCACTCATCCTGCCGGTGCCGATCCCGTGACCCGCAGGGCGATCGAAAAAGCGATTGCGCTGATTGAGATGAAGTTTACCCGCAACTGATGGGGGAAACCGCCGCCTGGCGACGGTTTCGGGCGGTGGTGATCAATCCACCACCGTTTCGACTTTTTTGAACAGCGGACAGTCGGCCACGCCAATGACGCCGTTGTCCCCGTGCAGATACTGAGCAATCACCATATTGCGTGCGGTCATATATTTACACTGCAACCCCAGGCCAGCCACGTTCTTGTTGCTGCCGACCAATACGCCGTATCCCGAAAACAAAAATACGCCATACACCACTGCCAGTAGCAGTAACCCCTTAATCAGCTTACTCATTATAACTCCCGTTTATTTATCGTCGTTGCGATATAGCCACGCGCCGACGCAGGCTGCAACGGTAACAATCTGAAAAGTCATCGTCAAAACGGTTTCTAAACGACAGGTTAAACTTCGTTTAAGTTAGCTGTGGTAGCATTGCGAACAGATTATCAAGATAACAATGAGGCTGCTAAATTTGTTGCGAAAAAAAGTCCTCGTGATAGTGGCGTTCCTTGCGGCCTGTCTGTTTTTTTACCTGCTGGCGCTGGATAGCTACTGCGATGAGGGAGGCTCCTTTGCGTTGGGGGTGTGTTCCGTTACTCGTTTCATTCCCTGGTGAGATGCGCAGCGGTGCATAACAATTTACTATCAAGATGTTCGTGCCCGCACCCGGAGTGTTAAGATGTGCGCCTGTTTTTAGCAGTAGGTAGGGTTGTCCATGTACGATTTAGGTTTTGGTTCGAATAGCCTGCTTTCGCTGGCCCTCGCGGCGCTGGCGCTGTTGGTGGGATTATGGGTCTGGTTCCTGGTGAATCGTGCCAGTGTGCGTGCCAATGAACAGGTCCGTCTGCTGCAGGAAATTGCCGAGCAGCAGCGTCAGCAGACTGCATTATTGAAAAGCCTGGCGCAAAGCGCGCGTGGCGATAGCGTAATCGACGATGACGATCTCAGCCCGGCGCTGGATTTCAAAGGTTTTATCCCCGAGCGTTAATCAAACTTTCTGCCGGGTGGCGTGCCCCAGTTTACGCCACCCGCATCGCTTAGAAAAACTCCATTCCCTGATAGGGCGCTGCGCGGCACGCCGCCAACCGACTGGCCAGGTCGCCGCCGTGAATTTCCAATTGGTGTCCGTCCGGATCAAGAAAGTACAGCGACGCCCCCTCGCTACGGTTAGTTTTCCACTCATCAACCCCTGCCTGGCGCAGCCGCGAAGCAACCTTGGCGAAATCTGCCGGCGCCACGCTGAACGCGTAATGGGTGTAATCCTTCGCTGAATTTACGGCTCGCGTGTCGTCCCATGACAAACACAGCCACAGCTCCCCCAGAGACAGGTAGGCGCCAGTTTGCCAGCGAGCATGTGGGACAAAACCCAACCGGTTGCTATAAAAATTGAAGCTGCGGTTGACGTCGCTGACTGCAAGCGTCAGATGGTTGAGGCCAGTTAACATGCCGGTATTCCTGCGCAACAAAACAGGGAAAAAGTGTAATCAGCGCCCAGGAAAAGATAAAGCTGAAAAAACATTAGTGGAGATAATGTGGAAAGCCCTCGCGTTGTCATAAATCTGTCGTATTGGCATCGTAATGTAGCGCCAACTCTACGAAAGATGGATAAAGCCGATGATTAAATGGTATGAAGAAAGCGACGCCGAGGTGAACCGCAGCATTGCGCTGATCACCGGAGAAAATCCGGACAAATGGTATCCCTACGGCGGTGTGAAAGGTAAAGACTATTGCAAGAATCCCTCCGATGCCTGGCCGATTATCTGCGCCAATAAAATCAGCCTGAATGCCGACAGCCAGGGCGACAACCCGCAGTGGCAGGCGCGTATGATCACCCAACGCGGCGAATGGCAGGCGGACAGCAGCAGCCCGCTGCGTGCGGCAATGATCTGCTTCCTGCTGAGCCAGCAAACCAACGAAATGGTCCGTTGAAACACCAGAATTACTGATGATTTTTCCCTTTTTATGACAACAGAACTGTCTCTGGCGGAGCCTGTTTATGAAGCGCATTATTAAAGGTGATAAAAACTTGTCTCATCTGGTGATTGCCCATGCGGCAATCGATCGTCATGCCGAAAGCTTTGGTCAGCGCCGACAGGGCTGGCCGTCAACCTACCTGATAAAATATCAAAACGATCGCGTGGCGGTAGAGGTGGTAACACGCCGCCAGTCCTACGTCGCCACGCTGATGATTGGTGCCCGCAACCTGACCAAACTTTGCGGTCTGTCCAGCTAAAAACCTGCCCTTACTGCCGTTAATCCCAGCATAAAATAGCGCCTTGGCCGACGTCGCCGGGGTGCTACTCCTTGATGCTCACGGGGTTAAGTGTTAAAAAGCCGCCCGCAGATACATTTATTGAATGGCGAAATCTTGTGCAACAGCGCCAGGTTCCCACGCCATATGAGGATAAGATGGGCGGTCAGCAGCAGGATACCCCGCTAAAACGCGGTTTAAAAAACAGACATATACAACTTATCGCCCTGGGCGGCGCTATTGGCACCGGCCTGTTTCTCGGCATTGCGCAGACCATTAAAATGGCCGGCCCATCGGTATTGCTGGGCTATGCCATCGGCGGGTTCATTGCCTTCCTGATCATGCGCCAACTGGGGGAAATGGTGGTCGAGGAGCCGGTTGCCGGGTCGTTCAGCCACTTCGCTTATAAATATTGGGGCGATTTCGCCGGTTTTCTTTCCGGCTGGAACTACTGGGCGATGTTCATTTTGGTCGGCATGGCCGAACTGACCGCCGTCGGTATTTATATTCAGTACTGGTGGCCGGACATCCCAACCTGGGTTTCCGCCGCGGTATTTTTTGTCCTGATTAATTTGATCAACCTGGTCAATGTCCGACTGTATGGCGAGACCGAGTTTTGGTTTGCCATCATCAAGGTGGTGGCGATCGTCGGTATGATCCTGTTTGGTGCCTGGCTGCTGGCCAGCGGCAACGGCGGTCCGCAAGCCAGCCTCAACAACCTGTGGGAGCAGGGGGGCTTTATGCCGCACGGCATCAGCGGGCTGGTGATGGCGATGGCGGTGATCATGTTCTCGTTCGGCGGCCTGGAGATGGTCGGCATCACTGCGGCCGAAGCCGCCGATCCGCGCCGCAGCATCCCAAAGGCCACCAATCAGGTGGTGTACCGCATCCTGATTTTTTATATCGGTTCGCTAACGGTCCTGCTGTCGCTTTATCCGTGGGACAAAGTGGTGGAAGGCGGTAGCCCGTTTGTGATGATTTTCCATGCGTTGGACAGCAGCCTGGTGGCGACCCTGCTTAACGTGGTGGTCCTGACGGCAGCGCTGTCGGTGTACAACAGCGGCGTCTATGCCAACAGTCGCATGCTGTTCGGCCTGGCTACGCAGGGCAATGCGCCCAAGGCGTTGACGCGGGTGAACAAGCGCGGCGTGCCGGTGCTGTCGATTGCGCTGTCGGCGCTGGTGACCTCTGTCGGTGTACTGATCAACTATGTGATGCCCGGCAAGGCGTTTGAATTGCTGATGGCGCTGGTGGTGTCCACGCTGGTGATCAACTGGGTGATGATTTGCCTGGCGCATTTACGCTTCCGCGCGGCGAAAAACCGTCAGGGCGTGATCCCGAGCTTCAAGGCGCTGTGGTACCCGTTTGGCAACTATTTGTGCCTGGTGTTCCTCAGTCTAATCCTGGTCATCATGTATTTCAGCGAGGGGATCCGTATCTCGGTGTTGCTGATGCCGGTGTGGATCTTGCTGTTGTGGGTAGGGTTCAAGCTGACGCGCCGCAAGGGCGCTAACGTTCGGCGTTAAGGTTTAACGGAGGCGCGTTTTGCGCCTCCCATTTTCATTTAGCCGCGTGGCATAAAGGCATTGCCCGGTGCGGAGCGGCCCAACCCCAACAGCTTCCTGCACAGCAGGAATACCGTGGTGATGACATCGATAGCGACCACGCTAAGCATCAATACGGCCAGCATGAAAAAACTCACCATCGCGCCAAACAACAGCACCAGGGGTGCCGGCACGCGTACGCGGCGCAGTTTCATCGCGACATACATTTTCCAATACTGCATCTGTGCCAGCATCGCGCTACGGATACGGCCCATGCGAACACGTGATTTGCGTGATGTAGAACGGCTCATAACTTCTCCTTTTCTGAATGTCCTATAAGTAAAACACAAGGATCTTAAGAGATGCTTAACAGGCTCTAGGCGGCCCTGGCATTCTCACAGGGATTGTGACACCACATTAGGCAAAAAGGTCCCCCCTGAGGTGAGCACAGTTCACAAAGCGCACCAATCGTCTATTTTGTTATGTTATCGAAACTGCCCGTGCAGGGTGTCCGCAGTGGTCGGGAGAGCAACTTGAAGATAACCAATCGTTACTATGATGCCGGCAAAGCGCACCATACGCCGCAAGGGTTTCGTAACCCGGAGCCTACTCTGCGCCGGGAAGGGGATTTGAAGCGCTGGCAGGATGAGCGCAAGCAGCAGGGCCTGCCCAAGCCGCCGCAAATGGGATACCAACAGTTTACCCAACGCTGGTGGCAGCAGGCCGACCTCAGCGGCAGTGACAACGGTATCTGGTGGTTGGGGCATGCCTCAATGCTGCTGCGTCTTGAAGGGCGTTACATTCTGATTGACCCGGTGTTGTCGCAGCGCGCATCGCCGTTGAGTTTTTATGGCCCAAAGCGCAAGACCCCAACGCCGCTGACGGTGCAGCAGTTACCGACGGTGGACGTGGTATTGATCTCGCATAACCATTATGACCATCTCGATCGGCGCACCATCAGGCAGTTGGCGCGTCGTTTTCCGCACGCGACCTTTATCGTCCCGTTGGGGCTGAAAAGTTGGTTCCGTCGCTATCGCCTGCAACGGGTCGAGGAGCTGGACTGGTGGGATAGCCTGCAGTTGGGTGACCTGACGTTTCACAGTACGCCGGCGCGCCACTGGAGTATGCGCACCCTGTGGGACCGCAATCGCTCTTTATGGTGCGGTTGGGTAATTCATCATCCGGCACTTCGATTCTATTTTTCGGGCGACAGCGGCTATTCGGAGCGGCTGGCGGACATTGGCGCGCGTTTAGGGCCTTTCGACGTGGCGGCGTTGCCGATAGGCGCTTATGCACCACGTTGGTTCATGCAGGAACAACATATGGATCCGCAACAGTCGGTGACGCTGTATCAGCAATTAAATGCGCCGCAGGTCATTCCAATCCATTGGGGTGTTTTTGAATTAGCCGATGAGTCATTGGATGAGCCGCCGCAGCAATTAAAACTGGCGTTGAGTTCGGCCGGGATAGAGCAACACCGGTTCCGGCCAATTAAAATTGGTGAGCGCATTCTGCTTGAACCTAACTCTTAAGCGTTAATTCGTGGCAAGCGGGGCTGGCGTCGCCCCCGTAGCCGTCCGCAAGCCAGTCCCACCGCAGGTTGTAGCGATGTGGGCAGCTTGCCGGACGGCAATATCCACAACCTGGCCTAACCGGTTGACTTGAATAGGGTAGCGGCGCGACAAAAGATAAAATAAATACGTCAACTCGCAATTGCTCTTGATCGCATAAATACCCGCTCGGTTTTTAAGATTTAATTTCGCTATAGGTTCGCACTGACCTCAAGGTTATTGGCGTTATTTAACGGCGTAACGGAGGATGTATTTCTCTGTGGATGCACGACCACGGTGCGTAAATTCTGATTTTGCATGCTTATGCACCCAAAAGTGGCACGCTATTTGATTTTCATGGTAGGGCGTGGGTTGCATAAATTATGGTCAGTTGGCGAGCGTGGCAATAATTTACCCTGGTATTATTGTGCTGTCGCAGGCGGAGGGATTGCCGAAGAGTGGGCTATGCCAGCGTTAAGCCGTCCGGATGGCAACCCAATGGTCGGATCAGCCGGTCTCCAATACGCCCGTTCACCGATATTCAAATGTCGTATAAGAAATTCCATAAAGATTCAAATTTTTTAACGTTCTAAGCGCCGGGCTGGGGTTATATGTTGCAACATTCATGGGTCAATCGGATGAAAGAATTGTTAAAATTCAGTCAGGATGCGGAGTGTAGCGCGGTGTAAGTGTTAAGCAGAAAATAGCTAAGGCTTCAACATCTTTTAGCCTATTTAAGCTTATATTGCTCTCGACCGTTTCAAATATGTGCGACAGCTCCATCAGTGATTAAAAATGGCTTGCCATCGAATACAGAGTATGTGATAACGCATCTGGGTAAAACGAGGTACAGTTCTGTATATGTGTGGCATTTTCAGTAAAGAAGTTCTGAGTAAAAACGTTAGCGTTGAATACCGCTTCTCTGCCGATCCTTATCTTAGTGCCTCAAGCAGTAACGACTCTAGTTTGTCTATGTAACGCCTACGGGCGGTTTAAACAATCCAAAGGAAATACTCAAGATGGCAAAGATCAAAGGTCAAGTTAAGTGGTTCAACGAATCTAAAGGTTTCGGTTTCATCACTCCAGCTGACGGCAGCAAAGACGTGTTCGTACACTTCTCTGCAATCCAGGGTAACGGCTTCAAAACCCTGGCTGAAGGCCAGAACGTTGAGTTCGAAATCCAAGATGGCCAGAAAGGCCCATCTGCAGTAAACGTTACTGCAATCTAATCAGCGTCAGCTGTACAAAAAACCCGCCTTGGTGCGGGTTTTTTCGTTTCTGTTATTCGCCGGTGATAATAATGGCCGCGTACTGGTTGCGTCCGGTGATGCCCGGGTGGGTGGGATCCTGTTCGCGACGGTGACTGTTGCGCCGATAGCTGGTGTATTTAAAGCGCTGTGGCTGGAGCGGGTCGGTATTTGGCGTGCAGATAGTGCAGCTGCCGGCACGGTCCACGGCGGCGAACCCCAGCTCACGAAGTTTGGATTCGGCGATTGCGGCCAGATCCAGGTGACGATAGTGGGGGCTGATTAAGCTGGCGGGCAGCGGCAACTGCTGTTTGAACCGTTCGACCAGCTCTTCGTTCACCTCATAACAGCATGGGCCGGCCGCAGGGCCGATGGACGCGACCCAGTTGGTGGTTGAGTCATCTTGTGCGATACGCGCCGCCAGTTGCTCCAGAACGCCATCCAGCAGCCCACGCCAGCCGGCATGCACGGCTGCAATGGCCGAGCCGTCATGGCGGCTGAAAATCACCGGCAGGCAGTCTGCCGTTAACACGCTGAGCAGAATGCCCGGCTGGCGGGTATAGAACCCATCGGCTTCACCGCACGCCTGTGCTGCCTGCGTTACGTCGACAATGCGCGTGCCGTGTACCTGTTTTTTTTCCGGCAAGGTGGCGCGATAGGGCTGCAGATGCCCAGGCAGCAACGCGTTCTTATTGCCGAAACCGTGTCGAATAGCGGGAACGCGGTTGAGAAGCGGGGAATAGTCGGTCATAAACGTCTTTACCTGCGTCAGAAAACTTAGCGTCAGTGTAGTCAGTTTTTTTCCTGCTTGGCTAGCCCCCATGGGATGCGCCTTGCATCACACAGAAGCCTTCTTTAGACTAGCCGCGCCGTATCTCTCTGGAACCCAAGCCATGTCTTATCAGTGTCCTCTGTGCCATCAGCCGCTTCATTTTTCCTCACCGCAATGGCGTTGCGACGCTAACCATCAGTTTGACTGCGCCAAAGAGGGCTACGTCAACCTGCTGCCGGTACAGCACAAGCGTTCGAAGCAACCCGGCGACAGTACGGAAATGATGCAGGCGCGGCGCGCGTTCCTGGATGGCGGTTTTTATCGGCCTTTGCAGCAGCGGGTAGCCGAGCTGTTGGATGAGGCGCTGGCGCCCGACGCACAGGCGCTGCTGGATATCGGCTGCGGCGAGGGGTACTACACGGCGGAAGTGGCTGCCAGATTGACGCAACAACGCAATATGATCCTGTATGGGCTGGATGTCGCCAAGGTGGCAATCCGCTATGCGGCCAAGCGTTATCCTGCGGTGTCATTCTGCGTAGCGTCGAGCCATCGTCTGCCGTTCGCCGACGCTTCTTTAGACGCCATTCTGCGTATTTATGCGCCCTGCAAGGCGGAAGAACTGGCCCGGGTGGTGAAACCCGGTGGCGTTGTGGTGACGGTATCGCCTGGTCCACGCCATCTGTATCAGTTAAAAGAGCAGGTTTATCAGCAGGTGCAACTGCATGCTGAACAGAATGAGCAGTTCGCAGGCTTTGACTGTGAGCGGGTCGAATCGCTGGCCTACCCGATGACGCTGCCGGGCGAGCAGGCGGCCAATCTGCTGCAGATGACGCCTTTTGCCTGGCGGGCCTCCCCGGAGGTCCAGCAGCGCCTGAGCGCCAGTGAGACCTTCCTCTGCGAAACAGATTTCGTTATTGCGCTCTATCGCCGCCGGCATGCTTAATGCCGCCCGACAGAGTGCGGGCCAGCGATGACCTGACCGACTAAGGTGGGCAGAAACAAAAAAACCTGCCGTTGGCAGGTTTTCTTTGGGTGCTGTCGGTTCAGGCGAGGTAGCCCAAATGCTCCAGCAGAATATTGACGCCGATGGCGATCAGCACCACGCCGCCAAGGATCTCGGCACGTTTACCGAGTAATGGCCCAATAAAGCGGCCAATCATCATGCCCAGCGTCGCCATAATCATGGTGGCCATGCCGATAGCCATGGCGGTGTGCACAATGTTTACCTGCAGGAAGGCCAGGCCAACGCCGATAGCCATAGCATCCAGACTGGTGGCGATAGCCGTGGCCACCAGCAGCCAGAATCCGTGACGCTTCACTTTCTCTTCTTCTTCAGGGCGGTTTCTGACGCCTTCGACAATCATGCGCATACCGAGAATAAACAGCAGCGAGAAGGCGACCCAGTGATCCCATTCCATGATGTATTGACTGGCGAACAGGCCGATGGCCCAACCGATAATCGGCGTAATGGCTTCAACCACGCCGAAGATGAGTCCGGTGCGTAGCGCTTCACGAAAACGGGGCTGATGCAGGCTGGCACCTTTGCCGATCGATGCGGCAAACGCATCCATAGACATGCCAAAAGCGAGAATGAGAGTAGCTGACAAGTTCATGTAAAATAGCCTCGGCCGGGCGGCTCCATATACACGTAACCCACCCCCAACCATACGACGGAGTTACGTGTCTATGGTCTCGCCAACCTTACCTGGCTGCCCGCACCACGTTTTAATGATTAAAACGAGTATGTTGATACGGGCGTTTCTGGCGTTTAATTGTCCAGAAACCGGCTACTCCCCAATGACGGCGCAACCATACCATATTATTTCCGTTGGCAACAACCCTTATTCCCCATGGATGTTTATTTGGAATTGATAATTATTTTCATTAATGAAATATGCAAGACGGAATATAATGTAGGCGAGTGCAATAATGTTGCATAAATAATAATCAGGTAGCCTTATGCGCTGGTGATTAATTATCCACATTCAGCGCATGGCGAGAACAGAGGTTCTGTTGAGGTTATTTTTACTCACTGATTTTCAACAAAAAAGTGATATATTTTTTCCAAGTCGTCTAATTGTGTGACCTGAATCAGCAGTCTGCGCCGCTCCAGATCGATGACCAGAATGCCATCCTCGGATAAATTCATGGCCTTAATGCGGTTATATTCGATAAACGCATTGGCATAAAAGAAACCCTGCGCTTTAAACAACATCTTGGGCCAGCGAATATAGGATATGTAGACGGCGATCAGTGCTAAAGAAATAAGCAGATAGGTGGTTAATGCAGCACCCTGTGTCGTGACATTACGATAAATCAGAATGGCAATCAGACCGACAAAGATCAGACAATCAATCCGGTTACGTCGTTTTAGCTGTACCTTGAGCAGCGTTTTGCCCTTCAGCAGGTTCATCCCGAATTCGTCGTAAATCGCATACACCAGCATCAGCGCGGTGAAAATCAGTAATACGCCATCGGTCAGCGACATCTTTCAACTCCACAAATAAAAAAACCGGGGGGTTCCCCCCGGCTGATAATCGTCTTACAGGCCCAGCAGGCCAACCCAGTAACCAAAGATACCGATGGCGAAGAAGCCGATGATAATCCACAGCGCATTCACTTTCCTGCGCAGCAGCCACATACAGCCAAAGGTCAGCAGTAACGGCACCAGGCCCGGCATCAACTGATCGAGGATAGTCTGCACCGTGGTCACCGTGGTATGCCCGGTCTGGTCGGTGATTTTAGACACCACCAGCGGGATATTCACGTGCGTCCACTTGTTAACCAATGCCCCCATGACAAACAGGCCGAGAATCGACGCTCCTTCCGTCAGTTTTTGCAGGAAGCCGCCGCCCATGTCGTTAACGATATCCACCCCTTTGCGGTAGCCGTAGGCCACACCGTAATAGCGGGTCAACAGGCGCACCAGGTTGAACAGGACGAAGAATAAAATCGGACCCAGCAGGCTGCCGCTCATGGCGATACCGGCACCAAGCGCGGCGAAAACCGGACGAACGGTCCCCCAGAAAATCGGGTCGCCTACGCCGGCCAGAGGCCCCATCAAGCCGACCTTGATGCCGTTGATTGCTGCATCGTCGATCGGCGCGCCGTTAGCGCGTTGCTCTTCCATTGCCATGGTCACGCCAAGCACCGGCGCCGCCACGTAAGGGTGGGTGTTGAAGAACTCCAGATGGCGTTTAATCGCTTGTTTGCGATCGTCGTTATTTTCCGGGTACAGGCGACGGATCACCGGCACCATGGAGAAGCAAAAACCCAGCGCCTGCATACGTTCGAAGTTCCATGAACCCTGGAACAGGTTCGAACGCATAAACACACCGCGAATATCGGCTGGCGTGAGTTTCTTTTGAGCTGTTGTATCAACCATTTCTCTCACCTATTCCTAGTCCAGTTCGTTATCGAGGTCGTTGGCGTTAGCCGGGCCGGCTTGCACAACTTGTGACTTGTTGTATTTCGGGCTGAGCTGGATATACAGCACGGCCATCACCACGCCGATAACGCCGAGCGCGACCAGGTTAAAGTTGGTGAAGGCGGCGGTAACGAAGCCGAGGTAGAAGAATGGCATCAGATAACCGGCACGCATCATGTTGATCACCATGGCGTAACCGACCACCACGATCATCCCGCCGGCGATGTTCAGGCCGCTGGTGACGACTTCCGGGATCGAGTTAAGCAGCGCGTGAACGCCAGAGGTGCCGACCGAGATAGCGACGATAACCGCTGGGATAGCGATACGCATCGCCTGCAACAGCAGGGCGGAAATATGCAACCAGGTGATGGCGCGTAAACTGCCGCGTTCTGCCGCGCTGTCCGCTGCGTGCTGGAAGGCGACGGTCAGGGTACGCACGATGATGGTCAGAACTTGTCCGGCTGCCGCCAGCGGGATGGCCAGGGCGATACCGGCACCGACGCTTTGTCCGCCGGCAATAACCAAAATGGTGGAAATAATGGACGCCAATGCCGCATCTGGCGCAACCGCCGCACCGATGTTCATCCAGCCCAGGGCGATCATCTCCAGCGTACCGCCGATGATGATACCGGTTTTCATGTCACCGAGGATAAAACCGATCAGGGTACAGGCGACCAGCGGACGGTGAAATTGAAACTCGTCGAGAACGGAACCCATCCCGGCGATACAGGCAACGATAAATATCAGTACAATCTGAAGAGTGGTAATCTCCATTGCACTTCTCCTATGACCAAAGATCTCTGAGTAAAATAATTACTGGCTGTCGCCATTAATTGAGTTTGTTAATCAGGTCCATCATTTTTAACCGGCTGTCGGACGAGACTTTACGCACTTCCAATTCAATACCGCGCTCGTTTAATTTCTTAAACGCTTCGATATCTTTTTCGTCAACCGACACGGCATTGTTCACCTGCGTTTTGCCCTGGCGGAACGCCATGCCACCGATATTCACCGACTTGATATCCACACCGGCTTCCACCAGGCGCCAGACGTCGGTCGGATTGGTAAACAGCAACATGACGCGATCGCCAGCGTATTTCGGGTTGTTCCACACGCGAATGGCTTTCGCTACGTCAACCACGTGTGCGGTGACGCCCGGCGGGGCAACCTGGGTCAGCAAGGTTTTGCGGACGTGGTCGGCGGCAACTTCGTCGCTGACCACGATAATGCGGCTGACGTCGGTTTCCTTGGTCCAGCGGGTCGCTACCTGGCCGTGGATCAGGCGGTCATCGATACGGGCCAGGCCGATTTTCATATGGTCATTGGGCCCCAGCGGCGCTTGTGGGGCAGCGGGTTTGGCGGCGGGAGAACTCTGCGGTGCCGCGGGCTTAACACTCTCTTCTGCCGGTTTTTTCAGCGCTTTCACGCCCTCACGGCCGGTTTCCAACGCCAGGGCGACCAATTCGTCGAAGCTGGGGTTGTCGTCTCGTGCCATGAAGGTTTCCACCAGCATGGGAATGTTAACCCCGGTGACGACCTCATAATTTTCTTTATCGACGGCGATGCGGCTGGCCGCATTGAACGGGCTGCCGCCCCAGGTATCGACCAGGAACAGGACGCCACCGCTGGTGTCGAGTCCGCTGATTTTCCCGTTGTATTTCTCGATTAACGTTTCGGCATTTTCTCCGGGGACGAAATCTATAAAAGCGACGTTGTCCTGTTCGCCCAATAGCATCTCCGTCGTTTTCAGCAATTGTTCCGCTGCGGTCCCGTGTGTGCCGATGATAATAGCTATTGCCACTCGCTACCTCCTCATTGAACTTCGTGCACGGATTGTGTCGGTCTTTAGTTCATTTGCTTCCTGGCAGTCACTTCCGCGGTTCAGATACATTATGGTAGAAATCTGGAAACCCGCTCTTAACATTTCTCGCGCAGTTTCAAATGCCTGTGCGCGTTGTTCCACGTTAGCGCCATTTATTTTAGTGAGTGAAAAAATAAATTTTGTGACGTTGCTCTGTTATTGAGCGCTCGGATAAGTCCTAACGCAGCGTTTGAGGAATTAAACAACAGAGCTGTTACAAGAGAATGCAGAAGGTAAAAAAGCTTCTTTGCCGGCTAAAAATTTCCTGCTAGAGTATTTCCTCTTTCATATTTAGGAGTGAAGGGCCTCAGCCCACCCTATGGACTGTCACCGAAGTTACTGTTTTTCAAGGTTCCACCCGCCACCTGCTGGCGTTGCAAACATCACACGGCCGCTCGGCCATTCCCCGGTACTACAATCCCGTTATCTTGCTGTTGTTGTCAGCGCTAATCCTGCGTCGGCATTCTCACGCCTGAGCACCGCTCGGCAATCCTGTCTTTTTTTCGGAGTCTGATATGGAATTTTTAATGGACCCCTCAATTTGGGCTGGGTTACTGACACTTGTCGTGTTGGAAATTGTACTGGGTATCGACAACCTGGTGTTTATCGCCATTTTGGCCGATAAGCTGCCGCCTAAGCAGCGTGATAAAGCGCGTATCCTCGGATTGTCGCTGGCGCTGTTTATGCGTCTGGGCCTGTTGTCGGTGATTTCCTGGATGGTTACGCTGACCACGCCGCTGTTTAGCGTCGCGGACTTCAGCTTCTCCGGCCGCGATCTGATCCTGCTGTTCGGTGGTGTTTTCCTGTTGTTCAAGGCCACCATGGAATTGCACGAACGGCTGGAAGGGCAGACGCATCAGGATGGTGCCAACCGCGGTTACGCCAAGTTCTGGGCGGTGGTGGTGCAAATTGTGATCCTTGACGCAGTGTTCTCGCTCGACGCGGTGATTACCGCCGTGGGGATGGTGAACGACCTGCCGGTGATGATGACCGCCGTGGTTATCGCTATGGTGGTGATGTTGGTGGCCTCCAAACCGCTGACTAACTTCGTGAATGCGCACCCGACTATCGTGGTGCTGTGTCTGAGCTTCCTGTTGATGATCGGCTTGAGCCTGATCGCCGAAGGCTTTGGCATGCATATTCCGAAAGGCTATCTGTACGCTGCGATTGGCTTCTCGATCCTGATTGAGCTGTTTAACCAAATCGCGCGCCGTAACTTTATCAAGCACCAGGCCCATCGCCCGATGCGTGAACGCACCGCTGAGGCGATTATGCGTCTGATGGGGCAACAGCGTGCGCAGCAGACGGATGAAGCGGCACCGTTGCCGGTGAATGAAACCTTCGCGGAAGAAGAGCGCTATATGATCAGCGGCGTGTTGACGCTGGCCTCGCGTTCACTGCGTAGCGTGATGACGCCGCGTACCGAAATTTCATGGGTGGATTGCGATCGTTCCCGTGAAGAGGTGCGCGAACAGCTGTTGGATACTCCACACAGCCTGTTCCCGGTTTGTCGTGACTCGTTGGATGAAATTATCGGCGTGGTGCGTGCCAAGGATCTGCTGGTGGCGGTAGAACGGGGCGAAGACATCGCCGAGTTTGCCGCGCGCACACCGCCGATCGTGGTGCCGGAAACCATGGACGTGATTAATCTGTTGGCAGTGCTGCGTCGCGCCAAGGGGCGACTGGTGGTGGTCACCAATGAGTTCGGCGTCGTGCAGGGGCTGGTGACGCCTTTGGACGTGCTGGAAGCCATTGCCGGTGAGTTCCCCGATGAGGATGAGACGCCGGATATCGTGGTGGAAGCCGACAGCTGGCTGGTAAAAGGCGGTGCCGATATGCACTCGCTGGAGCAGGCGCTAAACTGCGAAGATCTGGTCAGCCCGACGGCAGATTACGCCACCTTGGCTGGGTTCCTGCTGGCCCATTACGGCCAAATGCCGGTGGTGGGGGACGTGGTGGAGCTTAACCGGCTGCGCTTCGAAGTCATTGAGGTGTCAGAGTACCGCATTGAGCTGGTGCGCATCACCAAAGTGGAGCCTCACGACGAGGAACATCAGTAACAGAAGCCGGAGGCATCATGCCTCCGGTTTTTTTTCCAGCCCTGCCTTTTGCTCTTCCCGCTGATTCCCCGTCCGTAACCGCGATTCGTACTGCTGTAGCCACAGCGGGAAAACATGGATTGGCATTGGCTTGGCAAAATAGAAGCCTTGCAGGGCATTCACGTCGTGCGAGCGCAAATATTCAACCTGTTCGGCGGTTTCTACCCCTTCAGCCACCAGTTTTAATTTCAGACGCTGTGCCAACGTAATAATGGTATCGGTGACCGTGGCGTTAATGGCATCGGTACCGATGGCGGCGGTAAAACCGCGATCGATCTTCAACACGTCCGGGCTGAGTTTTTTCAGGTAGCTGAGCGAGCTGTGCCCGGTGCCAAAGTCATCGATCGCCAGCATAATGCCCATCTCCTTCAGCGTTTTGATTTGCTCATACTGAATTTCTGACAGCGCGGTGCGTTCGGTCAGCTCCAGCATCAGCGACGGCATCGGTTCGGCAGGCAGCCACAGACGGCGAATGTCATCGATGATGGTCACCGCGTTGAAATGCTCCGCGGCGACGTTGATGCTGATATAAAACGACGGACGCGGCGGGAATAACTGCAGATTTTCCACTACGGTGCTTATCAGGTAGCGGGTCAGGGGAATGATTAACCCATGCTGTTCCGCCAACGGGATGAACACGTCGGGGGAGATCCAGCCCTGGCGTTTGTTTTTCCAGCGCAGCAGGGTTTCAACCCCAACGCAGCGACCGGTTTCAGCGTTTATGATCGGCTGACAGTAAACGCGGAATTCGCGATGAGAAATGGCATGTCCTATATGGTACGAAAGGCTCATGCGATTCGCGGTGAGCAGGTACACCACGTAGGCCGCCAGCAGGCTGATTAGTAACGACAGCGGAACATGGCGCGGCAGTGCCGCCAGCGCCAGCATGCCGGCCTGAGGACCGAACAGCGAGACAGAGAACGGGTATTGCGTAGATTTCGCGGTATAGCGCAAATCGGTTGTCAGGCTATCGCTGCGCAGGATCTCGCGGCGACCGTATTCCAAACTGTAATCTCCGACGTTCAGCACCACCCGCTGCGCATAGGGTTCCTGAGGCTCGAGCAGAAAGTTTGCCAGCAGTTCAATATTAAAGACGTGCAAGACGCCGTTACGGCGATCATTATCCGCCTCTGGCGTCCACATGATCAGGGTGGGGACGCCTTTGGCGACCGACAGCGAAGGGCGCAGCGCCAGCTTCGCGCCATCGTTTGCTATTGCGGGCAAAATAGCGCTGAAAACATACTTGCGGGAACCAAACAGGCTGGAACAGTAAATAACACCATCCTTGACCAGCAGCATTGCCCGAAGCGCCTGGTTTTGCGCGGCGCGAAAGCGCAGCGTTGGCATGACGGTTTCACAAGTGGGGGTCAGCAGGGGCATGGAGCGTTTGGCCTGTAATTCAGCCGGTGACAACAGGTTGTTGATCTTGGCGACGGTGCGATTGGCAAGCACCTGTCGATTGTGTTCGATGGTGCCGATTTCCTGATAATAACGGGTGTAAAGCGACAACAGTAGAATAGCCAACCCGACCGCCCCGGCTAGCAGCCAACGGTAATAGCGGTATTTGGTCACGGTAAGTTGGGTCATCAACATCGCTAAATCCTTGTTCGGTAAGCCAGCCCAGAATCACCGTCAGGCCAAACAGTCCAAAATGATACTCGGCTAATTCTAGCCTGTCGTTATACAAGAGTGATGGTAACCCAGTAAATTATTTAAATTTGGCGAAACAGAGGGGGAAATTGTGGGTTAACCGCAGGATCGATGTGACGTTGCCGACATATTTTACTGTGACACTGTCACTTAATTGGCGTTAGCGATTTGATTATCAACAAATTCTGGCAAGAAAAACCCCGCCATAAAGGCGGGGTTTGGGGTTAATCGCACTGCACTTTTATTGCCAGACCGCCACGCGAGGTTTCGCGGTATTTAGCGTTCATGTCTTTACCGGTTTCATACATGGTCTCGATCACCTTATCCAGTGACACGCGAGGCTCACTGGTACGACGCAGCGCCATGCGCGCCGAGTTGATCGCCTTCACCGAAGCAATGGCATTACGCTCGATGCACGGCACCTGAACCTGACCGGCAACCGGGTCACAGGTCAACCCCAGGTTGTGCTCCATGCCGATTTCCGCCGCGATGCAAACCTGTTCCGGGCTGCCGCCCAGCAGTTCGGCCAAACCGGCCGCTGCCATGGAACAGGCCACGCCTACTTCGCCCTGGCAGCCCACTTCAGCGCCAGAGATAGACGCGTTCATTTTGTACAGAGCACCGACTGCGCCCGCCGCCATAAAGTAACGGATGTAAATATCCGGGCTGACGGATTCGATAAAGTGGTCATAGTAAGCCAGCACTGCCGGTACGATGCCGCAGGCGCCGTTGGTTGGAGCGGTGACCACGCGGCCACCGGCGGCGTTCTCTTCGTTGACCGCCAGCGCGAACATATTGACCCAGTCAATGACGTTCATCGGATCGCTGGACAATTTGTCGGAAGAAACCAGCAGGCGACGTAATGCGGAAGCACGACGCGGTACGCGCAGCGGACCAGGCAGCACGCCTTCGGTGTTCAGGCCACGGTCGATACAGGCGCGCATGGTCTGCCAGATATTGCCGAAGTAGGTTTCGATCTCCTGCTTGCTGTGCAGCGCCAGTTCGTTCTGCATCACCATGCCGGACAGCGACAGGCCGGTTTCACGGCAATGCTCAAGCATTTCACGCGCAAAATTGAACGGGTAAGGAACGCTCAATTCGTGTGCGTCGGTTTTGCCGAAATTCTCTTCATCGACGATAAAACCACCGCCGATAGAATAGTAAGTCTTGCTGTAAACTTGTTTATCCCCGGCGAAGGCGTGGATTTGCATGCCGTTCTCATGCAGCGGCAGGTTATCGCTGCGGAACACCATGCCGCCGTCACGCGGGAAATCTACCTCATGCAGGCCGCTGGCCAGCATCAGTCTTTGACGTTGTTCTACATCGCGAATAAAACCCGGGATGCTATCGATATCAACGGTATCCGGCATGTTGCCTGCCAGGCCGAGGATGATAGCGATATCGGTATGGTGACCTTTACCGGTCAATGAGAGTGAGCCGTAAACGTCTACGGCAACACGCGTGATAGAAGGCATCAGGCCTTTATTTACCAGATCGTCGACAAACTGTTTGCCGGCTTTCATCGGTCCAACCGTATGAGAGCTGGACGGGCCGATGCCGATCTTAAACATGTCGAAAACGCTAATCACGCTAAAACTCCTTAGAGGCATATTGTTATGGCTGCATCGGTTAAAAACCGTGCAGGGAACAGCGATATTGTAAAAGGGCCGTACGGGTTCGGTTGCCTTTTTCGCATGAAATAAAATAATCCTTGGTGTCAGTCCTGTTTATGATTGCCGCAGGCGCTCGGCCAGTCGAAGAACAGCCGCCACCTAAACTCGGTTAATGGCAATCGCGCCAGCTTCCACTGCTGAACGCGGCCGGCTTAAACCCTGCTGAAATAGTGGTTTATTCCGGACGGCGGTATTTTACAGGTATTTCGTAAGGTTGAAGAGAGGGTTTACAGTTTTTTTAAAACTCTGATAGCCAGAACGGTAGTTGAAAAAGCAAACAAATGAAGTGATGCCGATCGCTTTACCCGTGCCGCTGGTGCAGGTAACCGTTTGGCTTGTGATCGGCATCACGGAATTGGGGCTAAATGCTGACCTGTTGCGCCAGGCGACGAATGATGGCAGCGGTCAATCCCCAGACAAATTGACTCTGATACCAGGAGAGATAAATACGGTGCGAATGACCGGCGCGCTGAATATCCAGCGGGTAATAGCGTGAGAGGGTCAGCGCTTCGTGCAAAGGCATTTCGAAAACGTCGGCCACTTCATCTTCATTAGCGCTAAATTGCACGTCGGGAGAAATCAGCCCGACAACCGGAGTGACCTGGAAACCGGTGCTGCTGTCGAGCGGGGCCAGTTGGCCAAGGATGGTCACCGCCTGGGGCGGGATTGCCACTTCCTCCTGGGCCTCACGCAGGGCGGTAATAATCGCCGAACCGTCTTCGGCATCGGTTTTACCGCCGGGAAATGCCACCTGGCCCGGATGTTTTCGTAGTGAGTCGGCACGGCGGGTGAGCAGCAGCGTGGGCTCGGGCCGGCAGATAATGGGTATCAGCACCGCCGCAGGGCGAACGTTATGCGAAATCTGTGACGCCTGCGGCAATTGCAGCTGGAAGCGGCTGATAAACGCCGCCAGCGAAGTCGGATAAGTCGGTTGGCTCACGAAGCGATAAACTCCCCCAGTTGCGGTAGGATGCGGCCGACTTTATCGAAAGTTTCCTGATATTCCGCCTGTTCCTGGCTGTCGGCTACGATGCCGCCACCGGCCGAACAGTAAATGCGGCCGCTTTCGGTGAACAAAGTGCGGATGGTGATGTTGGTGTCCATGGTGCCACAGGCGCTGATATAGCCGATACTGCCGCAGTAGGCATTACGCCGCTGTGGCTCCAGCTCTTCGATAATTTCCATCGCCCGTACCTTGGGCGCACCGGTAATAGATCCGCCCGGGAAGCAGGCGCGCAGCAGCTCAGTTGCTGGCGTGCGTTCGGGCAGGAGGGCGGTAATGGTGCTGACCAGATGATGTACCGCCGGGAAAGGCTCCACCACGAACAGTTCGGGAACTTTGACGCTGCCCGGTTCGGCGACGCGGCCGATATCGTTGCGCAGCAGATCGACAATCATCAGGTTCTCCGCGCGATCTTTGGCGGAATTCGCCAACCGTTGCGCCTGCTGCGCATCTTGCTCGGCATCGGCCAGCCGCGGCAGCGTGCCCTTGATAGGGCGGGTTTGGATCTGCTGGTTCTCCAGCCACAAAAAACGCTCGGGCGAAACGCTCAGTACGGCGTTGTCCGGCAGACGTAAAAAGGCAGAGAAGGGGGCTCGATTGCTGGCGCTCAGTTGCTGAAAGGCTTGCCATTCATCGCCCTGATAATCTGCGGAAAAGCGTTGAGCCAGATTGATTTGGTAGCAATCGCCGCTACGCAAATACTGCTGGATACGCTGGAATTTTTCACCATATTGCTGCCGTGTCATGTTGGCTTGCCAGCGGCTGGTCAAGGTGAAATCTTGCTGAGGTTCAGATTGCTGGCTGCATAACCACTGCCAGCGTTGTTCAACGTCCTCATAGCTAAGTAACGTTAGCGTCTTCTTATGGTGATCGGCAATCAGCGCCCAGTCGTAAATGCCAACCGCCATGTCCGGCAAGGTGATATCCGCCTGTGCCATTTGCGGCAGTTTTTCCACTCTGCGGCCCAGATCGTAACCGAATAGCCCCAGAGCGCCGCCCTGGAATGGCAAGTCGGTATTTGCTGCCGGATGTTGGTTTTGTTGTTCCAACTGCTGTTGCAGCAACTGGAAAGGATCTTCCTGTGATTGATGCTCCTCCATCCCGCGGCAGATTTCTGTGATTTGCCCTCGGGTAGTCAGAGTGACCTTGGGGGCCGCGACCAAAATATCGAAACGATTATGCGAATGTTCGGCAAAGCCGGAATGCAGCAACATGGCCCAAGGTTGTTGAGCAAGGGGAGCAAACAGCTCCAGCAGGGTGGTTGGGGTATAGGGCAAAGATTTTAGATTGGGTGCGGTTGCGCTCATGGGCCTCAATAAACCTGACTGACGGGGCGGCTGTTTATGATGGCTATTCTGCCATATTCAGCCGATAGGCGCATGTCCTGGCATGTGTGGACAAAGCACACTTCACATAAACAATGAATCAACAAATTTGCAAATGAAGCATTTTTTGCGACTTCAACTATAATCCAATATGTTAAAAACTGCGTTATCAATTAATGACTCGGATATATCTTATCCATTGGAATCGGGTTTTATAAATTAAATCCTAGTAATTAGTTTTATTGCGTTATTACTTTTGATTGAGATCACAAAAATATCAGGCGAACTTATGACATTGCCTGATAATACCGGTTCCCGGACGATAAATACCCAAAAAGAGCACGTTTCGTATAAAACTATAAACAGTAACAAGACGCATTTAGAGCCGTTTTATCGCCGGGCACTGAGTTCTAATTTAATTGCACCCTGATATTTTTAAAAAATAGAGATATTCATTCGTTACTTTTTGCGAAGAGCTGCCTATGCCCCTAATGCTGAGTGTCATCGTCCCGTTACATAACGTGGGTGAACTGTTTGAGCCGTTTTTGGCCTCGCTGTTAGCCCAACAGGAGCGGCGCCTGGAGGTGATCATCGTCAACGACGGTTCCACCGACGGCTCTGGTGATATCGCCCACCGCTATGCCCAACGGCATCCTCATATTACCGTGATTGACCAGCTCAATGCGGGCGTATCCTGTGCGCGCAATGCCGGGTTGGCTGTAGCACGCGGAAAATATGTGGCATTTCCCGACGCGGATGATTTACTGGCGCCGGAAATGTATGCAACCCTGATTGAAATGGCTGAAGAAAATCAATTGGATGTCATGCAGTGCAACGGTGAACGTTATTTCACCGACCAAGATGAACTGCAACCGATTATTCCGCAAAACCGCTTGGGCGACACCGGCGTTATTAGCGGAGTGAAATGGTTGGAACGCGCGCTCAAATCGAGAAAATTTATTCATGTGGTCTGGCTGGCGGTATATCGCCTTGATTTTATTAAACAGCATCGGTTGTATTTTGAACCGGGTTTGCACCACCAGGATATTCCCTGGACCACCGAGGTGATGTTTAATGCGCAGCGGGTGAAATATCTCAGTAAAACGTTGTATCGCCAGCGAGTGCACGATAAATCGATCAGCAACCGTCGCCGGACAGGCCAGGCCAACGTTGAATATCAACGCCATTATATGAAAATAGTGGAGATGCTGGTGGCGTTGAACCAGCGCTATGCGCGGAAAATCAGTATCCGTCCTGCTTTTCACTGGCAGATCACCCGTGAAGCCCTGGGAATTTGTCACAGCATTCGTCGTGAACCTGAACTGGCTGCCCAGTGCCGGATCACCGATGAGTTCTACCAGCGCGGTATCGATCGCGCGATGTCCACCAACGCGCGCGGCCTTAAGCAGGGCTGGCACGTCATGCTCTGGTTGCATCGCCTGAAACAGTGGCGACACGGCGATCATTGCTCACAACCGGCCGCTGAATAACAGGCGTTGGGATCCGCCGGTTTAAGGGGTATACTCGCCCTCCATTTTACCGGAGAGAAACACATGCTTGCAGGTATGCCGTCGTTAAGCCATCTAGAGCAGCAGGAAGCTGCGGATCGTATCCATCAGTTGATGGAACAAGGCATGAGCAGTGGTGAAGCCATCGCGCGCGTCGCGCAGGAAATCCGCGAAAAACATCAGGGTGACCAGGTTAGCGTGATGTTCGATGACGAAGATGACGATGAAGAGTATCAGGAACGCCCGGAAGACCAGGGTGATGATGACTCGGAAGAAGACGAAAACTATTGATGTTGCAGGGGCCGGCAAGCCGGCCCCAAAGCCTTAACCTTCAATGACCACCGCAGCAGCAGCCTGCTTGGCCGACTCTACCGCCAACTCGATATTTTCAGCTGTCGCCAACGCGACGCCCATCCGACGTTGACCTTGAATTTCCGGCTTGCCGAACAAACGCAGCTGATTGTGGCCGGTCAGTGCACGATCCAGCCCGCTGAAACGCAGGTCGCTACTGGTAAGCTGTGGCAGGATCACCGCCGAGGCAGAAGGGCCGAACTGACGGATTGCGCCAATCGGCAGACCGAGGAAAGCACGCACGTGCAGTGCAAATTCAGACAGGTCTTGTGAAATCAGGGTCACCATGCCGGTATCGTGTGGGCGCGGTGAAACCTCGCTGAAAATCACTTCGTCGCCACAGACAAACAGCTCGACGCCGAACAGGCCAAATCCACCCAGTGCCTTCACCACGTTTTCCGCAATTGCCTGCGCGCGGCTGAGCGCCAGTTCGCTCATCTGCTGCGGCTGCCAGGACTCACGGTAATCCCCGTCTTCCTGACGGTGTCCGATCGGTGCGCAGAAATGTACGCCATCGACGGCGCTGATGGTCAGCAGAGTGATTTCAAAATCGAACTTCACCAGGCCTTCGACAATCACCCGTCCCCCGCCGGCACGGCCACCCTGTTGGGCGTAATCCCAGGCGGTTTTCAGCTGCTCCGGGCTGCGGATCAGGCTTTGGCCCTTACCGGAAGAGCTCATGACAGGTTTGATGATGCATGGGTAGCCGATTTCGTCGACGGCCTGACGGAAGGCTTCTTCACCGTCGGCAAAACGGTAGCTGGAGGTCGGCAGGCCGAGCGTTTCTGCCGCCAGGCGACGGATGCCTTCGCGGTTCATGGTCAGGCGCGTCGCTTCTGCGCACGGCACCACACGGTGCCCTTGCTGCTCCAGTTCAACCAGCATGCCGGTGGCGATAGCTTCGATCTCCGGCACGATGTAATCAGGACGTTCCTGTTCAATCACGGCTTTCAGCGCGTTGCCGTCCAGCATGTTAATAACGTGGCTGCGATGGGCGACGTGCATGGCCGGGGCATTGGCGTAACGATCTACGGCAATCACTTCCAGCCCCAAACGCTGGCATTCGATGGCAACTTCTTTACCCAGCTCGCCGGAGCCGAGCAGCATAACGCGGGTGGCGGAGGGGCGCAGGGCGGTTCCAATAGTTAACATAGTCTCGTACCTGGATCTGTGGAGAGTAATGCGGTCTGATTATGGGCGAGCAGTATATACGAAAACGTTTGCGTGTGCAGCCAGTGGCAAACGCGTTATCGGTTTCTGGGGTAAAACCCCGACTGATGGCTTTTTTTATGCGTGAAATCCGTAATCCTGACTATCTCTGTTATCATCTGCGGTTGATTCGGTGCTGCCGTGGGCGCGCCGCCATTCCATTTGCCATATAAGAGTTATCGCCGTGAGCACAGTTTCTTTTTCTTCCCTGCCGCTGCCAGCCGAACAGTTGGCCAACCTCAACGAACTGGGGTATGCCGAAATGACGCCGGTGCAGGCTGCCGCATTGCCCGCCATCCTGAAAGGGCAGGACGTACGTGCCAAAGCAAAAACCGGCAGCGGTAAAACGGCGGCGTTCGGCATTGGCCTGCTGGACAAAATCAACGTTTCCCAAGTGGCCGCTCAGGCACTGATCCTGTGCCCGACGCGTGAGCTGGCGGACCAGGTGAGCAAAGAATTGCGTCGTCTGGCGCGCTTCACTCAGAACATCAAAATTCTGACCCTGTGCGGGGGCCAACCGATGGGGCCGCAGCTCGATTCGCTGGTGCACGCGCCGCATATCGTGGTGGGCACGCCGGGGCGTATTCAGGAACACCTGCGCAAGAAAACGCTGGTGCTGGATGAACTGAAGGTGCTGGTGCTGGACGAAGCCGACCGCATGCTGGACATGGGCTTTGCCGACGATATCGACGATGTGATCAGCTACACGCCGCCGCAACGTCAGACGCTGCTGTTCTCTGCAACCTATCCGAGCGGGATCGAACGCATCAGCGCTCGCGTGCAGCGCGAGCCGCTGAATGTGGAAGTGGACGACGGTGAAGAGCAAACCACCATCGAACAACGTTTCTACGAAACGACCCGCGATCAACGCCCGGCGGTATTGGTGTCGGCGATTCGTCATTACCAACCTTCTTCTTGCGTGGTGTTCTGTAACACCAAACGCGATTGTCAGAGCGTGTACGAAGCGCTGGAAGCGCGAGGCATTAATGTCCTGGCGCTGCATGGCGATCTGGAACAGCGCGATCGTGACCAGGTGCTGGTGCGTTTTGCCAACCGCAGCTGCCGGGTGCTGGTAGCAACTGACGTTGCTGCGCGTGGTCTGGATATTAAAGAGCTGGAGTTGGTGGTCAACTACGAGCTGGCGTTCGATCCGGAAGTGCACGTGCACCGCATCGGCCGTACCGGTCGTGCCGGTTTGAGCGGCCTGGCGATCAGCCTGTGTACGCCACAGGAAATGACGCGTGCGCATGCGATTGAAGAGTATCTGCAGATCAGAGTTAACTGGGCCCCGGTGTCCGAGTTAAGCGGTGCGGGAAACACCACGCTGGAAGCCGAAATGGTCACCCTGTGCATCGACGGCGGGCGTAAAGCCAAGATCCGTCCTGGCGATATTCTCGGCGCACTGACCGGCGAGGCCGGGTTGACGGCGGCGGAAGTGGGTAAAATCGACATGTTCCCGGTGCATGCCTACGTGGCGATCCGCAAGGCCAGCGCGCGTAAGGCGCTGCAGCAGCTGCAGCAAGGCAAAATCAAGGGTAAGAACTGCAAGGTGCGGTTGTTGAAATAAGTCGCGTCAGGGGTGCGCTTGCATCCCTGCGTATAATCACCTTATACTGGTTATAAATACAGTATTCTAACCTTTGAGGAATGCACACATGGCGGTTGAAGTTAAATATGTGGTGGTGAGAAACGGTGAGGAAAAGATGACTTTCGCGACCAAGAAAGAAGCCGACGCTTACGACAAAATGCTGGATCTGGCCGACAGCCTGGGTGAGTGGCTGCAGCAGGCTCCGCTTGAGCTGGATGACGAACAGCGAGAAGGCCTGAGCTTCTTCCTGGCGGAAAACAAAGATGCGCTGGGGCAGATTTTGCGCGGCGCGACGCCGACTGAAACACCGAAGAAAGCTGCCAAAGTGAAAACGGAAAAACCTGCTGCTACCCCAAAAGAGGGATCTGCGTCAGAAAAGCAGGCAGCATAATGACTTATGTTGCGGTAATGTGATGAAAAAGGATCTAGAATGAGCCGTGAAATAACTTTCTTCACTCGCTTTGAGCAAGACATTTTGGCCGGGCGCAAGACCATTACCATTCGGGACGCCAGTGAGTCTCACTTTCAACCCGGTGAGGTTTTACGCGTTAGCCGCAATGAAGACGGTGTTTTCTTCTGCATGATTGAAGTGCTGTCGGTTACGCCGGTGCGTTTGGATGCGTTAACCGAGCAGCACGCCCAGCAAGAAAACATGTCGCTCAGCGAACTGAAGCAGGTGATCAAGGAAATCTATCCGGGGCTCGATGAGCTGTTCGTCATCACCTTCGCCAAACGCTGATCTTTTGCCAGACCAGTTGTGAGCCAAGGGCTGGCGCCCGCGGGTAGCGTAAATCACAACTGGAGGGAATATGAAAGCAACGGGACTGAGTTTGGCCGTAGCACTGTTGGCCACGGTAGGTTTTACCACCACGGTGCAGGCGCAGGAACAACGCAGCGCGAAGGTGGCACAATGCGCGGGTCTGCAACCGGCAGACGTCGCCGCTCAGGTGAAACGCGATTACCTGCAGAACCGCATTACGCGCTGGGAGTCGGATAAAAAGCTGCTGGGTACCGCTACCCCGATAGCCTGGATCAGTCCGGAGGCGATTACCGGCAAGGACGCGGTATGGCAGGTGCCGTTAACGGTGCGGGGCACCAAGCTGGATAAAACCTACAATGTCACCCTCGACTGCAACGCCGGTAAAATCACCTACAGCGAACCGCAATAATCTCACCGTTTTCCGGCGTATTAACGTCTGAAAAATATCAAGCCCGCGTTAACAGCGGGCTTTTTGTTTTTTTAGTGTCAGCGTCAGTCGGTAAATGGAATAACCAGTTCACCCGGCTTCACTTCCAACCCTTTAGCCAGTTTCTTGGCCATGGCTTCTGTTTTACTGTTATCCGGGTTCAGCACATAGGCCGGCTTTTGATCGAAATAGGATTTCAGCGATTGATTCAGATAAGGGGTCAGGGCCTTCATCACCGTCTGCATTTTCTCCGGCTGCACGCTGTAGTCGGTTAACTCCATGTCTTTGAGGAACACCGCGCCTTGCTCGCGGTCATACACCGGCTGCGCCTTCAGCGTCAGCTTCAGGTCCGCGGTCTGCGGGCCCAGAATGGAAGTGATATTCACTTTCGCATCGCCGGAAAGGGTAACCTTGCCCGGTTCGCTACGCCCAATTTGGCTCTTTAGCTGAGTCAGCACGATATTGGCGTCCAACAGCCCTGGCACGCCGATCTGCTTCTGGTAATCGTTGTGTTTTTGCAGGTAATCATTCACTTCCTGCTCGCTGAGCGTGTACTGGGTCAGCTGATTGCAGCCGACCAATGCGCCGGCGAACAGCAGGGCGGCTGCGCCCATCAGGATCTTTTTCATGTGTGCCTCATAGCTACTGCCAACGAAAATGCTGCAGATTATTGATTTATCATTATAAACGCTCGCTGTCTGCGAAGGAAACCGTTGATGTCAGCGAGCAGGGTGATAGTGCGCGTGAAATGCCTGGCTACCTATCGGATAACGCTGAAACTGTTCAGCGCCGCAGACGCAGTACCAGCAGCAAGACACCACCCAGGCAGGCCAGCGCGCCCAGCGCCGGAAACAGTGGAATACCCCACAACCGCAGGGAAGAGTGCATCAGATAGGGCGCCAGGCCCAACGCGAAAGCGGCGGTGACAATAGCAATGGCCAGCGTGATGGCGGCTCGCTCCAGTGCCTTGCTCAACTGATCGATGTTTTTGACGTTGATATCGGCGCTGATTTTCCCGCCTTTGAGACGGCGCATCAGCAGCCGCAAGGTTTGCGGCAACTCCTCACTGGCGTCCAATGCCTCCCCGCCCAATGCCAGCATGCGCCGCTGCACCGCCTCCGGGGTATAACGTTGCAGCATTACCTGTTGCAGCATAGGTTTCAGGGTGGCGATGATATCGAAATGGGGATCCAGCCGATGCAGCACGCCGTCGGCAGTGATTAACGCCTTGAACAGCAACACCAGGTCTGGCGGCAGTGCCAACTGATGCTCACGCACCATCACCAACAAATCGGTCAGCGCCTTGCCCAGCGTGAGAGTGGCAGAGGCCTGTTTATCGAGAAAGTTTTGCGCCGCCAACTCCAGATCCAGCAGATCCAAAGGATCGCTGTCCGACCAGGCGATCAAAGTGTTGACGATGCCGGCGGATTCTCGTTCGGCGATGGCCTGCAGCAACAGCAGCAATTGATTACGTCGCCGTTCGGAAAGCTGGCCGACCATACCGAAATCGATAAAGCCGACATGATTATCCGCTAACGCCATTACGTTACCCGGATGCGGATCGGCATGATAAAGACGGTGCTCCAGCACCATTTTCATAAAGGCCTGTGCGCCGCGCTGAGCGAGTAATGGGCCATCTAATCCTGCCGCCGCCAGTTGCTGCGGATTTTCCGGCGCGATACCCGGTAGAAATTCCTGCACCAGCAGGCGCTGAGACGACCATTGCCAGTAAATCTTCGGAATCACCACGTTGGGCTGCTGGGCAAACTGTTGGGCGACCCGTTCGCAGTTGTTACCCTCGTGAGTCAGGTCCAGTTCATGCGTCAGCGCGGTTGCCAGGGCTCTGACCATCTGCCGCGGACGATAACGGGCCAGCGCCGGGCTCTGTTGCTCCACGGTTTCCGCAAGATAGGTCAGCAGGCGCAAGTCGGCTTGAATGGTTTTTGCCAGGCCGGGACGTAACACCTTAATCACCACCGCTTCGCCGCTGTGCAGGCGGGCGCGGTAAATTTGTGCCATCGAGGCGGCGGCCAGCGGGGTTTCGTCAAATTCGGCGAACAGGCTGTGTGGGTCACCCTTCAAGTCTGCCCGGATCTGTGGTGCCAGTTGCTCCCACGAAAGGGTGCTTGCCTGACTGTGCAGACGGTCAAGTTCGTCGGTCCAGCTTGCGTCCAACAGATCTGAACGGGTAGCCAGGATCTGGCCGAACTTAACAAAGGTCGGCCCCAAGGCTTCCAGCGCCGCACGCAGGCGCTGCGGCAATGTTTGACCGTCTTGCCTTTCACTGCTGCCTTCAGCACCGCTTAACAGATTGCTCAGACCCAGCAGACGAATCACATCCTGCAATCCATAACGGATCAGCACTGTGGAGATTTCTTTCAGCCGTGCCCGATCGCGGGCAGTGACCAGCACCATTTTCAACATTTGCGCGCTATATCCTTATCGCGGGGGTTACTGTTCCATATCGAACAGCAGTGGGACGTCACTGCGTTGCGCCATACGGTTGCGATAAGCTTCTACGTTTTCCGGTAGCGTAAGCCCGGCGACGATCGACAGCGAACGCAGCAGGGGGAACAGGTGGATATCATCTTCCGACAGCGTGCCATTCACCGCGTCTGCGGAGACCACCAGGCCGGAAAGTGTTTGCAAGTCGTCCTCCAGTTGGGCAATCAGATCGGCACTGTCGGCAAGGTGCTCGGAAAAATCCCCGATCGAGGCCTGCTTTTTGTCGCTAAAGTACTGGCGTGCACTGTCAGTGGCGAACTCTTCGAAGTCGGCATTGGCAAAGCGCGGCAGCAGTAGGTTGATGCTGTAACCACCGACCCGCTGCAGCCAGTCGGCGATCGCCGGGTTGGTTTTACCGGTCAGCAGCGGCTTGCCGTCGAGGTTATCAACGTAACGCACGATATCCATGCTTTCAGGAAGATAGCTGCCGTCATCCTTTTGTAAAATCGGCGCCATTTTTTTGCCAATCATGCCGACAGGCGTCGCTTCATCGTCGTTGAGCAGGGTGACCAGGCGGACGGGCAGGTTTTTCAGGCCGAAAATCATGCGGGCTTTAACGCAGAATGGGCAATGATCGTAGATAAACAGTTTCATGCTTGCTCCGGTTGTCAGGTTTTAACAGCAATAGTTATCACAGCATACTGAGGCTGTCGCGAAAAGTTCTTGCTGGAAGGTGCGTAATTGTTGTTTGGCCCGTACAGACTGCGCGGGCCAAGGCAGAGATTATTTTTTTGTCGGAACGGAATTAATCACTTCTATCAAATGCATGCGTGCTTCTTCCAAATCGATTTTATCACGCTCGTTGCTGGCGTTGACAATCTGCAGCTGTTTGATGATGTCGCTCTTTAAAGTGGCATTGTCAGCGATGACGTGGGCCAGCGCTTTTTCTACCAATGTTGACCGCGCGTAGATCATGCGCAGGTTCAGTACCATGTGTTCCAACAGCTGCGGTAATTTGTCTTCTTCACTCATCGCCAACTTCTCCCGTTTATGTTTTTACTATCAGGATAGCAGCTGTGGGTAATTCGGCTGATTTTCTGGCAACTTAGAGAAAAATCTCAGCCGCCGGGCAGCGCTTCCGATGCGATGCTGCGTGGATTGAACTGCCAGTAAAGGGCCAGCAGGGTAATCATTCCCACGATGCCCAGCAGTATCCAGGGCAGTTCCGGCATGCCAACCGCATGGCCGGTGTCGTACATCCAACCGCCGCCGGTATAACCCACAGCGCCGCCCAGCGCCAGACCAAGCCGGCTGAATCCCATATAACTGCCGCGTGCGCGCGGATCCGCTAGCGAAGCACTGAGGGTTTCACGCGCTGGTTCGGCGATGATGGAGCCGAGATAGAAACAGCAAATCAGGGTAAATACACCCTGAAGACTGGTAGCCAGCCCGACCGGGATCAGGCTGAGGGTCATCAGCAACAGCCCGGCCATCAGCCGCTGCTCCAGACGGAAACGTTTTTCGCTCCAGCGCGCGATCGGGTAGAGCAGTGACAGCGACAGTGCGGCCTCAATGGCATACATCCATTTCACCGCCGTCGGTGAACCAGCGATTTCATTGACGACGATCGGCAGCATCAACATCACCTGTACCGACAGCATGTAGTAACCGGTCAGGGTCAGTACATAGGTCAGGAAGCGGCGATCGCGCAGGACACGCATCATGCCTTCCTTCATGGGGGCGCGAACGGTAGAAATTCTGTATGCCGGCAGCAACCAGGCATTCCAGCCCGCCGCTAGCACAAAAATGCCCGCACCGACCCAGCAGACAAAGTGAAAATCATACTGCAGCAACCAACTGCCGATCAGGGCGCCGATGACCGCACCGGCGCTGTCTTGCATCATCAGCAGCGAGTAAAAACGGCCGCGTTCATGCGGGCGGGTAAGCTTAATCACCAATGCGGTACGCGGCGGATCAAACAGCGTACCGCCGAGGGCGGACAGGGCACAGGAGAACCACAGTATCCAGGGTTGGTCGGCCATCGCCATGGTGGCGAAGCCTGCCGCGCGCATCAGCATGCCGGTGACAATCATCGGTTTGGCGCCGAATCGGTCGGCTATCGCACCCCCAAAGATCCCCAGACCTTGCTGGATTAACTGGCGTAATCCCAGCGCTGCGCCGACCACCACCGCCGCCCAGCCAAGCTGATCGACAAAGCGAATCGAAATAAGCGGGAAGACCACAAAAAAGCCTAAAACCACCAACAGATTATCGAGTAATAGAAAATATTTACCCAAGCTCCGCGCTTGCGATACCAGAGACATGCTTCACCACGAGCAATTAAGAGGGAGAGGAGTGCAACCGCTCTAGTGTGTACCCAATCCCGTATTGCCGATAGGGGCGGGATAGATAATATTTTTTTATCGCCAATACGTTACCTGCGCGGCAAAACGGCACGAAAATAGTCGTAAAATGACTAATCGCTTATTTACTGAGCTGCCGGGATTTTACCTCTGGGGCAGGCTGCGGTTATATTAAATGAGGGTAAGTGCGGTTCTGCGCCGATGGTTGAGAAATAATGGCTCAGAATAGGTTCGTCGCCGGATTATTGTCCAAACGTGCGCCCAATAAATACTTCTTATCGAACCGTTCTGACCGCGGGGGAAATGATGTTTGGCTACCGCTCTGCATCACCAAAAGTACGCCTCACCACCGACCGACTGGTTGTCCGTTTAGTGCATGAACGCGATGCCTACCGGCTGGCGGAATACTATGCCGAAAACCGAAGCTTCCTTAAACCCTGGGAACCGGTTCGGGATGAAAGCCACTGTTATCCTTCCGGCTGGCAAGCGCGGCTGGGGATGATCACTGAAATGCAAAAGCAGGGCAGCGCCTACTATTTTATCCTGCTCGATCCGGAAGAAAATGAAGTGCGCGGCGTGGCCAACTTCAGCAACGTGCTGCGCGGCTCATTCCATGCCTGTTTCCTCGGGTATTCTCTGGCCGAGAAATGGCAGGGCCAGGGGCTGATGTTTGAAGCGTTGCAGTCCTCCATCCGCTATATGCTGCGCCAGCAGCGTATGCACCGCATCATGGCCAACTATATGCCGCACAATCAGCGCAGCGGCGCACTGCTGACCCGTCTGGGATTCGAACGTGAGGGTTATGCCAAGGATTATCTGCTGATCGACGGGCAGTGGCAGGATCACGTACTGACAGCTTTAACCAATAAAGAATGGCTACCGCCACGCTGAGGCAAAATAATGAAATATGAATTAAGCGCTAAAGAAGCCAGGGTGATTGGCTGCATGCTGGAAAAGCAGGTAACCACCCCGGACCAGTATCCCCTTTCTCTCAATGCCATCACCCTGGCCTGCAATCAGAAAACCAACCGCGAACCGGTGATGGATCTTGCTGAAAACGAAGTTCAGCAGGTGCTGGATCTGCTGTTAAAGAAACACTTTTTGCGCACCCTGAGCGGTTTCGGCAATCGGGTGGTCAAATATGAACAGCGTTTTTGCAATTCAGAGTTTGGTCAGCTCAAGCTGAGCGCCGCTGAATTGGCGGTGATCGCCACTTTACTGCTGCGTGGCGCACAAACCCCTGGGGAATTGCGTACCCGAACCAACCGCATGCATGAATTTAATGATGTTACCGAAGTGGAGCAGGTGCTGGCGCAACTGAGTGCGCGTGAGGATGGCCCCTTTGTGGTGCGGCTGGCGCGGGAGCCGGGCAAACGTGAAAGCCGGTTTATGCATTTGTTCAGCGGCCAGATTGACGAGGCACCTGCGGAAGCATCAACGGCCAATGACAGCGATTTACACGAGCGAGTGAGTACGCTGGAAAACGAAGTGGCGCAGCTTAAACAGCAAGTGCAGGCGTTATTGGAGCGGGGATCGCATGAGTAAATTACGCGTTGGCGTGGTGGGGTTGGGCGGTATTGCTCAAAAGGCTTATCTGCCGATCCTCAGCCAGGCGGCAGACTGGACGTTAGTCGGCGGTTTCTCTCCGAATCAGCAAAAGGCACAACCCATTTGCGACAGCTATCGCATGGCCTGTTTTTCGGAGCTCGACAGCCTGGCGCAGCAGTGTGATGCGGTGTTCGTTCACAGCAGCACCGCCAGCCATTTTCAGGTGATTGGCGAGCTGCTGCGATATGGCGTTCACGTTTATGTCGACAAGCCGCTGGCGGAGACCGTGGAACAGGGCGAACAGCTACTGGCCCTGGCTGAAAAACAGGGCAAGGCGCTGATGGTTGGCTTTAACCGTCGCTTTGCACCGCTGTACCGTCAGTTGAAGCAGGATATGAACCAACCGGCGTCGATTCGTATGGATAAACATCGTGCCGACAGCGTCGGACCCAACGATGCGCGCTTTACCCTGCTGGACGATTACCTGCACGTGGTGGACACCGCACTGTGGTTGGGCGGCGACGCTGGGCAACGGCTTAGCGGTAGTCTGCGCATTAACGATGTCGGTGAGCTGGTTTATGCCGAACACCATTTTGAATGCGGAGAAACGCTGGTGACCACCAGTATGCATCGTCGAGCCGGCAGCCAGCGCGAAAGCGTACAGGCGGTAACGGATGGCGCAATCTATCAAGTAAACGATATGCGTCAGTGGCTGCGGGAAGATTCACAAGGCGTGCTGGAACAGCCGGCACCCGGTTGGCAAACCACGCTGGCGCAGCGCGGTTTTGACGGCGCGATCCGTCATTTCCTTGCCTCCGTCAGTAACCAAACGCTGCCGGAAACTGCCGGAGAGCAGGCGATCGCTGCCCAGCGGGTGATTGAACGCCTGTTGCGAGACGCCAATTTGTAACATAACTCCATGTAACATATGAGAGTAGCTATTCTGCGACGTACGGGTAAACTTAGCCGATAGTTTTACTGACGCCTGCTGATGCAGGCGTCGACATTTACAGGGCACATCAAAAAACCACATGAACCTACTAAAATCACTGGCAGCCGTCAGCTCTATGACGATGTTTTCACGGGTGCTGGGCTTTGCCCGTGACGCCATCGTGGCGCGGGTATTTGGTGCCGGTATGGCAACGGACGCCTTCTTCGTGGCGTTCAAACTGCCTAACCTGCTGCGGCGCATCTTCGCCGAGGGGGCCTTTTCGCAAGCCTTTGTCCCGATCCTGGCCGAATACAAAAGCCAGCAGGGAGAAGAAGCAACGCGTACCTTTATCGCTTACGTTTCCGGACTGCTGACGCTGGTGTTGGCTGTGGTGACGGTGTTGGGGATGCTGGCCGCCCCATGGGTGATTTACATTACCGCGCCGGGCTTTGTCGATTCACCGGACAAATTTGCGTTGACCTCGTCGCTGCTGCGGGTGACCTTTCCGTATATTCTGCTGATCTCGCTGGCGTCATTGGTGGGGTCAATCCTTAATACCTGGAACCGTTTTTCGATCCCGGCGTTTGCGCCGACGTTGCTTAACGTCAGCATGATTGGGTTCGCGCTGTTTGCCGCACCTTACTTCAATCCACCGGTGATGGCGCTGGCCTGGGCGGTCGTCGTGGGCGGCGTGCTGCAATTGGGCTACCAGCTCCCGCATCTGAAGAAGATCGGCATGCTGGTGCTGCCGCGCCTCAAGCTTGGCGACGCGGGCGTATGGCGAGTGATGCGTCAGATGGGGCCAGCCATTTTCGGCGTCTCGGTCAGCCAGATCTCACTGATCATCAATACCATTTTCGCCTCCTTCCTGGTCTCCGGTTCGGTGTCCTGGATGTACTATGCCGACCGCCTGATGGAATTCCCCTCCGGCGTGCTGGGCGTGGCGCTGGGAACCATCCTGCTGCCGTCGCTGGCGAAAAGTTTTTCCAGCGGCAACCACGATGAATATTCGCGTTTGATGGATTGGGGGCTGCGCCTGTGCTTCCTGCTGGCGCTGCCGAGCGCCATAGCTCTGGGCATTCTGGCCAAGCCGCTGACCGTCTCTTTGTTCCAGTACGGCAAGTTCAACGCCTTCGATGCCGCCATGACCCAGCGTGCGCTGGTGGCCTATTCGGTGGGACTGATGGGATTGATCGTCGTGAAGGTGTTGGCGCCAGGGTTCTATTCGCGTCAGGACATTAAAACGCCGGTTAAGATTGCCATTATCACGTTGATCTTAACCCAGATGATGAACCTGATGTTTATCGGTCCGTTAAAGCATGCGGGGCTTTCGCTGTCGATTGGTCTGGGAGCCTGTATTAACGCTTCGCTGCTGTATTGGCAGTTGCGCAAGCAGAAGATTTTCCACCCGCAACCGGGTTGGGCTCTGTTCCTGACTAAACTGGTGATTGCGGTGATCGTGATGTCGGTAGTATTGGTCGGGGTGATGTGGCTGATGCCTGCCTGGGATCAGGGCAATATGCTGGCACGCCTGCTGCGTCTGGCAGTGGTAGTGATCGCAGGTATTGTGGCTTACTTCGGCGTATTGGCAGGCTTGGGTTTCCGTCCGCGCGATTTTGCTCGGCGAGTGGCGTAACTGGGCTTTCCCACTTTCAGAATATAAAAAGGGTCGCCTCGGCGACCCTTTTTCGTATTCAGCGTGATGACTTACATACGTTCGACGGTTTCGATACCCAGCGTATCCAGACCGATTTTCAGCGTTTTGGCGGTTAACAGTGCCAGCTTCAGGCGGCTCTGGCGCGCTTCTTCGCTGTCTGCATTCAGGATCTGGCAGTGCTCGTAGAAGCCGGAGAACAGGCCCGCAAGATCGTACAGGTAGCTACACATCACGTGCGGGGTACCTTCGCGCGCCACGGTGGTGATCACTTCTTCAAACTGTAGCAGGCGGGTCGCCAGCGCAATTTCGCGCTCTTCGGTCATCACCAGCGGCAGGGTCAGATTACTTTCGTCGACACCGGCACGTTTGAATACGGAAGCCACACGGGTATAAGCATATTGCATGTAAGGCGCGGTATTGCCTTCAAACGCCAGCATGTTGTCCCAGTCGAAGATATAGTCGGTGGTGCGGCTTTTCGACAGGTCGGCGTATTTAACCGCACCAATGCCTACGGCATTGGCCAGGCTTTGCATCTCTTCCGCTGGCATGTCCGGGTTTTTCTCGGCGATCAGCTTGCCTGCGCGATCGACCGCTTCATCCAGCAGATCGGACAGTTTCACCGTGCCGCCTGAACGGGTTTTGAACGGCTTGCCGTCTTTACCCAGCATCATGCCGAACATGTGGTGCTCCAGCGAGAGGCTGTCCGGAATATAGCCGGCTTTACGCACGATGGTCCAGGCCTGCATCAAATGTTGATGCTGGCGTGAGTCGATGTAGTAGAGCACGCGGTCGGCGCCCAGAGTTTCATAGCGGTATTTTGCACAGGCGATGTCGGTGGTGGTGTACAGGTAGCCGCCATCCTTTTTCTGGATGATGACGCCCATAGGCTCGCCGTCTTTATTCTTGTATTCGTCGAGGAATACCACGGTGGCGCCTTCGCTTTCCACCGCCAGCCCCTTGGCCTTGAGATCGGCCACGATGCCCGGCAGCATCGCGTTGTACAGGCTTTCACCCATTACATCGTCTTCGGTCAGGGTGACGTTCAGGCGGTTATAGGTCAGCTGATTCTGCGCCATGGTGATGTCGACCAGCTTACGCCACATCTTCAGGCAGTATTGATCGCCGCCTTGCAGTTTTACCACGTAGGCACGGGCGCGTTCGGCGAACTCGGCGTCTTCATCATAGTGTTTCTTTGCTTCACGATAGAACTGCTCCAGATCGGACAGGCCCATATCGCTGGCGTTTTCGTTCTGCATTTTTTCCAGATAGGCAATCAGCATGCCGAACTGGGTACCCCAGTCACCCACGTGGTTGGCGCGGATCACTTTATGCCCCAGGAATTCCTGAGTGCGTGCCGCAGCGTCACCGATAATGGTGGAGCGCAGGTGGCCGACGTGCATTTCTTTCGCCACGTTGGGCGCAGAGTAGTCAATCACGATGGTCTGCGGTTTGACGGGCGCAATGCCCAGTTTTGGCGCGCCAAGCACCAAATCAGTTTGCTGCGCGACCCAGTCGCTGTTCAGGAAGATATTGATAAAACCTGGACCGGCAATTTCCACTTTGCTGGCGACGTCGCCGAGATCAAGCAGTTGCACCACTTTTTCCGCCAACTGGCGTGGCGGCATGCCGAGTTTCTTGGCAACGGACATCACGCCATTGGCCTGATAGTCGCCAAACTGCGCTTTTGCGGACTGACGGACCTGCGCTTCGCAATCGGCTGGCGCGCCTGCGGCAATCAGCGCCTGGCTGACTTTATCTGAAAGAAGAACCTGAATATTCACCGGGTTACCTTAATGACGAACGAGGGGCCGTATGCCATGCCCCTGCGGGATTCAAAGGTGGTTTTACTGGCCACGCGTCAACACGCCGACCCACCACAAAACAGCCTGCAATTGTAACCGATCTGATGAGTGACGTCAGCAGTTGGCGCGGGGGAAGGCGAAAGACGGCGTGATAAGGCATTGCATCGTGGCTGGCCCACGAAGGGGCGAGGAGAATGGGTCACGGAGCGGATAATTCAGACGGACAAAAAGAATAAGCTCATGGAAAAATCAAATAGCAAACTTAGTGTTTTTTGTTTCTGCGCCCAGCGTCCAGCGTATTATTGCGACGTGATTTGAAGTGACGGTATATCGCATAGGCGGCAATAATCACTAATAACAGGGATATTATTAAAAGGAACATAAAGGATCGTCTCCGGCTCAATTTTCACTAAAGTAGCCTAATTGATATTTTCACGCAATTACCCACGGGATGTTTAGGAAGATTCTCAGATTGCAAATAAAATAAATTTATATAAAGCATTATATTTATTGATTTTTTTTATTTTCACGTATTTTTTATGGCCTTTTTACTACGCTAGCGTTAACTATTTTTTAAGCATATATGAATACCAGAACAGGTGAATTATCAGGCTTGATAAGTTAGTAATATTCTCAATCCGTCAATCATAAGAAAAAGCTATAAACTTATGCGTTAACTTTCATCTGAAATTGGATCTTGGCTGATGTCAAATGAAGCAGATAATAGCTTCTGCGTTAATACTCCTTTTGTACTTTGGCCGGACTTCACGGGAGGGCATTTTACCCTGCGCATTTTGAGGTTAAAAATTTCAGTTTCCCGGACCGGTCAGGTGGATAGCAACGTCTCAGGCGTGTAAATTACCCCCCTGAAAACCGCTTTTGTTGTTTCGAGGACCCTATGACTAGCTTTCCGGCCATTGCCGAACTTCACGATTTAGCGCTGGATCTGCCGCGTTTTGAGCAGGCGCTGAGCCAGTTTGCTGAAAAACTGCAGCTGGATCTGTCCCAGTTCACTGCAGACCACGTTTCGCTGCGCTGCCATCAAAACACTACAGCTGAACGCTGGCGACTGGGGTTAGAGCAGTGTGGTTCGCTGCTGTCGGAGGCGATGATCAATGGCCGTCCTATTTGCCTGTTTGATCTCTATCAACCACTTAAGGTGGGGCCTTGGCAGATCGACTGCGTGGAGTTGCCTTATCCCGGAGACAAGCGCTATCCGCACGAAGGTTGGGAACACGTAGAGCTGGTGCTTAGCGGCGAACCGGCCACGCTTTATGCGCGTGCGTTGGCCCACTTGCCGGATGAAGCGCTGCTGGCTCCGGGCATCAAACTGAAACAAAGCTCACCAAAGGGAGAAGGCGAACGTTTACCGAACCCAACGCTGGCGATCACCGACGGCACCGTGACGATCAAATTCCATCCTTATTCCATCAGGGACATTGTCGCCAGCGAACAGGTTTAATTGGGCTGCAGCGAGCGGGTGGCCAGCTGCATGCGGTCTAGCGCCTGGCTGAGCAGTGCGCGCCGGCAGCCAAAGTTCAAACGAACAAAATGCCGGTTGCCAAAATCCAGGCCCGGGCTTAATCCTACGCCGGCCTGTTCAAAGAAGGCGTGCGGGTTATCGACCGGCAGTTGGCTGCAGTCTATCCAGGCCAGATAGGTGGCTTCGATGGGCTGCAGTGCCAGCCCTGGCATGGCATTAATACGCTCGATCACCCAATCACGGTTTGCGCGTAGATAAACCAACAGTTCGTCCAGCCACTCTTGCCCATGTTGGTAAGCGGCCTGCGCAGCAACCAATGCGAGCACATCCACCTCCGGCACAATACCGCTGCGCGCTCGGACCAGCTTCTTGCGCAGCTCCGGGTTGGGAATAATTGCCATTGAGGCACCAAGACCGGCGATATTGAAGGTTTTCGACGGCGACATCAGCGTGACGCTGCGCTGGGCGGCATCATCATTCAACGTGGCGAAGGGGATGTGTTCACAACCCGGTTCAAGCAACAGATCGCAATGAATTTCATCTGAACAAACAACCAGATTATGGTTTTTGGCAAACTCATGCTGTTGCAACAGCTCCTGTCTGCGGTAGACGGTGCCGCCCGGGTTTTGCGGGTTGCACAGCATCAATAATCTCTCTGCACCGCTGAGCTGTGCTTCGACAGCGCTAAAATCCAATAGCCAGCGCCGGTCCTGCAGCGTCAACGGCACCGCTAGCTGCGTGCGGCCGGCAAATTTCGCTGCTTTACGAAACGGCGGGTAGATTAGCGAGGGGGCCAGAGTGCCTTCTCCCTCGGTGGTAAAAGCCCGCACGCATAAATTCAGGCCGCAAACCAGGCCAGGCAGGAAAACCAGCCATTCAGGATTGATATGCCAGCCGTAGCGCTCTAGCATACGGCGGGTAAAAACCTCAATCAGCTCAGGGGAGGGATGACCGTAGCCGAATACGGCATGAGCGACGCGTTGCTGCAAGGCATCAATAATTGCCGGCGCTGACGGGAAGTCGGTATCGGCAACCCAGAGCGGAATAACGTCGCGGCCGCGATATTTATCCCACTTAACGCTGTCACTGTGACTGCGGTCTACCCATAGATCAAAATTGAATGCCATAGTTACTACCCTGAGCTGGCTTATGCTTACTATGAGCCTAAATGAGAAATTGAAAAATTAACAATGGCCGTCGCAAGTTAGCCGTCATTTGGGGGTGACAATGATTAAACTGGAAGTTTGCTGCTATAGCGTCGATTGCGCGCTGACGGCCGAGCGGGCAGGTGCCGATCGTATAGAGTTATGTGCCAGCCAAAGTGAGGGCGGCTTGACGCCAAGCTATGGCTCTTTACGTCTGGCACGCGACAGGATCGGTGTGCCGGTGCACCCTATTGTTCGTCCACGCGGTGGGGATTTTTGCTACGGTGCGGTGGATTTTGACGTTATCAAGCATGATATTGCCCAGATCCGCGATATGGGCTTTGCCGGTGTGGTGGTGGGCATGCTGGATGAAGAAGGGCATATCGATCTGCCGCGCATGCAAGAAGTGATGCGTTTGAGCGGTAATATGGCGGTGACGTTCCACCGCGCTTTCGACATGTGCCAAAATCCGCTGGTGGCGCTCGATCAACTGACGCAGTTGGGCGTGGCGCGGATACTCACCTCAGGCCAGCAGCAAAATGCGGAATTGGGATTGCCCTTACTGCGCGATCTGGTGCAGGCCAGCCAGGGACCGGTGATTATGGCCGGTGCCGGCGTGCGGCTCAGCAACCTGCACAAGTTTGTCGATATTGGTATTCAGGAGCTGCACAGCTCCTCCGGCCATGCGGTGCCTTCGACCATGCGCTATCGTAAAGCCGGTGTCACCATGTGTTCCGACAGCGAGTTTGACGAGTTCAGCCACTATTGCGTGGATGGCGAGATGGTAGAAGCGATGAAAAACTCGCTGGCTCTGGTTGATCCCCTGGCGCAAAGCGCCTAAAACGCATTGCTAACCCGCAAGCCCCGGTTTTCCTGCCGGGGCTTTTTTATTTCCATGATCCCCGAAGACCTTGCCCTGTCAGCGCTGGCACTGATGGCGTCCAATGACGGCGCCATAACAAGTGCAATAACCTCTGTCGTCAGCCAGCTCGCATGGCTGCATAAAACACAGGGATTTGTACGGTTATGGAGGAGTCATGAAGTGTTATTTGATTTTGTTGTTGATGGCCTGTCTTGCATTGTCCGGCTGCGTCGCAGCTTATTACCGCTAAGGAGAGTGGCATGCGTTATCTGATGATTGTATCGCTGATTTGTTGTTTAAGCGCCTGTGCCTCTTTGTATTACAGGTGAATGGCGATGAGACGACTAACCGCTATCGCATTGCTGATGCTGACAGGTTGCGTGTCGGTGTATGGGCCGACAAAAGCCGGTAATCAACCTGCCGAGGGCACGACAGGTGATGCATCCGTTCCTTCGGCAGCCGATGACGGCAGCCTGATCGGTAACCGAAAACCGGATGAACTGTTCACGCGCACCCTGGCCATTTTCAGCGCGAAAGGGATAACCCCAACGTTGACCGACAGTCGACTTGGCGTTATCGGGGCTGCCGGGAGCGAGGCCGAACTGGCGGGGCTTTATCTGGATTGCACCGACCAGGCGACCCCGTCGAATCTGACGGAGGAATATCGAATACTGGTGCAGATTTATAGCGCCGGGGAGGGAAGTCATGTCATGGTGCAGGTTAGCGGGGTTGCCGGGCTGACGGCTGCGGATGGCAATGACAAAGTGAAACCCTTTGAATGCAAATCCAGCGGCGTGCTGGAAAAGGACTTGCTGGAGGCCTGGCGAAAATAACGGGCGTAACGTCATCATCCCGATAGGTACGAGGTGATGACGTTTTTCACTTTAGGGCTTCTTGGCTACCAGTACGGCACGCAAGGGCGCGGGGTAGCCTTCGACGGTTTTGCTCGGGTCTTGTGGATCAAGGAATTCGGCCAGTGACTCACTGGTCATCCAATCGGTACGGCGTTGCTCTTCGGTGCTGGTGACGCACATGTCGGCGATTTTAACGTCGACGAAACCGCACTTCTCCAGCCAGCATTTCAATGCTTCGGCTGACGGAATAAAGTAGACGTTACGCATTTGCGCGTAGCGGTCACCGGGTACCAGAACCTGATGGCGATCGCCTTCCACCACCAGCGTTTCCAATACCAGCTCACCTTCGGAAACCAGCTGGTTTTTCAACTGATACAAATGGTCCAGCGGTGAGCGGCGATGGTATAGCACGCCCATTGAAAATACCGTGTCGAACGCCGCCAGCTCGGGCAACTGCTCAATACCGAGCGGCAACAGGTGGGCGCGTTGATCGCCGCCCAACAGCTTGCGCACCGCTTCGAATTGGCACAGAAACAGCTGCATCGGATCTATGCCTACCGCCAGATGCGCACCCGCGCCAACCATGCGCCACAGGTGATAACCGCTGCCGCAGCCGACGTCGAGAATGGTGCGTCCAGCCAGCGGTGAAATGTGCGGTAATACGCGATCCCACTTCCAGTCGGAATGCCATTCGGTGTCGATATCGATGCCATACAGTGAGAACGGGCCTTTGCGCCACGGCATCATGGTGCGCAGCATCTTTTCAATGCCTTCCAACTGGCCCGGCGACAAAGGGGGTTCCATCTCGGCACGGACGCCGTGCAACAAATCAAGCTGGGTGGGGGTCAGTGCCGGTAAATGTTCAACCGAATTAAACCACTGCTTGAATTTACCGTGTAGTGACTCGCGCTGCCAGGCGCTGAGCTGTGCCGGCAGGGTATCCAGCCAGTGGCTGAGGTTGCTTTTCGCGATGCGTTGATAGAAATCGCCAAACTCAATCATGCTGCGGCTCCCGCTTTCAACGCGATCAGTGAACCGAAGTTAAAGCACTGGAACCAGACTTCCGCATGCTCAAAACCGGCCTGTTTCAGACGGGCTTTGTGGGCGTCCACGGAGTCGGTCAGCATGACGTTTTCCAGCATGCTGCGCTTCTGGCTGATTTCCAGCTCGCTGTAACCGTTGGCACGTTTGAAATCGTGATGCATGTTGAACAGCAATTCGCCGACATCGGCATCTTCAAAGCTGAACTTCTCCGACAGTACCAGTGCGCCGCCTGGGCGCAGACCGCGGTAAACCTGTTCCAGCAGGCGCAGGCGGTCGGCGGGTTCGAGGAATTGCAGGGTAAAGTTCAGGACTACCATCGAGGCGTTTTCGATGTTGATATCAAGGATATCGGCTTCGATAACGTCTACCGGGGTGTCGGCGCGGAAGGCATCAATATGACGGCGGCAGCGCTCGACCATGGCCGGAGAGTTGTCGACGGCGATGATGTTGCAACCCGCCACCTTGATATTCCGCCGCATCGACAGCGTGGCTGCACCCAGCGAACATCCTAGGTCGTAAACCCGACTGTCGGGCTGCACGAAACGCTCGGCCAGCATGCCAATCATGGAAATGATATTGGAATAGCCTGGAACGGAACGCTGGATCATGTCAGGGAACACTTCAGCGACGCGTTCGTCGAAGGTCCAGTCGCCCAATTTGGCGATCGGGGCAGAAAAAAGAGTATCGCGGTTTGGCATAGCGGAAAATCGGTTCAGAATTCGAAGGGGCGTATTCTAACAGATAATGACAAAAAGCGCAGCGGAAGCAGGCGGCGTAGCCGCCTGAGGACGAACAGGGGATTAATGCAGGCTAAAAATAAGATCCCATGGCAGATAGAAAATATTGGCCAGTACCATTAACACCAGCGAAATGTAGGTGGCCGCCATGCCCGATCGACGCCAGCGCACCTCGCGGTTACGCAGACCGTAGTAATGCACCAAACGGCCAGCCATCAGCATCAGACCGCAAATATGGATCATCCATATTTCAGCGCCGTTCATCTCCATGATCACCAACAGCACTGCGGCGATAGGAATGTATTCTACGGCATTGCCGTGAACGCGGATTGCAGTTTGCAGCTCATAAAAACCGCCGTCCCCGTAGGCGACACGGTATTGCATCCTTAACCTAACCACGTCATAAGAGAGTTTGATCAACAACAATGCGCCGAGCACTACATAAAGCGCGCTTACCATTTTTAACTCCATTCCCTAACCAAAACTGGCAGCCAGCATCATAGCCGCCATTGCAATCACTGTCGCGAGGAAAAATCTGATGTAATTGGTCAGATTAATCGGTCAAAACAGCGCATCCTGCTCCGGCCAGTCCGGTGGAGGGGGTAAATTCGGAATAGCCTGATACAGCTGCTGCCAGATTTTCTGTGCCTGCTGGGGGGAATCACCATTATCCGGCGTATGTATAAACAGAAAAGGTTGGTGCTGTTGCTGCCAAACGGGCAATTTCTGCTGCCAGGCGTCGAACCAGCGCAGGTTATCTTGCAGCACATCGCCGCCGATGAAACGTACCAGCGGATTGTTGGCGGTGACCAGAGCATGCACCGGCAGCTTGGGCTTTTTCTGCTGGGCATCGCGCACGGCGGCGCTGTTGGGCAGGGCGTGATGCACCGGCCGGCTGTCGAGGATCACCCGGTTGATACCCCGCTGGTGTAACCCCTGATTCAGCAGCCGCTCTTCCTCGCCTTTGTCGAAAAACGCCGGATGCCGCACTTCCACGCCATAGGTAAACTCTTTCGGCAAAGCGTCGAAGAACTGCCACATCGCCGGTAATTCCGCCGGGCCGAACGCCGCAGGCAATTGCAGCCACAGCTGGCCTATGCGCTGATGCACCGGACCCAGGCAGTGGTAAAATGCCTGCAGATCGGCAGCGCAGTTACGCAGTGCAGCCTGATGGCTGACGGTGGCGGGGAACTTGAAACAGAAGCGAAAATCATCGGTGGTCATATCGCGCCAGCGCTGGACTATTTCCAGTTTGGGTAACGCGTAGAAGGTGGTATTGCCTTCCACGCAGTTAAAATAGCGGCTGTAATCCGCCAGATCGCGCAGCCCGATACGATTCCAGGCCGGGTGTTGCCACTGTGGGAGTCCGATATACATCAAGCTAGCATCTTCCTTAATTTTCCCTGCCAGTCAAAGGTGGGGGCAGCAGGCGGCGCCCCTACAAGTTAGCGTTACTGGTCGAGTGCGGCAACAATTTCGCGGGTGCTGCGAACACGCGCCAACCGCGGGAAGATATTATCGAAAGCAAACTGGTGCATTTCAGCATTTTGCGCACTGCAGAGATCTTCGGCTATCACTAACTCGTAGCCGTGTTCCCAGGCCGCGCGAGCCGTAGATTCCACGCCAATATTGGTGGAGATACCGCCCAGCACCACCGATTTAATGCCACGGCGACGCAGTTGCAAGTCAAGATCGGTGCCGTAAAACGCACCCCATTGGCGCTTGGTCACCAGAATGTCGCGGTCGCTCACCGCCAGGGATGCCGGGAATTCCCACCAGTTGGCAGGCAATCCGCCGGCAGGGGCGGGAGACGGTTTGTCCACCGGCTGTTTCAGCGCTTCGGCGAAAGAGTCGGACCAGCCGACGCGTACCAGGATCACCGGTGCCCCCAGCGAACGGAAATGTGCCGCCAACTGCGCGCCATTGGCCACCACGCTTTCGGCGCTGTGTGGGCCACCGGCGAAGGGCAGGATGCCGTTTTGCAAATCAATTAACACCAGTGCGGTGGTGTGAGCATCAAGTTTCAACATGGAAATATCTCGTGACAAGGTGGATGAAATACGCGCAGCTTGGATAGCGCGCTAAACAAGCATCGATTCAGGCTACGTGAAAAAAGCATCACCGGTTAATGAGAAATTTGTTAATCAATGTGTTACTTCGGGCAAAAACACACCATTTAGTGTTGCAACAAAGCTGTGTTCGCACTTATCTGGCGCATGAATTTCCTTTATAATGATCGCCTTTTTTCAGCTCACTTTACTCCAACGACCTATGCCGATTTATGAATATGCATGTGGTGCTTGCAGCCACCGGTTAGAGAAGTTGCAAAAATTTTCCGATGCGCCGCTGACGGATTGTCCGGCGTGTAGGCAGCCCGCGTTAACCAAGCTGATTTCTTCCACCGGTTTCCAGTTAAAGGGTACCGGTTGGTATGCAACCGACTTCAAACCGGGCAAGTAAATATACCCTATAGCTTTCGAGTAGCAGCCAGCCAGCCAGCTATCTCACCCCTGGCGCCTACTTGAGTAAGTCACTGGGGTGAGAGAGTGCAGATTACAACGCTGCAACTTGAAAGATGACGGGTATTGAGTTCATCAGAAAACAGCCGCGTGGCAGGCGCCAAAAGCCCGCGCGGCATCGGCTTAAGCCAAAAGGATAGCGTATGCGTACTGAATATTGCGGGCAGTTGAATCTGTCTCACGTGGGCCAGGAAGTCACTTTGTGTGGTTGGGTCAACCGTCGTCGCGATCTGGGCGGCCTGATCTTTATTGATATGCGCGACCGCGAAGGCATCGTGCAGGTGTTCTTCGATCCGGACCAGAAGGCCGCGTTCGACAAGGCGTACGACCTGCGCAATGAATTCTGCATCCAGATCGTCGGCACCGTGCGTGCCCGTCCGGACAGCCAGATCAATAAAGATATGGCTACCGGTGAAGTAGAAGTGTTCGCCCATGCACTGGAGATCATCAACCGCTCCGAGCCACTGCCGCTGGATTCCAACCAGGTCAACACCGAAGAAGCGCGCCTGAAATACCGCTACCTGGATCTGCGTCGCCCGGAAATGGCCGATCGCCTGAAAACCCGTGCCAAAATCACCAGCTTTGTGCGCCGCTTTATGGACAGCCACGGTTTCCTCGATATCGAAACCCCGATGCTGACCAAGGCCACGCCGGAAGGCGCCCGTGACTATCTGGTCCCGAGCCGCGTACATAAAGGCAAGTTTTATGCGTTGCCACAGTCGCCGCAGCTGTTTAAACAGCTGTTGATGATGTCCGGTTTCGACCGCTACTACCAAATCGTCAAATGCTTCCGCGACGAAGACCTGCGTGCCGACCGTCAGCCTGAATTTACCCAGATCGACGTGGAAACCTCTTTCATGACCGCCGATCAGGTGCGTGAAGTGATGGAGAAACTGGCGCGTGAACTGTGGCTGGACGTGAAGGGCGTAGATCTGGGTGATTTCCCGGTCATGACCTTCGAAGAAGCCATGCGTCGCTATGGCTCGGACAAGCCGGACCTGCGTAACCCACTGGAGCTGGTGGACGTTGCCGATCTGGTGAAGGACGTGGAATTCAAGGTGTTCTCCGGCCCGGCTAACGATGCCAAAGGCCGCGTTGCCGCGATCTGTGTACCAGGTGGTGCGCAGCTGACCCGTAAGCTGATCGATGAGTACGGCGCTTTCGTTAACATCTATGGTGCCAAAGGCCTGGCCTGGCTGAAGGTCAATGACCGCGCCGCCGGCATGGAAGGCGTACAGAGCCCGATTGCTAAATTCCTCAGCGCAGAAGTGCTGGAAGCGATTCTGGCGCGTACCAACGCGCAGAGCGGCGACATTCTGTTCTTCGGCGCCGACAGCTTCAAGATTGTCACCGATGCGATGGGCGCGCTGCGTCTGAAGCTGGGCCGCGATTTGGAACTGACCAAGCTGGACAGCTGGGCACCGCTGTGGGTCGTGGACTTCCCGATGTTCGAAGAAGACGGCGAAGGTGGTCTGGCAGCGATGCACCACCCGTTCACCGCACCGCGCGACATGAGCCCGGAAGAGCTGGCCAACACGCCAATCAATGCCATCGCCAACGCCTACGACATGGTGATTAACGGCTACGAAGTGGGTGGCGGTTCCGTGCGTATTCACCGTAGCGAAATGCAGCAGACGGTATTCAGCATTCTGGGTATTAACGAACACGAGCAACGCGAAAAATTCGGTTTCCTGTTGGACGCGTTGAAGTACGGTACGCCGCCGCACGCCGGTTTGGCCTTCGGTCTGGACCGTCTGGTGATGCTGCTGACCGGCACCGACAACATTCGTGACGTGATCGCCTTCCCGAAAACCACCGCTGCGGCCTGCTTGATGACCGAAGCACCAAGCTTCGCGAACCCGGCGTCGTTGCAGGAGCTGGCAATCAGCGTGGTAAAGAAAGCGACTGACGATTCAAATGTAGAGAACCAGTAATGAACTACAAGCGTCCCGAGTCTATTCTGGTAGTGATTTATGCCAAATCCAGTGGTCGGGTGCTGATGTTACAGCGGCGCGATGATACCGAATTCTGGCAGTCGGTGACCGGCAGCCTGGAGGAAGATGAGTCGCCGCCGCATGCCGCACGGCGTGAGGTCATGGAAGAAGTCGGCATCGATATCGAAGCAGAGAAACTGCCGTTGTTCGATTGCCAGCGCTGTGTGGAGTTTGAACTCTTTGTCCATTTGCGACATCGCTATGCCCCGGGAACCACGCGCAATAAAGAGCACTGGTTCTGTCTGGCTTTGCCTGAAGAGCGCGATCCGGTGATTACCGAGCATCACGCCTACCAGTGGCTTGAGGCGGCGGAAGCCGTGAAGTTGACCAAGTCCTGGAGCAATCAGCAGGCGATTGAAGAGTTTGTGATTAATTCAGTCCAGTAATTTTTTTCGGAGATTTTTTATGGCAGGTCATAGTAAGTGGGCCAACACAAAGCACCGTAAAGCAGCGCAGGATTCCAAGCGCGGTAAAATTTTCACCAAAATTATTCGCGAGCTGGTGACCGCCGCGAAACTGGGCGGTGGCGATCCGGGGGCTAACCCGCGTCTGCGTGCGGCGATTGACAAGGCGCTGTCCAACAACATGACGCGCGACACCCTGAACCGTGCCATCGCGCGTGGGGTAGGCGGTGATGATGATACCAATATGGAAACCATCATTTATGAAGGCTACGGCCCGGGCGGCACTGCCGTCATGATCGAGTGCCTGAGTGACAACCGCAACCGTACCGTGGCGGAAGTGCGTCATGCCTTCACCAAGTGTGGCGGTAACCTCGGCACCGACGGCTCCGTGGCTTACCTGTTCACAAAGAAGGGCGTGATCACTTACGCAGCGGGCCTGGATGAAGACGTGGTGATGGAAGCTGCACTGGAAGCCGGCGCTGAAGATATCGTCAGCTACGACGATGGCGTTATCGACGTCTTCACCGCCTGGGAAAACCTGGGTGAAGTGAAAGACGCGCTGACCGCTGCCGGTTTCACCGCCGAATCGGCAGAAGTTTCCATGATCCCATCGACCAAAGCCGATATGGATGAAGAAACCGCGCCTAAGCTGCTGCGCCTGATCGACATGCTGGAAGACTGCGACGACGTGCAGGAGGTTTACCACAACGGTGAGATCTCCGACGAGGTTGCTGCGACGCTGTAATGGGGTTGAAGTACGGCGCTGTCTTGTGGCAGCGCCTGGCGAAGTTAATGCTTAACGCAAGGTGGGTGTAGGGATGACGATCATACTCGGTATCGATCCCGGATCGCGCGTCACCGGTTACGGCCTGATTCGTCAGCAGGGCCGCCAGTTGAGCTATATTGCCAGCGGTTGTATTCGTACCGTAGTGGATGACATGCCGACGCGCTTAAAGCTGATTTATGCGGGCGTCAGTGAAATCATTACCCAGTTTAAACCAGACTTTTTCGCTATTGAACAGGTATTTATGGCGAAAAACCCGGATTCGGCGCTCAAGCTTGGGCAGGCGCGCGGCGTGGCTATTGTTGCTGCCGTGAACCAGAATTTGGAAGTGTTTGAGTATGCGGCACGTCAGGTTAAACAAACGGTGGTCGGTACCGGCGCGGCCGAAAAAGCACAGGTGCAGCATATGGTGCGCTCGCTGCTTAAGCTGTCGGCCAATCCTCAGGCCGATGCCGCCGATGCGCTGGCGATCGCCATTACCCACTGTCACCTCAGCCAAAACGTGCTGCGGATGAGCGAAGGGCGATTGAACCTGGCGCGTGGACGTATAAGTAACGCTTAATCAGTTCCGAGGCTGGATATTCATCCAGCCTTAGTTTGATAACAAACACCCGAAAAGCGTGGTTTTCGGATGTTTGGGGTAAACCTGTAGACATCATCCTTTGTTTTTATTAGCACTCAGATCGCTGATGTTAAATATAGAGGACTTTGTCAGCAGTATGAGGCTGGATATTCATCCAGCCTTTTTTATGTTATAAGCTTTAGCAGCACGGCATGGCAGAAGGTCATGCTCAGGAATTCAGCAGGAGGGTAAATGATAGGTCGTCTCAGAGGTTATATTCTGGAAAAGCAACCGCCACTGGTATTACTGGAGGCAAACGGCGTGGGCTATGAAGTGCATATGCCGATGACCTGCTTTTATGAACTGCCCGAGCTGGGGCAAGAGGCTATCGTGTTTACCCAATTTGTGGTGCGCGAAGATGCCCAACTGCTGTATGGCTTCAACGATAAACAAGAGCGCGCGCTGTTTCGCGAACTGATTAAAGTGAACGGCGTTGGCCCTAAGCTGGCGCTGGCCATTCTGTCCGGCATGTCAGCGCAGCAGTTTGTCAGCGCGGTTGAGCGTGAAGAGATCACGTCGCTGATAAAATTGCCGGGCGTAGGCAAGAAAACCGCAGAGCGCTTGGTGGTCGAAATGAAAGACCGCTTCAAAGGGCTTAATGGCGATCTGTTCAACAGCAGCAGTGAAATCACGCTTCCTGCCACAGCGGCGAAAGCGGCCGAACTGGATGCGGAAGCCGAAGCGGCCTCTGCGCTGGTGGCGCTGGGCTACAAACCGCAGGAGGCCAGTCGCATGGTCAGTAAAATCGCCAAGCCGGGTGCAGATTGCGAAACCCTGATCCGCGACGCGCTGCGTGCCGCGCTGTAAGCGCCGATAAGGGGTAGAGAATGATTGAAGCCGATCGCCTGATTTCTGCCGAGCCGATCAATGAAGAAGAAATTCTTGATCGCGCCATCCGGCCGAAGCTGCTGACGGAGTATGTCGGTCAGCCGCATGTCCGCGAGCAGATGGAAATCTTTATTCAGGCTGCCAAGCAGCGTGGCGACGCTCTGGACCATTTGCTGATCTTCGGCCCGCCCGGGTTGGGGAAAACCACGCTGGCCAACATCGTTGCCAATGAAATGGGCGTTAACCTGCGCACCACCTCCGGGCCGGTGCTGGAAAAGGCGGGCGATCTGGCGGCGATGCTGACCAACCTGGAACCGCACGACGTCCTTTTTATCGATGAAATCCACCGTCTGTCTCCGGTAGTGGAAGAAGTGCTGTATCCGGCGATGGAAGATTACCAACTGGATATCATGATCGGTGAAGGCCCAGCAGCACGCTCGATCAAACTCGATTTGCCGCCGTTCACGCTGGTGGGGGCAACCACCCGCGCCGGTTCCCTGACTTCGCCACTGCGCGATCGCTTCGGCATTGTGCAGCGTCTGGAGTTTTATCAGGTTGCCGATCTGCAGCACATCGTTTCACGCAGCGCTAACTGTCTGGGGCTGGATCTGTCGGACGAGGGCGCACATGAAGTGGCTCGCCGTGCGCGCGGTACACCGCGTATCGCCAACCGTTTGCTGCGTCGGGTACGCGATTTTGCCGAAGTCCGCGCCAATGGCGTGATCAATGGCGAGGTGGCGATGCAGGCGCTGGATATGTTGAACGTTGACGCCGAAGGCTTCGATTACATGGACCGAAAACTGTTGCTGGCGATAATCGATAAGTTCACCGGCGGCCCTGTGGGCCTGGATAACCTGGCGGCAGCGATCGGCGAGGAAAGGGAAACTATCGAGGACGTGATCGAGCCGTTTCTGATCCAGCAAGGTTTCATCCAACGCACACCGCGCGGGCGCATGGCCACCAATCATGCCTATAAGCACTTTGGCATGGTGCGCGAAGAATAAATATTACGCCGTAATCCGCATTAAAAAGGGCCGCTAATTGCGGCCCTTTTGCTATCTGCGAGAGGGAAATCAGGCTTGCTGCTTCCTGGACAAGCTCAGGACGAACAGCACCGCCGCACTCAGTACCACCGATGGGCCGGCCGGGGTATCGTAAAATGCCGAGAAGGCCAATCCACCGGTCACTGCCAGCACACCCACCAGCACCGCGTAGGCGGCCATTTGCTCAGGGGTTCGGGCGAAGCGCCGTGCGGTAGCGGCCGGAATGATCAGCAGTGAGGTGATGATCAGCGCGCCGACGAATTTCATCGCCAGACCAATGGTCAGGGCGGTAACCAGCATCAGTACGGTACGAGCACGGACCAGATTGACCCCGTCAACATGTGCCAGCTCTGGGCTGACGGTCATCGAAAGCAGGTTGCGCCACTGCCACCACAGGATCAACAGCACGACGCTGACCCCAATGGCAATCATCCAGATATCGGTGAAGGTAACCGACAGCAGGTCGCCAAACAGATAGGCCATCAGATCGACCCGCACGTTGGACATCAGCGCCACCACCACCAACCCCAACGACAGTGCACTGTGCGCCATAATACCGAGCAGGGTGTCAACGGAAAGTTGCGGACGACGCTCCAGCCACACCAGCACCAGCGCCAGCACCAGCGTCACGGCAATCACCGCATAGAAAGGATTCACGTCCAGCAGCAGCCCGAAGGCCACACCCAGCAAAGAGGCGTGTGCCAGGGTATCGCCAAAATAGGACATCCGGCGCCAGACCACAAAGGAGCCCAATGGACCGGCGGCGGTGGCCAACAACACCCCGGCCAGCCAGCCGGGTAATAACAGTTCGATCATGCCTCACGGCCCCCGGTTTTCTTCAACACAATTCGTCCTTGCAGGTCGTGACGGTGATTATGGTGGTGACGATAGACCGCCAATTGCTCCGCACCGCGGTTGCCGAACATGGCGATGAATTCAGGATGCATCGAGACCACTTCCGGTGCGCCGGAACAGCAGATGTGTTGGTTGAGGCACAGCACTTCATCGGTTTTCGCCATCACCAGATGCAGGTCATGGGACACCATCAGAACCGCGCAACCCAGTTCTTTGCGCAGTTGGTCGATAAGATCGTACAGCGCCAGTTGGCCGTTGACGTCAACCCCTTGCGTTGGCTCATCCAGCACCAGCAGTTGCGGTTTGTTCAGCAGCGCCCGCGCGAGCAGTACGCGCTGATTCTCGCCGCCTGAGAGTTTTTGCATCGGCTGATCGAGCAAGTGCGCTGCGTGCACGCGTTTCAGCGCGGGCAGAATATCGGCTTTCTTTACGCCGGGTTTCAGGCGCATAAAGCGGCTTACGGTGAGTGGCAGGGTGGCGTCGAGGTGCAGTTTTTGCGGCACGTAACCGATACGCAGACCCGGTTCGCGTTCCAGCGTACCTTCCGTTGGCGCAACCAGCCCGAGTACCACGCGCACCAGCGTGGATTTGCCCGCGCCGTTTGGGCCGAGCAGCGTCAGAATACGGCCCGGTTGAAGGCTGAGCGAAATATTCGACAGCACCTTACGGTTACCAAAGGAGACGGAGATATTTTTTAGCGTTGTCAGTGTGGACATCTCATGATTACATTTTGCAGAACTAACCGAATGTTATAATATCACGCCTCGCTGATGAAAACGACGGGATTACTGATAATGGCACATAAAAATAAATGGCTGCAGCGCACGTTGCTGGCTAGCGCACTGATGATGGCCGGACCGCTGAGCAGCGCCTCTGCGGCGGTAGTGACATCCATTCGCCCACTGGGCTTTATCGCCTCCGCCATCGCCGATGGCGTAACGCCGACCGAGGTGCTGCTGCCGGATGGCGCCTCGCCGCACGATTTCGCCTTGCGACCTTCCGATATCCAACGCCTGCGTGCCGCCGATCTGGTGGTGTGGGTAGGCCCGGATATGGAAGCTTTTCTGACAAAATCCCTAACGCCGGTTTCGGCTAATCGTCAATTGGCCATCAGCGAACTGAGCGGAGTAAAACCGCTGTTGATGAAGGGCGAAGACGACGATCATGAGCATGAACACGACCATGATCATGCAACGGATGCGCATAATCATGCCGATCACGATGAGGGCGATGGGCACCATCATGGCGAATATAACATGCACGTTTGGCTGTCTCCGGAAGTGGCAAAAGTGACCGCGATCGCGATTCACGACAGGTTATTGGAACTTATGCCACAGAATAAGGACAAATTAGACGCAAACCTGCGCCAGTTCGAGAATCTACTGACGCAAACTGACAAAAATGTTGGTAACATGCTCAAGCCTGTGCAAGGCAAAGGATATTTTGTTTTTCATGATGCTTACGGCTATTTTGAGAAACATTTCGGTTTGAGCCCGCTGGGCCATTTCACCGTGAATCCCGAAATCCAACCTGGAGCACAGCGCTTACACCAAATTCGAACACAGTTGGTTGAGCAGAAAGCAGTCTGCGTTTTTGCTGAGCCACAATTCAGGCCGGCCGTAATCAATGCCGTTGCCAAAGGGACCAAAGTGCGTTCTGGAACGCTGGACCCGCTGGGCACCGGCATCGCACTGGGGAAAGACAGCTACGGGAACTTCCTGACTCAGCTGTCAAACCAGTACGTGAGCTGCCTGAAGTAAAGATTATGAGGATAAAATCGAGTGCAGCAGATAGTCCGAACTATCGCTCTGGCGTATAACAATCTGCCACGGCCCCACCGCGTCATGCTGGGGTCGCTGACAGTGGTTACATTGGCCGTTGCCGTCTGGCGGCCTTTTGTTTATCACCCAGAACATAACCCCATCGTTAAAAGCATTGAGTTAGAATCCAGCCAGTTACGATCCTTGCTGCCAGAAGCCAGCGAACCGATCGATCTCGACCAAGCCACCCCCGATGATGACATCCCACAGGATGAGCTGGACCAGAAGGTCGCCGGCGAGGATGGCGTGCATGAATATGTTGTTTCTACCGGTGATACGCTGGGCAGCATTCTGACCCAATACGGCATAGATATGTCGGATGTCACGCTGTTGGCATCGCAAAACCGCGATCTGCGTAATCTGAAAATTGGCCAGCAGCTGTCATGGACGGTGAACGATGCCGGCGATCTGCAGCGTTTGACCTGGGAAGTTTCCCGGCGTGAAACCCGCACCTATGACCGCGTAGGTAACAACTTCAAAGAAACCCAGGAGTCGCAGCAGGGCGAATGGCGCAACAATGTGATCAGCGGCCGTCTGAACGGCAGTTTCGTCAGCAGCGCCGGCGATGCCGGTCTGAGCCGTACTGAAATCAATGCGGTGATCAAAGCGCTGCAGTGGCAGTTGGATTTCCGCAAACTGCGCAAAGGGGATCAGTTCTCGGTACTGATGTCCCGCGAACACTTTGACGGCAAGAGCGCACAAAGTCAGCTGCTGGGTGTGCGTATGCGCACCGGCGGTAAAGACTATTACGCCATCCGTGCCGAAGACGGTAAATTCTACGATCGTCAGGGCTCGGGCCTGGCGCGCGGCTTTATGCGTTTCCCAACCATGAAGCAGTTCCGCATCTCTTCAAACTTCAACCCACGCCGGGTGAATCCGGTCACCGGGCGCATTGCGCCGCACAAAGGCGTCGACTTCGCGATGCCGGTCGGTACTCCGGTGCTGGCAGTGGGCGACGGTGAAGTGTTGATCGCCAAACGCAGCGGTGCCGCGGGCAACTACGTGGCCATCCGCCATGGTCGCCAGTACACCACGCGTTATATGCACCTGAAAAAGCTGTTGGTTAAGCCAGGCCAGAAGGTGAAACGGGGTGATCGCATCGCGCTATCCGGCAACACCGGGCGCTCAACCGGCCCGCATCTGCACTTCGAAATGTGGACCAACCAGCAGGCGGTCAACCCGCTGACGGCGAAACTGCCGCGTTCAGAAGGGCTAAGCGGTAAAGATCGCAGCGATTATCTGGCGCAGGTGAAAGAAGTGGTGCCTCAGCTGCAGCTGGATTGATCCCTTTGCCCCGGCGCGTTACCGCGCCAGTGATTCCATCGGCCTGATTACGGGCCGATGTTGTTTTATATTGGTGCTTCGCCGTTGTGAATTGCAAAATCACCCTTTGCAATTATGATTAGCCGAACCGCTATGTTAAGAGCTTGTGCATGCAAAACGAGAAAAAATCGAACCTAGAGTTCATTCCGCAATTTCAGAAAGCCTTTTACCATCCGCGCTACTGGGGCGTTTGGCTGGGAACCGGGTTAATGGCCGGTATTTCACTGGTGCCTGCACGTCTGCGCGATCCGGTGCTCGGCGCCGTAGGTAAACTGGCCGGCAAGGTGGCAAAAGGCGCTCGACGCCGTGCGCGCATCAATCTGTTGTACTGCCTGCCTGAGCTGCCCGAAAATGAGCGTGAACATATCATCGACGAGATGTTCGCCACCGCACCGCAATCGATGATCTTGATGGCGGAGCTGGCCTGTACCCAACCTGAGAAAGTGTTGAAGCGCGTTCGCTGGCACGGTGAAGAAGTGCTGGATAAAATCCGTGAAGAAGGGCGTAACGTGATTTTCCTGGTACCACACGGGTGGGCGGTGGATGTTCCGGCGATGCTGATGGCAGCTCGTGGTCAGCCGATGGCGGCGATGTTCCATAACCAAAGCAACCCACTGGTCGATTATCTGTGGAACACCGTACGTCGCAAGTTCGGCGGTCGCATGCACGCGCGCAATGACGGCATCAAGCCGTTTATCAGTTCTGTGCGTCAGGGGTATTGGGGCTATTATTTGCCGGACCAGGATCACGGAGCAGAACACAGCGAATTCGTGGATTTCTTTGCGACCTATAAAGCTACGCTGCCTGCGGTCGGGCGTCTGATGAAGGTCTGTCGTGCGGCCATTGTGCCGCTGTTCCCGGTCTATGACGGCAAAACCAGCATGCTGGATATCCATATACGACCGCCGATGGACGACCTGGCGACGGCCGACGATCGCACCATTGCCCGCCGGATGAATGAAGAAGTGGAGAATCTGGTAGGTCCCAACCCGGAACAGTACACTTGGATCCTCAAACTGCTGAAAACGCGCAAAGAAGGGGAAATCGAACCCTATTCACGCGACGATTTATACCGCTAAGCTCAGTTTTGGCGTCGGGCCAAGGGCCAGTCATCTGTGGGTGACTGGCCCTTGCTGTTTCTGGCGGTTCAAATATGCACCAGGCAACCTTGGGCAATCAGCGGCTCCAGCACGGCAGGCATTTCGGCAAAGTTGTTCCAGCGCAGATCCAACCGCTGTAACAGGGTTAACTCGGCCAGGCTGTCAGGCAGGGCGCTTAGGCGGTTAGCGCGCAGATCCAACGTGGTCAGTGCCTTAAGCTGACCAAAAGACGTCGGTAGCTGTTGCAGGCGGTTGGTTCTGAGGTTGAGGTGAGCCAGGTTGGCCAGCCGACCCAAAGTGGTTGGCAGCTGGCTGATAGCGTTATTTTCCACATCCAGCACCCTCAGCGCAGAGAGTTGGGCTATTTGCTCTGGTAGTGCAACCAGACGATTATTCATCAGGTGCAGTTCCCGCAGGGCGGTCAACTGGCCGAATGTCTCAGGCAACGAGGCAATCTGGTTATTGTAAAGCCGCAGTTCCTGCAGCGCGCCGAGTTGCACGATTGCCGTAGGCAATTCGCTCAGTTGGTTATCTGTCGCATTCAAATACCGCAGTTTATGTAACCGCCCCAGTTCGAGGGGCAGATCGCGAAAGGCGTTATCGCTGAGGTATAAATAAGTCAGTTCACGCAGCTCACCGATCCCAGCCGGTATCTGGTTGGCCTGGTTATGGCCGCAATCGAGCATGGCCAGCTGTTTCAACAGGCCTATTTCAGTTGGCAGTTCGCTGAGTTGGTTGCAAGAGATGTTCAACACCTGCAGATCGGCATGCTGCAAAATCTGCCGTGGGAATTGCCGAAGCCGATTGTTATACAGACTGATTTTTAGCAGTGAGTTGCCTTGTAGACAGGTATCGTCCAGATTTTCCAGCCCCTGACCGTCCAGATCCAGACTTTGTGCCGTGCGGTTTTGCTGTGGGTGTTGATGAAGCATCGAAGCCTCTCCGTTTGCCATGGTGGCGACAGGCGACGAGTTTAACAGGGGGAAAGGGCGGTGCGGGAAAAAATGCCGGCCGCGTTAACGGCCGGCGGCAGGACAGATTACTCGACGCGCAGAATACGGCTGGTGTTGGTGGTGCCAACGGTTTCCATCACGTCACCCTGGGTGACGATCACCAGGTCACCCGAGACCAGGAAGCCTTTATCACGCAGGCGGTTAACCGCGTCATTGGCGGCGATAACACCGTCGTTATGGCTGTCGAAGTACACCGGGGTCACGCCGCGATAGAGTGCGGTCAGGTTCAGCGTGTGTTCATGGCGCGACATGGCGAAGATAGGCAGGCCGGAGCTGATGCGTGACATCATCAGTGCGGTACGGCCGGATTCGGTCATGGCAATCAGCGCGGTAACACCTTTCAGGTGGTTGGCTGCGTACATTGAAGACATGGCGATAGCCTCTTCAATGTTGTCGAACTGTACGTCCAGGCGGTGCTTGGACACATTGATGCTTGGGATCTTCTCCGCGCCCAGGCAAACGCGCGCCATTGCGGCTACGGTTTCGGCCGGGTATTGACCCGCGGCGGTTTCGGCAGACAGCATCACGGCGTCGGTGCCGTCCAGCACGGCGTTCGCCACGTCCATTACCTCGGCGCGGGTCGGCATCGGGTTGGTGATCATCGACTCCATCATCTGGGTCGCGGTGATCACGGCACGGTTCAGGGTGCGAGCACGGCGGATCAGCTTTTTCTGGATGCCGACCAGCTCAGGGTCGCCGATTTCGACGCCCAGATCGCCACGGGCAACCATCACTACATCGGAGGCCAGAATGATGTCATCCATGGCTTCGTCGCTGCAAACGGCTTCGGCACGCTCAACCTTGGAAACGATCTTGGCGTGACAGCCAGCATCGCGCGCCAGACGGCGGGCATAGTTCAGATCTTCGCCGGTGCGCGGGAAGGAAACCGCCAGATAATCGACGCCGATTTTTGCTGCGGTGACGATATCGGCCTTGTCTTTCTCGGTAAGGGCTTCTGCGGACAGGCCGCCACCCAGTTTGTTAATGCCTTTGTTGTTGGACAGCGGGCCGCCAACGGTCACTTCGGTAAAGACTTTCATACCCTGAACTTCGAGCACTTTCAACTGTACGCGGCCGTCGTCCAGCAGCAGTACGTCGCCCGGCACCACGTCGGCAGGCAGGCCTTTATAGTCGATACCGACCTTTTCTTTATCGCCTTCGCCCTTGGCCATGTTGGCATCGAGCAGGAATTTATCACCGATGTTAAGGAAGATTTTGCCTTCCTTAAAGGTGGAAACACGAATTTTCGGCCCTTGCAGGTCACCCAGAATAGCGACGTGACGTCCCAACTTGGCAGCGATTTCGCGCACTTTGTCGGCGCGAGCCTGATGATCTTCTGCCGTGCCGTGGGAAAAGTTTAGCCGAACTACGTTTGCGCCTGCGGCAATGATCTTTTCCAGATTATTGTCGCGGTCAGTAGCCGGACCCAGGGTGGTAACAATTTTGGTTCTTCTGAGCCGTCTGGACATGTATTACTCCGTTGACTGGTGAAGCAAATTATTGGTGTTGCGATAACGTCGGATAACGAAACCTGGAGTGAAATGTAATTTTACTACACTGATGTTTCACCTGGGTTACCCGCATGAGCATTTTAACAGGGTACTACCTCTAATGCCGCCGTCCAGATGATCTTGAACGACAGGTTTTTTCACATCGGTTACGAGTCGAAATTGTTGGGGATAACGACACCCTTATCAAAGCGCGATTCTTTCAACGCTTCCTTGACCCGCTTCAAGTTATCTCTGAATTTGGCCCCTCTGCGCAAGGTAAATCCGGTGGCGAGCACGTCTATGAGCGTTAATTGCGCAATTCGTGACACCATCGGCATATAAACGTCGGTATCTTCGGGAACATCAAGCAACAACGCCAGGGTTGCCTCGTGCGCCAGAGGGGTATCGCGTGAGGTGATGGCGATAACCGTGGCGTCGTTTTCACGCGCCAGCTGCGCCATTTCCACCAGGTTTTTGGTACGACCAGTGTGGGAGATTAACACCACTACGTCCCCTTCGCTGGAATTCATGCAGCCCATACGTTGCATGACGATATCGTCGAAGTAGACCACCGGGATATTAAAGCGAAAAAATTTGTTCATCGCGTCGTGAGCGACCGCCGCAGAGGCCCCCAAACCGAAGAAAGAGATTTTTTTTGCCTGGGTAAGTAGATCAACCGCACGATTGATTGCGGCAATATCCAAATTTGCCTTTACTGTATCCAGACTGGCCATCACCGATTCGAATATTTTACCGGTATAGGCATCGACGCTGTCATCTTCCTCCACGTTACGGTTTACGTACGGAGTGCCATTGGCCAGGCTTTGGGCAAGATGCAGTTTGAAATCGGGGAAGCCTTTGGTATCGAGACGGCGACAAAAACGGTTGACGGTGGGTTCGCTGACGTCTGCCATTCTGGCCAGCGTCGCGATACTGGAGTGGATGGCGGTCTGCGGGGAGGCCAGGATCACCTCAGCGACTTTCCGTTCAGATTTGCTCAGCAGCTCCAGATGACTCTGGATTTTTTCCAGCGTATTCATATAACGAGGGTCACTCATGGTTTATACCCGTCGCATTTCAAGCTACAGCGGGGTGATGGCAGTTGCTATAACTTGAAATCCATAGGGTATGTCGATTTCAATCAAAGGAGAAATCAATGCCGGTTTAATGGAAATATACTACGTGCTGGTAACCGTTGGCAGTGTCGACAGAGGGTATGCAGGCTTTTTTCATCAGAACATGACCTGTGTCTAACTTTCATAATGGTAAAAGAGCATCAAAAAAGACAGAAAATTACAGTTTTTGGCTCGGGCACCTACGTTTAGAGCCGGTAGCGCTTAACACTGCATTTTCTGGGGCTTTTTTTCTACTTTTGATCCGGGTTTACTGGCCGTAGTCAAAGAGAGTACATTAGTAATGTAAGAAAATTACAAATATCCTGCAACGAGGAGATGAACATGGCGGTAACCTCTACAGCCCAGGCGTGTGACCTGGTTATTTTCGGCGCGAAAGGCGATTTGGCGCGTCGTAAGCTGTTGCCTTCCCTGTACCAGTTAGAGAAAGCCGGTCATATCCATCCGGATACCCGCATCATCGGCGTCGGCCGTGCCGAGTGGGATAAAGAAGCCTATATCAAGGTGGTCAAGGAAGCGCTTGGCACCTTTATGAAAGAAAAACTGGATGACGAGCTCTGGGCGACGCTGAGCGCGCGCCTGGATTTCTGCAACCTGGATGTGAACGACAGCAAGAATTTTACCAAATTGGGTAAAATGCTGGACCAGAAACATCGCACCACCATTAACTACTTTGCCATGCCGCCAAGCACCTTTGGCGCGATTTGCAAAGGGCTGGGCGAAGCCAAGTTGAACCACGAGCCGGCGCGCGTGGTAATGGAAAAACCGCTGGGCACCGATCTGGCTTCTTCACGCGTGATCAACGATCAGGTCGCGGAATATTTCAACGAGAGCCAGGTTTATCGTATCGACCATTATCTCGGTAAAGAGACGGTACTGAACCTGCTGGCGCTGCGTTTCGCCAACTCGTTGTTCGCCTCCAACTGGGATAACCGCACCATCGACTCCGTGCAGATCACCGTAGCGGAAGAGGTGGGTATTGAAGGGCGCTGGGGCTACTTTGACCAGGCCGGTCAGATGCGCGACATGATCCAGAACCACCTGTTGCAAATCCTGACCATGATTGCCATGTCGCCACCGGCGGACCTGACGACTGACCGTATTCGCGATGAGAAAGTGAAGGTACTGCGTTCACTGCGCCGCATCGATCAGACCAATGTACGTGAAACCACGGTGCGTGGTCAGTACACTGCTGGCTTCGTGCAGGGCAAAAAGGTGCCGGGTTATCTGGAAGAGGAAGGGGCGAATAAAAGCAGCAATACTGAAACCTTCGTCTCAATCCGCGTTGATATCGACAACTGGCAGTGGGCCGGCGTGCCATTCTACCTGCGTACCGGTAAGCGTCTGCCGACCAAATGTTCTGAAGTGGTCGTCTACTTCAAGAACCCGCCATTGAACCTGTTCAGCGATTCTTACCAGCAGTTGCCGCAGAACAAATTGACCATTCGTCTGCAGCCGGATGAAGGCATCGAAATTCAGGTGTTGAACAAGGTGCCGGGTCTGGATCACAAGCACCGTCTGCAAACCACCAAGCTGGATCTGAGTTTCTCTGAAACCTTCAACCAGGAGCATGTGGCTGACGCCTATGAGCGTCTGTTGCTGGAAACCATGCGTGGCATCCAGGCGCTGTTCGTGCGCCGCGACGAAGTGGAAGAAGCCTGGAAGTGGGTTGACTCCATTATGGACGCGTGGAAAGCGGATAACGAGGCACCTAAGCCGTACCAATCCGGCACCTGGGGCCCGGTCGCTTCAGTGGCGATGATCACCCGTGACGGCCGTTCCTGGAACGAGTTCGAGTAATCACCCTGCCGGCAGCTTATCTGCCGGCATTTTTTTGCCCGCAGTACCGGGGCGCAACATCACTTGGGGTACGGCCGGACGCCTGCGCTTTAATGCGTGGGGCCCTGTGGCAGGGGCGTGCCATTGATAACCCGTAAGTAATGGAGAAGTAACGATGAAAAACTGGAAAACCAGCGCAGAACAGATCCTGACCGCAGGCCCGGTGGTTCCGGTGATAGTGATCAACAAGCTGGAACATGCGGTGCCGCTGGCCAGGGCGCTGGTAGCCGGTGGTGTGCGCGTGCTGGAAGTCACATTGCGCACCGACTGCGCCATGGAGGCAATCCGCGCTATCGCGGCAGAGGTGCCGGAGGCAATTATCGGTGCCGGTACGGTGATTAACCCGCAGCAGTTGCAGGCAGTGACCGAGGCCGGCGCGCAATTCGCTATCAGCCCCGGCCTGACGGACGCGCTGCTGAAGGCCGCAACCGCAGGCACGATTCCATTGATCCCGGGTATTAGCACTGTTTCAGAGCTGATGCTGGGCATGGATCACGGGCTGCGTGAGTTCAAATTCTTCCCGGCGGAAGCCAACGGTGGCGTGAAGGCGTTGCAGGCGATCGGCGGCCCATTCCCGCAGGTGCGTTTCTGCCCGACCGGGGGCATCACGCCAAACAACTACCGTGATTACCTGGCGCTGAAAAGCGTGTTGTGTATCGGCGGTTCCTGGTTGGTTCCGGCCGATGCGTTGGAAAAGGGCGACTACGCTCGCATCACCGAACTGGCACGTACCGCGGTCAGCGGCGCTGCGGCCTAACCCGCGCCGCGTCTGGGTTTGACGATTATTTGCCCGCACCACGCTAAACGAAGGCTCAACGACGTGTTGAGCCTTTTTTTATTTTTAAATTACTTAACTTTCTTATTTTTAAACTTTTTTTTAATGGTTTTTGTGAAAACGGCGGTTTGCTTTCTTTTTTTGGCTATGGTACAACTATCGCAGTTGAAAATTTTACTTGATGAGGATATTGGGCAAATCGCACTCCGTGTAACAAGATAATGTGCGGCTGAGAATAGAGAATAATTATGATGACAACTAATGGAATTACCCTCAGAACCTCTACTTGCCAGCTTTTCCTGTCTGCCATCCTTGCCAGTGAGCATCACTGGTGCAGCGAGCTATAGCGTCTTTCTCCCTTAACCGGTGCTGGTGACAGGCTCAGTCCTCCGTCATTCCGCGTAGCCGGGCAAACTTCTTTATTACGTTTGGGTCAGTTTATCCCCAGGGATCTCTGCGTCGTCAGCGCCTCGTTGCGCCTGTCTGACGAGATAAATCGGGATAAATATGCCTTAGCGTGCGTTATTCGCCGTTTGGGAGAGAAATTATGATTTATTGGATCTTTTTAGGCTTGGCCATCGTGGCCGAAATTATCGGTACCCTGTCCATGAAATACGCCAGCGTTAGCGGCGGCATGACCGGTCATATTGTGATGTATGTGATGATCACTGCATCATACGTCATGCTGTCATTGGCGATTAAACGCGTTGCCCTTGGCGTTGCTTACGCGCTGTGGGAAGGGATCGGTATCCTGTTTATTACCTTGTTCAGCGTATTGTGGTTCGATGAGCCGATCTCGGCCTTGAAGGTGCTGGGTCTGGTGACGTTGATCGCCGGGATCTTGTTGGTGAAGTCCGGTACCCGCAAACCACGAAAACAGGCCAGCCCGCGAGGTGACAACCATGCAACAGCTTGAGTTGTACCACATTGGGTTCTTGGGACTGGCGATTGTGTTGGAAATTGTCGCCAACATCTTCCTGAAGATGTCAGACGGTTTCCGTAAAATCTGGTTAGGCCTGCTTTCATTGCTGTCGGTGCTGGGGGCGTTCAGTGCTCTGGCACAGGCGGTGAAGGGGATAGACCTGTCGGTGGCTTATGCATTGTGGGGTGGTTTCGGTATTGCCGCGACAATCGCCGCCGGCTGGATCCTGTTCGGTCAGCGCCTGAATGCCAAAGGCTGGATTGGTTTGGTGTTGTTGCTGGCAGGTATGGTGATCATCAAGCTGGCTTAAGCAGCAGATGAAAATAAAACCGCAGGCGTTATCGTCTGCGGTTTTTTCGTTTATACCGCAGCAATAATTTTGATTTCAACCTTGTACTTCGGATTCATCAATTTGGCCTGCACGGTGCAGCGTACCGGCGCGCTACCCGCAACTACCCAGGCATCCCAGGCGGCGTTCATGGCAGCAAAATCGGCATCGTCGGCCAGAAAAATGGTGGCGTCCAGCACCCGGCTTTTATCTGACCCAACGCGCGCCAGGATCACGTCAATTGCTGCCAGGGCGTTCGCGGTTTGGGCGGTAGCGTCATCATCCAGGTTTTCCGGCACGCTGGTGTAATAGACGGTGTCGTTGTGAACGACGGCTTCGGACCAACGTTTGTCTGGATCAATTCGTTCGATATTCATTCAATTATCTCCATATCATCATCGCGTTAAGGGTAACACAGCCATCGGCAGAAATGTGTGACGATAAAGTCGGTGGTAGCCACGCGGCAGGATAGGCATAATTAGCGCTGAATTACATCGGCAGAGAGATAGCGTGGCAGACGATTTCGCAACAGACGGCGCCCTGGCGCAGGCAATCAAGGGTTTCAAACCGCGTGAAGCACAGCGGCAGATGGCGGAAGCGGTCACCGAAGCCATTAATTTCAAGCAGGAACTGGTGGTCGAAGCGGGTACCGGTACCGGCAAAACCTACGCCTATCTGGTGCCGGCACTGCGGGCCGATCGCAAAGTGATTATTTCCACCGGGTCAAAAGCGTTGCAGGATCAGCTTTATGCACGCGATTTACCCACCGTGGCCAAGGCACTGAAGTACAAAGGCAAGATGGCGCTGCTGAAAGGGCGCTCCAATTACCTGTGTCTGGAACGTCTGGAGCAACAGTCGATGGCTGGCGGCGAGTTGGCCGGGCAAACGCTGATCGATCTGGTCCATCTGCGCAAATGGTCGTCCATGACCAAAGAGGGCGACATCAGCAGTTGCAGCGATGTGGCGGAAGACAGCTTTGTTTGGCCGCTGGTGACCAGCACTAACGACAACTGCCTGGGCAGCGATTGCCCTTTGTATAAAGATTGCTTTGTGGTCAAAGCGCGTCGTCGTGCGATGGATGCCGATGTGGTGGTGGTGAACCACCATCTGTTCCTGGCTGATATGGTGGTGAAGGAGGGCGGCTTTGCCGAACTGATCCCTGAGGCCGATGTGATGATCTTCGATGAAGCGCATCAGATCCCGGATATCGCCAGCCAATATTTCGGTAAGCAACTGACCAGCCGTCAACTGCTGGACCTGGCCAAAGACATTTCCATTGCCTATCGCACCGAAGTGCGCGATGCCGCACAGCTGCAAAAAAGCGCCGACCGCCTCAGCCAAAGCACGCAGGATTTTCGTTTGATGTTGGGAGAACCAGGGTTTCGCGGCAACCTGCGTGAGGTGCTGAGCCAGCCCAATGTACAACGCGCCTTGCTGCTGCTCGATGATGCGCTGGAGCTGTGTTATGACGTGGTCAAACTTTCCCTTGGCCGTTCGGCCTTGTTGGACGCGGCTTTTGAACGCGCTACGTTATATCGTGCCCGTCTCAAACGTTTGAAAGAGGTCAATGAACCGGGGTTCAGCTATTGGTATGAGTGCAACTCGCGTCACTTTGTATTGGCGTTGACGCCGCTGACGGTGGCCGATCGTTTCCGTGAGTTGCTGGATGAAAAACCGGGCAGCTGGATTTTCACCTCGGCAACGCTGTCGGTTAACGAGCAGATGGGCCACTTTACCGAGCGTCTGGGGTTGAATAAGGCCAAAACGCTGCTGCTGGCCAGCCCATTCGATTACGCCAAACAGGCCTTGCTGTGCGTACCGCGCTTTTTACCCTCACCAAACCAGCCTGGCGGCGCGCGGCAATTGGCACGCATGCTACGGCCGCTGATTGAAGCCAATAACGGCCGCTGCTTCTTCCTTTGTACTTCGCACCAGATGATGCGGGAATTGGCGGAAGAGTTCCGTGCCACCATGACCTTGCCGGTGTTGTTGCAGGGGGAAACCAGCAAGGGGCAGTTGCTGGCTCAGTTTGTCGAGGCCGGCAATGCCCTGTTGGTGGCGACCAGCAGCTTCTGGGAGGGGGTAGATGTACGCGGCGATGCATTGTCGTGCGTGATTATCGACAAACTGCCGTTTACCTCACCCGATGATCCGTTGTTGAAAGCCCGGATTGAAGACTGCCGATTACGTGGCGGCGACCCATTCAACGATGTGCAACTTCCGGACGCGGTCATTACCCTGAAACAGGGGGTTGGACGCCTGATCCGCGATACCGACGACCGCGGCGTGCTGGTGATTTGCGACAATCGGTTGGTGATGCGCCCCTATGGTGAAGTTTTCCTCAATAGCCTGCCGCCGACGCCGCGTACCCGCGATATCGCCCAGGCGATTGCCTTCCTGCAGGCAGATCGCTAGCGGATAGGCGTGACCCCAGGGCTGTGCTACAATGCGCGCCCTGTATGAAAAACCCTGTTTTTTTCCCGCCTGAGGTTGGCATGTCCACGCGAATTTTAGCGATCGATACAGCGACGGAAGCCTGTTCCGTTGCCATCTGGAATCAAGGCGAAATCCACGCCCTGTTTGAGCTGTGCCCACGTGAGCATACGCAACGTATTTTACCTATGGTGCAGCAGGTGCTGGCGGAATCCGGGGTCACCCTTGGCCAGCTCGATGCGCTGGCTTTTGGCCGTGGGCCAGGCAGCTTTACCGGCGTGCGTATCGGCATTGGCATTGCTCAGGGCTTGGCGCTGGGCGCCGACTTGCCCTTGCTGGGCGTTTCCACGCTGCAAACCATGGCGCAGGGCGCCTGGCGACTCACCGGGGCTGAGCGTGTGCTGTCGGCGATAGATGCGCGTATGGGCGAAGTCTACTGGGGTCAGTTTGAACGCCAGCAAGACGGTAACTGGCTTGAAAGTGAAGGTGAAGCGGTACTTACCCCGGCGCAGGCGCTGGTGCGTGCGCAAGGTCTGCAAGGCCACTGGGCGCATGTCGGCACCGGCTGGCAAACCTATCCGGATTTGGTTGCCGGTTCCACGTTAACCCTGAGCGATGGGCAAATGTTGTTACCGCAGGCGGAAGATATGCTGCCGTTGGCGCTGCATGCCTGGCAACAGGGTTTGGCGGTGGCGGTAGAAAATGCCGAGCCGACCTATTTGCGTAATGAAGTCACCTGGAAAAAATTGCCGGGGCGCGAATAGCCGCAACCTATTGTGCTTTGGCGGCAATAGGGACAGGAATGATCTGCAACTTGCTCCGTGAATTGATGTCAAAGTTACAGCCATTTCAGGAGATTGCGACGATGTTAACCCGCACTGTTTGTAAAAAAATGTCGCTGCTGGCTATTGCCGGCAGCGTGCTGGCGCTGTCAGGTTGCGTAACCGTGCCTGATGCGATTAAAGGCAGCACGGCAACGCCGGTGCAGCAGCTGTCTTCGGTACAGAATGCGCCGAACCTGTTTGTCGGCGCTGAAGCTCGCTTTGGCGGTACCGTTGTGAACGTTGCCAATGAGCAGGGGCGCACGTTACTGGAAATTGCGGCCGTGCCGCTCGATTCCGGCGCCCGGCCGATATTGGGTGAGCCGTCACGGGGTCGTCTGATAGCCTCGGTTAATGGCTTCCTGGAACCGGTTGATTTTAAGGGCCAGTTAGTGACGGTAGTTGGGCCAATCACCGGCGTGAAAGACGGCAAGATCGGCATGACACCGTACAAGTTTGTTACCATGAATGCCACTGGCTACAAACGCTGGCATCTGTCTCAGCAGGTGATGATGCCACCGGCGCCGATGGGCCCCTGGGGCTGGCGTAGCGGTACCTGGGGCCCCGGTTGGGGCGTGGGGTATGGCTGGTACAACCCTGGCCCAGTGCAGGTGCAAACCATCGTTACCGAGTAATGCTTGCTGGTTGTTAAATTTTAATAGGGCGGCTCCGGCCGCCTTATTCTTTTGGCGTAGGGAATGACCGCCAATTAGTGACGTACATCGCAACCTGAATATTGTTTAAAACTCAAACTGGTCTGCTGAGTTAAAATATTGTTATGGTTTGGCTGCATATTTGGGGGCTGCGATGATGATAATGAATAATAATTTCAGGAGTAATACCTTGGATAAGGTCTGGTTAAAACGTTACCCGGCGGATGTTCCGGCAGAGATCGACGCCGATCGTTATTCATCTTTGGTCGAAATGTTTGAAAATGCGGTTCAGCGCTACGCAGATCAACCGGCTTTCATTAACATGGGTGAGGTGATGACCTACCGCAAGCTGGAAGAACGTAGTCGGGCTTTCGCGGCTTACCTGCAAAATGAGCTGGGGCTGCAGAAAGGCGACCGCGTTGCTCTGATGATGCCGAACCTGTTGCAGTATCCCATCGCGCTGTTTGGTATCTTACGTGCGGGTATGGTGGTGGTGAACGTTAACCCGCTGTATACGCCACGTGAATTGGAACATCAACTGAACGACAGTGGCGCAAGTGCCATCGTGATCGTCTCCAACTTTGCTCACACGCTGGAAAAAGTGGTGTTCAACACCCAGGTCAAGCATGTGATCCTGACGCGTATGGGCGATCAGCTCTCCGCCGCCAAAGGCACGCTGGTTAACTTCGTCGTCAAATACATCAAGCGGCTGGTGCCGAAATACCATTTGCCGGCTGCCGTTTCTTTTCGCAGTGCGCTCCAGCGCGGGCGTCGCCAACAGTATGTTAAACCCGATATTATCAACACCGATCTGGCGTTCCTGCAGTATACCGGTGGGACTACCGGCGTGGCCAAAGGCGCGATGCTGACGCACCGTAATATGCAGGCTAACCTGGAGCAGGCCAAAGCTGCCTATTTGCCGCTGTTTCGTGAAGGGCAGGAGTTGGTGGTAACGGCGCTGCCGCTGTATCACATTTTCGCGCTGACGGTGAACTGCCTGCTGTTTATCGATTTGGGTGGGCGCAATTTGCTGATCACCAACCCACGCGACATTCCAGGGCTGGTGAAAGAGCTGGGCAAATATCCGTTCACCGCCATGAGTGGGGTGAACACCCTGTTCAATGCGCTATTGAACAACGAGGACTTCCACAAGCTGGATTTCTCCACCCTGCGTTTTTCCGTCGGCGGCGGCATGTCAGTACAGAAATCGGTGGCGGACAAGTGGGAGAAAACCACCGGTAAGCACTTGCTGGAAGGATACGGCCTGACGGAATGTGCGCCGCTGGTCTCCGGTAACCCTTACGATCTGAAACACTACAGCGGCAGTATCGGTTTGCCTGTACCCTCGACGGATATTCGGCTGGTGGACGATAACGGTCAGGACGTGCCGGTTGGTGAGCCGGGTGAACTGTGGGTCAAAGGACCGCAAGTTATGTTAGGCTACTGGCAGCGGCCGGATGCCACCGATGAAGTATTGAAAGATGGCTGGCTCGCGACCGGTGATATCGTTACAGTGGACGATATGGGCTTTGTTCGCGTCGTCGACCGGAAGAAGGACATGATCCTGGTTTCCGGGTTTAACGTATACCCGAACGAGATTGAAGACGTGGTCAGTCAGCATCCGAAAGTATTGGAATGCGCGGCGATTGGCGTGCCGAATGAGGTAACCGGTGAGACGGTTAAAATTTGCGTGGTGAAGAAAGACGCTTCGCTGACCAAAGAAGAACTGTTGACCCATTGTCGTCGGCAGCTTACCGGGTATAAAGTGCCTAAAATTGTTGAGTTCCGTGACGAGTTGCCGAAGTCTAACGTCGGTAAAATTTTGCGGCGAGAACTGCGTGATGAGCAGAAAAAACCTGCAGCGGCCGATGCCGCCTAGGTTATCATCCACGCCTTACAGATCAACAACGCCGGTGAATGCCGGCGTTGTTGTGTTTGAATCATGAAAGCGACCAAGAGAATGACGTTTTGAACTATCAGTTGATCACTACCGATGCCGGATTGCAGCAGGTCTGCGAGCAGGCGAAAAAGCATGCCCAGATAGCGCTGGACACCGAATTTGTCAGAACGCGCACCTATTATCCGCAGTTAGGCCTGATTCAGTTATACGACGGTGAACAACTCTCCCTGATTGACCCCCTGCCAATCAAGCAATGGCAGCCGTTTATCGAGCTGCTGAGTAATACTCAGATTGTGAAGTTCCTGCACGCCGGCAGTGAGGATCTGGAAGTGTTCCTCAACGCGTTCAAAACGCTGCCGACTCCGATGGTGGACACCCAAATTCTGGCGGCCTTCACCGGTCGACCGCTGTCTTGCGGTTTTGCGACCCTGGTGGCGGAGTATATGCAGGTGGAGTTGGATAAAAGCGAAGCCCGTACCGACTGGCTGGCGCGCCCGCTGACGGAAAAACAGTGCGTGTATGCGGCGGCTGACGTGTTCTATCTGCTGCCGATGGCCAAACGGCTGGTTCAGGAGACGGAAGAGGCCGGTTGGACGGCTGCCGCTAACAACGAATGCCTGTTGCTATGCCAACGCCGTAGCGAGACGCTGGCGCCAGAATTGGCCTACCGTGAAATCACCAATGCCTGGCAACTGCGTCCGCGTCAGTTGGGCTGCTTGCAGAAGCTGGCTGAATGGCGCCTGCGTCAGGCGCGTGAGCGCGATCTGGCGGTAAACTTCGTGGTACGTGAGGAAAACCTTTGGCAGGTGGCGCGACATATGCCGACATCGCTGGGGGAATTGGACTCTCTGGGCCTGAGCGGTCCGGAAATTCGTTATCACGGTAAAACGCTGTTGGCGCTGGTGGCAGAGGCTAATGAGCTGGATGAGGCTGCACTGCCGGCACCGCTGTCGAACCTGATCGATCAGCCGGGCTACAAGAAAGTGTTCAAGGATATCAAGGCGGCGATCGTCATTGTCAGTGAGCAAAGCGGGTTGAGCAGTGAATTACTGGCATCGCGCCGACAGATTAACCAACTGCTGAATTGGCATTGGAAATTGAAGGGTGCTGACAGCCTGCCAGAATTAATCAGCGGTTGGCGCGGTGATTTATTGGCGGCGCCGCTGCAGGCTATTTTGAAGGATTATTAATCGAGTGGTAAAACTTGGGGCAGGGTAAGGAAACGCTGCTCCGATTATTTATTAGAAATAACCATAACAACACTTACCGACAGCATTTACTTTAAACAACAGTGACGCAAGATTAATTGAGATTAATCCCAAAGGCTAAAAACGATTATTAGGCGATTTTTATCTCAATAACTGGTTATGCATACAGTTACCCCCTGCAAGAAAATATACAGGGGGTAATTAGTGCGTCACACTCATTTAGTTACTTCTTCCGATTCCGGTAATGTCACGTTGAGTTCAAGTACCGAAATATCATCCCCTTTCTGCTCAAACTGCACATGCAGCATTTCAGGGTCGATTTGAATATATTTGCAAATTACCGCCAGAATATCGCGTTTCAAATCAGGCAGATACGGGGGCTCACTGTCCCCGCGACGACGCTCTGCGACGATAATCTGCAGCCGTTCCTTGGCTATATTGGCTGTCTGCTTTTTGCGGGACAGAAAGAAGTCTAGTAATGCCATGGTTTATCCCCCAAAAAGGCGTTTCAGGAAACCCTTCTTCTCTTCTTCAATGAAGCGGAAGGGGCGTTCTTCCCCTAACAGGCGGCTAACGGTATCGTCATAGGCTTTGCCGGCATCCGACTCGGCGTCGAGGATCACCGGTTCACCCTGGTTGGATGCGCGCAGTACGGATTGGTCTTCCGGGATAACGCCGACCAATGGAATGCGCAGAATTTCCAGCACGTCTTCCATGCTCAGCATGTCGCCACGGCTGACGCGACCTGGGTTGTAGCGGGTCAGCAGCAGGTGTTCCTTGATTGGCGATTCGCCTCTCTCGGCACGGCGAGATTTGGAAGACAAAATGCCCAGAATACGGTCAGAGTCACGTACCGAGGAGACTTCCGGGTTGGTGGTGATGATGGCTTCATCAGCAAAATACAGTGCCATCAGTGCGCCGGTTTCGATGCCCGCCGGAGAGTCACAAACCACAAAATCAAAATCCATTTCGCCCAGGTCGTTGAGGATCTTCTCAACGCCTTCGCGGGTTAACGCGTCTTTGTCACGCGTTTGCGAAGCTGGCAGGATAAACAGATTTTCGGTGCGCTTGTCTTTGATCAACGCCTGATTCAGTGTGGCATCACCCTGAATCACGTTAACGAAATCGTAAACAACCCGGCGTTCGCAGCCCATGATCAGGTCAAGATTACGCAGGCCGATATCGAAATCGATCACTACGGTTTTCTTTCCTTTTTGGGCTAAACCGGTAGCGATGGCCGCGCTTGAAGTGGTCTTGCCAACGCCCCCTTTACCCGATGTAACAACAATAATGCGTGCCATGAAATGGATTCCTTGTCAAAAGGGCTTAATTTAAAGGTTGTATGGTTAAAGCGTTATCCAACAGGCTGAGTCGTACTGCCTGCCCGACATAGTCGGACGGGATTTGGTCGCTCAACCAGTACTGCCCTGCGATAGAGACTAGCTCAGCACCCAGGTGCGTGCAAAAAATCTGGCACTGTGTATCACCTGATGCACCGGCCAGCGCACGACCGCGCATCATGCCGTAGACGTGAATGTTGCCATCGGCAATTAATTCAGCGCCGGCGCTAACGCTGCTGGTCACTATCAGATCGCTGTTGCGGGCATAAATTTGTTGGCCGGAACGGACAGGGGTACTGATGATGCGCGTCTTGGCGGGGGCGTTGGGATCCACCACCGGGGCTGGCGCAGGCGCCGGTTCCGGTGTGGCCATCTTTTGGCCTTTGCCTTCGTTCAGCAACGGCAGCCCGGCACGGGTTATTGCGCGTTTCTGCCGCTCATCTCTGCAACCGCTGATACCCACAACGCGCAGACCTGCTGCCGTGACAGCCTGTTGAAGTTCTTTCCAGTTTGCGTCGCCGTTCAGCGTTGCAACGTTGATAACAACAGGGGCGTTTTTCAAAAAAGCGGGCGCTTGCTCTACTTTTTCCAGTAACGCCTGACGTATTACCTCGGGTTCCGAATTATGCAAATGAACAACCGATAGGGTAAAACTGCTGCCTTTTAGCTCAATTGGCGATTGTGACATCTATCCTGACTCAGTCTCAGCAACTTTAAATCCCCGGAATACCAATCGGGGTGCGATATTCCGAAGTACTATAAGCATGTTATAGTCAGAGTTATATCCAGGCAAGACGCTGCCCCAATTAAATAGAGTTAAAAACATGCTTTGTGTGATCTATAGAAGTTCTAAACGCGATCAAACTTATCTTTATGTCGAAAAAAAAGACGATTTCTCCCGTGTGCCGGAAGATCTGATGAAAAGTTTCGGTACGCCGCAATTGGCAATGGTGCTTTCCCTTGAAGGGCGGGAAAAGTTAGCCTCGGCGGATATTGAGAAAGTGAAAGAAGCCCTGAAAGAAGAAGGGTTTTATCTTCAGGTCCCCCCGCCGTTGGAAAATTTATTAAACCAGCATTTGTCTGGCGACAAAAAATAACCTGCGAAGATGTAGGAGAGGCTGGAAGCGCTCAAAACTGATAAAGGAGCCGCGTGATGAGATTGTCGGCAATAACCCTGCTATCGACGCTGTTGACGTTAGGATGCACAGTCGGCCAACAGGCGAAGGCGCAAGGGGCCACATCGGCGTCGGAAGCTTCGTCGGGCACAGCTACTCCTGCGGCTCAGAGCCGACTCTCTGAAACGGGTCGCGATCCTGCGCAGTTCCCGGCCTACGTTGAACAGTTAAAGCGCCAGGCGCTGGCGCAGGGCATCAGCCCGGCGATTGTCGACAGTGCTTTCACCGACGTGCATTTTGTCGATCGGGTGATCAAGGCTGACCGTAATCAGCCGGAAAAGAAAATCACGCTGGACGACTACCTCAAACGCGTATTGCCACCCGCCAAGATCGCACAAGGCCGTGCGCTATATCAGCAGTATCATCCTAAGCTTTCGCGGCTCACCGCGCACTACGGCGTGCCGGGACGTTATGTTGTGGCACTGTGGGGCATGGAAAGCGCCTTCGGCAAAATCCAGGGGCGTGAAGATGTGATATCTGCGCTCGCCACCTTGGCTTTTGAAGGGCGACGCGAGGCGTTCTTCAGTCAACAGCTGATGGCGGCGCTGCAAATCCTCGAGCAGGGTCATGTCAGCCGCGAGCAGTTGAAAGGCTCCTGGGCCGGTGCCATGGGGCAATGCCAATTTATGCCGACGTCGTTCCTTAACTATGCTGCGGACGGCGACGGTGACGGCCGCATTGATATCTGGAACAACGTTGACGATGTCTTTGCCTCTACGGCCCGATATCTGTCGAGCGAAGGCTGGCAGCGTGGTGTGGGTTGGGGCAGAGAGGTCAGGTTGCCTGCCGGCTTCAGCACCGAGGCTGTGGGGCTAAAGGATAGCCAGGCGCACAGCGTCAATGAATGGCAAAAACGCGGGGTGCGGCGTCCGGATGGTTCAGCGCTGCCGCATTCCAGCCTGCGAAGTTGGCTGATCACACCGGATGACATGCAGGGCCGGGCATTCCTGGTTTATGATAATTTCCGCACGATTATGCACTGGAATCGCTCTTACTATTTTGCGATCGGTGTGGGTATGATGGCTGACGGTATCGGGCAATAGAAAAAGGCTGCGGTGCCTCCACCAGCGCGTGGAATAACGGGCTTAGCATGCTAAGCCCCTACATGATTGTAGGGAGAGGCGGTATGTATCAACATAGAGACTGGCAGGGTTCATTACTTGATTTTCCGGTAAATAAAGTGGTTTGCGTCGGCAGTAATTACGCCGATCACATCAAGGAAATGGGCAGTGCAACCTCGGCAGAGCCGGTAGTGTTTATCAAGCCTGAAACGGCGCTGTGCGATATTCGCCAGCCGGTGGCGATCCCCAAAGAGTTTGGTTCGGTACATCATGAAGTGGAGCTGGCTGTGCTGATCGGTACGCCGCTAAAGCAGGCTAATGAAGATCGCGTGGCGCGTGCCATCGCCGGATACGGTGTTGCGCTTGATCTGACGCTGCGGGAACTGCAGGCGGGCTTCAAGAAGGCGGGGCAGCCTTGGGAAAAAGCCAAGGGTTTCGACGGTTCTTGCCCGATATCCGGGTTTATACCGGTAGCGGAGTTTGGCGATCCGCAAAATGCGGAGCTGTCCCTGACGGTCAATGACCAGGTGCGACAACAAGGCAATACTCGCGACATGATCACGCCGATCCTGCCGCTGATCAGCTATATGAGCCGCTTTTTCACGTTGCGCGCAGGCGACATTATCCTTACAGGCACGCCGCAGGGCGTCGGCCCGATGAGCTCTGGCGACATGCTGAAAGTCACCCTCAACGGTAAATCACTGACCACACGCGTGATTTGAAACCTGGATAAAACGCAATAAAAAAGGCCCCGCAGGGCCTTTTTTTTCGGTGACGATAGGTCAAAACGCTTATTTACGGCCCAGCAAGAAACCGAAAACAATCCCGACGGCGGCGGCGATAGCTACGCCGGCCAGTGGGTTAGATTCAACCTGAGTCCGCACCGTATCGGCAGCATCTCGAGCCGCGTAACTGGCCTGAGAGGCATATTTGCGGGCTGCGCCTTTGACTTGATGATCCGGTGAGTCCGTTGCTTTACCAAAAGCTTCTTCAACGGCGCCGGCAGCTTCATTTACTTTGTCTTCTGCTTTCCCAAACATACTTGGTTCCTTATCTTCATTCAAAAGGCGAACATTAAACATAGCAGGGATATGCGCTTCTTGGCGGCAAAATGTGCTTTATGAGATGAATCTTACCCGTGAATAATGATGAACAGGGATATGGATGAGGGGGAAACGAAAGGATGATAGACCTGAGTTTTGTACGTATAATTAGACGATATGCTTGGTGTGTTTTATCCCTTTAAGTATCAAGGGTAACGGCCTGATAATACTGGCCGAAAATGTTGAATACCGTTGTTTTAAATAGCGTTTTTTTTAAGCGAACATATTGTTATCGCTATGATTATATTGTGTTTTCAGCCTTTCCATTTGGCTGGGATATCTATATAGTGCACCCTCAAAACCTGCTTGCAGGTTATCTATTCATTTACCTATACCGGACGCGAACATGTCACAAACCCCTTTTTGGCAACAAAAAACGCTGGCGGAAATGTCAGAACAAGAGTGGGAATCGCTGTGCGACGGTTGTGGGCAATGCTGTCTGAATAAGCTGATCGACGAAGATACCGACGAGATTTATTTCACCAACGTAGCCTGTAACCAGCTGAATATTAAGTCGTGCCAGTGCCGCAACTATGAGCGCCGCTTTGAGCTGGAAGAGGACTGCATCAAACTGACGCGTGAAAACCTTACCACCTTCGATTGGCTACCACCGACCTGCGCATACCGTTTGATTGGTGAAGGCAAGCCGCTGTTTGCGTGGCACCCGCTGGTCAGCGGTTCTAAAGCTGCGATGCACGGTGAGCGTATTACGGTACGACATATTGCGGTGCGGGAAAGTGAAGTGGTGGACTGGCAGGATCACATCTTGAACAAACCGAGCTGGGCACGTTGAGGCTTTGAAAATAAAGAAGTTTTAGGTCAGTAGGAAATCGCTTGGGGCATATGTGGGGCATTCCCACCGAAATTAGCGTTCAAAATGCTTAGCTGATCATGATTGTTGTCACTCATCCATTTACCGTAAACGCTGTATACCATTTGGGCTGACGTATGGCCCATCTGGTTAGCAATGAAGTTGGGGTTTGCACCGGCACTTAACGCCCAGCATGCATAAGTGTGCCTAGACTCATAGGCTTTCCGATGCTTAACCCCAGCACGTGCTAGCATACTGCTCCACGTTCCGCTAATTGACCCTGGCGCATACCAATCACCACCGCAACCATTCCTTGCCGTTAATCTCGGCACAAAGACAAACGTGCACTGATCTATCCTCTTCCTGCCAAACTCACGCAGGTTAACTTCAACCTGTCGAGGCCTTCCTACCCTGGTGTACTCCATTTGGCTTTTCAGGGCCTGAATAGCAACCTCGGTTAAGCTTATGGTCCTGTTTCCGCTTTCAGTTTTAGGTGGCGTGAAATGCCCCTTTAACGCCATGTTACGACTTATGGTGATAGACCAGTTGCGTGTATCGATATCCTCCCAGGCGAGGGCGCAGATTTCACCGTGGCGCATGCCGGTATGAACGGCAAGCACCCACAGATTTCTGATCTGCTGCGATGGAGCTGCATCTATCACACGTTGATACTCTTCATAACTTAACGGGTTGGGTTCAGACTTGCTCTTTCGTAACGGGTCTACTCCTTGGAATGGCGACTTGCTGATGTATCCATTTCGCTCGGCAAACTCAAACAATGCTGACAGGCACGTTATGTAGACGTTCACCGTGCGAACGGTTCGGCCCTTCTTGGCGGACCTGTTCTTTTGATAATTACCAAGCAACTGAAACCCGGTAAGCAGCTCCTTTCTAACAGTCAAAATGTCCTCATGGGTTATCGATGACACCATGCGATCAGGAGACAGGATTTCGCAGCATATCTTGATGTAAGAACGGTAGCGCTTGTGAGCATTAAGAGATATCTCCATTCTTTTTAGCTCTAGCCATTTCTCCGCCAAATCTCCCACCTTGATACCTTCCTGCACAAACCCAAACTTCTTCAAGTTCGGGGACTGGGGGAAGCTTGCTGAATAATTAAAGTTTCCAGTTTTGATTGAGTAACAGATTGACGTACGTAGTTCTGATGCGGCCTTTCTGTTTTTTAGGGTGTCGGGAACGCCAAGATTTTCCCTTACCCTTTGCTTTTGGTAGATGAACCATATGCGCAATGATCCGCCATGGTTCTCCACCCCGGTTGGGTATTTCGTCATGTAGCACCTCTAGGTTGAGTGGGGAGGGTATTTAAGCAGAAATCCGGCGGCGGATCGCCGGTCTTTGTCGCTCAATCCATTGGTCGATCGCTTCTCTGTTATACATTATGGGGCTGTTCATCTTTGGATTGAGGTCTGGTGCTACGTGCCGGTACTCCCGGCCCTCCATCCATGTGGTTCTTCGAGCGTGCTGGATCATGTGCTTGGTCATTCCGCTAATGCTCATTAGCAGCTCTTCGGTCACCCACTTGTTAGGGGTTATTTGCAAAACATTGCTCATTATTGCCTCGCTTCTTTATCTATGAGATGCACGTAATAACTCAGCCACAACTTGGCGCTGAATTTACCTGGAGGAATTGCGGTGATTTTCTTGGCGTGATGGTTAAGGATTTCAGTGGTGATTGGGTCGTGCAGTTGCTTCGGCTTTCCTTCGTCTGGGCGATGATTTCAGTCCTGCATCGTCGGGCTACAGACCTAATAGCGTTCTCTATCGTTGTATCCATTGCAGCATCCTATCCATAGAATCCCCACCCCAGAACGATCACACAAATCACCAGCAGGGCCACGATAACCACCGCATCCAGACATGAGCTTTTGATAATCATGCTGCCACCCTCCGTTTGTTTATCTTCTCCAGTTGTTGTAGCCGGTGATCTTCCCGGCACCCCTCATCACAGAACATCCCTTTAGCTATCTTTTCCCCGCACCACTCACTGGCACAGAACCCGGTAAACGTCACCGGTGGCTTTCTGTTTGCCAGGGCCACATCACGCAAAAATGTTTCCAACTCGCTTGCTGCTTCGAATTCATCGCACATTTTCTTTTCCACCTTTATTCAACAAATCGTTTTTGACGACTTCTAAAATTCCGACGGTGGCCACCAATGACAACTGGCCGTGGTATTCGCTGATTAGCTCGGCTATACGCAGGCCAAGCTCACGCTCTACTGGGAATCGCTTCTCAGTAGGTAGGTTGTGAATTGTCATAAGGGATACTCCTAGATAGGTTACTTGGCTGATTTACCTTTCCTGGCTTTGAGGCAGTCGCTCCATACTTCGCGGGCAAAGTCTGCGCGTGGAATGCTCAGCACTCTGCGCCGCGCCTCGATTAATCCTGTCGCTGGATTTTTGATAAGCTCATCCAGCCACTTTTCGAAAGTGTCTGTCATGATGTGCTCCTGGAATTTGAGTAATAAAAACCCTCGCATGGCGGGGCTTCTTGGTACCCGGGTGGACTAGAACAGCTCGAAATTGTCGTCAAACTGATCTGCGTTTCGCTCGACTGACCTTGAAGCCAGGATGAATTGGATACCTTCAAATAGCGACGTTGGCCGCTCAAGCCCGAATATGAACGCATCGTTGTATGTGCGCCCGAGCCAGTATCCGCCGCCGTACTCCTTGAGGCGCTGGAAGAACACCCAGCCGCCTTCTACGAAATTGGGGAGGGTTTCACCGCGATAGACGACTTGATAGCCGAGGCCGTTTTTTGTTGTCATGCTTACACCACAATAAATACTGTTTATGCATACAGTATAATTATGGTTGAGCGGGAGTCAATTGCCACCCTCCGGTGCTGCTGCCAGCATTGCGGCGCGGCAGGCGTTCCAGCCCAAACCGTAAAGATGATTTTTAGTAACGCTATCTTTAACTGCAATCTGAACTCCACCGGCCTGCTTCAGTATTTCGTACTCATCCGGCACTGCTGGCGCTGGAGGTGCGGTGTAGAGCTCAACAATATCTTTCCATCCATGAGTAACGCCATAGTCAAGTGCGCTCATATCATCAGTGAATGCTACTATTTTGCACTTAGTGTTCAATGATCGCTGGTTTGTCCATGCCACCGGCTGCGCCTCCCGGTTAGCCAATATTGACCACATCATTACCTCTTCAGCGGTTGCCGAGCTGCATCCATCGTTAAGCCACTCTTTCACCCAAATCCCGGCTCGTCGTTCGATGAAGAAATCCAGTCCCAGCGATTCAGCGCGCGCTCTCAACTGCTCAGTCGTTAACATTATTCTTCCCCCACAAACTTGAATCCAGCGGCACTGACAGCCCGTTCAACTGCGCGGTCAAACCTCGCCACCTGGAACACACCATCGAACCAAAATTCATCATCATTCTTGCTAGGCAACCGCACCGGCGTAGACAGCTTGGCTTGTAGTTCACAGGACTCCTGCGCTAAACCTAGATTCCAATCTCTCAGTCTTGCGTTATAGGCTTCCAGCTCAGCAATGTGCTTAATTTTCCCATTAAGGTCTTCAAGTACGCTGTATCCGTACCCGCCTTGCTCGAACTCCAAGTTAGCTATGCGCTTATCCTTCGCTTCCAGCTCTGCCAGCAGGGCGAGAACGACATCAGGGTTGGCGGCAGTGATGTAACGCGCGTTTGCCTGTTGCTCGGCGCTGAATGGCTCGTCAAGGCCAGATTCTGAACCACCACCTTCTATTTGGGCGATACTGATAAAATGGCCGTCGTATCGCTCTTCTGTAGAAACGTTGGCGTTGTCGCCGTCACTCCATGAGTCATCATCTAAAATCCACGGCCCCGGAGTTGCGGCCATTGCAGCCGCTTTCAGTTCGCTCAGCTTATTGTCCATTCGCGGCAGCCTCTTCCCAATCAACCCAGGCGTTTTCGCCATCCACGTCAATTTCTCCAGCGTGCCCGCATTTATCACACAGCACCGCGTCACCGAAATGCAGCCAATTATTGTCAATTCCATGACCGGTTACTGATGCGATGCCATGACCGCAGGCGGGGCAGTCATCAAGCCAGTCAACAGATACGGTAGTTTTCTTTTCTTCATTGCTCATAATGATTTCTCCTGGGCTTCAGCCCGTTCAAATTCTGCACCGGGAACAGTGTCTGCTAGCCACGAACCACACCCGCGGCAACGGTAGGTGGTCACGCCGTTCTCTGGGTAGTTTTTGGGGTCAAGGTTTGTCCCGGCCAATGTCTCTGCAACACTTTCGTCTGGATAAAATGGCCGCTTCCCATCATTCCTTCCGATGCGCTGAGTGCAGTTGATTTCGATACTGATAGGCTCACCACAACTGCATGCGCTTTCGATGATGTTGCTCTTACGCTTATCCATTGGTTACCTCTCGGTTAATCTTGTGGCCTGGCGCATAGCATCTCTGCCTGTCAGCACTGATAAGCCAACCATCTTCGCGCGCCTCTCTGGCGCATTCAGACCATGAGTTACCAATAAACTCTTGATTAACCGGCATCTTCCATGATTGCTTGTCGCAATCTGCACAATCGCAATACAGATGCGCCGTGTAGTTAGCGGCGATCATGCTGGGCCTCCAAATAAGCGGCTATGAAGATTTTTGCCGCTTCCGCGTTGATGGCATTACCGTAGGCGCGCAGTCGTCCCACTCTTGCGGTAGCCCCATCAACCAGCGGGAATGAGCCGGGTCTAACTGGCCGCCACTTTTCATCCCGGCAGAGCAACCAGTCAGCATCACGCCAAAAACCGTTAGTCGGGCTGGGCAATTGAGCGTCAATCTCGCAGCTCCCCCGATGGTTGTCCCCCTCTGTGGAGCATTCGCCGCCGCAGCTTCCCCGCGAACCTGATTGTTGTCGATTGTTGTTGGTGTCGGCCAGCCTGTAAGGCAAGCGAAGTCCTGTAGGTTTGACTGCCTTCCTGCCTCCTTCCTCGCTAATACCTTCTGCCAATCCTGATAGGCATTCTTCGTGTTGCTGGCGTTCGGGGTCGGCCACCCCGTTAGCAAACCCTGCTCTGTCGCATAATCCAGTCTGTCGAACGTCCGATCCTTGCCATCTTTCCGGATCACTGTTGGGCCGCTGCCCTTGTAATCGTTCGCTGTTGGGGTGGGCCACCCAGTACGCTCGATCTCGGATGTGCGGAGCGCCGACGCCCGCAGACGGAAACGGGACAAGCCCGAAGGCGTAGTCCATTGCTTCCAGGTCAGCTTGTACAAGGTCGAACCAAGCATTTGCGTTGCCGCTTGCAACCTGCTCGCCAAAAATGTGCTGAGGTCGGCACTCGCTGATGAGCCAATGGAAATGAGGCCACAAGTGCCGCTCATCATCAAACCCGCTGCCTTTGCCTGCCGCGCTGAAAGGTTGGCACGGACAAGAACCTGTCCAGACCGGTTTATCGTCAGGCCATCCTGCGTTGCGGAGGGCATATGACCAGACTCCGATCCCGGCGAAGAAATGGCATTGTGTGTAGTTTCGTAGGTCATCAGGTTTCACATCCTCGATCGAGCGTTCATCAACATCACCAGGCGCGATATGGCCGGCGGCTATCAGGTTGCGCAGCCACTGCGCAGCGTATGGGTCGATTTCGTTGTAGTAGGCTTTACCCACGCTCCACCTCCCTAGCGCTGCCAATAGGCCATGTAGCGAACTCGCCAGCAGGCAGTTCATCGGTCACATCCCGCTCAGCCCAAGCCAAGAACTTCTCGCGACTGACTGATGGGTAATGTCGCCCGAAAGAAACGGATGGGCTGTCGTATTGCACGGTGGTAGCGCCGATATGCAGGATCGTTCTGTCGTTAACCAACCCCATAGTGTTGCGTGGGCGCTTGCCGCGATAGGTTCTACCGCTCTGAAGCTTCAGTTCATTTGCTGGCATCACGCACCTCCACACACTTGAACTCGATCACCCACACCCACGGGTTCACTTTGAAAGTGTTATCTGGGTAAATCCCATCCCATAGGTCACGGAACCACAGCCATGGGTCATGTGCGCCACCATCCACTTCACGCCCCACTGGGTAGCCCTCAGCCCTGGCATCCGATTCGCTGATATCGTTCAGGCGCTCAACACGCACGGCGGTGATTTCCAGCAGGATGCGGGATGCCCAGCGCGGCATGTGGATTGATGGCGTCCATCCGTCCGCGCAGTCAGCATCATCTCCGTAATCCGAGCGATACTCACAAAGGTCTTTCGCTTTGCATCTGCCATCTTTGATGTCCTGAATTTGGTCATCATCGAGATAGTGACCGGCGAAGGTTTCGCGCACCCATAACCGGTCGCCTACCTGGCCGAATGGACACAGCCCATACATCGGCGCATCCATGACGTACGTATAAATCCCGTCTTTGGTTTTGGTTTGCTTCTGTAGTGGAATGCAGTTATCAGCGCCTACATTGGCGATAACACGCCGGGTCTGGCTCTTGCGGCCGGAGAGAATGGCGCGCACCATGTCGCCGTTGAAGATGATAGGGCGCTCTTTCATTTTGCCTCCCCGATTCCTGGCATAACCTCTGTGCGCAGATACACTGCTGATGCTCTGAAGTTTGCTTGGCTGGTAGCTGACGCTGATAACTTCGAAAGGGCATCAAGTGCAGTTGCGGCCTTCTTCACTCCCCGCGCTTCGATAGCGGCAAGGGCGGTGTCAGTGGCTGGGGTTTCTACCCTGATGCTGTCGCGCAAGATGAAAAACGCATCTAACATCCCCGTCTCAGGTACTTCGTCTTGATGCTTCTCGTAGGCGTCCAGTGCCTTCATCATTTCTCGGCCAAATGGTTGTGGGTGCGCAGATTTCAGCGCCGCATTCTCCACGGCCAGCGCATCGCGCTCAGCCTTTACTGCGGTCGCTTCGTTCAGTTTCCTGACCAGATATGCCGCTGTGCTTTCACCAACCAACAAATCACCTGGCATACACTTTCCGTGCAGGAATCCTTCCATTTCGTATACGTTCATTGTTCACCCTTAATTTTCGTGTTTGATTTTTGGCATACGGCCGCGTGGCCTTGGCTTCATATCTGGGTACCGGCCGCTGGCGATTAACACGGCAATGCGACTAACGATTCGCTTGGAATCTCGGCTCATAATCTCGGTTATTTGGCTGATGGGGTAACCGGCCTGATAGAGGGTCGCGAGCTGGTTTTCGTCGTCATGGCTCCACGCTTGATAGTGGAATGCCGAGGAGAATCCATGCTCGTTAGCCCATTTAACAATCGACTGATAGGGACGCTGGCAGACCTTGGCTATTTCGGCAGCGGATACCTTGCCGAGTCGCTCGGTGATGAACTTGATTTCTTCAGCTGAGTAGCCGTCAAAGCTAACCAGCTGCTGCTCTATCTGGGTTGGCGTTAGCCGATATCCGCGCTGGATAGCGTTTTTAATGGCTGCGTTAAACGAGAATGGATTGACGATTGACGCCAGTTCTTCGCCAAGGAAGATGGATGCCTTAAAACGCAGCTCAGCCATGTCTGGCATGTCTTTGCCTACGTTAATCAGTAGATGGTTCAGGTACTGGACTTCACCAGGCATCAGCTTGCTGCAGGGTAGGTCATCCTCTTTGACGACCGTGTGAATCACCCTGTAGCTGTCAGTGAATAGCTGATAGACGTAGGTGTAATTTCCGTCAGGGGAGTGCAGTCCATCTACGGGCAGGTACTGCGTCCAGCCTAGTTGAGCTAGTGGTGACTCTCGGCTGAGATTCTCCAGCTTGAATGCAGAAATAACCTTCCCCGGAGACGTCATCACGTTTCCGCGAGAAAGGGCTTCCCTACGAAAGTTATTCGCATGAAGAGGGTGAGTGCTCATGATGACCTCCGGAGTGGAGTTATTCGTTGACGCTGAATCGCCAGTCTTTGCGTTTCTCCAGCACCATTCCGAGTGACTTGGCTTTCTGGTCTGCGGCCCAAAATTTTGGGATTCTCGTGCCGTCAGGAAACTCCCAGCAGGTACCAACAATCCGAACAACCGTCTGTATTTGTCCGGCTGGTTCACTTGCTTTAGGTGTGCAAGGGTTATCCCTACTGAACGGCCTGCGTTCAAGTGGTAGGAGATGATCGGGGCATGGTGGGTTGAAGGCTGCGAAATGAGCGGCAGTCCTTGCCATCATTCCGTTAACTCGCCAGTGTGATTCTCCCCGTTCGGCACAGTCCATGGCCGCGAGGACGTCCACCGCGATTGCAGTGTATAGCTCTTGTTTGGTCATTGGTGTTACCTGCGGGGAGTGAGGTTAGGCTACTTCGCCACATATGGGGGTGTGATATTTGTGCCATTCAGTATGGCAACGCTTGCAGAGCCACATCACTTCTAAAGGTTTTGTGTAATCACAATGGTGCGCCTGCGGCTTGCATTCATCACCGCACATTTCACACCGGTCGGGCCGTGATAACTTTCCGTCTCGCAAAAAATTTCCCACTAAGGTGTGGGCTTTTCTCTTGATGGGGTTTCTCTCAATAAACCTGAGTTTTGCTCCATTTGACTTCTCCTTTCCGCCCTCTGTTTTTAGGTAAGCTGCTCGAGCTTCAACTCGGTGGGGGTGATTTGCTCTACTACGGTCGTATTGACTCAGGCATGATTTGCAGGCTGCAGTATACCCGTCCGTGGAGGCCCTCCTTACTTGGAATTGGCTTAGCTCCTGCTCAAATCCGCATCTGCTACATATCTTGTAAGGCATGCAGCCCCCTTAGAATGGTATATCAGAATCGTAATCGTCGAAGTCCATCGGTGGTTCACTGTTGTTAGTGCCTTGCGCCGGTACTGCGCGTTGCTGCTTCCCGTTTGGCTGCGGAGCCCCATCTCCTTGACGGCCGCCGAGCATCTGTAGAACACCGCCGACGTTGACATGAATCTCTGTGGTGTACTTTTCCACGCCAGCCTGGTCCGCCCACTTTCGCGTAGTCAGTTTTCCTTCTATGTACACCTGCGAGCCTTTTCGCAGATATTCGCCAGCAATCTCAGCCAACTTCCCGAACAGCACCACTCGGTGCCACTCAGTTTTTTCTTTCTGCTCGCCGGTCGCCTTGTCACGCCAGCTTTCGGAGGTTGCTAGGGTAATGTTGGCAACTGCGCCACCATTGGGGAGGTAGCGAACCTCTGGGTCTTTCCCCAAATTCCCCACCAAAATTACTTTGTTTACGCCCTTACTGGCCATTTATGCCGCCTTTTTGAAGTCTGATTTACGATGTTTGAAGATGTCGATTACCTGGTCTTGGTGTAACTTTGAGTCACCTACAGCAGCCCACGCCGCCTTATACAAAACCGTCAATTGTTCCTCTGTGGTTGCCTTGGAAGCTTCCTCATTGAAGGCTAGAGTTATTTCATCAAGGGTTGGGGATGGCGGGGAGGGCGGTAAAGCCCAAGTAGGTAAATCAGGTGTTTGCCACCAGATATTCACGTATTTATTCGATTTGTCTTTGTATGCAGCTTTATTCCACTGGTTGTTGCGTTCGGTGCTGCATACTGCGAAGCGTTCTTCAAGCAGATACAGGTACCGGCCAATGCCCCACTGAACGGCAGCGCGTTTCATTGCGCCAGATATGCCGCCCTTGACCGCCTCGACTTGCGTGTTTTCTGCACCGTCCCACTTTGTGATCCACTCCCCTTCGTGCTTGATCGATATCCCACACAATACTCCTCCGCTCGGTGATGGCTGGAACTCGTTACGCCAGCCTGTCTTGCCGCATACCTCATCCAGGCGCTTCATGATCGCCCGGTTCGTTACGTAGCAGAGCACCATTGCCCACGGACCATTGCTTGCCATACCACACTGCTGAACCCGCCATTCAATGTCTTCAACAGCGAAAGGCTCATCAAGTTTTGCTAAATCCATAAATCACCTCAGAATGGCGCTGAGCCCAAGAAATAACGCTGATTCATCTTTTCCAGCATTGAAAGGTTCAGACTTGCTTGAACAGCCTTGTGCATTCCCTTCCGCCTGTAATGCAATGCATCAAGCACATGGCTACGCCGGTTAGTTTTGCTTTGCTCGAGAGTGGTTGCGAGGCTCATTTCATCCCCCGATAGAAAAGTGAATTAGCTAATTGGAAAAGCATGTTGTCGTTCTTCTCTTTGGCGAGCAGGGCGAGAAGCTGCATTGTTCTGGTTAGGTCCATTAGGGATCACCTCGCTGATTGAGAGTGTCTTTCAACCACCGGCCAATGCAGCGCATACGGCGAGTGATAATTTCGAGTAGGGATTCGTTATGGCAGCCAGCAATAGGCCACCCTGCAACGGCATATTGCATGGCTAGTTCCTTTAGAATTTAATTTGATTAGTAGGTAATGCGGATTGCTGATACTTCGCCTTTGGCGATTGCGGTGATGCACTTCTTGGCACAATCTTCCGGCACGCCAGCGGCTACTAGGTCAGCCAGTGCCTGGTTATTTATCGCCTTGCGATGCTCAACATCTGCGGCACGTTTTGCGGCTTCATCAGCAACGCGTTTTTCTTCTGCCAGCCGCGCATTTTCTTTCGCTTCTGCTTCGCGCCTAACCTTGTCAGCCGCTTCCTGAGCTTTGCGTTGTTCTGCTGCGATAGCTTCCTGCTTCTCACGCTCCGCTTTCTGTTGCGCTTCGACACGCTGGCGATCTGCTAACTCAGCCGCCTCTTTGGCTTCACGTTCTGCGCGCTCCTTTGCCGCTTGCGCTTCTGCTTCCCGGCGTGCAGCGGCTTCAAGTTCAGCCTTGGCTTTCTGCTCAGCTTCGATACGAGCCCATTCTGCTGCTTGGCGCTTTAACTCTTCTTCATGAGCTATGCGCTGACGCTCGGCTTCAGCTTTTGCCTCTGCTATTTCACGGTCGAATTTCTCATTAAGCAGGAGTGCGATTTCGTGATCGGCTTCAACCTGATTGGCTAGTTCTTCAGCCTGTCGCTTTGCTTCTTCTTCAGCTTTTAAACGCTCTTGCTCGGCTTCCCATTCGGTTAGTGGTAGGCGCGTTTCATCGCGAAGAGCATCGCAGGCATCAACGAAGCGCTTAATTTCTTGCTCAGCAGGCTTCACAGCCTCTTTAAGTCGCTTCAGATACTCACGCCCGGGTTTTTCTACTGCCGTCTTGCTACGGCTTACCTGCGCCGCAAGAGACGCCACCCGATCACGTCCTTTCTTAGTGCTCAGGTCTGGCGTTTCATTCACGCTTGCCTTGATATGCTCCAGGTATGCATCAAGACCATTTGGGATATACAGAGCCGGTGCTTGTTCCGGCTTAATTTCGATAACGGTTAAATCGGTCGACTCGGTCACGGCATCTCTCCTTTTATTGATAGGTATTCATTGCTGAACCAACTCGTAAATTGGCTTAGCGATGGGTAAAAAAATGGGCCGCACAAGGCAGCCCGAAGTGATGATAAGAGGGGTTATGTCTTCTTACTGGTACATCATCAAGCCCGCTAGATAACGAGCTTTGGGATGGTCAGCGACCCAATGCCTTGTTGATGGATTCTCTTGCCCTATCAATAGATGGTTGCACCGCATCTGCGACGCCTTCCCAGCGGTTATTTATCTTTGCTGCATTCCGTGCATTTACTTGGTATGCGACCAAGTCCTTAACTGTTTCCTGAAGCGCTTCAAGAAGCTCAGGAGCCGCACTTACAAGATGTGCATTTGCAACACACTCTGTGTCACGGGTCATTGGTAGCGCTACGCCACTAACACCAACTGTCATTCCTCGACAATCAACCACCTTTCCATAGCGATCAATTAGCCATGGCCCCGGCGTACCTTTAAATTCACTCATCACATAACCCTCATTGGTTGCGAGCTTTCAGCATGGCGTCAGCAATATGGTAGGCATCCTCAGACAATTCTTTGTATTGAGGCGATTCTGGACCACCGCCAAAACTATGCCCGTCATACCTGCGAATGATGGCATGCATGGCCTTTGCGGCGAAGTAGTCACGCAATGTCATACCTCCCGTGTAATCATATTGACCTCCATGGTCAGGGAACGCAGGCCCGCCTGTTTCTTTGCTCATTTTGCTACTCCAATCAGAATAATAATCGCCACGGACCAGAAGAGGGCGCAGCCTGCCAGAACCCAAAACCAAACCTTCTCGTTGTAAGTCATGCTGCACCCTCCAGTTAAAAGAAAAGCCTCCGAAGAGGCTTTGTGCTTGCGCTTTCCCCAGACATAACATCCGTGTTAATTCGCAATGAATATAATTAGTTGCCTGCTTTGTTAATCCTCTCAGGCGGCGAGGATTCCCGTTGTACCCCTACAGCGAGAAATCGGATAAACTTCAATCACCCCTACAGTTAGAGAGTGATTAAAATGTCAGAGAATAAAGGCATAGTTAGTAGAATTACGGATGCTGTTTCAGGTGCAGGCGGCGCTATAAAAGCAACAGTTGATGCCGTAAAGGACATTCAGGCGCTGCATGTAGACTATAACGTCAAGGAAAAGACGTTTGATTTACTTACAAAGCTAATGGATATCCAGTCACTACTCATATCTGCTAAGGAGAGAATTATTGAGCTTGAAGATGAGAAAAAACAGAAAGAGAATTGGGAACTCGAATCTTCTAAGTATGAGCTTATAAGTCCTACGCCTGGCTCTTTTCTCTACCGCATTAAAGAATCTGAGAAGGGCGATCAACCCGTAATTTATCTTTGTACCGCATGTCACAATAACCGAAAAAAATCTGTGCTTCAGTTTCAAAGACAGGTCGCACCTATGAGTGGAGTGGCATATTTGTTATGCCATTTATGTAAAGCAACTTATCAAATTCCTGTTGCCACACTTAAAGGTGATCACAAGTCCTAATTCGTACAGCGAGATTTTAACGTGCCGTTATTTTCTCGCTCTTGCGGAACCCTGCAGCGAACATTGCTACCTCTGGCAGGCACCGGTTGTCAGGGCTACTTACCGGTTTAACAAAGTGCGTTAGCGTCACTAACTCGGCACGACTTGATACAGAGCGCTTATTACTGACTGCCACCTTTTTCACGTTGGTAACTTCTTCCGGTTTCTGCCCTAAAGCTTTGCAGATCCGCGACTCAACCAATTTTTTATCAATCGCCTCTGCTGCGCGGCGTTGATGACGGCGAGCTGCTGCGTTCTCTTTTCTTGCAGGCTTTACCGACTTGCCATAGCTAATCGTTGTCATGATGACTCCTATATGATTGGTGGCTGACCTGTCGCAACAGGGCACTCACCAATCGGTTAGGTTCGGTACGTTATCGGTACCTTCCGTAGAGCTTCCTAGCTCGTTGTTACAATGAGCAGCCTGACTTCATGTCTGGCGCGGCTGGTAGTTCCGTCTGCCGCATCGCGTTTCGTTTCGATGGGTTGATAATAGGCGCAGTTATATTTCATGTAAATAGCTATAACTATATTATTATCGCTTTGACTATTATTATGTTGATATACAAGGTTATTTATTTTCACCTCACCCATCAAAAAACCATCGCACCTAGCCAAAATCAGGTGTGTATAGGCATGTCGGGGCAGCGAAAAAGTGCAGGAGGTCGGATTTAGTGCAGGTGCGGTGGGGGCTAGGGGATCGGCAGGCACAAAAAACCCGGCTCGGTGGCCGGGTTTAGTTACTGTATCATTGATGCGGCATTTAGCATTTTTTCATAATACTTATTCATATCTTCTTTACTAAAGGCATTAATTAGGTTGTTCGTGTGCTTTTCTAGCAGGTTCAGCTGGTGCCGCGCTCCTTTCTCTTGCGCAGTGGTCTCAGCGGCATAAATAACGAAAGAGTCAATGTTGCAGTGGAAAATCTCGATTGCCTTGCTAATAGTGAGCGCACTTAGAGCTGCTTCTCCCATCTGCTTTTTAATGTTTTCTGAACGGAAATCAATTGTTTCCGTAAGATGGTATTTTCCATTCTTTAACAAAAAGTCTGCTGACAGTCCCTCATCGGCACTGATGGGGTAGTTAGAAACTACCTTATGATGATAAAGGTCTTCATCAAACTTACTGAAAATTCCGTGTTGTACAAAAGTGTCTTTAATGTCAAAAAATACCTTTCTATTCACTCTTCTGTGCCGAGCACGCTGAGAGTTCACCAATCTGTCCATTAGTTCTGAAACTTTTTTATCATAATTTTCAGCTGGTTGAACCGTAAACGCACCAAAGTCAGATATAGTTAATGATCCCTTGAACAACTTTGGCAACAGAGTTACATCACCGATTGAATTGGATAGGTCAACAAAAGATTGATGCACCTCCTCCAGGTACTCGAGGTCTAGGCATTTATCTATCGCCTTCAACTTTGAAACGGAGTTGAGCATTCTGACGTCAATGCTAGCATCATGGTACACAATCAAACCAACATTAATCGTCTCACCTTTCTCTAGATTAGGTGTGATTCTGATTAAGCTGTACTTGAATGTTTTCATGAAGTTATCTCCAATCTTATTGCATTTAATCTCTCAACTCTCTCTGGGCTGCCCCACCATCGCAAAATCAAATCCTTTTGCATTGGTGGTAACCAGTCCCTTGGCATAGTATCCAGTATATCAGATATGGTACCTACACCAATCATTTCAAGCCTGTCAAGAACATTAAGTGCAACCAATCTGAGCTCATCTGTTTCTCCGATTAGCGTCTTAGCCGCTCGCCAGTTTACGTTTGTGTTTGAATCCGATGGCAAGGTAACGGATGTACTCCGTGGCCACCCTAAAACAAATGAACTAAGGCTAAAGTCGAAGGTTTTTACAATTACTTGCCCACGACTATTATGCATGTAAAGGTAATTGTTAAGATGCCGATCTACGTTGTGTACGAACTGATCGAACGCATAGATAGCCCATAGTTGCTTTTTTAGTGATTCATTGGCGTTACTGAGTAATTGGACCCATTGAGCAGCGTTTAACCCAGACTTCCATGCTGCATGTTCAATTCGTGAGCCAAAAACGTACTCTCCATTGGCTACACATTTCAATATTTTACATACTGGCGTGGCGATACCGCACCTTTCCGCCAGGTTTGTACAAAACCATTCTGCGGCTGGAACCTGTGCAGGATTTTGGACTGGGAATGGCGTATTACCACCTGTGCTTTTAACTGCATACTCCATTTCATCACTAGCGATCGCAAATCCAGATAGATGAGCGGTTCCTAGACCTGATGGGGTGTAATCGCTAAATTCTAGTTCAAATAAGTGACCTTGCTCTGGTTCGATATTCTCTTCAAAGTCATCATCTTGTTCCACTTTTACACTCCCCCAGATCGATTTCATGCTGCTTCCTAATCCTATAAGATTTCTATATGAAATTTTCGTTCTATTTCAAGTGCTTAATTATTGTATTGCGGTATGTATGATTCGCTTTGGCCTAATCTTCGCATCTCTCTATCCAGCTCATCAGCCCACTGGCTACAGCTTTCCATACATGATCGATTCATGCAGCAGCGCTTTGCCCATGACGTAAAACTGGTCTTCCGTATCCTCAAGGATTTCCCACCGCTCAAGGTTAGGGTTGTCTGAAAGAACAATAAGCTTTGTTCCTTGCATCTGCAGGCGCTTTACGTGGAATGTTTTCCCGTAAACGAATGCATAGACACCATCTGTGGTGAACTCACGTACAGAAACATCGAAAAACAGTCTGTCGCCTGATTTGATGGTGGGGTACATGCTGTCGCCATCCACGGTCATAACCTTTACGTCATCAGCCGATCGACTGCCAAATAGTGCCCTAGCGCGATCAGATGTGAATTCAATGGCATTCAGTACTTCAACTGCTTCTGAAAGCATGTAGCGCCCTGGGCCAGCACTGACTACCAAGTCCAGAACCTCAATGCGATAAATATCGGAATCTCTCGTGGTGCGACCAATTAAATCCTGCCGCTTAGGTTGGGGTGTGTCGTCTCGCATGGGTTCAGAACCATCCGCTAGCCATTCGGCTCGAACTCCAAGAACACTCGCTATCTGGACTGTTTTCTTTGACCCCTTAGCACCACCGCTAACAAGCTTCCAAACGCTTGGTTGAGCCATGCCAACCGCCTCAGCAAGAGCGCCCTGAGTGAAGCCACTTTCTTTCATGGCCAGATTTAATCGTTCTGAAAATGTCATTTTTTTCATATCGCTATCTTATAGCCGAGACTATTAAATTATCAAATAGCTACATCTATTTACATCATGAATAGCTTGAGCTATTATCGGGTTGAATTTAAGAGATGGAGTGATTTTATGGTCAACCAAGCAATCAAGAAGGCTATTGACGTTCTGGGTAGCCAGCAAAAGCTTGCCGAGGCCTGCGAGGTTAAACAGCCTTCAGTCTGGGCGTGGCTGCACGGAAAGAAAAAAGTTTCAGCCGAAAATGCCAAGCGCATTGAAGTGGCTACTGGCGGGGAGGTTCCCGCGTATCAAGTTAGGCCTGACCTGACAAGCTTATTCCCACACCCGCAAGCAGCATAGGCAACACCGCTCTTTTCACAATAGGCATGAAGCCTTACATCGTCACCGAGAACGTGACAAATAAAAACCAACAAATATCTATGTGGCAATCCCCACGGATGCCGCACGTAACTATTTAACCAACATGGACATTCTACGAAATGGAATTAGCAAACTACAGCAAACCAACAGAGCAAGAGATTAACCGGGCCGAGACTGACTTACTTCTGACGCTATCACTGGTCAGCAACAGGGAGTTCGCTCGTATGGCTGGATGCCATGAATCGAAGATTAGCCGCACAGACTGGCGCTATATCGCAACCATTCTCTGTGTAGCCAAGAAGTCACTGGAATTTAGTCCTCTGGGGATGATGGTGCAGGAGGTGGTGAAAGCGGTGGGCGTTAAAAATAAGAAAACCCCGGTGGCAGCCGAGGTTTCTGAACAACAAATCACTATCAATTTCTGAGGTAAATAATGGCACGAAAACGCAGAAATTTCAAGCAAGAAGAGGAACGGCAGCATCCGGATTCACCTGACGGACTTGTCTACACAGCAGCATGCAATAAGCCATTCGCCGAAAGGTTGATTGGCGTTTTCAGACTGGCTAAAGCAGGGGTGAAGAAAGATGGGCGTCGTTAGAAAATTATCCGACTACAGGCAGCAGGAGCGCCACGTAGAGACACCGGAGGCAACCGGTAAGGGGTTTGCCTTGATACACCGTCAATTCATGGATAGCAGACTGTACAAGGACTCACAGGCAGTACACCTCTGGCTCCATCTGATACTTAAAGCAAACTACTCGCCTGCAGTCGTTAACACCGATGTGGGTGAGATGATGGTTGGTCGTGGGCAGATGATTACCGGACGCCCAACCCTGGTAACTGAGACATTCATCCCAGACAACAAAGTGAAGAGTTTACTTCGCAGCTTCGAGTCAAAAGGAATGCTAAAAGTCGAGGCGATGGGCAGGAAATTTAGCCTGATAACCATCCTAAAATATGACGATTTTCAGTTCCCAAATTGTCCAACGGATGTCCAGCGATTGTCCAACGCGAACACCAGTAATAATGCGGCTTCCAGCGATGTTTGTCCAACGGATGTCCAACGATTGTCCATAAACAATAATATAACTAATAACTCTTTATCTAAAGATAAAGAGAGTGCCGTAGCAGCCGTAAAACCTGAACAGAAAAAACCAACCCACTCATGCCAAGACGTTATCGATGCCTACCATCGGATACTGCCGGAATGCCCTAGCGTTCGAGCGTTGAGCGACAAGCGCAAGAACCTGATCAAAACCTTCTGGGTGAAGGCAGGGAAGATTACCCGTCAGTTGGACAACGCGCCTTTCAGCATGAAGGCATGGGAAGACTACCTGGCTTACATCTCGGTTAGCTGTCGCTGGATGCTGGGTGATCGCCCTGATGCCAAGACTGGTAAGACGTGGCGCTGCAAGAATATTGATTACTTGCTGAACGACGAGGTTTATTTGAAGGTTCGAGAGGGGAACAGTGATGACGTCTGATTACCGGCTGCCGCCGAGCAGCATCGAGTCTGAGCAATCAGTGCTTGGCTCAATCCTACTAGACGCGCAGAGCGACCGAGTTCAGCGCGTTTTTTCTTTCCTGAGTGCAGACATGTTCTACACCCGGCAGCACGCTGTGATTTACCGCGTTGTACGCGAGATGAACAGCAAAAGCCAAACTATCGACCTGCTGACCTTGGCAGACCGAATGGAAGCATCAGGTGAACTGGATGGCGTTGGTGGATTCGCATACCTGGCTGAGCTTTCGAAAAACACGCCAAGCGCAGCAAACGTGATCGCCTACGCAAACCGAGTTAAGGATTCCGCCCTGGAGCGTTTCGCAATCGAGCAGGCAAACAAGATGCTCGAGGTGTTCTATACCCCGTCAGCGCTTTCCACTTCTGAAAAACTTGAAGCCATGCAATCCCTGGCCATGCATACCGCAGACAAGTCACGCGTAGGATCGGTTCGCGGTGCGGTTCCATTTGCTGAGGCATTCGATTCTTGGGTGGGAATTGTCGAGAAGCGCCTCGGTAATGATCCGACCGCAGTCGGGATTTCAACAGGCATTCCATCGCTGGATGACATCTTGGCCCCGAAAGGCCTGGTGAATGGTTCACTGCTGGTAGTGGGTGCGCGGCCGAAGATGGGGAAGACCACGCTCTACATGAAAATGGCGCTGAACTGCGCATTGGAAGAAAACAAACCGGCGATAGCCTTCAGCCTAGAAATGCCACAGGAGCAACTCGTCGAACGCTCGTTGTCTCAAGCATCAGGAGTCAGTTCGTCAAATTTCTATCTCGACGGCTACGACGACAACCGGTTCGCGCTGGCATCAGCGAAAGGGCTGGAAATCGCACAGAGCGGTAACCTGTACATCGATGACACTCCCGGCCTGTCTCTGGCTCACATCGTTGCTGAAAGCCGCAGGATTAAGCGTGAGCGCGGTTGTGTAGGGATGATACTCGTTGACTACCTGACGCTCATGAAGGCTGAGAAGGCGGAACGAAACGATCTGGCTTACGGCATGATCACCAAGGGGTTGAAGAACCTTGCCAAGGAACTTAACTGCGTCGTCGTTCTGCTTACTCAGCTTAATCGCGACCTTGAGAAGCGAACCAATAAGCGGCCACTCCCGAGTGACTCCCGCGATACCGGGCAAATCGAGCAGGACTGCGATTACTGGCTTGGAATTTACCGAGAAGGTGCCTATGACGAGAACGCGAACCAACAAGACACTGAGCTGCTACTCAGACTAAACCGGCATGGTCAGTCTGGCGTTGTGTTCGTTGAGCAGCGCCATGGTGCGATTTACGACTGCAACCAAGACCAAGCTAAAGCCAGAATGGCAGAAACTGAGCGCCGGTCATCGAAACAGAAGGGCGGTTTTTAATGGATAAAGATAAACCAGTTCTGCGTTGTCACTTCTGCAGCAAGACCCAGCATGAGGTTAAAAAGTTAATTGCTGGGCCATATGCCCATATCTGTAATGAATGTGTTGTGGGATGCATTGAAATTTTAGCGGGAGTAGAGCCGCGCAAAGGAGATAACCATGGATAAGCTACAGGTGACAGTTTTTATCTGCGCCGATATTGAGCCGTTTATCTGCGAGGTGAACGGGAAATGCACAATTTCCGCTTTGGAAGAAATTGAAAAGGACATCAACGAATACCACGACGACATGGACGAAGCTGGAAATTACACATTCAAGTGCAATTGGTTTCCTGGTCAATATGACGAGCTGGGCCGATGCGAACAATCGCCTGGCTGGGAACTTGACCTAATTAAATTCGAATCACCCGAGGTTAACCATGGATAAGCTACGAGCAGATTTTGAAGAAGATTTTGAAAATGAAACAGGCTGGCCAGCCGGCGAGCACCCAAGCCAAGAAGTTGCCGATTTATGCTGGAGAATCTATCAGCAAAGCCGAGCAAGCATCGTGGTTGAGCTTCCGGAAGAAAAGGAAGACAAAGCGAGAAACTGTTCATCCGATGATGTTGCTTACGGATTTAATCAAGGAGTTGGCGCTTGCCGCAATTCCCTCCGCTCTATCGGCCTATCAATCAAAGGGGAGTGATATGGAGCACCACTTAAAAATACTTCCATCGCATTTTGATGCGGTGAGCAAGGGTTTGAAGTTAGCAGAACTGCGTAAAAACGACCGTCGATTTGAAGCGGGCGACATCTTGCAGCTTTGTGAGTGGAATGGTGAATATACTAGCCGCCACGTATCTCGGATCGTCACCCACGTTGCAGATGTCAGTGAATATTTACCTGATTACGTCTTGTTAAGCATGTGTGGAAACTACAAGGAGTGAATTAATGGACGACTTCTGTCTCCATAAATCCACCCTAGGCCAATTCACCAAACAACTCTTCGACCTCATCTCCAGCGGCAAACGCTACCGAGTAAAAATATCCGAATGGCGCGACAAGCGCAGTCTTCCTCAGAACTCACTCCAACACATGTGGTACGCAGAGCTAAGCGCTTATCTCATTAAGCGTGGCAAGCCCTTTGCGTCTCCAGAATGGGTGAAGGATGCGATGAAACACACTTACCTCGGATACGAAGAGCGCGAAATGGTGGATGTGGTTACGGGTGAGAAAACCATTAACCGATCGCTTCGGCACACGGCAGACCTCGATACAGGCGACATGCATTTCTACCTGAACCAGGTTGAAGGCTGGGCGCTGAACATCGGCTGCAGGTTAACGATTCCTGCTGATAGCGAGTACAACCAACTCAAACAGAAACAGGTGGCGTAATGAGTGACTACACGGGAAGTAACACCCCAGTTGAGATACGTGATCTATGGAGAACGCCGCTAGAACTGTATGCGGCACTGGATGCTGAGTTCAATTTTGTAGGTGATGTGGCTGGAAGCCATCTCAATCATCTTCATCCGGCGTTCCTGACCAAAGAGGATGACGCATTGTCTGCAGACTGGTTTCATTCATTCGGTGCAGGTTATCTGTGGTGCAACCCTCCATATAGCGACATCACTCCATGGGTCACCAAAGCCATTGAAGCCGCATTCAATGGTAATGGCGTGGTGATGCTGGTACCGGCTGACCCCTCTGTCGGTTGGTTCAAACTCGCCAGGGAGCATGCAACAGAAATCAGGTTCATCACTGGAGGCCGTATATCGTTTGTAAGGGCGGATACCGGCGTATCGGTGAACGGAAATAACAAAGGCTCGATGTTAATCATCTTCAACCACATGCGACGAGGTGCCGGGCTGACAAGCTTTGTAGATCGGGATGGGCTGATGAACTATGGCGCAACATCGATAAAATTGGGGATGGCCTCATGACACGAAGGCGTAAATCAGTCTGGGACAGACTAGAAGAGAAGCTGATATTCAAACCAACAACCCGCACTCCCCGCAAGAAGAAGTTAATCCCAACCGAAATCCCAACTTACAACTATACAACGACGCTGATAGACAGCATGTGGCTGCGTCGCCGCGCCAGGAGGAATCCATGTTAATTACTGCAATCATACTGGCCTGCGCTTACTGCTTCGTAGCTGGCCAGTTCTTCGAATTCCTCAGCAAGAACGAGCCAAGCCTAACGACGGTTAAATCATTACTGCTTAGCCTCTCATGGCCCGGCAATGCCGTTCTGTTTTTATTGATGAGGTGCATGCGATGATCTGCACCGATTGCGGAAAGGAACTGCAGGAAGATGAAATTTATGTATGCGACTCCTGCGACCAGGAGCAACGCAAGTTCATCGAATCAGTGACGGGAGAGGATGACGATGGCTAAAGGCAAAGTGCCGAAGCCCAAGACCTGCCCCATCTGCAATGTCGAATACATTCCCCGAAGTTCAATCCAGAAAGTCTGCCACAACTACAAATGCGCCATTGCCTTCAACAAGAAGCGCGATGAAGAGATTGCCATGCGTGAAAAACGCAAGCAGGAGCGCCTACAGCGCGATGAACTACGGCAGCGAAGGGAAAGGTTAAAGACAAAATCAGAATGGAACAAAGAGGCTCAGGCAGCGGTAAATCGCTTTATATTTTGGCGCGACTATGGGAAGCCATGCATCGCCTGTGGCAGAACGCTTAACTACGGCGTACGTGGCGGGGCAGTAGATGCCAGTCATTATCGTTCTAGGGGAGCAGCTCCGCATCTTCGCTTCAACGTTTTCAACAATCATGCCGGGTGCGTTCATTGCAACCGCGACCTATCAGGAAACCTGATCCCCTACCGAATAAACCTCATCGAGAAGATTAGCGCTTTCCGCGTTGAACGAATCGAGCATGACAACACACCACGGAAATTCGATATCGCTTACCTGCAGCGGGTGAAATCAGTATTCACGCGCCGGGCGAAGCACTACGAAAAACTCCGCAAGAGACAACTGGGGGCAGCCTAATGGCAACTGTGTTTACCGATCTCCAATCAGCAATCGAAGAGGCTCGATTTATGCGTGAGAAATATCACCGGGACTACGGCGTATTTCAATGCACAAACGTGATGAAAGTGAAGCCAGCCTATAGCGGAATAATGCCGATGTTCACGACCAGGTACGACAAGCATGGCACTGTTAACACTGACGAGGTGGCTGCATGAGAAAAACGGACGCGATTTATTTCCTCCCCATTGTCGCCAAGCAATCTGATTTGCGCCGCGTTTGGTGTCGAGGAAGGAAAACGATCACCCCAGCACAGCGCGTATGGACCCGTTATATGCTCACGTTGTGGGGGCGGCATCTCGGCGGTGACGACTCGCCAGCTGGCTGTGTAAATGTCATTGGCCGGCTGATGATTCGCACAGAATGGAGTGAGGGGCAATCCAACCGAATTGTTGAAGTGGTCGAAGCTCTGCACTCACAAGGATATCGTGGGGAAGAGCTCTTTAAGCGGTCACGCGAACTGGTAATTCCTGGGACTTCCGCAAGCAGTATCATCGCTCTCGCCAAAGAATCTGATGATGCCGCTTTTGTTGAATCTGTGATGAGCAAGGCCATTAAACGAGATAGCCCGATTCGCTCTGTAGCCATTAAACGATATTGTGATCGCAAATGCCCGCAAGACATTGCGAGAATGATTGAACGAGAAACTGGCGCTGATATACAGGCGTCGAGAAAGCGAGTGATTTGGTGTGAGGAAATACTCGAAGAAGAAATGTTTTATGCCATTAAGCGTGAAATGGAGAAGGAATTTCTCCATATCTCAGCATAAAAGAAAATAAAGTTGCAAAACGGGAAATTGGAGTATATATTTTCAGCTATGCTCGGGAGCGTAAAGCGAAGAGCGGTGATTCAGGAAACAAAGAGGCGGCTCCTGAACACTGATTCCGCCGAGTTGGTAACTTCGTCGTAATGACTGGGACTCCAACCAAGCAGGCTGAGAGGTCTGCACAAACAAATAAGCCCTGGCTATTAACGCCGGGGCTTTTCTATTTCAGGGCTGCGCTAACTGCGTGGCCTTTTTGCATTTAGCCCCACGCCAAAACAGTCAATCACTTCAAACACCCTCTTATCGCTGAGTGACTACGGCGTGACGGCTATCCCCTAAAAGCAAGAAACCCGCATATGGCGGGTTCATCGTGAAAATGGGCGGCCGGATGATAGTGGAATATCAACCGGCCATCTTGCTCATGCTTCGAATCACGAACAAAACCAAGGCCCATCAAGTCTGCACAGACTGATTGAGTGTAACGGGATTTGTTCAGATATCAACGTAACTAATCTGATAGATCCCCGTAATAGGGGGTGGAATATGAAGATGAAAGATAACCCGGATTTATGGCCAGGCATTTGGGCTGCTTTAAAAGCCATCTGGCCAGCAGTGGGGGGATCACTTATTGCGGGCGCTGTATGTTACGCCAGGCTAATTCACGATGGTGTGCATAGAAAGAATAAATGGATTGAATGCGTTCTCTGTGGGCTCCTGGCTTTTTGCGTTTACAAAGGCGCAGCGATACTAAACCTACCTGAAGGCTCAGACGTGTTTATCGGTGGCGCTATTGGCTTCATCGGTGTCGAAAAGGTTCGCGAGTATGCACTGCGCTTCATGAACAAGAAAACTGGCATCGATGGTGAAAAGAATGATTAAGCAAAGAGTAATCGGTGCTTGTTCTGCATCCGCACCTTACGTGATGGCAATCCTCATCGCAGGCTGGCTGATCGCTCAGATTATGCAGCGTGCAGATGACGCGGCTTATGCCTATCCATCAGCGGTTGTGTCCTATGGGCTAATCAGCGCCAAAACCGACGACGAAGTATTAACGCTGGTTGAGCGATGGAAGCGTGATGAATGGGGTGCGCAGATTGGGGCTTTACGAGTTCTCTGTGCAAAGTCCATAGATCGCGTCGAGGCCATCGGTGGCCCAAACCTGGCTACAAAGATGTGCCGCATCGTGAAGTGAATAGGTAAACAAAATGCAAATAAGCAACGCTGGCATTTCCCTGATCAAAGAGTTTGAAGGATGCAGGCTAAAAGCCTACCAAGACAGTGTTGGTGTATGGACGATTGGCTATGGTTGGACTCAGCCTGTTGATGGCAGAAAAATTGGCCCGGGAATGGTAATTGACCAGGCTACGGCCGAGCGCTTGCTTAAGTGTGGCCTTGTTCAATACGAGCAGGGAGTAAACCAACTGGTAAAGGTGATCATCACTCAAGGTCAGTTCGACGCGCTAGTGAGCTTTGCCTACAACCTCGGCTTGCGCTCCCTCAGCACGTCCACCTTGCTCCGCAAGCTCAATGCTGGCGATAAGCAGGGGGCTGCAGAAGAGTTCGGTAAATGGGTAAATGCCGGTGGTGTCCGGTTGAATGGCTTGGTTAAACGCCGGGAAGCAGAACGTAAGTTGTTCTTGTCATGAGCGCCATCATGTTTATTCGCGCCTACTGGAAGCAGTTTTCCCTGGCTGTCTTGGTGTCCACGTTTCTCGCAGTATGTTGGCTTGCTAGTCACTACCATGCCAAAGCACTGCAGCTCAAAAAAGACGCCAAAGAATTATCAGCTCAGGTAACCAGCCAACAATCCATCATCACCAAGCAGATACAGCAAGCCCAACAGTTCAACACCATTGCCGCAGGAGTCGAAAGTGAAAAGCAACAGACCACTGACACCGGCGACAAAATCCGCTTGGTGTACAAAACCAAGATGGCAAGCTCTCCCTGCGCTGTCATTCCTGTTAGTAGCGATGTCTCTAACGGCCTGTACGACCACGCCAGTAAAGTACGTAGCGGTCCCGGCAATGCCAATACCGGCAAACCTGACCGCTAACTGCATTCCTCCGCTACCAGAGCAGCCATTAACCTACGGTGGCGCGGTTACTTACTCTGACCAGTTGCTAGACGTGATTGATAACTGCAATCGCGATAAGGCGGCCATCCGCAAGATTGAAGCAGAGAGGCAGAAATGACATCAGAACAATTCACATACTGGCTTCAAGGGTTCATTGAGCTTTATGGAGAAATGCCATCAGAGGCTCAATGGCAATCCATCAAGGAGCATCTTCAGACTGTGTTTGTGAAAGTAACACCCCCAGTTGGAGGTGGATGCTCTGGCATTGGCACATTATCAGAGCAAGAATTCACCTTACCAGGTTGGTTGCAGCAGCAGACCACTTGTTAAGTGTAAAAGAAGTGGGTAACAACGGGACTGTTTCCTTAGTAAATCCCGCATCGGTGCCAGAGCTAAGCTACCTGGCCGTCAGCTCCACGAAACGGAGCATGCATTGACAAGGGAGCTAGTCGGGACGGCGGCAACCACCATGAGTGGCGCATCGTGAAATATCGTGTCTTGCCGTGACAGCGCCTGTCATCTCCCTACTCAATGTATGAATTCCCCCGACAAGGAATAAGACTGTGTAACCCTGCAGGAGGTGATCACGTCTTGCTGGCGGGTAAGCCGCAAGTGGCCTAGCAACTCTGATAAGCGTGGCAACGCTGCGAAACCAACTAAAGAGGTGCCTATGGATGAATATGACGAAGGAGTCAGATATTTCGAAACTCATCCACTGATAGGACGCGACATGTGGATTGCTTCCGCAGATATCAAAATTCACGTTACTGACGTATGGCTGGAGTGTGGAGAAGTCTACATCGGCGGAAACGTAGGTAACGAAGCATTTTATGCTCTGGCAGACCTTGCTCAGATAATTCATTAAGGAAATGGCAATGACCAAACCAGATTGGGAGGCCATCGAGTCGGCATACCGAGCTGGCTTGATGTCTCTGCGTGAAATTGCTTCTCAACACAGCATCAGTGAGGGGGCAATACGGAAGCGGGCAAAGCGCGATGATTGGTCTCGCGACTTAGCAGCAAAGGTCAAAGAGCGTGCGGATGATTTGGTACGCAAAGCGCAGGTACGCAAACAGGTACGCACAGATAACAGTTTCAGCGAGCGCGTACTTGTTGAAGCTACTGCTGAGGTTATAGCTAGCGTCAGGATGGAGCACAGAGGCGACATTCGCCGGGCACGAGAAATTACCAACTCTCTGTTTGATGAGCTTGGGGCTGAATGTGCAGATGTCGAATCACTCCGTAAGCTGGGAGAGATGATGCTTGATCCTGATGAGAATGGCCGTGACCGCCTTAATGAGGTGTATCAGTCGATCATCAGCATGCCTGAGCGCGTGAAGTCAGTGAAAGCACTAAGCGACGCTCTGAAAAACCTCATCGGCCTTGAGCGGCAGGCCTACGATATTGATGGCCCTGAAGGCGACAACTCTGTTAAGAAACTTTCCGACCTGATGGACTCACTGTCTCAGGGGGCGTGATGAAGCCTGAGCATCTAAAGCTGTTAGCCGATAAAGACTGGCGGCTGAATAACCTTTACTGGATTACCGACAAAGAAGGCAAGCCGATACGCTTCAGGATGACGCCTGAACAGCGAGAATACTTTGAAGGCATCCACACCCGAAACATTATCCTTAAGGCTCGCCAACTCGGCTTCACGACTGAGGTTTGCATCATTCAACTTGACGCGGCGCTATTCGAGTCTGCAAAGTGCGCCCTGATAGCCCATACGCTTAACGACGCCAAGCGCCTGTTCCGCGAAAAGGTGAAATACGCCTACGACAATCTTCCTGATGAAATCAAAGCCGCCAACCCATCGAGCAATGACTCTGCCGGGGAGCTGGTATTCAAGAAGGGCGGCTCGCTATACGTCAGTACCTCATTCCGTGGCGGCACACTGCGTTACCTGCACGTTTCTGAATTCGGCAAGATATGCGCCAAGTATCCAGACAAGGCGCGTGAGATTGTTACCGGCGCGTTTGAGGCGGTATCAACAGGATGCTTTGCTACTATCGAAAGCACAGCCGAGGGGCGATCTGGGTACTTCTTCGATTATTGTCAGATGGCAGAGAAAGCTCAGTTGCAGGGCAAGAAACTATCGGCGCTCGACTGGAAGTTTTTCTTCTTCTCTTGGTGGAAGAATCCGCATTATGCAATCGACCCGGTAGAGCCGCTCCAGCAACGCCTGGCTGATTATTTTGATGAGATGGAAGCCAAACACGGCGTTAACCTTAACGATCGCCAGAAAGCCTGGTACTACGCCAAAGAGAAGACTCTCGGCGACGACATGAAGCGGGAATATCCGACGATACCGGCCGAGGCATTCCAGCAGTCTGTCGAAGGTGCATATTACGCTAAGCAGTTCCGCTGGCTGTATACCAACAAGCGCATTGGGCCGCTGCCTGATAATTCACACCTGCCGGTACACACGTTCTGGGATATCGGGGTGGGAGACTCAACGGCCATCTGGTTCGTGCGTGAGGTTGGTGAAGAGTTCCACATCATCGACTATTACGAAAACTCTGGCGAAGGCCTTCGGCATTACATGAAAGTGCTGAAAGATCGCGGCTATGAGTACGGCGACCACTGGGGCCCGCATGACATCGAAAACCGGGAGTTCGGTTCTGATGCTAAATCCCGAAAGGAGCTGGCGCGAGAAGGTTACGAAATCGATGGTCAGGTTTATTCCATGACATTCAAAGTTGTTCCGAAAACTGGCGTTGATACCGGTATTGAGTCCGTCCGTGAAATCCTCCCGAAATGCGTTTTTGACGATGAGAAATGTGCAGAAGGTATCACTCATCTGGAAGGGTACCGTAAGGAATGGGACGACAAGCGCGGATGCTGGAAAGACAAACCACTTCACGATCACACATCTCACGGCTCTGATGGGTTCCGCTACTTTGCTGTAGCCAAGAATAACCATAAACAAGTCGGCGCTGTATTCTTCTAAGGAGCCACTCAGTGAGTGAACAAAAAGACGAGATTCAGTTCCTCGTAAATACCCTCGCTGAAACAATGTCGGCGGGACGCCAGCGAGCTTTGTATGCTGGACAATTCAACGGGAACACTAAGCGAACCAAACTTTGGGATGAATTCGGGTACCCGGACATCGTAAGCTTTGACATGCTTTATCGTGCTTACCGGCGTAACTCTGCGGCATATGCTGGTATCCATAAGACGTTGGATTCCTGCTGGGTAGATAAGCCGGTGATTATTGATGGCCCAGTGGCGGATAAATCCAAGAAAGAAACCGACTGGGAAAAAAAAGTTACCAAGTTACTGAAGAAGCACTGGGCGAAAATCAAAGATGCTGACCGGCGCAACATGGTTGGGCATTACTCGGCAATCATCCTGCAGATAAAAGACAATCGGGCATGGTCCGATCCGGTAGATACCGCCCTCGTAGCTAAGCTTGGCGAGGCTGCGCTTGTGAAGCTTATCCCCGCGTGGGAATCGCAGATTAAGCCAGGTAACTACGACATTGATACTCTGTCGGATACTTATGGGCAGCCAATCAACTACACGTTCAATGAGCAGCCAGTTGGCGATGATGGCACTTATGGCAATGTCCGTAGCGTCACTGTTCACCCGAGTAGAGTGATCATTCTGGCGGAAGGCTCAGAAGACGAAAATATGTTGTCGGGTATTCCGCTAAATGAGGCTGGTTATAATGACCTGCTTGACATTGAAAAGGCTAAAGGTGGTAGCGCCGAGGGCTTCCTGAAGAACGCCAGCCGTCAGTTAGGCATTCAGTTTGACGATAAAACCGATATGGAATTCATTGCCGATCAAGCGACCAAGGCTGGCTACAAAGACCTCGGCGAAGCGATGAATGACAAGATAAGCAAGCTTAACCGAGGTACTGATTCAGCCCTGGTAACGCAATCAGGAACGACATCGGTTCTATCAGTGGCTGCAGCTGACCCAACACCGACCTGGACGGTATCAGCAAATAGTTACGCATCGACCATCCGCTGTCCGTTCAATATCCTATTTGGAAAGCAAACAGGCAACTTGGCATCTACCGAGGATAAGAAAGCCTGGGCGGCCACTTGCAACGAGCGTCGCGGAAGCTTTATGTCGTGGATCATCACGACCGTCATTGAACGTTGGTGTGATATCGGCGTTATCCCTCAACCGACTAACGGGGAAATCACTGTCGATTGGTCAGATTTGCTTGCACCAGGTGACAGCGAAAAACTCGACAATATGGGCAAGATGGCCGACGTGGCGTACAAAACCCAACAGGCGTATGGATCATCAGCAGTCGAAATTAACGAGGTCAGGGCAGCCGGTGAGCTTGAGCCAATCAAGGAGCCAGCCAAGCCTAACCCAGATGAGAAACTCACCGATAAGGACCCGCTGACAGATGATAACGACAGCGAAACCCCGAATCGGGACGCCAATAGTACCGCGCAATAAAGCAGACCCGACGCAGTCCTATCGAGCAGTCAACAAGATGTTCAGGGATATCGAATCTCGATACCTTGGCATCAAAAATGCTCTTAGGGTGCTATTCGATCAGCGGCTAGTAGGGCGAGAGAGCGCAAGCAATGCACAGGCGACTCATGCCATGCACGGTGGGACGATTTATCAGGTCAATGCCGGGGCGTTCATCTATGACATGACAGCGCAACAGCTGGCTGACTTGCTCGAACGCGTGCAGGTGATTTTAGATGACTACCTGCTTGAAGGTATTGGCCAGGACATATGGGCGCTTACGTACATCGCTGAGGAATATCAACGAGGCACGTTAAACGCCTACACCAACCTATCCGCTCAATCGCCGATATATGAGTCTCAAACTACGCTTGTGCAGCTTCTATCATCCCCTGCATACCAGAACCAGATAGGCGCAGCATACGTATCAGCCTATAGCGACTGGAAGGGTGTTAGCGATAAATCCAGGGCAGACCTTGCCAATGTTATTGCAGATGCCATCGGTCGTGGAATAAACCCGAGAGAAACGGCAAGAATTGTCAGCAAGCGCCTTGATGCAAGCATGACGCAAGCCAAGGTCATCGCTCAAACAGAGCAAGTAGGCGCACTGAGGCAAGCGCAGTGGCAAGAAACAGACTGGGCTCGGGATAGGCTTGGCCTAAACACGAAGGTGCTGTGGCTGTCTGCTCTCAAGCCAACAACGCGAGCATGGCATGCTGCAAGGCACGGAAGGACGTATACCACTGAAGAGGTTAAGGCGTTCTATGCCGAGAATGGCAACCGTTACAACTGCTACTGCGCAAACATCCCCGTATTGGTCGATGATGACGGTAAAGTCATCAACGAAGGACTGGTGTCACGGCTAATTGAAGAGAAAAAGCAGTGGCAAGATGAATATCAGAAGGCTGCCTAATAGCGGCCTTTTTTATTGCCTGAAATCCACCAAAGAGGACACAGCATGTCGCGTAAAAGCGTCAACGTGCTGACCGTCATCAACTCCGCCTCAAACATTACAACCGAAACCATCAATGGTAGCGAGCATATCGTCGTGAAAGGCGTTGTGCCGATTGTTGATGACGTGGTGATGAACGGCGGGTTGTACCCGGCAGCAGAGATTAACCAGGGGTTCGGGACAATGGAGCGAAAGCTCATGCCTCTCGGGCATCCTAAAGTCGATGGGAATTATGTCAGCGCTAACGACCCCGTGGCTGTTAATGATTACCACGGCGGCGCGTTCGCAATGAACGTAACAAAAGCTGATGGTCGGGTTGTCATGGATATGGCCGTTAATCGCCGGTATGCAGAAGCCCACCCGAAAGGCGCGAAGCTGCTTGAGCGACTTGATGCGATGGTAAACAAGGAGCAGGTAGAGCCTATCCATATTTCAACCGGGCTGCTACTAAACAAACAGGCTAGCAAAGGTGAGTCGCGCGGCAAGAAATACACGTGGATTGCTAGCAACATGCAGTTCGACCACATCGCTATTCTTCTTGATGAGCCCGGTGCAGCCACCCCGAATGATGGTGTGGGCATCTTCGTAAACGCAGCAGGCGATCAACTTCAAATCGAAACAGTAAACCTTGCCGACGGTGCAGATTGCACGAAAGAAGGCCTGATCAACAAAACCAAATTTTTCTTCACTAACGCCTCAAACTTCTCCTTCGACGATATCCAGCGAGCATTGAGTCAGAAGCTTCGCGAAGGCAAGCCTGATGACTGTTATGCATGGCCTGACTCGGTGTGGCCAGACAAGTTTATCTATAGCGAAGAGGGCAAAACATACCAACAGAAGTACCTCATCGACGATGACGGCACCGCTGAATTCGTCGGCGAACCTGTAGAAGTCGTGCGCAAACCAACTGAGTACGAAATTAAAACCAACGGAGCTAATAACCCGATGAAAGACATGATTGTTAACGCACTGAAAGCGAAAGGTAAGCCGACTGAAGGCAAGACCGACGCAGAGCTTTTCGATGCCTTCAACCAAATGAATGCAGAGGAAGCGGCCGCAAAAACTGAGACGCCGGAAGAGAAAGCGGCTCGATTACAGAAAGAGGCTGACGACAAAGCAGAAAAAGACAAAGCGAACAACAGCGAGCAAGCACCTGCCTGGTTTACACCATTTGCAGAAAAACTGAGCGCCATCGAAACCGGACTGACCGCCAACTCTGACAAAGAGAAGGGCGAAAAGCGTTCTGCAGTGAAAGCCAAGTTCGGCATGACCGATACGGCTGTTAACGCACTTGATGGCGAGGCACTGAACGAGCTGTTTGCTAAATGCTCAACCTCTACCGGTCTGAACGGCTCCTTCCGTCAGGTTAATTCCAATGAAACTTTCAGCGAAATGCCGGAGTAAATAATGGCTAAAGATGGGAAACACGTAATTCACGCGGGCGGTATCTTCGCAAATCCACAGCTTCATCGAGAAGGTTCTGCAGCCGCTGACACCCCTCCTGGCACGATTGGATTCTTTGATAACACCACGAAGAAATTCACCGCGTCCGTAGATGGCAATGAAGCCGCAATCCTCTACGTAGCCAACTATGACTATTTGCGCTGCAAAACCGTAGATGACGTCATCAAGGCTGGTGACTGGGTTGTTGCTTTCCACCCAACACCTGGAGTTTTCTTCAACGTTCCAGCAGCAGCAGGCACTTACACCAAAGGGCAGCCACTTTCGATCGCCAATGGTCGTGTTAAAGCCGTCGGCACTGATGAATCGGTCCGCTGCTACGTAGAAGAAGACCGTTCATACACCATTTCGACAGCAGGCCAACTCCTGCGCGTTGTCATCAAGTAAGGAGCACCGAATGTTTGCATTTTCCACTAAGAAGGCGACTGAGTCCGGAAACCTTGAGGCCAACACGGCTCAATTCCGAGAGTTGGATGCCGCGCGTAACTCCAGCGCTCAAGCTGTGGCAGATCTTTTGGCTAGAGCAACCATGGGTGAATTCGGTAAATTGGACGCAGTTAACGCGGTCGATGACATTCGTCGTTTGTATAAGGCGTACGATCAGACGGTTCTGAAAGAATTTGAGCCAAACACTGAGTTCACGCTGCTGAACGACCTGATGCCACTGTCACGCTCCGTTCGCCTGGAAGAGTCAGTGTATGAATACGCTCGCACTGGCGGTCGCGGTTGGGCACATACGTCCATGTCAGGTCAGATTGGTGCGGCGCTGGATGCTAAATCCTACACCTTCGACGGTACGATGGTTCCGATCCACGACAGTGGCTTTAAATTTAACTGGCGTGATCCGGTGTTCAACAAAGGATCTGCACTGGCTTCATTGGCTGATGCTCAGGCCGGTTCCGTTGATGATGTTCGTCGCCAGTATGTGGACTACATCTGGGAAGGTTTCCGCGATGCGGCAGGCAATTACATCAAATTCGATGACAAGACTTGGAAAGGCCTGCGTCATGATGAGCGAGTTGCCCAGGTTACTCTGACAGTGAACTTCGCGACCAGTACTGACCCGAAAGCAATGCGTGCGGCAGCTATTGCTCTGCGTGACGTTCTGAAGCTGCAAAACCTGCAATATGGTAAGCAGACGTGGTATGTCTCCAGCGAAATCATGTCCAACTGGGAGCAGTACTTCGACGTGAACTCTCTGCGCACCGTGCTGGAAGAAATCTCGAAACTGTCGGGCATTGAAGCCATTAAAGAAGATGCCGAGCTGACCGGCAACGAAATCGTGATTGTTCCTCTACAGGCCGGTGTCATTGCTCCAATCGTTGGGCAGGCTTTCGGTACTGTTGCCGATCCTCGCCAGTTCTACAACTCTGACTACGTGTGGCGTACATGGGGTGCTGCTGGCTTGATGGTTAAGCAAGACATCAACGGTCACTTCTCTGTAATTCACGCATCCAGCTAAGGAAAAAACATGGCACTCGTAAAAGTTTTAGTAGCAAACCTTTTTGCCGGTGCCAACTTCCAGAAACTGGAGGTTGGTCAGTCGTATGATGTTGATGACGCGGTTGCTGAAAAGTGGATCTCCAGCGGAAAGGCTGAGAAGTCTACCGAGAAAAAAGGCGAGAAGCTTACGTTTGAGGTGGCAACGCCTTCCGCTCCAGTACCTGCCGACACTTCTGTTCTGCAATCTCAATTGGCTGAAGCACTGACTCAGGTACAAGCCCTGACCGATGCAGCAGCTACAGTTGAGACCCAACATGCCGAAGCACTGGCTGCAGAGAAAAAACGTGCTGATGACGCAGAGGCGGCGCTAGCGGCAGCAATCAAGAAGGATAAGTAACGATGGCAGCCCCGCTAACGCCAGAAGATATTCAAGCCTTTCTCGCTGAGCTGGGCTATACCATCCCATCCGCCTTGCTGTCACCAATCCTTTGCCGCGTTAACTCAATTATCGATTGCTTGGATGGGGCAGGCTATGACGACTGCACGCAGACACTAATCATGATGTATGCGGCTGCGCTAATGTCTGCCTCATCCGGTGCCAGGAAGATTAAATCTCAAAGCGCACCGTCAGGAGCAAGCAGGTCATTCGAGTACGGTGAGGATTCAGTTACCTGGTTGCGCAATTCACTGCTGTCTCTGGATACTGCTGGTTGCACGGGTGTTCTGCCAATATCTGCAGGTCCATCGGTTGGCTTTTTTGACGTTGTTGGAGGGTGCTGATGTTAGAGCCTAAAGAAGACGAAAAAGAAGAGATACCTGACTGCGAAAAATGCCCAAATTGCCCTGGCTGTCCTGACCAATACAGTGAGTATCAGCTATGAGTGCTACCGCAAATTGGAGTTACACGGCACTCGCTACCGTGTGGAAAAAGGATGGGCCTCCAGACGAATACGGAAAGCAGAAGTGGTTAGCTCCGATTTCCATCATGTGCGACTACGGCGGTGACGCTACTGCACGGCTGGGTGACATCGGTGTGGAGTTTGTCGTCAAAAACACGCACTGGACAGAATATGCTCAGGCAGAGCAGGGCGATTACATCCTGATAGGTGCATCTGCGGCGCTTGACCCGACAAAGGTATCCGGGGCTGATGAGGTTCGTCATATAGTCCGTTACGCCGACACGTTCGACCGCATTGCCGACGACTACGCCATTATTACGGGGGTTTGATATGGGCGTTAAGGTAAAAGGCGTCAGAGAGGCCCAGGCTAATCTGGATCGGCTGATTGGTGACATCCGAGGGCGAAAGGTAGTAAGGGCTATTCAGTCTGCTCTGTTGATCGGTGGCAACCAAGCCGCGCTATACACCCCGATTGACACTTCCACGCTACTAAATAGCCAGTACCGAGAAATATCGGTCAATGGCTCCAGAGTAACAGGAAGAGTTGGTTACTCAGCAAATTATGCCGTTTATGTTCATGACCCGAACATCCCGCAAACATTCCGGCGAGCTACTGCCAAGAAAGAGTTCCTGACCAAAGGCTTTGAAGATACCAAGGCGCAGATTGACCGAGCCATTAAGAAGGAGATGCAGCTATGACACCTGCTATGCATCGCCGAGTTCGTGATTACTTTGTGGATGCTGGACTAACTACCGGCTTTATTACGCAAATGCTTCGCTGGCGGGACACAGGGAAAGATGTCGATAAGTTCCTGGTATTCAGGCCAAACAGCGGTAGCGCAATTCGTAATGACCTGGGCAGCGAGTATTTAGTCATGGTCGATGTTGTAGGCGCTATCAACGAAGACGAAGATGCCGACAATGCCACTCAGGCCATTATCAGCCATATCCAGGCTAACCCCATGCCAAACGACTGCATTGGTCACATAGAGAACGTCGGCGGCATCCCATCCCCAGTCTCAACAACTGAAGGGCGATTAGTTTATCGCCTGCAATTCGCTTGCCTGTATGGCGAGTAATCAATAATCAAAGAGGTAAGCAAATATGCAAGGTTGCTCAACTGACAACAGTAAGTTGTTCGGTCGTGGAATTGTGCTTGAGGTAGCTCTTGGCTGCCCGGATACGGTTCCAGCAGAGGGCGAATGGCAATCGCTGATCGCCGGTACATCCAAGGGATTCGATTTCAGCCCAAATACGGTGACATCCGATGCGGATGATACCAAGGGCTATGTTGAAAACTTGGTCACAAACTCTGATTTTACCCTGAGCTTTGAAGGCGAAGTGCGCAAACGCGACAAGCTTGATCAGTTCGGCGTGGCTAAGTTCGTTAAGTATTACAACGACGAAATCAAGGCAGGTCGCCAGCCGACACTATGGGTGCGCGAGGAGTATGGCCCGATCACCTTCATCGGCTACATGGTTATCACAGCCCTAAGCTCTGACGGTGGCACCAACGACATCGTTACGCTGTCCACCGAGTTTAAAGTGGCGGACTCCGATACCATCCAAGTAATCGACACCCCGGTTGATATTCCAGTGACTGGGATCACTCTGACCCCAACCAGTGGCACGGTAGCCGCCGGTGCAACGACTACATTTAACGTGGTGTTCGCTCCAGCTAATGCGACCGATCAGTCATTCACGCTGGTTTCATCCGTGCCGGCGCGCGCTACAGCAACCGCAAGCGGATTAACCGTGACTGTATCAGCTCCGTCTAGTGCAACTGCGGGGGCGGCTAACATTACTGCTAAAGCAAACGACGGCGCATTTACCGCCGTATTCGCGGCCACCGTAACCGCGTAACTATCACAAAGGGCATGCATGTGCCCTTGATGATAATTATTCGAGGCCAATATGACCGTACTTACTGAAATCGGCGAGATGGCTCTATCTGATGCCGCACATGATTACTTCTTTCGACCATCATTCGCGAATATGACGCGCATAGGCTCCCCCACTGAGATTGTGGAGCGATTTACTGAGCTACACCATAGCGAAGCACCAAGAATAATGAAGTCCGCCATGGAGGCGTACGGGTCGATTCCTTCCTGGTTGGCCACATATATAAATTCGATGGGTGGAGAGGCGTTAAAGGCAGGCATGATTGTTATGCAGGCGTGCTGCGAAGATGATGTAACACCGCTGGTCGGCGAGTTCGTGCCAAGCAAGCGTGGTCGCAGGGCTTTTGTTTACCGCATGGGGAAGTTGCCGGTACACGATATCATCATCCTGGCTCAGTCACTCATCACCCATGGCATCATCGGCAAGGCAAAGGTTAGGCGGCTGCAGCGCCACGAAACAAACGCCTATGTGGCCGAGTTCAGCGCTTTCGAGTACATCAGCGCCGCTCGCAACCACTTCAGCATGCCGAGAGCGGAAGCCGAGCAACTGACCATGACTGAGTTTCAATTGCTGATAAACAATAAATACCCAGAGCAGAAAGGATTCACCGCAGAAGAGTATGACGCTGTGGCTGATGAATACATGAAGAAGAAGGCTCGTAGGCTGGCAAAAACCGCGTAGCCCGCCCTGGTTGGTGGAATGAAGTAGTTAAGGGATTGCTATCATAAAACCTTCAGCATCCCATTCCTCATCATGAACAACATAGCCAAGTTCTTTTAAGCGACTGAATGTAGGCTTAAATACTGACACAAAGTCGTCTTCGCTAAGCTCGGAAAGTTCCAAGTCAGAAACGTCAACGTAGAAAGTTGTATGGCCCATCCGTATTTTTTTGTTAATTAGAGAGAATGTTCTTTTTAGTACGATGTTTGAGAGTTCTACCTTGGCTTTATTGGCAATATGAATAGCATCTTTGGCAGAAATTAACTCATCGCTTGGGATCTCACCAAGAAAGCTAACATCTAATCTCTGCACTATTTCAGCATTCATTGAACGGCCGTTTGCCTTCGCCGAATCCTCTACTTTCTCTTTTAAATCAATTGGAAGCCTGATCCTCAGCTGTGGGTCTTCTCTGCTCATTGTGATCCAGAAATTGCAATAGAGATGATATTAGAAATTATGCCCCACCGTGGGGTTGACTTCAATGACGCACGGTGTGACAATTATTTTGCCCCACGGTGAGGCATGAAAGGAGATTGGAAGTGCAAAAAGCAAAAGACATGTACCAACGCAAGATTCGATTCCCAGAGGAAATCTGCCAGGCGATACAGAAAAATGGTGAGAAACAGTGCCGACAGTTTAATACCGAGGTGATTTACCAGTTGAAAAAGGCGTATGGGCTGACTGAAGAGGTGTGTGGTGAAGCTCAATAATGGCGAAACCCCGAAGTGCGCTAACACTAACGGGGTCTCTATGTCAGTAATCTCGGAGAAAACCAACATGAATATTGTAGCAACAACAGACTTCAACTTCCATGGCATTAACCTGACGCCAGTTCCGCAGATGAACGATATTTGGCTTTCCTCTTCCGATTTGGCTCGGGCGCTAGGTTATGCATCAAGTAAGAGTGTTTCGAACATCTATTCACGTAACGCAGATGAGTTCACTGGCAGCATGTCAATGGTCATCAAAATGATGACTAATGGAATAAACAACAACTTACGCGAAAAAAGTGTCCGCGTGTTCTCTCTTCGAGGGTGCCACCTGATCGCCATGTTCGCTACTACCTACATGGCCAAAGAGTTCCGCCGCTGGGTGTTGGACATCCTCGACCGCGAAGTTGCGCAGGGTAACACTCATCCGGCTTTCGACTTTGAAATGTATGTGCATAACGCCAACGTTGCGTACATCCACATGAGCTACATCCATGACACTTGGATGAAGGAACTTCACCCAGCACTTAAAAAGTTGGGCTCACCATTGGCGGTCAGGCTTTACGATCGCATCAATGATGCCACGGCCATTGTCGGTGGGGTGAAGCACGGATTGGAGAAGGCATCAGGACTGAAAGGGTTACAACATTAAATTTGCGCTGACATCCCGCAAATGAAAAAGCCAGTGGGTCGTAACCACTGGCCGGATGTCAAACTTTATCTACTAACGAATGGAGATATAAATGACTAAGTTGACTTTAGCAAAAAACTTAGGATCTGTCACTGAGAAAAGCATCGATAGCCAGTCTCTGCTGGTGATGGTCAATGATGCTCGCAAGCAGTGCAGTGAGAGGCCAGTACGTAATAATGACTTTATCAATCGCATCAAAGATGAGCTTGAAGGTGAGACCTACGAAATTTTCGTAGGTCACAAAAATGGCTACGATATTGAAGTGATCGCTATGACTATCAAGCAATCTCTTCGTGTCGCCGCTCGAGAATCAAAAGCCGTTCGCCGCTCTCTGGTGGATAAGCTTGAGGCGATGCATGAAGCACACATTACCAGCGGTAAGTCTGCCACCGGTCTTGTTGAGTATCGCAAGGCGCGTACATTGAAACTCACCGTCGAAGCTGTCACGAATCTGTTTGACCTGATGCCTCATTTGGCACCAGAGGCAAAGCAGGTTGCTGCCGCCAGCCTCATCAACCCGGTAGCCGGTTTCGATGCCATCCCACTTCCGGTGATGGAGGAGAATCACTACACGGCGGGAGATGTAGGCAAGATGCTGGATGTGTCGGCAAACAAGATCGGCCGCATAGCCAATAAACATAACCTCAAAACCGAAGAGTTTGGCAAGTTTTTCCTAGACAAGTCAGCTCACTCTTCAAAGCAGGTTGAAGCGTTCCGCTACAACGCCAATGGTGTTGAAGCATTGCGCCACCTTATCCACGGCGCTGACGTCGCATAAAGCCATCGTAAACCGAATAACTCAACCCGCTTAGCTGCGGGTTTTTTCGTTGCCACCGCCGCGCCCTCTGCTACCATCTATCCATTACTTACTTGTGGGGATAGTGATGTGACTGAGGAAGAGTGGTTGGATGGGTTGCGGCATTTAAGCCCGCAAATGATTCTGAAGTCGCACTTCACGCTTCAAGAGAAAATAAAGAAGCACTACAAGCTTCGTGAAACAGGTAAGAACTTAGAGAAGGCTATCCAGCTTTGCATCCAGCAGATTGCATTAGCGCCACTCACTGCCGATGCTATGCGAAAGCAGCACGATGATCAGTGGGAGGAACTTAATGCTTTGAAGCGTAAGCATGGCATGAGTGAGCACACATGGCCTTTTGAATTACCAGCGCATCATGGTTATCGTCAGTACGCTATAATTCTACGCAAACGTAAGGATTTTGATAAGCTCGCCGAAATAGAAACGAAAAGAAAGCGTGAAGGCTGGGCTGACTGATGGAGAGGTGTGATAGTGTTTAACTATAAAGGTAGTTCTGATGATTTGTATTTTGTAGAAAAAAGTATCGAAGGCGAATTTCTAAAACCAAATAGGAACGCCATAAGAAATTTTGTGGATCAAGAAATTGAATTTTACAAAGAGATAGTTTCTTCTGGTGGAAATAAGCGCCAAGCTGAGCTAGATGTTGCTGACGCGTCAGTAGAGTTGTTGACTCATATTGTTGTGAAAGATAGATCACTAGCTAAGGCCATTTCTGATATTTTCACTGAAGAAAGAGTGGCGCAGTCTAATCATGCCATGGACGTAACTGAAGCAGACCTGAACCTGCAACAGACTAATGACAAAGGAAATGGCCCCTTCTTAAGTGGCAAAGTAATTTTGACAATCGTAACTGTAATCGCAGTCCTATTTATCACGGTTGTAGTTGTTATGGGTCGGTAGATGTAAAGAAAGTGTTGACTATATAACCTGGCTAGCATGCCGGGTTTTTTTGTGCCTGGAGAAAGCAGATGGCTGAGAAATCGCAGGAAGGGAACATAGTTTATCAAGTTGAAATGGATGTTGCTGGCCTGCTTGTCGGTCAGAGGCAAGTTAATACGCGGCTTGATGACATGGAGAACAAATTTAACTCTACTGGAAAGGCGGTGGGAGTTGCGGAAAAATCTTTCCTTTCCTTATCTCGCGTAGCTGCAAGTTTGACGGCTGCACTGTCTGTTCAGCAAGTGGCACAGTATGCCAACGCATGGGTAGACGTTAGCAACAAGCTGGTAAACGCGGTGCGACCTTCAGAGCAACTGGCAGATGTTACTCAACGGGTATTTGATATTTCTCAGAACACTAGATCAGGGCTAGAAGCCACTGCAGCACTTTATGGTCGGCTTGAGCGTGCCACGCGTAGCGCAGGAACTAGCACCGCCGATCTTGCAAAGCTGACATCTACTATCAACAAAGGTTTGGTGGTATCAGGTGCATCTGCAGCAGAAGCCAGTTCTACCATGATTCAGCTATCACAGGCACTTGCTTCCGGCGTGCTGCGTGGTGAGGAATTCAACTCCATTTCAGAGAATGGATCACGTTTGGCTGTGGCTCTTGCTGATTCACTGGGGGTAACTCAGGGTGAACTGAGGGCTATGGCGGCCCAGGGTAAGTTAACTACTGATGTTGTGGTGAAAGGGTTACTAACTCAAGGTGATGCTATCGCCAAGGAGTTTGGGAACACTATCCAAACGATGGGGCAAGCATTCCAGGTAGCAGGGAACAACATCACCAAATTCGTTGGTGAGTCAACATCGGTGCAGTCTGGTCTAAAAGTATTCAATGATACCGTCATTTCGTTAAGTGAGAACATTGATATAGCGGCTGGAGTCATAACGGTTTTTGCTGCGGTTCTTGGCGGGAGATACGCCGGAGCGTTGGCTTTGGCTACGCAGGCCAAAGTAAGCGATATGCTGGCAGCAAAAGCGCAATCCGCAGCTATATCGGCGTCAGCTTCAGCGGCGGCTACAGCAGCTACGGTGACGGCAAGAAAATCAATGCTGGATAAAGAGGCTGCCTTATCATCTCTTGCCCTCGCTCAGGCTGAATACAATGTGGCTAAGGGGACTAACGCTGAAGCTTTTGCCTTAGCAAACCTTAACTCAGCAAAGTCAGTTGCCATCCAACGTTCAGCGTTATTTGCTGAGGCTCAATTGGTCCAGGCGGGAGCGACAAAAACGGCAACAGCCGCTGCCGCAGCCGCGACTATGACGGTTGGCGGGCTGGCTAGGAACGCATTGGCATTAATTGGCGGGCCTGCTGGATTCGCAATGATCGCTGGAGCTGCACTCTTCTATTTTTATCAAAAAACTCAGCAAGCAAAACAAGAGGCTATCGATTTTGCGGACAAACTTGATGGCGTGATCGCGAAGATGCGAACCATGAGCAACGTCCAGCTAGCTGCTGAAATAGACAAGGCAACAAAATCAATAAACGTTCAATCCAATGAGCTTAAGAATAACGAGGCGCGACTAGCAGATTTAACATCTCGCCTTGAAAACGCTAAGGCTGCCGTTGCAGGGTTGTCACAGGGGAGTTTGTTTTACTCGGATGCTTTATCGAAAGTTAATCAACTCGAAAGTGAACACGTTCAATTAACCGCGCAGGTGGAATCAGAACAAGCGAAGCTAAGTCAAACTGTCAGTAAGTCCGGTATATTGCGGGCTCAGGCCAATGGGTCTTTCTCGCAAGGTATAGACCTGCTGAAGAGAGATGGGCATGAGGCCGGTGTTGCTGCTGGGCTATTTAACCAGCTCAGTGATGCGCTGAACGTTGCCGCTAAAGCAAAGGATAATTTCAACTCACAGAGCTTGATGGTTGGTGTTACTGCAGCAGGACAAAAGCAGCTTGACCAACTGACTCAGGAGAATGAATTACTCCAAATCACCGACAAACGGCAGAGGGCAGTTAAAGCAGCTAGGCTTGAAGCGATCAATGCTGGTGAGGGCAACCAGAATGTCATCAACCAACTCGGGGAGCTGGCGGGGGCTAACTATGACCTGCAGCAAGCTGAGATGGCGCGTAGCAAAGGGGCTAAGACTGGCGCAAAAACGGCAGACGAAGGCGCACAGAAAATCGCAGACCTTCAACGTCAGCTTCAGTATTTGAACCTTAGCTACGACGATAACAGTAGAGAAGCTGCTGTTTATAACGCAGTGGCGGCTGCGGGGGGTAAGGCCACTGAGTCGCAAAAGCGAGAGATTGGTGAACTTGCCGGGGCGTTATTTGATGCCAAGCAGAAGCAGCAGGATTTAAACGATGCCATTGCTGCTGATCCGGTACGCAATGCAGATAAAACATATTCAGATGCTACCAAGCAACTGAAGCGCCAATATGACGAGGGGATTGTTGACCAACAACAATACAACCAAGAGTCCCTAAAATTGGCCCAAGAACACGCAAGTGCAATCGCGCAGGCCAATGCCAACACAGTTGTTTCTCCAATGGCAGAAGCTGCCGGTTCCGTTGACCCAGTGCAGCAACTAGCAAACGAGAATGCCAAGAAATTAGCTCTTATCCAGCAATACGAAGCCAACAAAACCATCACCGAACAACAAGGAATCCTCCTTAGAAATGCCGCCAATACTCAATATGAGCAACAGCGGACGGATGCAATGTGGGAACTGTACCGCAACCAGAGTGTCACGAATGAGCTAATGGCATCTGCTGTAGATGGATTCGCCAGCCAAGCATCAAGCTCATTAACTGGGTTGATTAATGGCACTCAATCGGCCTCTGAGGCATTCCAGAATCTGGGTAACTCCATTCTAAACAGTGTCATTCAGGCATTGGTAGAGGTTGGAATTCAGTACCTCAAAAATGCTGCAATGGCGATGATTGCCGACAAAATGCAGGCAAACTCCTCGAGTATGGCTGCAACCCAAACGGCAACTGCGTGGGCTCCTGCTGCTGCGGCAGCGTCCATTGCGACATTTGGTGGCGCAGCGGTAGCTGGTATTGCAGGCATGGTTGCAGCTTACGGCGTTGGCATTGCATTGGCCGGTAAGCGCAAGAATGGCGGGCCAGTGTCTGCTGGCAGCATGTATCAGGTAGGTGAGGGTGGCATGCCTGAAATTTACCAGGCATCGAACGGCAGCCAGTACATGATCCCCGGCGATAACGGGAAGGTGATCAGCAATAAGGACATGCAGGGTGGAGGAATGAATGTCGTGGTTAACTTTAATGACTACTCATCAGGCTCGCATTCTTATGATTACCAAGTATCACAGTCAGGAAATACGCTAACCGTTGATGCTTTCATGGCAGACATGGATAACGGTGGGCCTATGAGTCAATCAGTCGCAAGGAATCATCAAGCCCCGCGCCGCGCTACCGAATAGCAGAAAACACACCTCATAACCCGCTCCGGCGGGTTTTTTATTACCGGGAGAAAACCGTGGCAATACCTTATCCCGACTGGCTATCCCTTCCTCAGAAGGCCAACAAGAGCCGCACGATTGATGCGGGGTTTCGCACTGACCAACCTGCAGTAGGCGCTCCCATCTTCCAGCGGCTGACCGATGACCTTAAAACCACCTGGTCACTGAACTGGATTTTCACGCTGCAGGAAGACCGAGCATTTGAGCAGTGGTATCGCAGCCCGCGCTATCTCGATAACGGCAACCAGTGGTTCACCATGCTGTGCAATCTGGGGGGCTCAGGTCTGCAGATGCAGGAGCTGCATTTTGTGGCCCCGCCGGTACAGACAAGCATCAACGGCAACACGGCGACCTGGACGGGTAACGTTATCACCCGGAAGGTTTACAACCCGGATGATGAATTCTCAGACGTCATTGTTGAGCTGCCGCCGAACCAGTGGGGGATCATTGATGAGGTGGTTAACCGCGACTTGCCGGAGTTTTAAATGCCAACTTTACGCGAATTTCAGTCTCAGCGTCCCAACCGAATTCTCTACGACACCATGACGTTTTATCACTTGACCTTCGGCTATATCCGTCTGGTGAATCGCCAGATTTACCCAAAGACGTTTGCGGGGCAGGTTTACACCCCATGCCGGATGGAGGTATCAGAGAGCCAGCAGAGCAATACGCCGGTAATCAATGCGACGGTGAAGTTTGGACGCCTTGCGCAGGACTTTAAGCAGCAGTTGAAGTTGTGGCGCACCTATTCTCGGATAACGCCAATATCTGCCACTTATCAGCGTTTTGATGCTGCCGACATGAATACACCGCTTAAGCCGTGGACGTTGTACGTGAAAGACGTGTCGATGGATGAGAGCGACGTTACATGCTCGTTGACTCTACAGAACCCGCTGAACAACAACATCGCCTTCCTCTACAACACAACCGACTTCCCAGGACTAGCCAATGCATAAAACTGACTTTGTGTCCGCCATGGAGGGTAAGCCGTGGCGCGATCGGGCGTGTTCATTTGAGGCGGCTGATTGTTGGGGGCTCGTCGTTTTGTATTACCGCCATGTGTTGGGTATTGAGATACACCAAACGCCGGACTACGAAGCCGGTAGCGACTTCCTGACGTGTTTCGCGGGTGATGTTGTGTTCTGGCGGCAGGCAGAGAAGGCCGCCGACAGTAGCATATTTATCGCGTATTACGGTGCGGAGCCAAAGCATGTTGGTTTGGTGGTGAATGGCCAAGCATTCCATAGCCGCGGTGAGTCTGGACAGGTGCGTTTCGACAAGCTTCGGACGTTAGAAAAAGTGTTCACCAAAGTGGAGTTTTACGACTATGCCGTTGATCGAAGTTCAGCGCGTGCCGGGGATACCGAAAGAGCGACATAACCTCGCTGCAGGTAGCATGTTTTACCCCTGGCTGAAAACAGCCAACCTGCATTGTGATGTTGAGATACTGAGGAACGGAGTAAAGCTTAAACCTGATGATGAACTTAACTTTCCGCTGAACCAGGGCGATATCATCAGCGTGTTTGACCAGCCAAAGAGTGGCGCACTCGGCACAATCTTGAACCCGCTTGAACACTTCAACCCGATAAAGTTTACCCAGAAAATCCTTTCGTCACTCATCAAGCAACCCAGCGCTAACGCGGCCACAAACAACTCCAAGACTTCACCGAACAACAGCCTGAAAGGGCAAACGAATATCGCCCGTAACGGTGAGGCAAAACCTGATAACTACGGTCAGGTGAGGGCGTTTCCAGACCTGATCCAGGAGTCTCTATTCGAGTACACCAATAACATCAAAAAGGTGACCGAGTGGATGAACTTTGGTCTGGGCAAGTATGACGTGACGTCTGTTCGCTACTCAGAGTCGAATCTTGGTGCGCTAGCGGGTGCCTCATACCAGATCTTCCAACCAGGACAAAACATACCGGTCATCAACGAAGGGTTCGCATTCGATGATATCGACGGTCAGGAATTGCCAGGGCCAAACGAGAGCGAAGACTTCCCTGCCGAAACGGCAACGACAACCACGGATATGGTTTCGGGAGAATTCGTTGCCGGTCAGGCCAAGGTGAAGATTAAGCAAAATAGTGACTTCGACTACTTCTATGATCTGCCGAAACCGCACTCAGTGTCATTCGTGGTTAACGTCACCTACAACACGGTATCTGGCCCAGTAACGCGGGATATCACCGTGTTTGCTGACCTAACCAATGCTACGACTACTGATGACGGCGCTCCGGTAGATCCACAACATTTTTATGAGTTTACTTTTTCAAACCTGGGCGGCAATGACATTGGGCAGATACCAGGTGATGCGGTTATCAACACGACGATATTCACGCTGAATGATAACGAGCCTCTGGTGATCGGCCCGTCTTTCTCTCCAGTGGCCGGGGAGCAGCTCTGGATACACCTTCAGGCTCAGTTGGGTCATGGTGATTATGCCAGGACAACAGTGACGTGGTGGAAAGTTGATGATGACAATAACCAGATACCCGGCACAACTGAATCCCTTAACATCGGATTGAACAATGATGATGAAAATTCAGACACTAAATACGGAACGTTCAAAGTAACACCGGCCGCAGGTTACGGGCGTTACGCTTTGCAATTTGTCAGAACGAATAACAGCAACGATCACTCAGTCCTGAAAGCAGAAGCTGTTCATATTGTCAGAACGCGAAGCAACGTCACTTACCCGAATGACACGCTGGTTACGGTCACTGTAACAGCGACAGAAAGAGCAACAAGTTCACGCGACAGGAAATACAACGCACTCATCACCCGTCACGTTATCAGTTATGACCTTGCAACCCAAACTGTCGATTACACCGAAAGGCCGTCGCGCTCGTTTGCAGATGCAGTGTTGCACACTTGGTTAAAAATGGGTGGGCAGGCTGAATCCAGCATCGACATTTACGAGCTTTATTCGATTGCAGCGTCCCTTCCTGATTCGCGGCTAGGCTACTTCGATTACACGTTTGACGATGAAGATATATCTCTTGGGGCAAGGGTGCAGACCATTTGTGACGCGGCCACGGTCACTGCGTTCTGGGATGACGGGGTGTTGTCGTTTACGCGTGACGAGCGCAAGCCTAACGCGGTGACGGTGTTTAACCGTGCTAACACCAAGGCGGAGGACTACAGCCTCTCATACGACATGACACTCCCTGGTGGATTTGACGGTGTACAGGTCACCTATAAGAACCCCACGACAAACAAACAGGCATTCATTCGCTATCGGATCACCGGTTCAGCCATTGAAGAGGGGGAGCCAGTCAAGGCGAAGAAACTCGACATGCTTTATGTCAGAAACTCTTATCAGGCGCGTGATAGGGCGCTGAAAGAGGTTAGACGGTTGCTTTACTCCCGACAAACGATGTCGATAAGAGCCTTGTCAGATGGGGAATGGGTAAACGTAGGGCAGATGGTCCAGGTACCTGACATCTACGATGCCAATCAGCAGGATGGGTATATCGTTGCCAGGAATGGAAATGATTTTGACACAAGCGAACGCATTGAATGGCAGGGAGACATGTTTGTCATCGTCACCGATGCTAATGGCACACCAACCGCAAGAATCCAGGCATTTCCTCGTAGCGACACGATATTTGGATTCACAGCAACATTACCAGAAATAACCCTCAATATCTTCGACGGCTATAACGTCCAGTCCCCCTCTCGTTACGTCATTGCTACGCAAGTAGAGATGGATTCGACCAAGTGGACGATTACCGAAAAGAAACCTAATGGCGACGGGACCACCTCGTTAACCATGTCTGAATATAACGACGAAATGTATAATTATGAGGTTGCCGAATAAATGACAACACCAACATCCAAACCAGTACCAAGTAATGATGTTATCGACTTAAAGTTCAACGCGGAAAAAATTGACGAGGTGGTTAACTCAGATGCTGAAAAATACGAAGATAGATTCGGTATGGAAAGATTCACACTGCAAGGACTAAGAAATAATCTTTCGCCACTAGGTAAGGCATACACATTAGAACAAGCAAGTGCTGCAATTAGCTCTGGTGAGATTCAAGATGGCGCACATTTCTTTATTTGGTCAGACAATCCAAATTCAATAGCAGATGAATATATTAACGTTGCTGGAACTCCTACGCCAACTGGACAGTTTTTACCGTCAAATGTTTTTATTGAATCTATAGAAAAAGCCCAAAAATATATAAACAGTGTCATTTCAAAAAACGATTCTAACGCTCTTATCGACCATCAATTTGCATTAACACCGCTCGATAAGTTTGGCGGATTAATGACTATCGATGATGACGCCGGTGTCGGCTTTGCAGGAATGCCTGACGTCATTCAAGATCGCGTCGCTGTTGTCACTGATGCTGAAACGAGAAAACGATTCGCTGCATTTTCTATGGCAGTCACAGAGATTACAGGTCGTGGCGGGTTCTTTGTGTTCGATGACAATGCTGGCTTGCGCCTGGCTGATATGAAAGATGCTGTACAAGACCGGCTGAAGGTTATCTCTGAAACGCAGATTGCAAAGATACTCTCCGGGGCTGGCATCCAGGCTGTTACGCTATCTGATGATAAAACTAAAGCCTTCGATTACTTCGATGATGATGGAAACTGGTTTTTATGTGGCGTTGAAGGCCCAGTACAGGACATCCTGAATGGGTCTTCCGGCGGTGGTGGAAGCTATATTCGAATCTTCAGCAATAAGCCAGCGCTCGTTGCTTCTCAGGATGCGACAGCTCCGCTATGGGCTGATTATCCAGTGGTTAGTGCTGTCAAGTTGCTGGGATCTGGTGGCTTTGTTTTCACTTATGACAACGGCACTACGCTTAAATCGAGCATGCTTCCTGACACAGAGCCCAAGGGGGCATATAAGGCGCGCGAATTGAGCGCATCAACGACCACCGTGCATATGATTGCCAATACAGGACAAAGCCTCTCAGTTGGACAAGAGGGAGCAACAGTTTCCCCGAAAGACCCTGCATTGACGGGGCGGGCTTTAATGTTCAGCGGGGCGGGCCAGGATCGCGGGGACGTGTCAGGGAACGCTATTTCTGCCGATAGCCTGGGTGCTTTAACTGATGCCTCTCCACCAACACAGTCTATCGCAACGCCAATCATTCAACGCATGCTCAACAACATGGCAAGCCGAGGTGTATCTGCAAGTGATCAGCCTGTACTTCTTGTACGCACGCATGGCTTTGGCGGGGCTGGCTATTCTCTTTTAAAAAAGGGCACGCCAACATACGCTAACGGGCAAACTGAAGCTGCAGAGGCAAAGAGACAATTAGCCTCAATCGGCAAAACCCTTGTGATCGATGCTCTGACTATTACTCATGGTGAATTTGACTCTGCATCAGTGACCGCCCCTGGTCAATATGCCGGGTACCTTGAGGAGTGGGCCAACGATCACCAAGCTGACTATGTAGCTCTGACTGGACAGGCGACACCGCCTAAAATAAGCGTGAATCAGATGGGTTCCCGTATCAGAACGGTGAGCCCAACCACCGGTGATGTCATCTATGGCGATTGGGTGGCCAATGACCAGCGTACATTTGCCAACTCGCGCGCAGATGCGTTTATGTCATGCGCAAAATACCCCCTAAATATTTTGTACCCGCTTGATATCCAACATCTTAAGCCGCTTGGCTATGCATTGGCAGGGGAATATGAGGGGCAGGCGATCGACTGGATGCTTTACGATGCGGTCAATAACCCAACGCACGCCAAATGGAAGCCGGTGCAGCCAGTATCGTGGACACTTTCAGGGAGCACTCTTGATCTCACGTTCGACTCTCCTCTCGGATACCCATTAACAATAGACACGACGACGCTTGGCGCGGCCCCAAATCATGGCTTCGATATCGAGGGTGGTGCGGTTGCGGTGACGTCAGTAACTCAAACCGGTGATTTTACATTCAGAGTCGTTTTTGCAAGTGCCCCGCCAGTCGGGAGTATTTTGCGGATTGGTTTTAATAATAATGTCCCTGCTGGGTTCCCTGCGCCTTATGAAAACTGGACTTTCCCTCTGGTGAACATTCGAGATACCTCACCACGAATGAGTAAGTACACCGTCCGTAATTTATATAACTGGTGCTTATTGTGCCGCATACAGATCAACTAAGGAGTTAATATCATGGCTGTAGTATTAAACACAAATAAGCCCTACAACGGTCGCCGTCAACTGATTGATTTATCCTCGGCATATCTTGATCCAGAAGCATTATTCAATGCACATAAAGCGCGAGTTGTTGCTGATGGCGGGACGGTGCCGCGTGAGGCTTCACTGTTAACTGAAATACAGCGTTTAGTAAATAATGGCATGTGGAATAGAACTGGCGCATATTGCGCTCCAGACTGGGGCGTTAAACAAGACGGCTCAGGTAATGTCACTAAACTGTACGGGCTGGCAAATAGCCCAGATTTTGTTGCTGTCACTGTTGCCGGTGAATCTCACCCTATGACTTTGGATACATCAGGGACACGGACGGCTGTTAATGTAGTGCTATCAAATGGCGGTCGGTTTTTGCAGTCTGAATCTGTTATTAAACTACAGAACCGGAGTAATGACCTATTCCTATTAAGCACTCTGTTGAGAGACAACGCGCTGAGTGATAACGCGGGTATTGCTGTAGGTTTTGGCACAGCATCGAGCACGCTGGCATTTGGTGAAACCCGTCAAACAGTTGGTGGCACATCTAACCCCTGGAAGTACACGTGTACGAACAAGATACCCGTAGTCGCCGGAAGCTACGTTGCGGCAACGCAGGTACCGTATGCTGATTTTGTACCCTCGGCTGGCTTGTTCGATCCAGCAAATGGGAAAGTGTTTGGTTACCAAAACGGACTTGTTGCACAAACGGGGACGTCATCTACCGGTACCTTAGCAGATATCAGTACCCAGTCAGCGTACATTTTTATCGGGCCGACGTACTTAAATGCGACCACTGGACTGAATGCCGTTAATGGTGCCATTGCCAGAGTGCGTAGTTTGATTACAGCTTATCCGGATGATGCAGAGTTAATTTCGTCCTGGGGGTAATGATTGAGTGTCCGGGATGGACCCCGGTAATCGAATTTGGGAATAGAGGAGCAGCCATGGTGCCACTCCGGGGATGGTAATGGAGTAATGGATGCAGGAGTGGATCAAGGTACGGATGGGGATGCGTTAGATTGGTGGGGCATGCATGGGGCAAAAAATTACCGCAAAACGATCCAACTACGTGTTTTGTAGTGGCTCACCTTGCGGTAATGCTTTGTTTCTTCCCTAGTTCGGCCTAGCTTCCTATCACTTCAATCTCAAAGCCTTGCCTATCTTGAACAAACCGAGCTGGGCGAGATAAGGAAAAAAGCCCCTGCAAAGATGAGGGGCAAGACACACAACAACACCAGGGAAATCGTTAAATATTAACTTGCGGATATTATAGGGATTCTCTGATAAAACTTCATCAAAATATCGATGCAATAATGCATCGCTATGATGAATTTTTTTGTATGAAGTGAGTGGCGAGGAAAATCGTTGCGCCAGTATTTTTGTGAGGTAAGACCGAAAAAGTGAAGCGAGGCTTTCGTAGATAAGACATTTTACTCTTCTAACTTAATGTTATGTAAATTACGCGTCAAATCCTGCCCAGATGCTTCTTTTTAAACCTGATGTTAGGTAGTTTGAGCGCTCTCACGCTAAGTTTCGAGAGTAAAATAATGAAAATGATACGCCTGTTTGCCATAGCTGGAGCACTAATAGTGCTCGTTTATTACCTTACACATACCTAATCTCGCATTACCTCTGAAGATCATCAGTCACTCGATGACAAACGGCGCCCTGAGGCGCCGTTTGTCATGCTGTCATGCTCAGCGGCCAAACAGATCGCGGCGGCGTGGGCGGACAAATTGTGCCAGCAGCACAACGATAGCAATCAACAAATAAGCTGCAAAGATGCCAACCAGCCACTGCGGCATTTCCAGCGTCAAAAATTCCCATTGGCGTACCGAACAGTCGCCTGATGCGTGGAACACCGCAGGCAGCCATTTGTCCAGCGGCAGCCAGGACGGGAAGCTGACGAAGAAATCGCAGGTATTAAACGGCGAAGGGTGTAGTTGGATCATGGTGTGTTTCCATGCCAGCTGCAGGCCTTCCCAGGCACTGTAAATCCACAGCAGAATAGCGGCATAACGCAGCGGCGTTTTCGGCGCGATGGCACCCAGCAGCGAGGCACCGAGAATGCCAAACAGCGCGCAACGTTCGTAAATGCACATGACACAGGGTTGCAGCAGCATTACGTGCTGAAAGTAGAGTGCGACTAATTCCAGCGCCAGCGCAGTCAGGGCCATCAACAGCCAAGCACCGCGCCCCTGTGAGCAGCGGTTAAAGAATTGCAACATATATTTATTCTTCCATGCAGTAAGCAATTGAACTGGCAGTGTAAACCAATTCAACCCCGCTGCCAGCCACCTGAGCCGGATTCAGCACAAAAATAGTCGCTGACAGCGGAGTGGGTTTACAGGGTTAGTGTGCAGCGGCTTCGAGCGACGGCAGCGTCAGCCAATGCCACTGGGTCAGCAGGTCGGTCACGGGCGCCAGGGTAAATTGTACGCACAACAGACCAACCAGGGTTAATACCACAGTGTAAGGCAATGCCATCCATACCATTCGCCCATAGGATAAACGTACCAGGGGGGCCAGTGCGGAGGTCAGCAAGAACAGGAAGGCGGCCTGGCCATTCGGCGTGGCGACCGACGGCAAATTGGTCCCGGTATTAATGGCGACCGCTAACATTTCAAACTGCTTCAGGGAAATGGCGCCATTTTCAAATGCGGCGCGCGCTTCATTAATGTAAACCGTACCGACGAACACATTGTCAGATACTGAAGACAGCAAGCCATTGAACAGATAAAACAGCGAAAGTTGGGAAGAGGGTTCCGCCTGCAAAACGAATTGAATCACCGGGGTAAACAGGTGTTGCTCAATGATCACCGCCACCACGGTGAAAAATACCGTCAGCAGGGCGGTGAAGGGCAAGGCCTCCTGGAAGGCTTTGCCGATGGCGTGCTCATCGGTTACGCCACACAGGGAAGTGGCGAGGATAATCACCGACAGGCCAATCAGGCCAACCTCCGCCAGATGGAAGGCCAGGGCGACAATCAGCCAAACGCCGATAAGTGCCTGAACCACTAATTTGACCTGCTCTTGCTTACTGCGCCCGGCAGTCGCCTGGCGGTCAAACTCTGTCAGCACTTCGCGCACGCGCTCCGGGAGTTTTGCTCCGTAGCCGAAGACGCCAAAGCGCTCAAGCAGCAGGCAGACCAGCAGACCACAGATCAATACCGGTAAAGTGACGGGCGCCATGCGCAGGAAGAAGTCGACAAAGCCCCAGTCGGCGCTTTTGGCGATAATCAGGTTCTGCGGTTCGCCCACCATGGTCATCACGCCGCCCAAGGCTGTACCGACACCAGCATGCATCAGCAGACTGCGCAAAAAGGCGCGGAACTGCTCCAGCGTCTGTTTGTTATCGTCGCTTACCAGGTTGCTGTCGTCGTTGACGTCGGCAGCGCCGCCGGAAGGGTTCGACACCACGTTGTGGTAAATCGAATAAAACCCGGTTGCGACGCTGATGACTACCGCAACCACCGTCAGCGCATCGAGGAAGGCGGACAAAAATGCTGCCGCAAAACAGAAGGCTAAAGACAGCAGTATTTTAGAGCGAATATTGAGCAGCAGCTTGGTGAAGACGAACAGCAGTAACTGCTTCATAAAGTAGATGCCGGCCACCATAAAGATCAGCAACAGCAGGACTTCCAGATTATGGGCAATTTCTTCGCCCACCCGATCGGGGCTGGTCATGCCGATCAACACCGCCTCAATGGCCAGCAGGCCGCCCGGCAGCAGGGGATAGCACTTCAGTGCCATCGCCAGCGTGAAGATAAATTCGATGACCAGTAGCCAACCCGCGATGAAGGGATCGACCAGGAAGAAAACCAGCGGATTGACCAACAAGAAGATGAGGATGGCCAGTTTGTACCAGTCAGGTGATTGCCCGAGGAAGTTTTTCACCAGGGCACTGCGTAAAGTCGTTTCCATTATGCGTTACACGTCCTGAAAATAAGTTGTCACATATTACCCTAACAATGCCGCAGGGGCAGAAGCAATACGGGCTTGCTTTACGACGTGAAATTTCTCTGACGCGGTGTTTTTGCACGTTTTTTGCCACTTTATGCACACTTTCGTTTAATGTTTTTCGCTCACGCTATGTCATGCCAAGGCGATCTGGTATGATCAGCCGACTACTATTACTGATTATCGTTGCTACGGAACGTCAAACACATGGTCATAAAGGCGCAGAGTCCTGCCGGTTTCGCGGAAGAATACATTATCGAGAGTATCTGGAATAATCGCTTCCCTCCTGGCTCTATTTTGCCCGCGGAGCGTGAGCTTTCAGAATTGATTGGTGTTACGCGCACCACGTTACGCGAAGTTTTACAACGCCTGGCCCGTGATGGCTGGCTGACCATTCAGCATGGCAAACCGACCAAAGTAAATAATTTCTGGGAAACATCCGGCCTCAATATTCTTGAGACGGTGGCACGCCTCGATCACAAAAGTGTTCCACAGTTGATCGACAACTTGCTGTCGGTTCGTACCAATATTGCCGCAATCTTTATTCGCGCAGCGGTGCGTAATCATCCTGAGGCTGCTCAGGAAGTCTTGGCGAAAGCGACTCAAGTGGAAGATCAGGCGGACGCTTTCAACCTGTTGGACTACGAAATTTTCCGCGGTCTCGCATTCGCTTCCGGCAACCCGATTTACGGTCTGATCTTCAACGGCCTCAAAGGCCTGTACACCCGTGTCGGTCGTTACTACTTCTCAAATCCGGAGTCCCGCAAGCTGGCGCTGACTTTCTACAGCAAGCTGTCGACGCTGTGCCATGAAAAGTCGTACGATCAGGTGATGGATTGCGTGCGTAACTACGGTAAAGACAGCGGGGCCATCTGGCAGAGCATGCAAGGCACCATGCCGAGCGATCTGACTGAAGCCCGCCGTTAGTTTCACCTCTCGCATTACGCAAAAGGGGCGCCAGTGGCGCCCCTTTGTTTTGACGTTGTCTCACCATCCTCATTTTTTATAAGTATTTCTGCAATCAAGAATGATAGAGCTAAGGGTTGTAAGCATAGCTTTGGTTGTGGGTATGCAATAGAGATTTTAAAAGTGTCACTTATTAGTGAGAGGTTAAGTTCGTTTGAACCTTTAGCGCGCGATGATTTATCTGGTGCTAAAGGCTCAAACATACCAACTAACTGTAAGCTGAATTAGTCAACTATATGATAAACCTAGCACTTATAAACCCTCTAAAGCATACGAACTGCCTAAATGAGTCAAGTGCTGATTATCATAATAAAATGGTCGGTTGTTACTTTTAAATTTACATCCTGCAGGGCTACATAAATTCTGTGCCGGGTTAAATATTTCAATCTTGTGATCATTAGCGATCGATGTTAGCAAAGCATTAACTTTTTCTGGCGGAAAACTATAATTTTTCGTAGATTCGATATCCATTGGGGTAGGCTGTATCAGCGCATTAATACCCCTGCGTAAAGGAATTTGCTGATTATCAATAGCTCTGACAACGTTGAATTGAAGAAATGGCACATCTTGAACTAAAATGACTTTTTTACCGGCATCAGTCATTTTTTGGATAGCGTTCCTTAGCCCTAGCGACAGTGCGCTCAGACCATTTTGATTTGAGTTATTCACTACATACCCGCCATCGCTATCATCAATTCCTGAACTCCAGAATGCGGAAATTACCACCGTCTTAATTTTTTCGTTGTCAGTAATAAGACCCAACACCTTCTTATTATAAGATTCGCATTCTGATGCATGAGAAGGATAGTTGTTCATCATTCTTGTTGAGCCTATTAACATAGGGCATGAAGCTTTCGTTAATTGATAAACAACCATATTAGATTTCTTCGCATATTGTTCGACCCCCCCTTTTAGTGCTGCAGCGTGGCTGTCACCTACTAAAGCAACGCCATCCTGCAGACTGTTTGGGACGCAGGATATGTCTTTTGAGTAAGTGGTCGAGCCGTAACCGACCAAGCAGCGATCGGCAACCTGCTCCAGCTTATCCATCTCAGCTTGCGCAACAACTGGGCTTACTCTTTGAGGAATGCCTTGCAATAAATAGCTAACCCCAATGGGGAGCATCATTAGTAGTGATATGATCGAATAACCAACAATAATTTTTTTATTTGTAAACTTGAAACCTTTCCTAAATGGTGTTTCCACAAATAGGTAAGAAACATAGGCGATGAGTAAAGCGATCGCGGAAATTATCAATCCGTCACTTACGGATAACTGGTTATCAATAGCCAGACGAGAGAAAGAGAGCAAAGGCCAGTGCCATAAGTACCACGAGTAAGAAACCAGGCCAATGAATACCATGAGGCGATTGCCTAATAATACTGAACTGACACGAGCGTTACCAATAAGAATCAATGAAGATCCTAATACTGGGAGGATGGCAGCATAACCAGGGAAATTTGTGTGTTTATCGAAATTGACCCCTGAAAATAATATCAAGCCCAATCCTATAATGAAGAAAAATTCCTTTTTTCTCAAGGATAGACTATTGAATCTACCCTCTTTATGCATTATTGATAAAATAACTCCCACACCAAGTTCCCAGGCTCGTGTCGGTAACATAAAAAATGAAAACAGAGGGGCAGTTTTGGTTAAAATAACACAGGATATAAATGATATTAGTGAAATTATTGAGACCGAAGCGACTACTTTCTTGTTGAGTTTTATGATTATTGATAGAACTAAGGGAAGGAAAATGTAAAATTGCTCTTCGACACCCAAAGACCACGTCATGAGTAAAGGGTTTAGCTCTGCATTAGGTGAAAAATAGTTGGTCTTATGCCAAAGCATGATGTTGGGAACTGATAAAATGGTTGAGCCAGCAAAGAGATTGAAATCTTTAAGTTCAAGAGGTGATAAGTAAAAAAATGCAAAAGCTGAACAAAAAACAAGCATAACTAATAATGCTGGTGCGATTCTTTTTATACGGCGTGTATAAAATCGGCTATAGGAAAAAGTTTTATTATTAAGTTCTGTGTAAATAATTCCACCGATCAGAAAACCGGATATGACAAAAAAAACGTCGACTCCGATAAAGCCACCACTCAAAAAAGTAACACCAGAATGGTAAAGAACTACTAACAATATAGCTACGGCGCGTAAGCCATCAATATCACGTCTATAGTTTTTAACCGTTTCTTTTACTACGTTTTCCATCGTGTCACCTTGCTAACCACTGGATTTATAAATTATCACAACGCCATGCTGCTTGTAACGAAGCCGGATGGATAGTGCAAGGGCATGTTGAGTTTGTAAAGGAAAAACACTTTCCACCCGTGCTTTCAGATTTTTCCCCATCCTGGAAAGTCAACTTGACTACGCGATGGATAATAAATAGCAATCACTGAGATAGTGTAAGGACAAGAAATTAGGCCATACCGCGTGTGCGAAATGGCCTGGGTCGTGACTCAATCAAAGAGGTGTAGGCCGCGGCGGACAACGTTCCAGCAGCTCGACGCTGCCATCCTCGTTGAGCTGTTCCAGAATAATGTCGAAGCCCCACAGGCGATGCAGGTGTTTCATCACCTCACGCCGGCTTTTGTCCAGCGGCGCCCGGTCTTGTGGAATATAACGCAACGTCAATGAGCGATCGCCGCGCAAATCCACATTCCAGATCTGAATGTTCGGCTCGTGGTCGCTCAGGTTATATTGCGCCGACAGCTCCTGACGGATCGCCCGATAGCCCGCCTCATTATGGATCGCCGCAATCTCCAGGTAGTTATTGCGGTCGTCATCGAGCACGGTGAACAGCCGGAAGTCACGCATGATTTTCGGGGACAGGAACTGGCTGATAAAACTTTCGTCCTTAAAATCACGCATGGCGAAGTGCAGCGTTTCCAGCCAGTCTTTACCGGCAATGTCCGGGAACCAGTAGCGATCTTCTTCGGTCGGCGACTGACAGATGCGCTTGATGTCCTGGAACATGGCAAAGCCCAACGCGTAAGGGTTAATCCCGTTGTAATAAGGACTATTGTAAGGCGGCTGGTACACCACGTTGGTGTGGCTGTGCAAAAACTCCAGCATAAAGCGTTCGGTCACCCGGCCTTCATCGTAAAGATGGTTGAGGATGGTGTAGTGCCAGAATGTCGCCCAGCCTTCGTTCATCACCTGCGTTTGTTTTTGCGGATAAAAATACTGGCTCACTTTGCGCACGATGCGCAGCACCTCACGCTGCCAGGGTTCCAGCAGCGGCGCATTTTTCTCCATAAAGTAGAGGATGTTCTCCTGCGGCTCGCTTGGATAGCGACGCGCTTGTTCAGGCGCCTCTTCGCGTTCTACCCGCGGCAGGGTCTTCCACAGCGTATTGACCTGACTCTGCAGGTACTCTTCGCGGCTCTTCTGGCGGGCTTTTTCTTCGACCAGGGAGATCTTCTGCGGGCGTTTATAGCGGTCCACGCCGTAGTTCATCAGCGCGTGGCAGGAATCGAGCAGCTTCTCCACTTCTTCAACGCCGTAGCGTTCTTCGCACTGACTGATGTAGTGGCGGGCGAACAACAGATAATCGACGATCGAACTGGCGTCGGTCCAACTGCGGAACAGGTAATTATTTTTGAAAAACGAGTTGTGGCCGTAGCAGGCGTGCGCCATGACCAGCGCTTGCATGGTGATGGTATTTTCTTCCATCAGGTAGGCGATGCAAGGGTTGGAGTTGATGACGATTTCATAGGCCAGCCCCTGCTGCCCATGTTTGTAGCGCTGCTCGGTCTCAATGAATTTTTTACCGAATGACCAATGGGTATAGTTAATCGGCATGCCGACGCTCGAATAGGCGTCCATCATCTGTTCTGAGGTAATCACCTCGATCTGATGCGGGTAGGTATCGAGCTTGTAATGTTTGGCTACGCGATCGATGTGCTCCAGATACACCTGCAGCAGCTCGAACGTCCAGTCCGGTCCATCGCTCAGACGTTTATCTTCCTTGACCTTTTCATGTGTTGAAGTAGTCATCAGCGCACCCTCGTTATTACGGACCTTGCTCGAACGGCAGACCCTAGATCAATCGTAGCTCAATCTGGGCAGAGGTAATAATGATATAAAGCTTAAAAATTCAACGATCTGACGTCGCCTTCCCGCTTCAGGAGACGACAGGGGCATTTTACGGCGAGTTTTTTCTGCTGAAGCGGCTGCGGATATGTATGAAATGTTATCTCGATGAAATGGCTTTTTAGTGGTTTTTTATTCTGTTTCTGTGGGCCTGTTTCATTTTTATGTTCTGTTAAAACCTTGTTGCGCGTCGTAGCTTTTCTTAGTGCTATCAATGCTGTCAATGACAGCATAATAGGGGCCATTTCGCTCATTAATCTGCCTTTGACAACATCTTATCGCTATTTATAGGTAGCTATTGCAAAAGAACCGGCCATGAACGATAAATTAATTGTGAATGTTGTCACGTTTGATGATGAAGATGTTGGACGGATTTTTCCACTGAGTTAATTTCCTGTGAGCAGAAGATTATGCTTTGTGAAGCCTTGAGCTGGAGTCAGCGATGCGAGTGGTAATTTTAGGTAGTGGGGTGGTGGGCGTTGCCAGTGCCTGGTATTTGGCGAAGGCGGGGCATGAGGTGACGGTAATCGACCGTCAGCCTGGTCCGGCCATGGAAACCAGCGCGGCAAACGCCGGGCAAATCTCGCCGGGCTATGCGGCGCCGTGGGCTGCGCCTGGCGTACCGTTGAAGGCGATCAAATGGATGTTCCAGCGCCATGCGCCGCTGGCGGTTCGTTTGGACGGCAGCCGTTTCCAACTGAGCTGGATGTGGCAGATGCTGAAAAACTGCAACACCGAACACTACATGACCAACAAAGGTCGCATGGTGCGATTGGCGGAATACAGCCGCGATTGCATCAAAGCGTTGCGCCAGGAAACCGGCATTCAGTACGAAGGCCGTCAGGGCGGCACGCTGCAGCTGTTTCGCACTCAGCAACAGTTTGAAAGCGCCTCCAAGGACATCGCGGTGCTGGAAGACGCCGGCGTGCCTTACAAACTGTTGGAAGCCAGTCAACTGGCCACCGTCGAACCTGCGCTGGCGCAGGTGGCGCATAAGCTGACCGGCGGTCTGCAACTGCCAAATGATGAAACCGGCGATTGCCAACTCTTCACCCAGCAGTTGGCCAAGCTGGCCCAGCAAGCGGGCGTGACTTTCCTGTATAACCGCAGCGTCGATCGCCTGCTGGTGGAAGGGGATAAAATCAGCGGCGTGCAATGTGGCGGGGAGATCTTCAAGGCCGACAGCTACGTGGTGGCCTTTGGTTCGTATTCCACCGCGCTGCTGCGCGATCTGGTCTCGATCCCTGTGTATCCGTTGAAAGGCTACTCACTGACCATTCCCATTACGGATGAGGCCGCGGCACCATTCTCGACCGTTTTGGATGAAACTTACAAAATCGCCATCACCCGTTTCGACCAGCGTATTCGCGTCGGTGGCATGGCGGAAATTGTCGGTTTTAATACCCAGCTCGAACAAAAACGCCGCGAGACGCTAGAGATGGTGGTACGCGATCTTTACCCTAACGGTGGGCGGGTGGAGGAGGCAACTTTCTGGACCGGTTTGCGTCCGATGACGCCGGACGGTACGCCGATTGTCGGCAAGACTTCGTTGAAAAACCTGTTCCTGAATACCGGGCATGGCACGCTGGGTTGGACAATGGCCTGTGGTTCTGGCCAGCTGCTTTCCGATCTGATTTCCGGCATCACGCCGGCTATTCCGTCAGATGACCTGGCGGTAGCGCGCTACAGCGCCGGATTTCGCAGCGCTTACACTGCGCCCTTGAATGATGTGCATCACGCGCGTTAAAAACCTTAATTAGACAATGTAGCGGTCGCGGATGTAGGTCCGTGACCGCATTCGCAGGTCCGTAGGAGTTCCCATGCCTCGCCCGATTACCGCCACGCTGCACCTTGGCGCCTTTGAAAATAACCTGCAAGTGGTCCGTCGCTGTGCTCCAAGTGCCAAAGTCTGGTCAGTGGTCAAGGCCAATGCTTATGGTCATGGCATTAAACATGTTTGGCGTAGCATGGCGCAAACGGATGGTTTTGCCCTGTTGGATCTCGCCGAAGCGATTATGCTGCGCGAGTCAGGTTGGCAAGGACCGATCTTGCTGTTGGAAGGTTTTTTCAAAGCGCAGGATTTAGCCCTGTTGGATCGCTACCGTTTAACGACCTCGGTGCACAGCGATTGGCAACTGGCGGCGATAGCCGAAGCCAAACTATCGGCACCGCTGGATGTTTACCTGAAAGTGAACAGCGGCATGAATCGTCTGGGATTTGCCCCAGAGCGGTTGCACGCCGTTTGGCTGAAAGCTCAGCAGATAAGCAATATTGCCAGCCTGACGCTAATGAGCCATTTCGCCACCGCCGACGGTCCACAGGGCGTCGAAGCGCAGATGGCGACCATTAAGACAGCGGCGGCGGGCATTACTGCGCCGCGCTGTCTGGCCAACTCTGCCGCCACCTTGTGGCATCCGGAAACCCATTGCAGTTGGGTGCGGCCGGGCATAGTTCTCTATGGCGCTTCGCCGAGCGGCCAATCGCAGGATATTGCCGACAGCGGGCTGCAGCCTACGATGACCTTGAGCAGCGAAATTATTGGTGTTCAAACGCTAAAACAGAACGATCAGGTTGGCTATGGCTGGCGTTATCGCGCCGAAGGTGCACAACGCATCGGGGTGGTAGCCTGCGGCTATGCAGACGGCTACCCGCGCCATGCGCAAACGGGCACGCCGGTCTGGGTGGATGGCGTGCTGACGCGAACGCTGGGTACGGTGTCGATGGACATGCTGGCGGTCGATCTGACGCCTTGCCCGCATGCCAATATTGGTGCTGAAGTGGAGTTGTGGGGGCGGCGCCTGCCGGTTGACGATGTCGCTGCCGCGGCAGGCACGCTGGGCTATGAATTGCTGACGGCGTTGGCCGCCAGAGTGCCTATCGTTACCGAGGCCTGAGCCTCAGGCAATTTTCTTCAGTTGCCCCTTGATTTGCTTGCTGCGCTGCCGTGCGTGCAGCGCCAGCAGGCAACCTACCAGCATCACCAGCGCCAGCGACAGCTTGGGCTGCAACGGCAGAGCCATCGCCAACAGACCCAGGCCTGCGCCGCCGGCCATCTGCACAAAACCTACCAGCGCAGAAGCGACACCGGCTTCATTGGAGTAGGGCTCGAGCGCATAACTGGTCGCCGGGCCCATCACGAAGGCTAAGCCCGCGCAGGCGCTGGCGACGGGCAGCATATAGGCCAGCCAGTGAGTTTGCGCCGAGCCGGAAAGCCAGGTAACCCCGAGCAGTAGGCCTACACACCCTATACCCATCAGAATTCCCCCGGTTGCCAGACACACCGGGCGTCCCACCTTGTGAATGATGCGGTTGGCAAAGAAACTCACCAGCATGATCCAAAAACCGTTGGCACCAAACACCAGAGAGAATTGCAATGGCGTCAGGCCGGCGGTGCCCATCAGCACGTTGGGTGCCAGCGAGACGTAGGTCAATGCCATACCCATCGCGCCGGAGTTGACCACGGCGAAGGACAGAAAACGGCGATCTTTGAGGATGCGAGCATATTGGCGTACCGGTAAACCTTTAACACGCACCGTATCTGCCGGGCGGGTTTCCGGCAGGCGCAGAGCGATCAACACCAGCACGGCCAGGGCATAACATACCAGGAACCAGAAAGGCGCGCGCCAGCCTAAGGCTTCCGCCAGTAACCCACCCAGCAGCGGGGCCAGTGCGGGAATAATGTTAAGTGTGCCGTTGAGGAAGCCGAAGGCGCGAGCCGCGTCGTCGCCGTTCATCCGATCGCGCACGCCGCTAAATGCCACAACGGCGGTACAGCAGACCGCTACGCCCTGCAGCAAACGTGAAGCGACGAACACCGTCGGGGTGGTGGCCAGCGCGGCCATGGCGGCACCAATCATGTAGATGATGATACCGGCCAGCGCCACGGGTTTGCGGCCGTAGTTGTCTACCAGTGGCCCGGCAATAATCTGCCCAAGACCCAGCACCAAAATGAACAGTGAAATGGTGGACTGGATCAGCGCTTCACTGCTGTTAAGGCCAAGAGCGATGGCCGGGATAGTTGGCAGATAAAGATCGATACCCAGCGGGCCGAGCAGCACCAGGCTAAGGAGCAGAAACAGAAATTTTTGCATAACAAAAACAGCACATCCGAGTGACAAAGAGGGCTAGAGTAGAGACTCTGGCGATAAATGGAAAGGGGCAAAACGTCGGCCGACCTTCGGCATGCCTAACTTACTGGAATCATAGCGACGCGGCTTTGCGATAGTAAAGTGCGGAGATGGTATCCGCCACGTAGCGGGCCTGATGTTTGGCGTCGTCCAGCGCACGATGCGGTGTGCCTTCGAATGCCCGTTCTTTTTTCGGATTAAAGCCCAGCAATTCGGCCAGAGTGATCACCGTACGCACGTCCTGTGTGTCCCAAAACTTCCACGGGCAGGGCATGTCCAGTTGCTGAAAGGCATGCTCGAGGATAGTACAGTCGAACTCCTTGCCATTGCCCCAGACTTTAACCTGGTCAGTGCTGTTCATATGGATAAAGCGACTCAGGTTGGTCAGCGTGCGCTTGAGGCTCTCCGTGCCGCCGAACGCCAGCTTGCGCGCTTCGTCCGACTGCTTGGCCCACCAGGCGACGGTATCCAGGCTGATGGTTCGGCCTGGCTGATCTTTTTGGCTGCTGACGGCATTTTCAAATTCGGCACCGAGCTGGCCGGTTTGGGGATCGAAAAACACGGCGGCCACCACCAGGATCACCGCGCTCGGTTTTATGTCCAGCGTTTCTATGTCTAACATCAGATGGTGCATGGGGGACTCCCGGCTGGTAGAGATACAAATAATGTTACTACAAACCGGATCAGGATGCGCCGTCAGCGTCGGCGATTGCCGGCGGTATTTGCCAGCGTGACAGCCAGCACGGCCAACAGCACCAGCGCTACCGCTGGCGCCAAAACGCCCCACGGCGCCCGTTCGATATAGGGCATGCCCTCGGCCAGTACCAGCCCCCATTCCGCGCTGGGTGGCTGTGGCCCCAGGCCAAGAAAACCCAGCGCCGCCAGCGCCAGCGCAATACCCGGCAGGCGCAGCATGGCGTGGCGCAGCAGGGGAACCCACAGCGCCGGCAAGAGGTAGTGCGTCAGAGTACGACAGCGGCCGATCCCCAACACCGGCAACATGCGGATATAGGGCTGAGTGCGGGCCTCAGCCAACAGCGAGGCGCAGTGAGCGGACAGCGGCGCCCAACTGACCAGCATTACCGCGCAGGCAGCACCGAAGGGGGAAGGCCCGGTGACAGCGGTGACCAACAGCCCTGCGACTATCGGCGGCGTAGCGTTTGCCAACTCAATAATCCCGCACATCAGGCGAGGCATCAACCCGAACACTATCCCCAGGGACAGCGAGGCGAAGCTGGCTGCCAGCGCCAACAGGCTGGTATTCAGTGCCCCGTAGGCGACACGTGCCAGAATGTCCCGGCCGGTGGCGTCTGCGCCAAAGGGCAGATCCAGGCTGGGTGGCTGCAGACGGATATGCAGTGACGAAAAGGGATCGCGGATGATCCCGCTCAGCACTAACAGACACAGCAACAGCGCCGCGACGGCGGCAAAAATATAACTCGCCCGGCTGCTGTGCTGTGGCGGCGTTGAATTGGGTAATGCGGCGGCTATTCGGCCCAGCAACAGGTAATGGGCTCCCTGCATCAGGAAACCGGTGCCGAAGGCCAGCAGCAACAGGATCAGGATCCCGCATTGCAAGGCGGGCAGATCCTGAGCGATGGCGGCCCCCAATGTTGCCCGGCCAAGTCCCGGTATGGCGAACACTTTCTCGACGGCGATCGCGCCGCCGGTCAGTCCAATCAGCACTAAACCGACCTGAGGCAGCAGTGCAGGCAGCGTGCGGCGCAGAACGGCCAACAGGCAATGCCGCCGGGCGATGCCGGCAAGGTTCCAGGTCAGCAACCAGCGTTCGGAGAAGGTTGCGGCCAGGCCGTCATTGAGCAACAGCGCCAGCAGGCCGCCGGCCGGTAAGCCCAGGGCCAGTGCCGGCAGAATGGCATGTTGCAGGCTTTGCCAGCCGTAGGGAGGAAACCATTGCAGCCAGACGGCGCCAACGATCAACAGCAGCGCTGCCAGCAAAAATTCGGGCAGTGCGGTCAGGGATACCGCTAACACGCCTGCGGGACGGCGGTTCTCGCCATGCAGGCCACGCCACAGGGTTGGCAACGCCAGCAGTATCGCCACCACTACTGCGACTGCCAGCGCGTAGCCCATCAGCGTCAGAGAAACCCCTGTGGCCTGCAACATGCCTTCCAGCACCGGGCGACCGGAAATCCACGAGTTGCCGGCATCACCCCGCAGCACGCCGTGAAACCAGCGGCCAAGCAGCAGCAAGGGCCCGTCGTCCAGGCCATATTGCTGACGAATGGCATTCAGGGCTTCCGGGGTAGCCTCTTGTTCACCCGAACGCGCCCGCAGCAAGCTGAGCGCAGGATCGCGCCCGGACAGCCAAGGCATCAGGCCAATCAATACGATCATCCCCAGCAGCGAGAACAGGCGTGAGGCGAGTGGCAATAGCCGTAGTGCTTTTTCCATCAAGGTTGCTCTGGGGCGATGAAGCTGCGAGGCGTCACCAGCAGGCGTTCACGCGGATCACGCTCTGCGCTCCTCATTACGGCAGCTTCCCCCTGGATCACGCGTTCATGCAGCAAGGGTATCGCCGCATGGGTTGCCAGAATGCGGCTTTCTGCCGCGATGATGGCCTGACGTCGTTGTGGCCCGGCAGGAATGGCTGCGGCCTGAGTCAATGCTTCGTCCACCTGCGGATCGCACAGTTGAGCAATATTGAAGGAACCCCGGCAGGCGAAGTCACTGTACATGTAGGCCAGTGGATCGCCAGAGTCCAGCACCGTGGCTCGCGACAAGATAAAAGCATCAAATTTACCCGCCAGCGCATCGGCTTCAATGTGCGCATATTCCCGCACTTCCTGCTTTACCACAAAACCGGCGGCGCTGAGTTGCTGCGCCAGATATACCGCCACTTCGGGTAGCTCGGCGCGATCGCTGAAAGTGGCCAGAGTGATGGTTTTGCCTTCAACCGTGGTTGGCGGCAGAGTCGGTTGCGGCTGGCGCAACGGCGCGGCCCAACGCAGGGCTGGCCCCAGCAGCCCGGAGGCAATATCGGCGCGGCCTTCGTAAACGTTGTCCACCAACGGGCGACGCTGGATCGCCGCGGCGGCGGCGGCGCGCATGGCCGGATCGCGGAAAGCACCGACCCGGGTGTTCAGATACAGCGTATTGGTGCGCGGCATGGGTACTTCGTGGATCAATTCAGCCGCAATTAACGGTAACTGCGAGACTGGCAGCGCCTCTACCAAATCGGCGCTGCCGGTGCGCAGGGCGGCAGCGCGGGCGGCGCTATCCGGGACAAAGTTGACGTCGATTCCTGCGGCGGCCGCTTTCTCGCCCCAATAGCCGTCGAAGCGGTTTAAACGTGCGCTACTGGTGCCGTTGATCTCTGTTAGCACAAAGGCGCCGGTTCCGGCCTGCAAGGGATTAACCACCCCGTTGGCGCCATAGGCCCGTTCGGCGAGGATCGCCAATTGTGGGCTGGACAACCGCTGCGGGAGGAGCGGATCGGGCACGGCGGTTGTGATCACGACAGCATGATCACCTTCTGGGACGATAGCCAATTCGACGCCGTCAAGAATGCGCGGTTTGGGGGCGGCGTTCATCGCCGCTGAAAGCGAACGCACCACGCTGTCCGGGGTCATCGCGCTACCATCATGGAAATTGACTCCCGATCGTAGTACGAAGCGCCAGCGGTGTTGATCCAGCTGTTGCCATTCGGTTGCCAGCGCCGGTTCAGCGTCGCCGTCGGCGTTCAGCACCACCAGCGTTTCGGCGGTGCTCCAGCGCGAAAGTTTAAACGCGTCATCGCTCAACGGGGTGAGCCCGGAGCGTGGGGGCTGAAGCATCGCCAGTCGGATGCGCCGTTCGTCGCCGGTACTTTCTTTGGGGTCAACAGGGTCAAAGCAGCCGACGAGCAGCAAACTGCCGGCGAGCAGGCAGCCGGTTGGGCCAATAAAGCGCGGGTTGAACATGCAAAACTCCTCAAAATTTTAGTGCTGGAAAAAGGACGGCAACAGCGGAATGGCGTCGATCAAACGGCGGGTAGCGGAATGCCTCGGGGCGTGAAGCAGTTCATGGGTGGGGCGGTCTTCCACAATGACGCCCGACGCCATCACCAGCGTGCGCTGACATAAGGCGGCAACCAGTGAAATATCGTGGGAAACAAGCAACATGCCCATATTTTGCTGACGGGCAATCTGGTCGAGCAGGGCGATGATCTGCTGACGCAGCGGCAAATCCAGGCCGCTGACTGGTTCATCGGCCAGTAAAAAACGGGGTTTCAGCGCAATAGCACGCGCCAGGGCTACCCGTTGCGCCTGCCCGCCGGAAAGTTGCCCGGCTCGCACATACAGCAGGCTTTCATCCAATTCGACCTGTCGCAAAGCCCGTTCGGCCGCGATACCCCAATCCTGACGTGGACCAAGTTGGCGCAAGGGAGCGGTAATTAGTTCCGCTACCCTGTGGCGAGGGTTCAGCGAAGCATGGGCGTCCTGAGGTACGTACTGCACTAACCGTCGGTACCAGCGCAATCTATGAACCGGGGCGGGGCGAATTTCCTCGCCCTGACACATGATATGACCGGCGTCCGCCGTTTCGAGCGCCAGCAACAGCTTAAGCAGCGTTGATTTCCCGGCCCCGGAGCAGCCCACTAATCCAACGCGTTGTGCAGAGTACAGGTTCAGATCGGTAGGTTGTAGCCCACCGGCTCCCGATGAAAATTGTCGGCAGACCTGCTGCAGGCTGATAAAGGGCATTTCTCCGCTCATGGGCAGATTGTTCATGCCGTTACCCTGCCAGGCTCAGTGATGGGGGCCGGTTAAATGCCGGGCGTTGAGCACTGGCGACCAGCTGTTGGGTGTATGGATGCTGGGGGTGCTGTAACAATCGGCCGAAGGAGCCCTGTTCGGCTATTTCCCCGTTCACCAGCACGATGGCACGTTGACACAGACCGGCGGCAACGGCCAGATCGTGAGTAATAAACAGTAACGCCGGCGCGCTGGGGCGTTCGGTGTAGCTTTTCAGGATATCAATCAGCTGATGCTGGCTGACCATGTCCAGAGCGGTGGTAGGTTCATCTGCGATCAGCAGGCTTTTCTCACCGAGTAAGGCCAGTGCTGCACATATTCGCTGACATTGGCCCCCGGACAGTTGATTGGGGTAACGCGTCATAACGTTGTCCGGCGACATTCCCAACGCTGTCAGTAATTCCGCGGCGCAGTGCTGGGCCTGGCATTTCGTCAGGGGATTTTGGCTGCGTAGCGCCAGGGTCAATTGCTGGCCCACGGTGGTCAGGGGATTGAGGCTGGTAAAAGGATCCTGAAAAATGGCTGCCAATTCAGTGTTTTTGCGCCGTTGCAAACGCAGACCATTAACTTCTCGCCCTTGCAGTCGAATCGAACCGCTAACCGTTGCTCCGACCGGCAGCGTGCCCAGAATGGCGGCGGCGGTCAGTGATTTGCCGGAACCCGATGCGCCCAGCAGGCATAAACGTTCACCTGCATGCAAAGTGAAGCTCAGATCGTGGACCTTGACCTCCGCGTTCAGTGAGAGCGTCAGGTGTTCTACGGTAAGTAACGGCGGGGTTTGGCTTTCCATTAATGCATCTGTGTTGGCTTATTGTGGTATGTAATAACATAACATTTCAGCCTCTGAAATGACCAGCGGATTAATGAAATACTTTGAAATAGTCTAAACAGGGATAAGCAAGGTATGATAGTCAGGGTTTTGTTGTCAGGTTGGTCCTATCGGTGAGAACGCTTATTTTCATTTTATGCATGGCCGGTTATTTGCTGGTGCTGAGCTACCTTGGCGTATTTGTCACTGATAAAATATGTGAAAAATCCAATAACTACACCAAGGTCTGCCGTTTGGTTGATATCTCGGAACCCCATATCCCCCGTTAGATGCTGGCCGTCAGCCTAAATAATCGGTGGTAATTAACGGCGTCAGCACCCCCGACAGAACGGCTAACGTAGCCCATTGTCTCCACCCCAGGTTAGCCAGCCAATCTTGGCGCAGCGGCGGTGTCGCGAGCTGGCCGACAGAGACTGTGCCCGCCAGCAGCAGCGTCAGCAGAATGAACACCAGCCCACGGCTCCAGAGAGTAAACTCGATGTGCAGCAGGTTGGCGTAATACAAGCGCATCAGGATATAGTAAGCCAGCATGACCCAAGCGAAATAGGTGCGTTTTTTCAACACGTGGTAAAGCATAAACGCGATGAACAAGCTGTGGCACGCTGAGATCAGTGGCGCTTCAATCGGGTGCCTGACACAGCCGTTATATACTGCCAGATAAATATTAAAGATCAGCAACGCATAAACGGTATATATATACCAGCCAAAGATGATTTTAAGTTTTTTGCGGTTTGGCGGGATAGGGCGATCGTCCGGTATCATTGGAGCCTCCTGAGCTGACTAGCGTTATAACACCAAAAAACTAAATGAAATTTAAACGCCAGACAGGCTTTATTTTACCTTAAAGTGGGAACTATTCGGGGTCTATCGGGTCTGTTCAAAACGTCATGCTCAAGCTTGCTGTAGCCGAATTATAATGGTAATTCATTGATATGAAAGAGTATAAAAACGAGCGCTTCGCTCTGTGCTTGCTGATAGCTACGCTGGGATTTTATTTTTTTCTGCCGCCGCTGTTGGTCGCTATATTTTGCCAATGGTTTAACCTAAATCCCTTCTTTATTATTCGGATTTGGCACATTAATCCCTTTTCCGCCGCACGGGGAATTCCACTCTACCAGACTTTTATATACATATTAACGCTGTGGGTAATGGCGAATGTTCTGCTTGGTGGTATTTTGCTGGTGGCTGGCCGTTTGCATGCCTGGTTCATTAAACGTTCTCGTTGAACGCCAATCGAGACGTAACGGCAGAAAGTTGTAGATAGAAATTCGTTCGTAAAGGATAATGATAGTCGTTATCATTATTGATTGCCAGTTGAGAGGTGAAGGGTTGTCTCCTTATGCGCTCCGCTCGTCTGGCCTGACAGGGTTCATATGACATCCCGTTTTCTTGCCAGCCTGGAGCTGGCTTTTTTTTTGTCTTTTTTCATATGCATAAACGCTTTCTGGTTTATGTGCTTGCGGGCTGAACAGAACGCTTTGTTTGCTTATTAAAAGTTGCCTGATGCTTGAAATTTACTATCGATAAAGATAATAATTATCATTAATATTTCACTTTGTTTACATTCACCACACCGATTGAACATCTGAGCAAGTTGTCAGCCAGCGCTGCTGACAGGGGGGCCTTTGGGTGTCATTTAATGTTTTTTACTGGGGATTACAGGTATGCCGATGATTTTTCCTGTCAAACGGTCACGGGTTTTGTGTGCGTTTGCGATGTTCCTGCCGCTGGTGTCTTTCGCTGAGGATACTCTGGTTGTCACTGCTAAACCCGCTGATACGGCGGAAGCTGCGACGCACGGCTATCAAGCCACGACCAGCCAGGGGGCGACCAAAACCGATAAACCCTTGATCCTGACTGCACAGTCCGTTTCGGTGGTGACGCGCCAACAAATGACCGACCAGAATACTCAAACGGTTAATGATGCCCTGAAATATACACCTGGTGTTTTCACTAACTTCGCCGGTGGTGCAACGCGCTATGACACCATTGCGTTACGTGGTTTTCACGGTGGCGACGTTAATAACACCTTCCTTGATGGTCTGCGGTTATTGAGTGACGGCGGCACCTATAATGCCTTGCAGGTTGACCCCTGGTTCCTGGAACGCATCGACGTTATCAAAGGGCCTTCATCGGTCATGTACGGGCAAAGCATTCCGGGCGGATTGGTCGCTTTGACCTCCAAGCGCCCCCAGTTTGCCACGGAAGGGCACGTTAACCTGATGGCAGGCAATAACAACACCCAGGGTGGCGCTTTCGATGTGACCGGCGCGCTGTCGGAACAGTGGGCTTATCGGTTGACCGGGATGACGCGCAGTAGCGAAACCATGTATGACCATCAACGTGAAGAACGCTATGCCATTTCACCGTCATTACTGTGGCAGCCGGATGAAAATACCTCGCTGCTGCTGAAAGCTTACCTGCAAAAAGATCCCTCAGGCGGTTATCACAGTGCGGTACCTGCAGATGGCAGCCTCTATTCCAGTTCCGGTGACAAGCTGGGGCGTGGCTTCTTTGATGGCGAGAGCAGCCGCAATGTGTTCAAACGTTGGGAACAGATTTACAGCTACGCTTTCTCGCACAGTTTTAACGACATTTGGTCATTCCGCCAGAACGCCAGCTACACCCACTCCAATGTTGAATTACAGCAGGTGTACCAGATTGGCTGGAATGACGATCACAGCCTATTGAATCGCTATTACAGCGGTTCAGCCACTTCGCTGGATGCCTTCGCCGTTGATAACCAGTTGGAAGCCGATTTTGCGACCGGGCTGCTGGATCATAAGGTGATGCTGGGTTTGGATTACCAGCGCCTGCGTAATAATCTGTGGGATGAGTCTGCGGGAGCTTCGCAGCTTAATCCTTACACCGGCGTGTCCGGTGGTGACGCATTAACCAACCTGACACATACCGATTCCCGACGTCGTTATGAGCAGACCGGCGTTTATCTGCAGGATGAAATCAGCTTACAGAATTGGTATCTGAATCTGTCAGGGCGCTTCGACCGTATCGAATCTAAAAATACGGTGCTCAACACCGGCACCAGCGATGCCCGCACCGACGACAATTTCAGCGGCCGTGGCTCACTGTTGTACCGCTTCGATAACGGTTTCTCGCCTTACGTCAGTTACAGCACCGCAGTTACCCCGGAGGCATTGCCCGATCAAAACGGCCATATGCTGAAACCCAGCACCAGCGAGCAGTATGAGGTGGGCCTGAAGTACCAGCCACCAGGCAGTTCCTCGATATACAGCGTGGCGCTGTATGACCTGACGCAGAAAGACGTGGCTAACCGCGTGGTGCAGCAAAGCTATTACCTGCCGGCCGGCAAGGTGCATTCTCAGGGGCTTGAGCTGGAGGCCCGCAGCAAGATCACCGAACGCTTCGATCTGATCGCAGGCTATACCTACAATAAAGTGAAATTCAAAGATGCCATTGATGGCAACGACGGCAACACACCGTATCTCGCACCGAACCAAATGGCTTCACTGTGGGGCAAATATGCCACCTCATACGGTGTGGATCTTGGTGCTGGGGCGCGTTACATCGGCAAGCAGTGGGCCGATAACGAAAATACGTTGAGGATCCCTTCCGTTACGCTGTTGGATGCCTCGGTGCGGATGAATTTGGACAGGGTGAATCCGTCGTTGAAAGGTGCCTATGTGCAACTGAATGTGAATAACCTGACCGACCGGAAATATGTCGCGGCCTGCTATGGGACCGGCTATTGCTACTGGGGCGCAGAACGCTCCGTGGTGGCGACGGTTGGGTACGATTTTTGATGTAGTAGGCGGTGCTATCGCCCCGTCAGCGTTTGACGGGGTGGTTTCTGCAGCGTCAGAACAAGGAGAACATCAACACTACCGGTAGGCTCAGGGGCCAGGTTAAACCAATCGTTAAGGCACTGAGAAAACGAATTTTTATGGTATCCCGGCTGACCAGGTAGGTGAAAATCATAGAAACTACCAAGCCAATCAAATAAAAGTATTGTGTTGCAACCCACAGCGACGACATGAAACCTTACCCAGTTGTATTGTTAAGTTACAAATTTTAAGGGCTTAACCCCACATAATCAATGCTTATTAATTGTTTCTTCAATTTAGGCAGGTATCAACACAATTGCTGTGGCTATACGCATTTTTCATGCCACGTTGAAGACCGATTTGCTGGGTGAGATTTGAAAATGTTAAGCAGATATAATATGTTGGTGGCTTATGGAACAAAATGAGGCGCTATTATGAGTTTTTGGAGAATCGTATTTACCATCATCCTGCCACCGCTGGGCGTACTGCTGGATAAAGGTATAGGCGGCGCGTTTATCCTCAATATTATCCTCACCTTGTTTGGCTACTTCCCGGGGCTGATCCACGCATTCTGGATCCAGACGAAACAGTAGTCACCGTGGTTGTAAAACCTGGACGGCTATAGTGTGGCTTTGATAACCCTTGCATCAGCGCATGCCGGGGTTTTTTTATTCTCGCACGGCGTTAATGAATATTGAGGCTATAAACAAATAACCACGAAAAAAGCGTCGCCAGCAGGCTTACGATAAAAAGAATGGAGATCATTTCCTTCACGTAAAAATTCCCTATTGATATTGTTGAAAATACTTCTCTTTGTTTTTTCATGGGATTTTAGATCGTTATAGGTATAAATCCTAGTTTTAATCTTGTCAGAGGCGTGTAAGCCATCAAGGCTTTGGGCGTGCATAGGAGGTTTATTCCTTGGAAATTCCTGTTTTAGTCAGTCGGAGGCTGGTATTGCGCCCACTGACGCCTGGCGATGCCGAAGATATTCAGCTGTTGTTTCCACAGTGGGAAATTGTGCGTCATATGACAGATCAAATTCCTTGGCCATACCCTGAAGGCGCTGCGTTGGAGTTTATCAATAATATCGCGCTACCCGCGATGGAGGCGGGCACAGGTTGGTTTTGGTCTATCCGGCGACGAGAGGATGAGCAGCATTTGATTGGTGTAATTAACCTGAATTTGATTGGCAACAGTAATCGTGGATTTTGGCTATCACTGGCATGGCAACGTCAGGGATTGATGAGTGAAGCCAGCGAAACAGTGACTGATTACTGGTTCAATCAACTGGGGCAGCCGGTGCTACGGGTTTCCAAGGCAAAAGACAACCTGGTGTCTCGACGTATTTCCGAGCATAACGGCATGCGAGTGGTTGCGACCCAAGAAAGCGCTTATGTAGCAGGCCGCATAACTACGGAAATTTGGGAGATAACCCGGGCAGAATGGTTCGCCAGGAAGGATGTTGCAACAGATTAACTATTCGTAGCTATTGCTGGAAACTCTTGATGTGAACTATATACAAGGGGGTATATAAAGACGTTTGGGCTTGAGCCAGAGGGTGCTGGAAGTGAACAGTGCGGACGCTCAAGTTTGGTGTAGCGTCTCCACGCGAAAGAAGGAATCTTGTAATGAAGGCAAAACCTACCATAGTCCTGGTCCACGGATTTTGGGGCGGTGCAGCGCACTGGAGCAAAGTCATTACCGAATTATCGCACAAGGGATACCACTCGATTCACGCGGTTGAAATGCCGCTGACATCGCTGGCAGACGATGCTGAACGCACCCGCAAGATGGTGGCGCAGCAGCAGGGGCCGGTGCTGTTGGTCGGCCATTCTTATGGTGGCGCGGTGCTCAGTGAAATGGGCAATCAACCCAACGTGGTGGGATTGGTGTATATCGCCGCCTTCGCACCGGACGCCGGCGAAAGCCCCGGAGGCATTACCCAGCAACATCCGCCAATTGCGGCGGCGAACCTGGCGCCGGACAGCGACGGCTATTTATGGATTAAGACAGACAAATTCCACGAAAGCTTCTGTCAGGATCTGCCTGCTGATGAGGCATTGGTGATGGCGGTAACGCAAAAGGCGCCGTTGGCCAGCACCTTCGGCAATACGATCGCTGAGCCGGCGTGGAAACACAAACCTTCCTGGTACCAAATCTCCAGCAATGACCGGATGATAGCCCCCGAAAACCAGCAGCGAATGTCTGCGCGTTTGAAGGCCAAAAAGGTGATTACGCTGGACGCCAGCCACGCTTCTCTTGCTTCGCATCCGAAAGAAATCGCCGCTTTGATAGATGAAGCTGCCAACGGCTTATAAGGCATTTCTATTAGATGGAGCCCCGTCCAACTTGCGGGGCTTTTTTATGCTGAAAAGTGGGGGCGGGGGCCGTGTTTGACTCGGCTGCAACCAATGGGACTAAATTGGTTTGCTGTGTTCAGCGGCGTGCATGGCCAGGTAGGTTTTAAGGTTGTTATCGCTAACCCCTAACATATCCAGGATCTCCGCCATAAAACTGACCGGTGCGCTACCGGGGGCGGTTACCACGCGCTGGTCGGCTACGGCGTAGGGCACATCCTGATAATATTCAGCTCCACCGTAGTTAAGCTGCGATAAATTCTCAGCCGAATTGGAGGTGTGGCGAAGATGATCAAGTATGCCCGCCTGCGCCAAAACGCGGGTTCCATCGCAAATGCCGGCGACGACGATGTTTTTGCTGTGGGCCTCCGCTACCATCCCAGCGATATCTGGGGCCTGATCGGTTCGCCATACCGTTCCTCCGCATAGGATCAACAGATCTGTCTCGCTCAGTTGGATAGCCTCGAGCGCCATATTGGGGGTCACATGCATGCCGCCGGAGGAAATGACAGGGGTGCCATTGGGGGAGGCAAAGAGAGTATCGAAACCGTAATAGCCGCGGCAAGTAGAGTTGATCAGGGCAGTTTCCCAATCAGAGAAATTATCGGTAAGAATGGTCACAATGCGCGTCATTGGCGGCGATTTCCCTCTGTGTTGAACAAGGGCAAGAGGTGTCTCCTGCAGGAAGGCAAAGTGTAAGGGCTGCCGCTGTCAATTTCTGGCAGTAGGGATATCGGTGCTTCATATCGTTGAGCGGTTCTGTACGGGATAAAAAAATCCCGCGCAGCGGCGGGATCAAGGGATGATAGCGACAAACTGGATGTTGTTCTGGTTATGTGATGGTGTGTGTCTCCAGATGGCGACAGTAGCGCACCTGAATTTCAGCGACAAGCAGAAAATCTGTAATGATGCAGGTATCAGAATATCCTCAGAAAAAACGCTGGGTATCGGTTCGATGATAAGGCCTGCCGGATGGTGAGGATAGGGCGTGAGTGAGGCTTTGGCTAATAGGGGATTGTTGAACCACTTCCTTGTGTGAGGGCGTCCTAACGTCGTTTCCGCTTGGCGTTGAAAGTACTTATTCGTCTTTGTCGCAAATACATGACAAAGGAAAATACGACAACTGCGATCAAAACGACGATGATTGCAACGGGAAGTAATTCCATAGCACTCACCTGAGATGGCAATTTGGCTATTCATTAAATGGGAATATTCCTAATTGGCGCAATGGGTAAAAACGTAATTAGGAATTACCTCAGCGGATAATGCTCACTAAGCACAAAAATAACGGGGAGCCGAAATTGATTTTTCGCCTGGCAACAGTAACGGATGCTAACCTATTGATTGACTTTGATACCTTGGTATCACAGGACCCACGTCGCTATGCTCAGATCGGCGAGTGGTGCGAGGCTGGTGTCTGCCACGTAGGTGAAATTGAGGGCATGATCGTGGCTTACGGCGTATTGCACTATCACTTTTACGACAGTGGATTTATAGAAATTCTTATGGTTGGTAACCTGATGAGGCGTAAAAAGGTGGGGTTAAAATTTATCGAATATTTTAAATCGATCTGCATGCGTCCAAAACTTTTTACCTCAACCAATAGCTCGAATTTACCGATGATAAAGCTACTGTCGAAGGCCGGATTTATTGAGAGTGGCCGTATTGATAATCTTGATGAGCAGGATCCTGAAGTGGTTTTCTTTTTACCGGTTAAAAAAACAGCCGGAAAACAGAGTTAACCGGCTGATTTAAAATGAATTTATGTGTAATTATACGGTCTGCTTGTGGAAAAGTTCGCGGAATACCGGGTAAATATCGTCCGGTTCGCGGATATGCTGCATGGCAAAGTTTTCGAATTTTGCCTGCAGGTCCTCGTATTCGCGCCACAGCGTCTGGTGGGCGCGGCGGGTGATTTCAATGTAGCTGTAGTAGCGAACCATCGGCAGCAGCTTTTTCGCCAGCAGTTCGTGGCACAGCGGCGAGTCATCGGCCCAGTTGTCGCCATCCGACGCCTGCGCGGCGTAGATGTTCCATTGCGCCGGATCGTAACGTTCCTCAACCACTTCATTCATCAGTTTTAATGCGCTGGACACAATGGTGCCGCCAGTCTCCTGCGAGTAGAAGAACTCCTGCTCATCCACTTCCTTCGCTTGGGTATGGTGGCGTATATACACCACCTCGACGTTTTTATAGGTTCGGCTCAGGAACAGATAGAGCAGAATATAGAAACGCTTGGCCATGTCCTTGGTGGCCTGGTCCATGGAGCCGGACACGTCCATCAGGCAGAACATTACCGCCTGGCTGGAAGGTTCCGGTCGGCGCTCATAGTTCTTATAGCGTAAATCAAAGGTGTCGATAAATGGCACGCTTTCGATTTTTTTTCTCAGCTCGGCAATTTCCTTGCGCAGCCGTTCCTCTTCCAGCAGTTGCACCGGCTCGGTGTTTTCCATCTGGGTGAGTTCGTCTTCCAACTCATGCAACGCGCGGCGTTTTCCTGCGGTCATGGCAGTGCGGCGCGCCAGCGAGTTTTGCAACGAACGCACCACGCTGATATTGGCCGGTACGCCGTTGGCGGTGTAACCGGCCCGATGGGTTTTGTACTCGGTGAGCTGCTTATACTGATTCTTTTTCAGGTTCGGCAGCGCCAGATCTTCAAACAGCAGGTCGAGATACTCGTCCTTGGATATCTGGAAAACAAACTCGTCTTCGCCTTCACCATCCTGGCTGGCATTGCCCTGACCGCCGCCGCCACCACCGCCACCCTGAGGGCGTTCGACGCGGTCATTCTGCACAAAGTGGTCATTGCCCGGATGAACGCGGTGGCGTGTGCCACCGCGACCCTGATGAAACATAGGTTCGTTGATGTCGCCAGCGGGGATCGAGACGGACTCCCCACTGTCTACGTCGGTGACCGAACGCTTGTTGATGGCTTCGGCAATCGACTGTTTGATTTGCGACTTGTAGCGGCGCAAGAAGCGTTGGCGGTTAACCATGCTCTTGTTTTTGCCGTTAAGCCGTCGGTCAATGAAATAGGCCATACTTCCCCCAAACGACGTTGCCAACTTTCTATACTCGTTATACTTGCCGTTGCCTCTGTGTTGGTTGCGGTCACTTACCCGAATCACTTACCAGAGTAAGCTCATCGGGATAAGCGCTCTTACCGCCTTGATGCAACGCCAATTATTTTGGGTATACGCCATCTCCATGACGCTAATTCTCATTAGACGTTACGAAGACTTTCTGACCCGCAGATACCATTCACACAGCAGACGAACCTGTTTGCGGGTGTAGCCTTTCTCCATCATACGGTCGACGAAGTCGTCGTGTTTTTTCTGCTCATCCGTTGAGGTTTTTGCGTTAAAGGAAATCACCGGCAGTAACTCTTCGGTGTTCGAGAACATTTTCTTCTCGATCACGGTACGCAACTTCTCATAGCTGGTCCAGTTAGGGTTACGGCCACTATTGTTAGCACGGGCGCGCAGCACGAAGTTGACTATTTCGTTGCGGAAATCTTTCGGGTTGCTGATGCCGGCCGGTTTCTCGATTTTCTCCAGTTCAGCGTTCAGGGACTCGCGATCGAACAGCTGGCCGGTGTCCGGATCACGGTACTCTTGATCCTGGATCCAGAAGTCTGCATAGGTCACGTAGCGGTCAAAAATGTTCTGACCGTATTCCGAGTAAGATTCCAGATAGGCCGTCTGGATCTCTTTGCCGATAAATTCGGCGTATTTCGGGATCAGATAGCCTTTCAGGTGCTCCAGGTATTTCTCTGCCAGATCTTGCGGGAATTGCTCACGTTCGATCTGCTGTTCCAACACATAGAACAGGTGAACCGGGTTAGCGGCGACCTCTGCGTGATCAAAGTTGAACACCCGCGACAGAATTTTAAATGCGAAGCGGGTGGACAGGCCGTTCATGCCTTCATCGACCCCGGCGTAGTCGCGGTATTCCTGGTACGACTTGGCTTTCGGATCGGTATCCTTCAGGCTTTCGCCGTCATAGACGCGCATCTTCGAGTAGATGCTGGAGTTTTCCGGCTCTTTCATGCGTGAGAGCACGGTAAAGCGCGCCAAGGTTTCCAGCGTGCCAGGGGCGCACGGCGCATGGGTCAGTTCGCTGTGATCCAGCAGTTTGTCGTAGATTTTGATCTCTTCCGAGACTCGGAGGCAATAAGGCACCTTGACGATGTAAACGCGGTCGAGGAAGGCCTCGTTGTTTTTGTTGTTACGGAAGGTCACCCATTCGGATTCGTTGGAGTGCGCCAGAATAATGCCGCTGAACGGCAGGGCAGAGATCCCTTCGGTACCGTTGTAGTTACCTTCCTGGGTGGCGGTCAGCAGAGGATGCAGCACCTTGATCGGCGCTTTGAACATCTCCACGAACTCCATAATCCCCTGGTTGGCACGGCACAGGGCGCCGGAATAACCATAGGCATCCGGATCGTTTTGCGCGTGGTTTTCCAGTTTGCGAATATCGACCTTGCCGACCAACGCGGAGATATCCTGGTTGTTCTCGTCACCCGGTTCCGTCTTGGCGATGGCGATCTGTTCCAGGATGGACGGACGCACCTTGACCACTTTGAATTTGGTGATGTCGCCGCCAAATTCATGCAGGCGTTTTGCCGCCCAAGGGGACATGATGGTGCCGAGGTAACGATTCGGAATGTTATATTCTTTTTCCAGAATAGTGGCATCTTCCTGCGGATTGAACAGGCACAGCGGGTGGTCGTTTACCGGGCTGCGTTCGCCGTTGGCGCTCAGGGTATAAATGGGCACGCGTTGCATCAGCGCTTTCAGGCGTTCTGCCAGCGATGATTTACCGCCGCCGACGGGGCCCAACAGATAAAGAATTTGTTTCTTCTCTTCGAGGCCCTGAGCGGCATGTTTCAGGTAAGAGACTATCTGTTCGATAGCTTCTTCCATACCGTAGAACTCTTCGAATGCCGGATAGCGTGCGATCACGCGGTTGGAGAACAGGCGAGACATACGCGACTCAAGCGCGGTATCCACCATAACTGGTTCACCGATAGCCATGAGTAGACGTTCTGCCGCATTGGCATATGCACTGCGATCTTGCCGGCAGATGGTAAGAAATTCCTGCAGTGTGAACTCTTCGTCCTTGGCAGCTTCGTAGCGCTGGCGATAGTGGTCAAATATGTTCATGGCGATGCCCGTCCTTTCGTTATTAGCACAGGTTAAAGGGAGCTGATGATTGTGTTTTGGCCCCCGAAAGAAGAAGTTATCCTTGAGTACAGCAACCCGTATGCCAACTTGGTGCGCTTATTATCGCGAGTTGCGCTGTATTGCCACTGGGCTCAGGATTCATTCACCTTCTGATTTAAGCTTAGTTTGCATACCAGAAAATTTCCTGCGTGGTAAAAAGCTTTTTTTAAGTCATATCAATGACTCAGTTATGACAGGGATAGCCAAATGCCTTGTCTGGCGCGGCCTGCGGCAAAAAACGTCACTGTTCCGCCATGATTAATTCATATTTCTATTCTAAGTTATTCGATCTTGGTTGTTTTCTATTGTAAAGATTAGGCGCGTAACGACAATTTCACATAAACTAAGCCAGCTATTAACTCTGTTATTTATGGAAAAAGAACCAGTGAAGATTTTTCAACTCAAAACGCTAGCAATTATCGCTTCCGCAATGGTTTGTGCGCAAAGTGCTCAGGCTGGGACCTGGTCACTCGGTGCTTCCGCGCTGGTTAGCCCGGATCCGTATCGTGGCTATCAGGACCGCGTGTATCCGGTACCCGTCATCAACTATGAAGGGGATGACTTCTACTTCCGTACCCTGACCGCCGGTTATTACCTGTGGAAAGATCAGGAAAACCAACTGAGTCTGATGGGTTACTACTCACCGTTGGGCTACCGTCCGGGTGACAGTGACGACGATCGCATGAAGAAGTTGAACAAGCGTCGCGGCACGTTGATGGCCGGTCTGGCTTATACGCATAATGCTGATTGGGGCATCCTGCGTACCACCTTTACCGGTGATACCCTGGATTACAGCAACGGCATGATTGGTGACTTCGCCTATCTGTACAAGTTTGAGCTGGACGCCTTCACCTTGGTGCCGGGTGTGGGTGTGACGTGGAGCAGCAAAAACCAGAACAAATACTACTACGGCGTTAGCGATAACGAATCTCGCCGCAGCGGTCTGGACAGCTATACGCCAAGCGACAGCTGGGCACCTTACGTTGAGCTGAGCGCCAACTACAAGATCAACAAAGACTGGAATGCCTTCTTTATGGGGCGTTACATCAAACTGTCTGATGAAGTGAAAGACAGCCCGATGGTGGATAAATCTTACACCGGGGTGTTAATGACGGGTGTGAGCTACAGCTTCTAAAAAGCGAATGCACAAAAAAAGTGCAATGTAGGCATCATAAAGGGGCGCTGGCGCCCCTTTTGCACATCTGTAGTGCAATGATGCAGGGCAGGCGTTTTCACCGCCCCTGCTGCGATCACGCGTTCTTGCGGGTGCGGAAGGTCACTGCCAGCCGTGCCGGTTGTTCCCCTGCTGCGATCAGCGGTTTGCTGACGCGGCCGGTTTCCACGCAAACCATGGTTTTATACCCGTCGTTAGGCATGTCCGCCATGCTGCAAGAAAGCTCTACGCCAGGGTTCCAGGCAATCACATCACTCATGTGATGGTGATGAACCTCAATGGTGCGTTGGAGCGCCGCATCTTTTATCAGGCTAAAGGCCTCCGGCTGGGTATAAACCCGATCGGTCTGGCCAACGAAGGTCACGTCACCGGTCTGTTTGGCTTCGGCGCCCCCAGCGACTTTATCGATATAAGGCACGCCGAGCCCGGCTACCTTAACCTGTTCAATGTCCCCGATCTGGAAGTAGCTATGCAGCGCCGCAGTGGCCTGATAATCACCGTGGGACTCCAGCTCTATCTCACACTCTTCGCCTAGCTTGAAGCGGGCAATCAGCGTAAAGGCGTGTGGCCACAGGCTACGGGTTTGCTCATTGTCTTTCAGCGTGAAGGTCAGAATGACGCCGTTATCATCTTCATCATGCGCCGTCAGACTCCAGGGCTGATTGCGGGCGAAACCGTGCGAAGGTTTTGCCACCGGACCAAACCAGGGCCAGCAAATGGGGACGCCGCCGCGGATAGCATTGCCTTTTTTAAATGGCGTGTTGTTGCTCAGCCAAATGACCGGCTTTTCACCGCTGGGTTGCCAGGCCAACAGATGCGCGCCTTGCAGCGTGATAGCCGCACGCACTTTCGGGTGGGAAACCACCACCACGGGCAGTTCGTCGAGTTGCCGTTGGCTGATATAAGGAGAAATTTGCTGAGTAACGGGTAGGGTGAAAATTTTTTCGTTCATCGGTTGGCCTTTTGTTCGCCGTAGAAACAAAAAAAGGGCGACAAAAATGTCGCCCTCATCATCAGCTTGGCATCAATCCATTATTTGGAGATGTGAGCGATAAGATCCAGAACCTTGTTGGAGTAACCAGTTTCGTTATCGTACCAAGAAACCAGTTTCACGAAGGTGTCGCTCAGAGCGATACCGGCTTTGGCATCGAATACGGAAGTCAGAGTTTCGCCGTTGAAGTCGGTAGAAACCACTTCGTCTTCGGTGTAGCCCAGCACGCCTTTCAACTCGCCTTCAGATGCAGCTTTGATAGCAGCACAGATTTCTTTGTAAGAAGCAGGTTTAGCCAGACGAGCAGTCAGGTCAACCACAGAAACGTTCGGGGTAGGAACGCGGAACGCCATACCGGTCAGTTTGCCGTTCAGTTCTGGGATAACTTTACCTACTGCTTTAGCAGCACCGGTAGAAGAAGGGATGATGTTCTGAGATGCGCCGCGGCCGCCGCGCCAGTCTTTGTGAGACGGGCCATCAACGGTTTTCTGAGTTGCGGTAGTTGCATGCACGGTGGTCATCAGCGCTTCAACGATGCCGAACTTGTCGTTGATAACTTTAGCCAGTGGTGCCAGGCAGTTGGTGGTACAAGAAGCGTTAGAAACGATTTCCTGACCAGCGTAAGATTTGTGGTTCACACCCATAACGAACATTGGGGTGTCGTCTTTGGATGGGCCAGTCAGAACAACTTTCTTAGCGCCTGCAGCGATGTGTTTACGTGCAGTTTCGTCAGTCAGGAACAGGCCAGTTGCTTCTGCAACGACGTCAACGTTGACTTCGTTCCACTTCAGGTTAGCCGGATCTCTTTCTGAGGTACAACGGATGGTTTTGCCGTTAACAACCAGGTGGCCGTCTTTAACTTCTACAGTGCCGTTGAAGCGGCCGTGAGTAGAGTCATATTTCAGCATGTAAGCCATGTACTCTGCGTCTAACAGGTCGTTGATTGCAACGATTTCGATGTCAGAACGTTCTTGAGCAGCACGAAAAACAATGCGACCGATACGGCCAAAACCGTTGATACCTACTTTGATAGTCATATATTCCACCAGCTATTTGTTAGTGAATAAAAGGTTGCCTGTAAAATTACAAAAACCTTACCAAGCGTCAAGCGGAATCGTGTCAATACTTGCTGCAAATCAAACCTCGCAGCCTGGTTTGAGCGCTTATTGCACGTTCCGTTTGCGTTCGGCCTCATCCGTAATATGGGGTCAAACCGCCAAGTATAAAGTCAGTCCATATAAGATATGTGATCGGTATCACATATTGCCGCGACGTGACCTTTATGGGCTACAGTTTAGGCCAAAAAGCGCTGCAGTGTTGTTAATTTTTTGTTATTATTACTCATTGTTTTCGTTGACATTATCCACATTCAGAGAAACGCACAAATGGCTAAAGAGACAACCCCTGACCATCCGGCCACGGAACTGAATGAAATCCAACGTTATGTGACTCAGGAACGTGGTACCGAGGCGCCGTATTCCGGCAAATTGCTGCACAACAAACGCGAGGGCGTGTACCATTGCCTGTGCTGCAACCACCCGCTGTTCTACTCAGACAGCAAGTACGACTCCGGCTGCGGTTGGCCGAGCTTCTATCAGCCGGTATCCGACGATGCGATTCGTTATCTTGATGATAATTCACATAATATGCATCGCGTTGAGATCCGCTGTGGTCACTGTGACGCGCATTTGGGCCACGTCTTCCCCGACGGCCCGCAGCCGACCGGCGAGCGTTTTTGCGTTAACTCGGCGTCGCTCAGTTTTACCGACGGTGAGAACGGTGAGAAAACGGCTGGCTAGAGCTAGTGCGTTGTTAGAAAAATCGATTCAGCTAATTATTCTTGCATGAGTAAGGAAAGGCCCTGATGGATGTGAAAGACCTGATTGCCGCCATGACGCCGGAAATCTATCAACGGCTGGTATTGGCCGTTGAGCTGGGCAAGTGGCCGGATGGCGTAGCCCTGACTCCGGAACAGAAAGAAAACAGCCTGCAGGCGGTCATGCTGTGGCAGTCGTTGCACAATGCCGATCCGCAACACATGAGTATCGGCACCGACGGCCAGATTGTGATGAAGAGCAAGCAAGAGCTGAAACAGCAGTTTATCGCTGAACCCTTGGCTAAGCTGAAACCGCAGTAAATCGAATAACGGGGCGATAGTGACATCGCCCCGTGGGTTTATCCTTTCCCGCCGTTGATCCCCAGCGATTCCGCCAGTTGATGCGCGAGCCGGTTATTGTCGTCTGCGCCATATTCCCAGAACATCGCGCCCCCTAATCCTTTACTTTTGATGTAATCAGCCTTCAGCTCAACCGAGCGTGGGTTCTCGTACGAAATGGCGAATAAAGGTTTGCCCTCTGCGGATTTCATCGTCAGATAGGGAACCTGGGCATCGCTGTCCCAATGGGCGCTGAAGCGCCGCTGTGGATCGTTTAACAGCTTGCTGACGATATCGTTATATTTGAAGTAGCTGTCTTTGGTCAGATCCAACCCCAGTGATTTGAAGACGGCGGTTTCGCGCGCGGTGAAATAGGGTTGGGTGACAGGGTTTTTCTCTGCGTCGGCTTTGTCCCAGTCGATGCCGGGCTCAGTGGCGCGTTTGGGTACCCGACCATAAAAACCGATGCCCAGATTTAACTGCGCCGGTTTAAGTCCAGCGGCCAAATAGTTATCCACGACAAAATTGGCGCTGTAGCGATCGGCCGCCGCGACGGTCGGCCACTGTTTGGAATCATACAGATTGGAGTTGAAATACTGAGTGCCGTACGCCATGTCGTAGGTCATCAGGTTGATGTAATCGAGGTAGGGCGCAATACCTTTGACGTCCACCCATTCCTGCGGACTTTTGACGTTGGCACCCACGGCGATGGTCAGCAATTTATTTTTATTCAGGGCGCTATGCAGTTCTTTCAGCAGCACTGTGAAGTTGGCCCGGTCCGCCGGTTGGCTTTCGACCAGCCCCCAGGCGCCGTTAACCGGGTACTCCCAGTCGAGATCGATGCCGTCCAGTTGGTACTGCTTGATGACGTCCAGCACCGAACGGATAAATACGGTCCGGCTCTCTGGCGTTGCCGCCGCACCAGAAAAACCGCGAGCACCCCAACCGCCGACGGACAGCAGCACTTTCAACTCCGGATTCTGTTTACGCAATACCGGCAGCAGCTTCAGATCGGCCATCACTTTAGGTGACAGATAAATCTGGTGCAGGCGAGCCGGGTCTTTCAGCGCCGGATTGGATTCGTCTTTCTCATCGTTGTAGATCAGGCCGAAGGAGTAATTGAGGTGGGTAATTTGCGTGACGTCCAGCTTGTTGATGTCACCGCCTGGACCGGCGGTAACGTCACCCCCGCCGTTGAAATAACCGACGGAAAGGTAAGAGGCGGCATGCGCCATGCCGGCACCAGCCATACCAAACTGCACCGCCACCAGCAAAGGCAGCAGTTTACGGATGAAAACCATGTTATCTCCTTTGGTCGGCAAGGCCGACCCGAAACCGCCTCAGGCGGTAACATAAAGCCGGGCTCAATGGGCCTCGGATGCGTATAACTGATTGATGCCAAGGCATCAGCGGTCATAACAGCAAATGTGCTGCACGCGAACAAGATGTCATCACAGGAGAATGGTCGGAATGTGAGCGATGTCGAGATTTGTCGGTGGGGGAATGGGCGGGTGCCATCAGCACCCGACGCATTATCGTTCGATGAATTGTGACAGGGTAACGAGTTTTGCACCAGCCTGCTGCATGGCCTGAAGGGCTTCCTGACTGTCACCAGCTTGCAAATTAACGCCGCGACAGCCGTCGGTAATTATCGAGGTCTGGTATCCCAGCGCGAGAGCATCCAGGACGCTGAATTTGACGCAGTAGTCGGTTGCCAGCCCCATCACGGCCAAATGGCTCACGTCATGAGCTTTCAACCAGCGGTCCAACTCGGTGCGTGAGCGATGCCCGTTGTCGAAGAAGGCGCTGTAGCTGTCGATATCCGTATTTTGACCTTTACGGAATACGGCGACGATATCCCGTTGGTTTAATTGCGGATGAAGCTCGGCACCTGGGCTTTCCTGTACGCAGTGCACCGGCCACCACACCTGCGGCAACCCCTTCAGTTCACCCAGCGTACCCACCTGTGCGTTGGCGTTTACCGCAAAGCTACGGTGATTGGCAGGATGCCAGTCCTGGCTGGCGACCACAGGCTCGCCCCGCGCGTTGCAGGCCTCTATTGCCCGATTGGCTACGGCGATCACGGCATCGCCGTCTGTCACCGCCAGCGCGCCGCCGGGGCAAAAATCGTTTTGCAAATCGATTAGCAGCAGGGCTGTTTTCATCGCGACTCCGTCTTGGGGTTAGGGTTAACCACTGATGCTTAGTTCACCGCGCAAGTCTTGCTGCATCTGGCTGCGGATTTGCTCCGGCGTCAGCGGTTGGCTCAGCAAATAATGCAGCTTGGTCAAGGCGGCTTCCACCGTCATGTCGAAACCGCTGATGACCCCGGCATGGGCCAGCGCGTTACCGGTGGCGTAGCCTTCCATATTCACCCGACCGGAGATGCACTGGGTCAGGTTCACGACCACAATGCCGCGTTCGGAAGCGTCGCGCAATTCATCAACCAGCTCCGCTTTTTGCGGTGCGTTGCCCACGCCGTAAGAGCGCAGGATCAAGGCTTTCACCGGTTGCAGCAAAAAGTTGCGGACTACCGCGCCGGAGATCCCTGGGTAAATCGTCACCACACCGATCGGCTGCGGGGTAATGTCATGCACTTTCAGCTCACCGTTGCAGACCGGGCTGTCGATACCGTTCTGGCGACGGATATGGATCCCTGCTTCCAGCAGTGGCGGCAGGTTAGGCGAGGCAAAGGCGTCGAATCCGTCAGCGTGCGCCTTGGTGGTGCGGTTGCCGCGGAACAGTTTGTTGTTGAAGAACAGACTGACTTCATTCACCGGATGGTTGGCGGCCAGGTACAGCGCGTTCAGCAGGTTGGTTTGACCGTCGGAACGCAGTTCAGCCAGAGGAATTTGCGAACCGGTGACGATCACCGGCTTGGCCAGGTTTTCCAGCATGAACGACAGGGCCGAAGCGGTGAAGGCCATGGTGTCGGTACCGTGCAGGATCACGAAGCCATCATAGAGGTGGTAATTCTTTTTGATGTCGTCGGCGATATGCTGCCAGTCTTCCGGCGTCATATCGGAGGAATCGATCAGCGGAGCATATTCATGAATGGTGAAGTCCGGCATCTCCGGCCGGTGAAACTCAGGCATCAAGGCCAGTTGGCGCTGCAGGTGACCGGACACCGGGATGTAGCCGTGATCGGAGCGTTGCATGCCGATGGTACCGCCGGTATAAGCGACGTAAATCGATTTCTTTTGCATGGTCATTGTTTTAACAGAAATATGATGGGCTGAATTATAGGGGGATAAGCGCAGAAAAAAAGCCCGGCGGGTGCCGGGCTGAGGATTAATTTGTTAGCGGACTTCTCCGCAGGTCAAACAGATGGCATAGCGGTTTTGCGGATCGTTCAGGTTGTTGAACAAACCCGGCTGTTCTTTCACCGCCATGGCTACCGACGCCAGCGGCGCAGGCAACATTGACTGAATGGCTGCCGGCAGCATGGCGTGAATAGACACGCCAAACTGGCTGAGTACCATGTCGGTCAGGCTTGGCGTATCGACAAACCAGTTAAGCTGCCATTGTTTCAACTGCGCCAGTTCGGCCGCTTTTTTCACCGCGTCGTCAAAATCGCCCAACTGATCGACCAGACCGTTGGTTTTGGCATCGCTGCCCAACCACACGTGCCCCTGAGCAATTTGGTCAACCTGCTGGGGCGTCATTTTGCGGGCCTTGGCGACCAGATCGATAAAGTTTTGATAACCTTTCTCGATGTTCAACTGCATCATCTGCGAGAACTCTGGTGGCAGCGCCTTGGTCACCGCCAGATCCGCCAGCGGCGAGGTGGCCACACCGTCGGTATGCACGCCAATGCTGTCCAGCGTCTGCTCATAGGTGTTGATCACCCCGAAGATGCCGATAGAGCCGGTGAGGGTGCTCGGGCTGGCGATGATGTAGTCCGCCGGCGTAGAGACCCAATAACCGCCCGATGCCGCCATACCGCCCATGGAAACCACCACTGGTTTTCCGGCGGCGCGTACTGCGGCCAGTTCGGAGCGGATCACTTCAGAAGCGCTGACGCTGCCCCCTGGGCTGTTAACCCGGAAGATAACCGCTTTGATCGCCGGATCCAGTCGTGCCTGACGCAGTTCCGCGGCGGTGGTGTCACCCCCAACGGTGCCTGGCGTCTGTGGGCCGTCCATGATCGCGCCGTTGGCGAAGATCACGGCAATTTTGCCTCCCTGATCTGGCGCCGCTTTTGGCTGATAGTCATAGATGCTGGTGGCGTTGAAATCGTTCGCCTGCTTGTCCCAACCGAAAGTCTTGATCAGTTGGTTCTCAATGACGGTGCGGGAAGCCAGCTCATCCACCAGTTTATTGTCCAGCGCGTACTTGGCGGTATCGCCACCGGCGGCCTGCAAGCCGGTCAACACGCCCGCCGCACCGGGGAACAGTTGCTGCGCGGTGATCTGACGGTTGGCGGCTACCGTATCCAGGTAGTTCTGCCACAGCCCGCCAATCCAGCGGCTATCGGCCTCACGGGCGGCCGGTGACATATCGTCACGGATCAGCGGTTCTACCGCAGATTTATAGGTGCCCACGCGGAAGATATTGGTGGTGACCTTGAGTTTCTCCAACAGGGATTTGTAGTAAAGATTGTTGGTGGCGAAACCGTGCAGATCGACGGCGCCCTGTGGCGACAGATAAACCTTGTTGGCGTAGCTGGCCAGATAGTATTGCGTCTGGTTATAGCTGTCGCCAATGGCGAAAATCGGTTTCCCGCTGTCGCGGAATTCCCGCAGCGCCTTGCCGATGTATTGCAGCGAAGGTTGATCGGCGCCGGCAAAATCATTTAACTGCAATACCATACCGGTAATGTTTTTGTCGTCCTTGGCTTTGCGGATGCTGTCAACCACGTCAAACAGGGAGTTTTCCTGCAGACGGTTACTGGACGCACCCAGCAGTTCACGGCCCCATTGGCGCACTTTGTTGTTCATCGAGGGTTGGTCAACGACCACGCCGCTCAAGTCCACCAGTAACGCACCGCGAGTAGGCACGGTAGGGGTGGTTGCGCTCTGGAATGAGAGATAGATGCCAACCCCAACCAGGATCAGCAACACCAGGAACAGATTAAGGATCAGTTCCCTGATAAAGTTCAGCAGACGCCATGTCCACCTGAAAACGCCGGCAATGATTTGCCACAATGTGCGCATGTGCTCTCCAGCAAGAGTCGAGAATGTTCCGCTATCCTAATGAGCGGCCGAGGAAATGTCAGCTTTAAATCGTGTGTCACAGAGGGTATTACCGACGCTGTCACTCGCCGTTTAGCTATGTTAACGTGATCGTAATGAAAATTGTTATCAGGAGTTTACGATGGATGCACTGGATCTTTTACTGAACCGCCGTTCGGCCTCACGCCTCGCCGAGCCTGCGCCCACCAATGAGGCTCGTCAAAATATCATCAACGCGGGCCTGCGGGCACCCGACCACGGCGCATTGCAGCCATGGCGTTTCGTGATGATTGAAAACCAGGGCCTGGAGCGCTTCAGCCAATTGTTACAAGCTGCTGCAAAGCAGGACGAAATGGACGAAGCGGCTATTGAGAAGGCGACAAAAGCGCCGTTCCGTGCACCGCTGATCATCACCGTAGTGGCGCATTGCACCGAAGAAACCAAGGTGCCGCGCTGGGAGCAGGTAGTTTCTGCCGGTTGTGCGGTGCAGGCGATGCAGATGGCCGCGCTGGCGCAAGGTTTCAACGGCATCTGGCGTACCGGGGCCTGGACCGAACATCCTCTGGTTCGCGAAGCCTTTGGCTGCCGTGAGCAGGACGAAATTGTTGGCTTCCTGTATTTGGGGACTCCTCAGTTGAAAGCCGCAACCAAAGTTGTCGCACCGGACAGCACGCCGTTCGTCAGCTACTTCTAATAAACTCCGGCGCAGGGTTGCCGCAAAAATGCGTTAAATCCCGCCATTCTGTGTTGTTTCTGAGCAGGCTGTTCGGTTATCGACAGCCCGCTCTTACCATTCCCCTCGGCAAGCGCTACCCTATGATATCTTGAATGCCGTTAACCGAAGGGAGTGGTATATGACATCGCCAGCGATCCGTTTAACCCAGTACAGCCATGGCGCAGGCTGCGGTTGTAAAATCTCACCGAAAGTTCTCGAAACTATTCTGCACAGCGAGCGGGAGAAGTTTGTCGATCCGCGTTTGCTGGTGGGCAATGAAACCCGTGACGATGCTGCGGTGTATGACATCGGCAACGGCGTTGGCATTATCAGCACTACCGATTTCTTTATGCCTATCGTTGATAACCCGTTCGACTTCGGCCGCATCGCGGCAACCAATGCCATCAGCGACGTTTATGCCATGGGCGGTAAACCGATCATGGCGATTGCCATTCTGGGTTGGCCGATAGCCAAGCTGCCGCCGGAAGTCGCGCAACAGGTGATCGACGGTGGGCGCTATGCCTGCCAACAGGCGGGGATCGCGTTGGCAGGCGGCCATTCTATCGATGCGCCTGAACCGATTTTTGGCCTGGCGGTTACCGGCATCGTCAGCACCGAGCGGGTGAAGAAAAACAGCGCGGCCCAGGCCGGAGCGCGGTTATTCCTGACCAAACCTCTGGGCATTGGCGTGCTGACCACCGCCGAGAAGAAAAGTAAGCTGCGGCCTGAACATGAAGGTCTGGCGACCGAGGTCATGTGCCAACTGAACAAACCGGGCGCGGATTTTGCCGATGTCGAAGGCGTAACGGCGATGACTGACGTGACCGGTTTCGGTCTGCTGGGCCACCTGAGTGAGGTTTGCCAGGGGTCAGGATTACAGGCGACGGTCTGGTTTGAGCAAGTGCCAAAACTGCCGGACATCGAGCGCTATATTGACGAAGGCTGCGTGCCGGGCGGCACCGAGCGCAACTTTGAAAGTTACGGCCATCTGGTGGGTGAAATGACCAGCCTGCAGCGGCAATTGTTATGCGATCCGCAAACCTCCGGTGGCTTGCTGCTGGCTGTGTTGCCGGAAGCGGAACAGCAGGTTCAGGCGATTGCCGAACGTCACGGCATTCAGCTACAGGCCATCGGTGAACTGCATACGGCCGTTGCGGGCAAGCCGCTGATCGAGGTTGTGTAGTGTCTACTACGCTGAAGCGGGTAGATACCCAGGATTATCGACGTATTTTTTTGCAGGACATCCCGCTGATTGACGTGCGCGCGCCGGTTGAGTTTCAGCAGGGCGCTTTTGCCAATGCGGTAAACCTGCCGTTGATGAACGACGATGAACGGCAGGCTGTTGGCACCTGTTACAAACAGCAGGGTCAGCAGGCGGCGATTGCCCTGGGCCACAGCCTGGTTAACGGCCGATTGCGCGAGCAGCGCACGGCGGCGTGGCTGGCGCAATGCGCGCAATGGCCAGAAGGTTACCTCTACTGTTTTCGCGGCGGTTTGCGTTCGCAACTGGTACAGCAATGGCTACGTGAGGCTGGAGTGACCTATCCGCGCATTATTGGCGGCTACAAGGCGCTGCGTCAGTTCTTGCTGACCACGTTGGAACAAAGTGCCGAACTGCCGATGGTGCTGATCGGCGGCAATACCGGCAGCGGCAAAACGGTGTTGGTCAATGAGCTGGCCGAAGGTATCGATCTGGAGGGCGCGGCCCGGCATCGCGGTTCATCTTTTGGCCGAACGCTGGTGGCACAAAGCGGCCAGATTGATTTTGAGAATCGTCTGGCTGTGTTATTGCTGAAAAAACAGCATGGTGGCTGCCGCCGCTGGGTGTTGGAGGATGAAGGGCGCATTATCGGCAGCAACAATCTGCCGTTACCCATCTTCAACCGCATGCAGCAAGCGCCGGTGGCCGTTATCGACGATCCGTTCGAGGTGCGTCTGGCACGGCTGCAGCATGAATATATCGATCGCATGCGCCTGGAGTTTGAACAGGCTCTGGGGGCGGAGCCGGGTTGGCAAAAATACGATGAGTATCTGCACCATGGGCTGTTCGCCATTCGCCGTCGTTTGGGTCTGGAGCGTTTTCAGCAGCTGACGAAGAGCCTGGAATCGGCGTTACAGCGCCACTATGTCAGCGGTAATAGTGACGCGCATCAGGAGTGGCTGGTGCCGTTGTTGCAGCACTACTATGATCCGATGTATCACTATCAATTGGAAAAGAAATCCCAGCGGATCGTATTCCGCGGGAATTATGCTGAAGTAAGAGAATTCCTGATGACGTATAGCCAGAATAACGGTGAATAATGCGACTGTTTATTGCCGAGAAACCGAGTTTGGCGCGCGCCATTGCCGACGTACTTCCCAAACCGCATCGCCGCGGCGACGGATTTATCGCCTGCGGTAACAATGATGTGGTGACCTGGTGTGTGGGCCACTTATTAGAGCAGGCGCAGCCTGATGCTTACGACAGCCGCTATGCGCGCTGGTCGCTGGCGGACTTGCCAATCATCCCAGAGAAGTGGCAGTTGCAGCCGCGCCCGTCGGTGAGCAAGCAGCTTAATGCGATCAAAAAACTGTTGCATGAAGCCGATGAGGTGGTGCACGCAGGTGACCCGGACCGCGAAGGCCAACTGCTGGTGGACGAAGTGCTCGACTATCTGGCGCTGACGCCGGAAAAACGGCACAGCGTACGCCGTTGCCTGATCAACGATCTCAACCCGCAGGCGGTGGAACGTGCCATAGAGCGGCTGCGTGATAACCGCGATTTTATCCCTTTGTGTGTATCTGCCCTGGCGCGTTCCCGCGCTGATTGGTTGTATGGCATCAACATGACCCGTGCCTACACCATTTTGGGGCGCAATGCCGGTTATGACGGCGTGTTGTCCGTTGGACGGGTGCAAACGCCAGTATTGGGGCTGGTGGTACGGCGGGACGAAGATATCGAAAACTTCGTGTCGAAAGACTTTTTCGAAGTGAAAGCGCACATCGTGACGCCGAAAGAGGAGCGATTCGTCGCCCTGTGGCAACCCAGCGACTCCTGCGAACCCTATCAGGATGAGGAAGGGCGTCTGCTGCATCGACCTTTGGCGGAGCACGTGCTTAAGCGCATCGAGGGCCAACCGGCGCTAGTCACCTCCTATAATGATAAACGGGAATCAGATACCGCTCCGCTGCCGTTTTCATTGTCGACCTTGCAAATCGAAGCTTCCAAACGTTTTAACCTGAGTGCCCAGCAGGTGCTGGATGTCTGTCAGCGCCTGTACGAAACCCATAAGTTAATCACTTACCCGCGTTCTGATTGCCGCTACCTTCCGGAAGAGCATTTCGCCGGGCGTCATTCGGTGTTGAACGCCATCAGTGTTCATCAACCGGATCTTTATCCGCAGCCGGTGATCGACAGCGATCGTCGTAACCGTTGCTGGGATGACAAGAAGGTGGATGCCCACCACGCTATTATTCCGACAGCCCGTGCCAGCAAAGTCAGCCTGAGTCAGGACGAACTGAACGTTTATGGGCTGGTTGCCCGACAGTACCTGATGCAGTTTTGCCCGGATGCGATGTTCCGCAAATGCGTCATTGAGCTGGATATCGCCGGAGGCAAGTTTATCGCCAAGGCACGCTTTCTGGCTGAAGCAGGGTGGCGCACGCTATTGGGCAGCAAAGAGCGCGATGAAGAAAACGAAGGCGCACCATTACCGGTTGTGGCGAAGGATGACGAACTGCTGTGCGAACGCGGTGAAGTGGTTGAGCGTCAGACGCAGCCGCCGCGTCCGTTCACCGATGCCAGTCTGCTTTCCGCCATGACCGGTATTGCACGTTTTGTTCAGGATAAAGCGCTAAAGAAAATCCTGCGAGCGACCGATGGTTTAGGGACCGAGGCCACGCGCGCAGGCATTATTGAGTTGCTGTTCAAGCGGGCGTTTTTGTATAAGAAAGGGCGTTATATTCATTCCAGCGAAACCGGTCGGGCGTTGATCCATTCGCTGCCGGATATTGCAGCCCGTCCGGATATGACGGCGAACTGGGAGGCTACGCTGACGCAAATCAGTGAGAAATCCTGTCGCTATCAGGACTTTATGCAACCTCTGGTGGGGACTTTGCAGGAGCTGATTTATCAGGCCAAGCAGAGCCGGGCGAGTATGGCGTTTCGCGGGTTGCCGCCGCCACCTTCCTCCGGGGCAAAAAAACGCAAGAAAAGCGCCGGCAAGGCGCGGGAGAAGAGCGAATGAATTACGCCTTACTGATGCTGACCACTGGCGCACTGCTATTTTCGTCGGCAGTCATGGCCAACCGTGGCGATGTGGACGTGGTGGTGCCGGTGTCACCGGAAATTTGGGGTGCGGCGAAAAGCGCGGTGGCTCAACCTGTCGTGCAACCTTGCAGCCGCTGCTGTATTTATCAGGACCAAAACTATTCTGAAGGGGCGGTACTGAAGGTGGAAGGGGAAGTGCTGCAGTGCGTGCGCGATCCCAACGTGGTGGGAACCAATCCGCTGATCTGGATCCGTCTGAAGAAGTGACGCGGTAACGTCAACGGCTCAGGCTTTTGAGGTTAAACTGGCAATATACGCCGTCAGCAGCGGTACGTCGGCCGGAGCCAGCGGATAGTCAAACGCCTGCTCCGGCGTGATCCAAACAAAGTCGGCATGGCAGCGGTTCTGTAATTCGCCACTGAATGCCTCGACACGCCACGCATGTAACCTAATCACCCGCTCAGTTTGCTGCCACGTATTACTGGCGACGTAATTGCCGACGCTGGCCACAATCCCCAACTCTTCGTCCAGTTCACGCGCCAGGGCTTGAGGCTGACTTTCGCCCACTTCAACTTTTCCGCCGGGGAACTCCCACAGGCCGGCTTGATCGCTGTCGGCATCGCGTTGCGCCAGTAAAATTTTGCCATTCTTTTCGATAATGGCGGCGACGACATCGATAATTTTCATCTTTACCACAGAGAGAAACCCCGGCCGGGGCCGGGGTTGGGTTAATTACAGCGAGAACTCCGCCCAAACCGGCGCGTGATCCGAAGGTTTTTCCATCCCGCGGATATCATAATCGATGCCGGTGGCGATACAACGCGCGGCCAGTGGCGTGCTGGCTAACAGCAGATCAATGCGCAGGCCGCGGTTTTCATCAAAGCCGCGCGAACGGTAGTCGAACCAAGAGAACTGATCGTTGCGTTCTGGGTTGGCGTGGCGATAGGTATCCACCAGGCCCCAGTTCAGCAGGCGATCCATCCATTCACGTTCTTCCGGCAGGAAAGAGCATTTACCGGTGCGCAACCAGCGCTTGCGGTTCTCTTCACCGATACCGATATCATAATCGCTTGGGCTGATATTGACGTCGCCCATCACCAGTACCGGTGAGTCTACCGACATCTGCTGCTCAAGGTAGTTTTGCAGATCCTGATAGAAGCGCGTTTTGGCAGGAAATTTGATCGGGTGGTCACGGCTTTCACCCTGTGGGAAGTAGCCGTTGATCACCGTCAAAGTGCCCTGCGGCGTAGCCAGGTCGGCCATGATGATGCGACGTTGTGCGTCTTCCTCATCGGTAGGGAAACCGCGACGCACGGCCAGCGGCTTTTCTTTGGTCAGCAGCGCTACGCCGTAATGGCCTTTTTGTCCGTGATAGAACACGTGATAGCCGTACTGGCTGACGTCTTCCAATGGAAACATATCATCGTGAACTTTGGTTTCTTGCAGACCGATCACGTCGGGTTGGTGCTGCTCGATAATTGCGGCCAGTTGGTGCGGACGCGCGCGCAGTCCATTGATATTAAAAGAGACAAACTTCATGAGCGGTGCCGTTTATGCGAGAAAAATGTGTTGAGATAGTAGCAGAGTTTGGCCGGAAATGTAACGCGGGCCAGCGGCAATGGCCGCCGCTGGCAAGCCGGATTATTTCGCCCAGCGGTCGTAATTTTTGGGCTGATAGTCGTCGAATTGTTGCAGCAAGGTTTGTGCGGATTCGCTGATGTGCATGGTGCCGAGGTAGTCATGGCGCATAAAGCCCTGATCGGCCACGTGCTGCAGGAAATTGTTTAGCGGACGGTAGAAACCGTTCACGTCGAGCAGGCCCACCGGTTTGCTGTGATAGCCAATCTGGCCCCAGGTCCAGATTTCAAACAGTTCTTCCAGCGTTCCTATGCCGCCAGGCAGGGCGATAAAACCGTCTGCCAGCGCCGCCATACGTGCTTTGCGGGTATGCATGTCAGGGACCACTTCCAGCTCGGTCAGGCCACGATGCGCGGTTTCTGCTTCGACCAATCGCTCAGGAATGATGCCAACGGCTTCGCCACCGGCGGCTAACACGGCATCCGCGACAATGCCCATTAGCCCTTTTTTACCGCCACCGTAGATTAAACGTCGACCCTGGGCCGCGAGAGTTTGGCCCAGTTGCCGTGCATTTTCGGCATATGCAGGGTTAACACCTTCGCTTGCTCCGCAAAAAACGCAGATATTGTTACGCATGCACTTTTTTCCTTACTGCATTAAAGAAGCCAGTGGTATAGCGAATTGTTGGCCGGAGTTCAAGTTGAGGATGTGCTGAAGGGTTAAGGGAATTGATAAATGAGATATCGGAGTGCCAAGGATTGATTTGATTCAGGGGAGCATACAAGGATGGTTGTGGGGGAAGGATTATTCGTCTCTTCGTTCCTCACCCTGCGGGCCGCGCTAAAGCGCGTTGTCTCACTGCGTGAGACTCGAACCTTGTCGAAGCTTCTTATCATTCCCGTAAAGGAGTGATATTGGGATTTACAGGTTTGATTTTATTCAGGGGAGCATACAAGGATGGTTGTGGGGGAAGGATTATTCGTCTCTTCGTTCCTCACCCTGCGGGCCGCGCTAAAGCGCGTTGTCTCACTGCGTGAGACTCGAACCTTGTCGAAGCTTCTTATCATTCCCGTAAAGGAATGATATTGGGATTTACAGGTTTGATTTTATTATGGGGAGTATACAAGGATGGTGGTGGGGGAAGGATTATTCGTCGCTGGGCGACTCACCCTGCGGGCCGCGCTAAAGCGCGTTGTCTCACTGCGTGAGACTCGAACCTTGTCGAAGCTTCTCATCCTTCCCGTAAAGGAATGATATTGGGATTTACAGGTTTGATTTTATTATGGGGAGTATACAAGGATGGTGGTGGGGGAAGGATTATTCGTCTCTTCGTTCCTCACCCTGCGGGCCGCGCTAAAGCGCGTTGTCTCACTGCGTGAGACTCGAACCTTGTCGAAGCTTCTCATCCTTCCCGAAAGGAGTGATATTGGGATTTACAGGTTTGATTTGATTCAAGGGAGTATACAAGGATGGTGGTGGGGGAAGGATTATTCGTCGCTGGGCGACTCACCCTGCGGGCCGCGCTAAAGCGCGTTGTCTCACTGCGTGAGACTCGAACCTTGTCGAAGCTTCTCATCCTTCCCGTAAAGGAATGATATTGGGATTTACAGGTTTGATTTTATTATGGGGAGTATACAAGGATGGTGGTGGGGGAAGGATTCGAACCTTCGAAGTCTGTGACGGCAGATTTACAGTCTGCTCCCTTTGGCCGCTCGGGAACCCCACCATGGTATTCATGGCTTTACAAATTGTAGTTCCGGTTTTATCCGGAAGAAACCTGGCCGGTTTCCTTACTGCATCTTCGCTCTTGGCAGAGAGAAGATGGTGGTGGGGGAAGGATTCGAACCTTCGAAGTCTGTGACGGCAGATTTACAGTCTGCTCCCTTTGGCCGCTCGGGAACCCCACCACTGGCCTTGCTTGCGAAACGTCTGTCGCGGTAAGCGGGGCGCATCATATCAAATGAAGCGCGCGTGTAAAGTATTGAAATGCAGAAAATGAATCGTTTGCCGATTTTTTACCCTTGGCGGTGCATCCCTGAACGAAAGGCACCGCTTTATTGAGCAATTACAGAATAACCGTCCGGTTGCCGTATACAAATACGCGCTGCGCCAACACGTGATAAAGCGCACGGCTAAGCGCGTTTTTCTCAACGTCACGTCCGGCGCGCATCATATCTTCGGCAGAGTAGGTGTGATCGACGTGGATCACGTCCTGCATGATGATCGGGCCTTCATCCAGATTATCGTTAACGTAGTGCGCCGTGGCGCCGATGATTTTTACGCCGCGCTCGTAAGCCTGATGATAAGGCCTTGCGCCGATAAAGGCCGGCAGGAAGGAGTGGTGAATATTGATCACCTGGTTCGGGTAGTGCTGTACGAATGCTGGCGTCAATACGCGCATATATTTGGCCAGTACCACGTAGTCCGGTTGGTATTGGTCGATCTGGGCCATCATTTTCTGATCGTGCTGATCGCGAGTCAGGCCTTCATGGCTGACCAGATGGAATGGGATGTCGAAACGTTCTACCAGCGTTTGCAGCGTATCGTGGTTGCCGATAACCGCCGCGATCTCCACGTCCAGGCCACCGTAGGCGCTTTTCATCAGCAGGTCGCCCAGGCAATGTGCTTCTTTGGTCACCAGCACGACAATGCGGCGGCGGCCGGAGTTATGCAGTTCACGAACCGAGCCTGCCGGCAGCGCGCTGTCGAGATCCGCCAGCAACGTGGTGTCGTTGAAAATGCCTTCCAACTCGGTACGCATAAAGAAGCGACCGGTACGGTGATCGACGAACTCGTTGTTCTGAACAATGTTGAGCTCATGCTTATAGCAAATATTGGTGATCTTGGCGATCAGGCCTTTGGCATCCGGGCAAATGGTGCGCAAAACTTTTCTTTGTACATTTTGGTGTGGCATGGGGATGAGGATCCTGTCTGATACGGTATGTCCTGTCTGCGCAGGCGAGAATTTTATCGCTTTCATTTTCAGGCCATCGCCTGAAATCTCTTGAGCACGGTGACTGCCGGCTAACGCCCGCAGCACTTTTTATATTTTTTTCCTGAGCCGCATGGGCAAATGGCATTTCTGCCAGGCTGAGGTTTGGTTCCGTCAATATAATACCAGCGTTGGCCAAGCTGAAGGAAGCGCGAGCGTTCGTGCATCGCCCTTTGCTCACCGGTGCTGCCGTCGATGAAGCGGGCAATGAACTCGACAAAACCTTCACTGGCCTCATGGCCGGGTTTTTCTGCCACCACCGTCAGGCCGAGCCATTCGGTGTCTTTGAAACTGTCGACGATGCCATTGCGCCATTCTGCCGCGTGGCAGTCGGGGTGCCAGGTAGCAATCAGATAATCCACGTTGTGTTTTACGTAAGCGCTAAAGCGCGAACGCATTAACTGTCCGGGGGTCGATGGCGTTTGGCTACCGTTGATGTAGGGCTCGCAGCATGCGCTATACTCCACTCCGCCGCCGCAGGGGCATAATTCGGACAAGGTGACTCCTAAAATGGCCGGAACCTGAGGAACGGGCCGATGCCGAAAGAAATTTAACGCATATGTTACCTAACATTATTCGATCGTGACAATCTACGCTGACAGCGTCATTGATACAATTCACCGGGCAAAGGGCGAAAACTATGCGAAAAATAAAGATTGGATTGGCATTGGGCGCGGGTTCGGCGAAGGGGTGGGCGCATATCGGCGTGATCAACGCGCTAAAGAAGTTGGGCGTTGAGGTCGATATAGTAGCCGGCTGCTCGGTGGGTGCCCTGGTGGGGGCCGCTTTTGCCAGCCATCGTTTACCCGCCATGGAAACCTGGGTGCGTTCGTTCAGCTATTGGGACGTCATCCGATTGATGGACTTGTCCTGGCAACGGGGCGGGCTGCTACGCGGTGAACGGGTGTTCAACGCGGTGGGACAATTGCTGAAGATCGATGATATCGCCGAGTGCTCACTTAAATTCGGCGCCGTGGCAACCAATCTCAGCACCGGGCGTGAGCTGTGGTTGACGGAAGGCGATATTCATCAGGCGGTGCGTGCGTCGTGCAGCATGCCGGGCCTGTTGGCACCGGTCTGGTTTGATGGCTATTGGCTGGTGGATGGCGCAGTGGTGAATCCTGTGCCTATTTCATTGACCCGTGCATTGGGCGCCGACATCGTCATCGCCGTCGATTTGCAGCATGATGCTCATTTAATGCAGCAAGATTTGTTTTCGGTACGTAATCATGACGTAGAAGCGCCACAAGATCTCCCCGCCCGCAACTGGCGGGGGCGTTTAAGAGAACGAATCAGCAAAATGACGGCCAGAAAGCCTAATTTCACCCCAACGGCGATGGAAATCATGGGGACGTCGATCCAGGTTCTGGAAAATCGCCTGAAACGCAACCGCATGGCCGGCGACCCGCCAGATGTGTTGATTCAGCCCTATTGTCCGCAGATTTCCACGCTGGATTTCCATCGAGCGGATGAGGCAATCGCAGCTGGGAAATTGGCGGTAGAAAAACAGATCGATATGCTGTTGCCGTTGATAAAAAACAAATAACTACCGGTTTGCGGGAAAATACTCCACCGTTGGAAAAATTTCCGGCAAGCATAAATGGCCTTTTTGAGCCACTATTACACTATGGAAAGGGAAGAGGCACGGCTGATGGCATTACCATTGACTCACAAGCGCATTTTGGTGGTCGAGGACGAACTGGTTTTTCGTTCGGTGCTTGTTGGCTATTTGAAATCGTTGGGAGCAGAAACCAGTGAGGCGCCCAATGGTTTGCTGGCCTTGAGTCTGGTGGATGATGTTCATCCTGATTTAATCCTGTGCGATCTGGCGATGCCGGAAATGGACGGGATAGAGTTTGTCGAACATCTGCGCCTGCAGGGTGTGCAAATTCCGGTGTTGGTGATATCGGCAACCGATAAAATGGCCGATATCGCCAAAATGCTGCGGTTAGGCGTACAGGACGTGTTGTTAAAGCCGGTGACCGACCTTAATCGTCTGCGTGAAGCGGTGCTGGGTTGCCTGTATCCTAATATGTTCACGTCCCCGGCGATTGAAGAAGTGGAGCTGTTACAGGACTGGGACGCGCTGAGTAAAAACCCCTCCGAAGCGGTGAAGCTACTCAAACAGTTGCAGCCTCCAGTGCAGCAGACCGTTGCCCATTGCCGGATTAATTATCGGCAATTAACCACCGGTGAAAACCCCGGGCTGGTACTGGATATTGCGGCGCTGTCGGATAAGGATCTGGCTTTCTATTGTCTGGATGTGACGCGTGCAGGGGATAATGGCGTATTGGCGGCGCTACTGTTGCGAGCTTTATTTAATGGGTTACTGCAAGATCATTTAGCGAATCAGCGTCAAAGGCTGCCGCAAATGAGCGCATTGTTAAAGCAAGTTAATCAATTATTACGCCAAGGCAAGTTGGAAGGGCAATTCCCACTGCTGGTGGGTTATTACCACGCCGAATATAAAAACCTGATTCTGGTCTCCGCCGGTCTGCATGCCAATGTGAATACCGGCGACAATCAAATTCAATTGAGCAACGGCGTGCCGCTTGGCACGCTGGGCGCGACGTACATGAATCAAATCAGCCAGCACTGTGCTGCCTGGCAGTGTCAGGTTTGGGGTTCTGGCGGGCGACTGCGGTTGATGCTCAGTGCCGAATAATCCCAACGGCTAAAATAGTATTTGAAATCCAGATATTTGAGATGCTTATTTTTACCTCAGTTAACCCCTTGGGTAATTGTCCTAAATTCTTTCTATTTGTGCTGCGGTTAATGCCAGACAGTCATAAGCTGGTATACTCCGAAGGTTTTTATATGGCGAAAAAGCTCATAAAGTGAGCGCTATTAAGAGAGGAAATAATGCCTGCTGTAAATCGTAAAGTCAGAAAGGCTGTGATCCCGGTTGCAGGCTTGGGAACACGGATGTTACCGGCGACAAAAGCCATTCCAAAAGAAATGCTGCCGCTGGTCGACAAACCCCTGATCCAATACGTGGTTAATGAATGTATTGCCGCGGGGATTAACGAGATTGTGCTGGTTACCCATTCCTCCAAGAATTCGATCGAAAACCATTTCGATACCAGCTTTGAGTTGGAAGCGATGCTGGAAAAGCGCGTTAAGCGCCAGTTGCTGGACGAAGTGCAGTCCATCTGTCCGAAGGGCGTGACCGTGATGCAGGTACGTCAGGGCGTTGCCAAAGGGCTTGGGCACGCCATTATGTGTGCCTATCCGTTGGTGGGTGACGAGCCGGTGGCCGTGATTTTGCCTGACGTAATCCTTGATGAGTACAGCTCCGATCTTAAAAAAGACAACTTGCACGAAATGCTGCAGCGGTTTGAGCAAACCGGCATCAGCCAGATCATGGTTGAACCCGTACCGCATAAAGATGTCGGTAATTACGGCGTAGCCGACTGCAAAGGCTATGCACTGCAGCCGGGTGAAAGTGCTCCGATGGTCAGCGTCGTCGAGAAGCCATCACCGGACGAAGCGCCTTCCAATCTGGCGATTGTAGGACGCTATGTGCTTTCTGCGGATATTTGGCCGCTGCTGTCGAAAACCCCTCCGGGCGCCGGCAATGAAATCCAGCTTACCGACAGCATCGAAATGCTGATGCAGCAAGAAACGGTTGAAGCCTATCACCTGAAAGGGATCAGCCATGACTGCGGCAACAAGCTGGGCTATATGCAGGCGTTTGTCGAATACGGCATGCGTCATCCGACACTCGGCAAAGATTTTTCGCAGTGGTTGAATCAGTTACTCGCCGCTGATAAAGAATAATTTATTTATCTTTCGTCTTAATTTGAAAAACTAGGATTTTCCCATGAAAGTAACAGTTTTTGGTATTGGCTATGTTGGCCTGGTGCAGGCTGCGGTGTTGGCTGAAGTCGGCCATGACGTTATGTGTATTGATATAGACGAACGTAAAGTCGAAAACCTGAAGAAAGGGAATATCCCTATTTTTGAGCCAGGCTTAACGCCATTGGTTCAGCAGAACTATGAAGCCGGCCGCCTGCATTTTACCACCGATGCCAAGGCTGGGGTGGCGCATGGTGCCATTCAATTTATCGCGGTGGGAACACCGCCGGATGAAGACGGTTCTGCCGATTTGAAATACGTGACTGCCGTTGCGCGCACCATCGCGGAGCACATGACCGAACACAAAGTGGTGATCGACAAATCTACCGTGCCGGTCGGCACCGCAGATAAAGTCCGCCAGGTGATGGAAGAAACCCTGCAAAAACGTGGCAGCAAAGTGCCTTTCGATGTGGTTTCCAACCCAGAGTTCCTGAAGGAAGGGGCAGCGGTAGCAGACTGCATGCGTCCTGAGCGCATCGTAATCGGTACCGATAACAAAGATGTGATCGAGCCTATTCGTGAACTGTACGAGCCGTTTAACCGCAATCACGATCGCATGATCATGATGGATATTCGCAGTGCCGAGTTGACTAAATATGCCGCCAACTGCATGCTGGCGACCAAAATCAGCTTTATGAACGAAATGTCCAACCTGGCCGAAATGCTGGGGGCGGATATTGAGAAAGTACGCCAGGGTATCGGTTCAGACTCCCGTATCGGTTATCACTTTATCTATCCAGGCTGCGGCTACGGCGGCTCCTGTTTCCCGAAAGACGTTCAGGCGCTGATCCGCACTGCGGAACATATTGGCTACCAGCCAAAACTGTTGCAGGCCGTAGAGCAGGTTAACTACCAGCAGAAGTATAAGCTGACCAAATTTATCAAGCAGCATTTCGGTGATGATCTGAAAGGCAAAACCTTTGCGCTATGGGGCTTGGCATTCAAACCGAATACTGACGATATGCGCGAAGCCTCCAGCCGGGTGCTGATGGAGCAACTGTGGGAAGCGGGCGCTATCGTTCAGGCTTACGATCCTGAAGCGATGAATGAAGTGCAACGTATTTACGGTCAACGTGACGATCTGAAGCTGGTAGGGACCAAAGAAGCGGCGCTGCATGGGGCTGATGCGTTGGTTATCTGTACTGAGTGGCAGAATTTCCGTGCGCCGGACTTCGATGTGATTAAGGGGGCGCTGAAGCAGCCGGTGATCTTTGATGGTCGCAACCTGTTTGATCCAGAGCGTCTGGAAAGCCGAGGCTTCACTTATTATGCGATTGGTCGCGGTGCGTCCATTCAGCCGGTTATTTAAGGGTTAACTATGAAATTCCTGGTTACAGGCGCGGCAGGTTTTATTGGTTATCATACTGCTGAGCGTTTGTTGGCCGCCGGTCATCAGGTTGTCGGTATCGACAACCTGAATGATTATTACGATGTGGGCCTGAAAATGGCCCGTCTTGATCTGCTAGCGGATAAGCCAGCCTTCCAGTTTATTAAGCTGGATTTGGCCGATCGAGAGGGGATGGCGCAGTTATTCGCAGAGCACCAATTCCAGCGAGTGATCCATCTGGGCGCGCAAGCTGGCGTGCGCTATTCGCTAGAGAATCCGTTGGCGTATGCGGACTCGAATCTTATCGGGCATTTAAACGTGCTGGAAGGCTGCCGACACAATAAAGTTGAGCATCTGTTATATGCTTCTTCCAGTTCGGTATATGGTCTAAATCGAAAGCTGCCATTTGCGACTGAAGATTCGGTCGATCATCCGATATCATTGTATGCGGCGACCAAGAAAGCCAATGAGTTGATGTCGCACAGCTATTCTCACCTATATGGTCTCCCAACTACTGGCCTGCGTTTCTTTACCGTCTATGGCCCGTGGGGGCGTCCAGATATGGCGCTGTTCAAATTCACCAAGGCCATATTGGCGGGTGACAGCATCGATGTATATAACCACGGCGAGATGCACCGTGACTTTACCTACATCGACGATATTGCCGAGGCTATTGTCCGCTTACAGGCGGTTATTCCTCAGCCAAATGCTGACTGGACGGTAGAGCAGGGATCGCCGGCGACCAGTTCTGCCCCATACCATGTTTATAATATCGGCAATAGCAGCCCGGTGAAGCTGATGAAATATATCAGTGCACTGGAACAGGCGTTAGGGATTGAAGCGCGTAAAAATATGCTGCCTATGCAACCTGGCGACGTGTTAGATACCAGTGCCGATACCGCCGAGCTCTATCGCGTGATTGGATTTAAACCGGAAACCAGCGTTGAAGAAGGCGTGAAACGCTTTGTTGAATGGTATAAATCATTTTATAAAGCTCAGTAATTGAGCAGTGCGTTAATGCTATAAGGGGCTCAGGCCCCTTTTTTTATGCTTTGGAAAAATGAAGGGCTCTGCCGTTAGCTGGCGGATAAATGGGGCTGTCCATTAGGATAATTACGCAAAGCCCAGTGGGGGGCTCTAAGAAACCTGAAAATAAGCATAACAAAAAGGCTCCCAAGGGAGCCTTTTTAACATGTGACTGGAATGCTATTACAGCAGGAAATCGTCCAGAGATTTACCTTGCTCTTCGATAGCTTTCTTAATCACTGCTGGGGTACGGCCCTGGCCAGTCCAGGTTTTCAGTTCACCGTTTTCGTCTTTATATTGGTATTTAGCTGGACGTGCTGCACGTTTCGCTTTACCAGCGGCTTTAGTTGCAGCCATAGTTTGCAGCAGTTCATTTGGATCAATACCGTCAGCAATCAGCATTTCACGATATTGCTGCAGTTTACGGGTACGTTCTTCAACTTCTGCTTGAGCCTGGCTGTCTTCTTCGCGACGTTCGTTCACAACAACTTCCAGTTTTTCAAGCATCTCTTCCAGCGTTTCCAGGCTGCATTCTCTTGCCTGAGCGCGGAGAGTACGGATGTTGTTCAAAATCTTTAATGCTTCGCTCATTGTCCTAGTCTCAAATTATATTGGTGGGGGGCGTCTGGATAATAATAGAGTGCTCTTTTCTTTTCTGCAATAGCCAAATTGAAAGGAACGCTCAAATTTACCTTTTAAAAGACCTAACCAGAACTCTCTGGCTAATATAAGCGGGGGAGATAAGTATTACAACCTCCCTTTTTAAGTCAAATTTTCTACAGCAGCGCTATGTTTGCTGCGCCACAAAGGCATTCATGGCTAAGTTATAATTGTGTTTTATATCAATATAACTCTGAATTCTGTGGGTTAAATCACGAGTTTTAGTCTGCCAACACTGTAAACAATAGGGGTATATCAGTAAAGGTAACGTCAAGAACTGTACCCGGTCTGTTTTATGTCATTAAATACTCAGGCGCGGCGTCTGGAGGGGTTAATAGATTTAATCTTACGCGCTGGCACCTGTTGCAGGGCCGCTTCACGGCATTGGCATAACCATTAATGTTGGGCGCTAATCATTAGTAGTAATTAAATGTGATGACGGACAGAAACCATCCTGTAAATAGATGTAAAAGCGCTATGGTAGCAGAACGGAATGTTTCATTTGAAAGTCGACTATTCGTCTGGCCCGGATATTGATTAATCCCGAGGTGTAAGCCGGTTGTCGCCTTATGGTACACTTGGCTGCTGAATCAACCGCTGAATATTTCTTATACCATTGGAGTAGCGGGCCCATGGCTCAACTTTATTTTTATTACTCTGCTATGAATGCAGGGAAATCTACCGCGTTGTTGCAATCTTCATATAATTATCAAGAACGTGGTATGCGTACGCTGGTGTTTACCGCCGAAATAGATCACCGTTTTGGCGTGGGTAAGGTGAGCTCGCGGATCGGCCTGTCTTCCCAGGCACAGCTGTATAATAACGACTCTATGCTTTTTACGATGATTGCGCAGGAACATCAGCAGCAACCTGTGCACTGCGTTTTGCTTGATGAAAGCCAGTTCCTGACGAAACAGCAGGTCGAGCAATTGTGCGATGTTGTCGATCAGTTGGATATTCCGGTGCTGTGTTACGGTTTGCGTACCGACTTCCTGGGGGAACTGTTTATTGGCAGTCAATATCTGCTGGCCTGGGCAGACAAGTTGGTGGAGCTGAAAACCATTTGCCACTGCGGGCGCAAGGCGAATATGGTGCTGCGACTTGATGAGAGCGGGAAGGCGATGCATGCCGGTGAACAGGTGGTGATTGGCGGTAACGAAAGCTACGTCTCCGTCTGCCGCAAACATTACAAAGAAGCGATACAGGCATTGGAATAGCCTCCAGCGTGCAACAGAGAGCCTTGCAGCGCGTTTTGACGCTATTGCGTAGACACTACCGCATTGATGAATAATATCACCGCATAAAAAAACCGCCTTTCGGCGGTTTTTTGTTGGCTCAACTCAATGAACCGTTATTTTTTGGTCTTTTTTACCGTCTTGGCGACAACCGGTGCGGCCAGAACCTCTTCATCAACCGCTTCGCTGAATTTACGGCCGTAGAAGGTATCCAGCATGATTTGCTTGAGTTCAGCAATCAGCGGATAACGAGGGTTAGCGCCGGTACATTGGTCATCAAAGGCGTCTTCAGACAGCTTGTCTACTTTCGCCAGGAAATCGGCTTCCAGCACGCCGGCTTCGCGGATTGAAGCAGGGATGCCCAGTTCGGCCTTGATTTCGTCCAGCCAGGTCAGCAGCTTCTCGATTTTCTGTGCGGTACGGTCGCCCGGTGCGCTCAGGCCCAGATGGTCAGCGATTTCAGCGTAGCGGCGACGCGCTTGTGGGCGGTCGTACTGGCTGAAAGCCGTTTGCTTGGTTGGGTTGTCGTTCGCGTTATAGCGAATGACGTTGGAAATCAGCATGGCGTTGGCCAAACCGTGTGGGATGTGGAACTCGGAGCCCAGTTTGTGGGCCATTGAGTGGCAAACCCCGAGGAAGGCGTTGGCGAACGCGATACCGGCGATGGTCGCAGCATTGTGCACGCGCTCACGGGCTACCGGGTTCTTGGCACCTTCTTTATAGCTGGTTGGCAGATACTCTTTCAGCAGTTTCAACGCTTGCAGCGCCTGACCGTCGGAGTATTCGTTCGCCAGGACTGAAACATAAGCTTCCAGCGCGTGAGTTACCGCATCCAAGCCACCGAAGGCGCACAGGGATTTCGGCATATTCATGACCAGGTTGGCGTCAACAATCGCCATGTCTGGTGTCAATGCGTAATCCGCCAGAGGATATTTCTGGCCGGTTACGTCGTCGGTCACTACCGCAAACGGCGTAACTTCTGAACCGGTACCTGAAGTGGTGGTGACGGCAATCATTTTTGCCTTCACGCCCATTTTCGGGAACTTGTAGATGCGTTTACGGATATCCATAAAGCGCAGCGCCAGGTCTTCGAAGTGGGTTTCAGGGTGTTCGTACAGCACCCACATGATCTTCGCAGCATCCATCGGTGAACCGCCGCCCAGCGCGATGATCACGTCTGGCTTGAAGGAGTTCATCTGTTCAGCGCCTTTACGCACGATGGACAGCGTTGGATCCGCTTCAACTTCAAAGAATACTTCTGTTTCAATGCCGTGCGATTTCAGAACGGAGGTAATCTGGTCTGCATAGCCGTTGTTGAACAGGTAGCGGTCGGTCACAATGAAGGCGCGTTTTGCCCCGTCGGTCGCTACTTCTTCCAGCGCGATTGGCAGTGAGCCACGGCGGAAGTAGATTGATTTCGGAAGTTTATGCCACAACATGTTTTCTGCTCGCTTCGCTACAGTTTTCTTGTTGATCAGGTGTTTTGGACCGACGTTTTCAGAGATGGAGTTACCGCCCCAGGAACCGCAGCCCAGCGTCAGAGACGGAGCGAGTTTGAAGTTGTACAGGTCACCGATCCCACCCTGAGAAGCAGGGGTGTTGATCAGGATACGCGCGGTTTTCATCTTGTCGCCGAAGAAGGCTACGCGTTCCGGCTGGTTATCCTGGTCGGTGTACAGGCAAGAGGTGTGACCGATACCGCCCATGGCGACCAGTTTTTCCGCTTTGCTGACGGCGTCTTCAAAGTCTTTGGCGCGATACATAGCCAGCGTTGGCGACAGTTTTTCGTGTGCGAAAGGTTCTGACTCATCGACCAGCTTCACTTCACCGATCAGCACTTTAGTGCTTGCCGGGACTTTGATGCCTGCCATTTCAGCGATTTTCGGTGCTGACTGACCGACGATAGCCGCATTGAGGCCACCGTTTTTCAGGATGATGTCCTGTACGGCCTTCAGCTCTTTACCCTGCAGCATGTAGCCGCCATGGGAAGCGAAACGTTCGCGCACTGCATCATAGATGGAGTCAACCACGATGACGGATTGCTCAGAGGCGCAAATCACACCGCTGTCGAAGGTTTTAGACATCAGAATAGAGGCCACGACGCGTTTGATATCCGCCGTTTCGTCAACCACTACCGGGGTATTACCCGCACCCACGCCGATGGCCGGTTTGCCGGAGCTGTAGGCTGCTTTCACCATGCCTGGGCCACCGGTGGCCAGGATCAGGTTGATGTCAGGGTGGTGCATCAGCTGGTTGGAGAGTTCAACGGTAGGTTGATCGATCCAGCCGACGATGTCTTTTGGCGCACCGGCGGCAATCGCTGCCTGCAGCACGATATCGGCCGCTTTGTTGGTGGCGTTTTTCGCACGTGGGTGCGGAGAGAAGATGATACCGTTACGGGTTTTCAGGCTGATTAACGCTTTGAAAATGGCCGTGGAAGTTGGGTTGGTGGTGGGTACGATACCGCAAATCAGGCCGATAGGCTCGGCGATGGTGATGGTACCGAAAGTATCGTCTTCAGACAGGATACCGCAGGTTTTTTCATCTTTATAGGCGTTATAGATAAACTCTGATGCGAAGTGGTTCTTGATCACTTTATCTTCAACGATACCCATACCGGATTCTTCAACGGCCATTTTAGCCAGAGGAATACGGGCATCGGCAGCGGCGAGGGCAGCAGCGCGGAAAATTTTATCAACTTGCTCTTGAGTGAAGTTGGCATATTCGCGCTGGGCTTTTTTGACACGTGCAACTAGCTCGTTCAGTTCAGCGACATTTGTTACAGCCATAATGCTCTCCTGATAATGTTAAACTCTTTCAGTAAATCAGCCGTGCGAGCAACTAGTATAGACAGATCGGTGGAAAATGCTGTTTTAAAAACAAAGGTTTCCCATCTTTTTGTGCTGCATGTTGCTGATTTGCTTAAAGAGCTTTACCCGATGCCTCAGCAGGAGAAGACAGCGGGCCGAACAGAGATGCCACTTTTTCCTTAACCTGTTCTACTCCCTGACTACGACTAAGAGCTTAACTACTCTTGGGTAGTGATTATGTGATTTAAATCAAAAAAATCGCATGCTGACACCATTCAGCCATGGTTTTTGAGAATCATTCTTAATAACTGCGATGTCAGGCACTTTTTTCAACATAAAAAATCATAAACCGTACATTGCGTTAACAATGGTGATTTGCTTTATCAATACACGCATTAATAGATAAAAATCCTGCTGATGACCAATGGATAACCTGTGGCAATTCCATTACATTAGCGCGCGTAGGCAGTGTCACTTTTAAAGCTATTAAAGCGGAGTCATTTGTGGGCCAATCTCTGTTGGATTTTTCCGGCTACATTAAATTTTTTGTCGGCCTGTTTGCGCTGGTGAACCCGGTGGGCATTTTGCCGGTATTTATCAGCATGACCAGCTACCAGGCAGCTGCCGGGCGCAACAAAACCAACCTGACCGCCAATCTGTCGGTCGCCATTATCCTGTGGACCTCACTATTTTTGGGGGAAGGGATTTTGCGCATGTTCGGCATCTCAATCGATTCCTTCCGCATTGCCGGTGGCATCCTGGTGGTTACCATTGCGATGTCGATGATCAGCGGCAAACTGGGGGAAGACAAACAGAACAAACAGGAAAAATCAGAAAGCGCGATCCGCGAAAGCATTGGCGTCGTGCCGCTGGCATTACCGCTTATGGCCGGACCGGGCGCGATCAGCTCCACCATCGTTTGGAGTTCCCGCTACCATAGCTGGCAGAACCTGTTGGGCTTTACTCTCGCTATCGCGTTGTTTGCCTTTTGTTGTTGGCTGTTGTTCCGGGCCGCGCCTTTGTTGGTGCGTTTATTGGGGCAAACCGGCATTAACGTCATCACCCGAATCATGGGTTTATTGCTGATGGCTTTGGGTATCGAATTTATCGTTACCGGTATTAAGGCCATATTCCCGGGACTGTTGTAATCCGGCGACGGAGTCGTGAATAGGGCGATTCGCGACTCAAATTAATTTTAAAAATTAAAATCAATTATTGGTTCGCATTAATATAGTGCGCAATATGAATGAATTTTATTCACTTGCACCAGGATGTGGCATAAATCTCAATTTGTTGCTCAATAAAAACGCTAAGCGTTGTTTTTACCCCTTATCCTCCCCAGTTTTTGCCCTTTTTCTGCCTCCTAACATCAAATCCGCTGTTAATTTAATCACATCATTCTGTAGGGCTTGTCTCGCTTTCATCCAGGTGTTATTAGTGATTAACCGCACATAAGCAGGTGTTTGTTCTTTGAACGGCTGGTTTGTTAACTGAATGTTTCTTTGTCTGTTTTGCCAGTTTGCTTCGTGCCGTCAGGATAAGGCTTGCTTTATTTTATCTGATTAAAATCAATTAGTTATGTTGTGTAACTGTCACCCTCGTCCGGGGGGTACAGATCGGGCTTGATGCAATAAAAGAGAATTGCTTAACATTTCTGTAAAAATTATTGGCTATGGAATTTGCCTTCTGCTAATTTCCGAGCAACTTTCTACGCGCAATTAACGCGATTGCGTCGTCAAAGTGGGAATGATTTTTGCTGGTGTCTGTTTATTTAGAATTCTTATAAATACTTCACGAATATCGATAAGCAATGCTTGTTGGTGAAAAGGAGCCTCGACCATGCAGCAAACCCGAAAGCGTACTCCATTGGCTATGTTCATTGCCGGCTTGCTGAGTATCAGCGCCGTATATTCTGCTCAGGCGGCCGACGTTCCGGCCGGAGTGCAATTGGCTCAGCAGCAGAACATTGTAATTAACAACGGCACGGAAGTGGCTTCGTTGGATCCGCAAAAGGTCGAGGGGATACCGGAAAGTAATATTATTCTTAACCTGTTGGAAGGGCTGGTCAGCACCGATGCCAATGGGCATGTGGTACCGGCGGCGGCAGCCCAATGGGAAAATCAGGATTTCAAAACCTGGACTTTCCACCTGCGTCCGGACGCGGTGTGGAGCGACGGCTCCCCGGTTACCGCACAGGACTTCGTTTATAGCTGGCAGCGCCTGGCCGATCCGAAAACCGGCTCGCCTTACGCCAGCTATCTGCAGTACGCCAAAATTGAAAATATCGACGACATCCTGACCGGCAAGAAAGGGCCGCAAAGCCTGGGCATTAAAGCCATCGATGATAAAACGCTGCAGGTCACGCTCAGCGAACCGGTACCTTATTTCATCAGCATGCTGAGCCGTACGGCATTAATGCCGGTAAAACGCGCAGTAATCGAGAAGTTTGGCGAGAAATGGACGCTACCGGCGAACTATGTCGGCAATGGAGCCTATCGCCTGAAAGAGTGGGTGGTGAATGAGCGTATCGTGCTTGAACGCAGCCCGAGCTATTGGAACAACAAGAAAACGGTGATCGATAAGGCGACGTTCTTGCCGATCGCCTCCGAGGTCAGTGACGTTAACCGCTTCCGCAGTGGTGAAATTGATATCACCAACAGCGCCATCCCGCCGAACCTGTTCGCGAAGATGAAGAAAGAGATCCCTGAGCAACTGCACGTTAACCCTTATCTGTGCACCTTCTATTACGAGATTAACAACCAGCGTGCGCCCTTTACCGATCCGCGAGTGCGCGCTGCCGTGAAACTTACGCTGGACCGCGACATTATCGCCAATAAAATCATGGGCCAGGGTCAGATCCCGGCGTTCAGTTTCACCCCAACCTTTACTGAGGGCGCCAAATTCACCGCGCCGGCGTGGGCGAGTTGGAGCCAGGAACAGCGCAATGCCGAGGCCAGGAAGCTGCTGGAGCAAGCCGGTTTCAGCGCCGCCAAACCGCTTAAGTTCACGCTGCTGTACAACACCTCCGACCAAAATAAGCAGCAGGCCATCGCCGCCGCTTCGATGTGGAAGAAAAACCTCGGCGCTGAGGTGACACTGCGCAATCAAGAATGGAAAACCTCGCTTGAAAGCCGCCATCAGGGGCAGTACGACATAGCGCGTGCCACCTGGTGCGGTGACTACAACGAGCCGAGCGCATTCCTCAATCTGGTGCTTTCCAACAGCAGCATCAACACCATTTTTTACAAGAGCCCGGCGTTTGACGCCCTGATGGCCGGCACGCTAAAAGCGCCGGACGAGGCTGCACGCGCCGCCCTTTATCAGCAGGCAGAAGCTCAGTTAGATAAAGATTCGGCGTTGATTCCGGTGTATTACCGCGTCAGCGCCCGCCTGATCAGACCGTCGGTGGGGGGCTTTACCGGTAAAGATCCGCTGGACTACACCGATGTGAAAAATCTGTACATCATCAAGCAGTAACGAGGGGTATTACGCCACGCCATCAGCGGTGGAGTAATACAGGGAAGGCCGCCTGCCGTATTCGTTCAGCGGCAGCCGGTATAACAAGGTCCGCTCACGGGCAACGCAGGCTCCACGATGAGCCTGTGATAATAAAAACTGGAGTATACACATGACCAACATCACGAAAAAAACCATCCTTGCGGCCGGCATCATTGCCGCGCTGGGTATCACAGCAACCGGAAGTGCTTTTGCGGCCGACGTGCCGGCGGGCGTGCAACTGGCGGACAAACAAGAGATCGTTAAGAACAACGGTTCGGAAGTGCAATCGCTCGACCCGCATAAAATCGAAGGCGTGCCTGAAAACAACGTAACGCGCGATCTGATGGAAGGCCTGGCCAACAACGGTCTGGATGGTTCCATTGTCCCGGGCGTAGCGGAAAGCTGGGATAACAAAGATTTTAAAGTCTGGACCTTCCATCTGCGTAAAGACGCAAAATGGTCGAACGGCAAGCCGGTCACGGCGCAAGATTTCGTGTATAGCTGGCAGCGCGTGGTGGATCCAAAAACCGCATCACCTTATGCCAGCTACCTGCAATATGCCCACGTAGAAAACGTGGATGACGTCATCGCCGGCAAGAAAGATAAGTCTACCCTGGGCGTGAAAGCCATTGATGACCATACCTTCCAGGTGACTCTGACCGAGCCGGTGCCATACCTGGTTGAAATGACGCCGCACTATGCGATGAAGCCCGTATATAAAGAAGCCGTCGAGAAGTTTGGCGAGAAGTGGACCTTACCGGCCAACTACGTCAGCAACGGCGCTTACAAACTGAAAGATTGGGTGGTTAACGAACGTATTGTGCTGGAACGTAACCCGGAATATTGGGATAACGCGAAAACCATCATCAACAAAGTGACCTTCCTGCCAATTTCTTCGGAAGTGACCGACGTTAACCGTTACCGCACCGGCGAAATCGACATGACCTATAACAACATGCCGATCGAACTGTTCCAGAAGTTGAAAAAAGAGATCCCGAAAGAGGTTCACGTAGATCCTTATCTGTGTACCTACTACTACGAAATCAACAACCAGAAAGCGCCATTTACCGACGCACGCGTGCGTGAAGCGCTGAAATTGGGTCTGGATCGCGACATCATCACCAATAAAGTGAAAAACCAGGGCGATCTGCCGGCTTACAGCTTCACACCACCATACACCGACGGCGCCAAACTGACTCCGCCTGAGTGGTTCAGCTGGACGCAAGAAAAACGCAATGAAGTGGCGAAAAAGCTGCTGGCCGATGCAGGCTATGGCCCAGGCAAACCGCTGACCTTCTCCCTGTTGTACAACACTTCAGATCTGCATAAGAAGCTGGCGATTGCCGCAGCCTCCATCTGGAAGAAAAACCTGGGTGTGGATGTGAAGTTGGTGAACCAGGAGTGGAAAACCTTCCTGGATACCCGCCATCAGGGGACCTACGACGTTGCGCGTGCCGGCTGGTGTGCAGACTACAACGAACCTAGCTCGTTCCTGAACATGATGCTGTCTGACAGCAGCAGTAACACCCCGCACTATAAGAGCGCCGAATTCGATAAGCTGATGGCCAATGTGCTGACGGCGAAAACCAAAGAAGAACGTGCCGAGCTGTATCAGAAAGCCGAAGTTCAGCTGGATAAAGATTCTGCCATCGTTCCGGTTTATTACTACGTGAATGCCCGTCTGGTGAAACCTTATGTTGGGGGTTACACCGGTAAAGACCCGCTTGATAACGTGTACGATAAAAACCTGTACATCATCAAGCATTGATACGGTAAGTGCCGGCGGTGTTAACCGCCGGCCCATGTTGTGAATAATAAGCCGTTATCAGGCTGCAACACAGGGTTAGGGCAATGCTTAAATTTATATTTCGTCGCTTATTGGAAGCGATCCCGACGCTATTTATTCTGATCACCATCTCCTTCTTTATGATGCGCCTGGCGCCCGGCAGTCCATTTACCGGCGAACGCGCGTTGCCGCCGGAAGTGATGGCCAACATCGAAGCCAAATATCATTTGAACGATCCTATCTGGAAACAGTACGGCCATTATCTGGCCCAGCTGTCGCAGGGCGATTTTGGCCCTTCATTCAAATATAAAGATTATTCGGTCAACGATCTGGTGGCTGCTTCATTCCCGGTCTCTGCCAAACTGGGCCTGGCCGCATTTTTGCTGGCGGTGATCCTGGGGGTTAGCGCCGGTGTGGTGGCTGCGCTGAATCAAAATACCAAATGGGACTATACGGTGATGGGTTTTGCCATGACCGGGGTGGTGATCCCCAGTTTCGTGGTGGCGCCGTTACTGGTACTGATCTTTGCCATCACGCTGAAATGGCTGCCGGGAGGGGGCTGGAACGGCGGGGCACCGAAATTTATCATCCTGCCAATGGTGGCGCTGTCGTTGGCCTATATCGCCAGTATCGCCCGTATCACGCGTGGCTCGATGATTGAAGTGCTGCATTCAAACTTTATCCGTACCGCGCGCGCCAAGGGTTTGCCTATGCGCCGCATTATATTGCGCCATGCGTTGAAGCCTGCGTTATTGCCCGTGCTTTCCTATATGGGCCCGGCGTTTGTCGGCATCATCACGGGGTCAATGGTTATCGAAACCATTTACGGCCTGCCGGGTATCGGCCAGCTGTTTGTTAACGGCGCGCTTAACCGCGACTACTCTTTGGTATTGAGTCTGACCATTCTGGTTGGCGCTCTGACTATCCTGTTTAACGCGATCGTGGACGTGCTGTACGCCGTTATCGATCCAAAAATTCGTTATTAAGCTGGAGCACGCAAATGATGTTGACGAAAAAGAACAGCGAGGCTCTGGAGAACTTCAGCGAGAAGCTCGAAGTGGAAGGACGCAGCCTGTGGCAGGATGCCCGTCGCCGCTTTGTGCACAACCGGGCGGCGCTCAGCAGCCTGTTCGTATTGGCTTTGATTACTCTGTTTGTGATTGCGGCGCCGTGGCTGTCGCAGTTTGCCTATGACGATACCGATTGGGCGATGATGTCGGCCGCACCAAGTCTCGAATCGGCGCACTACTTCGGCACGGACTCATCGGGGCGCGATCTGCTGGTGCGCGTGGCAATTGGCGGGCGTATCTCGCTGATGGTTGGCGTGTCGGCTGCGCTGGTGGCGGTGATTGTTGGCACCCTGTACGGCGCAATGTCGGGTTACCTGGGTGGTAAAATCGACTCGGTGATGATGCGTCTGCTGGAGATCCTCAACTCCTTCCCGTTCATGTTCTTCGTGATCCTGCTGGTGACCTTCTTCGGGCAGAATATCCTGCTGATCTTTGTCGCTATCGGCATGGTGTCGTGGCTGGATATGGCGCGTATCGTGCGTGGCCAAACTCTGAGCCTGAAGCGTAAAGAATTTATCGAAGCGGCGTTGGTGTGCGGGGTTTCGAGCCGCAACATCGTGCTGCGCCATATCGTGCCGAACGTGCTGGGTGTGGTGGTGGTTTACGCCTCACTGCTGGTACCGAGCATGATCTTGTTCGAATCTTTCCTCAGCTTCCTGGGGCTGGGTACGCAAGAGCCGTTAAGCAGCTGGGGTGCATTGCTGAGCGATGGCGCCAACTCGATGGAAGTTTCACCGTGGTTGCTGCTGTTCCCGGCGGGTTTCCTGGTTGTCACTCTGTTTTGTTTCAACTTTATCGGCGATGGCCTGCGTGACGCCCTCGACCCGAAAGATCGTTAAGGAGTGCAATCATGAGCACCATTGAAAATCCGCAGTTGCAAACCGCCGGCAGCGTGAAGTCGTCGCTGTTGCTGGATGTAAAAGATCTGCGCGTGACCTTCGGCACCCCGGACGGTGACGTGACGGCAGTGAACGATCTGAATTTTGATCTGCGCGCCGGTGAAACGCTGGGTATCGTGGGCGAATCCGGTTCCGGCAAATCCCAGACCGCCTTCGCGTTGATGGGACTGCTGGCCAGCAATGGCCGCATTGGCGGTTCGGCCAAATTTAACGGTCGTGAAATCCTCAACCTGCCGGAAAAACAGCTCAACAAGCTGCGGGCAGAAGAAATTTCGATGATTTTCCAGGACCCGATGACCTCGCTCAACCCTTATATGCGCGTTGGTGAGCAGCTGATGGAAGTGCTGATGCTGCATAAAAACATGAGCAAAAGCGAAGCTTTCGAAGAGTCGGTTCGCATGTTAGATGCGGTCAAAATGCCGGAAGCGCGCAAGCGCATGCGCATGTACCCGCATGAGTTTTCCGGCGGCATGCGCCAGCGCGTGATGATCGCCATGGCACTGCTGTGCCGGCCCAAGCTGCTGATTGCCGATGAGCCGACCACCGCATTGGATGTGACGGTGCAGGCGCAGATCATGACGCTGCTGAACGAGCTGAAGCGCGAGTTCAATACCGCGATCATCATGATCACCCACGACCTGGGCGTTGTGGCCGGTATCTGTAATAAGGTCTTGGTGATGTATGCCGGACGTACCATGGAATACGGTAGCGCACGGGATGTGTTCTATCACCCGAGCCATCCTTATTCCATTGGTTTGCTGAATGCGGTACCGCGTCTGGACGCCGAAGGCGAAGCGCTGATGACCATTCCCGGCAATCCGCCGAATCTGCTGCGCCTGCCGAAGGGCTGTCCGTTCCAACCGCGTTGTGCGTACGCGATGGCGCAATGTTCGAGCGCTCCGCCATTGGAGCAGTTTGGTGAAGGGCGCCTGCGCGCCTGCTTTAAACCGGTGGAGGCGTTGGTATGACTGCGGTAACCGACAAGAAAGTGCTGCTCGAAGTGGCCGATCTGAAAGTGCACTTCGACATTCATGATGACAAACAGTGGTTCTGGCAGCCGCCAAAAACGCTCAAGGCCGTTGATGGCGTGACGCTGCGCCTGTTCGAAGGGGAAACCCTGGGCGTGGTGGGCGAATCAGGCTGTGGCAAATCGACGTTCGCCCGCGCCATTATCGGCCTGGTGAAGGCTACCAGCGGCCGCGTGGCCTGGTTGGGTAAAGACCTGCTTGGCATGAGCGATGTCGACTGGCGCAAAACCCGCAGTGATATCCAGATGATCTTCCAGGATCCACTGGCTTCGCTGAACCCGCGCATGACCATCGGTGAAATCATCGCGGAACCGCTGCGCACCTATTACCCAAAAATGCCGCGTCAGGAAGTGAAAGACAAGGTAAAGGCGATGATGCTGAAGGTTGGTCTGTTGCCTAACCTGATCAACCGCTATCCGCATGAGTTCTCTGGCGGTCAGTGCCAGCGTATCGGCATTGCGCGCGCCTTGATCCTCGAACCTAAGTTGGTGATTTGCGATGAACCAGTCTCGGCGTTAGACGTGTCGATTCAGGCACAGGTGGTGAACCTGCTGCAGCAGCTGCAGCGTGAAATGGGCCTGTCGCTGATCTTTATCGCCCACGATCTGGCGGTGGTCAAACACATCTCCGACCGTGTGTTGGTGATGTATCTGGGCCATGCGGTGGAGCTGGGTACGTATGATGAGGTGTACCACAATCCACAGCATCCTTACACCAAAGCGTTGATGTCGGCGGTGCCGATCCCGGATCCGGACAAGGAGAAGGAAAAGCAGATCCAGTTACTGGAAGGGGAACTGCCTTCGCCGATCAACCCGCCCTCTGGCTGCGTGTTCCGCACCCGCTGCCCGATCGCCGGGCCGGAATGTGCCAAGACGCGTCCGCTGCTGGAAGGCAGCTTCCGCCATGCCGTGTCCTGTCTGAAGGTCGATCCGCTGTAAACGGCCATTTCATTCCATTTTGTTGCCTGAAGGGTTCATGTTTGCATGAACCCTTTTTTATGGCATTCCCGCTACAAGGAAAAACCAACAAAAACCACAAATAACGCACGCAGCTAAAAATGAAGTTCAGCGTATTCATTTAAAATAATAAATAAATTTCAATGGGTAATTCGTAAGCGTTAAGTGAGCGCCGTATTGACGGCTATTTATTGGTGAGGTCTACATTCCATGGCAGGAGTTCGGCCACTTTGTTCGACGGCCACTCAGGTAGCACGCTCAGGATATGGCGAAGATAAGCT